>Ga0222719_10000002_pt1 | contig 827485 bp, 726 predicted proteins | sample C33_34DmetaG_FD_165039 | JGI IMG/M metagenome (GOLD analysis project Ga0222719, IMG submission 165039) | Estuarine water microbial communities from San Francisco Bay, California, United States - C33_34D | ecosystem: Environmental > Aquatic > Marine > Unclassified | place: USA: California... | reverse complement strand
GAGTGCATTGGATATCTGACCTAATGAACAATACTTAGTTGCTTCCATAAGTGAGTCGAATGTATTACCATTTTCAATAGCTGCTTTTTTCAGGTTAGTTATCGCTTCCTCAGCTTTAGTGTTATTTCTATCTATAAACTTGTTGAGCGTCTTTATTGCAAATTCTTTTTCTTCAGTTGTAGAGCGTATCACTTCCTTAGGAACAATAGTAGGAGAGCCATTAGGATCTAAATAAGTATTTACACCAATCAGTGGCAACTCACCACTGTGTTTTTTGTGCTCATAATACATAGATTCTTCTTGAATCTTAGAACGTTGATACATTCTTTCCATAGCTCCAAGTACACCGCCTCTTTCCGAGATACTTTGGAATTCTTTCAGTACAGCTTCTTCTACCAAATCTGTTAGTTCTTCTATAATAAATGAACCTTGAATTGGATTTTCGTTCTTGGCTAAACCAAGTTCTTTATTTATAATCATCTGTATTGCAATCGCTCTTCTTACACTCTCCTCAGTTGGAGTTGTAATTGCTTCATCATAAGCGTTAGTGTGCAAAGAATTACAGTTATCAAATATTGCATAGAGTGCTTGAAGTGTTGTTCTTATGTCATTAAAAGCAATTTCTTGTGCATGCAGAGAACGACCAGAAGTTTGTATATGGTATTTCAATTTTTGTGAACGTGAGTTTCCGCCATACTTGTACTTCATTGCCTTTGCCCATATTCTTCTTGCAACTCTACCAATTACAGAGTATTCAGGATCAACCCCATTAGAGAAGAAGAATGATAAGTTAGGTGCAAAATCATCAATGTCCATACCCCTACTCAAATAGTATTCTACATATGTAAATCCATTAGATAATGTCAATGCTAACTGTGTTATTGGGTTAGCTCCTGCTTCTGCAATATGATAACCAGAGATTGAAACTGAGTAGAAATTTTTAACAGCATTATCTATGAAATATTGCTGTATATCGCCCATCATTCTAAGTGCAAACTCAGTAGAGAATATACATGTGTTCTGAGCTTGGTCTTCTTTTAAAATGTCTGCTTGAACTGTACCACGAACTTTGGTTAATGTTTCAGCTTTAATTTTTTCATATACATCAATGTCTAACACCTCATCACCAGTAACTCCTATAAGCATTAAGCCAAGGCCATCATTAGTCTTCGGTAAATCTCCATTGTATTCAGGTCTTGCAACACCTTTTTCTTTATATATTTTTTCAATCTTATTATTTACATCGTCTTCTAGCCCATTTTCCTTTATATACTTTTCGCATTGCTGGTCAATTGCTGCATTCATAAAGAAACCTAATAACATAGGTGCTGGACCATTGATAGTCATAGAAACAGAAGTCATTGGGCTGGATAAATCAAATCCAGAGTAAAGTTTTTTTGCATCATCTAATGTTGCAATACTAACACCTGAGTTACCAATTTTACCATAAATATCTGGTCTATGGTCTGGATCTTCACCGTAAAGTGTTACAGAGTCAAACGCTGTTGACAATCTTTTCGCTTCCATATCGGAAGACACATAATGGAATCTTCTGTTAGTTCTTTCTGGGCCACCTTCGCCTGCAAACATACGAGTAGGGTCTTCATTGATTCTTTTAAGTGGAAATACACCAGCAGAATAAGGGAAAAATCCAGGTACATTTTCTGTTAGAATCCAATTTAGTATATCTCCCCAATCCTTATACTTTGGTAGTGATACTCTAGGTATTTTGGTACCTGATAGAGATGTTCTATGTAAATCTTGTTCTAATACCTTATCTCTTACTTTGAATTGATATTTATCTGCTTTGTAACGAGCAACAGTTTTTTCCCAGTCATCTATAGATTTTTTACACTCGGGATCAATTTGTTCACTAAGCTTTTTGAACTCAGACATCAAATCACCTAAATAGCCAGGAGCTTCTGTTTTTGATTCAATTGCTGTTACAATACCATCTTCTTCTTCAATATCTATCTTTTTCTCACCAATACTATCGTTAATAATTTTGATAGTACCTTTAAGTTGATACATTTTCCTGGCTATTGAAACCTGCTTTTCAACAAATTCATTATACTGTTCGCTATTTTCTTTAATTTCAGCCAAATACCTTACCCTTTCCGGTGGAATAATATAAATTTTCTTTGACATCTCATCAGTAACTTCAAAATTACTTTCAAGATGAGTTACTTCTGTTCTTGCAACTAATGTATGTATTATTGTTTTATATAAGACATTTGTACCAGGGTCATTAAATTGTGAAGCTATAGTGCCAAAAATAGGTAGTTCTTCATCTGGTGTCTCAAACATCATATGATTTCTCTTGTATTGCTTTTTAACATCTCTCAAAGCATCTTGCGAGCCTCGCTTGTCAAATTTATTTATAGCAATTATGTCAGCAAAATCAAGCATATCGATCTTTTCAAGTTGAGTAGCCGCACCATATTCGGCAGTCATAACATACATTGAGACGTCTGAATGATTAGTAATCTCAGTATCTGACTGACCAATACCAGATGTTTCAACAATAATCATATCAAAATCAGCTGCTTTGCAGATATTAATAGCTTGCTGAACATGATTACTCATAGATAAATTTGATTGTCTAGTAGCGAGCGAACGCATATAGACTTGGTCACTATTGATAGAGTTCATTCTTATTCTATCTCCAAGCAATGCTCCTCCAGTTTTTCTTTTGGAAGGATCAACTGAAATTACTGCAATAGATTTATCCTCAAAATCCATGATAAATCTTCGAACCAATTCATCAATCATTGAAGATTTTCCAGCACCACCAGTTCCAGTTATTCCTAATACTGGTATTCTACGAGTCATTTTAGACTCTACATCACTAACAAAGTTAAGATATTGTTCTTCGTAGTTTTCAGCTGCAGTAATCAATCTCCCAATGGATTGCTTATCTTTCTTATCAAGATTATTTAATGAGTTTTTTATAGTATCTTCAATTTGATTATCATTATTTTTCAAAGTTGAAAAATCACAACCCTCCATAACGTCATTTATCATACCCTGAAGACCAAGTTCTCTACCATCATCAGGTGAATAAACTCTATCTATTCCATATTCGTGAAGCTCTTCAATCTCTTCCGGCAGGATAGTACCACCACCTCCAGCATAGATTTTTATATTTGCTCCTCTTTCTTTTATCAAATCATACATATATTTCAAATACTCTGTATGACCTCCTTGATAAGAGGTTAGAGCAATTCCTTGAGCATCTTCTTGAATTGCACAATCAACAATTTCTGCTACACTTCTATTGTGACCAAGGTGAATAACTTCGGCTCCGGTTGATTGAAGTATTCTTCTCATGATATTGATAGCTACATCATGGCCATCAAATAAAGATGCTGCTGTAACTATTCTTACGTGATGCGTAGGCTTATAAACTTGAATATTTTTCATTTGAGTCATTTTAGTCAGATTTTTTTTCTAAATCACACTAAAATACGTATTTTCATTTAATTCTACTAATAACATTAGACTTTACAATATTCATATACTATATACTTTTTGCAGTTTTTTAGTAAAGATCAATAATTTTATATTGCCACATATTATTCAAATAATTTCAAATTACTATGAAAAGTGTATTTTTGGTTTTGGTCAGTTTATTTTTGTTCACATCCAGTTGTTACTCTGAAGACTACAATCCTTATGAGGATAACATTAATCACTTTGAAATAGGGGTTAACGCTGGGTATAGTATAATAACACACGAAAAATCAATTTTTTGGGATAACTCGTTGAATTACGGCGCAGTCATTGCCTACAACATTGATGATAAAAATACGATAGAACTCAATGCAAATTACACAGAAATACTTCCTTTAGATGGCAACACTGACATAGAAAGACATTATAGATATAGAATATACCCTCTTACTTTTAATTATTATAGAAATGTAGGTGAAGTTAATAATGTTAATTTTTACTTTGGTGGTGGACTTTCCTATATATATGGTGAATATATAGTTGACGATTTTTTATATGAGAATAATAGAAGAAGTACTGCATTGAGAAGAATTTACTTAACAAATGGGTTTGGTATAGTACCTTCTATTAAGATTCGTTCTCCCTTTGGGAACTCTTTAGCTATTGATGTGCTTATAAATTACAACTTGATATTTATGGAATCTCGAAATAGTGCCGAGCTCTCACTGGACCACTTTAATGCTAAGCTAGGCTTGACTTATATGTTTTGATTATTTTGAGAATAACTTATCTTTTAAATATTTATTTAAAGATGTTTTCAGAACTACTAACTACAACTATTGGCATACAAAATAAGACTTGATAAGACTTGATCAGAATTATACAACTTTAAAAGATATGCACCACTTTCATATCCCATTAATTCAAATTCAATTTGTACGTTTTTACTATTTCCATTAATTACTCTTGTTTCTTTAGTTGAATAGGAATATATCTCAGGTTGAATAAAATCTGCAACATATTTAAATTCTAAATCTTGGAGTAAATGCTCCCCAATTCTTGCCTTTTCTAACTTTAATTTATAATATGCTGGATTAAACAAATTAAAAGTTATTTTATCACCTTTAAATAAAATATTGGGATAGCCTATAATATCATAATCTGGGACTTCTTCGCAAGGAAGTCCTACCTTATCAGGGATTCCAATTGTATCTCCTATTTTTCCGTTATTGTCTATTATAACCATACCTTCAATTATAGGTATTTCCTCGCTACAACTTACAAACAAAATAATGAACAAAATAAAAAATGGGTATCTCATTTATATTCCTTTAAATTTAGTATTTATTTATCAACCTAGCTACCACAATATAGTATAAAGTTAGTGTTTATTAGAATTTTTTAAAATATTCTTAACACAAAAAACCCATTCAGAAATTTTCTAAATGGGCTTGTAACTATTTACTTCTACTTTTAAATAGATTGCCACGTCCACCTCGGTTACCCTCGGTGTTCCTCGCAATGACTTTTTTCAATCTAAAATACATTGAAACTATTTGGCTCTGGTGTTCCTGATGAATAGTCATAAAAACCGTTTCCTGATTTTCTACCATAATTACCAGAAGCAACTACTTTTTTCAGTAGTGGGCATGGTCTATATTTAGGGTCTGCCAAGTCATTGTGCAACACTTCAAGTATAGCAAGGCAAGTATCTAATCCGATAAAATCAGCTAATAGCAATGGCCCCATTGGATGTGCAAAACCCAGCTTTGCAACTGTATCTATACCGTCAACTGTTCCTACGCCTTCCATAAGTGCGAAACAAGCTTCGTTTATAAATGGTAATAATATCCTGTTAGCAATAAATCCAGGATAATCATTAGCCAAAACAGGAATTTTATTTATATCTTCTGTTAGTGCGTGAATGGCAATGTAAACTTCATCGCTAGTTGCAAGTCCTCGAATTAACTCAACTAATTTCATTACTGGAACTGGGTTCATAAAGTGCATACCGACAACTTTATCAGGTCTTTTAGTAGCCGCTGCTATTTCAGTAATAGAAATAGTAGATGTGTTTGAAGCTAATATTGCATCAGAATTTATGATATTATCTAAGTTTTCAAAAATCTTGAATTTCAAGTCCTTATTTTCAGTAACTGCTTCAATTACCAACTGAACATCTTTCCCATCTTCTTGATTAGTAGTACCAGTTATTCGAGATAAAGTCTCGTTCTTATCATCCTCACTTATCTTTTCTTTAGATACCATTCTTGACAAATTCTTGTTGATTGTTGCCAACCCTTTGTCTAATCCATCTTGGTAAATATCACATAGGATTACACTATATCCTTTTTGTGCTAATACGTGTGCAATACCATTGCCCATTTGTCCAGCACCTAATACCATTATATCTTTAATGTTCATCTATTCTACCTTTATATTTAAATTCTATAAATTATTTCTTTTCTAATTGACATATGCTATACACAACAATTGAATCACCACGACCCATAGAGTCTTGTTTTTCATTTGTTGTAGCTTTTATATTTACTCTTTTTTCGTCTAAGTCTAATAGACTTGCTACCGATTTTCTTATTGCTTCCTTAACTGGAGATAGTTTTGGCTTTTCTAATACAATCGTATTGTCTGTGTTAACCAAAGTAAGTCCATTTTTTTTCATTAAGTCAAATGTGTAATTGAGAATATCTTTGCTATCTATATTCTTGTTCTTTGGGTCAGTATCCGGGAAATGTTCCCCTATATCTCCCTCACCCATTGCACCTAGTATTGCATCAACTATTGAATGAAGCAATACATCGCCGTCACTATGTGCAAGTGTACCTATTGGTGAGTCGATCTCTACCCCACCCAATATTAGTGATTCACCTTCAACCAATTTGTGCAAATCATATCCAAAACCAATCATTTTGTTATTTTAGTTTTATAATAAAATACAATTTAAAAAATATGTTCGATTTAGATACAAATGTAGAAACTGTATCACAGCTAACGCAGAAAATAAAAGGAAAACTAGAGACTGATTTTTCAAACATTAAAGTCTCTGGTGAAATATCTAATTTTACAGCAGCATCATCAGGTCATAAGTATTTCACCTTAAAAGATGATAAAGCTCAAATTTCTTGTGTTATGTGGCGATCAACTCGTTCTTCGTTCCCACTTCAGAATGGTAATAAAATAGAAATTAGTGGTTCTATTTCAGTTTATCCTCCAAGAGGTAGTTACCAATTAGTAGTCTCTAGTGTTAGAGAAAAAGGACTAGGTGATTTGCACTTAGCTTATGAAAAACTAAAACAAGAATTATTAGAATTAGGCTATTTTGATTCAAATACAAAAAAACAATGGAATATTATACCACAAAAAATTGGTGTGTCGACCTCTGCTACTGGTGCTGCAGTAAAAGATATTTTGTCTACATTAGAAAGAAGAGCACCATTTGCAGAAGTTTATTTTTATCCTGTTTTGGTTCAAGGTGATGGCTCTGAAAATAAAATTGCCAATGCAATTGATGAAATGGACAAACTAGATTTAGATGTAATAATAATTGGAAGAGGCGGTGGCTCTATTGAAGATTTGTGGTCATACAACACTAAGGTTGTAGCTGATTCTATATATAAAGCAAAAACTCCAATTGTAGCAGGTGTAGGCCATGAAACTGACATAACAATAGCAGATTTAGTTGCTGATCATAGAGCACCAACCCCAACAGGAGCAGCAGAGATTGTGTCTGTAAATACAATTGATGTAATAAGACAGACTTTGGATGAAAATAACAGCCAACTTAAAAATATAATCCTAGATTCGTTAAATGACAAAGAAAACAACTTGACTTCTATAATTGATAAAATAAAGCGAACGGGAATAAATAATAAATTGGATAGGTATGAAACAGCTGTAAATAATATTGAATTGAATTTGAAGAAGCATATAGATAATGAACTATTTAACTTCACCTCAAAAATTGACAGCTATAAAAAATTATTCAATAAAATTGATCCAAGAGCACCATTAGAAAAAGGGTATTCTATGATTGAAAGAAATGGGAAAAGGGTAAAAAATACTGAGTTGTTGAGTAAAGGTGATGAAATAAAAATTATAAGAATAAAACAAACTAATAAAGCATTAATTAAAGAGTGATTAGATGTCAAAAAAAATAAATATAGAAAAGAGCATAAATAAATTAGAAGAAATTATAAAAAGTATTGATTCGGAAGACTTGGATCTTGATGAGCAAATTAAGCAATATGAGGAAGGTGTTAAATTAATTAAAAGCTGCAGAGATTATATAGAATCAACAAAGCAAAAAGTAGTTAATTTAACTAATCAATTTGATGAATAGTTCTCCAATTCTTTTTTTAAGTCGTCAGGTAGATATGGTTTTTCAATTAATTCTTTATAAATATTCCATTTAGAAGTTTCGTCAGTTGCATTTTTTTCAATGTAATTTTTAACAAATCTTTTTCCTAATGTATAGTTTATAATGTAAGATCTATACCTGCGTACGAAATTCATTCTTCTAATTGCACTTACTTCTGATTCTAAGCCATATTTTTGTAATATTCTTACAGCTTTTTCAATTCTAATTTCACCGTCTAAATATTTTTGTGATATATTTATTATCACCTCATCAAGGCTTTCAAAAATATTTAAAATGTCGATATACCTTTTAATTTCTTCTCTTGTAAAGTCTTTTGCCTCATTAATATTATTCAAAATAAATTCTATCTTCTCCTTTTCTGGAAAGACTAAATCTATACCATATTCGGCAGTACCTTCAGCAAGAAAAGAAATTGGTGAATAAAGAGGATAAATACTAAACTCTACAAAACCACTATCCCTATAAAAATGCTGTTCTCGTTTAGAATAATATACATGATGACCTGGGTATGACTCATGAGCAGCTAAATCAAGTATTTTTTCAAAGAGAATATCTACACTTTTATTAACTTGGATTAAAGATTTGTAATTACCCTTATACCAATTATATGCACTCCATGGAGCACCTTCCATATATTCAATTATAACACCTTCTTCTGATGGTAAATCAATATATTGCTTAGTTTTATCAGCAGCATAATTTAGAGCATTTTTGAAGGAGTTATCTATGTTTTCATTATTAACTGTGAACTTTTCTCTGTAGTCGGAGTATCTATCAATTAGGTCACCTTCCCCTGGAATAAGTGTATCTAAATTAACTAATAATGAATCATAATAGCTTATTGGTTTGATTTTTGGTCTATATTGATAAATCTGTTCACATTCATCTAAAAATTCAACCTTTTCTTCTTTTAAATATTTAATTCTACACTCAAGTGAACTTAAAAGTGCTAGCTGATATTTCTTTCTAAATGTTTCAATTTCATTTTTTGTTTCTTTCTTTTTTAACCTTTCCTGAAGATTATTTATATCTTTTTCAATTAATTCTAGTTTTATTTCAGCAGTGGATTCCAATATTTCTTCTCCAATATATGAATCAACCAAATCTGGGTCAAGTTCACCTAATTTTAGAGTAATAGTCACCAGCTCAGATGCTGAATTATTTAAGTCAATCTCACTCTCTAGTAATTCACAAGAGTTAATTGCAATAATCAAAATAAATATTAAAAAAATTCTCAAAATCTATAATTCACAGTTAATTAATGTTTTACCAATTTGTTTACCTTCAAGTATAGAATCTATTTCAGATTGTATATCATAAAGACTAATTTCTTTTACCATCTCATTCAGACAATCTGGTTTCCAATCCGATGCCAATTTCCCCCAAAGTTCTTTTTTTATTTCAATCCCTCTTTCTGCAGAATCAATCCCTAAAACAGAAACTCCTCTTTGTAAAAAAGGAAATACATTTAGTTTTAGCTCTGGTGACTCTACTAGACCTACAACACAAATGGAACCATGATGATTTGTTGACCTTATAACAGTTGAAAGCGTATTTCCACCAACTGTATCTATAGCTCCTTCCCACCTTTTCTTTAAAAGTGGCTTACCAGTTGTGTCATACACATCATTTCTATGAATTACATCTGTTGCACCTATAGATTTTAAAAAATCAGATTTATGTAACTTACCAGTAGAAGCAATTACTTCAAATCCAATTTTGCCTAAGATTGCAACAGACATAGAGCCCACTCCTCCAGTTGCTCCGGTAACTAATATTCTGCTATCATTTGGTTTCAAGTTATGCTTAATTAATTGGTCTATACAAATTGCTGCAGTGATACCAGCTGTTCCATAAATCATAGATTCACGCAAGGAGAGTGAATCCTCTAATTTAACGACCCAATCTTTTGGAACTGAAATATATTCAGAATAACCACCACTTGTATTCATACCAAGGTCGTGACCTGTTACAAGTACTTTATCCCCAACAGAGAATTCATTTGTGTTGCTTTCTTCTACAATACCTGCAGCATCTACTCCAGGAGTATGTGGATACTCTCTAGTTATACCCTTATGACCTCTCGCAATTAAAGCATCTTTATAATTTAAAGATGACCATTTTACTCTGATTAGTACATCGTTTTTATGTAGCTCATCCAAAGGTAGCTCTTTAAAACTACTATGATAATTATTTGGAGATAATTCTTCTGTTACAAAAGCTTTATATAGCATAATTATTGTACCTTTCCTAATTCATTCAATGCTTTTTGTGCTTGGTTTAACAATGGATCAGGTGATATTTCACTCCCAGTTGCTTCTTTCATCCATGAATTAGGTAAAAGCCTTCCAATCTTAGACATTCTTTCAAACTCAGTACCTAAATTCTTGTCTTTTATATATTCTTCAATTTGAAATTCTATCAAATGGCCTATTGGGTAGGCAGATAAATAAAGCGGATATGAAATCATATGAGAATAAATTCCGAGAATATTACTATTTTCTACACCAATCACAGGTACATAATATTTATTCCAAACATCTTTAGCTATTTCATTTACTGCGTTTTTTAATTCTTCTGAATTAGTATTAGGATTTTCATATAGCCATTTCCATGTTTTTTGATCTACTAAAGAAGCTCCCATAATTTCATATGTTGACCAAAGATTATCCAATGCATATAAATAAGAGGAGTTTTTATCTTTTGATTCCATTCCAAGAAGCTTTAAGTCCCTCATTTGAAAAACGAAAGCTAAGGCCTCAGTAAATGCAGTATTTGGTACACCATTTAGCATATAATAATCTACATCATATAATGAGAGTACCTGTTCTACATTGTGTCCAAATTCATGGACTGCAATATTATATCCTTTATAATCCATTCCATCTGAGGCTATTCTAGTTCTGAGTCTTGCTGAAACACCCTTCATTTCTGCCCCCCAAGCATGTCCTGCTCCACGAGATGGGTCTACCTCTACTTTATCAACTATATAATTAGCTCTTACATCATCCCACCCTAGCTTTTTAAGGATTATTGCTAGGTCTTCTTTTACTGAATTAGCATCTGGATACTTTTTCTTTGTGATTCTATTTAATTGTTCTTCATTAATAGAGCTTCTAGATTTGAATCCATCATACCATATATCATAAGGTTGTAAGTCTCTACCTAAACGTTGTTTTATAAATTCACCAGCTTTCTTTATAACTGGAGAGCTAACAAAATCTGTAAATAGTTTTTCCACTTCATCTATTGACATCTCCATTTCGCCTGAAAACTTTCTATCTATATATGTAGGCATTTCAGGAGAATATTCATCAATAATTTTCATTACCTTAAATTGCTCTAATATCTTAGAATATCGTGTATTTGGTTCACTCTCATATTCTATTTCTTTTCCATCTTGGTATAAGGCATTTGTAATTGGGTTCCATTGATATTCACTACTATTGATAAATTGTTTCGGAATTTCTTGATTAATTATTCTCTGCATAATCGCATAGATTAAATATTGTTTATCTTTTCCCGTCTCTTCATTAGCATATTGTGATTTGAGCTCATCTCTTAGATTCCAATGACTTATTAGTTTCATATCATCAGGAAAATATGTTACACCATTTTCATCAATTATATTACCCATATAAATGTAGTATTCATAAATATAAGCGTCTGCTTCAGAGTTAACTTTCGAAAATCTTTGTATTAACTTAGCAGGAATTCTAGATGTAAATCTATCTCCCATTCTTGCAAAAGCCCAGTCTTTTCTCTCCCAACGCTGTGAAAATTTTCTTTTTTCTTCTAGTGAGTAAAATGGGAAGTTTAAAATTGTAGTGAACGCAATTTTATTGTCGTACAAATCTTGCTCTAAGTGAGCTGATGGATTATAACTGTCAAACATTCTATCGATACGAGTAATATCGGCCCAATCAAGTGCAACTGGCATTTTTAAATCAAGCATCATTTTGTTAAAATGACCATTCATTATCCCATAATTTCTCTGTAGTCTGTAGAACAAAGTATCTAAATCATTTCCTACTTTCAAAAAATTGGCTTCAATAAAATCTTCTAACTCACTTAAACTACCATCATCAGTATTCCACAGCAATTCAACTTGGTTAACTCCTTTATTAAACCTTTCTAAATCATTTCCAGTTATATTGTTACTTTTTATGAATTCACTCTTAAACTCATCTAAAGTTTTACTTTGTTTAGTAGCTTGATTTTGTTGCTTAGTTTTTTCTATTTCTTCTGAGCATGATAATAGTATAAAAACCAACAATAATGTTAATTTTAATTTCATTATTTATTTTTAATTGTTTTGAGGATTGATGGGTAATATAACAATTCTTGGTAAGAATTACCAATAGGGAAATAGTAATATCCTAATAAGAATTTCTACTTAACCATTATCTGTTAAGTCATTATCGTAAGCTTTAATTATTTGAGCAACTAATTTATGTCTAACAACATCGTTTTCATTGAAATAAACAAACTTTATACCGCCTATATTTTTCAATATTCTTTGTGCTGAAACTAAGCCCGATTTTTTATTTCTTGGTAAATCAATTTGTGATGTATCCCCTGTTATAATTACCTTTGAACCTATCCCAAGTCGAGTCAAAAACATCTTCATCTGTGTTTCAGTTGTATTCTGTGCCTCATCTAAAATAACAAATGCATTATTCAGAGTTCTACCTCTCATGTAAGCTAAAGGATTAATTTCAATTATGTTTCTTTCCCTCATTATCTTATACTTTTCAGGACTAAGCATATACTGCAAAGCATCCGTTATTGGTCTTAAGTATGGGTCTATCTTCTCTTGTAAATCACCAGGTAAAAACCCTAAAGACTCACCAGCTTCAACTGCTGGTCTTGTTAAAATAATTCTTTTTACTTCATTTTTCTTTAACTCGTTCAAAGCCATAGCAACAGCCAAAAATGTTTTTCCGGTACCTGCGGGACCTACTGCAAATACTATGTCATTTTTTAATACAGTTTCTGTGTATTCTAGTTGAGTTTTTGTTTTTGCTCTTATTTGGTTTTTATAACCTGCATATATAATATTACTTTTATTTTTTATAGAAAACTCTTTCGGATCAACCTTATTAACAGTTGCTAATTGAATTACTGTTTTAACATCAGTATCATTTAACACACCATTTTTCTCAATCATATATAGCAATTCTTTGAAAACTGACTTGAGCAGATTAACTTCTTTTTCATCCCCTTTCAGTACAATTTGATTTCCCCTTACAAATATAGTGGAATCGAATGCAGATTCAATTAAATTTAATAGGGAATCATTTGCTCCAAAAATTGTTACAAGGTTACTATCTTCAAGATTTATATATTCTACTATTTCAGTCATTTATTTCAAATTTTATAAATAAAAAAATCCCAACCCGAATGATTCGAGTTGGGACTATTAACAATATTAATACTCAAAAATGTTATTGATCATTAGAACCAGAACCACCTGTTGCAGCATTCTCATTCATAGCTTCTTTTTTCATTCTGTAGTATTTTCTTTCAGCTTTCAACTCTTCAGGATTTTTAGGTCCTTTTGGAGGTATAGTCAATACCCAACCTGGTTGAATAATGTCGGGGTTACGAATCTGATCAGTATTTGCTTGCCAGATTTTTGGCCATTGATTAGGATCATTGTATATTTCTGTGTTACCAGCAATGTTCCATAGACAGTCTCTATTTTCAGACCAAGTACCAACAGTATAAGTTGTTATTTTCTTTTCTCTATAAAGACCTTTAATATCTTTACCTAGTTTTACCATTCTTGGGAATATGTCTGGAAGTAAAGAAATTTTATTTTTTCTTAATTCCATGTATTCCATATCTAATTGCTCAACTTCGGCTCTTCTATCTGCAAGTTCATCGTTAGATAATCTTTGCATTTCTCTAACTCTGCCCTCTAATTGACCCAATTTTTGTTTGAATGCCTCTACATCTGCCGCATTAGCACCAACTAATTTCATCAAAGCATCATTACAATCTTTTAATTGTTGTTCGATGTTTTTCGTTTTAACTTTAATATCTGCTTGGTCATTTTTTATTGACTCAAGTTGACCTACAAGATTTTTAATTTTAGCTTGATAATCTTGAATTCTTAACGTTGCTTCATCTTCTGTAAGTTGTAAATCTGGTTTAGAAGCAGGAGGCATTTGAGCTATCAAATTTCCGCCAACTAACATTACAGTAAATAATATAATTACTAAGTTTTTCATTTTTCCTCTAATTTGGTTGTTATACTTTATTGATTTAACTGATTTTAGTTATTATCAGGCCATACATTGGGCCATTTTGATAACTTGTCTTTCACGAATTGAGTTTTGTCATTACAATCATTCAACTCAACCTCTCTGCTTTTGAGTTCAGATTTTAATTTATTCAAGTCTGCTTTTGCTGTCTGAATTTCTTCAGTCAACTGAGCTTCTTGTCTTCTCAAGTCCTGAAGCATAGCTAACTGCTCTTCAGAAATCATACTAGTACAATCAGTCAGAAACAAACTAGAAGCTGCAAATATAATTGCAGCTGAAGTAGCTCTTAATACTTTTTTTGATAGCATAACGAATCCTCCGTTACTTATTTATTTTTAAATTACAATTTATCTTTTTTCAAATATCCGAAACTTTCGGCTCAAATACCAAAATATTTTATATTTCTCGAGTTCTTTAATTGTAATTTCTTAACAAAGGTACGAATAAAGTAAGTTTTAATTATTTTTGTATTCTAAATAGAAACAAATACAACAATTTAAATATGAATTTCGATAAAAATTTTGACTTTAAGAACAAAGAGAATCAATGGTATAATAAATGGGAATCAAATGGGATTTTCAAAACTAATGAATCTATTAACAAAGAACCTTATTCTATATTGATGCCACCACCAAATGTAACAGGTATGCTTCATTTTGGTCATGTTCTTAATCATACATTGCAAGATTTATTCATAAGAAGAATGAGAATGCAAGGTAAAGATGTAGTTTGGTTTCCAGGTATGGACCATGCAGGTATTGCTACTCAAACAAAAGTAGAGCAAAAACTAAAAGAAGATGGTAAAACTAGATACGACCTAGGTAGAGAAAAGTTTGTAGAAAAAGTCTGGGATTGGAAAGAAGAGTATGGTGGAATAATCCTAGAACAATTAAAAAGATTAGGTGTCTCATGTGATTGGGACAAAACTCTCTTTACAATGGACGATAGTGCTTCGAAAGCAGTTGAACATGCATTCATTAAGCTTTATGATGAAGGTCTAATTTATAAAGGTAAAAGAATAATAAATTGGTCTCCTGTTTCTCAAACTGCTTTATCTGATGAAGAAGTTGAGTTCAAAGAAGTTCGTGAGAAACTATATACTCTTAAGTACTTTTTTGAAGATGGAAATAATTATTTAAAAGTTGCAACCGTAAGACCAGAAACTATTTATGGTGACATAGCAGTCGCTGTTAATCCTAATGACAAAAGATTTAAGAAACTAATCGGCCAAAAAGTTACAGTCCCTTTGGTTGGGAGACAAATTGAGATAATAGCTGATGATTACGCTGATCCAGAGTTTGGAACTGGGTGCGTTAAAATAACTCCTGCACATGATCCAAATGATTTTGAAATTGGACAAAGACACAACTTAGAGTCAATAAATACTATTAATCCTGATGGCTCAATGAATGAATTGGCAGGAGATTACAAAGATTTAGATAGATTTGATGCTAGAAAACGTATAGTTAAAGATCTAGAAAGCAATAGTTTAATGGAAAAGGTTGAAGATTATACACACAATGTGGGTTTTTCACAAAGAGGTGGAGAACCAATAGAGCCTTACCTCTCTGACCAGTGGTTTGTTAAAATGAAACCTTTGGCTGAAGATGCGTTGAGAATTGTTCAAGATGGTGAAATTAACTTTTATCCTAACCTTTGGGTAAAAACTTACGAACACTGGATGAATAACATTCGTGATTGGTGTATTTCTAGACAACTTTGGTGGGGACATAGAATCCCAGTTTACTATACAGAAGAGGGGAAGCACACAGCAGCTAAAAATGAACAAGAAGCAAGAAAAAAGTTAGGTGTAGATGATAGTGTTAGTTTAAAGCAAGATGAAGACGTTCTTGACACTTGGTTCTCTTCTTGGTTGTGGCCTATGACTACTATGAACTGGTTCGATGATGAAGGAAACTTAACTCCAGATAATAAAACTATGCAAAGATTTCTACCAACTGATTTATTGGTAACTGGTCCCGATATTATTTTCTTCTGGGTTGCTCGTATGGTTATGGCTACAAATTACTTTAAGCAAGAAATTCCATTCAAGAATGTATATTTCACTAGTCTAATAAGAGATGGTCAAGGTAGGAAGCTATCTAAGTCTCTTGGTAACTCACCTGACCCGCTAAATGTGATGGATAAATATGGTGCGGATGCTGTTAGATTTACTATTCTATATCTTGCTCCTCTCGGTCAAGACGTTAGAATGGAAGTGGATTTGGAAGCACAAGATATTCCTTCTATGGAAGTAGGAAGGAACTTTGCTAATAAAATTTGGAACGCTGGACGATTCTTAAAAATGAAACAAGAAGAGTTTGGAGAAGTTGAATACAATAGCGACAAATACTCTAAATCACTTGCTGATAAGTGGATAGAATCAAAACTTCATAAATCAATCAGCTTAATTAACGAGCACCTTGACAATTTTAAGGTTACAGAATACTCAAAAACACTATATGATTTTATTTGGAGTGATTTCTGTGACTGGTATATTGAATGTTTGAAAATAGAATCTTACGATAATTCTGAAGAAGAAAATCAACAAAAAGTTGCTTTTGGAATCGAAATATTCAACGAAGTTCTGAAGTTATTACACCCTGTTATGCCATTTATAACAGAGGAGTTATGGCACTTACTTAACAATTATAGTGATGACAAAAGTATATCTCAAGAGCAATTACTTGAATCATCAGATAGTGTTATTGATGGTGATGCAGTTGAGAGTTTTGAGAAATTAATCAACTTAGTCGATTCATCAAGAAGTTTGAAAGCAAGTATTCCAAGTATATCAGCAGGGCAACGAATGAAGATTAATTTTACAGCTTTTAATGATATAACAACATTAATATCTGAGAATAAGAAGTTAATGAAAGAATTGACAAAATCATCAGAACTTAATATCAACAACCCTCTAAAAGAGATTTCTATCAAATCAGTAACTAACTTTGCAGAAGTAAACCTGTACGTAGGTGACGCAATAGATATTGATCAAGAAAAAGACAGATTACAAAAAGAAATTGATAGATTACAAGGGCAAGTAAATGGCATTTCTAAAAAATTATCTAATGAAAGGTTCGTTAGTAATGCACCTGAAGATGTAGTCAATAGAGAGAAAAAGAAACTTAGTGATATGAGTAACAAAATTGACCAACTGAATGAAAGTTTAAATTCATTTAAATAGTATTTAGACTTTATACTATAATGTATTATATTGAAACTGAATTATAACATAAATCGATAAAACCGATGGAAAAAAACCCGAAACTATTATTACCTGGAATTGAAAATCTTCATGAAATTGATGTTTTTGAGAAAAATGGCGGATACGAGCAAGCCAGAAAAGCTCTCAAAATGGATAAGAATGAGATTGTTGATATAGTAAAGAAATCAAATCTCCGTGGTCGAGGTGGTGCTTGCTTCCCTACTGGGTTGAAATGGTCATTTATGCCTGATGGTGTTGACAAACCCAATTATCTTGCAGTAAATGGTGATGAGGCTGAACCAGGCTCGTTCAAGGATAGAAGAATATTTGAATATAACCCGCACTTGCTTTTAGAAGGTATTCTGATAGCAGGTAAGGCAATGAATCTGAAAGCTGCATATATTTATATACGTGGTGAATATTACCTATGGCAAAGATTGATGCAAAATGCAGTTGATCAAGCTTACGAGGCAGGTTATTTCGGTGAAAAAATGAAAGAAAAATTTGGAACTGACTTTCAAATGGATGTTTATGTTCACAGTGGAGCAGGTGCTTACATCTGTGGTGAAGAGACTTCACTTATGAATTCACTTGAAGGTAATCGTGGTTACCCACGTTACAAACCACCATTCCCAGCTCAAGTTGGGTTATGGGGTATGCCCACTACTGTAAACAATGTAGAAACAATAGCTACAGTACCTAAAATATTTGAAATTGGTGCAGAAAACTATGCTAATTTGGGTGCAGAAGGACATGCTGGTACATTGCTTTACGGAGTTAGTGGTCATGTAAATAAACCTGGTGTTTATGAATTAGAAACTGGTATTCCGCTTAGAAGTTTGATATATGATGTTTGTGGTGGAGTTATTAATGACAAGAAAATAAAAGCTGTTATTCCTGGTGGTTCATCTATGCCCGTTATGAATGCCGATGAGCTAGACACTAATATGGACGAAGAATCTCTGAAAAAGATTGGAACTCACATTGGTACTGCTGGCGTGATGGTAATGGATGAGGATACAGATTTAGTTGCTGTTACTTTAAGAATTGCACACTTCTATCACCACGAGTCTTGCGGGCAATGTACACCTTGTCGTGAAGGTTGTGGTTGGATGGAAAAAACTCTGAAAAGATTAGTTGCTGGAGATGCTACTTCCAAAGACTTAGATCTATTGATTTCAGTATGTAATAATATAGAAGGAAACACAATCTGTGCCTTAGGTGACGCTGCTGCTTGGGCTGTTCGTGGATTTGTGAATAAATTCAGAAGTGAATTTGAAGCAAAAGTAAAAGCAACTAGAGTATTTCAAGCTCCTAATATTGCACACGCTAAGAGAGCAACGGCTGAAACACTTATTTACGAAAGTTAAGATTATAATATTTGAAAGAAATGATATTGATAGAGTTAGTAATGTATTGCTAACTCTATTTTTTTAATATGAAAAAAGATAAAATTGGTATTCTGGGTGGTAGCTTTAACCCAGTTCACAAAGCTCACTTAAAGTTAGCAACACACTTCCTAGAAACATACGATGCTGAAAAAGTAGTGTTTGTTCCTTGCTACGTCTCCCCTTTTAAAGTTGATGAATTCACTGCAAGTGCTAAGCACAGAACTAATATGTTGAAGTTAGCAACACAAGAAAATAGCAACTTTGAAATTAATACTTATGAAGTTGATAATGAGGAAGTATCATATACAATAGATACTGTAAATCATTTCAATAAACTGTACCCTAACGAGCAGCTATGCTTAGTCATCGGTGGTGACCAAGCCGAGAACTTCCATAAATGGAAAAATTGGCAAGAAATACTTGATATTGTCGATATATACGTAGCTCTAAGAAAAGGGTATAAGATTCCGACTTATAACTTTGAGGTATACAAAAAAGCTATCTATATGGAAATGCCTTTCGTTGAAATATCAGCTTCTGAAATAAGAGAAAACTTGGATAAACATAGTGAATATCTAAATAAGGAAGTTAAAGAGTATATATTAGAGAATGGGGTTTATTGATTTAAATTAGTAAATCTAACGATTACATATTTTTGTTTTCTCATTTCGTGATTACTACTTCTGATTTATACATTTTTCACTTATTCACTCTTATTCAACTTATCAAAATAGCTTTTTATTAACTCTTTGATGTCTTTAGAGTAATCAAGTTTCAGAGACTTGCGTAATTCCTCTTCGGACAATGTTTTTAGATATTCTTCAAACTCCAAAGCTTCTGGGCTATCGAGTGAGTATTGTGTACCAGATTTTGCTTCTCGCTTTTTCTCGTAGTCGCGTTCGTTGGTTGCTCTTGTAGCATCGAGCAATCGGGATAGAATTTTCTCTTGTCTTTCTAAAGTCTCCGGAGTAATTTTACCAGATTCCATAGCAGACATGATTTCTTGCATTTCTTTTGCTATCTCATTTAGGTCAGGTGTTTTCTTACCAATTTGTTTGGCATATTCTTTCTGCTCCTCAGCCAAATCTTCCAAAGTCTTTTTGGCATTGCCCTGTTCTCCTTTCAATCGGCCGTATTCAGCTTGCTTTTGCATTTGTGACTTACCGCCCTCGCCTTGACCTTCCGAGCCCTCTTTTCCGTTTTTGCCTTTTTGCATCATTTTTTTCAAAGAATTATTTATCATCTGTTGCTGAGCAGCAGCTTGTTGTAGCTGTTGCATAAACCCAGATCCACCAGGACTATTGCTCATACCCGGTGATGAACCACCTGAACCTTTACCCTTTCCTTTCCCTTTACCCTTTCCTTGACCTTGCATCTGGCCTATCGACTCTTGCATCTGACCAATAGCATTATTCATTTTAGCCATTGATTGTTGTTGTGATATACCAGCTTGACGTGTATTCCTCTCTGCTAACTGGTTCATTGCATTTTGCATCTGAGCCATTGCTTTACCAATCTGCTGGCCCATTTGTGGAGTAACTGCAAATGATTTTTCAGAAAGCTCAGTTAAGTTTTTTGCAACTCTTTCGAGGGATTCTTTTAGGTTTCCTTGTTCGTTATTTATCTCAGGTAATTGGTTCGAATTATAATTAGAAGCATTAGTCTGATTTTTTAGTTGTTCCTGCTTTTTAGACAGATTGAGCATATCTTGTACAGATTTTTTCATAGCATTCAGGGTTTCTCTGGATACTTTGTTCTCCATTTCCTGCTTCAGTTCAGACATTTTCTGGTTGAACTTACTCATACTCTGCTTAGCATTCTGTTGATTTTGCTGAGCTTCGCTATTCTTATTTTCAGACAAGTTCTGCTGAGACTGTTGCATTTCTTGCTGAGTATTCTCTTTGTTCAGAGCATCTTTCGCCTCATTGAGTTTATCTTTTGGCATATCATCTTGCTTAGAAAGCATTTTTTCCAAATCACTCATTTGCTCATCTAACTTTTTAAAATCATCAAGAAGTTTATTCTGCTTTTTCTCTAATTGTTCATTTGTCTCTTTATTTTTAGATTCACTTGTTTCTTTCTCTAAGTTTTGGAGATCTTTTTCTAATTTCTCACCCATTTTCTTAATAGCATCAGTCTTCTGTTCTGCTTTCATTCGCTCCAATATTTTCATTGTGCGTTCTATACTTTTCTTGAACTGCTCTTCGTCAAATTTAATATTCTCAAGAGCTTTTTGCATTTCATCTGGAGTCATTTTTTCTAACTCCTTGTTCATTTTCTCTTGTTGCTCTTTTAACTGAGGTATATCAACTTGTTTCAGTAGGTCTTGCAGTTTCATAAACTTATCAAGAGTCTCAGGAGACAAAATTTTATTCTCGTTCATTTCTTGGGCAGTCTTATTTATCTTCTTTTGAAGCTTATCTATATTCTCAGAGATATCTTTTTGTTTCTTAGCTATGTCCTGAGCTTGCTTCTTCTGCTCATAATTCATCTCTTGCTTCTTAGCATCTTTTCTGAGGTCTTGCTTGAACTCTTCAATCTCTTTTTGAAGTTCAGTGGTCTCTTTAATCACTTCAGCTAGATCTTTTTCAATCTCTTCTTGTGCTTTTTCAGATGACTCTATTACTTCATCAAGGAAAGGTAGCTTTAAGCTAATTGTTCTTGTTTTAGCTGATTTAGGTCCATTAACAATATCGTTATCAAATACTTCTAGATAAAACTCATACTCATCTTCAGGAGTGATGCCTATTTCATTCATATCAAAAATGTAAGTAGCTATCTGCTCTTTTTTACTCTTTTTTATAGTAATTTCCTGAGTGGTATATTCCAAATCTGGCGCAGTATATCTTGATTTTAATAACTTGTAGTTGAGATTTAGCTTTGTAAATCCATAATCATCAGAAATACCTGCATCAATCTGCACTAATGCATTTTCAGTGAGCTTCACATTATCTGTTGGGTATAGTAATTCAATTTTTGGATAATTATCTAATGTTGTAATAACACTATATTTTATTGGGTTGATATTCTCTACGTCATTGCTATCAGTCAATCTGAAATAATAATATCCAGACTTATTTAATCTCATTTTACCTTCAGCAATGTTGCTTTTTGTATTAAATGTAAGAGTATCATAATTTAACTTAGTTGCTTGGATACTGTCTTGAAGTTGGGTAACAAATATCAATTCGGCAGTTTTAAGACTCTTGTTAGCATTGATATTGAAAGTTGCCACACTACCGTTAAGTGCAACCAAATCAGCAGTATTTATATCAAATGTTCGAGATTTTTCACCAGTGTAATTTGGAAAGTTTAACAACCCTGTTAGCTTCTTTAGTGTAGGTCTTTCAGTTACAGTTACAGAAGCAACTTTTGTTTGAACTTCAGAGTTATACCAATCAGTGGAACCATAGAAACTAAGCGAGTTTTTAATGGAATTAATTTTATACTTATATTTTCCGTTGATCTCTTTCTTAATTTCTATTTTTTCATATTCCTCTTGGTTTGCTTCTTTGATAAGTAAAGAAATACTGCTAGGTGCAGCACCTTCAGAAGCAATTTCTATAGTAAAATCCTCACCACGCATTACATTGTATTCATCATCTACAATTGATATTTCGAAATTGGGTGAAGGAATGTATGACTGATTGTAGTTTAGAACTCTATCAAACGCACTGTTCAATGCAAAATTACTGATTATAAATGTTGATACTGCAACAAGCGAAATTAAAAACAATACTAATATATATTTATTATACTTCTTAGTGTCTATTACTTCTTCAAAGTTAAATTCACTAGTCTTGTCAGATATTACGCTTAACTGATGTTGCGCTAAATCAGAAGACATCCCTTTACTTTTGTTTAGCTGGACAAATATTTGAATAGCATTGGTTAATTTATCTTTAATTTGTGGGAAGTAATCCCCCACTATTTTCGATGTATCAATAATTCTATTTTCAGATTTTTTGCTTTCTTTTCCTTGTATTATAAAGAGAAATATACCAGCTATTAAAGTAGTAGCAAACGGTATATAGAATAGAGTCTGTCTTGTTGATTCGTTACCATTTATAAAATATTCAATTAATGACACAACTGAAAAGGTAACGGTAAAAATTGTAATTAGAGAAACAATATAATGAACAGAATCATACATTTTCTGTTTGCTTATTACTTTTTCTAATCTTTTGACAAGGTTGTTATATTTTAGTTCAGTATTTTCCATCAGTTAAGTAATGCCCAGATTATAATATTTGCACCAAATTTCAAGGATTTCTGTCTTACCTCTTCACTATCATTGTGAACATTGGGATCTGCCCAACCGTCACTTGGGTTTGATTCCAAAGTAAAAAAGACAGACATTCTGTTATTAATAAAAATACCGTAAGATTTAGGAGGTTTATCGTCGTGCTCATGAACCTTGGGTGGTCCATTAGAAAAATCATATTGAATATTATAGATGGAGTGAGTAAACGGAATTTCCATAAACTCCTTGTCTGTAAAAACCTTTTTCATTTCATTCCTAATATAAGAATCCAAACCATAATCATCATCTATGTAGAGGAATCCACCATTCTCTAAGTATATTCGAAGATTCTCAGCCTCTTTATTCGAAAAGTTGACATTCCCATGACCAGTCAAGAACAAGATAGGATAATCAAATAAATCATCTGACTTTAAATCAACATATTCATAAACAGGTTTTGTTTGTGTAGTGGTATTGTTTTTCAAATAACTGAGTAGATTAACTTCAGCTGAAGGATCATTATACCAGTCTCCACCACCAGAGTATTTGACTCTACCTATTTTTACTGCATCTGCAGGTAATAGTGCAAATGGAATTAGACTCAGTATTAAAATTACAATTAGCTTTCTCATATATGTCAATACGGTGGGAAGCTTTATTTGTTGTCAAAACTACATATTAGAATTTTCTTATCATCTTTTGCAAAATCAGGGTAAGCTATTAGCTCTAATTCATGTTCTTCTACTCTTAATGCTTTATTATTACTAGTAGCTTCTTTAATCTCATCTTCCAAATCCCCTCCTTTTAATAAAACTATTTTTCCAGTTGGTTTTATTAATGGGGATACCCAGCCTTGAATTTTATTTAGTCTAGCAACACCTCGTGCAAAAATGAAATCATATTTCTTTTGATGTTCTTTTTCAGAAGCTAAAACTTCCACCCTATCAGACCTTGTTTTTATAGTTTTTAAGCCAGTATGTTGAGCTAACATTTTTGTTGTTTTTACTTTTTTCTTAATTGAATCAACTAACAACATACTAATTTTAGGAGATGCAATAGCAATTGGTATACCTGGAAGTCCCCCTCCAGTGCCTATATCCATGCACTCATATTTCTTATCTAAATCAACATATTTCAAGACAGATAATGAATGAAGAATATGCGATTCTAAAATCATATCTTCATCTTTTCTAGAAATCAAGTTTATTTTAGCATTCCAATGCAATAATTCTTTTGTGTATCTCTCTATTCTTTCTCTTTGTTTTTCATCTAATACTATTCCATTTGCAGAAAGTATAGTCCAAAACTGTATTAAGTCCATAATGATTATATTAGTAGATTAATAAAGTACAAATTTACTAAAGTTATAAGGATATTTAATGAAACCTTTCTATTCAATTGTTATTGCTGTGTATAATAGAGAGAATCATATAGGTAAAGCTATTGATTCTTTGTTAATACAAAGCTTTGAAAATTGGGAAGCAATTGTAGTTGACGATGGAAGCACAGATGGTACAATCGATTATATAAACAGTTACAAGGATGAAAGTAGAATTAGTATCGTTAAGTTGGATGAAAACCAGGGTGTGGCAATAGCCAGAAACAAGGGTATTGAAAGGGTTAATGGCAAATACTTAACTTTTTTAGATTCAGATGATTGGTTTAAACATAATCATTTAGAAAGTCGTTATGAAATTCTTAAAAATGGTAATATTGATTTGCTTCACGGTGGAGTAGAAATAATTGGTGAGCAAACTGTTCCTGATAAAAATGACACCTCTAAAAATATTGATTTATCTGACTGTGTTATTGGTGGCACTTTCTTTATCAATATGAAAACTTCAAATAAATTGGCTAAATTTGATAATTCTATACAATATAGCGAAGACAGCGATATGTTTGATAAGTTTGTTCAAATGAAAAAAACAATTATGAAAACAAATAATAAAACATACGTATATAATAGGACTTTAGATGATTCTATTTGTTCCAATCAGTAAATATGAAATTTAGTAAATCCAAGAAAAAACAATTAGAAAGAATGGATACCATTCTGAGTATTCTTAAAGAGACTCACACTGATGCCAGAATTGCATTAGAATATAGTAATCCTCTAGAGTTACTCGTTGCTACTATACTTAGTGCACAATGTACTGATGCAAGAGTAAATATGGTTACTAAAGATTTATTCAAAAATTACAAAGTAGCATCAGATTATGCTAATGTACCAGTTGAACAATTAGAGAAAGATATATATTCCACTGGTTTTTATAGAAATAAAGCAAAGAATATTAAAAATGCCGCTAAAAAACTAGATGAGTTGTATGATGGCGAAGTACCTGGGACAATGGACGAGCTATTAGAATTGGATGGTGTTGGTAGAAAAACTGCAAATGTTGTGTTAGGTCATTGCTTTGAAACACCTGGTATAGTTGTAGATACACATGTCTCTAGACTTTCTAATAGATTAGGTTTTGTAAAAATAAAAAACCCTGTTAAAATAGAATTTGAATTAATGGAACTAATACCTAAAGAAGATTGGGTAATGTTTACTCATTATATGATTCAGCATGGTCGAAAGACTTGTGATTCAAGAAGTCCAAAGTGTACGGAATGTGTTATATCAAACTATTGCCCATCTTATTTAACATTTAAAAAGAAAAAGAAATAATAATGAAAGATATAAAATTAATAACAATTGATTTCTGGAATACTCTTTTTGATTCAATTAATCATGAAAAAAGATATAATTTTAGAAACTCAGTATTAGTAGAAGAAGCTACCAAACTTGGAATAGAAGTTGAGAATAACAAATTAGAAGAAGCGATTAAAAAAAGTTGGGAGTTTTTTGAAGACAATTGGGTAAATAAGCTAAGAACACCAAATAGCCAAGAATTAGTTATAGTAATTTGGGATCATTTGAATCTTCCGAAAGAAGTTAGTTCAATTAATACGGTAATTAAAACTTATGAGGATAGTTTATTTGAACATCCACCAGTTTTAATAGAGGGTGTTAGAGAGGCATTACCAAAACTAAGAGAAAGATATAAGCTAGGTCTAATATCTGATACTGGTTACTCACCTGGAACACATCTAAGACAATTAATGCAACAAAATGAAATTTTACAATACTTTGATTCATTTAGTTTTAGCAATGAGACTGGCGTAAGTAAACCACACGAAAAAGCATTTAGTACTATACTTAATGAATTAAATATTTCTCCGGAGCATTCTATGCATATAGGAGATATTGAACGCACTGACATAGTTGGTGCAAATAATGCAGGTATGCACTCAATTCTTTATACTGGTACAGACTCAGAATTTGATAGGAAAAACCCAGAAGTTAGTTCTGCAAATATCCAGATAAACCATTGGGATGAGTTAATAGAAATATTAGAAATATAGATTCAAATAGATTTGAAAATCAGTGTAGTTATATGTACCTATAATCGTAAAGATGACTTAAAAGTCACTCTGAGTGGTTTTATAAATCAAAATTATGATAATTTTGAAGTTATTGTTATCGATAATGCCTCTGATGATGGCACTAAAGAAATGATAGCTAATGATTTTCCAAAAGTCAAATATACATACTTACCAATCAATATAAATATATTAGCACAGAATATAGGTATATATCAATCTACTGGTGATATTATCTGGAGAACTGATAGTGACTCCCACCCTGAAGATAAAAACACATTTACTGAAGTTGTTGAAATATTTAACAATCAACCAGAATTAGATATTATTACTACAACTGAAGTATTGGTAAAGAAAGAATATAAAGAACTGGAACTATTTAGCTTGGATAAATCTAATGGAAATGAAAAGGAAGGTTACCCAGTCAAAACATTCAGTGGACCTGGATCAGCAATAAGAAAAAGAGTATTTGATAGAATTGGATATTATTGGGAGTTTGGAATGGAAGAAACAGATTTCAGTATAAGAGCTCTTAGGAATGGATTTACTATAAAATGTTTTCCTAATTTGAGAACATTGCACCACTCTAGTGAAAGTGGCAGAGATAGAGGTGAAAGATGGATTTTGCTCTCAAACCAAAATGTTCGATTAATTGCAAAATACTACCCTCTTTCAAGACTATATAATCTTTTGTTCTGTTATTTTAACCAATCTTTAGAAGGAATTTTAAGAAGAGTTCGAATCTCTATCTTTTTTCAGAATTTATTCCAAATGCTTGTAACAACTTTGAATACATTTAGAAATGAAAGAGATAAACTTTCTAAAGATGAGTTTAATAAAATTATAGGGAAACACGAGTATTACAAAGGTTTTATCAATTATTTGAAAAATTTAATAAAATGAGAATTCTTCAACTCTCACCGCAGTTACCTTTCCCCCCTACTGATGGTGGTAAAATTAGCATTTATTATACATTTAAAAACTTTGTTGAGTTAGGTTGTGATGTAACTTTAATTGCCTTAACTGATAAAAATTTGAATGCTCAAAATGAAAATAAATTTATTCCCCGAAATTCAAAATTTATTTCTATTAAGCATGATAGCAGTAATTCAATTGATAAGATTATAAAATATTTTTTAACTAATAAATCAATTTATATTGAGAAGCATTATAGTAAGAAATTAGTAGAATCCATCGATAATATTGTAGATGTTAGTAGTTTTGATATAATACATTCCGACCATACTAATATGGCAAAAATAGGTTTAGAATTAAGTAGAAAGTATAATGTTCCATTAGGTCTAAGACTGCACAATATAGAATACATGATATGGAAAAGATACTATGAAGAACTAAAATTCTATGATCCAAAAAGGATATTTTTAAATCAGCAATACAAGCTACTAAGAGATACAGAATCAAATTATATAGAAAAAGCAGATGTAGCTTTTTCAATTACACATATTGATAAGTCTAGAGCCGACAAGATCACAAATAAAGCAAATGTTATTGCAATTCCTGCAGGTGTAGATTTAGACATATGGCAATATAAAGAGACCAAAAAGAAACCTAATTCATTGGTGATAGCTACTACATTTAATTGGGTTCATAATGTAAATGCAATAAGTTGGTTTTTAAATAATGTACTAGGAAGTCTAAAGAAAAAATATAGTAATTTGACACTTAGTATAATTGGTAAAAACCCTCCTGAATTTATTGATAATTATAAGGATTTAGGTGCAAATGCATTAGGGTTTGTTGATGACGTCAAACCATATTTATTGGAATCTGAAGTCTATATAGCGCCATTATTTGTTGGGAGTGGAATTAGAATTAAAATTTTGGAAGCTATGGCTCTTGGATTACCAGTTGTAGCTACTAACATTTCGGCTGAGGGGATAAAGGCAGAAGAAAAAGATGGTTTATTCAGAGCAAATAATGAGAAAGAGTATTTTGATACTATATCAAAACTACTACAAGATGATGAACTAAGAGAAGTATCTGGTCATAGTGCAAGAAGATTTATTGAACAAAACCATGTTTGGATTGACTTAGTTAAACTGATGATAAAGGAATATGAGTCTATTTTGACTTTGAAGAAAAGTAACACATAGTACCTCCAAATATCAGAATAATTAAACCAATAGTGATAATAGAAACTGGTATTCCAATCTCTCTATAACTCTCGTATAGTTCTGCTTCATTAGGATTTTTTAGGTTATAGCGTACTTTTACTCTATTTTCTTTAGGAAATGTGCCAATTTTCTCATCATATACTATTGTAAATAACACTGAATCTACTTTATATTCTATTACAGGTACATTAGAACCATTTGTAGTTTTAACATAATTTATGACTTTGCCGTCTACTATTTTATAATTAGCAAATTGACTTCCTGTATTAAAAAAAACAAAAACCCCATAAACTATGGTAACAAGCCCTAATAGTATAGTTATCTTTGAAATTATATCTTTTGTTTTCAACATAGTCTAAAATTAAGGATAATAAATTAAGGGTTCAAATAATTTACTTGTTTGTCAACAATTTATTTGATAATTTTGTGGTCTTTGATATAATTAATTTCGTAAAAGGTAATAGAATGGCTAACAAATGTGAGTTGACGGGCAAAGGCCCAATGTCTGGGAACAATGTATCTCACGCACATAACAAGACAAGAAGAAGATTCATGCCCAATCTACAAAAGAAAAAGATATGGATACCAGAAGAAAACAAATTTGTAACAATGAAAGTTACAGCAAAAGCATTGAAAACTTTAGATAAAAAAGGATACAATGCAATGCTAAAAGAACTAAAAAATTCTTAATTTAAAACCTCTCTTTTGAGAGGTTTTTTTTTAAATATTTATAGTTATAATTTTATGAGATTTTTGATTCTTTTTTTCACACTCATTATTGCTTCTTGTTCTACGAACAGAAGTTTAGAAAATGCAAGATATGAGCAATTAATAATCTCAGAAGAAAACAAAACAATTAAGTTTGATACAAGTCAATTTGAAGATAAGGCGAAATCTTACTTAATATCAGGTTCTCTTTTCCAACAACAAGGTGATTATGCAAGAAGTATTTTAGAGTTCCAAGATGCTCTTAAATATGACTCATCTGCTGCAATCGAATACGCTATAGCTCAATCTTATTTAGAATTAGGAAATTTCCAAAACTCAAAGCAGCACCTAATAAGATCATATGATATAAACCCAAACTTCCATCAATCCTTAGATCTACTATCTGAAATATATTTGTATGAGAATAATGCAGAAAAAGCAAAAATTACTAATGGTTTAGCTTTGGAAGTGAAGGAAACTCAACAGAGACTTGTAACAAAAGCTATTTTATTAGAAGATAGAAACCCAGAAAAAGCTATTGAAATATATAATGGTATAAGTTTCCCAAACTATAAAACTCTTATAAGAGAAAGAAAAATTGAGCTTTATAGAAAAACAAATAAATTGGATAAACTAATCTCAGAATTAGAAGCACAACAACAAGCAGAACCTTATAATAATATAATTTCAAGAGAAATTTTTGGTATATACATAGAGAATAATCAACTAGAAAAAGCTCTAAATTATACCTCAGTCATAGACACACTTTTCTACGGTAATGAACAAGAAACCTACTATGTACTTCTTGGTTCTAGAATAATAAGTAAACCAAAAATTGATACTAATCTATCGAAAAAGTATATTGATAAAATAGATGGATCATTATCTTTTAATACTGAAATACTCTATTATTCTGGACTTATAGCCTCTAGAATAGGAAATTCAGCTAAAAGAGACTATTTTTTTAACAGATTACTAAAGATTGAGGAATCAAATTCCGATTTACACTTAGGAATAGCTGAGGTCTATAATTTTGATAAAGAATTTGAAAAATCACTATCAATTATTGAAAATATAAATATTGACAGTATTGGTCAAAATTTGTACTATCATATGTTGAAAGGCATGAATTATTCAAATTTAAAAAAATATGATAAAGCCATAAGTTCTTATAAAAATATTTTAGATGTTGATAGTAGCTACAATAACTACATTGTCTTTACTCTTATAGGCGAATCATACGATTTACAAAATAATTCAGATTCAGCCTTGTATTACTATAAACAGCATTATAGTTTCGATAGTGAAAACATTTATTTACTAAATAATTATGCTTATAGCTTGTCAAAGATTAGTAAAGATTTGGAAAGAGCTTTAGTTATGAGTAAAAAAACATTAGAAGTAGACCCAGATAACTCTGCTTATTTAGATACATATGGATGGATACAATATAAACTTGGGAATACTGCTATAGCAAAAGAATATATTGAAAGAGCTATAGATATAGGAGGGGTATCCGCGGAAGTATATGAGCACTTAGGAGATATATATTCTAAAGAAGGGGAGTTAGGAAAAGCTGTAAAATATTATAAAAAGTCATTAGAGTTAGAAGAAAATAGATTTCAATTAGATGAGAAACTAAATAAAGAGAATTAAATGTTTGTAATAATTGGTTTAGTCTTGGTTTTGGAAATATTAGAAGTCTGAAGATTTCAGAAAGAATATGGAAGATATTGAAGGCTCATAATCTTTTTCTAAAATCTCAAAAATAAAATATTAACAGATTGGTTAATGTTCAAAATTATACTTAAATTCTAAGATGAATGAGAGAGAAATTATAGCATTAACTTTATCAAAAGAGATAAGTAATAAAGATACACTTAACTTTGTTAATAATTTTGATTCAATAGATCAAATATTGAATTCCAAATTTGGGGGCAAATTTAAAAGTAGATTTGAAAAACAAGATTTGTTTAATTCTCAGAATGAATATCTAGAAAAAGCTGATGAACAATTATATTTAGCAAGTAAAAATAACTCTAGAATAGTGACTATAATTTCAGAAGATTATCCGTTACTATTAAAATCTATACCTAATCCCCCACCAATTCTTTTTATAAACGGTAAATTACAACAAAGTGATGTTGTTAGTGTATCTGTTGTAGGAACTAGAAGGGCAACCCACTACGGAAGACTTGTTGTAGAAAGATTTGTTGGTGACTTAGTTGCAAACAATGTAATTATCACTAGTGGTATGGCTTATGGTATTGATTCTCATTCACATAAAGAAGCTGTAAAATCGAATGGAATAACTTATGCAGTTATAGCTTCAGGTTTAGATAAGATTAGCACTGATAGAGCAAAAAAAGTATCCAATTTAATTTTGGAAAATGAAGGCTGTTTAATCAGTTCATATCCATTTGGAACAACTGCACTACCCCCATACTTCATACAAAGAAATAGAATTATAAGTGGTTTATCTAAAACAACAATAGTAGTTGAGAGTGACAAAAAAGGTGGCTCTTTGTGGACTGCAAAATTTGCTGTAGAACAAAATAGAGATTTATTTGCAGTACCAGGAAATATATTTGAACCAAAATGTAATGGCACTAATAGACTCATAGAAAAAAATATGGCTATTCCAGCCTTAAATATTGACCAAATTTTAAGCCATATTGGCTTTTCAGATATAGAGATTAACAATAACAGTAGAGATGTTGAATTTTCTAATAATATTGAAGAGGAAATTTATTCAGTACTTTCGTTTGAACCGAAGCACGTTGATGACATTGCTAATGAATCTAAATTAACTGTGCCTGAAGTAGTAACAAATTTATTAACTATGGAATTCAGATCTTTGGTAAAACAACTACCAGGGAATTTATATATTAGGAATACAAATTAATGAGAACAAATCTAAAAATAACAGAAGAGATCATTGAAAGAGTAAATGAAGCGCTCTATGATTTTGGCAAATACATTACTACAAAAAAACTTAATTCTGCTTACAATTACTTGATTTCAAATGGTGGAAAAAGATTCAGACCTTTAATGGCAAACTTAGGTACAGCATTATTTACTGATAACCATCTGATGTGCATTCATCAGTCAGTTGCATTGGAACTTTTACATAACTTCACTTTAGTACATGATGACATTATGGATAAATCTCCTTTGAGAAGAGGTAAAGAGACAATTTATCAAAAATGGGATGATACTACTGCCATACTTTTAGGTGACCTTATCATAGGATTATCTTGTAAAAAATTAAAAGAAGGTCTAACCGCAAAGCAAAGTATGAAAGCTATGGAAGTCTTTAACTTTGGTTTAGTTGAAGTTTGTGATGGTCAAGCATTTGATTTAGAATTTGAAGAAAGGACAGATATTACTATTGAAGAATATAAATCGATGATTGACAAAAAAACAGGGTCATTAATTAGAACTAGTTTAGTAATTGGAGGAATTGTAGGTAACGCAAGCGAAGATCAATTAGAAAAATTAAAAATATTGGGTACTGAATTAGGGCAAGCTTTTCAACTTCAAGATGATTTACTAGACCTTATTGGATCAAATGAATTTGGTAAAAAAATTGGTCAGGATATTATAGAAGGTAAGAAGACTTTCTTGATAATTACTGCAAATTCTAAGGCAACTGATAAAAGTGATATAGCTTTACTTGATAAATTTTATGCTAACAATGGTTTGGGTGAAACTGAAGTAGAAAAAATGCGAAATATGTTAACTAGACTTGGTATTATTGATGAAGTTAAAGACTTAATAAACTTACATTTCAATAATGCATTCGTAATAATCAAAGAACTAAGCGATAATAAATATTCTGACATAATGATTGAAATTTTGGAAAAGTATAAGAGTAGAGTGGTATAATGTTTTTTAGTAATTCTAATGATTATCTAGATATCATTGATGTAATTGATAGTAAAAAAGATAATGATGATATATTTTTAATTACTTCTACAGAGAAACTTTCTCAAAAATATAATTTTGATCTATTACAAAATTCAGGACACGCCTTTAATAATACTAACATATATTCTTTTAATAATTTCATTTCTGAGTTATTTGAAAAGAACTACAAATCAAAAGTAATAGATGAATTACAATACAATAATCTAATAATTAACTCTCTAAACAGCTCTGACAATAAAGATAATTATAATTTCATAAAGCAAATCGGTAGCCAGATAAATGGACTAAGAAGAGATGGAATTAACTCTGATATACTCTTCGAAAACCTCAATGATAAAGCTAATAAATCCCAATTTGATACAGATAAGCTTTCGAGTCTAGCTAATATTCTTAAAAATTATGAACGAAGTTTAAATTCTAAGAATTTAACTGATTTACATACAGCCTTAAAGATAATTACAAATGATATTGAAAATCAAGAATATTTGATTAATAAAACTTTTATCTTTGATGAATTTATTTTGTTTTCAATCCCCGAGCTAGAATTTTTAAAATCAATTGCTCAAGATAATAAAATTATTATCAGAACTAACTGGGATAATATTAATCCTGAAAATAGATTTATTTTAATTTCAGATCTATTAGAAATAGGACTAAAACTATTTGATAGTCATAGTAATGAAATAAAAACTTCAGAAATAAATGATAAAATTGGTTTTGTATTAGAATTAGAAAGCTTGAGTAAAAAACAACAAAATATTGAGTTATTTAAGTATAGTAATATAAGAGAAGAAGTTTTCGGTGTAACTCAATTAGTAAAGTATTTGCTAAATAAAAAAGGTCTACAACCATCGGAAATATGTGTAGTATCTAGACAATCTGATGACTACTCTCAATTATTCAAAGAATTTTTTGCAGACAATAAAATACCTACAAACATTAATGATAGGTTGGAGCTATCAAAATCACCTGTCATCACTAGTATTATTAGCATATTAGAGGCTATTGATTCGGATTTTAGTTTTGATTCATTAGAAGGGTTATTAGCTTCTCCATATGTTGATTTGGGTATAGAAAATAAAAGTAATATACTTTCTTTAGCAAAAACATTCCGAATCATAGGTGGAATACCTGATAAAGGGTTTACTCAATTCCTAGATATTTTGAGAACAAGAATTGTACTTTATGAAAAAGCAAATCAATCTAATGACAATTATTTTCTGAGTAGAGAAGAAAAAAGTTTATTACTCTTAAATGAGAAATTTACGAGAATTAATAATCTTTTTAAGGATATAGACCAGAAAAAAGATTACACTACTACTGAATTTATCGAGTTATTATATTTGTGTCTCTCTAGATTTAATATAAAACAATCAATTTTAAAATTAGACAAATTTGTTACAAACTACGATTCAGACTTTACTAATAAAGTCTTTTACACAGAAAAGATTGAAAGTGATTCAAGAGCATTATACAAGTTCACTGAACTGATAGATAAAATTGCTGTTTTAGATGATTTTGATTTTAAAAAACCATTATCTGAACATTTGAAAAGCTTAAAAGGATTATTATCGATTACAAAATTCCAAATTCGAGAGAAGAAAAAATTCGGAGTAGATGTCACCTCTATTGAACAAGTAAGAGGGTTAGATTATAAAGTCAAAATATTGGTTGGAGCAGTTGAAAACAAGTTACCATTGCCCTTTGGTACTGATAAGTTACTTGGTCTTGTTCTACCAGATTCAGAAGAAAGACATTATTACAATGAATATATGCAATTTTATGATTTTATTAATGATAACACAAAGAAATATATATTTAGATACCATTCAGATGATAGTCAAATAGCAATTGAGTCACACTTTATAAGCCCATTTATAAATGTGAATTATCATATTAGCAATGAGTTAAACTCAACCATAAGTGATATTAATCCAACTGAGGAGTGGCAAAAAAGCATTATTAATATAAGAGATACTATTGATTCATTCGATACTGGTAATAAAGATAACAATACTAGACTTTTAGAATTTTTAAATAGTAACGACTTAAACGTTACATTAAATATGACAGATAATGAGATTGAGAATGCTATTACTAATACCACTTTTAGTGTAACAGAATTGAACTCAATAACTTCATACAAATACGATCATTTCTATGAACGAGTTCTTGGTTTAAAAAAACCTGATGACATAGAAATATATTTTACTAGGTTAGAGTTTGGTAACCTAATTCATTCAGTTACTGAAAATACTCTTATACAATTCAAAAGTCAAATAAAAACTCAGCCATTTGAATGTAATGATAGAGAATATTTCAATGAAACATTCAAAGTATCAGTAAATGATAAGAATGGTTTAATAGAGTTATTTAAAAATAACTTGAGTGATGTTTTAGGAAGATATAAGAATAAGCATAAATATTACGAATTAGAAAAAATTTACTTACTAGGTGATGATAATAAAGATGGGTTGTTGGTATTATGGTTTGATAAATTATTAAGCGATATAATTTCTGAAAATAATTTTTCCATTTTGGCAATGGAACATAAATTCAACGATGTTTCAATTGAATTAGAAGGGAAGCAATTCAAATTTAAAGGTAAAATAGATAGGATAGATATTTCTGATGACAGAAAGTATTACAAAATTATAGATTACAAAACTTCAGAACCTTCGAAACAAGATTCTACCCAATTGATAGTATATAGTGAAGTTGTAAAGAAACTGTTAAAAGAATGTGGGTATAATTCTGAGCCAAAAGAATTACAGTACTTTTACTTTAACTACAATGAAAAGTATAAGTCTAATGTAATAATAAATGATAAAGAGTTAGAGAAGATTCATGAAAAGTTAATTAACTTAATAAACTTGAACTATTCAAAATTTAAGGAAAATACGATGTTTGAGTCTATGGAGATGAATCTATTGAAAAGAAACTAGATAATTAATTAAATTTTTCTAACCATTTATCTTTATTTAGAATAAAATACTGTTTTGCTTCTTCGTATTCATTTGGAATTTCTCCTTCCAAAATAGCTTCTTCAATTTCATTTTTTATCAATCCAACTAGTTTAGATGGTTTAATATCACAAACTTCCATAATCTCGTCTCCCCTAACTGGTGATTGAAATTCTTTTAGTTTGTCGTTTTTTTGAACTTCTAATATTTTATTTAAAACTCTATCATAATTTCTTAAATACTTTTCAACTTTCTTTTTATTCTTTGTTGTAATATCAGCTTTGCAATGGACAAATAAATCTTTCAAGTCACCACCTGCTTGGGCTGCTAACCTCCTATACGCACTATCTGTTGCTTCATCATCAACTAATGCCATAGGTCTTTGATGTAATCTTACTAGTTTCTCTACATACTGTAGCTTATCCATAGGTAGTTTTAGTCTTCTGAAGATTTTCTTTTGACATCTTGCACCTAGTTCTTCATGCCCATGAAATGTCCAACCATGACTATTATTGAATCTTTTTGTAGGTGGTTTAGCTATATCATGCATGAGAGCAACAAACCTCAACCAAACATTATCTGTCATTTGGCAAATGTTATCAACTACTTCAAGTGTATGATAAAATACATCTTTATGAGCATATATTCTACCATCTTTTTCCACTTTATCTATTCCTTTTAAATTATATACTTCAGGAAATATAATTTCTAATAAACCTGTGTCCATTAGCACATTCAACCCAATACTCGGCTTTTCTGTTTTTAGAATCTTAAAGAACTCATCCGTTATTCTTTCTTGTGATATATTGATGATTTCTCGTGCAACAGTTTTAATAGACTCAAATGATTTACTATCAATTTTAAAATTCAGCTGTGAGGCAAATCGCGCTGCCCTCATCATTCTAAGAGGATCATCTTTGTAAGTAACAACAGGATCTAGGGGTGTGACCAATATTTTTTCTTCAATGTGCTTTACCCCATTGAATTTGTCAATGACCACTCCAAAGTCTTTTTTATTAAGAGATGCTGCTAATGTGTTTACTGTAAAGTCCCTTCTTTTAATATCATCATATAAGCTACCTTCAACTACTTTTGGCTTTCTAGAACCTTTGGTATATTCCTCTGTTCTTGTACCTACAAATTCAATTTGTATTTTATTATAAGGTACTAAGGCAGTTCTAAACCTAGCATATTTAATTACTTTTGTATTTAATTTTTTTGCAACTATGTTAGCAAATTCAATAGCATCCCCTACTACTGTTATATCATAATCAGTTTTACTAATTCCTAAAATCTTATCGCGTACAAACCCACCAATTATGTAAATCTCAAAGGATTTGTCATCGGCTATAGTACCAATAGTTTCTAAAATATTATCATTAATATCAATTTTCATATAAAAAAAGGCGATTCAACGAATCGCCTGTTTAGTTTCTAATTTCTTTTGATTATAAATTATCAGAATATTCAGCGATTTCTTTTAATTTTCTAATTCCGTAGTTACTATTTTTTTTTCGGTCAACAGCCACTAATGCAGAGGCATAAATCTCGCGCCAAGTTAACTTAAATTTTTCCATTAATTCGAATGGTTCTCCACTTCCTCCAAACGAATCCCTCATTCCAACTATTTCCATTGGTATTGGGTAGTTCTTGACCATTACTTCAGCAACAGCACCACCAAGTCCACCATGCACCTGATGTTCTTCTGAAACTACCATAGCCCCACATTTCTTTGCTGATTCAACTAATGTTTTTTCATCAATTGGCTTTATAGTATGACAATTAATGATTTCAGCGTTAATATTGTGCTTTTCTTTCAAAGCTTCTGCTGCTTTTATTGACTCCCAAACCATAATTCCATTTGCCACTAAAGTAACATCAACTCCTGTCTGTAGAACGTCAGCTTTACCTAAAATAAACTCATCTTCTGGCTTCGTAAACATTGGTACTGAAGGCCTTCCAAATCTTATGTATGCTGGACCTATCATTTCACCAATTGCTATTGTTGCTTTCTTAGCTTGCTCATAATCAGCAGGACAAACGAGGGTCAAATTAGGTAAAGTTCTTAAAAAAGCAACTTCTTCTAATGACTGATGTGTAGCTCCATCAGGACCAACAGTGATACCAGAGTGACCACCACCTATTTTAACATTAGCTTCATTATAACAAACTGATACTCTTAGTTGGTCTGCATTTCTGAATGCTGCAAAAGCGCTATAACTAGAGAAAAAAGGAACTTTCCCAGATAATGCTAACCCAGCTGCAACTGTAGTAGCATTTTGTTCTGAAACTCCAACAGAAATAAATCTATCAGGGAATTTGTCTCTAAAATAAGAAGTTTTTACGGAACCAGTAACATCTGCCCCTATTGCAACTACATTTTTGTTTCGTTCCCCTAACTCCATTAGTCCGTGTCCGAAACCATCTCTAGTAGTTTTACTACCATATTGTTCTATTTTAGCCATTGCTGTTTTCAAATTCTGTTAGTTTTTTTAAATCAAATTTTTCTATTAATTGCTTGTAATTATCCTTTAAATCAGAATAACCATCTATTTCTATAAACAGGTTAAATCTATTAGATATAACAACATTTACAATACCATAATCTGATACTTTGTGCCATTGCAAATACCCAATGTAATTGCTATTGTTAATTGGAATGAATTCATAATTAATATTTGACAAAGGAACATTTACGAATGAATTATATTCAGGGATAAAGTCTGTACTATAATGGTCAGAAAGCCTTAATCTTAAATACTTTTCACCAGATTGCATAACTGCAGTAGACGTAGAATATTTACCTAAACCACTTGAAGTTAAACCAATCGAATTTTTTAGTAAATCCATACCTTCAAAACTTTCAGGATAATAATCAAAAAGTTTTGCAGGTGCTATTATTTTTTTTGACTCTACATTTACAAAGAATGAAGTGTCTCTATTTAGTTCTACTACTTCGTTGATTTTAAAGTCTGTAACATTATTATCAACAGAGTTATCAATGCTTGAAGTAGTGTCTTCAGTTATTATCTCAGATTCTTTTACATCTTGCGAGCAACCAAAAACTATAATAATAAAAGATATTATATAAATTAGTTTAATCATAATTTACACTAATTCTTTTAATGCCTTTTCTGCTTCCTCTTCATTTGGTGGCACTCCATGCCACTGATATTTATCATTCATAAACGACACACCTTTACCCATATATGTTTTAGCAACTATACAAGTTGGTTTATTTCCTTCAGCTCTATTCTTTTCGAATGTCTCAAAAGCGGAAATTATTTCTTTATAATTGTGTCCATCAATTTCGACTACATCAAAATTGAAAGCTTCAAATTTTTCTCTTAAAGGATAAACAGATAATATATTTTCAACTCTACCATCTATTTGGCAGTCATTATTATCAACTATCCAACAAAAATTAGTTAACTTATGACTACCAGCTGCCATTGCTGCTTCCCAGCTAGCACCTTCTTGTAATTCACCATCACCAGTAATGCAATATACTTTTCTATCGTTTTTATCTATTATCTTGTCTGACATAGCCATACCAACTGCTATAGACACACCCTGTCCCAATGAGCCAGACGAAGTTTCAATACCCGGAAGATGAACATCTAAGCCCGGATGACCTTGTAATCTAGAACCAAATTTTCTTAATGTCTTTAGTTCTTCTGTAGGGAAATAACCAGCTCTTGCTAAAACTGAATACTGAACTGGAGCCATATGCCCTGCAGATAAAACAAATCTATCTCGTCCTTCCCATTTTGGATTTGAACTATCATATCTCATCTGACCACCAAAATAAAGTACTGACATTACATCAGTAATTCCAAGTGGACCACCAGGATGACCTGACTTAGCTAATACTAAACTCTTTATAATGTCTTGTCTAATAGTCGTTGAAATTTCATCAAACTGATCAAATTTGCGTGCTTTGTTATCGAAGGTAGTTTCGGAAAAATTAATATTCAAATTCATTCTAGGATATTGTTTTTATATAGTACTCAAAATTAAGAAAAATTATTCTATTTAATTAACTTTAGGTATATTACTTGAGTTGATAATTTTCAACAATAGTAAAAAATTAATAGAAATTTAAAAAACTAAATATTATTATTCTATAATTGAAAGCTATAGAATATAAGATTAAACTAAATACAAAAAGTGAATGATAACTCTAAATTAAAACTTTTCAGTAAGTATTTCGTTTAAGATAAGTATAAATAACCCTGTTTATCTAAATGAAGCATGTTTTACTTCTAATAGCTGTTCTCTTTTTTACTTCATTAGTATTATATGCTAATGAAGCACCTAAAGCTTCAAATAGAGTTAATTTTGAAAATACACCTATATTACTTTCAGAGGCTTCCGAAGACACAAATACTGATAGTAAGTATAGTAATTCTATAATTCAAAAAGTAGAACAGGGAGCAGATAGCTCAACTAAGAATGAAATTGTATCGTTATATAGTCAAAGTCAAATTCAGTTCTTTGTTAAAATAGAGTTAGCAAAATACAATGTTGAAATCAAGTTGTTAATTTTTAATATGTTAGGCAACCTTGTCAAAGAAGCATTTGTTGGAATCGCTACAAAAGGAGTAGAATATGATTTCGATGCTTCGAATTTACCAAACGGACTTTATTTATGTATTTTAGAAGGACCAAACTTCAGGGATGCCGAGAAATTTACCATCTCTAGGTAATAAATATTAATATTATTGAAATCTAAATAAATTGATATTTTATTTAAAGTTCTATTTACCTCGTAATATATTGCTTTTTCACAAATTCAGAATAGTGGATATTCTTCTGAGTATCTTAATAGGAATACATCTGTAAGATTAAATGTATAGCTGGTGCTTAAGTTATTGTTATCAATAACCTAATGTAATAGCTTCACGCATACTTTTCATGTTTTCTTCGAAGTCGCCTTTGAAGAGGCCTGAACCAGAAACAATCATGTTTGCACCTGCATTAACTACTTCTGCAATATTAGAGGCCTTTACTCCCCCGTCTACTTCAATATCTACATGAGATAAGTTATTTTCATCTAGGTAGCTTCTTAATATTTTGCACTTATCTAAGAAATTTTCAATAAATGATTGACCTCCAAAGCCAGGGTTGACTGACATTAGTAGTACAAAATCTACGTATTCAGCAGCTTCTAAAGCATATTCAATAGGAGTAAGTGGATTCAATACGACTCCAGCCTTACAACCATTATCCTTTATTAAAGATAATGATCTATGTAGGTGATTACAAGCTTCGGCATGAACTGATATATAGTCAGCGCCTGCTTTTGCAAATGCTTCAATGTAATTATCTGGATTTTCTATCATCAAATGACAATCAATTGGTAATTTGGAATGTGGTCTAATTGCTTCAACTATTAATGGGCCAATAGTTATATTTGGAACAAAATGTCCATCCATTACATCCACATGAAGTATGTCAGCACCATGTTTTTCGCATTTCTTTATTTCACTTTCTAGGTTAGCAAAATCACATGATAACAATGAGGGTGCTATTCGAATATTTCTATTTTTCATTTCTTAATGATTTAGGTTTAGAGTTTTTTGATAATTCTTCTAACTTACTTTTTACACCGCACATTAAAGTATTCTTTTTATAATTACCTTCTTTGTCAGGGAAGCCAAAGTCTTTATTCATTAAAATCTTTGCCCCATCCTCAATCTTCGAAATAGAGTAGATAGTAAATTCTCCTTTTTTTACAGAATTAACAATTTCGTCAGATAACATTAAATCATCAACGTTTTGTTTAGGAATAATAACAGCTTGTTCACCATTAAAACCTCTTTCTCTACAAATTTCATAAAACCCAGTTATCTTTTCATTAACTCCACCAATGGGTTGAATATCACCTTTTTGGTTCATAGAACCTGTGATTGCAATGCTTTGACTAATTGGGGTATTTGTAATTGCGGAGATAAGTACATAGATTTCTGCAGCAGACGCTGAATCACCATCTATACCACCATAAGATTGTTCAAATGCAATTGAAGCAGTTAGTGAAAGTGGTGAGTGTTGTGCAAATCTTTCTAAGAAAAACCCTTGAATAATTAACACACCCTTATTATGAATAGAACCACTAAGTTGTGCTTCTCTTTCAATATTTATAATTCCTCTGTTTCCTGCTCCTATTGCAGCAGTTATTCTAGCAGGCTTCCCAAATGACACTATACCTGTACTCATTATTGTAAGGCCATTTATTTGACCGACTCGACTACCTTCTGTATCAATTAGAGTAGAACCATCGAGAATTCTATTCATTATCTTTTGATCTATGATATTATTTCTAAATTTACGTTGATTTATAGCTTCTATTACATTTTTTATATCCACTAATCTTTTATTCTTTTTAGAAGCATAATAAGCTGATTCTCGAATCAAATCAGCAATATCGGAGAATTTTAAAGTAATTCTTTTTTGTGAACCAGCGTGTTCTACTGCCCATTCCAAAACTTTTGCTACAGCGTTTGGTTTAAAGTGTAGTAATCCTTCAGCATCACACTCTTTAGCAATGAATTTGACTACACTATCTAACATTTCTTCGTTTCTTTCAGTCTCGTAGTCAAACTGCGCTAATACTTTAAAAATCTTTTTAAATCCTTTTTCATGTCTGTAAAGGTAATTATAAAGTGATTGTCCACCAATTATAATTACTTTAACATTGACTTTAATTGTCTCAGGTTTTAGTTGACTTTCACTCATTTGTAAATATGATGAATAAGTCTGAATATTTAACTCATCATAAAGTAATACATTCTTGATAGCTTTCCATGATACGGCTTCAGAGAACAAATCATTGGCACTAACTATAAGAAATCCTCGATCAGCTTTCAATATTGAACCAGCTTTGATTTTAGAAAAATCAGTTCTCCAATATCCCTTCGTATCTAATACTCTCTCAAAGGAACCGAATAAATTTGCGTATGTTGGGTTATGTTCAATTATAACAGGAGCGCATTCAGTTTCACTGTTATCTAATATCACATTTACAGAAAATATATCTTGAATTCTAGACTCTATATCTACGTTTTGTTTTTGTGATAATTTTGCTAAAGGATTATTTGCTTGGCTACTATTTGGTCTGAAATATTTTAGTTTATCGAGTAAGAACTCTTTACCGTCTTCGAAGTATTCAATTATCTTTTTATCTTTTTTATACTTTTTTACTAACTCAAAGAATGTATAATCTAAAAAATCTTTTGCAGAAATTCTATCATAGTCATTTACTATAGACCGAAATTCTAAGTTGTTTTTTACACTTTCGTGAGCAATTTCGATTAGTTCTTCGTGTAACTTGTTATAGTCTTCTACAAACTTTTCTGCCTGTTTTTGAGTAATTTTTTTCTCATTAAATAATGCTTCTAAAGACTCAATTTTATATGCTTTTTCTTCAACAAGTACAAATATTTCTGGTTCTGGTTGTCCTTTCTGAACCTCGACCTGTCCACGAATGAAACCCTTTTTCTTTAATTTTTCATCAAACTTTTCTAATCTGTCTTTTTCAGTTTCTTGATACTTTTCAACTAAGTTTTGTCTTTCTTCTAAATAAGAATCATCTTCAAATATTTTTGGTAAATTTTCTAAGATGAAATCAATTAACTCTTCCATCTCATCAGACAAATCAACACCTTTACCCTTTCCAAGTTTTAGTAAAAGTGGTTCTTGATCATTTTGAAAGTTATTTACATAACAGTAGTCAAATAATTGTGGACAGGACCCTTCTTTCTGAGTCTTCTCTAACATTTGCTTGACAGTAGTCATACGGCCGGTTCCAGAAAGACCCGTTACGAATACGTTATAACCACGGCTATCTCTTAGTTCAGCACCCATTTGAATGGCTTCTATGGCACGAGGTTGTCCAACTATTCTATCTAAATGTTGAACTTCTTTAGTAGATTTGAACTTTAAATTTTTGGGATTATACTGCCATTTGAGTTGATTGGGTTTGAGTTTCTTTGTTGTTATTCTATTCACTTTAGTTTGTGTTTATTTGTATTGTCTTAAAAACTCAAGTCTATCTTGAAGTTTTGCTTTAGGTACTAGAAGTTCATCTTTTTCTAATATTGCAGATTGAGGACTAGTGTAAACAATTTCATAATCCTTACTCATTACAATAGCTTCCTCAGGACAAACTTCCTCACAATAAGAACAGAATATACACCTAAGCATGTTTATTTCAAATTTCTCAGGATATCTTTCTTTTTCTTTAGGAGTTTCACCAGCTTGAACTTCAATAGCTAATGCAGGACACACTCTTGCACATAAACCACATGCTACACATCTTTCTTGTCCATCTTCTTCAACCAATACAGGTCTTCCACGAAATGAACCTGTAGGCTCAAACCTTTGTTCAGGATATTGTCTAACAAAATCCTTTGGCTTAAACATCTGCTTGAGTGTAATACCTAATCCTTTAGCTATTTCTGGGATATACATTTTTTCCCAAAATGTTAGTCTTTCCGCTTCCGTATTCTTTCTGTTATTCATTCTAGTGTTTTATTTTAAAGATTAAAGAATATAATTACTGCTGCAGTAACAAATAGATTAATTATTGAAAGTGGTAGTAACACTTTCCAACCCAAATTCATAAGTTGATCATATCTGAATCTTGGAACTGTCCACCTAACCCAAATAAAGAATAGTATAAATATCATCAATTTAGTCATAAATGATCCAAATTGTAATAGTACTCTACCCCATGTTCCTTCAACTAACCCAAGTCCATCCCAAAATTCAGGGAATGGTAAACTCCAACCACCGAAATAAAGTAGTGCTAAGAATGCTGAAGCAGTTGCCATATTTGCATACTCGGCTAAGAAGAACATACCGAATTTCATACCACTATACTCAGTATTATAACCACCTACTAACTCTGGTTCTGCCTCTGGTAAGTCAAATGGCGTTCTGTTAGTTTCAGCAAATGATGATACTAAAAATATGATAAATCCAAGAGGTTGTAAGAAAATTAACCATCTAAGGCCAAACCAACCATCTCTTTGGAACATTATAATTTCGTTTAAGTTTAGTGTTTGTGTAATTAGTATAACACCAAGAAGTGATAACCCCATTGATAACTCATAAGAAATCATTTGAGCAGCAGATCTTAGCCCGCCAAGTAATGAATACTTTGAGTTAGATGCCCAACCAGCTAATGTTATTCCATAAACACCGATTGAGGTCATAGCTAAGATAAATAGTACACCTATGTTAACATTTGGTGCAATACCCCAATAAACAGTTCTTTCACCAATTTCTACATAGTGTGCATAAGGGATAACAGCATACACGCCAAGTGCTACAGCTAATGTAAGTAATGGAGCTAACCTGTGAAAACCAGCATTTGCTGCTTTAGGAACTAAATCCTCTTTCATAAATAGCTTCACAACATCAGCTATAGGTTGAAGCAACCCCATAGGGCCTACCCTATTTGGTCCTACCCTATTCTGAATCCAAGCTGATACCTTTCTTTCTAAATAAACTTCAACAGAAGCCATCACCAATACAATATTGACTATGACAAATGCCTTTATACCGAATTCAATAAGTAAAAATGTTAAGTCACTCATGTTGTTTTAGCCGTTATATTTTACAACTTTTTGCGTTTGTTGTGGTTTTAAGTAATGTGAAATATAATTTACTTCTTTCTTGTCAGGATTATTTCCTTTACCTAAGTTAAGTCCTTGGTATTCATCAAGTTTTTTGTAATTCATGTCACTAAACAGTTCATTATTTTCAACTATTTCGTCGAATACTTGACTTGAATTTTTATAATTCCATTTAGCTCCCATTGATTGAGCTAACTTTTGAAGTATCTTCCAACTTTGTTTAGTATCTCTTACTTCGTGTTGGGTCCATCTATCATTATCAGCACCAAATTTGTCTAACCTACTCATCTTCATTCCCATGAATCTTAAGTTTTCTTTAGTTACTAGTGCTGGTGTTAAATGCTGAACTCTGCCTTCTAAATTAGTATAAGTACCTTCTATTTCAGCAAAAGTCGAAGTTGGTAGTACAATTTCAGCTTTCTTTACTATTGTTTTATTAGTATTATAAGAATGTACAATAAGAACACTAAGTTTATCCAGATTTTCTAATATTTCAGGATAATCTTCAAAGTCTTCTTCCATAACATACATAGCTCTGATTTGACCTGACTTTAATTTCTCAAGTAAATCATCTGCCTTAATTTTTGAATCTTTAGTTACCTCTAATGCTTCTAAACCTTTGGTGTTAGGAGTAAGGTCAGTTACACCTAATAAATCATCTTTTCTTAACTCATCTGTGTGACTGAAGTATACTATATTATCAGTATCGGAAATTTCTTTTGCAAATTTTCCAAACAGATAATTATCTTCATTTGTCGCTCTAGAAGAGGCAACATATACTATCTGGTCTTTTCTGAAGTTATTAAGTCTGCTAGTTACCTCAGCAACTGCTTCATCCCATTCTACTTCTTCTTGTACACCATCATAATTTATTAATGGCTTTACAACTCTGTTTTTGTTCACAAAATCATAACTCAACCTAGCATCATCACGCATCCAATGATTGTTGACATGCATGTTTGTTCTAGGTGTTAATCTCATAATTTCGTTATTTCTTACACCTATTGTAATATTAGTACCAGTACCATCAAATTGTGAAATGCTATCGTTTGAACTCATCTCCCATACTCTGGATTCAAATCTAAAGTCAGGGCTAGTTAGAGCTCCAACAGGACAAATATCTATTACATTCATTGAGTAAGGATTGTCAAATACAGTTCCATCGAATAACTCAATAGTCACATGATCTCCCCTTTGAACAAAAGTAAGTACATCTTGTTCAGCAACTTCTTTTGCAAATCTAATACATCTTGAACAAGAAATACATCTTTCGGCGTCGAATACTACGTTTGGTCCCCAAACTTGACGTTTAGGTTTATGATTTTTTTCTTCTTCAAATCTACTCTTACCTTTTGAGTGTTTGAAAGAATATTCTTGAAGCTTACATTCACCAGCTTCATCACAGATAGGACAATCTAATGGGTGGTTTATAAGTAAAAATTCCATAACTGCTTCTTGCGATTCTACCGCTTCATCAGATAATGATTTCACAACCATACCATCTTGCACAGGTGTAGCACAAGCTATTTGCATTTTAGGAATAAAGTTTATTTTTTTGTTGCCGCTATCATCTGTTTCAAAGTTTCCTTCTCTATCTTTTGCAGGCATTCCTACCTGTACTAAACACATACGGCAATTACCAGCTACTGATAATTCGGGATGCCAACAGAAGTGAGGTACTGCTAACCCATTATCGTAAGCTGCTTCTATTATCGTCTTACCTGGTTTAGTTTCAATCAATTGGCCGTCAAATTCAAATTGAGGCATTTTACCTTTCTCCAAAATTTTAAATAAGGTTTTCAAATAGTGTATTCATATCGACGCAAAATACAATTTTTTTTGAAAACTAATAGAATTGTTCAGAATTTATCTGGACAATTGCTCTAATTCTGCTATTCTCCAAAGTAGTTGACCAACGTAATTTATACCGTAGTATTCTTTACCTAAATAAATACTATCAATTGGCGATTTAGATAAATTTAATTTTGTAAGTAATTCTGTGTTAGACATAGCATTTATAACAGATACTTTTTTATCAGTATTAATTAATACATCCCCGAGATTTTTGCCCTCAGCGTCAATCATTATTCTATCAAATTCATTATTGATTTCTTGACTATATTCCGTTATCTTAAATACTGGTATTGCATTGGGAAATATAGCACTAACATAATTTATTTTCTGAAAATCGCAAAATATTCTAAGTATTCTAATTTTTGACATTGATTGAATAAATTCATCACTGTTGTCAGTATGTAAATATACTTGAATTGGAATATCTAATAAATCTATGATTGACTTGATTAGTTCCATTGATTCTGTGCTGTTGTCAGAATGAATTAATAAAGTCTTATTATTCTCTTCTCTGAGTAATTGTATTAGATTTAGAGGACTTTCCTTCAGTTGGTCACTATACTTCTCCAGTCCATCTAATCCACCTATAGAATAGACTGATCTTCCTTTTTTGATATATACTGTAGGTATTACTAATATCATTTCATTGAGAATTTAAGAGCAAGCTTTATTAACTCTTCAGTTTTATCGATTTTATTATCTGTTGACTTTATAGCTTGATTAACTATTCTTTTAGCCGTTGTTTTGTTGTATCCTAAGCTTATAAGAGCTAGTACGGCATCTTCTGAAGTGTTAGAAATTTGGTTTAGACTCGAATCAGTAGTCACATAACCGTCAAACTTATCTTTTAGCTCTACAATTAAACGTTCCGCTGTTTTCTTACCTACTCCAGGTAACTTCTTCAAAAAAACCGTATCACCTGTTAAAATAGCATTCTTGAATTCATCTTGCTTCGTTCCTGAAAGAATTCCAATTCCGCTTTTGGGACCAATCCCTGATACAGAAATTAGCATATTAAACAACTTTCTCTCATTCTCAGTTGTGAATCCAAATAGTGTCAGACTGTCTTCCCTAACAATCAACTCAGTAAACAAGAATACTTCGTTATCCATATTAGGTAATGACTCAAAAGTAGACATCGAAATATTTATATGGTAACCAATTCCATTTACTTCTATAATTATAAAAGTAGGTGACTTTTGGATTAATCTTCCCCTTAGTGTAGTTATCATTTTGTAATTACTATTTTTTGGAAATACTTTTTATCATTAATAGTAATCTTAGCAAAGTAAACACCATTACTATAATTTTTCATATCTAAATTATGAATATTGTTACTATTAAATGAATTTCTGAATACCATTTCTCCATTAGAGTTAAATAGTTCGAAATAAATTGTTTGTGAGTTCACCTTACCAATGTCCAGGTTTAATTGGTTCTTAACAGGGTTAGGATATAATTCAACTTCAGTTAATTCATCTAATTGGTTTACATTAGTTAATACCTCTACCACTTCTGGGTCAGAAGAACACCCGTAATCATCTTCTATTTCTACTCTGTAGATGCCAGGTTCAGTTATTTCTATCTGATTTACATTGCTTTCTGGAAGTAAAGTATCATTGAGGAACCACTTATATGAAAAGCCCTCAGGAACTGATAATGTGCTTCCAGTACGAGTTATTTGAATATTATTAGTTAAGTTTGACTGATATAGTACAATAGTATCATTAACAACACAGCCACTGGAGCTAACTGCTGAAACAGTATATTCACCAGGCTGAGTAACATTGATGAACTTATTAGTTTCTCCAGTTGACCAGTTAACATTTTGATAAGTAAATGGGATACCTAATCTTAATTTGGTAACTCCATCACAAAATGCTACACCATCACCTGCAGATATCATATCTTCACTTGAATCAAAAACATTAACAAAAACAATCTCAGATTTATCAACGCAATAATCATCTGAAGAATTAGTAAGTACGTAATTACCTGATTCTTTTACCACTATACTCTTAGTTGTTTCTCCAGTATTCCATTTGTAGTTTGGTAAATCAATCACAGATTCTAATATTACTGAATCACCTTCACAAAATTCTAAATCACCAGTAATTGCTAATTCAAGTTTATCTGAATTACAACCAAGTAAGTCTGTTCTCCATATACCTCTACCATATGTAGCTGCATATAATTTTCCAGAACTTCTATGTATTTCCAATTCATTTACAATAGTATTAGGAATTTCACCTTCTAATTTTTTCCAAAAACCTGAATTTAAATCAGAATAGAACACTCCAATGTCAGTTCCAATATAAATAGATTGTTTAACAGGGTCTTCTATAACAATAGTGTTTACAGGTATAGATGGTAGGTTTCCAGATAAATCTTTCCATTCATTCCCATCATAGAATAATACTTTATCATTATCACCAAAACCTGACTTAGTTATATAAGCTTGTTTAGGGTTCAAAGGGTTAATAGCAACATAAGTTATAGCATTTCCTGAATTATGAATATTTTCCCAATTGTCTCCTCCATCAGTTGTTCGTCTTAGTAGACCATTTGTACCAGCATATATATGTTGATTATCATCATGGACAGCTAGTGAAACAAGGTTGGTAGAAGTGTTATCTCCAAAATCAGATATTTTAACCCAATCTGTTTTATCTCCATAGTTATTATTCATCCATACATTATTATAACCTGCAAATAAGTATTTCGGATTACTTTGATTTATAACGTAAGGTGTTACCCAACCACCTTTCTCAGTTTCACCATAAAAATCTTGAATGGTGGTAGAGTCCATTATTTTACTAAAACTATCACCCCCATTTGTTGAGCGGTATAATCTTCCGTAATAAATTGACACATAAACTCTGTTCGAATCAGTAGGATCAATTGCGCATTCCATTCCGTCAGCACCTCGTATTTTACTCCAACCAATTCCATCAAATTTAGTTGTTCCATTATCTTGTGAACCTGAAACTAAATTAAATGCAGCAGATTGAGAAACACCCAATCTATAGTATTGAGTAATGTCCATGCCATTATTCAAATCTTCCCACATTGACGTTCCTGAGTTATTTCTGTATACTCCACCGTCATTACCGACATATAAATAATCGCCATTTGGACTAAAGATAAGCTGATGTTGGTCTGCATGAACACCTGGTCTTTCATAACCACCTGACCAATGAGTGTACAAATTCCAATTTGAACCACCATTAATAGAATGCCAAATATTAACTCCACCAATATAAATATCGTTTTTGTCTGTTGGGTTTACTGCAATTGAAAGGTCATAAGAACCTTGTCCTTTATTTAAATCATCCCCATCTCTCCAACCTAACAAATTCCCTGCGCTCGCTTGAGTTGCTCTAGTCTGCCAGTTTTCACCTTTATCTTCTGACACTTCAAAAGTGTTAAACTGTCTACTTTGGCCAGCAGATATTAAATATAAGTTATCAGGAGCGGCATTAGTTACAGCTATTTCTGTTCTTCTTGCGTTACCTACTAACTTAATTTGCCTCCAAGTTAGACCGTTGTTAGTTGATTTATAAACAGAATTACTTCCACCTCTACTCATAGTTGCAGAATATATTATATCTGGATTTGTAGGATGGAATTCCATATCTTTGATGGTTGTAGTCGAAAATACTCTATCCCAAGTAACTGCACCGTCTTTTGACCTAAATATTCCATCACTTGAAGATACCAGAACTATATTAGGATTCTGTGGATGGATTAAAACCCTTGTGACAACTTTACTTTCTCTTAATTCATAATAAATAGATGTAGTTTCAAAGGTAACTCCACCATCTGTAGATTTTAACAAACCAACAGAATAGTAATCAGCATTTGAACCCAATGTACCGTTGGCATCACCAGTAGCGAGATAAACAATGTTTGCATCTGTTGGAGCAAATTCAACATCTGATATACCTAAGGATAATTGGTCAGTCATATCAATTTCTATCCACTGCTGCCCAGCATTAGTAGTTCTCCAAGCACCACCAGAGGCAGAACCTGCAATCATTACCAAATTGCTCACAGGTGAGATTGCTAAGTCATTGACCCTACCTATACCTTTTGTATTCCCACCACTTCCCGAAGGAGTCTCGAAAGGACCATATTTTTCCCAAGTGACTGATTGTATTTGCGAAAGCTTGTCATCAGTTTTCTTTGAGTAGCTTTCAGCAGTGTTTTTTATTTCTAATGCATTTGGTAATTCTGTCTGACCATAGAGTCTTTGGCCCCAGAACCATTCCCATCTCTTGAACTGTTTCCAGCCTTTTATTGAGTCTAGGGATTGGTTACCAATTAATTCATCTTGAAAAATCTTTTGAATTGTTTTAAACTGTTTTGGGCTTTGTTCTAAATTTTCAAATGTTTGAGAGCTTATAGAAACTACAAACAAGAGTATTGCTGCTATATAAAGTCTTATCATATTTTATTATTATTAATTATTATTATCGTTTTAAATCTTTGCAAAAAAGCAAATTCAAATAAAGTGTAATTCTATTTACATAAAGTTTACAAGTTAACAATATTTTAAATTTAAAAGTTAATTTGTAAAATTGTATATTGTGATTTTTGGCATATTAGTTACATTTAAAAGACAAGGAAAGGCATTACATTGTTACATAATTCTGATAATAAATCTATCTCTGTTTGCTGGAAATGGTGAAAAATTTAAATAATCTTATGAGTGTGCAAAAAAAATATTAGAAAAAGGATTATAAAGAGCTAAGAACAAAGTAATTCCTAAGCTATAATTCTGAAATAATCTCATCTAATTTATCTATAAAATCATTTACATTTTCTTTAGAAATTACATAAGGTGGAACTAATCTTAAAACGTTACCAGATGTGGCATTGGTGATGATTCTATTTTCTAATAACTTATTTACTATTGGTTTAACTTCTGTTTTGAACTCCAAGCCACACATCAGCCCTAATCCTTTGTATTGTAATACTTGTTGAGGATATTTGCTAACTAGTGATTGCAACTGTGATTTCAGATAAGCACTAATTTCTACGATATGATTAATCAGTCCATTTTCAAGTTCATCTAGAACTACATTCCCAGTAGCACAAGCTAAAGCATTACCACCAAATGTTGTTCCATGTTCTCCTTTTTCTAACAATTGAGCTGTTTTCTTATTGAATAATATAGCACCGATTGGTATGCCACCACCAAGACCCTTTGCTATTGTGACTATGTCAGGTTCAATTCCAAAATATTCGAAACTAAAAAACTTACCAGTCCTACCCAACCCTGATTGCACTTCGTCTGCTATAATTAGGAAATTATACTTTTCTCTTAACTCATTTAACCTTAATACCCATTCTGGGTTAGCAACAGTTAAGCCACCTGAACCTTGCAGAAATTCTATCATTACAGCCGCTACAGTAGCGTCTATTTCACTTTCTAATTCTTCAATACTGTTGAATTGAATTATTTTATTATTTGGGATAAAAGGTCCTTTGTCCTTTTTATAAACATCACCTTCCATCATTGATAAAGCACCATAGGTTCTACCGTGGAACCCCGCAGTAAAAGCAACTAACTCAGTTTTGTTGTGAATTGCTCCCCATTTTCTTACAGCTTTTATTGCTCCTTCAGTAGATTCGGCGCCTGAGTTTGAGTAGAACACCTTATCATAACCAGTCATATTTTTTAGCTTTTCAGCTAACTTAATCTGGGGTTCTTGATAGAAAAAGTTAGAGATATGAAGATACTTCTTCGATTGTACTTCTATTGCTTCTATTATCTTCGGATGCGAATGACCTAATACATTAACAGCAATACCACCAAGTAAATCGAGGTACTCATTGTTATTAGTATCCCATACATAAACTCCCTCAGCTTTATCAGCAATTATTGGGAGTCTACCATAAGTCTGTAGTATGGAATCATTTTCTCTTTCAAATATAGAACTAGTACTCATTTATTTGCCATCTAAGATTATTGGAGTGTCACCATTACCTAATACGATTACTTTCGAATTGTCAGATTTTACAAGTTGTTGCATTACTTTTACTCTCTCAAATTCGAGTAATTTATTAGAAAGACCAGAGTTGATTATTTTTTGTGCATCAGCAACACCAGCTGCTTCTTCTCTCTTTCTCTGTGCTTCTTTCTTCTCTTTTTCCAATACATAAACCATTCTTTGGTCTTCTTGTATTGCAGTAATTTTTCTTTCTATACTTTGCTTTACACTTGTTGGTAGGTCAATTTGTCTTACTAACATATCTTCCAGCTCAAAACCACGAGCAAGAAGTGTTTCAGCTATTGCATCTTTAACCATTTTTTCGAACTCTGCTCTTTTGTCAGAATATAGTTCAATTGCTTCAAAGTCCACAGCACTTTCTCTAATCTGAGACCTTACTATTGGTCTGATAATTTTGTCCTTGTAATCAGGACCAATTTTCTTAAGAATTGTAGGAGCATCTACAGCTTTTGTTTTATAAAGTACAGTTAAATCAATAATTACTTGTAAACCGTCTTTACTCAATACTGATACAGCATCTTCAGTGCTATTTTCACCCTCACCAGCAGTTGAAGTCATAGTATAATTCTGAGTTTGAGTTGACATAACTACTACATCTACTAATGGGTTTACAAAGTTCATCCCCTCATAAATAACATCATCCTGTACTTTTCCGAATAGTTTCTTTACACCAATATGACCAGCATCAATAACTTTAACTGATTGGAATACAATGCTAAGTACCATAACAATGACACCTATTGTAGAAACTAAGCTTTTGAACTTACCTAATGGTTCTGCATCTTTGTTGAGCGTTAAACCGATAATTAGTATGATAAGACCGAATATTAAAAGTCCCATAGATTCACCTTTGTTTTTTTAATTAATATGATTGCAAAATTACCAACGTTTATGCAAGTAATAAAGTGGATAAATTATTACTCTTTTAATGCCCCAGCTGTAAGCCCTTTGATAATTTGCTTTTGAAATATCAGAAATAGTATGATAATGGGTATGGCAGACATAGATGCACCAGCCATTAGATGCCCCCAACTGATAGATTGCTTTCCTAAATAGAAGGTTAACCCCACCGGCAGTGTCCAGAAATCTGAATCATTTGTAAATAAAAAAGGAAATAGAAATGAATTCCAATTCATTAAAAAAACATACACACCAACAACGATTAGTATTGGTTTGGAAAGTGGGAATATAATCTTAGTAATTATTTGAAATTGATTTGCCCCATCCAGTACGGCAGCTTTTTCTATGGTCTCTGGTATATTGGACAAGTATTGCTTAATCAGAAATACTCCAAATGGTGTAACAAGCCAAGGGATAATTAGTGCTTCGTAAGAATTAATCCAGCTAAAATTGACCATAGTTCTGTAAAGTGGAATCATAATCACGTGAGGAGGTATCATCATAACACCTATTATACTCAACAAGATAAGGCTATTACCTCTGAACTTCTTTCTTGCTAAGGCATAGCCAGTAACAGTACAGAATATTAAATTAAATACAGTTACCACAGATGCCACAAATAAAGAGTTTAGAAAATATATATCGAAAGAATCAGAAGAAAGAGCATCTTTATAATTATTAACTGTGTTTTCGGTTGATATTAATTGGAAAAGTGAGTCTATACTTTCAGGGTTTGCTTTTAAAGATAGTAGAAGCATCCATACTATTGGAAATGCCATACCGATAGCTATAATAGTTAATAACACATATAATATTATCTTCTTAGACAATATTACCTCTCTTCATTGAAGTAGAAGAATTGTGATATCAACTCACCCAAATCATTTTCTATGTCTTTATACTTACTAACAGAGTTACCGTTAAATATAAATGCATAAGCTAATTTCTCGCCATCGAGTGATGTAGTTATCCCAGACAAAGCACTTACATTTCTCAGTGTACCAGTCTTCCCTATCAAAATATCCTCGGCAGCTGTATTTCTCATTCTTTTTCTTAATGTTCCATCTTCGCCAGCTACTGCCAAGCTTTCAAAAAATTCATCGCTATAATCTTGATTGTATATGTATTCTATTATCTTAACTAATGATAGTGGTGAGAGTAGATTTCTTCTAGATAATCCGGAGCCATCATTCAGATAAAGTCCATTGTAGGGAATACGAAGGCTATCGAAAGTCCTAAAGGTTAGGTCTTGAGCACCAAAGTAATTTTCATTATACTTTTGGTTGTGTGCACCTATTAATTTAAAAAGATTCTCAGCGATATAGTTATCACTATTCTTATTTAAATTAGACAGAATCTCAAATAGATTAGTTTTTATACTGGCTAGTTTATTCTTCTCTGTGTAATTCAATTTATATACATTACATACTTGAGAGCTACCATATACTTCTACACCTACTTTCTTCAGACTTGATTTGAGAACCCCAACAGTTGCAATAGCAGGATTTTTTAAATAGTACCTATATGCTCTAGTCCTTCCTTTTCTTAGGTTTCCTCTTACTGAAAAAATCTGAACACCCTCTTCATTTAGAGTGCTACCTATTCTTACTCTCATATTATCATTTTTATACTCAGAGTTGTAGGCATCACCATAGTTTTGAATTAACTCTGGCTCTATCAATTCATCTTTGTATTCATCTGGCAACTCTATTCCATTGTTGTCTGTGGTTTTACCATATACTAAATACTTCAAGGTCTCTGATTCGGGATATACATCACAATCGAGATACTGACCTCTTTTTGTTCCCCTTACGGTTACCAAAGCTTTGTTTCTTTCAATACTAAGTGGGGTGATAGGTGCTAGTTTCTCAACTTCATCATCATCGTATGAGTATTTGAATCTACTAGTTTTAGAATCAAAGTAAGAAATATCAGCATATATATTTCCATTAACTTGGTTTATCCCTTTTCTTTTGATAACTGTTGCTACCGAATCGAAATCAGTTTGAGTTAATAGAGGGTCACCCTGACCATATATTATAATATCTCCGTACAAAATTCCATCTTTGATCTTACCATTAGTGTATATTGGAGTTTCTATATACTTTTCTTTATATAGACTTAGTGTAACGAAGCTAGTAACTAATTTAGTTGTAGATGCAGGAGTAAAAGACATAGTTTCATTACTCTTGTACAAGAACTTTTTGTCATCGAGGGAATAAATAATGATACCGTAATCTGTATTTCTCAGATTATGTCTTTTCAGTATTCCATCTATATCTCTATTCAATGCTTCTATTGAGTGTGATGAGTCTGACGCACTTATAAGTGGTAAGAAGGTTTCTTCAATTACTAAATTCTTCTTAACCTTCTGAGAATATGTGGTTACAAATGATAATGATAATAATATATATATTAAATATTTAAACATTTTTTAATTTCTTTTATTTTAGTTTCTGTATCCATAGTATGACTTAACCAATGTAAATTATCCATTCCTCTTAGCCAAGTCAATTGTCTTTTTGCAAATCTACGTGTATTCTTTTTAAATTCCTCTATTGCCTTATCTTCTTCCCAATCGCCATCTAAATACTTTTTTACTTCCTTATAGCCAACTGTATTCATAGAGTTTAGTTCATTGTTGAATCCAGAGTCGATTATAGTCTTATACTCATCTATTAATCCAGATTTCCACATCTGCTCACAACGATAATTTATTCTTCGGTACAGTTCTTCTCTTGGGAAATCAATAACAAAGTAATGAGTTCTATAGTTTGGCTGCTCATCCTGTCGCATCTGTGCATCACTTAACTTTTCGTTGTTAGTCAAATAATACTCTAAGGCCCTAATTACTCTCTGTTTATTGTTTTTTTCAATAACAGCATATATTTCACTATCTACTTGCTTTAACTGCTCTAAAAGTGGCTCTATGCCTTCATCATCATACTTAGCATTTAGTTCACTTCTAATTTTTTGGTTAGTTCCCTCATTTTTCTCTTGAAACAACCCATCGAATAAAGCTTTGATATAGAATAGCGAACCACCACAAATGATAGGAATTATATCTTCTTCTGATATTTGTCCTAATATTAATCTTGCATCGCGTGCAAACTTACCTGCACTATAGTCCTCATCTGGATTGAGGAAGTCAACTAAGTGATGATTTACAGTGCCAAGCTCTTCTTTGCTAGTCTTAGCTGTACAGATATCCATCATCTTATATACTTGTCTAGAGTCAGCTGAGACTATTTCTGTACCTAATTCCTGAGCTAATTGTAATGAAAGTTCTGTTTTACCAGACGCTGTTGGTCCAGTAATTACAATTACATCAAGCATCTTTCTTAATCGGGTTTGGTTCATCTTCCAACTTAGCTTTCAATACTTTTATTAACTCACCTTTCTTTACATTCATCATCAACTTACCACTATCAGCAATAGAAATCCATCCAGTTTCTTCTGATACGATCAGCACAACTGCATCTATTTGCTCTGTTAACCCTAATGCAGCTCTGTGTCTGGTACCCAGATTTCTACCTTCAAACTTTGTTTCAGCTGACAGGGGCAGGACACAACGAGCAGCTGCTATTATATTTCCATCTACTACAATCGCACCATCGTGCAAAGGTGATTTGGTAGAGAAGATAGATAGAAGTAATTCTGTACTTATAGTTGCCTGCAAAGGAATACCAGTATCAATAGTCATCTTAACAGTCTGTGTTCTGGGTAAAACAAGCAAAGCACCTATATGCTTTTCGGACATCTCTACAACGGCTTCATGAATAATATCAAGTGATTCGGATACTTTCTTATTCATAAAGAACAAAAAGAATGGAGTCCTGGTGATTAGTAGCAACATCTTCCTCAGTTCTGGCTGGAAAAGGATGATAAAAGCAAGAATCCAAATATCTTGTATTGTCTCTAATATCCAATTAATAGAAGATAGATGAATGGCTTCGGTTATAAACTGCAAACCAATAAGAATAACTAAGCCGAACAGTATTTGCACAGCTACGGTATCTTTCATTGCCTTATAGATCCAATAAAAGATAAATGCCACAAGAGCAATATCGATTAGATCAATAAAGGTAACGCTTAAAAATCCTATTCTAAATAGTTCCATAGTTATCACAAATATAAAGAAATGTATTCAATTTATTTTATCTTGTGAAGAAAAGACTTTAATAAATTACAAAACTGTTAGAATTAATTGTTTGAATTTGAACTATTGGACTACATTCTTTTGTTCGTGTTTGGCTACTTTGCTGGATTTATAAACGTATTTGCAGGTGGTGGCTCTACATTAACTTTACCGTTCCTAATAATTATGGGAATGGACGCTTCGGTAGCAAATGGAACGAATAGGATAGGAATACTTACTCAAACTATGGCTGCAAGCTGGTCGTTCAAGAAAGAAAATTTTTCTAACTATCGCTTGAGTCTCAAGCTTGGTTTACTTACGGTTCCTGGCGCAATCATTGGGGCATATTACTCTACTATGATTGATAACGCTACCTTTCAGACTATAGTAGCTGTGGTTATGGTAGGAGTGGCAATTAGTTTATTTATTCCTAAATCAAAAAAGAAACAGTATGTTGACACTGTTACAAAGCTGCCAGTAATATCAGTTATAGCAATGCTTTTGGTGGGGTTTTACTCTGGTTTTATACAGGTTGGAATTGGGTTCTTACTGATGGCTATACTCTCTACTACACTGCATTTGAATATAAAGAGGGTTAATATGCACAAGGTGTTCATTGTTTTTCTAAATACTATACCATCTCTTATGATATTCATATTTACAGACAATATTGAGTGGATAAGTGGAATAATTTTGTCAATTGGAGCAAGCTTGGGGGCCTGGTGGTCGGCTAAGTTATCATTAAAAATAGATGAAAAATATATAAAAATCGTATTGTTTATTGCAATAGTAGTTATGGCTATTAAATTAATATACTAAAGAGGTTAATGATGGTTACTGCAAAATGGAAAGGAAAAGAAATTGCAAAGTCAGATGATACAGTGATTATAGAAAACAATCACTATTTTCCAGAAGGCGATGTAAATAAGAAATACTTGGAATCAACAGAAACTAATACTACATGTCCTTGGAAAGGTGTTGCTTCATACTATAGTGTGGTTGTAGATGGCGAAACAAACAAAGATGCTGCATGGTACTATGCACATCCTAAGGATGCTGCAAAAGAGATAGAAAACAAAATAGCTTTTTGGAAAGGAGTTGAAATAATTGAAAACTAAAAGTAACAATTCAGTGTTTGAAGTTTTATTCTATTTATGAGGCTTCTTCTAAATATATTATTATTGTTTTCAGTAACTGCCATTTTTGCAGATGAGTTACTCATTGTGGATAGTGAAATCACGGAATACCCTAACCGCAATGTGAAGATGTATCAGTTTGACGAAGGTAGCAAGTCTTCTCTTAACTCATTGAACAGCAATGATATTGATATAATCTTTAACAATGAAAGTATAGAAGACTTTTCGCTTCTGCCAGCTGGAATAGATAACTATACCCCACTTACTATAGTGTTTAGTATAGATGTGTCTGGTAATGCTATTGAGTATCAGGATTTGATAATAAACTCAATCAACAAGGTTTTCAGATATTTAGCTCCTTATAACCATAGTTTCGCTATTCAAACTTATAATAGTAGAAGCTATCTATTACAAGACGTTACTGAAGATTATAACAAACGCAACAGAGCTCTGAATATGCTGGCTCCATTTGGAGTAAGTAATTATAACACAGGCTTTCTGAATAACACTTCTGGTAGTATCGAATTGGCTAATAATGCTGATAGCAAAGCGATGATAATAAATATAAATTCTAGTAATGGATTTGGTGATTCTACTTCTATAATCAATGCTGCTAAGCAGAACTCTATTCCAGTTTATAATATCTCCACTATAGAAAGCCCAGCGTTACTAAAGAGTATCTCTAACAATACTGGTGCAAGAAGCTATGACAACTTAGGCGAGGATGGACTGTTTAGGTTTATACTCTATTCTATTCTAAATGAATCAAATATAACACCTTACAACATTAACCTTACAAAGGAAAGCTGTGAATTATCAACCTTAATCAAGTTAGAAAAAAATAATGGCTTAGAGAATGATGAGTATGAATTTGAAGTTGACCCAATGAAGTTGCCTTTCATCGAAGTTATTCCAGATTTCATAAACTTTGGTATAATAGAAACTGGTAATAGCCAGCTTGAATCATTCACCCTTACAGCTAGGAATAGCGACATATTGCTTGAAGATATTATTTTCCCTAATAATATAGATATAACTCCTGCATACGAAGATGTACTACTTGAAAAAAATTCACCAAAAGCATTTAATATCAACTTAACAGCTATAGATACAAATTACAACTATATGTTGATAGAGTTGGTTACTAACTCATGCACTAACAGCATATTAGAAGTGTTTTCCGGGAGTAATTCTGGCAATGATATAGAGACAAATCTCAGAATAGAATTTCCGAATGGTGGCGAGGTGTTCAACCAAGGAGAGAACATAAATGTAAGTTGGTCTGGCACACCAAATGAACAAGAATTGATATTGGAGTATAGTGAAGATAATGGTGAAAATTGGAAGCTGATTACAGACAGTGCAATTAACAAAGAATACACTTGGTTTGCCCCCAATATAGAATCGAGCACTATGCTGATGAAAGCTAGCATTCCAAATGGTGATGTTTCTTTCTCTGGAATAGACTATATATCCTCACCAGACAACTCTACTGATATAATTCAGGTAGATTTGAGTAGTGATAAATCTTTTGCTGCTATCTCTTATGAAAATGGAGGTATAAAGCTTTGGGACTTAGTAAACAAAGAAGAATTTAGAACTTTACGAAATGAAAACCCTGGTATAACTAACCTTTATATTTCATTCGGATTTAGCTCCAATTTATTTGCAGCTGCATTTGGTAAAGAAGATGATTACGACGTTGTTGTATGGGATCCCAACAATGATGCTAACACATTATTCCAAAACTTTGAAGACAAACCAAAAGTAATTGAATGGACAAGCAATCCTTCAATATTGCTAATTGGTTTTGAAAGTGGAGATGTTATTGAATGGGACTTGTCTAAATCAATTGACGAATTAACTACAGTAGATAATTACGGTAACTCAATAAATGACATAGATGTAAGTAGAACCACTAATAACATAATCATAGCAAGTACTCAAAAAATATACATTGCTGATAGTCAGTATAGTATTATTGATTCCCTTGCGTTCTTAGGTATTAACAATGTGAAGTGGAACAATAGTGGTACTAAGTTCTTGGCGGCTTATAACTTTAATGATTTGAGATTGTATAACTTCAATAATAATAGCATTACCAACGGTGGAAGGATAAACAGAACTGACGATGAGAATATATTAGAGGCAGATTGGATTGATAACTCGAATATTTTGATAAGTACTAAGAATGATTATCTGGAATCGTGGAACACTGATGACACTCTAAACCTGAACTACATCGTTCACAAAGCTCCTCTCAACAGTTTTGAACTAGAGGGTACTAATATAATATCATCAGATGAGTCGAGCACTGCTCTATATTGGGATTTGAATGATTATCCGTTTGACTTCAGCATAATTGATAGTGATGAATCCGACGCTAATTGGTCCGTAGTGACTAATGATCTTATTTTTAATATACCAGATTATACATTCTGTATAGGCAACGAATACTTTGAAGTGGCAATTGAAGCCATAACAAATGAGGGTTTTACCGATGCAGTAATAGATTCAATTAAGTCAGACTATCCACTATTCAGAATTTTGAATCAGTTCCCAATTGAGTTAAACCCTGATGAATCTTTTGACCTGAAGTTCTCATTTGAACCAGTTGATATAGGTAACTTTATAAATAAGTTTTTTATATACAGAGGTGGTAGGATTGACACTCTTGTTATTTCCTATGAGAACACCCTAATTCGTTTAGATGATAAAGTTGAAGAAATAGAATTCGAAAGTACTATTATAAATCTGACGACAACTAATGTTTTTAATATATTCAAAAACTCTGACAATAGAGCAATACAATTCGACACATTAGAAATCCTAATTGGTGATGATGTATTTGACTATGTGGACGGCAATTATGAAAATATAGCGCCCGGAGAAACATTAGAATTAACTCTGAACTTTACTCCAAATGATGAAGAACCTTACAGCGGGTTGATAAAGCTGACTTCACCTGATGTATGCTTTCCATACTATGTTAACATATTGGGCAAAGGGATTGACTCAGATATTAGACTGATAGAAGTAATAGACTTCGGTGATATTGGCTGTGATGCTACCGCTGACACTACCATAAAGCTTTATAATCTGAGTGATGCAGACTTTACAATCCAAATCTTAGATTTCACAGATGCAACTCACTTTAACTCAAGTTCAAATACTCCCATTATTGTGGAAGCTAACGATTCTACTGAACTTAGTATTCAATTCTCCCCTTCAATGATTGGTTCATTTACGGACACCTTGAACATTGGGACTAATTTGAGTGGAAAAGATGCTTTGATAAAGATAGCACTAAGTGGATTGAGAGATACTACAGACATAGTATTCATTGATAAGCCATTGGATTTTGGTACTATTAGACCAAATATTTCTGAAGTAAAACAAAGCCGAATAGTGAATAATTCACTCTCGAATTTGGAGTTAGATGTGCCATTAGACTTAGGATTGTTTGAGCTAATAGATGCAAACCCAGAAACTGTTGCACCTGGTGACACTTCTGAGTTAAGCTTCAGATTCAAGGGGTATGAGAATGACACTACATTTACAACTAAGTTCCCAATTTTACAAGGATGCGAATCGATGTTCGAGCAAGAACTGATTATAAACGTGTCTAATGGCCCTGCAGTTATCGAAGTGGTAGATGGGTTGGATATGGGTATTTGGAACTGTTCTGATAGCTTAATTGGGCAAATAAACATAAAGAATACTGGCGAAAGCAATCTTATTCTAACAGACTTATACTTTGAGACTGGACAGGCGAGTCAGTTTCAACTAAACCAAAACTATCAAAACTCATCAATTGTACCAGACGATATTATCTCAGTTGAGTTCACTTACCTCCCAGATGCCACTGGTGATATAACAACTAACTTAGTTATAGAGTCGAACGCTTCTAATGTTGAAAATGGAAAAAGTGAAATAGCGATATCTGTAGAGCAGAACAATATTGATTTCAGCTTGTCAGCCGATAGTTTGATATTCGAAGGGCTTAAGAGTAATACACCCTACACCCAATCAATAACAATATATAATAATGGAAACACCGAAGCTCAGTACAATTTTGCGGATAGTCCTCTATTCGTAGTTATTGCTACTTTACCGATTATTATCCCTGCTCAAGACTCAGTTGTATTAGACATAGAGTTCATCGGTGGCGAGAAAGATAACACCTACACAGAGCAGATAGAATTTACGAATGATTGTAGCCAAATAAATACTCTAACCTTGGTAGCCAATGTAGTTGGAGATGACTTTATCACTCTTCAATTGGATAGCTACGAGTTAGAGACGAGCACCCAATTCAACCTTGATATAAGCTACACAAACAGCACAGGACTGGAGATAACTGGTAACGATACACTAACCACTACCATATCATTCAACTCAACTGTGATGGTGCCAAGAGATGATGAATACGAGTCGAGTATAGATAGTATGGGCAATAGAAATATGATATTAGTATTGCCAATTACTTCTAGTGCATTGCTGACTTCTATCCCTATGGTGACTACTCTTGGTAACTCGGAGTCAACTAAAATATCATTCAGCCAGACCACTCACTTGTCTAATGACTACTTCATAGAAGACACAGCAAGCGGTAAGCTAACAATCACTAACATAGACACAATTCCGACTAATCGGCTGATAAACGGTAGTGGGAAGTCATATCTATCGGATCCAATTCCTAATCCAGTAGTGGATGAAAGCGAGATAAAATATGGGATAATAGAGAATACTCCAGTAACGATAGATTTGTACGATTTGGAAGGTAAGTTTCTGATGAATATGGTAGGTAAGAACCATACCCCTGGCGAATATTCATTTAGAATAAATTCACAAAACCTTGCTTCTGGCAATTATTTGTATGTGCTGAAGACTGTGTCCATTGAGATTATTAAGAAGCTGACTGTAGTTAGGTAGTGGTAGGTATGAAAACAATTAATTGTAGAGATGTATTTCATACGTCTCAAGTAAAAAACTCTGTCACTCTGAGGAGGATTTAAGCTCACTGAGCCTGTCGAAGTGAAGCCTTGCATAGTGCCTTCGACAAGCTCAGGCAACTTAACTTAGCTCTCGACTTCAGATAAAAACGCATCGAATGACAACCCCCTATCCCCTCAAAATAAATCCACAAAATCTTAATTATGTAATTATTTATATATATTTAAAACTGTGTCTAATGAGATTATAAAAAAACTGACGATTACTAAATAGTTTATTTAAAACAAATTTAAAGGTTTACAATGAAGAATATTTCTTTATTAGTACTATCTGCCTTGTTGCTTTTTGCATGTGCTGAAAGTAATAAGGAAGCTGTAGAGGACAACTCTGCCCTACAAGACTCTGTGAATACATATTTAGAGGGTTATAACAATGAGTTACAAAGGTTATACTATGACGCTGCATTGGCTGAGTGGGATCTGAACACTCACATAGTAGAGGGTGACACCCTTGCTGAATACAATGTGAAAGTTGCTTCGAAAGCGATGGCTGACTTCACTGGTAGCGAAGAAAACATAGAGACTGCTGACAAATATCTGGCACAGCTTGACAAACTTACTCCACTTCAAGTAAAGCAGTTGAACGCTATCAAATACTCTGCCGCTGGCAATCCAGCTACTCTCGGTACTTTGATTGACGATAAGATTGCTGCTGAAGCAGGTCAAACAAAATTGCTATATGGCTATAAGTACACACTTAATGGCAAAGAAGTTTCTACAAATGAAATAGATAAAGTATTAGCAAGCAAGAAAGGATTGGACAAGAAGCTTGTTGCTTGGGAAGCGAGTAAAGAGATTGGTAAAACGCTAAAGACTGGTATAGAGAACCTTCGTGGATTGAGAAACGAGACTGTTCAGCCATTGGGCTATGACAACTACCTGCACTACCAGGTATCTGATTACGGTATGGACGTAGATGAGATGCGTGAGTTACTACACAAAGTAATCAATGATATTTGGCCTCTTTACAGAGAGCTACACACTTGGACTAGACATGAGTTAGCCAATCAGTATGGCAAAGAGGTGCCTGAGTACCTTCCTGCACATTGGTTACCAAACAGATGGGGGCAAGAATGGAACTCAATAGTTGATGTAGAAGGTTTCGACCTTGACGGAATATTAGCAGAAAAGTCTGCTGAGTGGATTGTGAAAACAGGCGAAGAGTTCTACATGAGCATTGGCTTGCCAGCACTACCACAAGTATTCTACGACAAATCGAGCTTATACCCTGCTCCTGCAGATGCTGACTATATGAAAAATAACCACGCTTCGGCATGGCACTTGAACTTAGACGACGATGTGCGTTCACTTATGAGCGTAGAGCCAAATACAAAATGGTGGGGTACTACCCTCCACGAGCTTGGCCACATATACTACTACATTCTATACTCTAACCCCGATGTACCTTACATCCTAAGAGGTGGAGCAAATAGAGCATTCCATGAAGGCGTTGGCTCAATGCTTGGCTTGGCTGCTATGCAAAAGCCATTCCTACAAGAAAGAGGCCTATTGCCAAAAGATGTAGAGTTGGACGAGATAAAACTATTGCTAAAAGAAGCACTTGAGCAAGTTGTGTTAGTGCCTTGGGGTGCTGGAGTTATGACAGAATTCGAACACTCGCTTTACGCAGAGAACCTACCAGTTGACCAGTTCAACAGCAAGTGGTGGGAAATCAAGAAGAAGTACCAAGGTATAGTACCTCCGAACGAGAGAGGCGAAGAGTACTGTGACCCATGTACTAAGACTCACATCAACAATGACCCTGCTCAATACTATGACTATGCACTGTCTATCGTAACGTTGTTCCAACTGCACGACCACATTGCTAAGAACATATTGAATCAAGACCCACACAACACTAACTACTGGGGTAGCAAAGAGACAGGTGAGTTCCTTAAGAAGATATTATCACCAGGTGCTACTGCAGATTGGAGAGAGCTAATGAAAGATGAGCTTGGCGAAGAGATAAGCGCTAAAGCAATGTTAGAATACTTCGACCCACTATACGATTGGCTAAAAGAACAAAACAAGAGCAGAGAGCACACACTACCAGAAAGCGTAGAAATGTAACCCCTTCCTCGTTTATTAAGTTTACAAGGATTGTTTGGCTTCGGCTCAGGCAATCCTTTTTTTATTGAATCCTAATTATGCTCCTTAGTAGGAGCTGGCAGAGCTTGCTCTGACTGAAGAGGAAGTGACTCGATCGTTGAGCCTGTCGAAGCGCTAATCATTCTAGACGCGGCTGTCTCATCTGAGATTGCCACAGTCACTTTGTTTCTTCGCAATGACCGGCATAATAGTCCACCCTCTGCTAATTCCTTTGGCTTCAAACGCAGCTTAGGTCATACACCACTGCGTCACTCTGAGGAATCCGAGGAATCTGAAGAGTCAATCTTTACTTGAACTAAAAACTTCTGTAGTAAGCCATTAACGGTTGTTAATCTAAGCATGGATCCTTCGCTTCGTTCAGGATGACAGCATTGGCATGACTCTTAGCAAATCCTTTACTTTATACATCTTTTTCTTTATTAATGATTTTTATTGTGTTAAATTTGCACACTATTATATAAACTAAATAAGAATAAACTATAATGATTACGGTTAATAATGTATCGCTACAATTTGGTAAAAGACCACTATTCAAAGATGTAAATCTAAAGTTCACACCTGGCAATTGCTATGGTATTATTGGCGCTAACGGTGCTGGTAAATCTACTTTCCTTAAGATATTGTCTGGGGACATAGAACCTCAGAAAGGTGATGTTCATATTGGGTCAAATATGAGAATGGCTGTTTTGGAACAAGACCAATTCAAATTCGATGATGAAAAAGTGATAGACACTGTGATAATGGGTCACAAAGATCTATTCGAACTTAGCAAAGTGCGTGATGAGCTCTACTCTAAGACTGAGTTCACCGAAGAAGAAGGAATGAAAATGGGTGAAGTTGAAGCTGAGTTTGCTGAAATGAATGGCTACGAGGCAGAAGCTGAAGCTGGAATGATGCTTTCGGGACTTGGGTTTGATGAAGAAATTCATAACATGAAAATGGGAGAGCTAGAAGCAGGTGATAAAATAAAGGTACTATTAGCACAAGCACTATTTGGCAACCCTGATATCCTTCTATTAGATGAACCTACTAACAACCTTGATATAAGTGCTAAAAATTGGTTAGAAGACTTTTTGATTAACTTCAACAATACAGTATTGGTAGTATCGCACGATAGACACTTTTTGAATACTGTTTGTACTCACATTACTGACATCGATTTCGGTCAGATAAATATGTTCCCTGGTAACTATGAGTTTTGGCTAAGAGCTTCCCAGTTATCTTTGAAACAAACAAAAGATCAAAACAAAAAGTCGGAAGATAAAATTAAGGAATTGAAAGATTTTATCTCAAGGTTTAGTGCCAACGCATCAAAAGCAAAACAAGCAACTGCCAGAAAGAAAATGATTGATAAACTGACGATTGATAATATCCCCCACACTTCTCGCCGTTTTCCATATATCGAGTTCAAAGCTAAACGTGAAGTAGGAAATATAGTTTTGAATATCAACAATCTTTCTAAAGAAGTAGATGGTGAAATGCTTATCAATGACTTCACACTTCAAGTAAACCCTAAAGACAAAATTGCATTAGTAGGAAAAAATGACGTTGTAAAATCTGTACTATTCGACATTCTTATGGGTGAAATGGATCAAGACAGTGGTACTATAGAATGGGGTCAGACTATCACTCCAAGCTATTTCCCTAAAGAAAACTCAAAATATTTTGAGACAGATTTGCCAATCACTGACTGGCTACGCCAATATTCTGATGACAATGAAGAAACTTATATTCGCTCTTTCTTAGGTAGAATGCTCTTCTCGGGTGAAGACGCACTAAAGCCAGTAAATGTACTATCTGGTGGTGAAAAAGTAAGATGTATGCTCTCGAAAATGATGATGGAAAGTGCTAACGTATTAGTAGCAGATGAACCTACCAACCACTTGGATTTGGAGTCAATCTCGGCACTCAACGATGGCTTAATTAAGTACGACCAAGTGCTTCTTTTCTCATCACATGATCATCAATTAATGCAATCAACTGCTAACAGAATAGTAGAAATAGGACCAAATGGTTTCATTGACAAGATGACTACTTATGACGATTATATGAGTGACGAAGAGATAAAGGAAAGAAGAAAAGAAATTTATACTGAAAGTGTAAAAGAAGACTAATTTTTTTCCACTCAAGTATTAATCATTTAGAGGTTTAACAATTATTTTCATATATTGTTAAACCTTTTTTGATTTAAAGTGTTATACAATAAATAAGAATACAAACCATGGGGAAATAATGGATACTTTAATACATAATTTCAATACAAAGGATCAAGTGCTTCCAGAAGGAGTTATTCCCGAAAGAAGAAGTGGTCAGTTTATTGAGGCAGGACTAGAGAAATACAGTGGGAGCTGGGGAAAGAAGCAAACAGCACATTTACTCAGACGATGTACTTTCGGTCCATCAATGAAAGATATGAAAAGTTTTGAGGAAATGTCATTAGATGATGCTGTAGAGGCTATCTTAGATTTTGACGAAGAGACTCCTCTACCCATTAACTTCAACAATCAGAATGACCCTTATGCACCTGTTGGACAGACTTGGGTTGATACTCCTTACGCAAACAACAGTGTAAACCAAAGATTGAATAGTCATTTGGCTCGCTGGTTTGGAAATATTGTAGGGAGTGGGAACAATGTTGGTGAAAAGATGACATTGTTTTGGCATAATCACTTTGTTACTCAGATTAATACAATTAGGCAGCCTAATTACTCATTTTATTATTACAAGACTCTACGTGAAAATGCATTAGGTAATTTTAGAACTTTTACGGAAAAAATTACCATCGATGCAGCTATGCTTAGTTACCTAAATGGAAATGAAAATGTAGTAGGAAGACCTAATGAAAATTTTGCTCGTGAGATTTTAGAGCTATTCACAATTGGTAAAGGGCCACAGATTGCACCAGGTAATTATACTACTTATACCGAAGACGATGTATTAGAAGCAGCAAGAGTACTAACAGGCTGGAGAACACTCAGAGATACAAGCGATACGAGATTCTTTGCTGCACTACATGACAGATCAGATAAGCAGTTCTCATCGGCTTTTGGCAACGCAACAATCAAATACAATGGTGAAGAAGAGTATAAAGATCTAATAGCAATGATATTAGAAAAAGATGAAACAGCTAAGCATATATGCAGAAAAATTTACCGCTGGTTTGTTTACTATGAAATTGATGAACAAACAGAAGCAAATGTAATAGCCCCAATGGCTGATATATTTAGACAAAATGATTATGAGATAAAGCCAGTACTAAGAGCATTGTTCTCATCAGCTCACTTCTATGACAATTGGAACATAGGTTGTGTAATCAAAAGTCCAATAGACTTTGTAGCTAATATTTACAGACAAATAGAATTAGAGTTTCCAACAGATTACAATGGGCAGTATCAAGCATGGTTAGCTCTGGGAGTTCAATATGCTGCAGTACAAGAAATGTTATTAGGAGAGCCACCGAGTGTAGCTGGCTGGCCTGCTATGCACCAATCACCTGGTTATCATCGTTTTTGGATAACAAGTGTTTCTGCACCTTACAGAGCAGTACTTGGGGATTATTTGGCTGGTGTTGAAGAAATAAGAGGAAGAGGTTATTCATTAAGGTTCAATGAACTAGCTTTAGCAGAACAAACAAGCTTACCTTCAGATCCTAATCAGTTAATTAAAGATTTGGCAGATTTCTTTTTACCTTTGGAAATAACTGACTTACAATTAGATTACTTAAAAACAAACTTGTTACCCGATGACTTACAAGATTACCAATGGACTGCAGTTTGGACTGCATACGTAAATGATCCGGACAACGCTGAAAATACAAACATTGTTAGATATTTATTAAGAAACCTATATAGAGCTATATTCAATATAGCAGAATATAACTTGTCATAAATAGGAGTATAAAATGAAAAGAAGAGATTTTATAAAAACAACTGGTTTAACAAGCTCTGCAGTAATGCTAGGTGGTTTAAACATAGCCAAAGGTGCTCCTATATTTGAACAATTTGCTTCGTTAGCAAAAGTGGAAGATAGGAAACTAATTTTAATATTCTTGAATGGTGGAAACGATGGGCTCAATACCTTAATACCATTAGATCAATATGGTAATCTTTACAATGCTAGAGAAAATGTAATGGTACCAGAGAATCTGATACTAAAGTTGAAAGATGATGTTGGGCTAAACCCTGCTATGCAAGGTATGAAAGAACTATATGATGAAGGTAAGTTGCATATTTTACAATCAGTAGGATACCCTCAACCTAACTTCTCACACTTCAGAAGTACAGATATATGGACTTCTGCATCAGATTCGAATAAAGTAGTTAGTTCTGGATGGTTAGGGCGTGAGCTTTATACAAAGCACCCAACCTACCCAACAAATTATCCTAACTCAGAACACTTAGACCCATTGTCTATAACTTATGGACCATTCGTTTCACCAACTTGCCAAGGTCCTAGTTTAGGAATGGGTATGGCAATAACGCCAAATAACCAAGGACAAATAGATATTTATAATATCAAGTCAGGTGGTATTGATGAAGCTCCAGAAACACCTGCAGGTGAGGAATTAGATTACATTAGACAAATAATAAATCAAACTCAGCTCTATGGTGATACATTAGAATCTACATTTGAAAAAGGTGGAAATCTGATGTCAAATAAATGGGATTCTGCCTCTGATGGTAATAGACTAATTGGTCAACTCAGAGTAACTGCTCAGTTGATAGCCGGAGGTAGCAAAACTAAAGTTTTCGTTCACTCACTTGGTGGATTCGACACACATGCTAATCAAGTTCAAACTTCAGGTAATGTAGAAGGAGCACACCATAGTCTATTAAGAATGGTATCCGAATCTGTAGCGGCATTCCAAGATGAAATGAAAATGCAGAATATGGAAGACAGCGTAGTAGGTATGACTTTTTCTGAATTTGGTAGAAGAATATTATCAAATGCAAGTAATGGAACTGACCACGGTTCAGCTGCACCTCTATTCGTATTTGGCTCTAATGTTATACCTGGTGTACAAGGAACTAACCCTGTAATCCCATCTAGTGTAACAGTACAAGACAATCTACCTATGCAATTTGACTTTAGATCTATCTATGCATCTTTATTGAAAGATTGGTTTGAAGTAGAAGAAAATGACTTGAACAACATAATGTTAGGCGAATTCCAACATCTTGATATAATTATGAAGTCAGGTACTACTAATATAAACACTACCCTTGAGGATAATGACTTACAGATATATCCGAATCCGATGAACGGTAGCGGAGGTAATCTTAAATTGAAGACTGAAAGTGGTATGACTATAATTTCACTTTATAATTCTCGTGGACAGGAAGTGAAAAGATTGTTTGAAGGAATGACTATTTCGGCAAACAAAGAACTGCCATTTAGTACTAATGGCTTGCAATCTGGTAACTATCACTTAAGGTTACAGACTGGTAATAAGCAAATAGTAAAACCAGTTAAAGTAGTCAAGTAAGTACAAGAAAAGACAAATAAAAAACCCACTTTAGATTTTACTCTAAAGTGGGTTTTTTTAATCAATAATCTAACCAGAAAACTAATTTACATCCACCAATCAATGCCTATAAAGGGTCCCAAAGTACCAATTAATAATTGACTGCTGTCAATGTTATAAGCTATTGATGTCAAACCTCCTCTAACAGATACAGTAGAAAAAGGGAACCACATACCCCCCAACTGTATATTGATTGTACTACTTGAAGAGTTATTCCCTGCCCTTGGAAATTCAGTAAATAAAAAGTTAAATTCTAAATATGGAAATAAATTTGCATTATTATTAAGAATATATCTAAAAAATGGATTGAAATTTAATAGAACACCCCCATCATCACTTCCATCTGAATCTGTTATGAAACCAATACCTATTCCCGAACCTATATGTATATTCTCTTTCATAGCATATGCAAAACTAATTCCATTTCCACCTGTAGCACCAACTTTTACCCCTAATCCTATTTTTTCTACAGGTGTCAAGGTTTTACTTCCTTGTGAATATGCATTAAAACTAAAGGTAAATGAAACAACAACTAGAGCTAATAATAATTTTTTCATAGATAAAATCTCCGTAGTTTATAAATATGTTTATTGTTAAATATAACAGTTTTTTTGATATGAAAATGATAATTATAGTTTTGTGGATAACTATTATTTCTCTATCCTCTTGTAGTGAGGACGTTAAGAATGTAGAAGATAAAGTTATCAACGACACCATAACTAAAGCTAAACCAATTACTTCTGAAGATACATTACCAATAAGAAATAAAATTGAGACTGTAGAAGATCAAGTCAATCAACTTGAAAGAATAATTGGAATCAATAGGACTCAGCTTGAAAAGTATGAACGAATGATTGCAGAAGGTGATACCTTCGATTTAAAAGGGTTACCACAGTATGTGGAAGATTTGAAAGAAGCAATTAAGTTAAAAGAAGAAAGATTAGAAAAGCTAAAAAAGAAATAGATTATAATTCTAATCCTAAGCTAAATCTATGTAGAGCGATTGAGCCTCCATATTCGGAGTATGCGTAGTCAAAGTTAAAATCTTCGAAAAGTAAGCCTAATCCACCACTTAAACCTGAAAGTCCTTTGTTCTCATCGGAAGTAGCGAAATTTCTTATTTGATTGTCGTACCCTACTCTTAGGTTTATATGGTCACTCAGGTAAAGCTCTCCACCAATAGAAAAGCTTTGGAATCTTTCACCAAATGAATCTACTTCGTCAGCTAAGTGATGTAGGTTAAAGTTTACTAACAGTGGAAGTCCTTTTAGTCTATGATTAATCCCAATTCTTGCATCTACAGGGAGTGAGGCAGATTGTCCGTTGAGTGAACTAAGCTCTGTACCCAAGTGAAGTATTGATAGTCCTATATTTGTTCTTTCGTTTAATCTATAGAACATACCAGCGTCAAGCGACATAGCTGAAGAAGATTGCTCTTCTAAAGTTAAGAAAATAAATTTACCTGAAACACCATAGTACCAATTTGAATCAAGTTCATTGGAATAAGTAGCCCCAATTGACAAATCTGATCCCGTAAATCCATTACCATAAAGCTGACCTGTATTATCATAATTTTCAAAAGAACCATAGCTATTGAAATTTACTTGAGCAGCTAAGTTTCCACCATCTAAATCTATATCTTTTACATGATAGACAACATTACCAGAATTAATATCTAAAACGTGTTTTGAAAAAGTAGTGTATAGTGGTTTTTCGTCAGCTGTTTGTAGCAATGCTGGGTTGAAAAATAACAATGAGGCATCATTTTCTATTGATACAACTGCATTGGACATAGCAGCAGCTCTGGCTGTTGAGTTGAATCTTATAAAATTGTAAGGTGTATCATCTGCTGAACTTATAGAAAAAGCTAAAATAAAAACTACTATTACTATTGATCTCATATTATCAGATTAAGTTATTAATTTTAAAATAGTACAAATTGTCTTATATATTATTCTTATGCTTGTTCAACAAATCTATATACATTTTAGGAGGTCTGACAGGTGTCATTTTTTCTCCATCAGCAAAGACATGATTAGTATAACCTTCGGCTATTATTGTTCCTTTGCATTCAATATTATATATAAACTGAATTTTAGCAGATAATGTTTCACTTAGCCGTGTTTTTATTTCCAATACATCATCATACCTAGCTGGGCTAATATACTTCACATAGGCATCAATTACAGGAAGAATAAGACCATTTGCTTCTACCTTTGTGTAGGTTAAACCCAAATGTCTCATTAATTCATTCCTACCAATTTCGAAAAATGAGAGATAGTTACCATTATACATAACACCCATTTTGTCAGTGTCTGCATATATTACTCTTCGCTTTGCAGTATATTCTAACATTATCCTAGTAACTCTAGTAATCTATTCAAATCCTTTTTAGAGTAATAATCGATTACTATAGAACCCTTCTCATTCTTCTTGTACTTTATCTTTACATCAGTTCCGTATTTTGTACGAAGTTTATCTTCGGTATCTTCCAATATAGCTTTTAACTCTTGCGAAAGTTCTGATTTATTATCACTATCTGACTTTTTCTTTCTTTTACCGTAGTTTTTTATGTATTCTTCAGTATCACGTACATTTAACTCATGTTCTAGTATATGTTTCCAGGCGTGAACTCTATCAGCTGTTCCTTCTAGCGACAACAATGCTCTTGCATGCCCATTAGACAGTTCATTATTCGATAAACTTTTTTGGATAGAATCAGGAAGATTAAGCAACCTTAGGTTGTTAGTAACAGTAGAACGGTTCTTCCCTACTTTAGTCGCAACTTGTTCTTGTGTTAAGTTGAACTCATCTATCAACCGTTTGTAGCTAATCGCTATCTCTATTGGGTTTAAATCTTCTCTTTGTAAGTTCTCGATGATTGCGAACTGAAGCATTTGTTCATCGTTCACATCTTCCTTTATGTATGCAGGTATTTCTTTTAATCCTACTAACTTCGATGCTCTAAAACGACGCTCACCAGATATTAACTCAAAGTGTTCATTAACTCTACGAACTGATATAGGTTGAATCAAGCCATGAGTTCTTATACTTTCAGCTAATTCCTCCAAAGCACTCTGATCGAACTCCTTTCTAGGTTGCCAAGGATTTATTCTTATTTTCTTAATAGGAATATTAGAACTAGAACCAACATTCTTTTTTGCTGCTTCGTTTCTTTCATTTCCTTTTCTATCTATATCAGGGATAAGAGCACTAAGTCCTTTCCCCAACCCTTTCTTTTTAACCATATTAATTCGTGATTTTGGAATTGCTAATTATTTCTTTTGCTAAAGATAAATAGTTCTGAGCACCTTTTGAAACTGCATCGTACAGAATAACAGGTTTTCCGTGAGACGGTGATTCCGATAACCGTACATTTCTATTTATTATTGTCTCAAAAACTTTATCTTTGAAGTGTTGTTTAACTTCATCAACTACATCATTTGACAAGTTCAATCTACTATCGTACATAGTAAGAAGTACTCCTTCTATTTCCAAATCTTCGTTCAGATGCTTTCTTACAATGCCTATAGTGTTTAGTAACTGCCCCAATCCTTCTAAAGCATAATATTCACATTGGACAGGTATGAGCACACTGTTGGAAGCCGTCAATGCGTTTAGAGTTAACAAACCAAGTGAAGGAGGGCAATCAATAATTATATAATCATACTTATAATCTAATTTTGAAAACTTTTCTAATAACTGAGTCTCTCTTCCTTGCCTTGAAATCATCTCTATTTCTGCGCCAACCAAATCTATATGAGAAGGGACTAAACTAAGAAATTCCAAGTCTGTTTTCACAGTAGCATCATCAATCAAATCGTCATTTACTAATATATCATAGCTAGATATTTCTTGGCTTTTTGAATCCACACCTAGACCAGCAGTGGCGTTTGCTTGAGGGTCTAAGTCAATTAGCAAAACTTTTTTTTCCAATGCAGCTAAGGAAGCAGCAATATTTACCGCAGTTGTAGTCTTCCCTACCCCACCTTTTTGATTAGCAACTGATATGATCTTATTATTCATAAAGTATATACTTAATTCTGAAAATCGGTTTATCTACGTCTTGTGAATTTATAAATAAAAAACCCCTTTTCCTATTGTTTGGGAAAAGGGGTTGATAACTTAAAATCTCTAGCTTACTTTACTATCATTATACTTTCATTAAATGATTGTGTTGGTGTATCAAATATTACTATATACATTCCTGATTGCAAGTTAGCAGTTTCATATTCTATAGAGTAAGACTGTCCACTTGTATTGATTGACCTACTATCTAACTCAATTGCATTACCAACCATATCGAATAATGTAATTTTATGTTCACCTGATTCTATAGTACTAACAGTTAATTCAATCTTATTAGAAACAGGATTTTGATTAAGAGTTATTGAAGGTTCTATCTCAGTTAATGTAAATAATCTTAAACTGCCACCTTCTTCACAAACCCCTTCCAATGTAAAAGTCTTGGTATCAAGAGTAAGGTCTGCAATACCACCAGATGTAATATCAGCAGCAGTAATTTCAATTGGAGATTGAATTGTGTTTCCTAACTTTGCTAACATTCTTACAGTAGCAAATGGCAACTGAGCTTGTGTAGTACCAAGCTTAGTTTCATTAGTATAATTAATTGCACTGGTCAATTCAAACTCAGCTCTGTCTTGTCCAACGACTGTGAAAGGTAAATCCACTGGTTGCATAACAGTAAAGTTATATTGAACTGTTAGAGTAATTTCATTATGTAATAGCTCATCCAAATCACTGTCTTCATCATCTAAGTAGATAGGAAGATCAAACTCTTCACCTGGTTTAGCTGACAAGTCATTAGAACTAACATCAGCTTCAGCAATTATTATACTAAAGATTCCATCAGTATTTACAACAGATGCAGTTACTTGGTTATTATCGTTTATAGCTCTGGAACTTAATAGAACCAAATCAGATTGAGTTACAGGTAATGAATTAAGAACTTCAAACTCAGGCGCAAAAGAAAGCGCACCAGGGAATGGAGTTGGCAAATCAATAACATAACTTACCTCATTGGTACCAGATTTCGTCCCAGTCAAAGGATTAAGCATATTCTCATCATATTGTAGTGTAAACTCTATTTTTGTTGAACCTGAGGCATTAAACTCAGGACTTCCTGTCACATCAATGTTAAGCATAGTTGTAGCACCAATGTAATCAGAAGTATTTGCAGCAGTCAAATTAGCCACTGCCAAATCAGGTACACCTTTTATCAATACGTTATTTAATGTCACATCACAAGGTTGCTCTACATTCAAATATAAGAATCCATCTAATTCAACAGCGTTGTTTGCATCTGGCGTATATCTTACATCCAAATTATAAGTGCCATTACCTGGTACAGTAAAGCTAGTATTTGACAAACTAAATTCAGTTAATGGTGTTTGAGCTGCATCTCCAATAAATGCATTAACAACATCAAAATCTTCCGGATTGGGATTAGTTATAGTCACTGTTTTAATCTCACTAGATCCAACAACAGATGGAATTACTTCGCTTACGTCAATCACTTCAGGAGAGTTAATCTCACCCATTACATTAATTATTCTTTCTATGTTTCCACATTCACTAACAAAAGTAACAAACCCAACATATGTGCCATTATTAGCAGATTCGAAAGTTATATCAACTGTTGCAGTTCCTGAGGATATATCATAACTAATAGCATCAGTATCAAATACGGGTAAATTAGCACTTGCAGATACAGAATACCCAAAGCTATTCAAATTAGTTAACTCAATTTGTTCAGTTATTGGATTGCCTTCATTTGCACAAATTGTTCCAAAATCAATATTTACAGTAGACACACTATAATCTATTTCTATCATTTCTCCACTAATAGTAATATTATAAGGACTGTTGTCGGAGTCATTAGTAATTATCAAATCAGTTGTGTGGGTACCAACTGCTTGTGGGTTAAATTCAACTACCAAGTCAGAACTATTTGTGCTGTTAGCACCAACTGTAAATAAAGTCGAGCCAGTAATATTAAAATGAGTATCATCAGCCAATTGAATGTTTGAGATGTTTAAGTCAACAGGTCCATTATTAGTTACATCAACTGTGATTGTTGAAGTTGGAGATATACAGTTTACATCTGCAAACTCAGGTGCAACACCAGATATTTCAGGTCTACCAGCACCCCCACCTTTCATCATGGCAGTGAAGTCACCTTTATCTGTTATTACTGTGTATTCGCCTTCTCTTTCACCTTGCTCAGAAGGAGCAAATAGTGCTTCTATGTCAATACATTCACCTGGAGCAACAGTAGTATTTTGCGATGTAACTGCAAAATCACCCTGATTAGTTCCACCAGTCATAATTATTCTTTCTATATCAAGTGGTTCATCTGTCAGGTTACAGAAACGCTGTGTGAAAGTTTCAGTTTTTTGTTCACCTTGGTTTACGCTACCAAACAATATATCTTCAGCAAAAATGAACCCAGCTCTGGGTGTCATAGTTAATCCAGAACAACCAGTACCTTCAAAAGTAATATTACCACCAAAGAACTCTCTGTTATCTGGATTGATTTCAACTTTTATCGTTCTTGTTTCATCTTTAGCTAAACTAAATGGTGGCGCAGCACCTCCCCAATCAGAAATCGTAAATATATTAGCAGGAGTAGAATTGAACCCCGTTATCTCTAAGAAGTTTTTCTCTGCTTTTATGACAACGTCTATTTCTGTAGCTTGATTAAGTGGCAAATTAACTTCTAAAAAAGTTCTCTCATCTATATCAAGATTTGGTTTTAATTCATCCGCTATAGTATAAGCTTCTGTATCAGATACTGGCAAACCAAAACCATTGTACGTTAACATTATCTCACCATCATTACAGTCAGATACAAAATCAATATAACAAGGGGCAGGTGTTCCAAATCCTTCAGCGTCTCTCAATATCTGTGAGTAAATAGATTGAACGTCAGATTCACTTAGTAGATTTTCAAAATACTCACCACCACTTGCAACTGAAATTGACTTTAACTTAGCTTTAGAATTTTGATCTAAAGAAAAGTCGTTTGGATCTGGTTGTGTTGGTCCTATCGTTAAAGAGTAGATTGTAGTATTAGTCTCCGAGGCTTTTTGATTAATTATTCCTACCTCTATATCACCGTGTTGTTGATTAGATTGATGGTAACCGTCAGTCATAAAAATAATTACTGGTTTGTATTGAGCATCCTTAACTAAACCAAATGCCCCACCTTCATTATTTTCTCTATAACCTAAAAATCCAGCATTGTAATTAGTTGCATTAACTAGATTATAATCAGTGGCTTGTTTTAATAAGTCTTTATCAGTTGTAAATCTTTGTAATTGGTCATATCTGAAATCTTTAGAAAAAACCCCAACCGCAGCTTCGAATTGTCCATCTGGTAATTGATCAATAAATGTTTTTGCCACATTCTTGATAACTTGGTGCCTAGAAGGTGCTGAATTTGATTCATCAGAAATATTCTTATCCATTGAGCTAGAAGCATCAAATATAAGAATTAATGAGAATCTTGATTGATCTGGAGGACAAGTAGGCGCAGTGAATTGTGTTGCAACTCCTAAATCAGTCAAATCAAAATCATTTGCATTTAGATTTCTTACCTCATCATCACTTGCATCTAAAACTCGGAACTCTGCTCTTAGGTTCGGATAGTTATCAGTTACTATTCTCTCTATATCGATTGATTGAGAAAATAGTCCTCTTACACTTATCATAAGTAATGTGAGGATTAAAAAATTTAACTTATTCATAACAAATACCATATTATATTATTTTCTTAATTAAACAATTGAAACATAAATTAATTACATTATTCAAATTCAATTGGAGTTATTATACTAATTACTACAGTTCGACTATAGAACCTACCTTCAGGATAATCATTGTCATATAATAATTTTTTCTCACCCAAACCACGAGCATTAGTTTCTGGATTTAAGGCCAGATATTCAGCTACATTATAAGCTCTTCTTTGCGAAAGTCTTTGGTTAGCTAGTTCATTACCTAATCTATCTGAGTAACCTATTATATCATTATTAGAATAGCTTCTTAATCTCTGCTTAGCTTTGTCAGCAATGTATATATTTCTTTCATTGAGTTCAGCAGAGTTATAACCAAATCCAATCATAGAGTAAATATCGAATTCCTTATCTGATAGTACATTTTCGTACTTATACTCTATTGTAACTTGTTCAACTGGTAATTCCTGTATATCAGATTCCCACATCTTATTGTCATTATCAACAACCTGCATCCTATACTGAAGTGGTTTATCCATTGTAGGAATAAAATCTTGTTCTTTTTCTCTTTCAAGATCCCACTCAACTGCTGGAGGGATTTTACCAGTTCCACTGAAAGTCTTTAATTCCCTTCCATTCTGATAAGTGATAATCCTCCATCTTTGTGGACCAATTTCAGATTTCATTGATGGTTTGAATCTGATATGTGGTGGATTAGAAGTTCTTAGAGTATCTTTAATTATCATTGGCTCAAATATCTGAGGAATGTTAGCATTCATTTCTACTCTTCTGTTCTCAACTATACCGTCAGTTTCATTTATATTAGAAGGATTGTCTGGTAAATTTCTTGCTTTAATCGATATTCTATCAGCATCTATACCCCAATTGTCTACTAAGTATTTTTTTACTTTCTCAGCCCTGTCTCTTGATAAAGATTGATTGCCTTTTTCTAATCCTTGATCTGAGTTACACCCAACTAACTCCATTTGCGCTTGAGGATAGAATTGCATTCTCTTACCCACAATGTTTAAGACTTCATAATAAACTTCCATTGTTTTTAAATCAAATAACTGCTTAAATGAATAATCCTTTTTATCTGATTCTGAAATCCTTGAATATCTTTTTGGAATATCAGCTGAATTTTCATCAAAGAATATATAATTCAGAAGTGGATGCGTTCTTATCAAGAAGAATTCCTCTATCTTGATTAGACTAACATCACTTTCTTGTCCATTGTCATTTACCGATACCGCAAGTATAGAAGCATCTAGCTTTGGTACAGTTGGCGGTGGTGGTGGCAATGGCGGTGGTGGTGGTGGCGGTGGTGGTGGCAATATGGGCTTAGGTTTAACAATAGCTCTAGGTGCATACCTAAGTCCTAATCCACCTGCTACCGTGTTTGCAGTCCAACCAAAATCAGGTACGAATGATGTTAAGCCCAATGATATATCGACAGATGGAACTAAAAATAGTGTATGAGAACTATTCAAAGGCAAATCATAGCTTGCACCAAACACGAAAGCTGCATTTATAGCAGATATGTCTGGTATCTCACCTTCATAACTATTTCTCGTTCTCGATGTGTTTCCATTTTCATCAACAAAAAGCCCATTGTTTGGTGACACAACTTCTTCTACATGTTCGTTCAGATCACCACTCAAAAGGTAACCAATTCTAAAACCGCCTCTCAACCTAAGTTGATCAGAAAGTTTGTATTCTAATAATGGCTCTAATGCAACAGAATTTATGTCAGCTCCAATTCTATGCTCAAACTCTATTGTTTGGCTCTGACCATTTAAAGTGGTAGCTGTTTCTTCCTCTATTCTTGAAATATCACCACCAAGCTGAATATATTTTGCTCTTAATGTTAAATCTATCAAATCACCCAAAGGTGTAGTATAGAATGCACCTATATTTATACCAAAACCATCGCCAGATTCGAATCCAGGGCAGCAGCTCGGAATACCTGCAAAGCCATTAAAATCAGCGCTGTGCAAGTTAAAACCTGCTCCAACGAAAACTCCATAACTATCACGAGGTGTATAGGATTCTTCAGCATATTCTTGAGAAATTGCAATTGTGGTAACTGTAAAACACAAAAGTATAAAAGTTAAAATTCTATTCATTTAGCACTCCCTATTGTGCATGGGATTTGTTTATTGACTTTTTATATATTTGTAAAAATATAAAAATTTTAGTTATTCTGACAATAATTTTAAAACTATATTTACTTCAAGCTGTCTATTTTTCATTTAATGCCTTCTTAAATATGTCTAAAGCCCTTTGTCTAGCAGACTTATAATCAACAATTGGTTCTAAATAATTTTCGCTATAATCTGGTATCCATTTTTTTATATATTCATATTCCTTATCATACTTTTCTATTTGTAACTCTGGCCTAAATATTCTGAAATATGGGGCTGCATCAACTCCAGTCCCTGCTGACCATTGCCAATTTCCTACGTTAGATGACATTTCGTAATCCATCAGTTTTTTAGCAAAATATTGCTCTCCCCATCTCCAATTTATCAGTAGCAATTTTGTAAGAAAGTTAGCTGTTACCATTCTGACTCTATTGTGCATATATCCAGTTTCGTTAAGCTGTCTCATACCAGCATCTACGAGAGGGAACCCTGTTTCACCCTTGCACCATTTGTCGAATTCCTCTTCATTATTTCTCCACTCTAAGCTATCATATTTGGCTCTAAAATTATTATTCATTGTTTCTGGATAATGAAATAAAATTGACATGAAGAACTCTCGCCATATCAATTCGTTTAGGTATTTCTCATTTACCTCTTTGGCAACTGATACCAATTCTCGAACTGATATTGTCCCAAATCGAAGATGTAAACTCATATTAGTTGTTCCATCAATAGCTGGAAAATTTCTTGTTTCTTCATAGTCAGAAATTATATCTTTGTTTACTTCCTCACTATAAGCTATATAATCAACCTTTTGGAAATCCATTTCATCAAGTTCAATCAATTTGGTTACATCATCAACTTTTTTGAAATTCTTTTTGTATTTATTGATACTGCTATCTTTCAGATTATCACTTTTTAAAGTTTTTTTCCATTGCTTTGAGTAGGGCGTAAAAACCAAATAAGGATCTCCATCACTTTTTACTATCTCATCTTTTTCAAATATAACTTGGTCCTTATATGATTTGAAATCTACACTATTGTTAGAAAGTGTATTCTTTATCTTATCATCTCTTTCTAAGGCATATGGCTCGTAATCATTATTGGTATAAACGGATTTTATGCTATACTCCTCAACCAAATTAGATATTACTCCCTCTGGATCACCAAAAAAGACAAATAAATCTGAACCAATGTTGTTAAGTTTCTTCTTTAAGTCCTTTATTCTATTGTGTATAAACGACACTCTTCTATCTGTTTTGGGTAATTCACTTAGAATATTCTTATCAAAAATAAAAATTGGAATCACACTATTATTTTCTTTCAAAGCCTTATGTAAGCCAACATTATCATAAAGTCTCAAATCCCTTCTGAACCAAAATAAAGTATTCATATATATTATTTTTTATTAGTTACTGCACAGTTATCAAACCATAATTAAAGAAAATTAGCTAACAAATTAAGGTATTATTAACAACTAGATGAATCAATCAATATCTTTTTGTTTAGGGCTCAAGATTTCAAAGTAAAAGAATTCATTTGAAGTGAGTTTAGGAATTACTATATTACACAAATATAGCAATGACATAAGAAATGAAATAAATAAATGATAGAAATTACAGTTAAAGTAGTAAACAGAGCTGGCCTGCACACAAGACCAGCTGCAACATTGGTAAAGCTGACCTCAAAATACAAATCGAATGTTATGATTGAAAAAGATGGATTTAGAATAAATGGTAAATCGATTATCGGTGTAATGACATTGGCAGCTGAAGTTGGTAGTGAGCTATTATTTGAAATAGAAGGAGAAGATGAAAAAGAAATGGCCACTGAAATAGAAGAATTGTTTGCATCTGGATTTGGAGAACCAATTTAATTGGAAAACAACAAACTCATAGGGATACCTGTTTCGAATGGAATTGCCTCCGGTGATGCACATTTGTTATTATTTGATGATATTGACATCAAGAATCAACCTGTTGAATTTAACAAAGGAAAAGAGCAGGAAAGATTCAACACTATAGTTAATGAATTAATTACTGATGCTGAAAAAATAATTAGCAAGTACAAATCAAACAAAACCATAATAAGCATTATTGAAGCTGAAATTATGTTTCTGAAAGATACGGAATTTAGAGACTCTGTATCAAATGATATTGAAAATGGTAAAAGCTGTAGTCAATCTCTGAATTCTTTTTTTGATAGCTATCAAAATATGCTCAATATTAGCAATAATGCAATATCTAGAAAAAAATCAAATGATTTAATCTTCCTAAAGAAAAAGCTTTCTAACCGGTTGTTGGACCAAGTAATAAAAAAAGATTACAGCAATCTGAAAGGAAAGATAGTAGTCAGTAGTATTTTAGATTCCGAAGAGATTATAAAAATATACGAAGCAGGTGCATTAGCATTTGCCACAGAATACGGTTCTAATCTTTCTCACTCCTCTATAATATCAAGAAGCTTAAATATACCAGCAGTGTTTGGAATAAAGAATTTGCTTAATAATATAACCAATTATGACAAGATTATAGTTGATGGTAATTATGGTGAAGTTTATATTAATCCCTCAGAAGAGCAAGACAAATCATATAGATACAAACAAGAATGCTTAACAAAGGAAAGTGAAAAGAATAAAAAGTTAATTAACGAACAGATATACACTAAAACTGGTGATCAAGTTAAGTTCTATTCTAATCTGAATAGTATGATTGATTTGGATAATACAATTATCAATAGAGCAAACGGAATAGGGCTTGTAAGAACTGAAAATCTTATCGAAGAGATAGAACAAATATTTGATGAAGATTATCAGAAGCAGTTGTATTCAAAAATATGCACCTCTATTTTTCCTAACAATGTGACTTTTAGACTATTTGACTTTGGTTATGACAAACTGAATTTGAATAAAGAGCGAGAAGATAACCCTGCATTAGGGCTAAGAGGTGTGCGTTATTTGATAGAAAATGACAGAATTCTAGAGATTCAAATTAGAGCATTGCTAAAGGCATGCGATGAAGGTAATTTGAATATATTACTACCAATGGTTAGCAATTCGGAAGAAATTAAAATTATAAAAGGATATATTGAAAGAATTGCAAAGGAGTTAGGTGTAGATATGCCAAAGATTGGCTCAATGATTGAGACCATCTCATTTGTATTTGATTTGGAAAATACTGTTGATGATTGTGATTTCTATAGCTTAGGGACCAATGACCTCATGCAATACTTCTTTGCAGCAGATAGAGGTAACTCCCAAGTAGAGAAGTATCTCAATTACAAATCTAAGGCCTTCAAACGGTTGCTGAAGTTTATACTAAGATTCAGTATGGAGTATGAAAAACAAATAGTTGTTTGTGGACAGCTATCGAGCAACCCAGAATCATTAAAACTACTTTATGATATAGGGTACACTGAGTTTTCTGTTGTTTCAAATCAAATACTCAATTTGAAGAAACACCTAATTGACAATTAGTTTTACTGTCTCCTGCTCACCATTTAAATACCTGATATTAAGCAAGTATAGTCCATTATTTATTTTATTTAAATCAGATTCTGCTTTGTTATAGTGTACATTATAATCTATCTCTAACTTCTTTCCACTCAAATCGAATAGACTAATACTGGCTATAGGTATATCACTTCTTATAGTTAATTGCTTATCAATGAAATCAATTTCTGAATTACTATTATTAATATTAATACTAGTAATACTATCATCATAAACTGAATTTATTTGCCCAGGAGTTCCCAACTCTGGTAAACTAACTCCCCAATTCCCAGCTACATTATTATCTAAGAATGGATTTATTAGCTCTATTGAATATCCAGTTCCGTCTGCTCCTTCTGGCCATGGTAAATCATTATCATAGTTAACAGAGACATGCGTGTTTCCATCGGCATCTTTTAGTATCACAATGTCATTGCCACCAAAGCCGTAATCAAGGTCGCCAATCACTTGGTTTTCAATATTAATTAATGACCCGAAATCTGTTTGACTTCTTGTCATAATAATATATTCATTCGGCTCAATTATAATATCATTACCTATAACAAACGGTGTATGTGTATCATCTTCATCAATCATACTCCAACCATCTAAGTTTACGCTTTCAGTCCCGGCATTGTAGAGCTCTATCCAGTCTTTAGTATCTTTATCTTTATCAGCGTTATACATTATTTCATTTATAACTATTTTTATCGCATCTTCTGATGTGTCTTTCTCTTCATAAATAGCTATTATATTCATTGTTTCAGCAAGTGTAGTTGTTATTGACGCACTACTACCCAAAGAATCAATGTTCCATTTCTTGAACTTATATCCTACTTTGGGAACCGCTGTTATAGTCACAGGAACATTCTGCAAATAATTGCCTGACCACTGCGATTTATCAATTGTAAGAGTGTTAACTCTAAAGCTACCAGCATTATTAGGGAATGATGTTAAGTTGAGTTGGGCGGGACCTTTGCCAAAGTAAGTTTGCAGATGTGAATAATAATAACTTTGCCTATCTCTAAGAAATGTTCTAACAACTTCCACTTCCTCTTCCCAATTGTTAAGTATTTTTGGCCATCTATTATTTTGTAATTCTCTGAATTGGGAAAAGTAATTAGCTAAGCTATCAAAGCCAATTACTAAATCAGCTGAACTGAAATCGGTGTTCATTAGGTCACATGATCTATTTATATAGTCATATACAAATTTGTCACTCTTCAATAAATTATGGAGTATTCGAGTTGTAATATTATCATTCTTTTTAAAAACAGTAGATATGTAATTAATATTTGCTCCTGCCCCTCCTAATTTGTAAGAATAATCCATATCTGACGCTAAAAATTTCCACTTTTCACCATAAGAATATGCAAATACATTGTTGTGTGGCCAATCATGTTGGATATTGAAGGTATGAACAAAAATATAGTCAATGAAGTTCTTTATATCAATAATTGAGTCCATAGATTCATAACTATTTCTTTGGTTATTTTGCAAAGACCTATTGAAGTCAATCATCTCTATCGGAGTTCCATATTTCAATTGTAACTTATCTTCAAATGAATTTATTTCATTTTTGCTAACTTTATGATGGTCTGCTAAATAATCATCGTCAATTCTCTCTCTTAAATGATAAACACCCCAGAATGAATTGTTTATATAGACTATTGCAGTATTATATTCCAAGGATAGTAAATTTGTGTTTCCTAATAATGAATATGCAAAACGACTTCTTAGCATAGTCCATTTATCATTTCCTCCATTTCTCAGAATTACAGCATTTCCTCTAGTTTCATAATTAGTTGAAAAAAAGTTTCTACTCAACTCTAAGTCGTAATCATCATCATCAAAAATCAGTCTGAGCGATGCGTGTTGTGTATCAATATTAGAATACTCTCCATTTTTTTTGATTATTAATTTACCACTAAATATTTTTTTATTACTTTTAGTAATTGCTAAATAAGCTGGGATCTTTGTTAAAGAAAAATCTAGGTTTATAATTCCTGTATATTCATTAAAGAGGTATGATGAATCTGTAAATAGATGAAAGTGAAGAAGATTATTTTTTATTTTAGATTCATCAATTAATGGTGTAAAAATTAATTTACTGTCAGCTTTATCTTCAGACATTCGTCTAACAATTAATGGGTTAGTAGTATCACTTTCAAAATCAATTAATTTTTCAGAATCAACATACGGTATTGTTAAATCATTTGTGTACTTATATGTACTGTCAATATTTTCAAAAATTATCTTATCATCTAAAAAAATAAATTTGTTGAAATTTTCATCAATTTCATTAATATTTTCAAATGCCAGTCCATTATATTTTCCAGGTGTAGAAAATTTATAATACTGATTTTTGAGGTCAATTTTTGAATAAGTTAAGTTACTATATAAGTTAGGTAAATCAAATCTCTCTGTAATTATACCTTCGTTAAATAAGAAAAGTGAATCATGAGAAGAAGACAATTTAAAATTACTGTGACTGAATTCAACTTCCTTAGTTTCAATATCAGTGTAATGAAATGAAATATTGTTAAAATCAAAAATATTTAATTTAGTCCCATTTAACTTCAGACTTTTAATACTAAGAGAATCATAATTATTTACACTATGAGTTATGATTGTAAATCCAATGAAAATACTATCTTTCATAGGAAGAAAATACCCTTTACTCATTATAACATTGTCATTATTATCCTTGACTTTATAATATATAGAATCTCTTTTTCTTTCGACTAAATGTTTATTTTCATCAATTTTAATTCTATCCTTTATTGGCTCAATTACTCTGTAGATTTCCTCACCCTTTCTAATGTGTGTATTTACCTTTCTGTATGAAGTAGGATTATTGAAAAAACCAATCATTTTTGACTTAGATTGGATTTCTTCTTTTATTACAACTCCAGCTAAAGAAGGCTCATATTTGGTATTTATCTCACCTTTGAAATTATTATATTCCACCTCAAAACTAAAATCCCCAAGAGCTTCCACATATGCCAATGAAAGTTGATCTTCATAGCTGAAATGAGTGTTTTTTACACCATTAGAAATTATATTAATACTCTTTGCATTATTAATTGCACGACCTGAAGCACAAACAATAAAATACTCACCAGGTTGAATAATTGTATCTGGCAATTGCCAAGCTTTACTATAATCACTCTGGTCAGATATGCTCCAGTTTGATAGATTTACTGGCTCATTCGAATAATTGTAAAGCTCTATCCAGTCTGGGGTATCAAACTTTTCATCATAGAAATTACCTTTATTAGAAGAACAAACTTCATTTATTCTAATTTGGGCATAGGTGGTGCAAGTTAGAATCTCCAACAGCAGTAAGATTATTTTATTCAAATTATATAGTAAGTTTTTTTTAATAATTACAATAGATATATATAAAGACACATGAACGCCAAAAACGTCTCAATTTTTATGATTTTTCTATTTTATAATCATAAGTTATTTCTGCTCCAGCTAACCTCAGTGTAGCAGAGACACTACAATATTTCTCATGAGATAATGATATTGATCGTTCTAGTTCATTTGGTTCAATATCAGGGCTGACAAGAGTGTAAGTCATATGCACTTTGGTATAAATTTTAGGGTGTTCATCTCGTTTTTCTCCATTCACATCTATGTTCAAAGAATCAATTGTTTTCTTTCTTTTATTTAACATAGAAACCACGTCCATACCAGAACAAGTAGCGGCTGCTTCGAGTAATATTTCCATTGGTGTAGCAGCTTCGTAATCTGCATCGGGGGAATTTGAATCGAAGTGTGTTTCGTGGTTCTTTTCGTTTTTTCCTATGAAACTCATATTTTTGTTATATCTTACATTTACTTTCATGTTATTAATCCTATTTTTAAAATAAATTAAAGTGCAATATAATGAATAGAAAAATAAGTATTATTATGGGTAGCGATTCAGACTTACCAACGATGAGGCAAGCTGCTGATATTTGCAAAATATTTGGAATTGATTATGAAATGAGAGTTGTATCGGCACACCGAACTCCATTCGATATGATTGAATATGGAAAGACTGCTGAAGAAAGAGGGTTGCATGTGATAATAGCAGGTGCTGGTGGAGCTGCTCACTTACCAGGTATGATAGCTGCAGCTACACACTTACCTGTTATTGGGGTCCCAATCAAATCAAGTACACTTAGTGGTATTGACTCACTATACTCTATTGTACAAATGCCTCCAGGTGTTCCTGTTGCTACAGTTGCTATTGGGGCTGGTAAAAATGCTGGACTATTAGCTGTTAGTATATTAGCAATTTCGGATGAAGACCTTTCAAGTAGGTTAAAACAATATAAACTAGATATGGCTAAGATGTCAAGAGAGAAGAATAATAATGATGAGTTTACTCAGCTTTAGTATTCTCATCCTCTGGGTATTCAATAACTAATACATAGTCAGCTTCTGGAACTTCCTGCTGTTCTATGAAGTCTCGCAGAAAGGGTTTTACGAAGTTATTGTCAATTTTTGCGCGTTTTAGCTCTGTAGCAATAACTGCTGCTCTTTTATCTTTGGGTATCTTGGTGTCTATTACTAGTATTGGTTCATCATCCACTAAACAAATACCCGAAACTTTCACTTTTTTGTCCCTTTTTACCGTCACCCCTAATTGCTTTGCAAGGTCTAATAATTCTTTGTAAAGTTCATCAGCTTTCATTTTTATCTAGCGGTTTAAATATTAGGAATAATACAATTGCTAAGTGTGACATAATTGACATTGGCACTAACGTTTTAAATATATCAGATAAAAATCTCATTTTGAATATATGAACTACTCCATCAAATTTACCCTTAGTCATATCAGTAAAAGAACTTAAATAGTAATACATATCAATGTCATTCAGTATTAGATATATTTCTGATGGAAGAAACAAAATATATAGAATTATAGACATTAAAACCCAGCCTCTTATTTTCAGTTTCCCCTTGTTAACGAAGTATAGAAATAGCATTGCAATAAATGTCAATACATAGGTAATGTTAGAATATATACCCAAAGTAATATATTTATTTATTGAGAGCATAGCCTCAGTCTGGCTAAGATTAGATTTTAACTGAAACACTTCTGCTACTTCAAACAGTTCATATCCAACCACTAATCTCAAGATAGATAAACTAACCCAAATTGAAATTAATACAATAGTTGATATAGTAAGTAGTTTTTTAATAGCTTTGATAATTGTATAGTGCAAAAAACAAATATATAATTTTGAGCATTATATTTGTATAAATGTTATAAACTGATTAAAAATTATGATAAAAAACTCAGCAAATTTTTCTGATTACGAATTAAAATTAATCTTTAGCGAAGAAAACTGTTTAAATTTAAAAGATAATACTGACTACAGTGGTGTTATTATTGATAGCCGTGAAATTGATGACGGTAGTATTTTTGTTCCTCTGAAAGGAGAGCAAGTGGATGGACATAAATTTTTAAACTCTGCTTTTGAAACGGGTGCAAGCTTAGCTCTGTGCAGTAAAGAATATTATGAACAAAATAAAAGTGAACTGCAGAATAAGTCAATAATATTAGTCGACGACACATTGAAAGGATTAGGTTTACTTGCTAATTTTCATAGAAAGAGATTTGATTACCCTATTATTGCAATTGCTGGTTCAAATGGGAAAACAACCACAAAAGAAATACTTTCGCATATACTCTTTCATTCGAATAAGATCCTAAAAACACATAAGAACTTTAATAATCAATTGGGTGTACCACTAATGCTATTAGCATTAGATGAAAGTTATGATGTTGCAGTATTGGAATTAGGTACAAATGAGCCAGGGGAAATCCCAGTGCTTTCTGAAATGGTTGAACCAACTCACGGTGTTATAACTAATATAGGCAAAGAGCACTTAGAGAATTTTGGCGATATATTGGGTGTTGAGCTAGAGGAAACATTCCTTTACGGTCAGTTAAGAAAATTCAACAAAATGTCATACATAAACTATGATGATCCGGTACTTCAGAAGTATGCTAATTTATTAGAAAAGAAGTTTGTTTACGGTCAGCAAGATGGTATGCACTTAACATATAAGATTGTATTAGATGATAAACTCTCTCCTACCTTATCAGTAAAAACATATAATGAGAAAGAGTTTGAAGTTTCATTACCTAACGTAGTTGGACTTGCACAAGCTTATAATGCAGGTTCCGCATTAGCTATAGCTTTTGATTTGGGGGTAGAAATAGAAGAAATCCAAAAAGCAATGAATTCCTTTTCAGTAGATAGTTCGAATAATTATGGTAGAATGCTAATTGAAAAATTAGATAATACTACCATAATAAATGATTGCTATAATGCTAATCCTGATTCTATGTCAATTGCTTTAGATACTCTCAACTTATACGAAGGTAAGAAAATTGCAATTATGGGTGATATGTTAGAATTGGGAGTAGATGAAGTGAAAGAGCATGAGCTAGCTATGAAAAAGGCATCTGATATAGCTGATAAAGTTTATTTATATGGGCAAATTTTTAGTCAATTAGATCTACCTGAGAATTGTGAACATCATAATGATAAAAAGAAAATTTCTTCATCTATAGATAATTCTGACTGTCAAACTATATTAGTAAAGGGTTCAAGAGGAATGAAACTAGAGGAAATAATAGGTTTACTCAAATAGTATAAGCTACTTATTTTTTCACTTGTTAATATATAATATTAAAAAATATATTATATTTGCTTACTATTCTTAAAAGCAGCAAAGGATTTTAATGTTATATTATTTAGCCGAATGGATTCACAAAGCATTTGATCCACCAGGTTTTGGTGTATTTCAATTCATAACTTTTCGTGCAGCCGCAGCAACAATAACAGCTATGTTGATTAGCTTTTTTATTGGACCAAAAATCATAGCAAAGCTTAAATCGATGCAAATTGGTGAGCAAGGCAAGACAGAACTAATGGACAAAGGTTTGCATCTGAATAAAGCTGGAACACCTACTATGGGTGGTCTAATAGTACTTTCTTCATTACTTATACCTAGTTTATTATGGGCAGATGTGTCCAATATGTTTGTAATAATGATATTATTAACTACAGCTTGGTTGGGTGCTGTTGGTTTTTTAGACGATTATTTAAAAGTAATCAAAAAATTACCAAAAGGGTTAGTCGGTAAATATAAAGTATTGGGTCAAGTAAGCATCGGTTTTATACTTGGAGCTACCATTTACTTCTTCCCCGAGTGGTATTCCCCCACTTTTGCTGAGTTCAATACATTGACTACTGTCCCATTTGCTAAGGATTTGAATTTCAACTTTGGAATATTCTATATTCCAATGGTAATATTTATTATTACTGCAACATCAAACGCTGTAAATCTTACAGATGGTTTAGACGGTTTAGCTATCGGCACAGTTAGCATTGTAGGTCTTAGTTTAGCGCTTCTTTCATACTTTACTGGTAATACATTCTTTGCTAATTATCTCAACATTATGTATTTAGAAGGAAGTGGAGAATTAACAGTATTTATGGCATCATTAGTTGGTGCAGGTATTGGCTTTTTGTGGTATAACTCATACCCAGCTCAAGTATTTATGGGAGACACTGGATCATTAGCGTTAGGTGGTGCGGTCGGTGCATTAGTAATCTTAATTAAGAAAGAGTTCCTACTACCCATACTTGGAGGACTATTTTTTGCTGAGGCTTTATCAGTAATTATTCAAGTTACTTATTTCAGATACACAAAGAAAAAGCTTGGGGTTGGTAAACGAATTTTCAAGATTGCTCCCTTACATCATCACTTTGAGAAAACGGGTGTACACGAATCGAAGATAGTAACTAGGTTTTATATAGTTGGCATTATTTTGGCAATTATCACTATGGCAACTTTTAAGGTAAGATAATGAAATATATATTAATTTTTTTATTAATTGTGTCGTTTGCTTGTAGCCCTGTGAGAAACAGATACATGACAAAGAACAATGGGAGATGAAGATACTGCTAAATGGTACTTTGATAAGCTTGTTAGTGAATATCCAAATTCTATTCTAATACCTATAGCTGATTGTAATTCATTAGATTAATTCATTAACCAAAGTTTCATTATGTTTTTTATATGATTTTCTTAACTCAGAAAAATTATAATTGTTCGCCTCAAATAACTTTGATTTAAAATCATTACTAGTGTTCATAAGATTGATATTATTTTTCAATTTTTTAAATAATGAGTAAAAATCTAATTCATCAAAATCTGTTTTAATTTTACTGTTTATTCTTTCTATTAATATATCCTTATTAATTCTATGCCCAGTGTATAACTCAAAAGCTTGAATCATATTTAAGCTACCCCTTAGCTTTGCCTCTATTGAATGACCTGCAATATGAGGGGTTGATATAAATGATTTACTTATCAGCATAGGGTTTGGGGTTGGTTCATTTTCCCAAACATCAAGCACTAAGTTATTCAAATTGTAATCAACACTCTTTATAGCATCTTCACTAATAACTCCTCCACGAGAAGCATTAATCAGCAGAGTGCCTTCATTTACATTTCTTATATTTTTTGTGTTAAGCATCCTGTATGTTGGGAATTTACCAACTTTAGTAAGTGGAGTATGAAATGTTATAATATCTGATTGTTTTAATAAATCATTATAGTCACATTTTCTTACATTTTCATATTCTTTTATTTCAACAAATGGGTCTGATACAATTACTTGTTTACCATATTTATTAAATACTTTAGCTACTTTTTTACCAATATTACCATGACCAACTATACCAATTGTTAGGTCTTCAATTTTCTTAATATTATCTATGCACCAGTGCTGAATAGCTAATGTAACATACTCAGTTACGGAAAGTGAATTTGAGCCAACTGCATTAATCCATTTTATATCATTTTTATTGAAGTATTCTTTGTCAATATTATCAGTGCCCGCTGTGGCAGTTCCAACGAATTTCACTTTCGTGTTACCCAATAGAAAAACATCGCATTTTGTAGTTGAACGAACAAAAAGACAATCTGCATTTGACTCTTGGATAAAGCCGTTGCTTAATTCGCCACCCTCAAATTCTATCACATTATAACTTTCAGACAAAATTTCAGATAAAAGTGGAATGTTGCTATCAATTAGTATATTCATAAAAAAAGAGGATAGTTAATTACTACCCTCTAAATTAAACTTTTTTGAATAATTATTTCTACTTTATGGGGAAATAAATGTGTGTAATTAACTTATCTTCTGGTGTATTACCAGGATCATTTACATATACTTCCCATGGGTTTCCAACAATTTCAAACTTAGACTGTTCTGTAAAAGCCATAATATCTTCATAAGTCTTTTCCATGTCGGCATATGGCCCTGTATGTATTATTTTAGCTGTTGGTCCAGCATAAGTATCTTTAACCTCGACAGAAGCTGACAACTCACCTTTTACATCTTCAACAGGAATACAGTTCATAAATTCATATTTATTATCCTCCCATTTAGTATTAATTGTCATACGTGCACCTGCCTGTTCCATTTCATTTACTTGTACATTTGACATTAGCTGACCATAGTTTTTTCCAAACAAACTCGAAACATTTTGATCATCTTGAGTAGTTGCACCTGAAATACAAATCACTTTCTGAGATTTGACTTCCTCAAATGATATTTGAGCACCTGATAAATCCCTCTTATTCTCAATCGCCTTAGATACACTTTTTAGAGTCTTCAATCCCTGCTCATATTGTGCTTCAATCACAAAACCCATAAAAAAAGATATATAACCACCTAGAATAGGGGTATCCATATCACTATCAAACCCCCAAGTAACCTTTATTTTATTATCACCCAATTTCTCAAATTTATAATAAGAGGTAGCTAATCCTTGATCCCCAAAATTCAAGTCGGAATCTATATATTCAAATTGTGTCGATTTTGTAATAGTCATACTTCCCACTCCAACGTCATTATTCACGTTTATTATCAACTCCAAATAATGGACCTGAAATTTTGCAACCATATTAGAATCTATTTTAGACCACGGATCCCATTCCGACATATTCTTCAGATTTGCAACTTGCATATATGGGACATTGGGAGGTGTGTCTATTTCTATAGACTTCTCTAAATGCATTTCTGAAGGTAGAAATAATCCCACAACTATAAACAACCCAATTAAAGTTGCTAACGTAATTAATATTATTTTTATCGCTTTCATAAATCATCCCTTTATTTATAAATAACACACAATATGACAAATATTATAAATTATTTAATAATTTATAATGTTATTATTGGCAGTATAATTTATAAGAATATTTAGTAATGATAAATGATATAGTTTTAGTTTTCATAGGTGGTGGGTTAGGAGCATTACTCAGGTATACTGTTAACACTCTATCAATTACTTATTTAAATGTTAATAATCAACAGAAATTAGCGTTTGGAACATTTATAGCAAATATTTTGGGTAGCTTTATTATTGGCTATATTGTAGGGCTATTCGAATCAACTATACTATCAAATGAGCAATTAAAATTGTTTATTATTGTTGGCTTGCTTGGTGGTTTTACCACATTTTCTTCCTTTACATTAGAAATTGTTAATATGATTCAGTCTGGGAATTATCTAAGTGCTGTAATCTATATATTATCAAGTATTGTTGTAGCTATAATTTTTACACTATTGGGTATGAAATTAGGACAGAGTTTTTAAAAAAAGATAACAAGAAGTAAGTTTGTAATTCATACAAGTCAACAAAATTAAATATGTTTAAATTTCTAATCACATTATTATTATTTTTCGGTATTTCTGTTTTAGCAGAAGAAGAGCCCTATTATATTGGTATAGAAGGCGGTTATGGTTTCGTTAACTATGATGCAGGTTTCAACCAATTCGAAGGTATAGATAAATGTGGTATCTACGAAAAAGGTGGTGGCAGTGCCATTTTCGGAAGATTATGGGGTGAATATTTAATTTCGGATGATATTAGTATTGGTGCTCACATTCAATACACAATGAAGGACGGGATTCTTGATAAATTAGATACTGCATTTGCAAGGGATTTAAACACTGGAAATATTGGTATTATTGGAACTAATAATGAATTAGATGTTAATTTCAATTCAATCTCAGTAGGCTTAGACTTCAATTTACTCATTCAAAGAGATTTATTTAACGGACCACTTTACTTCAATGTTTCTCCTAGTCTAATAGTTAATCACTCAGGTAGATTTATTCAAAAAGAATATATTCAAAGCCCTGATGGTGCAGCATTCGAAGGGCCAGATGGATATTTCTTTGAAAGAACTAATGCAGAAGGTAATCTTAACACTTTGACAAATATGATACCCATTTTGTCAGCCTCGCTTTATAATAGCTCAAAAATTTCAGATAATCTATATTTTACACAAAAAATTGGTGTCTCAAATGATATGAGCAGTCTGCTGGATGATGCAAATATCAGTTCATTAACTCTTTTTGCATCACTTGGCATAAAGCTCTCATTTGAAAAAGAAGAGATTGTTATTGAGCCACCAAAGAAGCCAATTCAACCCCAACCAATTATCCCTGTTCCAGAGCCATATATAAGCTTAAATTTAGAAATCAATAATGAGAGTACTTATATAATCAAGCAAGATGAAATATATGCACAATCGCCTTTAGTATTAGCATTATTTTTTGATAAGAACTCCTCTGAAATTAGAAATCACTATCTAAATGAATCGGTTAGCAATAACAATCCAATTCAAAGTCATAATAATATAATATATGATATTAGTGATATTCTAATTAACAATCCCGAGTCAAAAATTACATTAGTTAGTTCTACTTCAGGGGCTGATGAAAACAATGACATCAACTTAGCTCTAAATAGAGCTCAGTCAGTTAATGATAAACTATACAGTATAGGTATCGATAGCAATAGGATTAATATTTCTTCTCAAAAATTACCTAAGGTACCAACAAACAATGAATATGAAACAGGTTTAGAAGAGAATAGGAGAGTCGAATTCAAATTTAGCAATTTGAAATTGGATAGAGTGGGCTTAAGAACCAAGAAAAAAGAATTATATTCTGAAATTAGCGTTTCAACTGATACTGAAAATTTATCTAATAGAGCAAAATTATCAAATAGTTTTAATGATAGCAAATACAGTGTTTATGATACTTCGTTAAGTTTTAAATACTATAAGGACTTATTAATTAATGAAAGCACTAATATCATTGAAATTAATTCTAGTTTGATTGCTAATAGTTTATCTGAAAATGATAGCAAGACAATAGATTTAAGTAAGATAGAAACTAGGAATCTTGAAACAGAGTTTAGTAACTTTGAGCTTTATTTACTTTTTGATTTTTCTTCCAGTGAGTTATCTGACAATTCTAAGAAAGATATTTCTGATTTGATTGACTTATTACCTGAAGGCAGAACCATAGAAATAATAGGAAATACTGACAAAATTGGAATGGAGAAAGCAAATATTGAGATTGCGCAAAACAGAGCAAACAGTGCGAGAAAATACATTGAATCAATTACAACAAAACAGTATTATTTTGATATTAAAACAAACACAAGCAAATTTGATGAATCAACTCCACAAGGTAGATTCTTAAATAGAAGTATTAGGATAAGGATTAGGTAAAGTTATACCTTCTCTATTCTAAAATGATGCACTTTGTGTTTTTGATCTTTCAGTCGAATACCAGCAGTTCCATCAGGTAATAAAACTATGTTTGACCCAACAGTCATTGTGATTTGTTCAAACTTCGGATGCTCATACACTTTTGCTTCAAATTCGTCGGCTGACTCACCAAAAACAGCACCCTCTTTGTCTATACCGAGTTTACCCCTAAGGTTATAACCAAAGTAGTTCATATTACCGATTGGTCTGAGAGCAGAGGGATATAATGTCTCCCCCTCAGTTGACTTAGTTGGTTGCACCACTTCAACTAATTTTGGTAACATAATCTTATTTCCGTTCACGTCAACAGAAAATTCTGAAGAGGAGATAAAATTTGTCAAAACTTTAGTCTCTAAGTTGAAAGAGTACATAAATGAACTAAACTCTACATCATTGAAAAATAGTTTTATAGAATTTAATATCCTATAATTAAACTCATCAAATGAATTATTCCAACCATCAAAGTGGTCTTCGTGCCACACACCAATGTCAAGCAGGTCTAGCTCATCTAATTCTTTTTTGCAATCACTGACAGTATCTAATTGCTTAAGTAAGCTATTTTTAGGTGGGAGTATATCTCCAAGTAATTCCATAGCATTTGAGTCTTGGAACACTGAAAAGTTAATCATATTGACATCGATTTGTCCCTTACCATTGTTCAGCACTAACGAATCTTTTAAAATTGGAAATCCCTCATAGCTAAAGTTCTCGTTTGCTATGAATAGTTGAGGTGTGTTTTTAGTTATACTATTTGATTTTGGTATTAATTGAGTCAATTGCATAAGTTAATTATTGTTTTATCAGTCTTCCTGAGCCATTTTCTCTAACAATGATTTCATTAGGAGTTCCTGTATAATTTACATTACCACTCCCATTAATTTCAACTTCTAATTTGCCAGTTATATTATTAAGAGTAATTTCAGCAGACCCATTTGATAATACATTAACATTATTTGAAACATTTAGTAATATATCGCCTGAACCATTACTTTTTATTTCTTGTGACTCTGATAATCAAGTTAATGTAATATCCCCCGAACCATTTGAAGTAATAATTGGATTAAAATTTAGCGAATCAGAAGTCCAATCGGCACTACCATTATTTTCTAATCCATTATATGAGTTTGAATAGAAAATAAAGTCTATACCGTTGCTTGAAAAACAGTTATCATCTTTGTCTTTTAATTTTAGTGTATTATTATCGATATCAAATTCTATCTTATTTTTTAAATTTTCTTCGATATTATAACTAACTTTATTCTCACCATTCTTTAAGTGAACTGTACCAGGATATGGATTTTCAATATTTTCGAAATTACTTAGATTTTTTTCGATCGTGACGTAATTATTATCTCCATTTATACAGTTTTCACTACATGCAGTTAAGATAAGAAATGTTGATATGGTTAGAAAGATTATTTTTTTCATTTTATCTAATTTAAATTAGTTAATTATAAATAACTACTCCCATTCAATAGTGCCAGGTGGCTTACTTGTAATATCGTAAACAACTCTGTTGATGCCTTTAATCTCATTGATTATTCTATTAGAAATTCTCTCTAATACATCATAAGGCATATGGTACCATTCTGCTGTCATACCATCAGTACTGGTTACAGCACGGACTACACAAGTGAACTCATAAGTTCTCTCGTCACCCATTACACCTACACTTTTCACTGGTAACAATACAGCGAATGCTTGCCATATCTCGTCATATAGGCCAGCTTTTTCAATTTCATCTAAATAGATTGCATCTGCTCTTTGCAAGATTTCAATCTTTTCTTCTGATAAAGCACCAAGTATTCTGATACCAAGCCCTGGGCCTGGGAATGGATGTCTTTTTACAAACCATTCTGGTATTCCCAACATTTTACCAACTTCGCGAACTTCATCTTTGAATAGCTCACGAAATGGCTCTAACAACTTCAAATCCATTTTTTCAGGGAGACCACCAACATTATGATGACTCTTGATTGTAGCCGAAGGACCTTTTATTGATACAGATTCTATCACATCTGGATAAAGTGTGCCTTGTGCTAACCATTTTGCATTGTCAATTCCTTTTGAAGCTTCTTCAAATAAATCGATGAATGCCTTGCCTATTACTTTTCTTTTCTTTTCTGGGTCTGACACACCTTCTAAGCCACCAAGGAAGGTCTCGTGAGCATTTATTAGCTCAATCGATATGTCAAAATGCTTTTTGAATAGATCATATATCTCGCGACTCTCATTCATTCTCATCAAGCCGGAATCGATATGGATACAATGCAGTTGGTCACCAATTGCTTTGTGTATAAGCACGGCAGCAACAGTAGAATCAACTCCTCCACTTAGTCCACAGATAACTTTCTGGTCGCCAACTTTATCTTTAATCTCTTGAATGGCACTATCAATGAATGACTCCGCGTTCCAAACTTCTTTGCATCCACATATATTTCGTACAAAATTTTCTAATACTTTTTTACCTTCCAGAGAGTGGTGTACTTCTGGGTGGAACTGAACACCATAAATGTTTTTCTCTAAGTTAGCAATTGCGCAAATAGGTGCATTGTCAGTATTTGCAATAGACTCGAATCCATCTGGCATTTTACTGAGTGAATCACCATGACTCATCCAAACTTGTGAATTGTCAGCAATGCCTCCCAACAGTGGATTGTCATGTGTTACATTCAGAATTGCTTTCCCATACTCACGTTTAGCTGCAGCATCAACTTGGCCGTTTTGTGTAAACGCTATGAGTTGCAATCCGTAGCAAATACCAAGAACTGGTAAGCCTAATTCAAATACGTTGAATAAAGGATGAGGAGCTACTTCAGCATAGACGCTTGATGGTCCACCTGATAGTATAATTCCATTGGGATTTATTTCTTCTAATTTTTCTTTCTTTATGTTGAAAGGATGAATTTCAGCATAAACGCCTATTTCTCTCACCTTCCTTGCTATAAGTTGAGTGTATTGAGAACCGAAGTCGAGTATTAATATTTTTTCTGTATGTTCCATAGTTACAAAAATACGAATATTGAAATGAATATATCTACCATTTGAAAACTATTTTTAATCAGCTAAAGTTGATAAGTTCCCAGGGTCTTCTCCTAATGCTTGTGCCTTTAATACTCTACGCATTATTTTACCACTTCTTGTCTTTGGTAATGAATCAACAAAAGTAACCGATTGTGGTTTTGCTATTGGCCCAACCTCACTACCAACGTGAAGTGTCAATTCTTTCTTAAGTTCCTCGCTAGGTTGTGAACCATTTATAAGAATTACATAAGTATGAATAGCATTCCCTTTTATCTCATGTGGTAAACCAATAGCAGCTGCTTCAGCAACAGAAGGATGACTTACTAATGCAGATTCAATTTCGGCAGTACCTAATCTGTATCCACTAACTTTTATAACGTCATCTACCCTACCTATTATCCAGTAGTAACCGTCTTCATCTCTTTTAGCACTATCCCCTGTCAAATACATACCAGGATACTTTGACCAATATTGAGCTTTATACCTCTCATCATCACCATAAATAGTTCTCATCATAGAAGGCCATTGATTCTTAATTACTAAATTACCTTCCTCACCCGCTTTTACAGAATTCCCATCTTCATCAACAATATCCATTTTAATTCCTGGAAATGGCCTAGTACCTGATCCAGGTTTCAGAGGGACTGATGGCATAGGTGTAATCATAAAAATACCTGTTTCTGTCTGCCACCATGTATCCATAATTGGGCATTTGCCATTACCAATGGTATTATGATACCACTTCCAAGCCTCTGGATTTATTGGCTCGCCGACTGAACCAAGTAACCTTAGAGAGCTCATATCATGACGTTTAGGCCATGAATCACCAAATCTCATTAATCCACGTATGGCTGTAGGTGAAGTATATAAAATATTCACGCCATATTTTTCAATTATAGACCACCATCTATCTGGGTAAGGGAAATTAGGTGCCCCTTCATAAATAATAGATGTTACTCCATTGAGTAATGGGCCATATACTATATAGCTGTGACCTGTAATCCAACCTGGGTCAGCAGCACACCAATACCTATCTTCCTCGTGAATATCAAAAACATACTTAAGTGAAGTGTATGTACCTACCATATAACCACCATGAGTGTGTAATATAGCTTTAGGTTTACCAGTAGTACCAGAAGTATATAATAAGAATAGTGGTGACTCCGCATCTATTATTTCTGCTTCGCATTTGGTAGATGCTATTGGCATATTCATAAGATCATGATACCAATGGTCTCTACCAGAGACCATTTCTACATCATTACCCACTCTGTTTACACAAATGATAGTGTCTATGTACCCTGACTTATCTGCAGCTTCATTGCTAATTCTCTTTAACTCTACTACCTTTCCCCTTTGGTAAGAACCATCACAAGTGATAAGGACTTTTGATTTACTGTCTTCTATTCTTTCGTGAAGTGCTTCAGTTGAAAAGCCCCCATATACAACTGAGTGAACGGCACCAATTCTAGCACAAGCAAGCATAGCTATAACCTGTTCTAGTACTCTTCCCATGTAAATAGTTACTCTATCCCCTTTTTTAACACCAAAACTCTTTAGCACATTTGAGAACTTGCTAACCTCTCTATGAAGTGCAAAGTAAGTAATAGATTTAGTTTCACCCTGTTCCGATTCCCATATATAGGCTACCTTATTTCTATTTGCATTAGTCAAATGAACATCTAAGCAATTGTAGGTTATGTTTGTTTCTCCTCCTACAAAGAATTTGAAGAATGGAGCATTTGACTCATCTAAATAATTATACCATTTCTTGTGCCAATGTAGTTCATTAGCCATAGAAGACCAGAACTTTTCAGGATTTTCTCCAGCTGATTGATTTAATTTATCCCAATCTTTAATATGTGCTTTTTCAATAACTTCTTCCGAAGGATTATAAAACTTTTTCATTTTTTTTCTCCATAATTTTCAATTACATAATCCCAAGAGCTAGTGCAAATGAGATTAGTATTAGCAATAAACCAATGAGTAATCTAATGAATTTAATAGTAACTTTTGTAAGATATTTTTTTCCTAATATTGCACCAATAAATGCTGACAACACTGCTAAAACCAACAATTTATAATTATCCATTATATCATTCATCATTTCACCGAAACCATATACTACCAGTCTAGAAATATCCACGACTAGTGAGATTATGATTCCTGTTGCAATATAGACTTCTTTTTTCAAATTAGCCTTTATTAAGAATGTACTTCTAAGAGCACCTTGATGTCCAGAAAGTCCGCCAAAGAATCCACTTAGAAATCCACCAAAAGGTAGCATTTTATCAGAAAACTCTAATTCCTTCAATCTTGGAACTAAATCAAATAATGCAAAAACAAATATCAATGTTGCAATAACCAGTTTTATAACAGTAGTCTCAAATTCAAAGCTAAATAGATCGTAACTAATAGAAGAATTAAATTCTACTAAATAATTCAATATATTTGCGCCTATTACAGCTGCAATTAAAGCCGGAATACCAAAAGCAATCGCAGTCTTCCAGTATATATGACTTTTCATTAAAGTTGATTTGAAAATATTATTTAATAGATGAACGATTGCAGTCATTGCTATAGCAATATGAATTGGGAAAACTAATGCAAAAGCAGGTAGAAGTAAGGTGCCAAGTCCGAATCCAGAAAAAAAGGTCATAAAACTAGCAAACATTGCTACAATTACGATAATTATGGTATCCATAAAATTTACATATTTTTGTATTCGAATTATTAAAGTTAAGAATAAAAACCCAAAATTTAAATTATTATGAAAATAATTGAATGTCCCAGAGACGCTATGCAAGGAATAGATGAATTTATTCCTACAGAGATCAAAATAGAATATATTAATAAATTACTCCAAGTAGGATTTGACACTATTGACTTTGGTAGCTTTGTATCACCTAAAGCAATTCCTCAATTAAAAGACACAGCAGAAGTAGTTACTAAGCTTGATCTTTCTAAAACGAATACTAAACTCTTAGCTATTATTGGTAATGAAAGAGGTGCGACTGATGCCTCTAAGTTTGAAGAAATAGATTATTTGGGATTTCCTTTCTCAATTTCTGAAGAGTTTTTAAAAAGAAATATTAACTCCTCTATTGATAAATCATTTGATAGACTAAAAGCTATACAAGAAATTACTATTAAAAATAACAAAAGTTTAGTCGTATATATTTCTATGGCATTTGGCAATCCTTATGGAGAACATTGGAATCCAGAATTAGTCTCCGAATGGGCTGATAAATTGTCAAGTGAAGGAATAGGAATAATCTCTCTAGCAGATACAATTGGAGTATCAAACAAGGAATCAATTAATAATCTTTATAAAACTGTATCAAAAGACAACCCTAAAGTTGAAGTAGGTCTTCATTTACATAGCAACCCCAATGATAGTTCATTGAAAATACAATCGGCTATTAATGCAGGGTGCAACAGAATAGACTCTGCTATAAGGGGTTTTGGTGGATGCCCAATGGCGGAAGACGATTTAGTTGGAAATATTGCTACTGAGGCAGTAATAAACGAGATAAGTGATAATTCTAAAGGTTCTTTTAATCCTGAATTATTTAAAGAAGCTATAGAGTTGAGCCATAGCGTATTCAAATAATTAGTAATTCTTATAAAGTGAAGAAAATATAATATTAATCGTTTTTTTCATAAGTTTGAAATTGCTTAATAAATCAAATGCGATATAGTGTCAAGAAAATTATACAGTTACATATATTACACACTATTGATTTTAGTGTTTGCTCCAAATATTCAAGCGAAGGATTTAATAAATTCTGATTTTAATTATAAAATAGGGGTTGGGTTCAATTACACTGCCGTTAGTAGTTACTATGACGGTAATGAAGTACTCCAGTCAGGATTCCCTAAAATGCGATCGATAACATTTGATAATGATGGTACCGATTCTACATTTATAGTGGATGGTGTAGTAAATATAGATTATGTTGAATTTCACAACAATTATTACGGAGAGTTTAAGCTTAGTGATAATTTGGTTGGAAAATTAGGTGTTGATATAGCTTATTTCTCAACAGATAATAGCTATACTTTTAATGATACCCTTAGAGACGAAAGCGGTAGAATCAAATATGACAACTTCGACAATGCGCTTTATGAGCTTTCAACAGTTGATGATTTTAGCGGGTCTAGGTTTAGACTTATGTATCTTAGACCAAGTTTAGAATATTACTTATTGAATTCTAAAGAAAATATACTTTCAGCAACTTTAGGCCTACAGATGCCATTAGGGTTTGAACAAAGAGAAGTTGCTGATGATAGTACTTTCATTGGAGATGGGTTTATACAATTCAATGGAAATATAAAGTATAGAGCGATATACAAAACTTTTGAAATTGAACTTGGTGGTGGATACTACAAAAGGACAGAAATATACAATGATTTAGCAAATGTAAATTTAGCATTATATCTTACAAAAATTGAAGACGCATATTTTTACATCAAAGGCGATTTCTTTTCTGGAGTTGGAGTAGATGAAACTGAAGAATTTGTAATCACCGAAGTACCATATTCTGAATCTTTTATTAATACTCAGTTTGGTTTGAATGTTTATTTCGATGATCTAGAATTACAATTTGATTATACTTTTGTTCCTTATGGTAAGAATTATTGGTTACAGAACAGAGTAAATGCCAGTTTTCATTATTACTTAAAATAACGATATACTTATTTCGTTTTAAGTAGCAAGAAGTAAAAGCATTTACTGGCATTATTATTGCTCGTGCTTTTATATATGACATTGTGTGTCATAATATCATTAACAAACAAGGTTTTAATTTACCTTTACATATGAGAAAAAATAAAAAAAGTTCGAAAGGGCTTCTTTTTAAGCTGATGCTAAGCGGATTATTAACATTCGGTATCATTACAATCTACAATCATGATACAGCAACAGCAACAAATGAGTATTCACCTGCAACAGCTTTCCAAGATTTGACTGAACAATTCGCAGCTTCAGAAAATGAGGAGTTCCAAGAGTACAGATTTGAAGAGAACATTGCTTCAAAATATTCTTTGGATATTAGTGGTAGTGCCTCTTATTATGCTGACAAGTTTCATGACAGACTAACTGCCAATGGTGAAAGGTTTGATATGAATGATTATAGTGCAGCACACAAAACACTTCCATTTGGTACTATACTTAGAGTTACCAATATCCGTAATGGAAAGAAAACTTTTGTCAGGATAAATGACAGAGGTCCTTATGCCGGAGATAGAATCATAGATTTATCTAAACAATCTGCAAAAGATTTAGGGCATTTAGGATTATACAGAGTGAAGCTAGAGGGATTCAAGATGGGGCAACGAAAATTCAGAGATTCTGAAAAAGACTATTATTTTGGACTCTCTTATGATGAGGACTTAGTATGTATTCCCAAAGACCATTATAGATTTATAGATTCAACATTCAAATTTGGTGACATAGTCAGAATGTACAATTTGGCTTACTCGAATGATCCAAATGTCAAAATAATTGTTGATGCTTCAGAAAAGAACAGAATGGAGTTGAAAAACTCAGGAGTAAAGTATTACTTAGGTAAGGTTAATGAATCCACCCTCTACCAAAATGACCTCCCTTCGTAATCAAAAAATTGAAAAATTCTCAAAACAGTCCCTCGGGGCTGTTTTTTTTTAACTTGTTCAAGGCATTTCAATTTATTAAATTAGTAAAATTTTAAAGAATAAATTCTAGGAAAAAAAATGAAAAGAGTAATTGTCTCATCATTAGTATTGTTTATTGCAGCCATCCTTTTACAAGGTTTCCAATGTGCTTCGCAAGAAATGAATAGCGCTAAAATGGATTTCCAAAAACAAAAGTTTGATTCAGCTATAGAAAATGTTAAAAAAGAGTTGAAAAAGAACCCTAAGAATGAGGATGCACATATCCTTTATGTTGAAATACTTATGGCCAAAGGCGACTATGAGACAGCTGCAAATGTTTTAGCAGATTCAAGAGAATACCTAAAATCAAAAAAGAATAAAGATAAAGCAAGGTTTTTAGAAAGTAAATTGCTTTCAGGAGCTTATAGTGCTGCTTATCAAAATTACCAGCAATACTTTTCAGAAAAGGATGAGAAATACTTGGATGCTTCTTTAAAAGCATCAGATTTAAGTTTAGTACTTAGACCCCAATTGAGTGATTTATATAATCTTCGAGGAAGAATATATGAGATCAAAGAAGATCAGAATAGTGCAATTTCTGAATATGAAAAATTTATAAAATCTAATAGTAAAGAATACCAACTATCTAAGAATACCGGTGTTAATTTAGACATGTTTAGAGAAGAAGCTATAAGCACATTAGATAAACCTGGTGAATCTATTACTAATGTAATAGATAGTAGCAAAGGTACAACTACAATTGTAGACATGATTGACTACAAAAGCAATACTATTTACTTACATTCAATTAAAGAAACAACAGCTTCTAGTTATAAAGTAACTGGTTGGAGATTAAATTTACCTGAAAATTGGTCGAAAAATGAGAAGATGCAATACAATCCTATTAACATAGATCCTTATGCTGCACTTTCACAGACTTATTATAATAGTAAACAATATGAAAAAGCAATTGAGTATTTAGATTATTTGATTGTATTCCAGCCAACAAATAAAGAAGCTGGTGGTTTAAAAATCCAATTATTACAAGAAACTGGTAACACAGATAAAGCAATAGCAGAACTAGAGGAAGCAACTAAGAAGAGTCCTGATAATAAGAGATATTGGTTACAGTATGGGGACTTACTTTCAAACTTAGGCCGTTATGAGGAATCAATTGATAAGTATAAAAAAGCACTATCTTTAGATGAGAACTATGATTTTGCACTTTATAATATAGCTTCAGCATATAAAAATAGTGCTGGTATAAAGCAAAAAAAGGAACAAGAGAAATTAGAAGCAGATGCTAATTATGTTATTAAAACAGAGGTTTACTTCCCAGAACTAGAAAAATCAGCTGAGTACTATACTAAAACAGCTAATACTGACAAATTTAAAAACAATTACAATGTTCTATTACAATTAGCAAATATTTATCAAGTACTTGAAGACACTGATAATTTGAATACAACATTAAGCAAACTTGACAAAATTCAATACAATGTTCCCCAAAATCAAAAACGTGCTTTTTATTTAGACTTGTTGAAAATATATTCAACTATGAAAAATCAAGATAAAACTACGGAAATTCAATCAAAGCTAGAAAATCTTAAATAAGAGAAATAAATGCACGAAGAAAATAAAAAGAATCAGAATCCACAGAAGAAAAGTCTAAATGTTGAATTATCTGACGAAGTGGCTCAAGGAACTTATTCAAACCTAGCAATTATTGCTCATAGCAAAGCCGAGTTTGTTATAGATTTCACAAGAGTGCTTCCGGGTGCTCCAAAAGCAAAAGTGCAATCTAGGATAATTATGACTCCTCAGCATGCAAAAATGCTAGCAAGAGCACTAAATGATAATATTGCAAAATTTGAAAATATCAATGGTGAAATCAAGTTGGATGGCAGCGGAAACATTAACAATTTCCCTGGATTTGATACTGACACAGGGAATACCAAAATAAACTAATTTGGCAGGAGCCATCGATTTAGATGTCATTTTCTAATCGAAAGTTGTTAGAAAATTTATCTTTCCAGTCAATTGCAGAATTTGCTGGCAAAGGACTACAAGCCATATATTACTTATACTTCGCCAATGTAATTGGAGTTGAGGGAAATGGAATATATGGCTATGCTATGTCTATAGTAGTTTATTTCATACTTATTGTCGAGTTCGGAATTGATATATATGGTATGAGGTCAATCGCTAAAGATTCTAATAATGTTAGAAAATATGTAGACCATATTTTTTCTCTTCGTTTATTCTTAGCCTTCTGTTCCTATTCCCTATTAGTTGTCTTTGCATTTCTTTTTATTGAAAAAGAAATTGTTCGTTACGCATTGTTGATATTAGGCTTCAATATATTTTCAAGTGCCTTATTACTTAGCTGGGTATTTCAAGGGATTGAGAGAATGGGAATAGTAGCCGTAAGGCAAGTACTAGTATCATTATTAACAGTCATTCTGATATTTATATTTGTTAAAGACTCTGGTGATACACTTCTTGCTCTTAGTATAATATCGTTTTCATTATTAGTTAATAGTATAGTAATGGTGATATATTATATAAATAAAATTGGAAAGATTAAATTACAGTTCAACAAGACAAGATGGAAGAATATAGTAAGTGCAGCTGTACCTATTGGTTTCTATTCTGTATTGATAATGATAATGAATAACGTTGATTTAACTCTTTTAGGCTCATTACTAACTGATTTTGAAACTGAAAGTGGTATTTATAATGCAGCTTTCCGAATATCTATTTTTGCAATAGTACCTTCAATAGTAATACAAAATTCTTTTTTCCCTCAGCTTTCGAGAAGTACTACTAAAGATGAAAGAGTACCTTTGTTAAGAAAGTATATAAAAGCAATAGTAGTAGTTGGTGCGTTAGTTGGAGTGATTACATATGTTTATTCTGATTTTTTAATAACAACATTACTTTCAAACCAATATGTTGATTCAATTGAATTGATGCAAATATTTTCATTCTCTATATTTGTGAAGTTTATTAATGTTGCTTTAGCATCTACTTTAGTAGCATGGAAATTAGAAAAAAGTGTACTCTACGGTACAAGTTTTGCGGTATTATTTAATACTATAGTAGATTTGATTTTAATACCAGATTATGGAGCTTACGGAGCAACTGTAGCAACTATTGTAGCTGAAACAACACTTATGCTTGTTTTAGCTTATAGAGTATACAAGGAAACAGGACAAATTGTATTAAAATTTGCTCTGCTAATAATACCAATAGCTGTTCTTTCAGTTTTACCTTCATACTTTTATGTTAACTCAGCTACTAATAACATATTTGGTGTTTTGGCTTTAGTATTAATCTATATACTTTTTGTGAACTATTCGGGCTTCTTTAATATTTTTGGAATAAAAAAATACTTAAAAAAATGAAATATGACTATCTTATAGTTGGTGCAGGTTTTTCCGGTTGTGTCTTAGCTGAGCGAATAGCAACACAATTAGGAAAGAAATGTTTAATAGTTGAAAAAAGAAATCATATTGGTGGTAACTGCTATGATTACTATGATGACCAAGGTGTTCTTATCCATAAATATGGTCCTCACATATTTCATACTCAAATGAAAAAAGTTTGGGATTACTTATCTCAGTTTACTGAATGGATAGATTATGAGCACAAAGTAAAAGCAGTAATTGATGGTAAGGAAGTTCCAGTACCATTTAATTTTAACTCTATAGAAATTGCATTTAATGAAGAACGTGCACAAGAATTAATATTATTGCTCAAAGAAAAATATGGAGAAGGTGTTAAGATACCTATCTTGACTCTAAGAAAGACTGATAAGGAAGAGTTAAAAGAATTAGCTGACTTTATTTACGAATATATTTTTCTTGGTTATAATATTAAACAATGGAATATGAAACCTGAAGATTTAGACCCATCTGTTTCAGGAAGAGTTCCTGTGTTTTTGAGTAGAGATGATAGATATTTTCAAGATAAATTTCAAGCGATTCCCAAACACGGATATACTAAGCTTTTTCAAAAGCTTATAAATCATAAAAATATCCATATTCAGTTACAAACTGATTATAAAAATATTATTCATAATATAAGTTATGACAAGATGATTTATACTGGACATATAGATTATTTCTATGATTTTAAATTGGGTAAGCTCCCCTATCGTACGTTAAATTTTGATTTTCAAACAATTGATAAAGAGTTTTATCAATCTGGAGCTCAAATCAACTATCCAAACGATTATGATTATACAAGGATAACTGAGTTTAAGCACTTAACAAAACAAGATCATAAAAAAACTACTATAGCTTACGAATACCCTAAAGATTATATATTTGGAGAGAATGACCCGTACTATCCAATACCTAAAGAAGATAATCTCAATCTTTTTTCTAAATACAAAGAATTGGCAGATAAAGAAAAAAATGTTTTCTTTGTGGGTAGATTAGCTGATTACAAATACTATAACATGGATCAGACTATAGGTGTAGCTTTACAATTATTTGAGAATAAGATTGCAAAATAGTAAAAACATAGAATCTAATATGACTCCATTGTGTCTTGATCTAGACGGCACTTTAATTAAGAGTGACGCACTTTTCGAATCACTTATACAAATGCTTAAGACAAATCCTTTTCTTTTATTTATAGTTCCTTTTTGGTTGGTTAAAGGTAAACCACACTTAAAAGAGGAAATAGACAAAAGAATTGAATTCAACGCAGAGCTTTTGCCTTATAATGAAGACTTAATAAATTACACAAAGAAGGAAAAAGCGAAAGGAAGAAAAGTTTATTTAGTGACTGCTAGTCATATATCAATTGCAAATAAAGTCGGTAATTATCTTGGATTATTTGATGGTATTTATGGAACTGAAAAAGGAGTCAATCTAAAATCTAAGAAGAAAGCTGAGTTTTTGAATAAAAAGTTTGGTGAGAATAATTATGTTTACGCTGGTGATGCTAAAGTAGATTTTAACATTTGGAAGCACTCAAAAAAAGCAATCGTAGTTTCTGATAATAATAGTTTTATCAAACAAGTTGAAAAAACTTTTGAAGTTGAGAAAACATTTTATGAAAAGAAGAATTTATTTAAAACCATAATTAAAGAAATTAGGGTTTACCAATGGGTAAAAAATATATTACTTTTTTTACCACTACTTCTTGCTCATTCGATAAGTAATGTAACATTACTATCAGATGTAATAATTGGTTTCTTTTCATTTAGTTTATCAGCAAGTTTTGTATATGTACTCAATGACTTATTGGATTTGCAATCTGATAGAAGCCACCCACGAAAGAGAAAAAGACCTTTAGCCTCTGGGAGGTTGCCAATTCAAATTGGTATTTTACTGGTACCTTTACTATTAATAGTCGGACTTTCCTTATCATTTTTGATTAGCTTTAAGTTCCAAATAATTTTGATTTCATATATAGTATTGACAACAGCATATTCATTCAAATTGAAGAAAATACCTATGCTAGATATTATACTATTAGCTACTTTATTTACAACTAGAATAGTAGCAGGCGCATATGCAGCTGAAGTTTATTTATCTATGTGGATTTTAGCATTCTCAATGTTCTTCTTTATGAATTTGGCTGTATTAAAAAGATATACTGAATTACTAACTATGAAGAAAAGAAATGAAATAGAAGCAAGAGGACGTGGGTACACTGTAGAAGATATGGGTCTTTTATTGAGTATAGGGCCAGCAGCCGGTTTTCTATCAGTTCTTATATTTGTATTATATATTAATAGTAGTCAAGCAACTGGATTGTATAATTACACAGAAGTACTATGGCTAATCGCACCAATATTTATTTATTGGATAAGTAGAATATGGCATTTATCTGTACGTGGTAAAATGACAGATGATCCGATAGTATTTACTGTAAAAGATAAAGAAAGTTATATTGTTGGATTTCTGATATTAATAATAGTATTATTTGCTGCATAAGATGAATATAAACAACTATATACCTTTTAATAAGTATCCAAAACTTTACCCTGACAGTGTGACCAAACCTGTTTGGCTTACTGAAATAGATGACTCCATGTTTGAGTCAGATAAGCTATATCTTTGCTATGGCAAAGGTAAAAGTTACGGCGATGTATGTCTTAATGAGGGCAATACTATTATTGATATGAGTAATCTAAATCACCTTATAGATTTCAATAAAGATACAGGTGTTATAGAATGTGAAGCTGGGATAACACTATCTAAAATTTTAGAGTTTATAGTTCCATATAACTGGTTTTTACCGGTTACTCCCGGTACAAAATTTATCACCCTTGGTGGCGCTGTAGCAAATGATGTACATGGTAAAAATCATCATGTGGCAGGAACTTTTGGAAATCATATAGTAGATTTTAAGCTATTAAGGTCTGATGGTAATGTATATAAATGTTCTAAAAATGAAAACACTGAATTGTTCGAAGCCACAATTGGTGGGATTGGTTTAACTGGTATTATTAAAAGTGTAAGATTTCAGTTGAAAAGGATTGAAAATCCATTTATGTATGTTGAGAATATTAAATTTAATAATTTAGATGAATTTTACTCAATAAATGAAGAATCTGAGAGAGACTTCCCATATACTGTATCATGGGTAGATTGTACTACAAAAGGAAAATCTATGGGCCGTGGTATTTATATGAGAGGTAAACATGCTTCTAACTCTGATATCGACAAGCAATTTGAACATAAAGATGGCGGTATTCCGTTCCCTATACAGGCTCCATTTATTAATATCTTTACTGTTAAAGCTTTCAATAAATTGTTTTATTCTAAACAACTAAAAAGAGTTACGAAACAGATAGTTCCTTATGAGCCATACTTCTACCCTCTCGATTTCGTGGATGGATGGGAAAATGCTTACGGGAAAAATGGATTCCTACAACATCAATTTGTACTTCCAACTGGTTCAAGTAAAGATATTCTAAAAGAAATATTTAATCTCATAGTAAGTTCAGGTATGTCTTCATTCTTAACTGTTTTAAAAACATTTGGAGAACTAAAATCTCCAGGTATGTTATCATTCCCACAAAAAGGAATAACATTAGCTATAGACTACAGAATGGAAGGCCAAAAAACATTAGACTTACTTAAGAAAATTGATGATTTATTAGTCGAGACAGGTGGAAGAATATATCCTGGTAAAGACGCAAGAATGAGTAAAGAACATTTCCATAAGTTTTATCCAAATTTTGATAAATTTGTAAAGTACATAGACCCAAAATTTTCCTCAAGTTTTTACAGAAGAATTAAATGATAAAAAATATATACGTATTTGGTGCTACGAGTAAAATAGCAGAAGAAACAATTAAGAACTTTACTAATGATAATGCTAATTTCTATTTAGTTGGTAGGAATAATAGTAAACTTGAAATAGTTAAAAATGACTTAATTGCAAGAGGTGCGGATACTGTTCACACTGAAGTTTGTGATGCACTTGAGTATGAAAAACATAAATCTAGTTTAAAAAATGCTGTTGATAAATTAGGCAATATTGATTTAGTATTTATAGCTCATGGTACTCTGCCCGATAATGAGGAAATCAGAAATAATCCCGAAAAGTTATTAGAAGAATTCAATATAAACTGCAACAGCACATTATCCTTGTCTAGTGTGGCTTCTGAGTATTTCGAATCAGAAGGAAAGGGCACATTGGCTGTTATTTCTTCTGTGGCTGGAGAAAGAGGTAGACAGAGTAACTTTGTATATGGTGCAGCTAAAAGTGCTGTTACGGAGTACTTATCTGGACTTAGAAATAGACTTTATGGAAGTGGAATAAAAGTTATCACTATCAAACCAGGTATGGTTGACACACCAATGACTTCAGAAATGGATAAGGGTTTATTGTTTGCTAATGTGAATAGTGTTGGAAAAACTATATATAAGAAAATAAAAAATGGTAATGATGTTGTATATGTACCGGGCTACTGGAAGTTAATAATGGGTATTATTAAATCTATTCCCGAAAGTATATTCAAGAAACTTAATATTTAAAAAAGTGGCAGTTTGAATATTATTTTTGTGCCTTTGTTCAACTCCGATTTGACTATTATCTCACCTCCGTGTTGTTCAATTGCATTTCTCATAATCATTGTACCTAATCCAGTTCCTCCTGCGGAGGTGAAATAAGGTTTTAGCATGTTATCTTTTACATCTTCACTCATTCCTACTCCATTATCTTCAACTTCGTAATAAGCATATCTTTCATCTTTGTATGTCCTTAGAGTAAGCTCTGAATTTTTCCTTCCATTCATTGATTTTATACTATTTTCTGCAGCATTTCTAATAGCTCTCGTCAGTTTCTGACTATCTGCATTAAAAACAAACTGTTCTATATCAGTTTTTAACTCCAAATCAGAATATTGATCCATATCGAATTCAGCAATTACGGATAATACAACTTCATTCGAATATATTCGAGATTTATTTACTTCTGTGCTTCTACCAACTGTTACTATATCTCTTACTTTCTGATTCAGAATGTGGATTTGTTTTATTATCTTAGTTTTCTTTTTCTCAGCATCTTCATTCAGAACAGCTAACTCTTCAGAATTTAACTTTATCGTTGATAAGTTAGTCTGCATATCATGAGCTAATTGTGCAAAATTATTCATTTTTTGCTGTTTTAATTCTTCAGTAATATCTGTCCCAGATAGTATATAACCAGCTATACTACCAGTAGAACGCCTTTTTATTGAAGCATTACATACAAACTCCCTTAGTTCATTATTATGATAGATATGGATTTTTTGCTGATAGTTTTCTTTTAGATGTCTTACCTTTTCATATAATTGATATAGACTTTTCGTGTGGTCACTTATGCAATAGTATTTAAAATAACGCCCCAAAGGTACCGATGAATCTATTTCAATTAGAGTCATAGCTTTTTTGTTTAGATTAACTAATTCTCCTTTCTTATTAAACACGAAAATGAAACCATCTTCTGAAAGCTCTAATAATGCTTCGTTTAGCTCCTTCTTCTTTTTATACATTAATAATAAAACAACTATTATTATTATAAATAGAATAGGAAGATAATATGCCACAGTTCTACTAAAGTAAAAATTAATTGGACCAAAAGGATTCTCCTCTTTTGAAAATATATGAGCTACATTAGTTGAAAATGCAAAGAGCTCGTCATTGTTAATTAATCTTAAATCTGTACTAAGCTCAGCAGATGATATTGAAACCGGTTGGAAAAATTTAACGCTTAGTTTTTTATCAAAACTGTATATACCATTTTGAAAAATAGCAATAACTGAATTATTCTCCATTTTCAAGCTCAATGGAGAAATGATATAATCTGGAATTGTAAAAGAATTAATTGTAGATGATAAAGTCTTATCAAATTGGTTTATAGAGTATTCATTACCATCGTAAGAAATTGTATAGATAAAAAGTTCATCATTTTCTGAGATTTCTATGAAGTAGTTATCCTTGTAACTGTCTACCCAGATTTCCTTTTCTAATTCCAAGGAACCATCAAATATGCTAACTTGAGAGTTACTATTAAAATGGCTCTCAATTACTAATTTATTATGGATAAAAGAAACATTGAAGCTATTAGCTGGTTCTACTCTTATTAGATCTTTTTCGTATTTATGTTTAATATTTTCTACTAGATAAACATTATTACCAGATGATTTTAGATAATAAAAAGTAATTGAATCAATTCGACTAAAAGTATTAGGAATATATTTATTAGAAATAGTTTGTTTGATTTTGGATTCTAAATCATAGTAATAAAGGTAGTTATTCTTTTCTATGATAAATTTAGTTTTATTTGAATAGTTAATTTTAAAATTATCATTGACACTACTCAAAGTATCTAGCAAATGTAATTCTTTTACACTATAATCATCATTGAGTAAAGTAAGAAAGGGTCTGTTATTAGAAACAACCAAACTAGCATAACTCGAATCAGTACAAAACAAGTCCCTAATCTCAGTATTATTTAAGATTAATGATTTCTTTTCTAATTCATTATTAAATATGTTAACCGTAGCTGTGTTTTCTAGCCAATTATTCTGAATAACAACAAATTTAGAAGTGTCTGCTGTGAAGATTTTGCCAGGTTGTTGGTACCTTTGTTTCAAGGTAATTGTATAGTTATCTGCCTCATTAGCTAATATAACAACTGAGGAAGATAATAGAATGGTAATTAGTATCTTGTAAAAACTTTTAATCTTGAACCTAAATGAGAAAAAAATAAATATAAGAAAATATTACATTTTCAGGGCTAAATACGACTAGCAATGTAAATGAACCAATTACTCTTCGTCTTTTTCTCTTTGTTTTCTTTTCTCAATAAATTTATTACGCTTCTCATCAAATTTGGAAAAACCATCACGAATTCTTTTGAATAGTTCATTTCTTTGAGAACGTGTTAGCTTAACTATCTTCACTTCATCTTGAACTGCTAAAAGTCCTTCTCTAATATCATTTAAATAGTTTGTAAAGTCTATGTATGCTATAGCTTCATTTACTTTAACTTCAAGCTTTGCATAAATTTCATTACACTCTTCTAGGAATTCTTCCCTATTTGCATCACTTTTTTGATTCAACTCATTGAAAACTTCCCTAATCCTACCATATAGATCGTCTCTATGTTTTCTTGTTAAATTCTTACTCTTAATTAGTTTTTGAGAATCTATTAATAATGCACGAGCCTTCTCGTAATCATCACTAGTTTTTGCGAACTCAATATTTGCTTGTATTATTGGTTCTATTGCTTGGTATTCTTTTTCTGATTCTTCTCTGAATTTTTCGCGTTCTTGATCTTGCTTATTATTTACAGTTTCAAATGCCTTTCTAATTAAACCAAATAACTCATCCAAATGATCTTTTTTTAGTTTTACCTGTTTAAGTTCATTTTGGGTTTCAATTAGTCTTTGTCTAGCTTCATTAAAGTTTTCCGTTTGCACAGCAAATCTAATTGAGTCTGCAACCTTAGGTTTTGTACTAAGGTAGTTTTCTGAAATTTCCATTTCATACTTTTCTCTTTCAGCTTCTTGCCTTTTACTCAATGATTCGAATGCATCTTGGACCATAGAAAAGAAATCATCTTTCTTTTCACTGTTTATTTTACATTCCTTTATTTCATTTTGTAAATCTATTAGTTTCTTTCTAACCTCTCCAAGATTATCATCTTGTTCAACTTCAGATATTACAGTTTTTACTTTTGGTTCTATTTCTTGTAGATTTTTTTCGTATTGTTCTGAAATTTTACTTTTTATTTCTTCTGATTTAGATTGGAGCAAATCAAATTTTTCTTGGATTAAATCAATGGAGCTATCTTTGTCTGACTTTGGTATTAGAAATAAAGCTAAAACTCTTTCTTTAAGGTCAACCATATTCTTACGCTGATGTTTTATCTCATCGAAGGTCTCAACATCAGAATTAATATTATCAATCTCAATCTTTAGCTCTGAATAAGACTTCAGCTGTTCATCTAATGCTTCTTGATTAACTTGAAGTTCCTCTTGAGATTCTGGCTCTGCTGCTTGAGGTTCTTTTTCAATATCTTTTTTATTATCGTTTTGGTCAGTCATAGCATTCACCGAAATTTATTTTATTTGTTGTTATCTTCAGAAGTTATTTCTTCTGATTCATTTTCTTTATTTTCAGAATTATTCTTTTCCGAACTATTGTCTTCTTTATCTTCAATTTTCATTGATTTGATTGCACTTAGTTTACTCAAATTTATAGGCGGTAATTCTTCACCTCCTATAAGCATATCAAGCTCCTTGGCATCTAAAATTTCTCTCTCTAGAAGTACCTCAGCAGTTTTGTGAAGTAAATCAATATTTTCATTCAATATATCTTCTGCCTTCTTATTTGCATCGAATAGAATAGATTTTACTTCTTCATCAATAGATTCTTGAGTCTTTTCACTGAACTCTCTTCCATGACTTAACTCTCTTCCTAGAAATGGTTCATCTTCACTAGTTGCATAATTAATAGGACCAATTGATTCTGACATTCCCCAATCACAAACCATTTTTCGGGCCATATCAGTTGCTCTCTTGATATCGTTTTGGGCACCTGATGTGGTGTTTCCAAAAACTAATTTCTCGGCTGCTCTGCCACCCATTAACATAATTAACTTTGCTTCTATGTATTCTTTAGAATAAGAGTGTAAATCTTCCACTGGTAGTGAAGCAGTTACCCCAAGAGCTCTACCACGAGGTATTATAGTCACTTTATGAACTGGATCACTTTTTGGAACTAACTTACCTATAAGTGCATGACCCATTTCGTGATAAGAAGTCATTTCTTTTTCTTTCTTAGAAATTACCATACTTTTTCTTTCGATACCCATTAGTATTTTGTCTTTAGCATTCTCGAAATCATACATAGTAACTTTTTCACTATTTCTTCTAGCTGCAAACAAAGCTGCCTCGTTTATCACATTCGCTATGTCAGCACCTGACAATCCAGGAGTTCCACGAGCTAAAACTTTTAAATCTACATCATCAGATAATGGTATATTCTTAGTATGAACTTTAAATATTCCTTCTCTACCATTTACATCAGGTCGATCAACTATAACTTGTCTATCAAATCTGCCAGGTCTTAATAATGCTGGATCTAATACATCAGGTCTATTAGTAGCAGCTATGATTATAATACCACTATTCTGCTCAAAACCATCCATTTCAACCAAAAGTTGATTAAGTGTTTGCTCTCTCTCGTCATGTCCGCCACCAAGTCCTGCACCACGTTTCCTACCTACAGCATCAATTTCATCAATAAATATCAAACATGGATTATTTTTCTTTGCTTGCTCAAATAAGTCTCTTACTCTACTTGCACCAACACCTACAAACATTTCCACAAAGTCAGCACCAGACATAGAAAAGAATGGTACACCAGCTTCACCAGCAACAGCTCTAGCTAATAATGTTTTTCCAGTTCCAGGAGAGCCGAGCAGAAGAATACCTTTAGGAATTTTACCACCTAATTTCTTAAATTTAGAAGGCTCTTTAAGAAACTCTATTACTTCTTCTAGTTCATATTTTGCTTCATCGACACCTGCAACATCTTTGAATGTTACCTTAGGTAAACTAGCATCCAATAGTTTTATTCTTGCTTTACCAAAGTTGAATAGACCTCTCTGGCCACCGCCACCACCTTGCATTCTTTTAAATATAAATACCATTAGTACCACTAATAATAATAGGGGTAATAATGTAATGATAGTACTCCATAAAAAGTCATCACCTTGTTCATACTTCAGCTCTATTCCTTTTTCTTCCCATAAAGACTCGGTTTCAGAGTCTAGTACTCCAAGTTTAGTTACAAAGCTTCTAATCTCTTTTGAGCCTTTATCTAATTTAATAGTCACTGGACCAGATAGCTCGCCATAAAACTCATAGTCGTTCATTTGAGTTTTGATAATTGTAGCTTCTGTTATTAAATCTTTATCTAAGAACTCTTTGTATTGTGAATATGATACTCTAGCATCACTTTTATTTCCATCTTGGAATAAAAATACTAAAGAAAATATACCAAAAGAGATAAATAACCAGAACATAAGATTCTTACTGAATTTGTTCTGATTCTCATCTTGATTTGGGGTATTGTTGTTATTCAAATTGTTGTTATTTCCGTTCATTTAACTTGCCTTGATTTACGTATTTTTCAATTTAATTCATGACGTGAAAGTATTATTTTAATTTTTTAAATTTTAATTGTTTAATGGCGATTTGAGTAATTCTATTTTCATTACCTTCTTTGAATCTTTTTTTACTGCGTATTTGTCACTCATTCTTACACCCAATACCCACACTATATTAATCTTATCAGTCATAACTAATAATTTTTCTTTTTTGATATTGTCTATTTTCATATTTGTCAACAAATCAGATACTTTAACTGTTCCATCAAACCCAAAAGGTGTTAGCTTATCTCCTTTGATCCAATTACGTATCAATAAGTTTTTTGGCATATATTCCAAATCGAAATATTCTATATTATTATCTTTGACAAATCTCACATCTTTTCTTTCAATCTCAGTGAATTTCAGTTTATACTCACCAACTGTTATTGTTCCTTTTGATTCAATAACCTCACTTATTGTCTCAATTTCTTCAGTCTTATCTCTGAATATAACAATCTTTCCTCTCTCTTTCAGAGCTGTGATGTTATTATTTATCTCAACTTTAGAATTAACATTTTTGCTTGTAAGACCAACAACTCTTTCAGTTATTTCATAAGGTGCGTGATGGAAATTAAAATATTTTGATAGTGTTTTTCTTACTAACTCATTTTGTATAATTTCAGCATAAGAATCTAGGAACTGAGAATTAATTTCTACTTTAAGTTGCTGAGCAGATATAAATATCTTTTTGAAATTTGCTTCAGTGTAATCTTTGACAAAGTTATTTGCACTCTTAATTATGGATGCGGTTCTTTCAATAGTATTTACAAAATTTGGATTGTAATTTTCAACTATCTCTGGCAATAATAAATTTCTGATTTTGTTTCGTGTATATACCAACTCATCATTTGTTTTATCCTCCATCCATTGCATGTCTCTCATTTTAGCATATTCAATCAATTCATCCTTTGTCAAATTGATTAATGGTCTAATCACAAAGCACTTGTTAGTCAGTTTTCTTCTGTTTGGAATTGAAGTTAATCCATGCAGACCACTTCCTCTAAATAGATTAAGCAAGAAGGTCTCAGCTAAATCATTTTTCGTATGTGCTGTAGCTAAATAATTATATCTCTTTTCATTACAAATCTTTTCAAAGAATGCATATCTCTTTATTCTTGCTGCTTCCTCAATAGAAAGTGACTTCTTTTTGGCATATTCTTCTACATCAGCCGAAGCATTATAAATATTGATTCTATTCTTGACACATACTTTTTCGACAAACTTTTGGTCTCTATCTGAGTCTAGTTCTCTTAACTGATGATTAAAGTGGGCAACGGCTAAATCAAAATCATATTCATCTTTGAGGTTTAAGAATATATCGAATAAAGTAAGCGAGTCTACCCCACCACTTACGGCAAGTAATATTTTTGATTTTTTTTCTATAAATAACTGGGTCTCTAAAGTCTTTTTTATACTTTTAAAGTATTCATAATATTTTTTCGACTTTCTTTCCAAAGGAGTTAACTCTTTTGGATAATTAAATTTAATATATTTTGGTTTTGCTTTTGACAATTTATTAATCTTCTTTTTTACTGATATATTTTGTTATATTTATTTAGTATTTGAACCATTGCAGCAAAATCACGTGGGTATTCTGCCTCTACTTTTATTGGTTCTTTGCTCACTGGGTGTATAAACTCTAGTGAAAATGCGTGCATTGACAATCTGTCTAAGATTGGTCTTTCATCCGTTTGTTTCTTCAGATTGAATCTCTTCTTGAAATTTGAGAGTAGAAAGTTTTCAAAACCTCCATAATCAGCATCAACATAGAGAGGAAAACCAAGCGTAGAAAGATGGACTCTTATCTGATGAGACCTACCTGTAACTAAATTACATTCTAACATAGTAGCTTTGTCATATCTATCAATAACTTCAGCTTTTGTCAATGAATCTTTACCCCTAGCTGAAGGCATTGATAATCCTTTCTTTGACGAACTTGGAAGAATTGGTATATCTATATCTAAATTTTGTTTTGGAAATATCCCTTTTACCAAGACATGATACTTTCGAGTTATGTCCTGATTTTCGAAAAGTGTATTCATGTATTTATGAGTCTCTGCGTCCTTTGCAAAAACCATAATACCACTCGTTCCTTTATCAAGCCTATGAGTGACGAATATTTCACCATACTTTTCATTGAGTAGATGCTTGAGGTTGGTTTTATTAGGATTATATCTATCTGGTACAGACAACACACCAGCAGCTTTATTTACAAAAACTAAATAATCGTCTTCGAATATTACTTGATAGTCAGCATTCTTGTTCTTCATAACTCTGAGGCAGATTTGTATGTATTACTCATAAGCATTGCTATAGTCATGGGTCCAACTCCCCCAGGTACAGGAGTAATAGCCGAAACTTTATCTTTCACATCTTCAAAGTCAGCATCGCCAACAATTCTGTATCCTTTTTCATTATCTGCATCTATTCTATTGATACCTACGTCTATTATAGTTGCCCCTTCTTTTATATGCTCTTTCTTAATAAATTGAGCCTTTCCTATAGCAATTATTAATATATCGGCTTGTCTAGTATATTGGAACACATCATCTGCAGCTGAATGACATATTGTTACTATTGAATTTGCTTTTTCATTCTTTTGGTACATTAGGTTAGCAATTGGCTTCCCTACTATGTTACTTCTGCCCAAAACAACTACATGCTTTCCTTTTGTTTCTATCTTGTATCTGTACAAAAGTTCAACTATGCCTGCAGGAGTACAAGGAACTAATCCATCATTCCCAATAACTAAACTACCCAGATTAACTGGGTGAAACCCATCGACGTCTTTTTTAGGGTCAATTTTCATTGTTATTTTGTTTTCGTCAATGTGATTCGGGAGTGGAAGTTGGACTAATATACCATGAATCTTCTCATCATTATTCCAGTCTTCAATTATTTGAAGAACTTCCTTTTCAGAAATGCTCTCATCTTCTCTTCTCATCACAAAGTGAAAGTCTAGGTTCTCAGAATTTCTTTCCTTACTTCTTACATAAGATTCTGATGCAGGGTCGTTTCCAACCAAAAGAATTGCTAAACCAGGTTCTATACCTTTTTCTTCTTTAAGTACTTTTATGTTTTCTTTAATTTCTTCTTTTATCTCGTTGGCAATTTTTTTGCCGTCTATAATTTTATCCATATCAATTAGAAACTGTATTGAAGTCCACCATTTATTATATCAAATTTACTTATGTTGTAGCTTGCAAAGACGGAAACAGGACCTATATCTTTTTTAATTCCTAATATTCCTTTTATATTAAAATCTTCGACTTGTAGAGTTGTGGTTTGAGGTTTAGTATCACCAGGATAGCCCGGGCCTGTTTCTTTATTTTCATCTACTAAAAACAGTTGTTGTTGTACCTCAATAGGCAAAGTGTATGTTAAATCAGCTGAAATATCAATTTGTTCGAATGATATTCCACCATATATATCAAAATATCCTTCAATATTTTTACTTGCCTGAATATTAAAATTTAAAATATCTGCACTCGATTCCATGCTTGCATTTGTTTCTCCAAATACGTTTTCTAAAGTAGATGATTGATAAGCAAATTGCACAGCCAAATCAAAAGTTCTCTCTTGGTCAAAATCAAAGAAATATTGTGATATAGAATGCTTTATACCTAAACCAAAGAAACCGAAGTCCCCAATGGTTTGTCCATAATTAATCTTAGGAATGTATCTTATTAAAAATTCAGTTCCAAAGTAAGAACCAATCTCTAATTGGGGAACACCAAATTGCATAGCATTAAGTCCAGATCCTTTTGGAAGTGTAAAAAAAGCAGGTAAACCGTCTAATGTAGAAATAACTTCATCAAGCAGTTCTTCTGGAAACTCAATACCAAAAGTCTCTTCTAAGCCTTCAATTCTTTTTCTTCCATTTGCACCAAGAGAACCAGGTTCTATACTAATCTCTTTATCATCTTTTCCTAATAAAGTTGCAGATTCACTAGGAACAGTTATTGTACCATCTTGTAAACCATCATATATAAGGGTCCTGAGTAAATAGGTATATAACCCAACTGTATCTTGAATATTAATAGTTTGATTGATTATATCAAAACTAACAAAATCAGTTACTTTTGTTAGGCTAAATGACTCGTTAGGAAATGCAGGAGAAAATACTTTATCTTTATCTGGAACAATTCCATACATATAATTGACTGAGAATTTGAAGTATAATGAGTCCTTCTGAGGAATATAAGCTGTGTTAAAGAATCCTGAATTTACAGTCGCATTAGTAGCAGTAACAATTGGCTGAGTAAACGGAACTCCATTTAACTCAAATATTTCTCTACCAAGTACCCTTGCTAATTCTACCGAATTTTCATTTATTTCATTCTCTTGACTATAGATAGTTAAGCTACTACAAATTATAACTATCATTAAAACAATTCTTTTCATCACTTAAAAACCTTATTCTTTAGAAAAGTATATAGTGGTAATGCAAAAATAGCAACAACTATCATAAATATTATATATAACAATCCTTTTATGATGAAACCTAATAGTCCAAACAATATTTTTATTAAAAAATACGCAACCAATACAGCTATAACTAATGATAATATATTTTTAAGAGTATCTTTTACTGCCATTTTGTCCTTTCATAATTAATGAAACTTTCGAATTAAAGAGTTGTTGTAACTGACCCATAACTGTTAAATTCAAAGGAATATTGAATTTTTCGGTTTTAAAACAGTTTTTATACCCTTTACTATCATCAAATATATTAAAATATATTTGTTTAGGTGCAGTATTAGGGTCATAATAATCATTTTTTAGTATATCGAGTTTTGCATCTGCTTCTTTGTCATTCAAATCAATCCAGATTTTATATCCATCGCTATATGTATCAACTGCCTCTTCAATATCCATAGCATTTGAACAATATATCTTAATATTATCTTCGTCCTCTCTAATTGTTCCTTCTATAAGTATTGCCTTGTCTTTTGATAATTTATGCGAAATCTTGCTATATTCTCTAGACCAAACTAGACATTCAGCTTTAGATGTGTAGTCCTCTAATGTAAGAATAGCAAATGGTTCTCCCTTTTTACTTAACTTTACATCCATATTTGAAATAAAAGCACAAACTGTAATTTCTTGTGATTTTAATTCCGATGGATGTTGGTCAAATGTAATTTTGTTAAATGCTTTGACTAAAGCATCATATTCTCTTAGTGGGTGACCAGAAATATAGAAATTTAGAACTTCTTTTTCCTTTATTAATCTTCTTTTCTGATCCCATTCAGGCACGTCGGGTAATTTGAATTTTTGAACTTGATCGTCCTCGACACCTAAGAATAAGGAATCTATATTTTCTGTTTCTTTATTACTAAATGATTTAGAGAAATCAATAGCCATATCTATCGACTCAAACAGTCTAGCTCTTTTATTATTTTCAATCTTATCGAACACACCTGCAGAAATTAATGACTCTAGTGACTTTCTGTTTATCGCTTTGTCATCAACTCTTTCACAAAAGTCTGCAAATGAATCGAATTTTTTGTCTTCTCTAACTTCTAATATTTTTTCAACTACGCTTACTCCAACTCCTTTTATTCCAGCTAAGCCAAAATAAATTGATTTACCTTTTGCTTCAAAGTAGGTTGAAGATTCATTAATATCAGGAGGAAGTACTTCCAGACCAAATTGTTCTGCATCATCTATTAGCTTTACTACTTTCTCTTGTGAGTTAAGTTCAGCAGTCATATTAGCTGCTAGAGATTCTGCTGGGTAATGTGCTTTAAGATATGCAGTTTGGTAAGCAACCAATGAATATGCAACAGCATGTGATTTGTTGAATCCGTAAGCTGCAAATTTTAAAATTAATTCCCAGATCTCTCTAGTTAGTTTTTCATCAATCCCCTTCTTCTTTGCCCCATCTATGAACTTACTCATTAAGCTGTCCATAGTTTTCATGTCTTTCTTACCCATTGCTCTTCTGGCAATATCTGCTTCAGCAAGTGTAAATCCACCAACATCTTGCACAATTCTCATCACTTGCTCTTGGTAAACTATAATACCATACGTTTCTTCTAGTGATTTTTTTAGCTCATCATGCAAATAAGTAATCTCACTTCGTCCATATTTCCTGTCAATAAATTCACCAATATTGTCCATTGGTCCTGGTCTGTAAAGTGCATTCATAGCTGTCAATTCTTCAACAGATTGAGGCTTTAGCTTCCTCAACCATTCTTGCATTCCTTGACTTTCAAACTGGAATATTGCATTTGCTTTTTGTTCTGAGAATATCTCATAAGTCTTTTTGTCATCAAGTGGGATATCATCAATGTCTATGTCAATATTGTGGTTACGCTTGATAGATAATAGGGTATTCTCTATTATTGACAAGGTTCTTAAACCAAGAAAATCCATTTTGATAAGGCCAGCAGACTCAACTTCTTTCATTGTAAATTGTGTCGCAACTTTTATAGTTGCAGTATCTGCATTTTTATGCATGTTAACTGGAATATAGTCAGTTACATCACTTGGGGCTATTATTACTCCAGCAGCATGAATAGAATCATTTCTTTTTCTATCTTCTAGTACAAGACAATATTCAATCAGCTGCTTTATTTTCTTATCTTCATCTGACTTTGGGTTGTCCATTTTCTCTTTGACAAACTTCAGTTCTGATAGTTTTAGTGCCTCAGCTAATTTTGTTACTTCACCTCTTACTACTGGTATTTTTGAGGTAATATTTTTCACCTCACCAAATGGAACTTGCAATACTCTACCTACATCGGAGAGAACTGCTCTGGTTGATAATGTACCGAAAGTGATAATCATAGCAACTGCTTCTTCACCGTACTTATCTCTAACGTATTCAATTACTTTCTCACGCTTATCATCAGCAAAATCGACGTCAATATCAGGCATTGAATTTCTATCAGGATTCAAAAACCTTTCAAATAGTAAGTCATATTTCAACGGATCAACATTTGTAATACCCAATGCATAGGCAACTATACTACCAGCAGCTGAGCCACGACCTGGACCAACTCGGACGCCCATATCTCTACCAGCTTGGATAAAGTCAGCAACAACTAAGAAATAACCTGGGAATTCCATGTCATTGATAATCTTTAACTCAAACTCAGTTCTGTCTCTAATTTCGTTAGTTATTGTATCAAATCTTTTTTCTAAGCCTTTGTAAACTAATTCTTTCAAGTATTCTTCTAAGTTTTCGGAAGGTGAAGTTTCTGGAATTGGAAACTTTGGCATATAGATTTTACTTTTGAAATCTATATCACATTTCTCAAATATTTCATTGGTGCTATCTATTGCTTCTTGATTATCAGCAAACAGTTTCTTCATTTCATCAGGTGACTTAATGTAAAACTCATCGGAACCAAATCTTAGATTTGTTACATCAACTTCATTCTTACCACCATCTTTGATAAACAAGTGAACATTGTGAGGTACTGCATGTTCTTTATATCTGTAAAAAGTATCATTTGTAGCGACTGTTTTGACACCTAATTCTTTAGCTATTTGGGGCACTTCTTCACAAACCTTATCATCAAATTGGAGTGAATGATTTTGTACTTGCAAATAGAAATCATCACCAAAAACCTCGTGATAAATCTTTGCTACATCTACAGCTTCATTATAATTAGAATTAACTATTGAACGAGCTACTTCTCCACCTCTGCCGCCTGATAAGCAGATAAGACCATCTGAATATTCCTTGAGCAACTCCATATCAATTCTGGGTTTGTAGTAAAAACCCTCCACAAATGCGCGTGAGCATAGCTTTACTAAGTTTTTATAGCCATGCTTGTGCTTAGCTAAAAGTAATATCCTATGATATCTACGTTGATTTGGAGATTTTTCGAATCGGCTACCAGGTGCAATGTAAGCATCAACCCCAATAAGAGGCTTAATTCCAGCTCTACTTGCTTTTTGTTGGAAGTTAAACACACCATAAAGCACACCATTATCCGTTAGTGCTACACCAGGCTGCTCAAATTCCACTGCTGACTCAACTAATTCTGAAGTTGTGGTCATGGCATCGAGCAATGAGAAGTCTGTATGGTTATGTAAATGTATAAATTTTGACATTATTTATTATGAAAGTCTTAAATTTGATAATATTAAAAATATGAGTTTACTCATTCAGATAAAAAAATAGTTTTTACGGACTTGTCAACATATGATTTCAACCTAAATGGCAACAAAAAATAAGAAAATATTTATCTCTGCAGGAGACCCTTCGGGGGATATTCACGCAGCAAATATGATGCGAGAATTAATTAACCTTAACCCAAATGTTGAGTTCATTGGTATTGGTGGTCCTAAAATGCAAGAATTGGGACTAAAACCAATAGTAGAGTTTAATAAAATAAATGTAGTTGGATTCTGGGAAGTAATTAAAAAGTATAGATTTTTCAAGAAGTTAGAAAGTAAAGCTAAGAGTATAATTCTAAATAATTCAATTGATTTAGTCTTATTAATTGATTATCCTGGTTTGAATATTAGGTTGTCTAATTTTGCAAAATTGAATTCAAAAAAAGTATGCTATTACATAGCACCTCAACTTTGGGCATGGGGAAAAAACAGGGCACAGAAATTAGCTGATTCGGTTGATAAACTATTAGTAGTTTTTCCTTTCGAAGTTGATTTTTTCAAACAATATGGTATTGACACCAACTTTGTAGGTCATCCACTCTTAGATTTAGATATTTTTGATATTGAGCAGCATACTGATAGACAGAAAAATCAAGTTTGCTTAGTACCTGGCAGCAGAGAGCAAGAAGTTAAGCAGCATCTAAAACTATTTTCAGAGATTATAGATAACTATAAAGGACAATTCAAATTCGCAGTTTCTAAGTCTCCTTTTGTTAGTGATGATATATACAGTAATTTCAGCAGTAAGTATCCAGAAGTTAAGCTATATAAAAACAGCAGAAGTGCCATGAATGACAGTGGATTTGGTATAGTTAAAGCTGGAACTTCAACATTAGAAGCAGCACTGCTTGGCTTGCCGTTTTTCACTATTTACAAGACTTCTGCTACTACATATTTACTTGGTAAGTACCTTATAAATATAAATTTTCTATCTATGCCTAATATTTTATTAGATAAAAATGTTGTTGAAGAATATATACAAACTGATGCAACCTCGAGTAACATAAATAGTATGTTGGAAAGGTTTGAAATTGACGATAATTATGTTCAGCAAATGAAGAGTGACTTTAATAAAATTCGCTCTATGCTTGGAACCAAATCAGCATGTGAGCAAAGTGCTTCTATAATTAATAGTGAGTTCTTGCAATGAGGAGAATTGGAATAACATTACTCCTATTGCTTGCTTCAACTTGGAGAATAAAAGCACACGGCACGCAGACCAAAGAACCGAAGGTAATTGCTTTTTGGCACGGAGTTATGCTACCAGTGTGGTATTACCACAGAAAAGTGTCCCACAAAGTTGCAGTAGTAAGCAAAAGCAGAGATGGGCAAGTTCTTTCTTCTATATTAAGAAAATTAAAATATACTCTTGTCCGTGGTTCTTCCTCAACTGATGGTAAAGTAGTGTTGGAACGAGCAACTAACTTAGCCAGTTCTCACAAGGTATTGATAACACCTGATGGCCCTCGTGGACCTCATAAAACAATGAAAATCGGAGCAATTTTGATAGCAAACAGGGCTAAAGTACCATTCCAATATTGCACAGTTAAGTGCAAATATGCTATCAACTTGAATAGTTGGGATAAGTTTACAGTTCCGCTACCTTTTGCAAAAGTTCATTTATACTTCTCCGAGCCATTAATAATAGATAATACAGAAGACAGAGAAAAAACAGAAAAGCTAATGAAAGAGATAGAACAAGAGATGAATAAAATATAATGTTAGTCTTAAGTTACATATTTGGCTTTATAATTTGGATTAGGTCTTTACTATATAAGTTTGGAATTATTAAGCAATACAAGTCCAAGAGTTTTGTTATTTCAATTGGTAACATTGTAGCAGGTGGAACGGGTAAAACACCTATTATAATACACATAGCAAATTTTCTTAAGAGTAAGAAAATTAGTGTTGGAATAGTTTCAGGTGGATATAGAAGAAAAGAGCACGGCTTCAAAGTAGTTCACGATGGTTATAGAATATGCTCTTCTGTTGCCGAATCAGGTGACGAGGCATTAATGATAGCAGAGCAAACAGATACTTTATTAGTGGTAGATGATAAGAAATATAAAGCATTAGAAAAGCTTGATAAAATGTTCGATGTAGATGTTGTTCTAATAGACGATGGGTTTCAACACAGAAAGATTGACAGAGACTTAGATATAGTTATAATCAATCAACACACATTAGACGAAAAGTACTACCTGCCAAAGGGTTATCTGCGTGAAAAGAGAAGTAGTTTAAAACGTGCAGATATATTATTAGTAAGAGATGTTGACAAAAGAGAACTCGAAAGGTTTGAGAAACCAACATTTGAGTTTAATGCAAATATTAGCCCTTATTATGTGAATGAGTCTCGCTCAGTTGTTATTACTGCTATTGCAAATCCAGATAATTTCGTTAACTTTTTGAAAACTAATAAGGCAAATATTGCAAGAGTTTTTGACTACAAAGACCATCACTTCTTTACCAAAAAAGACATGAAAGAAGTGATTAAGTATTGCAATTGGAAAGATATAAACAGAATATATACGACAGAAAAAGACAAAGTAAAACTCATACTATTCACTAAACTATTCGAAGATAACTCAATATCTGTATTCACAATCCCTATGGGATTGGATTTTAGAGATGAAGCAAATTTTGAAAAACACATTCTTGAGAAAATAAATGAAAAATCTTAATAAAATTTTACCCCTCGCATTAGCATCACTATTTATACTAACATCTTGTTCCGAAGAACCATTGACAATAGTATTGTCAAAAGGAAGTGGTGGCAAATCTTATGAAAATTACTCTAAGTGGCTAGAAAAATATGATAATAACGTGATAATCATAGATATGTACAGCGTTGAAAACTCAGAAGAAGCAATGACCAATGCTGATGCTTTAGTGCTAACAGGTGGCCCCGATGTTCACCCTGGCAGATTCGACAAGCCCTATGAGACGGACAGATGCTCAATTGATGAAGACCGTGATTCACTCGAATTCCAATTGCTACAATATGCTTTACTAAAGAAAATGCCAATACTTGGTATTTGTAGAGGCCAACAGCTAATCAACGTCGCCCTAGGTGGTTCACTAATCATCGACATACCAGCGGATATGCCAAATGCTGTTACACATCAAATTGATGAAGGCGATGCAAAACACAAAGTAATGTTAGAAGATGGCTCGAAGTTAAAAGAATTGGCTGGTGTAGATGAGTCTGTGGTAAATAGCAATCATCACCAAGCAGTTGATAAGCTATCGAAGGAACTGAAACCAACTGGCTACACTGCAGATGGAATAATTGAAGCTTATGAGTGGCGAGATGTTTCTTTAAAAAGCTGGTTGATGGCTGTTCAATGGCATCCAGAGAGACTAAAACCTGATCATCCACTCTCTGCCCCACTTGCTGAGTCATTTATTGATGCTGCTTATACTTATAGAAAGAAAATTAAGAATAAGTAAAACAACACCACTGTCACTCTGAGGATGCCTTGGCATCAGAAGAGTCAATCTCAACCCTAACCAAAACTGACTCTATATACTATTGACTCTTAGTTAACCTAAACATGATGCCTCACCATGCTCAGGATTACTACACACCACACTAAACGCAGAAATCTATATTTGCTCAATTTGCTGGGATTGGGTATATTTAGAATAATACAAAACATAATATTAACAATAGAATTAATTAATGGAGAAATATGAGATTATTATTGATATTAAGTTTTTTTGTAATTCACTCTTTTGTGTATACACAAGATGAAGATATGATTATAATTGATTGCTACAATTCATATGATACAATTAGTTACGATGACAAAGAAGACTCCATAAACATCCTCTTTACTGCTGAGATTAATCATAGAGGAAACCTTACTTTCTCTTCATTAAACCTATATAGTAAAGCAGAACAATATGTCTATTTTATCTTAGATGATTTAATTTTGATTGACAACTTAGAACACACTTCGGAAAAAGTAAAGGTGCCATTTGTAGCTAGTTATATTACACTTTATAAAGAAGAGAACGATTTAAATCTTTTAGAAGAATACAAATCAATTATAGAATTTCCATGTTACTATAAAATTGACAATCAAAAAAAAACAGATATGATTTTAGTATTGAACTATTGAATATTGATTTTAGAAAAAAGATTGATAAGGGCGAAAAGGTTTTTGCAAAAGTTAAATTGTTCTATTTTCTAGAAGAAGACCTTTTAAAAATTGAAAAAGAACTAGGTTTTAGCATTCAGAATTCTAGAATATAATTAAGAAATTTTCAAACAAAATTTCTAATTGATATTGAAAACAAACAAATAAATCTGTTGAACTTATTTGATTCAAATATAGGCAACATAAATAAAGAGAAATTAGTTAGTGTCTTTAAGAAGTAAGTTAAATCAATTGAAAAAGTGTCACGAATATACCATAATTATTGAGATGCACAAGTCTTTTAGCACTGTCTAATCACTCTGAGGATGCCAAAAAATCCGAAGAGTCTATTAGTTTTTGAAACTGCTAATTTGATATTATAGCTCTTTGTTAATCAATTAATAGATTGCCACAAAATATCAGTAAACTGATATTTTTCGCAATGACATTTCCATCCACCTCCGTCTTTTGCATTCAGCAAAAGCCACCTCCGCCAGCTGAGGAAAAATCTGTCACTCTAGTAAAGGTCAAGTTATTCTATGCCTGGAATCAATCAAAATTAAATCTCAACTGAAATATAAGCTGTGTTCTGTTGTTCTCATCTATCTCATCATAACCGCTGCCAATGCTCGCATCACGGTTGACAAACAAATGGTTTAACCTGATCCAAACATCTAAAAAATCTAACGGCTCGTACTTCACGAATGCGCTTAAACTATTTCCACTATTATAAAACGGGTAAACATAAGCTAATCCTGGCACTTGGTACTGATACGCATAAACAACTGACTCAAAGCTATCTGTGTTAAAATTAATATAGTTTATCCCATAATATAATTTATTTCCCCTGTCCCTTTTACGAATATCAAGCATAATAAGATTACCTGACTCCGTGTCAACTATGTCGTTGAATGTATAAGAATATTCCGTTCTCCCCCTTAGAGATAGTGTAGATGTGAGTTTTGTGTTTATCTCTAACCTGATATGCATTTTGTTGTTCGGCACAGTAATTATTGAATTATAAACTTCATCATCTCGAAACGAATCATCTTTCTGTTCATAGTTCAAACGAAAAGTGTAATTAGTTTTGCTTGTTCCATAAAAAGCATTTATAAAATATTGGATTCCCTTTACTGGTTGATTAGTTGTGAATGTATTTAGGATAGTTGAATACATATCAACAAATGCCGATAAGTTCAACTTGTAGCGGGAGTAAGACAAACCAGTCAATATTGCTTTTTCATTCGCAACAAAGCTCTGCTCACCAAAATTTGAGGCATAAGGAGCTCGGTAATCTTCGTGTGCATAGCGGCCTTCAACCATAAATGACACATCATCTGAAATATTATTGATGTAGTTCAGTCGAGCTGATGGGTTGTTGTTTATATCAAAACTAGTCTCGAACTTCGTGGCTGTATAATCAGTGTTATAATTTCCATAAATGGAATTTAACATTCCCTCTTGCCCCTGAAATGTACTGAATGAATTGGAACTAATAGGAATATCATATTTCAAATAAGTACTAAGAATACCAAAACTAACATTATTTAAATTTGCTTCAAAGTTAGCACCATATAACTGTTCATTTAGTATTCCTTTCTTTTTCCGCTCAGTTTCTGTTCTGAAATATCTAGACTTATAGACAGAGCTAACTATCTCTTCTTCATCTCTATATGTTGCTGCTCTGTTAGTATTCCCTACAAAAACTCTAACAACTATATTGTTGAAATAATTATAGTTGTGAGTGTATTCTAAGAACCCACCACGAAAGAAACTGCTTTCTAATGTGGAGCGATTAACTTGAGTACCATAACCATATTCAGTTGATGTATTAATAAAATCTGTACCTTTTAAACTCAGAAAACTTTGGTCATATAGATTACCCAATCCAAAAAACATGTTGTAATCCCCTGCTATTACTTTCACATTTTCATAATTATACTCCAAACCTATACTTGTAAAGTCCAAAACTTCTACCTCACCTGCATCTTTATCAGAAACTGCACTTATTTCAAGTCCATCATATCTTACATTCAGCTTTTGATATAGATCTAACCTACTTCCTTGGAACTTATCTCTAACAAATCCATCTTCTTTCTGAAGAGTACTGTGATTTCTGACTGTATAGGTTGTTCCCTCTCGCTGTCGCCTACTTTTTTCAATTGTAAGAGTATTAATAAGTATATGCTTAATAAATTCATCTGTAGGTAAAGAGTTAATTGCATTCAAAAGCTGAGTTTTTATTAGTATAAGGGCGTCTCTTTTGAAGCTGATTGAAAAGCTCCCTACTAACTAAAGGAATATCTTCCAGTTAAGTAATCTCCTCATCATTAATGTTCATAGGGTACTTACTATAGTATGAATATAAATCTTGAATCTGTGATATATCTAATCTGTTTTTATAAACTGGGTTTAGCTCTCCCATATACTTTTCGAGTAGTAAGTCGAAGTCCTCTGCTAACAAAATGGAAGGCAAAAATAATATTATAAATATTTTTCTAATCAAAACTAAAAGCTAAGCCAAATTTGTGAGTTGTACCCAAATAATTGTGATAATTCAAATCATATATAATCTCTAATCCCGTATTTATATTTAAAATCATATTTGCTTCAATCATCTGTGGATTTGTAAGATAACTAACACCCACTTTTTAGCAATTTGTCAAAGTCATGAGCTAGACCAAGCATCATTCCGGTTGTACTTTCTAAGTAAATTTGTGTACCAACTTGAAGTATAAAATTATCTTCAATTTCATAAAGTAAACCAAAATTTGCCTCTTGTCTTACTGTATTACTCTCACTTTCATATCTATTATTAAGTAGGTTGGTAAAAACAAATCCAGCTTTTAGGGTGCTATCCAACTCTACTATTCCATTTAGATTAAAATTTAACTTGTCATAAGATTGGAAGTCTGATATATTTAGAAATGAATAATTAAAAATAACGGAAGTAGTCAATCTGCTTATAAGCTTAGTTCCTAGAGAATATGATATATTAGAGCAGTTAAAATTATCTGAGAAAGTCCCACCATAAGTTGCAAAATGGAAAAAGTTACCTGTTTCAAATGAGGCATAGACATTATTATAATTTAACCCTTCTAAACCAAAGCTATTTGGTGTGTAACTAAAAGCAATACTATTTCGTTCTGTATATTGTAATTTAGTGGGATTTTCAGATACATCCAATGTAGAAAGAGAATAAACGGAAGACTTTATATTTGGTGAGTTATCATTAGCAATTACTACTTCGTTGCCTATTATGCAAAGAGTAATAATTAAAAAAATGAATCTATTTGTAAGAGTTCTGTCCATTATGTTATCTTTGTATAAGTTCAATATAAATAAAAATGTAGAATTATGATTAGATTTGCGTTATTATTAGCTGTTTTCACGGTATTTTCAGGTGAAATTTTATCACAGGAAATTGAGGCCAATGTAAATGTAAATATGGAAATGTTGGATCAAGAGTACAGAGTCAATGTTTCGACTATGGAACAAGACTTAGAGAATTATATAAATTCCACTAAGTATACAGACATTGATTGGCAAGGTAGCAATATACCTGTTGATATCTCGATAGTACTTTCAGGTGGTTACAATAATAGGTATCAAGCAAGGATATTTATTGCATCCAATAGATATTTGTATGGCCAAGATGAAGGTAAATCAGTAGTTATGAGGATAGGAGATGACCAGTGGTCATTCGAATATGCAAGAGGCGCATTCTTCAACTATGACTTAAATAGATATAATGAGTTCTCAAGTCTAATAGATTTCTATATGCTCATAGTAATTGGTGTTGATTTAGATACTTATGAAACACTGGGAGGTAACCCTGCTTACAATAAAGCTCGACGTTTAGCAGGAGTAGCAGCAGCTAAGGATGTACCTGGATTTAATACTTACGTACAACCAGGGGAATTTACTAAGTTTTCATTAATTTCAGAGCTAACTGATTTGAGATATGAAGACTTAAGGATATTGTTCTTTGAATACTATGTTGATGGATTAGATATGATGTCAGAAAACAAGGAGAAAGGACTTGAGAATTTAAGAAATATTATTGCCAATATGGTTTACTTTAAAAAAGAGAAGATGGTAGGACCAAGCGTTCTACTACAAGCATTTACAGACTCTAAAGCTAGAGAACTTGGTGCTACTTTTGAAGGATATACGGACCCTACAGTATTTGATGATTTGAAATATTTAGCTCCTAGTTCAACCACTATATTTGAACAACATGAAAATAAATAGAGTTTGATTTCATTTCTAAAGAATAAAAAAGGGTAGTCAATTGACTACCCTTTTATTTTAAAATCTATTTTTTGAATTAGATTATGAAATTTTACCAATTACTAGTGGCTCATCAGATTTACAAGCATTTATTATCTTGTCAACATTTTCTTCTCTAGCTATTAAAATCATACCAATACCTAAGTTAAATGCTTTTCTCATTTCTTCATCAGAGATATTCCCTTCTTCTTGTATCAATTTGAATATTGGAAGCTGCTCCCATGAATTCCAATCAATATCTAAATTCATTCCTTCAGGAAGAATACGAGACGTATTTCCTACTATACCACCACCAGTAATATGTGATATTCCAGTTAGAAGTTGTGATTCTATTAATGGCTTTACGTTATTTAAGTAAGACTTATGAACGTGAAGTAATGCTTCGCCAACGGTCTCACCTAAAATTTCTGATTTATCGCTTACATTATACCTAGGAAATAATACTTTTCTAGCTAAAGAATAACCGTTAGTATGAAGTCCAGATGATTTCAATCCAATTAATACATCACCACTTTTTATTTCAGATCCGTTAATAATGTTTTTCTTATCAACTAAACCAACAATAGTACCTGACATATCATACTCACCCTCATTATAAAAACCAGGCATTTCAGCAGTTTCGCCACCAATTAGGACACAGTTATTCTCTTTACATGCTACAGCAAATCCCTTTATTACATCAGCTGCAACATTTGGCACTAATTTACCTGTAGCAAAGTAGTCTAAAAAGAAGAGTGGAACTGCACCACCAGCCAAAATATCATTAGTACAATGGTTAACAAGACATTGACCTACAGTATCATGCTTATCTGACATAAATGCAACTTTGAGCTTTGTACCAACACCATCTGTAGATGAAACAAGTACTGGGTGTTCATAATCTGGGAATTTGGCATCATAAAAACCACCAAAAAGTCCAACATCTGAAAGTACATTCTTGTTCATTGTTTCTTTAATATAAGGTTTGATACTATCAACAGTCTTTTCCCCTGCTTCTATATCTACACCAGCTGATTTATATGTTTCTGACATAATAATTTCCTATCTAATTGGTTTCCATTCTTTGGAATAAGATTTTCCAAATATTAGAACAGAAACTGAATTTAAAAACCACTTTGTTAAAGTGTTGATATAACCCTCTTTTTTGAATCTTCTTGGAGATTCATAAACAACTATTTCTTCTATAAATTTTACTTTTCCTTTTTTAGCTAGACGGTGATACAAGTCGAAATCTTCACCAGCAACTATCTTATCTCTATAACCACCAACATTTTTAAAGGCTGATGCTTTTATTATTTGGCATTCTCCGCGCCCCATACCCATTCCTATTAGATTAAGGAATTTGAAGTATTTATTCATGAAGAAATAAAACGCTGAATCCATTTTACCAGTCTCTTCTTTCAATGGTAATACATTGGTTGCGATAGCATCTACATTTTTTAAACTTGGCAAATTTTCCCAGTTAAGTAAGACTTTGAATATAGACTCGATGTTTTCTGGGTAAGTATCAGCATTTATAAAAAATAATATATCGCCTTTAGCTACTTCTGCACCTCTGTTCCTTCCCTCTGCAATTGTTTGTCTATGGCTTTTATTATGTTGAATTAATTTGTCAACAGAGCCATTAATCATAGCAATTGTGTTATCTGTACTTCCACCATCGCTTACAATTACTTCTAAGCCATACTTTATCTTTAATTCATCATTATATATTGACAGAGTATCGCTTATGATTTTCTCTTCATCATAAACAGGTATAATTACACTTATCTTTACATTATTATCGATTTCGTACTCTTGTCATTTGAATCATTACAAAGTTATTAAATTATCTAAAATTCTACGAATGGATATATCAACATAAATTTAGTTTCCCTTCCAAATTCTATTGCTGGTGCTGGCCATTTAATATAATTAAGTGATTGAATTATCCAATCAAATGGAGGTCCCATCTCAGGAAGAAGTTCTGGTAAATTATAATCTAGTGCAAGTATCACTTTTCTATCTCCGTTTACGAGACTATTTACATTGTATGAATTAGAACAATCAAATGATGGGTCAAATGGATCGCATAAATTCCTAACAGCATATCCAACGGATAACTGCAACCATTTGGGCCAATATTTACTATAATCTTCAGGAAGCATATTATGTACATTCATAGACATCCATAAAGTATGAGAGCTATAGTCATCTATAAAAGCGAAATGTGGACGTCTTTTATTTTCTCCGTGCCAATCAGCTGGGAAATAAGTAAACTTTGGTGTGAAGTTTTGTAGATATGGGACATAGTGCTTAGCAAGAAAGAACCCTGCACCAAAAGCATTAGCATACATATCGGAAGGTGAAAATCCAAAATTTTCTCCATAACCATCTAAAATTTCAATATATGTTTGATAAGTTAGCCCAACTGCAGCGCCCAATATATTAGACAATTCCCAGTTAATACCTGTTGAAGCTAAAAAGTCAGTATATAAATATGATAAATAATAGCCTCCGAATATATGGCCTGCTTTGTCAGCGTAAAGTGCATATTGACCATCTTCAATAACTTTGAACTCAGCTTGATCTTTCCAAATAGTGTTTGCTTGATAAATATGTTGTGATATCATGAAAGCTGTGGTCAAGGCAGTAACTCCAACAAAATAGCCAGTTTTAATATTTGTTTCTTCATAGGGAAGCTCGCCTGATATTGAATATCTCTTTGTGCCAGCATATTGAAATTCAGATGAGTCAATGAAGATTTCTTCAGATTGTAATGTATTAAAAGAAATAAATAAACTTAAGGTTAATATTAAAATTTTTGAAATTATATTAAGTCTCACTTTAATTTTGGCTTGATTATTGTTGTATTGTAAATTAATATAAATTTATTAATATATCTAATGCAAGAACACGTAAAGATACTAAAGGATACCAGAATAGCAAAAGGTCTAGACATTTCTGAAGTTTCCAGAAAAACTGGAATAAGAGAAAATGTCTTACTTGAAATTGAATCTGGTACAATGCCTAATTTACCTACTGTGTATCTCCGTTCTTTCATTAAGAAATATGCAAATTTTTTGGGCCTATCAGAGGATTCTTATTCTCAATTGATGAGTGAGTTAAACTCACAGTTCACACAAGAGCAATTATACCATAAACCCATAGCTAAAGATGCTTCTAGCGGTATAGATCCCATTGATCAGAATGTAATTGATTTAATTAAAACTGGTAATTATAAAAGATTACTATCTGATAGAAGATTAGTTTCATCTCTATCTTACTTTGGAATAGGTATATTGATATTTTTGATTGTCTATTTCGTGTTCTTTTCATCAGACAATAATAGTAGTAATGGAGCCATTGAAGGTATTGCTAATACTGATGTAGATAATGAAGGTGAAAAAGAAGACAATTTATTCGATTATTTTGAAAGCGAAGGAGATAGTATAATACTTGAAGCATTTGCTTTAGACAGTGCATGGATGAGTATAACTATGGATGGAAAAATAAACGAAGAGATTCTTATGAAACCAGGAATGAAAAAAATATGGAAGGCTGAGAAATTCTTTACACTGACATCTGGAAATGCAGGTGGAATGAAACTAAAAAGAAATGGCGAAGAATTAGAACCCCTTGGTGCCAGAGGTAATGTGGTTAACAACGTTAAAATAACAAAAGATGAAATAACTAAATAGTTACTATCTTCCACTCTTTATTAAATCATGTATTCTTACTAATCCTGTTAAATCATTATTCTCATTAACTACTGGTAAAACACTAATCTGACTTTTTCTATTTTCCATAATTGATAAAGCTCTACCAACTAAAATATCTTCTTTAATAGTAATTGGGTCATAAGTCATAACATCTGACAATTTTATTTTAGATATTACATCATTTTCACTCAGTGCTCTTCTGCAATCTCCATCTGTAATAATCCCAATTAAAGAACCATCATCTATAACACAAACACATCCTAATGGTTTATTAGTCATTTCCATAAGAGCTTGTTTAAATTCATCTTTAATATTAACAATAGGTAAATTATCACCCACATGCATCACCTCTTTTACTGAGGTACTTAGGTTTCTACCTAACTGTCCCAGAGGATGATTTTTTGCAAAATCTATTTCATCAAAATTATTTATTCTCATAACGCAAGCTGCAATAGCATCACCAAGTGCCATAGTTGCTGTTGTACTAGTCGTAGGAGCTATTTCTATAGGGCATGCTTCTTTTTCTATAGGGACATATAAATGTACGTCTGACTTTTCTGCTAAATAGGAATTAGAACGAGAAGTAATAGATATTACACTAGTCCTTTTCTTGAGATATGGAAATAATAGAACTAATTCATCAGTCGAACCACTTTTCGAAATCAGTATAGTTATATCATCGTCTTCTACTATACCTATATCACCATGCAACGCTTCAACGGGATGAAGAAAGAGAGCAGGAATACCTACACTTGAAAAAGTAGCAGCCATTTTTTTAGCTACAATACCAGATTTTCCAACTCCAGAAATTATAACTTTTTTTGCTGTTTGAATCTTATCGCAAGCTTGAATAAAACTATCGTCCAAATTTTCAGAAAGATTTATTATAGCTTCTGATTCCTCTTTTAAAACTCTTTTAGCTTCTTCTATTAAATTCATTTTTTTTTATGCAAATTAGTAAATATTTCTAACCTGGAGGCCATGTCATTTTTCTTCCACCTAATAAATGAAGGTGTATATGGTAGACTTCTTGTCCCCCATTTTCATTACAATTGAATACAAGTCTATATCCATCTTCTGCTAATCCCATTTCTTTTACTATTAATTTAGCTCTATAAATCAGTTTACCCGTGAGCTCTATATCGATATCTGAAATTTCATTTATTGTTTTAATTCTTTTTTTAGGAATAATCAATAAATGAATAGGAGCTTGTGGATTTATATCTTTGAAAGCCAAAATATCCTCATCCTCAAATACTATATCTGCAGGAATTTCTTTATTTATTATTTTATCAAAAATTGTTTCGCTCATAATTACATAATCTCATTTTAATTAATAAAAAAAAGCCCTTGTTGATAAATCAACAAGGGCTTGAATTTTAATAGTTGCTAAATACTTATTGTACTACATTCATCTTACCTGATTGCGTTTCGCCATCAATAGTAAGTTTGTAGATATAAGTACCATTTGATAATCTATTACCAACTGCATCAGTTACGTCGTAAGTGAACTCTTCAGTTCCCTCTTGTACTTCGTTAACTAATGTTTTAACTACGTTTCCTAATATGTCAACGATTTCTAATCTAACATTAGCTCTGCTTGGAACAGAGTATCTAAATGTAGTTTCATCTTTAACAGGGTTTGGATAGTTAGCTAAAGTAGCAACACCATTAAAGTCAACTTCTACAATCTGAGAATCGAAACATTCTTGAGTACCATCGAAATCAACTTGTCTTAATTGATATTGGTAAGTAGTACCAGGAACTACATCTTCGTCAGTGAAGTTATAGTAGCTAGTAGTTTTAGTATTACCATTACCATTCATAAATGAGATTTGCTCCCATTCAGTGTTTCCTTGGTCTAATGTCATTCTCTTCTCAATGTAGAATCCTTTGTTGTTTTCTTCTGAAGCAGTAACCCAATCTAAATCGATTGCATTTTCTCTTTGGTCACCTTTGAAGCTAACTAACTCAATTGGAACGTAATCATCACAATCTTCAACTGATTCAGTTGCTCTACTTCCAGAAGACTTAGCACCTAAGTAAGGTCTAATCAATGGAATCCAAGTACCATTAGTCAAAGTTGCAGTAGTTGGGTCAACACCAACACCGAAGTGGTGTAAGTGAGCATAACCAACATTACCAATACCTGGAGTAAATGGTGCCCAGTTACCTGATTCTCTTGTATTCTCTAGTGCAAAGTAGTTATTATTTACTAAATCGCCGTTACCATTTCTTTTTCTGAATTCTTTGTGGATATTCAGAGATACACCAGATTCACCAACAATTGGCTGTGCAGGTGGAATGTAAACGTTTAGAGTTCTAAGTCCAGCTCTTTGTCTTGAACCACCAAGCTCAAGTCCAGTTTCACCTAATTGTGAAATAGCCATCCAATAAGTACCAGGATCTAAGATTTGTCTTTGATTTTTAGGTAAAATGAAACGAACATACTCGCCATAAACAAGTTTATCAGTTCTGTCATCTCTACCTCTATCTCTGTTAATCACAGATTCGTCAATTAATCCTTGAGGTACGTTAATGTCTTTGTTACCATTGTAAATAGCCAATGATATCGCATCAGGTGCTTGGTTTATTCTACCAAAGAATGCTTCATAACCATAAATAGTATCCGTTTGTAATAATTCGAATTTCATAGCTAATTGACCTGAAATACTACCACCAATATAACCAGCACCATGTAGTGACTCATTATATGAACGTGCACCAGCTGTAGTACCACCATAAGCATATCCTTCTAAGTTCAATCCTCTACCTTCAGGGAAAGCTCCACCACTAATGTCGTTTCTAGGATTCTGAACTGGGTCATAAGCAAATGTTTCACCAAATGTAACTTCGAAGTCAGTATAAGTTGTATCATTAAACTCTTCTAAGTCACCACCTGGAACAACTACGATAGCCTGAGCTCTATATTCACCTTCACCAAATTCTCTAGCATTAAAGTTTGGCGGGTTTCTTACGATCTCATTATTTCCTTCGTGAGTTGTAACTGGTACTGCTCTACAGTAAACCAATTGACCAGTATTAGGGTCAGTGTTTGTACCTTTAAATATCTTAACTAAGATATAATAGAAAGGTGCGTTGTTAATTGTGTTGTTAGTTGCAGTAACTTCAATTGGAATAGAAGATGCCTGAGTTGCAGGTGCTTCTGTATAAGGCCAATCGAAAGCGATTGCACTAATTTCAATATCAGTAGTCTCAACTGAACTAAATAGTACATTTACGTTATCAACTAAATAATCATCATCATCATCTGGAATACACTGTGCACATTTCTGATCATTAGAAGCAAACATTTTGATTCTAAATCTGAAGTGTTTTGCACCAGCATTTTGCCATTTAATAAAAGTATCTGGTACTGGTACGAAATACTTTTTGTAAACGAAATCAAAACCATCGTCATAGATATCAGCACGTAGAGAGTTCATCTCTCTTGTTCCAGCATTAGGTTCTGCTAATGATGAATCTTTATCGCCTTCTAAGAAACCAGTAATGTATCCGCCACCACCGAAAATACCTAATGCAGGTACTTTAGTCTCAGCATCTACACCACCTCTTCTAGGGTGATTTCTCCATCTGTTATCTTTAACGTTAGTGATATCTTTAACACCATTGTCAGAAGGAAGCATGATTTCTACTGCTAATATATCAGGATTAGCAGCAACTGAACCACCTCCTCTGTAGTTGTTAAATGGATCAAAGTTTAGTACCGATCTTGGCTCTGGTCCAACTAATGAGTTGTCACCAAATCCTCTATCCCAGAATTCTCTATCAAGAGTTCTTTGGACAGAAAGTGAAATAACTGATCCATATCTGTTTCTCATGTCAATTGGGTGAGATCTTAACTCATCACCAGGAGAGTTATCTTGTCCAAATAGATTTTTTCTATTCATCTTGATTACAGGAGAGCTTAATATAAAGTTCTCATTGTTATCAGCAGCATATTGACCTCTTGGAGCAAGTGGGTGTCTTGAATTTACATCACCACTTACAACTTCTGCGTCTATACTTACCCATTTTTGAACAGATGGGATAGCAGCATTACCAATGATATGGTATTCTCTTACATCATCACTAAAGAAATTATGTATTTTCATAACGTGTAAGTTTACACCAGCAGTATCATCAAATGGCCAAGTATCGCCTAAGCTTTTACCATTGTTAGGGTTAGTTGCATCAGCGATTACGAATGCAGCCATTTTACCAATTTGATAAAGTTTGTTATTCTCATCTCTTGCGAACTCATTTGGCTCGAAAGGAGGGAATTTAACTTGTACGTAACCATAAGGAGGTATACCATCTCTTGGTTTACCGTTCCATGAATTTGTACCAGGGTAGTTAGCAACTTCTGCTTCGTAGTTACCATCTTTGTCAATTGTAACATTAACTAGTCTTACTCTAACATCTGGGTTACCTTCACAATCTTGAAGTGCAGTATCAGGAGAAGACAAACATCTGTTATCTACAGGAACTGCTCTATTGTAAATTAATCTACCTGTTGCTTGATTCTGTACTCTAAATCTTGCATAGAAATTCAAATCTTGAGGTACAAAGTTAATACCAGTCGGTGACTGAATATCGTTTGAAACGTTTTGAATAATTGCAACTGGTTGAATAGCACCTAAGTAATCATTACCAGCTAATAACTCATAGTTATTAACTTCAGTTGATTTAACTTGTTCAGAGAAAGCTAAATCAGCATTAGGATCTTGTTTTCTAACTCTGTACTGAATATCAACAACTCTCAAAGTGTTTTGGTGTTGTTTGAATTTAACAGAACTGAAAGTCTGTGGATAACTAGCAGGGGCTCTTACATAAGAGAAATATTGAGTAAATTGTTCATACTCAGCAACCCATGGGAAATCATCATCACTTTCGTCTGGACCGCCAGTTACGTTATAATTTGCGTGACGACCAAAGCCATATACACCAACTGTTGAGTTAGCTCTAAAAATATCTTTCGCCTGTATAAGACCATTACCTACTCTTACACCACCCATAAATCTTTCATAAACAATAGTAATACTACTATCATTTCTGTTAAGGATAGTTTGACCAGAAACAGCTGTATAACCATTATCGCCAGGTCTCATATCATTAGGGAATGTAATCTGGAATGGTGGATATATTTTTCTTCTTACTGGAGCTAGATTCTCAAAGTAAATAATTAACTTATCATTATTTATTGTTCTTCTATAACTTACTCTACCGTGATTATCTACTTTGTTAGTTGTAGTAGAGTATTGTGATAATTCATTATCACCATACATAAAACCAATTAAAGCTGGTTTGTAAGCTCTAGAGGTAATTTCATTCATACCAGTTGGATTTACCAATAGACCTCTATTAGCTCCATCACCTCTAATACCACCATTTATATCATTAGCGTTTCCACCAAGAACAGAATATTTGAATCCAAAATCATCTGGAGTATTATCTGCTAAACCGTTACCAACTCGGCTTCTGTTTTCACCATTGATAAAACCAACAAATCTATCCATAGAGTTAGGATCGTAAGCAGATTCTTCACCTGAAGGTATGTATCTGGTACCAAACTCATCATAGAAATATCTTCTGTTAGTTAGAGCAATCAAACCGTTAGTAGTTACGTAAAAAGAATCATAACGTACACCATTGAAGTAGAAACCACCTGCAACTTTCATTGGCATTGGGCCGGCGTAAGCGTTGTCAGTAGTATCTTGAACTAGTGAGTTAAACTCAAAGTAACTATCTCCATTTGTTGGATAAGCATCGTTTCTGAAGTAACGTAAACCTTCCTCTTTGTTATCCCTCCAATAGTTTGAATCAACTATTCTTGGGCCAGCAATAACATTCACCCATTCATCTGGATCTTGTTCTCTGCTATAAATTGTTTCGTTCGGCCTCCAGTAAGCTGGGGCGTTGTCATCGTTATCTACTAAATAGTAACCCGTAGATACAGCGATATTTGCGTGAGGGTTATTTACGAGTTGGAAAGGAAGTGGTGCAGTTCCTATTGCATAAGAACTCTTCCTTTGAATTTCACCATTCTTACCGTCATCTAATTGACTGCTATTTACATCTTCTGTAGTTTGTGCTTCACCGTTATATGGTTCAACTGTAACAGAAACATCGCTAGCAAACAATGTTGTTGCGGCAAAAAGGGAAACGAGAAATATAGAGTATATCCTTCTCATTTAATTCTCCTTATATTGTTAAAAAAAATAATTGTTTTAAAATTTGTATTCATTTTCTATCTCTTAAATCTCCATCCATTATCTTCATGTTCAAATATCCAACCAGCAATTTTACCTGGCTCTATTGAGTTGAAGAAATTCCAGTATTCATTGTCATATACTGGTCCTGAACTTGTATCGTCACTTGGAACTGACTCAGCTTGTTCAACTATTTTAGTCAATCTATTTTTCCAAGTATCTAAATTTTCTTTTCTTAAATCTATCCATCCATCGTAGCAAAACTGATTAATGTTATCCGAGCTAAAATCAATCTCGTTACTATTATGCTGTACTGGGATTTTAACAAAATCTCCTCGTAAGTACTTTCCGTTATCCAATAATATTGGTAATCCAATTGATAATATTTGACTTCTTAATTCAGAATTTGTTTTGATTTCATCATTTATTCTGTTAGTTAATTCAGAAGTTTCAATATTCAAAATATTTTTAACGTTGCTTTCAACTTGTCCTATTAAATTAGCTTCGTGAAGTAATTTCGATAATCTTGGAGGTCCGAGCAATTCAAATGCAACACTCTTCTTACCAGTTTCTTTCTCTAGTAAATTAAGTCTTTTGACTGCTTCATTTCTCAAGTAACCGCCTCTGTAAGTGGGGCCCAATGCAAAAGCATCAATTCCTTGAATTATGTCTTTACCAGTGTTACCACCTCTCATTTCAAAAACAGCGTATTCGGCTATTTCTTCTGGTGTTACTAATTCCATTTGTCCTAATGCACTGATTGCCTCAAATTCACCTTTGGAGAAAATTCCATTTTCACCAGTATCGATGAATACTGAATTTAGAATTTCACCAGTTTGATTTACACCAGACTTATTATCGAACTTGAAAGAACCCTCAGTACTGATTGCAGACTCTGGATTCATATCAAATAGTGAAATTTCATTTCCACCTTTCTTTACATTCCCATATGCTATTCGCTTCCAAGCAATAGTAGCTGCAGGTTTAATTTCCTTTACAATCGTGCTATTTGGTGTCCTTGCTAACAAATACATAAGCATTGTTTGAGCTCCAGCAACAGCTGTTTTAGACATCAACACTCTCGATGGTCTTTCTTCACTGTGTGTATAAGGTATATTCATACCCATACCACCTGTGCCAGTTGTACCAATTTTTAAATACATTTCAGTTTCGAATTCTGTCATTGCAGAGTGCAAAATCTGAACATGTCTTATTAATTGTGGTATATAAGAGCTAGCAATTAATTTCTCTACATTCTCATTATTAATGTTATTCTTTTCAATGTCATTTAAAACATTGTTTGATTGTTTGTAGACATTAAGATACGCAATAGCAGTAGCTGTATTAACACAATCAATGATTGCATCGGGTTTACTTTCCTTAATAAAATTGTATAGTGCAGAATGTTTTAAAATAGTTTCATCTAAGTCTGCAAAAACATCATTTATGAAACCATTTCTGGAATCTTCACTATTGAACAATTCACTTGGATTTATATCTTTCCAATCATTTCTTGTAAAAATATTTCCCCAGAAGGGTGTAAACTTTGTATCACTATTTTTAAATTCCTTTTCTAAATCAGCAACCGCTTCTTTAACTTCTGACTCTCTTAATGAAGTAACAATCAATTCAGATGGATTATGTTTCATAAGTTGCTTGCAAATTGCAGAGCCAACTAATCCCCATCCACCTATAACTAAAATTTTAGAATTTTTAATTCTCATTTACTTTCCATTTTTATACTATAAATTCATATCGTATTTTTGGCATTCACGTAAATTAAAAAATTGTTAATTATGAAACAAATAAGAAAAATCAACAGTAACTCATATTTGTAAGATTTAAGATTTCAAAGAACTTGTCACTTTTACTATATATAAAGACACATGAACACCAAAAACGTCTCACAAAATGATAACTTTTTTTTATGTTTGTTTTCCACAAGATAGTTCATAATTAGCGTTAATACTTATATTACAACAACTTATTGAGTTGCAACACGATATGGAAATTATATTATTTTTTACATCTTTTTTCATTTATTTCTTCAGAGCAGTGTTTTTCATCATTGGTTCTAAGCGAGGACGTTTAAAGTATGCTAGCATAAAGATGGAAAATTTGCCATTTATAAGCGTAATAGTACCAGCTAAGAATGAAGAAATAAGCATAGAAAAATGCGTTGATTCAATAGTTAATTCAAATTATCCTGAAGAAAAATTCGAAATTATAATTGTTAACGATCAATCTACTGACAAAACAACATCAATTCTAAATGAGCTAAAAAGCCAACTTAAGAATCTTAAAATCATACATATTGACCAGAATCAAAAAAAATCAATTCCTGGGAAGCCAGGTGCTTTAGACAAAGGAATAGACTATGCAAAAGGCGAATTATTACTTTTTACTGATGCAGATTGTATAGTGAATAAAAATTGGATTAAAAGTATGACCAAGACTTACGTAAGCCAAAAATCTGATTTAATAGCTTCATTTACACTAGTAAATTATAACAATTCTTTTGGAAAATTCCAAGCTGTTGAATGGCTGATGTCACATACAATGGCCTCTGGAGGAATTGGACTAGGATTTACTTTAGGTTGTTTTGGTAATAATATGGCTATAGCTAAAAGTATGTACGTCAGTTTGGGTGGCTATAAATCAATCCCATTCTCTGTTACAGAAGATTTAGCATTACTTCAAGCAGTTGATAAAGTAGGTGGTAAACTTAGCTATATATGTACTGAAGAAAGCACAGTTACAACAGAGCCATTAGAAACAGTTAAACAATATTTAAAACAAAGAAAGCGTTGGGCATTAGGTGGAAGAAAACTTGGATGGAAAGCTGTCTTTTTTGTGATAACTTCGTTACTCATTTGGTTAAGTGCATTAGTTAGCATTGGCTTTGGAAATTACTTTTTAGCTTCTATGATAATTTTATTAAAAATAATATCAGATGCGATATTGGTAATACCATCTTTATTGACAGTAAAAGAATATAAATTACTTCCTTATGTCATTCCTTCGAGTATAATTTTTATAATAGTAGAATTATTACTTCCAATATTAATACTTGATAAAAAGGTTGAATGGAAGGGAAATACTTTTGATCTGTAACCTCTACTTACCTTGAAAATCTATTGATTCAATGATTTTGTTGAATGTTGGCTGGAAAAAATCGAAATCTTGTGCAGAAGACTGGAAATAACCATAAAAAAGTTGATTCTGTTTTGCAGTAACTAACTCATACATTTTAAATATTGGTGAATTATACGAAGGTTGTGATAGTGTTAGAAATCTAGTTGCACTCCAACCATTTAGAGCAAATTTCTTTTGTGATAACAAATCATATTTTGAATAAGCTTCTGTATTTTTCAGCTGACTAGATTGCCAAAATGAAACTAACCCATTAGGATCACTGATACCATAATTTTCTTGCATGTTGTAATTGTATGAAAGAGTTAATTTTACTGCTTGGAATCTAGGACTTTTATCTTTTTGGGGGACTGTTACTATTATTTTATCTTCACCATCTTTCGATTGCTTTTCAACTATCCAATGAGAAGGTATATTCAAGTAAAAATTCCTGTCTTCTGAGTCAACTCTTACAAACTTATAATCCTTAGGGTCTTTAAACTCAACCCCTGTTATAGAATAAAGCTCGTTTCTATCTTTTTCGGTTAAATCTTTCTTACCAAGTTTATCATAACTAACAGCTCTGTTATTCAAGGCGTCAGTATTTTGGGAATTCTTTTCTAATACTTTTGTATAAGTATTTGCAGCTTTTTGAAATTCATTGTTTTTGAAGTATGTAAGTGCTAAACTCATGTATAATTGTTCTTTGTCCAAACCTTTACTTTTGGCAATATTGTAGTGTTTGATTGAAGACTCATAGTCTTTTTTCAAACTATATAATCTTCCCAGTTGGTAATTTATTTCGGGGTTTTTAGTGTCTAAAGACTCAGCAACTTTTAAATCTTGTATGGAATTATCCGTATCCCCTATAGAACTGTAAGCACTTCCTCTATTCAAATAAGCTTGAGCAAACTTTGGGTCTTTCTCTATTGCAGTTGTGAATTCATTTATAGCATCATTAACATTCCCTAAATAAGCATCTGCAAGCCCTCTTGCATTATAATAATCAGCAATTTTAGGATCAATAGCTATTGCATCAGTAAAGTGTATTTTTGCATCTTCATATTTTTTTGTGAATAAATAAGCAAACCCAATTTGACCTTTAATATAAGCACTATTTGGTTTTTTTATTAAAGCAACTTCATACTTCTTTATTGATTGCTCATATCTACCTTGTTTATATAAAACTTCCGCCTCATTAAAGACATCACTTTGTGTAAAGAGAGAAGTAGTTGTAAATAGTATTAAATTTAAGAGTAGTAAATTAAATTTCATTTTTCCCGATTTTTAGTTATTATAGTGGTTTTACATTAAAACAACGGATTAATTATAAAAAAGTTTTTTATTGCCATTCTTTTCCTAGCAATATCATATAACGCTAAATCAGACCTTGGTTTTGGTTTGATGCTTGGTGACCCAACAGCTGTAACTATCAAATCTCGCTCAGGTGGAGCGAATGATTTAATTTTCAATTTGGGTTTCAAATCACATTATGGTTCTTTAAGGTTAGATGGTATTTATACCTTTAACTTTCCTAACGTCATTATTCACAGAGACTTCTCACTATATGCTGGGATAGGTGCTTCCATAGGCTTAGGAGATGGAGATGATTTCTTTAAAAACAAACGAAAAAAAGATCAAGACTTAAGTATAGGTGTAAAAGGTCTTTTTGGATTGAACTTTACACCAAGCAAGCAATTCGAAATATTCATTGAAGTTGGTCCATTAGTATCATTAACCCCTGGTATTTATGGAGATATGGAAGGATCTTTGGGGTTTAGATTTTATCCATAAAATTTTATTTATAAATTATGAATACTGAATGAAATATGTTAATATAATAATACTTTTTATATCGTTTTCTATTTCCACTTATGCAAACTGTATAACTGGAGAAGGAGAAGTCCTTAAAGACAAAATTTATCTTCCCAATGTTAATTCCATTGAAGTGAATGTTCCGATGACATTGGTACTCACCCAAGATGAGAATGAATCAGTTTTAGTAAAATCTCAAGAAGAAATACTTAAAAACTTAAGTTTTGAATACAGCGATGGTGAGTTGACTATAGTTGGAAGAGAAGATATTTGTCCAGATGATTTGACAGTTTACTTAACTATTGGTAAATTGGATTCACTGGAGTTAAATAGTAAAACTACTGTTACCGCGACTAATAAACTAGTTTGCGAAGATTTGGATTTAGAAGTAAATGAAGAATCTATTGTGCATCTTAGTTTAGATGCGGAAGAAGTTTCATTAGATATAGAAGATGGTGGTCAGGTGACTTTATCTGGTACAACAGATGAACTATATGTTCATGTAGAAGATTCAGGGAAAGCAAATACATCTAGTCTTTCTGCAGACATTGTTGAAGCTGAATTAGATGGAAGCGGTGAAATTAGCGCACACCCTTTAGAGTCACTAAAAGCTCAACTTAATGGCTCAGGCAACATTTACTACAAGAATAAACCAGCAAAGTTAGAAATCGATAAAGATGGAAGCGGTTCAATAATTAAAATGAGATAACAAATGAAAATTCTCGTTATAGAAGACGATTACGCTCATTTTCATACAATTAAAATGGCATTGAAGTATGCTTTGAATAAAAACATAGCAGTAGACAATGCATTGAAATTGAATGATGCCATAGAGTTTATGAATGAGAAAGAATATGACCTAATCATAAGCGATTTATTTTTACCTTATTCTAATACTCTTATGAATACGATTGAGAATGTAATACAAAATAAAAGAATGGCAAAAGTTGTATTCTGTAGTGCTATGAATATAGCTAAAAGTGATCTAACTCACATTAAGAGCAAAGGTTGGTTATTCTTTCCAAAAGACGAGAAATTTCCTGAAAATTTAAAACATGCGGTTCAGCAGTCATTTGCATGAAACGTTTGTTTATTTGTCATTTGGGTTCATTATTTTCCAAAGAGTGTTTCTAAGTTTTTCAACATTAATTTGTGAAACTGCTGAAATTAGTAGAGGCTCCTTGCCATCATCAAATTTTAGTTTACTAATTTCTTCTTTTGTTTCCTCATCAATTGCATCTACCTTATTAATACAAATCAACTCAGTTTTCTGTTCCATTTCAGGATTAAATTTTAGAAGTTCATTTTTTAAAGTTCGATAATCTTCTACTATATCTTCACTATAAGCTTCTAATATATAAACTAATATTTTTGTACGTTCTAGATGACGTAAAAATTGATGACCTAAACCTTTACCCTCACTTGCACCTTCTATTAATCCAGGTATGTCAGCCATAACAAAACTTTTTGATTCTGCTATCTTGACAACACCTAAGTTGGGCACCAATGTAGTAAAGTGATAATCGGCTATTTTAGGTTTCGCTGCAGACATAACAGATATTAAAGTAGATTTTCCAACATTTGGGAAACCGACAAGTCCAACATCTGCAAGAAGTTTCAACTCTAAAGTAATTTCAAGTTCTTTTCCTGGAATACCAGGCTGAGCGTATCTAGGAGCTTGGTTTACAGAGTTTTTGAATTCTGCATTTCCTTTACCTCCTTTTCCGCCTTTGGCAATAATCTCTTGTTGACCACTTTCTGTGATATCAGCAAGAATATTACCAGTATTAGTATCTTTTACTAGTGTACCCACAGGCACTTTAATTACTTTATCCTTACCATTTCTTCCAGTCCTGTTATTTCCCCCTCCAGAAACACCATCTTCAGCGGCATACTTACGAGCGTATTTGAAGTCTAAAAGAGTGCTGAGTTGTTGATTACCTTTTATTACAAGGTCTCCTCCCCAACCACCGTTTCCTCCGTCAGGTCCGCCTTTGTTTACAAACTTCTCTCTTCTGAAACTAACATGACCGGCTCCACCGTCACCTGACTTTACTTCTATATTTGCTATATCTATAAATTTCATAAACCTAATTTCTCAATTGCTTCTTCTAACTTACTTATTTTAATTACATTCAATTCTTTGGGCTCGAAACCCATTTTTTTCACGTTTGGTACTATTGCATTTTTATAACCAAGTTTTTCAGCTTCTTTTAACTTGTTTTCCAAAGCTGAAACAGGTCTGACTTCTCCAGTAAGTCCTATCTCCCCTATTACTATTGTATCTTTAGAAATTGGAATATTATTTAAACTACTTAGCAAAGATACAGCTACACCCAAATCTGTTGAGGTGTCATTTACTTTCAGTCCGCCTGCTATATTCAAAAATACGTCATTTTTGAAGAACATAGCACCTAATTTTTTTTCTAATACTGCTAATATCATCTGAAGACGTTTGTTATCAAATCCAGTTGTAGTCCTTTGTGGAACTGAATATCCAGTAGGAGATACTAAAGTCTGAACCTCTAATAGTAGAGGTCTATTTCCTTCTGTTGATGAAACAGTAACTGTACCTGGTACATTTTCTGTATTGTTAGATAAGAAGTATTCAGATGGATTTGTCACTTCTGACAAACCTTTTTCAAACATCTCAAAAATCCCAATTTCATTTGTTGAACCATATCTATTTTTAATTGCTCTTAGTATTCTGTAGTTCATACCTTTGGTACCCTCAAACTGCAGAACAGTATCAACCATATGTTCTAATATTTTTGGACCAGCTATTGCTCCATCTTTATTAATATGACCAATTGTAAAAATAGGTTTATTTAGCCTTTTTGCAAGTTGCATCAGTTTAGATGTGCACTCCCTTACTTGCACGAAACTACCCGGAGTTGAATCCAAATCACTAAGATAAACCGATTGAATTGAATCAACTATTGCAATTCCACAATCATCACTGTTAATCGCATCAATGATTACATTTAATTCTGTTTCAGCTAAAATATTCAAATTCTGAGGTATTTTTGTTAAACGTTCAGCTCTGTGTTTTATCTGACTAAGAGATTCTTCACCAGTAATATATAATGGTTTTTTATCTATTAGTTCTCTTGTCATTTGCAAAGTGAGAGTTGACTTTCCTATACCAGGGTCACCAGCGATTAGTACAAATGAACCGGGTATTATACCTCCACCAAGTACTCTATCGAACTCTCTGATACCAGTACCAAATCTATACTCTTTTCCGGTTTCTATTTCGGAAAGTTGATGGACTTTTACTTTAGTCTTTTTCTTCAGATTTAATTTTTTTGAATGTTTCCCTTCTTGTAGAACTTCATCAAATGAATCCCAACAATCACATCGGGTGCATTTTCCCATCCATTTAGCAGATTCGTAGCCACAATTTGAACAAATGTATTTGACTTTCGTTTTCATTTCGTAAATTGAATATAGATATGATTGATTGGAAAAAAACACAATATAAGAAAATTTTATACTCTATTGTTGCTATTGGAATAGTTTTAAGAATAGCAAGTGTTGGAGTGTTAGGTTTTCAGAATCAAAACACCTGGGAATACGGCACAATTGCCAAAAATTTAGCTAACGATAAGGGGTATTCGTTCTATTATTTTGATGGTGTTAATATTGAATCAGAGTTTAGAAAAGATAAATCTCCATCCCCATCAGCATACATGGCTCCAGGTTATGTTTTTACTTTATATTTTTTTGAGATAATTAGTAATGATGATTTATTTAAGCCTTTAGTTACCTTGTTCAATCTAATATTATTCATTATTACAATACTTCTACTTTTTAATTTTACATCCTGGCTTTCAAATGAAAAAACAGCTCTTTTTAGTGTTATTCTATATGCATTAATTCCTGAGTTCATATATACTACTTACTCATTAGGAGCAACACAGATTTATCATCTTTTGATAATCTGCATTTTTTATTTAGCTTTAATTCATAAATCTAATAATAGATTATATTTAGCTCTAGTATTTGGAGTTGCTATCTTGTTTAGATTTGAAATAATTCTTTTATTATTACTGTTCGTTTTCTATTTCCTATTTAAAAAAGAATTTAAAATATCCATATTATTATTAGTAATACCAACACTTTTTTTAGCTCCATGGGTAGCACGTAATTATGAAGTCTTTGATGATTTTATACCTACTTCAACAACTAGTGGGTTGAATTTATTCCGTGGTAATAATGATGTAATCACAGGTGGATGGCATAACTTTGAAACGTTAGAAAAAGTAAGAAGCTATGATGGTGATAAAGATATGATTGAACTATATCTTAATGAAATGTATACAGATGAAGCTGTTAGTTATTTAACTGATGATTTTGGTAAGACTGCAATTAACTTTGGAAAAAAGTTCTTCTATTTTTGGGTGTTAAACCCGAATGAAGAAGAAAGTACAGATATACTTTACTTTGTACCATGGTTTTTAATTCTTTCATTAGCTTTAATTGGATTATATAGAACCAAAGGTAATAGTAAGTTATTGATTCTATACTTTACATATCATACTATATTAGCTGTGGTATTTTTACCATTACTAAGGTACCAGACAATGATGAAAATAATGATTATACCCTTTGCGGCATATGGTGTTTATCAGTTACTTAATTCAACTAAAAAAGAATAACTTATTCAATAAATGTTTCTTTACCAGTTTCTGAACCGAATAATGCTTCTACGTACTTAATAGCATCAAATGGTTGTAAATCAGTTATCTTCTCACCAACACCAATATACTTTACTGGTATTTTTAATTGGTCGGAAATAGCAATAACAATTCCACCCTTTGCTGTACCATCTAACTTTGTTAATACTATACCAGTTATTGGCGCTACTTTAGAAAACTCTTTTGCTTGCTGAAGTGCATTTTGACCTGTAGTTCCGTCTAAAACTAAGAAGATTTCGTTTGGAGCATCTTGCCTATGTTTCCTCATCACTCGGCTCATTTTTTCAAGTTCATTCATAAGGTTAACTTTATTGTGCAATCTTCCAGCAGTATCTATTATTACTACATCGTTCTCATTTTTAACAGCTTCAGCCATTGTTTCATAAGCAACTGAAGATGGATCAGATCCTTGAGTTTTCTGAATAATTTCAACATCGGCTCTTTGTGCCCATACTTCAAGTTGTTCATTAGCTGCTGCACGGAATGTGTCTGCAGCTCCGATTATTACCCTTTTACCAGCATTTTTATAATTATAAGCTAACTTACCTATCGTTGTAGTTTTACCTGCTCCATTGACTCCTATTACCATTATCGAGTGTGGTTTTTTTGATTCATCTATCTGGTAAGTTCTATCATTCTCTGCAGTATTTGAAGTAATCATTAAGCTGATTATCTCTTCTTTTAAAATCTTATATAACCGCTCTGCATCATCAAAATTTTCTTTTTTTACCCTTTCTTTCAGCTTTTCTATGAGCTTTTCAGAAGTGTCAACTCCAATATCTGAAGTAATTAAAATATCTTCAATATCATCTAACAGTTCTTGATCTATCTTTCTACCTTTAAGCAGGTTAGATATCTTATCAGAGAATGACTTTCTAGTCTTTTCAAGACCCTCTTTTAGTCTGTTAAAACCAATTGCTTCTGATGTTTTTTCAACCGTTTTTTCAACAGTGTCAGAGACTTTTTTCTTAAATTTATCGAAGAAACCCATATACTATATCTTAGTTAGATTTTAATAATTTGTAAGCGTTATACATGTAAATTACAAAAGATAATACAAATACACTTGCAACAACGGCAGAACCATAAGTATAAAACCCTTCAATTTTTAATAAGATACCTATGAGTACAATTGCAGCAATGTTAACAGCACCCTTTCCTACTAAATTAGAAGCCATAACTATACCTGTTTTATTTTTAACATATATACCACCTAAGAATATGAGTATATCTCTAGCAACTATTATTATTGCGAGATATGATGGAATTACTCCTTGTAAAATCATAATTACAGCTGCGGTACCGAAGAATAACTTATCAGCAAGTGGGTCTAAGACTTTACCAAAATCCGTTATATCACCTCTACTTCTTGCAAAATATCCATCGAGGTAGTCTGATATAAAAGCGGCTATGCTTATTAGGATTACTGCAGTTATATTATCATTGATTAAATAGTATGCCAAAGGGATAGACATGGCTATTCTGAGAATACTTATATTGTTCGATATATTGAATTTGAACTTCAATATTACTTATTCAAAGATTTAAAATATTTAACTGTTTTATCAATACCATCTTCAAATGATATTTTTGGTGACCAATTGTGCTTAGTTTCGAATTTAGAATAGGAACAAACACTTCTTCTTTGCTCACCTTTTTTGGCTGGCCCATGAAACTCTTCAATTTTACTGTTTGTCTTTTCTTTCAATACTCTAAAAATTTCATTGACATTTGTTTCTATGCCCGTAGTAACGTTGTAACTACCTTCTACTTTTTCTTCTAATGATTTAACATTAGCCTCAACTACATCAGATATATATATGTAGTCTCTTGTAATAAGTCCATCACCATTTATTATTGGCTGTTCATTCTTAATTAACTTGTTTGCAAATATTGCAATAACACCAGCTTCTCCGTTAGGATTTTGCCTTGGGCCAAATACATTACCATACCTCAAAGCAGCGTAACTAATGCCATAAACTTGTTTATAATAATATAAATAATACTCATTAGTTAATTTGCCTATTCCATAGGGAGAAACAGGATTTTTTTTATGTTCTTCAGCGCAAGGAAAATCATCTTGTTCCCCATAGATAGTGCCTCCAGAGGAAGCAAATATTATTTTTTTTACATTATATCTATTGCAATTTTCGTATAGGTTTAGAGAGCCAATAATATTATTATGAGCGTCAAATTTTGGGTCATTTACAGAAACTCTTACATCCATCTGTGCTGCTTGATGAGAAAGGACATCGAAATTACCATCTTCAAAAACTTGGCTTATACCATCATCTTTGATATCCATTTCAACGAACTTAGCCTTTGGATTCAAATTTTCCCTTTTGCCTGTTGACAAATTATCAATAATTGTGACATTATGTCCTAGCTCTAAGTAACTGTCAACAATGTGTGAGCCAATAAAACCAGCTCCGCCTGTAACTAATATATTCATAAAATAGTATATAGAATGTACGAAAATTTAGATTTATACGTCTTATAAAAAAACATATTTCAATAATACTAAATTAAAAATATTTATGCATTATTCTATTCCGATTAGTCAAAGCCAAAGAAAATTAATTAAATCTCTCTACCGAAAAGACAAAAGAGGAGAACATGATTTATTTATTGCAGAGGGCTTAAAATTATGCGAAGAAGTTTTAGACTCTGATTTTCACGTGATTCAATTAATTGTTCGTGAATCACCTTCAAAATCAATAGTTCAACTAGCTGACAAATATAATGATGTTGGAGTTCCAGTATATTCGGCACCAAAACATAAATTCAGACAAATAGTCAAACAAACTACTCCAGAAGGAATAGTTGCTGTAATCGGACTTAAAGAATTAGACTTTGAACCAAAAAAGTCATTTATAGCTTTAGATGGTGTTTCTGACCCAGGTAATGTGGGTACAATAATAAGGACAGCTGAATGGTATGGAATAAATCAGGTTTTCCTTGGCGCTGAAAGTGCTGACCAATTTAGTCCTAAAGTAGTACGATCGTCCATGGGATCAATATTTAGAGTAAAAGTATTATATAAAGAAAACTTAGCAGAATTTATTAAAGATAACTTCTCTGATATTGATATCTTTGCTGCTGATAGTAATGCTAAAACACCTATTGAAAAACTTAAGCATGGTAAGAATTTTGGTATTATCTTTGGAAGCGAATCACATGGATTAAGCGAAGAGCTTAAAGATTTAGTAAAAGACAATTATATATTAGATGGTAAAGGTAGTTCAGAATCACTGAATGTAGCTATATCAGCAGGTATATCTCTTCATTATTTTGCAAAAAATGGTAAAAAATAGTATATTGGAAAATAATCAACAATAGAATTAGAAAATGAGTACTACTTTAGCACTAATTATAATCGCTGTTCTAAGTTATCTTGTTGGCTCCATTCCTATAGCAGTAATTGTTAGTAAAAAACTATATGGTTATGACATTAGAGACAAAGGAAGCGGTAACATGGGTAGCACAAATGCTTTTAGAGTTATGGGCTGGAAAGCAGGTGTTCTCGTACAACTTTTAGACATAGCCAAAGGTGTATTTGCTGTTGTTGTAATAGCAGGTTTGCTCGGCTCAGAATTAACTATCCCTAATAGTACTAGTTTTAAAGATATTACACTCATTAAGATAATGGGTGGTGTATTTGCAGTTCTAGGACATATATTCTCAGCATTCGTAAATTTCAAAGGCGGTAAAGGCGTCAATACAGCTGCTGGTATGCTTATTGGAATAGCACCTATTGATGCAGGTGTAGCACTATTTTTCTTCCTTATAGCAGTTGGTTTTTCTGGCTATATATCACTCGGATCAATTTTGGCAGCTTTCTCTTTGCCATCTTCTATGATTTTTAGGTATAACATATTACATGATTCTATACCAGGATATTGGACAATAGTTTATTTCTTAGTGGGTTTGTGTTTGTTAGTTGTCTATACTCATAGAGCAAATATCAAAAGACTTTTAGAAGGAACAGAAAATAGATTTCCTAAACTACAGATATTCAAAAAATCTTCTGGATGAAGTTTTTTAAATCAAATCCTAAATTTTTAATATGCAAGAAAGTATAGTTGTAGTTGGTGCTGGTGGCTGGGGTACAGCACTATCAATAGTTTTGTCAGAAAATTATAAACAAGTTTACTTGTGGGCAAGATCACCTGAGGTCGTTGAAGAAATTAATACCAATAGAACTAACCAGCAATATCTTCCGAACACAAAAATCCCAACAAATATTAAAGCTACTAATAGCCTTGAGGTTTTCAAAAATACTGAAATAGTAGTAAATGCCGTTCCAACCCAGTATATCCGAGATTTTTACAAAAATTATGATATAGACCTGAAGGGTAAATATATAGTGAATGCCTCCAAAGGAATTGAAAACAAATCTATTTTAACAATATCTGGCATATTTAAAGAAGTTTATGGAATTGATGAGAATCATTACTGTATTTTGACTGGTCCAAGCCATGCAGAAGAGGTTTGCAATAAACTACCTACTGCTATAGTTGCAGGTTCTAAGAATAGTGATTTATTTGAGTTAGTTCAAAAAGTATTTATAACAGATTATTTCCGAGTTTATACTTCTGAAGATGTATTAGGATGTGAGATTGGTGGTGCTTTAAAAAATGTAATCGCTATAGCAGCTGGAATATTGGATGGATTAAAGCTAGGTGATAACACTAAAGCGGCTCTACTTACCCGAGGTTTGGCTGAAATTGCTCGGTTAGGTGTTTCGTTAGGTGCAAATCATAAAACATTTTCTGGGCTCTCTGGTTTAGGTGATTTGTTTGTTACATGCGACAGCAAACATAGTAGGAATAGAAATTTTGGCGAAAAGATTGGTTCTGGTCAAAAAGCTCAAGATATATTAAAACATAGCAAGATGGTAGTCGAGGGTGTTTTTACATCAGAATCTGCTTATGAGTTGAGTAAACAAAATGAAATTGACATGCCAATAACCACTCAAATATACAACACTATCTTTGAAGGTAAGGATCCAAAAGAAGCAATAAATGAGTTAATGACAAGGGATAGAAAAAATGAATGGTATAGCTAAAATATGCTTATTATTTATTCTACTGTCATATACATTGATAAGCCAAACAAAATGGGCTGATACAGTTTATAATTTTACGAGTGAAAAAAATTCTAAACTTAATTCAGCAAAACAAATATTAGGACCTCCCAATACACTTTCAAGCGAATCAACACCAAACTCTTGGTCTCCTATACCAAATTCTGAAAGACCATATGAAATAATAACAGTTGGTTTTAATAATACAAACAAGGTAAATTTCTTATTTCTAAATATGAATCTTGGCAGAAAAAGCTTAAAAGGTGTTCTATTATTTGACAAAGAGAGTAATGAATACAGTTTAGATATTGACAAGTATTTGCTAACTGACGATAATGGAAAACTTACATTTAAAATTGAATTCGATTATGTAATTGAAAGAGCAGAATTAATAGTCGACGTGAATAATACTAACAACGATGTTGAAGTTGATGCTGTTGGGATTGGTATTGACACAACTGGCGTATGGTCCATGAATGAAATAAGAAATAGCAGCTTTGTCGGCAAAATCAAAAACATGGGTATTAGAATTAATTCTATATACTCAGAATTAGCTCCTATTATAAGTGCTGATAATAATACTTTATTCTTTACAAGAGATGGACACCCTGAAAATATTGGTGCAGACAAAAACCAAGATATTTGGATCAGTAAAAAGGATAAAGAGAAAAGATTTTCAAAAACAATTAACCCCTATTCGCCTCTTAATAATGAAAATCATAATTTTGCTTTCTCAACCAACTCTGATGGTTCAGATTTATTGTTGAGTACAAGGTTCGATAATAATACTAATCCTCTTTTAACTCAATCAAATTATTTAAATAGTAATTGGACAGAATTGGGAAATTTTGAATTTACTGACCTACAAAAAACTACAAGCTTCGTAAGTTATAGCTTATCTCAAGGTCAAAATTTAATGTTTGTTTCGATGGCAAGAGAAGATTCTTATGGTGGTTCAGATATTTATTTTTCAAAAAAAGTAAATGGCAATTGGAGTGAGTTAATAAATCTCGGTCCCTCAGTTAATACAGCTTCTGATGAGATTACTCCATTCATAGCAAATGATAACAAAACACTTTATTTTTCTACTGATGGTTGGCCAGGTTATGGAGATAAAGATATTTTTGTAAGTAGATTCGATGAAAAAAATAACAAATGGTCTCAGGCGACCAACTTGGGTAAAGCAATAAATTCATCAGGTTGGGAAGCATACTTGTCTATCTCATCAAGTAATAATCAAGCTTATTTTGTTTCTACAACAAACTCTATGGGTGCAGAAGATATATTCACAATGCAACTCCCAAAAGAAGCCAAGCCAATTAATAGTATAATAGTTAAAGGTAAAGTGACAGATACAAAAGGTAATCCATTGGAGTCCGTTATCGAATACTATGATTTAAATAATAATGAGCTAGTAGGAAATGCAACTTCTAATAATTACGATGGATCTTATCAAATAACATTACCAATAAATAGCTTCTATGGTATTAATGCTAATTTAGACGGGTATTACCCTTTTAGCAAGAACATAGATTTAAATAATAAAAGTGAAAATATTGTTATTATTAATTTAGAGCTAAAGAAAATTGAAATGGATAGTACATTTTCATTGAACAATATATTTTTTGATTTTGGGAAAAGCGAGCTGAATGAAAAATCTACTAATGAGTTAGAGAGATTAGCAAAAATATTAAAGAATGATAAGAGTATAAAACTAAGACTTATAGGATATACAGATTCTATTGGGAACTCTAAAGATAATCAGATTCTTTCGGAAAAAAGAGCTGAAGAAGTATATAACTACTTGTTAGAAAAAGGTATTTCGGTAGATAGGTTAGACTATGTGGGTAAAGGTGAAGTAAAGTCAAATAAAAATATTAAATTACAACAACATAGAAAGGTTATTTTTAAAATTATTGAGATAAGCAAATGATTCTAAATGTGAACATAGACCATATAGCAACTTTGAGAAATGCTAGGGGTGGAGCAGAACCAAATGTTTTGGAAGCTGCATTAATAGCTGAAAAATCAGGAGCAAAAGGTATTGTTTGTCATTTAAGAGAAGACAGAAGGCATATAAAAGATGAAGATGTCTATAATTTGAAAAAAAATGTTGGAACATCTCTTAATTTTGAAATGGCTATGTATGATGACATTATCAATATTGCAATGGATGTAAAACCAGAAGTTGTAACTATCGTTCCAGAAGGAAGGCAGGAATTAACTACTGAAGGTGGTTTAGATGTCATGAGCTTACAACACAAAATTATTGAATTGTGTAAAAAAATGCATTCAAATAATATTAAGGTTAGTTTATTTATAGAACCAGATAAAACTCAAGTAGAACTTGCTAAAAAGGTTGGCGCTGATATGGTAGAGATTCACACTGGAAACTACGCCAACATAGAAGAGGAATCTAAAAAAAATGGTGAACTGATAAGGATAAACGAAGCTGCTTTATTTGCAAAGTCTTTAGGCTTAAGAGTAGCAGCTGGCCATGGACTTAATTTAGAAAATACTACTCCAATAGCACAGATTAAAGAAATAGATGAACTAAGTATTGGACATTCTATAATTGCAAACTCAATAAAACACGGGTTAGAAAATACTGTTGCAAAGTTTATTGAAATAATAGCTCAGAATAAATAAGGTTTACCTAGACTATGTGCGGCATTGTAGGAATTGTAGATTACTCACAGAACTCAAATACCTCCCGAAAATTATTAAATCAAATGACGGATGTCATAGAACATCGTGGTCCTGATGCAGGCGAGATATGGCAATCTGACAACCACCTCTGTGGATTAGGTCACCGCAGACTATCAATAATTGATTTGTCTGATGCAGGTATACAACCAATGTCAACCCAAGACGGCAGATTCACAATTGTCTTCAATGGTGAAATATACAACTACAAAGAAATACAATCAGAATTAATTGACTTAGGTGTTAATTTTAACTCAAGCTCAGACACTGAAGTATTACTCAAAGGATTCAAGCATTTTGGCAAAGGAGTTATTGACAAATTAGTAGGTATGTGGTCATTTGCAGTATGGGATAACGTGAAAAAAGAATTATTTGCATGCCGCGATAGAATTGGTATAAAACCATTCTATTTTCACTATGACAATAATAAATTTGTATTCGGCTCAGAGATTAAATCAATCCTGAAACACCCTGAAATTGCTCCAAACTTAAATTTATTAGAGCTTCCTAATTATCTTAATTACGGTATGTCGAGTAAAAAGGAAAGCTTATTTGCAGGAATCAGGAAATTAGAATCGGGAAGTCATATAACTTTAAGCAAAAATGGCTTAGAAATAAAAAAATACTGGACTCCCCTATCTAGAATCAACAAAGACATCACATTCGAAGAAGCAGGTCAGAAAACCGTTGAGCTTCTGAGACAAGCTGTAAAATCTAGAATGGTAAGTGATGTTCCTTTTGGTGTATTCTTAAGCGGTGGTATTGACTCTTCACTCAATGTAGCACTTATGGCTGAATTGATGGACAGACCTATCGACACTTACACAGTAGGCTTCAAGGAATTAGAAAAGTACAATGAGCTTAAATACGCAAGTAAAGTCTCAAAAATATATAATACAAATCACAACGAGATTCTAATTGACCACGATGATTGCAAAGATATAATTGATGATATCACATGGCACACAGATGAGCCAAACGGCGACCCTGTCTGTATGCCTTTGTATTTTCTAAGTAAGCTAACTCACGAATCTGGTACTACAGTCATTCAAGTTGGTGAAGGAAGTGATGAACAATTTGTCGGTTACAAATGGATGCTTCAAGGTTACAACCTTAGTAATAGCTACTGGAAATATTATCAAGCACTACCGAAATTTTTAAGGAACGCTAGTTATAGTTTTGCCAAGCTATTCTCCCCTATTATCAATAGCGAATTAGCTATGGAGTATATGCGAAGAGCAACAGCTGGACAAGAATTTAGTTGGAGTGGAGTACCAATATTTGGTCAATACTCACAAAGTAAAATGAGAGCAGATAACAGGTTAGATGAGACAATCCCTTACAAGTATGCTCAAGAGCTATTCAGTGAAATAGAATCAATTAAATCAAATGCCGAATACTTTGAGAAGATAATGTATATAGAACAGCAGCAAAGGCTTGCTGAGATATTGCTAATGCGTGTTGATAAGATAGGAATGGCTCATCACTTAGAAGCGAGGGTTCCATTTTTAGATCATAGATTGGTTGAATTCACAACTTCTCTTCCAGATAAGATTAAGGTTCCTAATAAAAAAGAGCCAAAGACCCTTTTGAAAAAGGCAATTGAAGATATATTACCAAAAGATATAATCTATAGAAAGAAAATGGGCTTTGCTGCACCAGTACACGACTGGTTTCGAGGTCCTTGGAAAGGTCTTGCTAATTATCATTTATTTGAGTCAAGTTTTGCCAAAACTGGTATTATAAACTCTGATTATAAAAATAAATTAATTAAAGATTTAGAGAATGGCAATAAACTTGGTTCTCACGTTTACAACTTAGTTGCTCTCAGTGCATGGTACGAAAGGTTTATAGATTAATCTCTATCTACTTTGAGTACAGACTCTCATAGTATTTTCTAAAATCTTTTTCTTTACCCTGTTTTACTATTACTATTGCATGCATATCTGATTTATATACTAAATCAACTAATTCAACGTAATTTTCTAACATTCTGACATCACACAATATATATACTTTCTTGTATAGTTCCTCTAAACCATATCTGTACTCTAATAAAGTCCCCTTTTGATAAATATATTCATCATTTCTGAAGAAATTCTTTTGTGTTACGAACTCAACTTCAGGATATCTATAAACTTGTGAATTAATGGTCAGTAAAGAGGTTTTACCATCAAATATTATATATTCATCCATTTCGGTTTCGAGATAATTAACACATTGGTCAAATGAATTAAACAATTCATTCCTATTTGTTAATCTGGTATTGGTATGTAAATATCCATTATTTAATCTGTTCCAAGCTACTTCGGGTAATGATAATTCTCTCACTTCCCTTTTGAATAAAGTATCAAGTTTTACTTTACTATATGGATAGAAAAAGAAGAATAAAATCTGAATTATAGATATAGAAACTAATAATTTATCAAGTTTTTTGTCCAACCAAATGCCAATTAAAATAATCATAGCTGGATAAATTAGAAGTATATACCCTTTGGAATAGTGACCAAATATAAAAAATAATAGGCCAGGAAATACCCAAATTAGAATGAAATATAAATTGGACTTCGACATTAAATTTATTTTTTTTCTAGTCAATAATTGATAGATACCAATTATAAAAAAGGGAATACCAAAAGAAAGAGCGTAAGAAGAAAAACCAACTATATTTTTAACAATCCCAATTGCAGGCATTGGGTTGTGAGTATCGTACAATCTTAGATATTCACTCACACCTCCAACTGAATTCAAAAGAGGAATAACCCAAAGTGCAGTAACTACAAGACCTAACAAATTTGCTAATAGTATATTTATATTATCTACTCTCCTCTCTCTCCAATACGTATAAGTTATAAACAGAAATAATGGAATAATAAAAAAAGCAGAGCTCATTCTAATTCCTCCCATAATAGAGATAATAGGCAAGTATAAGTAATAAGACTGTCGTTTATAATAGATTAACGCAATAAGAGATGCAAAGAATAAATCATATACATAAGATTCGGGAGTACTTTGATAAAACCATACCAGAGGGTTAGTAAAGATAATCAGAGTATAAAGAAATGAATTTTTTCCATTGAAGTGGAATTCAAATAATTTGAAGATAATGATAGCCGAAAGTACAGACAACAATATTACTAATATCTTCATAGATATGAATGAGCTATTAGTAACTAAATTTACAACTGAGATAGCCTTTATCAACAAATAATATCCAGGTAAATGAGGTCTAGACTCTTCGATATTATAGTCGTAAGCAGCTAAAGCAAAGCCCGCATCATCATCTGATAAAAATACATCAGTATCAAGAAATGTAATCATACGAGAGAATAGTACAAATAGAATTATGCCTATAAAATAAATCTTCGTATTCTCGTTATTCATTTACTTGCTTAATTGTTATATTTACGAAATAAGAAATTCAAATTAAAAAAAATAGGTTTAAATATGTACGGAAGTATGAAAGATTATCTAAAATCAGAAATAGAAACATTAAGGGACGAAAAATTATATAAAATTGAAAGACAAATAGATTCTCAACAAGATTCTCAAATAACTGTTAACGGTAAAAGAGTCCTCAATTTTTGTGCTAATAATTACTTAGGTCTATCTTCTCACCCGAGAGTAGTAAATGCAGCTCATAAAGCTATGGATGAACGTGGATTTGGATTAGCATCTGTTAGATTTATATGCGGGACCCAAGATATTCACCTTGAGCTAGAAGAAAAGATTTCAAAGTTTTTAGGAATGGAATCTACAATTTTATTCAGCTCTTGTTTTGATGCAAACGGTGCATTCTTTGAGCCATTTTTTGGTAAAGAAGATGCTATTATAACTGACGCGCTTAATCACGCATCCATTATAGATGGAATTAGATTAAGTAAAGCACAAAGATGGATATATAAGCACTCTGACATGAGAGACGTAGAAGAATTAGACGAAGCTACAGAAAAAACTGCAAAAGGACTAGAAAGATGCCTTAAAGAAGCACAAGACTGTAGATTCAGAGTAATAGCTACAGATGGAGTTTTCTCAATGGATGGAGATATTGCCAGATTAAATGAAATATGTGACTTAGCAGAAAAATATGATGCTATTGTAATGATTGATGATTGTCATTCAACAGGGTTCATGGGTAAAAACGGACGTGGTACTCACGAGCATTTCGATGTTATGGACAGAGTTGACATCATTACTACAACCTTCGGTAAAGCACTAGGTGGCGCATCAGGAGGGTGTATATCTGGTAGAAAAGAGATGGTAGAATGGTTAAGAAACAAGGGAAGACCTTACTTGTTCTCTAACTCACTTGCACCAGCAGTTGTGGGAGCAACTTCAGAAGCTATAGATATGATTACGGAATCAACTGAACTTCTTGACCAAATTAGAAAAAATACCAAAAGATTCAGAAATGATTTGAATGCAGCTGGATTTGATATCATAGAAAGCGAGCATCCAATTGTACCAATTATGTTCAGAAACTTTGACGATAGTGCTAAGTTAGCTGTCGAGTTTGCTGACAGAATGTTAGAAGAAGGAATATATGTTATTGCATTCTCATTCCCAGTTGTACCAAGAAAAATGGATAGAATAAGAGTTCAACTTTCTGCTGGACACACTGATGAGCAAGTAACAAAAGCTATCGAGGCATTTATAAAAGTTGGTAAAGAGCTGAATGTCATCGACTAATGATTTAAAAGAAGGCCGCGATTATTATATTGATGATCGTGGCTTTTTTGTTTTTACAGAAGAGTATCACAAAAAACGAGGCTTTTGCTGCAAATCTGGCTGCAAACACTGTCCTTATGGGTTTAAGAAAAAGTAATGTACAAGGCATTTAAAAATATATTAATCTATGGATTCCTAATATTAGGATTCGCTCTATCCTACTATTTCTATGATTTGGGTAATAATCTATTGGCACTAATTTGTTTAATAATTGGTGTGGGTTACCTATTAGAGATTATATTTAAAAAATCAACTAATAAGAAAGTCCAATTCTTTGTAGATTTAATTATTGTAACTGGATTTACTTGTTTAGTAAGCTACTTTCTTATACTACTTTTTAATTAATCCTTTTTGTTCTATCGGATATATATACCCATAAGTTAAATCAATGCCACCTATCTTTTTGGAAATCTCTATAGATATGTTTGTTATGTCCTCTCTTTTGTAAGTTTTTTTAACAATCCAATTTTCATCATCAGCATCAATATTTCTTACAAATAGCAGGTTTGTGTCAACTTCTTGAATTTCTTGATCATATTTAAAAACTAATAGAGCATAAAGTTTCATTTGTAATTCATAACTATTAGCAGCTTTTTTCAAGTCATCTCGACTACTAATTTGATTAGTCTTCCAATCCCATACTGTTGCTTTATCACCACTTATATTAAGCAAATCGATTTCACCATACAATATATGTGTCCCAAATATTGCTTTTAGTTCAAACTCTTTCATAGAGTTAATTAGAATATATTTTTGGCTTTTGATAAAGTTATTAGCTAACAACTTTTCTAGTGTTTCATTCATTAAATCAAAAGCTAATTTAATTAAATCTTGTTTTTCATTGGTGTATAATTCTGTAACCAATTCTCTTAATTTATCTTGATTATAACCTAAATTATCATCTACGAATTCGTTTACCTTTTCCATTGTATTATGAAATAAGCTACCAAACTTAGTCCCAGATATTCCATGAATGTTACTATTTTCAGAACGGATTAACTTTAATTTTTCTTCTATATTTGGTAATCCATAAATATATATTTCTTTAAAAACAGACTTATTGCTTGCTTCAGATTGTATAAACTTGTTTAGCTTAGTTGCAGTGAATTGCATATATCTTTCTTTTACATCAACAGTTTCAAAATTTTCGAAATAGTCTAATTTATTGTTCTCTTCTTTTGAGACTATGAAATCACTAAAATCGAAATCACTCATCTCATACTCTGAGAAATTATAGTTAATTCTATAATTACTATTTACTTCACTAACTTTTTGGGAATCTATATCATAACAATCAATACTATCACTGTATTCTTCAGAAATAACTTCTTTATGGATTTCGTCTCTATTTTTTTTCTTTAGGACATCTTTCTGTGCCTCAATTATTTCAGCCATTCCTGGCGCTAGTGATTCCCAAATCTCTTTTTGTGGATTGCTACTTAAAGGGGTAATTATATCAATTGACTCTGACGCTCGAGTCATAGCTACATAACTCAATCTTATATTTTCTGCTTTTTGCTTTACTCTTTCAACACTATCTATATAGTCATCTATAATGGTTTTTGACTTTCCAAAATTTTCGAAAGTATTGATATCTTTTGGAGTTTTTAAACTAGGCCCATAATTCTCATCAATTATTGTTCTATTACCTCCCCCACTTCTACCAGGTTGTAGTTCATAATTTAATAAGATTAGATGTTTATATTCTAACCCTTTTGCACTATGAATAGTTGACATACAAATTGAATTAGATGTATTTCCAAACTCTTCGGACATTCTATCACTTTCGAACATCTTGTCTAGATATAAAAATAAATCTGACAGATTAGTATAGTCTCTTCTCTCTACAGCTCTTACAAAATCCATAAATTTATATAGGTTTCTAAATACAGCATCTCTTTCAGAAACTGAGGTGTTATAATAGTAATTCCAATTTGACTCATCTACTATTTTCATTACCAGGTTTGTAATTGGCAGTTTATTGGAAAGTTCAATTGAATTACTAATTACTTGGTAAGTCTTATCATCTATTAAGTCATTTCCTTTTTTCTTTTCTGCTTTTAAATATTCCCAAAAGCTTATGCTTTTATTAGACTTGTTAAAACTATACATCATTTTATCAGAGTAATTGAACAAGGCTGATTTGAGAGTAGCTGCTAATAATAAATCATTATCAGGGTTTTCGATAAACTGCAAATACGCAATCAAATCCTTTATCTCGTTCCTAGCAAAAAAGCCACTAGAGCTGGTGACATATGAGGGTATACCTTTTTCTTTGAGAACGTCTGAAAGTTTTAATAGATTATTTGTGCTTCTTGATAACACACAAATCTCTTCTAGTTTAGCCCCTTTTTGTAATAAATCATATATTGACTTCAATGCCATTATTTCATTAGTCTTCTCGTATTTATCAGTTTTGAAAGAAAAGTTTATATTTATTTTTTTGTATTTATCCTCACCAAATCCTTTTACACTCGATGAAGTTATATTCTGATATCCGACGTCGTATAAACTATTTTCAGCATTCATAATTGGTTTAAAGTATCTATTTACAAAACAATTGAGATGATGAACAGCACGAAATGAAACATTCAATTCTAGATTATTTTCCGTATATGTTTCCCTAAAGTTCTTAAATACTCGTACATCAGCATCTCTAAAGCTATATATACTTTGTTTATCATCGCCAACTACAAACAAACGAACGGATTTATCTTCACTTAGATTCTCAGCAATTTCTAACTGTCTGTCATCTGTATCCTGAAATTCATCAATCATCAAATAATTTATATCAAATCTAAGTAGCCTTTTAACGGTGTCATTTTGAAGCAATTCTACAGCATAGTTGATAGTGTCATCGTTGTCCATTACATTGTTTTCGATGCTGTAATATTTATAGTCTTCAGATACTTTCTCCCCTATAGCAATCAATGACTTAATAAGATTATATCTGTTTTCGAGGGTCGCGTCTGAATAATATATTCTATTATAATTTTTTTCCCATACAGTTAGGTTTTCTTTACTTATTATCTTTTTAAATTGATATCTGGTTCCTTGTTTAAAAAGTGTAATTTCTTCTGCTAATTTTGATATTAATTCAAAATCTTTTGAGTCTGATAAAAGCAATTCCTTGAGTGAAATAATATTTTTATGAAATATTGCAAATTGTTCGATATTTTCATCTTTAATTTTTAATATTTCAAAATTGTCGATTGCCTCTAATAAAACTGGGCTAAGTTTTTTAAGTACTTGGGTGTTATTTTCAAGTATCAAATTGTTAGAAAAGGATTCGAAATCTCTATTATAATTTCCCCTCTGCTTATCAAAATAGTTCTTTTTCTCTATAATTTTTTTAACAGTTTCAACTGTATCTTTGAATCCTAGATAGAAAACGGCATTTTGAATATGGGAACTTGTGTTAGTATCACTAGTAGGTGAACTGAGCACCTCGTGTATTAACTTTTCAAGTATAATTTCTTTCTCAACTTCATCTATTATAGTTACATTTGATTGCAAATCAATCTTATAGCCAAAATCTCTTACTATTTTTCTGCAAAAACTATGAATGGTTCCAACATTCAAGGTCATAAGATTTCTATTAACTTCGTTAAGTATATTTTTTTGATTCTCTGTTAAGTTATAATCACCCCTAAAAAGTTTATTAATTTCATTACGTATTTTTGCTAAAATCTCAGATGCAGCTTTCATTGTAAAAGTAATAGCCACTATATTTTTATAATTGAATTCTTGGGGATGGAATAGCAACAAATATAAATACTTAGTTACCATCATAGTTGTTTTACCAGAACCCGCGTTTGCAGTGACTGATACTTTATTCCCAATATTTTCAACAGCTTCTCTCTGTTCAGAAGTTAATGATTTTAATAATTCTTCTTTTTTCATTTTTATATTGACTTTCTTGATTAAAATAATACTGAGGTGAACAAACTAGAATAAATAGCAGCTATTGTAACTGTAACAATGTTCAATACAAAACCAATCCTACTCATATCTTTAATTTTCAGTTTGTTCGGACTAAATACAATTGCATTTGGTGGAGTAGCTACTGGGAACATAAATGCGAAGGATGCAGCAATAGTAGCTGGAATCATAATTTCTAAAGAATTAATATCTAAAGAAATTGAAATTGATGCTATTATTGGAAGCATTGTATATGTGGTAGCTGTATTTGAAGTAAGTTCAGTCACAAATGTCATAAGCAAACATACTAATAAAATTATAACAAAATGAGGTATGTTCGACAAGTTCGTGAAATAGCTTCCAATAAGCTCAGACAATCCTGTAGATTCAAATCCATGAGCAAGTGCAAACCCACCACCAAAAAGAATAATTATATTCCAAGGCATTTTTCCTATTGCTGATTTACCTAATATTTTTCTTTTGTTCTTATTTTTAGAAGGTATTATAAATAACAGAAGAGCTACAAAAATAGATACTGTACCATCATCAATAAATGTTTGACTATTAAATAAATTACTCCAACCAGGTACAACAAACTTGCCTATTGCAATATCTGTTCTGAACATCCATAAAAATGAAGCTGTTATCAATGCAAATAACACAATTCTCTCTTCAAATTTAATCTTACCCAAGCTCTTTAACTCATCTTTTATTATACCCTTATCTAATTTTAAGTTTTTACTCGGCTTATAGTAAATATTCAAAATGAATACTTTAACCACAACAAATGAAATAATAGCTAATGGTAGTGCAAAAATAAACCAATTAGAAAATGAGATTGTTACATCACTTGTAATCATTGATTCATAAATTGACTTAAAGGCCAAGTTTGGTGCTGTGCCGATCAAAGTAGCAGTTCCACCTACCGAAGATGAGTATGCAATTCCTAACATAAGAGCAATTGAAAAACTCCTTGTTTCTTTCTTACTAAAATCATTTTCCAGCTTACTAATAATACCCAAGCCTATAGGCAACATCATTATTGTTGTTGCAGTATTCGATATGAACATAGAAAGTAAAAATGAAGATAGCATGAATCCAAACACTATTCTTTTGGGATTGCTTCCTATCTTATCAATTATTCCCAGAGCTATTCTTTTATGCAGCCCCCATCGTTCCATTGCAATAGCTATTAAGAAACCACCAATAAATAAAAAAACTATTGAGTTTAAATATAAACCTGCTATTTGCTTTCCAGAATCTATTTCAAACAAGGGAATCAAGACCAATGGAACCAGGGAAGTAGCCGCTATCGGTATAGCTTCCGTTATCCACCAAACTGCCATTAGTACAGCTATTGCAAACATGTTTGATGCAAGTAAATTTTTCTCTGAGATTGGAAAAAGGATAAATAAAATGAATCCAAGAAATCCCAGAACTAGGCTATATTTATCAAGCTCAAATTTCTTTATCATAACTTCAGTTTGTTCATAATTCCTTTGGGTACACCATCTTTATGAAGTGTGATAGAAGTAGTTTTGTGCATAAAGTATGAATAAGAAACATAAAGGTAGCCGTCCTTACCTCTATCCTTTGTACCCCAAGAATTCTTCACTATGAAGTATTTTCTATCTAACTTATCTTTTGCTGTACCAACTATGTGCATACCGTGGTCATCTTGCGTGAGATAATTATCAAAATCATTCTGTCTAATTTCTTGAGTAATATCTAACTCTGTATAAATAGAATCCCACTTAATTTTGTCTTTGTCTATTTTCATTTGCTTCATATCTTCTGGATTGATTGCCAAGCCATAATCAGACTCAAATGATTTTTCAGATACATCTGCTCCCCAATCAATCGAGTATCCATTTTCTAAAGCACTTTCTGCTATGTTCAATAGTTCATTCATCTTCACATTATAAAAATGTCCTTGTGAGAAGTTATCTGGCACTTCAAGAACAAACGGCTCGTAGAAAGGGTGATGAGTGAATGATGTGAAATCTATATAATTATCAACATCTATTCCTAAGTAATCTCTGTAAGTGATTGGAGTGTATTCTACTCCATCTACTATAAACTTCTCTGGAGCCTCACCCATATAGACATCAATCACAGAGTTGAAGGCATCTTTCCATTTTGTAGTTCTATTGTCTGCAGATGTAGCAACCACTCTATCAACAATATCTTTTAAAATACCAGACATCTCATTATGATTTAAAAAGCCGTTTTCAGGTCTTGCAGAATACGCAGACTCTGGCACTACACCATACTTCTTGATAGAACTCATGACATCATGAGTAAGTGCACCCTCACCAAATTGAGCTTTGCCATGGTAGCGAACATATTTGTCTGCTTTTTCTGGGTACATATTCCTAACAATGAACATCTCAGAAAGGTTGACCTCTCCCTTTCCTTGCCTAAGTAATTCCGATTCAATGAATGAATTTCCAGCAAAAGTCCAACAAGTCCCAGTTCTATTCTGATTTTTTATGTCCGTTCTTTCTAAATCAACAACTACTTCAAACTCATAAACAGAGTCAATTTTTGCTTCCATATCTTTGGTTTTTTCGTCATCATCGGCAATAAGATTAAAAGATAATGTAATAAATGTCAGAATCAGTAATATAATTTTCATAAAGTATTTTCATTTAAAATATTAATAATCTGAAAATATAATGATTTCATCATATTAGCAATAAAACTGTTGAGAATTATCATATAATATCTATTCACATTATCGTCTAAAATTCTATAAACTTAGGATTATTTCGTAATTTTGAGTTTATTTATATTCTCAATTAAAAAAAGGTTGGATAATGTCAGTTAAACTTGCTATTAATGGATTTGGGCGTATTGGTAGATTAGCCTTCCGTGAAATTTATAATAGAAATCTGGACATAGAAGTAATAGGTATAAACGATTTGACAGACTCAGCTATGTTAGCTCATTTGCTAAAATATGACTCAGTTCATGGCAAATTCGCTGGCGAAGTAGAGCACAAAGAAGGTGCTGTTATTGTCAATGGTAAAGAAATTAAAATCTCATCTGAAAGAAACCCTGAGGAAATTAATTGGGGTGGTACACCTGATATAGTATTAGAATCAACTGGTGTGTTCAACAACAGAGAAGGAATGTCAAAGCACTTAAAATCTGGTGCTAAGAAAGTAGTTCTTTCAGCTCCTGCTAAAGACCAAATGGATGCGAACGTAGTATTGGGTGTAAATGATAGCGACCTAACTGGCGATGAGCAACTTATCTCCAACGCTTCTTGTACAACTAATTGCTTGGCTCCAATGGTAAAAGTATTGGACGAAAACTTCGGAATTAAATCTGGATTTATGACTACGGTTCACGCTTACACTAATGACCAAAGAATATTAGACTTGCCTCATAAAGATATGAGAAGAGCAAGATCAGCTGCTGTCAATGCAATTCCTACTACAACTGGAGCTGCTAAAGCTGTTGGCTTGGTTTACCCTAAAATGCAAGGAAAACTACACGGCTATGCTGTGAGAATTCCTATTCCAGATGGATCATTAACAGACTTCACTGTGGTAACTGAAAAATCAACAACAGTTGAAGAAGTAAATGCTGCTTTCAAAAAAGCTGCTGAAAATGAGCTAAAAGGAATATTAAAATACAGCACTGACCCAATTGTTTCTTCTGACATAATTGGAAACAGACACTCGTCTATTTTTGACTCACCACTTACTGATGTTGTGGATGGCAACCATATAAAAGTAGTTGGCTGGTATGATAACGAAGCTGGATATAGCAACAGAATAGTTGACCTAATTTCAAGAATTGGCAGCTAAAACTATTATGATTAAAACAATAGATAGCTGTAACTTTTCTGGGAAAACAGCATTGGTCAGAGTTGATTTCAATGTTCCCTTAGACGAAAATTGCACTATAACAGATGATAAAAGAATAATTGCTTCAATGCCTACCATCAAGAAGATAATCTCTGATGGTGGCATTGCTGTTTTAATGTCTCACTTGGGCAGACCCAAAGGTAAAGTTATTGCACCAATGTCATTAAAACCGGTTAGTGAGTATTTGAAGAATAATATGGATTGCAAAGTACATTTCTCAGACGATTGCAATTCGGACAAAGCAAAAGAAGTAGTAAACGAAGCTAAAAGCGGTGAAATTGTACTTCTGGAAAATCTTAGATTTTACTCAGAAGAAGAAGATAATAACACTGAGTTTGCAAAAAAGCTATCCACTTTAGCAGATGTATATGTAAACGATGCATTCGGAACAGCTCACCGTGCTCATGCAAGTACAGTAGCAGTAACAAACTATTTTACCGAAAAATATGCAGGAAAGTTATTAGAAAAGGAGTTTGATTACTTAGAAGAAGCAGTCAATAACCCTATTCGACCATTCACAGCTGTGATTGGTGGAGCAAAAGTGTCGGGTAAAATTGATGTAATTGAATCGCTCTATTCCAAATGCGATAATATATTAATCGGTGGTGGCATGGTCTTCACATTCTACAAAGCACTCGGAATGAATGTCGGTACATCTTTGGTAGAGGAAAATAGAATAGAAATGGCTAAGTCTCTTATAGAAAGAGCTAAAGAAAATAATGTAAATTTAGTTTTACCTTCTGATATAGTAGTTGCTAAAGAATTTAAAAATGATACTGAATTCAAGAACGTAGATGCTAATTCTATCCCTGATAATATGATGGGATTGGATATAGGTGAAGAAAGTAAAAACGCTTATGCTGATATTGTAAAGAATTCAAATACTGTTCTATGGAATGGCCCAATGGGTGTATTCGAGATGCCAAACTTTGCCAATGGCACAAAAGGTATTGCAGAATCATTGTCACAAGCCACTAAAAACGGTGCAAATACGATAGTTGGTGGTGGTGATTCAGTTGCAGCTATAAGACAATTAGGTTTTGAAAATGAAGTATCACACATCTCAACTGGTGGTGGTGCATCATTAGAGTTTTTAGAAGGTAAGAAATTACCTGGTATAGAATCATTGAGATAAAAACAATAATGTCACTCATTCGTATTTGTATTTAATCTTAAAATAAATTAATTAGAGAACTAAAAAAGTAGATGAACGGATTCGGACAAAGGCCAGGTGGATTTGGTAGAGGCGGTGGAATGATGAGCATGCTCCCCCCTGTTATCAAATATTTATTATTAATTAATATTGCGGTCTTCATACTTCAGTATTTGGTAATGGAAATAATATATATTTCTGGTGTACCTATGAGCGCTTATTTCTTTAATTATTTTGCCCTTCAAACTACTAACTTTTCATTTTCATTTAATCAACCATCTTTTTGGCCATGGCAGTTGCTGAGTTTTCAGTTTATGCACGGTGGTCTGTGGCACTTATTTTTCAATATGTTTGCCATTTGGATGTTTGGTATAGAGTTAGAAAATGAATGGGGTAGTCGTAAATTTTTATTCTATTATTTACTCACTGGTATAGGTGCAGGATTAGTACAACTAGCTATTAGTGCAGGACCTACTATTGGTGCTTCTGGTGGTGTGTTTGGTGTTTTATTGGCATTTGGTATGACTCATCCTGATAGAAAGATATTCATATTCCCAATCTTTATTCCAATCAAAGCAAAATATTTTGTTATGATTTATGCAGGATTAGAATTATTTATGGGAATCACTGGCACTTCTGACGGAGTAGCTCACCTTGCCCACGTTGGTGGAGCAGCAACAGGTTTTCTGCTAATCAAGTTCGGCGACCAAATAGGAATCTATAAACTATTGAATACATTTGTAAGCTCCTTTGGGCAACGAGGCAATCAATCTAACTATAGTGGATTTGGTGGTAATTATCCTAAAAGTAATTTTAGTAATCCATTTTCAAAGCCAAAAAAGGAAGCTGATAGATATCAAGTAAGTTGGACTAAGACTGAAACTAGTGAAGAAGACTATGAAATAGAAGATAGCTACGCTAATAGTAAAACTTATGAGATAGAAGGTGAAACAATAACTCAAAGAACAATAGATGGTATATTAGATAAGATATCATCTTCGGGTTACGCGAACCTTACAGAAAGAGAAAAAAATATTTTAAATGAACTAAGTAAAAGATTATAATGACAGACAATAACAAGATAGGCCTTGATATATTCAAACCTAAAGAGGAAATGCCACAGAGTGTGCAATTCCCAAGAAGAGAGTCAAGAAAAGTAATGATAGGTGACATACCCGTAGGTGGTGGTTCTCCAGTTTCAGTACAAACAATGACTAAGACCAAAACAGCTGACGTGAAAGCAACATTGGAGCAAATCAAAAGATGTGAAGAAGCTGGTGTTGATATAGTCAGAGTAACTGTGAACAACAAGGATGCTTGTGACGCAATTGGCGAAATAGTAAAACAATCAAATGTCCCGATAGTATCTGACATTCACTTCAATTACAGCTATGCCCTCAGAGCCATAGAAGCTGGCGTTGCTAACGTTAGAATAAACCCAGGTAACATTGGTAGTGTAGATAAAATCAAACGTGTTCTTGACGCTGCTAAGGAGAGAGGAATTTCTATAAGAATTGGTGTGAACTCTGGTTCATTGGAAAAAGATATTTTAGATAAGTATGGTTATCCTACTGATCAAGCACTTTTTGAAAGTGCTATGAGACACGCTAATATAGCTGCTGACCACAACTTTGATGATATTATAATTTCTGTAAAATCTACAAGCGTACCTTTGATGATTTCGGCATATAGACTAATTGCTAAAGAAACTGATTACCCATTACACTTAGGTGTAACGGAAGCAGGACTGATTAAAAAAGGAACAATCAAATCAGCAATTGGTATCGGTACATTGCTTGCAGAAGGAATTGGTGACACAATTAGAGTTTCACTGACAGACCAGCCAGAAACAGAAGTAGAAGTTGGTAAAGAGATATTAAAATCACTTGGCTTAGCTCAAAGATCTGTAGAAATAATAGCTTGTCCAACTTGTGGTAGATTAGATGTTGACTTGTTTAAGATAGTTGGTGAGTTAGAAGAAAGAACAAAAGACATAAAGAAACCAGTTAAAGTTAGTATACTTGGTTGTGCTGTTAACGGTCCAGGTGAAGCAGCTGATGCTGACATTGGTGTTGCTGCAGCAAAAGGCAAAGGACTATTATTCAAGAAAGGTGAATCTGTTGGCTATGTAAATGAAGAAGACATAGTAGAGAGAGTTTATCAAGAAATACTAGATTTTGAACCGAAAGAGTGATTATTATTAAAGAAAATATTAATCCTCAATACCTAACTCATCTTCTGAGTCAGTATTGGGGATTTCTTTTTCTGAGTCACTATTTATATTAAAATAAAATCTCACTCATAGTTGTCTCCAAAAGTTGCAGTTTTATAACCCCTAGAAGTAGCATCAATATCTAACTGCTCTAGTCTATATCTGAGCTTAGCTCTTGATATACCTAGTATTTTAGCTGCTTTAATCTGGTTACCCTTAGTAATTATTAGGGTCTGATGAATAAGATCTTTAACGATGTTATTCATATAAGCTCCCTTGTCAGATATTTTAAGAAAGTGTTCACCATCTGGCAAATAGAGCTCTCTAGTTTTTTGATCTTTAGCCTTAGCAGATTTTCTACCATCACGCAAGAAAGCCAAAGATTCATTATCAATTATTTCATTTTGCTCTAACAGAACTACTCTTTCAATAACATTAGTAAGCTCACGGATGTTGCCCTTCCAATGATATTTCTGAAGTATAGCTGCAGCTTCAGGCGAGAATCCTTTTATACTTTTACCAAATGACTTGTTGAACTTTTCTACAAAATTTGATGCCAGGAGTAATATATCTTCATCTCTTTCTCTTAGTGGCGGTAAAGTAATTTGTGCTACATTCAGTCTGTAATAGAGATCTTCTCTGAATTCACCCTCTTCTACCATATCTTCCAAATCACGATTAGTGGCAGCTACAACTCTTACATCAACGCTAATTTCTTTAGTACCACCTAATCTATAATATTTCTTTTCCTGAAGTACTCTTAGTAATTTAACTTGTAGATCAAGACTTAACTCACCAATTTCATCTAACAGAATAGTACCATGATTGGCCTGTTCAAACCTACCTTGTTTTACTTTTTCTGTTGCCCCTGTAAATGCACCTTTTTCATAACCAAATAACTCATTTTCGGCTAATTCTTTGGGGATTGCACCACAATTGATTGTAACAAAAGGACCCTTAGCCCTAGGTGAATTATCATGGATATATCTTGCCATGAGTTCTTTACCCGTACCCGATTCACCTAATATTAACACAGTTGTATTTTCAGCTTTTGCAAAAAGCTTTCCCATGTCAAGTGCTTTTGTCAAGCCTTCAGACTTTCCAATTATTTCACTAGGTTTAGTTTCATTTAATTGCTCAGATAGTATGTCAACTTTTCTTCGGAGGTCGTGATTTTCTAGTGCTTTCTGAACGCTTAGTTCTAATTGTTCTAAATCTAATGGCTTTACTATAAAATCTTCAGCACCAAGTTTCATAGCCCTTACAGCCATTTTTATATCAGAAAATGCAGTCATCATAATAACAGGCATTTTGAAACCTTCGTTCCTTAATATTTCCAAAATATCTAAGCCATTGGCATGACTTAAGAAAATATCTAATAAAAGTAAATCTGGAGCTAATGTAACTATCTCATCTAATGCTTTATTTGAGTCATTATAAACATGAACCTTTGAATAAGTTTCAGATAATACATCACTTACAGTATCACTTACTAGTTTATCGTCTTCAATTATTGCTAACGTATAATTCTTCTTTGCCATATTTCCTGTTTTAGATGATATATTTTTCAAAATAAGTAATATTAAACCAAATTACAACAAAGGTAACTTAACTTAAAAACAAGTGCCCTCATTAGCATTACTTTCCACATCTATTACTCCATTGTGTTGATGAAGTATTCTTTGTGTTATAGGTAGTCCAAGACCTGTGCCTTCAGTCTTTCTAGTAAAGAATGGATTGAATATTTTTTGTAAATCTTCTGGTTGAATTCCGCTACCTGTGTCCCCTATAGAGGCAACAACATAACTGCCTTCATTAGTTTTTTCCCCAATTTCTGTATAAATATTTATTCTTATCTCACCAGAACCATCAATTGCATCACTCGCATTTGTCAATAAATTGATAAATACTTGTTGTATCTGTTTCGCGTCAGCAACAGTATCTGGTAAATTTTCTTGCAGATTAATTCTTAATTGAATATCCTTTCTTTTAATTATTGGTTTGACCATATCTTAAGAGTTTGGTATTATATGATTAATGTTGACTTTCTCAACTTTTGGAGTAGTTGGTCTCGAAAAATTAAGCGTGAGTTCAACTATTCTGGATATTCTTTCTGCACCTGACATTGCATTTTTTATATAATTAAAATTCTTATCATCTTTTTCGGTATTTCTTTTCATTAGCTGTAGGTTAAGATTTATAGCTGCCAAGGGATTTCTTATTTCATGAGCAACACCGGCGCTTAGCTGACCTAATAATACTAATTTATCAGCTTGTACCATCTTGTCTGTAAGGGCATGTTGTTCACTTACATCACGTGCTATAGCATATATTAGGTTATTGTCATCATGTTGAAAAAAACGGGCACTAACTTCCATCATCAAATTGGGATTATCTGGAGAGTCGATAGAGAGTTCACTTAAAACTACAGGAGAAGATGATTTTTTTAATAATTTGAAAATTCTTTTGAATTGAGGCATTATGGAACCTACAAGTTCTGAACGCTTAACGCCAAGTAAAGAGGCAGCATAATCATTAGCATCTAATATTTTCCATGCATCAGGTTGAACTATAAATACTGCATCTGTAGCATTATCAAAAAATGACTTATACCATTGTAGTTTTTGTTCTAATTTTTCTATTTTATTGACTAATTCATCAGTTTCAATGTATCCACGATTTAGCTCAAATTCTTTTCCCATTACATACAGTCATAATTCAATAATATCAATTGCAATGTAAGTGAATATTCTAAGAAAATCAATTTATTTTTTTTTCGTTGAGTCTGGTACTGCTGTTTCAGTTTCGTTTTTAGGTGCCGGTTCCACAGGTTCTGGATCTTCTTCAGAATTAAAAAGGTTCATAGGGTTCAAATCATCGATGTCGATTTCTTTCAACATCTCTAATGGTTTATTAATTACTTCTTTACCTTTATCCAAAGCTTTACTTGGGTCATTGTATAAAGAATTAGGGTCTAGCTTATCATTATCATTTTGATTCTTAATTTTGGGGTTAGGAATTGTCTTAGAAGATGGTATTCCTTTGATAGCATTTTTAGGTCTAGTATCTGTGTATTTTGGTTTATATGTCAGTGAGTCTGGTATCTCATCACCATACCTTACATTTTTTAATTGCGCTATAGGAAGACGTAGTTCTTTTGCATATTCTGATTGAGGATACTTTTCTAATATAATATCATAATAATAAATTGCACTATCTATATTTTTTAAATTTTTCTCTTGAATCCAACCTATATTGTATAGAGCCCTTGAAGCTAACTCATGATTTGGATAATTTTCATACAGTTTGAAGAATTGTTTATTAGCATAATCATAATTACCAAAGTCTTTATTCTTCATTCCAGAAGAAAATAAATCTCTAACAGTATCAACTATAAACTCCTCGGTAAATCCAAGTTTTCTCATAGCATCTTGGCCAAACTCTGTTAAAGCATATTTATCTGCCAAAACTTCATAAAGTGAGTCTGACTTATAAGCATCATCCTCTCTTATAGTCCTAGCATAAGAATATAAGAACCTAGATGTTCCTTCCATTTTCTTGGGTGATACATCATAAGCTTTTTTATAATAATCAAGTACAGAATCTTTATTTCCCAGTTCCTCATGTATACGTCCAGCTTCAAAAAAAAGTAAAGCTGTATTATAAACTATTGTGTCTCCCATTTGTCTTGTAGTATCAGTTTCCATTTTACTCATATAGTCATTAGCACTCTTTAGCTTATAACGCAACTCTGAAAGAGCTTTAAACATATACGTAGATTCTTTAAAAACAGGGGTTCTTTGATTTCTTGATTTTGAGAAATATTGCTGTGCCTTGAAATAGTTGTTATTGTCATAAAAATCCATTCCACGTTCGAAGCTGTAAGTATTAATCAATTTGTTGTTAGCATAGGTAGTGTCAGCATGGTTTTCCATAGCAACTATATCTACCTCTTTTCCAATCATTCGTTGTTCAGTTAATCTACCAGCATAAGTGTAACCTTTCCATTCTTCATATTTAGAATCCTCTTCTAAATACGTTAATATCTCATCCGATTTTTCGAAGTTTTTTAATCGTGCATGACTTTGAGATTCATAAAGGTAAGATTCAAATTGAGATTCATATGTAGGTGAGAATGTCCTAACTTTAGCGAACTCATTCACAGCTCTTTCAAACTCACTTATTCGATACAATAGCGCAGCTAATTCGAGTTGCCATTGTGCAGCCATTTCATCGTTATCAGATTGTGCAACTGCTTGTCTGTAGGGTCTTAGTGCCTCTTCTTTGTCATTTTCATACAGGGACAATTCGGCTTGTATTCTGAATGCCTCTGAAAGAATATCGTATCTATTCTTTTGCCATGCTATATCAACAGTTCGAGAAAGCATTATTTTTCCCGTATAAAAATTTCGTTGTATCAATGCGTTTTTAGCAAACAGCAAATGAGCATCTGGCGAAAAATCACTATTCGGATATTTATCTACCAACTCACTACATTTTATCTCAGATGGTCTCCACTCTTCCTGATAAAAATAAGACTTAGCCATCAAGAATATTGCACCTTCAACATAATCAGAATTGTTATTATGAGCTAAAATTTTTGACCCTTTTATAATTATTGAGTCTAACTTTACTTTAACAGCTTGCCTTTGCCTTTGAGTAATTATCAAATCTTTCATAAAAGGAGGTGGTCCGAGCTGATAATCTCTCTGCTCACGAACTTCTGGCTCAGGAACATAAACATGAATTTCTCTTTTGTCGTAAGACATAAACTCGAACTCATCTTCCGACTTCTCCATCAACCTTTCCATATTATAATAAGTATTAAAATATGTAGTAAAGTTATTGAAGAAATCACAACTTGAGAGAAATATCGCTATTCCCAAGATAAGTAATATGTTCTTTTTTGAGTTTGTCATTAAATTTAAATTAACTTTTTTTTGTGTGCTTTTGAACAATTAGCTCAATTAAACCGCATAGCAAGGCTAGTATTAAGAAAATCTGCCATAATTCTGTACCTAATCTTGCCCTTTGAACTGTTTGATTTATTGTCTCATCTTCTTCGACAAAAATCACTTTTTCAGAATCGACACCTATATTAAATAATCTTTCTTTCAAATCATCTTTAGATGAAGAAGTCAAATCAGATTCATCCTCCATGTGATTTATACTATAGTACGCTACTAATTGTTTATTGTTATTGTAAACAAAATAGTTGCCAAAATCACTTCTATTCTTGATGTCTATAATATATAAATCCCCAACCCTATTAGCGTCAACAAAATATGATTGACCATTAGAATGTGAAATCTCAAATTTATTGCTTCCTGAAAGATAAGCAGGTACTTGAATTGAATTTCTAGTTAATGCCGGCTTTCTGTTGTTTTTCGTATTTAAGTAATCAATGGATTTATAAATCAATGTTGGAAATAAACCTGTACTTACAAAATCACTCCATTTAGGAACTAAAGGTACTGAATAAAACAATAATGTACTTTCTCCAACAGACACTTCTGATAAAAAATTACCATTTGGTGTCTCAATAATTGGTCTACCACTGTTGTTTGGCAGTTCTGCCATAATTTTGGGGCTATCTATTGTTTGATTTCCAATATTATCACCCGTAAATACACCATCGAATATTGGATGTAGCTTGTCATATTTAGAGATTTCAGTTGCTGTTTGATCATACCTTACTATACTACTTAGGTTTAAATCTAACGAATTAGAATACTCAACAAAGCTTTCAACATTTTCAAGAGGTGTAAACAAAATCACATTTGTATTGTTTACGAGTAACTTTTGTATAGCATCTATATCTTTTTTGCTGATTGACTTTTTATCTACTATTAAGATGTTGTTATTATCTAAACTACTTATAGAGTAATTATTTAAACTAATTAGATAATTATAATTCGATATAGAATTAAATTCTAATAAATTATCCAATACAGACTTTAAAAATAAATTTTCATAATCAGAATAAACAAATACATTTGGTTCATCTGGTATGTCAATAGTTAGGTAATAACTATTATCTATTAGAACTTCATCATTTTCTATACTCACAACAGCATCAATAAGACCAGATTTATTTGGCTTTGCTGAAAGGATAAAGTTTTGACTCTCATTTGACGCAACAGTAAAAGTACTTTGAGCAACTTTGGTCTCATTAAATTTTATAGCTACTGAGTTTTCAGATAATTTTTGTTTTGACCAGTTTGTCCCAAATATTTCAAATTCAATTGGTCTATTCTTTTGAATAATAGAACTTATAATCTTGACTGAGTCTATACTAATATTTTTAAATTCTTTTTTCGAACTCTTACCAATTTCATTAATTACGAATGGTATGTTGCCGTTTATTATTCTGTTAGTATCTAAACTATTAGTGATATTATTCTGATTATCAGAAATTAAAAAAATCTGTTTATTTACGTTTGTTGCTTCATCAAAAAGAATTGATGCAAATTTAAGATTTTTCTCAAGGTTAGGTTGCTCAGTACCTACAGTTGTCTCTGTTAATTCTCTCGATAACTTCTCTGTACTATTTGTCCAATTATAGTATTGTATTGGTTTATCATTGCTAAGGGGGATTATTACTGCTTGATCTCCTTCTTTCAACGAATTAATCAAATTATTTAATTCATTTTTTGCTTGTCTAAATCTGTTCCCATTCTCATCAGAAACATCCATACTATAGGTGTTATCAAGCAGGAATATCATACTTGTATTGGAATACTCAGTTAGACCTGGTAAAACTGTATTGATTGTGGGTCTAGCAAATGCAAGTACAGCAAAAATTATTAGCAAAGTTCTAAGTAATAACAATAACCATTGCTTTAGTTTTAGCTTTATGATACTTGATTGCTGTAACTCTTTTAGAAATTTAAGAGTAGAAAATTCAACCTTCTTTTGTCTCTGCAAATTAATCAGATGCAAAATGATTGGAATAGAAGCTGCTGCTAAGCCAATTAATACAAATGGATTTAGAAAATTCATTTATTTTTCGAATTAATATTTATTTTTATTTAAGTCCAATTAGCTTCTTTAACGCTAAAATCTCAGCTTTGTTCAAATGTCTATATTGACTACGAGAGAGACCAGTGTTACTAATACCACCGTATGACTTTCTATCTAGTTTTTTTACAAAGTAGCCAAATTTCTCAAACATTCTTCTAATTTCTCGGTTTTTACCTTCAATTAATGAAATAGAGAGTTGATCACCGTGCTTAGGATCAATAAATATTTCACAAGGTGAGGTGACATAATCGTCTAAATCTATACCACCATTTGCTATTGCTCTAGCATGCGGAATTTCAAGCTTTTTGTCTAGTTTTATTTTATAAAGTCTTTCTACTTCGTAGCTTGGGTGAGTTAAGCGATTAGCCATTTCACCATCATTTGTCATCAGAAGCACACCAGTAGAATTTCTATCTAATCTTCCTACAGGATATATTCTTCTACGAACTCGAACAATATCCATAACTGTATTTCTTCCAAACTGATCATCAGTTGTAGTTATAGTATCCTTTGGTTTATTTAGTATATAATAGACCGACTTCTCTTCATAACCTATAGAATCGCCATCTACTCTAACATTGTCACCTTTTCTTACCTTTGTACCATGCTCTGTAATAACTTTACCATTAACAGTAACTCGTCCTTCCTCGATTAGCTCATCAGCCTTTCTTCTCGAAGTAAATCCTGTGTCTGCAATGAATTTGTTAATTCTAACTTTGGAGTCTAATTCTTTTTCTTGTTTTTCTTTTTTGAACTGTTTTGTTTCTTTACCTAACTTCTTAGTTTTAGGTCTAAATCTTTGTTGTTTCATTTTCTTAGTTATCTATTTTGTTTAGCAAATTTGCAAACGATTAAAAAACAAAAATAGCTTTAAATACTGACATTTAAAGCTATTTAGTATAAAAACTTAAATTAATTATCTAATTATTCATTTTCGTCATATTCTATCTTTCCAATTAGTACTTTTTTCATAGTGTAAACCACCATAGAGATTACGAATCCCCATCCGAGGCCCATGAAAATATACGCTTCTATAGATATTTGATCCATTATTTAGCTCCCTCTATTTCTTCATCATTGAATGGCTTGCCATTGTTCCGCTTCCATGCAACCCATATTAGACCCATTAGAGACATAAATATTGCTGTCATGAATGCTCTTGCACCCCATCTGTATATTATATCTGCTTCTTTAACACCTTCAAGCATCAGAGTTGGAATCGCATCTTGTATAGTCCAGAAAATTAAGATAAACAACAAATACGCAGGTGTCACATATTTAATTATATAATAAAAAACTCTTGGTATTTTGATATCAGAACCACGAGTCATTTCTTCCCAACCTTTATCCATACCAAATACCCAAGCAAATAATATTACTTCGAAAAGTGATACTAATACCAAGGCAAATGTACCTGCCCAGTAATCTAACTCTTCTAGGAAACCATTTTCTAGATATAGGAATATAAAGTGAATACCAATAAATGTTAATATACCAACAACAAGTGTTGCTTTATTTCTATTTAATTTAAATTGTTCTTGTAAGAAAGAAATTAGAGGCTGTGCCATCGCTACAGATGAAGTAACACCAGCAATAAACAACAGGAAGAACCATATAAAACTTAGAATAGATCCAAATGGTATTTCCGTGAAAATAGAAGCCATTGCTATAATACCTAAATCAAACGCACCACCTTCGGCAATAGACTGTGTCATTGCTAAACCAAAAAATGCAGTTGCAATAGGAATTGCAATCATACTACCCAATACAACTTCACTAAATTCATTTATTCCTGCTGTAGTTAATCCACTTAGTGCAACATCGTCATCCTTATCTAAATAACTTGCGTAAGCTTGTAGTGTTCCCATACCCACACTTAGGGTAAAGAACACCTGCCCGGCGGCGGCGAGCCATATCTTGGAATTACCAAGCAAACTAAAATCTGGCTGCCATATATAATTTATACCGACATAAGTGCTGAGTTCTGGTTTTAATGGGTCAGGGGCACCCAAAAAGAACACCCAAACAACTAACAAAATACCAAACCCAATTAATAGAGGAACTGCAATAGTGGCAAATTTCTCTATACCCCCAGATATCCCTTTTGATAGTATATAGAAATTGACTGCTAAAGTTATTAACAAGAACACATAAGCCGGCCACTGCGAAGTAAAGTATCCTTCTCCAATACCTTGATAGGAATATAGAAAAGTCTTCATAGTTTCTATGCTATTGAACTCATTGAATGTACCTATTATAGAGAAAAAGCTAAAACCAAGAGTCCATGAAATGATGTATAAGTAATAAATCATAACAAGAGTAGAAACCAAGATACCTATAGCTCCAAAATACTTAGCTACCTTACTCTTTGTTAAAGTATCTAACATCCCAGGTAAACTTCCATGTCCATATTGACCACCTCTTCTACCAATTGTCCACTCTACCCACATTAGTGGAATAGCTAATAAAATAAAGGCTGTGAAATAGGGAATCATGAAAGCTCCCCCACCATTTTGTGCTGCTTGAACTGGAAACCTTAGGAAGTTACCTAAACCAACTGCATTACCTGCCATCGCAAATATTAATCCTAACCTACTGTTCCAATGTTCTCTTTCCGCCATAAATATCCTTGTTTTTTTTCAACATAATTTCTGAGACGACCAAAATAGTTTGAATTTTGTGTCAAGAGTGTTAACTTATTTATTAGATACACGAAAATACTGAATTATTCTTCTTAAAAAGAGAATTCGATAAGTTCGTAAAATCTAATCGCAAAAGATAAAATAATTATTTGAAAAACAAAAAGAATTTATAAATCATATAGGATTCATATATATATGTTAGGATTTTTAAAATCTAGTATCCTCAGTAAGATTATAGTTGCAATAACGGGATTGATGATGGTATTATTTATCATTGGTCACGCCCTTGGTAATTTACTTATTTATGCTGGTCCAGAGGCAATTAACGCTTATGCTGTCGGACTAACCGATTTAGGGCCTGCACTTTGGGTCGTAAGGATTGTACTTATAATTGCTCTTATTTTACATGTAGTTGCTACGATTAATTTAGTAAGAAAAAATAAAAAAATTGCTGGCAATTATAAAGTTAATAACTACAAGGCATCAACTTTCTCAGCTCGCTTTATGACTTATGCAGGACTAACGGTGCTTTTCTTTATTCTTTATCATTTGGCACATTTCACGTTTGGTATCACAAATCCTAGTGAACATGCAAGCCAAGCAACTTTAGAAAACGGAAGATTAGTACACGATGTTTATACTATGGTCGTTCTAGGATTCCGGAACGTAATAGTTTCACTTTTTTATGTGATTGCTGTTATATTCCTTGGTCTTCACTTAAAGCATGGTGTTCACAGTATGTTCCAGACCTTAGGAATACATGGCAAGAATCTTACTCCCAAGATACAAAAATTTGCTGCAGCGCTTGCAGTTATTATAGTTATATCATTAATATCAATTCCAATAACCATAATGTTAGGATTAATTGGAGGTCAAGTATGAAATTAGACTCAAGAATACCAGAAGGTCCAATACAAGATAAATGGACTAATCATAAATTTAATATAGATTTAATTAACCCAGCGAATAAGAGAAAATACAAAATTATAGTAGTAGGAACTGGTCTAGCTGGAGCATCTGCCTCGGCAACATTGGCTGAATTAGGCTATAATGTAGAAACAATTACTTTTCATGAAAGTTCTCGTAGAGCCCACTCTATTGCAGCTCAAGGTGGTATCAACTCTGCTAAGAACTATCCAAACGACGGTGATAGTGTATGGAGACTGTTCTATGACACAGTCAAGGGTGGTGATTTCCGTTCACGTGAGGCCAATGTTTACAGGTTAGCAGAGGTTAGTGTTGATATTATTGACCAAGCTACTGCACAAGGTGTTCCTTTTGCAAGAGAATATGGTGGTAACTTAGCAAATCGTTCATTCGGTGGTGCTCAAGTTTCACGTACATTTTATGCTCGTGGTCAAACAGGACAGCAATTATTGCTTGGTGCTTACCAAGCCCTTTCGAAAGAAATTAAAAAAGGCGGTGTTAAGCTAAGAACCAGAAAAGAAATGATGGATATCATAGTAGTTGATGGCAAGGCACGTGGTGTTGTTACCAGAGACTTGGTAACTGGCGAGTTAGAAACACATTTAGCTGATTCTGTAGTGCTTGCAACTGGTGGCTATGGCAACGTGTTTTATTTATCAACTAACGCTCAGGCCTCTAATGTGACTGCCACATATAGAGCATATAAGAAAGGTGCTTTTTTTGCGAACCCATGTTACACTCAAATTCACCCAACATGTATACCTGTTAGTGGTGATTATCAGTCTAAATTAACATTGATGTCAGAATCACTACGTAATGACGGCAGAATATGGGTGCCTAAGAAGAAAGGCGACACAAGAAAACCTGGTGATATTCCAGAAGATGAAAGAGACTATTACTTAGAAAGAAAATACCCGAGTTTTGGTAACTTATCCCCTCGTGATATTTCTTCACGTTCTGCTAAGGAAGCTTGCGATGCCGGTAAAGGCGTAGGCCCCACCGGATATGGTGTTTACTTAGACTTCAAAGATGCAATTGCAAGATTGGGTAAAGACACAATTACTGAAAGATACGGTAACCTTTTCGAAATGTATGAAAGAATAACTGGCGATAACCCTTATGAAACACCGATGATGATTTATCCAGCTTCTCATTATACTATGGGTGGCCTTTGGGTAGATTATAACTTAATGAGTAATTTAGAAGGTTTGCACGTTATTGGTGAAGCAAACTTTTCTGACCACGGTGCTAACAGATTAGGTGCTTCTGCACTTATGCAAGGTTTGGCAGATGGCTACTTTGTTTTGCCTTATACAATTGGTAACTACCTATCAAAAGCCGATTTGCCTGAAATTGATGAAAATCACCCAGAGTGCAAGAAAGTTGTTGATGAAGCAAATGATAAAATCAACAAACTTCTTAATGTAAACGGAACGAAAACTCCTTCTTATTTCCACCGTAAATTGGGAAAAATAATGTGGGACAATGTTGGTATGGCTCGTAATGAAGCTGGACTGAAACATGTTTTAGAAGAAATTCCTAAGATTCGTGAAGAATTCTGGAGTGATGTAATAATTACTGGTGAAGGTGCTGAGTACAATATTGCTTTGGAAAAAGCTTCTAGAGTAGCAGATTTCCTTGAGTTCGCTGAAATTATGGCTTACGATGCACTTGATAGAGAAGAATCAGCAGGAGCCCACTTCCGCGAGGAATATCAAACTGAAGAAGGCGAAGCAATGAGAAATGACGAAGACTATAAGTATGTAGCTGCTTGGGAATACAAGGGCGTAGGCGTTAGGCCAGAGTTACATAAAGAACAGTTAACTTTTGATAATGTTAAGCTAGCTGTAAGAAGCTACAAGTAAGGAAAAAAATGGAGAGTACAATGAATTTAAAACTTCATATTTGGCGTCAGAAAAATAATAATACGAAAGGTGGGTTCGAACAACATGACGTGAGTGATATATCAGAACACATGTCGTTCTTGGAAATGCTAGATGTACTAAACGAAGATTTAATAACAAGCGGAAAAGACCCTGTAGCGTTTGACCACGATTGTCGCGAAGGTATATGTGGCTCATGCTCCATGACTATAAATGGTAACCCTCATGGCCCTGAAAGAGCTACAACAGCATGTCAGTTGCACATGAGAAAGTTTAAAAGTGGTGATACTATTTACATTGAACCATTCAGAAATAAATCTTTTCCCGTAATAAAGGATTTAGTGGTAGATAGAAGCGCATTCGATAGAATCTTACAATCAGGTGGATATATTAGTATCAAAACTGGTTCTGCTCCCGATGCTAATGATATAGCAGTAGCAAAATCCAAAGCTGATATAGCAATGGATGCAGCAGCTTGTATTGGTTGTGGTGCATGCGTTGCGGCTTGCCCTAACGGTGCGGCAATGTTATTTACCTCAGCTAAGTTGAAGCACCTGAACGTATTGCCACAAGGCCAAGCGGAGAAGAAAAAACGTACTATCGCTATGGTAGAACAAATGGATAAAGAAGGATTTGGTAGCTGTACCAACCACTATGAGTGCGAGGCAGCTTGCCCTAAATCTATCTCTGTTGAGTATATATCTGAAATGAACTTTGAGTATGCTAAATCAAAAATGACTGAGTACAGAGACTAACCTCTCCCCTCTCAGCTCAATACTATTTACTAACCCTCACTTTTTTTAGTGAGGGTTTTTTTGTGTCCGGTTTATATCTGATTTTATAATTTTTTCGTATATTGTATTAATCAAAAAATAATAATACTGAAATGGAAAAACTGGACAAAGTAAGAAACGAACTCATTAGTAAAATTCTTTCTATCAAGAATGAAGACTTTCTTTTAGCATTAGATAAATTAGTTACCACGAGTAACTATGATGATAAGGTAATTGAACTTACAGATGCACAAAAAAAAATGTTAGAAATGAGTGAATATGACATAAAGAATGGACGATTAATTTCGCAAGAAGCAATGAATAAAAGAAACTTAGAATGGTTGAACGCTAAATAGTTTGGACAAAAACAGCCGACATTCAATTATCTGGAATACTTGAATATTGGTTACGAAGAAATAAATCAAATTCCTATCCTAAGAAATTGATAAGGTTAGTATCTGAAACAACACAACAAATTTCAAGAACACCACATCTGTTTAAACTTACAGATTTCACAGAAACACGCGTTGCCTCATTAGGTCACTTTAGCTTATTTTACAAGGTTACTGAAAGTGAAATAATAATTACAGCGTTTTGGGATAATCGACAAAGCCCAAAAGATATATGGAGAATCTTATCAGGTAATAAATCATATTATTAGTTGAATCTCAGTAAACTTTTGGATAAATTTTCTTAACATTTGAATATGGTGCTCAATTAAAATATTTTTTCATCAAATAATAATATCAGTCAAATGGCAAATTATATCATAATAGGCGCTTCCTCAGGAATAGGGAAGCAACTTTCGACGCAATTAATAGATTCTGGCCATCAGGTCTATGCAACTTATTTTAAAAATAAATTAACTTCGGAAGATGAGAACCTTCACTACCACTATTTAAACGTAATGGATGAAGAATTGGATCTTGATTTTCTGCCGGAATCAATTTCGGGACTAATTTATTGTCCGGGCAGCATTAATCTAAAACCTTTTCATCGAATAAAACCATCTGACTTTACAGATGATTATCAACTGCAAGTTATCGGAGCGGTTAAAACCATTCAGGCAGCATTGCCTCGATTAAAAAAGGCAGAAAATTCATCAATTGTACTATTTTCGACAGTTGCTGTACAAACGGGTTTGGCATTTCACTCGCAGGTCTCAGCTTCAAAAGGAGCTTTGGAAGGATTAACAAAAGCGTTGGCTGCAGAATTGGCACCAACAGTACGAGTTAATTGTATTGCTCCTTCTTTGACTGACACACCACTAGCAGCTACGCTTTTGAACAGTGATCAGAAAAAAGAAGCCAACGCCCAACGACACCCATTAAAGAGAATTGGAACGTCCAAAGATATTGCTGGTATAGCAGAATATTTGATATCCGAAAAGGCCGGATGGATTACAGGACAAATTATACATGTAGATGGAGGATTTTCGACTTTAAAAACCTAAATTTCTTATTAATGGAGTCTGTAAAATAAAATTATAAATTAGAGTAATTTTCAAAAATAGAAGAAATCTTTACTATCTATAGTTAGATATAAATAACATTCTACCACAAGCAATGACACTTCGTTATATTTTATACATAATCAAATATTATTTAATAAAAGTGACTAACATATATGAACAACCTCGTAATAATAGCGCATCCAGACAAACAAAGTTTTTGTCATAATGGTATTTTTAAAACTGTCCGTGATATTCTGATTAAGAATAAAGAAAACATTGATATAATAGATTTATATGAAGATAAATTTGATGTATTCGGTGATGAAGAAAAGGTCAAATTATATAAGGATTTGGTAATAAAATCAAAGCGTATATATATTATTTCACCTGTGTGGTGGTTCAGATGTACGCCATTATTAGAATCCTTTTTCGATCAGGTGCTTACTCCCGGTTTCGCTTACGAGTTTGTAAACATTACCAAAACATTTGCGTATCCTAGATCATTTTTAAAAGATAAAAAAGTAAGAACTTATCTTACTCATGGTGCCCCTGCATTGCCTGTACTAACCCTTTATGTCAATTCTGTTAAACTCAGACTTGTTATGGGTGTTTATTCATTTGTTTTTGGCTGGTTCAAAACTAAAACTCGGCAGTTTTGGTCAGTACCTTTCGTCTCAGATAAGAAACGAGAAAGTTACCTGCTAAAAGTAAAAAAGGATGTACTCAGGGATTTAAAAAAATAATGACCACGAAAACGAACAAACAAGAAAAAGAAATTGCCTTTTTTGAAAAATACCTAAGTGTTTGGGTTGTACTTTGTATTGTTGGTGGGATTACTGTTGGTAATGTAGCAGGTGATTCTATGGAATACCTTAGCTCTATGGAAATTGCCAAGGTTAATGTTCCCATTGCCATACTTATTTGGATGATGATTTACCCTATGATGCTTCAAGTTGATTTTACTAGTCTAAAAAAAGTTAGTAAAAAACCAAAAGGCATCATCCTTACGACAGTGGTGAATTGGCTAATCAAACCTTTCACAATGGCTTTTTTTGCCTGGCTGTTTTTCTCTAATTTTTATTCAGCTTTCATCTCGCCTGAGCTAGCTGGAGAATATATTGCCGGTGCAATTTTACTTGGTGCCGCACCTTGTACTGCCATGGTTTTTGTATGGTCTTACTTAAGCGATGGTGACCCCAACTATACACTAATGCAAGTTTCTGTAAACGATTTGATTAATAAAAACGGTAAGCAATGGTTTACCGATATTTTCTTGCCTAAACTCAAACCGCTCAGTATTTTTGCCCTTTTGTTAACACTATTATTACTCTTCGCTTTTCAGGGAGGTAATATTTTACATAACCCTTTAATCGTGGTATTCATTGCTATTCCGTTAATCATCCAAACCTATTTCATCTTTTTTATCACTTGGTTTGGAGGTAAAAAATTAAAGTTAAGCTACCCAGTCTGTGCCCCTGCCGCTATGATTGGAGCAAGTAATTTCTTTGAACTATCCGTAGCAGTGGCCATTGCACTTTTTGGATTAGACAGTCCAGCTGCACTGGTTTGCGTTGTGGAGGTTTTGGTAGAAGTTCCTGTGATGTTATCATTGGTCGCGTTTGCCAACAAAAATAAGTTTGAAACTATGGTGTCTAATTCGTGAAATAAAAAAATCTATAAATTATTAAAACATAAGAAAATTATAAATCCAATACATAATTCGTTCTCACTATAAAATTAAAATGTAATGTATGTGTATTACTAACTAAAATATATGTCGCCGAATATAAAAAATAATATAACAAGATACAGCTCTGATAAAGTCTTTTATTTGATGTTAACTATAACGTTATTATTCACGTTAACTTCAAATATCAATGAAAACTGGGGTGAATTTCTACAATACCTTGTGCTTATTTTGGGGACATTAATGATAGGAATTCCACATGGTGCTATTGATAATTATATATTTTACAAGAGATATTCTAAATTAAATCTACGAGTAAAGCTGATATTTTACATAAATTATATCGGATTAATAATCATTGCCGCAGCTGTTTGGTATTTTGTACCCGAATTATTTATGTTATTATTTGTGCTTTACTCGGCCTATCATTTTGGTCAATCAAATTGGTATTATTTAAAATTTCCTGAATTCGACCTAAAAAAGATTGTACATTATCTGGTTTGGGGGTTATACATATTGCTTTTTCCTGTATTAGTAAATTATCAAGATTCGGAGGTCATAATTAATTATATCTCAGGTCAGGAAAATGTTTTGTTTAATTTAATGTATATCTATAGGTTAGAAATATTATTAATTCTAGCTCTGCTAAATTTACTGATAATATTCGTATATTATTATATTAATAAAATTGATTATAAAATGGCACTGAAAGAGATATTATTATTATCGACTTTAACCGTATTATATCTATCGGCTCCTCTTTTACTATCATTTTTTACATATTGGATTTTCTTTCATTCATACAGCTCTCTGGTTGAGACCTCTCAATATTTGAATAAATCGAGGAGTATGAGTTCAATAGTTTTATCGTGGAAGAAATCATTGCCTCTTACATCTATTACATTATTAGGAATACTGATTATCTATTTAATAGTGGGTAATTTTTCTGAGAATGTTTTAATTGCAGTCTTTTTTTTGATTATATCTTTTGTTACTATACCGCATATGTTTGTAATGCAGTCAATGTATGCAAACCTATTCAAATCACAATAAGTAAAATCTGTAGTAGAATTTATTACCCGATATGTACTGCTATATAGATAATTCTTGTCGACTTAGCATATTACGTTTTAGATATAGACGACCAGAATAAGTAATTAAACGATACTTTTTGATATGAATTATTCATTTTTAATTGCCAAAGGTCTATTGATTTTAATTGTGGATGGAATTCCTATTAACAGAGATAATGATAGGTTAAGTTCTATTACAAGATTGATTTGAGAACCAGAATATTAGAGTTAAACATAAAGCATACTTATCTACATATTGTCGAATTTAAAAATGATGACTGAGTATATAAGCGAATAACATAGATTTCTATTAAAATAGACCTCTGATTTTATTCGAGGTCTTTATTGTAGGGTGAAGATATATGATTTCAATGTTCTGATTATAAATATATATAGGTAAAAACATCTGCGAGCACTTTAAATTATTTTTTTTAAATTCTAGAGGATTATTATTAATTTGTATTCAAGAAAAAATAAATTATTTGCATACTTAGTATTTGTTTACTGAATATCTATAGTTAGGTGTATTCCGAAAAACCTTAAATAGAGTAGGAAAAACTTTAACCCGGAAGTAATATGAAAAAACTTTCTCTAACAATCATAGTAATGATTATTTCTTTGTGCAATGTCGATGCTCAGACAGAAGAGGCTGCACATTTTGACATAAGAGCTTATGGTGGATTAAATGTACTTCAATTATCTACTGATGAAGGTGAAACTCTAATTGATGGTGCTCTTGATGAGAGAGTAACAGGAAGACCTGGAGCCCAGTATGGAGCTTCTGTAACTTTTGGTTCAAGATTCTTTGTTCAACCAGGTATTCAATACTCTATTTTCACTTCAGAAATAATAAACGAAAATACACTAACTGGTTTTGAATTAACTGATGAAACAACTATAAGCACTATTTCTATCCCACTGAAAGTAGGTTTTAGATTAATTGACCCTGAAACTGAAGACATATTTAATGTAAGGGTATTTGGTGGACTTGATGGATTTCATGTAATGTCTGTTGACCACTCAAGTAAATCTGAAGAGATTGATGATATTGATGAGGATGATTTTTCAAATCTGATTTTAAATGGTGATTTTGGTATAGGTGTTGATGTATTAATGTTTTATCTGGATGCTGGTTACCGTCTTGGTTTAACACCAATTTATAACAGTGGAAATGATGCTACAGCGAATGCTTTTTATGCCAATCTTGGAGTTAGATTCAGTTTGTAATATAATCTAAATTTCCGCATTGTATATAATTTAAAACTTAAGATTATTATATTATAATAAAAAAGTAAAATTAGATGTGGAAACTTTTGAAAATCAAAAAATACTGAGCAAAAAGACAAATCACTTTACAATACATTTTATATTGTATACAAACCCTCACTTAAAAAAGTGAGGGTTTTTTGTTTTGTTTATTTTTTTATTTTGGTCTTAGTTAAATAAAATGATAAATTTATGTAAGATTATTTATGCATTTTTAATTGTTAGTCTTATAACGATTTTTAAAATGTAAGACTCTTGTTTTTTTAGATAAAAAGCAACAGCAGAATAGTAACATTTTTAGAATTAATTAATAGAATAAAATATGGAATTATTAATAAACTTGGCACAGATAGCTGTTGGAGTATCTGTTTTTTTTGTTTGGACCTTCAGATTCCACAATGTTATAACTGAGTTTGAGCAATTTGATCTAAGTGATTTAACTCGAAGTATTGTAGGTGCAACGAAATTATGTTTATCTACACTTATTGTTGCAGGAATTTGGTATGAATCATTAGTACTTATTCCATCTATATTGATGGCACTTTTTATGATTAGTGCTCAATACTTTCATTTAAAAGCAGGTAATCCATTTATTAAACGCTTACCATCATTAGTGTTGTTTATTCTAAGTGCAATTATTGCATATTCATCAGCTTATTAGATGAGTACAAATTTACTGATAGTATTTATTCTTATATCTAGTTTGTCTTTTCTTATTTATGCTTTTTCTTATTTCAAAACACCTTATATGAAAGAAGAATTCAAGCGTTTTGGTTTAGAGAGATATAGCTTATTTATAATTATATTAGAAATTTTAGGAGCTCTGGGTTTACTAATAGGGTTAAAGTTTAACTTTATACTTCTGATTTCTTCACTTGGACTTTCGGTTCTGATGCTAGCTGGTATAATTATTCGAATAATTGTAAAAGATAAATTTTTGGTAATTTTACCGGCCTTATTTTTTATGTTATTGAATGCATATATATTCTGGTTATCATTGGGTTTGACGCATTGATTTTTTTTATTCCTCATGTTAACAGTAATGGCAAAAGCAAGTCGATAAGTTCAAACTAACCTACCCTAATTCATAAAAGTTATAGCTGATAATTTATAATAAAACACCTCTGCCCTACTTGATTATACTATTGAATTGTTTGGAGGGTAAGCGGTATGCTTAAATAGTTAGTTATTACATAAGTTAGATTGTTATATATATAAGAATATAATAAATAATGCAGGTTAATATATATGAAAGTAATAATAACAGGAAGTACAGGAATGGTTGGGCAAGGTATCTTACTAGAATGTATTGATGATTCGAGAATAAAAGGAATTTTACTACTAAATAGAAGTCCTTTAAACATTGAACACCCTAGAGTTAAAGAAGTTTTACACAGTGATTTCAAAGATTTATCTACAATTAAGAACGAATTAGTTAGCTATGATGCCTGTTTTCATTGCATGGGAGTCTCTTCAGCTGGAATGAGTGAAGAAAAATATACAGACATTACTTATTACATTACTAAAGAGTTAGCAGAAACACTTCATAGTATAAATCCTGATGTTGTATTTAACTATGTATCTGGTACTGGTACGGATAGTAAGGAAGAGAGCAGCACAATGTGGGCAAGAGTGAAGGGTAAAACAGAAAATATGATCTTAGAAATGGGTTTTAAGGATTCCTATATGTTTAGGCCAGGAATTATATTACCTGAGCGAGGAATAAAATCTAAGACTACTTTGTACAATGCAGCATATATTTTACTAAAACCATTTTATTCCATCATTGAAAAAATAAAATCAGTTATAACCTCAACAAATATGGGGAAAGCAATGATAAATTCATTGTTCTATCCACAAAAATTAAAGCATTTAGAAGGTGAAGATATTAATAAACTTTCGTCGATAAATAGCGATTAGATTAGAACTTACAAATCACTAACATCCATACCCCACTTGTTGGCATACTCCTCGTCCTCTTTGCGTTGTTGCTTCTTCAATCCACGGTAGCCAACAACTACATAAATAGCTGAAAATAAAATTGTAACCACCAATGCAGAGACAAATGAATCACCCACTAAGTAATAGTAACCAAAGAACAAGGTAACTGCTTGCACTATAAAAAATGGTATTAGTATTGATTTTCTTATCATATTACTAATTTACAAAAATTGTATAATACATCACAGAGTTACCCGAGGCAACGACAGCTTATACTTAATCGATACTATTCTGATTGCGAATATGAACACTATTGGTAAACCTACTAACAACCAACTCGGTGAAGCGAGGTAACCAAGTACAACATAAATAAACCCACCTGCTATCACTGCCGAAGCGTATATTTCCTTTCTGAAAACAAGTGGAATCTGGTTGGTCATCATATCTCGCAATATCCCACCGAACACAGCAGTCACTAAGCCAAAGAAAATAGCAATCAGTGGGTGCACACCGAAATCAATCGCTTTTTGTGTACCTATTATTGCCGATAAGCTAATGCCCAAAGTATCAAAGAGGAAGAATGTTTGCTTCAATACCAACATTCTTCGTTTGAATACAAATGTAGAGAAAACTCCTGTGAGTATAGCTATCACAAATGATGGATCTTCCATCCAGAAAAGAGGGTGGCAACCAAGCAGCAAGTCTCTTACCGTTCCTCCACCAACCGAGGTGATGAAAGTAACGAATGCAATACCGAACATATCATAAAGCTTCTGTATAGATTGCAGAGTGGCACTAATTGAAAAAACGAATACACTGATTATAGCTATGATTGATAACAATTCCATCTTGAACGAACACTAAAACTATGGGTAAAAACAATAAAATAAAGGACGACAACCAATGTGGTAAGGGGTTAAGCATGATTACGCTTCATCTGCTTATGCCTGTTATGCATAAACATAGCCCTGGAATTAATCCAATGCATGGGCATCATAGTTATATTATATTGTTTTGTTGTAATCAACTTTTTTGAGTTGTGTTATAAAATTGAATTCAAAATTATTACGTTCTGAAATATAAAGCAAGTAGAATTTAAAATATTTTTTATTCTTTAGTTATATTGTGATTTAGTATAAAACAAATAACTAACAATATGTTCGAAAGCATAGTTGACTTAGAATCAGCAATTAATTTTCTCTCACATCTGGAGTGGTATTGGGTGCTTGGTTTTGCACTATTCATTACTATGCTCGAAAATGTATTTCCCCCCTCGCCTAGTGATTCTGTGCTAGTATTTATGGGTTCGCTCGTAGGAATTGGCACTATTGGATTTTTACCGCTGTTAGTTTTTGCAACTATTGGTTCTGTACTAGGCTTTATTATTATGTTCCTACTCGGCAGTAAGTTTGGCGTGCGGATAGTTGACTCCAACAAATTGGCCTTCATTAATCAAGAAAGTATGGAAAAACCCGAACAGTGGTTTCGAAAATACGGCTATTACTTAATTGTTGCTAACCGTTTCCTTTCAGGCACCAGAGCAGTTATTTCATTCTTCGCAGGACTATCGGAACTTGACTTGAAGAAGACAATTATACTTTCTGCAGCAAGTGCTTTGGTATGGAATAGCATTCTTATTTATCTAGGCTATGTTTTTGGAAACAACTATGAAGAGATATTGGAATACTTAGGGTCATATGGTAAAATTATTTTTCCAATCATAGGAATAGTAATAGCAATCTTCTTGGTTAAGAAGTTTTGGTGGGATAAACGCAAACAATAGCAGACAATTTACTCCGCTATTAATTAGGCTTCACTACCCATATTTTTGTTGTTTTACAATAATATTTAGTAATTTTGTTATTTAATTTTAAATCTAAAAGGAAAAAAACTTCCTTATGGAAAGTTTACTTCTTACAATCTATTTTATAGCACTGACTATCTTGTTCGGATTCGGTATCCACGGGATAGTTCTACTATACTACTATAGAAAAACTAAGCTTCAGGACACCCAAAAAGTTGAGCAAAAAGGTGATTGGCCTTTAGTTACAATACAGCTACCTATGTTCAATGAACTATATGTAGTAGAGAGGCTTATTGGCTCTATATGTGATATAGATTACCCAAAAGATAAATTAGAAATTCAAGTCCTCGATGATTCGACAGATGAAACTCAAGCATTAGCTAAGAAACTTTGTTTAGAATACGAAGCCAAGGGCTATGACATATCTTATATACACAGAGTTGACAGAACCGGCTACAAAGCTGGCGCCTTAAAAGAAGGGTTAGTAATAGCTAAAGGAGAGTTTGTTGCAATATTCGATGCTGACTTTGTTCCCAAGAAAGACTTCCTAAAACGCACTGTACCGCACTTCCAAAACGAAAATGTTGGTATGGTACAAACTAGATGGGAACACATCAATGGCGACGAGTCATACTTAACCAAAGCACAAGCAATTGCGCTGGATGGTCACTTCGTTATAGAGCAACAAGTTAGAAATAAAGCTGGTTTCTTTATCAATTTCAATGGCACAGCTGGTATTTGGAGAAAAGAGTGTATAATAGATGCAGGAAACTGGCAAGCTGACACACTTACTGAAGATTTTGACCTTAGTTATAGAGCTCAACTCAATGGTTGGAAATTCAAATTCTTAAACGACGTTACCTCTCCGGCTGAACTCCCAGCAGATATCAACGCATTGAAAACTCAACAATTCCGTTGGACTAAAGGTGCTGTTGAAACAGCAAAGAAACTGTTACCAATGGTTTGGAAATCAAAACTAAAACCGAAAGTAAAGTTAGAATGCTTTATCCACTTAACTAGTAATATAGTATTCCCATTTATTATCTTAGTAGCTATGTTGAATATACCTATTGTTATGATAAAGATATCTACTGCTGGTTATGACAGTGTTTACTCGCTAATGTCAATATTTGTGCTAGCATCAATATCTACATTCTTATTCTATATGTATGGACAGAAAGCAATTCACTTAGATTGGAGAAAGAGAATACTCCTCTTCCCTGTCTTCCTGGCTGGGTCTATGGGACTAGCTGTTAACAACACAAAAGCTGTTATAGAAGCTTTAGTTGGAAAAAAGACAGAGTTCACTCGTACTCCGAAAGATGGCGACAAAGCACCAAGTAACACAATCAAAAAGAAATATAGACAAAACCGAGTAACTATGTTAGTAGCTGTAGAGTTACTTTTGACACTTTACTTCATAGTTGGTATCGGATATTCTCTTTATCATTTAGAAATTGCTGCTATACCATTCCAGATTCTATTTTTATTAGGATTTGGTACAGTTGGACTTATGTCATTACGCCACGCCTTAGGTCGGTAATTTATTTACTCAAAGGTGGAATCTTTACAACTCTACCATGCCCTGGAAGAAAGAATTCTTTCGGCGACACATTATTATCTTTCAATCCAACTATAAGAGAATCAATAGGCGAAGTCATAGCATCTGCAGCCTGTTTAAAAGTCCCAAAATGAATACCCATGCTTTGTTGTGATTCTAATTCTATATGCGATAGTACTGCTTCCCTAGCATCTTGGTGGACTTCCTGCATAAATGAACGGGGTAATATAGGTGCTATAGGTAGTATAGAAAATCTCATAGGACCAAAATTGTCTTTTATTTGTGTAAAATGAACACCAAAACCAGTATCACCAGCAAAGTAAACAGGACCACCATCTGATTCAAAAACATAGCCACCCCAAAGTGTACCGTTTCTATCCGCAATACCTCTATTAGCAAAGTGTCTTGCTGGAACAAATGTAACTTTTCTGTTCTTTATAACTTTTTCATCCCACCAATCCATATCATCTGAATTTGATAAGTTATAATCGTCAAACAGTGGCTTGTTGCCCAATGGATACAAAATAAGTGGATTGTATTTCTTTTTTAACTTTTCCAGTGTAACGAAATCTAAGTGATCATAATGATTATGACTTATAACCACCAAATCTATCGGAGGTAAACTATCAAACTCTATACCTGGTGCTCTTCTTCTCTTAGGACCAATAGGTTTAACTGGAGTAGTATATTCAGACCAAACGGGATCAGTGAGTACGTTTATACTATCAAATTGTATTAAAGTAGATGCATGACCTACAAAAGTAACTTCTAGCTCACCATCACCAACGTATTTACGTAGCTTAGGTTCTATCTTCTGAGGATAGTAATCCGCCCAATATCCTTCTGTCCTGAAAACAAAGAACTCAAGTAAATCGACATAATTGAAATCTTGAGGTTTGTCAAAATTATAAAACTGTTCACCATCAAAGTGGTCTGATTTTTCACCCTCGTAAGGCGGAACAGAGAAAAAGCACGATGTAAATAGTAAAGCAAGTAAACTTAAAAGTATTGTTTTTTTCATTTAATAAATAAGTATTTCGATAATATTAAATTTCATGACGACTTAAAACCAATGTTAGTTGATTAATAATTATTAGCTTTGTAATCTGAAAAAATAAAAAATAACGAGAATAATGAATACATACGGAATTATAATACTTGTAATCATACTATTAGAGTTTATAGTAGATAACAGCGTTAAGTTACTAAATATAAAGAATCTAAATGACAAGCTTCCTAGTGAATTTGCTGATGAATATGATGCAAATACATATAGTAAATCACAAGAGTACACTAGGTACAGGACTAAATTTGGATTCGTAAAATCTGTATTCAATCTAATTCTATTCTTATTATTCTGGCAAATTGGAGGGTTTGAATACGTAAATACTATTACCGAATCTCTTTCAGAAATCTTCGTAATTAGAGGGCTCTACTTCTTTGGAATAATAATGTTAGCACAACAAATATTATCATTACCATTTAGCATTTACTCAACATTTGTAGTAGAAGAAAAGTATGGGTTCAATAAGACTACGGCAGCTACATTTGTTGTTGATTTAATCAAGGGCTTAGTGCTTATGGTTATACTTGGTGGTTTAGTTCTCGCTTTAGTTCTATATATATTCAATGAGTTGGGTCAGCTAAGTTGGCTCTATGCTTGGGGAGCATTAGTTGTAATAACACTTGCTATGCAATATGTAGCACCTCGTTGGATAATGCCACTATTCAACAAATACACCCCACTGGAAGATGACGAACTGAAAGACAAAATAATGGAGTTCTCAGACAAAGTAGAGTTCCCACTTCAAGAAATATATATAATTGATGGATCTAAACGTTCCACGAAGTCAAACGCATTCTTCACTGGATTCGGTAAAAACAAGCGAATAGCCCTTTTCGATACATTAGTTGAGAATCATACTGTTGGAGAGTTAGTTTCAGTGTTAGCGCATGAAATAGGTCATTATAAGAAAAAGCATATACAGCAAGGAATGGTAATCAGTATAATACATACAGGTGTACTTTTCTTCCTCCTCTCAATATTTCTATACGACGATGCATTGTATCAGGCATTCTACATGGACAGTAGCCCAATTTATGCTGGTTTCCTCTACTTCTCACTTCTGTTTAGTCCAATAGAATCAATACTATCAGTACTGATGAATATGTTATCACGTAAAAATGAATTTGAGGCAGATGAATTTGCAGTTGTTGGTAGAAAAAATCAATCAGATATGATAGATGCACTAAAGAAGTTATCAAAAGATAATTTGTCAAATCTAACTCCGCATCCATGGTTCGTATTTATGAACTCCTCTCACCCACCTGTAGTAGAAAGGATTAGAGCAATAAAAAAGATAAATATATAGTTACAATTCTATTTCGGTGTGAAGAGCTATCTCCTCAAGAACGGCGCTGACTCTGAGGCAACCTGGCATATCACCTGAGTAAACAACTGCCTTTCCGTGATTATGGACTTGCCATGTGATTTGCTGTGCCTTTTGGTAATCACAATTAATTGCCTTTATCAGCTGATTAATAACTTCGTCAAATGTGTGATATTCATCATCAAATAGAATGACCTTAGTAGGATTTGCTACATCTACTTCAACTAGCTCTTCAACTTCAGGTGTCTCCTGGTCTGCTGAGTATACATTGTTAAATTTCAATATCTGGGTTATTTTGACATTCATAAGTTGCAAGATAAGAAATTTTGAGTATTTATAAGAAGTAAATATTCATCTCGTTACATTGATTTATATGTAAAAAAAGCTTTTCTTTTGTTTTTAAATATCATGAAGTAAGTCACATATCTTGCGATAAACAAAAAATCCCAAGCAAAAACTATCACTTGGGATTCTGAGAATAATACTGTATCTAATATTAGTTACTCGACACAAGTGCTTCTTCTGGCACTTCACCTGTTAATGATTTCAAGAATGCTGTTATATTCTCAACTTCCTCATCTGTAAGTTGTTTGTTTAACTGCACATCAGCCATTATCCCAACAGCTTCTTCTAAGCTTTCAACACTACCGTCATGGAAGTAAGGCCATGTCTTTTCTATATTTCTCAAACCAGGCACTTTGAACATATATTTATCAGACTCATTACCAGTAACTTCAAATCTACCTTCATCAACAACTTCACTTCCAGTTGCTTCCAAATATGGCTTGTGCACTCCAAACTTCTGGAACATATTGCCACCAAGCTGAGCTCCATTATGACAAGTGATACAACCTGCATCCATAAATGTTTTTAGCCCTTCTTTTTCCTTATCAGTTAGTGCACTTGCTTCACCTGCTAAGTATTCATCAAATGGAGATGGAGTGATAAGTGTTCTTTCAAATGCTGCTATTGCTTTTCCTACATTTTCAAATGTGATTTTATCTTTTGGGAATACTTCTGTGAATGCTTTTTTGTATTCTTCATTTTTGTTAAGTCTTTCAACTAAAAACTCTGGACTCGGCATTGCCATTTCTACTGGATTTACAATCGGACCAGTCGCTTGCTCTTCCACATCCTTAGCTCTACCATCCCAAAATTGAGTTGTGTGGAAGGCAGCATTAAGAACTGTAGGAGAGTTTCGGTTACCAAACTCACCCTTATCACCTGGAGATGTTTTTAAATTATCAACGCCATAAGTCGACAGATTATGGCAAGAATTACAACTATTGTTACCGTCTTTAGATAAAGCAGTGTCAAAATATAACCTTTTACCTAAGGCAATTTTTTCCGCTGTTAATGGGTTTTCAGGGTTCTCTGCTTTTGCTGGTAATATAGCAAATAATCCCTGTGCTTTCTCTAAAAGCTCATCTTTTTGATCAACATCGTTAACTTTCAATTTTGCATCTTTCTCATCACCACAAGCTGCAAGAATTACTACAAAAATTACAATGGAAGCAATTATGCTCGTTTTTTTCATATCATTTATCCTATTTTAATTAGTTATTATTATTTTTTTAATAATTTTTTCGTCATTTATCTCTATTGCAACGAAATATATTCCGCTGGCTATATCTTGTATTTTATAAGTGTTACTACTGTTTACTATGAATTTAAAAACCTCGTTCCCTTCAATATCAAATAGCTTTATAGATTCTATACGACTCTTGTAATAATCGCCTTCTAAAATCAATTGATTATTTTTAACAATTATATCATATTCACTTGATTTATACTTTACAGACGATTCAGTCTTTGCTTTAATTTCGGCTTTCTGTTCTGTTAAATATTCAAATGTAATTGGTTCTAGTATTCCTTCCATATTATAAGCAGAAATCTCTATTCCCAAAGAATCAATTACTGTTTGCTCTTCATTGGTTTGCGGAGTGTGGTTAGGGTCATAAATCATTTCGATTATTATACTCTCATTTGGTGGGATAGAGTCACCGATAATCCAACTATTTGGTATTACTCTGTCATATTCGAATCCTTTGTTTCCATTTTTTAGTGATATATCAGTTATGTATAGTGAGTATTTGTCACTAAGGTTATATAATGTATCACCTATCCTCTTTTTCGGACTATTATTATCTACGTCACTAATTATACTACCACTTTCTAAACTATATCTCGGATATTCAATATCAAACCTCTTGAGGAAAAGAGGTACCTGCTCACACTCTGCTATTTGCCTTCCATTAAAATAACCAATACCTAAATTTAAAGTATCAGATAGCTCTATCTCATCATCATCATTTTCAATATCGAGTAATGTTTCAATTACTAGTTCTCCATTAGGAGGTATTGAGTCACCCAAACTCCAACCAATTGGGTCTATTATGTTATGAATAAAACCCGAAGACTGGTTTGAATACCCCATACTTAACACATATAAGCTATTATTATCAGACAAGTTAGTTAATGTATCTAAGAATCGGTATGATTCTACATTTGGGTTATTAGTGTAGCCGCTAACATTGGTAGAATTGAATTCATTTATCAAATACTCAATTTTTATTGACTTTATATTGCCTGCTCTATCAACCATATTGAGCTGACCACTAGCAGGTAATTTTTCATCAATTCTTGTTAAAGACCATGAAACCGAATCTGAAGTATTATTTATAATGTTGAATTCATAATTTTCAAACTTATCAATGTCAACATATTTTAGCTCACTTGTTTTATTACCATTATCGTCGTAATCAAACACAACTCCTGCACCTTCTACAACGTTACCTTCGCAGTTGATTAGATACTGTGCAACAGGTGCCGTATTATCATTGTCAGAATTGTAGAACTGACCACCTGAAGGAAACCCATAAGGTGAGTAATTACCACCCAAGCTAACTGACTGAATACTAAAAGCATTAGATCCAGACTTCATGACGTAATTACCCTCAATTGATAAGTCGAGAATAGTTGAACTAATAGATTTGCTATTATAATTTTCATCGAATTTAAATACTTCATCAGCCAGATCACTAACTTTTGACCATTCTTCAATACTATTATCTAAATCAATTTTCGCTAACAACAAATCATCTGGAATATTGCCATCTGGAGTTTCGAATGTAACTATAATTCCATTTTTTATAAATGGATCATTAGTGCCTATAGCATTAGGTGTTGCAAAGTAAGACAGTCTAGTAAATTGTTCAGCAGGAATGATTTGCATCATGTATGGGTTATCAGGAGTTTGGTTCCCTTCTAGAAAATCTTCGCGAGTGCCTGGGTTGTAATAAACAACAGATACATCTTTGTTACTTGAGATGGATGCAATTTTAGGAGGCACAGGGTCACCATTCGAATCATTTTTATCCCACAATCTAAATTCAAGATATTCCCCTTTTTCTGGAATATTATCTAATAATTGACCATTTCTGTAAACAACAGCATTGTCTTCCTTAGCGTATACTCTCACAATTCCGTTATATGTTCTGAACATACTTGGAGTTACGAAGTAATTCTGACCATAATAATTAGTTGGTAATTCCATTTCTACTATATAATTACATGATGTATTTCCTTCGGGTATCATAGCACAATTTACACCAGATACAACAGCAACAGGTTTTGTCGATTCAATTATACTACCAGATAAATCCTGCCCTTTGCCATTGATAGAAAAGACCCATACATCGCCTTTGTTCAGTTTTCTTTCAATTGATTCCCCTTTTATAAGTGTAGCTCCAGAACTCATTGCTATTTCAGAATTAGAAGCCTCGTCTCCTCCCATAGTAAATTTTACAGATGTGTTATTCTCAGTTGCAGTTATAGTGGTAAATGGGCTAAACCATCCTGGAGTATTCATATCTGGCTCATTGTAAGCCATAGTTATTCTTTTCCTAAACTTTCAACGGGTAAAGCCATGAAACCCTCAGTAACTGTTCCATTTTGTATTATTACATATATTATTACTGATTTTTCTGAAGTTACATGAATCGCAGACTGTTGATAAATAGTAGCTTCTTTCTTTTTATCAGTTATACCACTATGCGAGACAGGTTCAGCATTTTCCCTATCAATCAGAAATTCTACTGTAGAGTTTCTATTCGTTGACCTCGTTTGAGAATAATTTTTAGCATCTATATCTACTGTTACTTCAGTTTCGTAAGTGGTTGATACCAAAACCTTAACAATAGGCTTTTGGCTAGATTCATTGAAACTGGGTGGAATAGAAAAATAAAACTCAGTTCTAGAATTACTTGATTTTAGAAGTGCTTTTTTTGAATCCTCTAATTCTAGACTCAGGGTTGGACTAACAGCGTAAATTGTAAATACAGTTATATAAGTAATATTTAGAAAATATTTCATTCTGATTATTTTAGAGTGTTTTTGTAAAGTGTAAATATAAAAATTAAACTCATTATTATAAAATTTGACACTATATTTAATAATGTTCATAATTATATGCTAAAGATTAATTGGGTAATCAATGGGAATTTCTTATTTTTGGTTTATAATTTTTGAATAAAAAGTAATTGTACACAAACAGCGGGAAATTTGATGCCTGAATTGATTACGGTCGTACCTCTACTACCACTTGTAGGATTTCTAATCCTTGGTCTATTTGGTAAAAAAATAGGTAGCGAAAAACTAATAGGGACAATTGCAACTTCTACTGTTGCTATTTCATTTCTAATAGCACTTTCTATATTTTTCAACTTAGCTGGTGATTCTACTGGTGACCCTCATATTATAAACTTATTCAATTGGTTTAGTGCTGGGGATTTTTCATTAGATTTTGCTTATCAAGTTGATAGACTTTCGATTATTTTCGTGCTAATTATAACTGGTATTGGTTCACTTATACATATATACAGTATTGGATATATGCATGGAGACAGAAGTTTCTACAGGTTCTTTGCCTATCTTAACCTCTTTATATTTATGATGCTTAACTTAGTTTTAGGCAGTAGCTTTTTAGTTACATTCCTTGGCTGGGAAGGCGTAGGTCTTGCTTCATATCTTTTAATCGGTTTCTGGTATGATAGAAAGTTTGATGGATTTAGAATAACATGGACAGGTGATGCTGCTAATAAGGCATTCATTGTTAACAGAATCGGTGACTTCGGAATGCTTGTTGCTATATTCTTAATCTACATGAACTTCGGTACATTAGAATATTCTCAAGTTAATGCTATGGTAGCAAGTGACCTTACACTTTACGACACAGGATTAATTACTGCTATTGCACTATTACTGTTCTTGGGTTGTACAGGTAAATCTGCTCAAATCCCACTTGCAGGTTGGTTGCCAGATGCAATGGCAGGTCCAACATCAGTTTCTGCACTAATACACGCTGCAACAATGGTAACAGCTGGTATATTCTTAATCGCAAGAAACTCTGTAATTTTTGCTTCTGCACCAGATGCTATGATGATTGTTGCATATATTGGTGCCGCTACAGCATTACTTGCTGCAAGCATAGGATTAGTACAAAACGACATTAAAAAAGTATTAGCATACTCAACAGTAAGTCAATTGGGCTTCATGTTTGCTGCCTTAGGCGTAGGTGCTTGGGTTGCAGCTATATTCCACGTTATGACTCACGCATTTTTCAAAGGACTACTATTCTTAGGTTCTGGATCAGTTATCCACGGAATGCATGAAGAGCAAGATATAAAGAAAATGGGTGGACTTAAAAAGCACATGCCTATTACTTATAAAACATTCTTAGTTGGTTCTCTAGCTATTTCTGGTATTCCGTTCTTTAGTGGTTTCTTTTCTAAAGATGAAATATTATGGAAAACATATAGTGATGGTAGTATATTCTTATGGATTATGCTTGGCTTAGCAGCATTCTTTACTGCGTTTTATATGTTCAGATTGCTGTATTTAACATTCCATGGCAAAGAAAGATTTGATGCCGAAAAGGTTCATCCGCACGAATCACCAAAATCAATGACAATTCCTTTAGTAGTATTGGCAGTTTTATCTGCTGTTGGTGGTTTCTTAGGTGTACCTTATGTTCTAGGGTTCTTCATATCTGATCATCCTAACATATTAGAAAACTTCTTACGCCCTATATTTGCTGATTCTAATAGCATAATGGGCTTTACTGGAGTTCATGAAATACATACTATTGAATATGTGCTGATGGGAGTTTCGACTTTGGTTGCTATTATTGCAATCTTACTTGCCAGAAGTATATACAAGAATGACGAAAATTGGACAGTTGCCAAATCACTTTCAAATAAATTTGGGTTTGCTTATAAAGTTCTATGGAACAAATGGTACTTAGATAACTTTTATTATGGTGCTTTTGTCACTCCAATATTCAAATCATCACGTGACTTCTTCTGGAAGATATTTGACTTGAATGTTGTAGATGGCTTTGTGAATGGAACAGGTTTCTTAGCAAATGCAACTGCAAAAGGTGTTAGAAGATTGCAATCAGGTGTGGTACAAACATATGCCGCAGTTATGATGCTAGGTATTTTAATTTTAATTGGTTACTTGATATTCTAAAAAACATAGAGAAAAGATGACAATATTATTAGCAACTTTATTAATTCCTCTGCTGGGTGCAATAGTAGTACTATTCCTCAACAAGGACAATAGAAAACTTATAGAAACAGTATCTTTAGGTACCTCCTTAGTTGCCTTTCTAGTTTCTTTAGGATTGTATTTTAGTTTTGACAGTAGCTCAGGTGGTTTCCAATTTGTCATAGATACAACTTGGATTCCTGCTATAGATGCCGGCTTTAGAGTGGGGTTAGATGGAATGTCATTACTAATGGTAATGCTTACTACATTTATAACACCTATAGCAATCCTATCATCAATAAGTTCAATTCATAAAAGACACAAAGAATATTACTTCATGTTCCTTATGCTTCAATTTGGAATGTTGGGTGTGTTTATGGCACTTGATTTATTCTTATTCTATGTATTTTGGGAAGTTATTTTGATACCAATGTATTTCATAATTGGTATATGGGGTGGTAAAGATAGAGTTTACGCTGCTGTTAAGTTCTTCATCTATACTATAGTTGGTTCACTATTTATGTTAGTTGCTATAGTTTGGCTAGGGTTACACATTGGTGGTGATGTACTTGGCTTAGAAACAGGTTTTACTACTAATTATCTATTGATTAAACAACATAGTGGAGCAATTGCAGCCGATGTTCAAAATTGGCTATTTATTGCTTTTGCATTATCGTTTTTGATAAAAGTACCTCTTTTCCCTCTTCACACCTGGTTACCAGATGCTCACACAATGGCACCTACTCCAGGCTCTGTAATACTAGCAGGAGTGTTGTTAAAAATGGGAACTTACGGACTAATAAGGTTCAACATTGAACTATTCCCAGTATCATCAATAGAATGGGCAGGAGTAATTTCATTCCTTTCTGTTGTTGGTATAATATATGGGGCACTGTTAGCATTAGTACAAACAGATATTAAGAAAATTATCGCTTACTCTTCTGTTGCACACCTTGGTTTCGTTGTTCTAGGTATATTTGCTATGAATGAATCAGGGCTACAGGGAGCAATCATTCAAATGGTAAATCACGGTCTATCAACTGGAATGCTCTTCATATGTATAGGTATCATATATGAAAGACGACACACAAGAGAAATATCTGAGTTCGGAGGTATTGCAAGAGTCATGCCTGTTTACACTGTATTTTTTGGAATAGCAATGTTTGCTTCAGTTGGTCTTCCTGGTCTGAATGGATTTGTTGGAGAGTTTTTAACTCTATTAGGTGCATTCACATCAACTGTATTAGATAATATTTGGTATGCAGTAGTAGCAACTACTGGAGTTATATTTGCAGCATGTTATTTACTTTGGATGTTCGGAAGAATATTATTTGGAGTTATAAGTAATAAGGAAAACGAAGGTCTAAAAGATCTTAACAAAGTTGAACTAGCTATGATGATACCACTTACAATCTTTATTGTTTGGTTAGGTATTTATCCTAGTACTTTCATGAGTAAATCAGAAGCTTCAACTAAAAAATTAGTAAATAAAGTAGAACAAGTACATACTCAAATGAAAAGTGGTTCTACTGAGATAATTATTGAAGATGAGTTAACAAATAAATAAAAGTAAATTAGTTAAAAACGGAATATCAAAATGAGTTCAGAATTTATATTACTTTTGCCTTTGATTATAGTTGGCGCAATGTCAGTTATATCAATTTTGGTAGATGTCTTAAATCCTTCTAGTAAAAGTAGTGGCTACTATTTAGCTATAGTTACAATTTTGTTAACTGCTGGGTTTGCTGTAAATAATTACTTTATGAATATTAGCGGCATAGAATTAATTAAAGAAAAAACCATCACTTATGGAATGCTCAGCTTTAGTGGTTTTTCTGCATTTTTTGATATACTGTTTTGCGTAGGAGCGTTGTTAATTGTATTGAATGCAAGAAACTATCTAGACTCAGTAAAAACAGAGCTCAATGAATTTTATAATTTAGTTCTATATGCATTAGCTGGAATGATGGTTATAGCGCACTCTAATCACCTATTGACTCTTTTCATTGGTATTGAATTAATGTCCGTTACATTTTATATTATGTCGGGATATTTCAGATTTACAAAAAGATCTGTAGAAGCTGCTTTGAAATATTTTCTTTTGGGAGCATTTTCAACTGGATTTTTAGTTTATGGTATGGCAATGCTTTATGGAAGTACAGGAAGTATGTTCTTCCCCGAGATTGCTGAGTCAATTAGTAATGGATCAGCTAACAGTGCTTACTTAATGTTTGGAGCAGCACTAATGATTATGGGTCTTAGTTTTAAGGCTTCAGCTTTCCCATTCCACCAATGGGCTCCAGACGTTTATACTGGTGCTCCAACTATTGTAGTTTCATTTATGAGTACTGCAGGTAAAGCCGCAGCATTAGCTGGATTTGTAATTATTGCTAAAACAATAATACCCATTGGGTTTGACCCATCTGGTTTAGAGTTAGCGATTGACTCTGATAAAATTTTGACTGCTATTGCAGCTATTTCTGCATTAACTATGTTAGTGGGAAATATAACTGCATTGGTTCAAAAGAGTGTAAAAAGAATGCTTGCTTACTCTTCTGTAGCTCACGCAGGTTACATGTTAATGGGAATAGTAGCTAATACACAAGCTGGCTGGTCTGCACTTATGTTCTACGCCGTTGTTTATACATTTATGCAAATTGGTGCTTTCATAATAGTTGGAATGTTAGAAAGAGACACAAATAAAAATTTAGACTTTGATGATTATTCTGGTTTGAGTAAAAGGCAACCTGCATTAGCCGCTGTCATGGCCCTATTTATGTTCTCACTTGCTGGTATTCCACCTATGGCAGGATTCTTCGGTAAGTACTATTTATTCATGTCTGTCATTAGCGAAGGTTATGTTTGGTTAGCAATAGTGGCTGTAGTTTCTTCAATAATCTCGGTTGCATTCTACATTGGCTTAGTAGTGAATATGTACTTCAAAGATTCAGAAGATACGTTAGGTGAGTCATTGCCAATGAATAATTCTAAAATCTTGGTCTTTGTTACAAGTGCTATAGTACTACTAATTGGACTAAACCCCGGTGGAATGCTTTCATTCATTAGTTCTGCTATGTAAGACAAATATCAAGCAAAAAAAGAAAAATTTAAGGGGACAAGAAATTGTTCCCTTTTTTTGTGTACTACGATAAGTGATTTGATTAGCTTTGTTACAAATAATTGGATAATTTTATAGATGTTCGTATATTGAGGTAGTTGGCATTAATTAAAAATATTTTATATTTTACTTTTTATCTAAAAATCTACAAATTATGAAGAAACAAATACTAGTAATGATTTTAAGCCTTATTGCTTGCGTTAGTGTAAACGCTCAGCAATACCTCTATGGAACAACATACGAGGGAGGTGCCAATAGCCTTGGAACTATTTATAGGGTTGACCATAATGGTATGAACTTCCAAAAGGTTTATGATTTTGATTCTATTAATGGCGGTAAACCATTAAGTGGATTAACGCTTGCTAATGGTAAGTTATATGGTTTTACTTCTACTGGTGGCCCTGTAAGTAACCCCGGGGCAACAGTGGGCTTGGGCTCTTTTTTTGAATTTGATCCAATAAATAATAGCTTAACAGTTATTGAGTCTATTGACGATAAATCTAAAATAGGACACTCTATTAATCACAGTCCACTATTAACAACTGATGGAATGCTTTATTTTGCAAGTCGAGAGGTAGGGATCGATAGTCGAAGTGTTTTGTCAATGTATGACCCAAACTCATCAACTCTTACAATCTTAGACACACTTACATCGTCTGAAGGAAGTATTCAAGCCAAACTAATGCAGGCTTCAAATGGTCATATTTATGTTACCACTGCAAATGGAAATGCAAATAATTACGGAGGTGTAATTAGATGGAATACCAACAGTAATCAAATAGAAGTCCTACACAGTTCACAAGGACCTAATTTCGGTGTAAACAATCCTAAAGAATACTATAATTCTAGAAGTCCGCTCCTAGAAGGAAGTGACGGTTCTTTGTATGGCCTTTCAGTTTTAGGTGGAAATTTTGTGGGAACAAATGACCAAGGTGTTGGGTGCTTTTTCAAAATAAAATTAGACGGAAGTGGATACTCTACCCTACATCCATTTGATGATCAATTACAGGATAAGGGATATTTGCCTTATGGAGGCTTAGTAGAAAAAAATGGTGTTATTTATGGTACCACTTCAGAGGAGGGGGCAATAAATGTTAATTCAGGTACGATATTTTCATATACGCTATCTAACGGTAATTTTGATTTTATACACATTCTTGATCTTGAAGGAACTAGACCAAAAGGCACGCTAACCGAGTCATCAAACGGGAGATTTTATTTCACAACAACAGGTGAACCTAATATAAATAATGGGAACTTAATTGAATTCAATCCTGTAAATGGAGCTGTTACTCAACGTCATTCATTTGGTGGAAGTGATGGAGTAAAACCGTATTATGATCAACTGGCTTTAGTTGACTTTACGAAATTAAGCGTTAGTGCATCTCATTCATTAGCCTTAGGGGTAAGTGTTTTCCCAAACCCAATGAAAGATATGATTAGTATAACATTAGAAGAATCAGGTAAAATTGAAATAATTAAAATATTAGATTTAAAAGGTTTGGAACTGTTTATTGATAAATCAATGTCATCTGAAGCAAAGGTTAATACTTCGTTTCTATCAACAGGTCTTTATTTATTATACATCCAAACAGATTCAGGTAGCACAACAAGAAAAATAATAAAAGAATAACTAATGCCAACAAGGTATATAAGCAATAGCGGTTTGGGTGCATACTCAAACTGTTCTTTGTTTAAATAAGTTTATTGATTTCCGAAAGGAAGAGCATCTAAATTCGCTACTTTTCATATACAAAACGTTCAAACATTTATCAGGAATCAATCCGATAAAGTTTATTCAACTGAATTTATGCTATAGGTACAGATAAGGTCGCTTTTTTTATTAAAAGAATGTTATCTTTTCAATTTATATTTGTTATTCGTAAATTGTGATACTTAAAAAATAAAAGGAACAGTATGAAATCAACATTATTTATAATATTATCTCTTATTCTACTTACTTCTTGTAAAGATGACAATTCCGTAGATACTAATAAAGAGGCAGTTAATTTAAGCTTTGATGAAGTGCTAAATTATCCAAGTTTTTTAGATTTTGAGTCTGTATATAACAACTACTCTTTGGATGAAAATTATATAGATAGCATAAAATCTGCTATAAGTTCTGATGATAAAATATATCTTTATTTAAAACCAGACTGTGGTTGTACTGTTAGCTACAAATTATTCCCTTCAGTTGTTAAGACCTTGGACAGCGCAGGTTTTTCAGAAGATAATATAAAATATTATATCATGGAAAGTGAAGAAAACCCTTACCCAGAATCAGACTTTATAAATATTACTGATTTACCTCAGTTTTTTGTAGCTAATGATAATGGCGTATTTGATATAACAAATACATCTGACACAATCTTAATTGAACAAGTAATTTACAACTCATTAAAATAATTAAATTATGAAGTATTGGTTAGTTAAATCAGAGCCACACACATACAGCTTTGATGAAATGAAGAAGGATAAGAAAACATTCTGGGATGGAGTTAAAAATTATCAAGCACGCAACTTCATGAAAGAAATGAAAAAAGGTGATATTGCTTTATTTTATCATAGTGGTAAGGATAGACAAGTAGTGGGTGAAATAGAAATTGTTAAAGAGCACTACCAAGATCCAACTACAGATGACGATAGATGGGTGGCAGTGGATGTTAAATACAAGAAAACATTGAAAAACCCAGTAACACTATCAGACATAAAAGATAGAAAAACACTATCGGAAATGCATTTAGTTAGAAATTCTAGGTTATCTGTAATGCCAGTAACTAAAAAAGAATATGAGATGATTATAAGAATGTCGGAATAGTTTATTTCAACAATATTTCTTCTGCTTTCTTAAATACTGAATCGGGACTTATTGAGGTCATACACTCGTGTGTTCCTAATGGACAAGTATTCTCACCATGGATTCTACAAGGCCTACACTTCAAATAATCATTCTGAATTACTGAACTTTCTTTTGCTAATGGCGAAAATCCAAACATTGGATGAGTAGCTCCAAAAATAGTAAGAGTAGGAGTATTAGTTATGGTTGCGAAGTGAGTAGGAGCACTATCATTTGTGATTAACAGATCCGAACGTTGGAGTAAGCAATAGGTCTGTTCAAATGTAGTTTTACCAATCATATCTATTGCTTCTGGATGTAAATCAAATTTATCAGATTCTCCTCCAATAAATATGACATTATAATTTGAAGAGAATATTCTAGCTAATTCTAAAAACTTATCATTCCCCCACTTTTTTGTATTCCATACTGAGCCAGGAGCTAAAGCTATAGTTTTCTTTTTATTATCATAATTAGATTGAATGAGCAAGTTATCTAAGTAATTTTTTTCATCAGGTTTAATATCTAGTTCAATGTTGGGAACTATAAAATCATCAAATAAAAATGATTGATATCTTTCAGCTTCATGAACGTGAGTTTTATATTTGTTTAAACTAGTATAAACACCTTTATTAGAGGAATTATTGAACCCTAATTTAATATTTGAATTGATATACTTTACTATTTGAGATGTTCTAAAAGATCTGTGAAGTGAAATTAGAATATCAAAATGGTAATTTGAAAGTTCCTTTGAATATTCTATGGTATCTTTTAATGATTTGTGGCTATTTTTCTTATCAAGAATAAATAAATTATCAATAGAAGAGATTGGTTTCAAAACTTTACCACCAACTGGTGTTGTTAAAATTGAAATATTTGAATTAGGAAACTCATTTTTGATTCTTTGAGTTAATAAAGACGTAAGAGCAATATCCCCCAAAAATGCAGTATTAATAATTAATATTTTTGATTCTTCATCAATTTTCATTTTAGCTGCCATCTTTTGTGTTGCCATGACCAAAGACTTGGATACTTTTTAATATACTCTTCTAATAAATCTAAATATCGCTTAGTAAGTATTCTTATTCCTTCGTCATCATTTTTCAAATCAGACATATCTAGTTCAACTAAATTAACAGTATAGTTATCATTTTTATCTCTGACAGCGAATCCGACAATTATAGGGCTACCTAATCTTAGTGCTAAAGTTGCTGGAGCTTTAAATGTTCGGGCTTCCCTTCCCATAAAATCCAAAGTAATACTATCTTTTTCTGGGGCTCTTTGGTCTGCAAGCATTGCTATTATACCATTGCTTTTTAACACTGAAATAAGCTTTCTACCGGCTTTATTCATGTCAAGTAAGACATTACCTCCCCTTTGCCTCATATTTCTCAAATACTTGTCTGTAAATGGGTTCATCTGATATTTAACAACTACATTCAGCGGCTTATTTAGGAGTACACCGGCAGAATAAGCTAAAAGTTCCCAATTGCCAAAGTGACCTGAGAGAAGTATAACTCCTTTGTCTAATTCCAGTGCTTTATTTATTAAATCAATATTACTATAATTGACTTTAGGATTAACTGCTTCAAAATTATAAGTATCTATAGTTAGTAATTCGACTAATGTAAGACCTAAATTCTGATATGAGCTATTTACAATTGATTTAATCTGATTTGAATCTAACTTCAGATTAGATTTATTAAGATTATCAATAGTAATCTTTTTCCGTTTGCTCGAAACTAACTTAAAGAGGAAACCTAATAATCTTCCTATGGCCATTTTAACTTTTTCAGGAAGTAATTTCAATGTAGTTCTGAAAAGTTTAAAGAAAAATAATGATAATTTCTGTATTTTAGCTTTCATTATTTTTCAATGTTTCTGCTACTATTATATCTTGGGCTACCATCATTATCAATGGCTGGGTTAAACTCATTGAACCAATTATAATTTTTCACCTCACCAGGAGTAGTTGAGTGAACTAATAAGAATGAGTTATCGTTAAATCTATCAATAAAGAAGAAATATGAGCCACCAAATAGTTCGTCATATTGCCACTCTTCTGCAGCTTTTTTCTCGCCCCTTTGTCTGTATATTTCTCTATTAGTTGGGAATCCATACTTTAATAATATTCTACCTCGCTCTGATTTCCAACCTGGCAAGATATCGCCACGAGAAAAATATTTATTAGCGAAAGAGATTCTTTCTTTATATTCAGACATTCTTTCATTCATTAAGGTAGTAGTATCTGTATCTCTTTCTGACCAGTAGTTATAAATAGCTCTTTGTTTTGCTCTCAAAGTGGTTAAAGACTCATATTTATCAATCTCAAATTCTGTTAGAATAAATTTCATCGTCTTAAATTCATAATCAATATTCACCTCATCCATTATGGCAAAAGGACTTCTTTCAAATGACAAACTACCTTTAAACTTTTCCGATATAAAAAAGTCCCTCTCAGGGTCTAAGATATAAAATTTGACATTGTTAGTTGCTATTAATTGATCTTCATTATAAACATTTACGATTAGTCTATATAATCCATTTTTCAAACTATCAACTGGAATAAGTCCATATTCATAGATTGAATTAGTTCGTATCGTTTTCTGTTTACTAATATTCATGACTTCTTTTTGAGTTCCAGTCATTATAGTATAATCTAATTTCAATACAGTATTTTCACTTATATCAATATTATATAATTCGAAATAATGTTTAAGAAATGGATAAGCTCCACTAATAGTATTTTCTACATTAGGGATTATAAATAGATTTCCTTTTTTGAATAATTGATTATGCTTATCCGGATCAAAATCTTCAAGTTGGTGAGCAAGTAAAATATCTGAAATTAAAGTCTTTGGTTTATCAAAATCTTTAATAGTTATTTTACCCGCATTTTCTACTACCCTTTCATCACCTAGATTATAAAACAATTTAAAATCGTATGTACCTGGGTAAATACTAAAATACTTTTTATCAAATATGACTAAGCTTGAATCATCGGATGCTTTGTTATAAGTATAAACCCATTTCTGATTTATATTTTCAACTCCAGCGGCAGATAAAACGAAACCAAATTTAGTATTTGATTGTATACCAGTATTCTCAGTATTTTTATAAAGCAAATCTGAGACTTTCATCTGATAATTTAATTCTAATAATGTCTTTCCATCTGAGTATTTGTATTGCAAAAATTCAAATTTTACAGCAAATAATGAGGAAATAGAAATTAGAAATGTAACAGTAATATATATTATAAATTTATATGTCATAAAATAAAAAAATGCCGTCAAATAACACTACTTAACGGCATTGAATAATAATTATTTAAAATACTTAAAAATCAAGACCAACAGTAAATCTGTTTATAAGTCCAATATCAGCTGTTGGGTTAATTGAATAGTCTAAGCTACCGTTGAACCCTCCACTGTTATAATTAAGACCTAATCCACCTGCTAATCCTAATTGATCGTGACCTAGTAAATATCCACCTCTTACGTAAACAAAATCATTCCAAACGTATTCTAAACCCAGAACATATTGTTCTGGAACGTCAGAAGAAGCGATAAAATCAAATGCTACATCTAGTCTGTTCATTTCACTACTTAGTATTTCTTTAGCAAAACCAACTCTAAAAGTCAGAGGTAAAGAAAATCTATAAGCAGTATATTGTAAATCATTTGGTAAAGTATTGGCTAATTCATTTCTAGCTTTTCTATCAGCAAGCCCCTCACCTTCATAAGCATGGTCAGTACCAAGATTATGCACAGAAAAACCAAATCTAATACCTTCAATACCAGTATCATATTGTGTACCTACATCTATCGCAAGTCCACCACTAGAAACATCAGCAAAAGCCAGATTTACATATTTGGCAGTAATACCAAATGTAAATTGCTCTGTCAACTGACCAGCAAAAGTTAATTGCATAGAAACATCATCAACTGAGTAATTACGGCCTGTACCATCATCTTGAAGTAACGTAGTTTCTTCAATATCCCCTGTAGTGAAATTAACAAAACTTACAGCTAATTTATACTGGCTACTCAATGGAAAAGCAACAGCAGCGAAATTGTGCGCAAAACCACCGAACCAGTCAGTATGAGAGAAATTAGCGGCAACACCTTCTAATTTTCCAATTCCAGCCGGATTAAAATGCAATGCAGTCAAGTCATCAACTACACCACTAAATGCACCAGCCATTCCGGTACCTCTTGCACCTACACCAATTTTTAAGAATTGCCCTCCATCGGCACCAACTTTAGTAAAATTTTCGGCATTTGATGCACGAATAATCCTATCATCAGCGGCATGAGATTCTAATAATGGTAGCATCAATAATATTAATAATATCTTTTTCATTTTTAAGCTCTCTTTTTTTCAGTTATTAGTCAAATGTATTGAATGTTCCTACTACTATAGAGAACTTCTCCATAGTCTCTGCACCGTCTGGTGATACTATATGAGCAACAAGAGTTTGACTTTGTGCTCTTAGACCATTTTTCATTATTAAGTCCCAAACATTTACTGCAACTCTTCCTCTATCCAAACCTACTCCTAGTGGATCATGTTCAATAGTTTCAATTAAGTTACCAGCAACTGTGTAGATGTTAATTGTTGAACCAGGAGGTACCTTTGTGAAGTATAGCTTACTGTCATAAGGAGTTTTCTCATTTTGATGAGAAATATAATAAGGGTTTGGTACAACTTTAATACCTTCCATATCACCATCTGATATAGATGCCTCAGATTGTTCATCTCTTATGATTACTTTTAAGCTAGCACCAGGGAAAGGTAGACCAGAAGCTCCACCTGCTGTGGTTAATTGAACTTTATCACCTACTTCAAAGTCTTCTACTGGGTCAGTTAATGTAATATCTCTATATACAGGTTTTAATATATTAACTATATTATCTTCGAACCTACGTTTGATATTTCTATTATCAAGGAAAAATCTAGTTCCAGCAACATTAATAACATTTACAAAATCTACTGTATTACCGTTACCATCAGTTCCTCTCAAATAATATCTTCCTTGAGGCAATCCAGAGAAAGTTCTTAATTCACTCAATAGCTCAGGTTGATTAGTAGGTCTCCCAACAGATTGTGCTTTTCTTATGAAATTGTTGTTTTCATCAATATTAACATGAGCATAAGCTGCAATGTTGAATTTATTAATAAATTCTTCAATTTCTATACCCATTGCTGGAAGATTTCTTGGGTCAGGATATGGATACCTGTTCACAACTACATTATTACCTTGAGTAATAGGCACATCAGTAGTTATATCTCCATCGACTATGGCATCTATAGATATATGCTCTATCTCGTCCTTATTGCTAATCATAAAGTTATTTTCAGCAGAAGGAACTAACTCGTAATTATTAACAAGTCTTACATCCAAATACTCTACAGTAAAAGTTGAAGTTTCTAAATTAATTGGAGCCATATCTTTGCTTCTTCCCCATTCTAATTCAATAGTTTCAGTACCAGAACCAGTAAATTCTAGAACAGCATCTATTGGACCGTTATTGAAACTAGCATAGACAGGAGCAACAAATTCACGCGCAACTGATTGATTATTATTTCTAATTAATTGTTTCTGACCATTTATAGTATCAACTGGTTGAATTAACAGTGTAGCAGATGAAACATCATTTCCAGCTGCTTGGTCGATATAGTATAATTGTGTTTCAGAATCACCTTCAACAATTTCAATTTTATCAGGTCTATATCTACCACCTTGCTGTGCTAATCCGAATCTAAAGTCAAATCCTATAGTTCCATAAGCAGGAGTTCTAAAGAATCTGTTATTACATTGATTTTGCTCAGTAAAGTCACCTGTGGTATATCTTCCAGAAAAATCTATGTAATCACTATTATCCCAAACACCAAAGGTATTTACAGTATCACCAAAATCATTTACAATTGGTTCAGTACTCTGAGTAATAACAGATGCGTTTTCATACATAGCTGTCGCTAAATCATTTGTTGAAAAACAACCATTTGGATTAAAAGTCATAAATTGTTCGAAAATTACAGTACTGTCTTTTGTCAAATTTGTTATTGTAGCTCTTCTTAAATAAGCAGAAGTGTTGACTGGTGATGGATCAGTTTCATCTCTGTTTTGGAAATTAAAAGTACTAAAGTTCCATTCAACATTGAAATCAAGCTGAAGAGTATCACCTAAATATAGTTGCTTAGCTCTCTCTTCATCAATTGCATAAAATTCAAAGTCATATAGACCATTGAGTCTATTAGAATCAACATCAATTATTTCAAATTGAAGTTTCTTCCCTACTTCTACTGCTTCTGGAAATGTCTCAACTTGGTTAACGTTTTCAATTCCTGAGTTGATTTTTGAAGGTGTTGGTTGACTTGCATCACCTCTATCATAAGCTAATACTCTATAATAGTATGGTGTGTTATTAATTAGTTTTTCAGAATTATCAAAGTCATCTTCTGAACTAAAAATACCATCTCTATTGTCATCACCTATGTCTGTAAATGTTCTTCCGTTTGTTATTCTATTCATATAAGGTAGAATATAATTATACTTAACTAATAATGATGATTCGAAGTCATTGAAGTTGTATCTAATTTTTCCTTGCTGTATATAAGAATAAAGAGAGTCTAATGCTCGTTTTACACGAACTGAATCTTTCATTGCATCTTTATAGTTATCAATAGGAAGTGCACCATCAACAATATAAGTTTCTGAACCGTCTTGCTGAAGTGTTCTACCAGTTTTAACGAAGTAAACAGAATCTACTATTGAACTTTCTACAAGTACAGTTTCACCATTTAATTCTCTCTCAACTAGCTTATATCTAACAGCAATACCATCAATATCTAAAGTATCTAACACATTTTCAATATAGTTTCTAGAAACTTCAAATGTGTAATGGTCAACATATAGAGGATTATAAGGTACTCTAGCAGGATCTAATTCAATCTCACCAGATAATGCACTTTCAAATAACACATTTTCTCTATCAAATCTATCTCTAACACCATAATTATTGTATTGACTCTGAGTAAAGCCATCTTCCTCAGCTAAATCAATATAATATTCACCCCAAGGTTCGGTTGGGTTTATTCCTGCTATTGTTGGAATGTATTCTCCAGTATTTCTGAATGATAAGTCCATTGGATGGAAAATAACACCATTACCAGCTCTCATAACTCTAATAGCTGAAGTATCACTTATATCACCATTCTCATCATATACAGGTCCCGCAATAAGCATAGAATCTATAGCAGCTTTACCTGTATTAGGATTATCTACTATCCTTGCAGACTCAATAAATGGAAGTGGTAATTCATAAGATGCAACTTCTTTCCATCCATAAGGACCAGCACCACGCTGGAACTCTGAGTTTGGTGAAATTTGACTTATGTTAAACGTATCTAAATCTGGTCTTCTAGCTCTTTCAATTCTATAACCAAGAAAGTCAAGGCCAGCTTCCTCTGCATCAGAAGAAAGTTCAGAAGTAGAATCCCATGCAATGGTGATACCATTATTTAATGCTTCATAATATTTAATTCTAGCTTGATCAGGGGGTCTAGGAGCTCTAAAGTTATTATCATAAACTGACTGAGCAAATAAATCAAGGGTATAAAGCCCCTCTCTATCTTCTCTAGTTCCGTCTGCATCACCTGTTTTCGATGGTGTTGCAATCATAATACAAACAACTGTTCTTGATGTATCACCAGGTCTCATGTGGAAAGCACCTGTTGCCATCATATATCTTTTATCACCAGGACCAAAATCAACATCTGTTACTCCATCTGAAATGAAGTTATACATATTCTCAATCCCATCAACATCTTCTTGTAAGTTCCAGTTTTTGAATGTAACCAAACCTAATTGATTAGAGTTATCATAAAAAGCAGAATCTTTTCTCAAGAATTTATAATCAGGATGTGACTCATCTGCAACTATTACAGTGTCAAAAATTGTAACACCTGCTCCTAAATCCTTTTCAATAATTTCAATTTGTGCATTTCCCTCTTCATCTAATAAAGGTGGTCTGTATATAGTGGGTGACTCTAAGAAGTCAAAACCTAAATATCCAAAACCTTGACCTTGTTCACCAAATTCTGGATTAGTGAATTGATAAGCCATATTTAGCTCGGGATCTTCATACCAATAACTTACCCTGTCATTAGCAGCACCAGCAGCCAAGAAAGGATTCCTAGCTAAATCAACATCCATTAGTGGAGCTAACCAACAATCATACAATGTATCTTCTGACATATTAATTACATCATATAAACAGAAGAAGAAGTTTTGATATTGACCAAATCCCCAAGAGTAAATTGTGAATTCATATTGTAAACCTAATGGATAACCTAATGACCTATTTGTTGATAGGGCACCTTCATACTGACTTAAATCTAAATCATGATATGTAGTGAAAATATCTTCACCAGAAATCATTGCAGGTCCTTTAGGGTACTCATCTATATTTCTTTTTGTGTCATCATATACATAGTATCCAAAGTATCTACTGTACCCAACAGTGTCCTCTTCCTCTGTATCCCAAACTGGCCAGTTAGGAGTATTAACATCAGTTGGATCTAGTGCAACACCATTATTTCTTGAATAATCAGTTGACAAGAAAACTTTATATTTTTCATTATCTTGTATTGTAACATCACCGTCGTCAACTCTACCAGGAGTTAACCATGAATCAGCTCTACTAGGGTTATAAGAAATTGAAACTAACTTGTTAAGTTTAAATCCTTCTTCACCGTTTTCGTCTGTAAATGGAACTCTCTTCTGTCCGCCATACCAAAGACCACCACCAAAAATATATTGGTTTCTCGATCCTCTTGGGAAATAACCAGAACCTCTACCATTTGGTCTATCGTAACCAATCATACCATAGTTAGAAATCACAGTCTGTATATTACTTATTGTGTTTTCTTGGAAATCAAAGAAACCTAGAGGGTCTCTCTGTACAGTACTTTCCTTTTTCTTAATATATTTTTCATTTGGTCTTGCATCAGCAATTTGGGTGACCAATGCTAAAGCAAGTGAAATGAAAATTATTTTTTTGAGAAAATTCATATTAACTCCTAAAATTTAATTTATTTTCGTCTTGATTAAAACCTAATTACAGCACCAAAGAATATTCTTCTAGGTAGCTGAAATAATGGTTTGTTTTTATAAGTTAATTCTTCTAAAGCATTAACATAGTTTTCATATTGTTCTTCACGAGTTATTATACCATTCTGGTCAATATCTCCTGAAGTGTAGTAAAATCTTTCACCAAATTGATTGTATTGGTTTACGTTGAATGAACCAGCTACAGCAGGATTTCCTTTTTCAAAGAAAGTATTGGGTGAAAAACTACCCTGATTTACTATTTCCAGAGTACCATTGTTCAGAGAACTTTGAGTTCCACTGTATACACCTTGAGCAGCTGTTCTGTTTGTTAAGTTAAATATATCTACATAAAGTTCCAGAGATGAACTACCCATTCCTTCTCCAAATATATCACTTAGTTTAAACTCTTTACCTAATCTTGTGTCAATTGACCAAGTACCAGGACCTTCTAAAGCATTTATTTGTGATAACTGACCAGTTCCATTTATTTCAGATAAAGTATAAGGAACCCCTGATCTAAAATTACCTGTGAAAGTTACATAAGCATTTTCTAAGAAATTAATACCACCAATCGCAGGACCTTCTTCATTTCCCCAAGCAAAGTTAACTATCGCAGTCAACCTATGAGTTATATCTCTACCTAATCTAATAGGAGCTGTTGGAATGATAGGGCTGTTTGTTATTGGGTCAAAAATAATTGCAGCTGATGAAGTTGCAGTATTACTTGTTCCAGTGATTGAACCCAATGTATAAGCTAATCTAAAACCAAAATTGTCTCTAATTCTCTTTCTTAAATCAATTTCAACACCTTTGTTAGTTCCATATTGACCAACTTCAGCCAAGAAATAAGGGTCATCAGAATCTGGAACATAAGAGTATCCCAATTGATTATAAATATCATTGTAATAAGCTGATATATCCAATGCAAAATCATCTGTTAAAGCAGAAGAATATGCAACTTGGTATTGATTAGTTCTTTGTGGTTCTATATTTGGATTACCAATTCTTGGTCTACTAAGGTTTCTAGATACTAAATTTACACCATCATAAATGAATTGCATTTGTGGCATTTGGTAATAAATACCAAAATTCATTTTGAATACTGATTGGTCTGTTATTGGATAACTTGCGTTTAGTCTAGGACTAATCATAAATTTAGCTTCTGCATCTGCATACTTATCAGTTTCCCATCTTTTCGGTAATGGGAAGTTTTCAGTTTGATATACAGTATTTGAGTTGAACATGTCCACTCTAAGTCCAGGAGTTATAATTATACCTTCAAAAGATATTTGATCTTGAACAAAGAAACTTGCTCTCATTGGATTAAACTCTTGACTTGTAACATCGAAAACTGAATCTGACTCAGCATAAATATTACCACCAAATTCAGATGAGTAAACATCTACAGTATTCGAAGTTGTCGGTGTAGGGTTAGAGTGATATCCCATAGTGTAAGTTCTGAACTCAAAACCTGTTTGAATATTGTGATCAAATCTATCACCTTGAATGTATTTGGTAAAACTACCATCTGCTTGTAAATAACTACCATTCCTGTAACTGAAACCATAACTCTGGTGTCCAGCAAAAAATCTATTCGTTCCGTAAGGGTTAGTAAATGTTAAGAAACCATCTGTTTCAATATACCCAGACAATGGATTTCTTATTGCATAGTTCTGTAAAAGTTCTGGAGACGTATTTCCATCATTCGGATATCTCAATCTTGTCAATGGAGTATATCTATCTTCAAGTAAATCTGTTCTATCAGTAACTAAGCCATCACCTTCTTCATTAACACCATAAACATTCTGAGGTTCCAGTAATTCGAAGCCTCCGAAAAATGAAGGATCTGAACCGTATTCAGCTCTTCTTGCTGAAGCATCATTGTTAATAGTAGTTGATAGTCTTATTTCGTAAAAAGCAGATGCTTCTGGGAATGAGTGATTCAATTTCACAAAAACATTATTTACATCAGAATTTGTTACGTTTATTTTCGCAACTCTTTCCTCTATTCCATTTTCTACACCATCTATTATTCCTATATCTTGCATGTATAAGTTTCCAACACCTTGATTTTCTAACGCAGTTTGACCTAATTGGCCACCTACAGTCAAAGCAACATTTTCTGTAAGACCGAATTTCATACGTCCAGTAATATTTTTAACCCAAGATCTTTGGTTGTCTAACTGACCCAGGTTTTCACCACCCATTAAATAATCTCCATTATCATCAGTGACGGTTGGTGCATAATATTCATAACCTGAATTTCTAAATTGTCTAGTTTCATATCTACCAGTCAAATAAAACGTAGCATTTTTTAATGCATCATTTAATCCAGGTATTGGTCCACCAACACCGAATTCAATATTATTCAAATTATCACCAAGAAGTTGTCTACCTTCTCCACCTTCTACAACATCATAGTTATTACCTGTTTTTACTAATTGAGCACCTTCTCCTTGAGAACCATTCAACGAAGGTAAATCAGTTCTATAAGTTAAGAAACCCTCATATTTATCATCTCTACCTGTTTTTACAACCGTATTAACAGTACCACCCATTGAGTTACCATATTGTGCACCAGTACCACCTTTCTTAACTTGAACCTCTTGAGTTGCATAAGATGAAACCATAGGAGCATAAGCAGTACCAGAAGCACCAAAACCACCTGTAAATTGGTTACCAACGTCCATACCATCTACCATCATTTGTGTATCTTCTGCTCTTGTACCACGGATACTGTAACCAGCTCCACTAGTTGTAACACCAGAAGATAATGTAACTATAGAAGTCACACCGCCACTTGCTGTTCTCTGTAATGCATCTTCATTGAAACTAGATTGTGCACCGACTTGATATTTATTTACCATTTTAGTCGCTACAACTTCTATTTCATCTAATTGTACAGATCCCATACTCAAATTGAAATTTACTATTGTTGTCTCGTCTGCACTAACTTTAACTTTTTTAATTACTGGGTCGTATCCAATTGAAGTAACCTTTAGTTCATAACTACCAGCTCTTACACCTGTTATAACATATTTACCATTTACTTTTACTTGTGCACCCTGTGTGGTACCAACAAGAGCAACAGAAGCCCCAATAGCAGCATTGCCATCTTCGTCTGTAACTTCTCCTTTGATAACCCCGTATATACCTGCAGAAAGTGATTGCGGTAATATAAATGCCAAACTTAATATCGCTATTAAAGTTATTCTTAGCATAATAAAACTCCTAATAAATTATAATTTTTTGTATTTATTTTACGATGAGTTTAAATATGAAGAGTAACAATTTGTGTAAATACTTTGTATTTAACTAATTATAAAAGACACAGCAATTAGTTAATACATTGTAAATTCAACAATGTTATTATTCATTTTAAGCCCGTTTCAAATATATAATAATTATTTGAACTTTTTATAAAAGTGTTGAAATAACTTTACACTTTTATACATCATTTTAAAAACTAAACTGTAATCCATAAACCATGGAAAAGCTATAAAAATTATCAGTGTAACTATTAACTAACTGAGGTAGGGAAGCAGTAAAATAACTGAACTCTGTTCCTGCTGTTAGTTTAATTCCATCTATTATTTCATAACCTGCTATTACTTTAGAATTAGTATTGAACCCCTCTTCGGACATACCAAACCCTAATCTTACACCCATATCAAAGTTATCCACTTTGATTAATTCTGTTTGTAGGAATAATTGCCCCCAATAGAGAGCATAGTCTTTATCTGATTCTGATCTAACTCTAAATATTTGTCCTGTTTCTCTACCGTATTTATCCAAAACTTTAGTGGTAGTAAACATTTCACCTAAGTAAGATATATCAGAATAACCAATCTCTAAACCTACCTTTGTTTTCTCATTCATTGTAATTGATATTGCTTGCGAATAAGAACTCATACTTGCATTTGCATTATCATCAAATCCATAGAGCTGGAATGGTTGAGCAGTGAAAGTAGTTAGCTGTATATTGTTAACAGTTAAGTTATTCTGATCAAAACGAATTCTGTTATTTATCTCACCAAACTCAATATTCGATGAATTTGCTCCTTGACTCATTGAAGATATGGCTGGTGAAATAGCTCCACTAACTTGCTCTTCAAACACTTCATAATTTTGGGTATCAGTTTCTTCAGTGTTATCCGAATAAATTGACCTGTCTATTTGTTCGACTGATGAAATATCTTCACTTTCAGTAGTGTTATCATCAGCTAATACAGAGTTCTGAGTAGTATTTTGATTACTTTCAGCCTCTGTATAAGGAGAGGTTAAACTCATATTCTCTTCATCACTTGAACTATTTACAGTTTCTCTGTATGTGTTATAATCTGAACTTGAGTTCGTATTTGTATAAGCTATACCCTCAGCTAAATCATAAGATTCTACTAATGGTACATTAATTAACATATCTGATTTACTAAATTTAGGTAAACCTTCCAGCACCTTATTAAAGTCAGAGATATTAGCAAAGCTGATTAATAATAGTACAGCAACCATAGAAACTAGTTGCTTTGGGAATATATTAAATATACTAAGTCCAAATTTAGACTTTTGGACTGTAGGATTGCCCTTCAATATTGCCATCATTACCTTATCTTCTGTTTCTTCCTTTATATCTTCAGGAGTCACAATCGATTTAGCATCTTCTTTGGCAGCTATATGAATATCGATATAGCTATTGAAAATATCACGAGCTTCTTCGTCGCTGGAAATAAGGTTTCTAAGCTCATTATCCTCTTGTTCGGTTAGCTCACCATCCAGATATTTCGATATTAATTTATCTATGTTCATCTAATTCTTGTATTATAGGTTTCAATATTTTTCTTAGTTTTCTTCTTGCTCTAAAAACCCTGATTTTAGCTAACGACAATTCTATTTCTAAAACTTCTGCTATCTCTTCATAAGCCAATTCTTCATATTCACGTAATATGAATGCTTCCTTGTAATTATTAGGCAAACTATTAATTGCAGATTCGAGTGCTTGCTTCAAGCCAAAATCTGTTGTTTGTTGCATCTTTTTAGCATGAAAAGTTTCGTCGAATGTAGAATGTTCTTTCTTAGCTCTCATCATATTATAGCAAGTATGTCTTGCTATAGTGAACAACCAAGCACTAAAGTTTTCTCCATTGAAAGTCTCACGTTTTTCATACACTTTTACAAATGTATCTTGGAATGCGTCTTTAGCTGCTTGCTCAGAGCCGAGCAATCTGAAACAAAATCTGTATACCTTGTTGTGATATTTCTGATATAGAAACTGAAATGCATCAGCACTGCCGTTACGAAGAGACTCTACAGCCTGTTCGTACTCTATATCTTTAATATTTTTATTTGGTTTAAACATACAACATTTTTGGTATAATTTTTTGCCTTCTTAACCACATAGACAATATGAATAACAATTTAGTTACAATTTTATTCAATTGGTGTTACAATTTTTACTAAGACTGTACGTGAGAAGTTTCTACCTTGAGGTATATCATTGTTATACAACAACTTACTTTCACCTATTGATTTCAACGTGATATTATTAATATTTGAACCAATATACTTTTTGACTTCTTCTGCTCTTCTCTGAGCTAATTTTTTATTATAATTAGCAGATCCAGTTCTATCAGTATAACCTTCAATAGTAATTTTTGAATTCGGTTTTATTCTTGATTTTATCTCGTCTAGTACTTTTTTGTGTCTATTTGATAAAGTTGACTTATCATAATCGAAAACAATTAACGCGAATTTTTCTATTCTATTATCATCTTTTAATTCAAATCTTTTCTTCTTAATGGTTAATTGTTCTACTTCAGTTGTTTTATTATCCGATGCTTTATTTCCATATTGATCACTTGCCTCCAAAACGACTTCAACAGGCATATCCAATAGTGGTTGCGGATCTTCAAGAACATTCCAATCATATCCATTAGAGCCAATTTGTTCCTTATTGACTAATCTTAGTATATTATCATCTTGCTTTATTGTCAAATTATAATCGATTTGACTTTCTGAATCAGATGAACTTACATCTGGCATTATATTAACTATTGGCGGATTAGATACCTTTACTATATCCTTAAGAAATACAGGTTTTAGTATATCATAATCATCAGATTCAATTTCTGCTCTTTGGTTTTCCACTAATCCATCTGGTGTATCAGGATTACCTGGAATAGCTGGTAAATTTCTCGATTTTGTTTTTATTTTTGAAGAAGAAATACCCCAGTTACCTACTAAGTAGTCTTTAACTGAATTTGCTCTTTCTTCTGACAATGCTATATTCTGCTTCTCAATTCCAGTGTTATTGTTTGTCCCAATTACAGTTATTTCTGCATTAGGATTATTTTTCATTCTTTTACCAACTATATTTAATAGTTCACCATGAATATCAAGTGTATTCCACTCTAAACTATCCTCATTAAAATTATAAGTCATATCACTATAATTCCAAACCTTATCATCAGTTTCTTTTGGGTATCTCAATTTTTGACTTGTATTGTTTAGCCCACCATTTCCTTTTGTAAAGAAAATATATGGTAATAAAGGAAACCCTTCCTCCATCTCTAATTCTTCAATAACAATCTGTTTTACATCTTCTATATCGCCTGTTAGGTTGGCTTTCAACACTATTTCTTTTGGTATTGTCTTTTCGTATTTTTCGTTAACAGTTTTAGTAATAAAAATTCTATCCTCAGTTTCATCTTTATTTTCAACAATATCTGAAGATATCATTTCAACTTTTGGCTCTGTTATATTTGGATTTGCTACTATTAAGGTATCTCTTTTATATAATGTATCAATTATGACTGGTTTTTCTTTTCTTGGTATACTATAATATTTGAATGCTACACCAAACCTCATGTGATTAGGTTTCCAATCGTCTATATTGATATTATTTAAAGCTAAATAATACTTTAATTCAGGGATTATGTATAGTTTTTTTTCTATGGGAAATTCAAAACCCACACCAAGAGCTAGAAAAGAGTTAAAACCATTAATTTCTGGTATTTCATCTCCGCTAGTAACATTTCTTTTGAATCCGTCTGTGTCTTTGAATACTACATAATCAGGAGAAGTAATTACAGAATTTTGGTTGAACGAGGATGCTATAGGAATACCAAATTTGAAACCTAAGTGTAAATTAAGATCATAAATGGGTGAATATCTGTATGTTGGTTCTAAAGATATGATACTAAGTGCTGTTATCAAATTATGCGTAATATTCACATTTTCAATATCAGTGTTTTGCGGGTTTGTCTGGTCAATTAAGTTAGGATTAACTACATTTCCATTGTTCAAATCTGCTACATTGAATTCTGCATCGAGCATATCGAATGATAACCTGATATCAAATCCAGAGTGTTCTAAAATATTATTAGTTTGAAAATCTGATAGTAGTCCAATAGAAAGCCCAACACCCGTTGCACTTTCAAACTCACTACAACAATTAGGAATACCTGGCAACGACACAAAAGAGGCACTGTGAATATTATAATTCAACCCCGTAAAGAACCCGTAGCTGTTATAATTCCTTCTGTCCTCTACTTGAGAAAATACATTCCCAAAACTAATCAATAAGATAAGTATTATTATTTTTTTCATATTATTTAACTATTACAATTTTCTCTATTTTTAACCTTGCTGGTGTCTCAATCAAAATATAATACACACCACTTGAAAAATCACTCGTATCATACTCCAATGATATTTTATTATTATCATTGCTATCTCTATAGAACTCAGTTATTAATCTTTTCTTTCCTGTCATATCCATAATACTAATCTTATGTTTTCCCGATTCAATGAAAGTTGCGTTTATAGATAGCTTTCCATTAATCGGCTGTATATCATAAGATAATTCCTGCCTATACTCCAATAATCTATCTCCACCTTCTTCACAAACTTTTAGGTTAAACAAAGCACCGTTGGGTATGATTTGGGATATGCCTGATGAATCTTGTAACTCAATAGAGTTACTGATAAATATTAAATTTTCTTTCTGATTGCCCAGTAGAGTAGCTCCAACTAATTCAGTTAGTAGCACCTCATCTTCTGAAACACTAACTGGTGAATCCATATCTATTTCAATACTAGATAGAGCGGGGTCTGTTGTCATTGAATTCAATGAACCATTTGTTAAGGACAATGGGAAGAAAACAGTTTTGTTAAAACTCATATTCAGCTTTTCTATTTGAACTTCAACTGTTTTACCTTGTTCATTTGCGATATTTGAGATTCTACCGTAAATAGGGATTTTAAAATCATCGATATTGGGATCAACTTCTAACATATCTTTTGCATAAACATATAACGTATCACCTTCAGTACCACTCGCAAGTAAATTAAAAGGTACAAAATATGTACAGCCATTTTCTAATGTAACCTTTAAGTCAAATATTGCACCATAGTCCCTAACAATAGTTGGTGAAAAATTAATATTGAAACTTTCATTATCATTAGAATTTGAATTAAGCGTTATAAAATAAGGTGAACCAAATTCAAATTCGACTCTATTTGGATCTAAATTTATATCATTAGCTTCAATTGTTATATCTTGATTAGCTGCAAAAGGTGCGCTGTTATCTATTGCAATATTTACAGCTCTAGTTTCAGACCCACCAACAAAGACTTTTCCAAAATCAGTAGGGTCATTTGAGACAACTATTCCTGATTTAATATCAGCGGTTATAAACTTAGTAATATCTTGATTTTGACCATTAGCAGTAAAAAATGCAGTCAATAATGCTCTATAATCGCCAAAAGGTAGACCATTTGCTATTATATTAAAAGTCTCGAAATGAGAATTAGTTCCATTAAATTTATTTATTACTTGTCCTATTATTTCAAATGCCAATGTGTCATTTCCACTTTTAATCATGACACTGTCAAGCGTTAATGAAGCATCCCCAGTATTTTGGAATTCTACTTGTAGGTTTTCATCTAGACAAGGGCTTTTCACTCCTAAGTCTAAATTAGTAGGAATTACTAATTCAGCTTCAACTCCATTAGCCAATACTTGTATCGGTATTGTGTTATTACACTCTGCAAAGTTTGCAACAATATCTTCGCTGTATGGTCCCAGGTCATTTAAACCTAAATCAATATCTACATCAAAGTCTTGTGTGCCTCCTGGTTGAATAGTGACTGGAAAACCACCATTCTGAGTTATTGTTAGTTTAGAGCCTGCAGGAGTAGTGAAGCCAGTAAGCGTTCTAGGGAGTTTACCTTGATTGTTAAGTGTCAATTGTTTAGGTGCAAAGTCAACACCTACAGGAACGTCACCCAAATCAAATGGATTACCTGGAGACATATTTACTTGAAATGTATCTACTTCAGCAATTAAAATAATCTCAAATACTTCGTTACCTGATTCATCAAAACCGAAAGTTAATTTTGCTGTTTTGACTCCAGAATCAGTCGGATTATCAGGAGGAATAAACCCTATTCTAAATGAATTAGAACCGCCAGAATTTATTGATAAAGGAACATTTGCAATTTTGAAATAGCCCGTAGGAATCTCTTCTATTATATTATAATCATTTTTTAAATTTATTAATTCAGCATATTTATTTTTAATAAATACGTCTTGACTATCTGTCTCACATTCATAAAGCACACCAAAATCTAAAGTATCAGGGAATTCAATATTAGCAAGCGATGATGTACCAACTAAATTCAAAGTTTGTTCCGTTTCACAACTACCTTGTGTATCACTAAATAATGATGAAATAATAGTAAAGTCGTTGTAATTACCTTCTGCTACTGGTGCAAAAGTATATGTAAGTTCAAGCTTTGCTGTAGGATCAACTGAAATTGGTTGCAATAAAAAAGGTAGTGCTTGATCTGCACCTGAATAGCTAAACGGAGCTATCGCTATTGGTGGAGTATCAATTAATGCTGGTTTATCACCAATATTTGTTATTGTAACAACTAAATCTTTTGTTTGATTTGGATTCACGTTACCAAAATTCAAAACATCCCCTGGAGCATCGAAGGCAAGTTCAGCTTTAGCAACAGTTACTTTTAAAACCAGTGTATCTATGCCATCAGGGCATTGATCAGAATTGAGAATTAACTTAGCATATACACCATTTGGATATGCCATATTCGATAAATCTTGAAAGTTTACATCAAACAATGATGATTGAGTTTCAGGAAGTACACCAATAGAATTTGGAGAAACATCAAAAGAGCTTGAAATTCCACTACCTTCATCAACAATTGTTAAGTCAAGATTAGTTAAGTCAAATGCAGATTCATTTCTAATATTAAATTTTGCATTAGCTAATTCACCTTTACAAATCACTCCCAAATCCAAAGTGTCAATTATTTGAGTTGATTGTTCATTCAAGAAGGTAACATCTACATCTTGGAGATTGATGTTTATTGCAATAGCAACAGTATCGTTGAAAGATAATCCATCATGAAATATATATAAGGTATCAGTAATTATTCCGCTTTGGCCATCAAGTTTGGTGTAATTAATATTAATATAACTAAGACTGTCTGGTCCATTTGGAATAACTCGTTTTGCAGGTACATAAGGAGTGAAATCTATTCCCCTATCGCCAAATACTAATTCCCAAGTATCAAGAAACAAATAATCACCGCCAATGGATTGTATTTGTATAGAGTCAATCAACGTAGCTCCCGAGCAATTAACAACATCAAAAGCAGTATCTGTAGGAAAATAAATATCTGGCTCACCAAATCGAAGTATATTTGTAGCTGCTTGAGAAAGTACTTTTTCTGGCTCATAAGTATAATCATCAACTGATTGTGTTTCTGTTTGAACTACAGATATATAATACTCATCTTCATGGAACTCATCGAAATCAAGATTTACACCCCAGCTAACGCTGCCTGGACTGAATGGATTCCTAAAAAGCTGCCAATCAGAAACATAATCTTTGATATATATTGAAATCTCATTACCCGGTTCATGCGTACCAGTTAATCGGTGTCTTGGTCTAATAATATTCGAACTATCAGTACTTATACCTCTATATTCTGAGGCGTCAACAGGCGCTGAACTTATTGGTGTAAAAGCTTGATAACCATCAAACCTCACCCTACCAGCACCTCCATCTCTTCCATCACGAGAGCCGCCACTTACAGATAGCGTTGAGTTATCAATTCCATTCTTTGACATTATTACTGCTGCACCACCAGAACCTGGTCCTCCGTCAGAGCCATCAGCTCCATTCCTACCATTATCGCCATTTGCTTCAATTGAAACACCGTCTATCTCACGGGCAAAAAGGAGCAGAGCACCACCCCCACCACCGCCTTCACCACTTGTTTCAATAGGATCAAAAAATGAAGCTTCAGGGTTTCCACCAGAGCCACCAGAACCACCTGACAATGGAACTGTCATAGGATTCCCATTGATTTTACCACCAGTAGTACCACCACTTACATTATCTCCTCCTCCGCTTGTAGCATAACCACCAGCACCACCTTGAGTATCATTTCTATAGCCAGAACCACCTCCATAACCACCTTGATTATCGGCATTGGAGCCGCTCAAACTTTGAACACCTACAGTTCCAAAGGGGTGACCAGTACCACCATAGGATGCTTCCCATCCACCAACTGGTTCTGGATCAAATGATGAAATTCCATTAAAACTAAAACCATCTATTCCAGTTGATTGTCCAAAATTTTGATAAGTCCCAGTTCCTTCAAGTACTCTATTTGTTCCACCTTTTCCTCCACTTGTAAAACCATCCCCGCCATTCGTTCCTGTCCTGCTCCTATCTGGTCTATCTTGAAAACTACCCCCACCGCCGCCACCACCCGGGCCGCCATCTTTGTCTGTAGATGATACTGAGATTACTGAGTTGGTACCCTTTATCGGGCCTTTGCTAAGAATTATAGCAGGGAAATATCCCTGATTACCATTTGATAAATCGGCATCAGGATCGTTTGTTGTTATTGTGTAGGTTGTATTTTCCTTTAAAATAAGTGAATCTACTATAATTGCTCCTCTTGCTGAGCGGACTCCTAAGTTTCCCTCACCAAATACTGTTTCGTTTATTCCTGTTATTTCACCATTGTTACCCAATGTTTGCGGCTGTACAATGCTAAATATAAAATCTCGAGGAGCAGGAACAGTTGTTCCTTCTACACTGAATTCTACTTGCCACGCTGGGTCAGGAGTAATTTGAGTTGGATTAGCTGTTTGTTTTACAAAAATATGAGTTGAAACTAAACGACCCTCCCAAGAGACAACAGTTGGTCCAAACTCAACCAAATCATCATTCTTAGTTACATTGAAGTCAACTTCATCATTTACCCCAGGTAAGTAGAATCCGTCATCACCGAAATAACCCTTTTGGTCATGAGGTGCTACTAGCTCCACATAGATTGCCATATCTGGTGCACCGATATCAGGAATCATGTAATGATTCTGAGCAAATAATGAATATGAGCTTATAAAAAATAAGTATAGTATAATTTTTTTCATAATAAGTAAAGTTAATTACTGATAGTATTGTTAGATATACTAATATAACTAAAAATGCTAGAGTTGAAAAAATAAAAAATGCCTCCTACAAGACTATTGTTGTATTAGGCATACTATTTGCTTACACTCTACTATGAGATTAAACTTAGCTATAGAAAATTTTGTCAACTACCTACAAGTAGAAAAGGGATATTCTAACAACACGATTGATACGTATATAACTGCACTGAATCAGTTCGATGAATTCCTAACTGAGGCATTTGAAGCAGATATTGATGTTACCATACTTGATTCTGATGATATCACACCTTACTTAGGTTACTTGCATGACAGGGGACTCAAAAAATCATCTCTAAGACTTAAACTTGCCGCGGTCAAGTCTTTATTCAAATACCTATTCAAAAAGGAACTAATTGATAGAAACCCTGCGGCAGCAGTAATTTCACCGAAAACAGAAAAGAAATTACCCAATTATCTCCAAGTTAAAGAAGTAGATAGACTGTTAGATTTTTTCGACTCTACTACTTTCGAAGGAATTAGGGATAAAGCATTAGTTGATGTAATATATAGCTGTGGACTAAGGATAAGCGAGGTTTTAGAGATAAAGATAAACCAAATTGATAAGCAAGAACGCTTAATCAAAGTAATTGGTAAAGGTAAGAAAGAAAGATATGTTCCAATTGGTAGCAAAACATTAGAAACACTACGTGAGTATGAATCAATACGAAGAACTATAAACACAAGCACCAAATATTTGTTCATAAAGCCTAATGGCAACAAATTAGATAGATTTACTGCATACAGACAGGTTCATAATGCAATGAAATCTATATCGGATATTTCGCAAAAAAGCCCTCACACATTGAGACATAGCTTCGCCACTCATCTGCTTGATAACGGTGCAGATATTCGCTCAGTTAGCGAAATGTTGGGGCACAGCTCACTTTCTACAACTCAGGTTTATACTCATCTTTCCATAGAAAGATTGAAAGATGCTTACAAAAAAGCACACCCAAAGGCATAAGCTCATCTATTTTTATTAAATTTGACTTTTAAAAACAGAACAAAAGTCTATAAACATGGCAAAAATTAAATTTTCTGTAGTTGGTACAGGTCACTTAGGCTCAATCCATCTAAAACTATTAAAACAAAATGAGAACGCTGAAGTAATGGGTATATTCGACCCTAATACTGAGAAGGCAAACGAATTAGCGAATGAACACGATATTAATGCTTACGGAACTTTAGAAGAAGCAATAAGTAATAGCGATGCACTAATAATTGCTGCCCCTACAATTCATCATTATGAAATAGCTGATAAGTGTATAGAAGCTGGTAAGCATATATTCATAGAAAAACCAATAACACATACTCACTCAGAGGGTGTTAAGCTATGTGAAAAATCTCACAATAATAATGTTAAGCTACAAGTTGGTCATGTAGAAAGATTTAACCCTGCACTCGCTGCACTTAGCACTTATGAGCTAAACCCTATGTTTATTGAAGCACACAGATTAGCTCAGTTCAAAACTCGTGCTACTGACGTCTCTGTAATTCATGATTTGATGATTCATGACATTGACATTGTACTACATTTGATTGGTTCATCTGTATCTGCAATAGATGCAAATGGGGTATCGGTAATCACGGATACTGCTGATATATGTAACGCCAGACTAACTTTTGAAAATGGTGCAGTAGCAAACTTAACAGCATCTAGAATATCTGCAAGACCAATGAGAAAAATGAGATTCTTCCAGAAGGACAATTATATTTCTTGTGATTTTGGTAAGCCAGAAGTTGAAGTTTTTGAAATAATAGATGGTGAGTTACCTAAGACAGAAAACGTTGTACCAGCAACAATGCTTGGTAGTATAGAAGCGGGTCAAAAGAATAGAAATATATATTTCAAAAAGCCAGCAATACCTGAGATTAATGCAATAATGGAAGAACACAACTCATTCATAAATGCAATTGAAAATAATGAAGATGTGTCAGTCACAGGAAAGGAAGCTACTGAAGCGCTTAGAATAGCTGAGAAGATTAGTGAAATTATAGCTAAATAGATTTCAACTCTTTGATGATAGATATTAATAAAAAAAGCTCCATAAGGGGCTTTTTTTGTAGATTGTGTATGATATAATAACTTTTAAAACGAAAAAAGCCCTTAAGCAAAAATACTTAAGGGCTTTAATGCGGAGGATGAGGGACTCGAACCCCCATAGGCTTGCGCCCGGCAGTTTTCAAGACTGCTGCAATACCAATTATGCGAATCCTCCATTGGTGCCGATTTTGAGTCACAAATATCTGAAGTTTATTTGAGAAAACAAAACTTTTCACCCTTTTTTATGGATAAATTTAAAAAAATAATCTCTATACTCTTGAAGGCAATTGCGGCCTTTTTCATAGTCTCTATCCTAAGTGTATTGTTGTTGAGATTTATACCAGCTTTCATTACTCCTTATCAAGCATATAACTTCGTTATGGGTGATGGATTAGAAAAAGATTGGGTAGGATATGACGATATTTCTCCCCAATTTTACAGAGCTGTTATTGCTTCCGAAGATTCCAGGTTTTACGAGCATTTCGGAGTAGATTGGGAAGCAGTAGAGGAAGCAAGAAAACACAACGAGAGATATCCGAAGAAAAGACGCCGTGGTGCTAGCACAATAACAATGCAAACAGCAAAAAATACGTTCCTCTGGCATGGCAGGACTTATATCCGAAAAGCAATGGAAGTATATTTCAGCTATTTAATGGAAGTACTCTGGAGTAAGCAGAGAATACTAAATGTGTATTCTAATGTGGTTGAATTTGGCGAGGGGTTATATGGCGTTGAAGCAGCATCGCAAAAGTATTTTAATAAATCTGCAAGTAAACTTACTAAAAGGCAAGCAGCACTTTTGGCAGCAGTTCTCCCCAACCCAATTCGCTGGAATCCAGCAAAGCCTACAAACTACATCAACCGCCGAGCCAACACAATAATGGCAAGAATGAAATCTGTGAAATTACAGGATTAGAATTCTATTTTATAACGGTAAATGTTTTTGCTATTACCTGTCTATCAGATTTGAAGACTAGATAATATAGTCCACTACTTAGTTGTGATATGTCGATTCGCTTCTTATTAGCTGCGAACATTAACCTACCTTTAGTATTAAGGATTTCAATACTGTCAAATCTTAATTCCGTTTCTATGTTTATATAATCATCTGTTGGGTTGGGATAAATTTGTATCTCATCTGTGTCGGTTACCTCTACTGATGTGGTTACTTGGGTTTGCACTATTTTACCACGCAGGTGTTTCCAGAATGAAGCCGTTGGGCTGTATTCCAAGACTCTTTCTCTCACCATATACCAGACGTCACCGACATAATGAAACTCGTCAGTTATATTGCCAATAGTGATTGGCTCGTCATTTACTTTTTCAAATGGACCATATTCATGAGTGGTTCGGAATACATCATAATAATGAACCTTATCTTCAGGAACCGACCAGCTGAGCTGTACAGTATAATCGTTTATTTTGTTGGCTTCTAAGTTTGCTACCTTACCTTCGTCATTAAGTGGATACATAGTTAAAGTGGGGTCACCAAGCATAGCCATGTGAACACCATTTCTATATGGGTCATTTGGGATTGGGGGTACATCCAATTTTGGGAAGCCATTTGTATTGTCTGGGAAGTAGGAGACTGGGAAATATGTCTTATTGTTCATAGACAATCGTGTGCTGTAACCTATAGGGTAACCAACGGAAAGGTGGTGGAAGAACCAATGCGGATGACCTACCCAAGCTACATTGAGTATAGATGGCTCTGATGCTAAGGAAGCACGAAGAAAGTTGTTTGGACTATCCCAATCACCAATGTAATCGCCATAGAGCATAGTGAATACGGTATTTACTTGCCTATTGGCAAAGTCATCGCTTGTCCCTACACCTGATAATGAGTCGAAAGGTTCACCAACACCACAAGCGTACGAGGCAAGATAGCTCTCATTATCTAATGTAGTAAAATAGTCAGCTTCATCTATACTGTCTGGACCAAACATTGCATTGAAGTTCCTCCAACCAGAGGTTGCAGGTGCATCTAGATTTTTCCATGCTTGTAAGTTGTCATCTATTAATCCTCGCCTTCTTATTGGTATTTGCCCTGTTCTATACTTATGATTCTTTTTCAAGTAGCGGCGGAGTAAATCTACTTCTGTTTCTTCAAATGAAGGTAAATCGGATAAGTCAAGACTGCCTATCATTCTCACTATATCATCCGAAAATTCATTTAAATTAAAATAAAGAAAATTACTCTTATAATTATTTCTTTCAAAGTTTGATGAATTTGAATTTTCAATTACTCTATTATTACTAATAAAGTTATTATTTAGCCCTAATAATCCATCTGACGGCCATGCTCCTAAATGGTCTGGTTTATTATCAGGAGCAAATTTACCTGAGTAAAACTTTGGAGTCTTTCCAATTGTAAAAATTGCTTCAGTATTTAAATTTGGGTTGTTTCTTAAATGATTCTTTATACCGCCTATATATAATTCTAAAACATCTTCAATCCTTATAAAAGGGAATTGTTCGTATTCAACTATTCTATCTACTTCTCTAATCCTTACGCCCCATCCTTCGGTTAGTAAATCATTTCTTAATTGATCAAGTTCATTCTGCAACTCATCCGTTTAGGTCCTATCAACAAGAATCATTATAGTTCTTCTGTCAGTGTAAGGTTCCAATTCATAACCAACTGCAGAGTATGTATTAGATTTTGAATATCTACCTATTGATAAATTATTATAAACACTATCGTAATATCTAGAACTTCCCACATTAGTAAAATTAAATTCATATAGTTTACTTTTCTCAATAGAGTTAAAATAATTTGAATCGAGGCTAATTTCTTCAAATTTATTTGTTGTATCATTCTTTAATTCAAGATTGAAAGTAGGAAACCATTTAATTTTTCTTTCTTTAAAATAAAACCTCATATTAACAGAATTAATTTCTATTATATGATTAGTATATAGAAATTTTGAGCTTGCTGAATCACTTGCTGATAGTGAAAATGTAAATGTAATAATTAATATTAGTATTAATCTATATATCATATTAATTCATAATGTTGGTTTTGTCCCTCTGTTATCTATAAAGACACATGAAATAAGAAAACGTCTCCAGAATTTAAAACTTTTTTAAATTACTCATTATGCCAACAACAAAACAGAAAATAATAGCAGAAGGAAATCTTACTGACTTAGAAAGAGTTATACTTACATCTTTCAAAGAGGATATGATTAAGTTTGTGAAAGCAAAACCTGAACGATTTGACGAATTGGTTGAGCTAAGCTTATCAAACAAACAGCCAGTATCTTGGAGGGCAAATTCTGTACTCAATTCGATAATTATAAAGAATGATATTAGACTTCGATATAAAATTGACCAAGTATTAGAGTTAATACCAATTAGTAATGACAGTAATAGAAGAGAACTGCTCAAGCTATTTATGAAAATGGAAATCCCCGAAAGTAAACAGTCAGAGTTCATTGATGTCTGTATAAACCTATGGGTCGATGTCGACATCAAACCATCAGTACGATGCTATGCATTTAGAATACTAATTGATTATGCGAAAAAATACCCAGAACTAATTAGTGAACTAATACCATTGACTGAGGATATTTATATGGATTCTCTCTCAGATGGAATAAAACGAGCCCTAAAAAAAAGAATGCAAAAGAGCGGTGCATTTGAATAGTGAAATTAGGTATAATCTCATTTTTCCATTAAATTTGATAGTCTATAATTCAACACAAAACCTAATTATACAGTAATGGCCAAAGGCAAAGAAACCCCACTTATAAAACAGTATAACAGCATAAAATCGAAGTATCCTGACACGGTTCTACTGTTCAGGTTGGGTGATTTCTACGAGACATTTAACGAAGATGCAGTAATTACCGCCAAGGTTTGTGGAATTACTTTGACAAGAAGGAATAATGGTGCAGCTGGTCAAATGCCACTAGCCGGATTCCCTCATCATCAGTTAGATGCTTACTTACCTAAGTTAGTCAAAGCGGGCTACAGAGCTGCAGTATGTGAACAGTTAGAAGACCCAAAACAAGCCAAAGGAATAGTAAAGCGTGGAGTCACTGAAATTGTAACTCCAGGTGTAGCTCTTTACGATAAATTATTAGAATCGAAGAAAAACAAATTCCTTGCTTCACTATACTATAAGAAAATAAAGAATGGACCTGAACTAATTGGTTTTGCTTTTGCCGATGTATCAACAGGTGAGTTTTTCACAAGTGATATACTTGCCAAAGAATTAGGTGAGAACTTAGAAGCAGTATTGCCAGCAGAGATAATTATCTCAAAATCACAAAAGCAATACTTTCTTGAAGCAATGAAAAAAATTAGCTTCTCCCCTTCCATCAGCTATCAGGAAGAATGGATTTTTGAAGAAGAGTTTTGTACTGATGCATTGCTCAAGCAATTTGAAACAAAAAACCTAAAAGGTTTTGGTGTTGCTGATCTTAGTGCTGGTGTTGTTGCTGCAGGTGTCGTTATTCATTATCTGAATGAAACTCAAAATAGCGCTCTGAAGCACATAAATAGTGTTTCCCTTTATGACACTTCAAATTATATGCTTTTGGATAGCTCAACTAGAAGAAATTTAGAGATAACACTTACAACCGAGGGCGAAACAGAGGGTTCGCTATTCTCAGCATTGGACGACACAAAAACTTCTATGGGTGGGCGTTTACTCAAAAAGTGGATTTCAATGCCGCTAAAGAAAGAAAAAGAAATTCAAAAAAGATTAGATGCAGTTAATACACTTTATGACTCACAAAAGATAAATGAGCTAAGAGAAATACTTTCTGAGATTGGAGATATTGAGAGACTTTCTACCAAAATTGCAACGCTAAGGGCAGGCCCAAGGGATTTGGTAGCATTGAAAAACTCTATGGCTAAATTACCAGAGATTAAAGAGTATTTGACCAAGTTTGATGATGATTACATAAAAGCACTAAAACTAAACATTCCTGATCCAAAATCATTCGTTGAATTAATTAGTACTGCAATTAAAGAAGAACCAGGATTAAATATTGGCAAAGGCAATGTATTCAATGATGGATATAGTGAAGAATTAGATGAGTATATCACTGCTCGTTATTCTGCTAAAAATTGGATAAGTAACTTCCAGAAAGAGATGCGTGAAGCTACAGGAATAAATAATCTTAAAGTAGGATTCAACAATGTGTTTGGTTATTACATAGAGGTAACTAAAGTAAACACCTCAAAAGTACCTGATAGCTTTGAAAGAAAACAAACTCTTACAAACTCTGAAAGATATATTACACCTGAGTTAAAAGTTTTCGAAGAAAAAATATTTAGTGCAGATGAAAGAATTGATACAATTGAAAAGCGACTTTATAGCGAATTAATAAATAAGCTAATGAACTACCTTCGTGAGATGAAGCTTAGTAGTTACATTGTTGCCCAGCTAGATTGCCTTCAATCTTTTGCGTTCGTCTCATTGCAGAAGAATTATAGCAAGCCAACTATAAACGATAATAATGATTTGTTTATAGAAGAAGGAAGACATCCAATTGTAGAAGATAGCTTACCACCAGGTGAAAGCTTTACTGCGAATGACACTAATTTTGATACTGAAGAAGAGTTGGTTCATATTATAACTGGACCTAACATGTCGGGTAAGTCTAGCTATCTAAGACAAACAGCTATTATAGTGCTTATGGCTCAGATTGGGTGCTATGTACCAGCTAAAAAATGTACAGTTGGTCTTGTTGATAAAATATATACGCGAGTTGGTGCTGGTGATAATATCCGCTCAGGTGAAAGTACATTTTTAGTTGAGATGCAAGAATCGGCGAATATTATGAACAACGCAACTGACAAAAGTTTAATCTTACTCGACGAAGTTGGAAGAGGAACAGCAACCTTTGATGGTATTTCAATAGCTTGGGCAATTGCTGAACATATTCACAACAAAATAAATGCAAAAACTTTGTTTGCAACCCACTATCATGAACTAAATGACTTAGCCAATAGATATGAAAAAATTCAGAACTACAAAGTAGAAGTTATTGAACGTGATGCAAAAATCATCTTCACTCACAAAGTTAGAGAAGGCACAGCAGACCATTCATTTGGTATATATGTAGCAAAAATGGCAGGACTCCCCTACTCTGTTGTAGAGCGCTCAAAAGAAATAATGGGCACTTTAGAAGAAGATGTGAGTCAACAAAAAATTGGCGGTTCGGAGCTATCAACATTTAAACCCAATTTGAATAAAGTTAAAACAAAAAGAAATGAAGAACAGGATAGTCAGCTTTCAATATTTGCATTCGAAGATGACAAGCTTAGACAACGCTTGAAAGAAATGAATATAGAAGGGATGACGCCATTGCAGGCCTTTCAAGTTTTATCAGAACTTATTACTGATGCAAAATCATAATAGAGACATTACTTGTAAATTTAAATCGTTTGCTTTTTTCTATAATTTAATTAAATTCTAATATTCACATATATTTAAAACAAATTCATAATTAATGGAATTACTACTTTTTTACTTATTTATTGCTGTATTTTTCTCATTTCTATGTTCCTTTCTTGAGGCAGCATTACTCAGCACGACCCATTCTTTTATTGGTGGTGCCGTATTTGAGAAGAAACCTTTTGCATTAAAACTACAGAAATTCAAAGAAGATATTGACAAACCTCTAACTGCAATTTTGACTCTCAACACTTTTGCCCATACTCTTGGTGCAGCAGGAGTTGGAGCTCAAGCACAAGAAATATGGGGTACTGAATACTTAACTGCAATATCAATTATTTTGACATTAGTAATACTAATATTTTCCGAGATTATACCTAAAACAATTGGTGCCACATATTGGAGACAATTTTCTCCTTTCACAGCATATACACTTCAGGGAATGATTTTTATACTCTATCCATTTGTGATAATTGCACCCGTAATAACCAAGATTTTCAAATCAAAGAAAGAAACATCAGAAATTAGTAGATATGATCTACATATGATGACTAAGCTTGGCGAATCTGAAGGTGTGATTGATAAAGAAGAATCACAAATAATTCAGAACTTACTTAGATTTAACGAAATTACTGCACACGATATTATGACTCCCAGAACTGTTGTAGTATCAGAAGATGAAGAAACTACAGCTTCCAATTTTTTCAAGAATTTGAAAGTAAGGCACTTTAGCCGTATTCCTCTTTACAGTGAATCGCAAGAAAACATAACTGGTTATGTTATAAAAGAAGATTTAATAAGTGATATAATTACTAAAGAAGGTAAATCTAAACTTAATAAGTTCAAAAGACCAATTACAATTATTGATATCAATGTTACATTGCCGAGAGCTTATGAGCAATTCATTCATAACAATGAGCATATAGCAGCAGTGTTTGATGAATACAATGGCTTTTCAGGGATTCTAACAATGGAAGATATTATAGAAACACTTTTAGGTGTAGAGATTATGGATGAATATGACTCAACAGAAGACTTACAATTACTTGCTCGAAAGAATTGGGAAAAAAGAGCCAAAAAGCTTGGTATAATAACAGAAGATGATGATAATGATGTTAGCAAAGGAGAATTATAGATGAAGATAGTATCATGGAATATAAATGGTTACAGAGCGATATCAGGACAGAATCCTAAGATGAGATATGGCGAAAAGGTGCAAATCAATGATCTTTTTGATTATATGGATGAAGAGAAGCCTGATATTTTGTTAATGCAAGAAACAAAATCTCACAAAGAGCAAATAAAGCCAGAACTACTTGCACCAGAAGGATATGAGTCTTACTTTGCATCTTGTAAAATAAAAAAAGGATACAGTGGAGTTGGTGTTTTAACTAACAAAAGCCCTGACTATGTAAATGATAGTATAGGAGTTGATAGGTTTGACGACGAAGGTAGAGTGATAGAGATTGGACTGGATGGAATGGCAATATTCAATGTTTACTTCCCAAATGGAAAGCAAGGGCAAGAAAGAGTTGATTACAAATTGGACTTTTACGATGCTCTATTTGCCAAAGCAAATGAACGAAGAAAAGAGGGGAAAAAAGTAATAGTGAGTGGAGATTACAACACAGCACACACCCCTATTGATTTAGCTAGGCCAGATAACAATCATGAGACTTCGGGCTTTCTTCCAGAGGAAAGGAAGAAAATTGATGAAATAGTTGCTATGGGCTATTCAGATGCCTTCAGGTTATTTGATAACTCCCCAGATAATTATACATGGTGGTCACCCAGAGGTAGAGCAAGAGAAAAGAATGTGGGCTGGAGAATTGATTACCACTTCATCAGCAATGATTTAATCCCACAAGCAAAGGATAGCTATCACAGAATAAAGCGTCTTGGCTCCGATCATTGTCCAATAGTGTTGGAGTTGAAATAAGAGGCAAATGAGTAACAATTTAGATCTAAACGATTACATTCGCGACATACCTAACTTCCCAAAAGAAGGAATCATATTTCGAGATATAACCACACTATTGTTAAACCCAAATGCTAATAAAAAGGCATTGAAAGAGTTGGTAAAACTAACTGATGGAGTTGAAGTTGATAAAGTAGTAGCTATAGAAAGCCGCGGCTTTTTCTTTGGACCTCAAATAGCACAAGACATAGGTGTTGGTTTTATACCAATCCGTAAGCCCGGTAAGCTACCTTCTAATATTATATCCGAGGAATATGAACTCGAATATGGTACAAATAAATTAGAGATACATACTGATGCAATAAGTGAAGGTGACAAAGTCTTAATTCATGATGATGTCCTTGCTACAGGAGGCACTGCTCTTGCAGCTTGCAAACTAGTCGAAAAGCTAGGTGGCACGGTAGTACAATGTAATTTTTTGCTCGAGATTCCATTTCTCAAAGGACGCGATATGTTATCCAATTATGATGTAAAGTCTGTAATAGAGTAATTTAATTTCTTTTATAGACTATCTTTTTCTTACATTTACATTAAAATCAGGTGGTTCTACTAACTGGAAAGTAGCTGAAGCAAACTTTATTTCGCCATTTGTCTTTTTTATTCACCCCTCTCTACGAAAAAGTTTAAAATTAATGCATACACCCAATATAAACAGAGGTATTTTTAATATATGAATCTGGGTAGAATTTTCTAGCTAATTTTAAAGATTCCTTGAGAACATCCCCATCCTTTCTTTCACTGGCAATAACAACAATATAGTAACCTTCAGAAAATCCTTGATACATATTGGAATACTCTATACTTATATACTTACCATCATCTGAATGTCCCCTAGCAACATAATCGTGTGTACTTCCACAGCCACATTCAATATCTGTATATAAACCTTCATCTTTATGGGGTTTATATCCTCTTAAATCTATTTTTAAATTTAGTTTTTTGCGAGCATCTTTCACTGTTTCTAAAGCTGAGTCATAATCCTTAGAAGATTGAATAATCACAAATCCTTTTTCAATATTCAGATCCTGAGAAAACAACTGATTAGTTAGAAACATTATGAATAATATTGATTTAAAGTATTTCATATCGAACAACTTTACTATAATGATGAGAAAAACAATGCCGCGAATACAATTCCAAGAGCATATAAACCAAGCATAATCAAAGTTAAAATACCAATAAACTTATAGAACGATTTATGATTTTTGAAAGAAGCCTCTAATTCCAAACTATCATTTGTTTCTAAAGCTGTTTTCATAGCATTTGAAGTTTTAAATAAAAACCAACTTGGAATAAGATAGAAAGCCCCGAAAACAATATAAGCAAAACCATAAATTGATATTAAACTATAAGGCATAAAACTTGACACACCTTTAAAAATATCTGTATCTAAAGTCATTACAGATAGACCACCTAATAACATAAACCCACTAAATATAAATCCAAGAATTGATAGGAATTTCAACCATTTAGAAATTTCTGCTAAATAGTCATAAGAATTTGGAGTTATGAACAATCGGTAATCCTCATGTTCAATATTCTCTATTTGATTTTGTTCTTCCATTCTACAACCCTTTTCTTTATATTTTAATAATTTCTTAACTATTTGCCTATTAAATATACGAAATACATTTCTATTTTCAAATCAAGTATAATATCTATAGTATAATTAAAAAAAAGCTATCCATTGTTTATATGGATAGCTTTTTAGCTTTTTTGAAATTAAAAGTAAATACTTTATTTTTTCAAGAATTCTCTCAATACATAGTGAAGAATACCACCATTCTTGTAATATTCAATCTCAATTTGAGAATCCAATCTACATACTGCTTCAAAGTCACCTCTGCTGCCATCTGTTTTTTCAAATTCAACTTCAAGAGTTTTCATAGGAGTTAAACCATCTGAAACACCTGTGATAGTATATTTCTCTGTTCCATCTAAGCCAAGCTCATCAGGAGTTGTATTTTTGAATTCCAATGGCAATACACCCATCCCAACTAAGTTGCTTCTATGAATTCTTTCGTAGCTTTCTGCAATTACTGCTTTAACACCAAGTAGTGCTGTACCTTTCGCAGCCCAATCTCTAGATGAACCACTTCCGTATTCTTTACCACCGATAACAACTAATGGAATATCATTTTCAATGTACTTCATAGCTGCATCGTAAACAGACATAGGTTCATTTGTTGGCAAGTAAGTAGTGTAACCACCTTCTTTTTCAGATAGTTCATTGTTAATTCTCACGTTTGCAAAAGTACCTCTCATCATAACTTCATGGTTACCTCTACGAGAACCATAAGAGTTAAACATATGACGTTTTACACCATTTTCATCTAAGTATTTACCAGCTGGTGATGTTGGAGCAAATGAACCAGCAGGTGAAATATGGTCAGTCGTTACTGAATCGCCAAGTTTAAGTAGCACGTTTGCACCAATAACATCTTCAGGTTCTGGAACACCTTCTGAAATATTTTGGAAAAACGGAGCTTGCTTGATATAAGTTGACTCCATACCCCAATCATAATCCTCACCAGTTGGAGCATCTAGGCTTTGCCATTGCTCTTCACCATCAAAAATTACGCTATATGTCTTCTCAAAATCTTCACGAGTTAGTGATGTAGCTAATACATCGTTAATCTCTTTAGAAGTTGGCCAGATATCTTTTAAGTAAACTGCTTCACCATTCGGGTCGTAACCCAGTGGGTCTTTCAATATATTTACATCTACTCTACCTACTAATGCGAAAGCAACAACTAACATTGGAGATGCAAGGAAATTCATTTTTACTTTAGGATGAATTCTTGCTTCAAAGTTTCTATTTCCAGATACTACTGAAGTAAGAATCAAATCAGCCTTATCTGCAGCACTATCAATATGAGGAGGTAATGGACCACTATTTCCAATACAAGAAGTACATCCGTATCCAACTAAGTGGAATTTCAATGCTTCTAAATCTTCCATTAGGCCAGATCTTTCTAGGTATTCAGTTACAACTTTCGAGCCCGGTGCTAAACTTGTTTTAACCCATGGCTTAACCATCAACCCTCTTTCTAATGCTTTTTTGGCAACTAAACCAGCTCCTAACATAACATTAGGATTAGATGTATTAGTGCAACTAGTGATTGCAGCAATTGCAATTGCTCCGTCACTTAGCTCATATTCTTCATTTTTCAGTTTTATCCTTACAGTGTTCATTGTATCAGATTCCATTTCTACATCTTGATCTGCATCTTGATGTTTTTCATAGGTAAACTCAGTTCCTGAACCACCTTCAGCTAACCAAGCTTTTTCTTTTCTGTCTTCCATTGGAACATACTTTCTACTGTAACCAGTTTGTAATAGCTCATGGAACTTAGTGTCCAAATCTTCAACTAATATCTTATCTTGTGGTCTTTTTGGACCCGAAACATTTGGCTTTAAGTTATCTAAGTTTAATTCTAAGACATCAGAGTAAACAATCTTATCTTCGTTCTCTCTCCAAAGCATGTTAGTCTTGCAATAATCTTCAACTAATTTAATTTGCTTTTCAGAACGGTTAGTCTTCTTCATATAATCAATAGTCTGATTATCAATTGGGAAGTAAGTTACAGTACAACCAAACTCAGGAGACATATTAGATATTGTAGCTCTGTCAGTTACACTCAGGTTATTTAGACCATCACCAAATACCTCAACAAATTTACCAACTACTCCGTAATTTCTTAATAGTTGAGTAATTTCTAATACCATATCAGTTGCTGTGATACCTTCTGGAAGTTTACCCTCTAACTTAAGACCAATCACCTGTGGACAAGTAAAATAAATAGGTTGCCCTAATATAGCTGCCTCAGCCTCTATACCACCAACACCCCATCCAACTACACCAATTCCATTGACCATGGGAGTGTGCGAATCAGTACCAACTAATGTATCTGGGAATGCCCAACCGTCTCTTTCAACAACACCTGAAGCTAAGTACTCTAAGTTGACTTGGTGGCATATACCCATACCCGGAGGTACAACCGTAAAGTTTTGGAATGATTGCTGAGCCCATTTTAGTAATTGATATCTTTCTTTGTTTCTTTCATACTCTAAGTCAACGTTTCTTTTCAAAGAGTAATCAGTACCGAAATAATCAACTTGTACAGAGTGGTCAATTACTAAATCAACAGGAATAAGTGGATTAATTTTAGTACCATCTTTTCCTTTTCTGATTACTTCTGATCTTATTGAAGCAATATCAACAACAGCAGGTACACCTGTAAAATCTTGCATAAGAACACGAGCAGGTTTGTAAGGTACTTCTTTGTCAGTACCGGCCGGATTCCAATTTAATAAAGTATCCACGTGATCTTGAGTAATTGCAAAATCATCTTTGTTTCTAACAGCATTTTCTAATAATATTCTTATTGAGAATGGAAGTTTTTCAATATTTTCTTTGCCTAATTCAGGCAGGGAAGCTATTTTCAAGTCCATCATATATCCTATTTTTTATTTTTCAATTTGTTATCTTTTATAAACATAAAATTACAAAATTATGTTGTAATTGCAGAATATTTGAACTCGATTAAATAGCTTAAAGTAAAAAATTGCTATTTGTATTTCTTTATTGTACAAACTTTTAATTATCACAAATATTTGTTAATTTATTATTAGACATAGAATTAAAATTAGGAGACTGGGAAATGGTAATTAAATATACTTTAGAGCAAACAATTAATAAACCAATTGACACAATAGCTAATCTATTAGAAGATTCTAATAATCTAGCAAAATGGCAACCTGGTTTTAAAGGAATGGAACACCTGAGTGGAACTCCGGGTGAAAAAGGTGCAAAGACCAAGCTTACTTATGATATGGGTAAAAGAGAAATAGTGATGACAGAAACTATTTTAGCAAACAACCTACCAGACAAACTTGACTTATCATTTGACTCAGATAAAGTTCATAACATTCAGAAAAATAAGTTAGTTAAGATAGATGAAAATACAACCAAATGGGTGTCTGAGAGTGAATTTCAACTATCTGGTTATATAAAAATTTTTGGAATATTTGGTAAAGGTATGTTCAAGAAACAATCTCAAATCTACTTAGACAAATTCAAAGAATTTGCTGAAAATTCCTAATAATTCGCAGGAGCATTAGTGTCATCATCATCGAAGTAGATATTTATGTCCCGAACGTCGTCAAAATTCTTTATTCTTCGGATTAGAAGCTCTTTTTCTACTCCTTTTTTGAGTTTCATATTGTAATATACTTCAATATAATCTTTCTCATCTAAAGCTCTTACATTTACTACTTTCAAAGAATTAGTATTCTTCTTTAAAGTGTTTTTCACTTCATCCTTTATCTCATTTGGCTTATAAGTAATATGGATAAGATAATTTACATCTGCCGTTTGAAAAACATTAGTATTAGAAAGTAATAGCAAAACAAGACTGATGAAAACTGTTCCAATAATAGCTACCATATATTGACTACCACCCGAAGCCATACCAATACCCAATGAGAAGAAAATAAATACTATATCCTGTACATCCCGGACTGCAGTACGAAAACGAATAATAGACATAGCACCTACTAAACCAAATGCAGTAGCTAAGTTATTACCTATTACTAATAGAACAAGTGATGTGATGATCGTTAGTACAATTAGCGAGCTAACAAATGTTCGAGAATAATTTGGTCCTTTGTAAGTAACTCTATATACGAATGATATGATTAGTCCACAAACAAATGACACTACTAATGAGTAAATTATCTCCATTGGAGATATTGGGAATAGTTCTATATATTGAAATTCTTGCATAATTTTCTAAAATTCTTGAGCACGAAGATAAGCAAATCTGCTCTGTTTCACTATTGATTTTTCATTATCTATACATATTACATATTTTGAAGCTGACTCTCTTTTAAGGGAAAGGGACTCTGACATTTGCCTTATCCAACCCGGAAGAAAATCATCCAATTTTACTTCTAGTATAAAATAATCTAGCATTGCTGGCTTTACATTATCATCTACAAATAGCTCATCAATTTTAGGGTAAGCCACACTTCTCAAATTCTTATCGAATGTAACTCTAAGGTTATTCTGAGTCCTAACTCTCTCTGCATAAGGCTCTCTATCATATATTACATTAACTATTGGTCTTAGATTAAATGACATTATTTGATAAAAAAACTTAACCAGGTCATCATTACTCTTATCTATTTCTTTAGATTTCAACATTGCCAATGCACTTTTATAATCGGTTTGAAATCTATTTTTCATTCCAGGCTCTTCGTACTTACGTTTTACTTCAAAAAAGACTTTCGACTCAGGATTGAAGTCATAACCACGCAGACGAACCTTTTTTCTGTGCTTCATACTGTTAATCTTTTCGTAATAATGTTTTAAATCTAGGGAGTCAAAGTAAATACTTCTTACTGTATAGTGGGGCTTTTCTGGATTAACATTTTCATCTAATTTCAATTTAGTTGTGATAATACTTCTCAAAAGTGGGATTTTATGTTTGTGAACATAAAACTTATATTCGTACCTCACTACTCCCCCTTTATTTTATTAAAATCCTAACTTACGTTTTGCAAAGGCATAAAGAGGAATGTCTTCAGAATAAATTGAAGCGCGTGATATCATTCCTGGTCTGATAAACTGATCAGGGTTCTTGATTGTAGCAGTAACTAAGAAGAATTGCTCTCTACCACGTACCCTTATCTCATCTTCTATATTCGTCACAACTGCATTGTACACTCTATCAGTACGATCTATTGTACATTCCACAGAATCGCCAATATCAACATATCCAATTTCATATACTTTAACCGGAATTTTGACTAGATAGTCATCTGGGTTTTTAATTTTTATCAAGTTAACACTATCTTGGTAATAATTAATTATCCCACCAAAAGGAGCAGTAATTACATACTTTTCCTTCATAGCTTTTAGTATATTCAATCTTTCTTTGAGTGAGGTAATTTGCGATTGATAAACATGTACTAGCTCAGGTTTTTCACCAGTTAAAACATTTTCTAAAGTTTTTTCAGCTAATCCCTTATTTATAACAGCCAAATCATAGGCGTTCTTATATTGCTCATATTCAAGTTCTGAAATTAAGTCTTCTTTAACCATTTTTTCAGCGCGAGTTAACTGTCCTTTTGTAAACTTTACATTATTCACAGCAATGTTGAGGCGTTCTTGAAATTCATCTCTAACAGATGGTTTCTCGCCAGTTTTACTATCATTTAGGTTTGCTCTTGCAATTTCAAGTTGAGTTGTCAATGTAATTATTGATTGATTAATCACATCTGAGTTGATTACAGCAATTGTATCATTCTTATTAACTGTTTTACCATGTGTAAAGAAGTTTATTTTAGCTACATCTCCCCTATCAAAAATATAATCTGTTTTAGCTGTAGAAAAGTTTCTGTCATTGTCAACTATCATTGAGCTAAGCTCACCATTATCATCACGAATTAGCTTCCATTCTTTTCCAGAATAGATAATAGAGTTGGCTTCAACTAAATAACTTACTTCTATTGGAGCAATTATAAATAGTGGCGCAACAAAAAATAATATAAATGAATATTTGCGTAGCATATTTTCTAATTTAAGGAAAATCTTAACATTTCCTTAACTTTTGTCCTGTATCTTACTTATATAGACACATAAAGAGTAAAAACGTCTCAATATTTGAAAAGTTTTTATTTTAAAATTTCATATCTTGAATCAAAATAGGCTTTATCGAAGAATAGTCCCTTTGCAGGAGCTAGTTTAGAGCATAATGCTCTATCTCTTTCCTCTAAAGCTTTAATCATATAGTTTGGAGCCATTTTACCTGATCCTATTTCTATCATAGTTCCAACTAAAGATCGAACCATGGAGTAAACAAATCTATTAGCTTTAATCTTGAACACCAAATCAGTTTCATTTATTCTACTCCATTTACTCCTCTCAACCGTGCACCTATAGTGATTAAGCTCTAAATTTACTTTTGAAAAGGTTGTAAAATCATGTTCACCTATTATTACATTTGCAGCTTGGTTCATTTTATCTATATCTAAAACATTTCTTTCATAAAAAAAGAATCTATTCTTAAATACTGACTTATCATTTGTAATATAATAGCTGTATTCCCTTGCAGTGGCATCGAACCTAGCATTATATTCCTTGTCAACTATCTCTGCATCGAGCAACCTGATATCATTAGGCAATACAGTATTAATAGCTGGGACAATTTTATTCTCTGGTATTCTAAAATCATCTATCAAAATAGTAGCGACCTGTTCCCTGCCGTGAACTCCTGCATCTGTTCGACCTGCAGCTATTACTTTTAAGTCTAATATAGTCTTCAGTTTGAATGCCTTAGTCAACTCACCTTGAAGACTTCGCTGCTTAGGTTGCATTTGCCAACCACAAAAGTCGGTACCATCGAATTCAAATTTTATTATTAAAGTTTTCATTTTAATATCTCACCAGCCTCTTCTGCCCAAAAAAGTAAGTCGAGTTCATCCATAGGTATTTCTACTTTTTTTGAAAATTTGAAAAACTCATCGGCAACGAAGTCATATCTCTTCTTAGTAGCTATGTTTGGTATTTCATCAAACACACCACAAGTAACTAAATGTTTTAATATATGTCTATCCAGAATAGCAATATCTTTAAACCCTATGTTTCTTAAAAAATGAGCTGACTCCTTTCTTCCAATTCCATTTACATTATTATTGAGCCAATCTCTTTTTTCTCTATTTGTTATATCTGACATCAATATTGATTCTATCTCATTCCACTGCTGCTTTATCAGCTGTAATCTTTTAGACTTTTGGTTGTGAAATCTTATATAATTTTCCTTTCGCCTTAAAATTGGTGTAGTATCAATATCAGAATTGTAAAAATCTAATTTCTCTAACTCATTTTGCACAATTAACGCAGAGGCAGCCTTACTCTGAGGAGTACAAATACAAAAACATAGCTCATAAAAGTATTTCTCCTCTGGTACGTTAGAAAAATCATTCAATCTTTGCTGTATTTTGGGTCTCAATTTTTTATATTTATTGCTAAATATTTGTGGTAAATGAGTTGAATTCATATTTTTGATATAGTAAGTTGTTTTTCTCTAATTTATAAAATTTAAACTGGATAGATAATGCAAGTTGAAAAGATACAAGAAGAATTAAGAAATATGGGTATAGATGGTTGGTTATTTTATGATTTTCATGGAAGAGACCACATAGCTGCAAGGATTTTAGGACTTGGTGGAGACCACTTGGCAACTCGTAGGTGGTTTTATTATATTCCTGCAGAAGGTGAACCAACGAAATTAAATCATAAAATAGAACCGAACTATCTTAGTGATTTACCAGGAAAAAAAGAAATTTACCTCCCTTGGCAACAGCTTCAGGAAAAGCTATCAAATATATTAAATGGTGCTAAGAAAGTTGCAATGCAATACTCACCGAACAACGCTATACCCTATGTATCAATAGTTGATGGTGGTACAATAGATTTAATCAGAAGCTTTGGAGTAGAAGTAGTAAGCAGTGGAAACTTAGTTAGCTTATTTGAATCACACCTAACCGACGAAGAGATTGCTGACCACAGAAAGTGTGCAGAAGTAATGCAGTCTGTTAAGGACAATGCTTTTAAATACATTAGAACCAGAATAGACGAGGGCAACCCTGCTACTGAATATGAAGTACAACAGTATATGCACCAACAGTTCAAAGATAACGGCATATTTTGGGATCATGGCCCAATAGTAGGTATTAACGAAAATGCAGGTGACCCACACTTTGAGCCATCACCAAATAACAAACAGAAAATAACAGAAGGCGACTTGGTTCTAATTGACTTATTTGCAAGATTCGAAGCAGAAGGTTCAATATTCTATGATGTTACGTGGATGGGATATGTTGGAAATGACATACCTGAGAACGTTAAAAAAATATTCCGATTAACTGCTGATGCACGTGATGCTGGCTATAACTTAGTAAAAGAACGCTTTGCTGCAGGCGAACCAGTGACTGGTGCTGAAGTAGATGATGCAGTAAGAGATGTGATAGAAGATGCTGGCTATGGAGATTACTACTGGCATAGAACAGGGCACAACATAGCTACTGACTGCCACGGTAACGGTACTCATATTGACAACTTAGAGTCAAATGATGTTAGAGAAATAATAAAAGGATCTATATTCTCATTAGAACCCGGTATCTATATGCCAGAAGAAAAACTTGGCTTCAGAACAGAGATAGATGTAATAGTTGACAATGATGGCAATGTAGATGTTGCTGGCGATATACAACAAGAGATAGTTGTAATATAGTATTAGTAATTGACAGATTATTCGTACAAACTAAGCCCTTAAGCAAAATTACTTAAGGGCTTTAATAAAGAAATTACTTCTACTTACTATTGAAACCATATCTGTAGTCGTCATCTGCACTATAAGTAGCAGCTGCTGGTTAGCTCTTCACATAAGGGTACATATTGCTTATGTTCCTTGTAACAGCAAGGTATGTCCAGTTGGTTATTGAACCAGATGCAGTACTATTGAGTGGGTATGGATTTTTTATATAGCTAATCACATTATTTATAAAGAGAAGGTATTGATTAAAGTAATTAATAATACTAATATTGATGAAACAACAAAATATTTAATAGACCTTCTCTTATTTGTAACAATTCCAAAAATTAGTAAAAAAGTTAAAATCAATTGACTTGCTATTATTGGAATTTGAAAATAATAAAATGATATAAAAACTCCGAAACCAGTCTTATTTTCAATCATTGATATATTTACATATGAGAAAATTATTGAGATTAATAAGCATAAAATAACTATTGAATATAATTTTTTCATTATTTAACCCCTTCTTTTTTTACTTCTTTAGCAAGTTCCCCTTCGTTGGCCACCCCTCTTTAAAAATAGGGGAGTTTTATAATTATGTATTATTACAATATACAAAAATAGGCCATTAACTTTAATTAGCTAGTGGCCTTTTTAATATTTTTAAGTTTAGATTTAACTAATCAGCAGAAGCAGTTGCTTCTTCTTCAGCTGTTGGTTCTTCAGCAGGAGCATCACCTTCCGGCTTCTCCTCGCTTTTTCCGCCACCTACGACTTTACCAAGCAACCATTTTGCCATTGCTTTCCCTTCTGGAGGAGTTAGACCTTGAGCAGGCATACCAGCTGGATATTCTGAAGGGTTAACAGGATAAGGGTTAAGTATAAACTTAACTAACTCATTTTCTTTGCCTTCATACTTAGTTACAACATCATTGTAAGCTGGACCTACACCTTTTGAGTCAAACTGGTGACAAGCAATACAACGTGTATCATAAATTCCTTGGGCATCAACTTGTGGTTTGTTATCTTCAGATTCATAAAGAGCTAGTCTAGCAGCTTCTTCTTTTTCAGCTACTTCAGCTATAGCATGTAAGTTACCTGATACAGATATATGGAAAGCTTGTTGATCTTGAGCTGCAAACATTGCAAATGCAAGCAACATAAACATGAATCCAAATCTAATACCTTTAACATGTTCTTTCTTTTTTGTTACATAAACAGATTGAGCAAAGAACAATACAAATAGTAATGAGATTAAACCAAAAGCAAACATCCAACCAGAAAGTGCACCACTAGGTATAGTAACTATGTGAAGAGCAAAAACAATAGGAATTATCAGTGCTGCATACAACCCGTGTCTTCTGGCGAAATTTAAGTATTGTTTTTTTGTATGTTCATCAATATTCTTAGCTCCATCTTGCCATGAGAAAGTTAGGAACATATATACTGCAGATGCTAAAGCTGTACCCATAACTAATATAAGCAGGGCTTTCATGCTAGTATTCATACTAAATATCATATCAAATATTGATCCTCCCCAAAGAGAAGAATCATACGCATAAGTTGTAGCACCAGCTATGAACCAAGTAGCGATAATTAAGAATATTACGCTCCAAATAGCAGCAAATGAACCATTATTTTCAACTTCTTCATCTAAGCTATGATATTCATCAATCAAACCAGCACTAGTAGACTTTACGTTTGTTTTGAATGAGTAGAATACAGATTTGAAATTAACAGCACTCTTATATCCATAAGATGCGGCAATTCCCATAAGTAATAAGAATAAAGCTATAAACAAGTATCCTACTACGTCTGATTGTGTTCCACTAAGTAATTGAGGGTAACTTAGGATAAAACTAAACATAGGAACTAATCCAAGCCCAAACCACATACCAGGAATTCCTGTTCCTACATTGATTAAATCTTGAGCCAACTTTTGGTAAGCTACATCATTATCTTTTTTTGCTTTTCCTTGTGCCAATGTAGATAACCACACTGATCCGAATAAAATCCCTGTATAAGAGAATAAGAATGCAGATGAAATGTAAAGCATCAACCTAATTAGTGTTAGGTGACTAGAACCAACAGGTATTACCAAATCATTAAATAGTTCCATTATTTTGCCTTTAAGCTAAATTATTTTATCAATTATAATTAATACTAATATTAAAAGTACATATATGTTAATAAACATAAATGTTTTGCGAATTAGTTTTCTACTCAACTGTTTCGCAATTAAAAATCTTGAATTGTACACTAAGACTAATTGAGCAACAAAAAATAATATAAGTATTATCAAGTTGTCAATTACACCATAAAAAGGCACAATCATAGTGATTGCTGCTAAAGATACAATCCAAACAAAAGTTACTCTACCAATTTGGTTTATATTCAACCATTTGTTCAACATAACAAAACCAGCTTTGTTATAGTCAGATTCAAATAGAAGTAATAACAACCAAAAGTGAGGCATTTGCCACAAAAATAGGAAAAATGCTACTGCCCAAATTGCTGGAGCATATAAATATCCACCTGCTGCAGTCCACCCTATTAGGGGTGGCAGTCCACCTACAATTGCACCTGGAATAACTGCCAAATTGCTATATCTTTTCATTGGTGTATATACCAAATTATATATAGCTAAAGTTATTATTCCAATTATCATTGGTAATACACTTCCGGTAGCTAGTAAGAACAACATCCCAGTTAATGCCATAGTTCCAGAAAGAGCAAAACCTCTGCCAGATGAAATACGTCCAACAGCAATTGGTCTATTTTTAGTTCTTTCCATTAGTGGGTCAATCTTTCTTTCTTGCCAATGATTATATGAGGCCGAGCCCATAGACATTATCATTGTTCCAAGAAATGTAAAAAGTAGATTCGTATCGAATCTGATTTCTTGCAACAGATAACCCACAGCTGCTGTTATGGCAACTGAAATAGATATTCTATACTTTCCTAATTCAAATAAATCTTTGAATAAATTCGTATCATTATTTTTCACAGAACTTGTCATAATATTCCCTACCACTTAGGGAACATGATTATTTTATTCGTTATTAGATTCAGAGTTATCAGAATCTAAAGCATTTTCAGTCAAATTTTCTTCAGTTCCAGTACTATTTTTATCATACCAAGAAGCGAATTCATCCTGAGGCATTACAATTAGTTTTTTGTACATGTTCCAATGTTGTTGTCCACAATATTCAGCACATGCGATATCAAACTCTCCAGTTTTTTCAGAAGTAATGAATACAAATCCATTTCTACCAGGAACAGCATCTTCTTTAATTCTGAAACCAGGAATATAAAAACTATGTAATACATCAATTGAAGTTATGTTGAATTTGATTGTCTTATTTACGGGTATATAAAGTGTATCCGTCTTTGTACCATTTTCATAAATGAAATCCCAATCCCACATCTTGGCAGTAACTGAAACTTCCATGTCTTGCTCTTTTGTATTTCTAAGTTCAGCAAAATCTCTATAACCATAGAAGAACATAGTCATAACTAAGATAGTTGGAATCACAATCCAAATTACCTCGATAGCAACATTCCCATGATAAGGAGTTGGAATCGGGTTCCTTTTTGCATTATATCTAATGACAAAATAAATCATTGCAACAGTAATTAACAAGAGCATAATAACGGAAATAACCGTTACATATATCATTACATTATCTACTGTTCCAGCATATTTTGAAGCTTGATCAAACATTTTCTAACCGGGGTATGTATTTAATAAATCAAATGAATAAATAACAAATATAGCCAGAATAATAAACCCACATGCAACTAGTATACCTTTCATAAAGAAATCATCATATTTGATGTGCATGAAAATATTTATCACTAACATTGCTTTAATTGTTGCAATCAGCATAGCGAAAAAGAAAGTGTAATCACCTAAGTTTACGCTTGCTACAGTTACTGTCAAAGCAGTCAAAGCAACTAATGCTAACCATATTATAACATTTTTCCCATAACTGGGTACGTGGTCGTGTGTATCAACACCTGTGTTTTCGTTGTGTCCGCTCATTTTCAACCTTTTAATGTAATAGATAGAATAATGGGAATAAGAAAATCCAAATCAAATCGACTAAGTGCCAATAAAGTCCAGCATTTTCTAATACTATATACTTGTCTGAATTAATAGTTCCTGTTTTGATAAATACATAACAGAACACCATAATTACCATACCTACAATAACGTGGAAAGTGTGAAGTCCAGTCATCAAGTAGTACAAACCGAAGAAAACAAGCTCTCCTGCAGGTCTAGTAGCCAAATCTTCAGAACCAGGATAAATACCATGGTGAATTTTTGCTGACCACTCGAAGTATTTGTTTACACAGAATGTTGCTCCAAAAGCAAAGGTGATAAACAAGTAAAATAAAGAAACTTTAATACTTTCACGTCTTAAAGCAACAATAGATAATACCATAGTCAATGAGCTAGTCAGTAACACCAAAGTGTTTACTGCACCCATGACAATATTAAGTTCCATAGCTGCATTATGATAGTCTTGAGGATAAGCTAATCTATATCCATAATAAAGGATAAATAAACCACCGAATAAAAGAACCTCGGTGAATAAGAATAGCCACATTCCAAATTTAGATCCATAATCATCTCTGTGTACGTGTACATAAAGTTGACTATTATCTCCGTATCCATGAGCTGCGTTGTTACCGTGCCCGTGGTTATCAACAGAAGTAGTACTCAATTTAGTTAACCTCCTGAATTTCTTTTTCTTTGTTTTCAATGAATTCTCTTTCATCATGACCACTATAATCATAAGGATCATCTGTAGGTACTGGTGTTTCCACAAAGTTTAATAATGGTGGCGGAGATGGCATAGCCCACTCAAGTGTTTTAGCTCCCCAAGGATTTGGACCAGCAACTCTGTTTCCTTTAACTTTAGCAACTATTAGATTGATTATCATCATTAATATAGCTGTAATAAGTATCCAAGAACCTACTGTTGAAATTACATGATAAATTTGATATTCTGGTAAGTAATCAAAGTATCTTCTTGGCATTCCCATATAACCCATGATGAACATTGGGAAATAAAGAACATTTGCACCAATAAAGTACATTACTACACCAGTTTTTGCTACTTTCTGATTGTACATAACACCAAACATTTTTGGATACCAGTAATGCAATGCAGCAATGAACATTGATAGTATACCACCAATAATTACATAGTGAAAGTGAGCAATAACAAAATAAGTGTCATGTAAGTGAATGTCAGTTGAAATAGTACCTAAGTGTAAGCCTGTAAGTCCACCAATAGAGAACAAAAATATAGAACTAAGTGCAAATAACATTGGAGCAGATAATACAATAGTACCTCGCCACAATGTTGCAACCCAGTTAAATACCTTAACACCAGTTGGAATAGCAACAAAGAATGTTAAGAATGAGAATACAGTTCTTGCTGTGTCACTCATACCACTTGTAAACATGTGGTGTGCCCATACCATGTAACCGATAACAGCAATAGCTAAAGTCGAATAAGCCATCACATGATATCCGAAAACAGACTTTCTAGAGAAAGTAGCAATTACATCAGATATTACACCAAATGCAGGTATTGCCATAATATATACGGCTGGGTGAGAGTATATCCAAAATAAGTGTTGGAATAATACTGGATCACCACCTAATGTTGGGTCAAATATTCCAAATTTGAATGTTCTTTCTAATAGTACTAAAACTATTGTTATACCTATAATAGGAGTTGCAATTACTTGAATCCATGCAGTAGAATATAATGACCACGTAAATAGTGGCATTGAAAACATTTTCATACCCTTAACTCTCATTCTATGACAAGTAGTAACAAAGTTAAGACCTGTTAAGATAGATGAGAACCCAAGAATAAATGCAGCTAACAATGGTAAGGCAATATCCGTACCTGTTCGCAAACTATATGGTACATAGAAAGTCCAACCAGTATCAATATGAGTTTGGAACACTAACGAGAATATCGCTAGCAATGCACCTATTAGATATAGGTGAAATGACATTAAATTGAGTCGTGGGAAGGCCACATCCTCTGCACCGATTTGCATTGGAATAAAAAAGTTTCCAAATACAGCTGGAATACCAGGTATTATGAATAAAAATACCATAATCATTCCATGCAGTGTAAAGAATGAGTTATATGTCTGAGCATCTACTATAGTTGGACCTGTAGTTAACATTTCTAATCTCATTAAAAATGCAAAAGTCAAACCAACTAAGAAAAATGCACCTATGGAGAATAAGTACATAATACCTATCCTCTTGTGATCTGTTGTTAACAGCCAAGATAGAATCCCTTTGTGCTGAGTTTTTACATCGTAAAAACTTACGTAATCTTTTAATTTTCCGTTGTTGTTACTCATCTCGCAACACTCTCCGATTTATTTTTTTCTTTCTTTGATGAAATCACTAAATATCCAATAAAGATAAGTAGTGTTAGAGTCACCGTACCACCAACAATTGGCAGTAAATTTAAAACGTAACTTCTTCCTTCCGGATCATATTTAAAACAAAGTTCTAAGAAGTTATTAATGGTTGGCTGAGCCACACCTTTATTTGCTTCTATTATAGACATCTTAAAATTAAACGGAAGAAACTCTGTACCATTGTGGTATCTAGTTATCTTTCCATCAGGCGATAAAACTACAAGAATTGCGCTATGTAAGTAGTCTTTTTCACCCTCTGCAGAGAAGTTAAATCCTATTGCACTGGTAAGCTTATCAATCTGAATACTATCTCCAGTCATAAACTTCCAACCATTTGGATTAATTTCCCTTTTCATCCCATCCAAATAATTTTTTTTCCACTTAGAAGACAATTTACTATCTTCCTTGTGATCAAAACTTATTGAAATGGCAGTGTAATCCTCACCAGGTATCATATCCGTAGATTCGATAACCTCAGCGAATCCTTCTAACAATGGGCTACATATACCAGGACAATTAAAGTAGACCATAGAGATAACTGCAGGTTTACCGTTTAATACGTCCATCAATTCTACAACTTCACCATCGGAATTTGTAAATTTGACATCTTTAGGTATATATTCACCTAGTTTTTCTTCAACACCAATCTTTTCATTAGCCTCTTTTTGAGATAACAAAATTGTTGGTATTAATATGTAAAGAGCAAGTATTTTATAGAACATTAATTTAGTTGTATTTAGTTAGCTGCGTAAACATCTAATAGTTGTGAGTGAAGTTGATTCCACTCTTCGTCAGATAGATATACTACACTTGAATTGAAGCCATTGTCAACTAAATCACTAAGAACTAAATTCTTAAATCTAGAGACATCTCCTTTCCAAGACATATCTTTGTTAAACATATATACAACCCTTTCTATTTCACTTGAACTATTCTGTAATAGTTCTTTGTTAGAATTTTCAGCTTGGGCTACAAGCTTATCTAAACCTTCAGTGTTCTCTTTTGAAACTAATTGAGTAGCATTTTCAATAGTGATTTGATTATTTGTAGTTCTTCCATCTGCTAATGAATAAGTCAAATCTAAAGTAGATAACTCTTCTTCATCTATTTCAGGAAAGTCTACAAAAGATCTAACATAATGAATAATACCAATTCTTTCTTGTACTGTAAGTTGATTATAAGAGTTCATCCCATTCTCAACTATTCCTTCCTCTAAAGTTTTGTACATATCTGCAAAACTTCTACCATTTGTCCAACCTTCTTCTTCGTGGAAATTTCTAGGTGCTGGATTTAATCCGCCACCAGCTGGTCCATTTCCCATACCCTCATCTCCATGACAAGAGGCACAATTATTTGCGTATAATTCTTTACCAGTATTGATTAACTCTTCAGATGGTGACATTCCTACTGTCATTACATCAACACCTTCTTGTTTCTGTCCTTTTTGTTGTTTCACATCCATTTGCCTTTCGGGCAAAGAATTATTATACATAGGGTCATTATCAGACATATAGTCTTGATGTTGAACATAGTACCTACCAGCTATAATAATAGAAATAAGCACAACAACATATATTAATCCCATCCATCTTGAAGGAGAAGTAAATATTTTTTTGAAGTTTACTTCAGTTTGATATTTTTTATTTTCAGACATTGTATCTCAATTGCTAATTATTATAAATGAAAATCTAAACCACGTTGCAACTTGGGGTCACCAATTGGTAAGTGATTCTTCTTATTGGCAGCCAAATAGTAAACAACCATTATAATTCCAGCTGACAAGGCAACAAAGCCTAATTCCATCCAACCGAATACTGGCCCATGTGTACCACTAGCATGATTGTAAGTTGGCATAACTAACCAATACATATCATAAATGTGAGCACCAATTATCCAGTAAGCAGCTAATTTCAATCTGCTTGGATTCATTTTTGAGTTTCTGTTAAGTAACAATCCAAATGGAATTACAAATTTGATAAATATCAATGCAATTGACATGTATTCCCAACCATGTTCCATTCTTGGTAGAAACCAAAATGTTTCCTCTGGTATATTAGCGTACCATATTAACATATATTGTGAGAATGCCATGTACATCCAAAAGGCAGTAAATGCAAACATCAACCCACCAAGGCTGTAGTAGTGATTACCGTTGATCTTACCGACCAAGTTACCATTATGTTTTAAATTCAATACTAATAAAGTTAGTACTGCAATTGCTGTAGCAAAAGTTCCAGCAAAATAATAGACACCAAATATTGTAGAGAACCAGTGTGGCTCTAAACTCATTGCATAATCGATAGCTACTATTGTAATACTAATAGCAAAGATCATCATAAATGGTGCTGAAAGCACAGCATTAAATTTACTTGTTTTTTGGCTTTTGGTTTCGTCTTGTTTCTTAGAATTTCTGTAGAACATGAACATAAAAATAGACATAATAACAAAAATACCTATTGAACGACCTATGAAAAAGGAGTCGTTAAGGTAAGGAGATTTTTGATATAATATTGGGTCAGATAATACTTCTTCCAAATGTGTCCAGTGATACATATCATGCATATTAAAAATTACTGGAATAGCTAACAAAGGTGTAGCTAAAAATATAAAACTTTGATGTTCAGCAATCCTTCTGAATGGAACGCTCCATACAGCACCAACAATGTGTTCCAATGCTACAAGGAATATAGCTCCCATTCCAACACTAACAACTAATAATAATGATATTAAGTTGTTGAATGATGCACGCAATGGATCAACTTGATAAGCAAATACTGCTGCAGCTAGTCCTAATGCTAATAAAATAACGCCCTTTATTAAAATACCCTTAGGTAAATCTTTCTTTTGATAATTCATAGTAGTTTCGTGGTTACTCATTGCATATCCTCCTCTTTTGCATCTAAAGCTCTTTGCAATGTTCTAACATAATTGACTATTGACCATCTTTCTTTCCGTGTAACAGTCTGTTTGTACCCAGGCATCACATTTTGTCCTTGAGTGATAACGTGGTATAATCTACCATCCGTCCAGTTTACCACTTTGTCAGAATGTAGGGTTGGGCCATTAGGGAATTGACCATTCAATCTGGAATTACCTTTTGCCAAATCACCGTGACAGGGACTACAATAAGTTAGATACTTTCTTTTTCCTAATTCTATGTTTTCTGCAGTTGCTGGGTAAGGGTTCTGTAAATTTTCAGATGCACCTTCAATGTCATCAGAATAAAGATATGGCATAAAACCTCTAGCTACAGAACCTTCCACTGGAGGTCTTGAGCTAATACCATCATCAAAGAAATCTGAATGATCTTGAGCAGTTACTTTGTGTTGTACTAACATCCAGTCGAATGGTGGAAGATAAAGTACCTTATTCATGTGCAGATAAACACTGAGTGAAGTAAATCCAGCAATAGCAATAAGTCCTATCACAAATTTTGGTTCTAACACCTTATTTTTATGACTTACCTCTTCCTCATCAAAGTAGATTTCATCTACCTTACTTGCACCAATTGATTTTAAAAACTTTTTAACTGCATTAATATCAAACTTAGGGTCAGTTGCTTCTATACAAATACCAAACTTATCAGAAGATACTGCTTTCATATAATCCGTATCGTGTAAGGGATGCGAATTATTAGGGAATTTGAAATAGAAAATTAACATAATTGCCACAGTCAATACAGCACCTGTCAGAATTGTTACCTCAAACAAGATAGGTACAAATGCAGGTAGTGGTAACAATGGTTTACCACCAATTACTTGAGGGTAGTCAATATTATAAACCCAATACATAAAGAATAACATTAACGACATAAAAGTTAGACCAATAGTTATAGTGTAATAACCCATTTTTGAAGGTCTTAACTTCATCTGATCATCCATTCCGTGGACTGGATAAGGTGTATTTACATCATAATTTTCATAACCAGCGTCTTGTACTTTCGCCGCAGCGTCCATAATACTATTTGGAGTATCGAATAGAGCCGCTATAGAATATAACTTACTCATGATCTCCTCCATGATGTGAAGGTTGAGCTCCTTCCGAAACAGCTTTTATCTCTGCGATTGCTATTGACGGTAAGAACCTAGTAAATAGTAATGTAAGTGTGAAGAACAATCCAAAACTACCTAGTAAAATTGCTATATCTACTATTGTTGGTGAATAATACGCCCAACTTGATGGTAAGTAATCTCTTGAAAGAGAAGTAACAGTAATTACAAATCTCTCGAACCACATACCAATATTTACAAATATTGCAATGATAAACATTAATGGAATGCTTCTTCTAACTTTCTTAAACCAGAATAATTGTGGAATAAACACATTACAGCTAAACATTATCCAATAAGCCCACGAGTAAGGACCAAATGCTCTGTTAACAAATGTGAAATATTCTGGTTGACTTCCTGAATACCAAGCAATGAAGAATTCCATAGAGTAAGCATACCCTACCATGGTACCAGTTAGTAATATAATTTTATTCATTGTTTCCAGTGTGTTCAAAGGAATCAAGTCTTGCATATCAAATACATTTCTAATTACAACCAATGAGTTTTGCACCATTGCAAATCCGGAGAAAATTGCACCCGCAACAAAGTAAGGCGGGAATATAGTTGTGTGCCAACCAGGTAAGATTGAAACAGCAAAGTCAAATGATACGATTGTGTGTACTGACAATACTAAAGGAGTTGCCAAACCTGCTAAAATAAGGTAAGTCATCTCATAATGTTGCCAGTGTCTGTTTGAAAATCTCCAACCTAAACTGAAGATTGAATATATAACTTTTTTAATTTTACCAGTAGCTCTATCTCTTAGTACAGCAAAGTCAGGAATTAAACCTACATACCAGAATACTAATGATACTGTGAAATAAGTCGATACTGCAAATACATCCCAGAGTAGTGGTGAATTAAAGTTAACCCACACAGCGTGTTGGTTTGGATATGGCAATAAGTAAACAGCTGCAATCCAAGGACGACCAGTGTGAATAATCGGGAATATTAATGCAGTAATAACGGCAAATATGGTCATTGCCTCTGCAAATCTTGCAATCCCGTTACGCCATTTTTGACGTAATAGGAATAAAATTGCTGAAATCAATGTACCAGCGTGACCAATACCAACCCAGAATACGAAATTTACGATAGGCCAAGCCCACCCAACTGGATTGTTGTTACCCCAAAGACCGGTACCATAGTAAAATGAAAGTCCGATAGCAACAGTTCCTATTAACAATAATGTTAATGTGAAACCTAATGCTATGAAAAATTTCAGATTTGGAATCCTGTCTAAGGGTGCGATGATAACATCATCGATTTGCTTCAGGGTCCTATTCCCTTCTACAAATACCTCATTCTTTGTGTAATCAATGGTGTTCACTCTTTACTCCCAATGAATCTGTATTTCTTAATTTTGCGATATATGTAACATTTGGTTTAACGTTCAAGAAGTCTAGAACATGATAACCCAAATTGTGTTCTCTTCTCTCGTGTATCTTAGATCCTTTCTCATTTGCATCGCCAAACACAATTGCATTAGCAGGACAAGCATCTTGACAAGCAACAGTTACTTCGCTGCCCTTCAGTTCTTTTCCTTTTTCTCTTGCTATTTGTTTTGCTTTCGATAATCTTTGAACACAGAAAGTACATTTTTCCATGACACCACGAGCTCTTATAGACACTTCTGGATTCATCATTACTTTAGATGATTCAGTTTTGTAGTATCCATTTGCCAAGTTGTCTCGAAAATCGAAGAAGTTAAATCTTCTTACTTTATAAGGGCAGTTATTAGCACAATATCTTGTACCAACACATCTATTGTAAACCATTTGGTTCAAACCATCTTCACTGTGTGTAGTAGCAACTACTGGACAAACATTCTCACATGGAGCATTATCACAGTGTTGACAAAGCATTGGTTGATTGCTCATGATAGGGTCTTCAGGGGTTCCAGCATAATATCTGTCAATTCTCATCCATCCCATTTCACGACCTACACCAACTTCCTCTTTACCTACAACAGGTATATTGTTTTCTACATAGCAAGCAAGACTACAAGCATTACAGCCAGTACACTTACTTAAGTCGATGGACATTGCCCATTTCAAATTATTATATTCAAAATCCTTGTTTATACTGAACACATCATGTGCGTGTTCATGTAAAATATTAGGATTTTCTTTGTATTTGTCTAATGTCGTTTCCTGAATTATACTTCTAGCTCTGGCGAAAGTCTCACCACCACCAATAACTTCACCTTCAGGGTTCTTTCTTATGTCTGTTCTTAAGAAGTTATCATCTAAAGAGTGATGCTCTTGAACAGAGACTAAATCATAGGACTCGCCCGTAGATTTAACATTAGCTCCAGTGTATACCCATTTTGACATACCTTTATCAGACATAAGTGGGTTTACATCAAATCCAACTTTATTAGCTATTACACCACTGTTTGATCTTCCATATCCGTAATCAACAGCTATAACTTTTTCAGCCATACCCGGTTGAATTAGAGTTGGCAATTTGACAGCACCACCATTAAGAGATACTTCAACCAAATCACCCATTTTCACTCCCAATTGTTCAGCTGTAGCTGGAGACATCATAGCAGTGTTATCCCAAGTTATTTTTGTGATAGGGTGTGGTGACTCTTGTAAGAAACCATTGCCGGCATATCTACCGTCTCTTATATATGGACTTTCTTGTATAATAACAGTGTAATTCGATTTCTTGTTTGGTTTAATCCCAGTGACTGAAGATTGGTTAAAGGTATTAATAGAAACTGATACCTCATTGTAAGTTACAACACCTTCGTGCAATGCTGCAAACCAAAATTCTTTGAAATTAACTGATTTACCCAAAGTTGGGTAAATATTATTTTTCCAGTTGTTTTGTAAGTACTTGTGATAAATACCTTCAGTATAATTTTCACCCCCATTAATCCAATTAAGCAATATTGCTTCAGTTTGTCTTGTATTATAAAGTGTGGATATTACTGGTTGTTGAGTTGTGTAAATACCAGTTCTAGTTTTAGCATCACCCCATGATTCGATATCATGATTAACACCTAGTACATAACTAGCATTTTTTGTAGTTTCATTTTCAAATTCAGTTAAAGCAATATGAGCTTTTACTTTGCTAAGAGTGCTTTCATTGAAAATATTCGGCATATTGTATGCTGGATTGGTATTTAAAGTTACCAATGCACCAACTTTTCCCGATGACAAATTAGATGCTAATTGCTTTAGATCTCTATTAGATGATAACTTTAAAGATTCAGCTCTTTTTGCATCAGTTCTATATAGGCTACTACCACCTATTAATTCATTTAGGTAATTAACTGCTAAATGAATATTTTCTGGTAGTTGTCTACCAGCTAAGACGATTGCTTTTCCTTTATTAGCTTCTAAGTCATTTAATAAATTCTTAACAGCTTCAGGTTTCCAGTTATTCTCTTTCGCTAATGAATCTAGAGATTTGAATCCAGACATTGTAGGCATTCCAGGCTTACTTGCAAAATGATTAACTAGTGCTGCAATTACATCTAAGTAATTTTCAGGAGTTAACCTCATTCTGTAATCAGCATTAGAACCCGTTAGTGAGTATGAACCCTCAACATGATAAAATCTGCTATAGCTATCAGGATTGTCAACATCTCTGTTTGTTGCAAATTGTCTAACATTCTCAGTTACTTCACCGTCTGTGCTTAGAAAGTCAGAATCTATTGAAACGATTACTGACGCTTTTTCTAAATCAATTAATGGGAAGTTTCCATTACCATATGATTTTTTCCAAGCGTTTTCTCTGTTATTCTCATTGAATATCTCATAAGAATAAACATTAGTCGTTGGATACTTTTCTTTAAAATCTTCAATTAACTTTGCATATGTAGGAGATACAACTTTACCTGTAACTAAGGCAATTTCTTTACCAGAATTAGCAGATGATTGCAAAATTTTTACTATTTCTTTATCAATTTCATTCCAATTAGTTGGAACTAACTTATTATTTTGCTTTTTCAAAGGTGACTGAACTCTAGTCGGGTCGTACATATCTAATATACGAGCAATAGCAGTCGGTTCTAACTTTCCTATGTTGATTGGATCTTGTGGATTACCTTGAATTAATATCGGTCTTCCTTCTCTAGCCTTAATTAAAACTCCTTGGCCTTTACCATCTGAGGTAATAGTAGAAGCATAATAATTAGGTATTCCAGGAATAACCTCTTCAGGTTTATCAGCGTAAGGAACTATTTCTCCTTTGTCGCGATAATCAGTACAAGCAGCCATAGCAAAAGCAGATGAAGCTGACATTAGCCCCATAAATTTTCTACGGGAAAATTTTGATTTTGAATTTATATCAAAATTCTCGGCACCTTCAGCAAATTCATTGTCTTTGACTCTAAGTTGATTTTCATCATTAGTGTCATTATAAGAATCTAAGCTTTTCCAATGTTTCGTTTCTGACTGTGATTGTACCACAGGCAAATCGATTTGGTTTTTATTTTTGTCCACTGAGTTATTCATTTAGCTTAACCCTTTGTTGTTCTTTTAACAGATTGTGGGTGAATTTTTACTTCAATTTTACTATCACTATTATTACTTACGCGGTTAACTTGCTTTGCATCTGCTTTTTTAACATTTAACAAAGAAGTCATTGAAAGACCTACAGCGCTAGCACCCATAATTTTGAAGAAATTTCTTTTTTTGTTGTTCATTTCATTTACCATTATTATCTGTGACAAGCACTACAATCTTCTGGTCCTTTCTTAATCTTATCAGCTAAGTAAGGCATTTTTTCATGAGGTTCACGGTGACAACTTAAACAGTTAGACATAGTGAATGCATGAACTTGTTCGATTTTTTCCATAGCAGCTACATCGCCGTGACAAGATGCACAATCAATTCCTGCATTGACGTGAGCACTATGGTTAAAGTAAGCATACTCGGGTACTTGGTGAACTCTTTTCCATGGAATAGCTTCACCTGACTCATAGTATTCAGTTAGTTTTATTATTTCTGGGCTATCGGTTTTAGCCATTGTGTGACAATTCATACAAGTACTTGCTTGTGGCACTACTGCATGTCTTGACTTCTCAACACCAACGTGGCAATATTGACAATCTATGCCCATTTCACCTGCGTGTAGCTTATGAGAAAAATTGATTGGCTGATCTGGTTTGTATCCGACGCCGTCTCTTTCAGAACGAGAGACATAAAATGTAATAGCATACGCAATTAGTATTACCAACACTGTGATCGGTAACCTAACTCGAAGTCCGTAATCTAGAACTGATTTTTTCACGTTATTCCTAATTACTTTTTGAATTAATTTCAGCTATTTTAGACACAATAAGTAAACTTTTTTAAACAGCGTCTTGATAGCAATCGTAAATTTAAAATAATATATCTTTATTCAAAAATTAATGAGACAAATTATTCCCTATTCTTTTTACTCTTAATTGTAGCATTATTACCAAACCTATTGATAATATTAATAGATATGAGATATAATACTCCTTTTAATATTTTTTCAACACATTAAAATAATTCTTTTACTTTGTCAATAAATGTGTTTGTCAGCTTTTCAGAACTCTCTTCTGTGCTACTTTCACAAATAATCCTTATAATTGGTTCAGTGTTTGAAGCACGTATATGAGCCCAACTTTTATCTTCAAATTCAATTCTAATACCATCTGTTGTATCTGTATTATAATCTTTAAATTCTTGTATTAATTTTTCAATAATTGATTTGGGGTTTTCTTTTACTTCTATCTTATTTTTATTCATAATAAGCTGTGGTAGATCTGAAGAAAGTTCACTCATAGATTTCTTTTCTTGTGATATAAGCTGCATAACTAGTGCCACCCCAACTAAGGAATCTCTTCCATAGTGAACATGAGGAAAGATAACCCCTCCACTACCTTCTCCACCTATGATAGCGTTAGTTTTCTTCATTAATTCTACTACATTAATCTCACCAACTGCCGATCGACTAACTTTTGCATCATACTCTTTTGCTATAAAGTCTACCATTGAACTTGTACTCAAATTCACAACTATCTCTTTTGAATAGCCTTTGATATACTTTTCTTTGTTTCTAAGTACGGACTTTACTGCTAATGCAATTGTCTTTTCTTCTCCAATTGGATTTCCATTGTTGTCGATAAGAACTAATCTATCTGCGTCCGGATCAACAACAATTCCTAAATCAGCATTGTGTTCGCTTATTGCCTCACAAATAGCTGTCAAGTTTTCATTAATTGGTTCTGGTGTGTGTGGGAAAATTCCACTATTATTAGTAAACAAATGAACAACTTCACAACCTAGTAATTCTAGAAGCTTAGGAACATATTTTGAACCTGAGGCATTTACAGCATCTACGACAACCTTATAATTAGTACTAGATAAATATTCACTTATTGATTCTAAATCAAATAGGTCCGTATTTAAAATTGAATTTATGTGTAACCTTACTGCATCCTTATCTTCAGTAATTAAACTATTTTGTTCATTATCAGAATAGGCTACTAAGTCCTGTTCGTAGATATTCCAAAACTTTTCATTTTCTGCTTGATTTAAAAATACACCATATTCATTCAAGAATTTAAGACCATTCCAATTACCAGGATTATGCGATGCTGTTATAGCTATCCCACCTGCTGCATCAGACTTTTCTGTAATAAGTTGGACAGTAGGAGTTGGTGCTATGCCTATTCTAACAACTTTTCTACCACATGCGGCGATTGATGCTACAACTAACTGCTCAATCCATGTACCTGAAGGTCTTCCATCTCTTCCTACTACTATCTCTCCTTCGGGCAAAGCGTTGCAATAAGCACTAACATACTTAGATAATATGTCTGGTTTTAAACCTTCGTTGAGAGTAGCACGTATACCTGATATTGATCTTACAAATGACATTTGATTATTAGTCTCATAATTAATAAATTACTCAAAATTAACTTAAAGAAAAGTAAACTAAAAGAAATGAAAAAAATAATAGACAACCCCATATTAGTATTGGTAGCTAGATTAGTAATAGCAGGCTTTTTTATATTTTATGGTATATCAAAAATAACTGATCCAGCAAGTTTTGCTAACGAAATTGGTAATTATGATATGATGCCAGAGTTTATAATTCAAATAATGGCTCTTACATTACCATGGATTGAGGTAACTATAGGTCTGCTAATCTTATTCGGAATTAAATTAAAAGAAAATGGTATTATTGCCACTTTGTTACTAGTAGTTTTTACATTAGCTGTTGCCATTGCTTTCGCTTCGGGACTCGATATCTCTTGTGGTTGTTCAAGTAGTGGAGGTGGACAAAAAGTTGGATGGTCGAAAATACTAGAAAATTCTGGTCTGATAGTTCTATCACTGCTACTAAGTTTTACAAATAGTGACAAATTTAGATTAAAGTAAAAAAACAAATATTGAATAGTATAGATACTTTACTTGATGCTTTAGAACCAAGAATATGTTTAGTATCAGGTAAAGTAATTCACTCCAATAATCCATATAAGTATTTTGATGAATCAGAATTATTATCACTTCAAATACCACCTCACCCACTGACTATAAGAGATAGATTAATTCAAAAATATGAATTAGATGACTTGGCATTATCAAAAGTAATTGCTTTATTCAAATTAGCTGAGGAAAATAGAATTCTAGATGCTGTTCATAAATTCAAGTATTTAGGAATAAGAGGAATTGGTGAAGAGTTTGGATTCATGTTATCAAGACTAATTGATAAAGAAAATTATGATTTCTCAATTCCAATCCCCATTCATAAAGCTCGTTTGAGAGAGCGAGGGTTCAATCAGTCAGAAATAATTGCAACAGAAATAGAGAAAAGACTTGGATTAAAAGTAATAACAAATGCTGTTAAGAGAAATAAATACACTCATTCTTAAGCAAAGCTATCACATAAGGAAAGAAAGAATAACTTAGTTGGAAAATTTGAAGTTATAGATAAGGATTCTGTTTTTAATAAAAGAATACTGCTAATTGATGACATATTAACTACAGCAAATACTGCAAACTATTGTGCAGAATTACTATTGCAAGCTGGAGCAAGAAGAGTTGATATTGCAGTAGTAGCAGTGGCTTATTAAGCTATATACTAATTCCAGGTTCCTCTAGCAGTGTCTGGGACACATTTAGTTGTTTCATCACCCTTAGTGTAATAGAATGAAACGTCATTAAGAACAGTGTTACAAAAGCTAGTTCCAGTAATATCAGAGGAATCCAATACACAGTCTTCAAGAGAAGAATTTTCAAATGAATTGTTTGTTAAATTAGAATGCTTTAAATTACAGGCAAAGAAATCAGTATTATCCATTCTACTTCCAGTTATAGTACTATTTGATATATCGCAGTCCCACATTACGGTATTATCCAAATCAGCGTCTCTTATCGTTATTCCTCTGGCATTAGTATAATAAAAGCTTGCTAACCTCAAATTTCTTGGTTTGTCTAATAATGTATATGATATGTTAGCGCTATCTACTTTAGTTGATAAGAAATTAGAATAGTTCAAAATGCTGTAGCTTAAATTAGCACCATTCATATCTGCATTTTGAAAATCAGCATTTGTGAAATTAATACTATCTAGCTTGTAGCCTTGTAAATTTACATTGACTAAACTACAATCCTCACAATCATCTTCTTCCAATATTGTATAAATCACATCATTGTATCTATTGAATATTCTTAAAGTTTTGATTGTATCATAATCTGGTTTTGAAAATATTTTTCTAATTCCTTTTGAACTTCTTAAATTCTCAACAATTAATGAATGCTCCCCAGCATTTGCAGTGTATTCTGCTGTTTTGTTAGGACCTTCTAGATTAAATAATTCATTTCCATTTGGGTCAATTAATCTTACTCTTATAGAATCGACATTGCCAACACTATATCTATATTTGAATTTTTCTTTAAAATCAATTATTGCTATATCAATTCCCTTAGTTTCAGAGTCATAATAACTAACAGAATCATCATTTTTAGACTCAAGTTGGAACACGAAGACACCTTTTTTGTCTATAACAACATCAGGCGAAACATAACTCATTAGTTCACTACCTGCTCTATCACTATATGTAATGTCTGGAGTATTGAACTCGCAACTCGCTATTGTGATAACAAGAAAACATATAGCAGCTACTTTTAGTATTTTTTCCAAAATATTTCCTCCCTAAGTTGTTCAAAAAACTCTTTCATTTTTTCCTGCTGTTTCTTATTCGTTGCATATTGTTTTATCAACTCATAGTCTTCTTCAATGGATGGCTGATGAGATCCTATTACTCTTTTCTTATAAATTATATGATAAGCCGTCTTGGTCGGGTCAGCATTATAAGCCATTGGCTCACTAACTTCTCCATCACCCATAGATTCTATAGAATTTTTAATGTTGGGAGGAATACTATTCATAGTCAATTTACCTATCAATCCTCCAAATCCTTTTGTTTCTTTATCATCTGAATAAATTTTAGCCAACTCTTCAAATGACTCACCATTTTCAACTCGTTTCTTCAAATCTAACAGAAAATCTTTAGTTTTCAAATTATCTTCTTCTGTAGCTTTGATAGAAAACACAATATGTTTGGTATTAATTGAGTTATCTTTCTTCTCTATAGTTTGTATAATATGGTAACCAAAAGGCGATTTAACAGGCAAAGAAAGCTCACCTGTTTGTAACTTAAATGCAGCATTCTCAAATTCTGGAACTAATTTACCCTTATTGAACCATCCTAACTTTCCACCATCATTTTTTGTAGCTGCATCAGCACTATAAGTCAAAGCAGCATATTCAAAAGTTATTTCACCCTTTAATATTGAGTCCCTGACTTGTTTCGCCAAATTTAGTGTTTCTTCAATCTTATCAGAATCTGAAGAGACATTTTTTACTATATGGTAAACCTCAATTCTTTTCGGAATTGTTTCCATTGAGTCTTTGTATTCATTAAAAAATGCTTCAATCTCACTTGGACCAACCTTTACATTCGAAAATTCTTTTTGTTGAAGTTTTTGAACTAACAAGTTCTTTCTAATTTGGTCAGAATACTCAAATTTCAACCTATTCATGGATTTGCCATAAACATCTTCGATTCTTTGTTCAGAGCCGTACCTTCTTACTAAATTGCCAAGTGCATTATCCCAAGCATCGTCAAGCTCTTGGTCTGTAACTGATATGGAGTCTTCTAATGCTTTGGTGACCATCAAGTTCTGATTTATTAAGTTATTTAGTACCTTATCATATAGCTCTTGAGTTGTAAGACCACTGTTTTGTTCCATTTGTTGAAATGTCATTACCTCTGCTTGAACTTCAGCATTTGTTATAACTTCTTTACCTACCACAGCAGCAATACTATTAAGCGTCTCCCCTTCTTTAATTTGGGAAAATGTTGTTACTATACTACATATAAATACTATTACTATAAGATTTTTAATCTTCATATATCTCATCAATTACGTCGTTATTTATTTCTACTTTATGTTTCTTTCTAACTTTGTTTAGCCAATTATCTACTAACGATTTTTGTTTTAAAGACTGGACAATTGGAGCCAGATCAATAAGTGCTTCTTCAAAAGTCTTAACTCTAGGTTCAATTACTTTATTGATTTTAATAATACTAATTCCACTCATATAATCTTTAGGAGGTATTATTGTTCCATCCTTTATCTCTTCTCCTTTTAGCTGACGAGAAAACTTGTTTTGTTCAGCGCTAACCATGCCGTGGTATCCCTTTTTCTCTCTGTAGCCTTGTCTTACTGTATAGTTTGCAGCTAATTCTCTGAAGTCTTCCCCATCTTGAATTCTCTTATATAATTCTTTTGATAATGTATCTTGGAGTATAAATATTTCCGATAAGTCATATTTCTTTTCAGTGTAGAACTCTTTACTTGTTGTGTCAAAATAAGCCTTAGCCATAGCTGTATCCAACTCCAAATTATCCCATACTTCTATAGCTTCAACCTTGAATAATAGAATACCATCTTTAAACTCATTAACTAAATTTTGATATTTCTTATCATCTTCCATAAGCTCTTTTGACCACATTTGAAGTATTTGTGGTTTTACTAGTTTAAACATGGCAGATTGCAGCCCTTTTCTGCTAAGTGGAGTAGCTCTATATTCAGTCTTGGATTTATCGGATAGTACATTTGCAAATTTTGAAACTGTCCACACCTCATCACCAAACTCGAATAAAACATCATCATTGATATCATTAGGAATCTTACTTGCCCAATTTGAATCAAGATTTGTTTTAGTGTAATCGACGTTACTCAAAATAGAAGTTAGTGACTCACTATTTAATTCAAATCCATTTGTTCGTACATAATTTTCATAGAATGATTTTTTTGCATCATCATACCTTGTTCTTTTGTACATTGATTCAATTTCTTTTCTATCTTTTTCTATATTCGGCTTTTTAGTATCAACCCTTTTTACAATATGGATACCATAAATTGTATGTATAGTATCTGAAACTTCACCATCTTTTAATCTCATCAGAGTATTTACAAAATAATCATCCAAAATACCTTTGTTTTTTACAAAACCAGTAGATAAATCATAGTAATCATGCAATTCTCCTCCATTCACAGCACTTGCATGGTCATCAGAATGAAGCTCAGCTAACTTCTCAAAGCTTTCTCCATTTCTGATTAGCTTCAGAAGCGAGTCAGCTAAACTATGTTGTTTATCAGTCAGCATTTCATTTGTATTTTCTTTACCAATCAATATATGAGCTGCTTTTAACTGAACTCTTTGTAGTTTGTCAACAAGTTTTATTATGAAATACCCATAATCTGTTTTTAACAAAGTACCATTTATCTGACCAGAGTTTAGTTCAAATAATACATCTTCAATAGGTTTCTGGATTGTACCAGATATAAGATATTTATTCACAACTCCACCGTTTTCTCTTAAATCTTTTTCCGGTGAATGATTCTGAGCTGCTTGAGTAAAAGTTATCTTACCTGTGTTGATACTATCTAAAACAGATTGAGCGTAATCTTTTGGATCTACTTGAGTTTTCCCTTCTGCTTCTTCCGTAAAAGGGAATAAAATATATCCAAATTTCAGATAATATTGTCTTCTGTTTAGTAATCTGTTTACTGAAGGTTGAAAAACTTTTTTATCATAATAATATGATTCTGTAAGCAAGTTCTTATTAGTGGTAATTTCATCTACTAATTCAGGGTCTTTATGGAATCCTCTGTCAATAGCGTCTTTTACTTTTAATCTGTATTTTACAAACAAATCAAGAAAGCTTAATAAAGAATCTTTTTCTAACTCTATCAGTTCCTTCTTGTCTCCTACCATATTCTTTTGAAAAGCATATTCGAGTCTTTCGTAGGTAACTTCTTCATCGTCTATTTCGGCTAATACTTTATCATCATAATCATTAGTTTTAGCTGCATTAGGCAGAATTAATAAAAATGCAAAAAGTATAATAAAGTGTTTCATATTTCTGTTTATTTGTTTAATTAATTAATGTTAACAATAAGCTCGGCAAATTTATAAATATTCCCAGCTCCGACTGTAAGAATTACGTATTCATCGTCTAATTGTTTATCTAATACTGTTTTTAAATTATCTTTATCTTTAACGTAAATCACATTTCTGTGACCGTAGTTTATAGCTGAATTTGCAATAAGCTCACCAGTTATGCCTTCTATTGGTTTTTCTCTAGCTGGGTAAATATCCGTTACAATAAGTACATCGGCGTCGTGAAATGATATACCAAACTCGTCAGCTAATTCTTTTGTTCTTGTAAATGTGTGAGGTTGAAAAATACATATCACTTTCTTATCCCATCCTTTTCTAGCAGCTTCTAATGTTGCTTTTACTTCAGATGGATGGTGTGCGTAATCATCAACTACCAGGCAATCTTTATAAGTGCCTTTTCGTTCAAATCTTCTAAATACACCGTTGAATTTTTTCAGAGCACTTTTTATAGTTTCGAAAGGAATGTCCATTTGCAATGCAACCGTAACTGCAGCCATTGCATTAGTAAGATTATGTTTACCTGGCATCCCAATTTCAATTTCACCTAATAAATCTTCCTCTAAATATACTTCACAAGAACTTTTTCTCTTCTCATAACTTGGATTATCTGCTCTAACAATAGAGTGTCTAGAAAATCCATAAGTTATTATTTTTTTATTGATTTTTGAATAAATCTCTTTGCATCCTTTATCATCGAGACACATTGCAACTAACCCATAGAATGGAACTTTATTTGCAAACTCAGTAAAGGTCTCATAAATATCATCTAAGTCTCTGTAAATATCTAAGTGGTCTGCTTCAATATTATTTATAATCGAAATAGTAGGAGTTAATTGTAAGAAAGACCTATCATATTCATCAGCTTCAACTACTATCCAATCTCCTTTTCCTAACCTTGCATTAGTACCACCAAAGTCTTGTAATCTACCACCAACAAGAACAGTTGGATCTATTCCAGCTTCTATTAGAACTAAACTTATCATTGATGTTGTAGTCGTCTTACCGTGAGTTCCAGCAATAGCTAAACAATAGTTCAGTCTTGAGAGCTCTGCTAACATTTCTGCTCTTCTGATAACAGGTATGTTACTTTTCATTGCTAGCAATGTTTCTGGGTTTTCATTAGGATTTACAGCACTAGAGTAAACTACTACCTCAGCATCTTCGGCATTTGATTCGGCGTGTCCGATATGAACTTCTGCACCCAATTTGACAAGATAATCAGTATTTTCAGATTGGGACATATCAGAACCGCTGACAGTAAACCCCTGAGATAAAAGAATCTCAGCTATACCACTCATTCCAATACCACCTATCCCAACAAAATGTATTTTTTTTATAGAAGAAAACATAAATTTTTCATTATTGATTCAATGCAATTAGTAATTTATGAATTTTCGCTATTTAATATGTAAAAGTAGTAGATTTTGTTTTATTAAGGATACATCTCAGGTCTTCTATCCTTAAATATATCGTTATATTCATTGAACGATTTGTCTAATGTTTCTTCTGGGTATATAGTTGTAGTTATCACTTCCTCTTTGTCCGCACTTGCCTTTGCCATATAGGAACCATCATATGAGTAGATAGCAGATTCACCATTAAATTCGAGTATTTCTTCTTTGTCTTGCTCTATCCCAAATTTATTTGCGACTGCCATATAGACTTTATTTTCTAAAGCTCTTGCACTCATAACATTTTGCCAAACTCCTGTCACCAAGTTGGATGGGCAAACTACTAAGTTTGCGCCCTTCAATGCTAATGCTCTTGTTGATTCTGGGAACCTCCAATCATAACAAATCATAGTACCCAAATTAAGACCATTATATTCAACTACATTGAATCCCGTATCCCCTTTATTAAATATAAATCTTTCTTTGTAGAACAAATGTGTCTTTCGATAAACTGTAGATTTAGAGGCATCAGGTATAAGAACAGCTGCAGAATTATAGATATTATCAGAAACTAGTTCTGAAAACCCGAAAATTATTATTTTATCCTGGTTTGTTGACAACTTTTGGAAGTTATTTATAGTTTCACTATTAAAATCATCTGAGATCTCTATTAATTTATCTTTATCCTTATGTAAATAACCGGTAGTAGACAATTCAGGGAAAACTAATATATCAGAATCTAATTCGTTACAAAAACTTTCTAATATAATAATATTTTTCTCTTTTTGATTGAGCAATGTTTCGAACTGAACTATTGATAACTTCATAATTTTATTTGTATTAAGTATTTAAAATATTTAATTTACGAGATATTGTTTTCAATTATATAAAAAACAAAACTAAACATCAAAAAATGAATATAAACGCGATAGGGAAATTTGCCCTAACATTAATATTAGTAATAACTATTGTATTAACCTCTTCTACTGATTTATTGGCAAGAAGACATTATAATCCTAAAAAAACAAAGAAAAAAGCTTTAGAAATGATTAGATCAAATTCTGAAGAAGTTTGTAGAATAGCAGGATTAGAACCAGCAGAAAAAGACTCTACTCTAGAGATTGACATTCAAGAAGATTCGGAATTACTTAGTGATGCTGAATTGGATGAAACTGAAGCCAAAGAATTAAAGGTTATGGAAACTCAAGACGAAGTTTACGCTGATGTCGAAGTTGATATTTCAAACTTCCAAGACCAATGGCTAGATTTTGTTGCTACATCCGAAGATGATAAATTTACTGAAAATGGAATTGAAAAAGAAATAATAATGGAATCAATCATGGGTTGGTTGGGTACACCTTACAGATTCGGTGGTACTTCACGTAAATCAATTGATTGTTCTGCTTTTACTCAAAGCATATTTGAAGAAGCCGCAAAAGTAAAAATTCCAAGAACAGCAAGATGGCAATACACAGTTGGCGAAAAAATAGAAAAATTTGAAGATTTACAATTTGGTGATTTAATTTTCTTCCACACTAGAAGCTATGCTTATGCATCACACTGTGGGATTTACTTAGGCGACAATTTATTTGCTCATGCAAGTTCTCGCTATGGGGTAACGGTTTCTTCACTAGAAAGTAGATATTATAATAAAAGATTTATCGGTGGTAGAAGACTAACTGATGATGATATAATCAATCTAAGTATCATAAAAAACGAAGATACGGAGCCAAATACTAACCTTGGTGGTTAATTAGCTCTCCCGATAATTCTTCTAACTCTAAATTCAACTCTGTCCATAAGTCCATTTGCACTTGCAAAATGGACTTTATTTTTTCATACTCAGCTTTTAGTTCGGTTACCTTATCTGTGTCTTCATATAAATTGGGGTTAGCAAACTGCTCATCTAAATTCTCTTTTTGCTCCTCTAAACCTGCAATAGATTCCTCGCACTTTTCAATCTTTTTCTCTGTCTGGCGTTTATTTTTCTCTAATTCTTTTTTGATTATTCTGCGTTGTTGCGAATCACTCTTTTGTTCACTTTGAGAAGTGGACTTCGATTTTGGAACGTGCTCTAAATCTATCTCAGATATATCATCTAAATTCCTTTTCTCTAAGTAATAATCAATATCACCTAAATATATCTTAGTGCCATTATCTGTAAATTCTATTGTTTCATCTGTTATTCCTTGCAAAAAATCTCTATCGTGGGACACTAATATAAGTGCACCATCATAATTCATTAATGCATCTTTTAATATTGTTTTTGATGATATATCTAGGTGGTTAGTTGGTTCATCCATTACTAAAAAATTTGTGGGTTCTAATAGTAGTTTAGCTATTGACAATCTTGCTCGCTCACCACCAGAAAGTACTTTTACTTTCTTTTGTACATCGTCTCCTGAGAACAGAAAAGCTCCCAGTAAATCCCTGACGTATGGCCGCATCTCGTCATTAGCTACATTAGTAATAGTATCTAACACAGTTAACTGTTCGTTAAGCATTTGCGACTGATCTTGCCTAAAATAGCCTAACTGAACACTACCTCCATGTATTAGCTCACCTTCATCGTATCCTATATGTTCCGTTATTATTTTTGTTAGGGTTGATTTACCAGTTCCATTCTTTCCAACAAAAGATACTTTTTGCCCTCTTTCTAATACGAAATCAACTCCTTTTAGTACATGCTTAGGTCCGAAACTTTTGTGTATCCCCTTAGCTTCTACAACTAATTTTGCGGAACGAGGTGCGGGTGGGAATTTGAAGTTAATTCGTTTATCCTCAAAGTCATCAATCTCAATTTTATCAATCTTTTCGAGTTGTTTTAGCTTTGATTGCGCCCTGGAAGCATGTCTAGCTTTTGCCCTATATCTATCTACATATTGCTCTACACTTTTTATATGCTTTTCTTGGTTGGCTAGTGCTCTCTTTTGTAATTCAATTTCTACTTTACGCTCTTCTAGAAATCTACTGTATGCAAATTTTTTGTCAAAAATACTCCCATTAAGAACTTCAATAGTTCTATTTGTGACATTATTCAAAAATCGCTTATCGTGGGATACAATTATAACAGCACCATAGTAATCCTTGAGGAACGTCTCTAGCCACATTATAGACTCAATATCAAGGTGATTAGTCGGCTCATCGAGTAGAATCAAGTCTGGTTGTTTCAGTAAAATTTTTGCAAGCTCAATTCTCATCTGCCAGCCACCTGAAAACTGATTACAGAATTTCTCGAACTCATTTCTTTTAAACCCAAGCCCAAGTAATACCTTTTCTATTTTTGCTTCAACAGAACCAGAATCAAGAATATTAAGTTGGTCATTTAGCTCAGATAACTTTTGAATTAGATCGGAATAATCCTCTGATCTATAGTCTTCACGTGTAGAAATTTCTTCAGTTACTGAATCAATTTGTTCTTTTATTTTATTCTGTTTTTCAAAAGCTTTTTTAACTTCATCAAACAATGTTAAATCAGATTTGGCGCCTCCTTCCTGAGGTAAATATCCAATCTCATAGTCCTTAGGATGAGAAATAGCTCCATCGTTTGGAGTCACTATACCATTTAGAATTTTAAGAAGTGTCGATTTACCTTGCCCATTTCTACCTATTAGACCAACTCGTTCTTTGGGGTTGACCACAAAAGTAATTGAGTCAAGTAGTGTTCTTCCCCCAAATGACAGTGTCAAATTTGATACATTTATCATTTTATTGCCTTACCTTCATCATCAAACATTAGTAGACTTTTGTCATTTATTATAATGTTAACCATATCACCTACAGAAATATCGTATTTCAGTTTATTTCTTACAATACAATTTTTATCGAATACAGAAATATGATACAGATATTCATGACCCAAATTCTCAATATTTACAATTTCGTATTTACCATTTTTAAAATCACATAATGAGATGTCATCTGGCCGTAATGCTAATGTAGTAACATTAGTAGGCATCTCTCTTCCGATTAGATCAATAAACATATCACTTGAAAAGGTATTTATTTTTGGTGAACCAATAAACTCAGCAACAAATATATTACTGGGTGAATTATAAATCTCATCAGGTGCTCCAACTTGCATGACCTTACCTTTATCCATAATAACTATTCTATCACCCATAGTCATAGCTTCTGTTTGGTCGTGTGTTACATAAACTGATGTTATATTTAGCTTTCTTTGTAATGCTATTATCTCATTTCTCATTTGAGATCTCAGCTTTGCATCTAAGTTAGAAAGTGGCTCATCAAATAGGAATGCTTTTGGCTCTCTAACTATGGCCCTTCCAAGTGCTACTCTCTGCCTCTGCCCACCAGAAAGCTGCTTAGGATACCTATCTAATAATTCATCAATCTCAACCAAATTTGCAATTTCCACTACTCTATCTTTTATTTCTGATTTTGATACTTTTTTTATTTTCAATGGGAATTCCAAATTACCTCGAACTGTCATGTGAGGATACAATGCATAGTTTTGGAATACCATCCCAATATCTCTTTTCCCAGCTGGTAAATCATTTATTACTTGCTCATCAATTTTTATTTGCCCATCAGTTATAGTTTCCAGTCCTGCTATCATTCTCAATGTAGTTGACTTACCACAACCAGAAGGACCAACTAAAATAAGAAACTCGCCATCGCTGATACTAATTGAAACATCATTAACAGCAACTTCTTTATTATCATATACCTTTTTTAAATTTTGTAACTCTATTACTGACATATTTTAATCATCATTTATCTTTACTGAAATAGCTGTAGAAACTTTGCGATTATATTTATAATTATAAGGAATGGCTAAATTTTTGCCATCTATAATTAAAGCAGTGGAACCCCCACCATCTAAATTAATTGCATCTTTAGCACCTATAGTTTCCATTATCCAAGATAGCTCTTTAAGTGTAGCACCTTTTACTTTTCTACCTCTGTTAGGTTCTACTGCGACTAAATAGTAATATTTGTCATTATACCCGAATGCCGAACGAGCTAAATGGCTATAATTGAATCTTCGAGAAGTGGCTCCTTCATATTTTGAATTTACGAACTCTTTACCATTTTTTAGAATTAAAGGAGTTGTAGTAATAACATGATTCACTTCACTCATATTCAAATTAGTGTTATACTCGAATCTCACTTCATCACCATTAAATAATGGCATTTGATAAGGTGTTTCTAACAGTATTTCACCTTCTTGTAGTTTAATCGGAAACAAATCAACGTGCTTAATCTTATATATTCGGATGTTATTATCTTGGAGAGAATTTGGTTTTGCAACAATGTAATTGTAATCAAGAGAATCAGACTTTAATACCCTCAAGCTTTGCACAAACTCATCCCTTGATAATAAGGTTTCACTTTTATCAGTTTTGCTTATTTTTTTTGAATCTGTCAAGTATTCTAAATACTTTCCTTCTATTTCTTTATCATTAATAATTGGAAATACATCCGTGTAATGTCTAGTATATGCAACTATCTGATTTGTATCAGTCCTATAATTATATCTATCTATTTCAATACTACTGTTGTTAAATGAAAGATTAACTTTCAAATCAACTTCATCTATAAATACACTATCATTCGTAAAAATTATTGAACTCCAATTTTTATACTTTTTTATTTGCAATGGTTCTGAATCAATAATAGTAACACCTACTGGTAGGTTTGTTCCGGCTTGAAAAAAAGATGCATTTATCGAAACTAAAGAATTTAAGTTTGTTGTATCATAACCTATAGTAGAACCTAGATTTTTAGCAAAATCACTTATTATATGTGGAACTAAGTCTATAGATTTATGTTTTTTATCAATTTTTATAACATGCACCCTTAACTTCTTATTTCGTTTTCCCATCTCCATATACTTATATTCTACCCCAGAATATATATTTCTTGATTCCAATACGCTATGATCTATCTCCCTTGATAATAAAGAAGTAGCTAATGCAAGTAGAATAATATGTAAGTAAATTCTAATAAGAATGATAGATTTTGTTAAATTAGATGATAATTATGTTGCATTTTAATCGGAATACAAAAGTGGAATTTACAACAATTAGATATGAGAAAAAAGAAGGTTACGCATTAATAACTCTGAACAGACCAGATAAGTTAAATGCATTAAATAACCAGTTATTTACAGAATTAGACAAAGCAATTACAGCTATTGAGTTAGATAGAGATATAAGAGCTGTATTGATCACAGGTGAAGGCAAAGCTTTTGCTGCTGGTGCGGATATAAAAGAGCTTCACGAAAGCGACGAACGTTCAGGAAAGCACTTTTCTGAGCACGGCAGCAATGTAATGGCTCGCTTAGAAGCTATGAACATACCTGTAGTTGCTGCAATCAATGGTTTTGCACTTGGTGGTGGATGTGAATTGACTATGTCTTGCCATATTCGCTATGCAGGTAAAAGTGCAAAATTAGGGCAGCCAGAAGTAAACCTAGGTATACTACCTGGCTATGGTGGGACTCAGAGACTTACTCGTCTAGTTGGACCAGCAAAATCGATGGAGTTGAACCTAACTGGCGATATGATAGGAGCTGACGAAGCAAAGCGCATAGGTTTAGTTAATGAAGTATTTGAAGATGATGAGCTAATGGACAAAGCTACTGCACTAATAACTAAGATTATCAGTAAAAGCCCGATAGCAATTGCTGGGATTATTGAATCTGTGCGTGCTTCTACTAAGCTATCACTCAAAGAAGGGCTTGAATTTGAATCGAAAAAATTCGGTGAAGTTTGTGGCTCAAAGGATTTCAAGGAAGGAACTTTAGCATTTATTGAAAAAAGAAAGCCAAACTTTATTGGCGAATAAATGAAGACTGTACTCAAACTAATATATAATTTTTTAGTATTGCCACTGCTGTGGCTTTACTCCAAAATTATGCTTCTAACGAATGACAAGATAAGAGACCGCGAGAGCAAAAAAGACTCTTATCTTGACATTCCGAAGAAAAAGGGCAAGCGAATATTGATTCACGCCTCGTCCATGGGTGAGTACGAACAAGTAAAATACTTTGTAGAGTTGATAAAAAAGAATGAGCCAGATACAGAAATTATTGCTTCGTTCTTCTCTCCTTCAGGGTACAATAACCTTACAAACCAAAAACATTTCGACTATAAGGTATATTCACCTATTGACTTTAGAGCGAGAGCTAAGAAATTTGTCAATCATATAGAACCAGATATTGTATTTATTGTACGTTATGATTTGTGGTATAATTTCCTTTCACAATTGAATAAAAACAAGACTCCTATTCACTTGATTAACACCATTTTTACAATCAGTCCTACTATGGGTAAAAGCTATATTGGAAAATCATTCTATAAAATGATGATTAGCAAAATATCGACTATATACTGTGTTAATAAATATCATGAGGAGAAATTTGAAAAGTTGAACCTATCAGTTCCAGTTAAAATATTACCAGATACACGTTATGATAGAATCCTTTCAAAAGTGCAAGAAGCAGAGAAGATAGAGCTTTTAGATATTGGTGATGACTATACCACCTTAGTTGTTGGTAGCTGTTGGAAACAGGACATAATAATAATAACTGAAGTGGTAAAAAAGCTGAAGCAGAACCACAAACTGAAAGTAATATACGCACCCCACGAGATAGACACCAAAACAATTAGCCAAATTACTGACAATGTTGACAGTGCACTGCTTTATTCAGAGATGGATGTCAAGCAAACAGGAGACAATGACATAATAATTGACAAGATCGGGCTGCTCCTCACTTTATATAAATATGCCGACATAGCTTACGTAGGTGGTGCTTTCGGTGCAGGGATTCATTCTGTAACTGAACCAGCTGGATATGGAGTACCAATAATCTGTGGTGATAAGTATTTCAAAACCTCTGAAGATGCGAGGCAATTGGTCAAATCTGGTGGGCTAATAACCATTGGGAACAACAAAGAGCTAATGACTACGCTAACTACACTGCTAACTGAGTCAGATAAATCAAAAGAGCTTGGCAAAGCGAACAAAAAATACATAGAAGAGCACTGTGGCTCTTCTAAAATATTATATGATGAGGTAGTGAGGTAGCTAAATAATTAAGTTTCTCAATCCATATCTACTTCTAACTCAACTTTTTCCATTTCAACATTAAATGAAGCGTCCTCGAACGATGGTGGTCCCATAAAACCTTTTGCATTATTGGAAGCTCCGAAATCCTCGTTAGGTATTCCCAAAAAATTAGTATCTACTTCATCATTATCATTTATATCATGGTGAACGGCTATGGCATATGTCCCATAATCTACTCCTTCAAATACAGCAGTACCACTATTATTTTTTACTCTAATAACTTTAGTCATCCTTGCATTTTTAGTTTCCATAGGATAGTCGTAGGCTATATCAAACAAATAAACATAGAGCTTACCTTTGTTCTCTTCAGTGTTGACTATATTTACAGTAACGTTTGCTTTTTTCTCTTCACCTCTTAGTGAGGTCGATGCTAATAAAAGAAAAGCTCCTAATAATAGGAGCCTTTGAATATAAATTTTCATTTTGGATTACATCCCTAATTTGTGTTTTACTCTGTAATGTAGGTCAGTTTGGAACCATCCATTCGATTCCCAGAAATGAACCTCATTAGTTACATTATCTTCTGAACCACTAAGTTCACCTTTTATTAATATTGATGTACCTTCGCCTTCATTAATCTCTTCTAAGATTATTTTAAATTGAATACGTCCGCTAGTCCAGATACCACCACGGATTACTGGCATTTTAACGCTGTATATTCTTAAGAGATCAAAAGTAGTGTCATCATTGACAAAAACACAGAATTCTGATTTCATAACACCTTTTAAGAAACCTTCGTCATTAGTCTTTTGAACCTTTGTCATCATAGCACAACCTTGGTCTTCAATAGATTCGACTACTGCATTCCAAACATCCTCAAAGTAAACACCATCTAAATCTTCCTTGTAAACTTCTTTGAAATATTTCATTGCTTCATCGTGACTCTTTGGCTTTTCTATAGAGCCATCAGCATTTTGTTGAATTTCAAAATTTTCTTCTGTATCAGGTGCATCTTCCATTTGCCCAAAAGCAAAAGATACAGATAAAACTAACATTACAAATAAGTAACCAATATTTTTCATTTATTCCTCTGAATAATTATAAATTGTTTTCTTGCTCTTTTCTTAATTTCACGGATACAATTTTTGATATCCCAACCTCTTGTTGCGTTATACCATATAGAGTATCTGCTTCTTCCATAGTTATCTTCATGTGAGTAACAATGATAAACTGTGTGTTCTTACTAAACTCACGTATCAGCTTATTGAATCTTTTCAGATTCGCATCGTCTAATGGTGCATCAACTTCATCCAATATACAAAAAGGAGATGGCTTAACTAAATATATAGCAAAAAGAAGCGCTATAGCTGTTAGTGTCTTTTCTCCACCAGATAGCATATCTATACTACGTGGTTTCTTACCAGGAGGTTTCGCAGTTATCTCTACACTAGACTCCAATAGATTATCACCAACTAAATTAATGTCAGCTACACCCTCATCATTAAATAATTTTTTGAAAAGATTAGAGAAGTTTTCTTTTATCTTTTTGAATGTCTCCGAAAATCTCTCTTCCGCTGTTCTATTTATTTCTCTTATTGTCTCTTTTAGAGTTGTCTCAGACTCAGTCAAATCTTTTATTTGCTTAGTCAAGAAAATCAATCTTTCATTTTGTTCATCATATTCTTGAACAGCTTCAAAATTTATATTACCTAAGTTTACTAACTTTTGCTTCAGCTCACTTACTTCATGCTTTCTTTCTTGAATTGGGAATTCTTCGTCTAACTGAATATCAAGTTCTTTAAGTTGTAAATCATAAGCTTCGAAAGCTCTGTTTTCCAATGCTTCCATCTTAGTTTCTAATTCACTTCTAACAATATCTTCCTTGTGAAATTTATCTCTCAGCTTAGTATAATTGTTCCTTTTTTGATTTATCTCATTCGTTAAATTAAGCTGGTTTTCTTCAATTTTCTTTCGTTTATCTTCCTTCTGCTCTCTTTCGTTTTTTGTTTGGATTAATTTTGTTTGATTCTCATCCAAGAGCTTTTTCTGTTCATCAATACTTTCTTTTAGACTGGACTTAGACTGCTCATTTTCTAAAATTTGATTTTTTCTATTATCTAATCTATGCTTCTCTGTATTAATCTGATTTCTATTTCTGTCAATTTCGTTCTTTATATTCTTGTAATCTGATAAAATTCTGATGTTAAGAATCTCTGCCGCTTGCATTTCTTCGTTTGACTTACTGTATTTCTTTTCGGCAGCATTTAGATTCTTTAGTTTTTCTTCTTTATTAGCTTCAGCATTAGTCAGCTTACGTTTATTGTCTGCAATTTTATATTGAAGCTCTTTGTTCTCATTTTGTAAATCTTCTGATTCTTTCTTCGAACTGTCAATACTCTTCTTATACATCTCTATATTGTTCTTTAGAGAATCAATTTTCATAGCAGATTGCATTTTGGTATTTTCAGCTTGCTTCAGCTCATTTTCTGATCTTTTTATATCAGATTTTATCTTATTCGGATTTAGACTATTTCTCTTTTCAGACAGCTCATGTTTTTCATTGTTTGCCTTTTCTAATTGGTCTTCCAAATCAGCAATGCTTGATTTTAAATCTTTAATTCTCTTTTGCTTCCCAAGCTTTGCGGTGTCTTTCTTACTTGTTCCTCCACCTCGCAGAATTCCGTTTTTGTTTACTATAAACCCATCTAAAGTAATAGCAGAATCTGCTCCACTTTCCACTAAAGAGTATGCTTCTTCTTTAGATTCTGCTATAGCAATCTTACCAAATAAGAAGTGTACCAAATCACGAATCTTCTCATCGCAATCTATAATTTCTGTAATTGATTTAGTGTTTAACTTACTTGCAGTATCAGTGTTAGGAATCAATTCTTTACATACAATTGAGCGTTTAGATAGATTCTTGTGCTCAAGTAATTCAAATGCAGATTCTGCTTGTTTTGTAGTATCAACTACCAATAAGCTTCTATACTCACCTAAGACTGAGCTTATTGCCTTAGCGTACTTATCATCCGAAGAAATTAGCTCTTCAAGTAAGAAAGTATTATCTGGCTTATCCCAATCCTTAGAATTTATAAGCATTTGTGTGGTATTGTCATCTGCAGTTAGTGCTTCTAAGAATTCAACTTGACTTTTCTTGCTGGATATATTATTCCTTACATCAGATATAGTCTGGTTTAAGTTTGATAAATCAAGATTAAACTGTTCTAACTTTGAGTTGACTATTTCTAACTCTTCTGATTTATCCTTTACATCCTTAGTAAGCGTCTTAACCTTAAAATCGAAATCACTTACGATAGATTCCTTCTTCTGTATCTCTGTATTATTTAAGTTGATTTCATCATTATAATTATCAATTTTCTTATCTATTTTTTCAAATCGACTCTCATTATTATTTATAATTGAGTAAGCAGATTGAATCTGATTATTTAATTTATTTAATATCTCTATATCAGCGTTAGCTAATTCTTTTGCTTCATCTAATTCACGCTTGTACTTATTTTTTTGCTCTTTAAGTTCATTCAGAGAATCTCTTTGTGTGTTGCTGTCCTCTTCTCTGTTCTTTAATTTTATATTCAAGTCTTCAACTTCAGACTCTAATGTTGCTATAGTTTCACTACTTCTTTCATTTTCATTTTTAAGTCTTTCGTTTGTCTGATCTAATGAAATTATTTTTTCATTATTAACTGATAGTAATCTATTTGATTCAGAAATCTGATTATTTAAAATTTTTTCTTTAGCCATTAATTGGCTAAGTTCTGAATCAACTTCACTTTTTACTTCTCTTGTTTGCGAGAGTTCCTTTTCAGACTCTTCCAACAATAACTCTAAGTCACTAATTTGTTCTTCTAAATCATTTAAGGAAATTCGAACTTCTCTATTTTTACTCCCAAATGAAGCGTATTCATTTTTCAGTAAGCTTGTTTCTATCTCTTTTAACTGTTCCGAAAGCTCATTGTATTTCTTAGTTTTCTTTGCTTGGCGTGACAATCTCTTAACATTCACTTCTACTTCGGAAAGAATATCATTTATTCTCTCTAGATCTTCTTGAACTTTGTTTAATTTGTTACCAGCTTCTTTTCTTCTCTGCTTGTAACGAGTAACACCAGCGGCTTCCTCAATCATCTTACGACGTTCATCCATCTTGCCATTGATTAATGCCTCTACCATTTTCAACTCAATTACTGAATATGAGTCAGGTCCCAAACCAGTATCCATAAACAAATCGTTGATATCTTTCAGTCGGCATTTGGTCTTGTTAAGAAGGTAATTACTATTTCCATCTCTGAATAATCTTCTTGAGATTTGAATTGTGTCATACTCACTAGGTAATACTTCTTTGTTGTTCTCTAATCGCATAGTTACTTCTGCCATTCCTAATGGCTTTCGCTTTGAAGTACCATTGAAGATCACACTGTCCATGGAGTCAGAACGAAGCACGGAAGTTTTCTGCTCGCCAAGAACCCACCTAACTGCATCGACTACATTTGACTTACCACATCCGTTGGGTCCAACAATAGCCGTAATACCATCTGCAAACTTAAACTTTGTTTTACCGGCAAAGGATTTAAACCCAGATATTTCTAATTCAGATAAAAACATAAAATATTATAGTCCTATATTATTCTTTCCTTTCGCTTTATGAGCATAGGGATAACTGCAAAAACAGTAGTGTAAAATGAGAATGCTACCCCATATTTCATAAAAAATGACAAGAAAGTTAAATTACTTAGTTTGATATAGAAAAAGAAGTATATCAAATTATGAATAAAAGAAGAAATAAAAACTATCAACAGGAACTTCAACCCATGAAGTATCAACATTTCTTTTCCTTCTTTGTGAAACGAACCAGCTACAAAACCAACGATTGTCTTTGTAAAAGCATTAATACCAACTAAATCAAAAGATACGATATCTAAAGTTAGTCCAATAAGAAACCCAGCAACGGTACCGACAAATCTATCTTCTCTGATAGATATCCAAGCACATAGAATCAATAGTAAATCTGGAGTTATTCCCTGAACTTCAACAAAATTTAACAATGAAAACTGAACTAATGACAAAACCATAACTAATACAGTATATATTATATACCTCTGCACTTGATTGTTGACATTAAAATTTCGTCTATTCATCTATTTTTTCAATGCCTTCAATCTTTCTTCAATTTCTTCTATCAATGCCACTCTCTCAGGGTCATTTACATGTTTTATAACGAATACTTGTTCTAATGTAGAAAAAGATACGAAAGGATCTACATAAGTTTTGTGAAACAGAGTTGACTTATCATCCTCTACTTTTATTACTTTGCCTATTGGCACTTGTGGTGGATATTTTCGACTATAATTAGATGTTATTAGCTCGTCCCCTACTTTTACATCAAATGATTTGGGTATGTTTTGCATGAAGAAGTATTTGTCTCCACTCCAAACTAATATACCGTCAGTACCAGTTCTAATATTCTTAGCAGAAATCTTGACTTGCCTATTGTTTATCGTTTCAATTAATGAGTAATCATCTTGTACCACAACAACTAGTCCTGCTATTCCAGCATCAGTTCTAATTGCCATTCCTCGCTCTACACCACTAGCTTCGCCTTTGTTTATTGTTATATATTCACGTAGCTCAATAGTAGATTTTCCAATTACCTCAGCCGATATTAAGGGAACATCTATTGTCTCTTTGAATGCAAGCAAGCTTCGTAGCTTCTCATTTTCAGTTTGTGCTTTTTGTGATTTTATTAATTCAGAAGATAGGTATAGATTTAGCTCGCGAACAGCTCTATTCTCTGCCTTTAGGGCGTCTGGGTTTGGAACCCAGGAAAATGCTTCTTCTAACCAACCAATAGAACCCACAACGAATGCTCTGTACCCACCAATTTTAGATACATCACCCATTGAGATAATTGCTAAACTAATAACACAGAGTAGGGTAACTGCGGCATAGTCTTTGAACCTTACTATTAGATTTAGAAGCTGCAGCATAGCAAATATTTAATTTAGTAACTATTTCTTTTTATCAAAACGGAAGAGTAATCACTCAAGTTTTCTAATGCTTTACCAGTACCAATAACAACGGCAATTAATGGCTCTTCTGCTATATGGACTGGCAGGTTTGTTTCCTTAGTGATTTTTTCGCCAAGACCTTTGAGCATGGCACCACCACCACTTAGCATTATTCCACGGTCAAATATATCAGCAGAAAGCTCTGGTGGAGTTTTTTCTAACAATCTAAGAACTCCGTTCACAATTTTGTTAACAGATTCTTCTAAAGCCTTTCTGATGTCAACAGAAGTAACACTTATCATTTTCGGTATGCCACTTACTACGTCTCTACCTTTTACTTCTATCTCAATTTCGTCTTCTAATGGCATGGCAGAACCAACGTTACATTTTATCATTTCAGCAGTTCTTTCACCAATTAAAATATTATGTTTGAATCTGAAATAGTGTGAAACTGCACTTGTCATCTCATCACCTGCATGCTTAATTGATTCTGCTGTAACTATTCCAGATAGGGCAATAACAGCAATCTCGGTAGTACCACCACCAATATCAACAATCATATTACCAACTGGCTCATGAACGTTCAGACCTATTCCTATTGCACTAGCCATTGGCTCAGCAATTAGGTGTACTTCCTTTGCACCAGCGTGTTCACAACTATCTCGAACAGTTCTTTTCTCTACTTCTGTTATTCCAGAAGGTACTGCAACTACAACTCTTCTTGCAGGTTGCCATGTGTTAGATACTTTTCTGATAAATGCACGAAGCATACCCTCAGTGATTTCGAAGTCAGCTATAACCCCATCACGAAGTGGGCGGATAATCTTTATATCCTTATGAGTTTTACCTACCATTGACTGTGCATCGTTGCCAATAGCGATTATTTTTTTGGTTTGTCTATCGAAAGCAACAATCGTTGGTTCATCTAGCACTATCCCCTTACCTTTCATCCAGATAAGAGTATTAGCAGTACCGAGATCAATTGCTACATCGTTTGAAAATACGTTGAAAAATGACATTAAATCGGATTACGTTTTTGTGTTAAGGTGTATTTTACAAATATACTTATTTTGAGCTTCATAAAATAATGAAATTCTATGAAGTAAACCTATTTGTTTGGATAAAAAATTTGTCTTAATTACTTACTTGCTATATTTCTGTAGTCTGTTTGTTTGAATTATCAAAAATTTAACAACCAAGAGTTGAAATTCTTTAAAGTAAATTTACAATTTATTCCGTATATTTGAGTTTTAAAGACTAAGTAAACAATAATCTAATTAGGCATATAAGAATGGAAAAATGGTCAATAGAAGATTCGGAAGAGCTATACAATATAAATGGATGGGGCAAAGATTACTTTACGATAAATAAGGAAGGTAATGTATTATTTTCTGTTAATGATAAGAATAAGCCAATTGACCTAAAAGAAGTTATTGACGAGCTATCCATAAAAAACTTCTCAACTCCAATTTTATTGCGTTTTCCAGAGATAATAGAACACAGAATATCCACTATATTTGACTGTTTCTATAATGCCTCAGAAGAGTATAAATTTGAAGGAGATTGTACTCTAATTTACCCAATTAAGGTAAACCAAATGCGGCCTGTGGTAAAAGAGATTATGGATTCTATAAATGAGCGTAATGTAGGATTAGAAGCAGGATCAAAACCAGAATTACACGCTGTATTAGCAATGGTTCTAGAAGGTGCACCTATAGTTTGTAACGGCTACAAGGATGAAAGCTTTATAGAGCTTGCACTTTTAGCTCAGAAGTTAGGAAATAATATATTCTTAGTAGTAGAAAAAATTAACGAATTGAAGCTAATAATTGATGTGGCTGAAAGATTAGATGTTACTCCAAATATAGGTATAAGAATCAAATTAGCCACTTCGGGAAGTGGTAAATGGGAAAGTTCGGGCGGTGATAAAAGTAAGTTTGGATTAAATGCTGCTGAATTATTGGAAGCAATTGAATATGCCAAAGAAAGAGGTAAGATTCAATGTATTAACCTTATTCACTTCCACTTAGGTAGTCAGATAACTAAAATAAGAAAGATTAAAAGTGCATTGAGAGAAGTAGCTCACTTTTATGTTGAGCTTCGTAAATTGGGCTGTGAAATTAAAAATGTAGACATAGGTGGTGGTCTCGGTGTTGATTATGACGGAACTAAGTCAAGCAATTCAAGTTCAATAAACTATACAATCCAAGAATATGTAAATGATGCTGTCTATTCTTTAGCTCATGTTTGCAATAAGTATGACTTACCACACCCTAACCTTATAACAGAGTCTGGTAGAGCTATAACTGCCCACCATTCAGTATTGATATTCGATGTTTTAGAGAAAACTTCACCACCTCACTTTGGTGATGACTTTCCAGAAGAATTTTCTGATAGCGATTTGGTTCGTGAGTTAGTTACAATTCATAATAATATCAAGCGCACAAGTATGTTAGAGCCATGGCACGATGCACAACAAATAAGACAAGAAGCACTTGAATTATTTAGCTTAGGTCACTTAGAATTAAAAATTAGAGCAGAGGTGGAGAGATTATTCTGGTCTATTGCAAAAAAAGTCCATACTATTTGTTCAAATATGAAACGACTTCCATCAGAACATGAGAACTTAACCAATATGCTTGCTGACAAATACTTCTGTAACTTTTCTATATTCCAATCATTACCAGACTCTTGGGCTATAGACCAGCTATTCCCTATAATGCCCATACATAGACTAAGTGAACAACCACTTAACAGAGGTACGTTAGAAGATATAACTTGTGATTCGGATGGTAAAATAGATCACTTTATTGGTGATGGTCACCACACAAGTACTTTACCTTTACATAGCCTAAAAGAGGATGATACTTATTACTTAGGTGCATTTTTAGTTGGAGCATATCAAGAAATCTTAGGAGATATGCATAACCTTTTTGGTGATACAAATACTGTTCATGTTAGATCTGGTAAAAAGGGATACAAAATAGAAGAAATGATTGACGGAGAGAGAGTTTCTGAGGTACTAGAATTTGTACAGTTCTCTCATAAAAAATTAGTCAGGACTATGGAATCGAGAGTAGCAGCAAAAGTTAAGAATAAAACTATAGCCCCAAGCCAAGGCAAGGAGCTATTATCAATTTATAAGTCTGGGTTGTATGGTTATACTTACTTAGAATAAGGTGGACAATTAACTAGAATTGCTTTAAAACTCTCACATCATTCTCATATAACTTCCTGATATCATCAAGTTGAGTTTTTGCCATAGTTATTCTTTCTACACCAAACCCAAATGCATAGCCTGTATAAATTTCTGGGTCAACACCACCAGCTATTAATACATTAGGGTGAACCATACCGCAACCTACTATTTCCATCCATTTATTCGAATGTTTAGTACGAATATCTAGCTCTGCACTAGGCTCTGTGAATGGGAAGAATGAAGCTCTGAGTCTGAACTCTATATCATCTCCATACATAACTCTAGCAAAGTGCATCATTGTAGCTTTAAGCTCTGCCATAGTGACATTTTTATCAATATACAAGCCTTCAATTTGATGAAATTCCGCCAAGTGAGTTGAGTCTAATGTTTCATTTCTATATACTCGCCCTGGCATAATAGCTCTAATAGGTGGCTCCATATTCTCCATCATTCTAATTTGAACAGGTGATGTATGAGTTCTTAGTACAGTCGTTTGGTGTTTGTTATCAAGGAAGAAAGTATCCTGCATATCACGAGCAGGATGATTAGGTGGAAAATTCAACGCATCAAAATTATGATAATCATCCTCGGCTTCTGGTCCTTCGGCTACAGAAAATCCCATCTTCGTAAATATTTCTATCATTTGTGAGATTGTTTGTCGAACAGGATGTTCACTACCCACAAATTGTTTAATACCTGGTAGCGTTAAATCAATATTAGAACTTGTAATAGATTTGTCTTCTAATTCTTGTTTTAGTCTCTTGTACTCACTTTCAGCATACTTACTAACTATGTTTAGCTCCTTACCTACTTCTCTTTTCTCTTCATTTGATAGCTCACGCATTTTACCAAAAAAAGCTTGAATTTTTCCCTTTTTTACTAAATATTCTAACCTAAAATCTTCTAACTGATCTTGGTTTTCAACAGATTTTAGTTTTGACTCTATCTCAGATTTCGTATTTCTAATATCTTCAATCATTATTTGTTCTCTATTTTATTATCATACTTAAAAAAGTATTCTTTGTGTTTTTCTAACAGAATTTCTTCAATTTTGTCTGGCTGGGCAGTTCCAACTAAAAACTTATTTCCACCCCTTGTTTCTAAGTTAATGGCGAACCCTCCAAATGCATTATAAATACTGCCATACTTTTCACTAATTCTCATGCCATAACCGAAGCTTTTGTATTCAATGAGTGAAACAGATTTTATATTTTGCCAATACACTTTGTTATACTTATTATTAAGAGGAGACCATTGAAAATAAATAGCATCTTCACTTAGTTTTACTTTCAATTTAGAACCTGCAGTTGAAATAATAAAAAATAACGACAGGAATAGTAATAAAGTACTAAGGACAATGAATGATGCGGCTCCAGCAGTTCCTTCCATATAATCTAACAAACTGGAAATACTAAAAGCTAAAGATAGGAAGAAAGCTAAAAGAAGAACGAACCAAACATACCATTGCCTGAGAGATTGCTCTTCTTCATATATAAAATCATCTTTTATTTCTTCGGTAATTTTCTTCATCTTCAGTTTAATTATTCAATTAAACTTCAAAATTAGCCAAAATATCAGTTATATTCTAATTCATTCTTGGCTTTTGCCAATACAATTTTTAATATATTATAATCGACTATTGGGCCCATCTCTTCTCTTACTTGCGAAGTTGTAATTTCAGGGTCTTCTTCGACCATATCTAATATTTCTTCGTATCTGGATTCTGTAATATGATGGCTCATATCTACATCAATATCATTCCTTACAGCAGTTTTCAGGTGTTTTACAACTTCTTTATCAGTGAGTTCAAGTCTATCTGCTAATTCATTAATTGGTATATGCTTTTGGAATAGCACTACTATTCTTTTTGTAACTTCTGTTACTTTATCAATTGAATCTGATTCGTCATTACCACTATGATAGTCATTTATAATAGCAACGAAGTCAGCACCATAATTTCTGACAAAATCTAAATCATATCCATTTAATTTTCTTAACTCTAGTATGTTTTTGGGAGAATCAGAAGAGAGCTTCATTAGCATATCGTCGCTAATTATTGATTCTTCACTTCTCTTTTTCTCCATAGATAATTTCTTTCTATTCAGCTTAAGTTTCTCATATAGTTCGTCAGAATAATTGTGATCTAACTTTATTCTATCAACTTGTTTTTCTAATTTTTTGCCAACTAACGAATATCCCTTTTCACTAATAGAGAGAATCGGGAATCTGTTTTTGCTTACTTGCACATAGTTGTTTGTAATAGCTGAATCTAGGTATTCTTTAACCTCAGCATCAGTATATTCAGAGAGGCATCCAAACATATTAAGGTTTTCTAACTCAAACTTTTGAACTTTTTGAGTTGACTTACCTGAAAGGAAGTGCCTTATTATTGTCTTACCAAACTTGCTATCAATTTCTTGAAGGGATTCAATAATTTTTATATTTATATGCTCCCTTTTTGCATCTTTTAGCTTCTTTACGGAAGAAGGAATTAGACAAGCTGAGCATTTGCCACATACATCATCCATTTCAATATCTTGGAAATACTCTAATATGTAATTACGCTTGCAGGAATCTGTTTCGGCGTAGTTTTTCATCAATTCTAACTTTTGAAATGCAAATTTTCTTTTTTTGTCATGTTCTGCAAAATCAACAGGTAAATCATCAAAGCTCATCCTTTCTTTCACTAAGTAGATGCCTGACTTATTTGCTTCTGGATTATACTCTGTATGTCCATCGAACGCAAGCTTATTAATAGCCTTTATTATATGCCCTGCTTCCAACCCATGTTTCTGAGCTATTTCGAGAGGGTCAATTCCTTGATATGTAGTATTAGTAGAAGTATCAGCAGATCTAAAAATTGCTTCAGTTGGTTCTTTTAACCAATCTGGTAAATGTTCATAGTATTCCATCAAATCTTCTCTACGTGACAAAAACTTTATTGTAGCTTTTGAAAAATATTTAGAGTTGGAAATTAGCCCTTGATTTCTGAGGTATTTGAATACAGCTGAAACAGTTTTCTGTTTTATACTTAAATATGCGGCAACCAATGCTGAACTTACATCTATGGGCTCTGTCGCAAATTCGCCCATATCCACACCTGCTTTTTTATAAAGAGTAGTATAAACCCTTTTGATTTGCTCTACAGGTGGATATGAAACATCAATAAAAAATTCTTGAAGAGTTATATCACTTGGATGATAAAGTAGTATACAGTTAGATGGTTTACCATCCCTACCAGCTCTACCAGCTTCTTGGTAATAAGCCTCTATTGTACCTGGTAAATCAACATGAACAACATTTCTCACATCTTCTTTATCGATACCCATACCAAAGGCATTTGTTGCGACTATAGTTTTAATTTTACCGTTAAAGAATTTTTCCTGAGTTTCATTTCTATAATCATCTGGTAACCCAGCATGATACATATCAACTCTTATATCTTCCATTTTTAGGGCTTCATAAAACTCCTCTACCCTCTTTCTTGTACCTGCGTAAATAATGGTAGAACCACTACCGCTACTTCTTATTATATCAATACAAGATCGAATCTTATCTTCAGTAGTTCTGGTAATGTATGTGAGGTTAGGCCTATCAAATCCCTTAATAAACCTATTAGGTTCATCTAAATCTAAGTTATCGACTATATCATTTTGTACTTCCCTAGTTGCAGTTGCAGTAAATGCAGCAATTGGGTACCCTCTATTAGAATCTAGAGTTTCTGGTATTTTAAGATATGCCGGCCTAAAATCATGTCCCCACTCACTTATACAGTGGGCTTCGTCTACAGCTATAAAAGAAATATCAATATGGTTTATAATTTCTGCAAACTTTTTTGTTTGAAGTCTTTCTGGAGATATATAAAGCATTTTATATTCACCATTCACAGCGTTTTCTAAAACTTCATTGACTTCTCTGGGAGTCATTAAGCTATTTACACTTTCTGCAGGTATATTTTTCGATTTTAAAACATCTACTTGGTCTTTCATTAAAGAAATCAAAGGAGAGATAACAATACAAGTACCTTCCATAGCCAAGGCAGGTATTTGGTAACAAATAGATTTCCCTCCCCCAGTAGGCATAATTGCTAATGTATCTTGATCTGACAAGATGGATTCAATTATCTCTTCTTGCCCGAGTCTAAAATCTTCGTAGCCGAAAAACTTTTTTAAATATGATTTTACCTTACTCATAGATAAGAAAATAAGAAATTTTATATGAATTTAAAAATTTTATTTAAGTATTAAAGCACTATACAATATGAACAATATTATATCTGTTTTCACTTATTTCGGTAACATAATATGCCTCAAACAGTTCAGTACCATCAGTCGCATTATGTTTTGTTGAAGGGGAATAATTTGTCATTTTAGCTTTAATATGTATATATAATTTAACTAAATTAGACAACAATACTCCATTATGTTTTACACAAATACCTTCTTCCGTATTTTCTATAGTTAACAAAGGAGTAGTATTATTTTGAAATGATTCTTCATTGATATTATCGCTGAAGTGTTGAGATAAATCGTGTGTGTGTGCCTTTTTGCCTCTCATAATTGTGACTTTACTATATAGCTGCTGTTTTTCAAACTTCAAAAAAAATTCATATATATTCTCAAGCTCTTCTCCATTAAACTCAATTATGGTTGATTCAATACTTCTTTCACTATATAAATTTAATGTGCTCATAGCGACTATATAAACATTAACAAACTGAAAGACATAACTGCCATTCCCGCTACTAATCCATATATTGCATTATGACCCAGGTCATATCTTTTTGCGGTAGGAATAAGCTCATCGACAGATATAAAAACCATAATGCCACCAACAGCACCAAATAGTATTCCAAAAGTAGTATCATTGAAGAATTGTTGGAGCACTAAGTATCCAATTATCGCCCCTATAGGTTCAGTCAGACCAGTTGCAAAGGAATACCAGAAAGCTTTTTTTCTACTACCTGTAGAGAAATAAATAGGAACAGACACTGCAATTCCTTCAGGTATATTATGTATTGCTATTGCAACAGCAATTGACACCCCTAATGTTGGGTCTGTCATAGCAGCTGTGAAAGTAGCTAAACCTTCAGGGAAATTGTGGATAGCAATAGCTAATGCAGTGAACATACCCATTCGTTTCAGCTTTTTTGCTTCAATCTCAGAACTAGTTAGAGTACTCATCTCCTCTATTTTGTGAGGTTCATGAGGGTTTTCATAAGACGGTATCAGTCTGTCAATTATTAGTATAATTAAAACGCCTAAGAAAAATGATCCTGCAGTGTACCAATTCGCTAGATAATCGCCATATACGTGTGTTAAAGATTCCTTGGCTTTAAAAAATATTTCTACAAAGCTAACATAAATCATAGCTCCTGCAGAAAAACCAAGAGTTGCAGATAGGAAGGCTTTATTCGTCTTTTTAGAAAAGAATCCGATTGCACTACCGATGCCAGTTGAAAGGCCAGCAAAAGTAGTTAATGCGAAAGCTAGTAATAAATTATCAGACATCATTTGTTAAAAGTTGCAAAGTTATGAATACCAAATATAATAATTTAATCACTCCTAACTAATTTTTGCGCTCCATTAACAGCCCTTATTGCATTGTCTAATAAGTCATCACTAAAGGTTTCAGATGCGTAATAGCCCCTATCACCGTACAGAAATTGTGCTAATCGTGCTTTGACCAAATCGGCCATTAAATCTTTATCTTTTTCAAACATCTCATCATTCTGAAGTGACACAGCTAATAGATTATTTTTAATTCTTGGGTAAATTTTTTCATTAAACTGAAAATCTGTACCAAATCTCTCTTCATTTTTATATTTTTTCTTAAGTGAAGCCCATTCACCTAGAAATATTTCAATTGCGGTTTTTAAGATAACTCTTTTTTTCTTTGCGAATTTTGTGAGCTTCGTTAATGTATCTGTATCACTAATTACACTATCTGGCATTATGCCACCGATTGAAATCAATGTTCTACCTTTACTTGACATCACAATCGAAACATCTTCTGGTACTTTAACATTATTTAGGGCTTCATTCAAATTTTCATCAAATGATTCATAGTTTAAACCTAATCCTGTAGTTTCATATTTTTGTACTTTTCTACCAAGAGGTGTTACGTACTCTCCAACGGTAATTCTGAACGCACTCCCATCTTTGAATTCCCAGTGCTTTTGCAATGTACCTTTACCATATGTCCTTTCACCAACCACAATACCTAAGTCATAATCTTGAACAGCACCTGCAAATAGCTCACTTGCTGATGCAGATACTTTGTTTACAAGCAATACTAAAGGCAGACCTATAAATTGTCCATCTTCTTCAGAGGCTATGCTGTATTCATAATCTTCATGTTTTGATGCAGTTTTAATTACTTGTTTGCCTTCTTCTAAAAATAATGAGATTACATTACCAACAGCTTCAAGTACACCACCAGGATTATCTCTAAGATCTATTACTAATGCCTTCATTCCATAAGGGAATGTTGTTATTGCATCTTTGAATTCCTTTCCTGCATTTGCTGTAAACTTCAATGACTTTATATAACCAACACTATCATTCAGCATAAAATTTGCATTTATTGAAGAAGACTTATGTGGTGAATTATTTATTTTTTTAGTAACTATATCTCCATTGAGGGTCAGTAACTTCAATTCGATTGACTTACTCACTGTATCAATAAGCATTTTATTTATTTCAGCTTCTTCTTTCTTAACTGTAGAAACTACATCAACAGCCAGCAACCTCCAGCCAGGTAATATACCATTCGAATCAGCAGAACTATATTCCTCTATTCTAAATATGTAACTAGTATCAGCAAATACTATTTGCGATATACCGAATGATTTTTTGACACCAGTGTTAGCTACTTTGAGTTCTTTGTATCTTTCTGCACTGAAGTAATAGGACTTATCATCTAAGGCTTGTAAATAAGAGTTATATGCTTCTTCAGCTGACTTATTCATATCAACAGTATCTTTATGAAACTGAAGTGAATAGCTTAGTAATGTCTTAAATTTTTCTAATTGACTCTTTATTTCCAACTCAGTGGAATCATTTACTTGGGAAAACCCGGTAAATACCGATAAGAAAAACAATGTGATTATATATTTATTCATGTAATCAGATACGATTATTTATTACTAAAGATACTTTTAGCAACATATACGAGGGATTAATAAACTTAATTATTGTTGTTTTTTAGGGTATTCGAAAAATAACAAAGTAGGATCTGCTTTTCTTATCTCATTCCATTCATTAGTATTAAACTCAATTCCTACAACTGAACAAGTGGGCATATTGCCAATTTGAGTATTACTTAATAGGGTAGAAACATAACTCAGATCAGGATTATGACCAAAAACCATAGCTGAATCAGTAGTAGGAGGAAGTTCAGCTAACATAGATAATATAAACCTTTGCCCTAAGTTATAAATATTGTCTTCTTGTCTAATACAATGTTCAGGATATTCATATTCCTTTGCGAAATACTTAGCTGTTGTTGTTGCTCTTTTTGCTGAACTTGATATGATTATTTCCGGTTTATGACCCATTTTCTTAATTCTTTCAGCCATGATAGGAGCATCTCTTTCACCTCTATCATTCAATGGTCTATCAAAATCTTCTAAATCATTATCCCAATCTGACTTTGCATGTCTAACTATGTATAATTTTTTCATTTCACTAAGCTCTTTAACATATTATAGTCCAAATCTGCTTTGTTCAAGTTATATAGAAACAGATTTGATTCATGTTCAACAATTTTCTTTATCTTATCAGCATTTTCAGGTTGATTCTTTTGTTCGTATGCGCTTATTAGTAAATTTTTCATTTTCTCACGATACTTATGTCTTATTTTTTTATCTGAGATTTGAAGCCATGCACGTTGCCTAAAATATGTTTTAAGGGTATTAATTGTGCGAGTAGCTTTTTTCAAACTATCGCTATGACTGGCTTTACTTATTACTTTATCCATTTTTACTATTACTATGCTATCAATAGAAGCACTTGAACTATTAGATTTCTTGAAGTGTTTATCTACTTTAGCCTGTAGGTCTGCTACTACTCCTTCATCATTAAAGTCGAATTGCTTGAATTTGTAACTATACTTAGGTCTAACTCTGTTAATGACATCTTCCTTTTCACCAAAACCGTTGATTCTAAGCATATTTACAATCTTAGTAAGAGTAGCTAAGTTAATATTTGTTTCTACTAAAGATAAGCCACCCATTAGAACCAAGTCGCCAAACACACCACCATAATTTTTAAAACTTTTTCTGATAGCTTGGTTTAAAAATACACCTTGGTTGTAAGTTCTCTGCCAATCACCTCCAGCAAATACTTTTCGGGATCTTAACACTTGTAGGGTTTGTTTCGAATTGTCATATCCCAACCATTCTAATAATCCTATTGCTTGAGAAAATCCAAACTCCATATAGAAATGAATAGTGTCCAATTCTGCAATTTCAGCTATACGGCTTATGTACTTCATACGACCGAATTTTGCCCGTAAGTTTGATATCGTATTAAAATTAGTAGTATCAGGATAGCCTGCATCTGCATAAGCATCTCTGGGAATAGAAGTAATCTCTATTTCACCAGTTTCAGGCATTATTGAGAGAACATGGTTTGCATCAGCATGTTTATATCGACTTCCTAACCTTGAGTCAACACCGATTATAGCTACATTTATTCTACGTCCATTATATTGCTTTTTATATACAATTCCCGCATTTTCATCTATTTTAAATGGTATGTCCTTATTAAAGTCAGAACTTGTTCGAATAGTTTTTATTTCAGTATTACTTTCTTCAACTGTATTAATTGCTTCTTCATATTCATATTCTCTTCTATCAACTATTGAGTTATTTTCATTTCTAACAAAAGGAGTAAATGTGGCAATCTCTTTAACTTCATACACTTCTGACTGAGAACCAGTTGAAATATTGAAGAAAAATATTAATAATCCTACACTTCCCAAGAGAAAAAGAAGAAGTATAAAACTAAGGTGTTTTACGATATTTGACTTATTTGAAATCAATTTTTTGTTATTTGTTCAATAGCTAACTTTAAAATTTATATACTTTTATATTAATTTTCAAATTTTAATTAATTTGCACGTCATGAAAGTGACTCAATAAATAAAGAAATTAGAAGAAAAACAGTAATAGTTAAATATATGAAAATTGGAAATGTAGATATTGGTAATGGTATTTTTTTAGCACCAATGGAAGATGTATCTGATCTACCATTTAGGGTAATTTGTAAAAAATTAGGTGCAGACATTGTTTACTCAGAGTTTATCGCTTCTGAAGGACTAATTCGATATTCAAACCAAGCAAAAAGAAAACTAATTATTGATGAAGAAGAAAGACCGACTGCTATACAAATATTTGGGGCCAGCATAGAAAGTATGGTCACGAGCGCCAAAATAGTGGAAGACTCTGGCGCTGATATACTAGATATAAACTATGGTTGTTGGGTAAAGAAAGTAGTTAAAAGAGAAGCTGGTGCAGCTTTTTTAAAGCAGCCTGATAAGATGGCTGAACTTACTCAAAAAGTTGCAGAAGCTGTTGATATACCTGTTACTGTGAAAACTCGTCTAGGGTGGGACCCAGAAAACATTATTGCTCTTGATGTAGCGGAAATGATGGAGCAAGCTGGTGCGGCAGCATTTGCAATGCACTGTAGAACAAGAAACATGGGTATGACAGGTGAGGCTGATTGGAGTTGGATTACAAGAATAAAAGAAAGAGTAAGCATACCAGTTATACTTAATGGTGATGTTAGAAGTGCTGAAGACTGTAAAATTGCAATTGAAGAATTTAATGCTGATGCTTTAATGATTGGACGTGCTTGTATAGGGTATCCTTTTATATTTCATCGTGCTAAAGTAATGATGGAGCAGGGATTTGATCCAGGTGAACCAGATATAAGATTGAAAATTGACACATGTTTAGAGCATCTTAGATTAACTGTAGAACACCGTGGTAATCACGGATTAAAAGTCTTTAGAAAGCATTATTCGGGCTATCTAAAAGGATACTACAACGCCTCTAGTATTAGAAGAAACCTTATGGAATGTACGACTTACGACGAAGTTCGCACACTTCTCGAAAACTATTATACAGAATTAGAAAAAGAAGATAAATTAGAACCTATTACTAAAGTAAGGACAGTACAGAAATTAAGTTGCGAAAAGAAAAGTTATGTAAAAAGACAAACTGAAGGCACTTAATTATCTAAAGTCTATTATTTCTAATTCTTCCGTTGGTTTAAATATAAATTTATTCTCGCTCAGCTGAGGGTTATAGAGTATCTTTTTTATTTGATAACTCATCTCAGTTCCATTCGTCTGATTTACGATGATATTATTCATTTCCATATTATCATCATATTGAATAATCATATTTTTAAGCTGTTTAGCATATTGAGTATTTGGACTAGGTACAAGCTCTAAACTATATTTAACATCCGAGTTTGTTTTGTTGACTTCACTATACTTTAGTGGTTCCATATTAGATATCAACTCAAATAGTATTGTTTCTAGGGAAAGCCCATAGCTTTCCTCATAATGACTAATTGCTACAGAATTTCCTGGAGAAACATTCCAAATAGTCTCTCCATCAGATATTATAATATTATCACGAAGAGACATACGCATTTTGCCACCCTTTTGGGCATAAATTTCACCAACCAAATCTGAGTTATTTACGCCAAAGACTATATGTACAGTTTGCAAACCATCTAGCTTTGTTTTTATTTCTTTGAAAGCTTGGTCTTTGTCTTTACTAATAGTTGTAAATACTGACATCAATAATATTAAAGTTAATGTTATATATTTATTCAATTTTTGCATCAATAGGACCTCTTATTCCACTATAATTTGTTAACTCGGCACCTACATACCCAATTAATATTTTTGTTGCTACCTTCACAGGTATTTTTCTTTCATCTGCAGTTAACCAAACTACTATATTTCCTTCATTTTTAAAAAGTCCACCTTTTTGAACTAATGGTTCAATCACGTGACATCTGAACTCTCCAGCTTCTACTTCTACTGTTTGTTTGCCGAGCATTTTTATACCTAGTGAATATGTAGAATCTTTATAAAAGTTTTTCAGATAAGCTATTGAATCTTTGCTCATGCTATCCAAATTCCATGTTCTAACATAGTATAATGCTGATACTATATCGTGAACATATTCTGGAATTTCATAATCACCTTCACTTGTTTTGGCAACATTCTCTTTTTGATCGAACTCAGCTTCAAAATCACGCTTATACTTTCCTTCTCTTATGTGTTGCTCAAACCTCCATGGGAAAATTCCACCTATATCAAGAGCAGTCTTATACCAATCTCTTACTTTGTATATCCACTCTAAGCTAGATAGTGATTTCACATAAAAGTTAACGTCGTAAGCCTTTCTACCATTTACTTCAATTGGCTTCTTCTTAATATAAAAAGAGCCAGTACCAGCAGTTATAAACTTATAACCCACCTTATAGTCTAACTTTTCACCAAGTCCAAATGCATTGTTCTCTACATATCGAAAATCTTCACCGCTATAATCTTGCGATATAGCATTGAAACTGAACAAAGTCATTAGTATTAAAGTATATAGTATTTTTTTTATCATATTTTGAGCTCATAATTTAGCTATAGTACGAAATCAGTGAGTAATTTGTTCAAATTACCAATTCTGTAAACATAAAAAAAGCGACTTATAATCTAAGCCGCTTCTTGTAAATTTTCTAATTCTTTTTACTAACTCTTATTCCCAATCAGCAAGGAGTGAGAACCTAAGAGTATTAGCAAGAGGGTGATTTTCTTCGATAGTGTTGATGAAACTGAAGTCCAAACGGAAGATATCATATCTAACACCTGCACCGAAAGTCCAGAACTTACGAGCACCAGCATTATCTGGCTCAGAGAAGTACCCTGCTCTAAGAGCAATTACGTCTTCATACCAATACTCTGTTCCTAAAGCAAATTCCATTGCTTGGTTTTCCCAAGAAGAAACGAATGATAGAGGAATTGGGTCAGAGCCGCTGGCAGTTCTATTCACTAATATTTTTGTGTAATCTAAAGCAAAAGTTAACTTATTGAATTCATCATTTACTACATCATAAGCAATACCAAGTTTTAAATTTGTTGGTAATGGATCAGCTTCGTTGATGTAAGTCATTTTAGGACCAACATTCTGTAAGTTAGCACCTAATGACAATCTATCTTGCATATCTAAACCTAAGACTTGTAGGTCAGAAGGTTTCCATAATAAACCGACATCGAATCCACCACTTATACCAGTACCAGACTCTCCGCCACCACCACCTCCGCCACCAGTAGGCGTAAGGTTAGATTGGATATATCTTAATTGAAAACCAAATCCTAAATCAGGAGCAATAATAGTTCCATAAGAAAACCCAATAGAAAACTCGTTAGAGATAAACGTACCTGCTTTTTCAGAATTTTCTAGTGTACGAGTAAACTCACCAAGGTTCATATATATTAAGTTGAACGCTACAGTACCATCTAATTCATCAAAGTGCTGAGCTATAGTACCATAACTATAGTAAAGATCTGCATTAAATTGAGGTAACCAAGGAGAAAATGCTAAAGCAACCTGTCTAAAAGGTGTCTTTACTTCATCATCATCAAAAGTATAACCATAATCAAAATAATCTAAGAATGCTAGTCCACCAGGGTTCCAATAAATTGCATTGACATCATCAGCTATAGCGGTACCAACTTCTCCCATACCACCAGCTCTTGCGTCAGGTGAAATCATTAGGAAAGGTACTGCTGAACTTTGAACCGCATTTTGGGCGGTTAGCTTACCTGCCGACATTGATAGGGCAAGTGTTAAAAATGTAATTAATTTGATAGTCGTTTTCGCTTTAATCAAAGGAATATCCTCCATTGTAAGGTTGTCTATTTTCAAATTTAAAAAAAAATTCATTAAACTCTATTATCAGTTTATTTTATCTTTACTGTACGTCCGTTTAAGAACGTATTTTTTTCTATTAAGTTATCAATTTTAATTCTAAAGTAGTAAGTTCCAATACTAACAACATTACCACCATCATCTGTTCCATCCCATTGGATCTCACCTTGGAAAGGATTTAACAATGTTTTTGATAGTGATTTGATTTTTTTTCCACTAGCATCGAATATATCCAAATTAGCATCAAGTGGTGGTTCCATATTGTGATTAAACCTAATAGTAGTTTCATCTGCAAAAGGTGTAGGTGATGCTGAAACATCGTTAAGTACAATTCTACCCTCAGAATCAATGTTGAAATATGTTTCTGCTATAGAATAGTTGTTAAATATATCCCAAGCTCTAACTTTCACTGTGTGAGCGCTAGGCTCTAAGTCCAAAAGAATTTTTGAGCTAGTACCTTTTCGGTAATCAACAAATGAACCCTCGTAATCACTAGTTAGATCGACAGATTGTGTATTATCATCAATCCATGCTTCTATTTTATGGCCAACACCTACACCGGTAGAATTAATACCAGACTCATCTTCTAAATCAACTATTAGTAAAGGTTCATCTCTTACTATATCACCCGCTTGAAAAGCGCGTGAGTCAAGATATATATTTATGCTTGGGCCATTATTATCTGTTACACTAGTTGTTGCTAACCCGTCAATTTTCAAATTATCAAAGCTACCTTTTGCATTTCTATCGTCATCTGTAAAAGCATATGCTAATATTTTACCCATATTTTCACTAAAGCTAATATCTTTTGGTAGAACAAAAGTAGCTTCAAACTGACCATTTACTACTTCATAATTAGCATTAGCTAGTGTTCCACCATTTTTACTAAATCTATAAACTCTATTAATAACGTCTTTTATTTCTAGTTCAACATCACCGTCGAATACTTTTAGCTTTACACTACCGTTGAAATCACTATCAATTTCACCTGTAATAGGGTCTTTTATATGCCCAGTTAAACTAACCGTTTCTAATCCTTTAACAGATATTTCAGTGGTGTCATTAATTTCAACACCATTGATGATGCTAATTACTACATCTGATTCAGGAATAAGAATTCTTCCTGTTGGGTCACCAATTAACAAATATTTCTCATCATTTGTACCATTAAAAGTAAGCTTAAGATTGTATATAATTTCACCCATGGTCGGGTATTTGCCAGTAACACTATCTCTTGTGAACATAGTTCTGTAGAAAGCTCTATTTATATCATGGTTACCACTTGCATAAACGACTCTAGCAGAAGCAAAAACTCCTATTGCCCCACCAAATTCATTCAAAAGCATAGTTTCTGCACCAGATTTTGAGTCTACATTGTCATACTTAGCAAAATCACAAGTTGCAGCAGTTAAGAAAAACAATTGATCATAGTTTACCATTTGTCTTACTGTTACATCCCTATCCAATATTGCCTCATGAGACCATACCTGAGGATTACCGTGTCCATACCAATTAAGTAGTAAAACTCCGTCCTCATTTACAGTCTTCAATATATCGGCATTTACACTTGGCTTTCTATTACCTGCAGCTGTGTATTGAGTTGGATACTCAACAGAATAAATTTTCTTTTGCTCCATAAAATCAGGTATTCGAGTATATGAAAACTCCTCACTATCAATAACGAAAAGTGGTCCATCACCACTACCTTCAGAATTTTCTGTACCACTAAATCCATCATCAGCAACTAATGATACGCGAGTTCTCCAGTTGCTAATTTCAGAGTTGTTCTCGTAATGCTCTATCTTGTTTAATACAACTTCAGCTTCTTGTTCATTATTAATCGTAATTCTTCCGTGTGCTAAATCAATAACCCTATCATTACCAACTACTCTAGCATAATAATCATCTGTAGAATAAGACTGAACAAAATTCATTACTGTGTTCTCATCATCACTTTGGTGTGGTGGAACTAAGTTATCTAAATCAGAAACAATCCCTCTATAATCGAAGTGACCATCTCCCCAAAGAACTAAGTAGCTTGGTTTGTTATCCCAGTTTGCCATTGCCTGTGCTATAAAGTCACGAATAGCAGTGATATCCATAGTTCCAGCATTATATTCATTGTAAATGTCATCAACATAGAATATACCAATATCCAAATCACTATTACTTTCTCTGTATTCCTTGAATTTCCTTGCAGACTCTCTGAGCTTTTTATTTGTTACTACTATTACGTCATTATTAAATTTAGTATCTCGCAAATTTGCAATAGAAATAGACTGTATAGATACTGGTTTCTTCATGTTTGAAGAAATAAAGAACCTTTTAGGCTCATTCTCTGTTAATCTAGTTTTTAATGTGAATCTATTATTTTCATTTGAAGCTAACTTAATAGGGTTAGTTATATCAGTAATATCATAAGCTAGTACACTACCATTAAAATTAGTGAAATCATATTGAACTAAACCATCCAAATCAGGATTAGTAAACAAATATACTTCCCCATCGTCAGCTTTTGTTTCGCTGGTATAATGAAGCTCATAATAATCAAAGACACCTTTAGCTCCTGTATGGCCAGGATTTGAATAATCTAAATCAAGCTCAACTTTGTTTCTATTTGGTATTTCGTCAATAGGTATATTAATTTCAAATACCTGTCTTATTAGTTCTTCTCTTGTAGTACTTAGTAATAAGTTGTCAGCTATTAATTTGCCATTGTCTTCTACTGTAAATTTACCATTAAAATCAGTTGCTCCCTGATGCCCTAATGTAAGTCTGTACATAATATTACCATCACTAGCCAAATGAAATAAATCTTCTTCAAATGATTCAGAAAAATAAGTTCTTCCGAAAAATTGTTTACCTGCACCACTGTGGAATGCATTCACTAATTCTTCTTCAAAATAAAATCTTCGTGTAAATGTATCCGAAATTAAATCAGGTGTACCACTTTCATTTTCTTTTTCTGTGAACTTCTCTCTTTCATCACCACCCCATGTAAGTAAGTAATGATTTTCATTACTAAAATGGTTAATATAATGAATTACCTTTTTCCCGAAATATAGATTTTGCTTATTTACATATTCAAACCCATTGGGAGCAGCTCCGAAGAAAACAATAGATTTCAACGAACCATCAGAATTTGTTCTAACTGTTATTGGTTGTTGATTCATATCATTTAGTAGGCCTAACTCAGGGTTAGGTGGTAATTCTCTCCCACCATTACCAATAACTTTAATTGTGTTCAACTTATCCTTTGGAATATTAATACCGAACCCTTCCAGATAGTCAGCTGTTAGCTCATAAACACCGTTTTCCTTAATTGTTATCTTAAACCAATCACCAGAGCTGAGCTCTTCTGTACCTTGTATTGTACTTAATTTTTGTTGTTTCTCAACACCCACCTGGCTAAACAATTCATTATCACTTATCTTCCAATTTCTTGCAACATTTGAATTTAAAAGATTTGTTTGTAACTCTGTAGTTGGTTGACCTAAATTTGATTTTGATTTCGAATTGAATTTAACAGTTACCTTTATGTATTCAGGTATTTCAATTGCCCCTTTGGCAGGGTTATACTTAGCTGCTATTAGATTAAGCTTTGCTAAATGCAAATCACGACCAACTCCCATATATTCAATGTTAGCCCAATCTTCTAGTGGTCTGTTTTTATAAGCTCGTTCACTAATTTGTACAAACTCTTCTTCACCTAGAACGTACACTGGCGCTATTGTAGAGTTAATGTTTTTGAGTGGTCCTACTTCGATATTTGCAATTTTGTAGTCTGTAGGTGATGGAATAGCAAATGACTTTTGGGCTCCCATTATTTGCGGGTAGCCAGATTCATGCAATAGGTTGCCAGCATCAGAGAAAATCGGCTGAACATATTCATTTCCCTGTATAGTAATTTTGTTAAGCGATTCAAGTTCAGGTGTAAATACAACTGTAAAACCATTACTATTAGATTCAACTACTTCAATATTTGCCGTAGCAGGCAAATATGCTGTGATTGTTAGTAATATAAGTGTGGCAATTTTTGATATAATATTCATTTTTGATACCTTTTCCGTAATATTCCAATATACGAAAGTAATTAGTTTTAGTTTATTTTAAAATGGTATCAATAATTATAGGCAATTGTGATTTGTTTTACAATGTTTGTATTATAAACTAAATAAGAAACGAAAAGTTACAAAATAATTAAATTCATCCAAATCTATAATTTAAAACTTTCTAACAAAACAATTCCATACTCTTGATAAATTTAATATAAGAAACAAAGATAGGTTGGGTTTAGTTACAGTAAATTGATTATATTTATGTTTATTAAATTTCTAATTATATACAAATCAATATTTAAATGCCCCAAATAATTACCTATAGTATGTTCATTTTAAAATTATTAATATTTTTTACCCTAACTACATCAATTATTAGCTGTAGTTTTAGTAATAAAATAAATTCTGCTTTACATAAAAAACACACACCTGAAATAGTAAATTATAATAAAATAAGTACAGTAGAGACTTTAAATGGCGTAGTTGAAATATTCGGTAACTGGGATTACTTTGATTTTATAGACTATCGAAATCAATACTATTTAAGGAACAAAGATAATAAGATATTATGTGTTGAGAAAAACCATAAAAGTTACTTTGGGATTTCAGACTCAGTAAGAGATGAAATTTCAATACTTACTTTAAGTTTAAGTTTTATTCCTTCTATGATTAATGATGTTTATAATAAAGAAAAGATTGAAGACAATTCTATTTTTCATTATCATATTTATAAAACAAATATGACATCTGGTCCAACATTTTCTGAAATCTTTATTATAGGTGTAAAAGAAGATTATATTTATAGATTTAAAACTTCATTTAATAATAAAAATGAAGAAGAAGTAATTGAACTTCTAAAAAAGCTTTATTTAAAAAATATATAGTCTAATCATGTATTCTACTATTTATACATTAATTCTATTTGCATTAACAAATTCACTCCAGTCCCAAACACTACCGACCGAAAGAAGCGTTGATTGGACTTTGGCAGGAATTCGTGATACAAGCACCATAAGTTTTGAAGTATATGACATGGATAACATGGGTGTTAAAGGTGATGGTGAATCACCTAATGACGAAGCTTTGAATAGTATTTTAACATCATTGAGTGGTAATGGAGCAATTATAAAATTCCCTAGTGGTAATTTCCTTTTCAACAAAACAATTAACATACCTAGTAATGTTGTGATTAGTGGGAATGGAGCAGATAATACTACATTCACATTTGATTTGGGTGGCAAAGGCCACTCAATTACAGCGGTTGGTAAATCAAATAAAGCTGACACCACTTATATTTTAAAGACAGTTACAAAGGACGGTAGTATTCTTGAAGTCAATGATATTACTTTGTTTTCAGAGGGCGATTGGATTCAGATAATTCAAAATGATAGTAATCTCGTTACATCATCTTGGGCTATTCATTCAGTTGGTCAGATATTACAAATCAAACTTGTAGTAGGAAACACTATTACTCTTGACTCTCCTTTGAGAATGGATTATAATATAGAACGCACACCTTTCATCCGAAAAATTACACCTGCAAAAAACATTGGAATCGAATGTATTAAAATATTTCGGAAAGACAACACAGCACCTGAGCAATCAAGTAATATCAATTTCAACTTTGTCGTCAACTCGTGGGTAAAGTGTGTAGAATCTGAGAACTGCACTTTTAGCCATATACAGGCGAGAAATTCATCTAATCTAAATATCTCTGGTTCATACATGCACCACGGATTTGATTATGGTGGTGGTGGACGTGCTTATGGAGTTATGCTCCATTCCACAACTAGTGAGTGTCTAGTGGAAAATAATATATTTGAAAGACTACGCCACTCTATGATAGTACAATCAGGTGCTAACGGAAATGTATTTGCTTACAATTACTCGCTCGATGCTTATTGGGATTCATTCCCAAATGATGCCTCTGGAGATGCTGTTCTCCACGGTAATTACCCTTTTGCAAATCTATTTGAGCAAAACATTTGTCAAAATATAGTAATTGATAATTCTCATGGACCAAATGGACCCAATAATACAATTTTCAGAAACAGAGCCGAGAAGTTTGGAATATTCTTCTCAGCAAACAACTCCCCTGGACAAAACCTAATTGGCAATGAAATTCCAAACTCAAGTCTGCCATACAACTTAGTAAATTACACTATACAAGGAGATGATCATTTTGTATATGGGAACAATAATAAAGGCAATATCACCCCTGCAAACACATCTGAATTGTCAGACAAAAGTTATGCTTATGCAGTAAAACCTGACTATATTCCGAGCCAACAATGGGCAATGATTGGTACTCCAAACGAAATGGAATCAGCTACTATCCCAGCCTACGATAGATATTTATCTGGTCAGATGACATGTGGTGATTGTGGAACTACTACTTCTGTAATAGATGAAAATTCTGAAAATTATGGCGAGGTAAGTATATATCCCAACCCCACATCATCACAGCTGACTATAGAAAGCAAGAAAAAAGTTAAGCTTATCACGATTATTAATTCTTTAGGACAAGAATTTTATAAAAAAAGTGAAGCATTATTGATCGAAAATATCAACACAAGCAACTGGGAAAGTGGCTCTTACATTTTAAAAATCACTTTCTGTGACGGTAGTGAAACTATGAAAAGCATTAAAAAAATTGATTAGAAATTGAAAATATAATTTGGGCAATATGGAAGAAAATTTTTACCACACTCAAGAATCCGTTAAAGAGTACATTAGGCAAGCCAAAGGTTATAGTGGACAAGAAATAATCAGCAAGTTGGATGAATATCTAAATGACAACTCAAAAATACTTGAATTAGGTTCTGGTCCAGGAACTGATTATAAAATACTAAGTGAAAAATATAATGTAATTGGCTCTGACTATTCGAATGAATTTCTAAAAGTCTTGAACAAAAGTTTCCCAAAGGGTGAATTCTTGCAATTAGATGCAATCACAATAAGAACTGATAAGAAGTTTGATTGTATATATTCAAATAAAGTACTTTAACATTTGAGTGATACTGATTTAGAGAAATCAATCTTAGCTCAAAGCAAAGTATTAAACTCTAATAGTATAGTATGTCATTCATTTTGGAATGGTGAAGGAGATGAAATTTTCAAAGGAATGTTAGTTAATTATCAAACCAAAGAATCTTTGATTAAATTATTTCAAGAGAAATTCGAAATATTAGTTTTAGAAGATTATGCTGAATTCGAAGAAAATGATTCGGTATTCGTTATAGCTAAGAAGAGAAGTTAAAAAAAGATGCCTTACTAACGGGGGAAATGTCAGCAAGGCATGCAGCATAAAGAGGAAGTTACGACTTAACGTCGTAGAGCGAAAGACGAGATTCGAACTCGCGACCCCAACCTTGGCAAGGTTGTGCTCTACCAGCTGAGCTACTTTCGCTTATTTTTTGGAACACAAAATTAGGAGATTTATTTGAATTGACAAAATTATTCTGATTTTTTTTGTCATTAACCTATAACACTCTAATTCCTTTTTACTTAGCTATATTATTTTTTTTCGAAAGTGAATTTACCATCGCCGTCTGTGCCAATCACAATAGATGAATCTTCTTCCAAATCATCCGAAAGTATATACATTGATAGTGGATCAACTATTTTTTTCTGTATCATTCTCTTTATTGGTCTAGCACCATAATTCACATCATAGCTAATTTCAGCCAACCAACTCAGTGCTTCATCTGTAATTGTCAGCTCTATTTTCTTCTTCTCTAATCTCTTCACCAAATTATCAAACTGCAATTTCGCTATGTCCCTTACTTCTTCTTTCAGAAGAGGTTTAAACATAACAATCTCGTCAATCCTATTGATGAACTCTGGTCGCATAACTTGCTTCATCTTCGCCATTATCTTCTCTCTTGCATCTGCAAGGAGTGCAGTTCTGTTTTCAGAGGTCATCTCCCCCATTTTGCTGGTTATGTTTTCTGTACCAATGTTGGAAGTCATAATAATAATAGTATTCTTAAAGTTCACTGTCCTTGCTTTGCTGTCTGTTAATCGTCCATCGTCCAGCACTTGCAGCAAGATATTGAAAACATCTTGGTGTGCTTTTTCAATTTCATCCAATAAAACAACGCTATATGGTTTTCTTCGAATTGCTTCCGTTAGCTGCCCACCTTCGTCGTATCCAACATATCCTGGAGGCGCTCCTATCAAACGAGTAACGGAGAATTTATCCATATACTCACTCATGTCTAAACGTACTATTGCATTTTCATCATCGAATAAATATTCTGCTAATGATTTGGCAAGTTCAGTTTTACCAACTCCTGTTGTACCTATGAAAATGAACGACCCAATTGGTCTGTCTTCATCTTGCAATCCAGCTCTTGAACGCCTAATAGAATTAGATACTGCTGTTACTGCCTCTTCTTGCCCAACTACTCTTTCGTGGAGTAAGTCTTCCATCTTCAGAAGCTTTTCTTTCTCACTTTCTATCATCTTAGTAACTGGAATACCAGTCCACTTCGATACTATATCAGCAATATCCTCTTCCGTCACTTGTTCTTTCAGCAAGTGGCTTGTCTTTTGCAATTCTTCCAAATCGCTATTGGCTTTCTCTACTTTTTTCTCGAGCTGGTGAATTTGACCGTAGCGTATTTCTGCTACTTTGTCGAAGTTCCCTTCGCGTTCGTAGCGGTCTGCCTCGGTTCTAAGGTGGTCAATCTGAGATTTCATATCCCTAATTTCTTGCAACTTACCTTTTTCGGTTTCCCACTTCGCTCTTAGTCCAGTTCTTTTTTCCTTTAGCTCAGCCAATTCTTTTTCTATCTCAGCTAATCTATCTTTTGTTGTATTGCTCATGTCTATTCTTTTTCTTTTAAAGTATTCCAGTCTTACCTATTTTTAGACGAATAAAATTAAGATTAATTATCATCTTAAAGTCTAAGATATGTTATTTAATCAATTGAACATTTTTTGTTGATTTATTGCTTAACCTATCCAGCATTTTAATCAATGTTTTGCTTAATTCATACAGCAGTTATGATAACAATTTGCTTAATATATTCAGTAATTTAGTATATTTATTCATATTTTATTGTTTTTCAATAGCTTGCATATTCTTTTTTTTTAAATTTAATACAAAAAACCCATAAGGATTTAATCTTATGGGTCAATTTTAATCGTTTAACAAAATATTTACTTACTTTTTTTATTCTTCATCTTTTTGCGGAATTGCTTCAATTCTTCCTTAGTTAGATTATCATCATTATTGACATCAATCAGATTGAAATTAGTAGAAAGCTTCTTTCTTTCAGTTGATTCAGCTTCTTCTCTACTGATTCTACCATCATTGTCCTTATCAAGGTGCTTCATAATGTCACGTCCACCTTTTCTACCTCTCTTTTTGCCACCAAATTCTTTCAATTCATCTTTGCTCAAGTTGCCATCAGAATTAGAGTCAATTTCATCAAATTTTTCAATTAATCTTTCTTTACCTGACTCTTCTGCTTCAGCTTTACTAATTTGACCATCACCATCTGTATCTAGCTTCATAATTCTGCGCTCACCTCGTTCTTTTCTCAACTTCTCGCCAAACTCTTTTACCTCATCTTCACTTAGGTTGCCATCAGAATTAGTATCTATCTCATCAAAGTGCTTTAATAATCTCTCTTTACCTGATTCTTCAACTTCCGCTTTGCTTACAAACCCATTGCCGTCTGTATCTAATTTCATTATGTCATTACCCCCGTGTTTGCCTCTTTTACCTTTTGAGTATAAATCACTTGTAGTAAGACTAAAAGTAAGTGCTCCAACTAATGCTAATGTTATAATTTGTTTTGTGATCATTGTTACCACCTTTATTAAATTGTTATTAAATATCGTTCTTTATAGTTTAGACACTTATTTGAATAAAAGGTTTAATGTAAATATTACCTCCCTTTCCACAATCTCTCATCTACATCTAATAAATGGTTCACATACCTGGCGGCATCGAACAAATAATCTGAAAGACGGTTCAAGTACTTCATAATATTTTCATTTATTTTTTCTTGGCTTGATAATTCGACAACTAACCTCTCAGCACGTCGGCAAACAGTCCTTGCATTATGTAAGTGAGCAGCAGAGTGGCTACCACCAGGTAGAATAAAGTTTTTTAGTGGCTGCATTTCTTCCTCATATCTGTCAATAGCATTTTCAAGTCTAGTAATTTCTTCTTCATTAATTCTTTCAATTGCTTGAGATTTTATTCCATCATCGATAGGAGTAGCCAAGTCAGCACCAACTGAAAAAAGCGTTTCTGAAATATTTTGCAAGTCATTTTTTACCGGTTCTGGACAACCAAATGAAATTGCAAGACCTACAACAGTATTTAATTCATCAACTGTACCGTAAGCATCAACTCTTAAGCTGTTTTTCCCTACTCTTTTACCATTGAATAGTCCAGTTGTTCCATCATCACCAGTTTTTGTATAAATCTTCATTTCTATTAGCCATTTAATTTGTTAAATTTGTGTTAGTATATATTCACAAAATAGTAAAATTCAAATTGAATAAAGATATAAGCTTAATATTTGTCGGTGATGTGGTTGGTGAAATTGGTATGAACTGCCTAATAGAACAACTACCGAAGATAAAAGAAAAATACAGTGCCAACGCAATAGTAGTTAATGGCGAGAACGTCTGGGAAGGAAAAGGAATAAACGAAGAAGAAGCCAATAAGCTATTCGATGCTGGTGTACACGTTATTACTACTGGTAATCACATATGGGAGAACTGGAAGTCGCGCCCACTTTTAGGCAAAGACAGAAGAGTTATCCGCCCAATGAATTACCCAGCTGGTAATGCTGGTTATGGCTTTACTACTTTCAATGCTGACAATGGAACAAAAGTAGGAGTGTTGCAATTGCAAGGGCGTACTTTTATGCAATCGATTGATTGTCCATTCAACTCAGCTGATTTTGCTATTGACAAACTAAAATCTGAAACAAATATAAATATAGTTGACTTCCACGCAGAAGCAACTGCCGAAAAAATTTCGATGGGTTGGTATCTAGATGGCAAGGTAAGCGCATTACTTGGGACACACACTCATATACAAACTGCAGATGCTCAGATACTACCGAATGGAACTGGTTACATAACTGACGTAGGTATGACTGGCCCCTACGATAGCGTATTGGGAATGAGAAAGGACATAGCTATTAAGAGATTCCAATTGCAAACAGCTCACAAATTCCAAGTTGCAGAGAATGACTTGAAAGTAGCTTTTGCTCACCTGAATATAGATGCTGCAACTGGACAAACAATTAATATAACTTCGCACGTAATTCCAAATTACGAGAATCAAGTAATATGAAAAAATATAATGTAGCTATAGTAGGTGCAACTGGATTAGTTGGTAGAAAGATGTTAACTCTTCTTCACGAAAAAAACCTACCTATAGAAAAATTATTTTTATTTGCTTCTGCACGTTCTGCTGGAACAACTATGGTTTTTAACGGAGAAGAAATAATCGTTCAAGAGTTAAAAGAAAATTCTTTCGAAGGAATTGACTTAGCACTCTTTTCAGCAGGTGGAGAAACTAGCCGTTTCTTTTCGCCATTGGCAACTAAAGCTGGTTGTGTTGTAGTTGATAATAGTAGCGCTTGGAGAATGGATAAAAATACTCCACTCGTTGTACCGGAGGTTAATCCGGAAGCTTTAAAAAACCATAAGGGAATAATTACTAATCCTAATTGCTCCACTATTCAGTTAATGTTACCGCTAAAAACAATAGATGATAATTTCAAGCTGAAAAGAGTAGTCTGCTCTACATATCAATCTATCACAGGTGCTGGACAGAAGGGCTTAGACAAGTTAGAAAGAGAGCTTGGTGGTGATTATAGTGATGAAAAGCCGATTGCTTTCAACACACTGTTCCATAGTTTTGAAGACAATGGCTTTACAGACGAAGAAAACAAAATGGTAAACGAAACCCGCAAGATTATGAACCTTCCAGATTTGAAGCTGGCTTTCACATGTGTTAGGTTACCAATTATGGGTGGACACGCTGAATCAGTGAACTTTGAGACAGAAGAAGAATTTAGCGTTTCTGGACTTAAGCAACTACTACAAGTAACTAAGAACTTGGTAGTATTAGATAACTGGAAAGATGGCGATTACCCCACTCCAATGGAAGCTAATGACAAAGATCAAGTTTTTGTTGGTAGATTACGAAAAGACCCAAGCGTTGAAAATGGTGGATATATGTGGGTAGTTGCTGACAACTTGAGAAAAGGTGCAGCAACGAATGCAGTTCAGATAGCTGAAAAATTAATAGAAATGGATTTAGTAAGAGTGCCTCAATAGCACTCTTGCTGGCCCCAATGGTAACTTACAATCTCTGTAACATCTTCTTTGCTTCTACTACATAAGGTGTAGTTGCATACTTTTCTATTATAGTTTTATCCTTGCTTTTAGGTCTAACTTTTGGTTTTGTATTCTTCTTCTTTTCAACTACTTCATCTGGATAAAGTACAAATGACCCTTTCTTCTTTTTAGGTTTGACATCACCAGTGGTGGCAACATCATTTTTATTCTTTGTAATTAATTTTGCTAAATTATCAAGTTTACTATTAATATCATCATTTTGCTCTTCTAATTTATAAATCCTACTATCAAAATTATCTTGTCTGTTATTAAGTCTTTCCAACTGTTCTTGCAATGTGGGAATCTTTTTCACCGAAACATTCGATTCAGCTTCCGCTGGTTTCTCCTCATCTGGCAAATATGTCTCAGTCTCTACAACAGTTTCTATTTCGTTCGTATTAGTATTTGAGTTTTCGTCAACGTTTTTTATTTGTTGCTTTTTTTCAGATTTTGCTGATATATATTTTCCATTTCTCACACTACTCATATTAGAGCATGAGGCAAGAATAGCCAAAAGTGATGACAATAGTAGCCAATGGACGATATGTGACAATTTCATAACTGTTATAATTATTACTAAAGCATTATAAAATATATACTTACGAAAGTTTAGTATATTTTACTATTTATACGGACAAGAAAAATGCCAAAGAATATAAAAATATTGATTTTTAACTGGCAAGACATTAAAAATCCACTTGGCGGAGGAGCCGAAGTACATTTACATGAGATATTCAAAAGAATAGCTGCGAAGGGACATGAAGTAACATTGGTTTGTTGTGAAATACCAGGTGAGCCGAAAGATGAAGTTATTGATGGAATAAAGATTATTCGTCGTGGAAGTAGAAACACATTCAACTTTAAAGTGCCGAAGCTCTACAAAAAAGGGTTTATGAACAAAGGCTATGATGTAATAATTGATGACGTAAATAAAATTCCATTTTACTTACCATTATACATTGGTAAGAAATTATTAGTATTAACTCACCACTTTTTTGGAAAAAGTATATTTAGAGAAACAAATATTATCGCTGGACTTTATGTAGTATTAGCCGAGAAATTAGTTAACATTATTTATAAAAAATCAAAGATTGTAACGGTATCGCAAAGCACGAAAGATGAGTTCATAAGCCGTGGATTTAATGGAAATAACATCTCTATAGTCCATAATGCAATAGAGCAGGACGATTACCCAATGGCTGTTTGTACAAAGAATGAAAACTTCACAATCACTTACTTCGGAAGATTGAAGAAATACAAAACTGTAGATAATCTATTCGATGCATTCGAAAAATTAGAAAAGAAACACCCAAATATTAGATTAGAAATTATTGGTAGAGGCGATTTCCGTCCCCACTTAGAAGAATTAGCACAAAAAGGTGGCTATTCGGAAAAGGTAAAATTCCACGGGTTTGTAACAGATGAAGAAAAAGTTCATCTTCTAAGTAAATCATACGTTGTAGTAAATACATCCATGAAAGAAGGTTGGGGAATAACTAACATAGAGGCAAATGCTTGTGGTACTCCTATTGTGTCTGCTGATTCACCTGGATTACGTGACTCTGTCAAAGTGGGTCTATCCGGTGAACTCTATGAGTACGATAATGTACCAGAACTTACAGCAAAATTAGAAAAATTAATTACAGACAAAGTATATTTAGACAAACTTTCTGAAGGAGCAGTTGAGTGGGCTAACCAATTTTCTTGGGACAAATCTGCTAACGAAATGATGAGAGAGATTGACAAAATTGTTTACCGTTAAGTTATTACCAACCAGAAACAACAGCAAGCAAAATATCATTCGATATTTGCTCTAATATCTGTTCTATCGCTTCATTTCTATTAGCTAATGCATTTGACAACTCATAGTTCAGATAAGAGGAAAAGTTCTTATTCCATATTTCTTCTCGTTTTACATTATCATAGTATATTGCTTTACACCGAACTGTTACCCTTCTTTCTGTTTCCAAAGCACCGCTAGAAACAGCAACTGGAGAATCTGCAATATTTATTATGCTAACTTCTAACCGTGCGTCTCCACCTGGGTTTTCGTTAATGTTGAACGAGTTATCACTTCTAAACTCATCTATCAATGACTGAGCAAGAATATCACGAAAAGTTGGGTTACCATATCCGGAATTGTCAACCACTGGCTGAATATAAATTGATTTCAGGTGCGGTGGTATATTTCCACCTGTGAAAGAATAGCATCCAGATAAAAATACAATGACACTAAGTAATGCTATTATTTTTTTCATTGGTTGATAATATATTGTTGGATAAATGGGTTGTTCTTTCTCTCGCTACCTACTGAAGTCCTTGGTCCATGTCCAGGATAAAGCCAATAGTCATCTTTAAGTGGCAAAATCTTGTCTTTTATACTCTGCATAAGTTGATTAAAATCCCCCCCAGGCAAATCAGTCCTGCCAATGCTTCCTTTGAATATAGTATCGCCAGCAATAACTGTTTTCTCTTCATTATGAATAAAAATCACTCCACCTTCAGTGTGCCCTGGTGTCTCTAACACTCTGAATTTCTGGTGTCCTAATATTAACTCATCACCTTCATTCAAATAATTATCAGCATTTATTCCTCTCATTTCAAAAGGAAGCGGAAATCCACCGACATAGCTATTTGGGTCTTGTAATCTGTACTCATCATCTTTGTGAAGATAAACAGGTACATTGTGTTGCTCCCTCAAATCTGGAGCATCAGCAGTGTGATCCCAATGTGAATGAGTGAGCCATATTTCTTTTAGCTCTGCTCCATTTTCAATCAGTGTACGGTTGATATATTCCAAACTACCTGGAGGTACGTCTATTACTACCGCATAGTTAGTTGAATCGTCAATTACAATAAAAGCATTAGTTACTGCTGGACCAAAAGCTTCATAAATAAGTTTCATTTCGTATAATTTCTTAAGTTTGTAAGAATAAAAAAATAATTTTGGTTTAAAACCATTATAAAACTAACTAAAATTTGAACTATTAAAAAAAAGGTAAACAATGAGCACAGTAATATTATCAGCAACAAGGACACCAATTGGTGGATTTTTAGGAGCTTTGGCTCCACTTTCTGCACCACAATTAGGAGCAGAAACAATTAAAACTGCTATAAAACAAGCTGGCGTAAATTCTGAAGACGTAAACGAAGTAATCATGGGTAATGTATTGACTGCAGGCGTTGGACAAGCACCAGCTAGACAAGCGGCAATCTATGCAGGACTTCCGAAAAAAGTTGAATGTATGACAATCAACAAGGTTTGTGGTTCTGGACTTAAAGCTGTGATGTTAGCCGACCAAGCAATAAAAGCTGGTGATGCTACAACTATAGTTGCAGGTGGTCAAGAGTCAATGTCTAACTCTCCCCACTTCCTTAAAGGAGCGAGAAATGGCTACAAAATGGGTAACACAGAACTAATCGACTCTATGGTACACGATGGGCTTTGGGACGTTTACAACAACTTCCATATGGGTAATGCTGGTGAAATCTGTGCGAGCGAGCATACTTTCAGCCGTGAAGACCAAGATGAGTACGCTATCAGCTCATACAAAAAAGCATTAGCAGCTCAGGAAAATGGTTGGTTCGATGAGGAAATCACTCCTGTGACTATATCAAGTCGTCGTGGCGATGTAACTGTTGACAAAGATGAAGACCCGGGTAAAGTGAAGTTTGAGAAAGTGCCTGACCTAAGAGCTGTATTCAAAAAAGATGGTACCATAACAGCAGCAAATGCTTCTAATTTGAACGATGGTGCTTCTGCATTAGTTGTACAAAGCGAAGAAGCAGCAAAAGCAGCTGGTCACAAGCCATTAGCAAGAATTATTGCTCATTGTTCACACGCGCAAGAGCCAGAGTGGTTCACTACTGCTCCTACTTCTGCAATCCAGAAAGTATTGAAAAAAGCGAATATGGAAGTTGGCGATATTGACTTATTTGAAATAAACGAAGCATTCTCAGTAGTGCCTATGCACTCAATCAAGGAATTGGGAATAGACAGAGAGAAAGTAAATGTACACGGTGGTGCTGTATCTATGGGTCATCCAATCGGTGCTTCTGGTGCTCGTATTCTTACTACTCTTATCTATGCACTGAAGAGAACTGGCGGTAAATACGGCTTGGCTACTCTTTGTATTGGAGGTGGAGAAGCAAACTCTATGATTATTGAGATGATGTAAGTTACATTATAGAATTTAGATACTAGAAAGGAACTTTAATTAAGTCCCTTTTTTTTTATTGACTTGAAATAAATATCTTTTCGTAGAAAACACCATCGATTATAATAAAATAGAAGCCGTTTGGTAATCCAGTTATGATATGATTAGCTGAAACATTATTCTCATTTAGGCTCTTCTTATAAACTTCAGAACCAAGATAGTCTATTATTCTTATTTCACTTTTTTTAAATATATTTTCTACTATAATTTCCCCATTACTTGTAGTTGTAATAAATATTTTTTCTTTTTTACTTTCTTCATTAGTATTAACACTGGTTAAAAAAATCACATTCGGGAAGAAAATATTTGTAGGGCTAAATAATTTTTCTATTACATTTCTAATTGAATCACGAGTTTGATATGAATTGATTTCAATTTCGAATCCATAAGCTCCTCCAAGACCATCAATCCTTTTAATTGTACTTAGATTGAAAATTGTATCTATTTGTCTTACTCTCTCCCTGAAATCTTGATATTTATTACTCAATTCTTTAAAATCAATATACCCTGTATCAATTTCAGAAAGTCCAAATGTTTGGAAGGTGAGGAATGAAAATTCTGTATAATATATTGGAGTATTATAAATATCACAAGAGGCCTGTCCATTACAATTGTCTACAAATATCCCGTCTTCTACATAAGAGCCTTCGACTTTAGAATGTGGCTTACAAAAACAATCATCTTCAACTTGAGAGTTGAGATGCGGTGATATTAATATAAGTAATAGTATTGAGGTAATAAGTAAAAAATGTTTCATCAATTACTCCGTAAATTATTATAAATACTTATTTTATTTATTAAAATGACAGCGTTAATACAAATATCAACCCATTAAAATTAAATATAGTTACAAATTGTCGAAGATTTTATTAGATTAATCAAAATTAAAACCAAACAAAGTAAAATAAAATGAAATTAGGAGCATTTTCGGTAAGTCTGAATGTAAAACACTTAGCCAAATCGAAAGAATTTTATGAGCAACTCGGGTTCTACGAGTTCGCGGGCAGTATGGAACACAACTACTTGATTATGAAGAACGAGGACACACTCATTGGTCTGTTCCACGGTATGTTCGACAATAATATACTGACTTTCAACCCCGGTTGGGATCAAGATGCCAATGAGTTAGATGAGTTCACAGATGTACGAGACATACAAAAAGAGCTAAAAGAAAAAGGAATCGGTATTATCAACGAAACAGATGAGTCTGCGGAAGGACCCGGCAGCTTTGTTATCCTTGACCCTGATGGTAATGCAATATTGATTGACAAGCATAGGTGAGGTTTTAATTAACCTAAACCCACCTAAATCCTCCCTTATCAGGGAGGACTTCAAAGTAATTAGCTCCTTCTTGTTAAAGGAGGTTGGGAGGATTTGCTATTAACAAATCTATGGGTAGACGGAAATCTGTCATTGCGAACGAAGTGTGACAACCTAACTAAGGACAGCCGCGTCCTTTCAGTCCTCGCTGTGACAAGCATAAAAAAAACTCCCAGCTAAATCGATTAGTTGGGAGTTTTGTAAATTTAATATTGTTTTAGAGACTATGAGTTTATTGCTTTCTCAACGTCTTTAGTTATTTTCTTCGGTGTAGTTTGTGACGCATATCTATCAATAGGTTTTCCGTTTTTGTCAATCAAAAACTTAGTGAAGTTCCATTTGATATCATCTGTAATCAAGCCAGACTGCTCAGATTTCAAAAATTTGTAAAGAGGAGCAGCATTGTCACCGTTTACATCAACCTTCTCGAACATTGGGAAATTGACAGAGAATTTAGTTGTGCAGAAACTCTTGATTTCTTCATTGCTACCTGGCTCTTGCCCACCAAACTGATTACAAGGAAAACCAAGTACAACAAATCCTTCATCTTTGTACTGTTCGTATAGTTCCTGAAGACCTTCGTATTGAGGCGTGAACCCACACTGGCTTGCAGTGTTAACTATTAGCATTACCTTTCCTTCGTAATTGCTTAGTGGTACTTCATTTCCATCGATGTCATTAACAATATAGTCATATACAGAATCAGTAGCTGGCATAACTTTACCTTTCGTATTTTGTGAAATAACAAATATTGAAATAAGAACTACAGGGATTAATATAAGTAGCTTTTTCATATCAATATCCTCATTTTAATTATAAAAATTATTATTTCTCAAAAACGATTGGTTCACAATCACATTGTTGTTGAACAATTATTTTTGCAGCTTTTGCTGACTCTAAGCTTGAGTAATTACCAATTACTACTGCAAACTTATTGTCTCCATCTATTGATTTACTTTTTACTTCAGTTCTCATTCTCTTTCTTAGGAACTTCTTCATTTCGTTTTCTGCACTCTTTTTGTTGTCAAATAGACCAACTTGAAGTCCATAATAACCAGTCTTAGTTACAACTGTTTCAGCAACTTCCGCAACTTCTTTTTGAACTTCAATATTAGAATCAGTTGTAACTTCCGAAGCTGTTAATTCTGCCTCTTCTACTACAGGAGTACTATCTTTGCTCTTCGTAGCCAGTTTTTCTTGTTGTTCTTTTACAATTTGAGATGGATGTGTCTTGTCTTCTGTTTCGTCTATTGTAATTCTTTGTCTTATTACTCTATGATTATTATTACTTATAGCTAAGTTGCCATCATTATTATTAGTTATCTTCTGTATTCTAACAGGTTGTGACTTGATAACTGAGTTTGATTCTGACTCTGGTTTTTCCACTTCTCTTGGAACTTCTCTTTCTCTTACCATACCAATCTTTTTGGGTTCTTCCCTGTTCAAATCTCTCATTTGATTTGGCTGTGAGTCATTGTCTTTTCTCATAACTGGAGCAGCTTTTCTTTCAATAGTAGTACTATTATTATCAGATTCTAATATTGTGGATCTGTTCGATGCTATCCCATCAGCAATTCTTATCATTTCAGATGCGGCCAATATATATTCAGACTGCGGGTACTTTGTACGGAAATAATTAAGCTCGTATTTAGCTTTATTTAATTCCCCTTTCAGAGCATAATACTGTATTATTCTCCAATAAGCATCGTCAGCCCATTTACTTTCTGGGTGATTAGCAACAATTTTTTTAAATATATCGATTGACTTATGAGTGTCGTCTATCACTACCGCAAGCAATAACTTTACGCCAGGATCATTGGGATACTCTACCAATAAGTCTGGAATATGAGACTTTACCTCTACTATTTTGCCTTGTGCTACCAGATCAAGGTATGAGTCAATATCAGGTGTTTTTGATTGTGCTACTACAAACGCAGATAGCCACAGAATTAGGATTAAATTTCTCATGCTTTCCCCCAGAGAATTTATTATAATTTGTTTCTTTTTATGCTGTTCATACTAAAATATAAATATAATTTGAATTATGGAAATATGTGAGTAAATTTATAATTGTAAGATACAATCATTCAATATTTTAATGAAAAAGAAAATTAATTTACTATTTGCAGCAGGTGGGACTGGGGGACATCTTTTCCCAGCAACAGCTGTAGCCCAATATTTAAAATCAAAATACGAAGATAGAATTAACTGTATATTTATTGGTACTGAAAAAAGAATAGAGTCGATTAAGGTGCCCAAACTTGGTTTTGATTATCATAGTATGCCTATTACTGCTTTCCCTGGTAAAAACATAAATGGATTGAAATATCCAATTACATTTATAAAGTCAATATCTGCAGCTCGTAGAGTTATAAAAAAAAATGACATTGACGCTGTTATATGCACTGGCGCTTACATTAGCTATCCACCTGGATTGGCAGCTAATAGACTAAAAAGAAAACTCTTCCTAATGGAATCTAATGTTAACCCAGGTAAGAGTATATTATGGTTGGCTAACAATGCTAGCAGAATATACACTTCCTATGCTGAGAGTTCTAAGTTTTTCGACCCATCAGTAATCAATAACATCAAATGTTTGGGTAATCCAGTTAGAAGTGACATACTCAACTTACCAGATAAGAATGCTGCTTATGAAAAATTTGGGTCAGATAGCAACAAGAAAACTATTTTTATTTTTGGTGGAAGTTTAGGTGCACAATCTATAAATAGATTCATCGAAAAGAACTTACAAGAGTTAGATTTGTTAGATGTGAATGTAATCTGGCAAACAGGAAAAAACTATGTGTTTCCTGCTTCTTTACCTAGCAATGTTCATATTACAGAATTTATAGATGATATGGGTGAAGCATATTCAATTTCAGATTTGATAATAGCTCGTTCTGGAGCAACTACAGTCGCGGAATTGTCTGTATTGGGTAAACCTTCTATATTGGTTCCATTGCCCTCTGCAGCTAATAATGAGCAGTATGAGAATGCAAAAATGTTAGATGAATCGGGTGCCGCAATATTATTAAAAGACTCTGATATTGATACTGAACTAATGAAGCATTTGAAATCAATTATTCATAATCCAGAAAGATTAAAAGAAATGACAGAAAAAGTTAAAAACTTTTCTAAACCAGATGCAGTTATGGACATTGCTGATGATATTATCAGAACTATTGATCCAACGTTTGTTTAGTAAACTCATCCAAAGCAGTTTTTATCTTCTTTGGAGATATTTCAACACTATCAGAGCTATCAGACTTGACAACCAGACTTATGCCTGATTTTGGTGCAAACTTTATTAATTCTCGCTCAATTGACTTACTAAAAACCAAAACAGGTGTATTGTAAGTACCTGCTATATGCACAAGCGAGGTGTCAGCAGTAATTAAACCATTGCAACTATCAATGTATTGGTATGTAGCTTCTATTGATTGTGTTGTTAGTATATCATAACCACTTCTTTTAGATAATTCTTCTACAACCTTTTTGTTATTAGGAGCTGTTATTAACTTTACTTTCACATTTCTATTTATTAAATCATTCAGAATTTGTGAACCTAACTCAATGCCTATACTTTTTGATTCACTGCTTGCTGCTACATTGAATAAATAGTACTTTTCTTCATTATCGTTTGTAGATTTATCGTACGGTAGTGGATAGTTTATATTGAAATTCGGTTCAATATTCAATGCTCTCAAAGTAGATAGTATTCTGTCTTGAAAGTGAGAATAATCTCTATTGAACTCAGTTACATCTATATCGAATACTGAATTCTTATCTCGTATGAAGCCAATACTTTCTTTAGCATTCGTAACACTAGCTATTATTTGTGATTCTTGACTAAAGTGGTCTTTTGGTTCAATAAGAATATCATATTTCCTACTTCTGAGTTTCATTAATATTGGAATTGCTTTCAATGGGTTTTTGTCCCAAACTATCACATCATTTACAAATTCATCTTTACTAATTACTCTGTGATTATCCCGACTTGCAAGAACATCTATTGAGTTATCAGCTGAACTTTCAGATAACTGGGCCAGTAATGGACGAGAAAGAACCATATCTCCGATTCTTCCTAACCTTATAATTAGTATTTTTTTTGCTTTTGTAGTCATAACTGTCACAAAAGTAATTAAATTTAATAAATTTATATTTTGGAATGGAATTTGCATTTATATAAATTGATAAACAACAAACAGGTTTTAGATGAATAAGAATAATACTGAACAGAACTTTTTTGATTTGAATGAACATAACAGCTTACAAGTTGGAGTGTTTACCATTCTTATTTTGTTATTTTCACTATTATTTTACTTCCTAATGGTACCCGCTGCCGAAATGATGTTTGAGGGGTATTTACTTGGAGTTGTTACTTACGATGGTACCGATGTTCACTATTTGTTAGATACTGGTTCTGCTAAAAAGACTACTGACTTTTATACTTCATGGGCAGTTGACGTATACAGAGGCACCCCCCAGGAAGCCAGATATTGGTTTAACCCTCTACTTTCTTTATCTATCCCTAGTTTAATATTTGGTTCATTTTTAGCATTTTTCCTATCTGCACTTTTACCTCAAAATTTAGGTTATATAAGGCAAAAAATTGAAAGGGAAACTGCTGGTTTATTGGATGAAATATGTCTGAAACTATATGGTTTTCATAGCGAACAAGAAAGAAACATATTAAGAAAACAGTTATTGAATGCTGACTTAAGAGATTTACACGATTTTGAAAGAGATTGGAATATGGGTCTTGAAGATTTGAGAACACTTCACCGAGCTATCATCTGGCAGAATTCGAATATAATAAGAAAGATTATAGGGTTGAATAGTGGAATAAAAGTTTATTTAAGGTTCTACTTCACAGAAAGATATTCAAATAATATAATAGGTTCTGTTTACATTGGTGCTGCGAGTTTGATTATAATAATTGGCCTAAGAGGTTTAAAATTTATCCCCTCTAATGAGCCATCATTAGTACTTTTTGCTTTAGGATTAGAGTTCACACTTCTGATTGTTTATGCAATAACACTTATGTACACTAGAAATGAGACAGATGATCCACCATTGAACTCAGGAAGTTCATCATCAGGTGAATCTCTAGCTGATATCGGTACGAATAGAGAAGTTGAGAAATTGTTGAAAGCATTTGTTAGGCAAAGTAAAAAATAGAAAAATATGGCATTGGAATTAATTGATGAAAAGCTAGAAGGTTTAAAGCTTTTTGAACCTAAAGTCTATAGTGATAATAGAGGTTGGTTTTATGAAAGCTGGCGAAAAGATGATCTTACCAAGCATGGAATTAATTCCAATTTTATTCAAGACAACCACTCATTATCTAAGAAAAATGTAATCAGAGGTATGCACTTCCAACACTCTCCCCCTCAAGGTAAATTAATCAGAGTAACTAACGGCTCTGCTCAAGTAGTAGAAGTAGATATAAGATCCAACTCGAAAACTTTTGGTCAATGGGAAAGCTTCGATTTATCAGCAGTCAATAAGCGGATATTGTGGGTTCCCCCTGGCTTTGCAAATGGATTCCTAGCTCTTGAAGACGATACTGAAGTTCAGTACAAAGTTACTAATTATTGGAATCCAGAAGGTGAATCTAATATTCGGTTCGATGACCAAGAAATTGGAATAAATTGGCAAACAAAAAATCCCATTACAAGTGATAGAGATAAGACTGCTATGTTACTATCTGAATGGGAAGCTAAAGCCTTTAAATTTTAATATTGAAGTTCTATATTAGACTTTTACTTTTCTTACATACACACATCAAATTTTTTTTAAAGCATTGATTTTAATCTAAACAAATCAAACTTTCATAGTTATTTTTATTTAAATATTTATATTGCAAAATCGTTTTTAATCTAAATAAAAATTAATACTTAAGTTGATTCAATTTCAGATTTAGTATTCAATTTACCTTATTCTTAAATTAACTTTTAGGGTAGCAAACATGAAAAGTGTTATAACGTGTGATACTGAGGGTGTGATCAAAACAATGAACACTGGCGCTATTAAACTTTTTGGATATGACAAAGAAGAAATAATAGACAAAAAAAGAGTATCGCTATTTTCTCCTGGTGAAATAGTGTTACAGAATGTGGCAGGTTGGCTTAATAAAGCTAAGGAAGAAGGAAAGTATGAAGGAAAAACTATATTTGTAAACAAAGAAGGCAGAAAAATAAATGCCAAAATAAAAATAACGCCTTTATACAATGATGGTAAAGACCAACCAATGACAGGTTATTGTGGTATTACAGAAGAGATAGATGAAGAAGTAGATGTAAAGATAAATACCTCAACCAAGCTAATCAAAGCGTTAGCTATTACACGGATGCCTTTTGTTTCTGCTGTAATTATGCCTGGACTAATAGGTGGGGCATTTGTCTCAGCATATTTAGCACAATCTATTACTGGGTTTGAATTTAACACTTTCTATTTCATATTATGTATGGTAGGATTAGCGTTGCTTCACCTTGGTTCAAATGTAATGAATGATTACTTTGATGTTAAAGACGGCACAGATGGTGCTAACAATAAATATTTCACACAATATTCTGGTGGTAGCAGAGCTATAGAATTAGGCTTGATAACCTTAAATGGTACCAAAAATCTAGGATTATCATTACTTGCCGTATCACTAGTAATTGGATTATATTTGACTTTGAATGTTGGAATTACAGCATTATATATTGGTATAGCAGGTCTATTCCTAGGTTATTTTTACACCGCTCCTCCACTGAGATTAGTTGCTCGCCGTGGATTAGGTGAACTCTCTATAGTGCTTGCATTCGGCCCTTTAGTAACTATGGGAGTTGCGTATATTCTGACACAAGATATTACTTTGGGTAGTTTTTTAGTAGGTGTTCCAGCCGGTCTATTAACAGCGAATATACTTCTTATAAATCAATTCCCAGATGCTGAATCTGATGCCAAAACTGGAAAGAATCATTTGGTAGTTACATACGGTAAGAAGAAATCTACGACAATTTATTTTGCAATATTGCTTGGCTCTTTTGTAGCAAATATACTTTTGTGGAATTCTTATTTCCCGGATAACATTGCTTATCTAATAGTTTCATTAATATCTTTCGCTTTTGGATTCAAGGTTTGGACCAAGATTAGACAAGATTACAAAAAAAGAGAACTGGTTAAGCAAAATATAAATACTATAGCTCTTTCAGCGCTAACAGGATTAGCAACTGCATTAGCTTTGTGGTTTGGGTAGAATATTTCTTAAGGAAAGTGGCAAAAGTCTAATCAATTAAACTTTTGTCACTTCTCTTCAATCAGATTCTTATTCTTATCTTTATTTTCAATAAATAACTTATTCAATTCCTCGAATATTTCTGTTGCCACATCATCATCAATATCTATTATAGAGGCATCATTTCCATATACTGTTGCTGCTGTATCTATTTCAATAGTTGCTAAATCAAGCCTTCTTTGGAAATAAGTAGATCTCTTATGAAGTGTCTGAATCTTCTCAATAGGAATTACAGAAATCTTTTGGAACCAAAACCCTTGCTTTACAAAAATTTGATCATCTATAACATTATAGCCCCTATACTGATATCTAATGTATGCAGCAAAAGCAATTATTGGTATAAGTACCAGAAGAATCCAAAAGCTGTCAAATGCAAAATATAGCCCTACACCAAAAGGGACAGAGTATACTAAGTATCGTATAGCTGCTCTTCTTATAGTTTTTGGACTTACTTTATTAAATTCAAAAGGAAGTTCTACTCCTCTAATTTGAAATATGATATCTTTTATTTGACTAATCTTTGCAAAAGGAATAGCTGTTTCTGATTTTGCTTTTGTTCCATCTCCACCACCAAAGCCAGCTGTTTGCATATCTAATCTATAAAAGTTTAATTTTCTAGTAATTGGGTTAGATTTTATTGCCATCATCTGTAGCTTTTTTAAAGGTATTGCACTTATCTTTGTAGAGAACAACCCTTGTGAGGTAAGAAGCTTACCACGTTCACTAACTAACTTGAATTTGTGGTATGTATTTACCGTAAGCAAGATATCAATTAACCAAGAAATGAAAAGAATAGAAAATACTCCAAGAATAGCATAAAGTGTTAGCATAAATATATCCATCTGCTTTATGTAATCTTTGTATCCTGACTCCAATATTTGTTCAAGCTGATTAGTCCAGTTTGGACTAAATTGTGAAACCATAGAAAAAATCCAAGCTGATGCAGCTAGTACTATTGGTCTAAACCTAAGAGCTCCGTATCGGATAGTATCCATTAGACTCATTGAGAATATAACATTCTCTTCAACCTCTTCCACTAAATCATCTGACTCAAATGACTCTGAATTATCCTCATTTTTTTCAGCTTCTTTTTCGTTCTGATAAGTCCTTACAACTTCTTTGATATGATGAGCATCTGATTTCGAAACACTATCCAATACACCCTCAGTAGTAGCATCACCAGCAGTTTCAAGCTGAACTTTTGCAATATTTAATATTTTATGCACAAAGTTCTGAGTAACTGATATATTTTGAATTCTCTCAATTTTTATGTGTCTTTCTTTCTTGCTAAATATTCCAGATCGAATAATTACTTCTGAATCAGATATACTGTAATCAAAGTAGTAGTAATTTAAAATCAGTCCAGGTAAAACAAAAAAACCTATAAATATAGAGATAAGTATATATATCCAGTCCTCGGTATTTCCACCATACAGGACAAAGACAATAGGAAATGCTATATTAGGTAGAGTCGTTATTAGTCTATAGATTATTGTAAGAGGATGTAACCGTTTTTCCCATATACCATTTTCATGGTTTATCATACGGCATCCTCTATCGTATATTCTTTTAATTTACTTTGTAACTCTTGTGCGTAGTAATGAGGCAAACCCGGTATTACCAAATCGGCTCCTTTAGTCCCAGCTGTGTAAACCACTAAGCTAGACAGTCCAAATATTCTTTCTACAATATTCTGAGCAATATCTATGTGTTGGATTCTACAATAAGGTGCTGTTGAAGATATTTTTGTTACTACCCCCCTTTTGAGAAAAAGTTCATCGTCCTTCAATTCGAAGAACCAATTATTATATTTCAGTTTCGGGAATACAATTGTGAAAATAGCTCCTAAAACAAAAATTATTAAAGGAAGGAAGCCAAAAAATAGTGGCCAATTATCCATCTCGGATAAAACAAAATAATCAAAAACAAAGCTTATAATTATTAAAAATAATGTTCTACGTATGTAGTAGATAACCCATACGGATTTTACATCGGGGTTTAATTGCATCATAATATTACCTTTTCTCTGCCGTAGTAGTAAAAAATATATAAATATTGTAAATTTGAGAAATATCTTTAACCCAAATATAAAAGCATTTCATGAGCAATCAAGAATTATATTCAGAAATAGACGTAAATGTCGATGTAGCTAAAGAACTAGGACTAACTGAAGCGGAATATGGTAAAATAGTAGAAGTATTGGGAAGAATTCCAACTTATACTGAATTGGGCGTATATTCTGTAATGTGGAGTGAACACTGTTCTTATAAGAATTCAATTCTTCAATTAAAAACATTACCACGTTCTGGTAAGAACTTGTTAGTTGAAGCAGGTGAAGAAAACGCAGGACTAATTGATATAGGTGATGGATACGGTATAGCTTTCAAGATAGAAAGTCATAATCACCCATCCGCAATCGAACCTTTCCAAGGAGCTGCAACTGGTGTTGGTGGTATTCTTAGAGATATTTTCTCTATGGGTGCAAGACCAATAGCTGCTTTAAACTCCCTTAGATTTGGTAAACTGGATGATGAAAGAACTAAATACTTACTACGTGGAGTGGTAAAAGGAATTAGCCACTATGGTAACTGCTTTGGTGTTCCAACAGTAGGTGGTGAGATATATTTTGACAATAGCTACAAAGGTAATCCTCTTGTTAACGCTATGGCAGTTGGGATAGTAGAAGTTGGGAAGACAGCTTCGGCAGCTGCACAAGGTGTAGGCAATCCTGTTTTTATATTTGGAAGTAGTACTGGTCGTGATGGTATTCACGGTGCTTCGTTGCTTGCCTCTCGTGAGTTCGATGAGCACACTGAAGATATGAGACCAACTGTACAGGTTGGTGACCCCTTCGAAGAGAAAAAATTATTAGAAGCAACCTTAGAAATGATAGACAAGGGATTAATAGTTAGCGTTCAAGATATGGGTGCAGCTGGAATTTCTTGCTCAACTTCTGAAATGAGTGCCACAAATGGTTTAGGAATGGATGTTGAGTTAGATGATATTCCACTACGTGAAACTGATATGTCAGCTTATGAAATTATGCTTTCAGAATCGCAAGAAAGAATGCTCGCTGTAATTGCAAAAGGTAAAGAGAAAGAAGCATTAGCAATAGCTGAAAAATGGGACATAGCAATGAAAGAAGTTGCTATAGTAACAGACAAAAATGAAATAAATTTGAATTATCAAGGTAAGAAAGTGGCTCAATTAGATGCTCACTCGCTTGTTCTTGGTGGTGGAGCTCCAGTATATGTTCGTGAAGCTAAGAAGCCAGCATATATGGAAGAGACTCTTAACTATGACTTAGATAGCTTAAAGACAGATTTGAGTCAAACTGAGGTATTCTATAAATTATTAACTGACCCTACTATCGCATCTAAACGTTGGGTATATGAGCAGTATGATTCTCAAGTGAGAACTAACACTGTAAATATAAAAGGCGATGCCGCAGTAATGAGAATAAAAGAAATACCTGGCAAAGGATTGGCAGTAAAAACTGATTGTAACAGTACTCATGTTTACTTGAATCCTTATAAAGGCGGTATGGCTGCAGTTTGCGAGTCAGCTAGAAATGTAGCTTGTGTTGGTGCTAAGCCAGTAGCAATAACTAACTGCTTGAATTTCGGTAATCCTTATGACCCAGAAGTTTACTACCAATTTTCGGAAGCAATCAAAGGAATGGGCGATGCATGTAGAAGATTAGAAACACCAGTAACTGGAGGTAATGTTTCGTTCCACAATGAGACTAAGACAAGTGCAATCAACCCAACTCCAACAATTGGTATGCTTGGTTTAATTGATGACTTGAATAAAGTAATGTCTTTTGAGTTCAAGAATGAAGGAGATGATATTTACCTACTTGGCTCTGACAGAAAAGAAATCGGTGGTAGCCAGTACTTAAAGACAATATTTGACTTGGTAGCAGGTGATGCACCTGATATTGATATTGATGAAGAAGCAAGCTTGATCGAAGCGATATTGAAACTAATTGGCGAAGAAGTTATCAACTCTGCTCACGACACATCGGAAGGTGGAATAGCAATCTGCTTGGCAGAGAAAGCTATGGCGTCTGACGGATTGGGATGTGAAGTAAATATAGAAAATGACAATGCTGGATTATTTGGTGAATCACACAGCAGAATTATTATATCTGCATCACCAGAGGATGCTACTCGTATATCAGAGATAGCCGTTGAACATAACTTAGGCCTTCTGAAAATGGGTAAAGTAGTACAAGACAACTTCAAGATAAACAATAGCATCAATGAGCCAATTGAAAAAATGTCTGAAGCTTATGAGTCTGCATTACCAAAGATTATGGATAAATAAGGAATAATAAAATGAAAAATTTATTTGCAATATTATTAATGTCAGTATCATTGGTATTCTTAGGTTGTGATGAAAACAGCACTGACTCAGATGGAGATAACTTTTCACTTGGCTTAGTCGGTGGTATAGTTTGGAATTATGGCGTGTATAACACAAATGAAAGTGGAGAGCCAACAGGTGACGAGCTTTCTGAAGAGTCAATAACTCTTGGTTCAGAAGCAGAATATGAAGGCAAATCTGCACACTCAATGAATTATAACACATTAGGTGAAGATGGGCAATTATTCACCCATATATCTAAAGACGGAGAAGGAATATACTTATACTTGGGTGAGATTGATGTAAATCAATTTGACGGAGTAGAACCCGATACAGATACTAAAATACCTATCCTTATTCCAGGTTGGATAAAAATATATGACTTTAATCAAGACAACTGGGAATCTTTCTTTGTTGAGTTAGATCAAGTAATTGTTCAAGATACAGTAAAAGGAAAATTGATTATAAGCGGTTCTAAAGTAGGAACAGAAACAGTTAACTACCAAGAAGATGATTACACTGCTTTACTTTCAAACTTATCAATTGAAGTAGAAGCAATGGTAGCATCACCTACACTTAGTGTAAATGAAAAAGTAAAATCAAATCTTAAATTTAGCTTTGTCGAAGGTGTAGGAATCTATTCTATAATGCAAGAAGAAAATGTTTTGCTAGGAATTGAGAATGACATAATTCAGGTAATGAAAAGTGGTTCTCTTTTACTAGAAGAATAGAAATATAATAAATATCTAATTTAGAACTCCCAGCTTAAAGAATTAGGTGGGAGTTTTTTTTATGTTTTCCAATACAATCTCACCAAATCAAAAAAATCCATATATTTATAAATCTATTTTCGAACTCTATTGAAATTGATTTTATAATGGCGGAAAGACCACTAAATGAGCTACCACTAACCTACATAAAAGGAGTAGGCCCCAAGCGTGCAGAAGCACTCGCCAAAGAGGGTATTGTGACTCCTACGGATTTGATTCGCTACTTCCCAAAGGATTATATCAATAGGGATTCTTCGCAAACCCTGGCATCGATTAAGCAATTCCTCAGCAGTAGTGAAATAGACTTATTTGATGAGCCAAGCCAAATACGAAAGACGGAATACTCATTCGTGGTCGATGTAGTAAAAACACAATCACGTAAACTCAGGAACAGGAAAAAGCTATTTGCACTTACCGTAAGTGATGAGAGCAAGGTGAACGCAACTATCAACTTTTGGGCAAATGCTCACTTCTTTGAAAAGCAATACAAAGTTGACCAGAAGCTGCTAATTAGCGGAAAGCCAGAGTTATCGAAATATGGTCTGCAATTCAGCCACCCGGAGATTGATATTATCGACAAAAATGAGTTAGAGGAATTCAAAGATGAGGGGATATTACCCCTTTACAGAATACCTACCACTTTTATCAAGGTTGGGCTGCGTAATCGTCCGCTGAGAGAAATAATTAAGATTTGCTTAGATGCACATCTGAATGAAATTCAAGAAACATTAGACCAAAAAATAATAAAAGCAGAGGGCTTACTTGGATTACTGGAAGCGACGGAATATCTCCACTACCCACCAAACTTAGAGCAACTGAAAAAAGCAAAGAAACGATTCAAATTTGAGGAGATGTTATTCTATCAACTGTCTATTCTCTCGCAAGTGCGTGATTTTGTAGAAACAGAAAAGGCAATTCCACTCGGTCAGAAATTAAGTAAAGCAAAAGAACTACTCAGCAGTTTTCCCTTTGAACTAACTGAAGACCAACGCAATGCACTCAACACAATCTGGAGTCGGTTGAAAGCCGACATTCCTATGAATGTGTTACTTCAAGGAGACGTGGGTAGCGGTAAGACCATAGTAGCATTTGTGTCGATGATGATGGCCGTGGACAGTGGCTATCAGACACTGATAATGGCACCTACAGAAATATTAGCAAAGCAACATTACAAAAGCTTACAAAAGCTATTGCCAGAGGGAGTTACCACAGAATTGCTCGTTGGTGGAATGAAGAAAAAAGAGAAATCAGAAGCATTGGCTAAGATTGCTACTGGACTGACTAATATCATAATCGGTACTCACGCAGTTTTTCAGGATAAGGTTGCGTATAACAATTTAGCTTATGTAGTAATTGATGAACAACACCGATTTGGAGTTGACCAAAGGTCAATGCTCCGAGAGTTAGGCAAAATATCTGGCGATAAGACTACAGTGCCTCATATTTTGCTAATGACTGCTACGCCTATCCCCCGCACCTTGGCAATGACAAAATATACTGATCTGGAAGTGATACAAATCAAAGAAAAGCCAGCCCACAGAAAAGAGATATTGACCAAAGTACGGTTCGAAAACAGCTTACCAAAAATATACAAATTCATAGATGATGAGGTAAGCAAAGGGCGGCAGGCATATATTGTCTATCCATTGGTAGATGAATCGGAGAAGTTAACTGATCTAAAGTCAGCAACCGAACACTATGTTAAATTAGATAAAGAAATATTTCCAAATCTCAAATGTGGGTTACTCCACGGTAAAATGCACTGGAAAGAGAAAGACGAAGTAATGCAAGAGTTTGCAGATGGCAAATACGATATTCTTATATCAACTACAGTAATAGAAGTTGGGATTGACGTGCCAAATTCGACGATAATATTGATTGAAAATGCGGAACGATTTGGTCTATCGCAACTGCATCAGCTGCGTGGGCGTGTTGGTCGAGGCGAACATCAATCCTATTGCATTTTAGTTGGTTCAGAGAAATATAAGAATCCTTACAAATTAAAGCTGGCCGATATTCCTGCGGTACGACGACTCTCTGCATTAGAGACTACTAGCGATGGATTTGACCTTTCAGAAATTGATTTGGAGTTGCGTGGCCCAGGGGATTTCCTCGGTACAAAGCAATCAGGGTTACCAGACTTTATGTTTGTTGATATAGTTGAGGACGTAAATATAATTGGTGATGCTAAGCATTTAGCGCATCAGATAATAGAAAACAATTTTTCTTCATTAGAGCGAACTAAGCATACATTCGATAAAAACAAAGAAAAAACTCAGTACATAACTATTGGTTAGTTCTAATCGTCTTTCTCAACTGTTTCCAAAGTTAATCCGTGTGGCTTCGATCTGCCATTGCTATCTACATTTACGAATACAATTTTGTCTATATTAACAATCACAGTCTGTGTATCTTTAACTCTTGCTACACACTTCAATGTTAGAGAAGTGCGACCAAGTGCAGTCAATTCGCAACCTATTTCGATAATATCACCACGGAAAGCAGGGCTAACAAACTCAATTTCAGACATGTATTTTGTAACTACATGATTATCATTGAGTTGGCACATTACAAATATAGATGCTTCTTCGTCTATCCATTCCATAAGTACACCACCCATCAGTGCTCCTGAAGGGCTAAGATCTGGTGGTTTGACTAATTTTCTTGTTCTAAACAGCATCCTTATTCTCCGCAATTGAACCCATTGTTTTCCCATGTGGTCTTGGTCTTCCGTTAGGGTCAACGTGGACTAACACAATTTCATCTATTTTAATAATTGTAGTCATAGTGTTCTTCACTCTGACTTCACATTTTATTGTGATTGATGTATTACCAACGTTTATTGTCTCACATCCAATTTCAATAATATCATTGTTAAACGCTGGATTAACGAAGTCAATCTCTGACATGTACTTAGTCACAATGTGATTATCATCGAGCTGACACATTGCATAAATAGCTGCTTCTTCATCTATCCACTTCAGCAATTGCCCACCGAATAATGTTTCAGCAGGATTCAAGTCCGGTGGACTAACTAATTTTCTTGTTTTAAATATCATAATTCAATTTTTATTTATTTAACCCACTCGTTCCATCTGTCAGGGTCGTGTCCCACAGTTGCATCACTTCCATTTCGTACCAATGGTGTTTTAAGTAAGTCATTATTTTCTAATAGCTCCTCTGCTACATCATAAGTCATAAACTGCAATCCCTTGTCTTTGTATGCTTTACCTTCTTCATCTATCATATTATCTATCCCAACCTTATTCGCGATATTATTAAGCTCTCCTTTGCTCAATTCCTTTTCATTTAAATCTCGGAAATGAGGAGTTATTCTCCTTTCTTTAAAAAATCTAATCGCTTTCTTTGTTTCCTTGCACTTCTTAGTGCCCATAATCTGTATATTCATCACACTATTTCTTTTATTGACCAATTCAATTTCTTACCCGAATTAAATGGTACCACGCTTCCATATTTTTCAGGAATAACAAATTCTTTTCGCTCTAATGTCACACGTTTGTCATTGGGTTTTAGTCCATAATTTTTGACAGCATTGTCAGAGACGAAAGCTTGCAAATTGTCTAATTTCCAATTATCCTCAAATATATGTGCTAAATATTGCAATGCAAAAGGCGATGTAAAACAACCAGCTGAGCAATAAGCAGATTCCTTATTTTCAACAGGATGAGGAGCTGAATCGCTACCGAAAGATAGCTTTGGGTGTGCCGAAAGTGCCGCTTCGAGCAGTGCTTCCATATCCTCTGGTCTCTTTGCTATTGGCTTACAGAAGTTATGTGGCTGCATTAGCACTCCTACAACATCATCGAGAGTGATGCACAAATGTTGCAAAGTAACTGTAGCATGCAGATTATCATACTTATCTAATAGTTCCACAGCACCCTTTGTAGTAATATGTTCCATAACAATCATCAGCTTAGGGAATTCAGTAGCCAAGTGCTTGTATATTTCGAGAAACTCAGTTTCCCTATCCATAACAAAGCCATGAGTCTCACCGTGAACAAGGAGTGGTATTTCCATTTCTTCCATTAGTCTAAGTGTGTCAAAAGCATCTTCAATCGCTTTTATACCCTCGTCGCTATTTGTAGTCGCTCCTGCTGGATATAGCTTTATTGCTTTTATTTTATCTTTGACTGAAAGTAGGAAATTCTTGCTATATTTCTTGAAAAATATAGTCATCAATGGTTCAAATTTGTAATCACCAATGGAGTCGGATATTTCATTTATGTAGTCAACCAAACGCTTCTCATTGTCAACTGGTGGTACCAAATTCGGCATTATTATTCCACCAGAAAAAGATTCTGCACTGTGTGGTGCAACTTCTTTAAGCATATCCCCTTCACGGAAATGAATGTGCATATCGTAAGGGTTATTTAAAATCAATGTGTCTTTCATATATTTACTAAATTTTCGTTTTTTTCTATTACTTTTTCTATCATACTGAAATCTGATAAGATATCAGGGCCATCGCTTGTTATAGCAACATTATGCTCAAAGTGAGCTGACATTTCCCTGTCTTTAGTCACTATTGTCCATTTATCCGAAAGTTCTTCGACTTCAAAGGTACCAACATTTATCATTGGTTCTAGTGCAAGAGTCATACCCCTTTTTAGAACTCTTCCCTTACCTGCATGACCGAAGTTCGGTACTTGTGGGTCTTCGTGTAATCTTCGACCAAGTCCGTGACCGACCAAAGACCTTACTACGCTAAAGCCTCTTTCTTCACAATATGTCTGGATAGCATTACCAATATCGCCTACGTGATTACCAATTACACATTTCTCAATCCCTTTGTAAAGCGATTCCTTCGTTACTTCGAGTAACTCTTTTGTTCTCTCGGAAACTTCACCTATTGCAAATGTATAAGCGTGGTCGCCATAATATTTATTCTTCAGCACACCACAATCTATAGATACAATATCGCCACTCACTAATGGCTTATCCGTTGGCAACCCGTGTACTACGGCCTCGTTAACAGATGTAAGAAGCGTACTCGGGCAGCCATAAAGACCAAGAAAACCCGGTACTGCATCATTATCCCTTATGAACTCTTCAGCTAATTTGTTAAGTTCAGTTGTTGTTGTTCCCTCTTCTATTATCTCAGCTACTGTAGCTAAAGTTTTAGAAACCATAAGAGCAGATTCCCTCATAATCTCTATTTGCGATGGGCTTTTATAATGTATCATGTAGTCCTCTGATTTGGGTATTTTATCCCAATAAAAAATCTAAATCTTGAGTATTATCTAACTCGCAAGCGTCTTTACCTTTTTTAAAAATTCTGATTGTGTGGTCACCCAACAATTCTACTTTTTCATTTTCTATTCTTAATATCGAGCCCTCTCTCAAACCAACAACTAGGTTGTCATTTTGGAAATGATACTCATTTATTCTTTTCTCACGAGTCTCACCTTTGTGAGTTGATGTCGGGTCTGGGTCTAAGTAATGTGGATTTATGTTAAACGTTACTAAATTCAATGAATCGAATGACGGTGGATAGACAATAGGCATATCGTTAGTAGTCTTCACACTCGGTCCAGCAATATTGCTGCCAGCACTCGTGCCCATATATCTTGTGCCACTGCGAACTTCATTTCTTATCAGGCCAACTAAATCATTTTCATATAAAGTCTTTAACAAAAGAAATGTATTACCACCACCAGTAAAAATTCCGTCAGCATTTTTAATAGCTTCTTTAGGGTCATCAAATTCATTGATTCCTCTAATCTCAAGTCCAGCATTCTTGAACCCACCTTTTGCAATACTTGTGTATTCTTCGTGGCTTATTCCACCAGGTCTTGCGTAAGGTATAAATATAATATTCGATGTACCCTGAAAAAAATCTGCTATATCTTCTTTACAATATTCAAGATAAACCAAGGGATGTACTGTAGATGAGCTACAAAGTAGAAGTTTTGTTTCGCTATTCATTATTTATCTTTTTTCTTTTTATAATTTCCAAAGTTAAGAAATTTTGATAAGAATTTTTTAGTTGGGATAAGTTAATGAAAAGGTTTAAAATTTTGTAAAATAAATTCCAAATTTCGTCTTCTATGCTGATACACAAAAAAACATATAGGAAAAACTATGTCAGATAAAACACAATCCATTAAAAATCTCTACACAGCAATAGATAATCAAGATGCTGATGAGTTTGTATCTTTCTTAACTGATGACTCTTCTTTTGCTATGAGTGATGCAGAGCCAGTAGTTGGCAAGGAAAATATAAGAGAAGCCGTTGGTGGATTCTTCCAATCAATCAAAGGCTTATCTCACAATTTTGAAGATATAATAGAATCAGGTAATAAAGTTATATCTCCTGGTGTAGTAACTTATACTAGACATGATGATACTACACTATCTGTGAAATACTGTAATATTTTTACTTATATAGATAATAAGATCAAAGGATATGACGTATTCGTTGATATTTCGAAACTGTACGCATAAATTTCAAAAATGAGCAAATTGCCCAATATCAACATTCCCATCAGTCAACATAAATTTGAGGGAAGTAAGATATACGATCCAGTTAGAAATAAGTATGTTGAGTGCACCCCTGAAGAGTGGGTTAGGCAAAACCTAATGTCTTTTTTAGTAAACAATTATGGCTACACTTACTCAAAGATGCAAGTAGAAAAGGGATTGACAATCAATGATAAACCATTTCGTTTGGATATAATTTGCCACGATAGTAAAGGAAATCCCTATCTGATTGTGGAGTGTAAATCTCCGAGTGTAAAACTTAATCAGTCAACACTCAATCAAATAGGGATTTATAATATTGCCAAATCTACTAAATATCTTATGGTAACTAATGGTTTGGATTTTTTAGTGTTTGAAACTGACTATGATAAACAAACACTAAAATCCATCCCAAATGTTCCTAATGCTTCCTAAAGCTCGGTCTTCTTCCAAATAGAGAATAAACAGCTGCTGAACCAGCACTATTTCCTCTTTGTCTCGATAACTTAAACTTCTGTTTCCAACTAAACTGTATCGTGTACATAGCAGGTACAACTACCAACGTTAAGACAGTAGAAAAAGAAAGACCAAATATAATAGCCCACGATAATGGTGCCCAAAAGGCAGTATTATCTGAACCGAAAGATATATTAGGGTCGAAACTTTCTAAAAACGATGCGAAATCAATGTTGAAACCAACTGCCAATGGAACTAAGCCAAGCATTGTTGAAGCAGCAGTCAATATAACAGGAGTAAACCTAACAGTTCCACCATCCATAATAGCATTGATTGGCTTCATTCCTTCTTTTATTCTTATATCTGTGAAGTCAATTAGTAAAATACCATTGTTCACAACAATACCAGCAAGGGCAATAATACCCACACCTGACATTACTATCACGAACTCCATACTGAATAATGCATAACCCAATAATACACCAAAAACACTAAACAACACTGTAGTGAATATAATTAATGGTTTTATAGTAGAGTTAAACATAGTCACAAGAATAAAGAATACCAATAGCATTGATATAGCAAATGCTTTAGCTAAGAAAGCACCTGTTTCCGCTTGCTCTTGCTGCTCACCAGTCAGCTTAACTTCATATCCAGGAGGGAAATTAAACTCTTCTCCTGCTTTTTTAATTTTTTGGTTAATCTCATTAGCATTATACCCAGTTAGTACATTTGAACTTAGAGTAACCACCCTCTCGACATCCTTACGATTAATACCACCATAAGAATTTACAAATTTAACATCAGCAAAAGCAGATATTGGAACCTGACGAAAATCACCGGTTTTTTCTCTGAATGTAAGTTTTAGATTTAATAGCTGATCTAAGTTTTCTCTGTATTCGTCTCTTAATCTAACCTGAATAGGATAATCTTCATCACCTTGTCTGTACTTAGAAACTTCATTCCCATAAAGTGCAGTACGAATAGCATTACTAATTTGAGCTGTAGTTATTCCTTCTTTGTTTGCCTTCTGTCTATCAATATCAACAAGAATTTCTGGCTTGTTGAGTTGTAAATCTGACTTCAAATTCTCAATACCTTGTATTCCCAAGGAATCAACAATAGTATATTTGAATGCCTCTGATATTTCAATCAGCTTTTCAAATTCAGGCCCAATAATTTCAACATTTATCGGCTTACCAGTAGGTGGTCCACCTTGTTCTTTATCTACTTTTACATCCACTCCGGGGTAGTCCCCTACTCCTTCACGGATTTTTCCCATATAATCCCAAGTGCTTTCGCCATTACGTTTTCCGTATTCAACAAATGCGACAGTTACTTTTCCTTTGTTCGGCTTAACACTCCTGTCTGGGTCCATAGGGTCTCCTGCCCCAATTCCTACATTAGAAATTACAGAAGTAACAATTGGGTTATCTTCACCTACTATGTCAATTACTTTGTTTTCAACTATTGCAGTCAAACTATCAGTAACTTCTGCTCTCGTTCCCAGTGGTAACTCTAAGTAAACCATTACATTATTAGGGTCAGGGTTAGGGAAGAAAGATACCTTTGGATTTGAAGCCATGAAAATCATAGTGCTAATAATCATGAATCCAATTGCTACTAAAACCACACCAGCAGGTTTCAACTTTAACAATGCAAAACTAAGTGTGCTTTTGTAAGCAGAAATAAGTGCTGGTACAACCTTATTTTGGAATCCTTTAATTAGTATAGGTGACACTAAGAATTTATTTAAGTATCCTAATGCAAAAGCTATTAGAATAAAGTTACCTAACATTGGTACACCACCAAATGACAACAACAATCCAATTACGGCAGCTATTGTTGTTCCAACATAGAATCCTTTACTCGATTTATTCCCTTCATTGTCGCCCCCTTTCATCTGATCCATAAATTGAACAGCAAAAACTGGGTTGATAATAAATGCAACGAATAGCGAAGCAGTCAATACAATAATCAATACTGCAGGAAGGAAGTACATAAACTCACCAATAATACCCGGCCAGAAAAGCAATGGCACAAACGGTGACAATGTAGTTAAAGTACCCGAAAGTACTGCAGGGAATACCTCGCCAGCAGCCTCTGAAGCAGCATCCTTGATTGGCTTTCCTTCTGTAAAGTGAAGTCTATATGTATTTTCAATAACTACAATGGCATTATCGACGAGAATACCCAGCCCCAGGAGGAATGAGAATGTCACGATAATGTTGAATGTAAAGTCTAATGGTGGAAGCAGTATAAATGAAATGGCAGATGACAGTGGTACTGCCAAACCAACATAAACTGAGTTGCTCACTCCCATAAAGAACATAAGTACAATAGTAACTAAGATGAATCCAATAATAACCGAGTTAATCAAATCTTTGATTGCTACTCTTGTGTTATTAGACAAATCACCTGTTATTTTTATTGATACATCATCAGGAAGAACATTCGCTTTCATATCATCAATAATTAATGCTATTTCATCAGAAGCTTCGATTAAGTTTTCGCCACTTCTTTTGATTACACTCAGTGCAATCACTGGCTCCTTGTTCATTCTAGCATAGCTACTTCTGTCTTCGCTAGTGAACTCAATATTAGCTATATCTCGCAAATAGACTTTGTTACCCTTGCTACTATTAACCAATATATTATCAATTTCAGATACATCGTCGAACTCACCGACTATTCTTACTGAACGCTCCAAGCGACCAACATCTAAGTTACCACCTCCAATATTCACGTTTTCGTTTGAAATAGCACTAAACACATCGTTGAATGATACATTAGCCGCAGTCATTCGGTATAAGTCCATATTTACTTGAACTTCTTTTTCCAAAGCACCAATCATATCGGCTCTGGTAATTTGAGTCAGCCCTTCAACTCTATCTTGGATTTCTTCAGCATAGTTTTTCAATATATCTAAGTTATAATCACCTGATATATTAATAGTCATAATCGGCATTTCAGAAAAGTCAACCTCTTGTACTAAGGGCTCCTGGTCTAAGTCGGTTGGCAACTCACTTTTCGCCATATCTACTTTGTCTGTCACTCTTTGTTTTGCCACAGCTGGGTCAGCATCTGTGTTGAACTCTATTGTGATAGCAGAGAAATTCTGAATAGATTGCGAAGTAATCTTCTTTACACCAGATATAGATTTTAATTCTTTTTCAATCTGTCTGGTAACTAAGTTCTCCATATCCTCAGGTGAAGTACCTTGGTATATTGTTTGTACATATACCGTTGGTATTACTATCTCAGGGAATTGCTCTTTGGGTAAGTCAGTATAAGCCAACATACCTACTAAAACTAGTATGAACGAGAGTACGAATATACTTACTCGATTATTTATCGCCCAATTAGTTGGTTTAAAATTTGGTTTTGACATTTTTTATCCGTCTTTCTGTATCTTCTATTAGTTGAATTTAATTAAATCGCCTTCTCTCAAGTTCTCATAACCAACAGTAATTAGTTTGTCAGAGTTAGTTATACCACCTTCTACCTGAGTAACACCACTGAAAGATTTGCCAACAACTATTATCTTCTTGTCAGCTATAGTCTTTCCTTTTTCATTTTTAGCAACTACAAATACATAATCTGTAGTTCCCTCTTTTTGAATTATGTTAGTAGGTATTGTTAGTGCAGAATCAATCTTAGCTGTTTTGTACCTAACGCTTGCCAACATTGCAGGCTTAACTTTGTTATATACAGCTTTGGGTAAGTTAACATAAACGCTAACAGTTCTATTTACTCTATCAATACCTTCAGAAATCGCTGATATTTTTAGGTTCAAAGTGTCTAACTTCAAATCGGGGAAGAAAACTTTCGCTTCACTTCCTTCAGTCAATCTGTATGAAACAGATTCAGCAACGTCAGTTCTTATTTGCAAGTTACTTTGACTTACTATTCTAAATGCAGGCATACTAGGGGAAGCCATCTGTCCTTCCTTTATATACACCTTATCTATTACACCAGAAAAAGGTGCCTTTATTCTTGCGTTATCAACTTCCTCTTTTAATAACTCCATTCTGTTTTCTAAGTTCTCAAGATTGTTTTTTGCTTGTAGATACTCTACTTCGCTTCCTACATTCTTTTCCCATACTCTTTTTTGCTTCTCGAATATAGTCTTAGCAAACCCGTAAGAATCATTAAGTTCTTTTACTCTTTTCATCAGCATATCATCATCAAGCACAGCAAGAATTTGTCCTTTTGATACTCGCCTACCCTCTTTGACATTTATTTTTCTAACAATTCCATTAGCTTTGGGACTCATTTCAACATCCTGGTCCGACTCTACTTCACCGTATTGAGTAACAAAATGGCTAAAATCTCCTAAAGACAAATCCATTGTTTCTACTGGAACTGGCTTTTCGGTAGTACCAATTTGTTCTTTAAGCTCTGATATCTTTGCTTCTAATTCAGATTTTTGTTGTTGTAACTCTTGTAGCTGTTGTTCTTTGTCACTCTCCGACGTTGACTCTTCTGAGCAAGAGGTAACTAGCATTCCTGAAAATGCAGCTATTGTTAATATTAAAATTATCTTTTTCAATGTATTATTTCCTGTTTATTTTACTTTATAAATGTTTGAGTAATTACCGAGCAATTGATCTAGCTGTGCATATGAAAATAATAGTTCATAAACTATTCTTAAATTATTTGTTTTAGCAGTACGCAAAGCCAAATCAGAGTCATTTATTTCAAGAAGAGAACCAATGCCCTCTTCATATCTAATTTTTGCTATCTCATACCCACGTTCAGCTTGTGCAATATTCTTTTCGTTAGCATCTACTTGCTTTTGTGCTGACTCTATTTTATTCACAAGATTTTTGACTTGTGATTTCAAATTTATCTCAAGCAATTCTGATTGAGTTTTCGTTTTTAATAAATCTAATTCTGCTTTTTCTACTTTAGCGTTAGTTTGTAATCCTGAGAATAGATTCATCTTGAATCTAAGTCCCACTGTAGAAGTACTAGCAGTTGGGAAATCGAAAGTATTCGATTGACCTTGAATTGAGTAATTCCCAAAAGCTGAAACAGTAGGTAAGTACTCAGATTCGTATACAGAAATAAAATCTTTATTTACTTCTTGTTGTATTGTAAGTGTGTTTAGTTGAGGATTCTCTATCAAAATTTTATTTTGTATATCAGTCAAGTCAAATGAATTATATTCAGATTCAAATTTATCTAGTTTATCTGTTAACTCAATCAAATTATCCGGATCTAATCCAATCAATACTTTCAAGTTATTTTTAGCATTCATAAAAGCATTCTCAGCAGAAATGAGCTGAGGCTTAAAATTTTCTACTTGAACCTCTGCTCTAATTTTATCATACTCTGCAATTAACCCTTCTTCGAAAAGCGCTTCAATATCCTTGTAATTCTTAGTTGCATTTTCTTGACTTGCTTTTACTAATTCATATGACTCTTTTTGCACCAAAGCTTGGTAATAAGTATTCTTAACAGAAAGTACAACTTCGTCTACCTGAACATTCATATTTGCTTTTGCAGCATCCAAATAGTTATCGGAAGCACTGATTGACCTAAATACTGCAGAGTTAAATATAGTTTGGGAAACGTCAACTCTTGCATCTACAGCATTATCAGAAGACGCTTCAATAAATTGTCCACCTCCATCTGTGCCAGGGAAAAGTCCACCAGCAATGAAAAACTGCATTGGGATTAGATATCGAGTATAGTTAGCACTTACGTCAACTTTCGGTAAAGCATTACCAAAGACCTCGTCCAAATCTGCCTCTGCTTTCATCACGTCATATTTTGCTGATTGCAATTGTTTGCTTTGTTCCAAAGCAATTTTTATAGCACCATCGAGTGATAAAGCTTCTTGCGATTTAGCATAATTTGAAGTGAACATTGTAGCTATCGCGATTATAGCAATAATTATTTTCTTGTTTAATAGCATATCTTATCAACTGTCCTCTATTGTTCTGTTATATTTTTTAAATCCTTCACGAGAGAAAACTCCTTCGAAAAAAATCATACCTACAAAATCATATAATTGCTCTATGTTGTATTTGCTCTCATCTAAAACTAGAGAGAACATATTGTTCATCATACTATAATACATTTGTGTTACTAATTCTATCGGTATGTCTTTTCGGAAGTAGTTTTCCTCCACTCCTTTTTCATAAAAACTGCGAAAAGTATTGAGAATTGCCTTTTTCCTAAGTTGCTCCACTTCCTGAAATAGTTCAGGTGCATTTCGTTTTAGGTCTTTCAAAAAGACGATAGGTGCATCCTTTATGTCTTGAGCAGTTCGGTAACCAATTAAACGCATCTTTTCTAAAAAATCAACATCCATTTCAAGTATATCTTGAAACATATTTTCTTTATCAGATTTTTTGCATTTCATTACTTCCCAAAAGATGTTCTCTTTACTTCTGAAGTATTTATAAATAGTCTTTTTGCTAACACCAGCAGCTTGAGCAATTTCGTCAACCGTAACATTGGTATAACCAAACTGCATAAACTCTTGCTGAGCAGCATTTACAATTTTTTGTTGAGTTGTTATTTTTATGTCACTTTCCATATTTGGGAAACTATTTAACCATATTTAGTTTATTTATAATGCAAAATTATACACCAAAAACGACTTTGCCAACATTATGTCGCACAAAGTAAACTTTTTTTGTGTAATTAGTTTCCTGTTGTAAATTTCAGAATTAATCAGGTAAGTTAAATAAGTCCGCTTAGCTTTCTCATTAGCCACTCTGTGGCAAAGCAAAGAAGTGATAGTATAAGAAAAAGTGGAAGGTCCCAAAGTGGATAGTCTTTTGTTTGAGATATGTATTTTTCTCTGTAGTTTTCTTTTGCTTTTATGTCATCAATTAGATTATCAACAGAATTGTGATAAAAATTACCGCCTGTCTCGTCAGCTATACTGTGAAGTAAACTCTTGTTCATTGTCAGATCATCATATTCGGAGTTTAGTTCACCAATTATGAATCTACCTCCACTTGTGCCTACTATCTTACCATCCACTTTAGCTATAGCACTATAATTATAATCACCTTTAGAAAGATTTTCTAATTTATAATTGTATTGACCATTTCCAATTTCACTTAATACTATCTCTGTTTTATATTCTTCAGCTTCTATTTTAACTTTTATCACAGCCTCTTCAAGAGCTAAGTAACTATCATCGTAGAGCTGAGCAAAAAACTCAACTTCTTCCCCTTCAGTATATTGTTTCTTATTAGTTCGGACTAAAAATGATTCGAACTTACTATCAATACTTAACCATCGGAGTGAGTTTTCTATTAATTGAGCATACAAATCTACTGCTTCATTTCCTTTAGCCAATTCTCTAGCATAGCCCTTTAATTTCCAGCTTTGTAGCCCATAACCCATGAAGAATAGTGATTTTTTACCAGAAAGTGAGCGACTAACAATCAGCGGCTCATTCATGTTAGTTCCATCTAGCCCAAATCTCATAATAACCGTCGATTCTGGGTTAGGTTTTATAAAAGTCTCGGTGGTAAAAATAGGGGGTAATTCATTCCAATTAGAAGCATTTGATTCTCCCTCAACTCTAAGTATTGAATTGTTAGCCGAATTTACATCTACCTTAGCTAACACTTGTAGCTCATTACTACTTTCTGATAGAATTTTAAATGGAAGATAATCTTCAATTATTTTGAGTTTTCTGTAATCAATATCACTAGAAGTAATAAATATTAATGGTTTTCCACGCTTTAATTCTTTCTTTATCAGCTCCATATATTTGGAGTCAGTTGATTTGTTTGGGAAACCAATCATTGCAATTATTTGTGCATCTCTCAGTTCTTTCTGACTAAATGTCTCATAGAATTCAGTACTAGATTTCTGAACAAATTTATGTATTTCTTGATCACTATTTTTATTCAACTCTTTGACAAAAAATGACACATCATAACTCGGTCGCCCACCAAAGATTGCAATACTCTTTTTATTCTCTAGTACTTTAATAATATTAGTTTTTGAGTTGTTTTTTGTTGTAACTTCACCTTCAAGTGTAGAAACACTTGCCACTATCTTATAGTTACCTGGCTCATCGGGTGTAAACGAATACTTTAATTTATATCTCTTCTGGTTCTCGAATAATTTAATTGTCTCTGTACCAACTGAATCGCCATTTGCGGTAACCTTAACACTTACTTCTTCATCTTTGAACCCAAACTGATCAACATTAATAAATACTGGCGTTGGAGTATTTACATAAGAAACTTCATTAGCAATTAAGTCAGCTAACTTTACATCCCTCGGTTCAGTGGTATCACCAACCCCAACTGTAAAAATAGGTCTACCAAGCTCGGCAGCTGCATAGAAAGGGTTTTCACCTGAGTTGTAAGAGCCATCAGTTAGCAATATTACAGCTTGCGTATTTGTTGTGTCTTGTCTATAGCTCAATTCTCTTAGTGGTTTTGCCAGATTAGTCCTTTTCGAATCATATTCCAGCTCAGTAATACTGTCTTGCTTATTTGTTTCTAACTGGTCTTTCAATACAAAATAGTAATCATCTTCTTCAAGTTCTGACTGTAATTCCTCTACAAGCTTTTTAGTTATTTCAGACCGATCTAACTTTGCATCAGTTATAGTCATTGACTCACTACCATCTATCAGCAAGGCAATGCGTGGTTTTATAATTTCATCAAATCTATTTGTAACTATTGGCTGGAAGATTGCAAATAGTAGTAACAACATACCCACTATTCTCAATGTCAACATAGTATATCGCTTAATACCAGATATGGGTGGATTTGTATTCTTATAAGAGTAATAACTAAACCCGATAATAACCAGTGCTAATGCAATGAATAATATCCAAGATCCGTTTATTGCTAAATTATAAGAATTCATATTATAAATCGTTACTAAAAATGTTTAATACGATTTAGCAAATTATAAAGTTTATAATCAGCAAAAAATTAATATTTCCCTGAACTTTATTATTTTAGTTTTTTACATTTATACAAATTTCAAAAAAGAATATGGCATTAGAATATTACCAAGCCGAAGTATATAATATAATACAAGAAACACCTACAGTAAGAAGATTTCAACTCAGATTCAATGATTTAGATGTCTTCGATTTCAAAGCTGGCCAATACGTAAAAGTAGATATGCCGCTAAACAGCACGAAAAACTACAGACAATACTCCATCTCATCAGAGCCAGTTGGTAATAATGAAATAGAGTTATTGATTGTATTTAAAGAGGGTGGAGACGGAACTAACTATCTTTTCAATGAAGTGAAAGTTGGATCATTCCTAACTGTATCTCGTGCATTGGGTCGTTTTGTACTACCTGAAAACATTGACAGAGAAATCTGCTTTATCTGTACTGGTGTTGGTTTAGCACCGTTTAGATCTATGTATTTAGATGTTCTAAATAAAAACAAACCTCATAAAGGTATGAATCTAATATTTGGCTCAAGAAAAATAGAAGATATTTGTTACAAAGACGAGCTGTTTGGTTTGAATTCAGAAGATAATAACTTCAACTATCACCCAGTTCTATCCAGGGAAGAAAGCCCCGAATGGGAAGGCAGAAAAGGTTACTTACACCCAATATACAAAGAGATATATGCTGAAAAACCAGACGCGTTGTTCTATCTATGTGGTTGGGATGTAATGATAAAAGAAGCTCGTACGAGTTTGATGGAAATTGGCTACAGCCGTCGTGATATACTTTTCGAGAAGTACGACTAAGGGTGAGTTAAAATAGAAGATTTATTAAAGGAGTCAGTTTTTGGCTCCTTTTATTATGTTATAATTCAAACACATCATAAATCTTAGCAATTCTGAATCCATTTTCTATTACATTATTTGATTCCTCACTTTTAGGATCTATTATTAGATTGGTATGATTGAAATGAATAAAGATTATCTTCTTTTTCTCATTTTCACTCAATGATTCAAACTTATTCATACTCTCAACTACAAAAGGATGTGGAATTTCAGACATATCTCTATTGTTCAGCTCTGCCCCGTCGTAAAAAGTAGCATCAAGAAAAGCATAATCAACTTTCTTCACTTCATTTATTATGTCTATATCCCATTTCTCCCACTTATCAATATCAGGAATAAAAATTGCACTTTTGTTTGTTCCATCTATTTTATATCCTACAGTTTCTGAATACTCGTCTCGGTGTGGTACTAACAATGGGGTTACGCTTAGATTATCTGATAGTTTGACTTCATCTCCATCACTAAGTTCATTAATCTTGATATTTTCTTCACTTACTAACTGCTCCCAGGGGCCATTAGTTTCTAAATACTCCTTCATCTTTGGCATTGCGTAAACTGGCACTTTATTGGCACTCATTGCCTCCTTTCCCAAATACATAAGACCAGTATAGTGACCTATGTGAGCATGAGTTAAGAATATACCATCAGGTACTTCTTTATTAGTTTGTTCACCATACTGAGATAAGTATTTCATTTGTCTTGTTATGTCTTGTGTGGCTTCAAAGAGGTACTTTTTTCCTGACTTAGCATCATACAATCCGAGAGAAACGACTTGTCTACTATTATCTGGATTTTCAAACAGACCAACACAGCAATCTTTCTTACATGCTATGTGGGGAGAACCAGCATCTTGTATAGTTCCAAGGACAATGATAGAGGTGTTTTCAGTTGAAAAAAGACAGCCTGTAAATAATGTTAAAAAGATTAGAATATATCTCAATTAAATTTTCTCATTTTTTTAGAATTTAAATATCATAATAATTTACACTTTGATATGATTAATCTAATATACAATTTCCTTACTTCACTCCAAAAAAAATTATTAAATTTGTAACTACCAAAAAGTAAAAATAACAAAAATACAATGTCAGAAAGAAAGAGAATACTTAGCGGAATACAACCATCGGGAATATTGACCATTGGTCACCTAACTGGTGCTTTGACCAATTGGAACAAAATGCAACGTGAGTTTGAATCATTTTTTATGATTGCTGATCTTCACGCAATAACAATAAGACAAACACCAAAAGACTTACGCTCATGGACATTAGACACAGCTGCTATGTTTCTTGCTGCTGGTATTGACCCAGAAGAATCTGTAATGTTTACTCAGTCACACGTGCCAGCCCACTCCCAATTAGCTTGGGTTATGAGTACCTTCACTGGTATGGGTGAAGCAGAGAGAATGACACAATTCAAGGATAAATCTAGTAAAAACACTGAGAATGTTAATGTTGGGCTGCTCTCTTACCCTATTCTTATGGCTTGCGATATATTGCTTTACCAAGCGAATGCGGTACCTGTAGGGCAAGACCAAAAACAGCACTTAGAGCTTACTCGTAATTTAGCACAGAGGTTCAACCATCATTATTCTGATACATTTGCTATACCTGAGCCTTATATCCCAGAAGTGGGTGCAAAGATAATGAGCTTACAAGAACCGACTGCTAAAATGTCAAAATCTGACCCAAATCTGAATGCAACTATCTTCATTACAGATGACAATGACACTGTAGTTAGAAAGATTAAGCGTTCAGTAACTGACTCTGGCTCAGAAGTACAGCCAGGTGAAGGTAAGGAGGGTATTGAAAACTTAATGACACTAATGACAGTTGCAACTGGTAAACCTGCTGATGACATTGTCGCTGAGTATCAAGGTGAGGGTTATGGTAAGTTCAAAAGCGATGTAGCAGAAGCCGTTGCCGAATACTTAGTACCAATAAGGAATGAATTTGAAAAATATAGAGAAGACAAGAATTTCTTAACAGAAACACTGAAGAAAGGAGATGAAAAAGCTAATAAAGTTGCTTTTAAAACGTTATCTAAAGTGTATAAGAAAGTTGGTTTTCTTCAATACTAATTTATTATTAACAATTCGTATAGGTTAGATATGCCTACTTATGTTTATATATGTGATGACACTGGCGAAGAGTTTGAGTACATACAAGGTATCAACTCTTACCCGTTAGAATTTTGGCCAAAAGATGTAGAGGGTTTTGACCCTAAAAAGCCAAAAAAAGTTCGTAGGAAAATAGGTACTGGAATTGGTGTGATGCTAAAAGGTACTGGCTTTTACGAAACTGACTATGTCAAGAAATCTGGTGGTAGCGACGAGTAATTGTTGCTACCTTCTAGTCAACAACTCATTTCTGATTGAAAGGAATAAGTCTACCAAAAGTAAGTCAAGTGTTACATTCCTATTAACCCTTACAATTGCTTTTTCAATCAAATCAAAAACTTTTGGAAAATCTATGTTGTCATAGTAATTCACAAATTTCTTGATTGATTCCACTTCACTTCTATTTACAATTAGCTTTTCTTCGCCATAGTGCAAATGCATAGCATCTTGTAGCCATTTTTGTAATAACTTCAGAGTGTTGATAATTAGATTCTTATCTCTTTGTTTGGTCAACTGCTCTACCCTATCCATTAGTAAAGTTCGATAACCTTTGCCTTGCAAACATGCCCTAAGCAAGTCAATTGAATTGTTTACAATAACATTCAAATCTTCATCAACAAATTTAATGGCGTTACTTATTGAGCCTTGAGCAAAAGATGTAATAATTGTCTTTTTCTCATCATCGATTTCTGAATAATGATCATCCAAATATTCTACTATCCCTTCATTAGTCAAAGGAGTGAACTTTATCTTTTGAGAACGAGATAAAATAGTTTGCAGCATTGAATTAATATTTTCAGCTATTAGTATAATAGTAGTATTCGGATTAGGCTCTTCCAATGTTTTTAGAAATGAATTGGCTGCTGCGTTGTTCATAGTGTCGGCACCTGAAACAATTACAAATCTCCTGCCACCGCTTGAGGACGAAGATAATTTCCTCTTCAATATTCTTATTGAATCTACCCTAATCTGGTTAGCATTAGTAATCACAACTTCATGGTATGGATTATCTTGTTTTTTTTGCAATTCATTTTTTATATTCTCAACTACATCATTTGGGTAGTTATCATATATATTTTCACTTTTCTTAACTGATTTATTTGCGGGTAATTTGTGCAAATAGGTAATATTTTCTGAATTTAGCCACTTGTTCTCGTCCAAACTATTTACCATTGAAGCAAACTTTATTGCCACTGCTTCTTTGCCAACTCCACTTGGTCCATAAAACAGATAAGTAGATGCAATAGAATTAGTATTGTATGCGTTTTGTAGCAAAGTTAGAATTTTATCATTTCCGTAAAGCTTTATCATTATCTTGAAAAGTTGTTTTTTTAAATGAGACTATAAAATTGTAAATTGTGAAATTATGTATAACAACAATAAGAAAAATATTAATTAAAATTTGGTGAGCAAAGTATGGCGGCTAAAAAAAGTAGCACATCTAAGACTTCGGTCAAGAAAAAAAGCACTAAATCAAAAGCTAAAAGTTCAAATAAAAGTAAAGTAGCAGTTCATAGAGAACTGAATTTAGACAAAAAGCACTTGCTTGGCGCACTGCGCAATATGATTACAGCAAGAACAACTGACAACATCCACCTTGGATTTGTGAAGCAAGGTAAATCCTTCTTCCATATCGGTGTTAGTGGTCACGAATGTATCCAAACTGCGATTGGTCTCAGAATGAGAGAAGACGATTGGGGTTGGACCTACTACCGTGATATGGCTATCACTTATGCAAAAGGGATGACAATGAAGGAATATTTCCTTCTTGCATTTGCTAAGAAAGATTGTCCTGCAACTGGTGGTCGCCAAATGCCTGGTCACTTTGGTAATCCAAGATTAAACTTTCCTACCCAATCATCACCAACAGGTACTCAGTTCTTGAATGCAACTGGTAATGCATTGGCTGTAAAGAAAGAAGGCGGAGATCAGTTTGTATATGTTGCATCTGGTGAAGGAACTACCTCACAAGGTGAATTCTACGAAGCTGTAAACTGGGCAAACAGAGCAAAATTACCTATTCTTTTTTGTATTCAAGATAACAAATATGCTATCTCTGTAAGAAAGAAAGATCAAACTATGGGTGGTGATATATCTGATGCATTTGGCAAGTATGAGAACTTAAAGAAAATTAGAGTTGATGGTACAGACTATTTTGAGTCAGTAAAAGCAGCTGAAGAAGCTATCGAGTGGATGAGATCTGGCAAAGGACCAGCAATGATTCACGCTGATGTAGTTAGATTACTTTCTCACTCATCTTCTGATGACCAAAGAAAGTATCGTGATATGGATGATTTGGAAAAAGAAGCACAAGATAAAGACTGTATCAAAATACTTTCTGACTACTTAGTCAAAAACAGAGTAGCTACAAGAAAAGAAATTGACCAAATGCACGAAGATATAAAAATCGAACTTCGTGACGCAGCTGATTGGGCTTTAGAACAAGAAGACCCTGTTGCAGAAGATTCTTTAAAAGAAAACTTTGCTGACGAAAGCACTCGTGATTTACCTTACGCTGATGGCGAACCAGAAGGAGAGAAAGAAGCTGTACTGGTAGATGCTATCAACCATGCTCTTCACGAAGAGATGGAAAGAAATGAAAAAATGATTGTATATGGTGAAGACGTAGAAGACGGCAAAGGTGGAGTATTCACTGCTACTCGTGGACTTAGTGATAAGTTTGGAACAGAAAGAGTATTCAATTCACCACTTGCAGAAGCATCAATCGTTGGTACTGCTGTAGGTATGGCTGTTAAAGGTTGGAAACCAGTAATTGAAATTCAATTTGGTGACTATATTTGGCCTGCATTTATGCAATACAAGAATGAAGTTGGAGCAATGAGATTCCGTTCAAACGGTGGGTTTTCTGCACCAATAGTAACTCGTGTTGCAGTTGGTGGTTATATTCACGGTGGTTTGTGTCACTCACAAAACATTGAATCAATATTCTCACATATTCCTGGTATTATGATTGCTTACCCTTCAAATGCTGCTGACGCGAAGGGGTTATTAAAAACAGCTTGCCGTTTGGAAGACCCAGTTATTTTCTGTGAGCACAAAGGTATGTATAGATTACCATTTGCTAAAACTGTTGAGCCAGATGAGGATTACTTAATTCCTTTTGGTAAAGCAAGAATAGTAAAAGAAGGTAATGACGCAACTGTAATCACTTACGGCATGGGCGTGAAAGACACAGTAAATGCTGTTAAGAGAATAGAAAAAGAAACTGACAAAACTATTGAAATCATTGACCTAAGAACAATTGTTCCTTGGGATAAAGAAACAGTATGTGAGTCTGTTAAGAAAACTAACAGAGCATTAGTCGTACACGAAGACACAATGACAACTAGTATTTCAGGAAATGTAATTTCAGAAATATCTGATGAGTGCTTCGAATACTTAGACGCTCCTGTTAAGAAGTTGACTGGTAAAGATTCACACATTCCTTATCACCCAGTTTATGAAATGGATGTACTTCCAACTGAAGCTAAGGTATATGATAAGATCATGGAATTAATCAACTACTAATCAATTGATTAAAATTTAGATTTTAAAAAAGACTGCTTTTCGGCAGTCTTTTTTTTAACTTCCCCACAAAAAACACTAAATTTTACTTAAATCAGTTTTTATACTTATTTTAGTGATTAAGTTAAAACAAAGAGACAGAAAATGAGCAAAGCACAAAAATTACAAGATAAAATTGATAATAAACTTCTTGAGAACAGACGTATTTTCCTATGGGGACAAGTAGACGATGACTCTGCAAAGCACGTTATTGACCGCTTGATGTTCTTAGAATTGGAAGACCCAGGCAAAGAGATACAGCTAATAATCAACAGCCCAGGTGGTTATGTTACAGCAGGATTCTCCATATATGATACAATGGAAGGAATTAGTAGTCCTGTGTCAACGATAGCAACTGGTTTGGCTGCTTCAATGGGTTCTATACTACTTTCTGCTGGTGAAAAAGGAAAACGGTTTGCTCTGCCACACGCAAGAGTGATGATACATCAGCCAAGTGGTGGTGCAAGAGGTAAATCTGCTGACATAGAAATCCAAATGGAAGAAATAGTAAAAACAAAGGAACTAAGTGCACAGTTATTAGCTGACAACTGTGGCCAAACTTTCGAAAAAATTATGGCTGATTTTAATAGAGATTATTGGATGTCAGCTGATGAATCTGTTGACTATGGTATAGTTGATAGCAAAATTGAAAAACTAGTTTAGAACATTTATGTTCATAAAAAATAGAAAAGACTTCTCATCAAATTGAGAAGTCTTTTTTTTGTAGTTCTAGTTAATTAGGTTTTTAGCTCACAATTACCGTATTTTGAGCTTAAAACAGTTTAACTATAAGATTAAAATGACCATATTTTTCGTAATATTAACTTCTACATTACTCTTTTCCTGTTCATCAATTGAGACAGACTCTAAAAGATTATCAAAATTAAAATATATGGATATTGCAGATGGTGTCGATTGCTCAAATCAGAATGGCACCACTTTGGAGGAAAGAATTTGTTTAAATCTAAAATTTCAGAAAGTTGATTCAATATTGAATCAAGGATTAGACTCCTTGATTAATGACTTGCCATATGATAAAGCAATCAAACTAGAAGATGATCAAGTTCAATGGATTACAAACAGAAGGGAACAAAGTGAGAAAGCAGCTGAAGGCTTACGAGGGCATATGTTAGGAATTATTTATCTACAAAAGATGATAGAGATTACCGAGAATAGAATTAAAGATTTATTACATACAAAGTAGACTGTATCGGATAAACTATATCTATAATAAACAATAAAATCACTTAAATTTAATGGCTACACCAGAAATATAGGTTCTACTATTCAAATTAGTTTGAGGCGTATGTAATTCTAAATTAATCACAGCATCTGCTCCAATCAATGAATTCTCTTCTTGTAAATATTCTATAGCATCCATTTCATCTCCGTATACATCAACAGCAAAGGAAGCAATGACCTCATATTCTCTGTCTATATCTCCTGTGTAATATTCAATATCTTCGGGATTAGTCTTTGGGTATACTTTACTATTTGTTGGCACATAGTTTGTGTAAAATGAACAACTACCTAATGTGAAAAGTAAAGTTAATATTAATATATTTTTCATGGGGTTCTATATTTTTTAATCTTTATATTTTATTGCTATACCTTTTGCCAAAACTCCGCCAGCCCATACACCCATTGTGTATTCTAGTTTTAAATTTATAACTGCATCAGCACCTAATTTTGCAGCCTCTCTTTTTAATAATAATACTGGCTTGTCACTTGAATTTCCTACATCTGCAGAACCTAGTACAGGCCCGATAATATCATAATCCTTTTTAGCTACATCTGTTGAATATATTTCAATTTTAGATGACGAAGTTCTCTGATATTCCTTTGTAGTATTATTTGTTCTTAATCCATATGATGAACTACATCCAGCAAATAATAGAACGAATAAAATAACAATTATAATATTTTTCTTCATTTTACCCCTTAGCAATTATACAATAATCTTTTTCTTCTTCTTTGGTTTCTTTTCTGGTTCAGTGTGTTTTAATACATAATCAATCACACTACCTGCAATGTCTTTGCCCGTAGCTTTTTCTATTCCTTGTAAGCCAGGTGATGAGTTTACTTCTAGTATTAATGGGCCTCTTTCAGATTGCAACAAGTCTACACCTGCTATAGATAATCCCATGGAAGATGCTGCTTTGAGAGCTGCGTTTCGTTCCTTTGCTGTTAGTATTATTACTTCTGCTGAACCACCTCTGTGAATATTGGAGCGGAAATCACCGTCTGCACCTGTTCTCTTCATTGAGCCAACTATTTTTCCATCTACGATGAATACTCTAATATCAGAACCGCCTGCTTCTTTGATAAATTCTTGTATTAAAATACTAGTTTTAAGACCAGAAAATGCCTCAATAACAGACTTTGCGGCTTTTCTTGTCTCAGTTAATACTACTCCAAGACCTTGTGTGCCTTCGAGTAATTTTATTATTACTGGTGTTCCACCTATTTGATTTACAAGCTTATCAGCATATTCATTTTTGGGATGGCGTGCAAAAACCGTTTTGGGTACACCTAGTCCCTCTCTGGCCATAATCTGCAAGCTTCGAAGTTTGTCTCTTGACCTAACTATTGCTTGTGATTCTATAGCACAAAACACTTTCATTAACTCAAATTGCCTTACTACAGCTGTACCATACATTGTAACAGATGCACCAATTCTTGGAATTACTGCACTTATATTCTCTAATGGCTCACCTTCATAATATACCATTGGGTTACCTTGCTCCATTAGCAAAGTACATTTTGTGTGGTTAATTACCATTGCTTCGTGGCCTTTTTCTTCTACTGCTTCTACTAGTCTTCTAGTAGAATACAAATCTTTATTGGTGGAGAGTATTGCTATTTTTGTCATTATTTAGAGAGTAAGTGTTTTTTTGAAACATCGATTAAAAATTTTCTTCTCAAGAATTTAGTCCCCAATAATATTGGTGATTTCATATCCTTTCTGTTTGTAAGGGTAAACTCTACTTTGTATATTCTGCCACCAAGTTTCATTCTTGTTCTAACTGAATACCTTCTTTGAGCAAAGCCATTTGAACTTTTTACAAGCTTTACTTTATGCAGTGGTAACTCAATATACTTGTCTTCGTACATTTCGTGTGATTTGTCTAACAATCGGAACCGGACGTACTTTTCACCGTCCTTTTTTATTTTTTTTATAGATTGGGCATGCAAGGCAGATGTAAATGCACCTGAATCAATTTTAGCAACTAATCCATCGAAACCAAGGTCTAATAAGTGTACTTCTTCTACTCTGCCTATTGTTCTCATAGTTTATTAATTAATCCCAGATTTAAGAATTTCCGCTCTTTCAGCTATATGAAGGTTTTCAATAATATTTGTCAAATCACCTTCTACTATTTCCTTCAAACTATAATTTTTTGCGTCGCCTTCCAAACGATGGTCAGTAACTCTGTTTTGTGGATAGTTATAAGTACGGATTTTAGCTGATCTGTCACCAGTGGAAACCATAGTCTTTCTTTGTGAAGCTATTTCTGCCATTTGCTTCTGCAATTCTTGCTCATATATTCTTGCTTTTAATACTTTCAGTGCACGTGCATGGTTTTTTATTTGCGATCTTTCATCCTGACATTCTACTACTATACCTGTTGGGATGTGAGTCAATCGAACCGCAGACTCAGTTTTATTAACGTGTTGCCCACCAGCACCAGAAGCTCTATATGTATCCTTTTTGATATCTTTGTCCAAAACTTCTACATCTACATCATCCGCCTCAGGTAATACTACCACCGAAGCCGCAGATGTATGCAACCTACCTTGTGACTCGGTTTCTGGTACTCTTTGAACTCGGTGTACACCACTCTCGTATTTCAGAGTTCCATAGGCATCATCAGCATTTACTTCCATTACCACTTCCTTGAATCCACCTTTCTCACCATGATTAAGTGAAATAATATCATATTTGAAGCCCTTAATTTCAAAGAATCGCTCGTACATTCTGTACAAATCACCTGCAAAAATAGCGGCTTCGTCACCACCAGCACCAGAACGAATCTCAACGATACAATTCTTCATATCATCAGGATCTTTAGGAATAAGTAAGACTTTCAGTTCTTCTTCCATCTCTTCTTGCTCTTCCTTAAGCGATTCATTCTCTTCGTAAGCAAACTCTTTTAATTCGCTACTTACTTCTTTATCATTTATTAATTCATCATTTTGTCTGATATCGTCTAAAATCTTTAGATATTTCTCACCTGCTTTTACTATTGGTTGCAGATTTTTGTGTTCCATTGTAACATCACGATATCTTTTTCGGTCATTAACCAGATCTGATTCCATCAGCTCTTGATTGACCTCTTCATATCGCTCTAAAATTGATTTAATCTTCTCGTTCATTTAATCTTTTTCCTTTTCTGTTTTGACAAATTTAATTATTATTCCTCTTGTTTCAATGAAATAATAAAAATGATTTGGTTTTTAATAGCCTCTTTTTTTATTAATCGAAAGTAGATAACAACATATTAACAAATACTACAAAAATCATATAACAGGTAAAATATCTGAAACTATTGCTCAGCAGACTTTTGGAAAAAAATAAGGAAAAAATGCCTAAATCGGAGGCTCAGAAAGGTTCACAAGGTCTTCAAAAAGAACTTCTTGGCATTAACTTATTGAACCAAAGTCAGCTTTCGAATAGAGAAACAGCCCAAAAACAACTCAAAAATGGCTATTTGAATATAACTATCTAACAATCACTTACTTAATCTTAACATTGTTTTATTTCCAATCAATTATTGGTAATTTCGTGGTACAAATTTTATGAAATAAATAAAACAAGAGTAATTATGAAATTCGTATCATTTCTCAACTCAGAGAACCAAGAAAGATTAGGATTATATATTAATGGTAAAGTAGCTGATATACAAAAAGCTGGACTTGAATTAGGAATTTCTGTCCCTTCTGATATTCTAGAGCTTATGCGCGGTGGCGATGAAATGACTAACAAAGCACGCGAGATAGAAAGTAAATTACTTGAATCAAGCTTCGAATCTGAACAAGCGAACAAAATGTTAGCACCAGTACCTCACCCTACTTCTTGTCGTGATGCTTATGCTTTTAGGCAACACGTTGCGTCTGCAAGAAAGAACAGAGGTGTAGATATGATACCTGAATTTGACGAGTTTCCTATATTTTACTTCACTAACCACAACGCCGTAATAGGTGAAGGACCAGTAGAAGTTGAGTTAGACCACTTACACAAATTAGACTTTGAATTAGAGATAGCAGCAGTAGTTGGCAAATATGGCAAAAACGTATCTGCAGAAGAAGCTGACGACTATATATTTGGGTACACAATTATGAATGACCTATCTGCAAGACAAATGCAGATGGAAGAAATGAAACTAAACTTAGGCCCAGCTAAAGGTAAAGATTTTGCCACAGTTATTGGCCCATGGTTAGTGACTCCAGATGAATTAGAAGAATACAAAGTAGAAACGCCAAAAGGTAATATCTACAAATTGTCAATGAAAGCATTCCACAATGGCAAGCAAGTTTCACAAGGTAATACTAAAGATATAACTTACACTTTTGCTGAGATATTTGAAAGAATATCTTACGGAGTTGATATTCAACCAGGTGAGGTAATTGGTTCTGGTACTGTTGGTACTGGCTGTTACTTGGAACTTAACGGTACTTGGAGAAACGAAGCAGAAGCTAAAGGCGAAGAATTCACTCCGATTTGGTTAGAAGATGGCGACGAAATCACAATGGAGATCACTGGTCTTGGTACTTTGAAAAATACCATTCAATTAACAAACAATGATTATTCTATCTTTGATAAAAAGAGAAAAATTTAATGCTATCAATAGAACCAAAAGACATAGAGCTTAAGAAAAGACACGGTTTTTTGTTGGGTGGCATTGCCCCCAGACCAATAGCCTTCGTATCAACTATTAGTAAGGATGGGGTCAATAACTTGGCTCCTTTCTCATTCTTCAATGCGTTTGGTGCAAACCCTCCAACAGTTGCTTTTTCGCCTGCAAGAAGAGGAAGAGATAATACAACTAAGGACACATATCAGAATTTATTAGATACCAAGGAATGTGTAATCCATGGTGTAACTTATGATATGGTACAACAAATGAATCTTGCTTCAAGCGAGTATTCTGCTGATGTAGATGAGTTTAAAAAATCAGGTTTCACTCCTGTTGACTCAGATTTAGTCAAACCGAAAAGAGTCAAAGAATCACCATTTCAGTTGGAATGTAAACTGATTGATATGGTTGAGATGGGCGGTGGAGCTGGCTCAGGTAACTTTGCTATTTGTGAAGTTGTCAAGTATCACATAAGTGAAGATATACTCACAGACGGGCACATAGACCCATACAAAATTGATTTGGTTGGGCGTAATGGCGGTAGTTATTACACTCGAGCTAATGGAGATGCTCTATTTGAGCTAAATAAACCAGGTTTGTCACTTGGGATTGGCTTCGATAAACTACCTGACTATATGAAAAACTCAGATGTTTATACAGGCAATGACCTTGGTAAATTTGCTGGAGTTGATGAGTTACCTAATCAAGAGAAAGTAGAAGAGTGGATTGGCTCAATAGAGTTAATTGATGCAGAAAAAGAAATGTTTGATCGCCACGCAAGATTAGGTGATTATGAGTTTTTACTTACTGTCGCACTGTCATTATCTAGGAATGGCGAAGGCAGCAAAGTTCTTTTTGAGCGAGTAGCTAAGCTTGCTCTTGAATTTGAAGACATAGATTTTGCTTGGAATGTTGCGGCTTATTGTGGTTCACATTTCGGATAGGATAGAAGTACAAATAAATATATTAAAGAAGTGCTACTTAGGTCTTAAACTTAAGTAGCTTTTTTTAAATTTTAATCTAAAATTATACTATCGCTTAAGCTGATTGATTTCTGCTAACATTTGGTCAACTAATTACAGAAGACCAAATCAATTTATTGTAAGAATTAGTTTGTGATTCTACTTAAAACTATTTAGATTTGTAGTTCGTTAAAAGAACAAATAAAGAAATACTAACACAAAGGTATAGATATGAAAAGAACGTACCAACCAAGTAATAGAAAAAGAAAGAACAAGCACGGTTTCAGATCGCGCATGGCGACTAAGAATGGTAGAGCTGTTTTGAACAGAAGACGTAGAAAAGGAAGAAAAAGACTTTCTGTTAGCGGTTAATTCAGTTTTGGTTAATTACCTTGCTGTCCTAAAATTATGAATACTTTGACAAAAAGTCTTGCTCCTTTAAAAGGGTACAACTCGTACAAAGTAATAATAGAACAAGGCTCCAAGGTAAGAACTAGAAACTTCATTGGCTTTTTTGTAAAGGGTATAGACACTACAAAAACTAAATTTGGCATAGCTGTACCAAAGAGATATGCAAAGAAAGCAGTTGTAAGAAACAGAACGAAACGCTTAGTAAGAGAAAGTTTAATTCACTTAGTTCAAAATGATATTAACAAAGTATTAGCTTTCGAAAAATTTATAATAATAAGGACTGAGAAATTACCTCCACATCCCAAATTGATACAGCTCAGTGAAATAGAGCCTGAAATCAATAAGCTTTTCGAAAGAGCTTTGGAGGCAGTAAATAAATAATGATTAAGAAACTACTGATAGGAATAATCAAGGTTTACAAGTCTCTAATTTCGCCCTTATTCCCTAATACCTGCAGATTCCACCCAACATGCTCAAGTTATGCAATGGAAGCAATCCATGAATATGGTGCTGCTAAAGGTGTATATCTAGCAATTAAACGAATTTCAAAATGTCACCCTTTCCATAGTGGTGGCTTCGACCCTGTACCAATAGATAATCCCGAAAAAGGAAAATAAGATGGATAGAAATAGTATACTAGCAATAGTTTTAATTTCAGTACTAATATTTGGCTATATGTTCTATAGCTCAATCAATTATGAAGAACAAGTTGCGGTTAATACTGCTGACAGCACTGTTGTAAAACAAGAGAGTGATAATAGTGACAGTGATAGGGGCTTGTTTGAAGAAACTGAATCTGACAGTTCAAAAGACAAATCGATAGAAAGAGCTGGTGATTCAGATTTGAATTATGGTAAATTCCAACAGTTCACATTAGGAAAAAGAGAAGTAGTAACTATTGAAACTGACTTTATTATTGCTAAGATTAGTAGTAAAGGTGGAGACTTAATTAGTTACGAGCTAAAGAACTATGACAAATGGGACGGAGAGCCGACACAACTAATTCAAGACTATGAAGGTGAACTATTCTTAGAGTTTATCTCAATAGAAGGTAAGGACATTGACTCAAGAAACCTTTACTTTGATTTAGATAATTCCAAAACAACAGTTTCAATCACTGGTGAACAAGAATATACACTTACTGCAACTCTTGAATTTGAGCCGGGAAAGTCAATTGTAAAAAAATATAAATTTGTTGGTGACAAATACATGTTCGGAACTGGAGTTGCTCTCAATAAAATGGAAGAGTATATTCCACGAGGTTACGAATACAAATGGGCTAATGGTTTATCATACCAAGAGAAAAACTCTGTTGATGAATCTTCTGAAGCTTTAGCAATGGTTCAAATGAACGGCGAAGTAGAAGAGTTAGATGCTACTGATGATGAGAGTAAAGTAGATTACACTGGGGTTATAGACTTTGTAGCAACTAAAACTAAGTACTTTGCTACTGCAATTAAGCCAAAGCAATTCGATGGTACTGCAGTAATGAGTGCTGAGAGCATTGCTTACCCAAAAACAGAAGGTATGGTTGAAAAATATGACATATCTCTTAAAATACCATATGCAGGTGGCACTTCAACACAAGAGTTTGATATTTTCTTAGGTCCTTTAGAGCTAGACAGAATGGAAAGTTATGGCCTAAATAGATTAGTCAACTTAGGTTGGTGGGGTATCCGTCACATAGGTGAATATGTGATGATGCCAATATTAAATGCCGTACATTACTTTATTCCAAGCTGGGGTTTGACAATAATACTATTCTCTATTATAATAAAATTTGCACTCTACCCTCTGTCAATCACTCAGATGAAGAATGCGAACAAAATGAAAATATTGTCGCCTGAAGTAACTAAGATTAGAGAAAAATACAAAGACGAGCCACAAAAACAACAGAAAGAGATGATGGGGCTCTACTCCCAATATGGAGTAAATCCAGCTAGCGGTTGCTTGCCTATGTTATTGCAAATGCCAATACTTTACTCCCTATGGACTCTTTTTAGAACTAACATTGACTTGCGTCAGTCAGACTTTATACTTTGGATAAATGATTTATCTACTCCAGATACTTTAGTTCACTTTGGTACTTCAATAATAGGAATCAGTTCTATTAGCGGACTCGCTTTAGCTATGGGTATCTCAATGTTCATACAACAAAAGCTAACTATATCTGATCCTAAGCAAAAAGCAATGGTTTACATGATGCCATTTATGTTTACTTTCTTATTCTCATCTTTCCCAGCGGGATTGAACCTTTATTACTTTATGTTTAATGTGTTAGGAATAGGACAGCAACTCTATATCAACAATTTTTCTAAAGATAAGATTAGCTCTATTCATGACTTGAAGAAGGTTAAAAAGAAGAAAAAAGGTTGGTTAGCTTCAAAAATGGAAGAAGCACAAGCCGTAGCTGAAGCACAAGGGAAATTGAAAGATGGAAAGCCATCAAAGGGCAAAAATCCAAACAACCCAAACCACAGAAAAAAGAAGAAAAAATAACTTATAATTTATAGTTACTATTTATCAAATTAATAGTAACTATAATTGATTTCATTTGTCCTTCGTATTACTATAAAGTCAGAATATATTCTTATATTCGTAATTGATTGTATATGATAATAAAAAAGATGAATAAGATAAAGATTTACAGCAGTGCCTCAATCTTAGCTATGCTATTTTTTTTGAGTGGGTGCCCAGATGAAAATGACGGATTAGTCAATCCGCCATCGCAGGCTGAAACTGTAAATATCCGCTTTATAAACTTAGCTGGAGATTATTCTCCACGTACAGCACTATTTACAAATCAAACTGTTGGTCCTATTGCTTATGCTCAAACATCGGAAGCTGGCAATCCTCCTGACGATAGCGTTCGTGTAACAATCCAAAATAATGGCCAAGACGAATATAAGAAAGATTTACAAGTTAAATTCTTCCGTAAGTTAACATATACATTTTTTGCTATTCCTAGTTCACCCTCAGATAGTACACATCCGAAAGAGGTTGATAGTGTTGTTGTAATTAATACATCTTTAACTATACCAGATGTTACAAATGACGGATATGTGCGCTTACTCAACCTATATCCAGATACAACATCTAATTTTAGTTTAACTTTGGGTTGTGCTGGTGGTACTTCACTTGCAGGTGGAATTACTTACAGGGGTGTTAGTAGTTCTGAGCCAGTATTGTCTGGTGAAAATACATTCAGTATATCATACTTTAAGGATGGAGCAACACAATCACTAGGACTTTTTGGATTACAGATGGATCAGAAAGGTGAGTATGCTTTTGTGGTGATTGAAAATGAGAGTGGTGAACCAGAAGTTTATGTACTTGATGAATTGAACAAATCTGAGTTAGCATTCAATAAGGCAACACCTATAGAGAGCAAAGAAACCTTCATTAGAAATATAAATTTCTCTAATAGGGATTTTGATATTAATCTAGATGAACAGTTAATTGCAACCTCACCTCAACAATATGAAATAAGTGATTACCTCACCTTTGAAGCATGTGGCGGAACTTCAATTTCAACTTTAACATCAATAAGCCAAGGTGATACAATTGGTTATGGAACTACAAACTTAGAAGTTCTTAAAAATTATACGTTGTACTCATTTGATACTCAAGATAGCGTAAGACAAGTTTTAGCACCTCCCTTTAGATTATTTAATGACAATACTGGTAAATCAGTAATCAGGGTTATAAATGGACATCCTGATTACCAAGGAATCACAGTATCATTTGGAGCAAGGAAACTGTCAGGAGTTGAAGATTCTGAAAGCCCAGAAGATGAGCTATCATACGGTGAGACAATTGCACGTGATATTAAATTTGGAAGAGTTTCCGATATTGGCGTATTTGAATCTGGTTTTTCACCAATAACCGTTTTCGAATCGAGCCAACCAGCAAAATATATTACAGGAATTAATAAAGATCTATTACCTAACAAAAGTTATTCCATAGTTGTATATAAAGATAATAACGGCGAACCAGCTGTAACAATAATTGAAGATGAAGATATTAACAAAGAAATACAAGTGTCTGAACCTGGAGTATTTGTTCAAGTAGTCAATGCAGTAGCAGGCTCTGAATCTGTACAAGTTGGTTTAGGAAATATTATTCAGCAATCATTTGCTGACTTATTTTACTCATTGAATTTTGCTACTGTTATTCCTGTTAGTCAAAAGGAAATAAGAATAAATGGTGCCACACAACAATTAGATGTAGAAGTAGGTAAAAGAATATTAATAGTAGCAAGTGGGACTGAAGGTAATGAAGAGATACTGACTTACAGCTATGATCCACTTGAAAAAGTAGATTCACACTATAAGATTCGCTTCTTAAATGCAAGTACAGAAATTGACGATATTACTGTTGCTCGATATGATTTAGTAGATTGCCCAGATTGTCCAATTTTGGCAAACGCAATAAAGTTTGATGAACTTTCGTTTGTACAAGAAGTATTTTCTGAAGCTAAAATATCTTTGTATATTTATAATCCAGATAATTTGGAAGAACGTTATCATCGTGTTGATGATTTGAAACTGAACTTTAATAAAGCTTTTACTGTTATTTTTGCCGGAAACTCTTCATTAGGTGATAATGAAGACGACGATAATACTAACAATGGTTATTCAATAATTTTATTACAAGAATTTTAAACTAATATATGTGATTATTATGAAATTTATACAATCTTTACTGATTACTTCAGTAGTATTCGCGTTTGCTTTTTCAAACGCCTTAAGTGTTGAAGAAGTTGCTTACTTTGTAAATATAGAAGCAAAAAACAACACAATTCAAAGAGTACCTGTCGCTCAATTAAAACAAGGGCAATATCAAATAAACTCAATCTATGTAAAAACCAAAGAAAGAGTTGTCGCTGATAATAATAAATTTATATCAAATACTTTGAATCAATCTTTTGAAGGAGTACAGATTCATAATTTACAAGGTATCTCAAATTCTACAAAAACAATTAATACTCCTGCATCTAAGCTATATTTAGTAGAGTATGGTATTGGAATTGATTCCTATGATTTGGCACAAGAATTAATGAAGAATCCAGATATCGAATATGCTGTCCCAGTATTTAATAGATATTTTACAGAATATGAGCCTAATGACCCTCAGATTGGTCAACAATGGCATATTGACAATATAGGAGCAAAAGCAGCATGGGAGGTAACTAAAGGAAGCGAAGACGTAGTTATTGGTATCGTTGATTCTGGAACAGACTGGTATCACCAAGATTTAGTAAATAACACATATATTAATGAAGACGAGATACCTGATAATGGTATAGACGATGATGAAAATGGTTTTGTTGATGATGTAAACGGATGGGATTTTGTAGGTAATATTTCATTAGGTCAAGCAATCAACCAGCAGTTTAGACCTGATAACGAACCTACTCCTCTTCCAGGTGCTAATCAACACGGAACACATGTAGCAGGTTGTGCGTCAGCAGCTACTGATAATGCTATTGGTATAGCAGCTATTGGTTTCAATACGAAAATGATTCATGTGAAATGTGGTTCCGACAATTGGACTCAAACTGGAACGAGAGGAATATTTAGAGGATACCAAGGTATTATATATGCTGCAGAAAATGGTGCAGACATAATTAATTGTAGTTGGGGAGGTCCAGGATACAACCCAGCCGAGCAAGAAATGATAAACTCAGTAACCGAAATGGGTGTATTAGTTGTAGCTTCTGCTGGAAACGATAGTCAATCAATTGATGAGGATAACTTCTTCCCTACTGGTTATGATAACATACTTAGTGTTGGTTCGATAAACAGTAACAACCGTAAATCTGGATTTAGTAATTATGGTGTAAGAACTGATATATATGCTCCTGGTGGAAATATATATGCTACACTCCCAGGTAACAGATATGGGAACAACTCAGGTACATCTATGGCTGGCCCAGTAGCGGCGGGTTTAGCAGCACTTATAAAAGCTGCAAATCCTGATTGGACTCCACACCAGATTGCTGCTCAAATGAGAAGCACTACTAAAAATTTAGCAAACGTAAGTGAAGCAAATAGGCCTTTATACTTTGGTAGAATTGACGCGGAAGCTGCTTTAACTTCGAACACAAATAACTTTTCTAATAATAAAGTTAAAGGTATGGCTATTTCTGAAAATTCTATTTCAAAAAGTGGCGTAATTGATAGTTATGATCAAGTAAATGTGAACCTAACACTAGTTAACTACTTGGCTCCTGTTGATGGAGTAAGGTTAGAATTAATTGCTTTAGATCAGTATATTGACATTGAAAATGATGAATTTGTTGTAAATGGTTTAGGAACCATGGATGAATCAGAATTAGAGTTAAAAATTACATTGACTGACATGAATCCTTGGTATGATGGGTTTGCAAGAATTTTAGTTAAATATACAGCCGAAGATTACTCTGATTATCAGCTAGTAAAAATACCAATAATCATTGAATCTAATAATGAATACAGAGAAATATCTGGATTCCAAGAAGAATATTGGGCTACATTCCATGATATTCATTCTCCTAAACCTGGTGTTATATGGGCAGTTGGACAAAACAGATTAAATGGACAAGGATATATTTACAATACAACTTCAAATAGAATTTTTCCTGCTTATAGTTCACCTATTACTGGAGTGCATGCATTTGATAACAGTAATGCATGGGTAACTACAGGTAATGGACATATATTACAAACTACGAATGGTGGAGTAGAATGGTCTGACAATAATTTTTCTCAAATTACAGGCTTTTTTAATGGAATATATTTCTTCGATGAAAACAATGGAATAGCGATTGGAGATCCTAGGAACAATCAATTTGGTGCAGTTAGAACCACTAATGGTGGTAAGAACTGGTCACAGGCCTCTACTCTAGCTTCAGTTGGTAATGAAGGTGGATTAGTAAATTCACATTGTATATTTGGTGACAGAATTTGGTTTGGAACGAACGCGGGAAGAGTATTAAGAGGAATTAACTTCGGTAAGAACTGGTCACAAAGTGTTGTAGATGAAGATGGTTCTGTATTAGACGTAGCATTTGAAAGTAATTTGAAAGGAATAGCTTTATACAATAACAGGTCAAAATTTGGAAACGATTTGTTGATGGCGACTACCAGAGATGGTGGACTAAACTGGGATAATGAAGTTACAAATTTCACAGAAGAATTGGGAATTAACCCAATTGATATTATTTACAACATAAGTGCTGAAAAGATATTTGCAGTATGTGAGAATGGTGAAGTTTACTACACTGAGAACCTAGGAGTAAGCTGGAATGCAGTACTAACTAAAAAGGATGATTTATTTGAAAGAGCAACTATATCAAATGATGTTGAACTATTCAAAATGTATGGAGTTGGTAAAACAACAATCGGAATGCTTGATTTCATTATGGTTCCTGAAAATGCTGTTTCTTCTGTTACTTCAGACAAAGGAGATAGCTTTAGATTCGATAGCACAGAGCTAAATAAAATCAAAACTGAATTATTTACTTTTGAAAATGATGGTGAGTTGACAATATTCATTGACAATCTTTACCTGAGAGGAGATGACAACGAATCATTCAGCTTCTTTGGCAATTTGCCTGATGAAATTAGTAGAAATGGAAATGAAAAAACACTCGTTCGCTTTCTACCTACTGAAGCAAGGGAATATAACGCTGAGTTAGTTATGGAAAGTAATAGTGATTATGGTGATTTAGTAATTGCATTATCAGGTAAAGGGTACGAGAAAGAAATAACGTCTGTTGAATTTGAAAAGCTTGACAGATCAATCTCACTTTATCCAACACCTGCGAACACTAGTTTGAATGTAGAAATAAATTATACTGATAGAATACATGAAATAAATTTACTAGACATTTCGGGTCAATTACTGGAAGCAAGAGAATTCATTAATAATGTAAACAATTTAGAATTTGATGTTTCAAGCTATAGTTCAGGTGTTTACCTAATACAGTTTGTAACAGACAAAGGAACATTCTACAAAAAAGCTATAGTGGAATAATGAAACACCACAGGAAAGAGTTATGGTTTAATACTCCTAATAGGCGTGATTACATAAACATAACTAGAGAAGTGCAGGCAGAAATTGATAAATCTGGAATAGCAGAAGGCATAGCGTTAGTAAACGCTATGCACATTTCTGCAAGCGTCTTTATTAATGATGATGAATCTGGGTTACATCAAGATTTCGAGGTATGGTTAGAAAGACTAGCACCCGAAAAACCACACTCACAGTATAAACATAATGGATATGAAGATAACGCTGATGCTCATTTGAAAAGACAAATAATGGGTAGAGAGGTTGTTTGCGCTATAACAAATGGCAAACTTGATTTTGGGCCATGGGAACAAATATTCTATGGTGAGTTCGATGGTAAACGTGATAAAAGAGTACTAATAAAAATTATCGGCGAGTAGTCTAGAACTATCTATCGATTAAGATTTTCTTATTCCCACTCAGAAAGTTTGTATCCTGATACTGTTTGAAATATGTGTAAACAATACCGATATCTTCAGCAAATCTGTATTCATACTCTTCTCTTTTAGTTATAAATACTGTATCCTGATTTCTTTTTCTTTCAATATTGAAGTATAATATTAGCTTACTTGAGAAAGCTTCAAATCTCTCACCTTCGTACTCTATTCTAGTACTAACTCCTTTGGTACCTTCAACATTAATAGTCCCAAAATATTGAGAGTCACCAATAATAGTATCATTGAACTTAATCTGATTATTAATCCAAGGTCCAGTATATTGATCTAAATCATATAAAGTGACCCATCTATCTTCAGTAATTGCTAATGAATCATGAATACGAATTTCCAGACCTGATATAGCTATTTGATTTGAATCTTTTGAGTATAAAAAATCTCTATCAGAAGTATTACCATTATTAACGTATTGAAACTCCATTTTAGTAGCACTTCTTCCTAAGTATTGTGTACTATCTGTTGCAAGCAAAGTCTCTCTACCAAATGGTGCGCTGTAATTACTCCCTTCTGAATCGATAGCATAGTATTCATATTGCCAACTATTACCAGAGTCTAAAGGTAGATAATCTCTGAAGTCGAACGACTTGTCTGTAGGAATAGAATCATCTGAACAAAAGGTAAGTCCTATTAATAATATAATTATTATTGTTTTAAATATATTTTTCATTTTCTCTACTTTTTAACTTTAGTTTAGATGCAATTTACAAATAAGATTGTAGTTTCAAGAATAGTAAAAATAAAAAGCTAATCCCTACAAATATAAGAATGAGCTTGAAATTATAAATATTTTTTGGCTTAGTATTCTAGCATATATGGCATTGCCATTAAGAATTTCTCATTCTTAGAAATCTCATACATAGATAATGAATACTGTAATTGATCTTGGATATTTTCCGGTAAGTAATCTTTATTTAATAATAAAGATTCAACAGTCGGACTAAACTCACCCTTTATTCTCTCAGCAAAAGTTTCATTTGATACTTCTACTGAGTTTTCTAAACCAAAAGCTTCCATAAATGCCTTTAATTCATCTTTTTGTTTAGGATAACTTGTTATGTAGCATAATTTGTCTTCTTCTACTTCGATTAAGTCCTTGACATAATCAATAGCAAATTCTAGCCCACCAAGTTCATCTACTAATCCATGCTTCTTAGCATCTTCACCTGTCCAGACTCTACCTTTCGCTATTTCTCTTATCTCCTCTACTGTTTTCCCTCTCGACTCAGCTACCCTCTCTAAAAATCGCATATATATAGTTTTAGCAAGAGAATAAAGTTTTGTTTTGTCAGAATCAGTAAATTCGAACATTGGATTTAAAAACTGTGCAGATCTAGTAGTTGAAATTGTATCAGCAGTTATATCTAATTTATCTAATGTACCTTCAAAATTAGGAATAGCTAAAATAACTCCTATTGAACCTGTAATAGTAGAAGGGTGTGCTATTATCTTATCACAGGCCATTGCCATGTAATAACCACCAGAAGCTGCTACATTACTCATAGAAGCAATCACTGGCTTTCTGTCTCGAGCTTCTTGTATAGCTACCCACATTTCATCGGAAGCAATTACGGAACCACCTGGTGAGTCTATTCTTAGTATTATTGCATCGACATCTTCATCATAGGCAGCATCTCTGATTTGCTCAACAAAAGCAGCTGAACGAATTTCCTTTTCATTACCACCAAACAAAGATTTTTCATTACCTCCTGAGTAAATAGGTCCAACACTATTAATAATAGCTATCATCTTATCTTCGTCTACTTCGCCTTTGTGCTTATGTTTCTTTCTGTTATACTTAGCAATAGATACGAAATCAACTTCTTTATCATATAGGCTGTCTTTATCAACATCAGGATAAACCCTAGATTTAATAAAATCTTCTACTTGTGTTTTAGTCATCATCCCATCAATTAACCCATGCTTATAAATGCTATCAACAGTAAATAAACCTTGGTTCATCATTGCAATAATTTTTTCTTCAGGTATATTTCTATATTCAGAAACCTTAGCTACAAAATTATCCTGAGCATGATTTAATAATACTTCAAGTTGATGTCTTGATGAATCACTAAACTTATATTTGTCGTAAGAATCAGCAGCAGATTTAAAATCTTCAAAGCCAACTACATGATAATCAATACCAATTTTTTTAAAGAATCCAGTCATGAACATTCCACTGGTTCCAAATCCATTAAATTCTAAAAGTCCTTCCGTAGGCATAAATATAGAATCAGCAACTACTGTATTGTAGTAAGTGCCTTCGTTTCCAGCCTCAATAAACCCATAGATAAATTTACCAGACTCTTTAAAGTCTTCTAATTTTTCTTGTAGCTCTTCTGATTTTGCTCTACCTGCAGATCCATTTATCTTTAAAAATATACCTTCTATATCTTCATCATCTTTTGCTCTTTCAACAGAGTTAAGGATATCATAGAATGATAGTCCTTTTTTACCACCTGAAAAAATAGCAAATGGGTCTTGATTTGTGTACTCAGGAATACCATTTGACAAATCTATAGTCAATACTGTTTTTTCAGCAATTGTTACTTCTTTTTCTTCAAACCCTTCAAAGCCATCAAACTTTGAACCTATAAATGCAAATATTCCAATAATGAATATTACAAATAACAGGAAAATACCTCCAATAATTGAAACTGGTATCCACCATCTTGTTTTCTTTAGTGGCCTATAGTTAGGAGGATAGTTAGGTGATGATTGCGGGGGTTGATTTTGTATATTTTCTGACATATCAATTACCTGTAAATGAAATAATTATGTAATCAGTTGATTACGATTGTAAATATATTATTGTTTCGCGTAAAAATGAAAAATCTCTACTTTTTGAGTAGAGATTTTTTATTAGCAATTTTTAACACTTTATCCTTTTTGAGATCTTTTTCTCTTGTTTGGATCAAGTTCAGCTTTTCTAATTCTAATTGATTCAGGAGTAACTTCCAATAGTTCATCTTCAGATAGAAACTCTATAGATGAGTCAAGCGTAAGTTGTTTGTGTGGTCTTAAAGTAACTGTATTGTCTGACCCAGAAGCTCTCATATTTGTTAACTGCTTCTCTCTTACAATATTGATATTCAAATCACCTGGCTTGTTTCTTTCACCAACTACCATACCCATATATACTTTTACCCCAATACCAATAATCAAGATCCCTCTGTCTTCCATTCCAAGACATGCATATTCAGTTGTTTTACCAGCTCTATCAGCTACTAAAACACCAGTAGAACGTTGTGAAATATCGCCTGCCCACTCTTTATAAGAATCAAAAAGGTTATTGATTATCCCAGCACCTTTTGTGTCTGTAAGGAATTGTGATCTATAACCTATAAGTCCACGAGATGGAACTAAGAACTCAATGTCAGTTCTACCATGACCATGTGCCATCATATTAACAAGTTGACCTTTTCTAGATTGAAGCTTTTCCGTCACAATACCTACGTGCTCATCTGGAACGTCTACAAATACTTGTTCGTAAGGTTCATGTTTTTTACCACCAATAGTTTTAGTAATTACATTAGGTTTAGAAACCATAAGCTCATATCCTTCACGGCGCATAGTTTCAATTAATACACCTAATTGTAATTCACCTCTACCACTGACTTCAAATGCATCAGTTCTTTCAGTTTCACTTACTTTAAGCGAAACATTTAATTTAGTTTCTTTATCCAATCTTGCTTTTAAGTGACGCGAGGTAACAAACTTACCCTCTGTACCTGCAAATGGACTATTATTAACATAGAAAATCATACTTACAGTAGGTTCATCTATTTCAATTCTGTCCAAAGGTTTTGGATTTTCGTTGTCTGTTATAGTATCGCCAATTTTAATATCTTCAATACCAGCAACTGCAACTATATCACCTGCTTCTACTTTATCAACTTGAGCTTTAGATAGACCAGAGAATGAATACAAAGATGACAACTTCATATTATGCTTTATTCCATCTTCTGTAGAAATAGCATATTGTTTATTTAGTTCCATCAAACCATTCCAAACTCTACCAATTGCAATTTGTCCAACATAATTATCATAGTCCAAAGATGCCGCTAAGAATTGAGTTTCTTTAGTATCATCTGCCGTTGGGCCAGGGATTTTTTTAATAATTGTATCGAATAGTGGCTTCAAGTCTTGAGAATCATCTTCTAAGTTATGTTTAGCTATACCATCTTTACCAATTGTGTAAAGTATAGGGAAATCAATTTGTTCATCAGTTGCATCAACATCTATAAACAAGTCATATACTTCATCTATTACTTCCTTAATTCTACCATCAGGTCTATCAATTTTATTGATTACAAGAATAATCGGCAATCCTCTTTTCAATGCTTTTTTTACAACAAATCTAGTTTGTGGTAATGGACCTTCTGATGAATCCACAAGTAAAATAGCACCATCTACAATAGAAAGACTCCTTTCAACTTCACCACCAAAATCTGCGTGACCAGGAGTATCCATTATATTTATTTTTTTGTCTTCGTAGTAAACTGCAGTATTTTTTGCAGAGATTGTAATACCACGTTCTTTTTCTTGGTCCATTGAGTCCATCACTCTTTCTTCTACGTGTTGATTTTCTCTGTAAGTACCAGAAAACTTTAACATAGCATCTACTAATGTTGTTTTTCCGTGATCTACGTGAGCTATAATAGCAATATTTCTAAAATTATCTTTTATCATTTTCTGTAATCTGTGTTTTAAAAAGAACGCAAGTTAAGTAATTATCATAGAATACATTGTTTTATTTAATTATTTCTGTCATTTTTTTCACTTAGGTAGCCAATTCAATAATTTGTCATTATATTTGTCAGAGTATAAACATGAATTATAGAAGTAAAAATACAATCGAATTGGAACTAAGTAGCAGGGAGCAAGCAATACTACGCTCTGTTGTTAACTTATATATTGCTAATGCAGCACCAGTTGGTTCCAGGAAGTTATCAAAATTCTTAGAAAAAAACCTAAGTCTAAGCCCTGCAACTATTAGAAATGTTATGGTTGACTTAGAAGAAAGAGATTTAATAACTCACCCTCATACTTCAGCTGGACGTATTCCTACCGATAAGGGTTATAGGTTTTACGTAGATTATCTAATGCAGTTAGAAAGCTTATCCAAAGGTGAACATCTTGCAATTAGCAACTTGGTTAAAGAGAATAAAACTAGTGAAACTGCATTAAAAGAAACTTCTAAAATTTTAGGGATTCTTTCTAAATATCTTGCACTTGTTAGGTTGCCAACTACAAAGTCTGCTAAAGTTAAAAAAATTGAATTGATAAAGCTATCATCAACTCATATTTTAGTTGTATTAGCATTAGAATCCAACTTAGTAAATACAGTTACTCTGGAAGCTAGGTTTTCAATTGATGATAAGCATTTAAATCAAATTGCTGATGCACTTAATGAAAGAATTAGTGGCTTAGAACTGTCTGAATTACAAAATTCGTTCCCAGAAATAGTATCAGATATGGATGTAGCTGAAAAACCATTAATTAGGCTTTTTGTAGATTCTGTAGATAGTATTTTCAGAATTAAATCTCAGCAAGGCGAATTGTTCACTTCTGGGACACAAAACTTGCTCGATCTGCCTGAATTTGAGGATATGGGTAAGGTAAAGAGCATTATCGAATTAGTAGAAAATGAAGATATTATAGTTCATTTGCTTGATAATATGCCAATTAATGACTAAATGGAATTATTAATCGGTGAAGAAATAGGTAATACAAAGTTGAATGACTATAGCATGATTATATCTAATTATAAAATATCAGGAACTGGCGAAGGTGCTATTGGACTAATTGGACCTAAGAGAATGCAATACAACAAAATGTTTCCCCTTGTAAAAATAATATATGAACTACTTTCTACAAAGTAAATATCAACACAAATTTATCTTGAAATTGAAGCAATATATAACTGAGTACCCAATTGTAATGATACTTATTACTTTTGCTTTATTTTATTTGTGGCAGCCATTCTTTGGAGGTATATACTCAGATGATTGGGGATTCTTACTAAGTTATTTTACAGAAAATGACGCTATATCATCTCCATTCTCATTTGACAGGCTATCACATTTTATGAAGGTTTATGCTAATCGACCTATCTCTGGAGTTATGTTTTACTTAGTAAACTCAATAGCTGGGTATAATATCACAATGGTGCACAGCATAATGCTTGTCGAGATATACATATCTGCTTTCAGTATTTACAAACTTGGCTCAGCCTTTATTAATTATTTAAAAATCAAGAATAGCAATTTTTATGGAGCTTTAGCCGCAACAATATGGCTAATATCTCCTTGGACTTTAGGTATTACTGCTTGGTATTCAAGTTCGATAAATTTAGTCTCATTAATATTTTTTTCTTTTAGTATATATTATGTTTTCAAAAGTTTAGAGGTAAATAAGAATTACTATTTTTCTGCAGGTATACTCTATCTTCTATCAAGTTTAACGTATGAAAGCTTCTTTTTTCAGTATAGTTCTTTTCTGCTAATTATATGGTTTCTATCAAAAGATAATCGTGAAAATAAGAGAAAGGTGATTAACTTTTTTATACTTTTTAGTACATTGTTAATCTTGACTATTGTTTGGAATAGACTCACTGCAAACTTATTCGAAGCATCAATACATAAAGCATTGAACCCCTATTTTCTTCAGACTTTGGCATTTAACATAATTTCTTTTCCTTATGTTATATTAAAAGGATTTGGAGATTTATTTATACCAGCTACAATTATAATAATATCAGTGCTGGGTTATTTACTTTTCAAACTGAAGCAGAATTCTGGTACTATAAAAAGTTTAATAGTAAATAATCGCATGAAGATAATACTTACTTTTGGTTTAGGGATACTATTGAGTGTTTTCATGTACTCTGCAGCTGGATATACTTTGTGGGCGCTTGGCTCAAGGAGTAGAACAATGTTTGTAGTGTCATTCTATATTCCGTTTATACTTATAATATTTTGGAATTGGATAAAAAAAGATTCTATAATTATTGTTAAATTCAGAAGTATATTAGTTGTCATACTTTGCATTATAACGTTAAATTCATACCTAACTAATAAGATAGATTGGATACAAGCTAATGAAATTCAAAAAGAGATAACAACAAATATACCCCAAGAGATTTCTAACCTAGGGAAAGAGTCAATGGTTATTTTTGTGGGACCATATAGGCATGAATGGATATCAGTAATAGATGCGCCATGGGCAATAAATTTCCAAATGAAATATGGAGAATCTCTTTATAAAAGTAAAGAATTAGAGCCCTACACTAAGGCAAGATTTGTATCTGGTACTGGAGTAATACATCCGGCTAAGAACAAAAATTATCAACTCTATTGGGATGGAGATTCTTTGACTATAGGGTACAATCTGGAGGAAATAGCTTACAATAGTGGTGCTCATGTTTACTATGATAAAATGGAAAAATTCGAAGCTAAACAACTTTATATTTGGGATTATAGTAAACAATCACTAACTAAGATAAGTGATCCACAATTATTCGAATACCCTCCTTTCAAAAACTATGATTATTGGGTAACTTGGTTATATCATAATTGGATTAAAAATTAGATGCTAAACGTAAAAAACATTGAAAAAATATTTGCAGCTATTGATGAATATTGGTCTCCTCATATAATAGGTGAGTTAAATGGTCAGAACGTTAAAGCAGCAAAGTTCAAGGGTAAATTCCCAATGCACAAGCACGATAATGAAGATGAGATGTTCTTAGTTGTTAAAGGAACTATTTCAATTGAGTTTGATGATTACACTAATGTTGTAAATGAAGGTGAATTTATTGTAATACCTAAGGGTGTAGCTCATAGCCCATCATCCGAATATGAATCTCAAGTGCTTTTATTTGAACCTGCATCTACTGTCAATACTGGTAATTCTGTAAATGAATTCACAAAATCAAATCTAAAGAAGTTATAAAAAAAGTGGTGACTAAAATAATTAATCACCACTTTAAAAAATCACTAAGAATTTAAATTATTTCTTAGGAGTAAACATACCGTTATCAATACCTTCCTGGTTGATTTTGTATGTCATTTTAGTTTCCATAGTGAACATAGGAGTCTCAGTTTTTATTACCTTTGGAAATTTAATCCCATCAGCTGAATCATATTCTTCATAAAGTACAGTAACTAACATACTACCTCTTGGGCTTTCTTGTATTTTTTCTGTTTTATCTAAGAGGAATGTATTCTCATTAAAGTAAAGAGTCTCTATTGTTTCTTCGTCTTTCATCAACTTAGCTACAATGTTTCCCTTTTTCTTACCTGTTACGTCCATAGTGTAGCCATATTCATTATAATTAGAGTATTTGAATGGATCAGATTCAAATTTCTTTAATTCAAGTGATTCACCTTCTAATTTTATTTTACCTTGACTACTATTTTCCCATCCTTCTTTACCATTGTAGTATTCTTCTTGTTTAAATACATTCAAATCAACTAGTCTGTACATCATTCCATTAGAATAAGTAACTGAAATTTTACCAGGTAAGCTTTGACCACCAGCATTCATAGAGATGATACCAGTTCCAACAACTGAGCTTACACTCTCTAATTTTGAATTCCCACCAAGTGCTTCAGTGTAGTTTTCAATTAACTCATCAAAATCTACATCAGCTTCGTCCATTTCAGATGCAGGTTCATAGTCAGTATTATATGTGAATATAGTACCAAATTTTTCTAATTGTTCTTTTACAGAAGGGTCCCCAACAACAACCAGATAAGTATCTTCTGGATTTAAGTATTTTTTAGTTGCTTTTTGAACATCTTTTTTAGAAACTTTATTATATAAATCTGGATATTCTTTTATCATACGAATAGGAACACCTCTGAAATCATATCTTTGGATTAGTGAACCCAAATAACCTGAAGACTCAAAGCTAAGGTAGTACTGCCCAATTCTAAATTGCTTTATTGTTTCTAATTCTTCTTCACTTGGTCCATTTGAAATCAAATCGCCTAAGATTTCATTGTTAATTGATATAACTGTAGAATCAGTAACATCATTTCTTACATCGGATCCAAAAATAGAATAATTATAAAATCTATTAGAAGAGTGGCCACCAGTAGGTGAATAAGTATATGAGTGTTTCTCACGAATTATCTTAAACATTCTACCAGCAAAACTAGAATTAATAACATGATTAGAAACATTTATATTCATATATTCTCTGTCACTAAAAGGAACAGTCATATTTGCTAACCTAACAGCAGACTGAACTGAACCAGGTCTTTCGATAAAGTAAATACCTCTTGGCATCGGTTTTGGTTCTGGCATTCTTAGTTTAACAACATCACTTTTTTCCCACGCACTAAGCTTTTCATTAAGCCAATCTGCCATATCATCCGAATCGAAGTCTCCTACTATATACATAGTTGAAGAATTGGGGATATAGAAATCATTATAATATTTTTCTAAATCAGATTTTGTTACCGCATCAATAGTCTCTTCAGTAGATACAGAAGAATAAGGGTGATCAGGTCCAAATAATGCCTTTTTAGCCATGTTATTTGCTAAAGTACCAGGATCAGATTTATCGCTTTTTAAAGCAGTTTTAAATTGAGTTTTTAACTTTTCCATCTCTTCTTTAGGAAATGAAGGACTTGTTAATATCTCAGTCAACATATCGAATAATACTTCTTTGTGTTTCATTATAGAAGAACCAGAAACGCTTGTGTATTCAGTACTGTTTCTAACTGAAATACTAGCACCTAATCCATCTAATGTTTTAGAAATATCAAGAGCTGATTTATTCTTTGTTCCCTTCATCATCATGGCTGCTGTAAAACCTGAAGCATCTTTCTTTGCTTCAAGCGCATCACCACCAGGCATTAGTATGTTGAAACTAACCATAGGTTGTTCATGGTCTTCAATAAAGAATACTTTCAATCCGTTATCCAGAGTTTTTTCGGTAAACTCAGGGAATTCAAATTTCTTTTTCTCTAATGGTTCTGGCTTCTCACCTAATTCATAATCTTGAGCAATTGCGAGTTGTGAAAAGATTACTAATGCGATTATAATTTTTATTGTTTTCATCATTTTTCTTAATCTCCTATTTACTTCTCAGCAGTTGCTGGCATATATGTTAAAATTACTTTGTTGTCCGTTCCTAAATATTTCTTAGCAACTCTTTTTATATCTTCTTGAGTTACACTCAAATACTTATCAATCTCAGTGTTAATCATATCAGGATCATTATAGTAAGCCCAATATTTTGCAATTGTCATAGCTTTAGACAAAGTATTCTTATTTGACATAATTGTACTTGCTTCCTCTATATTTTTAGCTTTCTTTAGCTCTTCCTCAGTAACACCATTTTTTACAACTTTATCAATCTCTTGGGATAAAGCATTTTCTAATTCTTTTACATCAGTGTCCCCATTAGGAATATCAATTAACAAGAGAGCTCCTGATTTTTCCAAAGAAAGTGGCATCATTTGGCTTGCTATTGCTAGTTGCTTTTCGTCAACTAAAGTTTGATAAAGTCTTGAGCTTTCACCCGCTGCCATAATTTTTGATAGCAATGACATAGCATAATAGTCATCTGAGCCTAATTTAGGTCCTCGGAAACCTACGAATAAAGCAGGAACTTGGGCCTTCTCATCGTCTATTGTTACCTCTATTGTCCCTTTCAAATCTTTCATATTTGTATTTCTTCTTTCAATTTCTTTCCCTTTAGGAATAGATCCGAAATACTCACGTACGTACTGTTTAGTTTCATCTACATTGATATCGCCAGATATAACTAAACAAGCATTGTTAGGCTGATAAAACTCATTGTAAAAATTTTGAAAATCCTCGATAGTTGCTTTGTTCAAGTGTTGGTGATACCCAATAGTAGGCCAAGAGTAACCACTACCTTCGAATAAATTTTTAGCCATTCTTTCAAGTAGGTCACCATAAGGTTGATTATCTACTCTAACATTTCTTTCCTCTTTAACTACTCCTCTCTGAGTTTCTACACCCTCAGTTTGAACTCTAAGTTTTCTCATTCTAGATGCTTCTATCCAGAGTGGTAATTTGATTTGATTTGCTGGTACTGTAAACTTATAAACTGTTTCATCAAAAGATGTATGTGCGTTTAATGTACCGCCCGCTTGATTAACATATTTATCAATACTAGCTCTAGGCATATCATCAGTCGCTTCAAACATCAAATGCTCGAAAAAGTGTGCAAAACCTGTTTTCTCTGGGTTCTCGTCTTTAGAACCTACTTTGTAGTGAACAACTGTAGATACTACAGGTGCAGATCTATCTACATTATAAATAACATGAAGACCATTTTCTAAAGTCTCTTGTTGGAACTCTATTTCATTTGCTTGACCAAATAATGATATGCTAAATGCGAATAGAGCTACGAATGATAAAGTTGTTATTCTTATCATGCTTCTCCTTTTAAATTGTTTTTATTGTTTGATATATCGTATTGAATACGAATTTAACTTAGTATTAGTTACAAAAAAAATCCTGTCAAAACGGACAGAATTTTAATTGAATTATAATATATATACTAGGAACTATTTCTTTATAAATTTCATAGTTCTGTATTTATTTTCATCTATAATTTTAATAATATAAACCCCAGATGATATTCCATATTTTTCGATATTAAATGATCTTACATTCTCTCCTTCTGATGAATATCCACTATATAAAGTGGTAACCATCTGGCCACTAGAGCTGTAAAGCTCAATTGTAACATTCTGAGGCTTTTGTTGTAAGAATGTAATCTCTAGTTCATCTTCAACAGGATTAGGATAAATATTTGACTTGAATGCATTATATTCATCATATTCAATGTTAGATAAAGTAATATTTATATGAATAGCTAAAACACTATCACATCCGTTTTGAGCTACTATACCTAAATTTTTGAATAATGTCGTATCTGATTCATAGAAATTCCCTTCATAAGGTTCGTTACTATATATCTCTACAACTGAATCAGCAATACCATAAGGTAGAACAACTATCTGCTCTTCATATATACTGTCGCATCCAGCTTCAGTTTTATAAGAATTAAAGAATGTAGTATCTGAGTCAATATTAACACCATTGTATTTAGTATTCATACATACTTCAAATATTTCACTATAATTAGGTCCTTCATTGACACTAATGTTATATACTACTATGCTGTCGCAGCCATCTGGATTTTCATGTTCGACTAACAAGGATCTATCTTGAGTTATTCTAACACCATTGAATAATCCACCGTAGCAAACAGTTGTATCTGCATTTGTCTTTACTGGGTCTTCAACTGTTATATTATAAACAATCGTGCTGTCACACCCCTTGTATGATCTAAATACTTCCTCATATTCACCATTATTTTTCCAAGTCTTTCCATATACTTCTAAGCCATAGCAAACAGTCATATTCTCAGTCATAACAATTTCTTCAATAACATCAATATTTACAGTTACAATACTATCTACACCATCTGTTGCCACATATGACTCAAGTATTGTAGTATCTCCTCTTGCTGTAAACATATTTTTGTAACGTTCACCAAAGCAAAGCTCAACACTTTCAGTAGATCTATAAGTTTGGGTAATAGTATGTCTTTCATTTATTGCTAAACCAGACTTAACTACCTTTTCACCATTTGGGAATACAACTTCAACTCTATTAATTGAATTTGCAGTACCTAACCCATAGTGAATAATTCTAGTTCTTTGTGACATATAGCTAGAGCCACCAGAGGGAACTTCTCTAATTTGCTCTCTCCCATCAAAATACAAATAGATTTTTGCTCCAATAGCATCTCTGTTATCAGTTGTACCTAAAATTTTGAATTGAATCCAATTGTTCCCGTTTTCTGAGGCATTATTCCTAAAGAAATGAATTCTATCATCATCGGTATCAGCTTCTGAGTCCAAGGTGGAATTGACAATAATTTGTACCATATCCATATCACCATCATTGTCAAAATCATTAAGGGCAATACCTCTACCCTGCTTAGTATCTGCTATTCCTTCTTGCTCCCCTACTTCTGTAAAATTGCCGGAACCATCATTTTGGTAGAGCAAATTAGGAACTTCAAAAGCCATAACAGAATCCGTAAGAATCACATTTCCGTTACTTACAAACAAGTCTAAATCTGAGTCATTTTCATAATCATACCAGTGAATACCCCAACTAGTAGATAATGAATCCGTACCAGCCTTATATTTATCATCCATCCCATAAGCTTCAGCCTGTTGAACAAGGTTCTTATTACCGTCATTTACATAGAATTTATTCTCACCTATGTTAGTGGTATAATAATCCATATCGCCATCTTCATCAAAATCGCCGCCTTCTATACCCATACCAAAAATTTTATCATTAAAACCAGTGGCATCTGATACATCGATAAATTTTCTTTCGGGGTATTGATTCTCAAATATTTTGTTTGATTCAATAGTAAGACCAAAGTCATTTGCTACCAATAGATCTGGGTCGCCGTCATTGTCATAATCTGAAAATGTTGAAGCCAAAGAACAACCAGAATCATCTACCCCTAGTTCCTTACTAATCTCTTTGAACTTGAAATCACCCAAATTTTCATAAAAGAAGTTTTCATCACATCTACCGTCTGCACCAACATAGTTTGATACATAAATATCTAAATCACTATCTAAATCGAAATCTACAAATGAAACTGCTGTACTCCATATTTTAACTTCTAAACCAGAACCTTGTGTTACATCAAAAAATACACCATTTCTATTTTCGTAAAGATAATTATCAGCCCTTTCGTGAGTTGTAATAAATAAATCTATATCTCCATCATTATCAATATCAGCTGCGGCACATCCAACTACTTGTTCAGTTTGTGGAATACTTATACCTGAGGAGGAATAAACATTTTCAAAAGTGCCATCTCCTTTATTCTTGAATAAAGCCGAATTATTTAAGAATCCACCTACAGCAAATATATCCTCATAACCGTCATTATTGTAATCAAATACAACAACACCGCCGCACATTTCACGGTCATCTTTTGATACATGATTACCTAGTCCAATCTCTTTAGCTACTTCCTCGTAGGTTTGACTATTTGAAAATTCAAATGCTACAAAAAACATTATTAATAATACTAATATCCTTTTCATAGTTAATTACCTTTAAGTATTTTTGTTACATATGTATTATTCGGAGTTATTATTTTCAGGTAATATAGCCCATTACTCATACCAAGCTCATTAGATTTCAATTCAAATCTATTAGTTCCCAGTACTGGTTGATAGTTAATTGGAACAGATTGTCCGATATTATTAATTAACTCAACACGAGTCCCCTCGGACTTATCTAATTGAAATTCGATTGTTGTTACTTCATTAAAAGGATTAGGCGTAATTGTAATACCCAATTTATTTTCAACTCTAGTATTAAATATAATAGTCTGAGTCACAAAAACATCAACTATATAAACACTATCGCATCCGTTAAATGCACCACCTTCAATTTTATTAGAATATATCCCATCTTCAACCCATTCTTTACCTTTATAGCTGTCACCATAATCCAAATAAACTGAATCTCTGAATCTACTCTCTGGCAATGGGGTTACTACTATTGTGTGAACACTATCGCAGTTTTGATCACTTTTAAATTTATCTGAAAATATTTCTTGTTTTACAATTATTTTCCCTCTAAAAATATCACCAAAACAAACATCAAAATTTTCTGTAAAGTTTGGTGCTTCAAGTACTTCTACATTAAATGTCACTATACTGTCACATCCATTGACACCATTTAGGTTTCTTACGATAGTTGTGTCATTAATATATTGCTTTCCTTGGAAAAAAGAAGAATAGCATATTGAAGTATCGACAACAGACTCTTGTGGTTGTAAGACTTCTACATTATATGTTACAACACTATCACAGCCTTTCGCATTTACATAGGTAACAAATTTTTGACCACTTTCTTCCCACTCTTGACCTTCAAAAGTCTCACCTTTACAAATTTCAACATTCGTACTCAATGAATCTGGTTTATTAACAATAATTTGATAATGAACATTACTATCAGCACCATTAGCTGCTAAGTATTTCTCGCTATGAAAACCATGATTGTCCCAAGTTTTCTCAAATAATGTTTCTCCTTGACAAAGTTCAACATTAACTGAGTCATAGTAAGATTGTATTATATTAACCTGCTGGTTAGCTTCTATGTCATACATTTTAGTTCTTACGGTCTTTTTACCTAACCATATAACTTCCAAAGAGTCTACAGTTGCATTATCTGCTAATCCAAATTGTAGTATCCTTGTACTTTGAGATAGATATCCACCACCACCAGAAGTAACTTCTCTCATCTGAGTTACATTATTCGTGTATAATTTCACTCTACTACCTATGGCTTGAATATCAGTTGTTGAGCCAGTTAGTTTTACTTTTAACCAATTTCTTCCAGTATTTTGTTTATTTTCAAATAATTTAAACCAGTCATTATCTCTATAGCCCTCTGTATTAACATTTGGTCTTGTTGCAGTTGTCAATAGATCTATATCACCATCATTATCAAAATCAATCTGAGCTGCACCTCTGTCAATACCAGGAGATAACAAGTTCATCGATGCTGTTATTTCGTTAAACTCTTGATTTGCACCATTATTTTCATAGAATCTATTATTATCAGCGTATCTTGTGTCGATATTAGGTAGTGGTGCTAGGAAACCATTTGTAACGTGTAAATCAACATCCATATCTAAATCGAAATCAAACCAGTTTACACTCCAACTAACAGTTGTTCCTGAGTTATCTTCATCTGGATTAACATCAGTATTATCTATTTTGAGTTCCTTACCACGTTCAAAGAAAATTTGACCATTCTGATTATCATAAAAATAATTTTGTCCTAGGTTGGTAGCATAATAGTCCATATCACCATCATTGTCATAATCACCACCATCAACTCCCATTCCTAAAATTGCTTCGTCAAATCCCATTTGAGTTTTTACATTAGTAAAAGATTCTATTGGATATTCATTTCTATAAAGTGCATTAGAGGTAAATGCTTGTCCAAAATCATTTGCTACGAATATATCTAAATCGCCATCATTATCATAATCAGACAAAGTATTAGCTAGTCCACAACCTCTATCATTCACACCATTTCTTACGGCTTCTTCATTAAAAAATTTACCACCTTTATTAATAAATAATGAATTTGGTAAACAGTTTTGGTTACCTGCATCCTCAAAGTAGTTAGCAATATACAAATCAGGCCATCCATCTAAGTTAACATCACCAAAAGATACACTAGTAGATTGGAAAGTATGTATAATACCTATTTGGGCACTAACTTCTTTGAAAGTTCCACCTTCGTTCTTGTAAACTAATGTTGGTTCTCCCCTATCAGTTGTTAGTACTAAATCTAGCCAGCCATCATTATTATAATCAAATGCTCCACCGCCAATAGTGAAGTAAAAATTTGCGTCAGGAATTAAATCTGAGACATCAGTAAACATGTTGGCATAATCGTAAGGGTCACTTTCGTATGCTTCTGGGTTATTACGGAATAGCTTGGTAGTTTCGTCATCACCACCTATCATCAAAATATCCTCGTAGCCATCATTATTATAATCTATAACAACTACACCGCCGGCCATTAGGAAATCATCGTGCGTAAAATGTTCTATCCCTATTTTGGGGAACACATCCTCGAACCCTTGTGAGTTCAAGTTAACAGCAAATAAAAAAACTGTTAATAAAATAAAGTATTTATAATTTGTAAATAAAGTTTTCATATAACACCTGTAATTTTTTAAATTTTCTATTTTTTATAAATATAAAGATATGTTACAATTAAAACAAATTAAAATGCAAAAAGTAACAACAAACTAACTACTTTTTCTTGAAGATTGAATATAATAGAAAGGAGATTGATAATAAGACACTTAAGTAAACAATCCAGTCCCCATAAATTGAATAAAATGTATTATTTTCAATAATTGGTATAGTTAACGACAAATCTGTTTGTTCATACTGTTCAGCTCTTTCTAAGATTACCCCCAATGGAGAAATAAAACATGTCACACCAGAATTTGCAGCTCTAGCTAGATACTTCTTGTTTTCAATAGCTCTAAATGCTGATATTAATGCATGCTGTTCGGGTCCAGGTGTGTGATCGTACCAAGCATCATTAGTTATAACGGTCATAAGGTTAGCACCTTCATAACTAAATTCCCTAACAAAAGAAGGGTAGATTGATTCAATACAAATAACTGGGGCTATTCTAATATTCCTTTCATCCATATTCAAAGTTTTTAATTCTGTGCCTTTGCCCCAAAAAGAAATCCCGACGCCCCAATCAATAAATTTAGTTAAGAATGTGAATATTTCTACATGTGGGACTCGTTCCCCAAAGGGAGTCAATTTAGATTTATGATATATATCATAACCATTTGAATCTAGCAACAATGCACTATTAAAGTTATCATAAGAAACATCTTCTCCTCTAAAATACATTTCCTTTGTAAAATTGGGTCTTTCAGTTTCATCGTAAATTTTTATATCTACAAAACCAGTAAGTAGTGATATCTTATTAGTATCTACCCAATCTTGTAAAAAACTAAAGTCATGGTCAATATTAAATCTAGAATTGATATACAAGACACTTGTTTCTGGCCAGATAATTAGCTCCAAGGTACTGTCTTTTTTGAGCAAATCATCAGTATATTTCATCAAAGTTAGAGTTTGATCTTTAGTCCCTGCTGTCCATTTATCCCATGGGTCTATATTAGGTTGAACTAGTCCAACATTGATCTTATTGTTCGATTCAATAAGCTTTTCATGACTAAATCTATTTATCTGTATGTTTGAATAGATTATTGGGATTGAAATAATTATCAATAAAATTCCTATTTGGAATTTACTCCTATTAATCTCGAACTTTGATTTTTCGAAACTTGTGATTATATCATATATAGTTACATTAAAAAGAACAATTAGAAAACTTACTCCGTAAACACCAAACACATCTGCTGTTTGTACCCATTGAGTATTATAAACTTGTGAATAACCAACAGAAAGCCATGGAAAAGACAATTCACTTAAGCTTCTTACCCATTCCCAAGCGGTCCAGATAAATGGAAAAGCATATAAGGTAGTTCTACGTGGTAGTCTTATTCTAATTACTAACCAAGCAATGATAGGGACCATGAAATAAAGAGGATGAAATATATCCAACACAAAACCAGATGCCATGAGAAATGGGTCAGTCTTCTCTTGGAAGCTGCTAATCCACCACAAGGTAGCCACATGATAAATAAAAAATGTTAGATAAGTACTCCAGAAATAAAACTTTTTAGTCTTATCCAATAGAAATAGTATTGGAACAAAGCTAAAAAAAGCTAAAAAATAAAAAGGCATGGGGGGAAATGACAGAGTCAATAATATTCCAGTCAAGCCAGAAAGTAATATTCGTGTTGTTTTTTTCATAATTACAAGTTATTCAATTTGAATAAAAAAATATTAATAAATTGGAACAATATGATTTTTATAACTCATAAGACCAAAAAAAATATTATTGAAAAGCGTAAAGAAGAAAAAGTAAGATATTTTATTTATTATTTTTTAATTAAAAGTGTTTATTAAATTGATTTTTAATATATTAGCTTAGATTAAAACATTTAGGTTTCAAAACATTATGAAAAAATCATTTTTATATATTATAATCCTAGCGATTTCAGCTTCTACTGCTCTGTCACTAGCTCCTTTTAAGGTTGGTGTATTTTACACTGGAGCTTCTACTACAATGAGTGTTCGTATAACTGATTACTCTGGTGGTACTGATATACTATACACAAGCGCAGATATTTTAAACGTTACTGGTAATAGTTCAGGTTTTGCAATATTAGATGTTGTAGAAAATGGATCTAATGAATTAGGTAACATAACTCCAACAGATGTAAACACTTCAACTGTAATTGAAGTACTAGTGGGTGGTCAAATATACGCTCAGTATAGATTAGATCAATTATTAGCTTCACAAGCACAAGGTGGTATATTTGATAATGATGGTAATCTGACTCCTCCTGAAAATGGTGGTTCTGATTTAGGTGGTGACGATCAAAGATGGAGTAGTGCATACGTACTAGGGAACTCTGTTCATATTGGTCCTGCAGACGGTGAAGCAAATGAAACTGAAATGAAATTAAGTTACGATGAGAATACTGGTATAGGAACTATTAAAGTAGATACTAGAGATATTATTGATATAACTGAAGATAATCTAACAGTAGATGGTAATGGTACAGATGAAGCTGTGACTATCGATAACGCTGGTGCAGTTGCACTAGATGTTAATGGTGAATTAGAAGTAAGTGAAACAACAGAATTGTCAGGTGCTTTAACCGCAACAGCCGCTGGCAACATAATTGGTAATGGTGGAGAAGGTCCACAACTAACTATAAACGGCAATTCTAAAAATGCTTCTCTTAAAGAGTTCGTGGTTAATGGTGATGTTCAAATAAACGGTTCATTAACAGTAGATGGTACAGTAGCTCAAACACCAATTGGAACGGGTATTGGGGATTTAGCCTCTGTAATTATTCTTACTAAAAATGGAGTGGATGATACATTCACAGTTAGTGATTTGAATAGTGAACATAGCATTGGTTCTATTGTGCATATTTATCAATCTGAAGATGAGGATCTCGGATTTTTTAACATTATTAATCTTAACGGTGTAGTAAATGATTTGTCTGATGAAGGCGATAGCTTTATTATCACAAAAACAGCTGCAAACACCTGGATATTTATATCTGAAAATGATAATTAGACCCAGTTTAAAATTTTAAGTTTATTGAAGTCCTAACTTATAGTTAGGACTTTTTTTGTATATTGAGCTATATTATAAGAAAACAATCAAATAAAAATGAAACCTCCATTCCCTATTTTATTATTTTTAATTATTAGTTGTATATCATTGATATCTAAGTCTCCAGGTGATCCCCATGATTACAAAGAGGTCGACTTTGATGTTATATCATATAATCCAGTAATAGAGGTGTTAGCCCCTTCAAATAAAGAGATTGTAGGAATTAATAATATCCAATTAGAATGGAATGAAGGTAAAGTTGGAAATGAATTTTTCTTTCACTGTATTGATTTGACTATTGATAGTGTTATTATAAATGGTGCGAAAACTGAATTCGAATTCACATCTAGTACTGACACATCAGACTCTTATTATAAAGTTAAATCACTTGATGATAATGATAATGCATTTTTAAAAATATATTATCATGGGAAAATGAGCAGTGAAGGAGGGAACTTCAATTGGGGTGGAGTGCACTATTCATCGAAAAAACTTTATGCTATGGGGGTTGGTTTTTTTAACCCATCTGTTGGAGCCACAAGACATTGGCTACCTTGTTATGATTTACCTTCTGATAAAGCAAAATTTGAAATTAACATTTCTACAATGGATACTTTATTTGCAATTTCCAATGGGAAATATTTGGGTCAAGTACCTCCATTTGATGGCATAACAGCATACAAATGGAGTTTAGAAGAAACAGAAGTTGCAACATACCTAATGACATTTGCTATCGGTGATTATGCAAAAGTTGAGATTCCAACAAATGATGTCCCTGTAACTGCCTATATGTACAACACAGAAGAATCAATTGAAGCTGGAGAATTTGCCTTTAGACTAGTGCCTGAGATGATAACAGCATTTAAAGAATTTTTTGATTACGACTACCCCTTTGAGACTATGGGTTATTATGCAGCGAGTAAGGGAGCTATGGAGCACCAGACAATGGTAACTATGTCCCACAATCAAATACTTAGTGTATCTAATAGTATGGATTCAATGTATAGCACTGCTGCACATGAGCTAGCTCACCAATGGTTCGGAAATTTAGTAACACCTTATGATTTCCGTGATGCATGGCTCAATGAGGGTTTTGCTACATTTTTTGAATATGTATGGATAAAATCAAAACTTGGTGATTCGGAGTATAGAGAAGAGATAATGAGGCTGAGAAATAGGTATATTAACTCTACTGCAGTTCCTGAACAACATATTCCACTTTATAATTTTAGCCGTTTTTCAAAAAATAATTACCCTTCTACTATTTATCAAAAAGGTGGATTAATTTTAGCATTGATTATGGATATAGTGGGTGAAGAGGTTTTCAAAACCAAAATCAATGAGTATCTTTCGCTTTACGAACATAATAATGTAACCACAGAAATTCTTAAAGATATTTTTTCGGATGAACTTGAAGATAAGTTTTGGAACACATGGGTATATGGACGTGGATTCCCAGAGATTGATATAAAAGTCTCTAGCGATGAAGTGAATACTTATATAGTTGCTGAGCAAAGAGAACATGAGTTTCAAATATTTGACTTAGATTTGAATTATTCTATTTCATTTGGAGCAGAGACTAACCCATATACGCACTCAATAGAAAATAAAATTGACACGCTAACTATACCAAAAAATGAGATGGTGACAAATTTTGAAGTAGTTGATAATCTTTATTTGTATGAAATAATGAGTACTGATATTATCACCTCAGTCGAAAACAGTACTTTGTTAGAAGTTAAATTAAAAAGTAATATTGTAAGCAATCAGCTGTCTGTAGTTTATACTTCAGATTCGAAATACCTAAAAGAATATAGTATAGAAATTGTAACTTTAGCAGGGCAAACTATGTTTATTGATAAAGGTTATTTCTTAGGAGAAATTAATTATGATTTATCAGACTTTGCTACTGGTATCTATTTCGTTTATATTAGCGAAGGAGAAAATAAAATAGTTGAAAAAATATTGGTAAAATAGATTGGCATTATTAGACACTGAACAATACAAAAGAAATTATGATAATATACTAAACAGTATATCAGATTCATATAAAGAAAAAGTAAAAATCATATCAGTTTCAAAATCACATCCCAAAGAAGCCATGAAAAGAGCTTATGATTCGGGATTGAATGTTTTTGGTGAGAATTATGTTCAAGAAATGGTAGAGAAATATGAATGGCTTGATAAAGAAACAAAAGACAATATTGAGTGGCATTTTATAGGTCATTTGCAAACGAACAAGGTAAAGTATATTGCTCCATTTGTAAACTGTATTCATTCTGTGTATAAATTGAAATTGGCAAAAGAAATAAGCAAGCGAGCTAAACAAAATGACAGGACAATTGAAATATTGCTACAGGTCAATACTTCAAGAGAAGAATCTAAATCTGGATGCAATCCTAAAGAATCATTAGAAATAGCGAAAGGTATTCAAGAGTTAGAAAACGTCAGTCTAAAAGGTCTTATGACTATATCTGGCCTAGATAGCACTGATGAAGAACGAAAGAAAGAATTTGAATTATTAAATACCATAAGAAAAAATATAAAGAATGAATTTGGTCTAGAATTAAATGATATGTCTATGGGAATGACAAGTGATTATCAATTAGCAATAGATCAAGGAAGTACCATGATAAGAATAGGTACAGCTATATTTGGTGAGAGGGTTTACAATTAATGAAAACAAAATGTCTAATATTACTAATAGCAATACTTTCCTTTTCATGTAATAAGGAAGAGAGACTAATAGATAATTCTGTAAATGCAAATGATTTATACATAGCGAATTCTGAAACTAATGATGTTAGTATTTATGAATTTCCAGCAATGACATTATTAGTGCCTGACTTATTCGAATCTAATGATGTTGAAATCAATTCTAATATTTCAAATATTCGTGAATTTCAAGGGAAAGTATACATACTTGTTCCTGATGAAAGTAAAATGATTGTATTTGATTCTGATGCCGATACTCTTATAAAAGTGAATGAATTCCCAAATTCATCGGGACCAAATGATATTAGTTTCTCTAATATTGCAGATGGCTTTGTAACTTTCAAAAATGCTCCATACGTTGCTAATTATGACTTGGTCTACAGTGAAATAATTCGTTACATTGATGGAAGTAGTATAATTAATTCAATAAACAGCGCTGGTAGTTATGTTTATTTAACTGAGCCACAGTCAAGTAGTATTAGTGTTATAGATATCAGAAACTATAGAGAATCAAATCAAATTGATTTATCGTCTCCCCCAGATGTGGCTTCAATCACTTCACGAAATGAATTATTAGTAGTTTCTAATAGAGTTAGTAATGAAAATAATCAAGTGCCTGCAAGAATACACTATATTAACACTGGTTCAAATACGGTAAGAGAATCGTATGATTTTGGAGACAATAGAATAAATGCAAATGATTTAGAGAGCTACGACATATTAAGTACATCACTTTCATATACTTTCGTATCGACCAACTTGGGATTAATCAGAATTGATAATAGAGTTGATGATAGATTTGTAACAATAACTGATAGACAATTTGAACAAATGGAATATGGACCAAACTTTGAATCAATACTTCTATTAGAACGAAATGGTATTAATTCTAACATAGTTGTATCTAATTCAAAGTCAGGTGCAATAGTTGATGAAGTTAACTTACCTATGAACACTAACAGATTTATGATTCAGCAATGAAGACAGCAGAGTTAATAAATCTAGATTCACTTCTAGACTTTAGTAGTAAATTGAATCTAAATCTAACTGAAGATTTTATAATAAATTCAACATTACTAACTATTTTGGGAAAGCTTGGAGTATGTGGAGTTGAATCAACAAAATTCAAGAATAAAAAAGAGTCAAAACGGTTCCAAAAAGGAAAATTAGACTGCACCCCTCAATTTGAAGATACAATAACAGTTGGTAACTATACCAAATACAAATTTGTTATTGGAAATAAGTTAACCGGAGTACCAGTCAACGACATTGAAGTAAAGTATGTAAAGTTAATACTTTCCATAGCTAATTCAGCACTAGAAAACTTACTAATATTTGATAAATTACAATCAAAAAAGAAGCAAGCAGAGAAAAAAAGTCAATTGCTTGAGACATTATTTGAGATTAATCGTTCTTTTAGTGGCCTTTCTTCATTAGATAAAATTATACAAGCTATTGCCTTTAATATCATGGGGCAATTAACTACCAATAAATTTGCAGTAATAAGAACAAGTGAAAAAGTTGATATTCTAAAGAATAACTTAGATATATCAAACGAAGAGCTTCTAGATTTGACACCTAACTTTCAACTTATTCAATCAAGCTCTGATTTAAATAAAGAAACTCGAGAAAAAATTAAGATAATCTCCCCCATGGAAATGTTTGGGAAGGTTGAAGGATACATATTAATTGGCCCAAAAATGTTTGGTCAGTATGATGAACAAGATTATAGTTTTGTTCAAAGCTTAGCCACCACTGCAATCTCAGCAATTGAAAACGAAAGATTGATACTAGAAGAAATTGAAAAAAAGAAGTATGAATCGGAGATGAGTATAGCAAGTGATATACAGATGAAGCTTTTGCCAAAGAGCTCTCTTGAAGAAAAAAACTTCAGCTTCTTTGGTTTTACAAATCCCTGTGGTGAAGTTGGAGGAGATTACTTTGACTATATTAAAATAAGCGAAGATAAATTTTTATTTGTAATTGCAGATGTCACTGGTAAAGGTGTTCCTGCAGCAATTATTATGTCTAATATTCAAGCGGCAATACAAGCACTTGCCCCTATAGAGCCAAATCTGAAAAAACTTGTAGATTCAGTAAATAAAATCGTATATAAAAACACTTCTAAGGATATGTTTATAACAGCATTCTTTTGCCTCTATGATCAATCGAAGCAAACTTTTGAATATATTAATGCTGGGCACTTTTATCCCTTACTATTGGGAAATGATGACAAAGTAAGTGAGCTTAAAGTAGGTGGAGTAATATTAGGATTTCTACCTTCTCCGCTTGAATATAACTCGGAAACGCTAAAATTAGATAATATGTTAGTTATGTATACTGATGGGTTGAACGAAGCCACGGACCCAGACGGAAATGAGCTAGGAATGGAAGGTGCAAAAGAAATAATTAAACAAACAAAAAAGCTATCTCCTAAAGAAGCTACTCAACATATAATAACCAAGGTTACTGAGTTTAGTGGTAGCAACACACTATCTGATGACATAAGCATAGTAGTGATTAAAAGAAAATAGCTTTTTAAAATTTATGTCTTTATTGAATTAGCTTTGGTCACCCTCTTCTAACCAAGATTTATAATATTCCTCATCTTCGCAATCATTAACATTCAAGGTTGGATACAAAGTCCCATAAGTGTCAAGCATAATTGCATATTCATCGGTTTCTTTTGCTCCGATTGATGCCTCGGTTTTTCCAGGTTGTGGACCGTGCGGCAACCCAACAGGGTGCAATGTTATAGAACCCTCTTCTATTCCTTTTCTTGACATAAAATCGCCTTCCACATAGTATAGCATTTCTGCACTATCTACATTAGTATGGAAATATGGAGCTGGAATAGCATCTGGGTACCAATCGAATGGTCTAGGATTGAAATTACACAGCACAAAATGCTCTGTATTATATAATAAGTGAATTGGTGGAGGTAAATGTATTCTACCTACTTTTGGGTGATAATCTCTGATATTGAATGCCCAAGGGTATAAGTATCCATCCCATCCTACTACATCGAGAGGATGATAAGGATGAACGTATTCGTACATCTTCTTACCCGCTTTAATTCTAATTATAAACTCGCCTTTCTCATCGTGAACTTCTAGCTCTGATGGTACTTTGAAATCACGCTCACAATAAGGTGCATCTTCTGAGCACTGACCGTATTGATTTCTGTAATGTTTTGGTATCTCAAACGATGATGCTGACTCAACAACTAAAAGCTTATTGTCTTTCAAATCATCGAACACCATTTGGTGAACAGTGCCCATGGGTATTACAATTTGGTCACCTTGAACGAAATGAATTATCCCATAATCTGTCAATAATTTTCCGCTTCCCCTGTGAACGAATACAAATTCGTGAGCGTAAGCATTTTTGTAGAATTGCTTTGGGTTCTTGTTAGGGTGTGCTGTGTAAACAACCACATGGTCATTTCTCAAGTAAGGAATTCTTGATTCGAAGAAATCACCATCCTTCGTATTTTTATCTGTATAAAAATGAAGGTGTTTAACTGGTGGATCTTTCCAAAGTTTTAATTCAACATCTGGTAGTTCATTAATTCTGAGAACTTTAGTTGGTGAATTGATATGATATTTATTACTGTAAATATCAGAAAAGCCCTTAGTGCTTGCTAATTCTTCTATATATAAACTACCATCAGGCTTTCTGAAAGTCGTGTGTTTTGGATTGGGAATTTCTCCCAACTTATGATAAAAAGGCATATTACTTTCTCTTTTTATTATTCGGATTAATTAGTCTTCTAATATAATAAATTATAGAATTAAGAAAGTAAATTTTATTGTGATTTAATTATTTTTATCGAGTAGGTATAAAGATTAACGACTTGACTTCATCGTGATTTGTATGGATATTCAATGTTCCATCAAATAGATCATAAGTCTTGGCAGTATTTAATATTTCATGGTATTCATAAGAAAATTTACAAGCTGCTTCAGTCAAGTTCCAGCCATTCATAGTTAGAACATTGTTCTTAACTAATTTATAATTACCTGTATAAGTATTACATCCTGACATACCATCATATTTGCCATTCCTATTGAACTGTAATATATAATTAGATGCTAAAGGCACGCCACCGTCATAGTCCTCTAAAAAAACTATATTCCTATCAGACAAAACTAATTGTGACAATTTCCATTTGTTCTTAGTCAATCCTAATATATCACTGTCAGGTGATTTTAGTTTAAATTCAACAGCACTATACTCACTATGTGAGGAATAAATTATAAGTTTATTAGTTGTAGCTCTATAAGTTTGTGCTTGATTTAAAATGTCATAAAGTTCTATAAATGGTGAAAGAATTTTAGTAGTCGCACCCATTTCAATATCTATTTTGCGACCATCTAATTTGTAACTTCCTCCAGATTCATTGCCATAATACAAAAAGAATTCTTGCTCGCTAGTAAATAGTATATAGTAGCCATCAGCTTCCAGCTCTTTGGCTGTTTTTACTTTGCCATCAACAGTAGTAGCCGAAACTAACTCCCATTTCGTATCTACAAAATCGTTTCTTTGAGTTTCTTCATTCATAAGGTTTACTAAGTCAAAGCCATCTGCCTTAGCTGTCCAAGGATTAATTACATAAGATCGAACAATACCTAGCTGATAATTATAAGCAAATGCTAAACCACCACCATCATAAGTCATAGGCTCGTAGTTTACAAAAGCATTTATTCCAGAGAAGGTTGTATCACCAACTTTATAATCAAACAGATAGCCATCCAAGTTTTTATGAGTTGTATTAGGTGATATCAACCATCCATTATTCGAAAATTCCATTCTTGAGTTTGGTTTCAGACTTACCGTCTGGTGACCAAACAACTTAAGCCCACTATAGTTTTCTCCTTCAAAAATAACCGAATCAGAATATACATCCATAGTGAATGTTTTTTGTTTTACATCATATCTGTCAAAGTAGCTACCAGTTAATGTTTCCGTAACTATAAAAGTATTATCATCAACTTGGTTTGTAATTTCCAATGTCAGAGTGTCATTTGTATAATTAATTTCTTTTGTACTATTACTCCAAACATCAAACCCAACAAAATGAACATAGACAGACTTTTGTCCAACTGCTGGACTGTCAAAACTAATCTGATTAAGTTCTGTAGTAGGATTCTTATCATCATCTGGCCCCAATTTAGGGTCTTTACAGCCTATAATTAGGCTAATCGCCATTAATATTATTGTTATTATTTTCAAAATATTCTCACCTCAAAATTACTATCTAACTCTGTATCTGTTTTTATAACTTTTATTATATTTATGTGCCTGTTTATTTCGTTACCCTGACCAGGGAACAGCCTTAAATTCAATTTTCCTGTAAGTAAACCATTTCTTTGATTTAATTCAACAACTTCAGCTTTTAATTGTTTTGCCGGTAATGGGCCCGTTTTAACAACTAATACATCAAAGAACTCAAAATCAATAAGTAAGGTCGCAGGATTAATTTCATTTGATAATGACAGAGCACTAAAAATTTCACTTGCATTGTTAGCTTTAGTTATACTGAGACTGTCACGCATATTTGCATTTGCATTGACTCTGATTGATCTATAGTCCTCATAATACAATTTTTCCTGACTAAGTGCATCGTTCTGATTTATTTCCGTTCTAGCAAATCTTATCTGTTTATTAGTCTTATTTACAACGACGAAGTGATTCGCTGGCTTATATATATCATTCATATGATTAATAACGGAAAACTCTGATCTAACTTCAAGATAACTAAGTTTCGATTCAATATCTGTAATTGAATAGTCATATTCACCACTTGTGAAGTAGCCTGTTCCCACTGTTATTAATGTTTGAGTATTGAAATTTATACTATCTAATATTGACAGATCTTGTAAGTTTACTTTCGTTGCCCAAATTCTAAACTCTAATTCATTATTAAATATTTCTTTCCATTTCTTGTTGTAATCAATGGACAAATCTCTTGCTACTGTTTTATAACCATCAAAATTATTGATATATCGTCTTTCAATTCTTTTCCTAAACAATAGTGCTTGTTTAATTTTTTTATTTAGTAGCAGTGCCACAGATAAATATTTAACTTTATTCTCTCTTTCACCTTCTTCGATAACAGTATAGTCAAGACCTATGGAACCATTATTATTAATATATAGTGAGTCTATGCTTATAGAAGAATTAGAATATACTGTTCTATATGTAATTACTAATAATGTCTTCTGTTCTAAGTCAATAGTAAGTAGTTTATCAATAAAGTTCAGATTTAAACCGTCAGATTTATTAGTAATAAACTTATTTAGCTCCTCTTTTGACTCAATAATGAATTCAGAGCTAGAATCAGCTTCAATTCCTTGGTCAGAGCTTGCTACTATTTCATATTCTATAGTATCATCTACAACCTTATCACCAGGACCAGTAATCGAAGGTTCCTTGCACCCAGATAGTAGTAATAGTATAAACGATATTTTTAAAAAAATCTTCATTAGAATTGAATATTAACTCCATAATTAACACCAACTTTACCAGAACCAAATCTGACACCTTGGTATTGATAAGACATATAATTATACTCTAATCCAATAGTCATATTCAAATAGCTATACGGGCTGTAAACAACTCCACCCATAACTCTACCAACTATTCCGATCTTATTACCACCTAAAGTAAGTTGAGCAAATGGATCGAGTGTTTGACTTAAATCAAGCGTTTGCCTTCCAAATATACTAAGAGAAGTAAAGTTAGGTTCTTGGGTATAATTAAAATTAATACCATTTTGATCATCCCCATTGAATTCTAACTGAAATATTTCTTGTCTTATTTCTGAACCGAATGAGAATCCATTATCAAAATTATACATTATAGCCAGTGCATTATTATTGAATTGTGATATATCAGAATTACTGTAATCCACTTCAGTCATATCAAAAGTTTGACTACCTCTCCACTCAGCAGACCATTTAGAATTATTAGAGTTCGTAACCATAGGGATTATTTCACCTTGGTTATTATTCATACCACTTTTATTCAATGTTGCTAGTTGATTTTCATAATTAGAAATCAACTTTGAATTATCTAATAATACAGAGATTAGATGATCCATCTCTGAAATTAGTTTAGACTCCAACATAGCCAAATCTCTTTCAGATTGAGCTTTGTAATTACTCTTCAAGTCAAGTAGTTCTGATTCATAAGCTACAAGCTTGTTTTTATAGCCGTTTATTTCATTAACCTGATTGGAAATAGTAAATTTATATTCTGCAAGTTTCTGATTCAACTCTCTATTAGTTTGCATTTCAGAATAGTATAATGATTTATAATCAACAGACTCATCATTACTTCTTGAAGAAACTACAGCATACCCCTTATCTGAAACTGCTGACTCCTCTGGTAAATCGATGACCAAATTAGGTTGAATAAATTCATTATCAATTGCGTTTTGTTTAATTATATCACCGCTTGGTTCCATCATAAACCACATAATAACAGCAGTAGCAACGGCTGATAAAGCTCCAATAGTAAATAGCGATTTAGCTCCATAACCCACTGCAGCACCTGCGCCTGCGGAACCAGCAGCAGTAGAAACTGCATCAGCAACAGGAATAGACAAGCCCAAAGAAGCAAAAACGGCTTTCTTAGTCTTCTCGTTCTTGGCAAATGCCTTTCTGTTATTTTTTACAACAGAACTAATAGCCAATAAATTTTTAAATTCACTACGTAGTTTATCATCAGAAGCTAAATCATTAAACAATGATTCCTCATCAGAGCCTTGAAGCTCACCTTCTAAAAATTCATTTAACTTATCGAACTTGCTCATAGTATCACCTAAATACTGCTCTATTTACTCAAATCTTTAATATATGGCTCTAAAGTATTTATTACCATCTTTCGTGCTCTCAGAACCCTTACTTTTGCAGTTGCTATAGCAATTGATTCCATTTTAGCTATTTCTCTGTACTTATAGCCTTCGAATTCCTTTAATATATATGCCCTTCTGTACTTTTCTTTAAGGAATTCAGTAGCCATAATTACTAACTCTAACAATTCTTTGTCTTCATAGCTTTCTTTTTTCTTATCAGCTATCTCGTAGTCTTCGTTCAATTCTACTTTTGGTTTACTTTTTCTCTTATCATTTAAACATAAGTTTCTAGCAGCTGTGATAAGAAACCCTGGGACATTAGGGAATTCTTTACCCTTCTTTATTTGCTTATAAAATGAGACGAAAGCATCTTGTACCAAATCTTCTGTCTTTTCTTCGTTTTTAACAATTGTATATATATATGCTCTGAGTGTAGATTCATACCTATCGTAGAGCTCACTAAATGCAAGCTCTTCACGCTCTTTTGAATCTGACATCATTGATATCAAATCCAAATCAGTATGTTTATTAAGATTTATACTCATCTGTCGCTATATATAACTTCTGTAACTAATAACACATAAACTTTAAAAAAGGAACAACAATTAATGTTTTTCCCAAAATAGCTAAAATATTGAGTGTAATTTGAATTTTGAGATTAGATTACTGTTTGATCTTAATGAATTTATAAAGTTTATCATTAGACTTTACAAAATAAATACCGGGAATTAAGTTTTTTATCTGGATTTTTTCTTCAGAATTATAATTTTGAATCGTTTTAATTTTAAGACCATTTATATCAAATATTGCTACTTCACCCGAATGTTCCTTCGTTACTAATTTAATAAAGTCATCAGCCGGATTTGGATAAAGTTCATTTGAATAATTATTTGTATAATCAACTGAAGTAACAGAACAAAGTATGTTGGAATCCAAATCAAAGTAGTTCATTAAGTGCTCTTTATAAAAACATGACCTTAGTCTGGCAAATTCATATATGTCATAGAACCTCTTATTTTCCCAATATTGCTCATCTTCGGGGAACGACCAACGAACAATATTATATGGCAATTCAGCTCTATACTTTTCAGAGTATTTTTCAATTGTTGGTTCTAGTTTTTCAAAAGAGAAGTCATTGTCGATTAAATATAAAGCCCTCTGTATGAACTGATTTTTGAAGTTATTATTTTGCATTAATTTAAAGAATATAATTGTAGTACTACTAGGATTAGGGTAATCATTATGCTCCTGTTGCAGTGCAAATTCAATCATATCTTTTTCTCTATCTCGCCAACCTGCATCCAAGTCATAGAAAAGGGGTTTATATTTAGCATCATAACTTTCTTTCCAAAAAATCAAGTTATTACCAGGCCAGTCAGTATTGGTAAAAAAAGTTTCAGATACCAAATAATCAATTAATTGAGGTATATCATATTTAGAAGCTACATATACAAAATTAGAATCAACAGTTAAGTCATTTTCAACTATAAAATCATATACCTCTTTCATCTCTTTATATTGATGTTGCCAAGGATTACCAAATACTACTGATGCAACTATTCTTATACTATCTTTATCCCTATCAATCAATTCGGATAAATAATCTTCATCAAATCTGTTTCTAATTTCATGAATGCCCCAATAATTGCCATTGATATAAAGTAAGACAGGCTGTACATAGTTCTGAATAAATCTTAGATTTCTAACTGCTTCCATAGTTATTGCATCTTTCATCAATGTACCGCTGAAATCATTCATAGTACCACGAATCAAGAAATTGTCAAACTCTTTAACTTCAGCATCGGGTAAAAACTTATTCTCAAATTTATTTATACCATACTCTTTTCTTGCATATAATCTTAGTCCTTTCTGGGCGAAACCGCGCGAACCAGACCCATGAATTCTAAGACCTGCATTATATTCTGCTATCAATTCTTCCTCTTCAAAATATGAAAATGTAGCAGCTCTTTCCCATTCAATACCTCTCTGCTTATAATTACCACTAGAACATGGGTCGTCTTCATTCCAATTTACACCTGGAACATAAATGCCTGTATCTTGGCTAAATAGTCCCATATTGTCTGTAACAATACTAACCACTGGTAAATCATGAAGATTCTGGAAAAAGTAAGATTTGCTATGCGTCCTTCCCCAGCTACTATTACTATTTTTAGTTCTATAGCTGATTACTTTGCATCTCGGAATTTCTTCTTTAACTGGTTTCCAGGAGTAAGCACATTTGTTACTTTCATGGGGTGTAGTAGGAATATCTAGATAATCATATTCTTCATATTCATCTGCTATCCTTATTTCACTGGAATATAATTCAGATTCCTCAGTGGGTTCATCACCATTAGTTGTGTAATATATCTCAGCTCCATCGGCAGCGGTGAGTTCTAATTCAAATTCTCTTAAATAATAACCTGATTCTCTACTTGGTACCACAGTACCACTCAGTGAATTTGATTTTGTTGGGGTCATTTCAGAAAGGTACGTTTTAATATTACTACTTTCATCCAATCTACCATAAGAATAGTCTTCACTCACCTTACCAAAACTTATTGAATCAAGAATATTAGTTCCATCAGTTAAGAAGACCGTTTCTCCATCCGAAGATAGTTTAAAATTTGTATGAAGCTCATTATGATATAATTCATCTCTATCTGAGCAAAACACTATCAGGAACTCATTTGGTAATATCGAAATATCAGGGAATTTCCACATATCAAGTTTATCTTCGTCATCTGATAAATAAAAAGTTGATAAGTTTATCTCTTGGTCTGATCTATTGTATAGCTCTATCCAATCATAATATTCATCGTCTAATGACTCCATATAATCTTCATTATCTGGTGACAGCTCATTGATTATTACTTTTGCTGAAAGGTAATTCAAAGCTGATAAAAACAGTAAAAGTACTAGAATATTTTTTTTCATCGTAAAGTATAAATTTAATCTGTTGTGAAACTGTCTGGATAGTATTTATTAGCAAGGTTTATAAACTCATCACCACGAACAAACATATCCATATCAACATCCTCAATTCTCTCTTTACCACAGGCTGCTAGTAATTCCATAACTGCGTGTACAGTATTGTTATGAAAATTGAACACTCTTTCAGATTTATCACTTACTACCAATCCTTTTACTAAATCAGGGTCTTGAGTTGCGACACCTGTAGGGCAATTATTATGATTACATCTTAAGGCTTGTATACACCCAACAGCAAACATATATCCACGAGCAGAGTTACAAATATCGGCACCGAGAGCTAAGTTTTTCAGTATAGATTCAGCTGTTATAATCTTTCCAGCAGCTACAATTTTTATTTTATCCCTTAAACCAAAGTTAATAAGAGTTTGGTTTACAAATATTAAGCTTGGTTGCAATGGCATACCGACAGTGTCAGAAAATTCTAGTGGTGCAGCACCAGTACCACCTTCGGCACCATCTACAGTTATGAAGTCTGGCATCATTCCAGTTTCTACCATTGCCTCACAAATTTCTTTAAACTCTTCTGAACGACCTATACATAATTTCATACCAACTGGTTTTTTACCTGATAGCTCTCTAAGTCTTTCAATAAACTCTAGTAAACCTCTCGCATCATCAAACTCACTATGTCCTGGAGGTGAAAGGACAGTAATCCCAGGCTTAATATGCCTAATAGCAGCAATTTCTTCTGTATTCTTGATTCCAGGTAATACCCCGCCATGCCCAGGTTTAGCACCTTGAGATATTTTTAGCTCTATCATCTTTACTTCAGGTAACGCAGCATTTTCTTTGAATGTCTCAGGGTTAAAACTACCATCCTCTTTCCTGCAACCAAAGTAACCAGTTCCGATTTGCCAAACTAAATCACCGCCTTGCCTGTGATATGGAGATATACCGCCTTCACCTGTATTATGATAAAATCTTCCTTTTTCTGCACCTTTATTTAATGCCATAATTGCATTTTTACTCAAGGAGCCAAAACTCATAGCTGAGATGTTAAATATTGACGCTTCATAAGGTTGCTCACACTTCGAACCCCCTATTTTATTCTTGGAACTTCATCACTCGGTAGTTTAGCATAAATACTATGTCTAAGGCCTTCATATTCTAACTTTTCTAAATCATTTTGTGTCCCGAAAGCAACAGTATCACTTACATTTTTTGCTCGTCTGTATGCGAGTGAACGATGATTTCTCGAGAATGGTCTTCCATCTGTTGATGTTTCAATGAAGTACTGCTGTATTTCTGGAGAGATAAATTCGAATAAGTATCTGAAATAACCTAACAGTGGGAAATTTCTCAAAATAGTATGTTTAGTTTGAAATACGTTGTAAATACCAACTAAATACAACAAAACAAAAATACTAAACAACCAAGTTGGAAAGATTAACAAGAATGTAGGTATAAATAGTATTACCAACACTATCAGCCCTATAGTAATAAATTTCCCTCGCATATGCCGCTTTGCTCCCTCGTTAGAAATACTGAATTACAAAGATTAAATTAACTAAAAATACTAAATAATAAAAGTACACCTTAGCAAATGCTTGTTCTTACCTTTTGCATTTTATTTTTATTACAGTTATATTTCAAGTTTGAAGTTCAACATATATTAATGGTATCATTATGAAAATTTTTTTTTTACTCCTCACTTTTATTTTAATACAAATTGCAAAGGCTGAAGAACCAAGACTAATACTTGTAGAGCAAATTACTACAAGTTCTAACAATAGCCCAGAGCTTTATCCTATTGCTCAGCAATTTAATAACATTGTAAATAGTCACTCTGACGTATTACCATTTACGATTCATACTAACTTCAATCCTAACCTTTTTTATGAGCAACGGAAAGATTTATCACAAAGGATTCTAATCTATAAAGAACAAAATGAGCAGTATCCAATCCCTAGCTTTTATGTTAATGGTAAAGAGGTAAATGGAATAAATAATTTGAACTCTGCTATTATCAATGAGCAAAACAAACAATCAATAATAGATTTAAGTGTAAAAAAGACAAACACATCTGGGGATTTTTTATTAGTTGATGTTAAACTAAATGCTGATACTACATTCGAATCTTCTGATTTGCTGTTTTGTGCAGTTATAGAAAAACAAATAAATGCGTCTGGTGTTGGCAACTCAAATGAAACTGATTTTCATTATGTTACTAGACAAATAGAATTACAACCAACTATAGGTGAAAGTATATTACTTAATGACAAAAGCTTCATGGGTAAAAGATTTTCGTTCAAAAAAGAATCATTCTGGAATATGGATGAAATATATGCAATAGCGTGGGTTCAAAACAGAATATCAAATGAAGTGCTACAAGTAGAAAAAGAAAAAGTATATAACGATAAACCGAATATTATAGCAAACAAAGATTCAATTATTTTCAATGACGATAATAAAAATGAACCACTGTTCTTAGAAATTTATAATAGCAGTATGCAAAACTTGAATCTTAATAGTATTGCTTTAGAATCTGAAGATAATTTTGGACTTCAATATAATAATGAATCTATGATCATTTTACCAGGTATGACAAAATCTATATCAGTAACCCTTACTAATAAATCCATTGGTGAATACAACACTAACCTAACAATCGAATCTGATTCAGAAATTAATTCTGAGTTAACAATACCTATATATGCAAATATTGAATCAAGTATAAGTCCTGTTATTGCATCTGATTTGGAGACCATTGATTTTGGAGATGTTTCTCAACAAAAAACTGAGATAGTTACTCTGACAAATAATGGTACTGGTGATTTGGTAATAGATGATATTTCATTCGATTCAAATGATGGTGGTGAGTTTAGTATACTGAATAATTTTATACCAGATATCAAACCAGGTAAATCATTCTTTTTACAAGTTAACTTTAAGCCAACTGAAGAAACTTCATATTTTTCTACATTGACCATTACTTCGAATGCTACTAATGATCCAACATTTGAAATCACTGTAAAAGGAACAGGTGCGGACATGGTACCTTTTACTTCTATATTAATAAATATTGACAGTTTAGACTTTGGGACTACTGACTTTACAACACCAAGTGTAAAAAGTGTAATAGTACGAAATACTGGTAATCAACCTTTGGAAGTGAAAAATTCGGGAATAGAAGGTGATGTAGGTCAAGCATTTGAATTTGTAGGTGAAAAAGATATAACAGTTGAAGCAGAAAGTTCTGATTCATTAACAATTGAGTTTCTACCATCTGAAAACGAAGATTATAATGCTAATTTGATAATAAGATCTAATGACACTGACCCAGCAAAAAGAAGAATTACAATTCCATTAGTCGGTACAGGTGATGGTGTAACTAATGTAAAACAATACTCATCAGATTTTAACATATTATTTTATGATAATGAATTGACTTTTGAAAATAATGGAAGTGCTTTAAGTAATATTAATATAGTTATTAATGATATTAATGGTGTTGTACTCCTAGAAAAAGAAATAAAAGGGGCAAGTAGTAAATTTGGTATCAAAACTCATACACTAAACAATAATCAAGTTTATTTATTCAGAATATATAACCAGGGTAAATTATTAAGTACTGGAAAATTTATCAATAACTAATATTCATAATAAATTAGTTATTTTTGTTCTTTGATTTTTAAACAACAACAAAATATAATATAAAAAAAGTAATTTTATTATTAGTGGCTGTAATATTTTCAGTCTCATCTGCATTGTCACAAAAGGATACTACTAATTATTGGTCAACCAGAGGCAATGCTCAGTTATTACTAAACCAAGCTTCATTTACGAACTGGGTACAAGGTGGTAATAGTTCTGTTGCAGCTACTGCTTTTTTTAATTATGGATTCACATATAATGACTCCACAACTATATGGGAAAATGTAATAGACCTAGGTTATGGTGTAATCAGAACGGATGAGTTTGACGTTAAAAAGAATGAAGATAAGATAGATATTTTATCAAATTACAATTATAGAGCTTCAGAAGAATTTTTCTACACTGGTAAGTTTAACTTTAAATCGCAGTTTGTGGAGGGTTTCAATTATCCTAATGATTCTGTCGAAGTATCGAATTTTCTTGCTCCTGCTTATGTTATTCTATCTGCCGGTTTGACATACAGACCTAATGAAGACTTCTCATTTTATTTATCACCAGCTACTGGTAAACTTACAATAGTTAATGATGAAATTCTTTCAGAAGCTGGTGCATACGGTGTCACTCCTGGAGAAATACTTCGTACTGAATTTGGTGCATATGCTACTATAGAGTACAAAAAAACTATTATGGAGAATATTACTTTTAGAACGAAATTAGACTTGTTTAACAACAATACTAATCCCGTTTCAGAAAACAGAGGTAATATAGATGTGAACTGGGAAAGCGCTATAAACATGACAGTAAACAAATATATAACTGTTAATATATTTGCTCATTTTATTTATGACCACGATATAGACGTTCCAGTTTACGAAGAACAAGCTGGTGAGGATGTCCAAGTTGGTGTTGGTCCTAGATTACAGGTTAAGCAGACTTTAGGTCTTGGAATTAGTTATAACTTTTAATTTAAATGACAGAGTTCGAAGATATTTTCGAATGTCATCGATAAAGTAGATTAGTATAAAAAAGAAGATTTCAATTAACAGAGCTATGGCGAAACACTCCCACGGGGTTAGTGATTTTCCATAGCTTTGTGCTATTCCAAACTGAAATATTGAGCCGTAAATAACAAAAGCATGTACAACGTATATGGTAAGCGTTTCTGCACCTATCTTTGGGATAATTGATGGAATCTTAATCTTAGAATTGTTTATAAACATAAATACACCTACTGCTACAAAGACATGACCAAGCCTAAAGAACTGAAAATTATTAAATGCCAGAGATTTCAGATTGTCCCAACCTGTTAAATCATAAAAGTCCATTAGTATAGAAGATGATGAGTAGTGGAACAGCACTCCTAATAGTAGGAACATAGCTGCAAATAAATTGTTAGTTATGAACTTAGGTTTACTATATATAAATATGCCTAATATACCTCCAAACAGTGAATAACCTACCCAGGGAATAATAGTGAATCCAAAATTCTGTCCTCTATCAATATAACTTGCTAAAAACTTTGGTAAGTAATTGAAGTTAGCGCTAACGATATCTGGGTAGAAAAGGAAAGATGACATAGCTAATATTAACAAAAGCAAATACATCTTTATCTTTGTCAATCGCGATAGTACGTAAGTACCAACTATGAACAGTATGGCGACTGCTATTATATGTAACACATCTACCCGAATCATATTATAATATGTACGTGACAAGCTACCATCCATAATATCAACAATAAACCAAAAATTAAAATGCAGTAAATACCCAATGCCAATAAGCATTAAGAATCTACTTACACCTTTTTTTACTCTTGGATTTTTAAGACCTATCCCCTGTTTTTCCTGCTTCATCAATAAAAATGTAAATATCATTCCAGAGGAAAAGAAAAACACAGGAGCGGTAACTCCTCGCATAAAATTCCAAATAAAGTACAGAGTGTTCTCGCTATCCCTGTATATGGATGCTAAACATGAATCGACTAAGTGACCTTGCACCATCATTAATATGGCATAAGCACGCATAAGATCAATGAATACAATTCTTTTATTTTTATTTTCATTATCCATATAGCTACGAAAATAGATAATATATTATAATTAATTGATATGAGACTTAAGGTGCTTATCACTTAATTATAAAAATATTATTAAATTATACAGATTGAAATACATAAAAATCAGGATTTATAATAATGAGTAAAAAATATACATCAGTACATTACAACGAATATTTAGAATTAGATAAAATATTAGGTGCTCAAAACCTAAGAAGTTCAGAACTGGGTGAAACCGCACATGATGAAATGCTATTTATAATAATTCACCAGGTATATGAACTATGGTTTAAACAGATAATACATGAATTGAAATTGGTAGCAAATACACTCTCACAAGACCCAGTACCAGAATATCAATTAGGAGAGGCCTTAGCTAAGCTAAATAGGATACATGAAATTCAGAAGCTACTAATAGACCAGATAAATGTAATGGAAACATTAACACCCCTAGATTTCCTTGACTTTAGGAATTATCTAATCCCTGCTTCGGGATTCCAAAGTTTTCAGTTCAGAAAAGTAGAGGCTATGCTTGGGCTTCCATCAAAGCAAAGAATAACTTATGGTAATTATGATTACAAATCACCCTTCAACGAAGAGCAACAAAAAGAGTTAGAAGAATTAGAAAACTCACTCTCACTATTCGAAGTATTGGAAAAATGGTTGGAAAGAACTCCGTTCTTACAACAAGAAAACTTCAAATTCTCATCAGCTTATATAACAGCAGTGGAAAATATGACAGAAAGAGAGAAAAATTACATCTTAGAAACTGAATACATAACTGAGAAAGAGAAAGAACACCGCATAAAAATGTTAGAGATGCAGAAAGAATACATTGCTAACTCATTAGACAAAGAAAAACATGACAAGCAAATAGAAGACGGAGAAGTTCGAATGTCATTCAAGGCAACCAAAGCTGCATTGCTAATCAATTTATACAGAGATAAGCCAATTTTGCGAACGCCATATAGCATATTGGACAAAATAGTAGAGATAGACGAATCGTTCATAATGTGGCGATTCAGACATTCACAAATGGTGTTGAGAATGTTAGGAAAAAAAATGGGAACAGGCGGGTCATCTGGTCACGGTTACTTAAAGAAAACTGCAGACAAGCATCATATATTCAGAGACCTACATAATGTATCTACACTATTGATACCTAGGTCAGAATTACCTGAATTACCTGATGAGTTAAATGAAAAGTTGGGTTATTCGTTCAAAAATAAATAGAATAGAACAAACAAAGAATAGTACCAAAATGGAAAGTGATAAACAAAAACCAACCATACTTTATGTTTATGATATTATGTGTGGTTGGTGTTATGGATTTTCGCCAGTAATCAATAGATTATATGAAGAGTATAATGAAATAATTGACTTTGAGACCATCTCAGGTGGTATGGTTACAGGTGACCGTATAGGGCCACTTTCGTCAAGTATGTCCAGTTATATAAAAGATGCATACAAAACTATTGAATCAAGGATGAATGTAGAATTTGGGGAGAATTATATTAATAATTTAGATAACTTAGAAGTTTTACAAACTTCAATCCCTGGTTCTAAGCTAATGACTGCATTTAAAAGTTTTGATACTAAAAAGTCCGTTCCTTTTGCACATGAACTCCAAAACGCAATCTTCTTTGAAGGAGTTGAACCAAGTAATACTGAACAACTATTATATAGTTGTAATTCCTTTGGGGTTGATAAGAATAAGCTCTTAGCTATAGCTAAAAGTGATAAAGTTGACCCAGTCATGAATCATGATTTCGAATTGTCTAGAAGGTTAGGAGTTACAGGATTTCCAACTGTATTTATAATAAAAGATGAAGAAATTCATCAGATTGCAAGAGGAGCTACTAAATACGAAGGGTTAAAACAAAGAATAGATTCTTTAATAATCTAATCAATTTCCTCACTATCATTTTCGTTTTATAATATCAATTTCTTAGCTACTTCATAATCAGGTTTTTGTACGTATATTTTTACAATAGCTAGATTTCCAAGAGTAAACTGCCTGGTCGTATCGACTTGAGAAAGTACACGAGCAGCAATATCATTACTGTTCAACATTCCTTTAATCAAATGTGCATCAAACTCAGTTGAAGTGGTATAAACTACAACCCAACTATCATCATTTTTCCGACTTCTCATATAAATATTCAGCCGTTACTTGCTTTACATAATTTGTGTTTTTATTCTGAATAAAAGCAACAAATCTTAATTTGTTTGCTCTGTATTCCTCTGGAATTGTAAAGTTGAAAGATTTACTATGTGAATTACCAGAAGTGATTGTGGTCCCAGTGAACTGAGTGCCAAAAGTACCGGTCACAGAAGTACGAAGAACATGGTCATGTACATAATTTTCTATGATGACTCCGTTATCTTTTTGATCTGAGATAAGACTATCTTCTGTTACATAGATGCAAATATTGTCATCAGGATTACTACTAGTGAAGTAATCAGCTGTTATACTAATTTCAACTTCTTGTGTCCCTTCTTCATGAGTCAACTCCATAGTCAAATCCATTTCAGGTTCTAAGTATGATTCTTCAATTACCATTCCGTCCCAATTACCAAAGTTGGTAATTTTTCTACCATCAATATCCCTCTGATTTACCATTCCAAGTGGCAATCCTTCACCTTTTGCAAATTTGTCATATAGTTCATTGCTTGTTTCAGTTCTAAAGTCAACTTGATTTTTGTCTTTATTTGGGACAGCAAGAGTGCTAGCATGAGCACCAATAACGATTACATTATCGTGACCATATAAATCTGAAAGGGATTCAGCGACACGATTAGCAGTAGGGCAAAAAACACAATTAATAGCAGTAAAATCGAACAGAACTACATTCTTATTGAATTCACCAGCTGTTGTTAGTTCTTGTTTGTATGGTCCATCAACAACGTCGCAGCTAACAGCCATAAATAGAACAATTAAAAATAATACTGTTTTTTTCATAATAACACCTAAAATGTAGTACCTAAACTAAAATAAAGTCCATTTGATGCAGGAACAAATCGACAAACCCCTCCAACACAAATTATACCTGCTCTCTGTCTTCCATAGGTGAGTTGCATACGAGTACCTCCTGTAACATAGGCGAAAGAGCCACTATAATAGTGTACTTGATTTTTCTCGTACTCGTTTCCATAATTGAATTCATCTGATATAGATATGAAATAATTAGGGCTTATTGTTAATTCAAATAGAGCCATTATCCAATTACCATTAACAAAATCATTTTCTAATGGTTTCAATTCTTGTCTTGCCCATATATGTTCTAAATCCATTTTTAAGGCGTATTTATCTGAAAGTCTATATGTAAAGTCTAAAATTGCAATATCAGAAAATACTTTACCTGTTACAGGTGCCCATCCATTTTCTGATACATCTTTATCATAAGTTTGTGATAAATAACTTGCTTTAGTTTTAAAATCTTCTGACCATCTTTTCGAAATTTCAACATTAAAATCTTCGAAAAACAGCCTGTCTCCAAAAGCGAAGAAATCTGAATCATAAGTTAATTCACCAGTTGCAGTTGAGTCAATATTGTGCACTCTACTGTAATTCACATTTATCAAAGTTCCATATTCCCCACCTAAGAAGCTACCCGATTCAAACTTATAAGTTATATCCGTTTGAAAACCGATCTCCCCAACTAATTGGGTTGCATATGGATAAAGTGATGTTAGTCTATAAGTATGTTGTTTAGTTAAAGGTGGAATAAAATTCATCATTAATATATTTCCAGTAGCTGCTCTTTCAGCTCTAAAATCCATATTATCAGATCTGTGAAAATCTAATGAAATACCTAAACCATCTGTAAAATATGAACCACTTAAGAGCAAACCTTCCCCAGTATTGAATGAAAAGTTATTGATTGCAGATGGGTCATTTATCTTATTTGCATACTCAGCATCTAAACTAAAGCTATTACCCATTACTGATGCTCGTAAGTAATATGAAAATACACTTTCAGGCAAATTGTAGAAATTTTCATTATCTTCTTCGTATTTACTGATGAACCCACCACCTACGGAGACACCATTATCTCCAAATATGTCAGTGTATTCGTCTATATATATTTTTGCTTTTGCACCACGAACTATACCTTCACTCTGATTCCAGAATTCCCTCATAGTTCCCATTAGCCCAGTTAGTTCTATCCCATCGTCAGGTCTTAAATTAACTCTAACTCCATTCAGTGAGTTATCGATACCTAATGCTTTTTCTTCATAATTTCTTAGAATTAGTCCCGACCCAAACTGCTCATAGAAATTACCAGCAGTAACATCTACAAAATCAGAACGGTAGCTACCATATAGGAATGGAAATCCACTATCTTCAAACCTTGTGTCAATTCCTAACAGAGGTGGTCTGTAAGCTTCGTAACGTAGCCCAAATTCAAAATCATCAATATGATACCTAGCGTTCAAATATCCTTGAACAGCAACCTGTTTCGGGAATTCAACAGCTCCTATGGATGTATCTTGTAAGTAGTATTGCCCCTCAGTAACAAAGTTTCCTGTTAAATAACTTTGAGAAGAACCTATATTTATTGCAATTATTGATACAAATGCAATTAAACAGAATCTTTTAATCATTCTTCAATTGGATTATTTATTTCATTAATAAGTCTTTTTATCTCATCTGCAAGAGGTCCTTTTTCACCATTTAGCTCCAAAAACTTTTCGAAGTCTTGAAGAGCAGGACCATCTCTCTTGTTTAATTTTTGTACTGCACCACGTGCGTAGTAAGGCATAGCATAGCTTGGTTGCAGTTCTATAGCTCTTGTATAATCCATTAGTGCTTTATCCCAGTCTTCTAAGAAATAATAAGCATTTCCTCTAGCGTAATATGCTTCTGGGTACTCATTGGATATTGATAGAGTTTTTGTAAAATCTTTAATCGCAGTCTGCAAATTCCCTCTTTCAACTTCTGAAAGTCCTTTACCATAATAAGCTTCAAAGTAATAGCTATCCAGCTGTATTGCTTTATTGAAATCCTCTACAGCTTCATCATAATTACCACTGTAAAAATAAGCTAATCCACGACCATAATACGTAGGCGCATAATCATCTGCTTTTTCTATAGCTTTATTATAACAAGTTAGGGCTTTGTCATAATTCTTTGATTTGATAGCATTGTATGCTGTTTGGATAAACCCTTCAGTTTGTGCCAGAAGTGATATACTAAATGCTACTAATAAAAGTAATACTAATTTTTTCATTGCAACTATCTCTTATATGTTATATTCTTATTATTCAATATATAAAAATCTTGTAATTTAACCTTAATCTATTCTCTTTTTGAAGTCTGCTATTGTCTTCTCTAACCCATCTCTTCTATCAACTTTTGGAGTCCAATCCAATAATTCTTTAGCTTTTGAAATATCAGGTTGTCTTATTTTTGGGTCATCTTGAGGTAAATTTTCATATACTATTTCGGAATCAGAACCTATAATTTCAATAATCTCTTTTGCTAAATCGAGCATCGAAAGTTCATCTGGGTTACCGATATTTACTGGATAAACTTCATCACTCATTAGTAGGCGATATATTCCTTCAACTAAGTCATCTACATAGCAAACAGAACGAGTTTGAGAACCATCTCCATAGACAGTAACTGGCTCGCCTTTGAGTGCTTGGCGAATGAAATTTGGTATTGCCCTGCCATCATGCAGTCGCATTCTAGGGCCATAAGTATTGAAAATTCTTACTATTCTAGTTTGTACACCGTGGTATTGGTGGTAAGCCATAGTAATTGCTTCTGAGAATCTTTTTGCTTCATCATATACACCACGAGAGCCAATTGGGTTCACATTTCCCCAATATTCCTCTGTTTGCGGATGCACCAATGGGTCGCCATAGACCTCACTCGTACTTGCTAGTAAATACCTAGCTTCTTTCTCCTTAGCTAAGCCAAGAATTTTGTGCGTACCAAGTGAGCCAACCTTCAATGTCTGAATAGGTAGTTTCAAGTAATCAATTGGTGATGCGGGAGAAGCAAAGTGAAGTATATAGTCTATATCTTCAGTGAAGAAATTGTACTCAGTTACGTCATGATGAACAAACCGAAAATTAGGGTTGCCCACCAGATGAGCTATATTGTCTGTGTTGCCAGTTAGCAAATTGTCAACTCCAATTACTTTGAAGTTTTTGCCTATAAATTTGTCACAGAGGTGAGAGCCGAGGAAACCAGCAGCTCCAGTAATAAGTACAGTTTTCATAAAAAAAATGCTGTTAATAATTAATACTAACAGCAAATTTAATAATATTTGGGCTAAGCTCTAAGCTATTTCGTAGCTTAATTCACATTGACGAACTGACTTTCCTTATTTCCATTTAAATCCATTGCTTGCAATAAGTATATTCCTTGTTGTAAGTTCTTTGTAGAGATAGTCAAAATATCAGAGGGATTAGAAATATTCGTCTCATATAGTCCTCCATCAACTTTATTAAGTGTCACATCATGTATTTTTGAGTCTGTAGATTGGATCTCAATTCTATTTTGCTTCTTATCTACATCTATATTAATTGATGCAAATGTTGCGGATGTTGCGGATGTTGCGGATGTTGCGGATGTTGCGGATGTTGCGGATGTTGCGAATAGTAGTGCTGCGAGTATTGTTGTTAAGTTTTTCATTATAAAACTCCTTATTGATAAATTTTAATTTGTAATTTTTATTTACTTTCAAAACGAGTTTTACGATTTGGTGTTACAATACAGAAATAAAAAAACCGAATTAACAATAATTTACTTAATATAGACTATATTCATTTTATCTTATGATTTTTAGAACTACATCTTTAAATTTTACTATGTAAAGTCCATGACTTAAATCGTTTATATTTACTATCTCATTAGTGGAATTAATCTTTTTTCTATATACCTCAACACAATTTATATCATAAATAATTAAGTCACCTCCAATACTACTACTATTAATATTTAGAGTTCCTGTTTGGCTATTATAATTTATATTACCATTTTCACTAATCTCATTGACACTTGAAAGTATTCTAAACCAGTGCGCAAATCCAACTGATGTAACTATATTTATATTACCAATAGAATCCTTAGCAGAGCGAATATTCACAAAATCATCAAAGTTAATAGATAATTTTCTAGAGTTTAGAGTAGTTGTGTCTGGCCGATGAGGCCTTTCCTCAATGAATTTAAAAGTACCAAACCGACTTTCAAGTTTTTGGAATTCATTAATTGCATCAAAATATTTTGTATTAATATCGCTTATACTATACTCAATTAAAGTATCTTCAGTGAATATCCCAGCTCTTGGTATAATATTGTAATTAAATTTAACTGAAAAATATCCTTTAGCAAAGAACTCCCCATATGAACCTGATCGTGTACAACTATCTATTCTGAGATTATAAGGATTTTCTAATGTCTCATCTTCAGGTATGTCATAAATTTTTAAACAAGTGTCTATGGGTGAATAAGCGAACAATTCGACACTAAAAATAAACGCCAATATAATCAAATGAAGAACTTTCATCTATTCTTCCTCAACAAAGGTTTTTAGTAACTCCATCAATTTCAAAATAAAAAAATAAAAAAACCGAATCAACTTAATATAGCCAATTCGGTTTTCTTAATTTTAAGTTAAAAGTGAGTTTTACTCAGCTTCTACTTTTTCTTCTTCCTCTTCAATTGGCTTCGGGTTGTGCCCAAATATATTACCAATTGTACTTGCTATGTGCATGTCTTGATACTTTCTTAGTCCAGTACCAGCTGGTATCAACTGACCCAAGATTATGTTCTCTTTCAGACCATTTAGGTAATCTACCTTAGCTGAAATAGAAGCATCAGAAAGAACAGCAGTAGTCTGCTGGAACGAAGCAGCCGATAGCCAACTTTCAGTTTTCAACGATGCTTGAGTGATACCCAATAGTATCGGCTCACCGATAGACGGTTCAGCAACTCTGAATTCTGGTGGCGTCTTGCCTTTCTTCTTCAAGTCTTTTACAACTTGTCTTACTTTTCTTCTTGGATACAAGTAATTCTCATTATAGTTCGAATCACCTTTATCAGTTACAACCACTAATGACTTAACAGCTTCATTTTCATCAATGAACTTAATCTTGTCAAAGTTGTCATTTTCTAACATGTGAGTGTCACCAGAGTCAATTATTTTAACTTTCTGAAGCATTTGTCTTACGATAACTTCTATGTGCTTATCGTTCAACTTCACACCTTGCATACGGTAAACTTCCTGAATCTCGTTGACCAAGTATTCTTGTACCGCATTAGGGCCTTTAATCTTCAATATATCGTGAGGGTTAATAGAACCTTCAGAGATTCTGTCACCAGCACGTATAAAGTCTTTTTCTTGAACTAATATGTGACGACCAACAGGAACTAAGTATTCTGATTCTGTCTTCTCATCAAGAGATGTAATTTTAACAACTCTTTGGTTTCTCTTTGGTTTCTCGAAAGAAACGATACCATCAATCTCAGTAACAATAGCTGGATTCTGTGGAGAACGAGCCTCGAACAATTCAGTTACCCTAGGTAAACCACCCGTGATATCTCTAGTTCTACCCATGTCTCTTGGAATCTTAACTAATTGAGTACCTGTACCAATCTTTTCATTGTTATCAACTCTTAATTGAGCACGTGAAGGTATGTTATAAGTACGAATTACTTTATCTTTCTTATCTACTATCTCGATAGTAGGAGATTTAGTTCTATCTCTAGAATCAATAACCACTTTTGTAATGTGACCAGTTTGCTCATCATTGACTTCACGGTAAGTAACGTTTGGAATCAAATCTTTATACTGAACTCTACCAGCAATTTCCGAGATGATAGAAGAGTTATATGGATCCCACTCATAAATAAGTTGACCTTTTGTAACCTTATCTCCATCTTGAACTTCAATAGTTGCACCATAAGTTGCATCATAAGAAGTTAGCTTTCTGTTAGAATCAGGATCAATAATATTGATAACACCACTACGAGAAACTACAATTGTAATTTCACCAGTTTCAGCTTCATAAGATACTGTACGCATGTTTTCGAATTGGATAATACCATCGAATTTAGCATTAACAGTAGATTGAGAAGCAACTAATGATGCAGAACCACCTGTGTGGAACGTACGCAATGTAAGTTGAGTACCCGGCTCACCAATTGATTGTGATGCAATAGTACCAACAGCTTCACCAACATCAACCAATCTACTAGTTGACATATTTCTGCCATAACATTTAGCACAAACACCACGTCTGTTTTCACAAGTAAGAACTGATCTGATTTGTACTTTTTCAACTGAAGAACCTTCAATCTTAGAAGCAATATCCTCATCAATTATTCCACCACCTTCAACAAGTAGCTCTTCAGTAATATGGTCGTGAACATCTTGTAATGCTACACGTCCTAATATTCTTTCGTAAAGTGGTTCTTTTACTTCTTCACCATCTTTAAGTGCTTCCATCTCAACTCCACGAATTGTGCCACAATCACGATCAGTGATAATCATATCTTGTGCAACATCGTGTAGTCTTCTCGTTAAGTAACCAGCATCGGCAGTTTTCAATGCCGTATCTGCAAGACCCTTACGAGCACCGTGAGTAGAAATAAAGTACTCAAGGATTGATAGACCTTCCTTAAAGTTGGAGATAATTGGGTTTTCAATAAGCTCACCTGTACTACCAGAAACTGATTTTTTCGGCTTAGCCATAAGACCACGCATACCAGCTAACTGACGGATTTGCTCTTTTGAACCTCTCGCTTGAGAGTCAAGCATCATCCAGAATGAATTGAAACCTTGTTTATCTTTTGCAATTTCATTGTATAGCTTGTCAGCAACTCTGTTCGTTGCATTTGACCAAGTATCAATTATCTTATTGTAACGCTCACCGCCACTAATAACACCATTGATATAAGCCATTTCAATTCCCTCTACTTTCTTATCAGCAGAGTCAATTATTTTTGTTTTAAGCTCAGGTATCTTCACATCGTGAATAGATACCGATAGACCTCCACGTGTTGCGTAGAAGAAACCTAATTCTTTCAATCTATCTAAGAACTTAACTGTAACATCTAGGCCTGTTTCTCTGAAGCAAGCACCAATAATTTGTCTTAGTCTTTTCTTAGTTAATAACTCATTGATAAAGCCCATAGCCTCTGGAACTATATCGTTGAAGATAGCACGACCAACAGTCGTTTCTATCATTTTGCCATTCCATCTTAGCTTAATTTTAGCATGTAGATGAACAACTTTGTTATCATAAGCTAACTTAACTTCCTCAGTACTACCAAATACTTTGCCTTCGCCTTTTGCTTCTGGCTTGTGCTTAGTCAAATAATAAACACCAAGTACCATATCCTGTGAAGGTACAGCGATTGGATCACCATTCTGAGTGTGCATAATATTATGTGGAGCCAAGATAAGTAAGAATGCCTCTAATTGAGCTTCATAACTTATAGGTAAGTGAACAGCCATTTGGTCACCATCGAAATCGGCGTTGAATGCCGTACATACTAATGGGTGTAACTGAATTGCCTTACCTTCAACTAATCTAGGTTGGAATGCTTGAATACCTAATCTGTGTAGAGTAGGTGCACGGTTAAGCATAACTGGATGACCTTGGATTACTTTTTCAAGTATGTCCCATACTTCATCAGTTTTTCTTTCAACTAATTTCTTAGCCGATTTAACCGTCTTAACATATCCTCTTTCAATTAGCTTTCTAATCACAAATGGCTTGAATAACTCAACAGCCATTTCTTTTGGTAAACCACACTCATGTAGTTTCAACTCAGGACCAACTACGATAACCGAACGACCAGAATAGTCAACACGCTTACCAAGTAAGTTCTGACGGAATCTACCTGACTTACCTTTAAGTGTATCAGCTAATGATTTCAATGCTCTTTGTGAATCAGATCTTACAGCTCTTCTTGAATTATCAAAAAGTGCATCAACTGATTCTTGAAGCATACGTTTTTCATTACGTAAAATAACTTCAGGAGCTTTAATGTCTATTAATCTTTTTAGTCTGTTGTTTCTGATTATAACTCTTCTGTACAAATCGTTCAAATCAGACGTTGCAAATCTACCACCTTCCAAAGGCACTAATGGTCTCAGGTCTGGTGGAATAACAGGAATAATATCCAATACCATCCAATCCGGATCATTAGGCATTTCCTTTTCAGCATTAGGACCAAATGAATCTAAAATACCCAAACGCTTAAGAATATCTTTCTTACGAGTTTGAGAAGTTTCAGTTTTGATTCTTTCTTTTAGCATATGGTAGTCACCAAGTGGGTCTACCCTCTTAAGAAGTTCCTTGATAGCTTCACCACCAACTAAGGCAATAAATTTCTCAGGGTCTTCTTCATCCATATCAAAATGCTCATCAGGAAGTGAGTCGATAACCTCTAAATATTGCTCTTCAGTCAATAAATCTTTATTCTGAAGACCAGTATTACCAGGTTGAATAACTACGTAAGACTCGTAGTAAGCTATTCGCTCTACGTCTTTTGTAGTCATACCCAATATACCTGCTATTTTACTTGGTAAAGTACGCAAGAACCAGACGTGCACTACAGGAACAGCGAGCATAATATGCCCCATTCTTTCACGACGTACTGATTTTTGTGTAACTTCTACACCACATCTATCACAGACTATACCTTTATATCTGATACGCTTGTATTTACCACAAGCACATTCCCAATCTTTAATTGGTCCGAAAATTTTCTCACAGAAAAGACCATCTTTCTCAGGCCTGAAAGACCTATAGTTAATGGTTTCTGGTTTAGTTACTTCACCTCTAGATCTGTTAAGAATATCGTCCGGAGACGCTATCTTAATCGAAATTTTGTCGTAACCTTTCTTTGGTAATGGTATTGATTGCATAGGAATACTCCTATTTATAATTTTTTAGTTTATTCAATTTCTATATCTAAACAAAGCCCTTGTAATTCTCTCACTAATACGTTGAATGATTCAGGTATATTAGGATTAGGTAAGTTATCACCTTTTACAATTGCTTCGTACATTTTTGCTCTACCTTGTACATCATCTGATTTGATTGTCAACATCTCTTGAAGTGTATGTGCCGCACCATAAGCTTCAAGTGCCCACACCTCCATCTCTCCGAGTCTTTGGCCACCAAACTGTGCCTTACCACCCAACGGTTGTTGAGTAATTAGTGAGTATGGACCAATAGAACGAGCGTGCAGTTTATCTTCAACTAAGTGAGATAGTTTCAACATATAAATATATCCAACCGTTACTTTTTGGTCAAATTCTTCACCTGTTCTACCATCAATTAGCGTAGATTTACCGTCTCTTGGAAGTCCAGCGTCTTCTAAGAAGTCACCAACTTCATCCCAAGTAGCACCATCGAAAATCGGAGTAGCAAAATGAGTACCCGTCTTATCTCCAGCCCAACCTAGTGCAGTTTCATATAACTGACCCAAGTTCATACGCGAAGGTACACCCAATGGGTTAAGAACTAAATCAACTGGAGTACCATCTGGTAAGAATGGCATATCTTCAAGTTTTACAACTTTAGAGACAATACCTTTGTTACCGTGACGACCCGCCATCTTATCACCAACTTGTAGCTTACGTTTCTTAGCAACATAAACTTTAGCCATTTGTAAGATACCCGGTTGTAATTCATCACCAGCTGCTAATTTGTTCTTTTCAGTTTTGAAGTCAGTTTTAATATCATTTCTAAACTTCAAATAGTTCACGAATAAGTCTTTAAGAGTAGAAGAATCTTCTTTGCTTTCTAAAATACCAGCGTCTACATCTAGTAATTCAGGTTTTAATAATCCCTCCTCAAACTTATCGAATAAGTCTTTAGTAGTTAATTTTGAGCCGCCTCTGTAAACATTTACATTATTGCTCAATTTCATTCCTAAAATTTTCTTGCCATCTAGTAAAGTTCCAATTCTGTTGATAAATTCTTCATCAACTTGCTTGATTACTTTTCTTTCTCTTCTCGCATAAGCTTCTTTTCTTTTTCTTTCTCTTGTTCTAATCTCTTTGTCAGTAGTCAATACTCTTCTAGAGAATAGTTTAGTGTTTATAACAACACCTTTCAAACCAGGACTACCTTTAAGAGAAACATCTTTTACATCACCAGCCTTATCACCAAAGATTGCTCTTAAAAGCTTCTCTTCAGGTGTTGGGTCTGTTTCACCTTTAGGAGTAATTTTACCTATAAGGATATCCCCTTCACCGACTTTAGCACCATTTCTAATGATACCATGCTCATCTAAGTCTTTAGTAGATTCTTCACTAACATTAGGGATTTCACGAGTGAATTCTTCTTCACCACGCTTTGTATCTCTAACTTGTAGTGTGAATTCTTCAATGTGAACTGATGTAAATACATCTTCAGCAACAAATCTTTCAGATACAATTATCGCATCCTCAAAGTTATACCCACTCCAAGGCATAAATGCTACCAATACGTTTTGTCCTAGACCTAACTCAGCTTGCTCTGTAGAAGCACCATCACAAAGTGGTTGACCTTCTACAATCTTATCACCAGCTTTTACAAGTGGTTTTTGATTGATACAAGTATCTTGGTTAGTTCTAAAGAATTTTAATAATTTATAAGTCTTAACTTCTTCGAAATCGAAGTCTGTTAGTTTTTCTACATCTGATCTGTTATCTTCATACTTAACTCTAATTTCTTTAGCGCTAACATATTCAACAACACCATCAGCTTCTGCTAAGATCATAGTTTTAGAATCTTTTGCTGCTTTTGCTTCCATACCAGTACCAACAATAGGTGCCTTAGGATTAAGAAGTGGAACAGCTTGACGTTGCATATTCGCGCCCATTAATGCACGGTTGGCATCATCATGTTCAAGGAATGGAATCATAGAAGATGCAAGAGAAGTTATCTGGTCAGTAGATACATCAATGTAGTCTACCTCTTCAGGAGCGACTAACACGAAGTCTCCTGACTTACGAGCTTTTACTCTATCACCTATCAGCTTACCTTTCTTATCAGTTAAAGTTGAACATGTACAAATAATTTTGCCATCTTCTTTTTCAGCCGTTAAAAAGTCTATATCTTCAGTAACAATACCTTCAATTACTTTTCTATAAGGAGTTTGTATAAAACCTAAAGTGTTTATTTCTGCATGAATTGCAAGTGAAGAAATCAATCCAATGTTTGGACCCTCAGGAGTCTCAATTGGACAAAGTCTTCCATAATGAGTATAGTGAACATCACGTACCTCAAAACCAGCTCTTTCTCTTGTCAAACCACCTGGACCTAATGCAGAAGTTCTTCTCTTATGAGTAATCTCTGCAAGTGGATTAGTTTGATCCATAAATTGAGATAACTGGTTAGTTCCAAAGAATTGGTTAACAACTGAACTAATAGTTCTTGCATTAACTAACTCAGATGGAGTTAAGTTCTCGCCATCGTGGATACTCAATCTTTCTTTAATAGTTCTAGCCATACGAGCTAAACCAATATTAAATTGAGAACCAAGCTGCTCACCTACTGTTCTTACTCTTCTGTTACCCAAGTGATCTATATCATCACCTGTGTGTTTAGCATCGTGAAGTTCAATAAGTTGCTTAATAATCTCAACGATATCAGTATTTGTAAGTGTGGTTGTTTCCTCCTCAATATCTAGACTAAGTCTATCATTAAGTCTGTAACGACCTACAATACCTAAATCATATCGTTTATCACTGAAGAACATTCTTTCTAATAGCTGTGCAGCTGTATCCACATCAGGTGGCTCACTTGACCTTAGAGTACGGTATATTGTTTCCAATGCATCATCTCTGTTTCTAGAAGTATCTTTAGTGATAGTTCTAGCGATTAGTGGCTCATCAGTGGGGTCAACAAAGCCGTATAGCTTTATTTCTTCTGCATCAGAATCAGTTAATTTTTTGTAAAGTTCTTCATCTAAAATCATATCACGAGTAGCTATTATCTCACCAGTTGCCATATCAATAACATCTGATGCAATTTTTCTACCAACGTGCTCTTCTTTCAAATCTTTAATTGCATATTCATTAGCTAATTCGAATAAAGAAAGAATGTCTTCATCAGAAGAATACCCAATAGCACGTAATAGTGTAGTTACAGGGAACTTTTTCTTTCTATCGATATAAGCATACATGATTTCATGTATATCAGTAGTGAATTCAACCCACGATCCTCTGAAAGGAATGATACGTGCAGAATAAATTCTGGTACCATTGGGGTGAACCGCGTCATCAAAGAATACACCAGGTGAACGGTGAATCTGTGAAACGATAGCTCGTTCAGCACCATTGATAATGAATGTACCTTTAGGAGTCATAGAAGGAATATTACCTAGGTAAACTTCTTGTTCTACGGCCTCAATATAATCTTCAGATTCTTTATCCGCTTTACTTGATAATATAAGCTTTGCTTTAAGTGGTTTTGAAAAAGTAAGTTCTCTTTCTCTACACTCTTCTTCAGAATATTTAGGTTTTTCGATTGTATATTCTAAGAATTCAAGTTGGAAAATTTCTGAATTATCTAGAATAGGAAAATTTTGATGGAAAGATTGTTGTAAACCTTTCATTTCTCTCTTGTGTGGAGGTACGTTTTCTTGTAAGAAATTATCGTACGCTTCTACCTGAATGTTAAGCAAATCAGGATATTTCGACTTCGAGATGTTTGATTTAGCAAAGGTAACTCTATTTCTTAGTCTATGAATACCCCTAGATGTTTCTAGCTTTGGATATTTCTTAGCTAAGCTGCTTGATTTTGTTTCCTTAGTATTCGCACTCATATAAGTACTCCGATTTCTTCGATTTTTCTTTTTAATATAGGAAAAGGATTTTTTGACAAAGCACCTACTCTTGAGGTAATTCGTCAAAAAACCCTATTAATTTTTATATATTATATCGTCGATATGTAATATTAGTCAATCTGTAATAATAAATATAAACGACCAAACGGCATGTAATATGCCGCTCAGTCGTATAAGTTAAAAACTTATTTTAAAGTAACTTTAGCGCCAGCTTCTTCTAGCTTGCCTTTTACTTCTTCAGCATCAGCTTTGTCAGCACCTTCTTTAAGTACTACTGGTGCAGATTCAACTTTCTCTTTAGCTTCTTTCAAGCCAAGACCAGTGATTTCTCTTACTGCTTTAATAACATTAAGTTTACTACCACCGATTTCAGTTAATTCTACATCAAAGCTATCTTTAGCTCCTTCACCGCCGCCTGCATCGCCACCGGCAGCGCCAGCAACCATAACTGGAGCAGCAGCGCTTACACCAAATTTCTCTTCTAATGCTTCTTTCAACTCAGCAGCTTCAACTAATGTAAGCTCCGAGATTTGATCTACTAGTTTTTCAACTGTTTCAGACATTCTATAACTCCTAATAAAAAATTATTTTTTTATAAATTAATTGTTTTGTTTAATTAAGCGACATCGCTTTTTGATTTAACACCTTCGTGAATCACGTAGGCAAGATCACGCATAACAGCACCGATAGAACCAACAATACCAGAAGCCGGAGCGTTGATAGAACCAACGATAGCAGCCATGATATCTTCTTTTGTAGGTAATGCAGCCAATGTTTTAAGCTGAGTATTATCGAAGTATTTACCATCGATAATTGCCGCTTTCAACTTCGGTCTTTCCTTATCTTCAAAAGCTTTTTTGATGATTTTAGCAGGTGTTACAGGATCTTCGTAGCCGAAAACCATACCAGAATAACCTTTAAAGTCCTCATCTTTGAATTGAAAATTTTCATTTCCATTCAAAGCTCTAAGGAATAAAGTATTCTTAGCTACTTTGTACTTAAATCCACCTGAATTCAATTCAGCACGGAAGTTATTAGCTTCTGCAACTGTCATGTGCTCAAAGTCGATTAAGTAAGCAGCGCTAGCGCCTTCCAAGTAACCTTGTATTTCTTCAACTGTTTGTTTTTTGTGCTCTAATGTAATCATTGTATTTATTACCGTTTGTTATCCAATTTTGGATTAAATGTAGAAGCATTTAATAATTAGAGTGCGTAAATTTTTTGTTTATTTCTTTTTTATTGTTGTTTCTTTGCTTTGAAGCTACTTTCATCTATGGCCAAACTTGGACCCATAGTTGAAGAGAAAAATACACTCTTGATGTATTTACCTTTTGTAGAAGCAGGTCTGCTTTTCAAAATAGTTTCGTAAAACAAGTTAACATTATCTTTTAGTGAATCATGATCAAAACCACGTTTTCCAACAGCACCAGCAATATTTCCAGATTTATCTACTCTGTACTCGATTTTACCAGCTTTTAACTCTTCAACAGCTTTCGCTACATCGAAAGTTACTGTACCAATCTTTGGGTTAGGCATTAGTCCACGAGGTCCTAATATACGACCTAGTTTACCAACTTCACCCATAACATCTGGAGTAGCAACAACTACGTCAACTTCAGCCCAGCCAGATTTAATTTTATCTACGTATTCATCCAAACCAGCATAGTCTGCACCAGCGTCCAATGCCTCTTTATCTTTAGGAGTTTTAGCAAATACTAATACTCTTACAGATTTACCAGTACCATGAGGTAATGAAACCGTACCACGGATATTCTGATCAGATTTACGAGGGTCAACACCTAAGTGCATTGAGATTTCGAATGATTCGTCAAATTTAGCAGATGGATTAGCTTTTATAAATTCAATGGCTTCATCTACTGTATATTTTTTATTCTTGTCTAATTTTGATACAATCGACTTGTATCCTTTACCACGTTTGTTCATTTTATTGTTCCAATATATTTAATATAGCAGGATTAACCTTTGAAGTTAACACCCATAGAACGTGCAGTACCTTTTATCATTTCTACTGCCGAATCTATAGTTGTACAATTCAAATCTTCCATTTTAACCTTTGCTATCTCTTCGCACTGTGCACGAGTGATAACTCCAACTTTTATCTTATTGGGTTCACCAGAACCACTTTTTAACTTAATTGCATTTTTTATAAGCACTGCAGCAGGAGGAGATTTGGTAACAAACGTAAAAGACTTATCAGCATAAAACGTAATCTCAGCAGGGATAATTAAGCCCCTATCATTCTGAGTTTTCGCGTTAAATGCTTTTACGAATTCCATACCATTCAAACCTCTTTGACCGAAAGCAGGACCTACTGGTGGGGCCATTGACGCTTCACCGGCTTTTAACTGCAGCTTGAATGTACCAGCAACTTTTTTAGCCATTTTAAACTCTGTGTTTAATGTTAATTATTATTATCAGAAGGGTTCTCTATTTCAACTTGAGTAAAATCAAGCTCGACAGGAGTTTTCCTGCCTAAGATTCCCACTTCAACTTTTAATTTCTGTTTTTCATTATTGACTTCTTTTACAGTACCACTAAATGTATTGAATGGTCCATCAATAACTTTGATTGGATCACCAATTTCAAATTGCGTTTCTACTGTAGCAACGTCTTTTCTTTCTTCTAATCTACCAATGATTCTATCAACTTCATCCTTTCTTAGAGGTGTTGCTTCGTTTCTTCTTCCTACGAAACTTACAACTGAAGGTAAATTCTGAACCACGTCTTGAACTTTAAGATCCAAAACAGCATGAAGAATAATGTATCCCGGTAAAAAGTTTCTTGTTTTGGTACGTCTTTTACCACCTCTTACTTCGAACACAGTCTCTTCAGGTATGACAACTTCTAATATTCGTTCGTCAATACCCAATCTTTTAGATTCAATTTCTATCAGATTTTTAACTTTTTGTTCGTGTCCAGTAAAAGTACGTAAAGCATACCAATTGGGCTTTTTCCTTTCTTCTTCTTTTGTTTGCGGATCATACATATATTATTTTACCCAAATATTGCGAACAACTGATCTACACCAGTTTTAATTATATAGTCGAAAACTGCGACTATTAGAGTTATAACTGCAGTAACTACAACAACAATCTGACTTGACTTAAGAAGGTGTTCCTTCGTTGGCCAAGCTACCTTTTTCATTTCGGCAGTTACTTCTTCTGTTATCTTTTTTATTTTTCCTATCATATAAAACTCTTAAGTTATATTACTTGCACGGGTGGTAGGACTCGAACCCACAGCCAATGGTTTTGGAGACCACTACTCTACCAATTGAGCTACACCCGTGTGTGTTAGTCCTTATTCAAAATTTTCAATTTACAATTAACTGAGCTAGTGAGCGGACTTGAACCGCCGACCTCATCCTTACCAAGGATGTGCTCTACCAGCTGAGCTACACCAGCATTAGCACACGAACTTTACAGAATAGAAAAAAATTGAGATAAATTTCTTTACCTCAACTCACAAGTTTTTCATTTTTTGCACTGGTTGCTCATATAACGACACCAAAATTTGAGCGGGAGACGAGACTCGAACCCGCGACCCTCAGCTTGGAAGGCTGATGCTCTACCAACTGAGCTACTCCCGCGCATTTTATTTTGCTTATCTATAGTGGGCAGGGAAGGATTCGAACCTCCGTAGGGTTGCCCCAGCAGATTTACAGTCTGCCCCGGTTGACCGCTTCGGTACCTGCCCCAATATATTTGAGCTTACAAAACTAATTGATTGAATTGTAAAAAGCAAGTTTTTAGGAAAAAAAGTTTTTTTTCTATCTACTTTTTACTTCCATCAATATATTATCATATTTTGTTAGAACAAGATTTGCAATCTAAAAAAAAAACTTATTTATTTATTGAACTTTTTATTCAAATATTTCATAAAAGATCAAATAATTTTTAATTCTAGTTGGGAAGACCCAGCTATTGATAGAAAATTATTAAACTTAGATAACTCAAGTGAGATTCTAACTATCACTAGTGCTGGTGATAATATACTAGATTATTTACTTGATTCACCAAAATCAATAGCCTCAGTTGACTTAAACCCCTCTCAGACTGCCCTTGCAGAATTAAAACTAGCTATAATCAAAGCAGACTCTTATGATGATCTATTCAAGCTTTTTGGCAATGGGCATTATACTAACTTTGAGAATCTTCTAGTACGTATTAGTCCAAACTTGTCAAGTGATTCCTTTAACTTTTGGGCAAAGAGAACAATGTACTTTAACTCTAGATTAAGCTTTTATCATTATGGTACTTCTGGCTTAATTGCTCGTGGATTTCATTACCACCAAAAACTGAGCCCGAAATTGAGAAGATTAGTGTTGGAACTAGCTGATAGCTCAGATATTAAACAACAACATAGAAAGTACAAAGAATTAGAATCTCTATTATTTGATAATTGGCTAGCTCGTTTCTTATTAGATAATCGATTAGCACTTTCATTATTCGGAATACCTGACCAGCAATATGAATTAGTCAAAAAGTATAATGAATATCAAAATATACATAAGTTTATAGTCGGGTCGTTAAGTAATGTTTTCAAGGAATTTAAATTATCTGACAATTACTTTTGGTATCTTTATATTAATGGTATGTATTCTAAGAAAACTTGTCCTAACTATCTTAAAGAAAGCAATTTCGAATTACTAAAAGCTAATGCTAGTAGAGTAACTTTAAAAACAGATACATTTTATAATACTTTGAAAGTATCAAATTCAAATATATTTTCTCATATTATATTATTAGACCACTTCGATTGGTTCTGGAAGGATAGAAATACACAGTTTTCAGTTTGGAAAGAAATACAAAGAGTAGCAAAACCAAATGCAAAAATTCTTTTCCGTTCTGCTGCGAGTAGGAGAGATTACCTAATCCCTGAAATTCGAAATGGAATTGAATTCAGAGATGACCTGACTGATGGTTTAAACAATCGTGGTAGAGTTGGGACTTATGGTAGTGTAAACTTTGGTATAATTAAACCAGATACAACTAATTAATTATCAAAAAAGTAACTCTTATATACTTTCGTATGTTATTTTAGTATTAATGATAAATCAACAACTAGTAAATCTAAATGAAAATCGGACTTTTCCCACTTAATATAGTACTATTCCCAGAATCAATCTACCCTCTTCATATATTTGAAGACAGATATAAAAAACTGTTATCAGAATGTGAAGAAGAAGACAAGGAGTTTGGAGTTGTGTATGCAAATGGAAACAACATACTGACCATAGGTTGTACTGCTAAAGTACATAAGCTAATCAAAAAGTATGATGATGGGAAAATGGACTTGAATGTGATAGGGAGTAGAAAATTCAAAATAAATGATATTGATGAGCTTCCTGACGGTTTATTAGTAGGTGATATAGATTATTTGAATAATATAGAAGAAAAAGTAGATGAGAGCTTATTAGAAGAATGCCTTGACCTCTACAATTTCATAACTAATAAAATTCCAGTATTTAGAGTTCAAAGAACTACTAAAGAAATTCTGAAGAATAAGCTTGCGAGTTATTATTTTGCTCAAAAATCGGGATTGATTGCTAAACAAAAGCAAGCACTATTAGAAATGAGTAGTGAGAATTTGAGATTAGAATTCATCAGAAAACATTTAGAAGGCATTAAACCATCAGTTGACAAGGCCGTAGAAGTAGAGAAAATAATTAGAAATGATGGATACCTGCCCCCTAAGGAGAAATAAATGCTACCAATAATAATGGGAATTGTTAACGTGACTCCAAATTCTTTCTCTGATGGAGGAGATTATAACACCAAGTCAGATGCAATTGAACACTCTTTAAAATTAATAGATGATGGCGCTGAAATTATAGATATTGGCGGAGAAAGCACTCGGCCTGGATCTGACCCCGTAGCAGTAGATGAGGAAATTAGCAGAACAATTCCAGTTATAAAAGGAATACGAGAAGTTAATAAAAATATCAGCATATCAATTGATACAACCAAGTATGAAGTAGCTAAACGAGCTCTTGACTTAGGTGCTGAAGTCATTAACGACGTGAGTGCCCTTGACGAAGAACCGAGATTCGTGAACCTAGCTAATGAGTATAGTGCCGACTTAGCTTTGATGCATAAAAAAGGTACTCCAAAAGATATGCAGAAGAACCCTACTTATGATAATGTTTGTAATGAAGTACATAATTACTTGTCTAACAAAGCAGAACAAGCACAAATAGAGGGAAAGGTAATTGTAGATGTTGGTATAGGATTCGGTAAAACACTAGAACATAACCTAACTTTATTGAATAACTTAGATTTATTCAACTCTATAACTGGTCATCAGTTACTTGGAATAAGCAGAAAGTCGTTCATTAAGATGATGTTCGGAATAGAGAATGCAAAAGACAGAGATGTTCACACTGCTATGATACATTCCCAATTACTAAATAAAAATGTTGAGATATTAAGAGTACACAACGTAAAACTAATCAAACAAATGTTAGAGCTGCATACTACTTTCAATAGTTAAAATGAATACCTCATACCAAAGTTAATACCTTTTTTACTAGTATTATATAGCTTACTTTCAAAATTATATTTAGCATAATTTGCACCATACCCTATCATTATTGAGTATGTATTGTTGAGATTAAACATCATACCAGATTCAACTACCATAGCAAAACCATTAGATAGACCACCAACTGTTAATTGAACATAAGGTGTTATTAATCCATTAAGTATTAATTCATCTGGAGCATAACGTAATCCTAGGTTAAAAGACGTCATAGATTCATTATTATAAGTAACTTGTTCATTAGGTGTAAGTGGATTAGAAGTCCTAATCACATACTGCTCTCTGCCTATTAGACCAATAGCGTGTAAATCATCAACAATTTCAAAGTTAACACCAATCATCATATCATTAAGAAGTTCATTCTGGTCAGGATTGTTTCCGCCTCTTAACTCAATTGCTAATCCAGTTTCTTCAATATAATTTCCTCTGTCAATTGACAAAGGTACAACAGGTTGGCTCTCGTGGTTAATCATATTAACTTTAACTCGAGCATAACCATTTTCATTAATATTATGTTGGTAATTATTGTTTAGATTCGTTGTTCTATTTGTGTTTTCTTCTATTACATCGCTATCTAAACTTGCTATATCTTGATTTTCAGTTTCATTAGCGATAATATTTGAGTTACTTTCATTAGTATTATCAGAGTAAGTAGTTACTATATTACTATTTTGATATCTGCCGGTATTATTCTGATTGTTTTCAACTCTATTTGTAGTTTCATTTGAAGAAACTATTGGTAGAGAAGAATGTGAAGCGTCATCAGTATAATTTTGAGCTAACGTTACACCAGCTAAATCAGAGCTACTCTGACCTAATTGCATATCAAAGTTCATAAATAATAATGTAGATATAGTAGCCGCTATAGCGACAGACGCTAAAGTAGACAAATTATCACTAAACACGCTGAGTATACTAACACCAGAGGCAGATGCAAATATAGACGCACCTGGTTTTCTACTTCCCTCAGAAATTGGTGCTTCAGTTGACTCTGAAGGGATTGAGAAACCCAAGCTACTGAAAACTGCATTAGTTGATTCTATTGGTGGTGATATATTATTCATGTCATTGGAAGCAATTTTCATCATACTCAACTGCTGTCCAAATTCACCTCTTAGAGACTGGTCCGAAGCTAATGCTTGGAATAAGGCATCTTCTTCTGCCCCACCTAATCCAGTGTCTAAGTATTCATGTATCATTTGATCGTAAGTCATATTAAAAAACTCAATTATTTATTATTCTTTATTTCTTCTAAGTAAGGAGCAAGAATTTCTTTAATCTTAGATTTAGCTCGCCAATATCTATTTCTAGCAGTAGATTCTGGTGATTGTGTTATCTCTGAGATTTCTTTGTACGAAAAACCATGGTATTGCCTAAGTACAAATGTCTCTTTATATTCAAACTCTAATACTTCTAGTGCATTGTTTATAAGTTCTAGAAGTTCCTTTTGCTCATAACCAGTATCATTTGTCTTAAGGTTATATTCTTCTAAATCTATATGTACTCTCTTACTTCTGGTATAATTAAGACAAAGGTTTCTAGCGATCGTTATTAATAATCCAGACACACTTGATATGTTCTTGTTTGTCTTAGATTGATCGAAAAAATTGCAGAATGTTTCTTGAAATATATCATTTGCATCCTCCTTATGTCCTGTTACTCTTAAGCAATAAGCATAAATCTTTTGTGAATAGCGCGAATATAGCTCTGCAAAAGCATTTTCTGCTTTTGGTTTATCCTCACTTAAAGCTTCGTAAAGCTCTATGTCAGTATATTTGCTATAAAGTTTATTCATTTTTGTTACACTCCTATATATAGAGACACATGAACACTAAAAATGTCTCAATTTTTACTGTTTTTTTTTGATATTTTTAAATTAAAAGTAATTTTTTACAGCTTTGTGCTAATTATGACTACGTTAAATTAAAGAATTTATAGGATAAAATGAAATTTTTTATAATTCAAATAAAAAAGCCATTGTAGTTAAAAACATACAATGGCTTTACTTAATTTACTTTTATATATAAATAGTTTAGGCTTATCCCTCAGCTTCAGGTATTGGTAAAGCAACTATACTAGTTACTTCTGGATACTTAACTTTTACTAATATTACATCACCTGGTGATTTGCTTTCTATAATATCTTTCAACTCTCTTGTTGAGCTTACATCTTTCCTATCCGCTTGTACTATAACTCCATTCGGGAACATTCCCCTTTCTGAGGCTAGACTGAATCTATCTACATTAGTTATAAGTACACCGTTATCTGTTTTATATTCTTCTTTAATATTATCATTTAGTTTTTCTACTGAAAAACCAAGTTTGTCGAAATCAATTGAGTTTTGCTTCAAACCTGTTGTGCTTTCATCTTCTGCATTGCTGTCCGTATTGTCAGCAAATCCTTCTTCTCCATCTCTTGATTTTAAAACAACAGTCTTATTTATTTTTTCCCCATTTCTCAATATGAGTAAATCAACCTCATCTCCTGCTTTGTTTTGAGCAATTCGACTTTGCAGTTCAGATGAAGAATAAAGTTTGTTGCCTTCTAATTCAAGCAACACATCTCCTTCTTGGATTCCAGCATCTTCAGCAGCACTTCCTTCTAATATACTGCCAACAACTACGCCATAGACTTCATCTAAGCCTAAACCCTGTGCCATGATTTCATCTTTTACACTGCTTATGCTAACACCGATATACCCTCTGTCAACTTCACCATCGTCAATCAAATCATCAATAACTGATTTTACCAAGTCAACTGGAATTGCAAATCCATATCCTATATAATTTCCTGTACTTGTAGCAATAGCTGTATTAATACCAGTCAACGAACCATTCATATTGAACAGACCTCCACCAGAATTACCAGGATTTATAGCGGCATCTGTTTGTATGTAATATTCTACAGAATAACTATCCCTATTCATACCTAGTTGACCTCGACCAATTGCACTAACAATACCAGTTGTTACAGTTGAAGATAAACCTAATGGATTACCAACAGCAACTACCCATTCACCAACTTTTACAGACTTAATATCTGCAAAATGTACTGAAGGGAAATCATTATCATCTGTAATGAGTCTAATTACAGCCAAATCAGTTAATGGATCAGCGCCAACTAATTCAGCCTCGAACACTTTCTTATCTAAAGTAGTAACCTTAATCGATTGAGCATCTTCCACTACATGATTGTTAGTTACTATATAACCATCTTGAGAGATGAATACTCCTGAACCATTTCCTCTTACCAAATCACCTCTTTCTTGTCCTCCTCTTGGTCTAAAAAATTCGTAGAATTCTTCCAACCTTGGATCACGTTTTCTTTTAGAAGTTACCTCAATACTCACAACTGATGGTAGAACTACCTCTGAAACACTTGTAAATGCGTTGTTTAATTCCCTCATTCCTTCGGATTGAGACACAGGTGAATTGGATGCACCAAATTTCTTTTCAGATGCAAAGATTTGACCGATATCTTCTGTAGAAAAGTTAGAGATTAATAATACCCCCATGAACATTCCTAAAGCGACTAAGAACGAGGAGCCAATAATAATTTTTTTCATTGAATACCTCTTATTTTTTTTGATTGTTTCATTTTTTATTTATTGCCTTTTAATAAACGAATAAAACTGAATATAGTTTCTTGTCTTAATGTCTATCAAAAAAAACAATAATTATTATTAATTTTTATTCTAAAAATGAGAATTATTTATTAAGTTACGGTACTTAAAAAAAATATTTAGAGAAAATTTGAAAAAAGTAATATTTGCTGTCGTTGCTGTTTTATTTGTAGCGATTAGCACAAAGGCATTAGAGCCAGTTAGAATTGGTCTAAACTATCCAAACCCTAGTGGTTCGCTGACTGTTCAGCTAGTTGATATAGCAACTGATACAGTTGTTACATCTCAAACAATTAGTGGTATAGAAGCAAACAATTCTGGATTAGTTTCTTTAGTTGTCGGCGAAAATGATCCTGAGTGGGGAAATTTACCTGCTTCATTAACATCAAACTCTTCAATTATGGTAAGAGTTCTAGATGGTGGTGTATTTATCAAACAATTTGTATTCAGAGACTTAGTTGCAACTCAAGCATCAACTGGTAATGGAAATATATTAGATAATGGATTTAACTCTACAGGTGGACTAACTACCTCTGGAGCAACCACAGATGATTTCTTATTTGGTGCTCAGGTAATTCCCTTTGGTGGTTTTGGTGGGTTTATCGAAGAAGGTGAAGAAACTAAATTCTTTTTCAAGAACAATATCGGTGCTATTCGTGCTGGTGCAGTTGATGGAACAGTTTGGGATGTAGAATCTTTAGGTCAATATTCAGCAGCTTTTGGTTTCAATACTGAGGCTTCAGGTGAATCATCATTTGCTGCAGGCAATACAAACGAGGCATTTGGAGATTATTCTACTACTTTTGGTTTTTATACAACTGCTTCAGGAATAGGATCTTTTGCTGCAGGTAGTGACGCGGTAGCAGGAGCTAATTTTAGTAGTGCATTCGGTATTGGAACATCAGCACAATCGCCTGCTGAGTTTGCAGTAGGTTCTTATAATACTGAAGACGAAAGTAAAGGTGCAAGTAGATTATTTGTTGTAGGTAACGGTATTGAAGGTGATAGTATTACTCGTTCTGATGCATTTGAAGTCTTTAATAATGGAAATGTACGAGTACACAACGATTTAGAAGTTGACAACGACGCTTATATTAACGGTACTTTAGATGCAGATGGAGTTGTTGTTGATGGTGTTCAATATCCTGGTTCTGGTGCCACTTTAGGGCAAGTTATAATGTATAATTCAAAATCTGGTGACGCTGAGTGGAATGATTTACCACCAGCATCTATTTCTAGCAATGCGCCTCTAACAGGTGATGGTTCATCAGAAAAACCATTAGGAATTGACTTAACTGCTTTAAATACTTGGTCGGGGAATACTGAATTCAGTGCTGATTTGAGTTTAACTAAAACAGGAATGACTGGCAATGGAAACCAAGCACTTTACACTGATGATAATGGTTTAGTTACAGCAGGTAGCGGCGAGACAGTTCAAAACGCAGCTGGTATATATGCTGGGACAGCAACTTGGGCTGGTATTACTTTAACAATAAACGATTCGGCAGTAGATACAGGAAGTATCATTATCATAACTTTTGAAGGTGCTGCATCTCAGAGTTTTTATTCTTTTATAGTTAACAATATAACAACCGGTTCTTTTGATATTGAAAAGGATGGTCAGGGCCCGCAAACAGGAACAATACACTACATGATTATAAACAAATAGTCAAATAGTAATAAGATAATATAAAAAAAGCCTGTTCATAATTGAACAGGCTTTTTTTTATGCTTTATTTTAAGAATAAGGGTTGACTAATTTAGTATTACTTCTTCTTTTTAGTCGTAGTTTTATTGGCAGTCGTTTTCTTTGTGGTCGTCTTTTTTGTTACAGCTTTTTTAGTAGTTTTCTTAGCAGTTGTTTTCTTTGTAGCAGCCTTCCTACCACCTCTACCTCGTTTCTCAGGAGCATTAGCAATCATTTCCTTGCAGTCATCGTGTGTAAGGTCAGCAGGAGTCTTATCCTTAGGAATCTTCACATTCTTTTTACCATTAGTTACATAAGGGCCATAACGACCATTTAGAACTTTTATCCCATCATCAAACTCTTGTATTGTGTTCTTGCTCTTCTGCTCTTTCTTGTCTTTTATTTTCTGTAGCGCTTCTTCTAAGTTAATAGTAAAAATCTCTTCATGAGTGATAGAAGCATAAGTCTTTTCAATTTGGACGTAAGGCCCAAATCTACCTACATTAGTCTTTACATCCTTGCCTTCAGCATCTTGTCCAATCACTCTCGGCAGCTTAAACATCTGTAAAGCTTCTTCCATAGTAATTGTTTCTATGCTTTGGTTTGGCATAAGTGAAGCAAATCTTGGCTTCTCCTCGTCCTCATTCTCACCCATTTGTAGCATAGCTCCATAGCGTCCTATTCGGGCATAAATTGGTCTGCCTGATTTAGGGTCATCACCTAAGTGACGTGCATTAATGGCTTCCTTCTTACTAATGTCTTCCGATTTCTCTACAGTTTCGTGAAACCCAGTGTAGAACTTAGATATCATCTCATTCCATTCTTTCTGACCTTCGGCAATTTTATCAAACTCTTCTTCTACATTCTTAGTAAAATCAAAATCAACTACTTCTGAGAAGTGTTTGACTAAGAAATCAGTAACAACTTTACCAACATCAGTAGGGAAAAGCTTGTTTCTTTCTTGTCCAGTAACTTCAGTTAGTTTTTCTTCAGTAACTTTACCATCTTTCAACTGAACTTGAATATAATCTCTATCATGACCATCGCGGTCAGTCTTTTCTACGTATTCTCTATTTTGTATTGTATAAATAGTAGGGGCATAAGTAGAAGGTCTACCTATTCCCATTTCCTCTAGTGTACGTACCAGAGTTGCCTCTGTGTACCTAGCAGGCGGCCTTGAGAAAGTTTCTCTACCTGTTATATCATTTACACCTAATTGTTGATTTTCTTCTAATGGAGGTAGAATCTTACTATTCTTACTAGTTTCAGGATATACTTTCATAAATCCTTCAAACTTGATTACCTCACCTTTCGCAACAAAGTCGGTATCACTGCCATTGTAACCAATATCAGCAGTTGTTCTTTCTAATTTAGCGTCAGCCATTTGCGAAGCCATTGCTCGCTTCCAAATAAGCTCATATAATTTTTCTTGCCCATTATCACCAGTCTTCACTGTTGGCTGAGCCATATCCGTAGGTCTTATGGCTTCGTGAGCCTCTTGAGCACCTTTAGATTTTGTCTTAAATACTCTTCTTTCATGATATTCAGCACCAAATTGTGATGATATATAGTCACTTGCAGCACTCATAGCATCATCAGATAGATTAGTCGAATCAGTTCTCATATAGGTAATCTTACCTTGCTCATATAGTTTTTGAGCAATTACCATAGTTTGCCTAACAGAATAACCAAGCTTACTCGAAGCTTCTTGTTGTAATTTTGAGGTAGTGAATGGTGCCTGGGGTGATCTTTTACCTGACTTAACTTTAAGGTCTTTTATATAAAAATCTTTCCCAAGTCCAGAATTCAAATAATCTAACGCTTCTTCACGTGTTTCAAATTTTTGTCTTAAATCAGCTTTGACTTCTTCGCCATTTTCAGTTGTAAATATTCCAACTAGTTTATAAGTGACTTCTGGCTTTAAGCTTTCAATTTCTCTTTCTCTTTCAACTATGATTCTTACAGCTACTGACTGAACTCTACCCGCACTCAATCCATATTTTACTTTCTTCCATAATACTGGTGAAAGTTCATAGCCTACTAATCTGTCTAATATTCTTCTTGCTTGTTGAGCATCTACTAATTCTTTGTTTACTTTTCTTGGGTTTTCAATTGCTTTTTTGATTGCCTTTTTAGTAATCTCATTGAAAACTATTCTCTTTGTCTTTTCTTCATCTAAATCTAAAGCTTTGAGTAAGTGCCAAGCTATTGCCTCTCCCTCGCGGTCCTCATCCGTCGCTAACCAAACAGTTTCACTATTCTTTGAAAGCTTTTTCAACTCTGAAACAGTTTTTTTCTTATCTGGACTTATTTCATATTTAGGTTTAAATCCATTTTCTATGTCAATCGACATATCTTTTTTGGCCAAATCACGAATATGACCAATTGAGGATTTTACTATAAATTTGCCTTTCTCTATCTCGTCAAGATATTTTTCAATTGTTTTTGCCTTTGCCGGCGACTCGACTATTACTAATGATTTTGACATTTAAAAAAACCTTTTTTTTCATTATTAATTCTGTAGCGGTTGCAAATATACAAATTCAAAATTTATTATTCGTAACTAACACTAATAGAATAGAAAATTCGTATTAAGAGGAAAATTATTTCATTTTTTAAACATTTAATAAATAAAGGGATAAATAATATGTCACTTTTAGTAGGCAAAAAAGCTCCAGAATTTAAAGGCGAAGCTGTAGTAGGTGGACCTGCTTCAGGTTTAACTCCAGATAACGCATTCAAACAAATATCACTTGATGATTATAAAGGTAAGTGGGTAGTTTTCTACTTTTACCCATTAGATTTCACATTCGTATGTCCAACTGAAATTGCTTCATTTGGTCACAAAATGGAAGAATTCAAAAATTTAAATGCAGAAGTAGTTGGTTGTTCAACTGACTCTCACTTCTCTCACTTAGCTTGGAGAACGTCAGCGAATGAACTTCAAGACTTACCATATCCACTATTGGCTGATTTCAATGGTGAAAATGCTAAGAACTACCAAGTTTACAAAGACGAAACTGGTTATGCATTACGTGGCCTTTATATTATCGACCCAGATGGTGTTTTACAATATTCTGTTATACACCCAGAAAACGTTGGTAGAAATGCAGATGAAGTACTTCGTGTATTACAAGCATTACAAGCAGGTGGTTTAACTCCATGCGATTGGAAACCAGGTGACAAAACTCTTTAATTTATCATAATTTAGTATTTTTAAAGAGAATAGATTAATTTTGTATGCTACTTCAATCGCGAAGTAGCATTTTATTTTTTAGTAATTAACATTGTAATAAAGGTATCGTCTTGGAAAAAGAGATAAAACAAATAGATGACTGTAAACGTGAACTAACAATCAGCTTAACAACTGAAGAGTTACAACCTCACTACGAAAAAGCATACAAAAATATGCAACCAAAAGTGAATTTAGAGGGATTTAGAAAAGGGAAAGTTCCAATTAAAATGATTAAAAAAATGTATGGCCCAGGAATAGAGGCTGATACTGATCAAAACTTGGTAAATGACCTTTTTAGAAATTATACACAAGAAGAAAATGTTCAAGTTCTTGGCTCTCCAGTTCTGAAAGACATTGATAAATCAGAAGATAAAATTACATACGTAGTAGAATTTGAAACACTTCCGACTATTACTCTAAAAGACTATAAAGGAATTCCAATAGACGAGCCAGTGCATACAGTTACTGACAATGAAGTAGAAGAAGAGTTAGAATACATATTAGCACAGAATGGTGATATGGAAGATGCTGAGCAAGTTACTGACGAACAGCATGTTATAAAAGTTGAAATGGCTGAAATACTTTCAGAAGATGGTAAGGAACTAAGCGAACCAAATGAAACTGATGTTTACCTTGCAGACAAAAATATATTGCCAGAATTGAAAGAAGAGTTACTAAATACAAAAATTGGTGATTCATTTGATTATAGCCCAACTGCCGAAGATGCTAACCCTGCAATAAAAGACAAAAACTTCAAGGTAACAGTTAAGAAAATACAGAAGCTTACTCCTGCTGAATTAAGTGATGAGTTTGTAGAAAAAATTACAAATGGTAGAATTACTAAAGCTGAAGAATTGAAAGATGAAATCAACTTTAACTTACAAGATGAGTGGGATAAAAAGACTAGAGAATTAGTAGAAACTCAGATTGTAAACAATTTAGTTGATACTAATGATATTCCTGCACCAGAGCAATTAGTCAATCAAGTAGTTGGCCAAATGTTGCAAGATGTAAAACAGAGATTTGAGAACAACCCCGAAATAGCTAACAAAGATGACGAAACTCTTAAAGAGGAGTTAAAACCAAATGCTGAAAGATCAGTTAAGTGGGAATTAGCTCGTAATCAGATCATCGAAAATGAAGGGATTGAGTTAGAAGACTATGACATAGACCCAATAGTCGAAAAAGAGGCTAAGAGATATGGGCAAGACCCTGAGCAAATGAAACAAATCCTTGCTCAAAATCCTAACTTCTTGACTAAAATTCTTTCTAAGAAAGTATTAGACTTTGTACTTGACTTCGCAATAATAAACGAAGTTGATTACGAAACTCACGAGAAAATAGAAGACTAATCACTTAGTCAATAGTATAATACATTAAAAAAAGCGATAGCAGAGATGTTATCGCTTTTTTTCTTAAAATCTGTAACTATAACTTAATATTCTAATATTTGGTGCTCCTAACTCTAGCATTAACTTCACATCACTAAGTAGCGAAAATTCATTGCTATCACTAAATCTAATAGTCTTCGATTTATCAAAAAATATACCGATAATCATACCTAAACCACTTGTTATAATATAGGTTGTTATCCAGCTCCCAAGAATTAAGTCATTGTTGCTTTTAGCTAGAAAAGTATAGCCTACTCCAAAACTAAGTCCTAGCATCATTCCTTCAAAAGCATAATCACCATCATCTACATTAATCAATCTAATAGAATTTATACCGACTTCTTTTGCAGTTGTATCAGAATATGTTCTATACTTAACCAAATCGTCTTTAATTACTAACATCTCTACTTCTATAATTTCATTAGATTTTAAGGTAATTTCACCTTGATAAACCTTACTCCAAATATTTGTTCAAGAAACTAAACAAATAATAAAAACTATCAGTAAATTATTGATTCTATTCATATATAGCTCCTTAATCTAATTCCAATTTATAGGATAATAGATTAACCTTGAATTGAAATGTGCCAGGCATAACTTCAATTTTATCAAGAACCGCTAATCGAGTATCCAGATCACCATATACTTGAGTGTATCTATTTGTTAAAAGGCCTAATGTCGTTCCGATGGTAATACCAATGAGGTTAGTTATCATAAAGCTTTCAGAAGTAAAATTGTCATATCCCCTTACATAATCATAAGATAGAGGTCCCGCAGCTGCACCAACCAATAATCCAGTTAGGAAGTAGTTACCATCTTTCCTTTGAATAGATCTTATTTTGGTGTCTTGTAAATCAATAAGCTCGTAATCTATATTAGATTGAAAAGTAATGAAGTTTTCATTTTCATTTATAGTAATCGCTTCTGATTCAATATATTGATCTCCATATAGCTCTATTCTACCCTCGAATTCTTGACCTATTGCTCCATAGCTATAGCCAATCAACATTAATGCAAAAATTAGACAATTCATCTATTACTCAGTTTTTTAAAAATTTTATACACTTCATCAACCGTAATATTATTCATACACTTAAAGTGACCTAATGGACAAAAGCTACGTCCTATATGAGAGCATGGTCGGCACCAAATATCATATTCTACCAGCTTATAGTCAACTCTATAAGGTGTAAAACCTAACTCCTTAACACTAGAGCCAAATATTAGTACAATTGGTACTTGACAAGCAGATGCTATGTGCATAAGACCTGTATCATTAGATATAAAGTAATTGCATTCATTTATTTTTTTAGTAGTTTCTATCAATGATAAACTACCTGAGTAGTTAGTTACATATTGATTTCCTTGACTCAAATTCGAGTTATTTAAACCAAAAATAAAAACTCTATGTCCATCAGAAGTTAGCTTTTGAATCAATTCTGCATATCTTTCTTTGGGCCATTTCTTAGTATTATGATATGCCTCTGGTGCTATACCTACGGTAATGCTTTCACTTACTTTTTTCTTAGGTATGTATAAGTCTAATCCCTTACCATCATCTTTTATCAAATCTCGGCAAGTATTAAGATATCTTTCTGCAACATGTATTACTTCGCTTGGGAATTTCTTGAGATAAACCATCTTCAGCTTTTCACTGCGATGCTTATCGACTAATCTCAAATCGCCTTTAAAGTCTGAATGTAAGTATGAACTTATCTTATTTTTTTGTAAATCTATGATTACATCATACTCTTCATTAAGTATTTCTAATTTTATATCATCTTTTACATCAGCTCTATATCTAATGACTTTTGAAATATGAGGATTGTTAGTAAATAATGGAGCTATGTGACTGCTTGTTATAAAATGCACCTCTGCCCCACCACTGTCAGCAAATTTATTATTTATCATTCTTGGTAAATGAGAAGATAAAACAACATCACCTATAGAAGATAGTCTTATTATTAATATTTTTTTTAAATTGTGATTAGCTGACATTAAATAAAAGGAAAGTTATGAAATACGCAATTGAGAATAATGACAATATAGTGATATTCACTCTAAAAAACGAAGCTTTGAACAGTAGAATTTCAGCTGACTTCAAAGCTGAACTACTAATTCTTTGCCAACCTTCTCTCGATGCATTGATATTGGACATATCGACAGTTCAATCTATAGACTCTGCTGGACTGGGCGGAATACTATTAGCATACCGCCAACTTCACGAGCACGGAGTACCAGTAATATTAGTTGGGGTACAAGAGATGGTAAAAATGATAATGGACATATCACAAATTGGTAGCCAGTTTGTATTTTGTGATACTGTGGAAGAAGCCACAGAATATGCAAAAGATTTAGACGAATAAGAAAATAGTTTGAAATTTGAGTCCAATGTAAAAAATCATTGGACTTTTTTTTGTGCATAAACTTATATTCTACAAAGAGATTAACACTTTTATTATGCAAATAATTTGCGTAATTTTTAAATTTTGAATGCAAAAATTTAATAATTATTGTTCAATAAATAACATTTATATATTATGAATTCTTTAATCTATCTGATTCCTGTGGCTGGTGTAATAGCATTGCTATTTACATTCGTCAAATCAGCTTGGGTAAATAAACAAGACCCAGGTAGCGATAAAATGAAAAACATCGCTAAGTTTATTCAAGAGGGTGCTATGGCATTCTTGAAAGCTGAGTACAAAGTACTTAGTATTTTTGTTGTAGCTGTAGCTATTCTATTAGTATGGAAAGGCGCATCTGCAGAAAACTCTTCACCACTCGTAGCAGTATCATTTATTGTTGGTGCTCTGTGTTCGGCATTAGCTGGATTCATCGGTATGCGAGTAGCAACAGCAGCTAACGTAAGAACAACTAACGCTGCTATCTCAGGCCTAAACAAAGCATTAGCAGTGGCATTCACTGGTGGCTCTGTTATGGGTATGGGTGTTGTTGGTCTTGGTGTATTAGGATTAGGTGGACTATTCATCGTTTTCTCAACTATCTACGGTGTAGACACTGTAGGTAATGTAAACACTGTAATCTCAGTAATAACTGGATTCTCATTTGGTGCTTCTTCTATTGCTCTATTCGCCAGAGTTGGTGGTGGTATCTATACTAAAGCTGCTGACGTAGGAGCTGACTTAGTAGGTAAAGTAGAAGCAGGTATTCCTGAAGATCACCCATTGAACCCAGCAACTATTGCTGATAACGTTGGTGACAACGTAGGTGACGTAGCGGGTATGGGTGCTGACTTATTCGAATCTTATGTAGGTTCAATAATCGGTACTATGGTATTGGGTGCTGCATTCTTCGGATTGCCTGCATTCCAAGAGACTACTTTTGGTAACTTGAGTGCAATCATATTACCATTATTCCTTGCTGCGGCTGGAATAATTGTTTCAATACTTGGAACATTCTTTGTGAAAGTAAAAGAAGGTGGCGACCCACAAACTGCACTTAACATTGGTGAGTTTGGAGCTGCTGGTGGTATGTTAATAGTATCTTACTTCTTAATCACTGGTCTTCTACCAGCTGAGTGGACTTATGGCGGAACCGTATTCACTTCTATGGGAGTGTTTTGGGCTACAATAGTTGGTCTTGCTGTAGGACTTGGAGTGGGTAAAATAACTGAATATTACACAGGTACTGGTAAAACTCCAGTAGTCAATATTGTAAAACAATCTGTAACTGGTTCTGCAACTAATATTATTGCTGGTTTGGGTGTTGGTATGATGTCAACAGCTATCCCAATCTTATTAATAGCTGCAGCTATCTTACTTTCATTCGAATTTGCTGGACTATATGGTATAGCAATCGCTGCTGTGGGTATGCTTTCAACTACTGGTATTCAGTTAGCTGTTGATGCTTATGGCCCTATATCTGATAACGCTGGTGGTATTGCTGAGATGGCTCAACTTCCTCCAGAAGTAAGAGAAAGAACTGACAAATTAGACGCTGTTGGTAACACAACTGCTGCAATCGGTAAAGGTTTTGCAATTGCATCTGCTGCATTGACTGCATTGGCACTATTTGCTGCATTTATGCAGACTGCTGGTATTAGCTCAATTGATATTGCTAACCCACAAGTAATGGCTGGACTATTCGTTGGGGCTATGCTTCCATTCGTATTCTCTGCACTTGCTATGGATGCAGTTGGTAGAGCGGCTATGTCAATGATACAAGAAGTAAGAAGACAATTTAGAGATATTCCTGCACTAAAAGCAGCTCTTGGAGTTATGAGAACTAAAGGTGCTGACCCAAGTAATTGGTCTGCAGAAGAAAAAGCTACTTATGACAAAGCAGAAGGCGCAGCTGAGTATGCTAAGTGTGTTGAAATCTCAACTAAGGCATCAATCAAAGAGATGGTTATTCCTGGCTTGTTAGCAGTAGTTACTCCAGTAGTAGTTGGCTTTGTATTCAAAGCACCTACATTGGGTGGTTTGCTTGCAGGTGTTACTGTTTCTGGTGTACTTATGGCAATCTTCCAGTCTAACGCTGGTGGTGCTTGGGATAACGCTAAGAAGATGATTGAGGAAGGTTTTGAAGTAGATGGCGTTAAACTTGCCAAAGGTTCTGAAGCTCACAAAGCGGCAGTAACTGGCGATACAGTTGGTGACCCATTCAAAGATACTTCTGGTCCTTCGATCAATATCTTGATTAAACTTATGTCTGTTGTTGCATTGGTAATCGCTCCAATGTTATAAGAACAACAAGCTAATTAGAATTAGAAAAGCCAGTTGGATAATTTTCCGACTGGCTTTTTTTATATTTATATATTCACCGAACTAATGTCAAGTTTTGATTATCAACTGAATATTGTCGTTGGTTTTAACCAACGGATAACTCTAAGGTAACAACACAACAATTAATCGCGTAGCAGTAGCCGTAGCATAAAAGCATTTGTCATACCTCTATGGGGCATTTGGTCATTATCGCAGATTTAGTTTCTACAGATGTTGAGCCCCGCTGGGGCTTGTAGGAAGGTTTTCAATTAATGCCTTCTTGATTTATTCAATCTTTTAATAAAGTAATCAGAAGTTAAGTCGAAATCAGTAAAAACCTGTATAACATCTTTTTGACCTTTCCCTTTATAATATATTTCATATTCCACTGAATATTCAACTTTTTTCACAATCATTGCTAGTTTATTATTATCTGATGTTGAGCCATACAAACCATGTAAATAATAATCTTCTTCAGGAACACCTAATTTCATAAGTTTTAAATTTAATTCTCCTAGTTATAACATCTTTATTCTTCCGCAACAAGTGTATCTATATAATCTGGCTTCTTTTTTTTCCAATTATATTTAAAATTCTCTTCATTCAAATTTTCAATGCCCATTGTTTTTATATATTCATCAATTTGATTATTGTTCATGGGACCAATAATACTATCCTTATTGCAACAGGCTAATTCTTCAACTCTAGCTTTTATCACATAGCATTTTTTATTAGTTTTGTTTACTAAAATATACTTGTCGTTACATCTAACTCTTTTTACGTAATTTATATGAGCATCACCTTCACAACTTAATTTACATGTTAAACAATAGCCATATCCAAAACTATCTTCAGAATAAATTTAATAATAATCACCTAAGTGTAAACTGTAATCACATGCGGTTAGAAGGATAAAAAATATTAAATATAGTACTTTGGTCATTTAATTTTCTTCTCATTGATTATGGTGTACTAAACTAATTAAATAACTAAGAACCATTAGTTATGTATAAAATGCCACCAATTTTTTGATAAATATTAGAAATTCCTACTGGACAATTCAAGAAATTATGGTCGTAATCTGAAGTTATGTCGATATACCAACCATAATCGTTTTCTGATAGATTATATCTTTTGATAACAATGATAATTAATTCTAAATTCGTATTCTCACTTAATTCAGAAATATAAATATCTATAAATCCTTCCTTTCTTGACTTAGTATCAATTTTAAATATTGATAAATCTTCTATAATATCATTAATTATGCTTTTATTTAAATTCAATAACATTACATAGAAGTCAAAAGAATCATAACTTCCGTTCTCTCTCTTAATTCTATAATTGTAACTTTCCATAATCTTCTAGTAGTAGTCCAAAATAAATGATACTCTCATTGTTCCACCAGTCTCTTTATAAATTTCTTTAACTCTCGATGGCAATTCCAAATACAGTGGAGAATAATTTGTAGTAACATTAAATAATATTCCGTACTTATTAGGGTCCAAATTATATTCATCTATTACTTTTAATATTTCCTTAGAGTTGAAACCATTTTCTAACTTATTTAGGGTTAATATTTTATTGGAGCTACTAGGTTGCTCAGCCATATCAAAGTCATAACTCGTAAATTGATTGGTCAACTCTTCTAGCAAAGTTGGTTTCAAATCATAAAAAATAAATTTTGTTGCTATTTCTATTTCTTCTACAATACTTACCTCTTTTTAAATTCCTTTCCTAACTCTTAAAATCTTGATATTTATTATATGTATTTTTATTATTCATTTTTACGTATTCATTACCCATCATTCTCTATTTTTTCTCTCCCCACCATCTTCTCTATAAAAACGAGTAGTTTAGTAAGCAAACTTGATGTTGTCAGACGCATTATATTTCTCAAGAACCTCTTCATAAATTCTTGCCTCACTAATAGTTCTATTATAGATACTACAAAAGTATCTTGCCCTTAGTTCTACTCCATTTTCTACAATCTTAGTGAACACAACTGGCTCGAATTCCACATTGTGTATCATGCATGCTCTGAGTGTTTTGTAAGCATCATAAGTGGCTTGTGTGTCTTGGTAGTTACTATTATTCTTTGCAGACTCAATAAAATCTCTTTTGCTTCTTTCCAATCACTTTCGAAGGTAACTCTGACTTTCAGTTCATTCCAAATTGACTTATAGCCAGAACTTGAATTAGAGTTTGAATAGTTAAAGACTTTCCCATTTGGTATAGACACCAATCTGCCTGTGTACAAATCTCTATCGACCCAGTTTCTAAGTTCAAGCAAATCAAAGTGAAATGGTGTGATTTCAATCACATCCCCAATTTAACCATCTATTTCTATTCTGTCACCAACTTTAATTGGTCCCCGCCAGAATATATAAATCCAACCAAATAGATTAACTACTGGTTCTTTTAATGCAAACGCAATACCAGCCGCCAAAAGACCAAACAAGGTTAACACCTTTGTAAAACCTTCGAACCACAGATCGATTATAATAATTAAAGAAATGAAAAAGAAAATATAGTAACTATATTTAGTCCAAAGATAAACGGTACGTTCATTTTCTGACTTCTTTCTTACCAATTTGAGAGTGAATTTCTTAATTAACCACAAACACAATATCAGAACTACAGTAACAATCATTCGCTCTATGAATTGTGTACTTAAGTCTTTTAGAAGGACTTCCAGATATTTTTCAGAGTCATTAAACATTCTTCGTAGCTATTATCCTGTAGTATTCGTAACCGTTTTTTATACAATCTTTCTCTTTGTTCGTAGTGGGTAAATCCCACTTGCTGTCATCTTCTATCACTTTGTAATCAAACTTACCAAATTCCTCTAAGTTTTCTAAGTGATATTTGTGTACTTCTAATATATCAGTTTGGAGTCGTAGCTCACCCCCATTTTCTAACACTCGATAGCAGAACTTCAGGAAGTTTAAATCGAATGCTCTACGCTTGTGGTGTTTTTTTTTGAACCAAGGATCGGGGAAAAAGTAGAATACTTTATTGATTGAGCTTTCTTCAATGAATTGCAGCCCATTTACTACGCTGTACCAAAGGAATGAACAGTTGTCTAAACCCTCAGCTTTCTTTACATCTAGTGCATAGCTCACCGCTTTGCTTCTTACTTCTATTCCTAATAAATTGTCATCAATTAGAGTAGAATAGTCAGACGAAAACCAACCGAAACCGCAGCCAATATCTAAAAGCTTAGGTGGTTTGCCATCGGCAAAATGCTCGCTCCAGTCAATATTTTCATAAAGTGGAGGATAGTTTTCAGGTTCAATTTTTAAATCTTTTTTAGGAAAGTAGTTATTAGCAGACAAGTGATGTCTTATTCTCTCTGGTGTAGGATATTTGTCCCAGTCAATCATAATAAATAACCAAATAGTGCATCTAAAATTAAAATAATTGCAGCCGACATAGTGAAGGCGCGCACTGTACTTTTACCCACTCCCTCGGCACCACCAGTAGTTGTAAAACCAACGTGGACACCTATCAGAGCAGTAACTCCACCAAACACTAACGACTTAAATAAGCCAATAAATACATCGTATGCAATGAAATAAACTCGTATAGAATCAAAAAAAGTGAATGCAGAAAAATCAAACTTAGCAGCAGTAAGTATAAACCCACCCATGATAGCCACTACATTGGAAAATACTGCAAGAATAGGCATCATAATTAGAGCTGCCATTACTCTCGGCATTGCCAAATATCTGTTTTTATCTATTGCCATCATCTCCAGAGCATCTATTTGTTCCGTCACCTTCATTGTGCCAAGCTGTGCAGCCATTGCCCCACCAACACGGCCAGCAATTACAATTGCTGTTAGAACGGGTGTAAGCTCTGTGAAAACCACAGTAGCAATAGATGAACCGAGAAATGGAGTTGCTATTCCAATCAAGTTGAACTTATCAAACAAGTTTGTAGCTTGCAATGCTGCAATAGCACCAGTAAACGAGCCAATAAGCACTACCAACGGCAATGAGTCCGAGCCAACTATACTCATTTGTTGAAGTAAAAGAGTTCTATCCTTTATCATTCTTGGTAGATACTTAATTATGTTAATCATAAGTATAGTAATCTGACCGAGTTCACGGATAAAGCCTAAAATCAATTTTCCTAATTTGCTTATCATTATCTCTCTTCTTTTATTGCTTCCGGTGAAACCAAATAAAACCTTTCAACCTTTGCTAAAAAATCATCTCCTGATTCAGAAGCCATAAAGTATTCGCCCTCCATCGTACCCCAAGGTGTATCCAGTGGACAATAGCTTGTATATTTGAACTCTTCGCCGGGCTTCAATCTTGGTTTTCTACCTATTACTCCTTCGCCTTTTACTTCGTTTGTCTCGGCATCGGAGTTAATTATTATCCAATGTCTCGAAATTAACTGCACAGTGTCATTGCCGATATTTTCAATTTTTACACGATAGGAAAAAAGGTATTTCCCTTGTGAATCAACTAGCTCGCCAGGAATATATTCTGGGTCTACAGTTACTCTTATTCCATTGGTTGTACAATCAGATTTTGTTTTCATGTTAATCAAATAGAAGTAGTTTTAATTAATCTGTGACTAAATAGGTATTTAATTGTCTTTTTATTTAAATTAATTTATAATTTAATAAGAAATTTAATAAATGTTACGATTATCAATATTATTTTCTCTATTCACTTGCTTAGTTTTTTCTCAGGATGCTAAGCAAAATTCTATAATGATTGAGACAGAATTAAAAGAGGTAAATAATTCTAGATATATAGAGATTAGCTGGCAAAATGATTCAACGGCTTTCAAATATGAGATTAGTAAGAGAACTAATGCGAATGATGAGTTCGAGATAATTTCAGAACTAACTGGAGCAGCAACTAGCTATAATGATGTTGAAGTAAATCAATACCAAGAGTATGAAGTAAGAAAAAGATTCAGATATGATGATAAAAACAACTCTACAAAATCCTATAAAGAACACTGTATAGATTGCAACTTAGTCGAAGAAAAGACAAAAACACTTTTAATATTAGTTGACAACTCGCATTACACTGCAATTGAAAGTAATTTAGAATTATATACCCAAACTGTTCGAAAGGAAGGTTGGAATTCAATAATTAAAAAGGTTGATCGGGTAGAAACATTTAACCCAAAAGCGGTAATCAACAATAAGCTTCTAATAAATCAGGTTTATGAAAATTCATCTAACCTAAAAGCAATACTTATTCTTGGTAGGGTTGCAGTTCCCTATAGTGGTAATGTAGCTCCCGATGGACATGGTGACAAAGACCCAAGACCACACAAAGGGGCATATCCAACAGATAGCTATTATGCAGATTTAGACTATAATGATTGGACTGACAGCGTTGAAATTAATGAAAAATCCTCATTCCCTAGGCAACATAATATTATCAATGATGGGAAATGGGATCAGTCATTTATTCCTGGTAAAGTTGAATTAGCAGTTGGCAGAGTTGACTTTTACAATCTACCTGAATTTGGAGAGAGTGAATCTGGGCTTTTGAATCGATATTTGGAAAAAGTAATTGCTTATAAATCTGGTGCAACTGTTCCTGTTTACAAAGCTATATTATATGACGGGTTTGCCGAGTATAGTAGAGGTTATGCAGCCGATGGATGGAATAATATGTCAGCTATTTATGGGAAAGAAAACATATTTGAAATGCCAGTTAGAGATGAGCTTTATCAAAATCGATACGACATGTTATATGCTGGTGCCCCTGGAGATTTTAACAATATATACCTTGCAGTTTATTATAATGAACTTGCTTTTAAAGAGTATTTAGCAACTCATAGCATGATATTTGGATCTTACAATGTCGATTGGGACTCAGAAAATAATTTACACCGTTCAATTATAGCAAGTGAAGGGTTTGGACTTACTTCAATATGGGCATCATTCCCTCATTGGACATATTTTAAACTGGGATTAGGTAGGACATTTGGTGAAGCTTTAACAAGTACTCAAAATAATAGACTGGAATATGATTACCCATTTTCTGCTTACAGAAGTGGAGTTTACACATTCTTGGCTGGGGATCCGACCTTAAAACTCATAAATGAAAATGCCATTAGTAATATTAATATCTCTGACAGCGATTATAATAACCTTAATCTTGAATTAATTGATGATAAATCTATTTGGGGTTATCAGATATTAAACGCCAGTGGTGCATTAAAAATAGAAGAATCAATATTTTTCGACGAACCTAAATCAGGGATTGTATCTGCATTTTATAGTTTTAATTCGGGTGATGATTATATTTTAAGACCTATCATTAAGATTAACAATAGGTCTGGAAGTTTTTTCTATTTAGGTAACGGTATTGAAGTAGAATAAATTAAGCTTCTACCTCAACAAATAGAGTTGCTGAATTAGAATCTACAACTTTAACATTTAATTTATCACCCTCTTTCTCACCGTTGTAAGGAAAAATACACATTTTATTTGTGTCAGTTCTACCTTGCCAAAGCTCTTCCTTTTTCTTGCTTGGGCCTTCTACTAACACTTCATGTGTTTTACCAACTTCTGTAGCATTTATTTCACCTGCTATTGCACGCTGTTGGAAAATAATCTCTTCCAATCTTCTTTGTTTTACTTCTTCTGGTACATCATCAGGATATTTTTTCTGAGCTAATGTATTTCCTCTTTCCGAGTATTTGAACATGAATGCACCATCATATCGAACTTCTTTCATCAAGTCCATAGTCATTTGATGGTCCTCTTCCGTTTCAGTACAGTAGCCTGCTATAATATCAGTTGAAAGAGCAACATTAGGAATAGTATTTCTAATCATATCTATTCTTTCTAAATACTTTTCTGCTGTGTAGTCTCTTCGCATTTTCTTTAATATTTTACTGCTACCTGACTGTATCGGCAAGTGAATAAAATTACAAATATTATCATAATTTTGGTGAGCATAAATAAGCTCATCACTCATATCATGAGGGTGACTAGTAGAATATCTAATTCTTAAATCTGGTAGCTCTTTTGCTATTCCTTCAAGCAATTGTGGGAACTTAATGCCCGATTCCGTGTCATTATAGCTATTTACATTTTGTCCCAATAAGGTGACTTCTCTAACTCCATTTTCATATAGACCAATACTTTGCTCTAAAATAGAACGGTAGCTACTAGAACGTTCTCTTCCTCTTGTATAAGGGACTACGCAAAAAGCACAGAAGTTATTACATCCACGCATAATTGATAACCATGCACTAACTCCCTCAGTTCTTAATGGGGTTATGTCCTCATAAGTTTCTACTTTACTTAATTCTACTGCTACACCTTGTTCACCTTTGAATGCTTGATTCACAAGTGATGGTAATGATCTGTACTCATCCGGCCCAACCACTATACTAACTAGGTCTCTTTCACCAATTAGTTTTGATTTTAATCTTTCGGCCATACAGCCAAGGATTCCAACTACTAACTTTGATTTCTTCTTTTTATAGTGACGAAGGTGAGACAATCTGTGAAATATCTTTTGTTCAGCATTGTCACGAATAGAACAAGTATTTAATAAAATCACATCGGCATTATCAGTAGTATCAGTTAATGCAAAACCATCATCAGCTAAAATAGATGCCACAAGTTCAGAGTCGGCTATGTTCATCTGACAACCATAAGTTTCTATATGAACTTTCTTAGCTCTTGGATTAGCACTATTTTTTTCAGCTTGTTTCTTGGGATTCATTAAATCTATATACATACTAAACACCTAAAGTTCTATCGTTTTTATAATTAAGAGATGCAAAAATAAGAATATTATACTAACAATGTCAAGTATCAATACTTAATCAATTGCTCTATCTTATGCATAAGTCTGCTATTTGGCAAAAATTGTGATTCTAAGCTGTCGGTAAAAGGTACAGGTGTGTCAAGTGAAGCAACTCTAACCACTGGTGCATCTAGTTCATGGAATAGTTCTTCTGAAATGTAAGCAGCTAATTCTGCCATTATTCCACCAGTTATAGTGTCTTCTTGTAGTAACAATACCTTATTTGTTTTAGATATTGTCTGTTCAATTATTTTTTTATCGTAAGGAATAAGAGTTCTTAAATCAATTATTTCAATGTCGTAACCTGATTTTTCTTTTGCTTCAAGAGCCCAATGAACACCATAGCCATATGTTATTATTGATAATTCATTTCCTGAACTGACTACTTTCCCTTTTCCAAGCTCTATACTATATTCATCATCATAAATGTCTTGTCTTATCTTTCGATATAGTGCTTTATGCTCAAAGAAAAGAACTGGGTTTGGTTCTTCAATCGATGAAGTCAAAAGTCCTTTTGCATCAGAAGGTGACGATGGATAAACTATTTTCAAACCTGGTGTTTGTAAGAACCAACCTTCCGTAGATTGGGAATGAAACGGACCTGCACCCACACCTGCACCGGTTGGCATTCTTACTAGAACATCTGCTTTTTGCCCCCAACGGTAATGGAGCTTAGCAAAATTATTTACTATTTGGTTAAAGCCACAAGTAACAAAATCAGAAAATTGCATTTCAACTATTGGTTTATATCCCTCAACTGATAAGCCAAGTGCTGCACCAAGTACACCTGATTCTATAATAGGAGTATTTCTAACTCTATCACTACCAAACTTTTCTAAGAATCCTTTTGTTACTTTAAATACACCACCGTATTCAGCTATGTCCTGCCCCATTAATAGTACTCTTTCGTCTCGTTCCATTGCTTGATAAAGTGAGTCCGATATTGCCTCAATAAAACGTTTCTCAGACTGATTTTCAGTTTTGATAGTTATTGGATTATAATCTTGAGCATAGTAAACATCATTTATCTCTTCTTCCTCATTGGCTATTATATCAGCCTCTCCGAATGCTTTGTCAATTGCTTCTTCTATATTAGATTTATAATCTTCTTTGATTGCTTCAATTTCATTTTGAGAAAGCAATTTTTTCTCAATTAAATAACCCTCGTAATTAACTACTGGATCTTTCTTACCCCACTCATCGAATAGCTTATCTGGTATATATTTAGTACCAGAAGATTCCTCGTGTCCCCTCATTCTGAATGTTTTACACTCTAATATAAATGGTTTCGGATCCTTTCGCATATTATTACTAATACGCTTCATTGTATCATATACTTCTAGTATATTATTACCATCTATTTTTTCAGCTTCAATTCCATAACCTACACCCTTACTCACAAAGTCGTCTATAGCAAACTGTTCGCTACTTGGAGTAGAAAGTCCATAACCATTATTTTCTATAAGAAAGATAACTGGTAAATCCCATACGGCAGCTAAATTGAGAGCTTCATGAAATTCACCTTCGCTCGATCCACCATCTCCAGTAAATACTAAAGTAGATTTTTTTTCTTTTTTTAATTGTTTGGCTAAAGCTATACCGTTTGCAACACTTAGCTGAGGACCCAGGTGAGATATCATCCCAATTATTTTATCCTCAATGCTACCAAAATGAAAAGATCTGTCTCTTCCCTTTGTGTAGCCACTGGCTTTACCTTGGAATTGGGCAAAAAGTTTTGATAATGGTAAATTTCTTCCAGTAAAGACACCAAGGTTTCTATGCATAGGTAAGATAAACTCATCACCCTTCATAGCATAAGTTGCACCACAAGATATAGCTTCTTGGCCTATTCCCGAAAACCACTTTGATATTTTGTTCTGACGAAGAAGAAGAATCATCTTCTCTTCAATCATCCTTGGTAATAAAATTCTTTTGTAAAGCTCAATTTTATCTTTTTTACTGACTTTATATTTATCATAGTCAAATACAGATTTACTATTTGGCATTGTTTCTATTTCTTTGGTAAGTTTTAGGTGTAGATATATACATGATTATGAGTTTATCAACTCACTTAATTTCAGAACTGCATTAACATAAGCGGTACTATGATTATAATGCCAAACAGCTTTTCTCTGTTTTTTCAAAGTTTTACCCCAACCATTTTCATTCAAATAATTAGCAACACTGAAAATGGCATCATCTTTGTCAAACAAATTAATTAAACCATCACCATTGCCATCTACTGCCCATGAGTTATAACTAGAGGGAAGAAATTGAGACATACCAAATGCACCTGCCCAAGATCCTTCAATCTCAGTTATAGGTATTGGAGAATTTTTATCCAATTCCTCTAGAGCAACTATTTGCTCCATAGCCCAGTCAGATTTATATTCGGAACGTTTCTTCAATTTACTTAAATATTTTTCTAACTCTTCAGAGTCATCACTGTATGTTTCTTTCAACATTTTTGAGTTTAATTCATAGTACTTTTCTTGATTTGCTAATGCAGTAGAAAGAAACACACTCACAATATTATTGTAACCTAAGTAGCCACCATGTCTTGTTTCTACATATAGTATAGATGTAATTACTTCCTTAGGAACTCCATATTCCTTCTCTGCAGCTTCCAATTGTTCTAAGTTTTCAGACAAGAATTGCTTAGATTTACGAGCAGCCCTTGAGTTATAATGACTGCTATAATCAGGAGCCTTACCGGTACCAACTACATTTATCTTTACAAATTTTTCGTTAAACTTAACATTTGTATCATTTATTAAATTCTCTACAAAAGAAGAGTCGACACCTTCAGCGATTAATTTTTCTTTTAATGGCTCAAATACCTCTTTGTTGGAAGTATTACTATTAGAAGATGAATAGGATATTCTAACAGAGCTTAAAACAAAAAAGCTGAATAGAAGAATAGTTACAGTTGATATAGATACTTTATTATATCTTAAATTGAAATTCATATTTTTCCTCATTATGCTACAAGAAATTTAAGAAATTTTATTCAATTTGCTAAATATTTTTTTAAAGTCTTTAATAATATAACTAATATCTAAGAAAATTGTTTCAATACAACAAACCCCTTGCAAATTGCAAGGGGTTTATGTTAGGTATTATTCTTTTTATTAGCCGCTACTTAATCATTTTTTAAGTTGGCTCATTATTTTTTCATATTCGGCTTTTACGTGTTTATCCGTTTCCAGATAATTATCAATTGCTCTGCAAGAATGCAACACAGTAGAGTGATCACGACCTCCGAAATGCGCTCCTATACTTTTTAGTGACAAATTTGTCAACTTTTTAGAAATCTGCATACACATTTGTCTAGAAAGAGCTATTTCGTGTTTTCTTGATTTTGACTCAATCACATCAATTGGAATATTATAGAAATTAGAAACTGACTTCTTGATATCATCCATTGTGATTTCACGGTTTTCCAACTTAGCAACACCAACTACAACTTCTTTTGCTAGGTCAACACTGATATCTTTTTTATCAAGTGTAACTTTAGCAATTAGTCCTATCAAGCTACCTTCTAATTCTCTTACGCTTGAAGTCACATTTTCTGCAATGTACTCTAATACATCGTCAGGAAGCTCCACGCCTTCGTTTAGTGATTTTTCTCTAAGTATAGCAATTCTTGTTTCCAAATCCGGTTTCTGAACATCTACTGTTAGCCCCCACTGAAAACGAGAGATTAATCTTTCATCAACCCCTGCTAAATCTTTTGGTGGTTTATCAGATGCTAAAATAATTTGCTTACCGCTCTGGTGAAGTGCATTGAACGTATGGAAGAAATTATCTTGTGTTTTTTCCTTACTACTAAAGAATTGAATATCATCGACAATTAATACATCTACCCCACGGTAGAATTCAACAAAATCATTGACAGTTCTGTTTTGAATAGAGCTTATGAACTCCATAGTAAACTTATCACTTGAAGTATATCTTACTTTCTTGCTTGGATTATTCTTGATAATTTCATTTCCAATCGCCTGAGTTAAGTGTGTTTTACCTAAACCTGTTTTACCATATATAAACAATGGGTTGAAACTAGTTCCACCTGGCTTTTTAGCTATAGCTTCTGCCGCTGAATGAGCTAGTTGATTGCTGTCTCCAACAACAAAATTATCAAAATGATACCTTGGGTTTAAACCCGTCAGGAATTCTTTCTCATTGTTATTTTGTTCAGCAAAATTAATTGCCCCTTGTGAGCCATTACTATTTCTAAATGCTGGAACTCTGATAGTTCTACTTTCTAGTGAGTCATCATCATTTTTCTTTATAACTACTTCGTATTGTAGTTTTACTTTTGAGCCAAGGACCCGTGTCAGTGAATTTCTCAATAGATCATAATAATGTTCTTCGATCCATTCATAAAGAAACTGGCTAGGTACTTGAACAATCAGACTATCACCTTCTATTCTTAAGGGAACTATTGGTTTAAACCACGAATTGAAAGCTTGTTCGTTTATGTTGTCTTTTATTATCTCAACACATTCATCCCATTTCAACTTTGCTTTCTCATCTCTTTTCAGAGGAGATTTTCTACTCTTAGCTTTGTTCTTCGTTGAATCCTTTTCGGGGAATAATGCAAATTTGTCTTTATGATTTACCACGTGTACACCTGTTTAACTTTTATTTGATTTAATAAAATTATTTTGCTATATTTTCTGCTTCGATTTCTGAATATTGTGGAATTAAAATACTCAGATTTCAATTATGACTATAATCCTAAATTTGTGATTTTTGGTGTAAAACACAAGTGATTTATTTTCATTTTTTTTTCTTAAATATTTGCATTTTTCAAAAGCTAAAAATATCAATGAGTTAAGCCAATTATAATTTCAATTTATCATAAATAATTAGAACTTCTCTGTATGTATCTTAATTAACAATAGTTTACATTGGCAAACTCTGAACCTAAAATATTTCAAAATTCTCCTAAGTTTGTTGATAATTAGGGGGAAGTAGTTTTCAACATGAAAGTTTTCCACAAGCTTAGTTTTTGATTACAATAAATTCTTTTACTATCATGCGGAACTAAATATGCACTTCATTTGTTATTAAATATATGAAAAAAAGAAATTCAATAGCTTTAATATTAATTATTATACTTTCATCCATTTCAATTTATTCCCAAACAATAAATAAATGGGAGAAGGTTGATATACCAGATAGAATATCACAAAGATCATATCTGGATGTATTTTTTCTACCAGAAGACCCAAATTATGGATGGATTTGTGGTTTTGATAGCCAAGTTTCACTTACCACTGATGGTGGTGAAACTTGGAAAACAGTAAAAGTGGATGGAAATCAGAATCAATTAGAAAGCATTCATTTCCCAACAAAAGATATTGGTTACACTTCTGGTCATGTATTGATTCGTCTTGGTATGTTTGCAGGTATATTCAAATCTACTGATGGTGGAAATAGTTGGTCGAATATTACTCCTGATGTTCCAATTACAATAGATTTTTGGGGAACTTATTTTTATGATGAGAACAATGGTGTAATTGCTGGTAATGAAGGTTGCGGTTCCATACATATATATAAAACAACAGATGGCGGACAAAATTGGACTAAATATTTAGATTCAGTTGACACAGGTACAAAACTATCTGATATTTGGGTTGATGATGAAACCGGTATAGGACAAGCGATATCTTCTGGATATGTTTGGAGAACCACTGACTTTGGATTTACTTGGGATGTAGAATTTACAACAGGTGATATAGACTGGGCTGAAGAATTATCATTTTTTAACAACTCATTTACCATACCAATTCACAAAGGATGCCAAGGAGGTACAGGTAATTTAGGAGAAATTATTTTCACTTCTGATAGAGGTAATACACTAAATATATTCAAAGTACCAGGTAATAATCCGATGTATGGTTCTTTCACACTTAGTGACTCAGTGGGTTGGGCTTGTGGTTTATATAGAGCTATTTACAAAACGGAAGATGCTGGTAATAGTTGGGAGCTAGTCAACTGTGGGGTAGAAGGCAGCTTAGATGACATATACTTTATTGATGATACGACAGCTTGGGTAGTTGGTGACAATGTATACAAATCAGCAATAGTTCCTACAGGTGATGTGCTTGTTAATATTGATAGTATTGATGTTTGTGGTGATAGAGAGTTCATACTCGAAGTTGACTCTACTCGTGATTACAACTATTATGAATGGAATACTGGTGATAGAACAAAATCGAAATCAATAAGTGAAGTTGATACTTTTAGAATTATGGCCTATGATGATAGTTGTTCAGTAAGGTATTACTATGAATATTATGTTAACTACTTGGAAGTAATCGAGCCAGTTATACAGGTAGATGATAGAAGTAGTTACTGTGTTGGTGATACTGTTATACTAATTTCTGGAAGAAGTGACATAGACTTAGAATGGAGTACTGGGGAAGTAAAAGATTCTATAATAGTTACCGAGCCAGGTACATATTATTTGATGTACAATAATGAAAATGGTTGTAGTACTATTGATTCAATAAATATAGATTTCGCTGAACTACCTAATCCATCAATCTTTAGTAATGGAGATAATAATTTCTGCATAGGAGATTCCATAGAGTTGAGCGCTGACAAAGAATACAGATCTTACGTTTGGGTAAATTCAAGTGGTGATACTCTATCTAATGATAGAAGTATTGTGGTTAAAGAAGATGATGAGTACAGATTATTAGTTACTAATGAATTTGGATGTGAGAATCTTACCTCTACTTTTTCAGTAGATGTCCGAAATGACACTAATCAACTTTATGTTAAATATCACTTAGACTCTGCTTTCGTTTTAGATACGAATGTTTTAACTAATAGTATATGTGGAACTATGATGGTGTACAATATATCATGGTCAGAGCATATTCTATTCAGTGTTTACTTAGAAAATAAATATTATTTTTCACCACCTCAAAGTCAATTCCCTTTAGTCATTGCTCCACAAGATTCTGTAGAACTTGAATTTTGTTTCAGAGGTGATAGTATTGGTGACTTTAGAGATTTAGTTACTATTGAAGATTTATGTTCTCCGCACTTGTTTAATATTGAAAGCCACACTGAAGGGTTCGATATGAATGGGATTACACGTTGTGTAGTAGAGTGGAGATTCAGAGCCATTGAGCTATCGGATGATTATGTTTATGAAAGTTCATCTCTCTACCCAAATCCTTCTGCAGGTAAGATTAGTTTAGACTATATGGAGTTTGGGATGGATGAAGACGGTAAAACAGAATTGTATTTATATGGTAGTAATGGTGAGTATATAGATAAATTTCAAAAATATGTAGATGAGCAAACATATCATACTAATGGTACCTTAACAAAAGGTAGATTTGAATTAGATATAAATGTAAGACAAGGTATTTATTTTATTCAGGAAAAACATAAAAGTAAAACAAATATAAAACCTATTGTAATTATGAACTAAGTAGTTAATTTTGAGAATGAATAAAAACTACGACGTTATAATTATTTGCTTTAGCAATCCTACCCTGGATGCAAGAGCAATTAACATGACCAAGACATTACTAAAGTATGAAAGAAGTGTTGCATTGGTTACTCCAATTTTTGATAGTATTCCTGGCTATATAGAGAAGGATGATTATTTCGCTTGTAAAATAAATTTAGATCAACCTACACACAAATCACAATCAGAGTTTACTAAGGCTGTTAAGAAATTAAATTTTGATGCTAAGTTTGTTTTAGCATCAGACTTTTACTCACTACCCGCAGGTAAATCTATTAAATTAAAAAGAAATGCAAGTTTGATTTATGATTCGAGAGAAATCTATTCACAACTCAATTCGCTCAAAGATAGACATATTGCTAAAAAAATTCTCGAAATTAGAGAGAAATACTTAGTTTCTTTTGTTGATAAAATGATAGTTACAGCAGAGGAAGATGAAATATATTTAAAAAAACATTTCAGACATAGTAAAAATTATACGGTCATTAAGAACTTACCTCCCGAGACTAATTTAGAAAAAAACGATAGCTTGAGAATTAAATTCAATATAAATAAGAGTAAACTTGTATTACTATATCAGGGTTGGGTATTAGAAGGAAGAGGGCTTGACATTTTGATTGATACTGTTAAAAATTTAGACAACTCTGAATTAGTAATAATTGGAGATGGGAATTACTTAAGTCAATTAAAGTCAACTACTTCTGAAAAAAATATAAATAATGTTCACTTCACTGGATTTATCCCTTACAATGAGCTAGCTAGTTATACTGTATCTGCAGATATTGGTTTTGTACTATTCGAAAGTAATAGTATATCATATCAGAATGCATTGCCAAATAAACTATTCGAGTTAATACAAGCAGAAATACCTGTAATTACTTCTAATCAGAAGACTATTAGTAAAGTTGTAGATAATCACGAAATTGGAATTACTCTAAAACAAATAGATAAGGAGTCAATTATTGATGCCTTAGGAGAAATGAGTAATATAGAAGCACGTAAACTATACGTTAGCAATATTCAAAAAATAAAGAAACAATATTCATATGAAACTCAAGAAGTTAAAATACTAAAGGTGTTTAGTTGATATATCTTTTATTATTGTTACAGCAACTCATTGCATCTGGTACTCACATAGTTGCAAAAACTTTAACAAGTGAAGTACCTCCTCCTGTTGTTTTACTTTACAGAGCATTAATAGTATCTGCACTTTATAGTATAGTGATATACTTCAAAAGAGAAAAATTTAAGCAAGTTGAAAAACAAGATTGGTTGAAATTTGTACTGATAGGATTACTTAATATACCTATAAATCAGTTTTTATTTTTAAGCTCATTGGAGTTAACTCAGGCACCCAATGTAGCGTTTGCTTATTCTTTAGTGCCAGCTTTTGTTTTGATAATTTCTGTTTCATTTTTTAAAGAAAGAACGACTAAATTTAAACTTTTTGGTGTCTGCTTAGCTGTATTAGGAACAGTACTTTTATTAATGAATAGAGGTTTTGATTTTAGTACTGGCTCATCAATTGGAGACATTTTAGCTTTATTAGCTTCATTATCTTGGGCATTTTATACAATACTTGGGAAGGGGTTATCTGAGAAATATGGAGCATTGTTCACTACTGGAATGGCTATGTTAATTGGCTTAGTTTTATATTTGCCAATTTTTCATTTTCATCCGGTTGAATATCAATTAGTTGATATTTCTCTAAAAAACTGGGGCCAGATTTTTTACATTGGTGCTATAACCTCAGGGGTGGGATATACTTTATGGTATTATTCACTTCAAAAAATGGAAGCCTCTAAAGTTTCTGTATTTAATAATATTCAACCTGTTTTGACTACTATATTAGCTTTTTTCATATTAGACAATGCAATAAATGCTAACTTTGTAGTCGCTGGTGTGTTAATTATTGCTGGAGTGGTAATAACACAAAGAGGGTAATGAAACAAAACCCATATTTATAGAGTATATAAGAACGAATATAATCAAAATAGTTATTAATTTTTTTTCGAGGATTTAAATGAAATTTTATTCAAATTTATTAATTTTAATTACTGTTTTCTCAGTAGCAGCACTATCTCAGGATTTACCAGAAATGGACTATAAGTCTCTTACAGAAAAAATGCCGCTAAGAGATGACATTAGACAAGGGAAACTTGAAAATGGATTAGAGTACTTCATAATGAAGAACGATAAACCAGAGAATAGAGTTTCACTACGTATGCCAGTAAAAATAGGCTCGGTAGATGAAAGTGATGTGCAGCAAGGTATGGCTCACTTTGTAGAGCACATGTGTTTTAATGGGACAGAAGATTTTCCTAAAAATGAACTTATTAACTTCTTAGAGAAAAGTGGTGTTAAGTTTGGTGCTCACTTGAATGCTTATACTAGTTTTGATGAAACAGTATATATGTTAGACTTACCTTCTGATGACCAGAATGTATTAGAAACTGGTGTTCAGATTTTAGAAAACTGGGCTCATAAGGTTACTTTTGCGAATGAAGATATCGATGATGAAAGAGGAGTAATAGTTGAGGAAGCAAGGTTAAGAGGTGGTGTTCAGATGCGTTTGTTCGATGAACACAAAGACGTATCTTTCTATAATTCTAAATATGAGAATAGAGTACCTATTGGCGATACTACTTTGCTAAGAAAATCTCCGCACGAGGAGTTTAGAACATTTTATAAGAAATGGTACAGACCAGACTTAATGGCTGTAATTGTAGTTGGTGATATTGATGTAGATCAAATGGAATCATATATCAAAAAATACTTTGGTAAGATTAAAAAGCTAAGTAGCCCACCAATGCCTGCAAATTATGACTTACCTGAAAACAAAGAACCGTTATTTTCTGTAGCAACTGACAAGGAACTTCCATTCCCAACAATCTCTATTACTTACAGAAGACCGGCAGGTGAAGTACTTTCAAACCACGAAGAATACAGAGACGTTATTATTGATCAGTTAGCAATTGGTGCATTGAATGAGAGACTAGCTGAGCAAAGCATGACAGCTGATCCAGCATACCAATTTTCAAGGGCTTCTTATGGTTCATCTATGGGTGCTAAGGATTTCTCACTTATCGCAGTTGCAAAAGGAACTGAGTATCAAAAAGCAATGGAAGTGTTGCTAACAGAGACAAAAAGAGCCACTAAGTTTGGTATTACAGATAGTGAACTACAAAGAATGAAAGAGAATGTAGAAGCCAACTATAAAAGTTCTTACTCAGAAAGAGCTAATGCAAAATCGGGTGACTTAGGAATGGAATTAGTAAGACATTTCCTAAAGGACGAATCTGTAACAGGTATCGATTATGAATATGCATTCGTAAAACAACAATTACCAAGAATAACTAAAAAAGAAGTAAACAAAAGATTAGCAAAATATATTGATGACAACAACTATATTGCTACTATATCTCTTCCAGCTAGTGCAGAAAATGTACCAACAGCTGATCAGTTCCAAAAGGAATATAATACTGTAATGTCAAAAAATATTACTGCTAAAGAAGAAGAAAACACTAATCAAACATTATTTGATAAGGAAGTAACTCCTGGTGAAATTACTGACAGAAAAGATTTACCAAAAGGTGTTAAGAAGTTAGTACTGTCAAATGGTGCTGTTGTTTATTACAAGAATACTGACTTTAAAGATGATGAAATCACATTCAGAGCATACAGCCCTGGTGGGACATCAGTTATGAATGGTGAAGAATACAAATCAGGTAGATTCGCTGGAGAGATAATCAATAGCTCTGGTATTTCTGACTTTGATTTATCAACTTTGATGAAGATGACTTCTAGCAAAGACTATAATGTTAGCCCTACAATTGGCGAATTGACTGAAGGTTTTAGAGGAAATTCTTCAGTTGAAGACTTTGAAGAAATGCTACAATTACTACATTTATACTTTACAAACCCTAGAATGGATGAAGAATCATTCCAATCTTGGTTAGTAAAGAGAAAAGATGCATTAGTAAATTCTAAAAGAAATCCTGCATCAGTACTACAAGACTCATTGGGCTATATATTGTCTGGCTATCATGAAAGATCAAAACCAGTTACTGTTTCTGATTTAGAAAATGTTGATATGAAAGCAGCATTGAACGCTTATAAGAAAAGATTCAATCAAGGTGGCGATTTCAATTATTTCTTTACTGGAAACATAGATGATGTTGAATTTGTAGAATTAATCAAGAAATACATTGGTTCACTAGAAGGATCTGGAAGATCTGAAAATTGGAAAGACTTGGGAGCTAGAACACCAGAAGGTGAAATGAAAAAGGTGTTCAACAAAGGGATGGACCAAAAGAGCCAAGTTATATTAGTATTTACTAATAATGATTTCAACTACACACAAGAGAACAAGCACCTTATGAAGTCTTTGGACAAGGTGTTTGGAATAAGATTAAGAGAGCAGTTGAGAGAAGTAAAAGGCGGTGTATATGGTGTTAGTGCTTATTCAAGTCAAAGCAAATACCCACAAGAAGAATGCAATGTTGTTGTTGCCTTTGGCTGTGACCCTAATAGAGTTGATGAGCTAATTGGTGATGTTGAAATGATTGCTAAAGAGCTTAAAACAAGCTTAATTAGTGACGATAATATGACTAAGATAAAAGAGACTCAAAGAAGAGAGTTTGAATTAGCTATCAAAAATAATAATACTTGGAATTCTTGGATATTGAATTCAGCTTGGCAAGATGAGGACTTGAATGATATTGATAAATATCTTGATGTAGTAGATGCTTTAGATAAAAACGAAATCAAAAATGCAGCCAAAGAGTATTTAGATTTCAACAACCTGAAGACTTTTATTCTTATGCCTGAGAAATAAAGGATTCAATTATTGCTTTTATAACCTCAACCAAATATTTGGTTGAGGTTTTTTTTGCTTTGAATTTACTCAATCGAATGGTAACTTATGAAGTTACTTTACTAAAAGAATTTATAGAAACTATGAAGAAGCCATCAGTTAATAATGCAAATGACCTACTAAATAAGATTAGTCCCATAAACATTGCAAAGAAAAAAAGTAAACAGAGTGAGATAGTTGGAAAGGCCCCTGGTTCACTGATTTATACAGGAACACAAAAAGACATACAAGTTACTATGTCTGTGATAAGATACAACACTGAAGAATATAATAAATTTAAAATTGATGATGTAAGCCAAGCTAGCTCCGAAAAACAAACAGAGCAAGTCTCATGGATAAATATAAATGGTATACATGACACAAAAATAGTTGAATCAATTGGGAAAGATTTTGGGCTTCATTCTTTATTATTAGAAGATATATTAAATATAGAACAGCGACCCAAAATTGAACAATATGATAAGAACATTGTGGTTTTCTTTAAAATGCTTTATCTAACTGAAGGTGAATTAGAAATAGAGCCGATTAGTATTGTTTTAGGTCCTAACTACTTAATTTCTTTCCAAGAAAGAGAAGGGGATATATTTGATAATGTTAGAGGCAGGATTGAAAATTCTAATGGAAGAATACGGAATCGAGGAGCTGACTATTTGCTATTTGCACTTATGGATGCGGTAATAGATAACTACTTCATAGTGATGGAAGAAATTGCTGAAAGACTAGAAAATTTGGAAGATAGACTATTTGAAGATTCTAACGAAGAGCTATTATATCAGCTGCAGCAATACAGAAAACAAATAGTCAGAATGAGACGTTCGATCTATCCACTACGTGAAGTAGTTGGCAGATTAGACCGAAGTCAGTATGATATAATTGCTGAAGATACAGAAAGATTTTTTAGGGATTTGTATGATCATACAATTCAGATTATAGAGACAATAGAAACTTTCAAAGAGACTGTATCATCACTGAAAGATGTTTACATGACTGGTGTAAGTAATAGAATGAATGAAATAATGAAAGTTCTGACTTTAATTGCTACTATATTTATCCCAATTACATTTGTGGCAGGAGTCTATGGTATGAATTTTGACCACATGCCAGAGTTGCATTGGGAATATGGCTATCCAGTAGCATGGGTAATTATGATAATAATGGGTCTTGGTATGTTTGTGTATTTTAAGAGAAAAAAATGGCTGTAAAATTTAATTATTTAGAGGAATATCTAGATATAGTCATCTCTTCACAGCAAGTAATAGTGAAAGAACTAGATAGATTAATTTTAGCTCAATCAGACAAATTATATTTCAAATTTAGCTATTGTCTTCCCTTTTATCAATACATTAAAAATCTCTGCTATATCAACTGCAAAAAAACGGGTGAAATTGATTTATGCTTTTGGAATGGGAAAAATCTTAATATTCCAAAACTAGAATGGAATGGCAGAGTTATGATAAAATCGTTTACCTTTCAAGTCTTAGATGACATAGACGAAGAACTTTTAGTCTTTACTTTACAAGAAGCAATCAAGGTACAAGAAGAATTATATGCAAATCTGTAACCGATTTTTCTCTCCTCCGTCTAAGTTTCAAATAATTTAACAACAAATGGAGAAGATAAATGGCTAACATATTTGAATCACTTATTCCTATTGCAATGTTCTCGATGATATTTGGAATAGCTTACATTTTTCTAAAGACGCGTTCTAATGAAAGACAAGCTTTAATTGAGAAGAACATAGATGCATCACTTTTTTTTGGAGAAAAGAAAACACGTCTTACACTTTGGACTCTTAGATTAGGTTCTTTGCTAATGGGTTTCTCAGTTGGATTTCTATTAGGTTACTTGATGGCTGAACACTATGACGAAGAAATGCTAATAGTACCACCAATATTCTTCTTTTCGGGTTTATTTTGGGTGATAGAATTTTTTGTAGAGAGAAAAATAACTTAAAAAGACAAAGTATAGGACAAACAACAATTGGAGGAATTTGAGTTAATACAAAGAATAAAATCTGGAGAGAAGTATCTTTTTGAGCATTTAATCAAAAGGTGTGAGGACTTCGTGTATTCTATATGTATTAACTCATTAAAAGACAGTGAGGATGCTAAAGACATAGCTCAAGATAAATTTTATAAAGCATATAAATCGATCAAATCTTATGACGGCGCAAAGAGCAAATTCTCTACATGGATTTATCGAATTGCCTACAACAAATGTATAGATTTTATAAGAAAGAAGAATAGCTTTCTTAATTATAAAAACTATATAAAAACTAAAACAGAAACTCATACTAAGCAAGAACATATTTTTCAATCTGAAATAGTTAATAAACTATTATCAAAATTAACGGCTGAAGAATCAGCAATGATAACTCTCTACTATTTTGATGATATGAGTGTTAAGGAAATCAGTTATATTACAAAGCAAAGTGAAAGTTATGTAAAAGTAAAGCTACACAGAATAAGGAAAAAGCTAAAAAATATAGCAGAAAAAGAATATAATAATGAATTATAAGTCAATAGAATTATGAAAGAATTAGAAGATGAATTAAAAGAAGAGCTCCGATCAAATGTATATCAAAGTTTCTCTGGTGAGACAATGAATTACATAAGGGAAAGAGAACGAAAAGTAAGAATAGCGATATCATTATTCTTACTAATTATCTGTACTGTTGGCTTTGCCTTTATTCCATTTGAACAACTTACATTCGACAATATTCCTTTTTTAGATGTTACTATAAATATAAATAAAATATATGTTGTTAGCGCTATTTCGCTAACTCTTATCTTTTTCTTCGATGTATTACTACGCAGTTTGATTGCTCCAAAGACATTACTTGATAAATACTAAATACTATTTTAAAACGTAATATAATTATGAAAAAAATAAGCATAATATTAAGTATAATAATATTCTCATTTGCATGTACTAAAGCAGATGAGTCAAAATCAAAAGAGAATAAAATAATGAGTAATAATTTAGAAACTGCTATTTTTGCGTCAGGTTGTTTTTGGTGTACAGAAGCTGTATTCGAAGAGCTTAAAGGCGTTGAGAATGTTGAATCTGGCTATATAGGTGGGCAAGTAGATAATCCATATTACGAGGAAGTTTGCCAAGGTACTACAGGCCATGCCGAAGCTACAAGAATATACTATAACCCTGATATAATATCATTTCAAGAGTTATTAGAAGTATTTTGGAAAACACATGATCCTACGACTCTAAATAGACAAGGAAATGATGTCGGTACCCAGTATCGTTCGGGTATTTTCTATGTCAACGAAGACCAAAAGGAAATAGCAACAGAATACAAAAACAAGTTAACGGAAGCAGATATATATGAAAGCCCTATTGTTACAGAAATAACAAAGGCTACTAAGTTCTATGTTGCTGAAGAGTATCACCAAAATTATTACGAACAAAACCCAAACCAAGGTTACTGTAGCTTTGTAATAACCCCAAAAATCAAGAAATTCAGAAAAGTTTTCGAAGATAAACTAAATAAATAGTTTTTTTTAAAGTCACAACTTTAGTAATTTTAACCTCTTATTTATCAACATCTTGGAGGCTCGTTGTGAAAAAAGCATTATTTATTTTAATTACAATAGTAATTATTGCAGTGCTTGGTTTGTTTGCATATGTTTATTTAGCACTACCCAACGTCGCTGAAGCAGAAGAAATCGATATTGAAGCCACACCTGAAAGATTAGAAAGAGGAAAGTACCTAGTTGAAACAGTAAGCGGTTGTGTTGACTGCCATAGTGTAAGAGATTTTACTAAATGGGCAGGTCCTATCAAGCCAAATTCCAAAGGTGGTGGTGGTGAGGCTTGGACAGAAGAAATGGGATTTCCTGGCAACATTTATTCCTCCAATATTACACCGACGAACTTAGCCGATTGGACGGACGGTGAAATAGTAAGAGCTATTACTTCTGGTGTAAATAAAGATGGCAAGGCACTATTCCCTGTTATGCCTTACCATAGCTTTAGCAATGCGAGTAAAGAAGATATATACTCGATAGTTTCTTACCTAAGAACTTTAAAGCCGAATAATAACACCCCACCTGAACGAGAACTAAATTTCCCTATGTCTCTGATAGTAAATCTAATTCCTTCTGATGCAGATTTTGGTGAAAAACCTGAGAAAGCAAATATAGTTGAATACGGGAAGTACATGAGAAAACTTGCGGCTTGTCCAGATTGCCATACACCAATGGGAAAAGGAGAGTATATAGAAGGTATGGAGTTCGCTGGAGGAATGGATTTAATTTTTGAAGATGGAAGTTTATGTAGATCTGCAAATCTTACCCCGGATAAAGAAACTGGTATTGGTAGATATTCAGAAGAAGAATTCATAGCATTATTTAAAAAGTATGAAGATTCCACGTTTATAAATAAACCACTAGATAAAAATCAAGTAAATTCTATGATGCCTTGGTTAGTTTATAAAGATATGAAAGAATATGATTTAAAGGCAATTTATTCTTATCTTAGCAGTTTAAAACCAATAAAAAACAGAATAACCACTTTTGAAAAAAATAAAGGCAGCTAATATGAAACAAATGATATCATTAATATTTATAATATCTATTATATCATTATCAGCTCAAGAATTAACTGAAAAAGATTTCCCAAACATTGGTAGCAATGGCTTATATAGAAGTTTTCCGAATTTCATTATTTTAGATCCAGCTGATAGAGCTGGTATGGATGTAGAATGGGATTATTCTACATTTCCTAGCTCGCAAGGTTTACAACCAGTTCATTGGGAACCTTTAGAAAATGCATCTGATGAGCAAAAACTTATATATAGCAACGCAACTTATTATGTTGAAGATAATACAAGTGATTGGCCAATAAACTTCTTTATTATAGAAGGAAATACTCATAAATTGATGGGTTTTACTTTCAATGGCCAAAGTTATGAATTTGAGTCACCAGTCGACTACTACACTTATCCAATGGGGTTTGAGCAATCTTTAACATCCAATTTTATTTTTGAGGATGAAGATTTAGGGTCTGGTATATTCACTATTACATACGATGCTTACGGGAGTTTAAAAATTCCTGAATTAGAATTTGAAGATGTTTACAGATTAAAATTAAAGACAAAAACTGTTTTCCCTGATACTCCAGGTGACACAACAATATCGAGAGAGTACCATTATTTTGAAAGAGGTACTGGTCAATTATTATTAAGACTTACTGAGTTAGGCCCTTCAGACACTGAAGGTAGATTGAATTATTCATATATTTATTTCGTTGAAAAAGAAACTTCAGTTAATTCAGAATTGACATTAAACACAATCGTTTTCCCGAATCCTACTCAATCAGAATTACGGTTTATTATACCAAATCACCAAATCAAAACATATGAGATTTATAACACTTTGGGTAATATAATAGCTGAAGGTAAGTATAATGCATACATAAATGTAAGCACATTATCAAATGGGAATTATTTTATAAAAGCCCAATTAGATAACAATGAATTTATTATGAAGAAATTTATAAAAGAATAGATTTATTAGATTCTATTAATTTAAAAAAGCCAAGAATTGATCTTGGCTTTTTTATTGTCTTATTTCTTACAAGTACTCATACCAAATATTGTATATAACGGACAAAAGTTAATAAATGAAGTTGCTGCAAAAACAATAGCAACAACAAGCAAAATAATACCTAAAGTACCAGTGATAATATTCATAAAGTACAATACAGCAATTACGATTGCAATAAGTAATCTAATTGAAGAATCTGCTCTTCCCATATTTTTTTCATACTTTCAAATCCTAAAGTTTATATTACATACATTCAAATTACAAATTTCCAACTTAATATATAATACAATTGGACTGGCTAAAAAATTTAGAAATAATAGGAACAGTACTCAATCTTGTTTTTCTTGTACTAGTGATTAAGGAAAATATCTGGTGTTGGCTATTTGGTATAGTTGGTTCTATAATAAGTATTATTTTATTCGTAAAAACTAAGCTATACTCTGAGTCAATACTCTATACATATTATGTAATAATGGGAGTATATGGCTGGAAAAAATGGTCAAGAGCTGGTAATAATAATTCGTCTGAGTTATTAGTAAGTGAGAAGACATTGAGTTATCATATAGTTTGGATTGTTGTCTGTTGTATTCTTGCATTAGGCTTAGGTTATTTCTTCGAAAATTACACAGATGCAAACAACCCATATTTTGATTCATTTTCTACCGTATTTGCCTTCTTAGCAACTTATTTCGAAGCTGTAAAGCTTAGGTCTGCTTGGTTCTATTGGATAGCTATAAATGGGTTCTCCGTTTGGTTATATAATATTCGTGGTCTCGAAATATATGGTATTTTGATGTTAATTTATTTTGTCCTATCTTTCGTGGGTCTTTATAAGTGGAATAAAAGTTATAAAATTAATAAATAGGATTTATAATATGAAACAGTTTTTGATAGCTATTTTTATAGCATTGTTTTTGACTTCTTGTCTTTAGATAGAAGTAAAGTACACTATTAATCCAGATTATTCAGGTAAGATAGAAAGCAAATATTTAACACCTGTTGACCCAATGGGTTTTGGCAATGCTTTAAAAGACCCTGAAGGAAAAGTAAAAAAAGAGTTAAATAAAATGATTGAAGATTTCCCCGGTGTTGCATCCTGGACAAATATAAAATATGATTTTATAAATGATTCGACTGATTTAGTTATGAGTGCTACTGGTTATTTTAAAAACTTCAATGACTTAGAAAAAAAAGGTTTACTACCTTATAACTTGTACGAAGAAGATGGTAATGACTATTTTTCATTCAAGGAAGTAGCTGACTCAATAGAATACAACAATATGAATATAAATCTGTTAACTAATAAAGAATTAGGAATGACTCAAGAACAAATTGATGATTCTGTAAGAACTTTAAAAAGGTCAGCTAGAAAGGCTATGGGAATGATTTCTATGGTATTCTCGAATATAGAGTTTACAACATCTTATGAGTTTGCTGGTGAAATTTACTCGGCTAACACCGATAAAAAAATAGGAACAGGTAGTGAATTCGAGTTTACTCTTGATGGCTTAAAGTTTCAGAACTTCATGATGAACTCTATGAATAGTGAAGAGTTTTATGAAAAACAGATAAGAGGCGGTACTCAATTCAATGTTAATGAGGACCCTACTGAAAGTGATAAGATGAAAGAATTATTTATTGATTTCTTATCTGATGATAACCAAGATATTTCTCGAATAAGGATTGACTTTAAAGAGCCATTATTTGACTTCAACAAAGAGTATGAAAAATCCTTAACCGTGTGGGAGAAATGGAGAGAAGAATTAAAGGAATTTAAAAAGTAAGAACTAAATTCAATTAAAATATTAAGGACTATCTCATCAGATGAAATAGTCCTTTTTATTATCAAAACCCCTTATGGTCCTATTAAATACTTACTATTACTAACTCTACTCTTCTATTCATGGCATTAACTTTATCTGATTCTTGCTTCATAAGAGGCATCGATTCTCCAAAGCCCTTTGTTCCAATTCTACCAGTTTGTATTCCGTTATCGTACAAATAATCTCTGACATTATTTGATCTGTTTAGTGATAGTTTTTTATTATAATCTTCATCACCACTACTGTCAGTGTGCCCATGTAATTCAATTTTTACATTGGGATTATCATTCAAAAATCTAACCAGTCAAGACAACTCGGGTTTAGATTCATCCTTCAGACTAGATTTATCAAAATCAAAGAATATTAAAAGTCTTGTTTTTCCTTCTTTAATTGGGCTTAAACTAATATCTTTTTCTATGTCTTGAGTTTCTATTTCCTTAGGAATATTGAAATTTTCAGAATAGAATAAATACCCCTCTTTTTCAGCAGTTAATGAATAGCTTCTATTGGCAGTCAGTACTGCACTGTACTCTCCACTGACATCATCACTTTTCATACTTGCTACTAATTCACCATTTGTCAAATCATATATTGAAATATTACTTCCCAAAGGTATATTTGTCATAGCATCTGTTTCTTTACCATGTACAAAAACTACATCTTCAGCAACATGAGGATTAGGAATAGTTGAATAAATATTATAGTTCATTTTGTTAGATGGTTTATTTGAACTAAAAAATGCCATATCTGTATTTACAGCAATCGTGTAAAAATGCTCATCATATTCAGTATTTATAGATGAACCTGCATTTTTAAAGTCATAAGTATTCATTTTGCTATTGACTTTAGCAACATAAATATCAAATCCACCTTCTCCACCACTTCTATTACTTGACATTGTAAAAGTCTTGTTGTCCGGTGCTATAAATGGGCTCATATCATCAGAATTAGAGTTTACACTTTCTAACTCCATTGCTTTTGACCATCCCTCCCTTGTTCTTTTGGAATAAAATATATTTGTTCCAGACTTAGAAGCAGGTCTATCACTTGAGAAATAAAGAGTCATACCATCACTTGAAATTGATGGTTGTGAATCCCAGTATTCACTATTGATAGCAACACCTAAAATTTGAATGTCGACCACTTGCCGTCTAATTTTCTGGCACTATATAAGTCTGTTCTACCCATACCTTCTACATCACTTTCATAAGATGCAAACACCATATACTGCCCATCAGGAGTAAGTGTTGGTGATCCATTCTGGTCACCTGAATTCACCATATCTCCAGCAGATTGTACAGTCTTCCAATCTCCATTCTCATAAACCGCTCTATATATTTTTTGTTCACCTGGCTTTTCAGTAGTAAAATACATTTCGTTTCCACGAAGAGTAAGGCCACTTGAAAAATCATCGCTATCTGAATTAATATTCAAAGGACTAACAATTACATTTTGACTAAAAGCAAATGCAAAAGACACCATAGATAAAGCTATTATTTGTATTATTCTTTTCATAGTATCCTCCTAAAATACCTTGTCAAACCTAACTGCAAGCGAGAAGCGAAGTTGGTTGAAAGATTTATTCGAAATAGTTAGTTCTTTAAATTCCTGAGTAACTTGTTGATTATCATTCGTAAGGCTTGAATCTTCAAAATTTGTAACCCCATAATAATAAGTTAGCTGAGGAGCAACTGAGATATTATTATTTAATTCAAATTTGTATCCAACTGCTAAATTTAATCCCAACCAAGAATCTTAATTTGATTGGTTTAGAATAATTGTCCTACTACTTTCATCACCAGTTGCATTTTCATCATAAGTGACAAAGTCTTCATTCTCAGTAAATATATACCTCAATTCAGAATCACCTATTCCTAAGTTAAATGAAGGACCTATTAAGAAATAAAGCGACTCATTAACTGAAATTCTTAAACTAGGATCTATGTTTAAAAAATTGACTCTCTCTCTATAATCTAGTTCAGCTGTCCCAGTTCCCAAATATAGTAATAAATCAGGATCAACAAAATCTACAATTCCTGACTCTCTTCCACTATAGGATAATGGGTTGTATAGAAATTTTAGTTGTAGACCAAAGGTTTCATTGATAGTATAATCAACAAAAAATTCAAAATGAGGAAATAGACCATTCAAGTCATCAAAAACGTTGTATACTGAGTTAGCTGTCGTCTGCGTTCCCCTATTTGTAGCCCAATTCAAATCGGAACTAAACATATTATAAGAGATTCCTCCCTCTACTCCTAAAGCAAACTTTTATCTTTGCTGGAACTAGATGAAATCTCGGATCTTCCTTCCGGTCTTAATACATCCTCATCAGCAAAGGACGAAGTAGTTGTTGCAATACAGAGTATTACAATTATAAAAATTCTAAATATTTCCTCATTCCTGTTTGTGTTTGAATAATATAAACTTACAAATAATTATTTTTTTTAATCAATTTATTTATTTAGTAACCATGCAAAAATAAGAGGTGCCACAATTGTAGCATCTGATTCTATTATAAATTTTGGAGTGTCAATATCAAGCTTACCCCATGTGATTTTTTCATTAGGTACAGCTCCTGAATATGAGCCATAGCTGGTAGTTGAATCTGAAATTTGACAGAAGTAACTCCAAAATGGTGTGTCTGTCAATTCCATATCTTGGTATAGCATTGGTACAACACATATTGGAAAATCTCCTGCTATACCTCCACCAATTTGAAAAAAGCCAATTCCATTCTCTTTTGTATTTTCTGTGTAGTAATCAGCCAAGTACATCATGTACTCAATTCCACTTTTCATTGTACTTGGTTTCAAATCCCCCTTCATACAATATGATGCAAAGATATTACCCATAGTCGAATCTTCCCAGCCTGGAACTATAATAGGTAAATTCTTCTCAGCAGCAGCTAACATCCAGGAATTTTTAGGGTCAATTTCATAATACTGCTCTAGAATACCAGAGTTTAGCATTTTATACATATACTCATGAGGCAAATACCTTTCTCCGCTTTCATCTGCTTCTTTCCATATATCATATATGTGTTTTTGTAATTTCCTAAATGCTTCTTCTTCGGGAATGCAAGTATCAGTCACTCTGTTCAATCCTTTTTCAAGTAAATCCCACTCTTCTTTTGGTGTTAGATCTCTGTAGTTTGGCACTCTCCTGTAACTGTTGTGAGCTACCAAATTCATAATATCCTCTTCCAGATTCGCACCAGTACATGTAATAATATCAACTTTGTCTGCTCTTATCATTTCAGCTAAGGAAATACCTAGCTCTGCAGTACTCATAGCGCCAGCTAAGGTTATCATCATTTTATTCCCCTTAGCCAATTGCTCATCATAACCTTTTGCAGCATCTACTAATGCAGCTGAATTGAAATGTAAAAAATTTGTCTCAATGAATTTCGATATCGTATTTCTTTCCATACTTTTTCCCCATAAATGATTATTTTTTATGTATTTTGCCAAATATATAACACAAAATACAGAATTATTAAATATTTATCACTGAGATAATATATGAATAAATATATATTAATCGTACCAATCTTATTATTTTTTTCTTGTTCTGAGAAAAATGATTTAGAAAATATAGAAAAAGACCAAACAGATACCACTGAAAAAATAGTTCAAATTGACTCTTGCAAGGTGATTTTTGAACAATTGGACACTTTTCCAAAAATTAACTACTCGAAAATAGTAGTTGAAGATTGGGAAAAATATTTAGAACTAAAATCAAAGTATAAGTATTCCAAAGATAATAAAGATGCAAACAAAGCATTCATAACTTTGAATAGAAAGGAGTTCAGATTTGTAAAAGTAGGTGATTCTGTAATTGTGCCTGATAAGATAGTCGGTGATATGCGAGCTTATTCAATTTTCCCACCATATTACTGCGATGCAAAATACATAGAGAAATTAGTGATTGTATCTAATGAATACCAGTGCTATGCAGCTTATGAACACGGTAAATTAGTTAGGTTTGCAGCTGCCAATACCGGCAAAGAAAAGACCCCTACTTTCCCTGGGCGCTATGCATTGGTCTGGAAAGACAGAATTAGGAAATCATCATTAGACTCAAATTGGGTTTTACCATACACTTGGAATTTTCATAGATATGCAGGTAATGCTTTCCATCAGTTTACTATGCCTGGTAGAGCAGTGTCACACTCTTGCGTAAGGCAGTTTATGTCAGATGCTAGATGGTTATATAATTGGGGTAGTGGTGTAAAGGTAGATAGCAACAGAAGACAAATCTGGTTATCTGGCACTCCTGTTATTATTACAGGTATGTTCAATTATGACAGAAAATATGGTCCTTGGCTTGATATAATAGATAACAAAACCGAAAGACAAAAATTATCTGGCGACCCCATGGAAGTGGAAGAAGCATATATACCAATACAACAAATACCTGAAGAGATTCAGGGATGGATACCGAACAGAAAAAGATATGTATCTGCAGAAGACATTCTGATTTCAAGAGGAATTATTGACAGTAATGTAAGGTTAATTCCATCTGTCAACTTCAATAAACGACGAAGAGAAAAAGAAGCAAAGAAAAAAAGAGATTCAATAAAGAAAGCTCAAAACACAACTCAGTCAACCGATATTGATGTTATAAAACAGAATTTAGAACAATTAGAAGGACAAGAAATAAAAATACAGAAAGATAGTACTGAGAAGAAATAATGTCAAATAACATTACCCACTGGCGTGCAGAACTAATGCTTTTGCTAATGACATTAATTTGGGGCGCAACATTTATGTTCACTAAGATAGGATTAGAAAGTAGTCCGCCTTTCTTTTACCTAATACTCCGTTTTTCTGTTGCCTTATCGATGATGCTTATATTCTATTCAAAGTATTTAAAGAATATTAGTAAAACTACCATAAAACAAGGTGCAACATTAGGCTTATTGTTTGGAAGTGGTTTTGTACTCCAAACTTATGGCCTTGAGTTTACTGCTATTACTAATTCTGCATTTATAACTGGTCTCACAGTAGTGCTAACTCCATTTGCATTTAAGCTAATCTCGAAAAATAAAATTAATTTTTGGCCTAAGATTGGTGTTATAATAGCATTTGTTGGTTTATATATATTTACAAATCCTGATATAAACCATATAAATCTTGGTGATATTTTAACACTAATTTCTACATCTTTTTGGGCTATATATATCACTTTTATGGATAAATTTACAAAAGGTGATAACTCCAAAGAAAGGACTATTCAGTTAGTAGCACTACAGTTTATATTTGTTCTCCCTTTGCCAATTACTGGATTTTTAATTTTTGAGCTTCCAGACTTTTATATATCCATTAACTTAGATCTTATAACTTCTGTTTTATTCAACGGAATATTAGCAAGTTTTATATTGACTATTGTCCACACTACCTACCAGAGATATACTACCCCTGTAAAAGCAGCTTTAATTTTTAGCTTAGAACCAATATTTGCATCTCTTTTTGCACTTGCATTCATGGCCGAGATACTAACCAGTACAGAGCTATTAGGTGCATCAATACTAATGACTGGCGTTCTTTTGTCCGAGTTGGGTGGTTTTGTTTCTAAGAAATTAAAGTTAAAATCTAGTTAAGAATTAGAATTAGAACGATTTTATTTTGATAATCCAAATTATTAGTATAACTTACATCTGTTGATTATATTATTTTTGTATAAGTAGTTTATATTCTACTTTAGTAGTCAACTTTTTTTTAATTTATTTTATAGTTTTTTTTTATGAATATATTTATTGCAAGGTTGAATTTTTCAACTACAAGCGACTCTTTAAGAGAGTTATTCGAAGAGTTTGGCGAAGTTTCTTCTGCCAACGTTATTATGGACAAGAACACAGGTAAGTCAAAAGGCTACGGCTTTGTTGAAATGTCTGATGATGGTGAAGCACAACGTGCTATCGATGAACTGGATCAATGTGAGTTCGAAGAAAGAACAATCGTTGTGAAGAAAGCAAACCCAAGAGAAGAAAGACCAAGAAACAATAGAAGTTTCGACAGAGGTGACAGATATTAATCTTCTGTAAATAGTATTTATACTAAAAAGGACTGATAGAAATATCAGTCCTTTTGTTTTTTAAGTACTAAATTTTATAATTACTTTTTGATATAGCCAATATTTAAAAATAATTCATTTTCACCATTGGACATAACATATGATTGAAAAGTAATTTTATCTTCTCTTGCTACTTCAAGTGTTGCTTTTACATCTCCGTCCTTCTGTTCACCTTCATAATTTCTAAATTCAAAAGCTTTTTTCTCTGGTATATAGTCACCATACATAAACACAGGTGTGTCATTAGCACTACTGTATGTAAATAAGAAATAGCTCTTTTCTAACACATCATAACCTATTATGTATTTAGTTTTAACTAATCCAATCTTATGCTCAAACTCATTTTCAAATTGAAGTATTGTGTTTTTTAAATCCAATGAAGAGACAGACTCGCCCCTTCCGCTAGAAACAGTTTTTCCTTCCTTCATATTTGCATAGACCATAGTCCAGTTACCTACAAATTGACTATATATCTCATGAGTTGGATACTCAAATTTTTCTTCTTCTTGTGCATTTAAAATAAATGAAAACATCGAAAATATAACGAGTATAATTATTTTATTCATATTACTTTCACCCAGTATTTTATTTAAAATTCTTAACAATCGATACGAATTCATTTTCTAATAGTTCTGGCAATTTAGATTTATCACGCCCACCAGCAGTTGCCAAGTGAGGTTTCCCACCACCACCGCCACCCAGGTATTTTGCAGCTTGACCAACCAACTTACCTGCAGGGTAGTTTGATTTTAGATCATCTGTTACCACGCAAGCTAATTGTACTTTATCTTCAACAGTAATAGCAAGCAAACCAATACCGTTTGACTTCATCTCTAGTCTCAACTCGTCACTCAAATCTCGTAGTTGATTCATATCTTCAGCTTCAACCATATTAGCAACTACTTTAATACCATCAACTTCAGTATAGTTGTTCGCCATATCGGCAATGCCACCAGCCAATTCTTTGGTCTTCAAGTCATTTATTTCCTTTTCAAGCTTTTTAATTTGTGCTTCCAAATTAGAGGCATCTTTATTCTTTTCTTCAATTGTCTGTTCTAATTCAGAAATATGTTTTGCAACCCCTCTTCCTGTTATTGCCTCTATTCTTCTAACTCCAGAAGCAATAGAACTTTCCCCAATAATTTTGAAAAGACCTATTTCTGAAGTGTTTGCTGTGTGTGTACCACCGCATAATTCTTGAGAAAATTCCTGATCCATAGTTACTGCTCTTACTTCACTGCCATATTTGTCACCAAAATACATCTTTAAACCATCTTTATTTTGTGCTTCTTCCAATGAAAGTACATCAGTTTGAACTTTATGTGCTTCCATTATTTTCTGATTTACTAATCTCTCTATTTCGTTGACTTGACTGTCTGTCAATTTTTCAAAATGATTAAAATCGAACCTTAGATGATTAGGTGCAACTAAAGATCCTTGCTGTTGTATGTGATTCCCCAATACTCTTCTCAGAGCCTCATGAAGCAAATGAGTAGCAGAGTGATTTTTCTTAATGTCATTCCTTCTAATTTTATCAACTTCTAACTTAGCCACTTTACCCACTAAGTCAGGGATTGCATCCGTATCAACAGTATGTAATATAGCGTTACCAGACTTTTTAACGTCTTTAACTCTGTATTTTTTGTCATCGATTTCAATTATTCCTGTATCTGAAACCTGCCCCCCACTTTCTGAATAAAATGGAGTAGCCTCTGTAATTATAATATTGTCGTTAGAATGAACGACCTTACTATCTAAAGAGACTTCTGAATAGCCTACAAACTCTGTACTGAAATCATACTCTGAGTCCTTAACTTCTTGTGATTGGTTTTTTCTACTACTTCTTGAACGTTCTTTTTGAATAGCCATATTTGATTCAAAACCTTCAACATCCACAGATAAACCCTTTTCTTTTGCAATTAACTGAGTTAAATCCAAAGGAAAGCCAAATGAGTCATAAAGCAAGAATGCATTCTCACCTGAAATTATCTCTTTGGTATCTTTTGTTAATTCATCGAACTTTTCCAGACCTTGTTCTAATGTAGTCAAGAAGCTGTTTTCTTCAGATTTTATAATATTAGTTATTAGATCTTTATTCTCAGTAATTTCATTATAAGCACTTCCCATAACCTCAACTAAGGTTGGAACCAATTTGTACAGTACTGCTTCTTTGAAACCTAAATCTCTTGAAAATCTTGCAGCCCTTCTTAATACTCTTCTTAGTACATAGCTTCTGCCTTCATTCCCAGGCATTGCACCATCTGCGATAGAGAATGCTAACATCCTAATATGGTCAGCAATAACTCGCATTGCTATATCAGTTTTTACTTCGTCATTATGAGTATATTCTATACCCGAAAGTGAAGAAAGTTTGTCAATTAAAGGCATGAACAAATCAGTATCGTAATTGGAGCTCTTACCTTGCAATACTCTCACTATTCTCTCTAGACCCATACCAGTATCTACGTTAGTGTTTTTTAGGTTTTCTAGTTCCCCCTTGCTATTCCTGTTATACTGTATAAATACTAAGTTCCAAATCTCAATCACGTTCGGGTCATCAGCATTAACTTTATCTTTTCCTGATTTATCTGGTGTCCCATCATAATGAATCTCAGAACTAGGACCACAAGGACCAGTTTCACCCATTTCCCAGAAATTGTCCTTTTCATCAAATTTTAATATTCTATCTTTTGGAACAATATTAGCCCAAATTTTATATGCTTCATCATCATCTCTGAAAACAGAAATAAATAATCTATCTTCGGGGATTACCCATTTCTTAGTAAGTAGCTCCCAAGCCCATTCTATTGCTTCTTGTTTGTAGTAATCACCAAAGCTCCAGTTACCTATCATTTCAAAAAATGTATGGTGGTATGTATCTACACCAACTTCTTCTAAATCATTGTGTTTACCACTTACTCGTATACATTTCTGAGAATCTACTACTCTGGTATAGTCTCTCTCGCCTTCGCCTAAGAATACATCTTTAAACTGATTCATACCGGCGTTGGTAAATAAAAGAGTTGGGTCCCCATGAGGTATAACAGGTGCAGAAGGTACTGATTTATGACCTTTAGATTCAAAAAACTTGATAAATTGGTTTCTTATTTCTGATGAGTTCATATTATTTTTTTGTTGTGTTTCATAACTAACTTCAAATTTAATCAATAGTAAATAAATAACAGGAATATTTACATATTGGTTAATTATTATGGGACGTGTAATATATTGCTGATAGTTTTCTGGTTGCAACTAATGTATTGAATTAATGTAGTCTTTGTATATTTAACAACTAAAATTCAAACAGTTATGAAACCCACTCTAATCCTTATTATTGCATTGTCAATTTACTCGGTTTCATTAGGCTCATCATTAGAAAGACGTGGTCAGTTGGGTGTTCAATTAGAACCTATAAGTATGGACGCAGGGAAAGCAATTATAAAAGAAGTCTTCCCTAATGGTACGGCATATAATATAGGGGTAGAAAAGAATGACACAATAGTATCGATTAATTCAATTGAGTTTGAAGACTTCAATAGCTTTCTAAATGGTTTAAGCCAGAGCAAAAAAGAAAAACGAATAAAGGTATCTGTAAAAAGAGGTAAAAAGACTATGGAGCTAAAAGGTGAGTTAGTAGATTTACCATTCACTGTAAAAAATAAATATGAGTTAAATAGTTTTGATTTTGAAAATAGTCAAATAAGGACAATAATCGAGAAACCTCAAGGGGAAGGACCATTCCCAGTGTTGTATTATATACAGGGTTATCCTTGCCAAAGCTGTGAATACACTAATCCAAATAGTAGCATTCGTAAATTTATAGACGATATGGTTAGTTATGGTTACCTGGTTTACAGAGTTGAAAAACCAAATATGGGCGACAGTAAAGGCAATTTAGAATGTAGTGAAATTGATTTTGATACTGAAAATGCAGTTTTTGCCAAAGGCTATGATGAACTTCTTAACCGTAACGATGTTGACAAAGAAAAAATTACATTATTTGGCCACTCAATGGGTGGATGGCATGCACCTATTATTGCTAACATGAAATCACCTTTAGCAACAGTTGTCTATGGGATAAGAATTGAAGATTGGTATGATTATTTTCTCTACGCTGTGGAGTATCAACATCCATTCAGGAATTATTCAGCAAGAAGAGTCTGATATATTTGACAATAACCAAGGGACTAAAAGTAATGGTATTATTGAGCATACAATTGAAGCTGATATACAAGCGATATCAACCAATTTGAGAATATTAATCGAATTAGATAAAAGTTTAGATTTATTTGTTGACGGTGGTGTTGCATTGGTTAATCAATTTCAGATTAAACAATATGAAACATTAGTTGAACCCACAAATGTAACTTTTGAAAATGATAGGATAGTTAGAAATGAAAGTGAATGGGAAGTAGACGGCTCAAATAGTTTTTTACCATATGTTAATGCAGGTGTTAGATTAAATCTACCACTTTCGTCAAGTAGCAGTTGGGAAATATCTCCTACTGGCCAATTTACTTACTTCATCGGTAATATGGTTAAAGATATTGATTGGAAATTAAGCCAAATCAATTTTGGAATAGAAGTTAGGTATAACCATTTCAAAGAAAATGAAATAATTAGAAAAGATTCTATAATAGAAGAACCAGAGCCTTTACTAAAGTCAGATATCATTGCTACAATAGCAGTTTCAGACAGCATATATAATACAACTCAAATCAATCAAACCAAAGAGAGAATTATAAAATATCAATCGCTACTTGGGTATATTTTCTTTGATGAGAATAGAGCTGTAATCCCCAAAAGATATAATACTGAAGTTAGTGAAAATGAGATTTATGGGAATTCAATAAAAAGTGATCAGGATACCTCCCTTACTAATTACTACAATTTACTAAACACAGTAGCAATAAGATTAAAAGAAAACCCAAATGTAGAAATGACAATTGTTGGTTGCAACTCTAACTACGGACTAGAGGAAGGTAATCTAGAGTTATCAGAACAAAGAATGAATTCTGTATATAATTACTTTGTAAATGACTGGGGTCTAGGTTCAAACAGATTAAGCACAAAAGCTAGAAACCTACCAGAAACCCCTTCCAGATCAGACAATGAATTTAGGAGAACAGAAAACAGAAGAGTTGAACTAATACCAACTGATTGGAGTATATTATTACCAAAAATTTCTAAAGATACTAAAATTATTAAATCTGCTAGTATTGATTTCGCTATTACCCCTACCGTAGAATCAAAGTTACCAGTTACTAACTGGGATATAGCGGCAAAAAGTAAAGGGAACGAACTAAGTAATTTCAATGGTAGTGGTGTACCAAATTCGAACTACCAGTTTTCGAAAAGTTTCAATGAAAATTTAGAATTTGAAAATGTTAATTTTGAAATTATAGCAACAGATAATTTAGGTGTCAGTAGTAACGATAAATATACTTATGACTCTAAAAAAGTAAAGCAATTTATTGAAGACATAAACTTAACTAATACCCAATCTATTAAAAAGGAATTTAGTTTAATCCTTTTTGGATACAACATTTCTAATATACCGCCCATAGCTAAATTAACATTAGATATGGTAGAGGAGAATATAAGCAATAAATCGAAGGCGCTCTTAATAGAAGGATACTCAGATATTATTGGTGATGACAATTATAATCTTGAATTATCCAAAGAAAGAGCTCTAAGGGTAGCTAGAGAGCTTAATGTAAGCGAGGACAAAGCTATTGGAATGGGAAAAGTGCAAAACACTATATATAATAATGAACACCCTGAAGGTAGGTTTTACTCTAGATCAGTAATTGTAGTAATTGGTAAGGAAAAATAAACTAATTAACTAAATTTACACTTTTAATCCCATTGATTTTTAATATTTTTAAAAAGATAGTATTTAGGTCATCCTCTTCGGCAATTTTTAGAGTGAAAACCCCTTCGAAATCCTCTTCTTGGGCACTAATATGTAATTCGTGCATACTATTTTGGCCTATAGCCTGAGTTATTTCTTTAAGCATTCCATCTCTATCCTCACCAACGACTTTCATCATAATATATTCATCTTCATCTGTTTCATTTGGGATTTCAACAAATGGATTCTCTTTGAAATAATGGAACAAAGTAGTTACAGCTTTAAAAGTAACAACAAACTGTTGCCATTTGGGCTCTGGTTTAACCGATTTTGAAGTAATTATTTCAACTTGATCTCCATATTCCAACTCATAATCAATAGGTTTTACAACACCATTTATTTTTGCTGATATGCAGGTCATACCATCTTCAACAGATTTTGAGAATGCAAAGTCTAACACTGTCGAACCATCTGGAAGCGACACTGGCTCACCATTTTTGTTATACACAACTACATCTACATCAAAAAGGTTAACTTTTATAGAATCCCATATTATTTGAATTGCATTGTCTGGGTACTCTTCTATCATTTCTTGCATCCATTGCCCCCATTCATCCAAATCTAGCTTCTTAATATCTAAAGCTTTTCTCTTATTTTTTAATGAGAACTTAGTAGCAAATCCCTCCTCTGCTATCTCTTCCATCTCTTTAGTTCTAATAGATAATTCAATTTTCCTTCCATCGGGACCAATTATTTCAGTGTGCAATGATTTATACCAATCGAACTTTGGTTTAGAGATATAGTCTAAGAATTTTATGGAGTCAAATGTATTAGCAATTATACCGTGTGCTCTATAACAATCCCCTATTTCATTAGAGTTTATTATCAGATTGATTGAGTAAAAATTATCTATATCATTAAGTGCTTTACCAGTTTGGATGATATTAAAAATCTCATACTCATGCTTATGATATATAGTTAAAGTATGGTCAATACCCTGCTGGTCTAAGTTTTTTTCAATTACACCTAAAAAAGATTTTATATAACCTAAGAATTCACGCCTTTTATCAGAGAGTCTGTTTTTTATATCTTCATATGACTCTCTGTCTAAATAATAGAAAGACAGATTTTCTAACTCAATTTTAATTTTTAGTAAGCCAATTCTGTGGGCTAACATTGTATAAAAATTTAGGGTCTCTTCTGCTATGTATTTTTGTTTTTCTGGAGGTAGGTAATGTAATGTTCTTATATTATGTAGTCTATCTGCAAGCTTGATCAGTACTACTCTAATGTCCTTGACTAATGCTAAGAATAACTTCCTGTATGAGGCAGCTTTATTCTCAGTCTTGCTGACTTCTTTGTGACTAATTTTTGTTACGCCATCAACCATACGTGCAACTTCAGCACTAAACTCTTTTGTTATTCCACTTCGAGTTACACTATCTACATCTTCTAAAGTATCATGAAGTAAACATGCTGCAACCGTTTGTGAATCATAAATTGGGAATTCTTCTAATAGTACTATAGAAACATTGAGCGGATGAGTATAGAAAGGCTTACCAGACTTTCTAACCATCCCGTCATGACTATTATAGCAATACCAAAACGCCTTCTCAATTAATTTTTTGTCGAAGTCTTTTACGTATTGTTCTGCCTTTGCAAGAAGAAATTTGAGGTCCTCATTGGGGTCTTTCCCAAATGGACTATCCTCTTCATACTCAGGTTGAAACATAAATATGTTATCTGTATCAATCAATTTTTGTAAACTGTTTTTTCTTATATTGTATCAATTACTTTAAAAAAATTATAATAAACAATGAAAAGACGAAATTTATTGAAATTATCTGCATTATCGTCAGTATTTTTACTTAATAATTCTAAATTATTGCTCTCTCAAGACAATGACACAACAATAATAAAGCCAAAAAGACTTAATAAAGGTGACAAAGTAGCATTAATCTCACCAGCTAGTAATGTTACTGATCCGAAAGACATATATAGAGCTGAAGAAATTTGTGAAGCCCTCAATGTACAAAGTGTTATGACCAAAGCAATAGTAAGCAATCCAAACGGGTATAAAACTAGAAGCACAGTAGCGAGAGTAAAAGAAATACATGCAGCGTTTACAGATAGTTCAATTAAAGCCATTTTCTGTATAAGAGGTGGCTTTGGCTCTGCTGATTTATTAGATAAACTTGATTATGATTTAATAAAAAGAAATCCCAAAATTATTGCTGGATACAGTGATATAACAGCTTTAATAACAGCTATTCAAAAGTTAACGGGGTTAGTTACTTTTCATTCTCCTGTTATGTTATCTAACTTTGATAATCCTTCTTTCAAGTCTTTTAGCAAAACAATTACCTCAACCAAACCGGCAGGAGTAATTCAAAACCCGAAATCAAAAGGCGTTAGAGAGAGAAATCCTATTATTACAATTAATTCTGGCAAAGCTGAGGGTGAATTAGTAGGTGGTAACTTATCGCTAATTACTTCTCTCATTGGTACAGACTATCAGATTAAGACTAAGAATAAAATACTATTCATAGAAGATGTTAGTGAAGCACCTTACAGGCTAGAAAGAATGCTTACTCAAATGAGGTTAGCAGGTATGCTTGATAATTTAGCTGGAGTTGTTATAGGTAAGTGTAATGATTGTTCACCTGGCGGTAGCCAATCCTCATGGGATAGAAGTGAGTTAGAAGTTTATAATTATATATTTTCTACATATAACTACCCAGTATTTTATGGGCTATTAATTGGGCATACTTCAACACAATTTACAATCCCAATTGGTTTAGATGCAGCCATAGATAGTGATGATGGTAGTTTGAAAATATTAGAGTCAGCAGTTATTTAACACCAATAAAAGCCTTAAGCATCAACTTTGCTTGCACGTTTCTCCAACTATCATCTGATATTAAACTATTCACAGTGTACCTTGTAAGAATAGAGATTTCTCCGTAGCGTTCAATACCTAGATCAATATCATAACTGCCTCCAATACTTATACCTAATACTATTGGTGACAATTCTTTAATTCTTCCATTTATTAGCTCTTTTTCAAATGAGCCATCTGAAAATGGAATATTGCTCGGCGTTACCACTGAGTTAAGATGACTTTCTGAACTTCCAATATTGAAATTCAAGTCAACACCAGCTTTTAAATTTAACTTACTGTAAATTCTATTCTTGACTCCTAAGTCGAGTGTGATATAACTAAGAGAAATATCACTTTCGTATGCCGTGGTCCAATCAAATCCCGGAAGATCTGGATTTGTTTTCTTTGTAACAGTAGTCTCAGTATAAAAATTTGTACTTACATTGCTGTACAACAACCCTACTGTAAAAGCCATATCAGGTTGATGCCAGTATTCTGAAGTAACACCTAACTGAAAATCTGTTCCAATACCGTCCTCATAAGTACAGCATATTACATCTTCCTCTAAGAATGGAAAGTTACCAGTATGGTAGCTATAAGAAAAACTAGAAACTGCTCCTATATAAGTATTAGTAATTTCATAAGGAGAGCGTGAACTTACTTGCCAGTCGAACCCTTGCGAATAAGTGACTATGGGTAGTAGGAATATAATTATTTTAAAAATAAATTTCATTTTACAATCAATAGTTTCTTATTATCAAGTACCCTACCTTTGGATAGAATCAGGTGATATGCACCAGATTTAAAAACATCAAAATCATATCTAAATTTATTTTCACCAGGTTGAAGCATTAAATCTTTTTCTTCCCATATTACACTTCCAATAGGAGAGAGTAACTTTAGATCAACTTCAATCTCTGTAGGAGTATTAATTTCTATTTCTACATTTCCAGAAGAAGGGTTTGGACTTACACCATATAGCTCAACGAATGGATTATCTGTGTAAACTTTAAACTCTAAACCGCAAACCGAATCAGTTTGGTAATACCCTCTATTCTTATTGATATTGAACAACTCGTCGCAGTTTCTATTTCCAATCTTAGAATCAATAAAGTCTATATAACTATTTTCAAAATCACCTAAGTAAGTATTAAATTTTAATATTACCAAAGTATCAGAAGGAGCAAATAGTTCTTCAGATTGTCTCATCAGGTTTACTTCCAAATGTCCGTCTTGGTTCAGATTAAATCTGTTGCCTAATGATGGCGACACAGATGCTGTTTCATTATAGATTGGCTCTACAAATTCAAGAATAGTTCTATTAAACCTAATCAAATCTGTATAAGTAGTTGCATTAGATATTTTTTCTTTTTCTACTATGATTGGAACAAGTATTTCAGTGCCTGGGAAAGATTTTAATGAATCAATTCTTAAATCAATTTCTGCTCTTGGAACTCCTATACCCATTAGCTTAACTTCCGTTGTGTCGTCAGGCTTTTTATTATTTGAGATTATTTTAAGTTTCGAATCATGTGTCCCTGAAACATCTGGTTCGAAATAAACAGTAACTATACCGGTATCCAAAGGCTCATAAACAGACTTAGAGTAGTATACTGAATAGTTTTGTAAATCATCTACAAGAATATTAAAAATATCTAATTTTTCATTTCCTAAGTTTGTAATTACTATTTGCTTTTCTACTATAGTCTGACAATCACCCGAGTTTGTTATAGCAACAGCCTCAAAGTCAATACTATCTGTATTAACTGCTATTCTTGGTTGCTTGATTATACCAGAAAAATGGATTTCAAGCAAGGCATTTTTTCTTTGAGCGCCAGCAATCCCTCTTTCCAGCAAATCGCTCTCAAATTGATAGATCATGTCTATAGTGCCACCAGTGCCTGCTGTAAATTCTATATCAATTGTGTCTGATAAAGTTGGTAGCAAATTTTGGTTAAATGAAATTCCATCTTTAAGTAATCCTGAGTCATTCCGATTTGTAATAAAACTGTTTGATTTACTACCTACTGGAAAATTACCGTTGTTTTGTACCACTACAGAGATTAGTTGTTTTTCTCCTGGTCGCATCTCCCCCAAATCAATATCATAGCTGCCATTGGTAGTAGTTAAAAATTGTCCTGTTAGTACGTTGATAATATCTATCTTCTGTTTTACACCAACACCCGTGATATTGGCCTCAACTGAATCCACATCAATTGTGTTTCCTTCAGATTCGAAAGGATAGAAATAAAGTTTATAAACAGCTTCGTCTGGCTTTGTATCTATTGGGGTATATTCTATATCCCATTCAATCGCTTCTCTTTCAGGACTAAGTGTTATATCATCTTCTAACCGATTAATTTTAATCTCTTCATCAGTAACATTTGAACTTATTAGTTCAAAGCTGTCATCAAATATTCGTTGAGGAGTAGTCCAAACATTTCTAATGTACCATTTCTTTGTAATGGAAAACTGATTGCCTATGTATACAGAATCAAAATTTATATTATCTTCGTATGAACCTACAAACTTGTCTGTCTTTCTTGCTACAATTACAAAGGTATCTTTCAACACGAGTTCATCATTATTATTAAGCAAACCGGCAATATACAGGCATGAACTTTTCTTCCTCACCTCTGGAATAGCCTGATCAAACAAATACTGTACAAAGACTGTATCAGTTGAATTGTTAGAATTTAAAATTTTAGGAAAGCTATTTATATCATCTGTGAACTGAAGAAAAGTTTGATTCATTCCCCCATCGATAGAGAAAATAGCTGAAGTTTGGTTCCCATTGATTTGTCTAACTTCTTGATTGCTATCATTATATAATTCAAAACTAGCTCTAATAGGAATACTTGTACTACCACTACGGTATGTAACACCTAAGTCAACAGTATCCGTGTAAGTATTCAGTACTCTAATTTCAGGTTTTGCACTAATATTGTAACTCTGAACAAAAAGTACTGTTAGTAAAGAAGTAATTAAAAAAAATATTCTCATTGTTATATATGTTCGGAACAAGTTAGGTTAATAATCGTTATATAAAACAAACTAATTAACTAAAAATTACTTTAGAACAAAAATTTTTTTATAATTTAGCAAATAAAACAGAACAAATTTAGAGGTAAATATGAAAAAATTAGTACTAACTTCGATTGCGCTACTATTAGTCGCTTCTATGGCTTATGCTCAACCAAAGATTGAAGTAATAGGTGGTAACAAGCATGATTGGGGCAAAGTGTCACCAAAAGATAGCCCACTTAAGACAAAAGTAAAGATTAAGAATACTGGTAATGAGCAATTAGTTATCACAAACGTAAAGCCATCTTGTGGTTGTACAACAGCTCCACTTGACAAAGATAAATTAAAACCAGGTGAAGTTGCCACAGTTAACGTTACATTCAATGTTGGTTCTAAAGCGGGTGTAAATTCTAAAACAATTAGAATCTCTTCTAATGACCCTAAGAATAGTACTATTATTTTCAGACTTTCTGCTGATGTTCAAAAAGAAATTGAAATAAGCCCATCATACTTTGCTTTCAATCAAATGGAAGTAGGAAAGAAAAAGACTTCTAAAATAAACATCAAGAACACTAGTGGCAAAAGCATTACTTTTAGTAATTTAACTAAGAGCCCTTCGGATATGGAAGTGAATATGGATGGTAAGAAAACTCTGAAGCCGGGTAAGTCTATGGACTTAAAAGTAACCATAACTCCAACTACTCCAGGATATGTAAACTGTTGGGTTAAATTAAAAACAACTTCAGATGAAGACCCAAATTTATCTATCTCAGGATATGGAATGGTAAAAGAGTCACCAATTTTTAACAACAAATAATTTTTATTAAAAGTAAATAAATTTAATTTTGAGCTAACCTAATAGGTTAGCTCTTTTTTTTGATTTATAATTGATTATGATAGCTAAAGACGTATTGATAATAGGTGCCGGTGCAGCAGGAATGATGTGTGGCATAGAATCTGCCAAAGCTGGTAGGAATACCACTATATTCGAACACAACAGAATGATTGGAACAAAAATTCTAATCTCAGGTGGTGGAAGGTGTAATTTTACTAACAAGGATGCAACACATCTTAATTACACAACTGCAAATCCTCATTTCCACAAATCAGCAATGTCTCGATATACTCCCGAAGATACAATTGATTTGGTTGAACAATATGATATTGAGTATTATGAGAAAACATTAGGTCAACTTTTCTGCAACAAGTCTTCAAGAGAAATTACATCTATGCTCGAGAGTGAGGCTGAAAAATATGGTCTTGAGATTAAAACTCGTACTAAAGTGTTAGAAGTCAGCAAACAAGAAAATGGAAGATATAAAGTTAGAACTGACAATGGTGATTATAATTGTGAATCATTAGTCATTGCAACTGGAGGTCTCTCTTTTCCTAGCAGAGGTGCTACTGACTTCTCATACAAAATAGCAAAACAATTTGAATTGGAATTTACAGAACCAAAGCCAGGACTAGTCCCACTTAGATTAGATATAACTAAAAATTTCGATTTTCGCTCATTAAGAGGGGTATCTTTCTTTGCGGAAGTATTTAATGAAGAAATATCATTTCGGGAAGCAGTTTTATTTACTCATAAAGGTTTAAGTGGACCAGCAATATTACAAATATCAAATTATATGAATGGTAGAGATAAGATTTATATAAAAATTGAACCATACAAGAATATTCCAGACTTTTTGAGTGAAAATAGAACCTCAGGTTCTTTGGTTAAAAATATACTGTCAAAAAAAATAACAGCTAGGTTTGCAGAAGAGTTTTGTAAGTTTTTTGAATTGGAAAAACCTATGAAAAGTTTAAGTGACATTGAGTATAATAGACTTATCGAGAATCTTGATAATTGGGAAGTAACAATTATTGGTGATGAAGGCTATAGCAAAGCAGAAATAACATTAGGAGGAGTTCATCCAGATGAGCTATCCTCAAAGACAATGGAAACTCGTAAGCACAAAGGATTATATATTATAGGCGAAGCTGTAGATGTAAATGGTTGGCTTGGGGGCTATAATTTTGCTTGGGCGTGGGCATCTGGTTGGGCTGCTGGACAATATGTCTAATTGCTTACAAATTGTAATTATTTTGATTTAAGATTGTCTTTTAACTTTACTATATTACACAAAACAATGACTACAATTAACCATAAACAAAAGAAAAATAATTTATGAGTAATGATATATTATTAAATTCGGACAAAGCACCAGAACCAGTAGGACTTTACCCACACGCCAGAAGAGTAGGAAACTTACTATTTATGTCAGGAGTAGGACCAAGAGAAAAAGGCACGAAAATAATTCCAGGCGTTGAGCTAGATGACAAGGGTGAGATTATTAGCTATGATATAGAAAAACAGTGTCATTCTGTATTCAAAAATGTAAAAACTATATTAGAAGCATGTGGTAGTAACTGGTCTAACCTTATAGACGTAACAGTATTTTTGACAAATATGAAAGATGATTTTAAAACCTATAATAAGATTTATGCCGATTACTTCAAGGATAATCAACCAGCCAGAACAACCCTCGGTATTCACAGTTTACCAACTCCCATTGCAATAGAACTAAAATGTATAGCCACTATAGAAGACAGTAAATTATGAGAAATATTTTTTTAGCTATCATCAGCATAGTAATCATTGGCTGTAGCTCAAATAGCTACCCACCGCCTTGCATGGAATTAGAATCTGAGAATCTAACATCTCTTTATTTCCCAATTGCCCTTGGTAACAAGTGGAATTACAACGTGGTAAAGATAGACGGTGATGAAAAGAAAAAAGAGAACTATGAATTAGAACTGTGTGAAATAGATACAATCTACTATGTAAAAAATGGTAAAAGAATTCCTTTTGAAGCATATAGAGCATGTAGAGATAATGAAAAGAGCTGGAGCTTTTATTTTGTAAAATGTTCTGATGGTGCACATTTGCTTACTATAAATGACTGGTATAATAAAGAGTTAGAATCTGGTTGGTTAATACCAAACTCTCCTAATGAAGGGGATGTGTTAAATAATATGGAAGGGTATGTATGGCGAGGACAAGATGTTATAACGGTACCATCAGGTGAATATCAAGTTTGGATACTTGAGGAATTACGTGAGCTGAATAGAAAAGAAATGAAAATGTACAAAGACCATAGAATTGATGGAAACAAAACTGTAAGAAGAAGGTATTATTTTGCTGAAGGTGTAGGCCTAATAAAGACTGAAGAATACGGCGCTCCAGGCGTTTTAACAAGTTTTATGCAGATGAATGATTATAACATTCAGAATAACCGCGGTGGAGAGGCTAAATAATGTCTGACAAAAAACCCATAGTAACAGGAGTAGGTGGTATATTCTTCAAATCTGATAATCCTGATAAAATGAAAGAGTGGTATTCTAAAAATCTCGGACTAGTAACTAATGAATATGGATCACTTTTTGAGTTCCGTGATTCTGACAATCCTGAGAGCAAAGGGTATCTACAATGGAGTCCATTCGACAAAGAAACAAAGTATTTCGCTCCTTCTTCCAAAGACTATATGATAAACTACAGAGTAGTGAATATAGAAGCGATGATTGAAAATATGATAAGTGAAGGGATAGAGATAATCGGCGAAATAGAAGAATATGAGTACGGTAAGTTTGCTCATGTAGTTGACCCAGAAGGCAATAAATTAGAACTTTGGGAACCCATAGACAAATTTTTTACAGATCTTTATGAAGGTAAGACAACAAAATAATTCCTTATAGAATAGTATATTCAAATCAATAAAACCCATATTTTATTCCTATGTCAAACAATATTGAATGCCCTAACTGTGGAACCAGCTTAGATGTAGAAGATGTATTAGCAAGCAAACTTGAATCAAAATACAAAAAGGAATTTGAATCAAAGATTGCAGAAAAAGACAACCAAGTATCTAGGGAATTAGAAAAATTAGAGGAAGAAAAAGTCGCTCTTAGCAAAGCGAAACAAGACCAATCGAAGGAAGTAAAAAGACAGTTGGAACAACAACTGAAAGAGCAAAGGGAAAAAATAGAGCAAAAACTTAAATCTGATTTTGAAGAAGAAAATCAAGAACAGTATAAAGCAATGCAGAAAGAACTCAATGAAAAAACAGACAAGTTGAAAGAGTTTAATAAGGCGAAAGCAGAAATTGAGCGATTGAAAAGAGAAAAAGAAGAAGCAGCTGAAGAAGCTAATTTAGCAGCTGAAAAGAGATTTAATGAACAATTAAAAAAAGAAAAAGAAAAACTACAAGACAAAGCTGAATCAAAACTAAGAGAAGAATGGGAATTAAGATATAAAGAAGTTGAAAAGCAGTTGGAAGACCAAAAAAAGCTAACTGAAGAGATGAAACGAAAGCAGGAGAAAGGCTCGCAACAACTTCAAGGAGAAGTCCAAGAGTTAGCAATAGAAGATTTGTTAGAGAAAGAATACCCATTTGATAGTATAGAAGAAGTCTCTAAAGGAGTAAGAGGTGCTGACTGCCTGCAAGTTGTAATAAATCACAATCAGGAACAATGTGGTTCAATAATATATGAAAGTAAAAGAACTAATGCATTTTCTGACAAATGGATAGAAAAATTAAAACAAGACCAACTCTCGTCAAATGCAGATATTGCTGTGATAGTAACAGAAACTATGCCTAAAGGAATGAGCCAATTTGGAGAAATGAATGGAGTTTGGATATGTAGCTTTCCAAATGTTAAGTTCTTATCACAGGTACTCAGAGAAATGCTTATTAATATCAATACTGTAAAGCTACAGAATGACAATCGTGGTGACAAAAAAGAAATGCTTTATAACTACTTTGCAAGTAATAAGTTTAAACATACTATTACAACAATCATCGACACTTATAGCTCAATGCACGAACAGTTGAATACTGAAAAAAGAGCATTCCAAAAGCAATGGAAAAAGCGTGAAGAACAAATTAATTCTGTTCAAGAAAATATGCTTGGACTATTTGGCTCTATAGAAGGGATAATTGGCAATCAGCTCTCTTCTAATGATACTTTTGAACTATTAGCAGGAAGTGATTCCGATGAGGATTAATTTAAATGACCAGTTTACGACTTATTATTGAATTAGAAGTTAATACATTGATAAAATAGATTCCTTTATTCAACTCGGATATCTTTATTTGTCTTTGATCAGATGATATAATTAGTTCACCTAACAAATTGTATATCTTTGTGATTTGAATCTTATTTTCTGTTTCTATTATAATTATTCCATTTTCTATATTAGGATAAATAAGAATACCTGAGTCTTCACTTTCTATATCAGTAGTTGTTTGATTTATAAAATTTATGCATTCCTGCATCTCATCAGTAAATCCATTAAAGTTCACAGTATGTCCTATTCCAGGCATTGAGTTAAAAAACGTCACTCCCCCATTCGTATTAAGTTGATTGTATAGTGATTGATTTCTACTGTAGTTCCCATCATTTGTCCCTGAACAAAAACAAGTAGCTTTTTTTGATTCTAAATTATACTTACCATCATACTCAGGCGGTAAGTATGCATTGAATGGTATTAGACCCTTGAAATTATAAATATCATTTAGACCATGAAATAAAGTCATTGCTCCATTACAAGAAAACCCCGTCAGATATACACCATTTTCATCGATGTTATATTGCTCAGAAAGGTACTCGATTGCAGCAGGAATGACTTTGCCTCTTTCATCAACCATCATTTTATTTAGTTGTGATCCGTCATCAAGAGCGTTTATACACACTAGAATAAGGTTTTTATCATATGCCACATCAGACAATGCTGTTCGATAACTAAAAGCATTTTGACCACAACCATGCAAACCGATCAATAGCTCATAGCTATTACTCGCATTATAATCATCTGGAATTTGAATAGCAAGCTCACGCTCAATACCATCATATTCGAATGTCAAATCAATATCTTTAGCACTTGAAATTACAAAAGTAAATAAAAGAATTTGAACTATATATTTCATACTATTTTCAGACGACTAGATTAGTGATAAATAAATATAAGTATAAATGATTCATCAAATAACTTTCTACTGTAAGTTATACGACTAATTTGAAATTAGAATTCTAGAACCACAATTCATAATCGACTTTACTTTCGATTATATTTTCGGTGCTATCTGGTAAGTTATGATATAAGTTTAATCCCGTTATACTTTCAAGTGAGTCTGTATTATAACAAAGTTTTTGATTTTATCTTCATTGGTATATTGATAAAGGAGTAATGATAATGATGATTGCTCACCTTTATCATAAACAAGAATTGATTTGAAATAATAGTCAGGCACAGCCATTCTTCGTTTACCAATGCTTGTCAAGCTGTCATGCAAAATAGCCCCAGTTACAACAAATATAGAGTCAAATTGGCAAGACCAATCTCTTACTTGTGATTCTAACCTCTTCCAAAGACCTCGATTGAACTCTGGTATTTGTGGTGATAAATTCGACATAAGAAAACTGTCGTCCATTGATAGAGAGTCAGTAGTCAAATCACCAGCTGGAACCAGATGTCCCTTATCATAGCCAGAAGCGTAATAATCATCTGTTGATGGACTATACTTTGCTAAAATTTCGTCTTCTCTGAAATAATTACTTCTTCCCACATCACCTTTGGTCTCTGAACAATCTAACTTATAAGCCACCCATGCGGCATGTCTATATTTTTTTGAGAAACCAACTACAAATCCATTTTTTGGTAGAATAGTAATATCATCACGATAAGCAGGTAGCTCTATATTCTTAGTATAAACAAATTCAGATTTAGTTAATTCACTACCAACTATGTCATTGGGTTCATATTCTTTGTCAGCTTTTATCATCCAACCTAAAAATAGTAATACTAAAGCTGCCATAATTAACAGGACCTTCTTCATTTCGCCAAAGCTTTTTTCTGATACTTATCTACTGGTGCAAAATGAGATATAACTGCAACAATAGTTAGTAATATGAATGATATAATAAAGTTCACTTCCATAGAAAACATAGAACTAATTACTCCTGCAAATAGAAAGCTTATCAGGGAACCCAATAAATTTGCTCCAGATGCAAGACCCATAATTCCACCTTTCTGCTGTGGGGCTGACCTTTTACTAAGTGCAGAGTAAAGTGTAGGTATCAGAGCCGCATAGAATATACCTATTACTGCCCTAAGTGGTAAAAGGAAGTAAAAGTTAGGTGCTAATATATGTAGCAAATACATTAGCCCAACAATACCTGCTGATACCTTGAGAGTCTTTTGCCATATCTTTTCATCGTTTCTTTTGCCCCATTTGGGTGCAAACGAAATATTAAATATTGCAATTATTCCAAATAGAACACCTGTTACTGTTGCAAGAAGATCTTCTGGTGCTCCTTTCTCTTCAACAAAATAAGTGAAGATAGGAATAGTAAACTGAATACCAGCTTGGACCAAAACTATTAATACCATTAGCCTAAGGAATATTTTCTCTCGAAATATATATTTAATATTCCATATTATACCATACATTTTATCTTTTCGTGGCTCAAAATTCTTCTCAACTAATAACAATAGAACTAAGACTCCTGCTACTGCACATAGAATTCCAACAATTACAAAAACATATCGGATACCGAAGAAATCCGCCATAAGTCCACCAAAAAATGGCCCAAATACTTGCCCAGCAGCTATAGAGCTTTGTAACCACCCGATTGCAAATCCAGATTTTTCCTCAGGGGTATTTGCACTAACAAAGGCCAATGAAGATGCAATCATCCCACTCATTGAGCCCTGTACAAAGCGTAAGAAAAATAATTGATAGACATCTTGGGCAAAAGCCATAAGCACCACCGAAACCGAGAGCCCGAATATAGCCCTCGCTGTCATAAATTTGCGGCCGTATTTATCACCCAATGAGCCCCATATAGGGATCATAACAACCGCAGAGATGTAAGTACCTGCGAACACCATACCTGACCAAAACTTTGCTTCTTCAGGATCAGTTATACCGAGTTCACGTACGTAAAGTGGTAAAAATGGGAATACTCCACTCATCCCAATTAATGCTATAAATTGGGCTGAGCATAGTATAATTAGATTTCTACGCCATATATTATCTTCTTCAGATGAGAGTAGTTCTTTTAGGTCTATCAAAAGTTGTGTAGTTTTTTGATTTTGAATATTTCTATTAGCATACTTATTGAGTCAGTTATTGGGTTAACTTTACTCCTATCATCATTGTACCATTCAACTGGTACTTCGTCAATTTTATAGCCAGATCTTTTTGCTAAATATAGTGCCTCTACATCAAAACTAAAGCCATCAATTTTTGCTTTGCTAAATATTTCCTCGGCTGCTGCTGCTGTGAACCCTTTAAATCCACATTGTGTATCTTTTATACCCTTTATAACCATCATTTGTACGAATTTATTGAAGGTCTTCCCCATAAATTCTCGATAGAATGGTTGATGTTCTTTAACCATATCATAATCTAATGCACGGCTACCAATTACTACATCAAAGTTGTTTTTAAGAGAATATATAATCTTCTCAATTTCGTAAATAGGAGTTGAGAAATCAGCATCTGTGAAAATTCTGATTTCACCTTTTGCTTCAAGCATTCCCATACTTACGGCAGCACCTTTCCCGGTGTTTTTTGGAAGTGCCACTGCCCTTACCATATCACCAAAGCTGTTCGCTATTTCTACTGTATTATCGGTAGAACCATCATCAGCAACTATTATCTCATACTTATAATCCTTATTACCTAAATAATCTATTGCTTTCTGCAACGACGCCTTTATCCTATCGGATTCATTGTAAGCAGGTATAATTATAGATAAATAAGGATTCATTTGGTTTAATTTTATTGCTTTGCTGTAGTAAAATACAAAGATAGTAGAATATTACATAACTATAAAATAAAGTGTTGGTATAATATTAAACTAAATGGTATTATAGAAAATAAAAAAGACGCATATTTTTATGCGTCTTTTAAATCTAAGATTAGTTATGTTAATTTATAACAATTGGGATAGTTTGGATTCTGTCCCCCACTTTCACCAATGCGAAATAACTCCCGCTTGATATACGAGTTTCAAAACTGTCCTTTATATCCCAGTAAATTTCATTTGTTCCAATGTTAGAAATACCTTCGAATGTTCTAACTGATTTGCCATTGACATTAACAATATTAATCGAATAGTTTTCTACTTTCTCAAAGTCTAACTTAATCACTATATTATTTTGACTCGGGTTAGGATAAGATATAGCATTATTAAGAGTTGGAATACCATAACTTACAGAGGTCGTAACTACATTTGCTATTATAGGTATCTCAATAATATTTCCATCATCTAAGCTAAATGTTAATAGCTCCTGATATTCTTTAATCTCAGATGGAATTAAAGTAACTAACACCTCTATTTCGTCTAAAGATTCCATTAAAGTATTTTCATCAATATTAATGGTAAGCTCTGAAGTTGAAGACTCAATCTTTTCAATTAAAATATCTTTCGAAGAATTATTTGTCAGCATAAGTTGTAATGATTTCTCATTTAGTTGAATTTCTCCAAAATCTAAATTTGTTACACTGCTTGTAATGGTTCTACTATCAACAGCAATACCAAACAATTCAAATTTTTCATCATTTATAGCGTTACTCTCAATTTGTACTACTGCTGATTTTGAGCCAACAGTTGTTGGAGAAAATCCTATTTGTACATTTATATTCTCATTGGGTTCAAGAGTTATAGGTAAATTCGGAAAAGTCAATTCAAACTCTTCTTTATTATCTCCAATTAAAACTAAAGCTGTTATTGTTAGTTCTTCGTTTCCACTGTTTATTATTTCAAACGCACTTGTTAATGGGTCTGTATCTTCAATTTCTTTAACACCAAAATCCCATGCACTTCCACTGAGTGTTATAGCAGGACCGCCATTGTTCTCAATTACTTTAACTTCAACTTCTTCCGAAATTATTTCAAAATTGCAAGCGTTAGAAACAATAACTTTGTACATACCGGCATCCGATAAAGTTGCTGATTGAATATTGAGATTCGATTCGGTTGCACTTTCTATATCAATACCATCTTTTTGCCATTGGTATGACAAATCTTGACTTATTCCACCTGGGTTGTTAGCCGTAACTGTCAATGACAGCTGTTCTCCAACAAATAATTCTTTACCCAATGGTTGAGATGAAATCTCTGGGGTTGTATTTAAAGTTAAATTAGCGACATCTGAAAAGAATATTTGACCACAACCAGCTGATATTTCTACTTTGTAAGCAGCAACATCATCAGAATCTAAATTGTTAAGTATTAATGTGCTCTCATTTTCACCATCTATTTTAACATCATCCTTATACCATTGATAGCTTTCTATCTCGCCACCAGCTTGAATAATAAATCTAACTTCTCCACCTTCGCAACCGACTTTTGACTGAGGTTGCTCAACAATTATAGGAGACTCAATTAATGATACAGTTGCAACATTAGATTCAATTTCAACATCACATTTATCACTCGTTACAAATAAAGTATAATTACCTTCATCACTATCTGATAAATTATTAATAGTCAATGATTGGCTATTTGCATCGATCAAATCTACCCCCTCTTTTCTCCACTGCAAACTACTAATGTCACCTTCAACATTAGCTTGAAGTGTTACTGTACTTCCTTCACATCCAGATTTATTAGTTGGTTGTGAGACAAAAGTGATTGATTGATTTACTGTTAGAGTAGCTTTGTTTGAAGTTATCTCATTACCACATGAGGTAGTTATAATACAATCATAATCACCTGCATCGCTGGAACTTGCATCATTTTTATTGAAAGTAGCTTGGTTCGCACCTGCTATATTAACTTCATTTTTTCTCCACTGATATTGGTTTCCACTACCAGAAACAACAACTGAAAATGCTAATGGATTACCTGTGCAAATTTCGTCAGCTGTTGGTTGCTCAGTTATCTCAACATCGCCAATGATAGAAAAAGAATTATTAGATACATCATTTCTACTTGCCTTATCAGCATCACTTATTCTTATCACATATTCACTCCCTTCAGTTAGACCATTAGGTATATCCCAGCTATAAGTACCTGAAGAAGCAGATGTACTGGCTACAATATTATTCCAATTTGTACCAGCATTACTTGAATACTCTATTTTGACATTTGTAATTCCATCAGAATTCCAAGTAATATCTTGAGTTGAGCCAAGGCACCAACTTTGACCACCATTTGGAGCTGAAACTGTTACACCGGCAACTATTACTTTCTGCGTTGTAAACCTGTTCCATTCATCACCAGAAGTGTTTCCGTTATTATCAACTGCATTAGCAACGCCCCTAACCCAATATTCACCGTGCTCTGCAGGTGATTCCCAATCGAATGTGAAATCATACTTACCACCGCTTAGTGCTTGTTCGCCATTGTGAGTTACTTCTCCACCTGATATTTTTGTACCTGTTCCAGCAGTTAGAGTTCCTGCATTCGAACCACCAGACTCTGAAGTTTTGACGCCTGCATTCATACCAGCATTTACTTTCCCTGAGTTATCAATTCCTACAGTGAATGTTGTGGTAGAATTTGGATCCAGAGTGAATGAGCCACTACCACTTGTTAATGAAACAGAACTATTACTACTTGCTGACCCATGGCAGGAGCAACCATTTTGGGTTGATCCAGTTTTTCCAGAGCTATTACCAATGGCAGAGATTGTTAGTCCTGCAACAAAGAGCACGGCTAATAGAGTGTTGATTAATGTAAAATGTTGTCGATAATAGTTCATAATTTTCCTAGTTTTTGTTAATATGAAATATAACAACATTTTTTTGGTTTTGTTACTATGACAACTATATTTTCTATCATAGAATATAAACCTCTAAGAAGGTTTTTTTATAATTGCCACAAATTTAAAAGGCAATTCATATTGAACTGCCTTTTAAAATAAATTAATTATAGATCAACTCTCACTCCACCTCAGGTAGTAATATTTCCTCTTCAACTGGTGCTTTGTGATTGAATTCCACTCCTCTTAGCCATTCCTCTATGTGCTTTGCTATACCCGTTACAACTTCTTTTCTTTTGCTATTGTCTTGCTTTATTTTGCCACGTAGCTGTTTGTACTCTAGTGGGTCAAACTTGACATCACGGATAAGTATATCCTCTTTAGCATTGTCAGCACATTGTTCAGAGCAGAAGCCCATGTGCTTGCGATACTGCTTTGGTTTAGCAATTATCTGGGCGTTGCACGGTCCATAGCGGCAATTGTAATAGTTCTTAGCTTTCTCACCAGTGTAGTGACACTCCGATATTATAGTCGTTGTGTTTTCATCACCTACATCAGTGCTTACTCTATCATCAAAGGTGTATAGATTACCTAACCAATTCCCATCTTTGTATTTGTTTACATATTTCATCACACCACCGTCTAACTGCTTCACATCCTCAAAGCCCTGTTGATCAAGGTAAACAGCTACCTTCTCGCAGCGTATTCCACCAGTGCAATACATTACTATTTTCTTATTGTCAAATTGCTCTTTGTAGTGGTCAATTATTGACTGTAGGTCACGAAAGTTAACAGTTCCAGCAGGAATAGCATTCTTAAAGTGACCGAGTTTATACTCGTAATTATTACGCATATCCAAAATTAGATAGTCATCATTTTCTTCGTCCATTACTTTTTTGAATTCATCAACGCTCATCTTGCTCTTTACTTTTTCTATAGCTTCAGCAGAGTATATCTCCCCTAATGCCACTATTTCTTTCCTGTACCTAACAATCATCTTAGGAAATTTGTGCTCATTTACTTCGGTAGCTTTTGCTTCAATATCAGGTATATCATTAAAATATTGATTGTTATCTAAATATAGCATAAGTGCATGAACTTGCCCGATATTCCCAGTTACTGTCGCGTTTATTCCCTCTTCACCGATGAAGATTCGTCCACGCAAACCAATATCCCGAGTGTAACGGTATAGTTTTTTTACCTCTGCCTTAGGGTTTTCTACATCTACAAATTTGTAGAATGTAAGTAATGAATATTTGGTTTCTTTTTTCATGATATTTCTTCAATCTAGTCGAGTAATAATTTTACAAAATTAGTGAATAGGATTAAAAAAAAGAAGTATTTAGGACTAAATAGTATTATTTTCTATATACTTGTTAGCTATGGCTCTTAAATCCAATCGAATTTGACTCAGCTTTCTTTCAATATCCTTTATCTCCTCAGATGTTATATTTTTACTTCTGAGCTTGTTATCTAAGTGTTCTACTTCACCTTCGGTACCGATAAACGCTACTAAGTCTTCTGGATAGCCAAGATATGTCCACAGCGAGCCAACTAATCTGGAACCATCAATGGCATCAATCCAATCACTGGCCACAGCATATACAATCAAGTTAGCTATATCTGTCATAGAGTCATCATCTTCTTCATAGAATTCGATGAACTTATACAAAAAGTCATAAGCCTGCTCACGTGGATAGTGACCTTCGCTAACAAATTGTAAAAAAAGACCGACTTCAGTTTCTGCCGTTGCTGGCATTTCGAAGTCAGTCTCTATCTTGTAATTTATCTCTTTTACTCTTTGGTCTTCTTTTATAGTTATCTTCTCATTGAGTAATTCTAAAAATGGGTGCATATTCTATTTTTTACTACTATCTTTTTCAAAATCCAAAGATACTGAATTTATACAATAACGAAGCCCAGTCGGCGCAGGTCCATCATTAAAAACGTGCCCAAGGTGTCCACCGCAGTTAGCACAAACAACTTCTGTTCTTACCATTCCATGTGAATCATCTCTAATCTCTTTTATTTTACTCTTGTCATCTATATCATAGAATGATGGCCATCCACAGTGTGATTCATATTTTGTATCAGAACCAAACAATACCTCACCACAACCAGCACATTTATACTCACCTTCTTCGAAGTGTAAGTTATATTCACCAGTCCCAGCTCTTTCTGTACCTTTTTGTCTTAATATTCTATACTCTTCATCAGTAAGTTCTGATCTCCACTCTGCTTCTGTTTTATCCACGTTTACCTCTCCCTTGGTTTCAGATTTTATTTCTGTTTTTTGATTATCACTATCCGCTTTATCATTCGATTGAGTATGTAAGAATACCGAAAATGACATTGCTAATATTACCACAGCTATTATAGTTATTTTATTCATTGTTTTCCTCATTTATTCATTCTTTTATATGGACTAAAATGCAATAACATTATTTCATTATAGTCTTCGAGCATATTCTATGAATAACACAATTTGATTTTTAAAATGAAATACATAATACTTATAACTGCAGTTTTGATATTAATTAGTTGCGAAAACAAAAAAAATGAAACACAGAATGTCAAAGAAAATACAGAAATGACAAAAAGTAATAACTACACTCCACTCAGCGAAAAACTAGATGAGAAGAAACAAAACTTTGAAAATAAAGCAGACGACGAAGTTAAGAGAATATATGCAGAAGGAATACAAGCGGTAGTAGATGCAGGTATTTTAGATAATGCCCTCAATGTAGGCGACATAGCTCCAAACTTCTCACTCAAAAACGCATCAGGTAATGAAGTCATTTTAGAGAGCAGACTTAAAGATGGCCCAGTCATTTTAGTATGGTACCGTGGTGGTTGGTGTACTTATTGCAACATTACTCTACAAAGATTGCAGTCAGAATTACCAAACTTCCAAAATTACAATGCATCATTAATAGCAATCACTCCTGAAGTCCCTGACAGTTCTCTTTCAACTTCGGAAAAACATGATTTGCAGTTCGATGTGCTTAGTGATATAGGTCAGAAAGTTTCGGAAAAGTATGGTGTTGCTTTTCAACTAACAGATGAAGTTGCTGCGAGATATGAAAAATCATTTGGATTGTCAGAGTATAATAACGATAAATCAAAAAAATTGCCATTAGTAGCTACTTATGTAATTGATACTAACGGCAAAATAACTTATGCTTACATAGATGCTGACTACAGGAACAGAGCAGAACCGAGGGATATCATAGAAGCTTTGGAAAAGTTAGATTCAAATTAATCTAACTTATATATTTCCATAATATCGTCTAGAATTGCTTTGAAATCTATTTTCAAGTCAATAATTTTACCAGTAGCAATGTCAAATACCCAACCGTGAATTTTTATATCACGGTTTCGGATTGCTTTTTGAATGACAGCTGTCTTAATTACATTTACACATTGCTCTTGAACATTAAGCTCAACTAATCTATCGTACTTTTTATCATCATCCGTTATATTGTCTAATTCATCTTTATGAATTCTGTACACATCACGTATATTTCTTAGCCATGGATTAAGTATTCCTAAATCAGCAGCCTGCATTGCAGCTTTTACTCCACCGCAACCATAATGACCACAAATAACAACATGGTTCACTTCCAAATGCTCTACAGCATAGTTAATTACAGACATAGAGTTTAAGTCAATACTTGGTACCATATTGGCAATATTACGATGTACAAACACTTGACCAGGGCTTGCTCCTATCATATCCTCAGCAGTTACACGGCTATCAGAGCAACCAATATACAAATAATCAGGTGCTTGACCTTTTGCCAAATTTTTGAAATATAATGGGTCCTTGTCTAATTTTTTTGCTACCCAGTCCTCATTGTTTTCAAATATCTTTTTTATATCCAATTTCTAACTCCTGTTGTTTTTTTATCATTTTTCAAATAGATGAAAGCATCTATCAGTGAATGATTATTTTTTTTGACTAAGCATTCACACTTGCCAAGATATATAATTATCATTAAGTTGTGAGATTGGTATTTGCGGAATAATCTTTTAAAAGTTAACTAATTTGTAAGCAACTTTCTACACAACCGTTTCAGTTTCTATCCGTAAAGTTCAATATAATAAATATAAGTTTTAAAACATAACATTAGTGAAATATGAAAAAAATTACACTCTTACTAATTGCCTTAATTAGTTCTACTGGATTACTCCTTGGACAATCAAAATTACTCCGATTTCCAAATAGTTCAGAAACGCATATCACGTTCACACACGCTGGAGATATATTTACAGTTCCAATTAATGGTGGTATTGCCAGAAGAGTTACTGTATCAGAAGGTATAGAAATGTTCCCTCGTTTTTCTCCTGATGGGAAATCTATTGCTTTTTCGGGTGAATACAATGGAAACCAACAAGTATTTGTAATGCCAGCTGAAGGTGGAATGCCAATACAGCGTACCTTCAATATGGATTCTGAAGGATTACCAGAAAGAATGGGCCCAAATAAGATCATTTTAGAATGGTCTAATGATGGGAAAGACATTGTTTTCCGTTCACGCCAAGACAACTGGCACATTTTGGAAGGTAAAATTTTCACAGTTCCAGCAATAGATGGATTAGTTAAAACATTGGAATTACCGAAATCAGGTTACGCATCGCTTTCACCAGATGGTAGTAAGATTGCTTACAACAGAATATTCCGAGATTACAGAACATGGAAAAGATATCGTGGTGGCCAAGTAGCAGATGTTTGGATTTATGACTTTAATACAAGAGAATTGACGCAAGTAACTGACAATGAAGCTCAGGACATTATGCCGATATGGAAGGGTGATAAAATCTATTATATTTCTGACAGAACAGGTACGCTGAATCTGTTCAGATACAACACCAAAACCAAAGAAGAAAAACAGATAACAACTTCTGATTATTATGATGTTAAGTTCCCTTCAAAAGGAGCAAAGCACATAGCATTTGAAATGGGTGGAGAAGTTCACCTAATGGATTATGCAACAGAGACTGTAAAAAGAATAAATATTCAAGTACAAGATGATTTTCCAAAAGCAAGACCAAGAATTGAAGATGTGAGTGATGAAATCAAAGGTGGCTCAATCTCTCCAGATGCAAAATGGACAACATTTTCAGCAAGAGGAGATATATTCGTAGTTTCTAAAGAAAAGGGGATAACTCGTAACCTTACTAATTCATCTAATGCTCACGATAGAGATCCAGATTGGTCACCCGATGGAAAATGGATTGCTTACATCAGTGATGCATATGGTGAATATGAGATTCACTTAGTTAAACCAGATGGTTCAGAACATAAGCAACTAACAAATGACTTTGAATCATACAGATATGAATTGGATTGGTCTCCTGATAGTAAAAAAATTCTTACTTCAGATAAATCGATGAAGTTATATTATTATGATGTTCCTTCTGGTAACAGAAACGAAGTTGCTAAGTCTTCTCGTTGGGAAATTAGAGATTACAACTGGTCTCCTGATAGCAAATGGATTGCCTACACAGATGCTATTAACAACAATATAAATGGTGTTTATATTCACAACACATCAGGTGGTGAAAACAAACTAGTAACTAACAGATTTTTTAATGCAAGTCAAGGTATATTTACTCCAGGTGGGAATTACCTACTCTATGTATCAGGAAGAACTTACCAAGCTGATGTAAATGCTCAAGAGTGGAACTTCTTTTATGATGATATGAATAAGGTTTATGGTGCAGCATTGACAAAGAAAGTGAAGTCTCCTTTCGTGTTCGATGGGTTTGACAAAGAAGAGAAGAAAGATGATGAAGACAAACAAGTATCTATAGAGATTGATTTTGATGGCATAGAGGATAGAGTTTTTAATATGCCTACACCAGCCGGTAATTACTATAACTTAGTTCCTACTAAAGATCATAAACTTTATTATGTAAGAGGAAATAGTAAAACTTCTGCTGAGACTTATGTTTATGATTTCAAAGAAAAAGAAGAAAGCAAAGTTGGTGGATTTAGCTCATGGGGTATAACTCCAGACTTCAAAAACATAATCATTAAGAAAGGTAATGATTACTTTATCGAGAAATTGGAAAAGAAAATAAAACCAAAGCCTGAGAACAAGGTAGACCTTTCAAATATGGAAACTAAAATCAATCCTAAAGATGAATGGAATCAGATTTACTCTGAAACTTGGAGACAAACTAGAGACTTTTTCTACGATCCAGGTATGCACGGTGTAGATTGGAAAAAAATGCATGATAAATATGAAGCATTAATGCCATATGTTCACCATAGAACGGATTTGACTTATGTATTAGGTGAGCTTATCTCTGAGCTAAATGTTGGACACGCTTATGTTGGTGGTGGCGATATGCCTAAGGTGAAAACTATCTCAATCGGTCAGCTTGGTGCTGATATAGAGTGGGACGGTAATGGGTGGAAAATCACAAACATCTTACAAGGAAGAAATTGGGAAGAGAAAACACGCTCGCCACTTACAGAACCTGGAATCGATATAACAGAGGGTATGTACATTGTTTCTATTGACGGCACTATGTTGACAAAGAAAATGACACCTGATATGGCATTGGAAAACAAAGCTCAAAAGCTAGTCAGTTTGAAAGCTAGTACGTCAGCTAGCGGTTCTGGAACTGAGTTCTACGTAAAGACAATAAAAGATGATAAGAATCTAAGATATTTCAATTGGGTAGAAAGCAGAAGAAAGATAGTTGATGAAAAAAGTAATGGCAAAATTGGTTACATCCACATACCTGACATGGGGCTTGGAAATGGACTAAATGAGTTTGCGAAAACTTTCTATTCTCAACTTGATAAAGAAGGATTGATAATTGATGACAGATATAATGGTGGTGGTAATGTATCCCCAATGATAATTGAAAGATTAAGAAGATACATATCGATTGCTCAACACATCAGAAACCAAGAAGATGTTTCAGCTAAACCTGATGCAACATCCATGGGACCGATGGTTTGTTTGATTAACGAAATGTCAATGTCCGATGGTGACCTTTTCCCTTACCAATTCCGTTATTATGGGTTAGGTAAACTAATCGGTAAGCGCACTTGGGGTGGAGTTATTGGTATTCGTGGCTCGTTACCATTTATTGATGGTGGCTACTTGACTAGACCAGAGTTTGCTAACTTTGGTGCAAGAGGTGATTGGATTTTGGAAGGAACTGGTATATCACCAGATATAGAAGTTGACAATCACCCAGCTAAGGTATTGGACGGAGTTGATCAACAGCTAAACAGAGCAATAGAAGAAGTACAGAAAGAAATGAAGACTTTCGACAAGAACAAGAAATTGCCTGTTGTCCCTCCATTCCCAGACAAAAGCAAGAAAAAATAAGCAATAATTAAATATTATAATTGAATAAGGCAGCTCAGAAATGGGCTGTCTTTTTTTTGTCTTAGAGGCAATATTAGCTATTGTTATATATTGAAATAATATATTAACCCTATAATAAGTATGGCAATCACAAAAGCACCAACCACATAACTCTGAACAGTTTTAGACTCATCATGATATAAATTTTTTACAGGAGTAGTTGTAAAAGTAAATACTTTTATAAATATAACCCCTATTGACTTTGTAACTATCCTAATTACTTCAGGGATAAGCTCTAAAAACGTATATACAAGAAATTCAACTACTATCTCAGCCATTTTTCAATACCTCAACCCTGCTCACACCTTTTTTTCAGTTCTTCATTCATTGCTTCAAAACCCTCTTTTGTACTTTTCAGCACACCACCCATAAGTGTTATTAGAATGCCACCAAAATTTTCACCGTGAACAAATTTAGTTTTGTCATCTTCGATTGGCTCTAATTTGAAATAATGCTCACCGTCGAAGATACCCTTTACAAATAGCTTACCTTGCCATCTCAATTCTTTATTTGGTTTTAGCTCAGTTAATGTTGGTTTGAAATCCATCTCTTTACCATTTACTTGCTTAAGAGTAATAGATATTTGATTGCCTTTCTCTAATTTGCCATCAATTTTTCTTATAAATGGATTCCAACTTTCTAAACTATTTGTATCGGTTAGAGTTTGCCATACCTTTTCGGTTGTAGCATTTATTTCAATCTCTGTTTCTATATTCTTCATTTTACCCCTATCGATTTTTCATCATTTTACTATTCCGATTGTAATAATCTAATTAATTTAGTAATATTATATAATGTAGATAAACGAAAGATACAATTTTTTATGTTCAAAAAAATATTAATCGCTAATCGTGGCGAAATCGCAATAAGAGTTATTAATGCAGCTCGTGAATTAGGTATTGAAACATATGCTATTTATCACGAAGTTGACACCCAGTCGCTCCATACTATTTCTGCTGATAACGCAATAGAAATATTTGGTGATACACCAAAACAAGCGTATTTGGATGCTGAACAAATCATAGAAGTTGCATTAGCAAACGGTTGTGAAGCAATTCATCCTGGATATGGTTTCCTATCTGAAAATGCGAAGTTCAGCAAGGCATGTAAGGATTCAGAAATAAAATTCGTTGGACCAAATGAATATGCAATTGAGGTAATGGGCAACAAAACTGCTGCTCGTGAGCTTATGCAAAAAGCAGGTGTTCCAATAGTACCGGGCACCAAAGAAAGAATAGTTGATTTGGGCAAGGCAAAAGAAACTGCCGATGAGATTGGTTACCCAATACTACTAAAAGCTGCTGCAGGTGGTGGCGGTAAGGGAATGAGAAAGGTAGAGTCACCAAAAGACTTTGTTGACAGCTATGATGCTGCACAAAGAGAAGCAAGAAATGCCTTTGGTGATGATACTATCTATATGGAAAAATTCATCGTTAATCCTAAGCACATTGAGATACAAGTATTAGCTGATGAACACGGTAATTGCATACACTTAGCCGAGCGTGATTGCTCAATACAGAGGCGTCATCAAAAAGTAATTGAAGAAGCACCATCTACAGTTTTAGATGAAGAACTTCGTAATGCTATGGGCAAAGTCGCAGTAGATGCAGCACAAGCATGTCAGTATGTAAATGCAGGAACAATTGAATTTTTGCTTGACAAAGACAAGAATTTCTATTTCCTAGAAATGAATACCCGTCTGCAAGTAGAGCACCCTGTTACAGAATTAATTACTGGTATCGATTTAGCCAAAGAGCAAATAAAAGTGGCAGCAGGTCAAGAACTAGCATTTGAGCAAGATGATATAGTAGTATCTGGTCACGCAATAGAAACAAGAATATATGCTGAAGACCCGCTAAGTAATTTCATGCCTGATATCGGAAAAGTATCTTACCTTCGTAATCCAGATGGAATAGGTGTCAGAGTAGATGGTGGAATTGAGCGTGGAGATAACGTTAGCATAAATTTCGACCCAATGTTAGCAAAGCTAATAGTATTCGGTCAAGATCGCGAAGAAGCAATTGACAAAATGGATGCTGCTCTTTCTTCCTATAAAGTAGTAGGAACTAAGACGGTAATTCCATTCTTGAAAGCAGTAATGAAATCTGACATTTTTAGAAATAATTATTTTGATACTGGTTTTGTTGAATCAAACTTTGACTTTTCAGTGCTTGATGAAATGAAAAACAAATCAGAAAAAGACGCGAGTGTAATTGCAGCTTATTTCTACAACAGAAATAGGAATAGGAAAAAAGTAAACCAAGTGAAGCCACAGCCAAATAATTGGAAATCTAAGATGCTGAATAATATGAGAAAGGTATAAGGAGAGAATATGAAAGAAGAAATTATATTAAAATCGGCTGATAACGAATACAAAGCAACATTTGACCATACGGACTTATCCAAAGTATTTTTGGATGAAGAACCTCACGATGTGAAAGTGCTAAAAGAATATGAAAATAATGTATTTGTTTTGTCTGTAAATAACAAGGTTTATACAGTTAAAATAAATGATGAAGAAAAAGGTGAAATTGAACTTTTAACTACTGGTTTTGCTTATCAGTTTGATGTCAAACCTTCTACTTCTGCTTTATTAGAGCAGTTTGTAAGACAGAGTGGGAAAGGATCTGCCGCTGATAATGGTGTAGTAGCACCAATGCCAGGAATGGTTGTAAAAATTGATTGTGCTGTAGGTGACAGTGTAACTGAAGGTGACAAAATAATAATAGTAGAAGCAATGAAAATGGAAAATGCTTTAGCTTCACCAACTACAGGTACAATCAAGAAAATCAATGCTGAAGAAGGAAAGGCAGTTGACAAAGGAGCTGTATTAATAGAAATAGAGTAATTTTTTTTATTCAGTATTAAAATTATTTATTATCTTGACTTATTGTAATTTAAATAAATCCAATAGGAAAGTATGAAAGCTCTATTTACTTTTTTGATGATATGCATAACACTGCCACTACTGGCAACTGATGATGGTTTTTTTCTAAGACAAACGGAAAAAGCCCATCCAACACCTGATCCTGAAGTAATGGAGAATTACAACGCTCCTATCTATAAGATACCATACAAAGTGCAGGGTAGCTCAAAGTTTTTTAACGTTGCTACGACTGTAAATGAAGAGAATGTAGAAGGTATTCCAACTCAGAATGAATCAAGTATAGCTGTAAACCCTAACAATCCGAATATTGTAATTGCATCTGCAGTTGACTATCGTGACAATTCCTCATCTTGGGTTTATATCTCCACTGACGGTGGTAGAACTTGGGAAAATCAAAATTTAGGGAAAGCAAATGGTTGGCGTTCGTCGAATGACCCATCAGTAATGTTTGACAAAGATGGTATAGGTTACTTGGTACATGGAGGATTTCCAGCTTCAGGTGATGGGCAAAATGGTGTTTATATCAATATATCCACTGATGGTGGCTTAACTTGGGGCGATCATATACCCGTTATTGAACACAAGCTTCCTGATGACCCACTGGAACTATTCGAAGATAAGTATTACATAGAAGTTGACAATTCTGATGAATCTCCTTACAGAGGTCATCTGTATATTCCTTGGAAAAGAGTTACTGCTGCTGATAGTGCTACACAAATAGTTATGGCAAAGTCAACTGACATGGGTGAAACATGGCTTGACCCCGTTAACATAAGTGAAAGACTAAGCGGAAGTTCAGAAGATACTACTTTTGGTCAGTCTTTTCCTCTTATTTCAACAGGACCAGAAGGGAATGTGTACGCCGTATGGAACCATGGTATAGAACACGCCGTGGGATACAACAAATCTACTGATGGTGGAGCAACCTGGGGTGAACCGAGATTGATTCACAGGTATAATATATTTGGTACAACCAAATTGCTTACCCAAGGTTGGAGACACACACTAAAAGGAAAAGTTAGAGCTGAAGCTTATCCAGTTATTAAGACAGATTATAGCAATGGACCTAACAGAGGTAATGTTTATGTCGTTTGGGCAGCTGACAGCATACCAAATATTTATTTCTCTAGATCAATTGACCAAGGTGAAAACTGGTCGGAGCCAAAAATAGTACATTCGGAAGTTAAGAATGATCAGTTTTGGACTTGGATGGGGGTTGACCCAACTAATGGTGATTTGGCAGTAATGTATTTGGATAGTAGAAATGACCCAGATAATATACTCGTGGAGTGCTTTGTAAGCTACTCTTCTGATGGTGGTGAGACTTGGACAGAAAGACAAATCTCAGATGAACCATCAGATATAAGAAACAATCCCTTCTCAAACAATGTGTTTGCTGGTGACTATAGTGGACTTGATTTTTACGATGGTGTTATCTTTCCAAGTTGGGTAGATATGAGAAATACTGTAGGTGAAGGAGGTTCTATCTCAGATAATGACGTATATTCAGCTATAATCAGAGTTGACCAGCCCTCCCCTGTCGATAATTTCACTGTAAATATAATTCCTAGTGACCCAAGGGAACTACAACTAGACTGGGAAACGGTATGGGAAAGTTCATTTGGTAGACAATTAAACCAGAATGACTTCACACTTGAGCTTTATAGAGATGATATTTTACTTGAAGAACTTTCTCCGAATACTGAAAGCTATACTGACACTGAATTAACGCCATTCCAAAGATATGATTATAAGCTTAGAGCTGTTAGTGAAAATGATTCGAGTATATATAGATTTGATTACAACTATGCTGGAGGAAGTGAAAAACCTGATTCAATATTCATTACAAATTTTGAACTTATCAATAATGGAAGTGATATAGATACTAAACTTTCTGTAAAAATACCAGCAACCAGAGCAGACAAAACTACCCCAATTTCGAATGTTGTGAGGTTAGAAATATTTGCGGACGGAGAAAAAGTAAGAGATTTTCCATTAGTTGATGATGAGATTGGAACAACAGTTGCAGTTAATATAACTGAAGAATTAGGTACGTTTGCTCACGTAAATTGTCTACTTGTTACTGGATATGAATCAAGCGGTATAGGCGAGCAGTATAGTGATACTTCGAATACTGTTTTTATCTATGAAGGGAAATTACTAAGTGACGAAACTGTTACTATTGATTTTGATGATAATGATAGTGATTATTATTCTCTAGAATGGGCAAAAACAGAAGAATATTCATCAAGTGACCCGAATAGCTTAGTATCATCACCAGGTGGTTATGAGTCAAACAGTGAATATTTTCTTTATTTTCCACCTTCAGTTTATTTGGTTACTACGAGTATGCCAGCAACGATAATTTCTTATGAATTACAATTTGAGCACATAGCATTAGTTAATAATCGTGACAGCGCAATAATTGAAACAAGTACGGATTTCAGAAACTGGGAAGTTCAAAAAACTTTCATAAAAGACTATTACGAGCAATGGGGTGACAATGAATTTAGTCAAGAAGACTGGATAAATGAAGAATTGTTCTTGTATGGTGATGGTGTCAATAGTGAGTTTGTATTCGTAAGATTAAGGTTAAAGTCTAATGCGATTATTAATGATAAAGGATGGTACATTGATAATATTAATTTAGTGCCAGAAGTTTTAGCAAGCGTGGAAGAAGACATAGTAAACGAGATAAATATATACCCTAACCCAACATCTAATTATCTAAATATAGCTAACACAGAAGGTTTGCCAATAGATATTAGTATAGTTAATATAAATGGCAATATAGTTTTATCCAACACTGATTATATTGGTAATTCGTTAGATTTGAGTAACTTGACAAATGGAATTTATATAGTTAAATTAAACTATAAGAACCATACGAAAGTAGAAAAGATTACAATTATAAAATGATTATAAACAGTACCCAAATAAGACCAACTTCAGAAAGTTTCTTTTCAAAAGAAAAGAAAGAGGATAGTGGTTTTTCTAAAAGTACTGAACTAACAGAAGCCGAAGAAAAAGAAGTTCGTGAGTTAAAGAAAATAGACCGTGAAGTCAAAGCTCACGAACAGGCTCACCTTGCAGCAGCTGGAGATTTAGCTCGTGGTGGAGCTACTTATACATTTACATCTGGACCAGATGAAAGGAGATATGCAACCAGTGGTGGAGTAGATATAGATATTTTCCCAGTAAAAGGCAACCCTAAGGAAACTATAAAGAAAATGCAGAAAGTTAAACGAGCTGCTCTTGCTCCAGCAGATCCATCGCCACAAGATAGATCAGTAGCTGCGACTGCTGCAAGAGAAATAGCCAAAGCTCAAGCTGAGTTAAACTCTCAAGCAGGAAAATCATAGGAAGCTACAAAAAGTAAACTATCGGCTTACACCAATGAATATAAGGAAAGTAGTTTTAGCAAAGCTGTGTAATTATAACTTATGTCTTACTTCTCCCCTCTTATCAAATTATTAGAGCAGAATAAAAATGAAAATAATGCGATACAAATGTCCGCATATATGAAAGACAAATTTACTTTTTATGGAATAAAATCCCCCCTGCGTAAGGAAATCCAGAGACAATTCACCAAAGAATATGGTAAGCCAGATATAGATTTAATTTCTGATGATATACTAGCGGTTTAGAACAGTTGTAATAGAGAACTTAATTACATCATTATTGACTTACTGCGACCAAAAAAGTGTTGGGAAAATAATAAATCTATCGAATTAGCAGAGTGGATGATAATTAATAAAAGCTGGTGGGATACTGTTGATATAATAGCAACTAATCTGGTTGGAGAATACTTTATACAGCATCCTGAAAAAATAGAATACTATAATGCCAAATGGATACATTCTGATAATATGTGGCTCATTAGGACAGCAATAATTTTCCAGCTAAAATACAAAGATAAAACTAACTTCGAATTACTTAAGCAGAACATAAGACAACATTCACACAGTAAAGAATTCTTCATAAAGAAAGCAATTGGTTGGGCTTTGAGAGAACACTCTAAATACTCACCTTCTGAAGTAATAAACTTTATCGAATCAATTAAATTACAACCACCAAGTTATAAAGAAGCTACTAAGTATTTATAATTATTTATTAAATTTGTAGCTTATAAAAATATAAACAAATAAATAGAATTATGAAGCTCCAAACTCTAACTATTCTGTTTGCATTGTTATGTCTTGGTTCAACTTATGGACAAGATGTTTCTTATCCTACTTTTGGGAAAGGAATAAAAGTAATGGCAAACGACTCATCTGCAAGTATGAAAATCAATGTAAGAATTCAGAATTTAATGGAATTCAATTATGACGAAATGTCAAATGAGACTACAAATAAATTTTTGGTTCGTAGACAGCGACTAAAATTCGATGGTTTTGCTATTGACAGAGATTTGAGATACAAATTAGAGCTCGGTTTTTCTAACCGTGATCAAGGGAACTCAAGAACTGCAGACTTTGGGAGTCGTGGCTCTAATATCATTTTAGATGCAGTGATAAAATACTACTTATTTAATAATTTTGATATTTGGGTTGGACAAACTAAAATCCCAAGTAACCGTGAACGAGTTATTTCATCTGGTGATTTGCAGTTTGTTGATCGTTCACTATTGAACTCAAACTTTAATATTGATCGTGACGCAGGTGTTCAACTAAGATATAAATTTGGAACTGATGTAATATTCAAACCAACATTTGCATTTACCTCTGGTGAAGGAAGAAATATAACTGCTACTAACCCAGGTGGATTTGCTTACACTGGACATATCGATTTCTTACCTTTTGGTGAATTTGAGAGTAAAAAGGGAGACTATAAATCTTCAGATTTAAATCACAGTCAAAACCATAAGCTCTCTATTGGAGCTACATATAGCTTCAACGATGGAACAAATAGACAAGGTGGACAAATTGGTAGCTTCGTCTATGATACTTCAGGAAATCTTGTTTCGAATGATATGACTTCCCTATTCATTGATTTGATCTACAAGTACCAAGGTATAAGTGTAATGGCTGAATATGCAGATAAGAAAGTTGCAGAAGACATGTCAGACATTACAAGACAATTTCTTACAGGAAATTCATTTAATATACAGTTAGGCTACTTATTTAGAAACTATTGGGAAATCTCTGGTAGATACACACAAGTAGAGCCAGATAATGAATTTTCAGCTATCAATGAACTAAAAGAATATACACTAGGTATTTCAAAGTACTTAAAAGGTCACAAACTTAAAGTCCAATCAGACATATCTTACTTTGATATGCCAATTAATTCTACTGCTACTGATTGGAGATATAGATTCCAAGTTGAACTTCAACTGTAACAAATCACATAAATAGTTGTTTTGTAAACTATAAGAACAAACAAGATTTAAATATTTCTATGTATGTTACTATGTCCTATATTTTTTAGTATTTGTTAATGTACATTTATCACATTTATAGGAGTATTTATTATGAAGAGTTTTTTTAAACTACTTTTGCTTTCTTTGTTTGCTGGACTTTTTGTTGTCGCTTTTAGCGATGACGATGACTACGATACAGGTACTGAGCCAACTGATACTGAATTCGTTGCAACTGATAACGACTTTGCAGACTATGATAGTTGGACTGAACTCGCAACTAATACAGGAGTGGACCCTGCTTTAGGTGGTTTTGCTCATGGTGATGCTATGTCAACTAGAGTCATATGGGCAAACGAAGAAAATATTAGCATGGAAAATGGCGAATGGCCAATTGGAACAATTTTAGCCAAAAAAATGACTAACACCGAAACAGGCGATTTAATGGGTGTTATGGCTATGGCTAAAAGAGGTGCAGACTTTAATCCTGATCATAATGGATGGGAATGGTTTAAACTAAACGAAGATGGTACTATTATAGAAAGAGCCGCTGATATGAATGAGAATGGTTGTAATGGATTTCATTGGTGGGGTGCTTCAGGAAATGATTACTCATTTACTTTAATGAATAACTAATAATAGAATATAATATGAATCTAAAACTAATAATTTTAGCTTTTTCAACTTTACTAATTGCTTCATGCTCCGAACATATTGTTTCGGAGTGTGAACCAGTTGATGATGGTGAGCCTGCAATGGCCGCTACTTTTTCCGCAATAAATGAAAATGTTATACAACAATCTTGTGCATTATCAGGTTGCCATGTAAATGCTTTTCTTCCTGAACTCTCAGAATCAGTAGCATATGACAGATTGATAAATAAACTCAATAATGCAGGAAATATGAATTATGTTGAGCCTGGAGATGCAGCTAATAGTTTTTTAATTAAAAAATTATTAGGTGATGGAACTACATTAATGCCTCAAGGCGGACCAAAGTTGGATGATGCTGTCATAGATTCTATTAAAGTTTGGATAGATAATGGTGCTGAGAATAATTAATTAGAAAACGGATATGGAAATGAAAACTATAAAAATGATAATTCTTTTTGCTTTGGTAGGTACACTTACTCTATTTAGCAAGGAATACCAAGTAGATAAATCAAAAAAGAATGTTGTAAAATTTATCTCAGATGCTCCTATTGAAGATTTTGAGGGTGTGACTAATTCAATAGATGGATATATATTTAATGAAGAAGACAAAATAGATGGTTCAGATATTTACTTTGAAGTTGAACTGAATACTGTTGACACTGACAATGGGCTTAGAAATAGGCATATGAGAGAAGATTATTTGCATACAGATAAATACCCTCTAACTACTTTTTCAGGTACTATAGTTGAGTCTGAAAAAGTTGATGACAAGCATTATAAAATCAAAGCTAAAGGAAAATTTGAAGTACATGGTGTAGAAAAAACTAAAACAATTGAAGCAGATATTTATAAGTATGGTAAAACGCTTCACATAAAAACTAAATTTGTTGTCACCTTAACTGACCACAATATAGAGGTACCTTCATTAATGTTAGTTAAAATAGACGAGAACATGGATTTGAGATTAGACTTTTATACTACAGAGGTAGAAAATTAAAATGGTAAAATATTTAGTATTTATAGTTTTAATTCCTTCTATGCTTTTTGCTCAATCTTGGAAAAGGTCAGAGAAAATAACTGAGCCCCCACTTCAATTATTTAATAGCACATATGCTTATGCTTTACCCACTGCAGAGACATTAACACAAGGCGATTTCCTCTACGGTATATCTCATAGATTTAACTTGCCTGTTTCATCAGGTTTTGATCAACTTTTTGGTATCGATGGTGGAGTTGTGAATATGATGAACTTTGGGTATGGTGTAACTGATGATATATTTATCAACTTAGGCAGATCTAATTTTCAATCACAATGGTGGTTTGAAACGAAGTATAAAGCCATAAAAATCAAAGATGATACTTTCCCATTAATAATTAGCTTTCTCGGTGGTGTAGCTTACTCTAGTCGCCCAATTCCAGTTCCTCAAGTTGAAAGATCAGGACAAGACTGGCATTTCTATGGTGTAGCTATTATAAACACCTTGATAGGAGAAAAATTAGGATTAGGCTTAACCCCTACATTCTCTTACAACTCTCATCTACAATGCCCGGAAGTTGAGAACAGCATAACATTGGGTACATATGCCGAGTATTACATAGATGACATGTATAGCATACTATTGGAAGCAAACCCCACTGTTGCAGGTTGGAGACAAGGTTATAATTCATATACTGCTGGTTTTGTTATGGAGACTGGTGGTCACTTCTTCAAGTTCTCAGTTTCTAACAACACAGCAATAAACATACAGCAGTTCAATGCTGGCGCTCAGAGTGCTTTCTTAGGAAGTGCTGAGAATAACAATTTACATTTTGGCTTTCAAATAACCAGAAATTTATAATTTATATATAAATCATTAAATTAATTACATATATTTGCTATAGTTAAAATATCATTATATATCTAAAGTTAAGTAAGTATGTTATTTCTGAAGGACTATAAGAGAATTTCAATATTCTTAATTTGTATTTTATTTTTATTTTCATGTAATGATAATAATTCATCTAAAGAATTAGAACAAAAAGAGATAGAAACGAAAACACCTCCCTCTGTTGTTACAACTAAAGAATCTCCTAAAAAGACCAATACGCTATTAGATTCAATAAATAGCATAGATGACCCAAAGGCAAAAAAATTGCTAAAGGTGAATTAGTGTATAAGGAAAATTGCATCTTTTGTCATCAAAGTAATGGTGAAGGAAAAAATACATATTTCCCGCCTTTAAAAAAATCAAGTAACATCACTAAGAATCCAGAAAGACCAATAGAGGTAATAATAGTTGGACACTCTGGGCCTCTAGTTGTGAACGGAGAACCTTTCAATTCAACTATGAGCCCTCAAATTCTTAATGACGAAGAAATAGCTAGTGTAGTTACTTATCTATTGAACCATTTTGATAATGGTGGCGGTGAGATACAAATAGATAGAGTAGCAGAAATCAGAAAAAATCTTAGCTCTAAATCTATATAGATTATTTATCAGTGTAATATAAAATCCAAAATTATTAGTAATTAAACAAAATTTCTAATTTTTACTTATCAGGATTGTCTTTTTACAAATTGAGCCCGACTATTCGGGCTCTTTTTTGCTGTAAACCAAATTTATACAATTATAAATAATAATCTTCATTTTGGCTATTAAATAACCAATAATTTATAAAAAAATGAATTTTATGCTGTTAAGGAAAGTGTATAAAATTTAACTAATAATAGCTTTTTTTGATTTATTTTAAGGCAAGTCTAAAAGGGCTTGCCATTTTTATTTTTTTATAATTCTATAAGTCTTATCGTTTACTATTATGTATACACCAGAAGGCTCACCTGATAAATCAATAAATCCTAAATTAGTATCACTGCCTTCAAAAACAACTTTACCTACAAAATTGATAACTCTAATATCTTGTGAATTATTTTCATTATTGATATTTACAATTCCATTTGTTGGGTTAGGGTAAGGGTTATTCTTTACTGAGTTCATGCTTTCAACATTTATAAAACTACAACCAGCTTGAACATTTGCAATGCTGTTACAATCGGCAGTATTGCCCTCAAAAATGAAATCTGAATAATCCCTCAAAGCACAAATTCCCATCACTGAACATCTTGACAATTTCTTATTATCAACTACAACTACATTAGAATTTATTATTGATTCGCCATTGAATCTAAAACCATTTAGTTTTTGAAGCGACTCTAAACCATCCAATGCAAATAAATTATCATTCTCTTTTATTGTTAGGTCACCCATAAGTGAATCTAGGTTATCAATTCCCCAAAGATTAATTAGATTATCGTTTGATTCAATTTTAAAAAAACCTACTTCATCAATATGACTTTCAGAATTTTGTCCAATCATATTCAAGCTGTTTAAACCAGTCAAACCTATAATAGAATTATTATTTATTATTGAAACTCCGAAACCAACTTTATAAATATTATGAAGTCCTGTTAACCTTATTAAGTTTGTGTTTTTTATAATAAGCACACCACTTAATGATTCTATATTTTCTAAAGGTAGTAATGAATTTATTTCAGAGTCAACTGGATCAATAATGATTGAAGCGTCTAAGTCTGAACAATCGCTATAAGTTTCTCCGTATAAGTCTATATCAGCTTGACTATGGAAAAATAGAGTATCACCTTGAAAGCAGTCTGAGGAGACTAAGAATTGAAATGAGAATAAAACAGTTGTAAATAGTAGTATTGAAAATTTCATAGTAGCTCCTTTATTATTATGAATAAATTTATAAATTATGTAGCTATTAAACAAATTTTCTATTTAACCCTTCCGGGGTTTTCCTTTACAAACTGGGACCAATTATTTGGACTTTTTTTATTGCTATTACCTAACTTCATACAATGACAAATAGCAATAGCCAAAGCATCTGTAGAATCAAAGAATTTAGGAATTTCTTCGATATTGAGTAGTTTTTTTACCATAAACTGAACCTGTTCCTTACTAGCTTTGCCTTTTCCAGTAACAGATTTCTTTATTTCATTAGGTGAATATTCGAAAACAGGTAAATTACTCTGCGTGGCAGACAAAATAGTAACTGCTCTAGCGTGAGACAGTTTTACAAGTGATTGTACGTTCTTCGAGAAGAACAACGACTCAAAGGCACTGATTTCAGGATTAGTTCTCTTAATTACTTCTAGAACTGATTCATTTAATATTTGTAATCTACCATTAAAATCCTCTGATTGCTGCTTGGCCTTAACCACTCCATACTCAACTAAGCTGAAAGAATTACCAACCATGTCCACTACTCCATAGCCACAAACTACAGAGCCTGGATCTATTCCAATCACTCTCATTTATATATCCAGCTGATCTATAATCGAATCGTCTATATCAGCATTATTATAAATATTTTGAACATCATCTAAATCTTCCATTTTTTCGATAAAAGTCATTACTCTTTTTGCTAAACTTACTTCAGTTACAGCAACTTTGTTTTTAGGAATGTATTCCAATTGACTCTCTTCAACCTCGAAAATACTCTTATCAAAGTAGTCATTTACTGTATTATAGTCTTCCATAGCACAAATAATTCTAGAGGTATCTGGGCTGTATTCCACATCTTCCCCACCTGCTTCCAACGCCTCCATCATCAAATCATCTTCACTAGCACCTTTGGTTTGAATTACAATCACACCTTTTCTATCAAAGTTCCATGCTACTGAGTTTGTTTCACCCATGTTGCCATCATACTTGCTAAATGTAGCTCTAACTTCAGAGACTGTTCTATTCTTGTTGTCAGTGATTGTTTCTACAATCATAGCTACCCCATTGGGCCCATACCCTTCATAAGTGTACTCTTCTAAGCTCTGCCCTTCTAGGTCACCTGTTCCTTTCTTGATTGCTCTCTCGATATTATCTTTGGGCATATCTTGAGCTTTAGCTTTTTTTACTGCTAGTCTCAAGCGAGGGTTCATGTCTTCATCACCACCGCCCTCTCTTGCAGTTATAGTTATTTCCTTACCCAATTGAGTGAATATTTTCCCTCTTCTTGCATCTTGTCTTCCTTTCCTGTGCTTTATGTTAGCCCATTTACTGTGTCCAGCCATAATACTATCCTTATTATTCTTTTTCTTGTTTCATTACTTTATAACAAAATATTAATTCTTCTGTTTTTTCAAAATCAATTATTTTCAGATTCTAACAGATTTATAAAATTACTATAAACTGACGATTTGCACAATATATTTTTGCATCCTGTTACAAACAAACCATACTTTGCTCTTGTAATTGCAACGTTTAGTTTTCTGTCTATTTCATTTTCATTAATAATTACTATCGATTGCATATTCTGCAGGTGCTCCTCATTGTTCACCGCAAAAGAGATAATAATTATATCTCGTTCACTCCCTTGAAAACGTTCCACTGTATCAACATCAATCATCTCGGAATATTCTGCTAATGTGTTCTTTATCAATGCACATTGACTTCTAAATGGACTAATTACTCCAATAGACAAATCTTTAGTTTCTGCTTTGCCCTTTAGTCTTTTTACAGTTTTTAATACATATTTTGCTTCGTTAAAATTTACAAAAGGTTCGTATTCTTTCTCAGAATTAAAAAATTCCATTTGATTCCAAACGCTACTCTTATACCCTTCAATAAGCTCCAGATTATTGGTATAAAATAATTCATTAGCTATTTGCATTATTGTCTCGTTCATTCTTCCCTGATGAGTTAGCATACCGTAAGAATGAGTCCAACCTCTCTTTCTAGCATTTTCTACCATTCTTTGAAAATAAGAATTTGACAAATCTTTCAATTCTATTTCAATTAAGCCACCTTCACTTACAGAACAGCTTTCTTTGTCTTGTGTCACTATTGCTGGTAATTGCTTCTCATCTCCTATAAATACTGTTTTCTTAGCTTTATGAAGTATATTGATTATATAAGGCTCTAATATTTGAGCTGCTTCGTCAACTATAGCTATATCAAATAATTTCAGTTCAAACAATTCCGGATGAGTTAATAAGGAAGCAACTGTACTCACTACAACTCTTACTTTATTAAACATAGTCTCTAACTCTTGCTTGCTATTGATATCACTTAATTTTGATAGGAGTACATCTTCATGTACCGAGGACTCCTTAGAACCCAAGCGTATAAATTCATAGTCAGTCCTATCTTTCAGAACCTGACAGATTTGATCAACAGCTCTGTTTGTATATGCTGTTAATAATATATTGCCAGTAGTTTTTTCATAGTAGTGTTCAACAATAGCCCTCATGGCATAGGAAGTCTTACCAGTACCTGGTGGACCTTGTATCATATAGTAAGATTCGGCAGCTATAGAGGCAGCCACCACTTCATTTTGTTTATCGTTCAAATATTTAAAATCAGTTTCTGTTTCACCTATGTATTGCTCATTAGCTCCAACCTTAATTCCAAATTTTTTATCATCTATAAAGTCTAAAATAATTGCAGGTAATTTTTTGTAAGTACTTTCATGAAAATCGCCTTCAATAGCCCAAAATTCATATTGATTAAGAAATTTTTGACCCAAAATCTTATTACGCAGGCTAACTATAACTCTTCGCTTGTCAATATACTTTATTACACCCTTCAGTATTTGCTCTTCCAACATTAATGAATTACCATACTCATCCGTAGGATAAACTATAATCTGGTCTCCTATTCTAAAGCTAGTTGTAGATTCTAATACTATATCAAAATTAAGATGATAAACTTCGAAGTCCGAATCATCATAATTCAACATTAGGTTGGACAGTACATTTCTGCTCTTCACTTTCCAGTGTTCAAGCCATAAATTTGAATATGACTTATCTCCCCTTTCACTATATATTCCAACTTTATTACTGAGTAACTCTCTAAATGTGAAAGAGAGCATCTCTTTGAAATAGCTATGTGCTAAATCAGATGAATTAATTAGTTTATCTTCGAAACGAGTTAAGTCACTATAAGAATATCTTGGTATTACCCCTTTTACTGACTCGCTAAGCTTAGAAACAGAATTGAAGTTGCCTGCAGCTAACTCAAAATAGAGCGATACAATCTTATTTCTTATTTCTACAATTTCTCTATATGTATTAGCTACTATTGGAACATTTCTAAGGGGTGATTTGTTATCTTTGGCATAATATATAGCAGAATTACCAATTCTATTTGGATAAACTGAACTAAGTAATAAATTGTAGCAACTAGCTTGTATGTAGTTATTTCTCCATACGTTCATTGAGTATTCTAATCCAGATCTTGTTTTAGTTCTAAAACTTGACTTTGGGAAACTCCCTGATTTTAACTCTATAATATCTTTCAGATTTTCATTGTCTTCGTTCACAACTAAGGCATCAAGTCGACCTTGTAAACCATAGTTTGGCGAAATAAAACTCGGCTCAATATATGTGTGTCCCTCTGGGATATCACTAATTGACTTAACCATAGTCAAATATATAGATGTGACTTTTTCTGTTATATTCGAGAGCTCATTTTTTGAATATGACGTCAAATAAAAGTACTGTAATGGAGATTTCGACAACTCAGAATCTATAAAGTTATCAATATCAATTTCTAATCCACTTATAATAGCATCGAATAAATTGTTTATTATGTTTCCTATAAGCATTGGTACCGAAGATGTTGATAAAGACAACCAACTCAACAATGCTAAATATTCACTTTCATCATTATTCTGAAAACAATTTGCAACCTCGGTAACATCGATTAAGTAGTTTGGCTCATAGACTAAAAATGTGTCTTTAGTACATGTATAAACAGAATACCCTTTTCTTTCATCTCTGTACTCTAGCTCAATTGCTTTTATATTAGTATACTGTTTTGAAATATCCCAAATAGATTCCCACGACTTACTCAAATATATAGCAACTTTGCCAACGTCATCGGACTCACCAAAAATCACTTTTTTATCATTATTGGGTTTAGAACGATTAGTTACTGCAAAATTAAATGATTCTATTTTCTTATCTTTTCTAGAGCTATAATCAATAATTGGTTCATTGTTCAAAAAACTAGATAATTCATTGTACTCAGATTTATCAGATACTACAAACAGTAGAATAATATTTACACATAGCGCAGAATTTATATCCTCTTGGGAAACAAAAAGTTCAGGATTTTTAGTTGACTTTACTACAAATTTTCGGTAACTATTTATTCTTTGGAATAATTCTTCATCTAATCCATACTTATTCTTGATAAATAGTAATTTTGGATAAACACCTAAAAACTTAGTGTTTTCATGAGATACAATTTCATTGACTAAGTTCTTAAATATACTATATGTTTCGACTATTTTTGATTTAGGGTCTGAAGACTCAGAATTGATTAGATCCGATATTTCTTTGGCATATGCAGTATAGTTTTCTTCTGCTATCATAAATCATTTTCAGACTTAATATCCCTTATGAATAGTTGTGGTGTGTTTTGACCGTTGAAAGTATTAATTTCTAAGTTGTATAGTATATTAAACGGTCTACCAGAGTTAACAATATCATATTTATTTGCTAATCCAAAAGCAATAGCATCGATAGCAAAATTATTTTGTAAAGCACGGAATTTTAAGTTATTCTGACCTACTATTTTAACTCCATTGGAAGAAGTGACTTCTTTTGAGAAGAATATAGGCTTATAATTTGAATAGCCATAAGGAGCAAACTTATTTAGAGAAGAAATAAAGTTTGGAGAAAGTTCATTTAGTCTTAGCTCTGCATCTATTTCCATTTCATGTGTTAACATATCTGAAGAGATAGTCTCATCAGCACAGGAATTGATTATTTTCCTCAGTTCTGGTACATTTTCTTCATCCAAAGACAGACCTGCAGCATGGCGATGACCACCAAACTCAATCAGTAAATGTGAAGCTCGCTTTAATGCAGAATATATATCAAAGTTGTTAGGGCTTCTGCAAGAACCTTTTGCATTACCCAAAATAGTAGTCATAAGAACAGTAGGAACATTGAACCTGTCCACTAATCTGGAAGCTACGATACCAATAACCCCTGCGTGCCAATGTGGTTGATGTATTACTAATGAACGAGCACCCTCTTGTAGTTGTTTTTCAGCGATAGGTATAGCTTCTTCAAAAGTTTGTTGATCTATGTATCTTCTTCTTCTATTTTCATCTTCTAACTGTTGAGCAATTTGGAAGGCATGTATCTCATCATCCTGTACCATCATTTTTACAGAACGAATAGCTTCTCCCATTCTACCAGCTGCATTGATAATAGGTGCAACAGCAAACACTATGTTGGTTGCAGTAATAGAACCAATTTTTAGATTTGTACAATGAATTAATCCCTTCAAACCAGGTCGGGTCTTTTCGTTAATTAGCTTTAATCCATAATAAACTAAAGTCCTATTTTCACCTATTAGGGGAACCATATCTGCGGCTGAAGCAAGCGCTACAAAGTCTAAATACTCAAAAGCCTTTTCATCTATTCCCAGTTTCTGAGACAGGCCTTGAATTAATTTGAACACTACGCCACAAGCAGCTAAGCTTTTGAAAGGATAGTCACATTCTTTTCTTACAGGGTCCAATATAGCATAGGCAGTGGGAAGCGAGTCGGTTGGCTCGTGGTGATCGCAGATAATGAAATCCATACCTGCAGCCTGAACATCTTTTGATATATCGATGGCAGTAATACCAACATCTACCGTAATGAGCACATCGGCACCAAATTCCTTAGCACCCTTTATGCTCCTTTCGGATAAACCATAGCCATCCTGAAACCTATCAGGAATAAAAAATTCTACCTTAAAACCTAGATTGTGAAGGAATTTGTACAATGATGCTGTACTACATGTCCCATCTACATCATAATCACCATGTATCCAAATGGCTTCATTGCGGTCCTTGGCTTCTAACAACCTGTGTACAGCCTTATCCATATCTTTCATTAAGAAAGGGTCATGGATATTCTGCTTTAAAGGTGTAAAGAATTTACTAGCGTCTTCAGGAGATTCTATCCCCCTACCCACTAGGACTCGACACAAAGTCTTTGATATTTTAAGTGATCTTGCTAAGTTATGTACGGTTTCTTCATTTGGCTTTTCTTTAAATTTCCAACGATAATACAAAATATAACCGATAATTTAATATTTTAGCAAAACTAACGAATTAATTTTTTCCTAACAAGTAAAAGTGTGCAAAAAATTACACACTGTTAAAAATATACATGGCAAATAAGAAGAAAAATAAGCAACAATTTAAAAATGAACCATTTAGAAAATCAAAGTCTAGGAATAGAGTTTTGACAAAAAAAACGGGCAAGTTGCCTGATAATGCTAAAAAGGGGATTATTTACCATGCATTAGGAAAAGTATATTCTGTAAAAAATGAAGAAAATGGTGAATTCGAAGATTGTATATTAGGTGGAACCGTAATCACACCTTACGAAAATATAAACATTGCTGCTGTTGGTGATAGAGTATATTATCAAGAGCCAACTGATAACCAACAAGGGGTAATTCTCAAAATAAGAGAGAGGACAAGTAAGTTATCAAGGGAATCTGTTAAAAAGACGGATAATGAACAAATAATAGCAGCTAACATAGATCAAATCTTAATTTTCATGTCAGCGGCTGACCCATACTATAACAAAGGCCTGATAGATAGATACCTTATCTCTGCAGAGATGTATCACATTCCTACAATTATCTGCATAAATAAGATTGACTTGATGGATATGACATTAATTAAAGAAGATTTGTCTGTTTATCAAGACCTTGGATATGATTTGTTTTTTCTTTCAGCAACTGAGAATATAGGTATAATAGAAATAGAAAGGCAATTAACTAATAAAACTACTCTAGTAACTGGGCCTTCTGGTGTAGGAAAGTCAACTTTTATTAATTACCTGTTAGGTGAAGATGTATTAGCAACAGGAGATATATCAGAAAAACACTTCAAAGGGAAACACACAACTAGTTTTGTACAAATGTTTGATATGAATAAAAACACAAAAATTGTTGACTCTCCGGGCCTAAGAGAATTAGCTATTTGGGATTTTGAAAAATCAGAACTACAAATGTACTACAAAGACTTCGAAGGTTTTAGAGAAGAATGCAAATTCATACCTTGTACCCACACTCATGAGCCACATTGCGCAGTGAAAGATGCCGTTGAAAATGGTGATATTGATGTAGAACGATACACATCTTATCTTTCAGTATTAGAAACATTATAAAATCATAATATATTCGCTTTTAAATATTATCTTTTTTCGCTAATTTGTAAAATATTATAAAACTTTTTTGTTGATAGTTTAATTAATATCAGCAACGAAAACAAAATAAAATGACAATATGAATTTACAATCTCATTTAGAAATAACAAAGCTGAACGACGAGCGTCAGGAAAAGATATATAAAGAGCTTCTGGACAAGGACACAGAGCTAATATTCGATGATGCTTTGGATAATGATATGGTTCTAAACATGGGACCTCAGCACCCAGCTACTCATGGTGTTTTGCGTGTATTACTCAGAATGGATGGTGAGACAATAATCAAATGTGTACCTGAGTTAGGATACCTACATCGCGGTTATGAAAAATTAGCTGAAAACACAACTTATCATGAGTTCATACCTCACACTGACAGATTAGATTACCTAGCACCAATGATGAATAATGTTGGTATAGCTATGGCAATAGAAAATGCTATGGGTATTGGTATCCCTGATCGTGCACAGTGGGTAAGAGTTTTAGTTTCTGAATTAGCAAGAATTTCTTCGCACCTTATGGCAATGGGGGCTACCTGTATGGATGCAGGTGCATTGACTTTGTTACTTTGGGCGTTTACAGAAAGAGAAAAATTATACGATATATTTGAGAAAATTTGTGGTGCTCGTTTTACCACAAGTTACACCAGAATTGGTGGTGTTGCAAATGACATAGATGATGATACATTAACTCATATAAGAGAGTGGGCAAATGCATTCCCTAAAGAATTAGATTACTTCGGGAAAGTAGTGCATAGAAATAAAATTTTCGTTGACCGTATGGCTGGCGTCGGTGTTATGACTGCACAACAATGTATCGATTTGGGACTAACTGGTCCCGTATTGCGTGGTTCTGGTATTGCTCGTGATTTAAGACGAGATGATCCTTACTTGGTTTATCCTGAACTAGATTTTGATGTAATTACAGAAAATGACGGAGATACAATGTCACGTTATATGGTAAGAATAAGAGAGATGTCAGAATCTTTGAAAATAATACATCAAGTATTAGACAAAATGCCGAAAGGCGAAATTAGAGCCAATATTCCAAACAAGACTTTACCTAAGAAAGCAGATGTTTATACTAAAATGGAGGAGATGATAAGTGATTTCATGCTTATTAACTACGGAGCGGCTCCAGAAGTTGGAGAGACTTATACAGCAATCGAATCTCCGAAAGGAGAACTTGGGTTCTTCATTGTATCAGACGGTACAGGAAATCCATGGAAATTGAAAATTCGCTCTCCTTGTGCATCTAACTTACAAGGTTTAGCCCCAATGGTAGAAGGCTCAATGCTCTCTGATGTTGTGGCAATCATCGGTTCGGTTGACCCTATTATGGGTGAAGCAGACAAATAGAAATTTAAGATTAAGTTATTTAAAAGCAGTCAAGTACACAAGTGGCTGCTTTTTTTATTTATAGTATGAAGCCAACACCAAAAAGATTAGAGAAATTAAAGAAAGTAATCGGCCAAAGACAACCGAACCTTACTGTTATATTAGAGAATATAAATGATAAACATAACTTGGCTGCTTGTCTCCGTTCATGTGATGCTGTTGGTGTAAATGAAGTCTACATACTTTATCACGATGAACAACCCGAAAGGAAACTAGGAAAAAACGCCGCTGCAAGTGCAACCAAATGGTTAGATATTTATAGATTTTATGATGTAGAAGAGCTATTCACTCGCCTTAGAAGTAAAGATTATAAGATTTTTACAACTGGCCTAGGGGAAGAATCTCAATCACTTTATAACTTAAATCTAACCGACAATGTTGCTCTTTGCTTCGGTAATGAACACGAAGGTGTATCTGAAGAAGCAATAAAACTAGCAGATGGAAATTTCAACATCCCCCAAATGGGCATGATTCAAAGCTTGAATATATCTGTAGCTTGTGCAGTTAGCTTATATGAAGCCCTTAGACAAAGGACTAATGCGGGTATGTATAGTAAAAAGCAATTCAATGATTCAGATTATAAAGTCAAGTTAGACGAATGGTGTAAGAAGAAAAAATATTAATTAAAGGTAAGTAATATGAAACTATTTAGTACAGGCAGTAAAGATTCTAAATCAAGTATAGCATTATTAATTCTTAGGCTCGTAACTGGGCTAACAATGGCATTCAGTCATGGCTTTGGTAAGCTAACGAGCTTTTCAGATAAAGCAGACAGCTTTCCAGATCCAATTGGTCTTGGAAGTGAAATTGCATTAATACTAGTTGTTTTCAGCGAGTTTTTCTGTGGTATTTTTGTTGCATTAGGTTTAGTCACAAGAATTTCAGCTATACCCATAATTATTACTATGTTAGTAGCTTTTGCTGTCATTCATGATGGTGACCCATTTTCAAAACAAGAGATGTCATTACTTTATTTAACAATGTTTACTGCTATTTTTATTGCAGGTCCGGGCAAGTATTCGATAGATAATTTTATTTCAAAATAGCATAAAAAAAGGTGCCTTGTATAACAAGGCACCTTATATATTCTTGCTAATTATTTATTAATTGATTGAATCATTACCTAAAGCAAAACTAGAGCCTGATGATTTACTATTTGCCAGAATAATAGAAGGAAGTAAATTTTTCAATTCTTCCCTATCTATCAATTTAAAATCTTTGAAAATAGCCGTTTCAATCAGTTGTTCAACCTCTTTACCAGTGATCAACCCCATGGATTGCAACTGTATTAATTCACCGCGTACCTCTTTAGTAAAAAACATTTGTTCAGATTCTAAAAAGTATCTGAAAGAGTCTTTGCTTTGTGGCACTACATTCTCTAATTCATCTGCGTTTCTTTCCAATGAATCAACCGTTTCTTCTTTAGGTTCACCACCAAATATCTTACTCAAATCAGATAACTCTACGTTTTCATCCTTGAGTCCAGTTAAAATAAGTTCTAATATTTCGATTATGTTGTTATTCATTTATCAAATTTAAATATTTATTCTCTAATTTATGCATTCTTTCCCTTTCCTCATCGGTGCTATCTTCTTCTTTCATTAGGTGAAGTGTTCCATGAGCCGCTAATCTAAGTAGCTCTTTATCTAATTTTTCACCATATTTTTTAGCGTTTTCTTTGGCAGTTTCAACTCCAATGTATATCTCACCCTCTAATTCCTTATCATCTAAAGTAAAAGTAATAACATCGGTTGGATAGTCATGATCTAAATACTTCTTATTCATTTTATGAATATCTTCATTATTAAAATATACTACATTCACTAAAGCAGAATTACAGTCACAGTCTTCTAGTATAGACGTTATAATACGAATAGTATTAGATTCATCAATAATTCCGAATCCACCTTCATCGTGTATATTGATTTGATAAGACATTTAGTTAAGGATAGGTTCAGCCAAAGAAAGTTGCATAGCAGCCAAAAGTATAGCTGGGTCTAACTCTGTAATATTAGAGTTTAATATGCTTCTGTTAATATCTGAGAAAAGAGAACAGCTACTATTACTACCAATCACTAAACAAGATACTTTGTCTTCTAGTGATCTAACAAAAATTACCTCATCTGGTTCAAACAATAAGAAACCGGTCAAACCATGTAGCTCGAAATAACCGTGTTTAGTTTGCACAGAAACCAAAACACCGTCTTCATAGTTATCTGGTGACAATTTCGTTTTGTTATATATAGTAAACACTACCGATTGCTTGGTTTCTTCATTTTTTAAAGCCCAAGTCCAGGTATTGTTGCTACCTTTGTGTTCTGAATTTAAAATATTAGAAATATTGCTAATATCTTCTGATGTAAAATTGAAGCTCATAGTATAAAATAAGTTAATTTTAAAGAAGTAATATGTACCTCTACTAAAATAGAAAATAAATTGAAATTATTGTATATAAATGCTAAACTATTGTTAAATTTAAAAACATAAAAAGACCTTTTTCATGATAAAAATAGAAAATTTATATAAGAGCTTTGGACGCAAAGAAGTTTTAACAGGTGTTAACATTAATGTTGAAACTGGCTCCACTCATTGCATAATAGGCAAATCTGGTTCTGGTAAAAGTGTTTTGTTAAAACACATAGTAGGCTTACTCGATGCAGATAAAGGTGAAATATTTGTAGACAATAAGAATATAAAAAAAATGAGCTACAAAGAGCTTTTTGAAATGAGAAAAACTATGGGATATGTTTTCCAAGGTGCAGCTCTTTTTGATTCTTATAATGTTTTTGAAAATATAATTATTCGACTATATGAACATGGAGAGAGGGACTCAAAACTATTAGATGATACTGCTATGGAAGTTCTATCTTCAGTTGGTTTATTGCCTCCACTGGTGGAAAAAGACACTAAACACTATCAGCATGAATGGAATATATTAAAAACAAAGAAACCATCCGACCTGTCTGGGGGTATGAGAAAAAGAGTTGGTGTAGCCCGAGCATTAGTAGGGAATCCTAAATATATTCTTTACGATGAACCAACCACAGGACTGGACCCAGTAACAAGTGAACAGATTGATAATTTAGTAAATGAACTCGGTGATAAATTAAATGTTACCTCAATTGTAATAACTCACGATATGTTTTCTGTATTTAGAGTCGCTGACACAGTATCTATGCTCCATGATGGTGTTGTAAGGTTTGAAGGTGGTGTTCAAGAGTTAAAGGACTCAAAAGATAGTGTTGTGTCAGAGTTTATTGAAAGATTTAGGTTAGAGGGGGAATTTGACTCCTAATACTATACTTCTAAAGTTTAATACTTTACTGCCCTTGAATGGCCAATAAGTAGATTTGCCCCTTCTTTCGTAAATAAAATAAGATATTAATGTTTTATAAGCATGATACATTAGTGGGTAATAGCCACCAAATTGTTCTATCATTGATTGATGAAATAAATCTGGTGCTCTCTGAAGTGCATTCTCAATAGCCCAAGAACCAATCCAATTACCGAACTGAAAATCAGTCCAAACTACATTATGACGATATCTGAGCTCTATGCTGGTAGCACCATTGCCAAAAGTATAGTTTACACCACTTGTATAGAACATACCGAAGTTATTCTCATCTTCAAACTCTGTCAGTAGTTGGTTGTCTGGGTCATTGAACGCAAAATTCTCTACGTCAGATTCTGTCCAAACAATAGCACTACTATGTGAAAACAGGAACTTACTTCCTTCTGTCCCATATCCAAAACCATTATTATAAAGCCCTCCATAGCGATATATATCTGTTTTGATAGTTAAGTCATCGACTGGTGTAAGTTTAAATCGAGATGAGGTACTTCCTAAAAATGCCCTTTCTGAACTAAAATAAATAAATCCTAGTTTTGCAATATCCTTATCATATCTAATATAACCATACTGTATTTCTGTTGAATAATTACCTTCAAATAAGCTGTTAAAACCAGAATTAAATGAAAGTTTTTCTGGGCCATAGCTGAAATCAACTATTGGAATATTAACATTTTTTTCGTTGCTAAAATATCTAGATATAACATCACCAATTGTCTCTTCCTTCTCAATTGAATAAACTGTGGTTGAACAAATAGCAAAGGCAATAAAAAAGACAAATAGATATTTCAAATCAAAGTATTAATGTTAAACCAATATTAAAATTCTTTTGAATTAGCGGAGCCGTTGTGTTTGATGGCCAATTCATATTATCCTCTTTTAATCTATTCGCTCCATAAGAAATACCATTATGTAAGATAAAGTAAACTATTGGTACTAATGCAGACGAAGAATCAACAAATGTACTAACAAAATACGAAGAAAGGCTATGAGCTGTACCTTCAATTAATTTCCCCAATGTCCAGTGCCAAAACAAGTGCCCAGGTAAAATAAGATTTTCACTATAAGTAAAGGATACCCCAAGTTTTTCAATCATTCTAAGTTTGATCCCGGCTTCAAATCTATCACCAAACTTAATTCCATCTTCAAATAGTTCTAATCTACTAATATCACTAGAGTCAATTGCTTGATTATTTTGTGAGAAATTAAGTGAGTTCCAAGCCATTCCTGCACCATGAGTCAATAGCAAAGACGCCTTGCCACCTAATGAATAACCATAGCCATCAGTTGTATTTAAACCAAAAGTCCAGATATTAGAATTGACTGTACCATCAGTTAATACTTCATCTATATCACCTATAGAGTTTCCTGCTAGAACAGAAGTAAACTTATACTTAAGATAGCCAGATCCCGCTACAGTTTCACCATAACTTGAAAATCCAATTTTACCAATTATTCTGTTATTCTCATTAAATTCACTTGAAAAATAATTTTGTTGTATATTGGCTTGATTCTGCCCATAATCTATTTCAATTGTAGGTCTCCTAACTTCAGCATTTTCAGCACCAAGCCAAAAATCAAAGTCCCATTTCGAATAATTACTATCTGCTTCAGCAACTTCACTTTCTGTTTTATCTGTGTCGGTTTGAGAAAAAACCAAACAAGTAGAAATTATAAAAACACTTATATACTTTAACATAAATTACCTCATAATTATTAAAACGAGTGACCAAGACCAATATGATATCTTAAATATTTGACTGAAAAGTTTGCATTGCCTGAAGGGTCATAAAGAGGAGCAGCAATATCTAATCTTAACGGACCTACTGGAGTAAAGTATCTAATTCCACCCCCAACAGCAACAGATAAAGTACTAAAAAAGTTATCTACTGACACATTACTTCTTTCATCATTTACCAACCAATCATAAGAATTACCTATATCAACAAAACCTACTACTCCCAAACTTGCTATTTGGTCCGCTAAAAAATCCCCAAAATATTCAGGTCTTTCAAACTTATACCTAAGTTCAGCGGAAGTTTCGAATAGGCTAGTAGAACCAACAAAGTTTTCTAAAAATCCATAAAGATCATTATCTCTAAATTCTATATCATCTTTTGGATTATATCTTAACTCTCTTGATGTCCAACCTCTAATTGAATTAGCACCCCCAGCAAAAAACTGTCTGTCAAAAGGTACGTAAAATTCACTATTGAAGTTTACAAAAAGTTGTCCAATATTAAGTTTAAGCGCAGATGTTAGTTGGTCAGACAAACTAAAATATTTAAATACTTTCAATTGAGCACGTATGTAATCTGACAATACATCTAGAGTTGGAAATTCTACTGAACCATTCAAGTAGTAACCCGTAGTGGGGTTTATTGGATTGTCTCTTTTATCACCAACTGCCCTCAGACTCATAGTTGACAAGGTTAAGAAACCTTCATAATCTTGCAAACTAGAGTAAATAATTAAAGCTTCTGCTATATCATTAGTTAATTCCCCATTAGTTAGTATATTATCCAATCCCGATGGCTTCTCACTCTCAAAATTAATATCCAAATATAAGTTATTAATTACAGTGTAGTATGGTAAACGGAAATTAAATGTAAACGGTAATGAGAAGGTATTTAAGGCAAAATTATTTAATATGTTCCTTACTGAATATTGAGGATTTGTGGAAGCACCAATATTCCAATTGAATAAAGAAAAGACATAAGGTTGGTCGAACCTGATACCCACTTGGTATTCATACTCTAATAGATTTTGGTATTCATTAGTATTATTTCCGGAACCAATAAATCTACTAATATCTCTTGCAAAAATCTTGCCGTACAGTCTAAATTTTTGAGCAGCTCCAAAAATGTTCTTATGCCCATAACCTACTTCAATACCTGCATTAGTTGTTTCATTGAATACTGTTCTATTTATAAATGGACTCAATTCCCAGTCTTGCTGGTTATTATATACCAAACTCACCTTCACATTCACAATGGAGTCAGTAGCAGTTGAATCTGATATATAGCTTATAGAAGCATTATCAAATACACCTAGAGACAACAAGTTTATTCTTGACTGTAATTCGTCTTGTTTACTATAATAATCACCCGACTTGAAGGTAAGTTGCATCTCTCTCATATTTTGTGAGACGGCAGGTTGGTCATTCCTTATATCAACAATTTCAATTGACCCAATTTTTTTTCTGTGACCCAACTTGTACTCTATGACAACGCTGTCTGTTTTAGATTCATCATCTATAAATATAACTGGTCTGTTCCTGTCTATATTCAAGTATCCATTGTTTTCCAATACTCTATTAACTTTTGAGTACTCTTCTTCAATTTTAGACTCGGAATAGTAGTCGCCCTTATAGTCTGTTTTTACATTTTTAATCTTCACTATTAGGTTGGAATCAATGTCTTCAAGTCCTATATAGTTTACATTTGAAATAGTGTATCTCTCACCTTCCTTGATATAGAAAGCTAAAACATTTTGTTCTGTTGTGCTGTCGGGAAAGAACTCATAGCTAATTTGTGACTTATGATATCCTTTATTCTTATAGAAAGACTCTAAAGACTTTAAATCTTCTAGAACAATGGCTTCGTCAAAGACCCTTCTCTCATTCTCAAACCATTTGATATTCTTATCTATAGTCTCCATAACTAATTCTGGAGTATGAGGGTTAACTTCACCTTGGTTATAATACATAAGCATCAAGGAATGTAGAATACCTATGTTAGTCGGTCGACTCTGTACCTTTGAATATAACTCACCGTCTTCATGGTCTTTATTACCTACAAATTCAAGCCTGTGTATTTCGTATCCAAAAGGGACAAATTCTGTAGTGTATAAACCTTTATTTTCTATACTTTCTGACTGCAATATACTGAAGCAGCATATTGTAATTATAAAAATAACTAACAGTCTTTTTAATATATATTTCATTGTCTAAATACATCATTCAATGTACTTTCGGGGTTATATTCTACTTGTACTGTTCTTCTTCGTCGTCATCGTAAAAGTAATCTTCTTCTACCATATCCTCATATTCAGGCCATAAATCTTCCATACCCTCTATCAACTCATCAGTATCATCCAATTCCATTATATTGTCTAATACTTGTTGTGGGCAACCTGATCTATTTGCATAATCCCACAATTCATCTTTTGTTGCTGGGAATGGTGCATCTTCTAAGGTTTTTGCTATTTCTGGTGTCCAAAACATAAGTAAAAACTCCTTTGTATTCGGTATATTTATTTGATTCTAAATTGATACTATTGCTTTATGTGCAAAGGTATTTTTCGCAATATCTAAAAATTTGACTTAATAACAAGAAAAATATTACATTAATACAAACTAAATATAAAAAAAGGCACTTACTCGATGAGTAAATGCCTTATAATTGTTTAAATAATGAGAATAATTGTTATTCAAATACTCCATCGGCTAATGTATCAGCACCAGCTTTTCTTTGGAGTTCCATATATTTTCTATACAATACTGAGCTAAGTGTATTGCCTACTTGAGTGCCGTCTTGTCTGTATTTATCCATCTTACTTTCAACAAGTTTCAATGCTTCGTCAAGTTTGCCCTCGCTCTCCAACTTACTCACTTCCATATCATCGAGCATAACAAATACATCAATTAAATTTGATTCTGCTCTTTGGAATTGAGACTCGTAACCTTGGCGCCCCTCTAATTGAGAGACTACAGCTTCCACCTCAGTTCTGAGTTTGTTGATTACATCTATTCCACCTTGGTAATCGCCCATTAACTTATACATTTCAGCTGAATATCTGTAAGGTCCTAAGTATCTATTCATCACTTCATATTGAACAATGTCAGGTCTGATATTCTTATTAGTGATAACATAATTAGCCCTTTCAACACCCATCTTAGCAAACTTACTTGCTTGCTCTATAGCTCCTGCGTCATTGTATAGTTGAGCTGTTCTGTATAGTAAATCATACTCCATAGGAAATATAGTTGGAGAAATATGCTTATTCATTAAGTCTAAAGTGACAACAGCGCTGTCTTTCTCATCTCTGTTTGCTATATAAGCAGTAGCTAACATTGTATACAGCTGACGGTAACTATTCATAAGTCTTCTGTGTACTGGGTCATAATATACACCAGGATCATTCAAATTACGCAATTTGAATTCTTTAGTTGGTACCTTACTGTAATTTTCGGTGTTATCTACATCTAATAATATATCTGCAGTTATATCTATATCAATTTTATCTCCAACAGACGATTTCTGTGGTACAGGGCATACTCTCATTAGCATACCTTCATAACGGAAGTGATTCTCTAAGCCTGAGAATGCATCCGGTCCAACAGTAGTTGAGAAATAAACTGGTTTTTCGAACTTTATCTGTTGTAGTATATCTCTGATTAATTTATCTTGTACTCTATATAAGTACATTTGTTTACCACCTTGCTCACCATAATCCTTACCTTTGAACTTAGCTTGGAAAGTACCTCTTTCCAATATTTGTTCAGCATCCGTGTATTTTTCTAATATTTCTCTACGAACAGGTATTTCTAAGTTGTATGCTTGGCCGAAATCATAACTCAAGGCTCTTTCGTCCATTTCATCAACTTGCATACTTTCATCAGAGAAAGTTAATGGAATTTCTTCGGCGCCCCATGGTTTTGTATTCTTAAGCTGGTTAACATACCACAAAGTATTACCAAGTGATAAGTTTACAATTCTAACATCTCTTCTTACTCCCATTACATCTTGTATATACCAAACAGGGAAAGTATCGTTATCACCATTGGTGAATATGATAGCATTTTCATCTGCTGATTGTAGCAAGTTATAAGAATAATCGAAAGGTAAATAATTCCCATCTCTATCATGGATATTCCAGCCTCCAATGGCCATATTAACAGGAACAAGCAATGTAGAAACTCCTACTACGCCTGCAGCTATACCTGCACCTACATTCTTCTTACTTAAACTATCGATTAGTGAATAAACACCTATACCGATCCACATAGCCCAAACCATAAAGGATCCGGTGTAGAAGTAATCACGCTCACGTGGTTGTGGATCTTGCTGTTGCTGTGCAATAGCTGCTAGCACTCCCATCATTAAGAAAATAACTAAGTGAAGTACCGCCATTCTCCTATCTTCTTTGAAATGATAGAAGAACCCTATTAGTCCAAATATTAACGGTAGAGCAAAGAATCTTATAGGAAACTCATTAGAATAGCCAGATAAGTCATTCATAACTTCTATTTCTGGGGTGGAGCTATTAAACCACGCTACACCAGCATCTTGTTCATCCGAGTCTCGGCCGACAAAGTTCCATCCGAAATACCTAAAGTACATATGCACCATTTGGAATTTCCAAAGGTATGCTATTTCACCACCAAAATTAACATTATCCCAATTTTGCTTTACATAAGATTCACCATTACTAGTAGTTCCCTGCTCTCTTCTTGGAGGAGTCCACTCACCATAGATATATTCACCATTAGCATCCTTTGATAAATAATTTCTAGTAAATCTTGGTTCTGTCTTAATTCTTCTTGGCCAACTAGCATCGTTACCATACTGTTCACGACCTAAGTAAGCGGCAAGATCATAAAAAGTTTTAGGTGAGTTTTCATTCATTGGAGGATTAGCATTTGATCTAATCATAATTTGAGTATATGTCGTATACCCTAATAAAACTAATACTACCGAGCCAGCAGCTAGCATAATAATTTGTTTGTTATTTCTCATTGCCCAAATGAAAGTACCGATAGCTCCACCAACAAACGCCAGTGCAACTATTTTCAGGAATATGCTATCATTAATAGAATAAACATGAGCTTCATTTCTTCCAGGCGAATGACCAGCTAACAATGCTGGAATCCACTTTACAATAAATGGATAGATGATAAAGAACACCAACAAAGAAACAATTGTTGTAATAACTAAACCAGTAGGTGTTACTTTATATTTTCTCAAATAAACTAAAAATACAATTGAGAATATTGTCAAGATAGCTAACAAGTGTACACCAGTAGAAAGACCAATTAAATATGCTATTAGTAATAGGAATCTCTCATGCCCAGGGTTATCTGCCTCTTCATTCCAACGCATCATTAAGTAAATAATTACAGATACAAATAGTGTTGACATAGCATATACTTCGGATTCAACAGCATTGAACCAGAATGTATCACTAAAAGTAAATGCAGCTGCTCCAACAAAAGCTGAGCCATAGACCGCCAATGCATCACCGACAGTTTTAATTGCTTCTTTTCTAAAATTCTTAATACACATTACTGTTATTAAGTACAAGAACAGTACCGCAAATGCACTACTAACTGCCGAAGCCATATTGATTTTCCAACCCGGATCTCCAAATGGAATTATTACATCAAATACTTTACCTATCATAAGAAATAAAGGAGCACCTGGAGGGTGGGGCACCTGTTGCCAAACTGCGGCAGCTGAAAACTCTCCACAGTCCCAAAAAGGCACACTATCTTGGACTGTTAGCCCAAACACAATCATTGCAGTAGCAAATGAAAGTAACGCAAATAAACGGTGTAAATTTTTACTATCCATACTTAAAACCTAATTATATATAATTTTCGATTTACAAATAAACTTCAAATTTAAAAAAACTAACCCTATAAATAAAGTTCTTTTCAAAATTGCTCTACGAGTAATCGAACAAATTTGTTACTCACCTTAAACTATGATACAAACATAATAATTGAATTTTTAATCAAAGCGACTATTTTTTTTGCATAATTATTTTTTTATTCGCATATTAGATAAAACAATTGAGGTAAAATATGACAGATGTTACTCTTTTAGTATTAGGAATTTTAGCACTTCTAGTTATACCTGCGGTCATTGTGGGTAAAAAAGCCAAAGAAGCACAGGAAAAGGAAAAAAAGAAACAAATGGCATTTAATAGGAAACAAAGAAACAGAAGAAAGAAAAAGAAAAATTAATCTATTTCTTAATACTTATTGTGAATGTTGAACCTTGATCTATTTCACTTGATATTTCTAATTCGCCTTCAGTGATTTCTATAAATTCTTTTGTAATTAATAAACCAAGACCAGATCCTTTCTCGTTCTTTGTTCCATTGGTGGTAATTGACTTACCAGCCATAATACTATCAATCTGCTCCTGATTCATACCAACGCCATTATCTACTACTGTTATTTGCCAATCATTATTGTTCTCATAGCAACTTATACTTACTATACCTTCTTCATTGCTAAACTTAATTGCATTTGAAATCAGGTTTCTAGTTGCCGAGCTAATCAATTTTTTATCTGCAATAACTTCAAAACCAGCTTCAATATATTTCAATTCAATTCTTTTCACTTCTGCTGTTGGACCTAATATTTTTAAGCAATTTCTAATCATGTCATCAATATAGAATTGACTCTTCTGTATTTCAATATTTCCTGTTTGTGTCTTAGTCCATGTAAGGATATTATCGATTAAATCAATTACTTGCTTTGATGAACCACTAAGTAAGTCCAATGTACTTTCGTATTCATCTTCACTCATATCGTTTTTATAATTTTTTACTAATCCACTTAGGTTACTAATATTATAGAGTGGCGCTTTCAGATCATGTGATATAAGTGTAAAATACTTGCTTTTTTCCTCTGCCATTTTTTCTAATTCTATATTTCTAGAAGTCAACTCTTTTGCCAGAACTTTATTCCTTTTAGAACTTCTAAATGCTAAAAATATAAAAACTCCTAACAATAATAGTGAAGCTCCTAATAGCATTATTAAGTGATACTGTATTTCATTAGCTTCACTCAGTTTTTTTAAATGCTTATCTTTGGTTTTTAGTTTAAAGTCTTTTTCAATACCTGCAATTTTATTGCTGGTCTCCGAATTTATAACCTCCATTTTTAGCTCACTATACTTTTTGTGAGTAATAAGTGCAGAGTCATAATCACCTATCTTTTCGTAATATCTTGATTGCAATAAATAAGAATCAGATTCTAAGAGTTTACTATTTATTTGTTTACTTATACTTACTGCTTGGTTTAGATCACTTATTATATCTTCCACTTTTTGTAAATCGAGTAGTATTTTGGCCTTGTTATTGAGTACATTCGCATAATCCCAAAGTTCACCTTGTTCTTGTGCTAAGTTTGAAGCTTGATTATAGTATCCTAAAGCTCTAGTAGTGTCACCCATTTCAATCTGTAACATGCCAAGATTATTGTATGAACTTATCAAACCAGAACTATCACCAACGGCTAAACTAATCAACATTGATTGTCTAATATTCTTGAACGAACTATCATATTCTTCATTATTCCAATGAATGATTCCAATATTATTCAATAGATTTACTATAGATAGTGTATCTTTATTTCTTTTAGCAATTTCATAAGATTTATTTAAATACTGTAAAGCTCTATCCGATTGGTCATATCTAATGTACAATACTCCAATATTATTATAAGTTATAGCCTCATAATCATTTCTGTTTAATTCTTTTGATAACTCTAAAGCTCTGAGGAAATATTCCAAAGCATCATCTAAATCCCCTTTGTGCTTATAAGCAAAAGCCAATTTTTTATATGATTTATAAACTAGTGTATCATTATCCAAAGATTCAGCTATTTCTAATCCTTTCTTTGCATAATCAATACTTTTTTCATAATCAGTATCTCTAAATAATTTTGATAGTTTTAGGTTATATTCTACAAACTCAATACTTTCTTCATTCTTAAAGTTAACACTCCTTAGACTATCTATATCCTCAGGATACAGTTCAGCGGTGTAACTTAATACCAAAGAAATAATGATTAAAATGTAAATTTTGTTTCTTGACATATTATTAATAATTGTGCTATTTATTAATGTAAAGTATAGCAGCTTTTAAAATCAGCAAAGCTTAAAAATCATTTTTTGTAACAATTTATTCTCAAATTTGTTAGAACAATACGAGAATTACTATTTTTTGCCATAGAAGATAATGAAAAAAGTAAAAAAATCACTAAATTGAAAAAAATTCAAACAAAATAAGGTTTATTTATGTACAAATCACTACTACTATTACTTATTGGTGTATTTACATATACTTTAAGTGCTACAGAAACTGTAGTTAAAGTTAAAGCACCAGATTACGAAGGAGTTAATGTATTGAAAGCGAATAGTTCTGATCTAGTTTTTGCTGGAACTTGGGGCGACGGTGTTTATATATCTTCTGACGAAGGAACATCTTTCCAAGCTCAAAACAATGGACTAAACAGCTTATTTATTAATGATATTACATTTGATAGTCAAGAAAATGTCTACATAGGCACTCAAGGAGATGGTATTTATAAGTCTACCAATGATGGTAATTTATGGGTTAGATTAGACTTCAACGAAAACTTAAATGTCACATCAGTCTACGTTAGCCCGTTTGATGATAATACTGTCTATGCTGGAACCTATGGCTCAGGACTTCATTATTCTACTGATGGTGGAGCTACTTGGTCAGATATAAGCAGACCAAATGAAAATACAGGTTTGAACTCAGTATTAGAGTCACGCCACATAACTGCAATCTCTATCACACCAGACTCTACTATTTTAGTCGGTACATATGGTGATGGAGCATACAGAGCTGAAAAATTATCTTATAGCTGGAGAAATGCTAACTCTGGTACAAATAGCTCTGGAACTGGTAGCACAGAGTTCATTAACCAATTTGAAGTAATTGACAACAACACAATTTTGATGGCAACTAATGACAATGGTTTATTCGAATCAGACAATGCAGGTCTATTATGGTCTCAGTATCAGCCGTTAGCTGACTCACTAAAAGGAAGACAAATAACTTCGTTTGTTTACACAGATGAAGGAGCTGTTGTTGGTACAAGGATGCATGGAATTTGGTACTATAACCCTCTACCAGTAACAGATTGGTTACCTTCAAATTTAAGAAGATTTGGTGTGGTTGATATTACCAAACTCTCAGACGGTACCTTACTTGCATATAACTATGATAGAGGAATTGTTAGGAACTCAGTTGGTGACGGTAAAGTTTGGGAGAACTTGTCATTAGCTACATTTCAAAAGGAAAGTTATATTACTTCAGTTGTAGATGATTTTGTACTTAATGTGAATGACAAAATGTATATTACTGATGATATGGGTGACTCATGGACTGAGTTAACAAATTATCCTGGTGGTATGGTAGAAAGATTGTTCTTCACCAAAGGTCAATTAATTGCAGTTAGAGAAAATGATATTTCACTATCTGCTAACAAAGGTCAGTCATGGACATTCACAACTCCAGGTGATGCGAACGATGCTATGATAGATTTCACTATTGCCCCTAATGATGATATGTACGCTTTCATTTTGTTTGTAGAGGATGGTATGCCACCAACAGTAAGACAAGAATTACACAAATCCACTGATGGTGGTAATAATTGGACTAGAATTCAGAACGATACATCTTCCTCATCTACGGAGGGTCTTTTAGCTACTTCACCAGGTGGTGACATATATATGTATCGTCAATCTGGTCCAGATCAAGATAACAAAGTTTTTAAGTCTACAGATGCTGGTGCGTCATTTCAAGAAACTGGTTATACGACCGACGAAAGAATATTTGACATGCAATTTACTAATGGTAACCTCTATCTAGGTACAGCAGATGGACTTTATGTATCTAAAGATGATGGTGTAAGTTTTAGCAAATTAAATATAGATATGGCCCCGCGTGACGCAATATCGTCTCAACCCCAACAAGTAATTGAATCAATGGCTATTGGTTCTGCTAATGATATTTACGTTGGTCTTTCTAGGAACTGGGGAGTTTATCATACTACTAATGGTGGTACAGAATGGGACTCTCTTCATACAGGTTATAACTCAGGTAAGATTCATTCGATGGCTATGAACACTAACAGAGATTTATTGTTCACAAGCAAATTAGTCTATAAATACTTGAATGGCAACACTATGGGAAGTCCAAGCCTAACAAGTCCAGAAAATGAGTCAATGAATCAACCACTCAATCTAACATTTGATTGGGAATCAGCTGCTAAAGCAGACTTATATCAATATCAAATTTCAGCTAATGATGCATTTTTCTTCTCATACGAGGAGGTTATAACTTCAGAAACTGAGCATGAGATATTTTATGAAATGTCTCCAAATACCGAGTATTTCTGGAGAGTACGAGGTAAAACTGGTGGAGTCTTTGGACCTTGGTCACAAACATTTAGTTTTACAACTATAATTGGACCGCCAACATTAATCGAACCAGTTAAAGATACTATTTCAGTAGTGCTTACTCCAACTTTCTTATGGAGCTCACTTGAAGATGCAGAAAATTACAAGCTATACGTAGCTACTGATAGTTTACTCAATGATATTGTATTGACTAAAACTATGCTTGAAGATACTACATATACACTGACTGAAGCAGAAATTCTAAATCCATTAACTGAGTATTATTGGGCTGTTGCAGTACAAAGCGAAGATGGTAGTGAAGGTCAGTTATCAGAAATCTGGAAATTTAGAACCGGTATTGCTGCTCCTATATTAGTATCTCCTGAAAATAACATGGTAAATGCACCAGATGAAGTTACATTTGTTTGGAATCCTGTATTAGAAGCAGTTGATTACCAATTACAGGTATCAAGGTTGGCTGACTTCTCAATTCCAATTTCTGATGGTGTAATTGCTGATACTTCTCAATTCCTTGCAGATTTAGAATTTAATGTTAATTATTATTGGAGAGTTAGAGGTACTGACACTAATGGTGTTAAAGGTCCTTGGTCTGAGACTTGGACTTTCAAGACAGGTCAAGAAAGACCTATTCACATAAGCCCAGTTAATAATAGTGGTGGTCAACCATTGACGGTAACTTTAGATTGGACAGATATAGATGATTATGAATATGATGTTCAATTCAACGATAGTCCAGACTTTGAAAATGGTAATCTGTTACTGAATACTACATCTATTGAAAGTGAATATGAAGTGATTGACTTAGAGAATAATAAAACTTATTATTGGAGAGTCAGATCAAGATTAGGTGACACTTTGAGTGCTTGGACTGAACCTTGGAATTTCTCTACAGGTCTGGCAAGAACTTTACTTAATCTACCAGAAGATGGTACAAATGAATTAGATCAGAAAGAAGTAGTAGTGCGTTGGTTTAAGACTGATGGAGCTGATAGTTATAAGGTTCAAGTGTCAAGAAATGAATCATTTACAAATATGTTTGTAGAAGACTCACTTGGTGATACTGATAGACTATCGCTAAAAGACTTAGAGTTTGGACAAACTTATCACTGGAGAGTAAAAGCCTATGATGAAGGAGTTTCTAACGACTGGTCAGAAGTATGGACATTTACAACAAGTCCTCAAACTTCAGTTCAATTTGCAGATGACAATAGTATTTCAATTTATCCAAATCCTGCAAAAGATGAAGTAACTTTAGAAATCCCTGCAGAAATATTTTCTACTGTAGAAAATGTTGTTATTATCAGTCAAACAGGTGAAGAACTAAGAAATATAAATCTAAAGTCATCAGTACAACCATTGAATTTGAGCAATATTCCATCTGGGACTTACTACTTAATAATTAACAGTCAAAAAGAGCGTTACTTATTTAAACTCAATAAAGTAAAATAAATTACACTTTAAAGGCTCTTTATTTTAAAGAGCTTTTTTTTTTACATTTTTTTATTAAGTTAAATAATATTAAACACAGACATATTTTGAAATTTTTCTATAACATATTGATTATTTGTACTTTAGTTGCACTAGCGAGTTGTGAAAACGCGTTAGGACCGCAGCTTGATAGTTCACAAACAATTAAAACTGAAACTAAATGGTCTGTCTCGCCAATTAATAAAGCAAAACAATATATAGTCGAAGAAGTTAAGTATAACAATCAAGGTAGAGTAATTAACAGAGTCAGCTATAATGAATTTGGCAAACTCAAATCTTCCTCTTCATATACTTACGAAAAGAATAAAGAGATTGAAATTATCTCGGAATACATTGGTGATAAAGTAATAAAAGAGCTAACAGTTACATCCATCATTGAAAATGGCTTAGTAGTTAGTGAAGAAATAACAAATACTAATGGCGCAGTCGTTGATTCGAAACAATATTCGTACGATAATAATGGTAATATTATAAGTATCAAAAATTGTATAAATGATAGTGGTTGTGATAATACTGTTTTGTATGACAATAAGTATGATGGTGGCAACTTAAGAGTAACTTATACAATAAATAACAATGGCGATATAGCTCAAAAAGACAGCTTAGTATATCGCTTAGATGAAAATTATTTTGAGAGAATTACTACTGACAACAATGGTAACATTTATTATACTACTGGTTACAAGATTGATAAAAATGGTAGGATTGTTGAAGAGTTCATTAAAAATCCTAATGGATTAATTTCGAAGTACTACATATATGAATTTACTTATTTCGAATAAGACTGCTGTAAATTAAAAGTCCTACCAAAGATATTACACCAATAATTACAAACGGCAACAAAGAAATAAATGGAGAATAGGTTTCCCATAATAAAGTTGTTGTCTCGATTTCATTCGAGTTACTAACCTCTATTAGCTTCTGATAAGCATCATTCAAATTTACATCAATCCCATAATTATCTATGAGATACTGTTTTGCTAAACTTGCTTTTTCTCCAAATTTACCATATAAATATCCGCCTAACAAAGCACCAATTGGATAGCCAATAAGATTAGAGAAGAATAATAACCCCATGTAGGTTGACTTATCTACCTCATCAGAAATAAAATCGAAATATTCTGTAAACTTAGGATTGGTTATAAGCTCACCCATGGTATATATTATAAACCCGCCTACTAAGTAAATACCATTCATAGAAAGTGTTGAAATGAAAAAACCAACAATTAATAAAATAAAACCAGCTAATAATGATTTTAATATATTCCTGTAAGCTAACAGTAATGAAAATGGTAATAGGAATAATAAAGTAAGTCCAGTATTTATATTATATAACCACTCAAATGCAATACCTTTACCTGCCCAAGTATCCATGAGAAAGAACTCAGGAAGAGATAAAGTATTCACTATATTGCTTGTATCTGACCAATCGTAGATGAAATTAGGTAATGTTTCATAGAATTGCATATATATTACCGCAAAGCCAGCCATAGATGTAAGAAAGATGAAAGTGTAGTTCTTTTGCATTACCTTAATTACACCTTTTACAACATCTTGTATAGCTATTCCTTCAACTGTCTCTACTTCTCTAAATTTTAGCAACTTTGATAGAAGTATGGCTACTATATATATTCCAGCAGAACCCATGAATAAATATTCCCAGCCCAACTCACGTAAAAAGTTTGAATAAGGAATAGCTATGATAAAAATAGACAGATTGTAAAGCCAGAAATGTAGTCCCCAACCCAATGAAGAATAATCTTTTGAAATATAATGACTAATTTGCCCTTTCATGAGAGGATTAAAAATACTTACTCCAAACGAAACCAAAGTAATCCCTATTAGAAGTCCAAACATATTTTGAATCATACCAAAAAAGAAAAATGATCCTGTTAGAATTAACAATGAACCCAAGATCAGTTTTAGCTTTTGGTTGGACTTATCAATAATATTACCAAGGATTAGAGGTAAACTATTTTGTAGTAACACCCAATACAGATATACAATACCCTTAGTCTCCTGTGTAAACTCTAGGCCACCAACACCCTTCTGAGCAATAAATATAGGTATTTGTATTATTAGAATAAACCAAGCGGTTCGCTCTAACATAAATATTAGATTAAAGAAGTAATATTGCTTAGGGAATCTTGATAGAAATTGCTTCATATCACTCAGGTCTAATTGGACGCAATACAGTTATACCAGAAAATTTAGAAACACCAGATATATATTCTGATATACTTTTATCTATCATAACTTTCTTTTTAGTCTGAGAAGCATGCATAAATCTAGCAACACCTCCCTTCTTATTTATCATTCCTACATGTCCATAGTCTAGACCAGGAATAGTTGTCACCAATGCTATAATATCGCCGCTTTGTAACTTGTCTTCGATGTCAGCAATATTTTCCTTTGGAATATAAAAGAATTCGTTATTATTGATATCATCCTCAATCTCTGATATTCTTTTAGTGAGCTCTGGATTGTTTTTCAAATATTTATATTTATCTGAATTTTCAGACATAAAGTAAACATCTATATTTAATTCTACTCCGCCTAAATCTTTAGTAATATCTTTAACTATACCTTTTTGTATATTGTCTAATATCCACTCCGAAGTATAGTGTAATCGGCTCTCATAGCCATCTAATGTGCCGTCTCTGTAACGAGTATATTCTACCTCGTCATAAATATTATTCATATTCAATTCTATATCAGATGCAATTAGGTTAGATATTGCGAGTGTAGTCTCAAAGTAAGTAACGCAATCTAATTCATCTAAGACTACTGTACAAGATTCTACTTTGTCTTTGTCCAACGTACCGCCTACGTAAGGTACTCCCATAAACTGCTCGCCTACTTCTACAATCAAATCACCATAATTTAAACTATTCCAATTTTGCTTTTCAGATTTCTTTGCAATTTTACTAAGTAACTTCTCATCACTTTCAGCAGTGTGAAACAAACCAAAGCTTAGGAATAAAATAATTGCTACATATGTATAATTTTTAAAACTCATTTCAAATATTCTTTAATCTTGTTAATAGGAACAATTATTTCTTTAGTTCCTTGCTTAATTTTAAGGGAATGAACACCATTATAATCTACGTTTTGTATATTTATATTGTTCTTTACTTCTTTAAAAAGAGTAGAATCTGAGCTATTTGTATCACTCCCTTCATATCCTTTATCATTATGAAGCTCATCCTGCATAGCAGCAGCTTTCGCTAAATCATCAACCTCTTCGTTGAACTCTACCCCGCTGTGAGCTTTTACTTTAATAAAGTTTATTTCTACTTCATCAGATAACTCAGTGTATAGCTTGTATATTGGTTTCCATATATCCGCATTTGCCACCGGTTCGTTTCCGCTTTTTTTCCAACCTTTACGAACCCAGTTTTGTAACCAGTTTTTGTTGATAGCTTGAACAATAAAGTTTGAATCTGATTTTATATTTACGATTTTTGATTTATTCTTCTCTGCATACTTCAAAGCCATAAGGATTGCATACATTTCCATTCGAGAATTTGTTGTATGCTTGTAACCTTTGCTATATTCAGCAGTCACTTTGTTATCTTCAACAATCACAATTCCCCACCCACCTTTACCAGGATTTTTTAAGCAGGAACCATCAGTATATATATCTATTTCTTCAGTCATCATAAATGCAATTTACATAAAAAAATGCCTCGTTTAAACCAACGAGGCATTTTAATTTTACATTCTAATTTATATTAGATTTATTTTTCTGCAGTGATAGGAGTCTTAATTAACACCTGTACAGTTCTGTTATAGAACCTACCTTCTGGAGAATTATTATCATAAAGAGGCTCATCTTCACCAACACCTCTCATCTCTAAACCAGCATATTTACCTTTTGAAGATCTTTTGATTCCTTTGTGTACAGTTTTTGCTCTGTTCACAGATAATTTTGCATTAGTTTTATATAAACCAACAACATCAGTGTGACCAATTACATCTACATTAGACTCAGGTCTAACTCTATTATAAACATAATCATTCATAATCTTTTCGTTAAGTGGACCTGCATCATAGCTATTAAACTTAAATAGAATTAAGCTATAGTTTTCATACATAGTATCAGCACCTTGAGTAACCAATTTCTGCTCAGAAGAAACTTGCATTACTGGTACATCAACTGGCTCAGAGATACACTCTTTACCTGCTTTTGAAACTACTACTAATCTTGCGGTAAAGCTATCTTCATTTTTAGGATATTTACCATCTTCTGATTTCCAATCCCAGTTGTACATAGATTCTGTTCTACCAACATCTTCTAATGTCTTCCAGTCTTCGCCTCCTTTTTGAATTTCGATTCTTCTAGATGCAATGATTGATTCATCGATTCCATTTTCCAAATTCCAATTCATAGTTACTGGCTGAGGGAAAGTCTTAGGGTCCTTTTCAAATACTGGTTTTACAACTTCCCAGTTATCACAAAGAATTTCTACCCTTCTGTTTTCCTGAAGCCCCATTGAATCTTTAGGATTCGATTTAATTTTAGGGAAATTTCTAGCTTGAATAGTCATTCTATCTTCACTGATATTCCAAACTTTATTTAAATAATCATAAACAGTCTGAGCTCTTGCTTTAGAAAGTTCCTTATTACCTTTTTCACCTTCGTTTCTGTTATCATTACAACCAACTAATGTAATTTTAGTATCTGGATACTGATTTAATCTGAAACCATAGATATTAAGTACGTGATAGTACTTATCCATAGTACCACCAGGAATAGTAGTATCTGTAAATGCAGCTTTGAATGAATTGCTTGGGCTATCAAACTTGATATATCTATCATGTAAAGTAGAAGAACCAATATCGAAGAATACATAATTTAGTAGAGGGTATAAATCCCAACTAAGAACTTCCTCCATTACTAAACCATTGAAGTCTGCAATGTCTGGATTATTTGTTGCATTTTTTATGACATAGTCAGCTTTGTCAACATCCGGAGTAATTACTGGTCTGTTACCAAGTGTTACCTCAAAGTTGTATTCTAGAGCAATTTCACCTTCTTCACCAGCATCATTAGTTATGCCTGGCTTATCAATTCTTTGTACAATTGTTCTTTTACCATAACTTGGATGCTCAGCAGTAATCTCTAAATTAATATACTCATTGTTATCTTTTGGATCACCATACCAGTCATTAGTTACAATTTTTTCAAACTCTCTGTGACTATCATTAAGTTCATCCGTGTATAGCTCACCTGTAATAGGATTTCTAATAGAAACTCGTGCAGGAATAAACTCACCTGTACACTCATCTAATACAGTACCAGCTATACTAACTGCCTTGAAGAATGATGGCACGAATGCCATATAAATATCAAAGCTACCTTGAGCTCCTCTCAAATCTTCTCTTTGTGAAGAGAAATAAATTATATCACCAGATGCTGGTAATGTAATAAACTGCTCATCATTTTCTGTATTAATTGGAGTACCAATATTTTGTGGCTTCATCCAAGTATCTGAACCAGCATCATATCTAGTATAGTAGAAATCTTGACCACCATAATTTGGCTCATGTCCATCAGAAGCGAAGAACAAAGTAACACCATCTGCCGCAATAAACGGAGACACATCTCTACCAGGAGTATTAATAGCTTCTAAGTTTTTAGCCTTACCCCACTCCTCTAAATCGAAATCATAATCAGAGTACCAAATATCAAAATTAGTTACATCTTCTTCTCCATCCGAATTAGGACCCTCTCTCGTTGATACAAAGTAAATTCTACTTTGGTCAGGAGTGATAGTTGGCTGAGAATCGAAATTCTTATTATTTACATTTCTACCCAAGTTTACAGGACGACCCCATTGGTCACCTTGAATAGATGTTCTGTAGATATCACAGTTACCAAGACCATCTGGTCTATCACAAGCTGTGAAATATAATGTTTGTCTGTCAGCAGCAATAGAAGCAGCACCCTCGTGTAGAACAGTATTAACACCATTAAGACCCATATTGTTTGAAGGATCTAGATTATATGGATCATTAAATATAGTATCCATACGGTCAGCTTTCTTAGCTACCCAGAAATCATGAGAGAAATCATCATCTTCATTCTTAATACTACCTTGTTTATCAGATACATAAAACAAAGTTTTACCATCTGCTGAGATAGTTGGTGCATAGTCAACTCCAGGATCATTTATAATAGGCCCCAGGTTGATAATCTTGATTTGTTTATTAGATAAGATTCCTTCATCAGAATCATCTTGTGCAACTGCTTCAATAGTTGCTCCATACATATACAATGTCGCACCGTTAGCGTCTTTTGCTGAAAGCTTTGCAGCAGTTAACAAAACAACTAAAGTGAAGAGCGACATAAGCTTAGTATATTTTCCAAACATAAGCGTTCCTTAAAATATTTATAAAAATTTAGTTCTTTATTTTGATAGTGTTGAATATTTCTGACACACTCTTACACATAAGTTTTATAATTTAATACAATTCTTTAATTTTAGCAAATAAAAAATGATACAATATTGTATTAAATTATAACTCAAAGCTACTAATATAACTGCAATTTCATAGGTTTTGTTACCTTTTTTACTATTAATTTAATTTATAGTAACACTATTCTTGTAGGTTTGAATGAGGCGTTTACTCATTAGTCTTTTAGTTTATGATAATTACAAATCGCATTAGGGAATTGGGATATAAACAAAAATTATTGCGATATATAATCACCACTGGTTGAATATTTTGTATCAGATATAATTATCAAGTACAAATTCTTAAAAATAATTCATTATTATTTGACACAGAAATGAAAGAATGGTTATCTAAGAAACTTTCTAACCTTTATAACCCAAAATAAAACCTTGCAGCATCAAATCATTTATGAAAGCCATACTATGCTGTAACGCTTTTTCATTTTCAACTCCAAATGTTTCTGAAGTTATGCTAATACTTTCTCTAAGGTTTATATTATCTTCAATCATGTTTTGTAGAAGTAGGGCAAAAAATGAAGATATATTGATAAATTTCACTGCTCCGGTATCCTTTTTTCTATACATAAGAACAAAATAACTACCTTTGTTTTCTAGTAGTTCATCGCCCTTGAATTTATGAACGGGATATTCAAAACTCAATAAGTGATGTTCAGGAGTTATTATTAACTCATCGTCTAACATGTCTCCTTCTTCTTTATACTTTGGTATTAATTCATCTTTTTGGGTGTGTAATTCAATTTCTACCCATTCGAAAAATAGAAGTTCATTAAGGTATGGTCTGTTGAATTTTTCTTGATAATCTTTTTTAACACAATAATAGTAAAACTCTTCCGGCATTTTCCATATTTGGGGTGATTGCATATTATGCTCTTTATAATAAGAGTCAATTATTTCTTTCCACTCATCTTCTGTAAGAGTCTTCTTTGCTATTGGATAAGCTGTGCTTATTGATTCTTTAAGAATATTATATGTAAGTCGTCTATAATGGTGAAGCCTGTCCTGCTTTGCACCTTTCAATTCAACCATTTCTCCAGTTTTGCAATAATTCGCAAGTTTTGATTGTAACTCTTTAGTCTCAGCTTTCAGTGGCATTCTCACCTTCCCATACTTTGTCAACTATAGCTTGCAATTTACCAACCTCTTCTTGTAGTTCACTTAACTTAGGAATATTAAAATCCCTTTCTAATAAAATTGGAACTGGATTAATCTTATTAATTGTCCATTCAAATAGATCGAAAACCGGGTCAATTATGGGACTACCATGTGTATCAATAATAGTATCAGGTGATACTTGCTCATGCCCCGCCATGTGTATGTATTTTACTCTATCCAATGGCAATGAGTTGATAAACTCTTTTGCATCATAGTTATGGTTGAATGCATTAACATAAACATTGTTTACATCCAATAATAAGTTACAACCTGATCGCTTTACTATTTCGGAAATAAATGTTGCTTCATCCATCTCGGCAGCAACGGGAGTGTAATAGGATACATTTTCTATTGCAATTGGTCGTTCCAGAAAGTCTTGAACAGTTTTTATTCTTTCTGATACATGTTCAATAGCATCTTCTCGAAATGGGATGGGTAGAAGGTCATATAAGTGAGCATTATCACACTTACTATAGCTTAAGTGTTCTGAGTAAACCTCAGGATTGTAGATATCAAAGAATTCCTTCAAATCTTTGAGAAAATCGAAATCTAAATCATCAGGACTACCAATTGATAAAGATAATCCATGGCACATAACAGGATATTTATCTGCAGCTGCATCCAGTTTCTTTTTCCAATATCCACCCATTTTCATCCAATTTTCTGGAGCAAATTCAATAAACTTAAGTTTATCATCCTCCAATTCAATTAGCTTTTTAGCAATATCTCTTCTAAATCCTAATCCAACTCCGCTTACCATATCTATTTATATCTTGAATTATAAAAAAATATAGGGCTAGTAAAAAATACCAGCCCATTAAAAAATCAAACTACTTAGTGATTAAAGTCCGCAAAAACCTTCACCACACTTACCTTCGCCGCATTTAGCTTCACCTTCTTTTCCTTCAGCGCCTTCTTCTTCTTCAGATTCTTCTTCGCCTTCTTCCTCACCTTCACCACATTTGCCTTCGCCACACTTACCTTCACCGCATTTGCCTTCGCCTAACTTTGCTTCTTCGATATTCAATTCAGCATTATAGTCAACTGCATTTGTGTTTAATAATTCAGCTCTTACCTCATTACCACTGCCCATAGATTCATAGTTGAATATATCTACATTCATAGCGTTTGCAGTTAAACTACCAGCTGCAAGTGTACCTGCTGCTAATAAAGAAAGTTTAGTATTGTTTTTATGACCCATTGTAACACCTCTTAAATATGTTAAAAATAATAAAATTAATCTTTCGCTTTTACATGTTCTACATAGATACATTCGTCCTCTATGTATTCAATTCCGTTCTCTTCAGCTAATCTTTTAGCATTATCATTACTTAGACCAAGCTGTACCCAGATCAGCTCGATATCACCTTTATCTTTTTTTCTTTCTATTGCTTCCTTTACAATATCCTCAGCCTCTGCTGAAGGACGAAAAATATTAAGAATATCTATTTTATCAGGAATCTCTGATAATGTTTTATAGGATTTTTGTTTTAATATCTAATCAGCAATTGGGTTAATAGGTATAACTTTATAACCCTGCTTTATCATATATCCAGGTACAGTAAATGCAGCTTCAGCATTCATCGAATAAGGCACTGAAACAAGTGGAATACGAGGTGACATTTCAGCCTCACCACTTAAGGTTACTCCCAACCAATATTGTCTATCAAAACTGAGGTTAAGAGGATTTACCGTACCCAGATAGACATCAAAAACACCATTATTTATTATTACTGTTTGCTGCTCTGACCATAATTCTATCTGCTCTGAATCAGATGTGTATAATCTAAATTGTATATCATAATTACCATCGGGTAGTGGAATCATCTGCTGATCTGTCAATATACCTTGATATGAAATTTGTTTTGGTATGTCCGAATACAGAAGATGTATTTGACAAAATATTAAAATTAGAATTATAAATATTACTCTTTTCATATCACAACCAACAAATATTCTTATTTTATTTTTACAATTTCTGAATTTGAATCATCATAAATCAATATTTCTAATTCATCACCACCACAAGCAACTATCTTATTGTCGTGAGAGATAGCAGAACTAAAATAAACACTTTCTTCAAATACCACTTCAGTTTTACTTCCTTCTGCATCTATAATAAGCTTACCCAGATTAAAACCGAGATTACCAATTAAGTTAAGTTCCCCATTCATCTCTACAACATCTTCTATTATAAAGAAATCACCTAAGGTTTCATAAATTAATTCTTTGCTATATATATCATTTTGATTAATTAATTTATAGCAACCTGAAAAATCAGAAACATATATTTCATCATTAATTATTGAAATATCGGTAATTAGCTCATCAAACTCTAAGTCAATTACCTCTAAACTATCTGTCAATACATCAAACTTATATAGTAATTCATTCGGTTCTGTTGAACTTCTAAGCCCAAAATATACAACTCCATTGTAGAAGTTCATATCATTCACAGTAGATGTGAACTCTGTTTCTATTCTACCCCAACTTTCTCCTGTATCAGTGCTAATAATCACTGTACCGGACTCACCACTAGCTATGAATATGCTATCATTTATTATTCTTATATTTTTCAAAAAACTAGAAACTCCAGTTGCCTTAGCAGACCAAATATCTCCACTATTGGTACTTACAAGAACAGTGCCATTCTCCCCAGAGCAGATACCAATTTCTTGTTTGGAATCAAGAGAAAGAAGAAGGTTTGTGTTTGTAGTTGGAATTAATTGCCAATCTACTGCATTTTCAGACTTATAGATATTCCCCTCGCTTGAGCAAGTGAAATAGTTGTTATCTAAAACAACAATAGAGGATAAAAAATTATCCTCTATTTGAGTTTTAATAGGATCTTCTAAGCATGATGTCAATAATAAAAGCATGACAAACATGATTGCTTTTGTAAGTTTATTCCTATAAAGGTATGTTTCCATGTTTCTTTGTTGGGTTTTTATCAACTTTATTTTTTAATAAGTTGAATGAATCTATCAGTCTTTGTCTTGTGAATTGTGGCTCGAATACATCATCAATATATCCATAAGAAGCAGCAATATAAGGGTTAGCAAACCTCTCATTGTATTCTTCTTCCAACTCTTTCATTTTTTCTTCTTTATCTTCCGCTTCTTCTACTTGCTTTTTGAAAATGATTTCTATAGCACCTTTGGCACCCATTACTGCAATTTCTGCACTAGGCCATGCAAAATTAAAATCTCCTCTTATGTGTTTACTACTCATCACATCATAAGCACCACCATAAGCTTTCCTGGTAATTACAGTAACCTTAGGCACAGTTGCCTCACAATAAGCATAAAGCAATTTAGCTCCATTGCTAATTATACCTCCCCACTCTTGTTCTCTTCCAGGCATAAACCCTGGTACATCTTCAAATGTAAGTAATGGTATATTGAATGCGTCACAGAATCTTATGAATCTTGCTGCCTTTTTTGATGCTTCTATGTCTAATACACCAGCTAAAACCATTGGTTGATTTGCTACTACACCAATTGACATACCGCCAAGGTGTATAAAACCAACTACTATATTCTCAGCATAATTTTCATGAACCTCTAAAAATTCACCCTCGTCAGCAACTTCTTTTATTACATCTTTTATATCATAAGGTTGATTCGGATTTTCAGGTATTAATTCGTTTAATTTCTCACTTTCTCTATCAACTGGGTCTTTAGTTTCTTTGAATGGAGCTGGCTCTGCGTTATTACTCGGAATGAATTCAAGTAAGTTTTTGACTAATTCAATTGCTTCCAAATCATTTTCAGCGACGAAGTGAGCTACACCACTTTTAGCACTATGAATTGAAGCGCCACCTAAGTCTTCTGGGGTTAGTTCTTCATGGGTTACTGTTTTGACTACTTTTGGGCCAGTTACAAACATGTAAGATGTATCTTTAACCATTATAACAAAGTCTGTTATTGCAGGTGAATATACAGCTCCACCAGCACAAGGACCCATTATAATAGATATCTGCGGTATAACACCAGAAGCTAACGTATTCTGTAAGAATATATCTGCATAAGCCCCTAATGAAATCACACCCTCTTGTACCCTAGCACCACCAGAGTCATTAAGACCAATTACTGGCTTTCCATTCTTTAAAGCCATTTCCATTATCTTTACTATTTTTCTTCCATGCTGTTCAGCAAGTGAACCGCCCAGTACAGTAAAGTCTTGAGAGAATGTAAAAACACTTTTATCATCAACATTCCCATAACCAGTCACAACCCCGTCACCTAAAACAACATTTTTTTCTAGCCCAAAACCAACTGTGTGATGATGTGCTAACATGTCCATTTCTGTGAAGGTGCCATTATCAAGTAATAAATCTAATCGTTCTCTCGCGGTAAGTTTTCCTCTTTTGTGCTGTGCATCAATCCTATCTTTACCGCCACCTTGTAAAGCTTCATCCTTCTTTTCCTTTAAAAGGTCAATTTTCTTACTGTTATTCATATAAAATTTATTTTTTGGTTATCAATCTTAATAATGAATAATTTACTGAATAAAAATGAAAATTCAATATTTCGATTGAAAACATTTCAGAATGATAACAGTATTATATTACTAACATTGGCATTAAATCGAAAACACATAAATTTTTCTTATTTTTGGAACAACAATAATTAACATTCTTCAAATTGATTATGAAACACATTATACTAATTACACTTTTGTTAACATCAGTGCTCAAAACTCAAGACTTACAAAACAATATTGAAAAGTTAAATAGTACTGAGTTATATGATAGAGCAAAAAACGAGAATAATCTATCAGGAACAGCAAACTTTATTGAATCACAATTCAAGTCGATTGGCTTGGAGGATGTGGAGACACAAACTTTCGAAGTAGAGAGTGGTTTAAACATTGACAATAACAGTGTTTCGTTTGGAATTATAGTACCTAGAAGAGGAATTCCAATTGAAAGAATAAAACCAAGTGTTCAAACTTGGGATGTTGAAAAAGATTGGTTACCACTTGGATTCACATCCGAAGGTGACATTGAAGATGCTGAGTTAGCATTTGTTGGATATGGGATTACAGCTGACAGCTATGATGATTATGCTGGAATTGATGTTACAGACAAAGTAGTTATTATACTCACAGACTCACCTGAAGGTGAAGATTCAGAGAAATACAAACAACAATCAAGTTATGAGTACAAAGTAAGAAATGCTAAAGAGAAAGGAGCTGCAGCTGCACTATTTATTAAAGCAATGGGCGATTCTGCTAATGTGTTTGAGCCTGTTATTGTAGATGATTTTAATTCTGGTATAGTTGCTATGCAAGCTAACAGAACTTCTTTAGAAAGATACTTCCCCAAAAAGAAACCACTTATTGATCAAGAAAAAGCAATCAGAGAAATGAAGCAACCTAAAAGCTTTATTCTACCTAATGTATCTGCTAACCTATCTATTAAATTAGAAAAGAAAGAGATAGTATATAAAAATATATATGGTATGATAGAGGGTGAAGATGAAGATAAGTCTGTGATAATCGTATTCCCTTATGATGAATCACTATCAAATGAAAAAATCGAGAACTATGTAAAAAAACAAAATAAATTTTATTATCCATCTGGGAACAACCTATCAGGAATAGCAACAGCGTTTGAGTTGGCCAAAAGATTTAAAGAAAACCAACCACCTCATAACGTGTTTTTCGTTGCTACTAGTGGAGATGAACCTTATTTTGATGGTAGTACTAACGCTGTTGAGCAGTTAGATGATTGGGTTAGCAGTAGCTCTGCAATAATGTATGTAGATAATACAGAAAAAATTCACAAAAAACATGCTGTTATTAACTCTAATGATCCGCTTATAGTTCAGACTTTTAGAGATAACGATAACTTTTCATTACTCAAAGTAGATGCTAAAGAATTGAATTCCAAAGACAACAACCCATTTCTTTTAGCTAACCAAAAGTATGTGAGGATTTCTAATAAACTTAGAAGTTATCCTCCACCCAAAAGGGAATGGAAAGAAAAAGACTTTGAAGATTTGAATTTATATATTGATATGCTAGAAAACGTAGCAAGAAATATAAACCAAGACTAATGACTAAAAAGGCCTTTCAAGTAGATACAAATGATAACCTTGTAGTAAATGGTGATATTTATTTTGATTCACCAAAAAATGCTCAAGTTCTTATTGTTTCCCATGGATTCAAAGCATATAGAAATTGGAGATTTTTCCCCTATATGTGTGAACAGTTCGCTAAAAATAACATAATTGTTATCAATATAGATTTTTCACTTAATGGAATTTTGGATGAAGAAAAAGGGCTATTCGATGTAGAGAAATTTAGAAAGGTAACAGTAACTCAAGAAATTTTAGATTTGAACACAGTTATATCTAATGTTAGTGAGATTTTGGAAAGTGAACTTTCAGAAAATTGGAACGGTAAAGTTTCATTATTAGGGCACTCACTCGGTGGAGCAGTTTCCATAATTACTTCAGCGTACCTTGAAAATATTGAAAGTGTTATTACGTGGGGCTCCATTGGAGATATTGACAGAAATACAGATAGACAAAAAGAAGAGTGGCGAAAAAAAGGGATCATGGAATTTGAAAATAGATTAACAAAGCAAAATCTAATTCTAGATGTAAATTATCTTGAAGATAAATTAGTGAATAAAGAAAAATATGATTTGGAAAGAAATGCTGCTAAATTAAAATCTCCATTACTTATTATACATGGCGGTAGTGATTTTACAGTGAGGTTACACGAAGCAAAATTATTACATAATGCTGCTAAGGATTCTAAGTTAGTTGTAATAGATAAAGCAAATCATACATTCAACTCAAGACATCCTTTCAGTGGACCAAACAAATATTTAGACGAAGCTATTACTGAGTCTATAAAATTTCTGGGAATAAATTGAAAATAGTGATATCTATACTAATCTGTTTAACTCTTACAAGCTGTGAATTGTTTGTAATTGGTAAAAGCACTCCGCAAAAAGAAGTCATTGATATTACACAACAGACTGCAAAAGGTGGTGCTTTGTTGTTTACAACAGAATTAAAATATGGGAATATAAGAGGCGCAGCACAATTAGTTGCAGACAATAAATCAAGAATCAGTGCAGAAAAGCAATCAGAAATATATTACGATTTAGCTAGATTAACTCGAATACTCAGAAACAGAAAAGTTAGTCGAATTATAGCAGACACGCTATCTAATGACTTTCATAATATTAGAATAGAGTATGATTACCTAAGGGAATTTTCTTTTGCTATGCGTGAATTAGACTCGTTGTGGTACGTAATAGAGTATAAGCAAATAAACTAATCTGAATTTTTTACTTCAAAATATAGTCTAATCCATCCGAAAATAAACGCACCACCTCCAATTGGTGTAATGGCACCAAACATTCTGATATCAGTTAATGACAAGATGAAAAGTGAGCCTGAAAAAAAGATTATACCCCCAAGAAATAAGTAGAATACCTGTTTAATATTTTTGCAATCGTACTTATCAGCTATTAGTCCAGTTATAATAATAGCGATAGAATGAACAAACAGATAAAGAACTCCAGTATCAAAAGTATCCACTCGGCTATTTTCTTCAAGTATATCACTAAGAGCATGAGCACCAAAAGCACCAAAAGCAACACCTAACATTGATAAAATAATTCCTGTTTTGATAATTCTTTTTGATATATATCTATTGTTTTGCATTTTTGGTTTAGTATTTGATTGTTTATTTATGTATTTTAACACAACGCAAACAAATCTTTAACGTTTTAAACACAATTAATAGCTAATTTGTTTAAAATAAATTTGAAAATGAAGAATAAGATGAAAAATAGCAACATATTCCCCAGAAAAACCAAGATCCTTTGTACAATCGGACCCGCTGTTAATGGCACAGAAAACCTTACAAGACTTATTTATGCAGGTATGAACGCTGCAAGAATAAACTTTTCACATGGCAGTCACGAGATTCACAAAAAAACGATTAAACACATACGTGCGGCATCAAATATAGCAGGTAAAAACATACCAATTTTGATGGATTTACAAGGCCCGAAAATTAGAATTGGTAATGTAAAAGAAGGTGGAGTTGAGCTTGAAGATAACGCTGAATTCATAATAACAACAAAGCCTCTTAAAGAAGGTACATCCAAAATAGTAAGTACGAATTACACTGATTTGAAGCATGAAGCACTTCCTGGATACACAGTATTATTGGATGATGGTTATATAATGCTGAAAGTATTGGATGTGAACGGCCCTGAAATAAAAACAAGAGTTATAAAAGGTGGAATTCTAAAAAGCAAGAAAGGAATCGTAGTACCAGGTGCAACAAGTAATGCACCTTCACTAAGTGAAAAAGATATAGAAGACTTGAAATTTGGCTTAGAAAATGGTGTAGATGCAGTTGCGCTATCATTTGTTCGTTCAAAGATTGATATTGTAGAACTGAAAACAGCTATGAAAATATTTAAACGTGAAGTTCCAATTATAGCTAAAATTGAGCGTGTGGAAGCTTACGAAAACATAGATGAAATAATTCAAGAAACCACAGGTGTGATGGTAGCAAGAGGAGATTTGGGACTAGAAATGCCTGCTGAAAGAGTTCCGCTTATTCAGAAAGAAATTATTAACAGATGTAATTATTATGGTAAGCCTGTAATCACTGCAACACAAATGTTAGAGTCTATGATTGAAAATCCAAGACCTACACGTGCAGAGGCAAGTGATGTAGCTAATGCTGTTATGGATGGTTCTGATTGTCTTATGTTAAGTGCAGAATCAAGTGTAGGTAAATACCCATTTGAAGCTGTAGGATACATGTCTAGGATTATCGAAAATATTGAAGAAAAATACCCTTATGGTAGTGAAAAATATAAATCAAGCTATGATGGTGGGGATATCTCTGATGCATTAGGTAGTGCTGCTACAATGATAGCTGACCAGATAAATGCGGCAGCAATTGTTACACTAACTAGTTCTGCATATACTGCAAAAAATGTTGCGAATTACAGACCAAGGGTGCCTATTGTTGCATTTACCGACACCGAAGCAGTTGCCAGAAGATTATCTTTCATTTGGGGAGTTGTGCCAAAATTAGTTGATTCACCTGTAAAGACAGAAGATGCTGTAGTAACTTTCAGAGAACAGCTGTTAGAAGAATATGACTTTATTAATGAAGGCGACTATGTTGTTTATGTAGCTGGATTATCAAAAGATAAACCGAACTCCCAGAATATGATAAGAGTATTTAAATTTTAAAGATATATTAGATTTTAAATATTAAAAAACTACAACCTATGAATTTTGGGCTTTATAAATCATTAATTTATATCCTCAAGAAGAATTCTTCTTTTATTTTTGGGTCTCTTTTTATTTTTCTAATAGATTCTTTATCCAACACATCATTTGTTTATTCCATATTATTAATAAGATGCAATAATGACTCACCACTTACATCTGGCATATTCAAATCAAGTAATACTAGCAAGGGCTGTTTACTGATGACAAGCTCTAAACCTTTATGAGGAGATAATGCTTCCTCAACTGTAAAATCATACTTTTCAAGCATATTACGAGTTAATTTTTGCAACCATTTATCATCATCAATAATAATTATAGAGCTGTTAATATTTTTTTTGATTTTCTGCTATTTTCGGTACTCAATTTGCTTACTAAATATGTTGGTAGGTATATAAAACTAAGTTTATAAACTTTTATATTTCTTAAACGTCTTATTATAACTGAATTTCAAGGATTTAAACAAATAAAATATTTGAGCAAGAAAGAGAAAAATAGCAAACAAAACCCATCAAAAAGCAATGATGAATCATCATTTAAGAAATGGACTAAAAGATTATTAATCTTTTTACTGCTATTTGTTGTTTTTATCATTGGTGGTGTAGTTGTTTCTTTACAGTTCAAATCTGTTCGAACTTCAATTCTAAATTTTGCAGAAGGAGAGATAAATAAGTCTTTAAATGCAAAAGTTAATGTGGATGATTTTCGTCTATATAGCCTAAAAGCAATTGAATTATATGATATTTCAATGACCTTGGAATCTGATACTATTGCTGCTATCCCTGAGGCCACTGCATTTTTTAACATAGGCGATCTAATCGATGGTAAGATATTCTTAACTAGTTTGTCTTTGGATAAGGCAGTAATAAATATGTTAAGAGATTCAGCGGGTGTATGGAATGTGAGCAAAATTCCAAGAAAGTTTCCTAATGATACCACCCCACCAGCTGATACAAAGATATTGTTCAGTAATTTAGAAATGAATGATGGTGAATTTAGGATGTATGACCCTTATGCACCTAAATCCAAGAGTAAGGGGTTTAATACAAGTAATCTACACTTAAAGGATTTAAATTTTAGTGGTGAATTATTTATTAGGCCTGCAAAGAAAAAGCTAATCGCTGATTTAATTAATCTGAGTTTTTACGAAGAAATAATGGACAAGAGACTAAGTCCAACGAATCTAACATTTATGATAGATAGTAACTTTGTTAAGGTTGAAGATTTAGAATATCAGAGTGATGTTACAGAGTTAGATTTAAAAGCTGAAATTTATGGTATTGATATTTTTGGTGGAATTAAAGATGGTGACTTTGAATCAGCAGAAATAGAAGTTAAAGCTAACGCTACCCAATTAGATGTGTCAGAAGTATTTACTTTACTCAATATACCTGCAAATTTTAAAGGTAAATATGATCTGGAGTTGGACGCATCTGGCTCTATGAATAATATACTAATAGATAATTTTGATTTAAAGTTAGACAATTCAAACTTACAATTGTCAGGAAACATTAAAGATGTGACTAAAAGTGATGAGTTATACTTTAATTTAAAAACAAATGATACATATCTCACATATAATGATGTTAAAGAATTCTTGAATCTAAGAAGTGATAATTTTCCAAACTTCAAGTATGCAGATTTCTATTTTCTTAAAATGACAGGTCATCCAAAAGATTTACACTTTGATATAAACGCTAACACAGGCGTAGGTAGTTTAATTGGTGATCTCACCGTACATACTCAAGGTAATCTAGAATTAGAATATGAAGGAAAGATAAACAATTTTGATATAAAAGAGCTTTACCCAGAATCAATTTCAACTAATCTTAATGGTAAAGTTAATACAAATATTAAAAATGTAAATAGTAATAATCTATTCATATCTCTTGATTACGAAGGTGGTAAGAATAGAATTGATGATTATAGTATGACTGCTCTAAAAATAAAATTCAATTCAGAAAGATTTGAAACTTTTAGCTTAGATACTATATATGCAGAATTTGGTAGTAATACATTTAGCTATTTACCTAACGAAGTAATAAAAAAATATGTTTCTGGAAGTGGTCAGCTCCATTTAAAAAAGGACAGAAAAAAATCAAATTATAGCTTAGATTTAAAATACAATGCTTTAAACTTAAATGATATGTTGGGTTCTGAAGAAATGCCTACATATATTTCTGGATTCTCTAAACTAAATGGTTCTGGTATTGAAATCAATAATATCGTGGGAAATTTTGAGACTGAAATTGAAACTATAATGTTTGATGATAGATCCTTTTTTCCATTCAATTTTGATTTATTAGTTGAAAAGCAAACTAATGATAATAGAAGAATTTACTTTGACTCTGACTTTGGTACAATTACATTAGAAGGGAATTATAACTTCGAAAATACAATTGATGCTTTGCAGAAACAAGGTTATTATATGTTCAACTTTATAGCAAATGAAGTGAACAAGCTAATACCTGAAGATCAGGATGTAGTAAAGGAGATAAAGCTACTGGAAGTTGACAAAATAGGAGAATACAACCCTATTGATGCTACCTTGAAAGTAAAAGTATCAGACTTTTCTTTCATAACAGCTTTTCTTGACGATATAAATTTAAGAATGAATACGGAGCTAAATTTTCATTTATTTGCTGACAAAGAAGAAAGTTCATTATACATAAACAAGTTATTGGTTGAAGATTTTTACTACAACAAAGGTGAACAAACCATATCTACTAATAAGGTGGAAGCAGAAGGTGGACTATATATGAAAATACAAGACTCAATGTCTGTATTTTCTGACTTTGATTTGAAAGCCAATGCTGAAAATAGAATATCAATAAATAGCAATTCATTCAACTATCCACAAATTTCACTTGAATTCGATGGAGAACAATTTGATTTTACAGGTGCATCGGATATAAACAATCAGATTGATATTGCATTTGACGGAAGTACGAATATTATACCTGGTGGAATAAAATTAGGTTTTTCTCGATTAGATTTATCATACAAAGATGAATATACATTACAACTCAGTGAAGATATTGATGCAAAATTTGTTGATGGTGGTTTTACAATAAACTCAATGGATTTAGAAAATCCCAATTCGGATGAAAAATTATTAATTAGTGGTGAGTACAACTCAAATAATGAGAAGTTTTCTGATTTTAGTTTTGTAATTAGTAGTCTCGATATTAAAGGGATAAAACCATTCCTACCAAGAAAAAACCAGGAACAATTTGAACAAATAGACGGTAAAATAGACTCACTTCAAATATTGATCAACGGTAGTGTTTCTAGCCCAGAGTTGGACTTTTTTGTCTCATCGAATGATATAAAAGTCAATGAACAAATGGTTGGTGATATCAAAACAGAGCTAAAATACAGAAACAAAGACCTTAAGGGTAAATTGGTAATAGACCACTACAATGATGAGAAAGATTTTCCAGAATTAATAAAAGGGCAAATAAACTCATTGCCACTAGATCTATCATTTGTTGGCGTAGAAGATAGGTTCAATACTGGTAAGAATACAGATATAGAGTTTGATATAGACTCCTTACCACTATCTATAGTTAGTCCTTTTATACCCTCTATTAGTTATCTGAAAGGTACTGGGAAGGGTAAATTGATGATTGATGGAACTTTGCCAGATGGACTTAACTTAAATGGAATTATTAGGTTCAATAATTCTTCATTCTTAGTAGATGCAACTAATGTTAGTTATAAAGCCAAAGGTGGATTGATTTTGAAAGAGAATACTGTCTTTTTAGAAGACGTAATTCTATATAATCAACAAGATGACTTGAGCAACGGAAGAGCTGAAGTATCTGGTAAAATTGAATTAGAGAATCTAGATATAAATAAACTCGATCTTGGGTTAAAAACAAATAGATTTTTAGTCATGAGAGATGAGACCCAAAAAGTAAAAAAGGACTTATATGGCAGACTTATTATTTCAACTGAAGAGGATTCTCTGAGGTTTTGGGGCACATTACAAAAGCCAAATCTTGAAGGTTATGTAGCTTTAGAGTCAGCTAACTTGAAATTGCCAGATGAAGAAGAAATACAGTTAGTTAAATCAAAGTTCATTTATAGAAGAAAGGGAGACTTAATAACTGCGAGCTATGGTAGAGCCGATAGTGTTAAAGTGAAAAAAGTCGCAAAAGCGCAAGAAGTTCAAGAAAGTCTTATGGAGCTCCTAAATATTGATTTAGATTTAGAATTCAGAGGTAGAACACTAGTAGATATGCAAATAAATCAATTCCTTAGAACAAGTGTAATTTTAGGAACCCCAATAAATGTCAAAAGTATTAGATACGTTAAAAAAAGAGATAATAAAGAGGCGAAGCTATATGGAAGAATAATATTGAAAGAAGGAAGTAAGCTATCATTCTTTAAAACATTTGAGATAAGTGGTGATATAAATTTCCCAACCGGCAATATATCAAACCCTCAGCTTGATCTAAAAGCAGAATATCAAGGCACAACTAAAGATTACAAACAATTCAATGTAGAAATATATGTTACTGGTACTAAAGACAACCCTATCCTGAGGTTTGAATATGATGTAGCAGGTGAATCTGGTTATGGTGATAAAGAGGAAAAATTATCAAATATTATAACACTACTCTTAACTGGCAGTTCTTCTGACAGCAATAGAAATGGTAATGGAAATCAAGTTATTAATTTAGAGAGTAGCATAGCATCGGATATTTTGACTCGTCAAATTTCAAAAGAATTAGGTAAATTGGGTTTGAGTGCTCAAATAGACTTCGATGATAACTTTGAAGATGCAAGAGTTAAAATTGGTGGTGATATAGTTGGAGGAGCCAGATGGTCATTTGGTGGTAATGTAAATGATATAAGCGGTTCGAGATTAGAGATTGAAATACCATTAGATGATTTTATTAATCTGACAGAAGAAGAATGGCTAAACATACTGCTTAATTTTACATATGTAAATTCGCCGGAAACAATAAGGACAGATGAAAATCAAATTCACTGGGAAGGGAAATTAAAATTAGGTGGTAGCTGGTAATCTATAATTTTTCAGCTACTCTTAGCTTTGCACTTCGTGCTCTTTTGTTTCTTTTTATTTCCTCGTCAGAAGGAACTTGTGGTGACTTAGTTAGCAACTTAATTACAGGCTCTATCGCAACATAGTTCCCATACACTTTCTCTTCATCGGTAATTGCATCTCTTCTTTTAGCTGCAAACTTTTTAAATACATCTTTTACTATTCTATCTTCTAGTGAGTGATAAGATAATATAACAATTCTTCCACCTTTTTCTAATTTTGGAATAATATTAGTTAGGGTATCTTGTAAAACCTTAAGCTCTGAATTAACTTCTATCCTAATCGCTTGGAAAACTCTTGAAAGAGATTTGAATTGTAGGTGAGTAGGTACGACATCTTCCACAATCTGACGCAGTTCATTGGTAGTAGAAAGGGAAGTAGCACGACGGACCTCGTCGATGCGTCGCGCTATCTTTCTGGAAAAGGGCTCTTCACCAAAATCTTTGAAAATTCTGATTAGTTCTTCCTCTGTTGCTACATGCAACAAGTCCTTTGCAGTTCTTCCTTCAGTCCCAAACCTCATGTCAAGTTCGAAATCGAACCGGTAGCTTATCCCCCGACTGCTACCGTCTAACTGATTGGAAGATACACCTAAGTCTAGCAAAAGACCACTTATTGTCCCTTCTCTCTCCTTTATGCTGTATGCCTTATCGAAACCTTCGTTCCGTAGTATTAACATACCATTTTCTAGCTCTGTAGAAAATCTTTTCTGACAGTGTGCTATTGCATCTGGGTCTTTGTCAAAGGAAATCAGAAGTCCCCCACTGTCTAATTTTTTCAAAATAGCTGATGTGTGCCCTCCACCTCCGAGAGTCCCATCTACATACATACCAGCTTTGTTAGCGACCAAATAGTCAACACATTCGCTAAGTAGTACTGGGTCATGATAATCATATTCATTCCCCATAGCTATTGCCTCATTCTTCTTTCTTTGTCATTACAAATTTTGCCACATCTTCGTAGCTTTCACCAAAGTTATTAATGCTTTCCTCAAATGTTTCTGGATTCCAAAATTCAATTTTGTCAACCATTCCCATTATTAATACTTTTTTCTCAACCCCTGCAAACTCAATTAGTCGCTTGGGTAGTGAAATTCTGTTCTGAGAATCAAGACTAACCTCATCACTCCACATGAGTAATACTCTAAGGAAATATCTATTCTTCTCATCATATTGATTTAGTGATTGTAGTTGTGTCTGGTACTTTTTCCACTCATCCATAGGGTAAGCTACTATACAGTTATCTGTTCCCCTTGTTACTACAAAAGTGTCGTTTGATTCTGATGAAAGCATTTTTCGCATTTTTGCAGGGATATTCACTCGACCTTTCGAGTCTAAAGAATATGTTTCTTGACCTTGAAAAAATGACACTTTAACACCTTACTTTTTACAAACGTAGGTAATTTAACACACTTTCTACCACTTTCACCCACTTTGGTACTCGCAATTAATGAAAAATATATTTAAGTACAAAACTTTATTTTATAAATTTTACTTTTAATTTCTAACAATCAGTGTTTTTCAGGATGTTGCGAAGAAATTATAAAAGAATTGAAGTTATCTAGAACAAGATATTACTCTTCTTCAAAGAACTCCTGTTCAGATTGTCTTAACGCTATTTTGAATGATAATGTATAATTGTGGTATAAAGTGGGGCAAAAAAAAAGCCGAGTGAATTACTCGGCTTCGTGAAAATCTTTTATAAATTTTTTACAATTGTCCATGGGGAGGTTTTGGCTTACCTTCTTCATCTTCTAACCAATCAAAATATTCGAACACGGCATCTCCACCATCAATTCTAATAATTTCACCAGTCATAAAGAGCAAATCAGGGTTACAGAGTGCTAGCACCAAAGCAGCAACATCTTTTGGAGTAGTTACCCTGCCCATTGGGTTTTGCATTTCAGCTAACTTAATCATACTTGGGAATCCAGGTATTTTACTAGCTGCAGGAGTATTAGTAACTCCGGCAAAGATACAGTTGGCTGATATACCGTGAGGAGCTAACTCAATTGCTAGTTGTCTTGTGTATGATTCTATTGCAGCTTTTGCAGCTGAAACAGCACCATAATTTAACATTGCTTTACTTGAACCAACACTAGTAAATGACAATATTCTAGCATTATTAGAAAACAAACCTGCTTTGAATACATCTTGTGTCCAATAAACTAAACTATTAGCCATGACATCCATAGTCATTTCTAGTTGTTTTTTTGTTATCTGTGAGTCTTCGTGATCTGTAACTAAGTACTTCAAAGTACCAAACGCCAGAGAGTGTATTAACACATCTAATTGGTGTCCCTCAACTTTCTCAGCATTTTCAGCTATCGCCTCTACAACTGCTTTTCTGTTTTTGTCATCGGCAGCGTTCTTATTAAAGAAGTGAACATCTACACCAATTTCAATTAATTCATCTCTGAACTCTTCAGCTTTCTTACGGTTTTGACCCAAATCCATATGAACACCGTAGATATTGTAGCCATTCTCTGCTAATTTTCTGGCAGTAGCTTTCCCAAATCCACTTGATACGCCAAGTATCAAAGCATAAGGTTTTTTCGAACTCATGATAGTACCCTTTTTAGAAGTATTGATTTTAATTTTTTTTAATTTAACAAAATTTTATTTCATATCTAAGAACCTTATCTTTGGATTAATAAATATTTCTGAGAAATTTATCCTTTATACCATATGAGCAATATAAAACCACCCCGACCGGAGAAAAATTCTACCGAAAGTGAAAGATTTGAAAAATTTATGGAATTAGTTCGAATACTAAGACGTGAGTGTCCTTGGGATAAAAAGCAAACAAATGAATCAATCGCACACCTAACAATTGAAGAAAGTTATGAAATATTAGATGCTATAGAACTAAATGATGACAAAGAGCTTGCAAAAGAATTAGGTGATGTTCTATTGCATGTATTACTACATAGCGTGATTGCAGAACAGAGAGAAGCATTCAACATTTCGGATATCATAGAAGAAGTACATGAGAAAATGATACATCGACACCCACATGTTTTTGGTTCCGTTAAAGTAGAAAGTGATGAAGACGTAGTTCAAAACTGGGAAGCTTTAAAAAAGAAAGAAGGTAAAGTCTCGGCATTAGACGGAATCCCCAAAGGTCTACCCTCTCTTTTGAAAGCAGAGCGAATGCAACATAAGGCATCTAAAGTTGGTTTTGACTGGGATGATAAAAATAAAGTCTGGGATAAAGTCTTCGAAGAGATTGAAGAATTAAAAGAAACACTAAATAATAACTCTGCTAAAAGAAAAGAAGAAGAGTTTGGCGATGTGTTATTCTCACTAGTTAACACTGCTAGACACGAAGGAATAGTACCAGAAAAAGCACTAAATAGTACTAACAATAAATTCATCAGACGTTTTCAATACATAGAAGCAGAAGCAAAAAAGTCTGGAAAAGACTTGAATAATATGAGTTTAGATGAAATGGACATACTATGGGAGAAGTCCAAAACAAAGACATAATTCATTAGTTGTTTTTATTCCAAACATTGCTGTTGCAGTAGGAAAATTGCAAGCTATTGGGAAATCGTGGGTATATCTGCAAATTGGTTTTATGCTTTTGCTTGGTGTATTAATACTAATCTATTTTTTTGTAAAAGAAGGTAACCATGGACCTAACGAATATGGTCCTGACCCAAAAGGTGAAATAGCTTATTAAAAAGCTAAGTGATGATACTAAGGGAATTAAGAGCTATAGAGTCTATTGATTTATTACATCAATAAGATTTTTGTAGCTCTTTTCTTTGTTGAAATTTTCTGCTATATGTTTGTAACCAGCCTTTCCATAGCTTTCTCTTAATTCTTTATTTTTAGTTAGTTTAACAATAGCATTTTTTAATTCAAGTACATTGAAAGGGGTGATTAAAATACCAGTCTTATTATTATGGATTAACTCTGGGTTACTACTGATATCGAATCCAACTAAAGAAAGTTCATGCAACATTGCTTCCGCAATAGAATAACCAAAACCCTCATACTCTGAACTACATAAATAAATATCTAGTCCATTCATGAATTCATGTACATCATCATAAAATCCTACTAACTTAATAAGATTGCCAAGTTGTTTTTCTTCAATTTCACCTCTTAATTCCTGTTCTAACTCTCCTTTACCAGCTATTTTTATTATTACATCAGCATCTTCATTTTTTAGAAGTTCAGCGAGCTCAATAATGTAATTCAAACCTTTTTGCTTTGTTAAACGTGATGCATTACCAATGACAATTTTATTGCTATCATTCTGACCATTTTTATATTTCTTCACATCGACACTATTATAAACAATATGCTTCTTTGTTGTAATAGAATCTTCACTAATATCTTTAAAAAATGCTTTTTTTGTTGCTTCCGAGTTGAATATTATATCTGTAACCAAAGCAGAATAGATAAACCTATTTGCGTTTGTCCACTTCACAGGTCTAGCAATTCCCCGTCTGTAAATTACTCTAATATTAAGTTTTTTGCATATCAATGCTATGGTCTTCAGATCTCTAGAGTCATTTACTATTACAACATCTATATTTCTTGATGTTAAATAGTTTGCTATTTTTTTATTTTTTATAAAATTAAAGTAAGTAAAAGGTGTTATATCTACTTCAAAATGATTAATTCCAGTCTTTGAAATTCTCTTTTTTAGCTCCCCCACTTCATTTAAAATAAAACTAATATCATAACCTATCGCTGAAAGAGCTTTCGCATTCTGAAAATGCCATTTTTCACCGCCCCCCCAGAATTTAGTCGTGTTGACAAAGCAGATGCGTTTCATTTGCTTGCCTTGCTATTTAGCTGATACAATTTTAAATATTTTAGATACTTTGCATAGGCAGAGTTCTTAGCAACTACATAACCATAGAATCCATCTAAAAATCCAAGTCTAAGAATATAATCACGTATGAATTTGAAGAATGAGTTGAACAGTATTTTTGATATGCTACTCTTCATTCCTTTTGTTTGCATCGCCTCAGCGGCGATGGTTGTAAACTTTTGTATCTGCTCAATGTGTTGATCTATACTATCAATAGAGTAGTGAAGTAAATCACCTTCTAATTGCTTTATTTTAATATCTTCTGTTAACACAACTTTATCATGAGGGTTTGTTCCAGCCCAATTTCCAAGCTTTTTTTCCCATAATCTAAGTTTAGTATCAGGATACCAACCTCCATGGTGTATCCACTTTCCGCAAAAGTTAGTTAACCTATTAAATTTATAGGCTTTATGGGTTGGGTTATTTTTAATGGTTAGGATTGAGTTTATTAACTCTTCAGAAAGCACCTCGTCTGCATCTAATGACAAAACGTAATCATAATTCGCTTTTTGTAGTGCAAAGTTTTTCTGCTCTATATAGCCTAAGAATTCTTGCTTTATTACTATGGCACCTTTCGATTCACATATTTCTACTGTTTTGTCAGTTGATAACGAATCTACAACAATTATCTCATCAGCCACCGCTGATAAAGAGTCCAGGCACATACCTATCTTATCTTCTTCATTATAGGCTATAATAACTGCTGATAATTTCATAATAGGCTGCAACAATTATTGCAGTGTGAGTTTATTTTTTCTTTCGGTATTGTTGCACATCAATGTCATACTTTCGTATTTTATTATGCAATGTTTCTCGGCTAATATCAAGCTGAGCAGCAGACTTACTTACATTTCCTTTGCATCGGTCTAATGTTGATTCAATCTTACGCTTATCTACTTGTTGTAAATCTTCTTTTAGAGTTCTGTCAGACGAAAGAAAAGCTTCAGTTTTAGAATCAACAACGGGAGTAGATGAGTTTGATTTTAACATTTTGTGTACATCATTAACTTCTATTTCTTCACTCTTCACAGTCTGTAATATCACTCTCACTAAACTCGCCAATTCTCTTACATTACCTTTCCAAAGCTGTTCAGCCATGAATTCGATTGCAGCAGGAGAAAAAACTTTGTTTTCGTTGAAGTTATCATTGTGAATCTTCAGATAATAGTCAACTATTACTGGTATGTCTTCTTTTCTTTCTCTTAGGGGTGGAATAAATATTTCGCATTCACGCAATCTGTGATATAACGGCTCTCTAAAAGTTCCGTCTTTCATCTCTTGTACTAGATTTTTATCAGTAGCAGACACAATACGCACATCTACATCTTCGCTTTCTACTGAACCAACTTTACGAACTTGGCGTTCCTCGATTGGTATTAGCAAGTTACTTTGTAAATCAAGTGGCATATCACCTATCTCATCTAAAAATAGTGTCCCTCTGTGAGCCTTATGAAAAAGCCCGCGCTTTGTTTCTGTTGCGCCTGAAAATGCACCTTTAATATGTCCAAATAATTCACTTTGGAACAATTCTTTTGGGATATTAGGTATATCAACAGTGACTATAGAACTTTTTGTTCTTCTTGAAATAGCGTGTATTGCTTTTGCGACTAATTTTTTACCTGTTCCTGTCTCCCCTGTCACTAATATATTCAAGTCCGTTCTACCAAACCTAATTATCTGATCACCCAGTTCAACCATAGCAGGGCTATTACCAATAAGTCCGTGCATTTTTAAGAAGTTTAAAATCTCTTTCGTTTCACCTTTAGCTTCAGCTTTACTTATAGCACTTTCTAAGACTTCCTTTATCTTATCTTTGCTAACAACACTTTTTTCTATGAAGTTAACGGCACCTAACTTAGTTGCTTTTACTGCTGTTTCAATTGAACCTTTCCCAGAGATCATAACAATGGGGATAGAAGGATATTTTTTTCGAGAATATTCTAAAATATCTAAGCCAGTCTTAGAAACAGATGGGCCAAATTCTATATCAAGTAATGCAAGAGCAATCTCTTTGTTGCCTTCATCTAAATTACTCATAGCTGTTTCTGGGTCATTGCACATGATTGTTTCGTAACCGAAACCCTGCACTATGTCAGAGACTGTTGAGCAAAAATCTGGATTATCGTCAGCTATTAAAACTTTCATCTAAACTATTCTTCAAATTTTACTGGTGAAATAGTGTTCAATATACTAAAAACTTCTCTGTATTCCTTACTACCAATAGCTTTTAATTTATTATTCCAAAATCCATTTACAATTATATTGGTTTTAGGATTAGAATATCTGATGAACCTAACAGTATCAGCAGGCACATTCAGCTTCTGAACCTCCATAATAGTATTCCAAAGCTTATCTGTCATATCACAATAGACAGAATCTGTTGCTTTTAGCAACGGTTCTCCCATTGTGCTATCACTTAGATCTGCTAAGTTATAGACTTTCATTTCAGTTGTAACGGCATAACCATGTATGACTTTATTATTTTTCATATCATAGTCGCCCCAACTAATTATAACCGAACGTCTTGATTCAGTTACACATTTGCTATACTCAACTGATGAGCAGCCGAAAAGCGTCAAAAATATTACCGTTATTAATAATCTATTTAGCATTTTCTGATTCTAAAAAACTATTAATTCGGTTGAAACATTCTTCTCTACCTAATAATTCCATCGTTAATGTTAAACTAGCTCCAACTGGCTTACCAGTCAACATAAGTCTGAACGGGTTCATTACTTTCCCAAAACCAAGTCCAGAACTATCTACGTAATCTTTAACAACTTTGTGGATTGGCTCATCTGTCCAATCTTCTAATTTTTCTAACTCATCAATAAGTGGCTTAACATTATCGTAAGTACTTTCTTTCCATTGTTTCGCCTTGTATTTTTCGTCGAACTCACGAATTGGGCCAAACATATAGTCACCAAACTCAGGTATTTCTTCGACAAAGTTCACACGCTCACGAAGCAAACCGACAACTTGCTCAACGTAATCCTTATTCTCATATTTCCAACCTTCTTCATCAAGTTTAGGTATTAGCTTTTCAGCAAGTTCATCCAATGGCTTAGACTTTAAATATTCTGAGTTCATCCAAAGTAGCTTTCTTCTATCGAAAATAGCTCCACCTTTGTTTACTTTCTCTATGTTGAAACCAGCAATCAGCTCATCCATAGTATAAATCTCTCTTTCCCCACTTGGGTTCCATCCCAGTAGAGCGATGAAATTAGTAAATGCTTCTGCGAAATAACCATTTTGCTTAAAATCTTCTACAGCAACATCGCCGTGTCTTTTACTCAATTTCTGCTTGTTTTGATTCAAAAGTAAAGGTAAGTGAGCAAATTTTGGCATTTCCCAACCGAATGCTCTATAAAGCAATACGTGCTTAGGGACAGATGGCAACCACTCTTCCCCACGAATAACGTGAGTTATTTTCATGAGATGGTCATCTACTATATTGGCTAAGTGGTAAGTTGGAAATCCATCAGATTTCAATAAAATTTGATCATCCACATCCTTACCATTTACAGTCACTTTACCACGTATCACATCCTCATACCTAATTTCTTCGTGAGGAACTTTTAATCTGATAACGTGGTCTTCACCTTGCTCTAACATTTCCTTAGTCTTTTCTTCGCCCAAAGTGTATTGACTTTTCATAGTCGAGCGGTCATACTTAGGAGCAACGCCAGCAGCCATTTGTCTTTCTCGCATAGCTGTCAGCTCTTCTGAAGTATCGAATGCATAGTAAGCTGAGCCATTGTCAATCAACTCTTTTGAATATTTTGAATACAAATCAAAACGTTCAGACTGAATATAAGGTCCATAATCACCGCCCTGCTCTGGCCCCTCATCGAACTCAATTCCGCACCACTTAAGTGATTCTATTAAGTTTTTTTGCGAATCTTCCACAAACCTCGTTCTGTCTGTGTCCTCAATTCTTAGCACCATAGTGCCGCCAGTACTTTTGGCAAAAAGGTAATTATACAAAGCTGTTCTCAGCCCACCTACGTGAAGGTAGCCAGTTGGTGATGGAGCAAATCTTACTCTAGTTGACATCTTAAATTATTCCGTTTGATTTATTTATCTAATTTTTCGTATTTCTACTTTTTGTGTAATAACAAAGATAATAAAAATCGGGGGAACATTTAAAACAACTTGTAGCATAGCGAAATCCTATTATATTTGCAAATATTACATAAGTTTAATAAAACATAATTTTGAATCTTGGCTGGGAAAAAGGAAAAACAGTGAATAAATTTCAAGTTTTAATCTGTAAGATGTACTTGGTAGTATATCTATATCATAAGGATTATAAGAGATTTTTGATGGATAGGAAATCTTATTTTGAGGCTAGACTTGGTGTTTTATTTGCACTCAAATTTAGTTTTATTCTTTTGTTTTTCTATGAGTATATTACCCCAAATTCAATTAGTGAATCTGAAGAAAATTTGATTTTAGTTTTTTATATTCTGTCTGGATATTTCATAGTCGATAATATTGGTTCATACGCAAGAAAAAACTACGAAAAAGTCTCTTTAAACATATCACAAAAAGAAGTTAAAATAATTTACTACTCTTGGCATATTGCTTTAGTTGGATTTTTGATATTAGAAGAATTGTCATTAGATTAAAATATTTAAGACTCTTTGTATATTTAGACATGGATTCTTCACTTTGTTCAGAATGACCATTTTTTTACATTTATCTACTACTACCTACACCTCTTCCAAACTATTCAGCAGCTCAATAGCATCTTGGTGGTCAGGATAGACTGCAACCACTTGCTGTAGATATTCCTTTCCTAAGTCATATTGTTCACTGCGAATCATTATTTCGCCAATGCCGAATAGTGAATCTATGTTGAGCTTATTTATCTCAAGTGAGGCCTGATAGACCTTCAGTGCAGACTAATATTCACTCATCTCTTTTTCACAATTTATTATTTATTATAATTAAACAAATTACTCAAAAATTATGCCACCACCATCATTACGATATTAATTTTTATAATGCTATATTTGAATATTAATACAACAGAATTTGAATATAAATACTTATGTCAAGAACAATAGTCGCATTAGCAACAGCTCCAGGGATTGCAGGATTGAATGTAGTGAGAATTTCAGGTGATAAAGCATTCGAAATTTCTGACAAATGCTTCAGTGGAAAAACTACCTTAAAAGAAGCTGAATCGCATACTATTCATTATGGTAGATTTTCTAGTTCTAATGAACTAATTGATACTGTAACAGCAAGTGTTTTCCGTGCTCCTAACTCCTACACAGGTGAAAACACGGTAGAGTTTGGTTGCCATGGTGGCAATGTTGTTGCTGGTCAAGTAGTTAATGCTCTATTAGATGCTGGTGCAGAATACCCTGAGCCAGGGGAATTTACCCGAACTGCATTTCTAAATGGCAAATTAGATCTGACACAAGTGGAAGCCGTGGCTGATATTATCCATTCTACTTCTGTTGCTGGTGCATTAACTTCAGCACGGCAGTTAGTGGGGCAATTTACCCAAAGATTAAAAGATCTAAGAAAAGAGCTTATCCGTACTGCTGGACTGTTGGAACTTGAACTCGACTTTTCAGAAGAAGAAATTGAATTAGTTGACAACAGCGAAGTCAAAAAAAGATTGGAAGAATCACTAAATTATTGCAATGATTTGGCTGACAAATACAGAGCTTCTGAAGTACTTCGTTCGGGTTATGTAGTCGCTGTTGTTGGTTTCCCAAACTCAGGTAAATCAACTCTATTCAACTCAATCCTGCAAAAAAACAGAGCAATAGTCAGCGAAATAGAAGGCACAACCCGCGACTATATAGAAGAAGACATTCTGCTCGGAGACATAAAAGTCAAGTTAATAGACACAGCTGGGTTGCGTGAGACAGAGGATATAATTGAAATAGAAGGTATAAAATTAGTCGAGTCTGTACTCGAACAAGCGAACTTAGTCCTTGTGCTCAACGATGCAAGCAATGGCACTGAAAGCTCTGATGAACTATTCAAATCACTTAAAGAAAGGTACAGCAATTCACAATTTCTTCTAGTTCAGAATAAATCAGACTTAGTAGAATCCCTATCACCAAACAACATATATATATCAGCAAAAAATGGTAATGGCATAAATCACATTACCTCAATTATCAGAGAGAATGCAAAGAATAGTGCTGATAGAATTAATGATGTACTAATAAACAAAAGGCATGCTGACTTACTAAGAAAAGCAGCATCAGAAATCCAAAATGGTATAGATGCAATAGATTCGGATATGGAAAATGAAATTATATCAATAGACATCAGGAACGCCACATACACACTGGGTGAGATAACTGGCGATCAGTGGAACGAAGAAGTTTTAGCAGAAATTTTCTCTGGCTTCTGTATTGGGAAGTAATAATTTTTATATATTTGGAACTTTGTGATTAGCTTAAGTAGAAGAGGAAAAAGTTGGAAGTATCAAAAGACAGAATTAAACAGTTAGATGAAGGTGGGATGTATGACATACTCTCAGAATTCTACCATCAAATAGAAACTGGGCTGAATGCTGGACAATCAATTGACAAAAAACATTACGACTATGATAATATAGTCTTTTGTGGTATTGGTGGCTCAGCAATTTCGGGTGATATACTTGCAAGTTATTTAGATATTATTGGCTTCGATAAGCAAATATATGTCAATCGCGAATATACCCTCCCAAATTGGGTAAACGAAAGAACTTTAGTCTTGGTTAGCTCTTATTCTGGAAATACTGAGGAAACTCTATCTACTTATGAAGATGCTAATAACAGAACAAAAAATATTATATGTTACACAACTGGTGGCAAATTAGAAGAGCTTGCAAATAGTCGTCAGCACCAAGTAGTAGGTTTGCGTAAAGGAATGATGCCTCGCTGTGGGCTTGCTATGAGCTTCATTGCTGTGCTTAGCTCACTAGTTCATTTAGAACTGATCCCTAAGTCATTAGACGAAAGTATAGAACAAGCTATAAAAGACACTTATGCTAATCTGAAGAACAATTCGAAGACTCTATCAAATATCAATAGCAACAACGCAATCACCTTAGCCAAGAAGCTACATAAAAAGAAGACTGTGCTTTATGCAGGAAAGCTAATGTTCCCTGTTGCTAAGCGTTGGGCTGGACAGATACAAGAGAACGCAAAATCTCATGCTTATTTCAATCAGATTCCTGAGATGAATCACAATGAAATTAATTCTTGGGATTACGAAGCAAACAATAAGGATTTGTGTATTGTAATACTCAAAGACAAATCAGAACACCCAAGAGTACAGAAAAGAGTGAAAATATTTACAGATTTGGTGAACGAGAGAGCCACTACTTTTGGTTTCAGTTCAGATGGACGCTATGTACTAACTAGAATGTTCGAATTAATCTATTTCGGCGATTGGGTTAGTTATTATCTATCTATTATTCGTGGTGTAGATCCCACCCCCATCCCTACAATCACTATATTGAAAAAGAAAATGGCAGAGAAAAGTTAGTAATTAGATAACTTCATTTGTCAGCATATAATTTACTCATAAATACAATTTCGTATCAACGTAATAGTCAATACGAATGAAGATAATTTACGAAACAAAACAGAAGGAGAACTAATTATGGCATTCGAACTACCAAAGCTACCTTATAGCTACGATGCTTTAGAACCACACATTGACGCAAAGACGATGGAAATACATCACTCAAAACATCATAATGGTTATACAACAAAATTAAACAATGCAATAGAAGGTACTGAGTTAGCTAATGAATCTATAGAAAGCTTATTAGCAAACCATACTAGCAATTCTGCTGTCAGAAATAATGGTGGTGGATTTTGGAACCACAGATTATTCTGGGAAGTAATGTCACCCAACGGTGGTGGTAACCCAACTGGCAAATTAGCAGAAGCAATTGATAATAAATTTGGTTCTTTTGACAATTTCAAAGATGAGTTTTCAAAAGCAGCTGCAACACAATTCGGTTCAGGTTGGGCATGGTTGTGTGTAGATGAAAATGGAGAATTGAGTGTTTGCTCTACTCCAAATCAAGACAACCCACTTATGCCAGAGGTGTCTTGCTCAAGCACACCTATATTAGGTCTTGATGTTTGGGAACACGCTTATTACTTAAATTACCAAAACAGAAGACCAGATTACATATCAGCATTTTGGAATGTAGTGAACTGGGAAGAAGTAAACAGAAGATTTGAAAACAGCTAATTAGCTAATTCAAACCATACGATTTTTATAAAGTCCAGCTAGAAATAGTTGGATTTTTTTTATATTCCCTCTAAACATCTTGCATAATAAAATATAATTATTAACTTTGTGTCGTATGTTTACGACAATAGAACGAAAGAGCATTATGATATCGAATAAATCAAAGCTGTTTTCAGCTGACGAGCAACAAGTCGCACACTTTGCGAAGGCCTTGTCCCATCCCGCACGCATAGCAATTCTTCGCTATTTGGCAGAAGCAAAGGTATGTATAACGGGCGATATAACAGACGCAATCCCATTGGGTAGAACTACTGTTTTGCAGCATCTGCAGGTGCTAAAAGATAGCAAGCTAATCACTGGCGATATTGATGGGAAGAAAGTGTGCTATTGTATAAACACTTCGGTTTATGATGATATGCGTAAGCTTTTCACTACTCTATTTTCGGATATAGATACAATTAATAATTGCTGTTAAACAAATACCCACGAGGTAATATTATGAAAATGCACGTTAGTTTATATGTGGCAGATGCCGCAAGAACAAAGGAATTTTACGAGCTTTTCTTCAATCAAAAAGCAACTAAAGTAAAAGACGATTACGTAAAATTTGAACTTGACAAACCAGAATTAGTTATTAGCTTTTTAGAAAACAAAGACAGAGTACAATCGAACTTCGGGCATCTTGGCTTCGTAGCCGAATCGCTTGAAGTAGTGATGAACAGATTAGAAAATGCGAAAAGTAACAACTTAGATGTACTAGAAGAAATGGGTACTAATTGCTGCTATGCAAACCAAGACAAGTTTTGGGTGACAGACCCCGACGGTCACCAATGGGAGGTATATTCTTTCAACGAAGATGTAAAGTTCAACGACCCTAAGTATGCTAGTCAAGATGCAACGGCTTGCTGCACTCCTCAAGTACAACTTAATATCGGATAGAATGAAAAAGAAGCTAAGTTTCTTAGACAATTACTTAACGCTATGGATATTTATTGCCATGGCGTTAGGTTTATTATTGGGATATTTCTTCCCTAGCTTGCCCGACATTATCAACTCTATGGGCGACGGCACAACTAACATACCAATAGCTATTGGACTTATTATAATGATGTATCCACCTTTGGCAAAAGTCAACTACAGACTTTTACCAAAAGTATTTCAAAATACAAAAATACTTTCTATATCACTATTACTCAACTGGGTTATTGGCCCTGTGCTGATGTTCGCATTAGCTTTAATCTTCCTGCAGGATTACCCTGAGTATATGGTAGGGCTTATTCTAATTGGGCTTGCTCGTTGTATAGCAATGGTGCTTGTGTGGAACGATTTGGCAGAGGGTAGCAGTGAATACGGAGCAGGACTCGTAGCTCTGAACAGTATATTCCAAGTATTTGCCTATAGCTTCTACGCTTGGTTATTTATAACTGTACTGCCACCTTACTTCGGTTTCGAAGGAGCAATAGTGGATATATCGATTTCTGTGATCGCAGAAAGTGTTGCTATATATCTGGGTATTCCCTTTGCACTTGGTATTCTGAGTAGAGTAGTTCTTGTAAAAATGAAAGGTGAAGATTGGTATAACAACAAGTTTATACCTGCTGTGTCACCACTAACCTTAATAGCATTGCTATTCACTATTGTAGTTATGTTCTCACTCAAAGGTGAGCTGATTGTAGAAATACCAATAGATGTACTAATAATAGCCGTGCCACTAATCATCTACTTCACACTGATGTTCCTAGTCGGATTTTTCATTAGCAAGGCAGCTGGAGCGGACTATGACAAAAACGCTTCCATCGCATTCACGGCAGCTGGCAATAACTTCGAATTGGCTATTGCTGTGGCAATAGCAGTCTTTGGTCTGAACTCTGGGCAGGCATTTGCAGGGGTAATTGGGCCATTGGTCGAAGTACCAGCACTTATATTTTTAGTGAGGGTTTCGTTTTGGTTAAAAGATAAATATTATAGTAAAGAGGTAGCATAATGAAAGTATTAATTCTATGTACGGGCAATTCGTGCCGTAGCCAAATGGCAGAGGGTTTATTCAGACACCACTTGCCAGAAAGCAGTGAGGTATATTCCGCTGGAATAGAAGCACACGGAGTAAACCCAAATGCAATTATTGCAATGGCAGAAATTGGAATAGATTTAGGAAGCCATAGTTCAAACAAAATAGAAGATTTACCAAACCAGAGTTATGACTATGTAATAACGGTTTGTGACAACGCCGCTGAAAACTGCCCAATCCTCCCCGGCAACCACAAAACAATACATCACAGCTTTCCTGACCCAGCAAAAGCAACTGGCACTGAGTCAGAGATAAAACGAGAATTTGCATCTGTCCGAGATATGATAGAAGAGTTTGTGAAGGATTTTGTGAGTAAATTGTAGTAACAACTTATTTTTTATCAATTAAATGTTGTTTTATATTACAAGTCTCAATATTTGAAAAAATCTGTCATTCCTTGACTTCGTTTTTCTATTAGCCATAATAGCACATAAACTAACCTTTATTATTATTTATCGTTATCTGCTGATAAATCCTTATTTTTTTCTATTTTTGTGAAAGCAAATAATAAAATCAGAGTAAAAAAACATGTGCGGAATAGTAGGTTATATCGGTAAGCAAAAAGCATCACACATTTTGATAAATGGTCTAAAACGTATGGAATACAGAGGCTATGATTCAGCTGGTTGGGCTATGATTGAAAATGAGAAACTAAACTTACTTAAAAATACTGGTAAAGTATCTCAACTAGACCGATTGACACCTCATGATATGATAAATTCTGATATAGGTATTGCTCATACCCGTTGGGCCACTCACGGTTTTCCGAATCATCTGAACGCACACCCCCACTTGGATAACTCAGAAAATATTGCAGTAGTTCACAATGGAATAATCGAAAACTACACACCACTAAAAACAAAGCTTGAAAAAGATGGTTATACATTTAGTTCTGATACAGATACCGAAGTATTAGCTGTATTCATTGGTGCGATATATGAGAAAGTAAATGATTTGGAAAAAGCTGTAAGAATAGCGCTATCTGAAATAGATGGTACATTCGGTATAGCAGTACTTTCATCTTATGAACCCGAAAAAATTATATGTGCACGTCACGGCAGCCCAATGGTTTTGGGTATTGGTGACGGAGAGTATATAGTAGCTTCTGATGCGGCTGCAATAATACAACACACAAACCAAGTAGTTTATCTTAACGATAACGAAATGGCGATAATCACTCGCGATGGATTTACTACAAAAACTATAGATAACGAAGACACTGAACACATAGTAGAAGAGATTAACTTCGATTTGGCTCAGATAGAGAAAAGTGGTTATGATCACTTTATGCTAAAAGAAATACATGAGCAATCAGAGACTGTATTCAACTCATTTCGTGGGCGATTACTTGCAGATGTAGGTAATGTTAAATTAGGTGGGCTCAGTTCTGTTATGGACAAACTACGCAATACTAAGCGAATAATTATTACAGCATGTGGTACTTCTTGGCACTCGGGTATAGTTGGTGAATACATGATAGAGAAACTGGCGCAAATTCCAGTAGAAGTAGAGTATGCATCCGAATTCAGGTATCGTAATCCAATTATTGGTCCTGATGACATAGTTTTTGCAATTTCTCAATCTGGTGAAACTCTCGATACATTGGCAGCAATTAAAGAAGCAAAGCAAAAAGGTGCTACTGTAATAGGAATAGTCAACGTAGTTGGTTCTACTATCGCCAGAGAGACTGAAGCAGGAGTTTATATTCATGCAGGTCCAGAAATTGGTGTTGCTTCTACAAAAGCATTCACATCGCAAATAACTGTATTAGCATTAATAGCACTTATGTTAGGTAGAACTAGATATCTATCGCAGCCTGAAGGTCAAGCAATAGCAGAAGAAATGATGCTACTTCCTGAAAAAATACGTAAAGTATTGGCAGCAGAGAAAGAGATAAAAGAAATAGCTGAAAAGTATTACGAAAGCAAAAACTTCTTGTACTTAGGGCGTGGATTTAACTACCCACTTGCCCTAGAAGGTGCACTGAAATTGAAAGAAATATCGTACATACACGCAGAGGGCTATCCAGCTGCAGAAATGAAACACGGCCCAATAGCACTAATAGACGAGAATATGCCGGTTGTGTTCATAGCAACTAAGGATACTATATATGACAAGGTATTCTCAAATATAGAAGAAGTGAAAGCAAGAAAAGGAAAGATAATTGCCATAGCTACCGAAGGTGATGAAAGAATTAAGAAAGTTGCTGACCACGTAATCTATGTACCTGAAGTAATGCCTATGCTCAACCCAATACTGTCAGTTGTGCCATTGCAACTATTAGCTTACCACATAGCACTTAAATTAGAGTGTGATGTAGATCAACCAAGGAACCTTGCTAAGAGCGTAACAGTGGAGTAAATATTAGTAGATTTGTATGGTAATAGCTACCAAATTCTAGAAAAAAGGGTTCAGTTTAATTGAAAACTGAACCTTTTTTTTATTCTATATTAATTTTTCGTTTCGAGGATTTTCTCGTGTTCTAAATCATAAGGTGGCATTTCATCTATACCGTTGCCTTCCATTAGATAGAAGTCCATCCATCGCATTAGCCGTTTACCATAATCAAGCTGTGCTGCTGATTTTTTGTTACCATGACCTTCTCCTGGATAAAAGACCAATCGAACAGGTGTTTCAGTTCGTGTCTTAATATATCGATATAGTTCCATAGACTGACTTGGGTTTACGCGCGTGTCTTCTTTTCCGTGCATAATAAGAATTGGAGTCTTAGCTTTATCCGTATGATAGATTGGGCTACGCTCGAGCATCCATTGCCATTTATCCCATGGGTAGTTACGTGCGTGTACATTATACATTTCCATTGGAATATCTGTTGTTCCAAATTTTGATAACTGATTTGATATACCAACGAACATAACACTAGCAGCAAAGTGTTCACTCAGGGCTGTTGCAGCCCATGCTGAAGCATAGCCACCATAAGACCCGCCAGTAATACCAACACGATCTTTGTCTATAAGACCAATTTTATCAAAATGAGTAATCGCATCAACCAGGTCATTGAACTCTGCTCCTGCATAATCAGCTTGACCCATTTTACTAAATTCTACACCACGACCAGTACTTCCTCGATAATTTGGGGAAAATACTACATAACCTTTGCTAGCTGCATATTTGATTGGATTTGAGTAACGATCTTTCCATTCATTTGAAATGTGGGCTTCAGGACCTCCATGAATCATCATAATCATAGGGTAACGCTTACCCTTACTATAATCGTTAGGATAAATCAGTACACCGCCAATTTCTAAACCATCACGTGCTTCGTAAGTTACAGCAACTTGTTTAGGAAATTCAACACCAGATAGATCAATTGAATATGTAAGTCGCTTTACTGAGCCATCTATTATGCTTACTACCTCCTGAGGATGCGATGAACTACCCGAAATACTTATAATATTCTGTCCACCGTTATCAATTGACAAACCCTTAACTACAGCAAGGTCTTGCTTCAGTAGTTGCTTATTTTCACTGTTTTTAGTATTTATTATACCTATTTCGCTGGTCATATTAACTTGCCCAATATAAACTAGGCTATTATCATCAGTCCAATCAACATGACTCATGTGACCCATATAATTTTTAAGATATTCAGTTAGATTTCCATTGTCTGCGTTACCAACAAATAGTCTTCCAGCAGAAGGATCATTTATATCCTCAGCACCAATTATTGCTACTTTTTTGCCATCGGGAGACCAACTAGCCATTCCCAATTTACCCTCAGTTCTAAATGATTGCTTCAAACTTCCATTCAGGCCATAGATTTGATATTGAGAATTAGTATAATTATCATCAATCAATGGTGTGGGAGTTGTTCTAGTAAGAATTAAATTATTAGATGGACTAAATTGTAAAGACAAAAAGTTTTTATCAATATCAATTAACTCAGGTTCTAAATCATCTGAATTTAAGTCAACTTTATATAGATGATTGAACTCATCTGACTCTTCATAAATTTCTGCTTTAAAGCCTTTTGATTTTAAAGACTCCTCATGCTTTAATTGAGAACTCTTGGCAATAAAAACCAAAGTATTACCCTGACTGTTGATACTGTAAGAACCAATATTGTTATCATGACTTACTAATCTTACAGACTCTCCCCCATCAACAGGAATTCTATATATACTGCTATGTTTATCGTCATTTCGCTTAGCAGTGTAATAAATATATTGCCCTTTTGGCCCCCAACTGACATTTGAAATATTTACATTTCCACTGATAAATTGGCGAGAATTTCCATCTAAGTCAGATATATGTAATTCAACATAATGACTCCCATCATCATCAATATATGGGATTCTGGGATTAACCAATGTATAGGCAACGTATTTCCCATTTGGAGATATTTCAGCTTGGCCTACATGGCTCAAGGTTACTGTTTCTTCAAGAGTAAGAGTCCTTGCCGTAGTTTGTGTAGTAGTAAATAATAAACTCACAAACAGAAGAGTAATCAATTTCATTAAGAGGTTCATTGTGTTTCCTGTTTTTTTGAATGCTTATATTTTGTGATAATTGTAATGGAATTTTCTTTTTATCCGTCTGCGACGATACTTCTATTAGCTTAGTGCAATTTTAACAGAAGCTCCTCATTAGCATCACTTACACAAGTTATTACTTGGTGAGCTAATTTGATTACCCGCCTATATTTTGTATTTTTGGGTTCAATAATTGTGGAGTATTTACTCTAATTATAATACAGAGTTTGAAAAAAGAATATGGAAAATAGAGTATATAAAGGTGGGTTAGATAGTAATATTAAATAATATAAATTGAATAATTAGATTGAGATAAAACTCCAATAAGCTCTTAAGACAAAGGATTGGAGTCTTTCAGCAATTATTAGAAAATATTAATTTCAAGAACAAAGATTAATATTTTATGCAAACATTTTTTGGCTCTGTGAAAAAGTCCATAGCTTCAAATCCACCTTCGCGACCCATTCCACTGTCTTTTACACCACCGAATGGGGTTCTTAAGTCACGTAGAAGCCAACAATTCACCCAAACTATACCAGAATGAAGTTGTTCAGCTACCCTATTAGCTCTACTAATATCTTGAGTCCAAACTGTAGCAGCTAATCCATACTTTACACTATTTGCGTATTCTAGCACCTCTTCTTCTGAGCTGAAGGGTTGTAATGTGACAACTGGACCAAATATTTCCTCTTGATTAGTACGGCAATTGTGTCCTAATCCCTCTATCACAGTAGGTTCAATAAAGTACCCATTCTCACATCTTCCTTCTGGTCTAACAGCATTTCCACCAGCAAGCACTGTACCTCCCTCTTCTTTTGCTAACTCAACATATGATAGTACTTTTTCTTGGTGGTCTTTAGAAACCACCGCACCCAAATTACTTGTCTCATCACTTGGATCACCAACTTTTAGCTTCTTTACCTTGGCTACGAAGTCATCTCGGAATTTTTCATAAATCGACTCGTGAATATAGATGCGAGACCCACAAAGACATATTTGTCCTTGGTTAGCAAAGGAAGACATAACACTTGTTCTCAAAGCATTGTCATAGTCACAATCGTCGAAAATAATATTAGGATTTTTTCCTCCAAGTTCAAGAGACATTTTCTTGAATTTTGGAGCTATTGTTCTTGCTATATGTTCTCCAGTCTTAGTTCCACCAGTGAACGAAATCGCCTTTATATCATCGTGGTCAACTATACTTTGACCTGCATTGGGACCATTCCCATGGACAATGTTTAACACTCCAGCTGGCAATCCAGCTTCTACACAAACTTCAGACAGCAAGTAAGCAGTCATTGGGGTAACCTCACTCGGCTTAGCTACTACAGTGTTACCTGTAGCGAGAGCAGGTGCAATCTTCCAAGTAAATAGATAGAGTGGTAGATTCCAAGGCGAAATACACCCAACAACACCCAATGGTTGTCGAAGTGTATAGTTAATAGCAGGCTTTTCTACCATATGGTGTGACTGACTTCCAAAGTGCATTGCCGCAGTAGCATAGAACTTAAAGTTAGATTTTGCTCTTGGTATATCTACAGCTTTCGCTAGCTTTAATGGTTTACCATTGTCTCTGCTTTCTGCTTCCACAAACTCGTAGAATCGTTTGTCTATTCCGTCCGCTATTTTCATTATATAATCGTGGCGTGCCTCGTTCGATAATTTAGACCACATTGGAAATGCTGCTTTAGCAGCAGCAACTGCTTTGTTAACATCATCTTCATCAGAGTCGGGTATCTGTGAGTAAACTTCACCAACAGCTGGGTCATAGATATCTAAATAATTCTCATTAGCTGGGGCAATCAATTCGCCGTTTATATAATTTTTTAGTTTTAACATATTCATTTCGTGGTTTTAATTTCAGTAGCAATTATACAAAAATACGAAATATAATGGGATTTAATTAAGTGATTAACCCATTATATGTTTTATTAAATATTTATTGATTTAAGAAATAGGATTTTTTTAAAAAATTACAATTCAGTAAATATTACTACTACACAAAAGCATGACAAACAGATAGCAAATTTAACGTTTGCATCAGTGTATCCTCACTATATCACTAAGGTTGAGAAAAAAGGTAGAAAAATGGATAAAATATTAAGGACAAAATAAAAAGGTACCACCTATATGTAGTACCTTAAGAAACTTTTATTTTTTTCATCATTCTCCGAAACGAGAATCAAAATCACTATCTAAATCGTCATCCGCTCCTGAAAAATTATCTTCAAAATCGGAACTATCTTCGTTATTGCTTCTACCATTTTTTCTGTCTTCTAACACAAGCATATTGTCTGCTAATATTTCAACAACTTGTTTTCTATTTCCTTCGCTGTCTTCATAGTTTCTTGTTTGCAACCTACCTTCTACATAGATTCTAGTACCCTTAGTTACTAGTTTATCTATTACTTTTGCTAGGCCTCGCCATGCGACTATAGTATGCCAATCAGTATGTTCTTTTAGATTTCCTTCTCTATCCTTCCAAGATTCAGATGTAGCCATTCTAAACGAAGTGACCGGCACGCCACCAGGTGTTTCTTTAAGTTCAGGTTGCTTACCAACATTCCCAATCAACATTACCTTATTAAGTGTTCTAGACATTTATCTTCTCCCGAGCTATTATTTTTGATTTCAACTTTTATCCTTTTCGATAGGATTTAATATAAAATAAAAAATTCCATTTATCAAATGGAATTCCTTGTTAAAATTACAGTTTTAATTTGGGTCTAGCCTTCTATTTGGTTAAGACACATTTTAGTTTTCTGCCATTTCCATTAAAATATTGTCCTTTCAATTTTACTTATCGGTGAGTTTTCATAATACTTTAATGTTTTTTTCATTTTTTTTACCATAAAGGCAAAGTTTCATATAATTCACTTACATCAAAACTATAGATTTCTATCTCTGCTCCTTCTTCGGTAGCAAACAATGTATACTCAGTTCCAGGTATATCAGTTTTATGTCTAATTATCGTATCACAATCTACTATCATAGTAGTATATTTTGCATCCTGAACTATTTGAAATTTCAATAATTCATCTACATTAATCTTCTTCTCTCTGTAACTATACAAGTATTTATCATTCTCATAAACATCAATCTTATCTGATTTGAATACTGCTTTTATACCTGCTTTCTTACCATCTGCTAAGGGTGAAGTCCTTTCAACTACACTAAACTCAACTGACTTCACTGGCTTTAAGTAAAATGATTTTTTATATTGAGTTTCATCAAACATTCGAAGAGCAGTAACTGAGCTCTCTTCTATTCTTAGTGCATCGTCAGCAATCAAGTTAACCGTAAGTGGATTGTCAGCTCTGTAGCCAACTACAGCAGGAAACATAACACTTCTAAACTTGTTCATCACAAATGTATCAGAGGCACATGAAGTGATTAATAACGATAATATAACTATTGTAATAGGTTTCATTAAATTATTGTAATTTAGTTGCAAGGTTAAATTTAGAAAAAATTTATTTCACTTTCAAAAAATTTCAATCTTCTTTAAACTATTTCAAAATATTTGTGTCTCAACTATATGAAAAACTAATACTACTTATATTCACTACCTTACACTTATCCGCACGTGATTACTATTATCCACCAATAGATTCGGATGACTGGGAAACTACAAACATTACTGATTTAGGTTGGGACACCGATGAGAAAGACGAGTTATCCAACTTCCTAGATACCACTGGCACAAAGGGCTTCATCATATTAGTCAATGGTAAGATAGCAATAGAAGAATATTTTAATGAATTTGATAAATCAAAATTTTGGTACTGGGCTTCGGCTGGAAAAACACTTACAGCAACTATGATTGGACTTTCCGAGCAAGATGGATTATTAGACATTGAAGAGCCAACTTCCAATTATTTAGGAAATGGCTGGACAAGCATGGACACTGAAAAAGAAACTAATATTAAGATAAGACACAACCTATCTATGTCAACAGGATTGGATTATGATGTTGATAATCAAAATTGTATAGACCCCGAATGCCTTAACTATCTTTATGAACCAGGAACGCATTGGTTTTACTACAACACGCCTTACCGATTACTATTAGATGTGTTGGATTCAGTTTATGACAAAAGAATAAATCAAGTTACAAACCAGCTAATCGGTAACAAAATTGGTATGGGTGGATTTTGGTTAGATTATGTTCGCTGGGGAACAGCGAGAGATTTAGCAAGGTTTGGATTATTCGTAACATCTGGTGGGAAGTGGGAAGATAGATTAGAACTTAATTCTGATTATTTTTTCGATATGATAAACACTTCGCAAGAGATGAATAAATCTTATGGTTATTTGTGGTGGCTCAATGGTAAGGAAAGTTATAGGTTACCAACTTTAAACTTAGAATTTCAAGGACAACTTGTACCCTCAGCACCCAGTGATATGTATGCAGCATTGGGTAAAAATGACCAGAAAATTTATGTAGTACCCTCACTTAACATGACAGTAGTAAGAATAGGTGATAGTGCTGGAAAGTTAATGTTAGCTTCTTCATCATATGATACTCAGCTTTGGACAATGATAATGAATATGATGCCTACAACAAGTATAGAACTGAAGGAAAACGATTTGTTTATTTACCCAAATCCAGTAAAGGATGTACTTAAAATAAAGTCTATTGAGAAATTTGATAAAGTTCTAATTTACAATGCATTAGGAAAAAAGTATCTGAATTAGATTTTAGTAATAATATAAATCTTGGATCCTTACCTAATGGATATTACATAATAGAACTTATTAATCACAATAGTACAAGTAAAAGATTTAGGTTTATGAAGGCAGAGTAGAAATAAACAAATTTTACTTTTTGAATGATAAAAAAGAAATTTAACTTTCGAAATTACCAAACTACTAACATCCTCTGATTATACTTTATTCCGATAGATTTCTGAGAATTTCTATGCCAAATTCATTTTTTTAATTTAGCTTTGACATCCAAGCAAACCCTTTTTACACCACTTCATTGACAATTATAAAAAAAACCAACTCTGCCAGAAGACAAAGTTGGTTCTTATCAAATAATAGTTATATGAACTATACCGCTCTTACTACTGTAGTAGCTGCAAGAAGGCTTGTGGATTCTGGTTCGCTTGCGAAAGCGAAGTCAGTGATGTTTGCTGTAAGAACTGAGCTTTGATTAGTCACAAGGGGTGTGTCAAAAAATAAATTGATGCCAGAGGAAACCCAGCTCTCTATTATTATTCTTTGCTTGTACTTTACAGTTATATCAGTACGTACAAAACAATTTTAACAAGATTTATTTACCATTTATTATCAGTAAAATTAAAATTTCTGCTCTAAAATAAGTAATTTTGGATGTGTTAATTATGCCTCATAAAATAGGATAATATTCAACACAGCTTTTTTTTTGGTTAATATTATACAATGACTACAAGCAGCAATAATAATAATAGAATAATAAAACCAGAGGTACTTCTTCAAGCTTATAAGCAAGGTTATTTTCCTATGGCTGATAGCAAAGAAGGAGACATCTATTGGCATTGCCCTGACCCAAGAGCAATTATACTACTCAATAACACCAAAAAGCCTAGATCACTCAGAAAAAATGAAGAAAAGAATACGTTTGAATACAGAGTCAATACTAACTTCAAAGAAGTAATAACCAAATGTTCTGACAGAGATGACACTTGGATTTCTGAGGAAATCATAGAAACTTATGTAAAGCTTCACAATCTTGGTTCCGCACATTCTGTAGAAACTTATATGGACAATCAATTGGTGGGAGGCCTTTACGGGGTAGCAATTGGTGGTGCATTTTTTGGAGAATCTATGTTCAACACTAAGACTGACGCAGCAAAGGGTGCCTTTTACTATCTAATTGATTTACTCAAAAAGAAGAACTTTTTGCTTCTTGATACTCAATATATAAATCCGTTTACAAAGCAACTTGGAGCTATTGAAACTAGCTTTATGGATTATTCAAAAAAGTTAATAAAAGCTATAAACTTTGCCACAAGTTTTGTAGATTAGATTATGAGAATACTAACTATATTATTCATATTAATATTTTTATCTTCTTGCAGGCCCCATATCAACAAAAAAAATGATATAGATTGCGAGGTTCCAATAGTAGAATGTGAACAATCCTCTTGGACAGGCTCACCACTTGACACCTCATATTACAACAGTGGTAAAAACTTTTATTACAGTATAAAACAAGTTGAAGGTCTAAATACTTCAGATCAAGAATATTCTATATTTCTCTCAGATTTAATTCATCCACAGAGTAATAAAAAAATAAACCTTGCTACCATAGGTGAAGAACTTGGCCAAAGAACATATTTAATAGAAAGAAGTTTAGATATTAAAACTAAAACAAAAAGATATGACAGTTTTAAAAAAGTTTTAGATATTAAAGGAGATAGCCCAGGGCACATCGGTTTTCCTACATTAGTCGACAATGAAAGGATTGTAATAGCTTCAACTTTCGCTTCTGATCAAACCTCAGAAACTAAAATAAATGGTTACTACGAGATAATACCAATAGAAGAATCAATAGGCCAATCTCGATTATATGACGTTAAAAAAGGTAATGAAAAACAGATTGAAACTGATATAACACACAAATACAGTCATTTGATCTGGGAGTCTCATCCAAGTTTTGACATGGAGAATAATATATTATTCTTTGCTTCAGACAGGGAGAATGGATACGGCGGGGTCGATTTGTGGTATATGCTATTTGAGGATGAAGAATGGATAGGTCCGTATAATTGTGGTATGAATGTTAACACACCTTGTGATGACATTACACCCTTTCCTGACCCAAAAGGTAAAAGACTTTATTTTAGTTCAGCTGCTCATAATAGTGTTGGTGGCTATGACTTGTTTTACATTGATTATAAATTAGAGGTCACTAACTCTAAAAAGTCAGTAGTGTTTGACAGTGAAATATATAATGTTGGTGCACCAATTAATACTGTAGCTGATGAGATTTCTCCATTCTTCAAAGACAACCCAGATAACTATTTTTACTATAGTTCTGACCAAGATGGTGATTTTGATATATTTGTAAAGCAAAAAGTCTTCAAAAAAGGAACAGATAAATTTAACAGTGAAAATAAGGAAGAAATAGTTGAAAACACTGAAGTAGTTATTCCCACTGACTCAGTTGATATCAACCCTATGTTTAAATTGGAGGGAGTAGTAACTGATAAAAGAACTCAGGAGCCAATAAAGGATGTAGATGTTTCAGTAACTAAAGAAAAAGAAACTACCCCCTACAAGAAAACTAAAACGGATAATGAGGGAAAGTATAAATTTGAACTTGAGAAAGGCCCTGAGTATAATGTGAAAATAGAGGATGACACACTCTTCTACGAACAATACACAGTGAAAGTAGACAAGAATAACAAGTCAAATTCGGTAGTCCGAGATATATCAATGGATATTGTTAAAACTGTTCGGATTAACTTTGAATATGACAAGTCAGATGAACCTTATGATTATATTTTGGACTCATTAGGAAATCAACAGAATATAACCTGGCAAAATGCCATTGACAATCTTTCTAATGATATTAAAGGTTCGCAATCTGTAATAGAAGAAGTAATTATAACAGGTCATACAGATCCAGTTGCAAGTGCATCGTATAATAAAAATTTAGGCCAGAAAAGGGCAGAGTTTGTTGTTTCTCAGTTAGTAAAACGTGGAATACCTATTTACCTATTAAAAGCAAAAAGTAAAGGTGAGACACAAAAGCTAGAAAAATTTGAGAACGAGAATACTAAACAATACCATAAGCGTTTAAGAAGAGTTATATTAGAAAAAGTATTTATAAAATGACACCAAGAATATTTCTCATATTATTAATTTCCATCACGGTTGTAGTAACTGCTGGGGTCAGTATTTACTTTTACTCTGTTATTTCTACAGGTTTGCCATCATTAGAGCAATTAGAAAATCCAGAACAGATGTACGCTAGCCAAGTTATAAGTAGTGACGATGAAGTAGTAGATAACTTCTTCATGCAAAGAAGAGTTAATTTGAAATTAGAAGAAATGCCAAAATCGGCCATAGATGCATTAATTTCAACTGAAGATAGGAAGTTTTATTCTCATTGGGGAATAGATTTAGATAGACTTGTAAAAGCGGTAATCAAAAAATCTTTAAACCCGTTCAAAAGAGCAGAGGGTGCCTCAACCATTACTCAACAACTAGCTAGAAATTTATTCCTAGACCTTTCTCGTAATATAGACAGAAAGATAAGAGAAGCTGCCGTTACAGTAAAGATTGAAGACACTTATACAAAAAATGAAATCTTAGAAATGTATTTGAATACTGTAAATTTTGGTAGAGGGGCCTATGGTATAAGTGTTGCAGCTAGAACTTTCTTTGATAAAAAAGCTGATGACCTGACAATTGCAGAGTCGGCTTACTTGATTGGCTTACTAAAAGCACCTTCTCGGTATGACGTAAGGTCTGACTATGATAGAGCATTAAGAAGAAGAAATCTGATTTTATCGATGATGCAATCACAAGGTAAAATTACTTATGAAGAGTATCAACTAGCATTAGAAACACCTATAGAGGTAAGAGAAGGAACTGCAGTGAGCGCTTCGGAATCAAATCTTGCTCCACATTATGTTGAATCAATACGAAGAGAATACTCTCCATTCTTAAAAGATAAAGACTATGACTTATACAGAGATGGTCTTATAATTTACACAACTTTGAATAAGAAGATTCAAGAATATGCCAATAGCGTGGTAGAAAATCATATAAAAGCATATCAACAAAAATTTGATAAAAAATGGAATTGGAATAAAAACAAAAAGTTAGAATCAGAAATTATCTCGAAAGCTATAAGAAAGCATCCAGAATATAAATCTTCTCCTAAAAGTAAAAGGGAAGAAGTTGCTATAAAGTTGAAAAAAAATAAGAACTTTATTGATTCTGTTAAGAATGAAAAAACAACTATCCAAATAGGAATGGTAGTGATTGACCCTGTATCTGGAGCAATATTAGCTATGGTTGGAGCTTCACCTAAGTTCATGGAGGACAACAGCCACGCTAAGCACTCTTTGAACCACATTACTCAAATTAGGAGACAACCAGGCTCATCTATGAAGCCTTTTGTCTATTCTATGTCTTTAAAATCGGGACTTTACCCAACAGATTCTATAGTATGTGGGCCATTTGTTTATACTGACCCACACACTGAAGAAGTATGGGCGCCACGTTCAGGGACTAATGATTGCCCTGATAGTACATATAAAATGACTGTAGCTACGGCACTGAAAAAATCTGTAAATTCAGTTGCTGCAAGATTAATAACTGAACATACTAACCCAGATGAAGTTAAAAATTTGTTACAAAAAGCTGGTATATCTACCCCGATAGACGCAGTTCCTGCATTGGCATTAGGAGCAGGTGGTGAAGTTATACCAATGCAACATATTTCTGCATTCTCTATTTTTGCGAACGATGGTTATAGGGTTGAGCCATTCTATGTAAATAGAATTGAAGACAGAAACGGTAATCTTGTTTTTAGAAAGAAAAGAACAAATAAAATCTACGATGTTTTAGACAAAGAAATTGCACACGAAATGACTATAATGATGCAAGACGTTGTTAACACTGGAACCGCTGCTAGAGTGAGAAGATACTTCCGTGATGTAGAAGCAGCTGGAAAAACAGGAACTACAAACGATAATTCAGATGCATGGTTTATTGGTTACACACCACAGTTAATTTGTGGGATATGGGTTGGGTTTGATGATCAGAGAATAAACTTTAACCCAATTGGATATGATGGTCAAGGTGGTCGTGTAGCTGGTCCAATATGGGGTATGTTAATGGATAGTATATACACAGATGAAAGCCTACCCTACAAGCAAAAATCATTCGGATATAAAACAAGATTAGAATTAGACTCACTATTGAGCTTGAGAAGACAAGTTGGTGAGTATTTCGACATTATGAATAACTAGTAACATGAAAAAAGAATACGAATATATAAATGGTAGCAATAAAGAAGTAGGCACGATATACTGTATTGGAAGAAACTATGCCGAGCATGCAAAAGAATTAGGAAATGAAGTACCTACTGAACCAGTAGTTTTTATAAAACCTCCTAATTCTTACACCTCTTCAGGTAGTAAAGTAGCAATACCAAATTACTCTGAATTAATGCATCACGAAGTTGAGGTCGTATTTGTTTTAGGTAAGGACACAATGGGAGTTTCCCCCTCCGAATCATTAGAATATGTAGATGGCGTAGCAGTAGGAATTGATTTCACTCTGAGGGATGTCCAAAATAAAATAAAAGAAAAAGGTTTACCATGGTCTATGGCTAAAAGCTTTATGGGTTCAGCTCCTATATCTCCTATAGTCGATATTAAAGATATTAGTAATGTAGATGATATCGAATTCCAAATAGCTAAAAATGGAATAACAACACAAAAAGGCAACACTAAGAATATGATTAATGATATTAGGCAAATTATTGCCCATATATCAAAAGTATTTGGGTTGAGAAAAGGTGATTGTATCTTCACAGGGACGCCTAAAGGTGTTGGTCCAGTTGAACCAGGTGACAAACTAATTGCAACTTTAGCTAACAAAGTCAAATTAGAAATAGAAATAGAGTAAGGATATGAAGACAAGAATACTATTAATACTTTTGGTTACTTTAGTTGTACAGTCATGTAGTTTCACAATTACTCGTGAGGAAGAAGACTTATATACGGTAGTCAACAAAGATACTGTAGAGACACATTTCATCAAAAATGCTCCCGGTAATGTTGATAGAGGTGTAGTTCACCCATCCACAAAGGAAATTCTTAGAGAAAGAGATATAGCTAAGTATGATAGCACTGTTAACCGCTTTTATCCTGACTTTATTCGTTTAGGTTTGTTCGAAGGAATGGGTTTTATAGGTGGCGATACAGACTTTTCACTCAATAGTGGTTTATTGGGTATTCACCCTAATGCTGATTTACTATATGAAAGTAGCAGAGGTGGAGGAAGTGGAAGTATATTCACAGGTGGAATTTATCGAATAGGGATTTACGAAAATAGACTACGTTGGTTCCGTGATGCTCCAGATTGGACTTGGGGAGTACATGGTTTTGAAGCTATAGTACCAGATGCAAGAGCTGAGAATAGTCTAACTTCAATGTTGACTCCATACATAAGAAAGAGATTTTATTTCAGAGATGATATACCTTACTTATCAGCTACTATAGCTGTTGGGCTTGGTTACTACCCTTCACAGTATATTAATGTTTCTGGTTCACTTGATCTTGGGTCAATTGGAGGGTTAAACCTAAGGGCTTATGTAGGAATGGCTTCTGGTTACAATTCTGCTACGACACCACAAATATCAAATAACGACTTTGCTGAAGAAGGTATTTTTAGTACACTCCCCTATGCTGGACTAAGTGTATCTGTACTTGATTTTGTTAATCGTGTACCCGAGTTGTACACCGAGTGGAAAGACCACGAGCATTCATCGTGGAATATTGGAATTGCAGAGCTAACAGTAGTTAATACAAACTCTGAGTACTCATATTTTGGGAGTGAGACTGAGCCATCTGATTCACCAATTAGTGGAATGATATTCAAATTCGCTAATGCAAATGTCGCTATACCTATTGAAGATAATTATAACTTTTACGCAGGTACTTCGCTAATATCAATGTATTTATTGGGTCAGAATGGTAATGGGATTGGAATTCTACCAATTCGAATTGGGTACTGGCACCAGTTAATGCAAGATGAGTTGAGTGTTGATCCATATGCCGAATTTGGTTATTACCCATCCAGCTACTACGATGTTGGAGTAAAGTTAAGACTAAGGTTTAGTGAAAGATATAGTGTTGCTCTTAATGGAGGATATATTTCTGGTAGAACTTTAGGCGGTATTAATAGCGAAACCTTAGATTTCTTAGGTGATGCAGATAGCTTCAGTGGATATTATATTGGACTTAGTTTTGGACTTGGCGATAGAATTTTCTTCCCAGAAGAATTAAGATATGATGACTAATTAAAAAAACTCTATTGAGCAAGGCTATGTATTATAGGGCTTAATAGTCAAGATAATGATTTTTGATCTTCTTTAGTTTATGTATGATGATGAAAATATAACCTATTACACCACAATTTACCTTACTCATTCGTAACTTACCAACTTACAATAAACCGAAAACAAAAATAATATATCTTTATGAGTAAAAAGAAAAAGAAGAATATTGAGCTGAAAATTGAATCAATTGGATTTGAAGGCAAAGCTATAGCTAGACACAATGACAAAGTTCACTTCATAAAAAAAGTGGTCCCGGGCGATTTGGTTGAAGCTTATGTAAAAAGAAAAAGAAAAAGCTACAATGAAGCTGGTTTAGTAAGAGTAATTGAAGAAAGTGAAGATAGAGTTGAGCCACGTTGTGATTACTTTGATGATTGTGGTGGTTGTAGTTGGCAAAATATGCCCTACTCTGACCAATTAGCTTGGAAAAAACAACATGTAATTGATGCCTTTCAACGAATAGGAAAAATAGAAACAGAAGTATTTGATGTTCTACCATCGCCAGAAGATTTTCACTACAGAAATAAAATGGATTTCACATTCAGTGCAAAAAGATGGGTAACAAGAAAAGAAATTGAAACTGAAGATGAGATAGAAAATAAAGAGTTTGCCCTAGGCTTGCACTCCCCTGGCTCTTTCGAAAAAGCATTAGATATAAAAAAATGCCATATTCATCCTGAAGTAGGGAATGAGATTCTTTCAATAGTTAGAAATTTTGCTTTAGAAAATAATATTTCAGCATTTGACAAACGAGATAAAACTGGATACCTCAGAGAGTTAATCACACGTTACAGTGGAAGTAGTAATACCATTATGATAATTCTTACTACTAATGCAAGTGATGATGAGCACGATAAACTTATAGATGAGCTGGCAGCACTTATAGATGAAAAACTAGAAGAAAAAATCAACTTCATACATGCAATAAACTCTGGACCATCGCCAGTAGCAATAGAATCAAGCAGATTAATTATTGGAAGAGAATATTTGATAGACAAGATATTAGGAGTAGATTTCAAGGTCTCTCCATTCTCATTCTTCCAAACAAATAGGATACAACTAAATAATTTTGTCTGTAAAATATTAGAATCAGCAAGCCTGAATGAAAATATGACTGTTTGGGATTTATATTGTGGTACTGGCTCCATTGCTCTTCCTGCAGCAAAGAGAGTAAATAAGGTATATGGTTTAGAATTAGTTGAATCTTCAATTAATGATGCAAAGCAAAATGCAATTATGAACGGACTTGACAACACAGACTTTCAGGTAGCTGATTTGCATGCTAAGCAAACTCCTGAACTTCTGGATAAATTATCCGAGCCAGACTTAATCTTTATCGATCCACCGAGAGCTGGTATGCACAAAAATCTAATCAACCATTTGTTAGAAATAAATGCTCCTAAGTTAATATATGTTAGTTGCAATCCATCGACTCAGGCAAGAGATTGTGAGTTATTAAAAGAAGGATACAAGGTAGTAAGTGTTCAACCAGTTGATATGTTTCCACAGACTTATCACATAGAGTCAATTGCAATATTAGAAAGGATTTAGTAACTTTTAACCTATATGTTTGTCTGTTATTATGAGTGATAAAATGATAAAATACAATGTAAACGAAATATTTTACTCCATACAGGGTGAAGGAAGCAGAGCAGGGTTGCCTTGTGTATTTGTTAGGATGCAAGGTTGTTTGCTGCGTTGTACTTGGTGCGATACGCCTTACGCTTTAGATAGAAAGCAAACTGAAACGCTAATGAGCATTGAAGAAATCTTAAAGGAAGTAGATAGTCACAACTGTAAGTTCTTGATGTTAACCGGTGGAGAGCCTTTAGAACAAAAAAATATTAGTGAATTAGTTGATGCAGCCATAGATAGAGGTATGGAAGTAGTAATAGAAACAAATGGGCAGCAAGACATAGGAAAGGTTTCTAACAAAGCAGTAAAAATATTAGATTTAAAATGTCCTGGTTCTGCTATGCACAAGAAGAATAATTACTCTAATATTGAAAAATTAGACGATAAAGATGAAGTGAAGTTTGTAATAAAAGATAGAAACGACTATGACTGGTCAATTAAGAAATGCGAAGAATATCAGCTATTTGATAGAGTCTCTGAAGTTTTAATGTCACCAGTATTCGGTGAAATTGAGCCAGTAGATTTGGCAAATTGGATATTAAAGGATAGCCTTCCAGTTAGAATGCAAATGCAACTTCACAAATATATTTGGGAACCAGCAACCAGAGGCGTGTAGTGCGATTAAAAACAGCTACAATTTTAATATTTTTGACAACTATTCAACTAGTAAGTCAAGAACACTTTGTTGAAAGAAGAAGTTCAGTTGGTGAGATAGGTTTCATATTGAACAATTTAGGTCAAGTTGGATATAGCAGTGAACTAAATCAATCAAGATTTGTCTGGCCTAAAGGAAGTGATGCGCAATATATTTATGGTGCTGGATTAGCAATATTCACGAAGCTCCCAAATGGTGAAAATAGAAATTTCTACACTTATCACCCTAACACATCCAAGAGCGATTTTACTATTGGTTCTTATGCTGACACTTCCGAACCAACCGAAAGCAAATACAGAGTTTACAATTCAAATGATTATGATATATACTCTGGAATTGCAAAAGAAGAGTTCATGAATGAATTCAGATGGCCAGTGTGGGTTGGAAATAATAAATTTGAAAAAATATATGGGAATTATATTATTAAAAATTCCGAAAGGACCCGTACCATATCTAGACCCGAAATAAGAAGTGAAGAAGATATGGTTACTATCGCAAAAATAGACGCCAGCTATCCGATTGAGAAAATTACAAATCCAAAAGAATCCGGAGATCTCAGAATAGATGTTGAGACCAAAACATATACATTAGAAAACTTACCAAATGTGCTTTTTATAACTTGGATCGTTCACAACAGAGGTACAAAAATTTTAGACAGTGTCTCTATTGCCCCTATAGTAGATATTGACATAACTAGAGCAAGCCAAAGATTCAAAGGTGTAGATAATGACATAATGTTACTTCCTGAAGATGATTCTTATGCAGTATTCGCAACCGAAGTGGATGAAACTGAAAAAGGGGAAGAGTTTCAATATATGGTAATTGACAATGACTACAAAATTGATATTGAATATAATGAAAATCAAAATTTATCTAGGCTAAATTATGGTGTATATAATCTAGGTTTAGAAACTGATTATAGTTTTTTTCAAATGGAAGATTATATTCAACCTGATTCAGTAAAAAAAATAACGGGTGAGATTAAAGTGTTTTCACCTTCCCACAGATTTAATTTATTAGCAGGGAAAAAAGTAGTTCTGACCTTACAGATTTTGATGTTCCCAGCTAATGATGACTACCCTGAATTCCCTAAGCAAGGTATTGAAAATTTAGGTCAGGTTTTAGATAACAATTGGATTGAATTTTACAGAGAAGTAAGAACTAATGTTGATATTACTGAAATCCGAGAGTTAGACTTATTCCCAAACCCTGCTAGAAACTTCATAAATATTGACAGCAAATACAAGGCTGATTTAGTTGAAATTATATCTTTAGAAGGGAAAGTTGTAAAAACTTCAAAAGGGTTAGATAGTATAGATATCACCTCCCTTCAGTCTGGTGTATATATCTTAAGAATTGGTGAGATGAGTAGGAAATTTATAGTGGAGTGAGGAATTGACCTCATCCTAACTATTGAATCTTAAAAATCAATTTTTTACAGAACTGAATCTAGTCTTGTTTAATAAATTTGTTTCTGATAAACTTTTGATTATTAGTTATAACTTCAATAATATACATCCCTTTGGACAAGGATTTAATGTCAAAAGATTGAATCGAAGTATAATTTCCGTTACCACTTAATATTGAGTTCCCATCAATATCATAAATTACATATCTACTAATATTTACATTCTCTTCAAGTGAAATAGTAATTCTATTTTTCGTTGGGTTAGGATATAAGCTATATTGAGATTTAGCTAACATTTCTACATTGGATATTCTAGTATCAAAAGTTTGTTCAGTTCGGTATTCGAATTTACATTCAACAAAGTCTTTGTCCCCGTATCCAAGACCAAGTGAGTCAATGTATGTAGTATTTGCATCAAGCTCTGTTGGGTCAAATTGAATATTAACTATCACTTCACTATCTTCAGAAATCACCATTCCTGGTGACCAGGTTTCTGGTTCATAACCAACTATACTTAATCCTTGTTCTTCATTTTTTAATTCTACCCTAGTAATATATAATGGGGTATCCTCTGAAGGATTTCTAATAGTATCTTGCATAGTAACTGCTGAGTCAGTCATATAAATACTACCGAATTCATTTCTACTAGCTACATCAATTTCTGTAGGTGAGTAGCTAATAGTAATAGAGGTATCGTTATCAGAATCATCTTTAAACATAATTGTAGCACTAGCTGGTTGTGTTTTGTCTACAACTGTTAGCCACCATGATAATGTTCTTTGTTCACCAGGTATAAAGTTAGTATCATTAGTACATGGTGTAGTGCGAACATTTGCTCAGCTCCAATTTTCTGACCTAATTGAGCTATAACATATATTAGTAACGCTATACCTAATAGTACTGGCACATCTGTGTAAATTAAGTCATGATTACCGTTCATCTGCCACTCTAATCCACCCCAAACTAACAATCCAGCCATAAGCATAGCTATTGAGCCATAAGCGAATGCAAACAGAGTCCAAACACTTGATTTAGGGCTATATAACCCCCTAATCAAAGTTCCCTTTTCGTGTTCTTCTAACATCAAACTTAGTTCTGGCGACCAATAATGATTATCTTTTTCAGCTATTCGTATTTTTACCATTGCTTTAGCTACAGTGCCACCAAACTCATCGGTAGAATCAATTAATTTTTGGAAATGTACTCTGTGTTCTTCTAAAGTTCCAGAGCTTATCTTTTTGAACCGAGGTCTTAATTTGAAACTACTCATAGACTACCTGCTGATTTAATCAATTATCGCTTTTTTGATAAAGCCATTGTTCCTTTTTAGCTTATTTTTAGCTTCTTGCTTATCACAATCAGTCAAGTTCATAACAATTGCAGTTTTTACATGGTTTCCACTGTCATTTAGAAGCTTGGTTGCATTGTCATAACTAACATCACATATACTCATAATTATCTTTTTTGAACGCTCTATCAGCTTCGAATTAGATTGCTTCAAATCGACCATTACATTACCATAAGTCTTCCCCATTCTAATCATAGCGGCTGAGGTAAGCATATTGAGTACCATTTTCTGAGCAGTCCCAGATTTCATTCTCGTGGAACCTGCAACAACTTCTGGGCCTACATCTGGAGAAATTACTATATCAGGTTTTACTGACAATGATTTTATTTTATCATGTCCGGCAGTAGTTACCAACATAGTCAAGCTTCCTATCTCGTTTGCTTTTTGCAGAGCACCCAACACGTATGGTGTTCTGCCTGAGGCGGCTAATCCACAAGCAATATCATTTGCATTAAGACCGGCTTCTAATACCTCGTTAACACCATTTTGTGGGTCATCTTCTGCCCCCTCTTGGGCAACAAACATCGCCTGCTTGCCACCTGCTATTTTGCCTTGAACTAATTCGTGTTCTGTTCCAAATGTTGGCGGACATTCAGACGCGTCTAATATTCCTAACCGGCCAGAAGTACCTGCACCGAAGTAGAACAAGCGACCACCTTTCTGAAATCTTTCAACTATTCCATCTAATGCTTTTACAATATTATCAATCTCTTCTTCTACAGCATCAGCAATTTTTTTGTCTTCAGAGTTGATTATTTCTACAATAGTCTTAGTATCTGAAATATCAATATCCATTGAATTAGGATTTAGCTGTTCAGTAGATAGGGAGCTAATTTCTTTGAATAATTCAGATTCAGGCATTATTGATAATCAATTGTATTTATTTCTACATTATTGTTTTGCATTTCATTGACCACTGATTCATAATCAGAATTAATTTCGCCAGATTTTAACCCATTTATAATATATGGCTCGCTTATAATTACAGTCCTAAAACTATAATCGAAAGGAGGAAATACTACACCATCTGGGTGTGTGTCAAAATATTCGATTCTTACTTTCTCAAAACTATAATTAGGAACTAACTCAATCGAATAAGTAATTCCATTTTCATCAGTATAAACTTGTGTTTGAGGTAGCTCTACGTAGTTTGGGTCTAATTCAGTACCAATATTCAAATATGTTAGAAAGTAACCATAGTCTAATATATTATAGTTAATCTCAGGTGCATTGATTTCGGCGAAGTACCCTGGTGCATCTTGGTACTCACTCCAACTAAATTCATCCAACGTATAAACAAATGTAGTATAATCAGATTTGTAGCTTGTTACTCTATCATCGCTACAAGAGCTAAGTGTTATTAAAGCAACTATAGTAAGTAATAGGTATTTCATAATTCTATCCTTTATTATTATACAATATAATAAATGAAACGATGAAAATAGAATAAGGTTCTATTTAAATTAATTTTAAGAAATTCTAAGAATAATATCTACTTAATTAATACACTTGAACTTATTAATTTCAGTAGCTATTTCGGTATTACTCTTCTTGTTTTTCATTAATAGAGTTTCGATGAAAAAGGACTCCTAATGGCGTTAAGCCACAATATTATTATGCCTTAGGAAATAAAAATACAATTACTATTTGCTACACTCGTTTTTATTCTATATTTTAGAATTGCAGCATAATTCGACAAATCCAAAATGGATAAAACTACGTAAGTGTAATTGTGGAAAATTGAAAGTGCCTATAATGATTGGTGTGGATAATTCTCCCTTGCAATCAATAGGCAATTAATCTTTAATTGCATCCACTTAGTTGTAATATTATTAAAAACTATAAATTGCCGAATTAGCCATTTATTCAAAAGTGAGAAACAGGTAAGTTTGTGATATCCCCGTGTTATGCTAAGTATAATCAAGTAGTTATTAATTTATTTTCAGGTGCCTCGACATGAAATTTTCTAGATATTTAACAAAAGAAGACAGTAGCGTATATGACTTGTTCAAATACACACATCGTGCGTCTTCAATAAAAAATCCAGATGGCTCTGCAGTTTTCGATATGAAAAATGTAGAAGTCCCTACAGGTTGGTCTCAGATGGCCACAGATATATTAGCCCAAAAATACTTTAGAAAAGCTGGTGTACCTCAGTTTGATGAAGACGGAAAGAAATTATTAGATGAAAATGGCGACCAGGTAACTGGCACTGAAAACTCTGTGAAGCAAGTTGTTCACCGTTTGGCTGGCACTTGGAGGCATTGGGGCGAGCAATATAACTACTTTGATACTAAAAAAGACGCTGAAATATTTTATGAAGAAGCTGCCTACATGCTTCTTAATCAATCGGCTGCACCAAACTCACCACAGTGGTTCAACACAGGTCTTAACTTCGCTTATGGCATAACTGGCAACAAGCAAGGTCACTACTATGTGAACCCAGATTCAGGTAAGATAGAAAAGTCGAAAGATGCATACACTAGACCTCAACCCCACGCATGTTTTATTCAGTCTGTTAGCGATGACATGCTCAACGAAGGTGGTATATTTGATCTAATTACTCGCGAAGCAAGAATATTCAAATTTGGTAGCGGTACTGGATCAAATTTCTCACAAATAAGAAGTAGCGAAGAACCATTATCAGGAGGGGGGGTATCTTCTGGAATGATGAGCTTCTTGAAAATATTTGATAAAGCCGCAGGGGCAATCAAATCAGGTGGTACTACAAGGCGTGCAGCAAAGATGGTAGTGGTTGATATTGATCACCCAGATGTAGAGGAATTTATAGAGTGGAAAGCGAAGGAAGAAGAAAAAGTTGCAGCATTAGTAACTGGTTCTAAGATAAATAAGGTTTTCTTGTCAGCGATCATGGAAGAGGCAATTACTAACGGTGCTGATGTAGAAAACAATAATGTATTGAAAGATTTAGTTAAGCGTGCTGTTCACCGTGGTGTTCCACTTAACTATATCGATAGAGTTCTTGATTTAGTAAAACAGGGATTCACTTCTATTGATATAGAAGAGTATGACACTCACTACGAGAGCGAAGCTTACAACACAGTTAGTGGTCAAAACGCTAATAACTCTGTCCGTGTTACTAACGACTTTATGAAAGCTGTGGAAGCTGACGAAGAGTGGGAACTGAAGTGGAGAACTGATGAAAAACGCACAAGAAGACTAAGAGCAAGAGACCTATGGAACAAGATTAACTTATCAGCTTGGAAATCGGCTGACCCAGGTTTGCAGTATGATACTACTATTAACGAGTGGCACACTTGCCCAGAGTCAGGCAGAATTAATGCTTCTAATCCTTGTTCAGAGTATATGTTCTTAGACGATACTGCTTGTAACTTGGCGAGTTTGAACTTAATGAAGTTCTACAACGAAGAGACAAGCGAGTTTGATATAGAAGGTTACAAACACGCAATTAGAGTTTGGACTGTAATATTAGAAATCTCTGTGCTAATGGCACAGTTTCCATCGAAGAAAGTAGCTGACTTGAGCTATAAATTCAGAACATTGGGTCTTGGATATGCAAACATTGGTACTTTACTAATGGTGAATGGTATTCCTTACGATTCGCAAGAGGCGTTGGCTTGGACAGGTGCTCTGACTTCTATCTTATGTGGTCAGGCATACACAACTTCATCTGAAATGGCGAAAGAACTTGGTACTTTCCCAGAATATGATTTGAACTCTAAGCACATGCTAAAAGTTATCCGTAACCACAGAAGAGCTTCTTATAATGTTAAGACTTCAGAATACGAAGGCCTAACAATCAGACCTCAAGGTATAGATACAAGATTCTGTCCACAAGATATGTTAGTAGCGGCAAGAGAAGTGTGGGACAACGCACTAGAAATGGGTGAAAACCACGGTTACAGAAATGCACAAGTAACAGTTATTGCTCCTACTGGAACTATTGGTCTGGTAATGGATTGTGATACTACTGGTATCGAACCAGACTTTGCAGTTGTAAAATACAAAAAATTAGCTGGTGGTGGATACTTCAAGATTGTAAATCAATCAGTAAGAAAAGCATTAGTTAAGCTAGGTTACACTGAAACAGAAATAGAAGAAATTGTAAAGTACAGTAAAGGTCATGGTACTTTGGTAGGTTGCCCAGCAATCAACAAAGCTACTTTGATGGAAAAAGGATTTACTGAAGAGAAATTGAAATTAGTTGAAGACCAATTAGACGACGTGTTTGATATTAAGTTTGCATTCAACAAATGGACATTGGGCGAAGACTTTATGATGAAGTTGGGTCTTAGTGACGAAGAAATTGCCGACTCAAATCTGAACATATTAGGTGCTATTGGCTTCACGGCTGAAGAGATAGAAGAAGCAAACGACTATATATGTGGTACAATGATGATAGAAGGTGCACCGCACCTAAAAGAAGAACACCTACCAATATTCGACTGTGCTAATAAGTGCGGTAAGAAAGGTGAGAGATCAATTTCTTACATGGGTCACGTTAAGATGATGGCAGCGGCTCAACCGTTCATCTCTGGTGCTATCTCTAAGACTGTGAATATGTCTGGTGACGCATCTGTAAATAATATAAGCGAAGTGCACATGAAGTCATGGAAACTGATGTTGAAAGCAATTGCTCTTTACAGAGATGGCTCTAAACTTTCACAACCATTGAACTCAGCTAACTATGACGATATGGACGAAGTAGTTCTATTAGGTGATGAGACTTCGCTTGATGAAACACTTGGTGCTAAAGAACTACACGAACACAGAGAAGGCAAATTGGTTCGCCAATCTCAAAGATACAAACTGCCTAAGAGAAGAAAAGGTATAATCAGAGAAGCTACAGTTGGTGGGCACAAGATATTCTTAAGAACTGGTGAGTACGAAGATGGCCAATTGGGTGAAATCTTCATAGATATGTACAAAGAAGGTGCTGCTTACCGTGGAATGCTTAACAGCTTCGCAATCTTGGCTTCCAAAGCATTACAATATGGTGTGCCATTGGAAGAGCTTGTTGATACATTCACTTTCACTAGGTTCGAACCAGCTGGCATGGTACAAGGTCACGAAGCGATTAAGAACTCTACATCTATCTTAGATTATGTATTCCGTACTCTTGGTTATGACTACTTGCAGAGAAATGACTTAGTACATGTGTTCGACAATGATGCAGAAAAAACTGAACTGAACACTGATGCTGCTGCGCAATTGCAAGATATTGAAGCAAGGGGCAACGACGGTAATGAAGGCGATCAGCCAGATGAAAAAGATATTGCAAAAAACAGATTAGACAGCCATTCTACTTTGAAGCTGAAAGCAGTAACAACTAACACTAAAAGTGGTGGTAACGCAAGAACTGCTGAGCTAAAAGAAGCAATGAGCTTGGGCTACACAGGTGAGATGTGCTCTACTTGTAGCTCATCGCGAGTGAAGCGCAACGGTAGCTGTACGGTCTGCGAGGACTGCGGCACAACGAGCGGCTGCTCGTAAGAGTTTTGATGATAATTATAATCCCTGTTCTGAAAAGAATGGGGATTTTTTTTTGGGTGAGCGAAAAATTGTCGTCGGAACTGTCCTCCGCTGCGTGTGAAGCCAAAGGCATTAGCGGAGGTGTCTTTTGCTAAAAAGCAAAAGACGGAGGTGGACGAAGAGCTGTCATTGCGAGAAATATCAGTTTACTGATATTTTGTGGCAATCTATCTTGTTCAAAGCAGACAGCCGCGCTACGCTCGCTGTGACATTTTATTCCTCCTCAGTCAGAAACAAGTTTCTGCCAGCTCCTCCAGAGGAGTAGAAGAGCTCAGACATAAACAATACGCCTCTACGATAAAATAAAACAAGCCCGACTATTATAATTCTAACTTGTTCTTGTCTTTTCTATTAGAGAAAAAGGAGAGTATAATTATTTCATCATCTTTTACAGTATAATACATTGTATTATATTTTAATATTACAGCTCTTCTTATGTGAGGTAGTTCCTGACTTGATAGATAAAGCTCTAGTTTGTCAGCAATTAAAGTAAGTATATGTTCTAGTTTTTGAACTAATCGACGAATGACTGAATCGGGGAAACTCTTTTCTAAATAGGAAATAGTATCTTCTAGTTCTGCCTTAGCATTATTTGTCCAGCTGACTTTATAACCATTTTTCATACAACTTCTTTACTTCTGAGTTAGAAATAGTATTATTATTGTCCAAATCGTTTAAGCCCTTTTTGATAGAAGTCTTTTCGGACTCGGAAATTTCACTCCACCAGTCGCTGTCTAACTTATTGCGTAAGGCAAGTAAATCAGAGATAATACTTTCATCTTTCAATGAGGCTAACCATTGAATCAATTCGACTTTTGAGTTTGATAGATTGTTATTCATAATATTATATATTCATACATTACAAAACAGTTGTAGTCCAATATAACGAATAGGGATCTAAATACTTTATTCTATTCACAATACTTTTCATTTAATTACTTATATTCTAATAGCTGAACACCATCAAACCCAAAACTAAATGAGAATATTACTAACAGGAGCAACAGGATATATAGGCAAAAGATTGCTACCCCTGTTAGTAGAAGATGGGCACCATGTAGTTTGTTGCGTAAGAGATAAAACTCGATTCAACTACCCAGACTCGTTAGAAGAAAACATATCAATCGTTGAGATTGATTTGTTAGAAGAAAAGTCACTCTCAGCAATTCCCAACGATATTGATGTTGCTTTTTACCTAGTCCACTCTATGTCATCTTTTGACAATTACAAAGAACTGGAGAAGCAATCAGCGCAAAACTTTAGAAATAGATTAAGCAATACAAATGTAGAACAAGTAATCTACCTAAGCGGTATAACAAATGAATCTGAACTATCAGAACACCTGCAATCAAGGAAAAATGTTGAAGATGAATTAGAAAAAGGTGATTATAATTTTACTTGTTTGCGAGCTGGGATTATAGTTGGTTCAGGAAGTGCCTCGTTTGAAATAATTCGTGATTTGGTTGAAAAGCTTTTTATTATGATAGCACCAAAATGGCTACAAACTCGCTGTCAACCCATTGGTATATCGGATGTACTTACTTTTTTAAAGAAGTCAATAGGACAAAAAGAAACCTATAATAGAAATTTTGACATTGGTTGTTATGATATACTAACTTATGAAGAGATGCTTTTGCAATTTGCCGAAGTTCGTAATCTGAATAGAACTATCATTACAGTACCTCTGATGACTCCACGCCTTTCATCTTATTGGTTATACTTTGTAACATCCACCTCATACAAATTAGCTCGTTCACTAGTTGATAGCATGAAAGTGGAAGTAGTTTGCAGAAACCATGATATTAATAAAATACTGAATGTAGAACCAATATCTTTCAAAGAGGCCATCCAAAATGCGTTTAAACGAATAGAAGACAACAATATAGTTTCTAGCTGGAAAGACTCATTTGCAAGTAGTGGCATTGATTTCAACATTACGGAATTCATAAAAGTGCCAGAACACGGAACGTTTACAGATGTGAAGACTTTTGATATAGATGATAGAGAAAGAGTAACTCAGAATGTATGGCAAATAGGTGGAGATAATGGCTGGTACTATGGTAATTGGCTATGGGAGATACGTGGTTTGATGGATAAATTTGCTGGAGGTGTTGGTCTAAGAAGAGGTAGAACAAGCCCCAATTCCCTATCTGCAGGCGATGCTTTAGATTTTTGGCGTGTCCTTTATGCTAATAAAAAAGAAGGTAGGCTTTTACTATTCGCAGAAATGAAATTGCCAGGTGAAGCATGGCTAGAATTCAAAGTTGATGATAATAAAATTACACAAACAGCTACATTCAGACCACTGGGTTTAATTGGTAGAATGTATTGGTATTCAGTATTGCCTTTCCATGGATTTATATTCAAAGGGATGTTGAGTAACATTAAAGACAGGAAAGATTAAATCTCTAAATTCTAATTTATTATTAAAATTATTCCTTATATTTGTTCATCTCTCTTAGTTCTTTTTACCTCTCTCATTTTTTATAAAATTAACAAGCTGAAAAATTGCTTAATCATTATAAAAATGAATAACCTCCACAGAATAATACATATTGATATGGATGCGTTTTTTGCATCAGTTGAACAAAGGAACAACCCTAAACTAAGAGGCAAGGCAATAGCTGTGGGTGGTGGCCACCGAGGAGTTGTGTCAGCAGCTAGCTATGAAGCAAGAAAATTTGGCGTACGTTCTGCCATGCCATCTCATCAAGCCAGAAAGCTATGCCCACATATTATTTTTGTTCGGGGGAACTATCAGGCTTATAAAGAGGCTTCTGATAGAGTAATGAAAGTTCTTAAATCCTACACAAATAAGATTCAGCAGGTTTCTATAGATGAAGCATACATTGATGTCACTGATTACAAACCAAATGAGATGACAGCAAAAGAGATAGCTATAGAGATAAGAAGAAGAATAAAAAAAGAGGTAAACCTAACTGCATCAGCAGGCATTTCATTTAATAAATTCTTAGCCAAAGTTGCTTCTGATTGCAACAAGCCAGACGGATATTATGTTATCCATCCAAATAAAGCAGACAAATTTGTTGCTCAGCTGGAAGTTGAAAAGATACCAGGTGTTGGCAAAGTGAATAAAGAAAAATTAAACTCTAAGGGGATGTATATTGGTAAAGATATATTAGATAAAGGAAAGGTCTATATGGCTCTAAACTTCGGAAAGATGGGAGTATACCTTCATGACCAAGTCACTTTTAAGTACTTTAGCCCAGTTGTGAGCAAAAGACTAAGAAAATCAATTGGCAGGGAGAGAACATTTGCAGACAATATAGATGACCACCACGAAATGCTAAGCAAGCTTTATGAGATTTCTAAAAAAGTAGCAAGTGATATGGAGAAAAAAAAGTTATCAGGTAGAACAGTGACTTTAAAAATAAAGTATCATAATTTTGTAATCAAGACAAGAAGCAGAACACTCAATGATTATATTTCCTCAAGTAATGAGATCTATGGAATTATTTCAGAATTACTTATGATTCCAAATTATCCTGAAGAGCCGGTTAGACTGCTAGGAATACAGATATCAAACTTAGATAATATAAAACCAAGCAGCTCACAACTGCACATAGAGTTTTAAATTATATTTAAAAACAGCTTAGTTATTTAGATTGGCTAAGCTGTTTTTTTATTAGCATTTATAAATATCTGATTCTATTATTCTTTTGAGAAACCAACACATCATCACAAAAAAAGTCAATTTATTGTAATTAGTTTCGTTCTTAGTTAAATTGTGAAATTGAATTAAATACATTAACAAATTAATAAACAACTTAGATGAATTTAATATTTTTAGGCCCTCCGGGAGCTGGTAAAGGAACACAAGCAAAAAAAATATGTGAAAAGTATGACCTAACGCAAATAGCGACTGGTGATATACTTCGCGAACATTTGAAAAATGAAACTGGACTTGGTAAAAAGGCAAAAGAATTCATTAACGCTGGTAACTTAGTTCCCAATGATATCATAATAGACATGATGAGGTACGAAATTGAAAAAGCTCGTGGGAACAGCAGTGGAATACTATTAGATGGGTTCCCTCGGACTATTGCTCAAGCTGAAGCATTGGATGAGTTAATGAGCGACTTGAATGATAAAATCAATCTAGCTATTGTTCTGAATGTTCCTAATAGTGAACTTATGGAAAGGTTAACAGGTAGAAGAGTCTGCCCTAAGTGTGGTACTTCTTATCACGCTAAGTTCAATCCTCCTGTAAATGATGGTATATGTGACAATGACGGTGAAGAGTTAATCCAAAGAAAAGACGACAATGAGGAAACTGTTAGTAATAGATTAAAAGTTTATGAAGAACAGACCAAGCCAATAATTGAATACTATACAAAACAAGATATAGAGCACAATATAGATGGTGTAGGTTCGGTTAATGATATATTTAATAAAGTTAGTGAAGCAATTAACAACACTGTAAGCAGCTAATATATTGGCAAATAAAGAAAAAATATCGTGTCTTTACTGTCAGTCTGAAAATGTTATAAAACATGGTAAGACTAGATCAGGCGACCCTAGGCTAAGGTGCAAGGATTGCTCCAAAACTTGGGTAAAAGGTATAGTTATACATAATAAACCAGATATTAGTACAGTTGCTGAATCATATTTACTTGGTCACTCTGTTCGTGATTTAGTCCCTTTTTATAAGAGCTCACCACATAGAATAAATACAAAAATTAGAAACTACCTTTCCAAAACTCAGAGCTGGGAGGACTTTTTAGATAAAAGTTCGGAAGTTAGAAACGCTGATGTGGTTTACTTGCAAGGAATTCGTTTCAATTGCTCTTATAATTCACCTGAAAATAATGAAATGTATATAGCATTTGCCATAGAAGGACTATCATCGAACATTATTGGGTTTGAAATTGCTGAGGACAACACTGAATTAGTCTGGTCAAATTTAATTGACAGATTGAAAAACAGAGGCTATAAAGTAAATACATTCCTAACTAGAGATATAAAAGCAATAGAAAAACCAGTAAATCGCAATTTTGAATCTGCAAAAATAAAGCTTTACCTGCATAAGCTAAACAGAGACAAAGAAATGGAGCACAAATGCTGTCTACTAGAGAAGAAAACTCTGAGAGATAAGCTAATAGATGATGCTCTAAAATTTTACTCTAAACTAGATAATCAATCATACTCTTCTTACTTAAAGAACAGATTTGATATGGATTTGAAATCATGCATTAATAAGGATTGTGACAGATTCTTTGAATGTATGATGAAGAACTGTGGTAAAGAATCGGATGCTAGACTTGAACAATTGCTCGAGGATTTTAATGAGCGATTTGGGAAATTTCACGCATTAAAAACAAATCCTTACCCAATTGTCAACGCTTGGGTGGGGCTTCATATGCTTAGACCAATGGAATGTGGATTTACACGCTATTCACTTTACAACCAAGTTCCTTGTAAATGCTCTTTCAGTTGTTTTGCTAGTAACCACAATGAAGAGCAGTGCGAATTTATACCTAATGAAAGACAACTAAACAGCTTTGCTAACGAAGTCACAATCAGAGCTCTACACTTACCTATAGAATCGACTGTACGTGGAAGATTCAAACTACAGTTAAAGAATCTATAAGCTTGATTTAATTCTCATCTTACAATCTATAAAATTAATATCTCTTAGATAAATAATATACTGCATATTGATATTAAGATTACAAGTGAAATTCATTTAAATCGATATTTTATTTGAATTATAATTAGTTGTTTATTAAATTAATTCCTTGTATGAATCAAAAAATAGATAAAAAAGATATTATTATCCTCATATCTATTATTTTTTAATATGGCATTATTATCTAAATCATGTGTTTACGGCATAAGAGCCTCAATTTATATAGCTTCGGAAGCGGTAGATAACTATATATCTATTAGTAAAGTTGCAAAAGATCTGAATTTATCAGCTCACTTTCTCACAAAAATATTGCAACAGCTCACTAATGAAGGTCTTCTACTTTCGCACAAAGGTCCAAAAGGTGGAGTAAAATTTTCACAGGACACTAAAAATATTTCGTTGTTTGAGATAATTTCAGCAATAGATGGAATGAGCTTATTTGACGAATGTGCTTTGGGGTTAGAGGGATGTGGCATTTACAAACCCTGCCCACTTCACGACACCTGGACTGTCCACCGCAAAAACCTGAAAGAATTATTCGAGCAAGAGAGCTTAGCTGACCTGGCCAAAAACGTAAAAAGTGCCGGTCTTAGGTTACGAACACTAAACCAAGAAGAACTACTTAACATGAAGAATAAAGGATAAAAAAAAACCGAGCCACCTAGCTCGGTTTTTTCATATTCAATCTCTGCTTACCAGTTGCTTACTTGTTAGCAACCAAATGCAAAGTCATTGTAAATTCATCGTAAATCAGTTTATCACCAAGTGCTTCTATATCAAAAAAACTTTTAGATCTAAATTTAACATCGTAATCTGATCTATCTAAAGTAATAGTTGCTACTGCAGTCATTGAATCTCCACTTGCAGATAGCTCTGCTGGAAATGAAACTTTTTTAGTTATACCTTTTATCATCATGGTGCCGTGTACCATAGTCTGACCAGAAACAGTTTTAACTTCTGTTATCTCAAATTTTGCTTCTGGGTATTTCTCAACAGAGAAGAAATCATCAGACTTTAAGTGGTTTTCAAGTTTTGCTCTATAACCTTCATCTTCAATATCAGTATTCATGATAGAAGTCATATCTATTACAAATTCACCTTCAGTTAATTTACCATCAGAATAGTCTACACTGCCAGACTTAACACTTACATATCCGTCATGCTCACCAGTTACTTTTTCAGCGTGCCATTTCAGTTTAGTTTTTTCTGTGTCTACTTCGTACTCAGCTGCAGTTACATTAGCCATAGCAAATAAACCAAGTGCAATTGTAGTTATAATCAATTTGTACATTTTAAAACTCCATATAATATTAAAATAAATTTATTCTTCTAGATTTCTACTTATTTCCCAAAGTACTTTATTACATATTTCTAATTCTTTCTTATTAACCCCTTCTAGTGCTTGTTTTCTTGTTTTAAGACCAAGCTCTATTGAAGTTTTTTCCAAATCCTTACCAGCTTTAGTTAGGTAAATTTTGTTGCAACGTTTATCATCTTTATTAACTCTTCGCTCAATAAGTCCCTTTTGTTCAAGGTTATTCAAAAGCCTAGTAATTCCAGGTTTATCCTTGTGAGTTGCTTTGGCTATATCCAACTGAGTCAAGCCTTGTGTAGACCACAACTGCTTTAGTATACCGTATTGCTCAGATGTTATCTTGTTGCCCGCAATCCTTAAGTTATTGCTCAAAGTTCTATTAACAGCTCTGTATGCTATGCCGGTGAGACAACCGATAGAATTATCAGATATATTGTCATTTTTAGTTGTCATAACAACTATCACGTTTCTTAATAAATTCTATTGTAATATTATTACATACTAAATCTAATAATATTAATTACAAAAATGGATAGTCGGTATATCCCTTGCTACCGCCTTTGTAAAAGGTGCGGACACTCCAATCATTTAGTTCGGCATCAACTTCTATTCGCTTCACTAAATCCGGGTTCGCGATTATCAATTTACCAAATGCAACCATATCAGCGTTTTCATTCTGAAGTGTTCTTTCTGCTTCTTCTATATCATAACCACTATTAGTTATTAGTGTTCCATTGTAGATTTTACGGAAGTGTGGAGTCACCTCTCTATCTTGCAGATATTTTTCTTGGGGGACGTAAGTCTTTCCTGGAGGAGCATAAGGTTCCATAATATGTAAATAGGAAAGGTCATATTTGTTCAATTCTCCCACCAAATAGCTGAAAGTTTCTACAGGAGTTTCGTCAATCATACCATTAAAAGTACCACTTGGAGACAATCTGATAGCCGTTCTTTCACTACCTATACTCTCCGATACAGCTTTCACAACTTCAAGTGCAAACCGGCATCTATTTTCAATACTACCACCATATTTATCTGTTCTGTCGTTAGAACCAGAGCATATAAACTGATCTATAAGGTAGCCGTTAGCTCCATGTATTTCTACCCCATCAAATCCAGCCTTTATTGCGTTATTAGCGGCATTAACATAGTCTTGAATAGTAGATTCAATATCTTCTAAAGTTAGCGGACGTGGATCAACTTTTGGTTTCAACCCATCGTATGTGTACACAGTACCACCTGAGTTTATGTTAGATGCAGAAACAGGCAATTCACCATCATGAAAATCTGGGTGTGATGATCTACCTGTGTGCCATAATTGTAAGTAGAAATGGCCTCCTTTTTCTTTGACTGCCTTAGTTACTGGCTTCCAAGATTCGACATGTTCATCAGACCAAATGCCAGGTGTGTTCATATACCCTACTGCTATTGGTGATATATTTGTAGCTTCAGTAACTATTAGACCAGTACTTGCCCTTTGTGAGTAATATTCTGCCATCAGTTCATTCGCTAAGCCACTTCTGTCTGAACGGCAGCGAGTAAGAGGTGCCATTGCAACTCTGTTTGGTATGTCTGTATTCCCCAATTTTATTGGAGTAAGCAATTTTTTCATATAATTTTATTCCGTTTATTCAGGTAAACAGTTTCCTGGCTCTGACATCCAAGGATGAACTTCTGCTTTCAGTCTACCAGCTTTTATGGCTGGGTCTGTTGCACAGAGTTGTTTCACCTCTTCTTGACTTTCGGCATCAAAGATGAAAATTCCCTAATCTCAGAATTGTTCAATAATGGACCAGCAATTACAATCTTACCTAACTCTGCAAGACGAGAAATATTGTTTAAGTGTGCTTCTTGTAGCTTCATTGCTTCTTGTTTTGGTTGCTATCTGCTCTCACCTTTCTTTAATAATACAAGATAGTAAGTCTTCAATCCATACTGCGCTGCTGGATCATCTTCTGATTTAAGTGAGTAGTAACTTACAGAAGTAGTTATCAGTATTACGAGTACAGTTAATATGCTCTTTTTCATAGTTAACCACTATAATATATGTTAGTTGATAGATTTTTAAAATTTTTTTTTAATTAATTAACAAAACAACTATTCTATTTGGCCGTTATTATCCTCGATAGTTATTTAATTGTAATATACATTTTATATTTAAACAAGAGTAAAATACAATGTCATTTGTTAAGGTAATGCAAGAACGATATACGACAAAAGTTTACAACCCAAATAAAAAAATTGATGCGAAAGATATCAATGAGTTACAAGAAGTACTACTTCTTACACCCTCATCAATAAATAGTCAACCGTGGAAGTTTACTTTTGTAAGAGACCAAGAACTAAAAGAAAAATTATCCCTAGAATCCTTTTCTAATTCTCAAAAAGTAATTGATTGTGATACCGTTGTAGTATTTAGTCGAATTGACAATCTTGATTTATTTGAGCAACAGATTCAAGAAGAAGTTTCTCAAGGTGCCGCAAATTATTATCGAGAATTTATTAAAACCAAAAATGATGAAGAAATAAAAACTTGGGTATCAAAACAAGTTTACTTATCAATGGGTGTTTTCCTCAGTGCTTGTGCAAGCATGGGTATAGACGCTACACCAATGGAAGGAATAAACCCTAATGGTTATGATAGAACATTAGAACAAGACAATTATGCAACTTTAGCTATTGTAGCTATTGGATACAGAGATGAAAATGATTTCAACCAGCCTAACAAAATTCCCAAATCTAGAATAGATGCGAATAAAATTCTGGTGTCTTTATAATAGTAAGATAAATATGAGGAAGTGCAGAGCTGAACATAAATTGGGGGTGCTCAGCTCTGACTAATCGAATTATAACATTCGTGTTTTTTAAAACTCTCGATTGAGTTATGACTAATAAGAACACTACAATTACGATGCCAAAAAAAATTAAAATAAATTCTTATTTTTGTAGTCTTAAACCAAATGAAATTAAAAGTAATTAGGAATATAAAATGACTAATATGAGAACGGTAAAAGTCCCAAGAGGTACCGACCTAACTTGTAAAAACTGGCAATTGGAAGCAGCTTACAGAATGATTCACCACAATTTGGATCCCGAAAATGCCGAAAAACCAGAAGAGTTAATAGTATATGGTGGCTTAGGAAAAGCAGCCCGAAATTGGGAAAGTTTTGATGCTATCACTAGCACATTAAAAAATATGGACATTGACGAGACTTTGTTAGTTCAATCTGGTAAGCCAGTTGGGGTGGCTAAAACTCACACAACTGCACCAAGAGTAGTAATAGCAAACTCAAACTTAGTCCCGAACTGGGCAAATTGGGAACACTTCCGTGAGCTTGACAAACAGGGCCTTATGATGTACGGACAAATGACTGCTGGTAGCTGGATTTATATCGGAACTCAGGGCATTGTTCAAGGAACTTACGAGACATTTGCTGAGTGTGCTAGACAACATTTTGGTGGCACTCTAGCAGGTAGATTCCTACTTACTGGCGGTATGGGCGGAATGGGTGGAGCTCAACCACTTGCGGCTAAGTTTGCTGGTGCTGCTTCGATAACAGTTGAGATTGACGAGAAGAGAATAGACAAACGAATACACGATGGCTATTGTGATGTGAAAGTTGATAGCTTGGACGAAGCTCTAAGAATAATGGAAGAAGCTAAACAAAATAAAGAAGCCAAATCTATTGGACTAATTGGCAACACAGCAGAGATATTACCTGAACTTCTTAATAGAGAAATTATCCCAGATATAGTAACTGACCAGACTTCAGCACACGACCCTCTGAATGGGTATTACCCTGCTGGGTACTTAATGGAAGAAGGTGATAAACTTAGAGTTGAAAACCCAGACAAATATTTAGAAGAAGTTTACAAATCAATTGCAAAGCACGTTGAAACAATGGTAGAATTCCAGAAGCGTGGTTCGGTAGTGTTTGATTATGGAAATAATATCCGAGGCATAGCTCAAGATAAGGGTGGCTATAAAGATGCATTCTCATTCAAAGGATTTGTTCCAGAATATATAAGACCACTTTTCTGTGATGGTAAAGGACCTTTCCGTTGGGTAGCACTATCTGGCAACCCTGACGATATAGCAGTAACAGATGAAGCAATTAAGAATCTATTCCCTAATGACGAACCAATGCACAGATGGATAGACAACGCGGCAGCCAACATTGGCTACCAAGCTCTGCCTTCTCGTATCTGTTGGTTGGGCTATGGCGATAGAAAAAAAGCAGGTCTATTATTCAACGAATTAGTTGCATCTGGCAAAGTATCTGCACCAATAGCTATTGGTCGTGACCACTTAGATTGTGGCTCTGTTGCTTCCCCATACAGAGAAACAGAAGGAATGAAAGATGGCTCTGATGCAGTTTCCGATTGGGTATTCTTGAACTTTGCTCTTAATTCAATTGGTGGTGCTACTTGGGTATCACTTCACCACGGTGGTGGTGTTGGTATGGGGCTATCACAACACGCTGGAATGGTAGTAGTCGCTGACGGAACTGCCGAAGCAAAAGGAAGATTAGAAAGAGTACTAACTTATGACCCACTAATGGGAATACTTAGACACACAGATGCTGGATACGACAGAGCGAGACAAAACGCTAAAGATCACAATATATTAATCCCAATGGATAGAAAATGAAAGCAATAGTAATAGGTGCAACTGGCACAATAGGAAAAGGAATAGTAAATAGAGACGATGCCTCACCGCTTACAGACATATTTGGTGGTGGTGATTTGGGTGGATTAGCAGACAAAGTTGGTGGCTTTTTTAACTAAAGTGTAACTTGTCAGCTAATAGACAAAAAAAAGTCAGACTTTATACAATTATACTAATTTATATCACGTCTTAAAAATTGTACTGAGAAGTACAACCCCTATATTTCATAGGTCCTCCTGTTGAAACGCATCCCGAGCTTAGGTTCGGGATGTTTTTTTTACCCCACCCAAATGTAACCGATATCAATTATTAAGATTAGTTTTTGTAAATTGCGTAATGGGCAAGTATATTCTCAGTTACATCGGCTCTGAACAGGATTTAGAAAAAGCAAAATATAATTTTGACAAAGCACTCAATGGAGTAACTTTTGAGCTTTTGGAAGATTATGGAAATTCTGACTTAGAACGTCATTATTATAAGGATAAATATTTCCCTCTAAAAAAATGAATTGGAAGGTGCCCTGAAAAAAAGGAATAGAGTTATTAGCTCAAAAAAAATAAAGGGACAAAAATAACAATCAAGATACCTATTTAGACTATGGCAAATATATTTGAATTTGATGGCTATAAACCAGTTATTGATGAATCAGCTTACATACACCCAAATGCAACTGTAACAGGCAATGTCGTAATTGGGAAGGACGTTTACATTGGTCCTGGTGCAGCTATTCGTGGTGACTGGGGTGGCATAATTATAAAAGATGGATGCAACGTTCAAGAAAACTGTACTATTCATATGTTTCCAGGTGTTACTGTAGTTTTAGAAGAATCTGCACATATAGGCCACGGTGCAATTATCCACGGAGCTCATATTGGTAAAAATAGCTTAATCGGTATGAATGCAGTTATTATGGACAACGCCGAAGTAGGCAATGGGTGTGTAGTTGGTGCACTTTGTTTTGTTCCTGCAGGAATGGAAATACCAAATAGGAAAGTTGTAGTCGGCAACCCTGCTAAAATTGTAAAAGATGTTTCTGACGAAATGTTACACTGGAAAACAGAAGGCACTAAACTATATCAACAGTTGCCTAATGATTTAAGAAGCACTCTTAATCCATGTGAACCATTGAGAGAAATGCCAAAGGATAGTAAGGTTCAAGAAAACAAATACAAGACTTGGAAAGAAGAAAAGAAAAAGAAGGATAAATAATGGTAAACTCACCTGTAGCACTAATTATATTTTTATCAACTTTAGTAATCACCCTATATGTGATGTATAAAAAACAGTCATTATATAGTAAACTTGTTCTGAGTCCATATGCTGTTAAACACAACAACGAATGGTACAGATTTCTAACAAGTGGCTTTATCCATGCTGACCTAATGCATATGGGTTTCAATATGCTTACATTCTACTTTTTTGCATTCAGATACGAAGCAATAACAAGTGGGCTACAATTTATAATAGTGTACATAGGTTCAATGATTTTAGCAGACGTGGTTACTTATATCAGAAACAAGGATAACCCTCGCTATGCAGCACTTGGTGCTTCAGGAGCAATTTCTGGGTTGCTCTTCAGCTTCATCCTCTATGATCCATCTATGAGTCTGTATATTATGTTTGTACCAATACCTATACCAGCTCCTATATTTGCTGTTTTGTATTTGGTCTATTGTTGGTATGCTGATAGACAATCAGCTGATAATGTTAACCATAATGCACACTTATGGGGTGCTGTTGCAGGCCTAACAATTACACTTTTATTAGACCCATCTACTTTTATGGGCTTTATCCAATATATATTTTAATAAAAATTAGATTAGAAGTCATAACCCAGAGAGAAAAGATATTGCGGTACAGACCAATTATCATAGGTTTTAGACCAAGCTATATCTATTTTTAATGGAAGACCTAAAACATAAGTTCGTATTCCTAAACCTGATGAAATCATTAAATCATCGTATTCTTTTCTAAAGCTAAGTGGGTCGACTATATTTGTTGGATTAAAATTATCATCCCAAGCAGCGCCTACATCTAAGAATACAGCCCCCATCACACCTTGTATAAGTATTGGCAAAGGTCCTGCTATCAGAGCAGTAAGCATAGGGAAACGAAACTCTGCGTTCGTCAAAAAGTATTTACTACCATTATTTGCTGCAATTGAAAAACCACGCATTGGGTATTTGAAGTTCATAAAAGCAAAATCTTCAGGTTCATTGAATGGTAATCGGCCATTTCTGAAACTTCTGTTTAGCCAGTTATCAGTACCACCCAAGTAGAACTGTTGTGCATCATCACCAAAGCTTGCTCCACTAGTAAATTTGAAAGCAAAGCCTATAAAGTCCGATAATGGATGATAAGTTCTTATATCGGTCTCAAAAGTAAAGAACTCCAACCCATCACTAAATATGTTGGGGCTACCAGTTACTGTGAAATTATATCTTGTACCATCTCTCGGACCATATAACCCGAAAAGTACATCATCGTGAACATATTTGAATTCTGGGACTATCAGGGTACGAGTAACAGAAGGCTCTCCTGCATTTACTATATCAGTTCTTGACAAGTTGTACCAAGTCATATTGAGCTCTGCCCTATTGAATAAATCGAAAGGATACTGAGCAGAAATAGCACCACCATAACTTCTGAATCGAAGCACAGCCCCACCCAAACCAGTCGATGTAAATCCTGCATTATGAAAACCAGAGAACTGGTAATCAATAATACCTGGTAAGTAGCTATAAGCGCCATAGAAATTACTGTTTCGTAAGTCTATTAGTAAGTTTGCTTGAAAAAAGAGTTGGTGATTCCCCAACTCATCACTAAATAGCATCTGGGTACTACCTTGAGCACCAAAGAATGTACTGTATCCTGGGTTTGCAAGAATAATATCTGGTGAAAATTTAAGTTTATAGTCTTTTATTCTAAAGTTCTCATCATACTCTTCATCTTCACCATTATTAACTATTTGTACTTTTTGATTAGGCTTTACTATCTCTTGATTTTCGAAATCAATATTGAAATCACCATAACTAATAAGTTGGTCATCTTTCTTGTTACTGACAGTATCAATTTTCTTATTATTAATTTCTCTTATTAAGCTATCCCTTTTGGCTTGTGTTCTTTTGTAGTCTGTTAGTGGTAAGATTTCCTCCTCAAGTTCTATATCAAATGGGTAATCAATAGAAAATATGTCATATCCACCATCAATCTGAGTTCCAAATAAAACTTTGCTATCATCTCTATCCAAAGAAAGTTGAGTAATACCTTGTAATGAATTAGTAAGAGGTCTGCTTTTACGAGAATTTAAATCAAGAGAGTAGATATTACCTATACCGTTTTTATCAGAGATATAGAGTATTTTACTTTCATCTGAAGACACTGCTACAGAAGTTTTTCTATTATCTACGTCATCTGTTAATCTTTCAACTTTAGATGAACTGATATCAATTCTATAAATATCATTCTTACCATAATTGTAGTCCCACATTTCCATATCATCAGGACCAATATTTGTAGCTGTCCTGCTTCCTCTATCTGAAATGAAATAGATACTTTCGGAATTTGGGGCCCAAGCTGGTAGCTCATCAGTAAATAAATCATTAGTCAGATTCTTTAACTCTTCTGATTCCAAATCATAAGTATATATATCACTCTTTTCGTCATCAGTTGCAATGAATGCTAATTGCTCTCCATTGGGTGACCAAGTAACAGATGAAATTGATTTCAATCCCCAAGTCAACTTATCATAAGCTCCAGTTTCTACATCAGTTATAAAGACTGCATCTTGCCCACCAGATTTAGCAGAAATAGCTATTTTATTTCCATCTGGATTCCAAGATATACCGGGTGTAAGCATATTCAAATCTTCAAAATCTTGTGTTCTAAAACTCGACACTAATGGCCTAATGCTTTTCATATCATCCAAATCCTCCATAACAGCTACTACGAAAACTCCACCTTGCTCAGAGATGAACGCCATTTGATCTCCATCTGGTGAAATAGCTGGAGCTGAGTTATAGAAATTACCTAGTTTTTTTCTTTTCGTTATTCTGTCAGCAATTTCAGGTAGTGCTTTGAATTTTTCTAAGTCTGGCCAATAAATTCTCTTTATGTCACGTTCCCACATCTCATTGAACTCTTCTAAAGACATATCGAAGCTACTTTTGAAAGCAACTTCAAGGTTTTTGTGTATGTTTAAACGGTTGATAAAGTCTGCTACTTTTTCTTTCCCATATTTATCAGCTACATACCAATAGAATGTCTGCCCTACTCTATACTGCGCATATCCGCTAATTCTTTGTAACTCTGGTAGGCTCTCACTAATTGCAACATCCCTCATGAATATATCAGTTTGGGTATCCATACCGTCATTACTAAGGTATTCGCACAGACCCTCATTGAGCCAACCTGGGATGAAATACCCTTGGTTTCTCAAAGATGATTGCAAAGTACCACCGTGGAACATATCATTAAGAACACCGTGAACCAGCTCGTGGTGGACAACATGTCTGAATTGCTCATAGTCCCCTTGGTATGGAACTACTATTCTATTCTTGAATAGCTGAGTAACACCACCCACATTTTCTGAAAGGAATGAGTTGATAATATTATTTTGCTGAAATTGATTGTGAGAATTGAAAACGATGAAAGATATCCTCATTTTCATATTATATTTCAGATTACTCTCTATAGATTGCAATGCCCTTTCTGCTTCAACTGCAGTGAACTTTGCTAAGTATTCGCCACCTTGGTGAAAATAAATATCGAAGTGCTTAGTTTCAATGAATTTCCATTCGAATTCTTGGTATTGAACTCTATTCTTTCCGAACTGGGAATACACACTGGCAGTTGAGAGTAAAGCAATTGAAAGTATTATAAAGCTTTTTATAAATTTCATATTCTAATTGTATTTTTCAAATTTTATAAAGTTAACGAAAAATGTCCGTAAACCTTTTCTATATAAAACGAAATATACCCAATTGGTTACAAATATCGAAGATTAATAGAGTGTAAAAAGGCTTAAATCTAAATAAAAGTATTTGAGATTTGATGTATTTAGCCAAAAATGTTAAAATTTATCTTGTATATCAGAGTATGCAAGTAGCTTGCCAAAAAACTATTCATCCTAACTTTTACATAGAGAAAAAGACTGATTACATACACTTCTTATTACGTTCAATATTTCTTAACTTTGATTTTCTTTTAATACACAATTACTAATCAAATGTGAATAAATTAATATTATTATTCAGCCTCACTAGCATAACTATTGCTCAAGTAAATACAGAGGCAATTCGTAATAGTAGCATAAAAAATGGATTTAGGTCTAAAATTGATTTGCTATTTGGGCTAAATGCAGGAAACTCAGAATATATTAGTGGTGAAGCAAATTTGAGAATGGACTATATAGGAGTAAATTACCGTACATTCATAGCTGGTCAAATTGCTTATAAAGAAGGTAACGAAGAAGTAATAAGCAATAAAGGGTTCTTACATGGTAGATTTATTTACGAACTAAGTGAGCTCTTCGAACCAGAGCTGTTTTTACAAAAAGAATACAACGAGTTTGTATTGATAGCTGACAGAAACTTAGCCGGTGGTGGTATCAGATGGTCAATATTTGATAATGACTTTGTTGCTGACTCGTCACGGGAATTTGATTTATTTCTAGGTGTGGGAGCTATGTATGAAATGGAAGAAATAAATCAGAATCCCACTGCGGTAACAGAAATTTTACGCTCAACCAATTATTTAACTTTACTATGGAAGCCAAGTGAAAATTTTTTGTTAAATTCGGTAACTTACTTTCAGGTAGATGTAAATAGATTAGCTGACCATAGGGTTTTGAATGACACAAACTTGAATTTTAAAATAACTGAGTCAGTCAAATTTGTATTTTCATTGAGTTACAGATACGATAGCGAACCCCCTGGGAGTATAAAACCATATGATTTGGAATTAAAAAATGGGATAACCTTTGAATTATAAATGGAAGATAATAGCGCTTTTGTTTATTGCATTTTGTCTTTCTTCTTGTGACAAAGAAGAGTCGAATATCGAATATACAAAGCAAATAGAAGAGTACAGAGCAAATGTAATTGACTTTTTTCTCAACTCTCAAGATTCACCATTAGTAGATATGATGGAGAAATCTGAGCCTATATACTATGCTCCAAAAGAAAAGTATAGAGTTGAGGCATATTTAGAACAATTTGACAATCAGGACACATTAGAAATGCTTACAACTCAGAGCGATGTTAGAAAAATGGTTCGTTATGGCGAGTTACAATTTAAATTAGATGATCAAAAATATACATTGAATGCATACATTAATGTTGAGCACCCTGAGAGCTTTTTTGTTCCATTCCACGACAAAACAAATGGCAAAGAAACATATGAAGCAGGTAGATATATAGATATAGAAAGAACAGATAAGACTCAATATATTTTAGATTTTAACTTAGCTTACAACCCTTATTGCTATTACAATCCAAAGTATTCTTGTCCGATTGTACCAGAAGAAAATATATTAAACACAAAAATAGAAGCAGGCGAAAAGGCAGACAATGAAAAACATTAGAATTATCTTAGTAGTATTGTTGATAGTGGGTTTTAACTCATGTATCATAGTTAAAAAAGACGGCAAAGAACAAAGGGACGCAATTGTTAAGCTTAGCCCAAAGCCTATAGTACCTATGCAAGAGGAAACAATAAGATCTGAAGCAGGAGATATGATTGTCTCAATTCCCGAAGGTTGGTTCTTTGTAGATATGGATAATAAACTTTCAGCAGAAACTATCGCCATAGCTACTAACCCAGAATACAATTTAACTGCAGTATTCAAAAGGATATTACCTTCTAATACATTAGAATTAAATTACAAAAACGAAAAATTAAAAGGTGTAGCAGAGTATAGCTACAAGCAAAAAGCTAATACTACTAATGGTAAGTGTCAGTTAACATCAGATTATGGTGATATAATAGCTGGCAATATATCCTTTGGTAGCTACACTTACTCAAATACTGGCGGTACTTTGACAGCAAGAACAGCAGTGCTAAAAACTGACATAGATAATTACTATGAGTTCACGCTTATACCAACAGACATAAATGGTATGTCATACCCAACGGAAATTGAGCAAGAAAACATATTCAAATCAATATTAGCTACATTAAAGTATTAATATGGAAATATCAAAAGACACACAAAACGTAGTAGGTACAGTAGACAGTTTTACAGAGAAATCATTACTTAAGAAAAATGACTTCTCGCTACTAGTAGAACTTTCAGCAACATTTAATCAAATAGAAGCCTTTAATCAAGCTGTATTCAATGGTACTGCATTCTTTAAGCTTTCCAAAAAGCTGAATAAAATAGACCCAAATGATGAGACCGCAGCTAACTTTAAGAAAGAATTTGAGTCCTATTTGGAAATATTTAAATCAAATATAATAACTATTTCCGAAGGGTTAGAAGACGAGAGTTTGCAGAAGCGATTGAAAGAAACATACTTTGAGCTAACAAGAGGTTGTGTTTTGAATTTGATAGATTTAGCACACGACTTTGCTCTTTTCAAACAAATGCAGACTTCTAACAAAGAGAAGTAGAGTTAAAATTACAATTTCATGTTTTTAAGAAAAGAAAAGCCTCCCAGTTGGGAGGCTTTTTTTAATCTTGTTAATAGTTTATTTACTTCTTCTCTTTAGCGACCAAAGTTAAGATTGTTGCCTGAGCTACTTGTTCCTCGTTTTGATTAAGTACCTCTACATCCCACTTCACTATACCAGAAGGAACATCGCCTTCCTTCGCTTGTTTATCTTGCTTTGATTTAGCTGTCAATTTCACATATATAGTGTCATTCACATATACTGGCTGGATAAAGCGTAGCTCGTCCAGACCATAATTTGCTAAGACTGGTCCTTTTTTCGGTTCTACAAATAGTCCTGCAGCAGCTGACATTACGAAATAACCGTGTGCTACTCTGCTTTCAAAAATACTATCATCATCTATAGATGTTATATCAGTGTGAGCATAGAAATTATCGCCTGAAATTCCTGCAAAATTCACAATGTCTGTCTCAGTAACAGTTCTTTTGTGAGTAGTCAGACTGTCACCAATCTTCAGCTCTTCAAAGTTCTTTCTGAATGGGTGAACAAGTCCTTCGTTTCTGTCACTACCTTTTTGGTATTGCTCAGTTATTGCCGTCAGAGTATTCGGATGTCCCTGAATAGCAGTTCTTTGCATATAGTGAAGTACTGAGCGTATACCGCCAAGCTCTTCCCCACCACCAGCTCTACCAGGACCACCATGAACTAACTGTGGCATTGGTGAACCGTGTCCAGTTGATTCTTTTGCTGATTTTTCGTTCAAGAACATTAATCTACCGTGGTAAGCAGCAGTGCCATAAGCTATCGCTCTTGCAAATTCATTATCGGCAGTGAAAACAGAACCAACCAATGAACCTTTTCCTAACTTTGCTAACTCAATTGCTTCATCTACATTTTTGTAAGGCATAACGGTGCTAATTGGACCAAATGCTTCCACACTGTGTGGTGCACTCTTACTTAGTGGATCTTCGCAATGTAATAACATAGGAGGGAAGAACGCACCTTCTTCCTTACTACCACCCAGTAAATCAAAACTATCCATATCGCCATATGCGATAGAAGCATCGTTAAGTAATTTTTTCAGATTGTCTTTTACATCATTTACTTGGTCTATCCCAGCCAAAGGCCCCATACGAACGCCTTCCTGCTGTGGGTCACCAAGTGTAGTTTTTGCTAGCCTAGCGCTTAGTGCCTTTATTACATCATTGGCATATTGCTCAGGAACTAATGTTCTACGAATAGCTGTACATTTTTGCCCAGCTTTTACTGTCATTTCTCTGGATACTTCTTTCACAAATAAATCGAACTCTGCAGTACCTGGCTTAGCATCAATTCCGAGCATAGAGAAATTGAGCGAGTCAGCTTCCATATTGAAAGGAATTGAATTATTGATTATGTTAGGATGAGATTTTAGTTTTACACCGGTAGAATGCGAACCTGTGAATGTAACTACATCTTGCGAATCCAAGTGATCTAATAAATCGCCTGCTGAACCTGAAATTAATTGCAGTGAACCCTCTGGCAATATCCCAGATGCGATAATCTCGCGAACCATTAACTCAGTCAAATATGAAGTAAGTGATGCAGGTTTTACAATACATGGCATACCTGCAACCAATGCTGGAGCAATCTTCTCTAGCATACCCCAACATGGGAAATTGAATGCGTTTATATGAACTGCAACACCTTCCTTAGGGACACAAATATGGTGTCCTTGGAATGTCCCCTCTTTAGATAAATGCTCTAAATTACCATCTACATAGAATTTTGAGTTTGGCATTTCACGTCTTGCCTTACCACTATATGTAAATAATGTACCAATACCACCTTCAATATCAATCCACGAGTCAACCTTAGTAGCACCAGTAGCAAAAGATAGTTGATAGAATAAGTCTTTTTTACTAAGTAAGTATTTGGCTAAGTTTCTTAGCATATAGGCACGGTCGTGAGTAGTGTATTGACGTAGATTTTTACCACCTACATTTCTGCCATATTCCACTGCACCTTTGAAGTCTAATCCTTTGGAAGTAACTTCTGCTACCTGCTCACCTGTAACTGCATTTTTTAATATCTGGCCTTCGCCTTCACCTTCTTGCCATTGTCCTTGCACATAAGATTTTAATTTCATTATTCTCTTCTATTTTATTAATTTATTATGATACTAACTATACGAAAATATGTCTTTTTAGTGTATTTATTCCATATTAGTTTTAGCATATTAAATACAAATAATAGCTACTGTTTGCTTCACACCAAATCAAAATATTCATCTAAAGAATTAGGATTTGCCAGAGCTGCACGATTTCCAACTGGGTCACCGTTTACAATCTTTGTGACTGCTAATTCTACTTTTTTCCCGCTCAATGTAACAGGGACATCACTTACCTGGCGTATTTCTGCAGGAACGTGACGAGGTGTAGCGCCCTTTCTTATATTTTGCTTCATCTCACTTTTCAGGTCATCATTCAATTCAACACCATCTTTCAGTACAACAAACAGAACAACTCTGGTGTCCGATTGCCATCTTTGTCCTACTACTACACTATTTATGACTTGTGGCATTGCCTCTACTATTCTATATATTTCAGCAGTACCAATTCTAATACCACCTGGATTAAGTGTTGCGTCGGAGCGTCCATAGACCATAACTCCACCTCTTTCAGTAATCTCAATATAATCACCATGACGCCATATACCAGGATAGTAATCGAAATATGCACCGAAGTATCTTTCATCATCAGGATCATCCCAAAAGTGAGTAGGCATAGATGGAAATGGAGGATGGCAAATTAACTCTCCCTTTTTCCCTACTACCTCTCTTCCCTCATCGGATAATGCTTTCACATCCATTCCTAAACCACGGCATTGGATCTCCTCGTCATACACTCCAAGCATAGGGTTGCCAAGCATAAAACAGGAAATAATATCAGTCCCACCACTAATCGATGCAAGCTGAACATCGGATTTAACACTGCCATATACCCACTGGTAATTTTCTGTTACTAAGGGCGAGCCAGTTGAGTAAATGCTTCTCAGTTCAGATAAATCAAAATCCCTCATAGGATTAATATCTTGCTTTTGGCAATGAGTCAAAAATTTTGGGCTTGTACCGAGCGAGTTGATTTTCTCTTTTGCAGCTTCTGCCCACATAACATTACTGTCAGGGTAAGTCGGGCTACCATCGAATAAATAAAGAGTTGCCCCAACCGAAAGACCTCCAACTAGCCAGTTCCACATCATCCAACCACAAGTTGTAAAGTAACTCAGGACATCGCCTTTACTAATATTACCATGCAGATAATGCTCCTTGAAGTGTTGCAACAATGTACTACCAGCCCCATGGACTATACATTTTGGCACTCCTGTCGTACCAGATGAATACATGATATAAACAGGATGGTCGAACGGTAGTTGCTCAAATTCTATCACGGTAGCTTCATTATCAGTCGCAGCCCTGTAAGTTATGTATTTATCGCCCTCTATCACTGGCACGTCGATTTCTTGAAGTAGTATTACTTTTTCAATCGAGTCAATATTAGCTACAATCTTAGTCAGCTTTTCGGTACTATCGTAATTTTTACCATTGTATGAATAGCCGTTAACAGCAACTAATACTTTCGGCTTTATCTGCCCAAACCTGTCCATTATTCCTTGGAAACCAAAGTCAGGGGAACTGCTAGACCATATAGCACCGATTGAAGTCACAGCCAACATACATACTATTGTTTCAGGAATATTTGTTACAAATCCAGCTACTCTATCTCCCTTTTTTATACCAATAGATCTTAAGTAGTGAGCCATTTTGGTAACACTTTTATAAAGCCCGCTATAACTAATTCTGACATTTTCTTGTCCTTCTCGGTGAGCTATAATTGATAAAGAATCATCATTATACTTCAGTAAGTTTTCAGCAAAATTCAGCTTAGCACTTGGAAACCAAATTGGTCTTGGTATTTTCAGTCTGTTATTATCTTCCAAATAAACATCTGTGAAAGGTAGTGAGTGCTTAACTTCAGCCAATTCCCAGATATAAGACCAAAATTCTTTCTTATTATCGACAGACCAGCTATGTAATTCATCATAGCTATCCATTGTCAATGAGTATTTATCATTCAAATCTGTCATCATCTTGTACATATTCGAAGATTCAATTTGGTCCTTAGTTGGAGTCCAATATGCCTTTTTTGCTGTTGTCATAGTATAAAAATTGATTATTTGCTTTCAAATTAGATAATAAAAATACGACAAAATACCGAATAAGGCAAAGAGCATGACCATAATAAATGGCTAAGTAAAAAAACTTTAAATTATTTTCGTTAAGTAGAAAAGAAAATAGAAAAACATTCGTAATAGAAATGTAAATTTGATAAATTGTAAGACTTTTATGTGTACGATTTACATATAAATCCTAATTCAGAAAAAACAAGTAACAATTAATTTAAAAAGTTCAAGGTGAAAAATGTCATTACTAAAACAAAAACTATCTCAGGTTTTACCACCTCAAATAAAGGAAATTAAAGAATTTGTAAAAGCAAATGCAGATGCTAAAGTCTCTGATGTAACATTGGCTCAGGCCTATGGTGGAATCAGAGGTGTTAAAGCTACTGTTTGTGATACTTCGGAAGTTCCTCCAACAAAAGGTTTGGTTATAAGAGGTAGAGAGTTGGGTGAGTTAACTGACAAATTGCCTGAAGAAATATTATGGTTACTATTAACTGGTGAGTTACCAAACTCTGATGAATTAGCTGATTTGCAACAAGATTTGCAATCACGCCAAGAAGTTCCGACTTATGTTTGGAATGTATTGAACGAAATGCCGTCTGATTCTCACCCAATGGCTATGTTCAACTCTGCAATTTTAGTAATGCAAAGAGAATCAAAATTCGCTAAAAACTATAATAACATTAAGAAATCTGAATATTGGGAATACACTTTAGAAGACTCTTTGGACATAATCGCTAAGCTTCCAGCTATCGCTGCTTATGTATATAGAAAGAGATTTGACAAAGGTGACAGAATAGAGCCAAAAACTGGTGCTGACTTAGGCGAGAACTACGCGCACATGTTAGGTCTAAATGACGAGAAAGGCAACTTTGCTAACCTAATGAGATTGTACTTAACATTGCACTCGGATCACGAAGGTGGTAATGTGTCGGCATTCTCAGCTGCTACAGTAAATTCAGCATTGTCTGATATGTACTACTCACTTTCTGCTGGTTTGAATGGATTGGCTGGCCCACTTCACGGATTAGCTAACCAACAATGTTTGAAATGGGTATTGGAAACAATGGATAAATTCGATGGTGTTCCATCGGAAGAACAAATTGAAAAATACACTTGGGAAACATTAGATGCTGGTAAATTAATACCTGGATATGGCCACGCTGTACTTAGAGTAACTGACCCACGTTTCACTGCATTCCACAAATTTGGTGTTGAAAATTGCTCAGAAGATCCAGTTTTCCAAACTGTGGATAGAGTATTCAAAATAGTACCAAAAGTATTAGACCAAGTTGAAAAAATCAGTAACCCATGGCCAAACGTAGATGCTGGCTCTGGTTCATTACTATACCACTTCGGTCTTAAAGAATTTGAATATTACACAGTATTGTTCTCTGTTTCTCGTGCTATCGGTATCAGCTCACAAGCAGTAATTGCAAGAGCTTACGGTCTACCAATAACAAGACCAAAATCATTACCTACAGCTAAATTTAAAGAAATGGTAAATGGTTAATAACTGAAAATTTGAATGAAAAAGGCGGCGTAATAGCCGCTTTTTTTTGGACGCATTAAATCAAAAAACATAAAAATTATTAAATTATATACGGAGAAAGAATGAAAGTAACAGTTGTAGGAGCAGGTGCAGTAGGTGCAAGTTGTGCTGAATACATAGCAATCAAAAACTTCGCTTCAGAAGTTGTATTAGTTGATATAAAAGAGGGCTACGCAGAGGGGAAAGCAATGGACCTAATGCAAACGGCTTCATTGAACGGATTTGATACAAAGATAACAGGAAGTACTAATGATCACAGCACAACAGCTGGAACCGACGTTGCAGTTATCACAAGTGGTATTCCTCGTAAGCCAGGTATGACTAGAGAAGAGCTTATTGGAATCAACGCAGGTATCGTAAAAGAAGTATCTGGTAATATACTAAAACACTCTCCAGAAGCAATTATCATAGTAGTAAGTAACCCAATGGATACTATGACTTACTTAGTACACAAAGCAACTGACATCCCTAAGAATAGAATCATAGGTATGGGTGGAGCTTTGGATAGTGCAAGATTCAAATACAGATTAAGTAGCGCTTTAGATTGCCCAGCTTCTGATGTAGAAGGTATGGTAATCGGTGGACACAGCGACAAAGGTATGGTTCCACTAATCAGTAAAGCAGTAAGAAATAGCATTCCTGTTTCTGAATTACTAAGCGACGAAAAGCAAAACTGGGTAGTAGAAGAGACTAAAGTTGGTGGTGCAACACTAACTGGTTTACTTGGTACAAGTGCTTGGTACGCACCAGGTGCAGCAGTATCTGAGTTAGTAAGAGCAATCGCTCAAGACTCTAAGAAAATGTTCCCTTGCTCTGCTTTGTTAGAAGGCGAGTACGGGCTGAATGATTTATCAATCGGTGTGCCTTGTATTCTTGGTAAAAATGGTATAGAATCTATTGCAGAAATAGAACTGACTGAAGCAGAGAAAAACAAGCTATCTGAAAGTGCAGAAGCTGTGAAGAAGACTAATGGTCTTTTGGACTCAGTTCTGTAAATCAGAGTTCAGTTAAGAAATAGAAAAACCTGCATCAGTTAGTTTTGGTGCAGGTTTTTTTTAATCTTTAAGTGTTCTAATTCCAACTAAGGCATTTCACTGTAAACTACATCATTGTTTACTTCTACCTTTGCTAAGTGTCTATTATCTATAAGAGAGTGAAGCAGTTGATTATGCTCAATGAAGGTTAGTGAAATATCGGTATTCAAGTATTCTTTTTTCAGCTCATTGATATCTAATCCGTTTTCTAATCCACGGTTGTCATAGTAAGAAATATCATCACATTCTAATTTGAAAACTACATTTTTTACACCTGCTTCTTGTATATTTACTACTTTTCCTTTCACGGTTATAGTATTTTCGGCAGTTGCGTTTGGCACTCTTAGTTACCACAATAGTATTCCGCCACCGACTAATAGACCAAGAATTGATAATATAAATTTATACATTCGAGCTTCTAAATAATTATTTCTTCTCTACTTTAACTGCAGTGCCATAGACTAACAACTCAGCCATACCTTGGCCAATAGCACTAGTTGCAAATCTAACATTCACAATTGCATTAGCACCCATTTGTCTTGCATCATTACACATTCTGTCTAGAACTTGTTCGCGAGCTTCAGTTAACATTTGGGTGTAACTACCAACTTCACCACCAACTATATTTCTTATTCCAGCCATAAGATCACGACCGATGTGCTTTGTCTTAACTATATTACCACGAACTAAACCGTGTGTTTCTACTATTTCAAATCCCGGTACTGTTGGCGTGTTTGACATGTGCATATTAACTCCTGTTAAAAAATAATAAAATCTGAATTGTTGTAAATATACGGTTAAATATATTTGAAAGTTTCTACAACTTGTGCTATTTATCAGCTTGTAGACTATCTATAAAGCTAGTTATCTCTTTCGCAGTCTCTCGGGCGGTCTTTCCAACTCCATATATAGTTGCCGAGGCATAGCCAGTCCAATTTCCATAGCCTAATAACCACAAGCCGGGAACTTCAACTGATTGTGTGCCTTTCGTTCTTATTCTACCATTTTTAACAATGTTCAATGACTTGAGATGTTCCAAATTTGCTTTGAAGCCTGTGCACCATACTACTGTGTCAAAGACTTCTTTTTCACCATCATTCCACACCACGCCATCACTATAAAACTCCTTAAAAGGTCTAACTGATTTCAAGTCACCCCTCTTTTCTGCATCTCTTACAGATTCTACCATAACTATATCGCTCAAACTAGCTTTTCGCTGCTCTGTTTTCTCACCTTTTAACATTTGCTGATACTTTGCAGTTGCTTGGTTGAATAAATATCTACCATCAATCTCTTTTGGAAGAAAATTTGGCTCCTCCAATGTTACCCATTTTGCTTCAGCAACTAATGATATCTCTGCTAGTACCTGCGCACCAGAATTGCCCCCACCAATAATTAAAACTTTTTGTCCTGCAAAGCTCAATGGCGTTCTATAATCCACAGAGTGAACTTGCTCACCAGTGAACTCAACCTGATTAGGATATTCTGGTATATATGGACATTGGGCAGTACCAGTTGCACTAACTACAGTAGTAGCTCTATATTTATCCTTGTCAGTTTCAATTTCAAATATATTTCCACTTTTGACTATACTCTTAACTTTCACTGGTCTCACTATAGGCACTTCATACTTCTTGTCATACTCATTTAGGTAATCAATAAACTCATCTTTCGTAGGGTATTCATTCTCAGATTTGGGCATTCTCCACCCAGAAAGCGAACAAAATTCGGAAGGAGAGAATAGTTTAAGTCCTTCCCAAGTTCTATTCCATGAACCACCTGGTAACTTAGAGTCATCTAGAATTAGATAATCTGATTTAGCTCTCCGAAGAAAGTAAGCCATAGAAAGACCGGCCTGTCCCCCACCAATGATTATAGTATCGTAAATCTTATTCTGCATTTTTTTAATTTTTAATCAATAAATTACACTTAGAATATTCTTTATATATTGTTTAGTAACTTTGTATTCAAATATAAACCAAAAAATCAATAGACCCAATGCATCTACCAATTTTACAAGATATACTAATACTATTAGGTTTCTCAGTTGTCATTGTATTTCTGTTACAGAGATTAAAGCTGCCATCGATCTTAGGTTTCTTAGTCACTGGTATAATAATTGGTCCATTTGGACTCAGCTTAGTTAACAATGTAGAGCAAATAGAGATAATCTCAGAGATTGGGGTTATTCTACTTTTATTTGTAATTGGTATGGAGCTTTCTCTTAAGCAGCTCTCATCAATAAAGAAAACTGTTTTTATAAGTGGCTCCTTGCAAGTAGGGCTCACGGTAATTGTATCAGGGTTAACTTACTATTTATTGGGATATAGTTGGAATGAATCAGTCTTTGTAGGGTTCTTATTTTCTCTTTCCAGTACTGCCATTGTTCTAAAAGTCTTTCAAGATAGAAATGAGATTAATACTCCCCAAGGTAGAAATGCACTTGCTATTCTAATATTCCAGGATATAATAGTAGTACCTATGATGCTATTCACACCAATAATTGCAGGTCAATCTGACAATGTTACAATGAGTGTATTAAGCTTACTACTAAAAACAGGAATAGTAATAGCAATAACAATAGTAAGCGCTAGATACATAGTACCAAAGTTAATGCATTCAGTTGCCAAAACTAGAAGTAAAGAATTGTTTTTAATGACTACAATTGCAATCTGTTTTGTAGTTGCATTCTTAACATCCGAAGCTGGATTATCTCTCGCATTGGGGGCATTTTTAGCTGGGCTAATTATTTCAGAATCTGAATACAGTCATCAGGCAACAAGTATAATACTGCCCTTCAGAGAGCTCTTTACAAGTTTTTTCTTCATCTCTGTAGGTATGCTTTTAGATATTGAATTCTTCCTAGCAAATGCTTCAGTTATTTTACTAATAGTACTTGCGGTATTAATTGTAAAATCCGCTCTCGGAAGTATAGCAGTAGCTGTTTTGAAATATACACCAAGAACAATACTAATCACTGGTCTCTCATTATTTCAAGTGGGTGAATTTGCATTTATCTTATCAAAGGTAGGTATAGAATACGGTTTACTGTCTGCAGAAACAAATCAGTACTTTTTGGCAGTTTCGATTGTCTCTATGTTGTTAACACCATTTGTAATTATGTTTGCTGAAGATATAGCAGATAAATTCCTAGCAACAAAGGTTGCTAAAGCTATAACTCCTAAAATAAAAGAACCAAAAGAAGATAACGATGATATTACAACCGAGCATCTAGACGATCACTTAGTTATAATTGGTTATGGAATTAATGGGTCGAACTTAGCTAAAGCAGCACACTATAGCAATATCCCTTATATAGCTATTGAGCTCAACGCTGACACTGTAATTAGAGAGAAAAAGAATGGAATACCAATTATTTTTGGTGATGCAGCAGAACCACACATTCTTGAAACTGTAAATCTTAAAAAAGCCCGTGCTGCAGTGATAGCTATCTCTGACCCAGACGCTACTAAAGCAATTACTACTAATATTCGTGAGTTCTCGTCATCTATATACACCATAGTTCGTACTCGATATGTTAAAGAAACAAGTGAACTATTGGCATTGGGAGCTGATGAAGTAATTCCCGAAGAATTCGAAACTTCAGTTGAGATATTCTCAAGAGTACTACATAATTTCTTAGTTCCTGAAGATGAGATTATGCGTTTTGTAGATATAGTAAGGTCAGATAATTACGATATCTTCCAGAATACTAAAGAGCTACCTAAAACATATAGACCTACAAGACACCCAGATTTCAACATTACATCACTGAGAGTTATTAAAGATAGTGGTAAACTAATAGGTAAATCTATTGCTGACTCGAACTTAAGGGCAGACTATGGAGTTAATTTACTCGCCATTAGCCGAGACGAAGAGCTATTGGAAAATATAACACCTGAAGAAAAAATAATATGCAGGGATATTCTTTATGTTTCAGGTAAACAAGAAGATATTGAGAATTTCAATAAGCAGATAACTTAGATTCAGAATTTATAAAGTTTAACTACCCAACTTAACCTTGAACAGTTTGGGCCACAGCTTACCCGTTAGGTAGAATACATCTTCAGATTTGTCGTAGGCAATGCCGTTGAGTAAGTCAATAGCAGGGTTGTAAATTACTCTTTCTATTAGTTCGGACATATTGTAGGCAGCGACTACGTTGCCAGTCTTTATATCAATTTTTACTATCTCGGCACGTTGCCACACATTGGCAAACAGATAGCCCTCTATGTATTCCAACTCGTTGAGATATTCTAATTTGTTGCCGTTTATTTTTACGCTGATAGTTGACTCTATGCTAAAGTTGGTCGGGTTGATTACCTTAATCACCGAGCTTCCGTCGGTCATGTATAGCTTTTCGCCATCTGTTTCTATACCCCATCCCTGACCGAGGTAGCCATATTCTTCGACTAACTCAAATGTCTTTTGGTCAAACACCAAGCACTTACCAGAAGTGTAAGTAAGCATATAAATCTTGCCGTTTAGAAGTGCTATCCCTTCCGAGAATATGCTTCTTCCCATTTGTTTCGATTGCTGTATTTCTCCACCTGGCGTGTAACTTACCAAACGAGATTGCCCACGCATTCCACCACTTTCATATAGCTGTCCATCGTGAAAGAGTAAACCTTGCGTGAAAAGCGTGCTGTCGTGGGGTAGCACTTCCACTATCTCATAGCCAGGATATTTTACCGCTGCAGGAGTCGGTTTTGGCTTCGGCTGAGCAGTGTCTTCCGTCGTCTTTTCTTGGCTGCTACACGAGAAACCGAAGAGCAAAACCACGGAAGATAATGCCAATATTCTAATCAAGTTTTTCAATAGAATTTGCTATTGTTTTTGTTCATTTTGTTGATCAAAAAGTTAGTACGGTATCTGTCTTCGCCGTAGCTTTCTTGTAGCCTTTCTAAAGTATTAACTACATTATTAATGCCTAACTCATCAGACCAATGGAGCAATCCTTTCGGATAGTTTACACCCTTTGTCATTGCTAATTCTACATCGTCAGCAGTAGCTACGTTCATGTGTACTGCATCAGCTGCTTCGTTAATAAGCATTGCTAATATTCTCTCGAATATTTGTTTGCCTAACTTTTCGTCTTTTTTTGGCTCTGGTTTCACTGCACCATCACGGTAATCGTAGAATCCACGTCCTGACTTTCTTCCTAAGAATCCTGCCTCTACTAATCGCTTTTGGCATAGTGCCGGTTTGAATCTTGGATCGTAATAGAACTGCTCGAATACTGTTTCCGTTACTGCATAGTTCACATCGTGACCGATATAGTCAGTTAGTTCAAATGGCCCCATGCGGAAGGCACCAATCTCTTTCATTGCCCAGTCGATAGTGGGTATGTCGGCAATTCCTTCTTCGTATATTCTCATTGCTTCGCCATAGAAAGGACGAGCAACACGGTTGACTATAAAGCCAGGTGTGTCCTTTGCTATTACGGTTACTTTCTTCCAATCGTCAATCAACTTGCGAGATGATTTTGTTACTTCATCAGCAGTGATGAACGAAGGAATAATCTCCACCAATGGCATTAGCGGTGCGGGATTGAAGAAGTGAATACCCAAGAAATTCTCTGGGTTTTGCAATGCACCAGCAATAGATGCAATGGATAGCGACGAGGTGTTGGAAGCCAATATAGTACCGTCAGCCGTCAACTTTTCTAACTCCACGAATACCTTTTTCTTGATGTCTAGATTTTCTACTATTGCCTCTACAACTAAGTTGCAATCCTTAACATCGCCCAAAGTATTTGTGAATTGGATATTACCAAGAATATCATTCATCTTGTCTTCTGTTATTCTTTCTTTTTCTACTAACCGGTTCAGTATCTTGTTTAGCGATGCCTTTGCACTAGCTATTGCCTCTTCGTGCACATCGTAAAGCACTACTTTGTGTCCTTCGGTAGCAGCTATTTGTGCTATACCGCGGCCCATAGTTCCCGAGCCGATTACTCCAATGATTGAATTGTTGTCTAACATAATTATTTACTCGATTTATTCTTCAAGAAATTATAAAGCAAACGAACGCCAACACCAGTACCACCCTTAGTTCTGTAAGCACTCGGCGCGTCGATAAACGCTGGACCTGCAATGTCTAAGTGTACATAAGGATAGTCCGTGAATTGCTCCAAGAATTTACCTGCAGTTATAGCTCCAGCTTCTCTGCCACCAATGTTCTTACAATCTGCAATGTCCGATTTCAGCAGTTCAGAATAGTCATCCCAGAATGGAAATTGTGCTATTCTTTCGAAAACTGTATCGCCAGATTTTTTCAGCTCAGAGAACTCTTCATCAGCAGCATTACCCATAGCTACTACGCCTTGTTGACCAATTGCAACAGCCGCTGCACCGGTCAAGGTAGCGAGGTCAATCACTAATTCTGGTTCATATTGCTTTGCATAGTGAAGTGCGTCTGCTAATATCATACGTCCCTCAGCATCAGTGTTAAGCACCTCTACAGTCAGTCCACTCATCATTTTGATTACATCACCAGGAGCATAAGCTAAGCCATCTGGTCTGTTTTCAGTAGCGGGAACAAGCCCAACTATGTGAAGTGGTAATTTGTTCGAAGCAACCGAAGCCATAGCTCCAACTACTGCGGCAGCTCCACCCATGTCAGCTTTCATCGAGTCCATAGACCCTTTTGTTGACTTCAAACTAAGTCCACCAGTGTCATACACAACACCCTTACCAACTAATACTATTGGCTTGCTGTTCACAGCGTTCTCTGGCTTCCATTCCATAATGTTGAACGTCGGTGGGTTAGGAGTACCGAGGTTTACTGCAAGCAATCCGCCCATACCAAGCTCTTCAATCTTTGCTTTGTCGAAGTACTCAAACGAGAATCCTGCCTTCTTACTAATTCTACCAATTTCGCTCGAAAGCTCTTCGGCAGTCAAGTAAGACAATGGTTCGTTAACCAATGTTCTCGCTTCGTAAACGCTGTCTGTTACGTTGCGTAGTTCGTCCAATTGTTCTTCGCTTATATCAGCAAATACGCATACTTTTTCAAATGTATTCTTTCTGTTGTCTGCATCTTTAAAGTACTTTAAGAATTGATAATTACCAAGAACTAATCCTTCTACATAGGCCAAAGCGTAGTCATTGCTGTCGCATTTATTTACAACACAAGCACTCTTCTGCTTAGTTGAATTAAGTGCTGTTACAGTTTTGAAAGCTGCTTTTCTTGCTTCTTCCAACACTAAATGAGGCTCATCTTTCTTAGCTTTCTTTTCTACAATAATTATCTTTTCGCCACTGTTCAAAGTAGCTGAATTGTTCTCTTCAAACTGTGCTTTAACATATTCTAATTGCGATTCACTAAGCTCTGCTTTTACATCATCAGCACTATTCACCAAGTATATTGATGGCTTATTTGAGTATGGTTCATCTACTTTCTTAATTTCTATTTTCATCTTACTCATATCTATTTTCCTTTAAAATTTGGTTTTCTTTTCTCTAAAAATGCGCTTACACCTTCGTTATAATCATAACTTTCACTTGCTTCTTTTTGCAGTTTCTGCTCCAAGTTTAGCTGCTCATCGAAGGAGTTACTCATCGATTCGTTCAATGATCTTTTGGTCAAACCAATGCCCTTAGTAGGCATTAGTGCTAACTTCTGAGCTAACTCAGTTGTGTTTTCCATCAACTTTTCAGCAGGAGCTACATCGTAAATCAAGCCCAGTTCTCTGGCTCTGTCAGCAGTCACTCTGTCACCAGTCATCATAAGTGCGGCTGCGTTTTGCATACCAATCATACGTGGTAGATAAAAAGTGCCACCAGTATCAGGAATAAGCCCAATAGCAGCAAATGATTGAATAAACTTAGCATCCGAAGAGGCAATAGTAATATCGCAAGCAAATGCAATATTGGCACCAGCACCAGCTGCCACACCATTGACAGCACATACGATTGGCTTTTCTATACCACGCAATAGCTTAACTATTGGGTTGTATTGCTTTTCTATTATGTCCTCAATCTCATAAGCATCATCTCCCACTGCTTCCGATAGGTCTTGCCCAGCACAAAAGCCACGCCCAGCACCAGTCAGCAATATAGCACGTACGCAGTCATCGCCCTCTGCTTGTTTCAAGGCGGAGATTAGTTCGAGCGACATAGCTCGGTTAAAGCTGTTGAGTTTATCAGGTCGGTTTAGTGTGATTTTAGCCACATCACTTTGAATTTCGAAGAGTATATTTTCCATATAATTGTATTCGCATTTGGTTCATTCAAACAATATACGAATTAGAAGCGTGAAAATTATACAGTTAATGATATATAAAATTAAGTAACTACTTACTCTACTCTTTCACAAACTTACCAACAACTTTGCCATTGATGTCCTTTAGCAGATAGATACCTGTCGTGAGATTTGATATATCTACTTGGTCACTTTCTACGGCAGTAACTCCCATTTGCTTTCCAGTTATGTCAAAGATATAGATTAACTCTTCTGCATAGCCACTTAAATTTATAGAGTTTGTCGCTGGATTGGGATAGATAATTTGTGGCTGCTCGTTGGTTTCGATTACGCTTGTTTGTTTTGGTGGGATAGAGTAGCCACTAACAGTCAAGCTATGCTCTCTTTTATATGCTCCTTCAGTAAGTCTATATTTAAATTTTATTACTTCTTCAATTCTACCGGTATCATTAGGAGTGAAGAGAATAGGTATTTCAACTGAAGTATTAGGTGTTAGTACCGTATCTATAGAAACACTAAAATTAGAACCGTTTCCCTTTTCTATAGTTAAAATTACATCTGATGATGTAATATTTTTTGATTCAATGTATACAACATCACTTGTATCGTATTGTTTTGTCTCGTCAAAATCAATTTGGTTATAATCAAACCACAATGCATAATTAGTGACATCAACACCAATTGTAAGTAGTTTCCCGTCACCAACGAGTGGCTGAATTGGTTTCGAAAAATAAAGTGTTTGGTATTGCACTCCTCTTATATCTGTATAATTTCTAATTCTAATATCTGCACATTCTCCTGGCTCTAAATATTCACCGTCATGAATAACTTCTCTTATCTGATTACCACGCCCATTTATAGAAGCAAAATAGTAGTTTTCTATTTTTCCTGCGATACTACCTTCATTGCAAAAGATATTAGTTACAATAGTATTTAAATCTAAAGCTACAAATTTGAGACCTAACCAAACTGTATCTTGAGTAAATTTAGGTTGACTTGTCTCTACGCTAAACTTTTCAGAAAACTCTGGCAAAACTATAGGCGACACCGTATAATTCTGAAAAGTTAGCTCACCAGGTTTGTTCTTACCAACCACAATCATTGCGTGGTCTTTAGTTTCGATCATTGACTTAGGATTATAGATTCCTTCACTCAAATTTCTATACCATATTATCTTTGAGCTAGTGTCTATTTCTAAAACACTTCCTCCCAAAGATTGAGTTATATTGCCCCTACTGTTTTCAAATTGTTTACGATTATATAGAGCATGACCCTTTGTATATTGTTTAATGAATTCTATATTTTTATTTTTATCAATCTTTATAGCCCAATATGTATGAGGATTGCTATTTATATAATCATTTGCCCAATTTGACGATTGGAAGAATAGTAAAATACTACCATCTTTTACCACACTCATATTCCCATATCAGTTCAGCTTCTGTTGTGTACTTTGAAACATAGAAATTAGTTTGATCTTTCTCTGTATTCTCTGAATATTCTCTTTTGTACCCAACTAATATCATATTACTATCACTAGTATTTACAAGATTGATCGGCTCTATGTGTTTCATAACTGGTTCTGGTGTACGTGTCCATTCGTGTTTTAGGAATCGGGTATCTTCATCAATATATGGCTCTACTTTCCACTGACAGCTATCGCAATTCATATCACTAATTTCCCACTGATAAGTATTGCCAATTACACTATCGCTCGTTAGCCACCAATTGAACCCATTGGGAGAAAGAGAAAGTTTATATCTATCATAATCTGGCAGTTTTTGCCACTTTACTTCAGTCTCATGCCCATAAAAGAAGTGATCAAATTAGTTGGGGTGATGAATTTATTTACTTTAACAGTATCGAAAGTGCTGTGGTCTTGACCTAACAGCAGAGTTGGAATTATAAATATAAATAGTAGTAATTTCATAGTTTTTCGATTTTAACAATAATGTCCTCTACATATAGACACATGAACAGGAAAAACATCTCCGAGATAAGAAATTTTCTTGCTAAATTTAGTTATAACTCATTATAAAAAGCTTCAACTTTTTTAGCTAAGCTCTCCCAAGACTGGTCTTTTAGTGCTTGGTCAATATTTGCTACATAATCAGTGTCAGAACTAAAGTAGTCTTTTATAGCATTTGTAAAGAGGTTTTTGTCAGCTTTCTCGACTACTAAACCCGCATTCCAAGGGGCAACCATCTCTTTCAGTCCACCAACATCGCTGACAATTACTGGAATATGGAAGTTGTACGATATACCCACTATTCCCGATTGAGTCGCAGTCCTATACGGCAGCACACACACATCTGATGCCGAAAAGCAGATAGCAGCTTCATCCTCGGTGGTGTATTTTATTAGCTTTGTTACTCTATTCGAATCTACATCGGCAAGCATTTGCTCATACTTATCAAATCCAGAATAAGACTCACCTGCTATTATTAGGTGATAGCTATCATCGAGCGATTTGAATGACTCTATCAGAACATCTAATCCCTTGTAGTCACGAATAAATCCGAAGAAAATCAGCACCTTCTTATCTGGTGCTATACCCAACTTTTGTCTTGCTTCTTGCTTATCTATAGTCTCACCAAAGTGGTCGTAAGGTGGATGATAACCCATTATATATTTTGCATCTGGTTTCAAAGTAAGTAGATCATCCTTTACAGATTCTGCCATTGCAATAAAGCCATCGTTCCTGTTCAGATAGTATTTTGTTAGTGCTTCATCACCTATTCTGTGCTCATGTGGAATCACATTACCCAGAACTGAAATCGCCTTTACTCCATCTTTCCTTAGCTTACCAGTTACATAGCCCACAGAAGGAGCGAGAAACGGCAGCCATAACTTGCTCATAACCAAATCTGGTTCGAACTTTGCTATTTCTTTGTATGTTGATTGCCAACTAATTGGGTTTACAGAGTTGAGTGTGCGATTGGTCTCTATTACTATTGCTTTGTCATCTTTGTTTACATATTGGCTTTTACCTGGGAACAAAAGCTTTGGGTACTGCAGCTTATAGTTGAATGCCTTAACCTCGTGGTGTTCGGACAATGCTCTATATAATGATCCGTTGAACTGAGCTATACCACCTTTGTAAGGATAAAATGTAGATAGATACGCGATTTTCATAGAATAATTTTTAAATTGCACTATTGTAAAACATTAAGATAGTCAATCAGCTAAACATTTATGACAAATATAAGAGAAATTGTCAATAAGGACGAAAAACTAACAGACCAAGACAAGTATTATTGGAACTATATGTTTGACTTAGGTCATGATTTTATTGTCCCTTACTTAAGTGATAAAGGTTTGTTCACCAAAGGTAACAGAGTAGCAGAATTAGGGAGTGCCGAAGGTGGTGTGCTTGCTGCATTCATGGAAGCAGGCGCAACCAAGGGTCTTGGAACTGACATTGCTCAAGTTAGATTAGACAAAGGAAGCTACATAGCTGAGTTGGGTGACTTAGATTTGCAATATACAACACACGATATAGTTACTCAGCAACCACCAGCTGAATGGCAAAGCGAGTTTGACTTGGTGCTATTGCGTGACGTAATTGAGCATCTGGATGACCCCTCTGCTGCACTATCAAACATAAAAATGATAATGAAAGATAACGGGAAACTATTCGTTACTTTCCCTCCATTCCACTCTCCTTATGGTGGACATCAACATACTGTGAAAAGTACTGGAGGTAAGTTTCCTTACACTCATCTATTTTCTAAAAAGACTTTCAATAAGTTTATTGAAAAAGGAGTGCAAGCAGATATAGAAGAAGCAAACAGAATACACCGTATTCGATTGACTATACCTAAGTTCGAACAAGCTGCAAAAGACGCAGGACTGAAAATTGTAGAGAAGGAATTCTACTTTCTACGACCTGTTTTCAAAATGAAATTTGGACTACCGAGCTTAAAAATAAACGGCTTAGCTAAGATTCCATTTATTCGAAAATATTTCACTTTGGAAGCTTCTTATATCTTAGAAAGAGGTTAGATTTACCCTTCATTTACCTCTTTTTATTAGATCTAAATCTCATATTTAGCAATTCGATGATAAATGAGAATAGAACTGCAAAATAGATATATCCTTTTGGTATATCAAAGTGGAATGCCTCTAGTATTAGCATAAACCCTATCAGAATTAAGAATGAGAGAGCAAGCAGTTGTAATGAAGGATGGTCATTGATAAATTCACTAATAGAGTTTGCAAAAACCATCATAACAATAAGTGATATAACTACTGCAATTACCATGATTATCAATTGGTCTGATAAACCAACTGCAGTCAATATTGAATCAAACGAGAAAACTATATCAAGCATAACTATCTGGAATATAGCATTACCCATACTGATTAATTTACTATTCTTTTTCTGGGTGTGTTCTATTTGTTCTACCTTATGGTGAATTTCTAATGTAGATTTAACTAACAAGAACAAACCACCTCCTAACAATATAAAGCCCTTACCAGTGATATCTATATCAAATATTTCAAATAATGAGTTTTCTAATACTGCCAGCTGAGTTATCAATGCAAGTAGAATTATTCGCATCAGCATAGCTAAAAATAGACCTAACACTCTTGCAAACTTCTGCTTATTTTTTGGCAGCTTATCTGTAACTATTGAAATAAAAATTATATTATCTATACCCAGTACTATTTCTAAAAAGGTTAGGGTAAGTAAGGCGAATAGGTTGTCAGCTGTTAGTAGTTCCATCTCTCTTATTTTTTATTTTATATATTAGGTATCAACGAAAACAAATTAAGAAAAAATTCCAAAAGCGGTTTAAAGAAAAGATAACATTATAAAATATTGCCATAAGTTTGCATATGGCTTTTTTTATTTCCATCTTTAATTTATTCCAGCTTCCAGCCAAAAATCGTTCTCAGTTTCTTGGTCTTCTATCCCTATTGCAAAATCAAGCAGAAAATCATAGTTAACCAAGTATGTACCACCAAAATCGAAATTTAACCCAAAATTGGGCTGAAGTTCACCATATATCTCAGTCTCAGCAAATACTGACGTTGTCTCTGATAAAGAATAAGCTCCATTTAAGGTAAAAGGCGTTAATATTTCACCGCTAGCCTGGTCATAATAAATCCCAATGTTTGTAGAAGCATTCAAGTTTTCCATCACTTTTTGAGTTAGTATGAATGTCGTGTTTATATCTTCGTATGGATCATTATAAACCTCAGTCCCAAGTGCAAAAAGGAAGTCAACATTAACACCAAATCCAGGCGTATATCCATCTTGTTGTATGAAATTAGCTCTTGCCCCCAATCTTAGATTATTGATTCCATTGAGTGTCTGGCTAGGAGTCCCAACAAAACCATATCCAAAAGTACTATTTATCTCAAACTTCTCACTTAATCCATATCGAATGTTTGTTAGATTGGAAATTACATTATCAGTGCCCTCATTACCAACCATTCTGAAATTTAACCCAGATTGGAGTTGAAGAACACTAGTGCCAACTGTATGAGGTGTAAAAGACTGTCCGGGTCTGTCACTGTCTATTGTTTTCTGAGTTTGTCCCTGTGCTGAATAAAATGCAACAAATATCAAACTAGTGGTAATTATTGTAATCAAATTTTTCATGATGTCCCTCTTATTTTTCTTTATAATATTCTACTGATAACGACTGATAATTCTTTTGACATCATTACAAATACATTTTTGCCCAATTGTAGATTATATTTGCAGTTTTAACAGCTTTATCTTCATCCATTATCAGGTGTCCATAGTTGTTTAGCATAATATAACTCCTATGCCCCCTGACTTCAGAAAGAATTTTTCTTGCTTCATCTAATGATACGGTATCATCATCGGGTGAGTGAAGTACAAGAATTGGCTTCTTAAGTTTTGACAAGTCGTAGTCCTTACCGTTTTCTGTCAGATCATCAAAAAACTGCTTAGTTAATGTGAATTCGATTCCACCTATAGTCCTTTTCGACTGACCTTTTTTTTCTGCTTCTTTCACATTTCTAGTCAATACATGGCACAAGTGATCGGGAGTAGATGGTGCTGCAATAGTCACCAATGCCTCCATTGGCTCATATTCTTGGGCAAACTTCATCATGGCTGAACCACCCATAGAGTGCCCAATTCCCAATTTTGGGGCTTCGTAATTTTCTTCCAACCATTTAGCAGCCAATCGAATATTTTTCAGATTAGTACTGTAAGTAGTTTCTGCAAAATCCCCCTCTGACTCACCGAGACCTGGGAAATCAAATCTCAATAGGGCAACACCCCTTTCAACTAGTTGCTTTGAAATATGCTTTAGGACTCTGATATTTTTTGTACAAGTAAAGCATGGCACATAGATACAGAAATATTCAGGATAACCTTCATCTGGCAAGTCTAATTCTGCTGCCATTTCATATCCATCATGACCTTGAATTGTAAATCTTTTAATCTTCATTTCTGTACCATTTTATTGCTTAATTTAAATTGAATCTTTACGATTATAGACAAACAAAATAAAACAAACTTTCAATTAAATCAATTTTTATATTGTGGTTAGAATCTTATTTATTTAGCTTTTCACTAAATCCTTCTTCAGAAAACAAATGGCCTAATTAGTTTAGCTGATTTTGACCTAAATTTAAGCTCAGGAGTTTATATTATAACTGTCATAGGTACCAATGAACAGCAAACTAGTAAGATAATTGTTCAGAACTAGTTTTATTCATAACTTTGAATAACTATTTGTGTTGGTTTACAAATACTTGTGCCACCTTTTTTTATTTAATAATCAAAAGAACGAAATATGAAATTGAAATTAATTGGTCTATCATTAGCATTTGCAGTATTAGTGGGTTGTGGTAATGAGAAAAAAGAAACAGAAGAAACAGCTGATACTACCAACGCAACTGTAACAGAGCAAGTACAATCGCCAGAAATGACTCAGGGTAATACGGAAACTAATAATGTTCCAGAAGGCAATCAACCTGCAAATGTAAATCAAGGTATTGGCTCTCAACAAAACCCCGTAAAAGTTCCAGATAAGAAATTAACTGAAGCAGATTTGAACAAATTAGCATCAATACTAGGTAAGCTGCAGAAATTGAATATAGAATCTCAAAATAAGATGATGTCTATGGTACAAGCAAAAGGAATGGAAGTCCAAAAATTTATGCAATTGCAACAATCACTACAAACACCTGAAGGTGCGAAGAGTGTAAGTGAAGCTGATAAAGCCAAATTCCAAGAAATTACAAATGAACTTGGTAAAGTTCAAGTAGAAATGAGAAAGAAAATGGAAGGCACTTTAAAACAGGAAAATATCACAATGGCAGAATATCAAGAAATGATGATTGCTATTCAGATGGATCCTGCTGCACAACAGAAATTGATGCAAAAAGTAGCACCTCAAACTACTCCCCCACCTCCAGGTCAGTAGTCAATATATATCACAAGATTTAAATTAAGCAACTCAGTTCTGGGTTGCTTTTTTTATCTTACTTCACTACTAATTCTGCAATAGGTCGTGTATCATTGAATAGTTCACTTTCTGTCATCTTCAAAAAAATAATAATTATTTTCTTTATATACATGCTCTCTTGTCACTATCCATTTTTCTTTGCTAAAGTTTAAAAAGAGAAGATAAAACTCTACAATCCCATCATTATTAATATTTACAACGTCAAGAGTTGAGCGAATTGATTCATCAATATTTTCGGTAATTAAACCAACAATCATTAAACTATTCCGCTTATCCATAGGAGGAAGACTTTTGTGGCTAAACGGGGCAAATGAGTTAATATGTAATTTAAAATTTTCTATATTTTGAATTGTAAAATCTATATAATATGGATATGTAAGAAGAGTAAAGTATTCTGTAGTATCTACGATATTATTAACTACAAAATAATCAATCGTACGTTTTAATATATCTGATTTTAACTCTCTATAATTTTCAATAGTTCCTTCATCATAATTAATTGTTGTACAGGAAAAAAAACTGAAACTCAAAAATAGAATAGTCATTTGAATAAATATTTTCATAAATCTTCCTAGTTGTCATCTGGTGTCACAAAAGTTATACCAGTAGAATAACCAAAATACCAATTGTGTTTTCATCTAATTTATAATGCCTCTTTCAAACCAACTAATTTTAGAAGAATCATTAAAAGATGAATCGGAATAAAAGACTGCTACCCATCCAGAATTCAACAAACAAATCGAATGTTGGAAATTCCAATAATAACCATCAGTTTCTGTTTGTGCTGTTAAATAAGAATCTCCAACTTTTAAGTTATCTGGTGATACAAAGTTAGTATCATAAGTGAAAATTCTTTCTACATTATTAGAATCATCAAAACTAATATAATATACTATTCCGTTTTGAGACACTTCGTAACTCTCAACAAAATTAAATTGAGAGTCAAGAATTATTTTTTTTTAGAAGAATCTAACTTATGTTCATTAAATTTTTCAATATGCAATTCTGTATAATTTGATTTGCATGAAATAATTAAAAAGACAAAAAATATTGGATATGTTCTAAAATGCATGAAAAACCATTTTTTAAAATAAAAGAAGGGTATTCTTCTGTTTCTGTGTTAGATTCAATTTACTTAATGTTATATGATTTAACAAATAGAGAGAAGTAAAACAAAAAAAACCAACCAATTGGCCGGGCTTAGTAAAATTTAAATTACCTACTTGGTACTACTCTACAGTTGGTATTATGTGAATAGTTACGTTTCTGTTGTACATTCTTCCTTCTGGAAGAGTGTTATTATAAGTGCTAGCAGAGTATTGCTCACCATAACCGTGAGAAATGATATTATCTTTCTTCGATTGAGAAGTAAATTCATCAACAAATATATCTTTAGCCTCATTAGCTCTCTTTTGAGCAATTTCAGAATTCACTTGAGTTTTACCAATAGGGTCAGTATGTCCAGAAATTAATAACAATTTATTATTATTTACCTTAGGAGCAACTACTGTTCTTAGTTCATTTTCAGAATTCTTAATAGCGTCTGCCTGACCGTAGTTGAATAAAATAGTGTATCTTTCACCTTTTTCCTCATCATCCATTTCTTTCACTAAAGTGAACTCAGTTTGGTCTTGTACAGTAGAACCATCTTGTTGTACTATTTCAATATTACCACTATACTCACCTTCTTCCTTACCTTGCATAATTTCGTAAGGTGAAATTCTTTCAGTTTGACCGAAATATGGACCATAAGTATATTTCTTACCGTCTTCATCCATTATGTTGATATTCCAAGAGCTAAATTTAACATTAGTGTTTAGAGTAACTAATATGTCATTATCGATTGGATACTCATCTATCATCTTAATATCTAACATTTTGTAAACTTCAGGTTTGTTAAATACAAATTCAACTCTTCTGTTTTCTACATCAGCTAGTGGTCTATCGTTTACAGGAGTAGCAGAGCTACCAGAAGGAATACGAGGCATTTTTTGACCTTTAGTAGTTATTCTGCTAGCATCTATACCGTGTATATTTACTAAGTAATCTCTAACAGTATTAGCTAAAGCGTCACCATCATTTGCTTTTGGAGCAGAACCAATTAACTCAACAGTCAAATCGTCATCATCTTTTAGTTCTTGAGCATATATATTCATTATTTCGTGATAAACAGCTAATTTTTTGTTAGTAGCAGTTTGACCAGCTAATTCTTTGTTGTCTGTTAAGTCTAAAACTGCTTCTTTGTCAAAATTGTCAGCTTCACCTTTACTTAGTATAGAGTAACGAGGAGCTAAATTTTGTTCTCCTGGATTGAAAAATACATAAGAAATAAGAGGGAATGCTTCTTCTATTACCCTTTGTATTACTTTTCCTTCGTAAGGAGGAAGTACTGTAGCGTACTGACCGCCCGTAGGAGCTGAATTCAAGTTAGGAATAAAATCTATTGCAGCAGTAACACCTAATCTAGCAGTAATAGTAGTCCAAGTATCGTCGAATCCATCTTGCTCATCTAACTTAGCTCCTTTTTGTGACATTAACCAAGAACCTTCGATGAATGGAGAAAGAACAAAAACTGAGCTTTCGCCAACTGGAGCAACTCTGATATCATAACTGAAACCAGCTTGAGCACCAAATGCCATGTCATTTAGTTCAGTTGCTTCTAAACCTGATGTTGCAGGCTGACCATTCATTGGGTCATAATCGAACTCACCAGCCATTTTGAAAGCCAATACTGGTCCAACATGAGCACTAACACCTTAAAATAAAAATTCATTAATCTTTAAATAAGGCGCTACATTTACATAAGAATTTGTGATGTCAAATTCTGGTTCATTATCGAATGATTGATCAGTAACTAATTTAGAACGATCATCATAACCAATTTGTAAACCTATACCCCACCAATTGCTAGAAATATATTCTGCTCTTAAACCGAAGTAAGGTGCTATACCATTACCATCATTTGTATATAAAGTTGGGAAGTCTCCACCATTAGGACTAAGGTCTTGGAATCCCAAACCAGCCATGTTGTAGTTAAGACCTAAGTCTAAACCAATTCTATACTTTTGGGGTCGTTCTAATTTGTTGTCCTGAGACATAAGTGTACTAGTCGCAAGTACAGCTATTATTAGAAAAAACTTAATTACTCTCATATTAACTCTTAATATTTAATATATTTTAATTATTTATTTATTTTATTATATAAACTTAGTAAAAATCTGAAAAAGTAGTACAGTATTTATACTTAAATGATTATGAATATAGTTAGTAGTTTCTATAAAGTGTAAGAATTTCTTTACATTATTTAATTATTGAAATAATTATTGTTATTTTGATATTTTATTTATTGGAAATTGACAAACAACTGTGAGCAATTTAGTCAAACTATTATTAGTGTTAACTTTTGGGCTAACTTTAGCTTGCACTTCATCTAAGCCAATCTCTTCGAACAAATTTGAAGGGTTTAGCGAAATAGAAAAAGGTGAAGTAGCAACTATGAGTTGGGATTTTGCTAATGCCGAAAAAGTAAAAGTAGAATCTTATGACAAAGATTATAATGCTATTGATAGCGCAAAGGTATCACCTGAAGAAACCACTGAGTACAAAATAACTGCCCTTCACGACCAAGATACTGTTGCATACATGTGGGTAGTAGATGTAAAAGACTTTATAACCGAGAAGAATTCGAATATAGTTGAGAGTAAAAAAGAAGAACCAAAACAGTCAGAAAATATAGTTTCTTCTTACAAACCAAATGGCACTAGCTCTAAGTATATCAATGGTTCTATTGGCCCCGAAGCAGCACCAGTTAGATTAAAAATAACTAACTCCAAAATAAAAGATGAAAAGCTAGAGCTGGAAACAATAATTTTAGATGAAAATGGTAACTTCATAAATGGCTTAAACTCTAAGGTTGTTGACTTATCATTCATACAACTGTGTTCAAAAAGCTCAACTTCATCTGCAAATTTAGAAATACAAGAAGTCCACAAAACAAATGGCTCGGAGTACTCTATTGTATTCGATAATTCAGCCGTAGCAGAATTTAATTTCCCATTGCTTGAAAGAGTTCTAAACTTTTCAGAATCACTAAACAAAGAAGACAAACTAAGCTTTTCATATTTCAATCAGAACTTCGTTGAGTACACAACACTATTGCCACAGTCAGAGTTTTATGACAAATTTAAAAGCTATGACTTACCCGAACCTAGTGGTCTGTCTGGGCTTTACAAAGCTCTTTACAACAACATGGTAGTCTTCACAGCCGAAGTTTCTAAAAATATGAATAAGGCAGTTGTATTAATAACTTACAGTGAAGACAACTCATCACTTATTTATAGCCCAAATGATATTATAAATGCAGGAAGAAACTTTGGTATTCCAGTTTATATAATTGCCATTGGCGATGCATACAACTCTTATTCATTACAGAAAATTGCAAACTCAACAGGTGGTAAGTTATACCAAGTGGATGCAGACAGTCTGGAGAATGCTGAACAAATATTAAAAGAAATTGATTTCGCAAAGAACAACCACTACGCTGTGATAGTTGACTATGAAAGTAGTGAGGTTGAATGCGGCGACTCCTATGGTAAATTGGTACTAAAGTATGGTGACAACACCGTAGAGGATGGAATAGTTGTTAACCCAACAAAAAATGAGTTTCACTCGTATTATCAATCAGTTGCTATATTCGATCAAAAAACTGATGATTATCGTGGTAAGTATGATGAATCAATTATGGAGTTAGCTAACGTACTCAAGAGTAACCCTAATTACAGAATTAAACTAACTGGCCATAGTGATGACGAAGGAGACAAAGTCTTCAACTCAAAGGTATCGGACGATAGAGCAACTAAAGTAAAAAAATCACTTGTAACTGTTGGAGTAGATGATAACCAGATAATGACTGACGCAGAAGGGTTTTCTAAACCTTTATACATATTGGGGCAGACACCTTGGCAAAAAGCTTATAATAGAAGAGTAGAGTTAAAATGGATAAACCCTGCTAGTAAATCACCTTTTGAAATTATAGTTGCTCAGCTCTGGACAGAAGACGAGGCAGCAGCAGCTGTCAGAACTTGGAACAAAAGGGGTTACGATGCTTATTTTGAAAGTTATTTGATTGGTGATGAGCCAGTATACAGAGTTATGCTTTGGGGTTTTGAAAATGAAGATGATGCTAAAATTACAGCATTTAAGATAATGAAGAAATATAAAACAAAAGTAACATATAAATAAAGAAGCTATAAATGAGCAAAGAAGATTTGATAGGAAAAGAAATAAAGTGCTTAGATCATGGATTTGTAAGATTAGTTGATGTTATGGGAGATGACTCTTCTATAGTCCAAGCTGCAAGAGTTTCATATGGTTCTGGTACTAAAACAGTAAGAGAAGACAGAGGGTTAATAAGATATTTGATGAGACATTGGCACACCACTCCTTTCGAGATGGTAGAATTTAAGTTCCATATTAAGCTTCCAATATTTATAGCTCGCCAATGGATTCGCCACAGAACTGCTAATGTGAATGAATATAGTGGTCGCTACTCTATAATGAAGGATGATTTTTATGTTCCTGACTTAGAGCAGATCAGACCTCAAAGTGAAAACAACAAACAAGGCAGAAGTGAAGAAGCATTTGAGCAAGACAAAGCCAAACAAATACAAGATAGTATGAGCAAAGTTCAAAAGGACCTATATGGTGAGTACGAGAACTTGCTTGAGGATAACTTTGCGAGAGAATTAGCTAGAATCAATTTACCACTGTCAAACTACACTGAGTGGTATTGGAAAATAGACCTACACAATTTATTTCATTTCTTACGTTTACGCATAGACCCTCACGCACAGTATGAGATCAGAGTATTTGGCGAAGCTATGGCTGATATAGTCAAACACATTGTACCACACGCTTGGGAAGCATTCGAAGACTACAGGTTAAACGCTGCTAACTTCTCTAAGCCAGAACTTAGAGCATTGAAAGAATTACTAAATGGTACAAAAATAGAAGATTTGAATTTGGAAGAGCTAAAGATAAGCAAGCGCGAATTTCGTGAATTGCAATCCAAATTGTCTTCACTAAGTTAACAAATAAATTATGAAAAAAATACTATTAATAATTCCAATTTTTACATTTGGAATTAGTTCACTAACCTCACAAACAGCAGATGAAGTAATAGCACTTTATTATGATGCAATTGGTGGAAAAGAAAAATTCGAATCAGTTACTTCATGGCACTTAATTGGCGGATCTAAACTGACTAACAACAAACCTGGTGAATTCCAGTTCATATACGTGAAACCAAATAAACTGAAAGTAAAGACAGTAATTGACTCAGTTAAAATTATTCAGTCTACTATAGGAAAAAAAGGATGGAATGTAGTTCCCCCAATGGGGATAAATACCCCAACCCCTATCGATGAGCGTAGTGCTGAGCAATTACTTGGGCAAAATGCACTAGTATTAGGACCCTTCTACAATTACAAGGAAAAAGGCGTAAATGTCAATTACGAAGGCCTGAAAAAAATAGACAGTACTGAATACAAAATGATTAAAGTTTGGAAAACTGAAGCTGGTCCTAAATCTTATGTATATCTAGACAAGAAAACAGATTTGATTATGGTAATTGAAACTGAGACAACCGCTCAGGGTAAAAGAGTAACTTACAGAAACTATATATCTAGTTATAAGGAAGTTGATGGCTTAATGATGCCATTCAGTTTTGCTACTTATTTTAATGGGAATGAAGTAACACGACTGGAATTAGACGAAATAATATTGAATAGAAAATATAGTGATGATGTATTCGAGTTACCAGAAAGTACAGAAAATAATAAGCAATAAGCAATTACTTTGCTTTAATTTTCAAATTTGATTATTTTGCAATAATATAAAAAAACAAAACAAAGAAAAGACATAAACGGGAGTTTATAAATGAAAGTTGATGTAGTAATGCCTAAGATGGGCGAGTCATTACAAGAAGGAACCATTATCAAATGGTTAAAAAAAGAAGGTGAGACTGTTGAAAGAGATGAGATGATATTGGAAATATCTACTGACAAAGTAGATACCGAAGTTCCATCTCCTCAATCTGGGGTACTAACAAAAATATTAGCTCAAGAAGAAGAAGTAGTAGAAGTAGGTGCTAAGATTGCTGAACTTGAAACTGATGCATCTGCAGCAGCTTCTGGAAGTTCAGACGACAGTGGTAGCCAAGAAGAATCAACTCCTGAACCAGCGCCAGCTGAAGATACTTCAGATGATAGCGATGCGGGAAGTGATGATGGTGGTGGCGACTTGCAAGATTTGGTTATGCCTAAGATGGGTGAATCACTTCAAGAAGGAACTATAACAAAGTGGCTAAAAAGCGAAGGCGACGAGATAGAAAGAGATGAGATGATATTAGAAATATCTACTGACAAGGTAGATACAGAAGTTCCATCTCCAGTTGCTGGTGTATTACAACAAATATTAGCTCAAGAAGAAGAAACAGTAGAAGTAGGTTCTGTAATTGGTAAAATTGCTACTAAAGGTGGCGGTGGTGCTAAAAAATCAGCTCCTGCAAAACCTGCAGCTCCTGCAAAACCTGCAGCTCCTGCAAAACCTGCAGCTCCTGCAAAACCTGCAGCTCCTGCAAAAGAAGAATCTAAACCTGCTGCGAAACCAGCTGCACAAACTACTGCACAACCAAGTGGTGGGGGTCAGCAAGTGCAAGGCACAACTTACGATATTCCTCGTAAGAAAGATGGTAATTTCTTCTCTCCATTAGTAAGAGCTATGGCGACTGACGAAAAAGTATCATTAGAAGAGTTGATGTCAATTAATGGTACTGGTAATGACGGTAGAGTAACCAAAGATGATTTGGAAAACTATATCAATAACAGAGGTTCTGCTCCTGCTCAGCAGCCGCAGCAACAACAATCTGCTCCATCGAATGCTCCATCGCAATCAGCTTCTAACTTTAGTGGTGGCGATTCGGAAGTAATTCCAATGGACAGAATGCGTAAGCTAATTGCTAAGCACATGGTTGACTCTAAGCAAACTTCAGCTCACGTAACTAGTGTTGCAGAAGTTGACGTAACTGACATAGTGAACTACAGAGAGAGATATAAAGCGAGCTTCCTAGAAAGAGAAGGAATGAAATTGACTTACACTCCATTCTTTGCTAAAGCAGTAATAGAAGGCGTTAAGCAATTCCCAATGATTAATGTTAGTGTAGATGGTACAAACATCATCAAGCACAACAGATTAAACTTAGGTTTTGCAGCTGCATTGCCTGATGGTAACTTAATTGTACCAGTAATCAAAAACGCTGATAACTATGGCTTGACTGGTCTGCAAAGATCAATCAATGATTTGGCTGTTAGAGCTCGCTCTAAGAACTTACAGCCAGACGACATACAAGGTGGCACAATCACATTGACTAACGTAGGTACTTTTGGTACTTTATTCGGTACTCCAGTGATTAATCAACCACAAGTAGCAATCATTGGTGTTGGTGCTATCAAGAAGCAACCAAAAGTATTGACTGTAAACGGTTCTGACTCAATTGCTATCCGCCACATTATGTATTGCTCTATCACTTATGATCACAGAGTAGTAGATGGTATGTTAGCTGGTCAAACGCTAAAAGCGATTGTTGACTCATTGGAAGGAATGAACGAGAATACAATAGTTTTATAAGCTAAGCTTTTATATTTATAAGTTTTATTAACCCTGCCAATTTGGTGGGGTTTTTTTTGCTATATTGCAATACGAATAACCAACCCATCTGAGCAATGAAAAAATATATAATACATATTACACTTGCATTTGCCCTGCTATTAGGAGCAAAAGAATCAAATTCGCAAGACTACAATGCCTTTTACATTGGACACAGCTTGAGCGACCAGATACCAGATATGGTTGAATCAATTGCCAAAGATGTCTTCGAGACTAATTTTGAATGGACATATCAGGGAATACCCGGTGCTCCACTTCGTTGGCAATGGGATAGAAAAAATGAAAGAGATTATAATATAATCGAGCCACATTACTTTGGTTTTTACGATGAAAACGAGGGATTGCCAACAGGTGAGTTCGATTTATTGGTACTCACAGAAGCGGTACCTCGTTACGGTGATTTGATTAATGAAACATATCAATATGCAGATAGCTTAGCTCGCTATGCCTTGCAATACAACCCCGGCACAAAGATATACCTCTACGAGGATTGGCATTGCATAAAAAGTGGTACTCCAACTGGCTGCGATTATGATGTGGATGCTAACCCTTGGCGCCAGAGATTAGAAGACGATTTGCCAATGTGGGAAAGCGTAGTCGATACCCTTAACTCTCGACTTTCACCAACTAACCAAGTGTGTATGATTCCGGCAGGTCAGGCACTTGCGCAACTCTATGATTCTATTGCTGTGGGCTCTGTGCCAGGCTTAACAAGTATTGACGATTTGTTTTCAGATGACATTCATCTTACTGATGTAGGAAAGTATTTCGTTGCTTGTGTGCATTTTGCTACAATTTTTGGGGCATCCCCCGTTGGAGCTACTAACCAGACACAAGTTTGGTGGGGTGGCGATTTTGAAGATATACCTACTGAAGAACAAGCAAAATTTTTTCAGGAGATTGCTTGGAAGGTTTCTGTTGAATACGAAAATAGCTGTATATCTGGCACCCAAACTAATGTAGAAATTACAATCCCACAAAAAGGTTTTACTCTTAACGGCAACATTCTACGATTTAAAAATGGAGCTACTACGTTTAGCGTTTACAACACTGTGGGGACAACAATTTATAAAGGAAATGCCGAACGTTTTGATTTCAACAATTACCCTGCGGGTGTTTATTTTGTGGCAGTAGGCAACGAAATAATCAAGGTTTTGAATAATTGAGATAAGATTCAATCGTGTTTAATGCAAAAATTGTATAATATGAAAAAGAATAATCTACCAAAACGAATAGTTTGCCTAACTGAAGAGACTACGGAAACTCTATACACTATTGGTGCAGAAGACCTAATCGTCGGTATCTCTCAATTTGTGATGAGACCCAAAAGAGCCAAGAAAGAAAAGCCAATAGTAAGTAGATATACCGATGCAAAAATTGATAGAATATTAGCTCAAAAACCAGATTTGGTACTTGCGTGGTCCGATTTGCAGGCTGATATATGTGCAGAGTTAATAAGAGAAGGAGTTAACGTAATGTGCTTCAACCACCGAACCATAGACGAGACTCTTAACTTTATAGAAAGATTGGGAGCGATGGTTGGCTATTATGACGAAGCTCTTGATTTTGCAAAATCTATTAGAGAGAAATTAGATAGAGCTAAGGAAATAGGCAAAGCTAGAAAATTCAAACCAAAAGTATATTTCGAAGAATGGCACGACCCAATAATCACAAGCATTAGCTGGGTAAGTGAGTTGATTGAGATTTGTGGTGGCGAAGATGTCTATGCCGATTTGAGCCATAAATTTCACGCTAAGGATAGAATAATTGCATCACCAGATGAAGTAATTGACAAACAGGCTAACATTATGCTTGCTTCGTGGTGTGGTAAGAAATTTGATAAAACTGAAGTCATTAACCGAAAAGGGTGGGATGCTATTCCATTTGTTATGAATGATGTCATTTACGAACTACCAGCCGAGGTGATATTGCAACCAGGTCCTGCCGCATTAACTGATGGGGTAGATATGTTGATGGAGATATTTGACAATTGGGAAAAGAAACAACCAGCTAAAGAATTACACAAGGTTACAGAAAATAGTTAAAACAGTAATTCCTTAGCTATGTAGTTATTATAAATTAATTTTGTTTTGTGTCTTATTCATGAAATCAAATAATTAACTACAAGAAATAATATTATGAAATTAAAACTAACTACCCTACTATTTGCACTTTTGGTAATTTCGGCTTGTTCTAACAATGAAGAGCAAATGCCGGAAGAGAAAAACAAAGAAGTAAACGTATATACCCACCGCCACTATGATACTGACAAACTGCTTTTTGAGCAATTCGAAAAAGAGACTGGAATAAAAGTCAACGTTCTAAATGCTAACGCAGATGAACTGATAACTAGATTAGAAAATGAAGGTGAAAACTCACCTGCAGATGTACTAATAACTGTAGATGCTGGAAGGCTAGGAAAGGCAAAAGAGTTAGGATTATTGCAGTCAGTTGAATCAGAGACTCTAAAAAAACAAGTGCCCTCACACTTAAAAGATAATGACAACCAGTGGTATGGCCTTACAAAAAGAGCAAGGATAATTGCTTATGATAAAGATAGAGTTAGACCAGATGAGATAAAAGTGTATTGGGATTTAACTAAAGATAAGTATAATGGAAAAGTATTGGTTCGTTCAAGTGGAAATATATACAACCAATCTTTATTAGCATCAATGATTGCACTCAATCCAGATAGTAATTATGCTGAATTGTGGGCTCAAGGAATAGTAAATAATATGGCCCGTAACCCCGCCGGAGGTGATAGAGACCAGGTAAAAGCAATTGCAGCTGGACTGGGTGACTTGGCAATAGTTAATTCATATTATATTGGTAAAATGATAGAATCTGATGATGAATCGGATATAAAAGCAGTTGAGAATATAGGACTTATATTCCCAAATCAAGAAGGACGTGGTACTCATATTAACGTATCAGGAGCAGGAGTTGCTAAACATAGTAAGAACAAAGAACATGCAATTATGTTCATTGAGTTTCTTACATCTGAAAAAGCACAAGACTTGTTCTCAAAATCAAACTACGAATACCCGGTAAATCCTAATGTACCTGCTTCGGAGTTATTACAATCTTGGGGTGAATTCAAAGAAGATAAACTAAATTTATCTAAGCTCGGCGAATACAACAAAGACGCTGTAATCTTATTTAACAAAGTTAGTTGGAATTAATTCTTAATATATATTAACCATTTATACTAAAAAAGTTTTAGTTTTCAATAAAGTATTTACTATTTTCGTCTTTGAAAGTTGGTAAATACTTTTTTATTTAAGGATATAAGGAAAATGATAGATTATTCTCAAGAATTAAAACCTATACAAGGGTTATCTCAATCGCAAATAGAATCGTCACAAGTTCAGTTTATGCAAAAAGTATATGCATGGATGGTCGGTGGCTTAGGCTTAACAGGATTACTAGCATATTATGTATATGATAGTGGTTTATGGATGAGTTTAGCACCTTATAATCTATTTATCGGTATAGCTACAATAGGTTTGGTATTCTTTTTGTCATTCAGAATTGATAAGCTTTCTGCAACTACAGCATCGGGTATATTTATAGCTTATGCTTTACTCAATGGACTATTCTTTTCTTCTATTTTTGCAGCATATGAACTTGGTGCCATCTTCAATGCCTTCTTCGTGAGTGCTGGAGCATTTGCAGCACTGAGCGTCTATGGTTTCACAACAAAGAAAGACTTATCTGCATTTGGTAAATTCTTATTTATGGGATTAGTTGGTATCATATTGATATCACTAATGAATACTTTCTTTATCGAAAGTAGTGCTCTGGATACTACAATCTCCATAATTGGAGTGCTACTATTTGCAGGACTTACAGCCTATGACACTCAACGACTAAAAAACATGCACCACTATTACATGCAAAATAGCGAACTAGCAAGAAAAGGTGCAGTAATGGGAGCTCTTGCTCTCTATTTAGACTTTATTAATATGTTCTTGTTTATTTTACAGTTAATGAGCGGTAGAGATTAATGGACGATATTCTCCCTACATTTTTACTAGAAGCAGAAAGTTTGCTCCAAGAGGGTAAAGCTAGGGAGTCTGCTGTACTTTGTACTAGAGGATTGGTTAAGTATCCTATGTACAAAACTGCGTATATAGTTCTATTAAGAGCATTGAACGAGTTGGGTGATACCACTCAAGTTGAGGAAGTTTACGATGAAGCTCCAAACTTTGTCAAATACAATCAAACTGTTCAATATATGATGGATAACTTAGGCTCAGTTACTACTAAAAAGTCTGAAAAAATCATTGAGCAGCATGAAGGAGATGAGTTAACTAACGAATCCGAAAAGGCAAGAATAGAACCCACTGAAGGCAAAGATTTAGAAGTTGAGATTGATAATTCTCATTCCATTGAAAGCAATGAAGAGTTAGACGCTGAAATATCGGACGCATTAAAAAATGACGAGCTAAGTCCTGAGATGATTGAGACTCTTACTAAATCTGGGGATGTTGATTCTAATACTAACGATGCTGAACAGGAAACTACTGAACTAAAAGAAACTTTGACACTTGCTAAAATATATGAGCAACAAGACGCTTACCAAAAAGCTTTAGCTATTTATTTGATGCTACAAGAGGCACCAGATAATGAAGATATGTATGCTGATAAAATAGTTGAACTAAAAGCAATTATAGAAGAAGAGCGCGAGTAGCCACCCCCTTCTAATATTATAAATATTAATAATTTTCTATATCATATTTTCCAGTCTTTTCTAATTGACTAATAATACCATTCTCTCCAATCAAGTGTCCAGCACCAACTACTACAAAGATTGTTCTCTCTTCAGTTAGCCATTCTTCTATTTTTTTGGTCATATTATTATTTCTTACATCAATTAACTTTTCAAAAACGCCTTCAAATTCTGGATAATCACTTTTTGAATCATTGATAAAACCCATTAGTGCATCTTTGTTTCCTTCTTTCCAAGCTTTAATCATTTTATCAACTTCACCTACAGTATTCTCGGAGTTATCAATTGTAAATTGTATGAATGAGTCAGACATTTCTCCAAACTCTTCAAATAGATTCATCTGATACTCTATTGTCTCTAAACTTCTTATTTCCTTACTGTCTTTACCAGCTTGAGCCATAAAGTATTCATCTATTCCTTGACCACCAGTATAACCACCTTCTCTATTCATTATTAGTTGCTGTGCACTTATAGCTGCTACCCATGGCTTCATACTCCTATACGCTTCTGCAGGCATATCATATTTATCAAATATCTTAGAAAGCTTTTCATAACTTTCCGCAGATATTTTATCACTTAACAATGTACCATCTGTGTACATAACATATTTTTGCATTTCCATAGGGTCTACCTTCGTCATATCAACTTCAAATGCTACAGATCTACTGTCATCATAAGCAGTCATAATTCTGTAATCAAGAGGGTACATTCCACTTGAACCTACGTGTATTGATCCAAGTAAATAAATGTGTGTATTATCGCTATCTACTCGCCACAAAAAAGTATCTCCAGAATTTATTGATGAACAAGCGCTGGCAACAATATATATCGCTGCAATAATTAGAATCTTTGCTATTTTTATCATATTCAAATTAGGGGTTTTATTAATTAGTTTTTAATAATAGGATAATATATGAAATACAAAATCAATTATAGTATTATTTTTATTGTTAATAGTATTTAAGTCTAAAAGCTAGAATGCAAATTCAATACAAAATAATTATCTATTAACCTTCGTAGATGTTTTGAGCTCTTTATCAAACCTTAAATCAAAATAATATTCAGCTTTAGGCAAGGGGATTATCATATCTCCTTGTTTGTCTATGAACCCTTGTCTACCATCGCTAGTAACTGCCCAAGCTAGACCATCTTCAGCATAGCTTTCTGCGTAATCAAAGTATTTGGTAAACATAAAATTACCTGTAGAATCCAGAAAACCCCATTTACTCTCATACAGGATTAAGGCAGCTCCATTTCTGTAAGTCTTAGCATGATCAAACATAAAATTGGACAGGTAGTTCCCATTATTATCCATCATTGCCCACCTCATCTTGAAGCTTTGGTCATAGTATCCTACCATAGTTCTATTCTCATAGAAGTTGTATGCCTCATCATATAATTTTGGAATCATAAGAACATTGTATTTGTTCATGAACCCAATTTTACCTGTTGCAGTATCTGCTACCCGAGCTAGACCATTATTAAAATTTGATGGCATATCGTGCTGATAATCAATAACTTCTTCGCCATTCTTGTTTATATAACCTATCTTGATTCTATCTTTCAAAACCGCAGCTAGACCTTCACTAAAGGCATACCCTACTTGGTTTTCGTCTAACTCTATTTCCATTTCTCCGTTATGATTCAAATAACCACGTTCACCATCTTTCATTACGTAAGCAAGTCCCTCACTATAACTAAGTGCATCTCTGTATTGGATCTCTTTTACTAGGTTACCAGAAGAGTCAATAATACCGAATTCAAAGACATCCTTTTCTGGGTCAATTATGTTGAATATGAGCGCTTTGCCTTCACTAAAGTTAACACCTTGTTCTGCATCAGTAGCAATTGCTATTTGCCCTTTTTTGTTGAAATATACCCATCTGAGCTTACCTTCCAAATACACTTGAGCTGAAATAAATCCTTCGGAATAGCCCCCAACTTGAGTTATACCAACTGCTTTGAATAATTGCTTACCTTCAGAGTCCAAAAAAGTCCATTCCTGCCCTTGTTTGTATGCAACTAGTGGTGTTTGAGAGATTGCAAGTGATGAAAAAAGTATAGTAAATGCTATAATTAGTAAAAGTTTAATTCTCATAATCGATTATTATATTTTAATAGTTCATAAAGCTTGAATCTTCACCATATTACGATTTATACAAGCTAATGTTAGATAAATTGCCAAATACATATATAAGGTTTCTAAATTGCAAAAAAATTCGCTATTTTTGCAACTTACGTACATTTAAACAAATCATAAAGTTATGGCAAAAGAAATAAGCGTTTTGTTTGTTACACCAGAAGTCTTTCCATTTTCGAATGAAACTACAACTGCAGATTTTTCATATTCATACCCTCTAGCTCTTAGAGAAAATGGCCACGATGCCAGGATAATGATGCCAAAATTTGGTAACGTCTCTGAAAGAAAAAATAGAATTCACGATATCAACAGATTGAAAGAACTAACTTTCGATATGGGTGGTGAAAGTATAGTTGGTTCTATAAAATCATCTTCTGTAAGTAATTCTAGAAATAAAGTTCAAGCTTACATAACAACTAATACTGAATACTTTGATTCATTCAAAGGTGCATATCACGACCAAAAGACTTGGAAGCAAGTACCGAACAACACAGAAAGATTTGTGTTTTTTAGTAAGACGGTTATTGACACTTGTGTACTATTAAATTGGTACCCACAAGTTATTCATTGCATGGGGTGGCAAACGTCATTAATTCCTGCTTATGCCAAATCACTTTATCCTGAAGAATTCAGAAACACTAAATTTGTCCTGACTGCTCTTGATTTTAGTAATCAAGGAGTAGATGATTTGAAGAAGTTTGACTTGCTTGGACTGAAGGATTCATTCAAAAAGGATTTTACTTTTAATAAGAAATTAAACTTATTAAAAGGCGGGCTTATCCACTCTGATAGAATAACAACGGTTGATGAAGAGTATGGAGAAGAAGTTCTTTCAGATGATTCTAAATCTGATGGTTTGGTTAAAAAAGTAACTAACTTCAAAAAGAAATTTGTCCCTCTGAAAAGTAAAATTGACACATGGACTTGGAATCCAAAATCAGACGACAACTTAGTTGCTAAGTATGATGAGGAATTTGAAGATTTCAAGTATCACAATAAAGTCGATTTGGTTAATAAATTTGGACTAGAGTTCCATCCTAAAACTCCTTTATTGGCAGTTAATGCAAAAATAGATAATCAAGAAGATTTGAAACTTTTTATCGATTCTGCCGATAAATTGTTTAAAGAGAATTTACAAGTTGTACTACTAGGTCCAGGTGAGAAAGACTTAGAAAAAACTCTGAAAAAGATTGAAAAGAAACATCCTTCTAAATTCAAATTTAAGTTAGGCTTTTCTGAAGCCTTGAACTCAGAGATGGAAGCAGGAAGCGATATGTATCTTATTACTCCTGAAAAACCAAGAACGGCAGCTAAATTCATGCAAGCCTGCCTTTATGGATCTGTGCCTATAGCGCACAATGCAGGTGTAATAAAAGAAATATCTATTCCTTATGATGGAGATGAATTTGAAGGTAATTCTATCTTATTTGAGGATTACAATTCTGAGTCTATGCTTGACGCAGTCAAAAATGCTTTGAAGTTATTCGCTGACAAAGATGACTGGATTACATTAGCAAGAAACGGTATGTTAGATGATTTCAATTGGAAGGAAGATATTAAAGGGTACCAGAATTTATATAAAAAGCTACTAAAAGAAAAGAATGATTAATAGATTTACGAAAGTAATATTAGTTTTATTAACTGTATATTTGATTGGTTGTAATGAACAACCTACAGAATTGGGATACCAGATTGATAGTGTTTCATTTCAAGCAATATCATCACAAGAATTTGATATAGTCCAAAATGCTGAGTCACAGAGGTTCTATTTAACTCCTTTTAATCAGGGTGTATTCCAAGTAGGAACTAATGATGAATACTCAGCTTATCCTATACTAAGATATGATAATATTGCATTTTTAGATTCAGCTGAAACAATAGTTTCTGCTAAACTTAAACTTATAAAAAGTGGTTATGCATTAGGTGATACCAACTCACTTCAGTCTTTTGAGATATATGAAGTTAAAGTACCTGTATTACCAACTAGTACCTATGAAACGATAATAGAACAAAACGGATTGGAAAATATATATGAAGGTCCCGTAATGGGTCAGTTTGAATCGCCTGTTAATATGATTGACGATACCACATATATTGATCTAGACTTACAACTAATCCAAAACTGGATTGATTTTTCTGTTTTAGAAGCTACTAATGCAATTGATAGTAACGACTTTAGAAGACAGCACAGTTACTCAATTGGTCTAAAACCTACTGAAAATTCACAAGTGATAAACGCTTATCTATCAGAAAGAATAGGTTCTACTTCTCAATCACCAAACCCACTTATTGAAATAGTTTACAAATGGCCTGATAGCACTGATAACGACACATTACTATTGAAAGCAAATGTTGCCGCTTACTACGCAAATGCACCAGAACCTATAGAGAATTCACTTACAGTACAATCTGCAATTAGTATTCGCTCCAAATTAGACTTTGATGTGAGTGCTTTACCAGATTATGCTTCAGTAGTGAAGGCTGTATTAAAGATCTATGTAAATGATGAAGAAAGCTACTATGGTTCATTAGGAAGAGATAGCTTCTTACTTGCTCAAAAAGATGTATCATTCGGAGATGGTTTTTTTAGTAGTGTCGAAAATATATATTTAGGACTAAGATCATCTGGCAATGATTTTTACAGATTCACTAGTGTTACTTCTGCTGTAGAAGATTGGGTCAGAAATGATGGTAGAGGTTCACTTATGCTCTATTATGCACCTAATACTAGCCCATCAGATACGTATTTTAGACTTGATAAATATGCGCTATACGGAACCGAAGCCGAGGAAGCTCTAAGACCAGAATTAACTATATTCTATGCTAAACGACCAGAATTTTAATGAAGAAAATAATTTTTACTTTAATATTTTTTACTGCTAGTCTATCATTACTTGCTCAGGGTGGGTCTAATTACTCAGTCTTTGGTGTAGGTGAGATATTTCACGTTAATGGTGCCAAATATGATGCCTTAGGTGGCACTGGTGTAGCCTTTGCTCACCCTACAGGTATTAACCTGAAAAATCCTGCAATGTGGTCAGAGAACACTGACACTAGAATACAACTGGGATATAAATTTAATCAAAGTTTGGTAAGTAATAACAACCAAGAGCTATATCAAAACAACGGTAGTTTAGACGGACTATTAACTCTATTCAATATTGATACTGCTATGGGGGCCTCTGTTTCTATGGGTTTCTATAGTTATTCTAATGTAAATAGTTTAATTTCAACACCAATCAATATTCAGCGCAACGGTGAGTCACTGACGGGAAAAACTATTACTGAATCAAGTGGTGGTATTAGCCGTGCTTATTTTGGATTTTCGATTAAGCCAATCGATATGGTTTCTATTGGTGTGCAAGTTTTCAGTAATACTGGTGTAATTGAAAATATTATAACTTCATCTTTCTTTGAAACGAACGCATTTCCAACTTACACTGAATCAATAGACGGACTTGGTGGTACAGGATACAAATTTGGTATTGCTATAGAGCCAATGAATAACCTGAGATTAGGTGCTTTCTACGAACCTGCATCAACACTTTCAGTTGAAAATGAGCTCACTTATGGCTCTGGATTGGTTAATGATACTACTTTCACTACTGAAACAGATTATGAGATGCCTAGCACTCTTGGATTAGGTCTATCATATCAAACTGGGAAATTTATATTTGGTGCAGATATGATAACTGCCGACTTCTCTAATTTTGAATATAATACATACGATAGAACAGAATATTCAAACTATAATTCTTACTCATTTGGATTACAAAGAATAGGTAACAATAGCCCAAATGCGAAAGGACTTGACACTTGGGGGTATAGCTTAGGTGCTAATTTGAAGAATCATTACTTCAATTTGAATGGTACTGAAATAACAGAATTCTCAGGCTCATTTGGATTCACTATACCAATAAGAGGAACTGCAGAAATTGATGCAGCATTCACCCTAGGGCAGCGAGGAACTACTGATAACAATTTGATTAAGGAAAGCTTTGGGAGATTGTCAATAAATATAAGTATTGGAGACACGTGGTTCCAACCATTTAATAGAAGTTACGACTAAGCATTAGAAAAAAAGATTTCAACTAGGAGCTATTATTTAGCTCCTTTTTTTTGCCTTAATCACAGTTTCATCAAGACTCAACCCGTAGCTAATTTCAGCACTATTAAAAGTCAACACTACGATATCAAAGCCGGCCTCCTCTAATCTAGATTTCAATCCATTAACGGAGTAGACTCTAAGGTGATCTTTTTGACCAAAATGTTCTAATCTTCCCTCAGGTGTTCTAATAGATTCATTCTCATATATTTCACCATCCTTAAAAGGAGTTTGGATATAGCATACTCCCCCCTCTCTCAGAACTCTATATAGTTCATTCATTGCTTTCATATCGTCTGGAATATGTTCGAGTATATGGTAACATATAATAATATCTAAACACTCGTCATGCATATCTATTGACTGAATATCGTATTGTTTGTCTGCTCTAAACTCACCTTCATAATCTGATGTAATATACTCTTTCACCTCTGATAAGACTATTTGGTCACTAAGCGATTTGGAAGGAGAAAAATGAAGAACAGTTTTATCAGACAATTCATCTTTAATTAGTTCCCACAATCTTCTTGTGCGTGGTAGGCTTCCACATCTAGGGCAAAGCTTATTCCCATTTTCTAATACTACGAACCTACGCAATTTGGTTCCACAGATATTACACTCATATCTGCTACCTCTGTATTGCAAAGACACCAAACTCCTTATCAACTTTTCATTTTTTTGAATAATTGATTTGGGAATTATAGATTTTGCAATATTTTTAAATTTACTATACATTTACATAACAAAGCCCTACAATTACTCATAGGGCTCGTTTTATTACTTTTCATTTATATGAAATCTAGTGCAAGAATAAAAGCTCACGATATTTAGGCAATGGCCAACTTCTATCATCAACTATTAACTCTAGTGCATCTGCTTCTACTCTTATTTTATCAAAAAGAGGTTTAACTTTGTCAGCATACATAACACCACGTTCTCTCAAAGAATCCAACTCTTCAGTTTCAGTTCTAACTTTGTGTAGTTCTGCTAGGTATGTATTCAGATTTTTTAATCTATTTGAAATCTCTTTGATTGAGTCTTTCTGTACTCCAGATTCTTCATCCAGGCCAATCTTGATCAAGCCTTTAACATTATCAATTAGTCTATTCTGATGCTGTACACAAGCAGGAATAATATGAGCTTTCGATATTTCTTCTACCAATCTGGCTTCAATATCTAACTTAGCACAATACTCTTCCATAGCTACATTATATCTTGATTTCAATTCATTTTCAGAAAATACGCTATGTCTTTCGAAAAGTGAGATAGTTTCCTTACTGATGTACTCATCATATGCATCTGGAGTAGTTTTAATATGCTTAAGTCCCCTGCCTTCAGCTTCTACTATCCAATCTGGGTTGTAGTTATTGCCGTTAAATATTACATTCTGAGATTCTTTGAGCACTTTACGTAATACTACTTTGATAGCATCACTGATTTCTTCATGACTCGATTTTTCTTCTTCAACCATATTTTTAAACTCAACTAACTGATCAGCAACTATAGTATTGAGTACAGTCATTGGGTTCGATACGTTTACACTACTACCTACAGCTCTGAATTCAAATCTGTTGTCAGTGAATGGGAATGGTGAAGTTCTGTTTCTATCAGTTTCATCTCTTTCAATATTTGCAATTTTTTCTAGGTTAAGGTCAATAACAGACTTATCGCTATTACTATATTCCTCATTATTCAAGAAAGCACTAAGCACTTTTTCCATATTATCACCAGTAAATACCGATATAATAGCAGGAGGTGCTTCGTTAGCTCCTAACCTGTAGTCATTACCTGCATTCGATATACTAGCTCTAAGCAATCCTGCATGTTTGTGTATAGCTGCAATAACATTGATAAAGAATGTTAAGAAGCTTAAATCTTCCATTGGATTTTTGCTTGGAGAAAGCAGATTCTTACCATCGGCAGTTGCCAGTGACCAGTTATTATGCTTACCAGATCCATTAAGACCAGCAAACGGTTTCTCGTGAAGCATTGCTCTTAGGTTATGTCTTTTTGCAACGATATCAATTATTGACATTAGCAATTGATTGTGGTCAGCAGCTCTGTTAGCAGTTTCAAAATCTGGTGCACACTCAAATTGATTCGGAGCTACTTCATTGTGTCTAGTAGTAATTGGTATCCCTAACTTTAAGCAATCATTTTCAAAGTCATGCATAAAGTCATAGACTCTTTCAGGGATCTGAGCAAAATAGTGGTCATCTAATTGTTGGCCACGAGCAGAAGCATTTCCAAATAATGTTCTACCACATAGTAATAAATCTGGTCTTGCATTGTATAGTGCCTCATCTACGATGAAGTATTCTTGCTCCCAACCAAGAGTTGGAATAATTCTTTTTACATTTGGATTAAAATAATGAACTACATCGAGTGCGGCATTTTCTATTGCGTGTATTGATTTTAGTAGAGGCGTTTTCAAATCTAGCGAGTCACCCTCGAAAGAAATGAAGATAGCAGGAATACAAAGTGTTTTTCCGTGCTTAGCTTCTACGATAAATGCATGAGAACTTGGATCCCATACAGTGTATCCCCTAGCTCTGTGGGTTTCTCTTAAGCCACCAGTTGGAAAACTAGAACCATCTGGCTCTTGCTTAATTAACTCTTTACCACTGAATGCCTCTATTGGGTTTCCGTGCTTGTCTAATTTAAAGAATGAATCGTGCTTTTCGGCAGTTCTACCAGTTAGTGGCTGGAACCAGTGAGTATAGTGAGTTGCACCGTGATCCAAAGCCCAGTTTCGCATACCTACAGCTACAAAATCTGCAGTTTTGGCATCTATTTTTTTGCCATCTTCTATTGCTGCAGTTAGCCCTTCGTAGGCTTCTTTCATTAGATATTTTTTTATTGCTTCATCGTTGAAGACTAAGCGAGAGTAATATTCTGAGATCGGTTTGTCTTTTACATTACCTGTGAACCTTTTGTCTTGCTTATTAGGATTTATATTAAGCAAGCTTTCACTTCTAATTGACATGAGTTCTAAACCTTATCTGGGGATTTGTTTATAAATATTATACAAAAATACTATATAGCGACAATAATCAAAAGAAATAGATATAACAAATTGTATATTATGTTATAAACATTTTGTGGAGAACTAAAGGTGTTTAGAATTGATATTATTTGACCCGTTTATAATGATTCTGAGTAATTTGTTTGATAAAGGTCTTTGACTTAATCAGTTCAAACTCTAGCACATTTGGCAATTCTAAAAATAAAGAAGCTCCCCCACCTAATAAAATAGGGATTGTTGTAAGTATCATTTCATCTATCAAGTCTTCTTTTAGAAAATTCCTGATGGTTGTGCCTCCATCAATATATAATCTTTCATATCCTTTTGCATGAATTTGATTAAGAACACTATTCAATGCTCCACTTACCAAAAAAACTTTGTTTTCTAGAGATTTTGGTAATTCATTTAAACTATTACTCAAAACAAAAACAGTCTTGCTGTATGGCCAATCAACATCAAATGAAAGAACAGTTTCAAATGTTTTGCGTCCCATTACAATAGCGTCGATTTCGTTTAAGAAATCCTCGTATCCCATATCATCATTGTCAGGATTTGGAATAGCCTGTAACCAATCGATCTTGCCATTTTTATCAGCTATATAGCCGTCTAAGCTAGTTGCAATAAATACGCTGTTCTTTCTCTTCATTAATCTAATAAATCCCTTCTTACGAAATTATTGACAATATTTTCAAGAAGTTAATATACCAAAATTATATATTAATTTAAATACCTAACCCCTAACCCACTTCAATCGCAAGCCAGCAGTTTTGTCTTCCAGTGGTTCTAAGGTCAGAGTGTCACCAATGAAGCCGAATCGTCTGTTTACTTTCTTGCCCCACTCGCCTGGGTTTGAATGTGATATTCTTTCGTGGGTAACTACGTTGTCTTTGTAGTTAATGGTGTACTTGGCGAAATAGACATAAGAATTAGTCAAGTGTTTTAGTGCTTCTAAGGGGATAGAGTCATCGAAGTCTGGGAACCGTAAATCAGTTTTTTCGTAGTCTTTTGTCATTAGGTGAAGCGACATATTTTCGGTATCGTCATATAAGATATAACCTTGCATCCCGCCATTCCAAACTTCCCAATCACTGGTTTCTTCATTGTAGTTTTCCATTACAACCAAGGTCCAAAGTCCAGTCAATTTGCTCTCATTACTACAACTAGATAGTAGTACAAAAAGAGTAATTATTAAGATTAGATTCCTTTTCATATTTAATTTGCCCTGAGATTAGCTTAGATTCCTTTTCAGCACTTTTTCCATATCTTCAAAAGCAGTATTCAAATCATCATTTAGTATCGTGTGGTCGAACTTGTCTTTGTATTCCAACTCTACTTTTGCTCTTTCTAGTCGGACTTTCAATTGCTCTTCGGTTTCCGTGCTTCTTTTCTCTAATCGTCGCTTTAGCTCTTCGTAGCTAGGTGGGTATATGAATATTAGAAGAGTATCACTAGGGAAACTCTTCTTCAAAGATATGCCACCCTTTACATCTACATCAAACAATATTGAATTACCAGAATTAAGATGCTTTTTAATCTCTGATTTTAGTGTTCCATAGTAATTGCCAAACAGCTGCTCATATTCTGCAAACTCGCCTTCAGCAATCTTATTTTCGAACTCTTCTTTGCTAAGGAAATAATAGTCTTTTCCTTCTTGTTCACCTTCTCGCTTAGTTCTTGTTGTACACGATACCGAAAACCGTACCTCTGGGTACACCTGCATTAGGTGATTAGCCAAAGTAGATTTGCCACCTCCGCTGGGAGATGATAGCACAATTAGCTTCTTCTGAAACATAACTAAACTTCCCTTTCGCCTTGTGGAACATTCAGTTTTTCAAACAGCTCCATAACCTCAGTTATTGTGCTTGACCCAATATCGCCTTTTGTGTGCTGACGGATAGATACAGTTTCGCTTTCTTGCTCACGGTCGCCAATTATTAGTGCATAAGGAATTTTTGCTTGTTCCGATTCAGCTATTTTTCTTCCTACACCTTCGGAGCGGTTATCAAACTTAACTCTGATTCCTTCTGCTTTTAATGATTTTACTATCTTTTCAGCAAATTCATTTTGTCTGTCAGTTATTGGCAATACACTCACTTGCACTGGTGCAATCCAGAACGGGAAGTTCCCAGCATAGTGCTCAATTAGGATAGAGATAAATCTTTCCATAGAACCAAATGGGGCACGGTGTATGATAACTGGTCTGTGTGAGGCGTTGTCAGAGCCAGTATATTCTAACTCAAATCTTTCTGGCATTACATAATCAACTTGCACAGTTCCGAGCTGCCATTTTCTACCTAATGCATCGCGTACGATGAAGTCAATTTTAGGACCGTAGAATGATGCTTCACCTTCGCCAATGAAATAATCCAGTTTTAGCTCATCAGCAACTTCTTGAACTGCCTTTTCTGATTTAATCCAACCTTCTTCGTCACCAGCATATTTATCTGATTCATCATCGCGGAATGAAAGACGTGTGGTTACGTCCATATCGAATGTCTCGAATACTAGTTGAGTTAACTCAATACAGTTAATCAGTTCATCTTTCAGCTGATCTTCAGTACAATAAATATGAGCATCATCTTGAGTAAATCCACGCACACGAGATAAGCCATTCAGCTCACCCGATTGCTCATAGCGATAAACTGTACCGAACTCAGCCAGACGTACAGGTAAATCACGATAAGAACGTGGCTCAGAGCTGTAAATTTGGTGGTGATGCGGACAATTCATTGGCTTAAGCATATACTCTTCGTCTTCCACTTCCATAGGTGCATATTGCGATTCCTTATAATACGGATAGTGACCAGAAGTCCTGTATAAATCTAAGTTCCCTATGTGAGGAGTAATTACCTCTTGGTATCCACGAGCTAATAGCTCTTCTTTGATAAAGCTTTCTAATTTTCTTCTAAGTACAGTACCATTTGGCAACCATACTGGAAGACCTTTACCAACCTTCTGCCCAATCATATAAATACCTAATTCGGGGCCTAATTTTTTGTGATCTCGTCTTTGTGCTTCCGCTCTCATTTCCAGGAATTCATCAAGCATGGAAGCTTTTGGGAATGTAATCCCATAAACCCTTGTTAATGTTGGGTTATCGCTGTCCCCTCTCCAGTATGCTGAAGCGAGAGATAATAACTTTATTGCTTTGATAGAGCCAGTATTGGGTATGTGTCCACCACGGCATAAATCTTTAAAATTACCTTGAGTACAGAAAGTAATTTCCTGACCTTTTAGTCCTTCCAGCAAATCTAATTTGTAGTTATTTCCTTTTTCCTCGTAAAACGCGTAAGCCTCATCCCAACTGGCTTCTGACATAACATAGTCAGATTTCTTTTTAGCTAATTCCTTCATTTTGCCTTCTATTTTCGGAAAGTCATCTGAAGAAAGTGATTCGCCCTCTGGCATATCAATATCATAGTAAAAACCATATTCTATGGAGGGACCAATACCGAATTTAACTCCAGGGTATAGCTCTTGTAGTGCTTCTGCAAGTAAGTGAGCAGATGAGTGCCAGAAGAAATCTTTCCCTTCGTCATCGTTGAATGTAACGAACTTTACTATGCTGTTCTCGGTTATTGGGCTGTGTAGTTCATATTTCGTCTCACCATTCAGTATAATTCCTAATGCGTTTCTGGCCAAGCCATGAGATATAGACATAGCTATATCATAACCGCTTACTCCTTGTTCAAATTCTTTTACGTTGCCGTCTGGGAATGTAATTTTCATCTTATTCTTTTCGATATTTTAGTATAAATTTAGACTACAAATATAAGAACAAATAGCGAAAAAGTGATATTGTATGAGTAAGTCTCTAATTTTTCATTATTTTTGTATCAATAAAAAAACATAAACGGAGATTAATAATGAAAAAATTATTGCTTTTAATTACAATTCTTATGGCACCATTGTTTATGGTAGCCCAAGATGATGAGATAGATGAGTTACCATTTGACAATGAACCACTTCGTGATGAAGGTAGAAGTTATTTCGTACTTGCTGGTGGTATGACTTTCGATTGGCTAATGATAAACGAAGACAATCTAAACAGCTTTTCTGAGAATATGCCAGAAGAATTACAGCTTTCAGGCTCAATACAGATGATTGGTGGACAGGGAGTTACTGGTATTCCATGGGTGAAGAACCTTAGAGTTGGTGTATTTGGATATGGTGGAAGTGTTGAATCTGACATTTTGAAAACTGATGATACTGATTTACAGCTTAATGAACCAATAACAGTAGGAACGCAAACAAACTTAACTGCAAGTATGTTTGGATTCTCATTACATTATGGCTATGTTCCGTTTGAACACTTTGCTATTCTCGGGGGAGTTAATGCTGGATGGGGTGACGTAACATTTGAATCTTATAAAGCTAATATCACAGATGAAAGACCGATGATGACGAATAATAGTGAAACACAGAGATATGAAAAGAATTATTTCTTTGCTATGCCAAACATTCAATTTGAATACGCATTAGCTAACTTCATTATCCTTAGAGCAGACGCATCGTACAACTTGACTTTTGCTCAAGATGAGAACTGGACTTTCAATACACTTGGAACAAGCACTCAGAATCCAGATTTTGACTTAACTGGATTAAAAGTAGGGTTTGGAGTGATGATAGGTTTAGTTAATTTTTAATTTGGAATTGGAAACTAAATCTTATTATATTTGAAAATCTGTAAAAAGTAGAAAGAAAAAAAAGAAAACCAGGGCCCATAGCTCAGTTGGTTAGAGCAGTGGACTCATAATCCATTGGTCGGGAGTTCAAGTCTCTCTGGGCCCACATAGAAACCCCTTTTATTGTCATAATACAAGGGGTTTTTTATTAATTTAAAAATCTCTGATTAATTCACCTGAGTAGTATGGTGCGTACATAACTCCTTTTGTGCCAAAACCGTTAAGAATATATGCTTTTTCTTCGATTTTTGACTGATCTACAATTGGTCTTCTGATATGAGATGCAGGCCTTATCCCTGCATTATGTTCAATCACTTCATAGTCAACATTTATGAAATTCTCTAATTTTGATAACAAGTCTACTTTAGCTTGTTTAGTAGGCTTTTCTGTTATATCATCCCAACTGTAATTACTACCAAGCCAAAATTTACTATTCCCCATAGGAATTAAACTTACTCCTCTGGTAATAGAGTACTCTTGACTTAATTCTGATATTTCTAAAATCAAAGCCTCCCCTTTTGTTGGTCTTAATTTTAAGTCAGGGAAGTATGGATTGCTATTAGCTTTATATCCCTCACAAAAAACTATTCTTTCAAATTTTTCATTCATATACTCAACGTAATTTGAATCAAAAGATAGATCAGCATAATTAAAGTCTGAAGAAAAAAATGAAGCTGAATTTTCAAAGTGTTCAATTGATTTGTCTAGGTATATTATGGTATCTATTTTACCGGTTGCAGTGACTTTACCTAAACCATAAGGAGAGTTCACTCCATCGTATGAGTCAATAATATTCTCATCTATATATTGACTAATTTCAGATGCTAAAGCCTTGTCTATGAATCTGTTTCGTTCTTCTTTATCTGCAAATATTCGCAATTGCCCTACTTCTTCAACAAACTTGATATCCAACTTTTGTTCTATTTTTCCGTAAAATTCTCTCAGGTATGGGAGTAATATCGCTGCATTATAACTTTCGGTTAGTCGTTTGTAAACTACTGGATTCCAAAACCCTGCAGCGACTTTCGAGGAGTTATATCTCGGTTGGTTGTCAATAAGAGTAAAGCTGAGCTTTCGCTCTTGCAATTGATGTGCAAGAGTTATCCCAGCAAGACCACCACCTATTATCAGAAAGTTTTTCATATAAGTTAGATAAGTTTTAATTTTACAGATACTAAATTACGAGAAATAATAAAGAATATGAACCCAGAACATTCTAAAAATGAAGTACTCTCTGCATTGGAGAATATACTTAAGCAAAGTGGTGGGAAAATTGCACCTCAAGATGCAGCAGCCGCAACTGGTTAATCTACTCAAGATGTTGAAGATTCGTTAGCTAGGTTGATGGAACTTTACAAATGTAAAGTAGAAGTCGATATGAAAAATGCAAGGCTGATCTATAACTTCGATGTTCCTTTGAAAAAGCGAGGGGAAAAGACGTTTCAAGAAAAAATGCATGCCTTTCTTGATGTACTTTGGGATATTTTTAAGAAAGTTTATAAGGTTGCAATTGGTGTTATACTAATAGTATATACTCTGATATTTGTTGTTTTGATAATTGTTGCCACAAGTCAAGGTGGAGAAAGAGATAGAAAAAATAGTAATTCCAGCAGAATGATTTCTGGTATCTTCTCGGCTATTTTCCATGGGATGAGATTCGCTGCAATTAATAAACACTACAAAACAGCTACAGATCGAGACAATATGCATTACCGATACTACGAAAAGCCTCAACACAAAGGAAAGAAGTTTATCCAGAGTGTTTATGATTTCGTATTTGGCCCAGAAAGACCAGAGTTCGACCCACTAAATGACACTAAAGAGGTAGCAACTTATATAAGAGATAAGTCTGAAAAAATCACCTCTGCTGATATTATAAATCTATCTGGCGTAGATTATGACGAAGCTGATAGTCGCTTGGCAGAATATGCTTCAAAGTTTCGTGGTGATATAGATATCACTAATAATGGGACTGCTGTTGCAGACTTCCGTGATTTGAGTATGATCAGCTCTGAGCTAAAAGGTGGAAGAATTGAATATTATGTAGATGAAGTAGAGCCACCTTACGAGATGACTGGCAACTCTGGTGGGCGTAATTTTGCTATTGGATTTATGAATCTATTTAACCTAATGATGTCTGTTGCTGTTATCACTCAAGGAGTACATTTAAACTCAGCGCTATTAGTATTTGCATTGGGCTGGTTCCCACTGATCTTCTCTATTCTATTCTTTGCTATACCATTACTTCGCTTTTTTGATGTTAAGAAAAAGCAAGGACAACGCAGCAAAAATGTAGTACGTAAAATTTTGGTTGGTGAGATTGTTTCAACTAAAGGTGGACCAATAACTATTGAAAGATTAGTTTCAAAAATTAATGTAAACAATCAATATAAATGAGATTGAACAAGTTTTAGAAAAATTAGTTCCTGATTTACATGGTGAAATTGTCCTAAATGAAAATGGTGTAGCGGTATATAATTTTGAAAGACTAAAAAGAGAATTGAATAGATAAGTTCCACAAAGAATTCAATTAACAATTAGTTTAGTACAAATTAAGCAGCTATTTTCTTGTCGTAAGAGCCGGTACCAAGTTGATTAAGTAGAGCAAAATGACTTCTGACCGCTCCAAAGAATGTCCTGTGCTCGTAATAAGGAACTCCATATTCTTCAGCAGTTTTCTTAATTACTTTCGATATTTCACGATAATGAACGTGACATATATTTGGGAAAAGGTGGTGTTCTACCTGATAGTTAAGCCCACCTACATACCAAGAAAGTATCTTGTTTTTACGTGCAAAGTTAGCTGTAGTCATCAATTGATGAACTGCCCAGTTATTTTCAATGCTACCAGTATCATCTGCTTCAAAAAATTCTGTTTCCTCTATAACGTGAGCTAATTGGAAAATGAATGAAAGTATAACTCCAGAAATGAAGTGCATAGTCAAGAAACCAATCAAAATTTGCCACCAAGCTAAGTCAACTACGATCATTGGTAGAACTAAAGTCAGTGCGACATACCATATCTTATTTACGATTACTTCAGTCATTGCTTTAGGAAATGTCAGCTTTTGTGCTTTTAGTAAATTTTCTTGGTTATACTTTATTACTTGCTTGAAGTCCTTTAATACCAACCAGTTTATAGTCAACAAGCCATAAAGGAATGGTGCATAGTACGCCTGAAATCTATTAAGTACTCTTCGTTGTTGACTAGGAGAAAATCTCATTAGAGCGTTTTCTATGTCGTCATCGTGGCCTTCTACGTTTGTATATGAATGATGTAATACATTGTGCTGAATTTTCCAGTTTACATGGTAGGCACCTAAGAAATTTACTAAATAACCAAGCACTTTGTTCACTTTTGGATTTTGTGAATATGCCCCATGGTTTGCATCGTGCATAACTGACAAACCAATACCAGACATACCTAAACTCATAAGTATCCACATAGCCATAATTGGCCAGAAACCAGTAACTACACCAGTCAACATTAGAATAAATGGTATAAAATAAAGTGAAACCAAAGCTATAGTCTTGACTTTCATTTCAGAATTGGCATATTTTGAAATGCCTTTATCTTTGAAATATGAATTAACCCTCATTCTTAGTTCCTTGACAAACTCAGGGTTGTTTCTAGGGTTAAACCTAACTTGTTGTGTACTCATCTAATCTCTTAATGCAAAATATGTAACAAAATTGCTTTTTTTTAATATTGGCTTTACACCGATAACAAATATAAAATTTTCGATTTTTTTAGCAAAACCAGAACTTTGTTATTAATTAATATAACCAAGTGTTAGTACTATTTATAATAATACTAAAGTACATCCAATCTGATTTTCTTCTTATTCTTGTCGTATTTTTTTTCTTCTAGGGCCAATGATTCCTCATTCCCAGTAACGTCATTTTTAACCATTATTTCACGAAAGTAATCCCATGTGTAAATACCTGTGTCGTGACCGTTATTCCACTTCACTGCCAAAGCATAATTACCAATTGGTTTTAAATATTCCAATTCGAATGCTCCCGGTTCATCTTTCACTTCCACAGGATGCGAATATACCTTACTCCCAACTTTTTCACCTTTGCAGTAAGCACAAGGGCACTCACGTCTAAACATCTCGAGCGTCATCATAGTTATTTTACCATCCGCCCACTCTGCTCTTAACAAATACGGCTTAGGTCTGTCTATTTTTATTGGGTTAATTCTGCTCATAATAATATTTATTAAAAATCATCAATTATCAAATTTACTAAATAACGAAAAATAGATTAGTCTATTTTTTTTAAATGTATAATATATTGCTCATAAATAGTATATTTCTACATATCTATTCCAATTTTTAGTATATTTCGAATTAGTTCAAAACAACTTAAAGAATAAAAAATATATGAAAATCAAAGTTTTACTAGCAATATTTGCTATTGCCCTTCTTGCTGCTTGTGAGAAAAAAGAGTCAAGTTCAAATGACCAAACACAAGTTAACAAAGAATACGTAGTAGAATATGAAGGCAGAGAAGTAAATTTAGAACCATATTTCAAAGGGTTCCCTTATTCAAACTTCCATGGCTTTTATAAATCTGGTAAGTTGTTTTATTACAAAGCTGATTCTATTACTTCACTTCATTCAACTAGCTTAGAGAACCCAAATTTTGAAACAGGTGAACAAATAACTGATATTAACTATTCACTTAGAAATGTTTGGTCAACCAAATACAATAACAACAACAACTCACTTTATTGGATTGGAGATAAAGTTAATGATGAAAAGTTAGACATTTTTAAACTTAATTTAGAAAATAATGAACTTGAAAAACTAACAGATGTACCCTATATATTTGGCTGGAACTTCAACAAAGACAAGAGTAAAATTGCTTACGTTGTAAGATTAGGGAACTTAGAAAAAAGATTAGGTGAACTAAGAATAATGGACACCAAAACAAATGAAAGCATAAGTATCATACAAGATACACCTGATTACAGGTTCACTTGGGGTGCTCCATCTTTCTCACCCGATGGGAAATACGTAGTTTTACCAATATTAAAAGGAACAGATAGAACCAGAGCAAACGTTATGTTGGTCGATGTAGAAGCAAAGACTTCTAAAGTAATTACAGATGATAATAAAGAAAGATTCTTCCCAGATGTCCTATCTACTTGGGTTGATAATGGTAAAAAAGTACTATATCTATCTAATGAAAACGGATTTAAAAACTTATATAGCTATGACGTGGCTTCTGGTGATACTGAGCAAGTGACTACTTTCAATGAGGATATTTCTAATTCATCGGTAACAGAAATTGATGGTCAGCAGTATGTAGTTGCAAACACTGAGAATCCGATTGAGAGCACGCTTTATCTGATTAATCCTATGACTGGGGATGAGGTAGCATCTAAGAAATATCCTTATAGTTTGGCATTCTTAGATTCAGAAGGGAATAAATTAATGGTCTCACTCAATGGGGCAACTACTAAATTCAGAATAGATGAGATTACCTTATCTGGTGATGGCTTTAGTGAATCAACAATAGCAGATTTGCCTGAAGAGTTAAAAAATAAAATAGTAAATGCTGACGTAGAGAAATTAGAAATTCCGACTTTTGACAAAGACCCTAAGACTGGTGAAACTCGAATGCTTCATGCATTTCTTTACAAACCAAAAAACCCAGTACCAAACGAAAAACAAAGAGTATTGATCCAATCATTCTATGGGGGATCTAACAAATACAATGTACGTGAGCATATATTAACCAATGCTGGTATTTATTTACTAAGCCCATCTCCTCGTGGTAGTAGTGGTTTTGGTAAAGATTTCTTTGCACTAAATGACAAGGATTTAGGTGGAAATGAAATAATAGATATAATAGAAACAGCTAAATATATATCAGAAAAGCTAGATATTCCTGCAGAAAGAATAGGCGTATTTGGTGGTAGTCATGGTGGCTATGCAACTATGAGGTTGCTAACTTTCCCAGGGGAAGTGAACGGAATTAAAGAAGATTTTGATTTTGGATTTGGTATAGCGCATGCTGGATTTTCCGACATCATTCATTTTTATGAACACTGTAATATACCCGATTGGGTGACTTTGGAAGCTGGAGACCCAGCAACTCAGGCCGAAAAACTAAACAGCCGTTCACCTCTTTACAATGCTTATGATATGGAAGGTAGATTACTACTCACTCACGGTACAAACGACAGTCGTGTGCCGATAGAAGGTAGTAGATTCATGGCTGATAGTTTAGAGAAATACGACAAGAATGTCACACTCCAAGAGTACGAAGGTATGGGCCACCATATCAAAGGTTTAGAGAACAATGTTCGCCAGTATAAAACTTGGTTTGACTTTTTGCAAGCAGAAGAAAAGTAGAAAGTAAACTTCTTTAGAACTTATTCAGATTTACAAGCTCATTGACTTATTTTGTTGATGAGCTTTTTTTAGCTCTTCTTTCTTATCAGAACTCTTGCTTTTGTGCTTGTGTTCAACACTCTGTAGATAGAATTTTTAATTGAAGAGTATGAATAAGTTTGCCAATCGAGTAGTTCGAAACCTGTTTTATCACACAGGTACTGAAAAGACTCCCGAGAAAACTCATTGCAATGACCTGGCTGATAACCTTCAGAATACTTTTTTTTGTAACCCATGTTCGATAGAAATCTTCGGTATTTAAGTGATAGTGCCTCAATATTTGGGAATTCCATCATTGCATAACCACGCGGTACTAACAACCTACTTATTTCATTCATCACTTTAATTGAGTTTGGGATATGCTCAAGCACATGTCTAAAAGTAACTAAATCAAAAGTGCTTTCGTTTTGATAGCCATTCATAAAATTACCAACTTTAACATCAATATTTAGCTCATTTTTAACAAATTTCGCTATGCTTTCAACTAACTCTGAACCCTCTACTTCCCAACCTGACTCCTTAGCATAGATTAATAATGCACCATTCCCACAGCCAATGTCTAGTAACTTTCCCTTACTATCAAGTTTATTATTTATGTAATTGACAGATAGGTTTGCGCCTATGTTCTTACTTCTGTCTTTTGGATTTTTCAAATTGAAAGAGTACTTGTCTTGGTGATCAGCCATAGTTAGATTAGCCAAATCAATATTGACCAACTTACAATTCTGACATTTGTAGAATTTATATTGGTGATTATACCCTTGAGTATAATACAGTTTCAGATTTTCACTTTCACAAACTCTACATTTCATGTTAACCTACTCTGTTGTGTATATGGGCTCATAGAATATACAAAATATAAAGATTAATAAGAAAGTATGTGAATTAATTAGTAAACTCTATTTTATCAATCAATAATTGAAATTTTTCAGCATTTTTATTTGCAATAAGAATACTAAACTCCTCTACAAAATCGTGATTGAAGTTAGGTAGATCTAAATCTCTGCCTCTGAATGTCGGATAAAAATCTGAAAGGTTTACCTCGATATCTTCCCACTTTCCAGTAGTTTCAATATCATGCTGATATGAATAATAGTTATTTGATTTATTCTTCAGTCTAAGCTTATATTTTTTGCCATCACCCTTTAACCTAATAGTCAGCTTGCTCTGTTTGGCTATATTGATTTTATCAAAAGAATACCTTATAGAACAAAAACCACCGTAATTCTCTAATGATACATTTCCTTTAAAAACAGCATGTCCATCAGAATCAATTGAAAATTCACTATCAGACCTACCCCCCATCACCGTATCATCAACATTTCTCCAATTACTAATGGGGTTTTCAGAATTAAAGTCAAAAAGCATTTGGCTATCAGCAGAAAAAAGTAAAAACAAAAGTATAAAGCTAATCTTAATCATTGTCTCAAAAAGTAAGTTATTGAATATCACATAAACAACTACAAAACTGATTTATTTCATTTAGAAAGCTAATATTTTTGGAACCAGCTAAATTTTTCGTCTATGATTTTATCCTTATTTTTTTCAAGATAACTCAAAAACTCTGAAGCTGCGGGAGAGTGATTTTTTCCTTTTAACCAAATCAGTTGCCAATTTGTAGCTATTGGAGTACCATTAATTTTTATAATATTCAAAGAGCCATTCTGAATCTCATTTTTTAGTCCAATTACTGGCATAAATGAATAACCCATACCTGCAAGTATAGCTTGTTTTACTGCCTCATTGGAAGTTAATTGCATCTTCTTCACAGTCGGGATGTTGTTTTTCAATATAAACGATTCCATTGTTTGCCTTGTGCCAGATCCACTTTCCCTATAGATTATAGATTCTTCACTAAAAAATTTGTGAAGACCTTTTTTTGATTTTATTTCCACTTTATCAGCACCAACTAAGTACAACTTATTTTCTAGAAGCGACATACTCTCTATATTAATGTTATCAGGCACTATAGAAACTAGTGAAAAATCTACTTCATTCTTTTCTAGGCTTTTTAACAACACTACTTTTATTGGTTACATCCATCTCTATATGAACCCCTTTATTCATATTTGCAAATTCAGAAAGAAAATAAGGCATAACATACTTTCCAGTCGAAACAACAGACATCTTTATTTTCCCAGTTAGTTCGCCTCTGTAAGCCAAGTTCATATCATTTATTTCTTCCAGTTTTGACATTATCAATTCTGCCTTTTTAGCAATTTCTTCACCGAATTCTGTTACATAAAGCTGTCTGCCAACTACTTCAGTCAATGGTATATCAAATTGTTTTTGAAAGTTTTTTAGCTGAATTGAAACAGCTGGCTGAGTAATATGCAACTCTTCAGAAGCTCTGGTAACACTGCGCGTTTGGCACATTTTGAGGAATAGTTGTAATTGTGTTAAAGTATAATCCATAAATTTTTCTTATATATATCATCACAAATATAAATAAAAACTTATGAATATTCTTATATAGTTTTGCCCTATAATTTTTGAACACAACTAGGAAATAGAGAAACATGAACAGAATAACTATTGCTCGCGGAGATGGTATTGGACCTGAAATTATGGAAGCAACTTTAAGAATTTTAGAAGTCGCTGGCGCAAAATTAGAATTTGATGAAATAGAGATTGGTGAAAAAGTTTATAAAAGTGGTAACTCAACTGGTATTTCTAAAGAAGATTGGGAAGTTATAAAACGTAATAAAGTTTTTTTGAAAGCTCCTATAACAACACCACAAGGTGGGGGTTATAAAAAGCCTAAATGTATCTACTAGAAAATTTCTTTCATTGTTTGCCAATGTAAGACCTTGTAAGTCATTTAGCCCATATGTTGAAACAAAGCACCCAGATATGGATGTTGTAATAGTAAGAGAAAACTAAGAGGACACTTATGGTGGAATCGAGCACAGACAAACAGATGAAGTAGTTCAATGTCTGAAACTAATAAGCAGACCTGGTTGTGAAAAGATAATTAGATATGCTTTTGAATATGCAAAACAAAACAAACGTAAAAAAGTAACTTGCTTCACAAAAGATAATATAATGAAACAGACTGATGGTTTGTTTCATCAAGTCTTTAATGAAATAGCTGAGGAGTATCCTGAGATTGAAAGTGATCATATGATAGTAGATATTGGTGCGGCCAAAGTAGCTGATACACCAGAAAACTTTGACGTAATTGTATTACCTAATCTTTACGGTGACATAATTTCAGACATAGCTGCTCAAATCTCTGGTTCAGTTGGATTAGCTGGATCATCTAACATAGGGTTAGAATGTTCAATGTTTGAAGCAATCCACGGTTCAGCACCTGACATTGCTGGGAATAACATCGCAAATCCTTCTGGATTGCTTAATGGAGCCATAATGATGTAAAACTATCTAGGACAGAATCAAGTTGCTGAAAACATTTACAATGCTTGGTTAAAAACTATTCAACAAGGATACCACACAGCTGATATATACAAAGAATCAAAAAGCAAAGAGTTAGTTGGAACTAAAGAATTTGCTAGCCAAGTAATTACAAATTTAGGCTCTGTACCAGAAACTCTGAAAGCGGCAAATTTCCAAGGTATATCACCAATCAAAATAAAAGCATATGAAAGGAGAAAACCTGAGGAGAAAACTTTACATGGTGTAGATGTATTTGTTGATTGGGAAGGCCATGATCCAAGTGATTTAGCAATTAAATTACAACAAATTGATACAGATGAGTATAAGTTAGAAATGATAACCAACAGAGGTATATTAGTATGGCCTAATGGGTTTGATGAAACTTTCTGTACTGGCCACTGGAGATGTAGATTCACAGCAAAAGATAATCACCAAATGACTAAAAAGAATATAGTCGAGATAATCGAAAGTGCTATAGAACTTGACATAGATACTATTAAAACAGAAAACCTATACTTGTTTAATGGAATTAAGTCCCTTTCTGTAGGACAGGGGCAATAAAAATGAAACTAACTAGAACAAATTTATTCAAGAATTTAGGGGCTGCACTCTGCTTTATAGGTGTAGCCGCATTAGGAATAAAAGCTTTTCTAGACGGTGAAGTAGTACAATACAAACCGATACTAGCTAGTTTTATTTTTATAGGAATACTATTATTTAACAATTAAAAAAAAGCTCATTATGAGGTAACACAATGAATAATATAAGTTTAATAAACAGCAGTTTCAAGCCAAAAGATGCTAAACAAGTACTTCTAAGCTTACTTGATTATAAAATTCAGTTTCATAGCCAAAAGGTTTTGAGCACTTATGAAAAATATGGGACTGAAGATGAATATTCGAAGAATAGAATTGAACAATTAAAAGAAGAAAGAGATAAAGTCCTGAAAATGTTCAATGAAAATGATTTTGAAAACTGTACTATTGCACTTGAATCAGAAGTATCCATTAAAATACTAGAAAACGTATAAAGTATGGACTTTGCCTTACTGATAGATAATTTAACTAACCCTGCATTATTGTTCTTTATATTAGGAATATTAGCAGTATCTGTAAAAAGTGATTTAGAAATCCCTGGTACTTCTTCCAAATTCATATCACTATACCTATTGTTTTCTATTGGGTTTAAAGGTGGACAAGAGCTAACACACGAAGCTTTTACTATAGAAATACTTTTATCAATGGTTTTTGGAGTTGCAATAGCTTTGATAATACCTCTTTATAGCTTCTTCACCCTTAGGAAAAGACTAAGTGTGTTTGACTCTGTCGCTTTTGCAGCGGCAAACGGATCTGTTAGCGCTGTTACATTTGTAACAACTACATCTTACCTGGAAACTATGGGCCTTGCACTACACGGACATATGGTAGCAATAATGGCACTTATGGAATCACCAGCAATAATCGCGGGTTTAGTTTTACTTTATCTATTCAATAAAAAGAATAAGAAAGAAATGAGTATGAAGAATGTTCTTAAACACTCTTTAACTAATGGGAGTGTTGTACTCATAATCGGTAGTCTTTTAGTTGGTCTTATTGCTGACGCAAAACAAGCAGAAGGAATAAAACCGTTTACTGATGATATATTCAAAGGGTTTTTGGTAATATTCTTACTAGACATGGGAATAATCAGCGGAAGAAAGCTAAACTCCTTGATTAAAAAGGGTTGGTTCCCATTCGTATTTGCAATAGTTATCCCACTAGTGAATGGGATTTCTTTCGGGTTATTAAGTTCAATTATTACAGATGATATCTCAAATAGATTTATCTTTGCTATTCTTGCCGCAAATGCTTCCTATATAGCTGTCCCAGAGCGATGAAGATTACTGTTGCCAAAGCAAACCCAGGACTATATTTAACTATGGCTTTGGCTGTTACTTTTCCAGTGAATATTACAATAGGTATGCCTATTTACTTTATGGTAGTTCAACTAGTATAGTTAATAGAATCAAAAATTGAAGAATCAATTACTACTTATTTGATTCTTTTGTTCTGAAGATAATATCCCACAGTGGACTACTTACACCATAGCCCTCATGTGGTTCTACATAGTGATGCTTCATATGATGAAGTTTTATTTTCTTAAATAAATTACTTTTAAATGAAAAATGGTGCATTGCATAATGACCTATATCATAAATCAGATAACCTATCAGAAATGAAGCGAAGAATGGGAATAATTCTGGCATTGGAATAAAACTATAAAAAAGGAGGAAGAATGAAGTAGCCAGAGGCAAGCTGAGGCCAGGTGGCAAAACTAATCTTTTATCGTCTTGAGGGTAATCATGATGAACACCGTGCATAATCCAATGTAGTTTTTTACCAAATTGACTTTTAGGTACATAATGAAATACAAATCTATGCATAACATATTCTACAAACGTCCAAACAAAAATACCTGAAACACACAACAGAAAAGTTTGACCTATTGAAATTGTTGAACTAAATGTCAGATAGAACAAATATCCAATTATTGGTGCAAAAATCCAGATTGGTAAAGACCAATGAGTTTTAGAAGATGCCTCAATAAAATCAGTTTTGAACATCCTTACAGATTCATTCTTATTAGATATAAAGTGCTTTTCAGCCATATATTATTGTCAGATTAATACTTATATTACACATCAAGTTTGAGAAATTAGATTTATCTCAAATATTAAATATTTAATTCACAATTTAATAAAATTCTAATTATTTTCCTGCTGTCAATATTGCAACTGTTAAAAGAAATCCTACAACCGTGCCAACAGGTATAGAAATAAAAAGACTCCCTATTTCTTCCATCTTTTTGCTTAACAATCGATGTAATAAGTATATAGTTCCAAAAATGAAAAAGAAATAGACACTTAGTGCAACCCAATTCCCTATACTACTCATCCAAGAAAAATCATAGTAACCTTCATCTACAAAACCTAAGAGCATAGTTAAAATGATAGTATATACTAAGAAAACTTTTGTACTTAGTTGTAACCCATTCGACTTATTTGACTGCATTGTCGCTTCCACAATCTCACCATATGAATTCTAAAAAATATGGACTATAAACACTAATGATTTTAGATAAGTTACATTTAACTCAAAATCTATACTGCAGATTAATACCCAAAGGACTAATTCCAATATCAAGTCCATCATAAGACTTTTCATCCTTTTTACCAATGCTATGATTGTAAGCTTTTAAAACAGCAAGGGCACTCAGAGTTCCTATAGCAGCACTAACAAATGTGTCTGAAGCCCAGTGAGCAGAGAAATAGAGACGACTTACGGTATTCAACGCAGCCAAACTATACAAGCCTGAATAAGCCCACCATGTATCTATTCTTTGTGAAAGCAAGGTAGCCATAGCAAAACTAATTGTAATGTGCCCAGATGGAAATGAGTGATAAAAATAATCTAAAGTGAACAGTTTGAATGTACCACTGCCTTTTAAGTTATAGGGCCTGGAACGTCCAATTATCAATCTAGATGTTATAGTAGAGAAACCTGATAATATTAATGTTTCAACTAATAGTCGACCAGTTGTTCTTATACTTTCATCCTGAGCTATCAACCCTGTCAAATATATGCCTATAGCTAATCCATCAGCAACAGGAATTGTTCCAAAATTATCTACTACTTCTAGAAATTCTTCGGTATCTGATTCTTTAACTTTATTTCTTTCAATATAATTGTAGACAGGCATATCTGCAGGAATAAGAGCAGCTGTTCCAACAACAACTCCACCAAGCCTGAGAGCAGAAGTTGAATTGAAATCAACCAAATCATTTACAATAAATCCGATGTCATCAAATGCACTTTCAAAATCATCTGACAATATATCTATCACATCCTTATCTTCATTTTGGCTTTTTGAAAACCCAGAGTAGTTCATACATAGCATGAGCATGGATGATACTAAAATATAGCTTAATTTTATTCTCATAATTGCAATATAAATAAAAAAGACCCAATCATTAGATTAGGTCTTTTCATTTTTATCTATACTATTGATTCATTTACCTTTTCAATGTTGCACCAGCAAGTGGCTTCATACCAGAAGGCACCTTATCGGGCACTTCCATAAGCTTAGGATCTAACAAACTACCGTTATCTTCCAGTGTTTCCATGAATGCCACAATTGCATCAACTTCTTCATCTGTCAAGTTTAAAGGATTTTTCAAAATAGGATCAATTATATCGTCTGTTACTTTGGGATGTCTAGGTCTTGAAGCATTGTTGTAAAACTGTACTACTTCTTCTAATGTCTCGAACACACCATCGTGCATGTATGGAGCAGTAAGAGTCACATTTCTCAAAGTTGGAGTTCTGAAAGCGAATCTTCCTGAAATCTGTTGAGTAAATTCTTCTCTTCCATAATCCTCGCCTGGCTCGAGCTTTTTACCAGGGCCGATTTGTGGGACACCTGCGACTATAAACTTATAATCACTAAAGTTGGGCCCATTGTGACATTCACCACATTTTGCTTTAGAGAAAAACAAATCTAATCCCTTTTTCTGCTCATCTGTTAGGGCATTAGCTTCGCCACCTACAAAACGATCATATGCTGTATTTTTAGTTACTAGTTCTCTTTGGAATGCAGCTAATGCCTTACCTAACATATCACTATCTATGTCAATTTCATCACCCTCAACTTCCTCAGGAAATGCTTCTTTGAATAGTCTTACATATTCAGGTGTTTTTGAAATATCTCTACACAAAAAGTAAATAGCATTATTTGGAGATAATCTGTCCCCCTTCATTTCTTCTCTAGAAGTTGGTGGTTTCACAGCTTGGTCTTCTAGACCTCTCGCTCTACCATCCCAAAACATTACACCAAATGGATTAAGTCTACCCAATGAGTCCAAGTTATAAGCAGTGTTAAATATAGTTGATGAGTTTCTTGGAACATCACCAATAGGTAAACCACTAAAAACAGAAGTTCCTAATTCTCTGTCAGGGCCTATGTGCATTGACTCGCCAACACCAGCTGGTAATTTTCTACCGTCAGCAAATCCTAATCCAGGGTGGTGGCAGGTTCCACAAGTAGATCTATTTTCAGCAGACAATATTGGATCATAAAACAAAAGTCTTCCTAACTCTACTCTTAAAGGGTTATATTGATTATCATCTGGATATGGAATATCTGGTAATGGCCCAAGGTCATACTTTTCTATCAATTCATCCCTATCAGGTATTCTGGGACCTACTTCGTCCTCGGCACAAGAGTGCAATAACACCATACTGCTGATAATGAATATCAATAATAATTTGTAAATACTGTTCATATTAAAAACCGTTTATTTATTTTTTGTCTTCGTATTACTAATATAACAACTTATAACAGAAAATGTAACAATTTAAATAACGTTTTTTTATTTCAAATTATTGTCCAAAAAATTTAATCCTGCTATCTATTATTTCTTTTAGCCCCATATTGTTAGAATATTGAGCATAGTTAGAAGCTGCTTTCAAATTCACAAGTGCAAGATTTTTTGTCATTCTATGAAGTTCGTCGTCTTTGCCATTTACGGATTTTGCTAATTTTGACACATCCATACTATTGTAATCAAATCTCATTTTTTCAGCTTTTTTACTTAACCTTATCAAAAAACCTTCTGGTACTTTGACATATTTTTTTCCCACTTCTGGTTCACTTTGTATGATATCAAATGTCAGATATATTGGCCTCTTATCAATATTAGAATCAATAAAACAGTTAAGCATTTCTACAAAATAAGATTGAATTAGTCTTGGGTCATAAGCTTGTTCGGACTCAAATTGTTGCAATTGGTTCGAGAATAGTCCCATTTTAGTATCACATTCAGAACTTATTTCTGGATACCATTGCTTCATTGTTTCCAAATACCAAGTTCTACGAAGTAGCTCTTTTTCTATAAGCGATATATCCTTTCTTTTACCTTCTATCTTATCCTTATACCAACGAGCAGAAACCCAAAAGTCCCACTGAGCAGAAATGATGATGGCATTCTCTTCTGCCGACTCAACAACTATTCTCTCATATTCAGAAACTGAATAGTCTTCACTCAAATCACTGTCAGAATAGTTAGCATACAGATTGAAAAGTGGTATAAATGCAAAAAGATAAAGCAAATTCTTTTGTTTGTTTACCAGCTGTTTAGCACCAATTAATAAAATAAAAAACATAGTAATATAGGCAGTAACAAAGTAAGAATCTATATCATGAATAGAGTAGTTAAGCGAGTAAAATAGGCATAGAAACAGGGTACTGATTAATACATAGAAAATTGTTCTAGACTGTTTGAAAGATGCATAAAGTCCATAAATCAGAAATAAGACGCCTATCCAAGTTAGCTGAGAAGGTATAAGTGAGAAAAACAGTTTGAAGTTTTCTTTCCATGCATTTCCATCACTAAACATCCATACTTGGTATTGAGCACCTGTGACATGATACCAAAATTTATCAAAACTACGGTGAACAGCACCCCAGTTGAACTCTGGTAATTGCGATGACCTAACTGGCAGATAAATATAAAGTAAAAAGCCAAGTAAAGATACGGCAACTACAAAACTGAATAATTTCCATCTATCTTGTTTTACTGTTTTAGTGAACAAAACTATCAGTCCTGCTGGTATCAGCATGAAAGAGGTTAGGTGGTTAGCAAAACCCAAACCCAAGGTAAATCCAGCAGCAATTAATAATCGCTCAGAATCTTCTTCAATAAAATAAGACTTAATAACCAGATACAAATAAAGTGAAATTATTACTAATTGCAGCGAATACACCTCAACATAAGTAGCTTGTTTCCATGTAGTAAGTGCAAATGAGTACCCCAAAGCTATAAATAATGATAATAGCATATCATCTAATTGAGTTACTAGCTGTCCTACCTTTTTCTTCAAACTAATATTAGTCACTATTTCCACAGATGCAAGAAATATAAAACAAGAAGAAATAGCTGTAGAAATAGCAGCCATAAGATTTAAGTTAAAAATTGCTGACCATGGCAACAAATTACTCCACAAATGACCAACTAATGTAAATAGAGGATAGCCAGTCGGATGAGCAATTCCCAATGAACTAGCAACAGATGCTAACTCTCCACTATCAGTGAAATAAACATCGGGTGCCAATGTAAGAAGATATATAACTAATGATGACACAAAAGTAATCGCAGCAAAAATTTTCTTCATAAGTATAATTCTAATTTATTTATTCAGCAATTTATAAATGAACTAGGTTTATTGCAAGTGTGAGAGATTATAATTGAGTTTTAATAGTCTATCGCTCTTACTAAAGGTAGTAGAAACAAAAAAAGCAACCCAAATATGAGTTGCTTCTTTTAAAAATCTAATAGTATATTAACTAAACATACTTCTTTTGAAAGCCACGACCAACAGGATAATATTCATAACCTAATTCGTCCATATCACCTGGTTGGAATAAGTTTCTACCATCAAATATAATATTCTTATTTAACAATCCTTTTAACTTGTCAAAATCAGGATTTCTAAATGAATTCCATTCTGTTACAATAACTAATGCATCGTTACCATCAGCGGCAGCATACATATCATCTGCATAATTTATCTTATCACCAAACTCAGCTTTAGTATTATCCATTGCTTCTTGATCATAGGCAGTTATCTGAGCTCCTTCTTTTAGTAGCTCTTCGATAATAACAAATGCAGGAGCTTCCCTTACATCATCCGTATTTGGCTTAAATGCAAGTCCCCACATAGCTAGTTTCACAGTTGACAAGTCATCAAATCTTGATTTGATTTTGTCAACAAATCTCATAATTTGAGCCTTGTTTATTCTTCTTGTTGCTTTTACTATTTCTAATGGAGAACCGACTTTGTCAGCAGAATACTCCAATGCTTGTACATCTTTAGGAAAACAAGAACCACCATAGCCAACACCTGCAAACAAGAATCGCTTACCAATACGGCTATCAGAACCAATACCATAGCGAATCTGCTCAATGTCTGCACCAACTTTTTCACAGTATGCTGACAAATCATTCATGAATGATATCTTAGTCGCTAAGAATGAATTTGCAGCGTATTTTGTAACTTCTGCACTTTTTTCATCCATTATAAATATTGGATTACCACTACGTACGAATGGTTGGTATAAGTCATTCATAATTTCACCAGCTTCTTCTGATGAAGTTCCAATAACAACTCTTTCTGGTTTCATAGCATCTTCAACAGCAAAACCTTCTCTTAGGAATTCCGGGTTAGAGACCACGCTTACAGTATTATTATTTAATTTTGATTCAAATATTTTAGTAACAGAAGCAGCAGTACCTACAGGCACTGTACTCTTGTTTACTACTATCTTTTCATCTTCTAAATTGTTATCATTGATTATATCAGCTATATCATTTGCAACTTTCAGTACATATTGCAAATCTGCTTCACCACCTTCCCCAGGAGGAGTTGGCAAACAAAGGAAAATAATCTGACTGCTTTTTACGGCTTCTTCCAAATTGGTAGAAAATTTCAATCTACCTTCTTTTATATTTCTAGCAAGTAAGTGGTCTAACCCCGGTTCATAAATTGGTGATTTACCACTTCTCATCATTTCAACTTTCTTTTCGTCTATATCTATACAAAGAACATCGTTGCCTGCTGCTGCAAAGCTAGTTCCCGAAACCAAACCTACGTAGCCAGTACCGACTACACCAATTTTAAAAGACATAATTTCTCTTTATTTTTAAATTAAATAGTTTCAAAATTAATCAATGCTCTACTGAGTTACAAGGCAAACACTTCAGAAATATAGAGCAAGATTGCAATAATTATCAATACTACGATAGAAATCTTTAATAGTTTTTTGAAAATAGATACTATAAATAGTAGTACCAATAGGGCAAGAATTACTTGTAGGATTGTAGGTAAGCTAGCAATGAATTGAATTATTCCTTCCATCTACCTAAGAATAAAAGTTAAAGGAATAGTACCCCACATTTCTTTTTCATCTTGTAGTGGGTTAAATCGCCATTGCTTTATAGCGCTAATTGCTGCTTGTTCCAGAGCTGGGTCAGCTTTTTGCAAAGGAATAACCTGACTAACACTCCCATCTGAGAGTACTTTGAATCGTAGTTCAATTCTTGCATTCGATTTTACATTCTTAGGGAATCGAGGTAATTTCTTAGAGAGTAGTACACGGTTTCCGCCACCACCCCAATCAATATCACCAAATCCATCTCCTGCACCCCTACCAGTTCCTCTATCACGAAGTCCAGTTCCCGCTATATCAGAGCCGTCAGACTTTCCAACACTTTTTCTATCAGAACCATCTAACTGAGTGTTATTTCTATCCTCGCTCGAAATATCACGAGCGGCAACTATATTTCTAGTTTCAGATAAATCAGCTTCAGAAGCTTTACCTTTCGTTTTAGATGCTACTTGTGCATCCTCTATATTTATTTCTGCTCTGTTACCTTTTACCGATTTTCCTTCTTTTGTTAAGTTTCCGCTTTTAAGTCCAGTTCCATCACCAGAACCAAAATTTAAGAGTTCAATCGGTATTGAGTTATTTAACTCTCTGGGTTGTGCTTTTTCTATTTTTATTAAAGGAGAAATGATCCAAAAACCAAGCATGATAGTTACAGCAATCCCGAACCCCTTAGCGGTGTTTGAATCCCAAGGAATTTTTATTTGTAAACCTTGATTTATTTCTGCTTGTCTTATCATTCTACTCTATCTATCCACGATTGAGAATATCCTAACTCTAAAGCTGACGCTCTTGCAGCATCTTTTGTTTCAAATTTCCCATATCTTACTCTGTACCAAGTTTTTCCTCTTATTTCCTTTTCCACTATCATTGCGTAAGGGATTTCTTTTACTTTAAGCTGACCCAGCCAACTTTCTGCATCAATCTTAGAAGGTGAAGAATATATTTGTACAGTAAAAATACCAGTTTCTGGTGCCGGACCGTTTGGTTGAGGCATCGAAAACTGAGATTCATCTATTTTAGTACTCTTCTTAGGTGTTGTATTTGGTTTAGATTTCTTTGTACTAGTGTTATTTTCGACCAAGCTATTCTTCTTCTTCTCAGGCTTTATTTTCTTTTTATTATTAGACTTGGGTTGTTCTGATTTTTTTGGTTCTTCTTTTTTATAATCATTATCAATTTTATCAGATAACCCAGAAAATAACTCTTTGTCTTCTTTGATTTTCAATACAGTATCTTTATCATCTATATCCATTTCAGCAGCCATTGAGTCCAACCAATTGTCTTCTTCTTCATTTGAGCTGTCATCAGATGCCAAAATACTTTGATCTTCTCTATTGTCAGCTCTGTGTGTTCCATCTTCATTCTGATGATCGTCCTCGTGTGCTACTTGTTCAGTATTATTAGTCAGTTCAGTTTCTGAGTGGTCCGTACTATCTGACATAAGCCACCAAATAAGAAATCCTGCACCAAGGGTTAATAGAAAAGTAGCCGCAGAGCTATAAAGCATAAGCAACCAAACAGGTGTATTTTTCTTGCCTTTTTCTTCTGTTTCATCTACTTCAACTTCTTCCGGCTCTTCCTCGGTTTGCGTAGCTTTTTCTTGTTTTTTATTGCTTGATTTAGAAACGTAATTTGAAGGTTTATCAGCATCGATATCACTTAGGTTTACGATAGTATCCGCATCATCACCTATAGGCATTGCTAATTCACCGCTAGGTTCAATGCCATCATCTTCAGTACTATTAGCTTCTCTTCTTGCTTTACTTTTATCAATATTTTGTTGAAGTTCTTTTTTGAAGTCATCACCAAGATCGAATTCTTCTGGCTCGGCTTCAGACTCATCATCACTGAAGTTATCAGGCAACTTAGCAGGGTATGCACTGTCCTCGCCCAATAAGAATGATTCATCATTCTCATCTTGGCCAGGTTCAAACCCTCCAAATTCCTCTTCTTCTTTTTTTCTATCGTCGTGTAAGTTTGCCATCTGTAATTGTTAAAAAGTGTAGAGCACTCCTAATTGTGCGAATATTCCTCTTTGCCTATAACCATTCCATATAAATATATCTTGGTTAAGTATATTTTCAAAGTTAACGAAAGCTCCTAAACTTTCTGAGAAGTAATATTCTGCTTTCAAATTAACATTGAAGTAACCATCTAATTCTAAAGTATTTGCTAAATCAGCATATCGATTACCAATATAACTAACACCAATTACTGTGCCAAATTCCTTTGTGAAATTATAGTGGTAATTTGTTGCAAACTCTACGACTGGAACATAAGTCATTTGTTCATCTGTTGAATCTTGCGAAGTTATATTTAATGCAAAATCAGATGTTATCCTCGACATATCAGTAATGTCATAGAAAAGCTGAGCAAATGCTCTTATCCTATTACTACCTACATAAGTAGGAGAAAATCTAAATGTTGAGGAATCATTCGTCATGGCAATGTCTGTATCATTAAGCTCATAAGAAGCACCAAATACTACACTCACAAAAGTATATGGATGATAATTGAATATTAGCTCACCTTTGGCTATTGTATGTTTAAACTCAATTATTGGCGATGAACTAATATATGGATTTAATGCATACATATCTGTAAGACTATTATCTTCTAAACCAGTATTTGCTCTTGCATACATAGTAAAATAATCGCTCATTTGCATTGCTAATTCTATATTTGCATAGAATGCTACTTTACCGCCCCCAATTGTATTATCTGAAAATTGCAAACCAGGTTCTACTGTGAAACTAATATCTCCTTTTGCAATAGGAAATACTCCATTAGCTAAGAATAGAGAGTTCCCATTTCCATTTGTGGTTCTGTAGCTAAGTTCTCCATTCAAACCAATAGCATCAGTTCCAAATGGATTGAGCAATCCTAGACCAGCATTAATTCCAAATTCAGTACCATCGTCACTATTGTCAGCTATTGAAAGCAAATTAAAACCAAGATTAGAGTTAAATCTGAAACCATTATAATTAGATTCTGTTTGCGTTCCTAAAGCTATATTATTAGTATTTATACTTTCAAGATTACTGCTATCAGCAGCATAGTTATTGAACCCATCGTTGAAAAATCTAAATTTAGTTCTCGTTTTACTACCACCAAATAGCCAAAATTTTTCTGGAGCGATATAATCTATATCTGCATTTGCAATTATTTTTGAATACTCTGCATTTTCAATATGACCAGCCGATGATTCGTATCCACCATTAGCAAAAAAGTTGAAATTATCTATATCGAAGTCAATCCCAGCCATTCCTCTCGGTGTTATAAAACTGCCAAAAGATGCTTCTAAGTATGCATTTGGAAAGGTTGGGAGTTCAAAATTTGCAGGAATCTTTTCAGGTGGCAGTAGCAGAAACTTCTGCTTCTCATTATCATTCAAAGAATCAAGTGATGACTGATTCATAGGCTTAGGTTTCTGAGGCAATTTCTTTGTTCCACCACCAGTTTCAGGATTGTAATCACCAATAATAATTGCATTGGGAAAGCTAGCAGGTTCTGTGTTTACAGGTTCCTGTTCCCCACCAGTTTGCTGCGATAATAGCAAACTTGACGTAATTCCGAATAGGGCTATAATATATAATAATCTAGTCATTGTTACCCATCGCTTTTCTTACTCTTTTTAATCTAGCTTTAGCTGTATTACCATACTCATCATCTGGTCTCAACTCCAATAAGGCCGAATATATTTCCTCTGCCTTAGCATATTGGTCAGTTTGTTCATAAATCTCACCTAAGTTAACAAGAGATAGAGAGAACCAGTCTTCATACCCTGAATAATTATTTTTAACTTGTAAGTAGGCTGCTTCGGCTGAATCTAGTTTCTTTTCCTTTTTAAATAGCTCACCAAGTCTGTAATATGATTCTGCTGCTATATCATTGCTGTTCGTATTCATAGCTAACCTTAAAAAATAATCTCTGGATATCACATTACTGTCCAAACGCTTGTAATAATTTGCCAATCGATATCCTGATTCATCAGCGTATTCGTCTCCAGGATAAGTCTTGAAGGCATAGTCATACATACTCAATCCAAAAGTAGTATCACCTAATGTAAAGTTAATCAATGCCCTTTCGAATGTTGCTCTCGGTGCTTCATTCTTATTAGGATAAAGCTCAACCAGGGATGCAAATAGTGAATCTGCCTTTTTAGCTCTAGCAGACTTTTTCTGTAATATCCCATTTTCCATTAGTGATAAACTTGCATAATCATTTTCAGGGTATTTACTCTGGACTTTCATAAAGGCCTTTTCAGCCTCTTCTGGTTTATCTAAACTTATATAGCTTTTTCCTATCCAATATAGAATTTCAGCATTGTCTTCGTTTCCAGGGTCGTTTTCTATAATCTTTTCGTATTCATCAATAGCTTTGTCATACTCTCTACCATCAAAGAGTATTCTTGCTCCATCGGAACGGAAACTACGTGTGAAAGGTGAATTAGCATTATTATCTACATACTCATTAATTATTCCCATTGCTTCATCTTCTCTACCCAATAACACAAGGCATTGCTGAACACTACGCATCGCTTCAGGAGCTAAATTACTCTCGGGGAATTTATCTACTACTGCCTTATATGCTGGCATTGCTTGTTCAAAATCACCTTGATTATAATAACAATCTGCAATAGCATAATAAGTACGAGGTACATAGCCACTATTAGGATATCTTTCAATTAGGAATCTGAAGTTAGCAATAGCTTCATCATATTTTCTTTGTTGGAATTTGATCCAACCTATTAGGTACATAGCGTTTGGTGCAAGAGTGCTATTTCCATAGACTCTAGTAAAATCACGTAATGCAGATAGTGATTGCTCATAGCTCCCGGACCTATATAGTGCATCTGCCCTTTGGAATGAGGCATAGCGGCCAACATCTGTTCTCGGAGCTCTGTCTGCTGCCTTTTTATAATAATTGGCTGCCTGAACATATGACTTAATCATATGGTAACCATCTGCTTGGCGTACCAATACTTCTGTACCATATTCCGAATTAGGAAATTCGTCTAGCAGTTGCTCGAAGACCTTACTCGACTTTCTAAAGCTTTGCTTTCTAAAGTATGACCAACCAAGAGAGTAAAAAATATCTTCTCTTCTTGTGTGATAAGGGTACTGTTTTAACAATTTCTCATATGATTGAGCTGCATTAACAAGAAAATCACTATTGTAATTCGCCTCTGCTAACCAAAACAAAGCCTCTTCCATTCTCGGATCTTCTTTGTCAGACTCGGCTACATAAGCAGAAAGAGAAGCAATCGCCTCATTACTTCTACCATCCATAACTAAAGAAACACCTCTTCTAAATCTGGCTTCCGACAAATACCAGTCTTTCTTAGGCATTAGCACATAGTCTGAGTTCACAATAGTTTCTATAGCTTTGTCATAAGTTATAGTTGCAGCACTCCATTCGAATACTTCCATATAAGTTGCTGCTAGCAGTAAGTTTATTCTAGTAGCAGTCACAGGTGATAGTGCATATCTCTCTGCTCTTTCTAGCACCTTCTTTGCTTGATCAAAATTCTTTTCTGTGTAGTAAATTTGCCCTAATTCAAGTAATACAGCTCCTTTGAATGGGAATGAGGTGCTCAGAGAGAGTGCGTCTAACTCCTCTTTTGCCGCTTCAATATCACCAGACTTTACTAATGTAACAGCCCTGTATAATTGAGCGTTTGCCTTGACTTGACTGTTGTTTTCTTTAGTGTCATTAATAATCTCATTGAAATATATCATTGCTTCATCATATCTTTCAAGATTTAGCAATGCCCAACCGGCACCTAATTTACTCTTACTTTCTAATGGGGAGCCGAAAAAGGTGTTAAGGAAAGTATCAAAATATAGCAATGCCTGATTATAGTTTCCTGCTAAATTACTTGCCTCACCCCTAAGATAGAGTATTGCTTCCTGAGGGTTTTCGAAGTTTGTTTGCATTTCATACTCTTTCCCAACGGAGTCTTGCTTCCTTATGCTTTCGGCAGCAAAATTTGCTCTTTCCAAGACTAGTAATGCATCAGGATATTTCCTTAGCATCAGATAGTTGTTTGCTTCTCTAATCAATGAAGCTATATAAACATTTGTCTTCGGGTATTCTATTCTAACTTTTTTGAAGGCAGCTATTGCCTTTTCATTTTCATACTCTTGTTCAAACAGCTGACCATAAGCATAGATAGCATCATCAGAGAGTTCTCCATTTCTATAAATTTCTGCACACATTTGTAGTGTCTCTTTTGCATCATTCAACTTACCAATCTGGCTTTCTGCTATACCTTTCCAATAGAGGGAATGGTGCCCAACTACATAATATTCATCTTCAGGTCTACTTTCAGCTTTATCATGACGGTTATTATAATTGCTTTTAGCTGTCTCGTAAGCTTTATTCAAATAGTAAGCTGCAGTTTCAAACTTATCTTGTTGGAAATGTATCATTCCAAGTCTGAAATTAGCAATAGGAACAAAAGGTGAGTTTTTTCTTTCATCTAAGAAATCAAGCAAGTGAGTTTCAGCTAGAATAAAATTCCCATTGATCAAATCAAGCTGAGTCTCGAACATCAGCGCTTTGTCATTCGCAGGATTCTCAGGAATACTTTCTATTACTTCGTCTATCTTTCTTTCACTAAGGTTTATCAGCTTAGTATCATATAACCGAATAGCTTTGTCTAGCTCCTCTGCATTATAAATATACTTAGTTGCTGCGATCTGTGAGCTAACACCGACCACACACAATAAGAAAAAGATAAGACTTATAAATATCTTAAATTTCATCATCAGTTATTTTTAATTGTTATAATATAGAGAGGAAGAAATGGGATTTTCTATACCTTACCCTATGCTGCATTGGTAAAATTACCAAAATTTATTTAATTAACACAATTATTACGGTTAAGTGGAAAAAAAGTGATGATTAACTTACTAAAATCTATTATTTACTCCGCTACAAAACCAGCAAAGCTGACTAGAGATTCAGTATCTTGTTCGTACCAATGTGAGTATCCAGTTTTTTGGATTTGAGCTTCGTTGCCTAGTAGTTCCATAGCAGCATAAAATGGCGCAGCTCCGCAGATTCTGTTCTTATCTCCAACAGAGTTAATCAGTGAGAAGAATTGCTCTTTATCATTTGCTGAAATAGTGTTAGCAAGCTCTTTGTCATAATCTTTTACGTGGCTAATGAACTTCCCTGCATCATACTCATCACCAAACTTCCTACCTACATGAGAGAAATCTCCACTAGATAGAATAATAGTTTTTCTGCCTAATTCATTGATGCTTTCTTTTATAGAATTGATTGTCTGAGTATAGTTATTATCAGAATTGGGTTGACTTTGTTCACCCACATAATTGGAAGGAGATCCAGTAAGTATTGGCAATATTTTTATATTCTTCTCTTTTAAAAAATGTTGCAAAAAGATAGCGTGAAATTCAAGAGAATGCTCTTTGAAGTGAGCAATATCATCGAAGTGGACTTCGGTTTTCTCTGCTATTTTATCCAATAGCTCAGTGTCAGTTTCTAATTTGCCAAGTGGTGTAGCAAAATCTTTTCGAGTAAACATGAAGTCTGCAGTGCTAGCATAGTGAGCCGTACCTAATAGTATCACTGTATCGACATCTTCTATATTTTCTAAAGGTAAGAATGAATTAGCATACACTTCCCATGATTCTTCTAACCTAAGGTCTATGTGTGGAGCTAAAATTCCTTTTGGTTTATTATCAGATTTCTTGATACCTTTGTCCAACATTACTTTCAGAAATGAAGTTAACTCTTGTGGGTCTTCTGGATATGAAAAACCGTGACAATAGCTATTGCGAACATCGCCAGTTAAATAACTGTTCATCTGGTCCAGGGCCATACTCGTAACAGGATTATCCAGGATATGAAGTGTGCGAAGATTCTCTAATAGTGTTCTAAGTTTATCATTGGATAAGTTTAATGTCTTTGCTACACCCTCTGATAATAATTGCTTTTCGGTTCTATCACCATCCATCAGTACCTGTATCAAAGTATAATATGCAAAAGGTAATGCTATTGGCTCAGCAACCAATAATGGGTCACTAATATAGATAAACTGACTTTCATCTTCTTTTATTAGATTTACATCTAAATCTTCACGTAGCTTAATTTGGTTCATTCGGTTTAGTTTGTCTTTCGTTAAGTTTTCTGAGTTTTTTCTTATATTTATTTACAACTATCATGAATGCAACACCCGACACAAGCATAGCTATACCAGCAATAAGAAACCAAATCTCTTTAGTTACTGAGTAAACCCAAAGTAAAATAAGAAAAGTCACAAAGTTTGCCCCCGACATAAAGATGATAGATTTAGTCAGGTTTTGATTCACATTCTTATTCAATTTATCGCTAGCTCTACTCATCGCAATGCCTCTTCAAGCGCTGTTTTTGCATCTGTTTTATCATCTCTATACTTCACAATAAGAGGTGTCGCTACAGACAAACCATTCTCTTTTCCAAATTCACTATTTATAGCCCTTGCACCAGGAATAACAACTGCTCCTGCTGGAATTTCTAATGGATTATCTGAAGAAGAAGATAGAATAGTCTCATTGACTAAGTCATATACTTTTGTACTAGCATTTAGTATTACACCAGTTCCTAAAACAGCTCTTTCTCTAACCATTACACCTTCATACACGCCACAGTTACCACCTATCATAACATTATCTTCAATTACTACTGGTCTTGCTCCAGCTGGCTCAAGTACCCCTCCGATTTGAGATGCTGCACTCAGGTGTACATTTTTACCAACTTGCGCACAAGTCCCAACTAAGGCATGCGAATCGACCATGGTACCTTCATCTACATAAGCACCTATGTTGATATACATAGGGGGCATGCAGATTACACCCTTTGCTACATAGCTACCAGTTCTAATAGAACTACCACCAGGTACTAATCTAACACCATCGGATAGCTTTAGCGGCTTCAAAGGAATAGTATTCTTATCAAAATAGACATGTTCTTCATTAATCGACATATCTTCCATTTTACTATATTTAAATAAAATCAAAATAGCATTCTTTACCCATTGGTTTACTTTCCAGCCTCCATTTCCATCTGGCTCGGCAGCTCTAATAGTTCCATTATTTAAGTTGGCTACTATTTCTGCTTGTAGCTCCAAGATTTCGGTTTCATTTGGGTTGTCTAAGTTTTCTATTCTTTCTTTTAAACTCATATCAATATCTGTGCTTTAGTTATTATTATCTATTTTTTCCATTTTACAATACTATGAGGTAGAGCTTCAGTTATATGCTCTACAAAGACTATCTTGAGTCCCTTAGTAATAAACTCATCTACTTCATCCACATCTTTTTCATTTGCTGCTGGAACTAATACTTTCTTAATTCCTCTCTTCTTAGCTGCCAAAAGTTTTTCACTCAATCCACCAATTGGTAGTATATCACCTCTTAGTGTTATTTCTCCGGTCATAGCAACTGTTCCACTTACGGCTTTACCAGTAGCCGCAGAAACAAGAGCGGTACACATAGTAATTCCTGCAGATGGGCCATCTTTTGGAATCGCTCCTTCGGGTACGTGAATGTGAATTTCCTTTTCTTTTGTGAAATCTTCTGGTACACCGAGAGCTTTGTAGTTAGCTCTAACATAAGACAGAGCAGCCATACCTGATTCTTTCATCACATCTCCTAGCTTTCCAGTTAGTGTCAGTTTTTCATTTTTACTTGGCATTATATTTACTTCGAGAGGTAGTAAATCGCCACCAGTACTAGTCCAAGCTAAGCCAGTTGCCACTCCTACTTTATCCTTTAGTTTATCGCGTTTTTGCTTATGCTTAGGTGCCTTTAGGTACTCTTCTACTTTCTTAGGAGTAATAGTAATCTTCTTGCGTTTATATTTCTTTTTGAACTTAGGGTCATCTTTTAGTGCCTTGCCTTTTTCACTGCTATCACCATAATCTATAACAATCTCTTTGGCTAACTTTCTAAAAACTTGAGCTATAGTTCTTTCCAAATTACGTACACCGGCCTCGCGTGTGTATTCTGTAATCATGCGTGTTATAGCTTTGTCCTCAAACTTTACTGATATATTATCAAAACCATATTCCTTGATTAGCTTTGGTATTATATGTTTCTTGGCTATCTCCAACTTGTCGTGATCTAGGTAAGAAGTAAGTTGTATCACTTCCATTCTGTCAATCAGCGGCTGCGGTATGTTGTGCAGCACATTGGCAGTAGTAATGAATAGGACGTTTGACAAATCATAATCAATTTCTAAATAGTGATCATTAAAATTAACATTCTGCTCTGGGTCTAATACTTCTAGTAGTGCAGAAGCTGGATCACCTCTAAAATCAGAAGCTAGTTTATCAATCTCATCCAATAAAATAACTGGATTCTTTGTCCCAACTTTCTTCATTGATTGCACAATTTTACCAGGCATAGAACCAATATATGTCCTTCTATGTCCACGTATTTCTGCCTCATCACGTACACCACCAAGTGAGAATCGTACAAATTCTCTACCTAACGCATTTGCAATGGACTTTGCTAATGATGTTTTACCAACACCTGGAGGGCCTACAAAACAAATTATCTGTCTTTTCAGACTACCAGCTAAATTAAGGACAGATATAAATTCTGTAATTCTTTCCTTAGGTTTTTCTAGGTCATAGTGGTCAGCATCTAATACTTTTTGTACATGACTAATGTTCAGGTTGTCTTCTGAAGCCTTGTTCCAAGGGAGCTGAGCTAAAAGCTCTAAGTAATTTCTGTTTACAGAAAATTCTGGTGACATTTGAGGTGTCTTCTTTAATCTATTCAACTCCTCGTCAGCTTTTTCTCTAGCGTGTTTTGGCATATCTACAGCATCTAGCATCTTTTTAAGTTGTTGAATTTCTGGCTCAGCCTCTTCATCTTCTCCAAGCTCTTTTTGCAATGCTTTAATCTGTTCTCTGATATAGAATGATTTCTGTGTCTTTTGGATTGAAGTATTTACCCTTTCTCCAACTTGGCTCTGAATTTTAGAAAGTTGCAGCTTCTTGTTCAATAACTTTATCAGCTCATTATACTGAGATTTCAAGTATCTTTGATTAAGAATAATTTGCTTTTCTTTTATCTCAGCACCGATATTAGTAGCTGCATAGTATAGCTTCCTAACAGGGTCATCTATGTTGTTGAACGCACTTACTAAATCGGGTGGCAATTTTTCCTTTGAATAAACATAATCCTTAAAAAGTTCTGACACTTGATCTATTGAAGATAGTATTTCTTTGTCCTTCGGATTATATTTAACAGGTATCTCTACTACCTTTGCCTCCAAGCATTCATCATTTTTTACTTCTTTTTTTATCTTAGCATGGAACATGCCTTCAATTAATACCTTCAGTAAATTATTCGGTAGTTTTAGTACTTGTATTATTTTACCAATAGTTCCGTATTCGTAAATATCTTTTAGTCCTGGTTCCTCTATATCAGCGTCCTTTTGACTTGATAGAAATATGAATTTATCATTTTCTATTGCCTTAGCTACTGCTTTTAGTGAGCTACTTCTACCAATTAACACTGGCAGAATCATATTCGGATATAATATCATTTCTCTTAGTGGCAATACCGTCAAACTATCTGGTATTTCCACGCTTTTCATATCAGCATCTACTATTGAATCTAATACTTCGTTTTTCTTTGCCATTTTATCTTATTTCTTTTACTTTTTTTATTGTAATTTCATTTAGACGTTTATAACTATTTATCTTTTAAAGCTATTATAATTAAAAAAGGCAACTTATTGCTAAGCTGCCTTCTATAAAGTTATGAAAATTTGGTTTAAATTGTTGCGACTTTATTGACCCAACCATGAGTATCTTCAGTTTCTCCTCTTTGGATACCAACTATTGTGTTGTATAAGTCATGAGCAACTGGGCCGATCTCATTATCATTAATTACAATCTCTTTGCCCTTATAAGTCAATTTCCCTACAGGTGAAATAATTGCAGCAGTTCCTGTTCCAAATACTTCTTTTAATTCTCCTCGTTCATGTGCATCATAAACTTCAGAAATTCTAATTCTTCTTTCAGATGTTTTCATTCCTTTTTCTGCAGCTAATGCAAGTACCGTTTCGCGTGTAACACCTGGTAATATTGAGCCTTGGTCTAAAGTCGGTGTTACCAACTCATCACCAATTACAAACATAATGTTCATTGCTCCAACTTCATCTACATATTCTTGATGAACACCGTCTAACCACAGAACTTGGTCAAAACCTTTTTCTTTTGCTTGCTTACCTGCTAATAGTGATGCAGCATAGTTAGCAGCAGTCTTAGCCATACCTAAACCACCTCTGACAGCACGAACATACTCATGAGAAACTAATATACTAACTGGTTTTAAACCAGCGGCATAGTAAGAGGCAACAGGTGAAGCAATAATAATAAATTTGTATTCTTCAGAGCTGTGTACGCCCAAGAAGTTGCTAGAACCATACATAACTGGTCTGATATATAGCGCTTGACCTCTTTCCTTTGGTATCCAATCTTTTTCTACTGAAACTAATTGGATAACAGCTTCAAGAAATAACTCTTCTGGAAATTTAGGCATAACCAATCTTTCTGCTGAGTTATTTAATCGGCGAGCATTTTTATCTGGTCTGAATATGTTTACACTACCATCAACATCTAAGTATGCTTTTAGCCCTTCAAATATTGTTTGTCCATAGTGCAGAGTACACATTGTGGGTTCTACTTCCATTTTATCATAAGGGACAATACGGCTATTTTGCCACTGCCCATCTTTATAATCAGCAACAAATATATGGTCAGAAAATACTTTTCCAAATCCCAAATTGTTCCAATCAACAGAGTCTAATTTAGTTTCGTTTGACTTTTTAATTTTTATCGTATCATCTATTACATTCATTATATTCTCCATATAACTATTTTCGGTTCACTACTTGTGTCAAATTTTCTAACGATTAACTATAAAATTAGTTTAAAAATCGTAAGTAGTATTTAAGTCTCTCGGTATATCTTTCAGTTTTTCTATATTTTCTTCTATTCTTGATTTAACTACACCGTAGTCTTTGAATAAGTTTCCAGCCTCTTCGTAATTACCTTCGGCTTGTATTGTTAGTACTTTACCAGCCAACTCACCAACTACATCAAAAAATATCTTATCGTTTATTCCTAGTGTTCCATCTTCATTTGTTGTAATGGCACCTTTGTCCATAAGGTAATTAAGTTGGATTAGATTCCCTTTACCATGTGCTTTTTCAGAACCAAATCGAATAGATCTGTAAAGACCAGCTACAAAAGTCGCCTTCGATTTTTTTACATATTCATCATCAATTAAGCCCAGTTCATGCATTACTGATATATTCCACAAGCCAACTATGTCTGCTTTGCACTCTTCCAGAGCTGAATATCTTTCTTTCAGTACAGAAGACACTGTTACATCTTTCTTTCCATAAACGTAACCCCTCCCTAAAGTGTGTGACACTTCGTGCAACGTAACAAAGCTTGTAAATGCCTCTTGGTCAACATACTTTCTAAGAGATGGCTCTAATATTACATCCCCAATCGGTCTGACAATTTGGTCAAACTTAGCTTCCATCATATTCTTAAACATTGATTTTTTTGCACCTTTCTGCTTGTGTACTCTTGGGTCATTTGGTAATGATGCTGCAATTGTTTTTGTTCCTTGCTGACCATGACCACCAAAATAAGCTACATTAACTACTTGTAGAACAGTTCCTTTACCAGCAGTCATTCTGATATACTTCTTGTCATAAGGTAATTTGGACTCAAACACATCTATGTTGCTTTCAAACATTTCTAATTGCTCCGATGCCTTTCTATCTTTTATCATCACAATAGACTCATAAGAAGTCTTGTAACCCAATAGTTTGTCTGCATAAGATTCGATTGGACCTATAACAACATCAATATCGTTTCCAACCAAATCCATCCAAGCCATATCACTTTCGTAATACTCATCAGTTCTTAATGCCTTAGCTCTAAGCTCCAAATAATTTTTCAAAGATGGGTTGTCAGCATATTCAGCAGCCTTTTCTAAATAACTTGCTAGCTCTTCTACTTTATCATCATAGGCTTCATGGTAAGGAACCGCTTTGAGCACTGAATCTTCATCTTTAATCACAGTATATAAACTTGTGAAATCTGATTCGACTTCTGGGTTTTCTGAAACATAATTTTCAAAATCTTCTTTACTCAAATCAGCTGGGTAGAAATTACCGCCAGGAGGTCTTATACTTGGTCCATCACCTACGAATCTCTCTCCCACATATATCTCATCATAAGGGCCATAGTTTATCTTAACATACTCTAAGTAAATATCGGATGACTCTGAGTCAGAGTTTGCTAATGAGTCCCTAACGCTAATCGCATCGGGAGTGTTCTGCATCCAAAAAATTTCGTCTGATACTTTACCCGCTCTAACTAAATATTCTACTACTTTCTTCTGGTTTACTGTCAAATCAGAAATATCAGCAGTTATTTCTGTTGGGCTATAAGCTTTTATTCTTTCTTTCACCATTTCCAAATTAGTATCTTGTGTGTTAAATTCTTGCACTTCCTCTTCCTGACTACATGATGTTAAAATAATTATACTTGCCAAAAGCAATATGGTAAAGTTTTTTTTCATTTTCTCCTAGTTTGACGTGGTTCTTTTTTGGATTTAAGTGATAAGTCTTATATTATTGGTAGCTAATAACCTAAACAAGATTATTAACTTTTTAGCATCACTTTTGCATACAAATTAAGCAAATTCTATGAGATATACAAATATAAATTATTCACATAAGTTATTCATATATAGCACTTTATTGATAGTGCTATCCTTGCAGCAATTCCATTATGTTTCTGCAAAAGAAATTGATAAACCTTGGCTCCAAGGGTTCGATACTGACAGAATCTATGTATTAATAGAGTCGGACTCACCTGAAGATATCACTCTCTACTTTTCTCCTTTTGGTCAGGAAACAAGTCAGATTGACTCTGTAAAAACTCTTTTCCATAGAACAACAAATTATGGCAGTAGAACCTATGTACATCGTTTTTTACTTAAAGGTTTGATTTCCGAATGGGCTTATAGCTATTGGTTCAATAAAAATGAAAAATATAGTTTTATTCTACCCAAAAAAAACGGTGAAATTACATTTGCAAATATGGGGGACAACCGCTCGAACCCAAAAATATGGAACAAAGTTATAAGCAATATGGCATCAGAGAAGCCAGATTTTATGATATTCAACGGTGATTTGGCTTACAAAAAAGAGTATAATTTTTGGGTTGACGAATTTTTCACACCTACTGCACAGGAAGTTTTTACTGAATACCCCTTTGTAAATTCTATTGGTAATCACGAAGGGTGGAATGATAACAGCAAGGCGTTCTTGCAGTCATTAGAAATGACAAAAAAACCGAAGGAATTTTTCGCCTTTGAGCAAGGTGAGGCATTATTTCTGATATTGAATACAGAAGTTGGTGTTGGGCCAAATAGTCCACAGTGGAAGTTTGCCAAGAAACAACTAAATAGCACAGACAAGAAATGGAAGATTGTTGTCTTCCACATACCTGCATACAGCTCTGGTGCTCACGGTGAGAACAAGAATATGAAGCGAATGACTAGCAAAGTATTTGAAAAATATGGAGTAGACTTGATTCTAACTGGTCACTCGCATTACTACCAACGAAATGTGGTCAATAACATAAACCATTTAGTAATAGGCGGAGGTGGTTCTCCACTATATTCGCCAAATAACGCAAAATACACAATTACTCAGGCGAAGAAATATCATCATGCCTTGATAACAGTGAATAATGAAAAGATACAGGTAGAAGTAAGAGACTTAGACATGAACACAATAGATGAATTTGAAATAAAAAAATAGAGATAAAGTATGTACAAAGATTTAATCAGCTATGAGCTGGCAGAAGGAGTAAGCGAAGAAAAATTGAAAGAAATCGCTAACAACATAGTCAACAATTGAATGAAAAAGCTACCAGGATTTGTAAGCTAGGAAATAAACAAAACAGCAGATAACAATTACACCGACATTGTATGTTGGGAAGACCAAGCTTCTGCTAAGAATGCAGAAACAGAGATGATGAATATACCTAACGCAGCAGAATGGTATGGCTGCTACAAATAGGGTTCCATTAGCAGCGTTGGATTGCATAGTGTTACCAAGTTTTAAAAGGTTGTAGGAAGAATTAATAATTATTAAACGGGAAAACAACTCCATAATTTGGAATGATAGTTTAAATTTTAATGCTATACTTAAAGTTAAGTCAGACAAAAAAGTAATGATTTTATTTAGTGCTTTTGTATTGCTTTATTTTTCGGCACTTGTTTACTTAACATTCTATTTTAAATCTATGAATGTAGAGACAAACTACGTACCATTCTTGATATTCACAATCATAATATTATGGTTTCCTGTTAGACTTATATTGTGGAATAAATTTGGTGAAGAGAGTATTATTATCAATTAATCAACTTTGAGTTACTCTTTCAATTATGGCATCTTAAGAACATCAAATAATTCTATCAAATTTGAAAATCTCGGAATCTCTTTTATTAGAGAGAGAGCTGGGAAAGAAGTAAAAATAGATGAATTTGTATTTGAGGATCAAACTTATGGCATAATAGCATTTTACACTTGGGATACCACCACAAATTCACCAATATTGCTATATGAAACAACCGTGTAAATTTCTTATGACGAATTTTTAATATTTGATGATAAAATTAAAGCTTACTTTGATGAAAGAGCAGATACTTCTTTTTTAAGTATGAATTAATCAAATTTAATAGATTCTCTAATGAGCCACAAACCAATTCTCGCCGACACCAGTGTCAACAACTACGGGAATACTACCAAGTGAAAGTGCATTGCTCATATTTTCGATGACTAATTCTTTTAGTTCGACTAACTCGGATTTCACTACATCGAACACAAGCTCATCGTGTACTTGGAGTATCATTTTCGACTTCATTTTGCGGTCTCGCATCACCTTGTCTATCTTTATCATAGCAATCTTCATCATATCTGATGCCGTTCCCTGTATTGGCATATTAATGGCCGCACGCTCGTCTGCCGTTTTCAGCATTCTGTTCTTGCTATTTATATTCTTGAAATATCGCCTTCTGCCGCAGAGTGTCTCGGCAAACCCCTTTGCCCTTGCGGACTCCACCGTCTCGTCCATATACTTTATTATTCCGGCATACTTCTCTTTATAATTGTCTATTATGTCCTTCGCCTCCGTTCTGCTGATGCCCAATCTGTCCGCCAGACCGTAAGCACCAAGCCCATACATAATACCGAAGTTCACCGTCTTCGCTATTCGTCGCATATCCTGAGTTACTTCCTCTTGTGGAATGTCATTCAGCACGGCAGCAGTAGCAGCGTGTATATCCACTCCTTCCTCAAAACCTTTTTGCATTTTCTCGTCACCACAGATGTGAGCCATTATTCTAAGCTCTATCTGTGAGTAATCGGCAGCCAAAAGCACATTGCCCTCACTCGGTACAAATGCCCTACGCACCTGCTTACCTAACTCAGAGCGAATTGGTATATTCTGCAGATTTGGGTCGGTGGACGATAGCCGCCCAGTACTTGCCACGGCTTGGTTGTAAGTAGTGTGAATCTTGCCAGTCTTGTCGAATACCATTCTCGGCAGCGATTCCACATAAGTAGAAAGCAGCTTAGCCAACTGGCGGTAGTCCAGAACGTAATTCGCAATCGGATGTGCCGGTGCTAATTGATTCAGCACTTGCTCATTGGTGCTGTACCCTGTCTTGGTCTTCTTCACTGGCGGAATGCCCATTTCCTCGAACATAATTTCCGATAATTGCTTTGGCGAGTTGATATTGAACTCATGCCCTACCTCTTCGTATATCTGCTCTTCTAATTTATCCAATTTCTTAGAAATCTCGGCTTGAAGCTCTTCTAAAGCGTCGGTGTCTATGCTCACACCCTGCATTTCCATCCGAGTAAGAACGCTGATAGTCGGAAACTCTATGTCATAAGCTAACTTCTCTTGTGAGCTTCCTTTCAGCTTTTCTTCCATCTTATTTTTCAAACGGAGAGCCAAATCTGCATCCTCGCAACCATAGTCAGAAATGTCCTCTGGGTTCAGGTCTGCCATCGATTTTTGGTCTTTCTTCTTCTCCCCTATTAGTGATGTTATAGGCACTGGCTTGTAATTCAGCCACTGCTCACTTAGTGCATCCAAATTGTGCTTATCATCAGGATTCAGAACGTAAGAAGCTATCATAGAATCGAACACAATTGGAAATATAGTTACTCCATATCTCATGAGTATATATTGGTCAAATTTCAGGTTTTGACCACATTTCCCTATCTTTTCCGATTCTAGCACTGGCTTCAGTTTCTTTATCACATAATCAATTGGAAGCGATTTTTCTGCTCTTAGTTTTCTGTTGAACTCATCCTGGTCAATCTCGTCCTGTTCAAAGAGTGATTTATCCTTAGGAGCAATTACCTTTTTCTCCTCATCACTGATAACTGGTACATAGTAACCCGTATTTTCTTTGATGGAGAGGGCAATACCAACTATGTCGCAAGTATTTCGGTCGAGTGCAGAACTCTCCAAATCAACTGAAATCACATCGCTTTTTTCTAAGTCCTTGACTAATTTCTCAAAATCTTCTTTTGTATTGACTAATTTGTAGTCTGTTTCTGTAGATTCTATCGTATCAATCTCTTCTGTAGGCTCTGGAGCAAAGTCATCTATAGAAGCTTTACCACTTCTTTCATACCACTTACGTCGAAGAGTACGAAAGCCTTCCTTTGCAAAAAACTCGTCCAGTTCATCGAACTTTGTATCCTTGAACTCATAGCTGTCATAATCAAACTCAATTGGGCAATCAATCTTTAACGTTACTAGTTCCTTTGACAAGAATGCTTGCTCTTTGTCATTTTCTAACTTTGTGCGAACAGCTTTTCGCTCTATTTTGTCAAGATTTTCATAGATACCTTCCAGAGATTCAAATTCCACTACTAAAGGTGTAGCTGTCTTTATACCTATCCCCTTCACACCAGGAATATTATCAACCGAATCTCCAGTTAATGCCTGAATATCAATTACTTGGTCAGGGCGAACTCCGAATTTCTCTTTTACTTCTTTATAATCTACTACTTCTAAGTCTGGACCTTTTCGAGCCGGTTTCAAAATTTTTATATGATCTGTTACTAACTGATAATAGTCCTTGTCACTAGTTAAGCAATATGAATCAATCTCTTTTTTCGATGCCTTGCAAGCCAGGGTAGCTATTAGGTCATCCGCCTCATAGCCATCCAGTTCCATTTGTTGAATACCAAATAGTTTTAGAAGCTCTTTAATTTTTTTCAATTGTGGTACTAAGTCCTCTGGAAACTCATCTCTATTCGCCTTGTACTCATCAAACATCTCATGGCGGAATGTAGGTGCTTTTGTATCATATACTACTAGTATGTGTTTTGGATCATATTTTTCGAGTAGTGAAGTCAAAGTATTCGCAAACCCGAAAACTGCACCTGTTGGTTCACCATCGGAATTAGACAAACCCGAGCGGAACATAGCGTGGTAAGCTCTGAAGACCAATGACATACCGTCAATCATAAAAAATCTAGACATAAATAAGTTCCTTTATTATTCTTCGTTGAATAATTTTTTTTCTTTTAATAATTGTTGAATTGGTTCTATGTGCTTCATAAATATTACGATACATAGAATAGAAATCAACTGAAAATATCTGGCTGCTTCATCGAATGCAACCAATGTAGTTATCTCAATCATTAAGTTTGGTGTTACCAAAACCATGATAGGTGTAGCCACTGTTGCCAAGGCATTAGCGACGTGTACGTTTTTTCTAACACCATAGTAAGAAATTAGCCAACAAATCCCCCAAAGTGGTATTCCAAGTGGATTAATAAACAACAGAACTCCTACACTAGTTGCAAGTCCACGACCACCCTTCATTCTTAGCCATAAGTTAAAGTTGTGCCCAATAACTGCAAATACCCCTGCATACGAGAGTAGTGTCATCATATTCTCAGTTTCTGGGAACAAATTGTAAACAATTATACAAGCTGCATATCCTTTTAGTGCGTCGAGAAAGAAAACTAATACACCAACCCATTTTTTTCCAGTAGTTTCAAAGCTATTCATAGCCCCTGTGTTTTTGCTTCCCTCTACTGATAGGTCCAGACCTGTGGTCTGCTTCACTATTATTTTTGAAAAAGCAATAGAGCCAAGCAGATAGCCAATAACAGCTGATATAAATCCTTCCATCTAATATTTTTCCTTAAGTAATTTCATTTGCACTACTGAGATTATCAAAATAATAAAAAATAACACATAAGCCACAGCAGATGCATAGCCCATAGAGTCAGCTTTTTCAAAAGCATCACGGTATACGAGGTAAACCATCGTTACTGTCTCATTTAGGGGGCCACCTTTAGTCATCACGTATATCTCAATAAATATTTGGAATGATTTGATAGTGTTCACCACCAAAATAAATAGCAAAGTAGGTCGAAGCATAGGCACAGTAATCTTCTTGAACTTCTGCCAAGACGAAGCACCCGATATTTCGGCAGCTTCGTATAAATCTTTGGGTATTGTTTGCAATCCAGCTAATATTATTATCATATAATATCCAGTTGCTATCCACACATCCATAGCCATAATTGATGGCAATGCAGTCTCTACCGATTGAAGCCAACCCTGCGATTGCCCTTCTGCACCAACCATTTGCATTAGCGTATTTATGTAGCCATCTTTGCTGTATAGGTTCTTGAAAATCAAAGCTACTACCACAAGCGATGTTACAGACGGCAGAAAATAAGCTGCCTTGAATAACTCTTTTATCTTTCCATTTGTTTGGTCAACAGCAACTGCAAGCAGTGTTGCCAAGGTTGTAGTTATTGGCACCGTTACTACTACAAACAGAAGTGTATTGCCGAGTGCTTTTAGGAATACTTCATCACTAAAAAGCGAGGTGTAGTTTTCCAAACCTATAAAGTTCAAATCATTCGTAAGTGTTTTGTATTCAGATAAACTCAAGATAAAAGAATAGACTATAGGATAAGCCCAAAATACTAAAAACGTGAGCACCCACGGTAATAGCAAAATGAGAATATTGAGCCTTTCTTTATTCTTATAGTTCAGCATTAAATTTCTTTATTTCTTCGAAGAAGCGTGACAGTGGGAATCCCACAATATTATAATAACACCCAGATATGTGACTAACGAAAACCGAACCGAAGTCATCTTGTATTCCATAGCTTCCTGCTTTATCCATAGGTGAACCTGTAGCTATATAAGCTATCTTTTCTTTTTCGCCCAAGTCCCTAAAAGTAACTTCGGTCTTAACATAAAATGTGCTTTCCTTGCCCAATTCATTGACCACAAGAGACACACCTGTATAAACCTGATGAGTATTGCTGCTAAGTTGAGTGAGCATTGTATAGGCATCTTTCTCGTTTGTGGGTTTGTTGAGCAGTTCATCGCCCAAGTAAACAGTAGTGTCAGAACCGATGACTATGCTATCAGCAGCTTGATTTTTTGCGATATGCTGTGCTTTTCTACTTGCCAACTCCATAACAAACTGCTCAGGAGAAGTGATATCAATGTCATCTTCATCAATATTTGCAGGGATGATATCGAACTGCAGTCCTACTTGTTCCAATAGCTTCTTTCTTCTCGGAGATGCAGAAGCGAGAACTACTTTTCGCTTTAAGTCTAAAATCTGTGATAAATCTAACATTTTAGTATTATATTCGTTTCAAAATTTACACAAAGCAAATATATGAAATTAGAATTTAGGTTATAGGTGTGACGGTAAAAGATTTGGAATTGGTAATCTAGATTCTTTTGATTTGATTTTTATTACTAACAGTTAACTAGAATATAACACTATTTACTTATAGCTTTTATAATTCTCTTTTCGTCAATCAATACATCACGCATTAACAACTTGTAAGGAAAAATTTTATGTTTCTTTATGTCCTTGAAAGCATTTAGAATTTCTAATAAAGATGATGCCTTAATCAAGGATAAATTCAATTCATATTCACTTGTAGTATCATTTATAAATTCATCGCTAAAATCAGGTGCTACAAGTAAAGTTTTAATTATTCTATATCCGTTTTTGTTTGCTGCTTCAGCATAAGCTTTCATTTGTCTGGAAACACTACTGAATTTATTATAACCCGATTCCTTCACGGATTTACACTCAACTAATATTAACTCTCTATTTCCTAGATTTATAAATATATCGACTCTGTCCTTTCTGGTACTTATTTCTTTTCGAACATCATTATCAACATTGAAACCAAGACTACTAAAAATAGTTCTTGTTAGTTCCTCAAACTTTAAACCTAACTCGCTTTCACTTATTTTAAGACCATTAGATTTTAACGTATTTAAATCTCTTAGACCAATACTCACATAATTTTCTAAAAACAAATTATCAAAGTCTTTATATTCTTTTAATATGTTGTCAACCTCGTTCCCCCTCGAAGGAATCTCATATTCTTCACAGAATTTTTTTAATTCATTCAAATCTAATAAGTCTAGTACATCCCTAGGTTTAATATTATAATCCAATAAAAGTGAACTATCCATAACATTTGCATCTTGTAATTCAAATATTTTTTTTAATTGTTCATTTAATTTTGGTAACACATTAGATAAATCAAGAATTAATCTTTCATATCCATCTACTGATATTCCAACCTTTTCATCTTTTTCAACTTTGTTAAAAAAATCAATAAGGTTGTCAATTTTTTCGTCCGCTGTTACGCCTTTTAAATTATTTTTTTGATTTAGACTTTTAGACCAAAATTGGTTTAAAAACTTCTTTTTGTCAGTCAAATTTACATTAGATTTATGAATTCCATTAATCAATAAATTTCTAAATGATATACCTTCGTTGATGATATCTTTAATTTTATCATCTAAGCTTTGCTTTGTATTCAAATTATAGTTTCTGCAAATAACATTTACTTTTGGTTCTTTTAATAGTTTTAATACTCTTCTTAGATACTTATCTGCTATTTGTTTTCCTCTTATTTTTCGTAAAACTCTTACAACTTCATCAGCAACAAATACAGTATTCATTTTCTTAGATTGAAAAATGACACCTAGTTTTGTTAATTTTTTAATAACATTATCAATATCATCCTTTTCAGGTTTAATAATTGTATAATTAATTAGCTTAATTTCCTCTTGTGATAAGTCTAATCTTTCTGACAAGGTTAATAAAATACTTAACTCGTCATCTGATATTTTCGCTTCTCTATTATTTTCTTCGTCATTGTAATACGCAGTGTATAAACATGATTTATATATTTCATAGTCTCTTCGTTTGGTTTCACTTAAAGCAGAAGTTTCGCTCTCTAATTCTTTTTTTAGAGTTGATGACTTTTTTTCAATTTTCTTTAATTCATTCATATAAAGATGAGAAAACCAATCATTTTTCATAACACAATTGCCATCCCTAATAACAATATCTATTAAAAAATCTAATTGTGAAGAAATGTTTACAAACTCAGCTTTAATTACTTTAGAAAACTCACTTTCATAATGATTGAATAATTTAGATATTAAGATACTGTCCACACTTTTCAAATCCGAACCATCAATCTCTGATAGAATTTTTTCTAATTCTTTGCTGCTTTTATTAGAATTTGTTCTTATATTATCGATTATTTGAATGAATGAATTTTTTTCAAAAGAGTTCAGATTGTCTAGAATATCAGCTAATTTCATATTTTCCTTTTAGAAAGATTTTGTTATTTCTCAAATATACATATTTTACTTAAAAAATTATAATATTCCTCCAACTTCCTTTCAAACCTAACATTTTCATTACATAATCGTTTCATTCATGTACAAACTTAAAACAAGAATAATACAACATCTAAAATGAAAAAAACACTACTATATTTATTAATTGGAATCATGTCCCTCGGAGCTGTTCGCGCTGAAAAGCTATTGATACCAATGGATTTGGCGCAGACTAATCACTTAAAGGCATATGGTATAGCCTTTTGGGTGATAAAAGGTGGGCAACCAGTCGATTGGTTACTCAACTATCGTGATGGCTCATTTATGATGGATATGAATGAAAAAATCGTTCTGGAATGTAGAATCAGAGGAGTATCTTTTGAGCAAGTATCAGACGGAAATGCGAGTGAAATATACTCACAAGTACAAGCAGACAATGTGAACCAAGATGTAGTAAAATTAGAAAAAACACCGAAAATTGCAGTGTATGTTCCAAAAGGAACACAACCCTGGGATGATGCAGTACGAATGGCTTTAGAATATGCCGAAGTAGAATATGATATGGTATGGGATGAAGATGTAATTAAAGGAAAGCTAAAGGAATATGATTGGCTTCATTTGCACCACGAAGATTTTACTGGGCAATATGGTAAGTTTTGGGCAAATTACAGAAATGCACCTTGGTATATTCAGCAGGTAGCACTTAATGAGAATATGGCTCAAAAATTAGGCTATAGTAAAGTATCGCAAATGAAACTAGACGTTGCTAAAACTATAAAAGAATATGTAGCAAATGGTGGCTTTCTATTCGCTATGTGCTCTGCAACTGATTCCTATGACATAGCGCTTGCCGCAGATGGGGTTGATATAGTTGCCTCTATGATGGATGGTGACGGTCAAGACCCAAATGCACAAAGCAAATTAGACTATAGTAATACATTTGCATTCAAAGATTTTAATCTTAGGATGAATCCTGCTGAATACGAATATTCAGACATTGATGTTGGTGCTACAAGTATTAACAATCCTGAAAGTGATTACTTTACCTTATTCGAATTTTCTGCAAAATATGATCCTGTTCCTACTATGCTGACTCAGTGCCACACTGGCATTGTCCATGGTTTTTTGGGTCAAACTACAGCATTTGCCAAAGAAAAGATAAAAAAATCTGTCACAATATTAGCTGAGAGAGAAGGAACAAATGAAGTCCGATATATTCACAGTAATTTTGGCAGAGGTACTTTCACTTGGTATGGTGGTCATGACCCTGAAGACTATCGCCACGGAATAGGCGACCCACCAACTGATTTAGACTTGCATAAAAATTCTCCTGGTTACAGACTAATACTCAACAATATTTTGTTCCCAGCAGCAAAGAAGAAAAAACAGAAAACTTAAAAATTTACAAAGATATTGACTACTTTTGTAGATAAGACGAACATTAAATCGACAAACAAACTTATATATGAAGCTAATATTTACAATTTTATTTTTTTCAATAAGTTATCTTGGCTTTGCTACCAACATAGCAATCAACGATACTAATGCTACTAAGGGCGAGATAATAAACGTTCCTGTTTATATCGATGATATAGATGATTATGCATATCAAGATAATGAAAACACATTCAGTTTAGAGATAGAATACAATGCCTTGATGTTAGATATGAAAGCATTGATTACGGACAACTCTATTTTAGAAGGAACTAATGCTACATTTATTAACCAACTTAACAATGAAAATTTCAGAGCATCTACATTAGATATCACTTTTGAATATGAGCTTTCCCCTCTTGATGAAGGTATATTATGCTATATTCAATTCGAAATATTAGCTGGACCTGATGAGCGAGCAGCTGTAAATTTATCGAGCTTCAGTTTAAACCAGAATAACACTGAAGCAGACTTCAATTCTGGAATAATAACAATACCCGAACCAGTACAAGAAGTTGACAAATCTTATATTTCGGATTTCTACCCGAACCCTTTTAACACATTTGCCCAAGCAAAAATTGAGTTTACTAAACCAACAAGAATAAAATTAGCTACCTACAATATTGGTGGTTCTAATATGCTTAGTAGTTTCTGTTACGAAGATTGTTTAGAAAGACATTTCCGACTTCTAGACAGCGAGGGTAATACTTTCGATGGTTCTGAGCTTTTGATGCAAGGTGAATATACACTAGAGTTAAGAAATGACAATTTCTCTTTAGCTGCAGGTGCTTACTTGTTAGTCATACAAACTGACTTCAAAGTATTGAAACAAAGATTCATGGTGATTAAATGAGAAAAATTGCCATAGTAATAATGCTAATCATTGCAACTGCTTTTTCTGTTTTCGCTCAAGTTGATAGGGACAAGGTATTAACTGAAAAAAGTCCTGAGGGAACTGAGTTTTGGTTATGTTTTATGCGTAACCATAACAATGCTACTCGCGACAATCCTAATGTAACACCACTGGACTTGAAGCTTTTCCTTACATCTGATAAAGATGCTAATGTAAAAATAAGAATAAAGAGTATTGGTTTCAGAGAAGATATTTTTGTAAAAGGTGGAACTGTAAAAGCAATACAAGTTTCAAATTTAGCACAAGTTACTAGCTCGGAAATTATAGAAAGTGGCAGAGGTATTCATGTTACTTCCGATGTTCCAATTTCAGTATATGGCTTAAACAGAAGAAAACTAACTACTGACACTTTTATGGGGTTCCCTGTAAATGTGTTAGGACAAACATATAGAGTGATGTGTTACGATGTGTCAATAAAGCTAATGGCTGAGTTTGCAGTAGTCGCAACAGAAGATAGCACTGAAGTAGTAATTACTCCAACGGTCGATACTGATGGCGGCCATAAGCGAGGTGTTCCATTCAAAGTTATGTTAAATAAGGGTGATGTATATCAAGTAGCAGCTTCAAACTATGAAAATTGCATAGATGACTGCGATTTAACTGGTTCATTAATTGAATCTGATAAAAAAATAGCTGTATTCAGTGGCCACCAATGTGCTTATGTCCCAACTGATGTAATTGCTTGTAATCACTTAGTTGAGCAAGTACCACCATTGAATTCATGGGGAAAGCACTTCTATATTGGAGCATTCAAAAAGAGAAGTTTTTACAATTACAGAGTATTGGCTAATGAAGATGGAACCAAAGTTTTTGAAAATAATAAGCTAATTGGTACTATAAATGCTGGTGAACATTTAGAAAGAGAGACTAAAAAATCTGTTCAAATAACAGCTACCAATCCTGTATTAGTAGCACAGTATTCCCAAGGATTTGACAATGGCGATAGAATAGGTGACCCTATGATGCTGTTAATAAGTCCCACTCAACAATTTTTGAAAAAGTACAGATTTGCAACTCCAGTTGATGGCTCATGGGAACACTTTGTCAATGTAGTAGCTCCAACAAACGCGCTTGAATCTATAAGATTGAATGGAATTAGACTCGATGTTAATAGTTTTAGAAAATTAGGGAACAGTCGTTACTCATTTGCACAAGTAGGTGTCAATTATGGAACCCACGTAATAGAATGTAGTGAACCGTTCGGTATGACAAGTTATGGATTCGGATTCGGAGATGACCGTTATGATGCTTATGGTTCGTTGGGCGGGCAATCATTTATGGAGTACATAGAAGTGCCCGATACAGAAGCCCCAATTGCTGATTATGACAACGGAGCTGAAGGATTTAAGCTACTAATTAGAGATGATAGAAACAATGACCGTGGTGTAGCAAAGGTAGAATTTATGGACAATACAGGTTTCGACTTTGAGACATTAGATTATGAACCTGGAACTCCTCTAGTAATTTCTAATTTTGGTAGAGAGAAATATTCTAAGAATCAATCTGTTAAGCTAATTGCAACTGATATGGCTGGAAACAAATCTGAATATACACTATGTTACTCATTCAATCAAGTTGCTAATCGTTATCAATATCAGCTGCAAGAAGGACATGATGTAAGCTGTGCAGAGACAATACCATGGGAAATTGGTGTTTCGTTAGGTTACAATTATGTTAATCACTTAGCAGACTTTAACAACACGGGTAATCTTTCTTCTAAAGGGACATTTTCTGACATTGCATCAACGTCAATGGAATTTGGTGCTTTAGCTGCTTATAGAGTTGATGAAAAACTGAACCTAATTGGACGACTCAACTTTATGAATTATGATGGAAAGCTGAAATCACCTGATTCAACAAACAGCTCAATCAGAAATCTGAATACTGGTGAGCTAGATAATTACAAAGAATCAATCAATTTTGAACTAACTGGGTTGTTTACAAATGTGGTTATAGGTATAGAGTACCTTATGACTAACAACATATACTTACATGGCGGTCTTCAGTTTGATATCCCACTTAGCAGTAGTATTGAAGCAGAGAAAGAGATTTTAATTCCAGAAGATTATGTTTTTGAAAATCAGACTAATACTTTAGATCTACCACAGACAGAGCTATCGTCATTGAATACAATCGGAATAGCTGCAAACATTGGTATAGGTTTTAGAATAAATGTATATAATAGCACTCAGACATTCTTTGAAGCTACTTATTCAAACAGGCTAACCAATATGGTTGACGATGCTGATTGGATTGTCACTACATTTGGCGTTAGAGCTGGATTCAGATTCCCACTATAAAATAGACTAATGGAAGTACTAAAAAGAATAAACGGAGTACTACAAAAGGAGCTAAAGACGGAATTCAAAAACCTATCTTCTGCTTCTGCTGTATTTCTTTTTGTACTTACGTCAGTAATAATTATTAGCTATGCTATATCTGCTAAGCATATCTCCGATGAGTTATTTGCAGGTATTACTTGGGTACTTATTTTCTTCACCTCAATGATCGGACAATCAAGAATATTTGTCAATGAGGAAGAAAGAGATACATGGCTATTTCTTAAAATCAACTCAGATTCAACAAGTATATTCTTTGGAAAAATATTATACAACATCTTATTTGGATTAGTAGCCAATTCACTGGGAGTCTTTCTACTAATACTATTTAATTCTAATTTTGAGATTGCTCACATGGACTTGTTCTGGTTATGTGTGTTAGTTGGTAGTTTTGGTATTTCAGCTTCATCTACAATTATTTCTGCACTAATAGCAAAGTCATCTTCAAAAGGTGCTCTCTTCCCAGTTCTTGCTTTCCCGCTACTTTTACCAATATTATTATTAGCTATAGATGCTACAATATTGAGCATAGTTGGTGCATCATTTGACAGAATATATGCTGACATAAATATGATTATTGGATACGGAGGAGCTGTTGCCACTGCATCTTATCTATTATTTGATTTCATTTATAAAGATTGATTACAAAAGCAAAAACTACTCAATTATTATTGTGTGGCTTTTTTTTTAAATTACATTTCTTTTGAGATTTATTTAATCAATTCCGCAATTATATCTACTGTGTCTATTACCTCAGCTTCTGCGTTGAAATTAGTTACTATACGGTGGCGAAGAACTGAGTTTGCTACTGCTTTCACATCATCAATTTCTGGGCTAGCGTTTCCTTTTATACCTGCTCTTGACTTAGCACCCAATATTAAGTATTGACTTGCTCTTGGTCCAGCACCATAGCTAATATATTTCTTAACCATTTCGCTTTCTGTGTGCTTTGGTCTGGTATTTCTTACTAGATTTACAGCGTATTCTATTACATTGTCAGCAACTGGTATTCTTCTTATCAAATTCTGGAATTCTATAATCTTTTCGGCAGCTAAAACTTGATTTATCTTTTCAGAGCTTTCTACTGTCGTTGACCTCACAATCTCCATTTCTTCTTGCTGAGATGGATAATCAAGATTAATATTGAACATAAATCTGTCTAGCTGAGCCTCTGGTAGTGGATACGTACCCTCTTGCTCAATAGGGTTTTGAGTTGCTAATACAAAGAATGGTTCATCTAACTTCAAAGTCTTGCCTGCAGCAGTAACTTCATGCTCTTGCATTGCTTCTAGCAATGCAGCCTGAGTTTTAGGAGGGGTTCTGTTAATCTCATCTGCCAGTACTATATTTGAGAATATTGGGCCTTTTACAAACCTAAAAACCTTGCCACCAGTTGTTCTGTCATCTTCAATAACCTCAGTACCAGTTATATCACCAGGCATCAAGTCTGGTGTAAATTGAATACGAGAAAAATCAAGGTGAAGAGATTCGGAAAGAGATTTGATAAGCAGTGTTTTTGCCAATCCTGGCACTCCTACCAATAAACAGTTTCCTTTTGCAAATAAGGAAATCAACAACTCTTCTACAACGGTTTGTTGACCAATTATAACTTTAGAAACTTCTGATTTTACCTTTCCGATTGAGTCGGCTAACTCTTTTAGCAGCTCTATATCTTTTCCCATTCTTTCTCTTATTTTTACTTTTGTATTTGTACTATTATCAGATTGATACGAAAAGAACTAATTATTGTTTTCAGTTCTATTTAGTATTTTCCCTTCTGCATCAAGTAATTCATATTTGTCAATGAATTGATCAAATTGTGGTGCTACTTTATCTACCTTACCAGCTATAGCTATCACTAAACCCTCTGGCTTGAGTAAGTCAATTTGTGCACTAAACAAATCATCACTTCTCATTTTTCTAATCCTACTATAAAAATCGTCATAGTAACTATCACCTAGTCCATTTATGGTCATTGTCACAAGCATCTTTGATATTTGTTTATAGCTTTCTGCACTTCTAAGGAAACTACCTAAGAAGTAATTCTTAGCTCTACTCAGCTCTTCTTCTTCTAACATCTCATTAGATAATAGTGACATTTCTTCAATTATATCATTGACTACTTCTTGTGTGTTGGCTGCCTTAACTGAAGTACCAACTCCCAAAAGACCAGTATAGCGTGCTGAGCTCAAAGATGAGTGAACACCGTAGCTAAGTCCTTTTTGCTCTCTTATTAGATTATTCAATCGTGACATAAAATAGCCACCATAAATAACATTAAGCAAACTCAAAGCCGCGTAATTTTCATCCAATATATTAATTGTAGGTTTGCCTACTCTAATAAGTGATTGGTTGTCAGAATCATAGTTAACCAGAACTAATTTGTTCTGCTCTCTTATAGTTATATCTTCAATCTCTTTTTCAATTATAGCAGCACACATGCTATCAATTATTTGCTTAGAATATTTAACTGCATCTGCTTCACTAATTGCCCCCGTTGCAACTATTGATATTCCTGATTCATATATGTATGATTCCCAAGTATTCTTAATGCTTTTCCTATTTATATTGTCGATTTCATCAGCATAGCCATATTCTGGTGAACCATAGGGGTGCTCTCGGAACAGAGCAGTCATCATAGCAGTAGAAGATAAATAACTCGAATCTGCTTCTTCTTGTTGTTTCGCAGATACTAATTTTCTTATAGTTTTTTCTACTTCTTGCTCATCAAATTTAGGTTCTAACATCGATTCTAAGAACAACTCGAAAGAAGATTCAAAAACTTCGGATAGTGTATTGAGTTTAGCAACTGCATAATCTTTACTTTCATTAAAGTCAATTGATGCACCAAGATAGTCTAGCTCAGAAGCATATTCGAAAGCAGATCTATTTATTGTACCTGAAGATAACAGCTCGAACATAACTTTTGAAATACCTGGGTATTCTTCTTGCGCAGTTCCTTTATGAAATACAATCTTGAAAGAAACTAATGGATGCGAATCATTAAAATAGTGCATTAATTCTGCACCTTTATCTAGAGCAATCCTTTTTGTCTTAGGTGCTATAAATTTTGGTATATCGTCACTTATTGGTGGGTGAGACCAGTCTATATTATTATCGTTTTTGTCTATCATAGTTTCGGTAAATTAAGAATTTTTACGAGTAAATTCATCTACTAAATGCATAAATTCACTCATAATTATTGCAGTTGCTCCCCAAAGAGGCACTTTGTGATGTACATCCCAATAAGGATAAGAAAATGGCTTTCCTTTATATTCGGTGTTTTTTACTTTTAATTTATCCTCACCATCAAATTTATTTAAGTTTACAAAGAATGCTTCATCTACCTCATCAGGATTTACTTTTATTGGTGAGGGTTTATTCAATCTAGCAACTACTGGCTGAATTACACTATCAGAAGGCGGTACATACAAGTGAGATAAAGTACCTAATACTTCTATGTTGCTTGGTGGTATCCCTACTTCTTCTTCAGTTTCTCTTAGCGCAGTTTCTTCATCTGTCTCATTTGGGTCTTGTCTGCCACCTGGGAACGAAATTTGGCCACTGTGCTTTCTTAATTTACTACTTCTTAAGGTGAACAAAACATCCTTATTTTCCTTAATTAATAGCAATACTGCACTCCTTTTCGAATTAGGTCTAGGTTTGTTGCTATCCAACCTTTCTAAATCAGCAAAGGGAGCCATTTTTATATGAGCTTTAGAACCTGGCAATTCACCAGAAAGTCGTTCGTATAAGTAATTAAAAAATATATCTTTATTATTCATAACTATGACAATAAACGAAAAGATTAATAAAATAGTGGCAACTATTCCACTTGGCAAACTATCTACTTATGGTGACATAGCCAAAGCTATTGGTATGCGATCCTCTGCTCGCTATGTGGGTTGGGTTCTCAATTCTGGTAAAGGTAAATCAGAAATTCCAGCTCACAGAGTTGTCAATAGAAATGGAGAACTTACTGGCAAAATGCACTTCCCTACTCCAAATTATATGCGTGAAATGTTAGAAGCAGAGGGTGTAGCTTTTATTGGTGATTCAGGGGATATGAAAATCCACAGATGGTCACCCGAAGAAGTGAAATAAATTGTCAATAATGTGATGTATATATATGTTTTTTGAGTTAAGGGAATATTCAGTATATTTGTTTTTTAAAAATAGAACATAAGATTTGTAAAAGAGGTTAATGTGGATTTATTCGAAAAAGCGTACAATTTTCATGCCGCTGACGAAGCAAAGGAAAAGGGTATATACCCCTATTTCCGTGCTGTAGAAGAAAATGAAGGCCCCGTTGTTAGTATGGAAGGTAGAAAAGTAATAATGGCCGGCTCTAACAATTACTTAGGTCTTACAGCTCATCCGGAAGTACGCGAAGCAGGAATAAAAGCAATAGAAAAATACGGAACAGGTTGTTCAGGTTCTAGGTATCTTACTGGTACACTTGATTTACACATAGAACTTGAAGAACGCTTGGCAAAATACCTTGGATTTGAGGAAGTGTTACTATTTAGTACAGGATACCAAACTGGTATTGGTACTATCTCTGCACTACCTACTAAGGGTGAATATATCGTGATGGATAAAGAAAATCATGCTTGTTTGATCAATGGAGCAATGATGGCAAAAGGTGCCTTCGTAGACTTTAAACGATACAAGCATAATGATATGGATGATTTGGAGAGAGTATTAAGCTCTTTACCATTAGATGCGGGAAAACTAATCGTTTCTGATGGTGTGTTTTCTGTAACAGGTGAATTAGTACACTTACCAGAATTAATAGAAATAGCTAAAAAATACAATGCAAGAGTATTGATTGACGATGCTCACGCTACTGGTGTTGTAGGTGAAGGCGGAAGAGGAACAGCTAGCCATTATGGCAAAACTGCTGAAACTGATATGATAATGGGAACATTTTCAAAAACATTTGCTTCACTCGGTGGCTTTGTTGCTGGTCCAAGTAAGGTGATAGATTTTGTTAAACACACTTCCCCTGCACTTATCTTCTCAGCTAGTCCAACTCCATCCTCATGCGCGGCTACTTTAGCAGCACTTAATGTGTTAGAAAGAGAACCTGAAAGGGTAACTCAACTAAAAGATAATTCTGACTACATGCGTAAAGGACTAAATGAATTAGGATTTGAAGTACTAGACAGTTTAACAGCTATAGTACCTGTGATTGTAGGTGATGTCGAAAAAGCACTTATGATGTGGAGACGACTGTATGACGCAGGAGTATTTGTAAATGCATTTATTCCTCCAGGTGTTCCTCCTACAATGAGTATGATGAGAACTAGTTATATGGCTACTCACGAAAAACACCACTTAGACAAAATATTACAAGTATTTGGTGAAGTAGGACAAGAGTTTGGCTTAATTAAATAAGTTAAAGTAATACAAAGAAAAATATATATAAGAGCAACTCCTTTTGAAGTTGCTCTTTTTTTATAAAAAATATTTAGTTAGCTACAGCTAACTTTTTTTGTTAGAAATAATTAAATGTTATAGTTTGCATACATTAACAATTGTGAATTTGTAAATTAATAATGAAAACTAAATATCTTTCATCAATTTTGTGCTTATTATTTAGCGCCACATTAGCCATGTCATCTACTATTAGTGGCACAGTGACTAATAGTGAAGGTGAACCCGTTATATCCGCGACTGTAAGTATTGTTGATTTTGAAAAAGGTACTTACACTAATAATAAAGGTAAGTATCAACTTAATGATATTTCTCCAGGTGACTACCAGTTAAAAATTAGTTCTATTGGCTACAAGGACACTATAATAGCACTACAATTACAAGCTAATCAAGATATAAGTCTTCCAATAGTTTTGAATCAAGAGAATATAAACTTTGATGAAGTGGTGGTAACTGGAACTAGAACCCAAAAAAGGCGAACAGATTCACCCGTAATAGTTGATATAATTGACATTAAGCATTTTGACCAGGTGAACGCTTTAAATCTTTGCGAAGGGCTTAATTTCCAGTCTGGTTTACGAGTAGAAACAGATTGCCAGACTTGTAACTACACACAGCTAAGAATGAATGGTCTGGAAGGAGGATATAGCCAAATCCTTGTGAATAGCAGACCTATATTTAGCCCGCTTACCGGACTTTATGGACTGGAGCAAATACCAACTAATATGATTGATAGAATAGAAATTTTTAGGGGTGGAGTCTCAGCACTTTATGGTTCAAGTGCAATAGGTGGAACTGTAAACGTTATAACGAAGTTACCTAATGAAAATAGTTATAATGTAACTAATACATTCCAATCAATATATGGAGCCGCAAACGATAATATTCTCTCGGCAAATGCATCTTTCATTAATGAGTCTGGAAATGCCGGTGCGTCATTTTTCCTTAATAACAGAAATAGAGAAGCATACGACATAAACAATGATAATTTTTCAGAGTTGCCGGAACTTAAAGATAATACCTTTGGAGCTAATCTATTCTATCTACCAAGTGACAATCAAAAGCTTTCAATTAGTTTATGCAGTATTTATGAATATAGGTACGGTGGTGAATTAGTTGAAGGACCTCCACATCTTGCACAGCAATCAGAAGAAAGAACTCACAATGTATTTATGGGCTCTTTAGACTATCAAGTGTTCTTTAATGATGATCAAAATTCACTATCAATTTATTATGGTGGGCAAAAAACTGATAGAACTCATTATACTGGAGTATTACCAGATGAGGAGCAAGAGCTTAATGACTTCCTAGTTGCCCCACCCTATGGAAATTCAGATGTAGAAACGCATCAGGGGGGAGTTCAGTTCAACAATGGATTCGACGACTTTTTTGGTGGCAAAGCTACATTAACAATTGGAACTGAATACATATATGATGATGTTTTTGATATAATAGAATCTTTTAATTATCTAATAGACCAAACCACAACTGATATAGGAGCTTTTGTCCAACATGATTGGGATATAAACCCAACAATAAATTTGTTATCAGGTATCAGATTTGACAAGCACAATTTAGTTGACAACCCCATATTGAGTCCTAGACTTTCACTATTACTCAAACCTATTGAAAATACTCAAATTCGTTTTGGATGGGGAACTGGATTTAGAGCACCGCAGGCATTTGATACTGATTTGCATATTGCTTTTGCTGGTGGAGGAATCTCAAGAATCTCACTTAGCGATAACTTGAAAGAAGAAAGATCGAACAGCTATACAGCATCTGTAAATTACGATAAAGCGACTACTGAATACATTGCAGGTTTTACAGTAGAGGGATTCTATACCGAACTTAATGATGCATTTTTTCTATTCCCATTAGGTGAGGATGAGTTTGGTGAAAGATTTGAAAAAAGAAATGGTACCGGTGCTGTAGTACAAGGTATTACAATAGAAGGAAGATCAAACTACAATTATCTATTTGAAATGGAAGCAGGCTTTACGATACAAAGTAGTATATTCAATGATGAAAGAGAAACAATAGAAGGATTAGAAAAGAAAAGAGAATTCCTGAGAACACCTAATAACTATGGTTATGCAACGTTGAATTACATGCCAAACAGATTATGGAATATAAGCACTAATATCACATACACTGGGCCTATGCTGTTGGCTCATTTCGGAGGTGAAGGCACTGGGCAAGAAATTGATGAATATTTCACTAGCTCAGATTTTTATGACATAGGTATGAGAATAGGTCACACAATAGAGTTAGAAGAGACTAACACTGGATTAGAGATATTTGGTGGTGTAAAAAATATATTAAACTCATATCAGGACAATTTTGACATTAGCAAAAACCGAGATAGTAATTTCATATATGGTCCTAGTTTACCAAGAACTGCTTATTTAGGAATAAGGTTGAAGTCCCTTTAATTATAACAGAAAAAAAGGTCATTGTTATGACCATTTTTTATTTTTGCAAATTCTATTTATTTCTTATTTCCCTGTTGATGCTGACGCATTAGCGCTAGCAACTTCAATATTCTTTTTTATTTCCATATAGCTATCTACATCTGGTAAAGAAACCACTTCCTCATAGTCTTCATATTCCTTATTATAACTTAACTTAAGTTTGTAATTTTTACCTGGCTTTAGTCCTGTTATAAAATAATAGCCATCATTTTCTGATTTAGTTCTACCATAATAAACTCTATTACCATTATCATCGAAAGCCTCTACACGCATTTCTATTGGGTTATTAGTAACTTTATCAACTACATTACCAGTGATTGATAACACCACATTGATGAATTGAGCTTCTGTCTTGTTTACACTCGATATCATACCGAGAGCTACTACCAAAGCAACTATTGCTATTTTTTTCATGCTATCTCCTTGTGTTAGTTGTTATTATTACTTCTTTATACATTATTATATTTATTTAGTTATATAAAAATATGATGCCATTATTTTTTCAATAAGCCCTAGTATTCACATATACCATTGCAAGACATGAACTTAAACAGTTTTTATAAATATTTATTCTAACAAAAAGAATTTTCATAGAGTGTAATAGAATACACAGTGTGTAGATGCTTTCCTAAGTAGATATACTTTATAGAGTTACAATCTAGTAAATTAATTAATCCATAAAAGACTTTAGACAAACAAAAAAAGGTAGCCATTTCTGACTACCTTTATTAAATTTAAGCTTGAGTATTATTTGTTATTTTTCAATAACTAATCTACCCAATTGTTGTTTCTCACCAATCTTAACTTTGAAGAAGTAAGTACCATTAGATAGTTCGCTAACTGGAACATCTGCAGTTCTTACACCTTCTTGCATATCACCGCTAAATAGTGTTTTAACTTTCTGCATAGCAGAATTGTATATCACTATTTCACCAGGCATATCATAAGGTACTGTGTACTCTATTGTAGCCGAAGAGTTAGCAGGGTTTGGCGAAACTAATGGTTCGTTGAAGTTGAAATTACTTACATAAAGAGTTCTATACTCACCAACACAAATTTCTCTGATTGCTAATTGTATATCATCTTCTGTATGAGCGTAACAAGTAGGTAAGTCAGAAATAGTATGACTCATATCGAATCTACCAAACGAATCTTCATCTTTACCAATTCCACCAAGAGCACCTTCTTCAGACACTGCAGGTAATACAACTGTGAAAGGTATACTTGCTAAAATACTATTGTTAGCAAATATCGAGTTACCATCATTACTTTCAAGTACAAATGACATAATCATACTTCCTTTATCACCATTCACATCTTCAGTGACTTTATAAGAATCTGCTCTAACTTGTGCGTTAGCAACATCAGTTTCTATAGTAGGTGTAGTGTTACCATCCATGATAAATGGAAAAGTAAATAAACTATTAAAGTTTACACTAATAGTTACCGCTTGAGCATCAACTCCTGAAGCATCTCCATTTAGTCCAACTTGATATTCAAAGTTGTCACCAATTGATACCATGTATTCAGCATCATAATCAGGGTTATTCGAAGCGCTTCTTGCTGCACCAGTTATATTAGTTAATGTATTTCCAACGAAGAATTCTGATTCAACTTCTAGTGCTTCATTAGCTCCAGAAATTGCTAAGTTATTTCCATATTGGTGTACTAATACTAACTCAACAAACTGTCTGTTTATAAGTCCTGATGGTGAATAGTTAACAAAAACTGTTTCAGTTCCACCAACTGGTACTGTTAAATTAGTAGTTGGAGAAGTTATAGTTAAATCATCAACTCCATCATTATCTAAATCGTAATCTGATAATGAAATTTCATCGATATTCACTGGGTTTTGTAAACCAGGATTAGATAAAGTAATCTCTATTTGGTTTATCTCGTTTAAACATGATATTGTAAATGGCGAGCTAATATCAAGTACTAAATCTGTACCGATACCAATCCATTCTGATTCATCATCAAAATCTGGAGCTCCCTCATCTGCATTTGACTCTATAGTAGCATTAACTACATTATTACCAACTTGTCTTGCAACAAAGTGAACAGGAATATCTGCACTTTCGCCAATATCAAGAACTAAATTACCATCAATCAAATCTTGATACATATTACCATCATATCTGAATGTTTGGCCTTGGAAATCAGCAATATCATTACTTACTATAGCATTGTCGACTGTAATTCCACTAATGCTTAGTGGGTGACCATATTGATCATTAGTGTTAGTAATAGTCATGATGCCATTTGTTTGCGCGTTTGGTTCATCGTCAACCAACATAGCAGCAAAGGCTACATCTGATACTTCTAAATTAGGTACCAATCCTGTTCCTTCATATATAACAGGAAGAATAGCATTTCCAGCTGCTTCGTTGAATACAAATTCAAATTCAATTCTATGAAGACCTTTTACAGTTGGATTAAATACAATAGTCTCTTCTTCAGAAACGCCACCAGCTAAATTCAGTCCTCTAATATTATTGTTAAAGTAATCAACGATATTATCATCTGTGTTTTCAGTTCTGAAGTATTCTCTTGCTCCAGGTGTTTCATTTACAATATTAATTGATTCAACTTGTGCAACATCACCACCAGCAGCAGCAAGGTTCTCAACTATAAATCCATTAAATCCATTTTGTTGACTAACAGCATCTACATTATATGGTCCAGCTGGGAATGCAGGTCTGTTAATTAACACACCTTGCCATACATACCCTTTAGCGTCCACAGGTGCATCCGTACCGACACCTACTAACTCACAAATGTTATCAGTTGTAGTCCCATTTTCTGCTGTATTATTATCAAAAATAATATTCTCAGCATAAGTGCCAACAGCTGTTGGTAAGAACGAAACTTCAAAAGTTACTTGCTCACCAGGTTTGATAACTAATGGAGTAGCTTGAGAAACATCAGGATACAATATCATGAAGTCATGATCAAACATAGAGCCAGCAGGTAAATCTTGAGATATACCATATATTTCTAAATCTTCATCACCATCATTATCAATTGTCATAGTTCTAGTGCTTCTTACTGTCTCATTTATATTGATAGCACCAAAGTCCCAGTCAGAGACATCAATTGTAGGTGCACCTAGAGAACCTGATTGCTCAGTGAAATATGCAAAACCACATTCGTTAAATTGATCATCTCCATAGCCAACGCCAAGAGAATCAATATAAATTGGTTTTTCACCACTAGCTGCAGCTACTGCGGGATCAAATTGAATATTCACAATTACTTCTTCTCCAGGAGCAATCTCCATTGGAGGTGTCCATCCAGCAGGCTCATAGCCAACAATACTGAAACCTTGTCCACCATCTTGCAACTCAACTTTTGTAATGTATTGAGGCACTGTAGTAGATAAGTTTCTAATAGTATCTTGCATCACTACTGGAGCATCTCCAGCAGCCATTACACCAAACTCATTACCACTAGCAACTTCGAACTCTGGTGGATCATAGCTTATAGTAATTGTTGTATCATTACCAGCTCTGTCTAAGAAGGCTATAGTAGCTCTTGCTGGTTGAGTTTTATCAACTACTGTTAACCACCAAGATAATGTTCTTTGTTCACCTGGAATAAAGTTCTTATCATTACTACCAGGTATTCTGTAGTCTAAAACGTAATTATCATTCAAATTTTCAAATAAGTAAAGATCTGCAATGTTTGATCTTACATCATCATCATCTGGCATATCTGTAACAGTACCCATGTCTTTAAGTACGTCACCATTACACTCTTGTACATATACAGGTACTGGTGCATTTGTATCCGGAGATGACAAATCACGCAATGATGCAGATGTTGGGAATCCATAAGATTCGTAAGATGCAAAACCATAAGAATAAGCAACAAATTTTGTTGAATCAGATCTTATTGAGAATACACCCTCAGTAGGTAATGACAATACTGATGTACCATACTCTTTACCTTTATACTTTTCAGTAAAAATCATAGGAGCACCAGCAACAACTTGTGATAATGGTTTCCAATCTGGCTCTCTACCAACTTCCATTTTTGCATACATCAAATCCTGTGGGATAAAGTCTGCATGAAGTTCATAAACTACATTTACATAATTCTTTGTATAGAAATCTGTTCCACCAACCGCATTCGGTGAAGGGAATAAGATTTCAGTTTGGAATTGTTCGATAGGCGTAAAGAATAATTGGAACGGGTCACTATCAGCAGTACCTACGTCTTCCTGTGTACCAGTATTATAGTACATTACAGCAATAGGTTTATCTGCATGGATAGTTGCAATTTTTGGTTTTATTGCTTGACCAAAATCATCCCATTGTGGCCAAACTCTCATTTCCATGTAAGCTTTACCAATAGTGTTTCCACCACCGTGGGTTAATTTACCCATTATTGACCCATTTCTGTAAATTGTAGTGTTAGGTTCAGACGCAAATATTCTTATGATACCATTGTAAGTTCTACCATCCATAGGTGTAATATAATATTGCTTACCCCATGCATATGTAGGTAATTCCATTTCAACTGTGTAATCACACCATGCATTTCCTACCGGGAAATTCGCACAGTGCATACCGGAAACAATTGCAAATGGCTTATTTCCTTCAAATAGTGATCCTGATATATCTTGGAAATGCCCACTTGAAGCACCCATCCATACATCACCTCTATCAAGGAAGAATGAAGTTTTATCACCAGTTTTTAATTCGCGACCACCATCTAGCTTCATTACATCACTACCCATTGGGCCTCCACCCATAGTCATGTTAATTTGTGTATTATCATATACACCAGTTACACAAGTAAATGCGGGAGCATGACTATTAGTACCACCTAATGCCGGATCTTGGTAAACCATATTAATATATCTGTCACCTAAACCTGAAACAGGTAATGCTAAGAAACCATCAGATGTGTATTTGTATTTAATAACCACATAAACAACAATAGGAGCATCAGCTTTCACTTGTACACCAGCGCCAGAATAAATTTTAGCCGCTGGAGAAATGTGAGTCCCTAGTCTGTGTGTAATAGGTTGTGCTTGGGAAGGGTTAAGTTCAAAATCAATAACACTATTTGCTATAGTTGTTTTCTTCTTGTAAACACCTTTCGATTCTACTTGTATAACAACATCAGTTTCAACATCACTTGTTACGAGTACTCTAACGAAATTATCCCCTGCTACTTCTTCGTAAACAGGTGGAATAGCGAACCAGAATTCACGACCCATGTTATCTTGGCCGAGTAATGCCGGCAGCTTTTCTGTCATTTCATCTTCATCTACACCACTAACCAAAGTATTTGGTATAGCCATAGTTAAAGCTAAAAATAGCAGAAATGCTAATTTAGTAAAAGTTTGTTTCATATTACGCCTCTATTAATTATTAAGTTATATAATTTTTATTCTATATAAGTCGTTAAATTTACAAAAAATTTATTTAACAACATAAAACTTTTTATATCTTATTGCTAAATAATAACAAAGCAATCTTTAATTTGTAACAAAAAATATCATTTTTTTTATTTTATTACAATATTCTTGCTAAGTGCCTCTTCTAGCATGTTTTTTCTTCGGTCGGCACCCCATTTTTCAATATCGGGTGGTTCTCTATCTTTACTGATTAAGCTTATTTCTATTAGATTATCTTGTATTTTAATATCAATATCACTTACATTTTGGATTTGCCTTCTATCCAAACCCTCTGCTATTCTCAATATACCGCCCAAAAGCCATACAGTTTTCTGTTTATCACTGCTTAACATACTGTAGCTTTTGTGGGTTTTCTTAGGATGGCTTTTCCTATGATATCTTGCTACGTTAGCTATAAGCTCAGCTTCAGTATTTGTAAAGCCGGTCATAACACTGTTTTTTATTAAGTAAAAGCTGTGTTTATGGTGTTTGTCATGTGATATATGGAACCCAACATCGTGTAAATAACTTGCAGATTCTAATATTTCTCTTTCGTAAAGTGTCCCATTATGAAGTGGCTGAAGCTCATCAAAAATCTTAGTACTCAGCTTTAGTATATGTTCTGAGTGTGCCCTATCCGCACCGTACTTTTCAGATAATGCCAATACAGTCTTGAACCTTAGATTTGATAGTTTATTTTCTTGAGAAAGACTTTCTGTCTTTGAAATTGTATCAAACAGAACCCCCTCTCTAAGTGCGTAGTTAGAAACTACAAATTCCTCTATGCCTAATTCTTCTATTGCAACTTCGACTATCAGTGCACCAGCTGTAATAATATCAGCCCTCGAGACATCCATACCTTTTATTTTTGCAATCTTCTTGGGTGATGAAGCCTTTTTTATTTTTTTTATTATTTTGAGTACATCTTTAGCACTAATACTAAGTCCATTCAAAATATTTGGCAAATCATTGTTTCGCTTCAGATATGCCATACTAATGAGTGTGGTCATAGTACCCGAGGTACCAACACAATTTGTAAAACCAACTGATTTTATCTTATCCAAGGTCTGAGCCCATTCGCCTCGAATAAAGTTTTTACACTTTTCTATACTTTCCTTATTGGAAGCAACCCCATCAAAATACTTTTTAGTTAATCTAATAGCACCTAATTTATTGCTTTGTAAATGTGGGTTTTCATTGTTTTGGGTGATTATAGTTTCTGTGCTACCACCTCCAATATCAACAATAAGACTCTTCTCATCGAGTATTGGTAACGCATGGTTTACACCAACAGAAATCAATCTAGCTTCTTCTACACCTGAAACTACCTCTATCTCTATTCCCGTTTCTCTTTTTACTCTTTCGATTAATTCATCACTGTTTTTTGCTTCTCTCACAGCAGATGTTGCAACTGCTCTTACAACAGCACCCTCGTGTGCAGCTAATTTAGAAAATGCTTTTAATGAAGTTATTGCCCTTTTTACTGCATCACGTTGCAAGTAGCGCATATCACCACTACTAGAACCTAATCTTACAATCTCTTTATCTCGTGAAATGATATTTAATATTCCATTATCATCAATCGATGCAGTAACCATATGGAAGGAATTTGTACCTACATCAATAGCAGAAATTATTGGTGAGCTCATCTATTTGTCCTGTGATTTATTTTTACCAGCTTCTCCTTTGAATACCTTAGTCCCTTCTTTTTCGAATATTACTTCGTCGTCTGTATTGGAAAAGTTTGATTGTCTTTGGGTTTCATTTGGCTTTTTATTCTTTGTTTTTTTCAACCCAGTCAATGCCAATATAAGATTAGTAGCACCTTTGAAAATAAAGAAGACCAATGCTAATAACAGTGCTAGGAAAAATAGTATTTTACTCATATTCTAATTATATCTGTGTTGCTATTTACTTAATATAAAATAAAACGTTGATTAATCTTAATTCTTGTAACTCTTTAAATTAACTCAATACAATCAACAATAGATATACGATTGGTGAAACATAAATTACACCATCGAATCTATCGAGAAATCCACCATGGCCTGGGAAAAAGTTAGAACTATCTTTTACACCTGCATCACGCTTAAAGTGTGACTCTATTAAGTCCCCAACTTGACAAAAAACACTAATCACAGAGCCAAGAATAATGCTATTTGTTAGACTTAAGCTCGGGTTTAGCAACAAGTTAAATCCTACAAAAGCGGCAGCACCAAATATGAATCCCGCTATAGCTCCTTCCCAAGTCTTTTTGGGGCTATGCTTAGGAAATAATTTATTCTTACCTATTGCCTTTCCAATGAAATAAGCAGCACTATCGCATGCCCATATTGCAACAAACATAGAAAGAACAAAATAGCCCATTTCCATTGTTGAATTATTGATACTGTTAAATTCACGAATAGCGATAAGCGAGAAAAGTGGCAATGCAATGTAAACTATACCACCAATACTTATCGAAATGTCAGGTATAGCAGAAAATTTATCTTTAAACAGACCCGCTAACAATAGTATAGTACCAATAAGAGTTGGCAATAGTAAAAAAAGAGATTTTTCGGGCATTATAGCAGAACCAGTGAATACCAAATAGAAATACCCTCCTAGAATCATAGTCATTGCTATAGTAAGATTTGCAATAGGATTATAACCTTTCGTCTTTGCCATATTATAGAACTCATGCATTCCATAGCCAGCTATTATTAATAATGCTACAGCAAATGGATGTCCTCCATAAATAAATAAAAACAATGCTATTGGTATACCAATTAATGCTGTGAGTACTCTTTTTCCTAACTCTTTCATAATTTACCATTATTAAAATGAAAATATAACAAAAAAATGTCTACTAAATATAAAGATATAAAGGTATTTTGTGATTTCGATGGTACTGTTACCTTGCAAGATGTTGGTAACAAACTATTTGAAAGAGTAGGACACTTTGAAGAGTTGAATGATGAGTTTCGTGCTGGCAAACTCAGTATCTACAAATATTGGCACAAACTTTGTAAAAGCTTACCTAATGATATTACTCTAAGTAACTTACGGGAAGAAGCAAAAAATTTTGATATTGATCCATATTTCAAAAGCTTTGTAGAGTTTTGTCAAGATAACAAATTAGAGTTATTTATTGTAAGTGATGGGTTCGATTTTTATATAAATCAAATCTTAGAGCAGAACGGCTTTAATCTTCCAGTTGTCAGTAATAAGTTAATTGAAAAAGAAGAGCATTTGCAGCCTGAATACACATTTGCATCAGAATCTTGCAACTGCTATTCTGCAAACTGTAAAAGAAATTTTGTTCTAAATAATAGCACAGAAAACTCACTGAAAATATATATTGGAGATGGTTATTCCGACTTTTGCGCTGCAGAACATTGCGACATTATTTTTGCTAAGAAATACTTAGCTACACATTGCAACGAAAATAGTTTGCCACATTATAACTTTAAAACTTTTTTCGATGTAAAAAGAATATTAGAAAAGAAGATCAATGAAAACTCATTTAAAAGAAGAAATAGTGCTACTTTCAAAGGAAAGAATGCTTATAAATATGAATAAATTCTTATTAGTATTATTAGCAACTTGGTTTTTGACTAATAGTGATGAATTATTAGCTCAGGACTATAAAGCAACTATTGGTTATGCTCAGGTAAACGGTTCACCTGCTCAGATTACATTCAATGATAAAATTGTTATTTCAAATACAGACTCTATTGTATTCGAATATACAAAATTACCAAAAGTCGACACAAAGACGGTAAGATATAGAACAATGCTGATTATGGACCAAGATACATCGGTTAACTTAGTTGATAATTTAGTGGTGCGTTACGCTAATTTACCCGAAGCAGAATATACTTTTAAAATTAGTGCACTGAGTAACGATGGTTCATGGGTTGCAAAAGATGACGAAATTAGATTTATTGTTGATAATGAGTTAGCACATTTAATATCAAAACTTGATAACCAAATTACTTTAAACAAAGAGCTCCAAAATAAAGTAAAAGAAATAGAAGAAGAAAAAGGCATTGTTTCGTATTTAGCCGATATTGCACTTATAGTTCTAATATCATTAATTGCGCTGAAATTAAATCGATAAAGCAGGAAAATGCAGAACTACATAAAGAAGTTAGAGCTTTGAGGATGCAAATAGACAAAATGCAATCACAAAGTAGAAAGCTTATAGTTCAAAATAAGGAGATTCAAGAAAAAGTTAATAAAACTGATAAGTTGAAAAAAGAGCTAGAAGATTTTCAAAAGCAGAAAGAAGAATTATTTTCTGTAATAGTTCATGATATTAAAAATCCAGCGTCAGTTATTAAAGAATTGGTTAACCTATTGACAAATTATGATAGTACAGCTAATGACTTTGATGATATTATGAAAGATATAGCAGAAAGCTCAAGTAGAACTCTTAAACTTTCATTAGAAATTAGTAAGATAATGGCATTAGAAGGTACTGGCCTTAATTTGGAATACGATCAAGTAGATATGAATGATATTGCTCAAGATGTATTTATGAGAAACACATTTAGTTCAAGAAACAAAAAGCTAACTTATGAATCAGTATTAGGTGAAGACTTACCTGAAATAAACTTATACGTATTAAGAGTTGACGAGGTTATGGATAACCTAATCTCAAATGCAATTAAATACACTGAAAAAGGTGGTTCGGTATTAGTTGAAACTGATTATGATAAAGATAAAATACGTCATTTTCAGTGTTAGTGATACAGGACAAGGACTATCAGAGGAAGGCATAAAACGTACTTTCCAAAAAGGAGCTACACTTAGTAGCAAGCCTACTGGTGGAGAATCTGCTACAGGTTTAGGTTTGTGGATAGTAAAGAAAATGGTCGAAGCACATGATGGTTATGTGTGGGTAAAAAGTAAAAAGAATGAAGGCTCAACTTTTGCATTCTCAATACCAGTAAACAACAAAGTGCAATCTAAAGTAATAACAACTGAAGCTGAAGAAAACGCAGAGTAGTTATTCCAAAATTATAAGTAAAGGACACCCCACTTTGACTATGTCAGGTGGGGTGCTATTTTTTGCTTAGTGATGATGTCCACCAGCTCCTTTATCCTTCTCTGATTGCAATGTGTATGCCTTATTGTAGACAAACATAGCTTCTTTTCTATCACTTAATAATGCTTTAATTTCAACCCAACCATCTTTAATAAGACCAGTTTTCACCTCTACTAGCTCAAACTTTGTATGATTTTCATCTTTACCCGCATAGACAAACACATAACTGTTACCTTTATCGCTTACTATTGCCGATTCTGGTAGAGCTTTTACATCATGCTGACCTATCAATATTTGACCTTTTACGTATAATCCAGGTATCAAATCGTGCTCATTATTGGGCATCTCTGCATGAATATGTATTGCTTTTGGGTCATCTTCGAAGCTCTTACCAACAGATATAATTCTAGCATTGAACTCTTTGTCGGTCGCATACTCAGTAGTAAACCTTATTTCTTGTCCCTTTTTGATTTTCATTGCATCTTTTTCAAAAACCATTAGATCAACATGGACATGGTGATTGTTCACAATATGGATAATTTCATCGTTCGGATTTACATACTGTCCAGTTTTAACTGCAATTTTGTTTACGTATCCATTTATCGGGCTACGAATATAAATCACATCTGATAGCTCACCATCCAAAAGCTTTTCAGTATTAATATTTAACAATCTTAGCTTCTTTTTTTGACCATTATACCTCGCATTTACTGTTTGGTATTCTGATTTTGCCTTCTGATAAGACTTACCAGAACTAGCGTCTGAGTTATAGAGTTTTTTCTCTCTCTCAAATTCATTTTTTAGATATTCTAGTCTACTAGCCAATTCTACGTATTCAATCTGTAACTCAATTAGATTAGGGTGTTCCATAGTAAACAAAGTTTGTCCTTTGCTAACTTTATCTCCTTCTATCACTCTAATTGATTTTACATTTGCACCAACCATTGCAGTTACAGTTGCTTCGTTATTTGGTGGAACCCTCAAGTGACCGGTAGCATAAACTGCCTCACTCATATTTCTAACTGATATGGAATCCAATTCTATACCCATAGCTTCATACACGCTGTGGTTTATCTCTACTATTCCTTCATCCCCATGGTCATCATGTCCAGCTTCACTTTCCATAGTTTGACTATCACCATGATTATGCCCGTCCTCTTGGTGACTTTGTCCCGTATCGTTTCCACAAGAAACCATCAGTAATGTTATAATTGTTGTTATTATTAATTTCATTTCTATTTCTCTTTATTTGCTATTATAATATTTCATATTTACATAAGCTTCATAGTACTTATTCATTGAATTTAAGTACTCCTCTTCTAACTTAATTACTTTCTCTATTCCCTGAACAAAGTCCATGTAATCTATCTCACCTACTTTATATCGTAGATATGATTTAGTTCTTATCTCCTCTGCTAGTGGGATAACCTCCGAACGATAGAAATTATACGAGTCTCTCCACTTCTTATAATTTGCAAGTTGCGCTTTGTACTTTGCTTCCAACTCTAGCATTTGCATTTTATATTTTTCTTTAGTTATCATAACTTCCTGCTCAGCAGCACCAATATCGCCTGATACAGAATTAAAAATAAGTGGAACAGACACTCCGACCTGATAAGCATAAAAGCCAGACTGATCCTGAATGTTTTGCAGTCTATATTGTCCATTTATTTTAGGATAAAGCTTACTATAAGAAATATCCAAATTTGATTCACTAATCTCTATTTGTTTTTGTTGATATTGCATCATTGGGTGAGTCTCCAGAGTAGCTGCATCCTGGTTGAGTTCTTCTAACTCAAATTTACTTTCCGTCGTAGTATAAGTTTCCTTATCCGTAAGTAACTGGTTGAGAAGAATACTCGCACTTTCTACATCAGCTTCTGATTGAGCAAGTTTGTTTCTTATTTCAATATAATTTGACTTAGTAATTGAATATTCTAACCCTGACACAGCATCTGCTTCATAGCGAGCATCATTATATTTATTCATTCCTTGAAGTAAGGTATCAAGTGAATAATAAAAATAGTATCTGCTTTTAGCATAGTTCAAACCAACCCACCTTCTGGCAACGATTTTCTCTAACTCTAATTCAGTTAGATTCATGCTTGCTTCTGCTAATTCCTTATTCCTCGAGTAATAGTCACCCCGAGCAAAAGAACCAAATATATCAATATTATTCTGACTCACTCCTATTATACTTTGTACACCTTCTGAACCATTTCCTCTTTCTTCAACACCAGTAAAAATTTGTGTGGTTCCAAAGTTTATTGACTTCTTTTGTTGTTTGTTAGCTTTCTCAATCTGAAGCTTACTTATTTTCATAAGTGGATAATTTTGTTTTGCAATTTCAATAGCTTCATTCATGCTTATTTTCTTCTGCTCTGAATTATTCTGAGCAAAAACAAAACTGTGAGAGCTTACAAATACAAACCCTATAATTAATATAGCTGTAGCAATATTGGGGATTTTTTTCATTTTATAGTTCTCCATCCATCTATAGAGTATTGGTAGTAAGAACAATGTAAGTATGGTAGAGGTAAACAACCCACCTATAACTACGGTTGCTAATGGTCTTTGTACCTCAGCACCAGCAGTCATACTAATCGCCATAGGAAAAAACCCTAGGACATCAGTCAAGGCAGTGAGTAATATTGGTCTTACCCTTCTCATTGTACCTTGCTTCACTCTTTCATTTATGTCAGTATTTGGTTGTTCTTCTTTTAGCTCTTCCAGTCCATTAAGCAAAACCAGTCCGTTAAGCACAGCAACACCGAAGAGAACTATGAATCCTACCCCTGCTGAAATACTAAAAGGCAAACCTCTTGACCATAATGAAAGAATACCTCCAATAGATGCAAATGGAATAGCTAAAAATATCAGAGATGTATATTTGAATGATTTAAGCGTAAAATATATGAGTATAAATATTAGTAGTAAGACTAGAGGAATTACAATAGATAGTTTACTCATTGCTCTTTCCAAGTTCTCAAAAGCACCTCCATAGGTAATATAGTATCCTGCAGGGAGTTCTAATTCGAAGTCAAGTTTTGTTTTTATTTCATCCATTAATGACTCTATATCTCTATCTCTTACATTTATCCCAACATATACCCTTCTGTTAGTGTTGTCACGGCTAATTTGCATTGGTCCTTCGACATAATCAACCTTAGCAACTTCATTAATTGGAATCTGAGACCCATTTGGTGTATTTATATATAAATATTTTACATCAGAAATACTTTTCCTATTGTCACTATTCAGCCTTACCACCATATCATATCGCTTTTCACCTTCGAATATTACACCTGCTTTACCTCCTGCAAAGGCAGTCTTGAGCAATTCATTTGCTTCAGAGATATCGATACCATAACGAGCAAGTTTGGCCCTATCATATTCTAAAGTTATTTGTGACAATCCTGATGTTGCTTCAACTGACATATCGCCTATTCCTTGCATACCTGACAATAAAGTCTGAACTTCTTCTGCCTTGCTAGCTAGTAAATCCAGGTCTTCACCAAATATCTTAATCGCAATGTCTTGTCTTACACCCGATATTAATTCATTGAATCTCATTTCTATTGGTTGAGAGAACTCATAGTTTAACCCAGGAACTGTTTCAAGAACTTCCTTCATTTTAGCGATTAGTTCATCCTTTGTCTCCGCCGAAGTCCATTCATCCTTAGATTTTAACTTAACTATACAATCTCCAATATCCATTGGCATTGGATCAGTTGGTACTTCTGACACACCAAATTTAGACATTGCTTGTTCAATTTCTGGGAACTCTGCCATAATCAAATTCTCAACCTTGGTTGCAGCCTTTACTGATTCTTCAATGGATGAACCTGGTTTTAATATTATATGAAATGCAATATCTCCTTCATCAAGCTGAGGAATGAACTCACCTCCCAATGTTGAGAATAAATAAATGGTAATTCCAAATAAAGCAACTAAAGTAATAATAAATGACTTGGAGAATCTAAAAACAAAGTCTAACACTTTTGAATAAAGTCTTTCTAGTGAGTGTACTATCTTATCACCAAAACTAACTTTGTTTGTACTTTTCAGGAATGATGAAGACATCATTGGTACATATGTCAGACATAGCAGCATAGCACCCAACATAGCAAAACCAAAAGTAAGTGCCATTGGCTTAAACATCTTACCCTCTATTCCTTCCAATGTGAGAATTGGGATAAACACTATTAGGATAATAAGCTGACCAAAGAAAGCAGAATTCATCATTCGTTTTGATAAATTCTTAGCAATACTTTTTATCTCATCCTTACCGAGTTGCTCTTTCGACTTTTTCAGTTTTTGAGTAATACCAAATACCGTACCCTCTACTATTATCACTGCCCCATCGACTATGATACCAAAGTCAATAGCACCCAAGCTCATTAGGTTAGCCCACACATCGAAAGTATTCATCATAATAAATGCAAATAGTAATGAAAGTGGAATAGTAGAAGCCACTATAAGCCCACCGCGCCAGTTACCCAAAAAGATAACCAATACAAAAATTACAATCAACCCACCTTCTATAAGGTTAGTGAAAACAGTGTTAGTAGTGTCAGCTATTAATACACTCCTATCTAAGAATGGAACTATCCTAACACCTTTTGGTAATGAAGATTGTATTTGATCTACCCTTTGCTTGACAGCTGTAATTACGTCGTTGGAATTTGCTCCTTTGAGCAACATAACCATTCCTCCAACTGCCTCACCTTCACCATTTCTTGTGAAAGCACCATAGCGAACAGCACTTCCAATTTGGACAGTAGCTATATCACCCACTAAAATCGGAATTCCATCTTTAGTAGCTACTCGTATTTTCTCTATATCTTTGGTGTTTCTTATTAACCCTTCACCGCGAATATAGTTTGCCAAGTGGCTCTTAACTATATATGCTCCACCAGTGTTTTCGTTGTTCTTTTTCAAAGCTTCAAAAACATCTGATATTGTGATACTCATAGCTTTTAGCTTTTCTGGCTCTATTGCTATTTCATATTGCTTTATCTTGCCACCAAAACTATTAACCTCTACAACACCATCTACCATAGCCATTTGTCGGTTTACTATCCAGTCCTGAAAGCTTCTAAGTTCAGCAAGAGAGTATTTACCCTTCATAGAACTATCAACTTCTAAGCTATATTGGTATATCTCACCAAGTCCAGTACTGATTGGTCCCATATCTGGTGAGCCAAACTGCTTTGGTATTTTATCTCTTACTTTTTCTAATTTTTCTTGTACCAGCTGACGTGGAAGATATGTTCCCATATCATCATCAAACACAACAGTTACAACAGATAGCCCAAACCGAGATACAGAGCGAATTTCCTTCACTCCAGGCAGGTTTGACATCTCTAACTCAACAGGATAAGTAACAAATTGCTCTATATCCACTGTTGCCAAATTTGGCGCTTGGGTAATAATCTGCACTTGATTATTTGTTATATCTGGTACTGCGTCTATGGGCACTTTATTCATACTCCACACACCAGCTACTATTAGCAACACAGTAAGTGCACCAATAGCTACACGATTCTCCACAGAGAAATCGATTATTCTATTAATCATAGGATTAACCTACTATTTTCTTATAATTATTGATTTTAAAAAACTACTTTCTGAATGAGTTATAATTAGTAGTTTATACCTTAGGGGGTGTAGGGTCTGGTTTTTTATAATAATCTAATGTATTAAAATGTCTTTCTGTATAGATTGTCTTGAAAGTTATTGGCTCGCAACAGTCTTGTAAACTGAGCTCAACTATCTGTGTGTGGCAACAGCTACAGGCACAAAAGGGAGTGCAAGTTTCAGCTTCATTTTCGTTGAATTCAGTATGTAAATCAGAACAATCAACTTCAACTAACTCACTTTGATGTTCTTGCTCAGCCGAATGATCATCCGTACAAGGGAACGCCACGAAAGTGTTAACTAAGAATAATAATATGACTGCTACTGTTTTCATAATATTCAAATATAATAAAAGACTTTAAATACCGAAATTTATTTTTTACGCTCATATATCTTTGTCAAATAGTCATTTTTCTTTAACTTAGTTTAATTCAATTATATAAATAGTTCACACTTGAATAAATTTTCTAAATATATTGTCTTAATAATTTTCTTTCTTTCTTCGTTCAGTCTAGTATCTGAAGAAAAGAATGTTAATATTTATTGTGAGATATTAGGTTTCACACCATTAATAAAACCTACATTGGAATATAATATAAACAGTTTCAAACTTTTTGATGGACTTCAGACAACTTACCTTACTCTTGGAGCATCTATGTTCGGATTGGGATATCGCACTGCATACTCCTCACCAATTATTGGACTGAATCATGTGATTGGTGACGAGTTTGGTGTAGAATTTGGGGCTAGCTATTTTCGTCAGTTTAGAACTGATTTCTATGGAGATTTTGAAGAAGTAAGCTCAATGTATGAACTTGATAATTATGATGCGATTGGGTTTAATGTAGGATTAAGAGAGTATACTAATTCATTTTTTTTCAGGATAAATTATACTCCTTTATATAATTTAACAGATAAAGAATTTAAGGGAATCATTAGTTTTAGTTTTGGGTGGGGCTTTTGAGATACCTGGTTTTATTAATATTTTTTTCTTGTTCCATTACACATTGTAAAGACAGCGATATGTTTCTATATACAGAATTATTTGGACCACAAGAATCTTTACTTTCAGCCAATTTTGAAATGGAGGTACTTTCAATGGATTATTTACTTTTTAAAAAAGGTGATTTAAGATTAAGAGGGGCTGTTAGAGTAACTGGTATATCATTATTTACCTTTTATCCAAGTATTCTTGGTGGGTTTCATTATATTGGAGGTGATGAACATAAGATAGATCTTGGAATAAATATATTATATCAAATATTAAATGAGAAATATGTAATGAATACAGGAACATCAATGTCTTTTAATATTGGTTATAGGCACAATGTGAATGATAATTTTTTTGTTGGCTTTGCCATTTGCCCCACTTATGGAATTACAAATAAACCCTTTTATCCAGTTTGTATGAAATTAGGATTTCCTTTGTAATTTAAAAATCTAAATAAATTCCTACTTTTTTGTTACCTTTGTAATATTGATGTGTTAGTTGAAACGAGAAATAAATAGAATATAATTTTATAAACTAATTTTAGGTATTCCAAATGAAAAATATTTTTAAACTATCGCAAATGACGATGCTTGTAATAGCTATGGCAGCTTGTAACTTTAACCCTACAGATTGGGGACCAGGTGGCGGCAATACTGGTGGTGATGACAAAGGTGGCGATGACAAAGGCGGACGTACTGACGTTGTTATGGTAAGAGGAATGGAAGGTGATGTAGTTCCAACACCTTGCGATGGTGTGTTTATGGTTCAATCTATAAGTGTAGATGATGCTGGCAACACAGTTGTAGTTGTAAATGTAAGAACTGAAGATGGAATGAAAACTATTAGGTTGACTAAAGAAAATCCTAGTTTTTCACTTGGTGATTGCGAAATTCACTTAAAAGGCGTAAAAAGAATAGCTAATCCTATATCAGACGTACCACAGTTAGTTGCTAATTTTTATATCAAGAAAAAAGGCGACGGTAGAAAGGGTGATGGTAAAAAAGATGACGATAGAAGAAAGCATGATAGAAAAGATTATGACGATGACGATGATGAAGACGATGATGAAGATGAAGACGATGATGAAGATGAAGACGATGATGAAGATGAAGACGATGATGAAGATGAAGACGATGATGAAGATGAAAGAGAAAACGAAAGAGATTAATTTCTATTAATGGAATAAATTTACCTTTGATTAAGTCGGCAGTGATGCCGGCTTTTTTTATTCTATTACCTTATTTCTTAGTTTGAAATTCTAATTTTATCAAAAACTAAATAATACAATACTCAAATGAAGAAACTAGCCCTATTTAATAGCTACTTTGTTCTTACTTACATTAACTATAACTAAAGTGTCGTTTTCTACTGAACAGCAGAATGAATGGGCAATATTAGATAAGGACAATTATAAAATAGAATATCCTTCTGATTGGATGTTAGATGAATCTGGGAATATGGGAACTAGTTTTATTCTATTTAGCCCATTAGTGAATTCTGAAGATAAATTTAACGAGAACGTAAACCTTATGATACAAGATGTATCAACTTATAACCTTACTTTTGAGCAATTTGTAGAGTTGTCGGAAAAACAAATAGAATCTATGTTGACTGATGGAAAAATACTTTCAAGTGAGCTTGTCACTATAGATGGTAATAATGTACAAAAGCTTATCTTTAATGGTAAACAAGGTGAATATGACTTACAGTTCGAGCAATATTATATGATGAGAGGTCCTATCGCTTATGTTTTAACTTTCACTTCTGAAAAAAATGAATTTGATAAATATCAGGAAGTAGGTGAAAAAATAATGAACACTTTTGAGTTGAAGAAATAGATTCAATATTTGCTATAACTCATCAGGATCAACTTTAACTACTATACTCCTGTGATCAGAGACTGTTGTCACAGTATGTTTGGCAATAATCTCTAACGATTTAGGTAATAGGATATAGTCAAGTTTTTGGTGGCCTTTATTAATAGATAATACATACTTTCCTAGCCAGCGGAAGGGCTGCCAAACTCTGTTAATCGAGTTCATAAGTTTGGGGTTTGGGAATGTATTATCCGTTACCACCTGAAAATGTTCTATTATTATATTATAAAATGGTAGACCTTCTAACTCACAATTCATATCACCCATTATAACAACTTTCTTTCCATTTTTTAATTGCTCAATGCCATAGTTGATTACACTATTTATCTGTTTAGTTCTTGGAGTTGGGTAAAATGGAGATGTAAGAACATCAATAATTTGAGTAACTGTTCTTTCCAGTTCAAAACAGCAAAACCTACTTCCATCTTCATTCTCTATTCCCATTTTTACTCTTTTCCCAGGAGCACGGCATGCAACAAGGTTCAACCTAGTCAAATTATTCTTTGGTGTTGGTGATGCTCCAAATACCATTTGGTCATAACCACTATTTTTGAGCAGTTCAAACGTATCACTACCCCATTTTGCATTTATCACCTCATTAGCATTGATTATAGTCGGGTTGTGGTATTTAATCACCTGCTCAATAGGATGATCCTCTTTTCTATTTATTTGAGCTTTCCTAATTTTGAATCTCATTCTTAGAAAAGTGTATATATGTACCCATATCCACCTTGCAAATGACATATCTTTGGTGCTTATGCCATCAAAAAAAGTATTTACAGTTGCAATTGATATAGTATGTTTGTCATTTGTCAAGACTATTGCTCAGAATTTTGTATATTTGGACTTCAATATAGTTATAAATACATTTAGAAAGTTTTAATTTTTAGTAGAATGAAAAATTTAAGAAAATATTTTTTTAAGACATCCAAGATTAGATCTCTATTCCTGGTGGGACTTATGTTATTCTTATCTACATCTACATACCCTTATTTCAGCCAGTTATTGGTCAATGCTAATATAACAGTTAATGAAATAAATGAAGAAGAAAATGAAACTAACCATAAGAATCAAAATAAAATTGGTTCATTCTGCATAGACGACTTGCAGAAGTTTCTCTCTATGTATGAAACGAATATTAAATCCATAATATATTATAATAAAAAACACTCGGATCATTTTCCAGAAGTTCACACTCCACCCCCAGAGTTCACTTTAGCGGCCTAAACTAATTTCTACTTATTTATTATTTTACTAATAGCTTTAGACTACCTATCTGGTAGTATTTTAAATATATTATTAACATCATTTCTACTTCAATAGAATGGAAATGGTAAAAAAAACACGTAAACAAAAAATGAATTCGAATAAAAATAATTTTATTGATAATCTGAAGACCGACATACCAGCAAGTATAGTTGTTCTTCTAGTAGCTATCCCCCTATGTTTGGGTATAGCTTTGGCTTCCGGAGCACCATTGTTTTCTGGAATAATAGCTGGTATAGTCGGTGGTATTGTCGTCGGCTCTATTAGTAAATCAGCTCAGGGTGTTAGTGGTCCTGCGGCTGGTCTTGCAGTAATTGTACTAGTAGCTATTCAAGACTTAGGTAGCTTCGATATTTTCCTATTAGCAGTTGTATTAGCTGGTGTATTTCAAATATTATTGGGTGTAGTTAGAGCAGGTGTAATTGGTTATTACTTCCCTTCTTCTGTTATCAAAGGGATGTTAGCAGGTATTGGTATTATAATATTTTTGAAACAAATACCACATGCTTTCGGATATGATGCCGACCCAGAAGGAGACTTGTCATTTATACAACCTGACGGACAAAACACTTTTACAGAATTAATCGCAATGATTGATTTTATTAGCCCTGGAGCACTAATCATAGCAGCTGTGTCTTTGGCTATTCTCATCCTTTGGGAAAGACCTTTTATGAAGCGTATTAGTGCTCTTAAACTAATACAAGGACCATTGGTTGCTGTTACTGTTGGTATTGTATTAGGAATAGTATTCCAAGACAACTCAAGCTTAGCTTTGATGGGTGACCAACTAGTTAGTATTCCAGTTTCAGATTCACTTAATGGCTTTATTGGACAATTCACAACTCCAGACTTTAGTGCCATTGGTAATCCTGCTATATATATGACGGCATTCACTATAGCTATTGTAGCAAGTTTGGAGACATTACTTTGTGTTGAAGCAACTGACAAATTAGACCCACAGAAAAGAATAACTCCAACAAACAGAGAACTAACGGCTCAAGGTGTAGGTAATATAGTTTCTGGTCTAATTGGTGGTCTTCCTGTTACTCAAGTAATTGTAAGAAGTTCTGCGAATATTCAATCAGGTGGACAAACAAAGATTTCTGCCATAGCGCACGGTATTCTGCTATTGGTAAGTGCAATTCTAATTCCAAACATACTCAATATGATTCCTTTGGCTAGTTTAGCTGCTATCCTATTCGTAGTTGGTTACAAATTAGCTAAGCCAATTCTATTCAAAGATATGTATAAAAAAGGTTGGTCAGAATTCTTACCATTTATAGTTACAATTGTCGGTATTGTATTTACAGATTTATTAATTGGTATTTCACTTGGTTTAGCTGTAGCTGTGGTATTTATACTGTGGAATAATTATAAAACTCCATATGAAGTACATAGTGATTCTGATGGTGCTAATAACAAATATGTATTAAATTTAGCTCAAGAAGTTAGTTTCCTTAACAAGGCTAGTATTATGAGAACATTAGACCAAATACCAGAAAATTCAAGTATTTTAATAGATGGTGCTAAAACCAAATCAATACACCCTGATGTACTTGAGATTATTGATGACTACAAGGAACATGCTAAAACAATCAATGTAAATGTGGAAGTAATAGGCATCAATCGTAGTCAATCAAAAGAGAATCCTTTACAAAATTTTGATGATGAAGTTGCTAAGGGCTGACAATTTTACTAGTAAATATATTTAATTATTTTAAGCTACTCATTTCAATATGGGTAGCTTTTTCTTTATATTGAATTATTCATTATCCTACTAAGACCAATTTGAAAAAAATAATAATTATAATCATCTTATTAATTTCCACCACTAATTTAAAAGCTGAAGATTCTCTTTCTATGACCAAAGTTGCTATCTTAGGAGCTGGTACTATAGGTGGTATTGCATTATCATATAATTTTCAAAGTAATGAATATTGGAATGATCCTGCTGAATGGCATTTGGTAAGCTGGCGATTGGAATATGATGATGCCCTAATGGCAGACAAGCTTGGGCATTTTTACTTTTCTTATGCTCTTGCTAACTCATTTAGTAAGGTAACTGAGTGGAGTGGCTTAGACAGAGAAGTCGGTACATGGGTGGGGTTTGGAATATCAATGCTACACCAAACCGCAGTAGAAATATATGATGGTTATTCCGATGGCAGACCCTATTTAGGTTTCAGTCGGGGCGATGTTATTGCTAATATTCTTGGAGCTTCATACAGTGTTGGTCAGTACTATTACCCTTACTTAAACAACATAACCCCAAAGATTAGTTATTACCCTTACAGTTCAGAAGAATACAATACAGTATTCAATGATTACAATGCAACGAATCATTGGTTCAGCTTCGATGTCTGGTCTATGTCAGATGAATTAACCACTGATTGGTACAATGCTTTCGGCTTAACATTGGGTCATAGTGTTAGTGGTATTGATAGAGATGGAGCTGGTCACCATCAGTTCTATCTGGGTTTAGATGTCAATTGGAACTACTTCAAGCAATTTGACATAGTACAAAACAGTTATTATTTACAACTTATTATAAATATATTAGAAAAATATAAAGTTCCACTTCCTGCCCTGAGAATAGGCAATAATATCCGTGGATTTCTAATCAGATAGCCAAAATAATCTATATTTTTCTTTATTAAAATTTTGTTTTTATTAAAAGTATTTAGATATTTGTCTAAATATCTAAATGGAAATATGAATAATTTATTCAAAGCTCTCAATGATAAAACTAGAAGAAAAATCATTGAGCTACTTAAAAATGGAGATCTGAGTGCAGGAGAAATAGCTGACGAGTTTGACATGACAAAATCCAGCATTTCCCATCACTTAGAAATACTAAAACGTGCTGACCTAGTAACGTCTGAAAAAAAAGGTCAGTTCTTACTCTATTCACTTAATACCAGTGTGTTGGACGATTTGTTCAATTGGGTAGTAAACCTAAAGGAGAAAGAATGAAACTTAACCTAAGATAAGACATTATTGCTATTGTATTAGTGGTGATTCCATTCTTATACTTAGCTTATATATGGGGCAATTTACCCGATTCTGTTCCTATCCATTGGAATATAGAAGGTGAAATAGACAACTATGTTGGTAAAGAAATACTAATAGCTATTCCTTTTGCATTACCTATGCTCACATATTTAATCTTCTTATTTGCTCCAATTATTGACCCCAAGAAGCGATTGGATTCAGATAATAATAAGTATCAGAGTTTGAAGGTTATGCTTACCGGTGTAATGTCTGCCATGGCAATATATATTCTGCACTCATCATATTCGGCAGAAAGTTTTGGTTCATCAACTATAACAATAATACTTGGAGCTTTGTACGTAATCATAGGCAATTACATAAAAACACTAAAGCCCAACTATTTCATAGGCATCAGAACTCCATGGACATTAGAAAGTAAAAATGTATGGCGAAAGACACACAAATCGGCAAGCACACTTTGGTTTGTGGGTGGTTTACTTATCATTGCCCTAAGTTTTCTACTTCCCTTAGAAATTAATTTTACAGTATTTATCATAATAACAATCATTATTACAGTTACACCTATTTTACATTCGTATCTATTATATAAAGGAGAAAAGAAATGAGTAAATTTTACGCAATTATCACAATTACAGTTTTAGTATTTTCAAGTATACTGTTAGTCTCAAAACCACAAGACCCCAAGGAGCCATTCCCTTATGAGGTGAAAGAAGTGGTATTCAAAAATACAGAAGACAATATCAATATAGCAGGTACACTTACTATACCAGAAAATGATGGTGACTATCCACTGATAATTCTACTCAATGGTAGTGGTGCACAAAACAGAGACTCAGAAATTTTGGGTCACAAGCCATTTTGGGTATTAGCTGATCACCTATCTAGAAATGGGATAGCAACACTGAGAATGGATGACAGAGGAGTTGGAGGCACTGGTGGCAAATATGGCACCTCTTCTCTTTTTGATTTCGTAAAGGACGCAGAATTTGCACTCGAATATGTCAAATCGCAAGATTTAAATGTAAGTGAGTTAGGAGTGTTAGGTCACAGTTTAGGTGGGACAGTCTCTACTATCATGACAAGTAAATCAGAGGATATTGACTTCATGGTCCTGATGGCGAGTGGTGGTATGAAAGGCGATGAGCTTATGCTATTGCAAAAAGCTGTGATTGAGAAAAAGATGGGTATGACAGACATGCAAGTAGAAGCAAGTGGTAAGCAGATAGAAGGTGCTTATGACATAATTAACAATAACACTGACAAGAATAATGAGGAGATTAGACTATTAGTTTCTGAATATTTTAATAAATTATACAACGGACAGTTACCGGCTGCTCAGCTAAAGACAATAACTGATCAGCTAACAGCTCCATGGTTTATAGATTTTGTAAGGGTAGACCCTGTAGATTATCTGAAAAAAATAGATTGTAGAGTATTAGCTCTGAATGGAGAAAATGATTTGCAAGTTTTACCTAACGAAAACTTAGCTGGGATAGAAAAAGGATTGAAAGAAGCTGGAAACAAACAACTAACGATAAAGAAATACGAAAAGTTAAATCACTTGATGCAAGAAAGTGAAACAGGTATGCCACAAGAGTATTCGACTATAGAGCAAACAATAGCACCAGTAGTGCTAGAAGACATTGCTAATTGGATAAATGGGAAGTAAACTCAATCACCCCTCTTTTTTCTTTAGGGGTGCTATTAATTGTTATATTTATTCAAAAGAAATTCATGATAGAGTAATACTACCTAGAGCAGCTTCCTTGCTTGCGCCAGTAACTGATGGGAAGTTACCAGGCAGCTCATTTACTCTTAGGTAAGCAAGTTGAGCCATCAGCAGTGCCTCACGGCTGTCTGTTATGTCTTTGTTGTCTAACACTATTTTTTCTGGACTCTGGTTTGTATAGCTTTCTATTAGCTCTATAAGGAAATCATTTTTTGCTCCCCCACCTGCAACCAATAATCTATAGCTATCATCTGAAACAAGCTTGATATTCTTAGCTATTGACATTGCTGTGAAATGAGTTAATGTACAAAGTAAGTCATGAGCAGTTAGTTCAAAGCCACCAAATCGGTCAATAAAGTCATTATTGAATAGCTCCTTACCTGTTGATTTAGGATACTCTGCCGATATATATTCTTCATTCTCCATTTTCTCTAGCATCGGTTCATTCAGATTTCCAGATTTAGCCAACTCACCATTTGCATCATAATCTTTACTGAACATTCTATTCGCAACCAAATCTATTAAACAGTTACCTGGTCCAGTGTCGAATGCGACCACATCGCTTTTAATCGCATCTTTTGGTAGATATGTAATGTTTGCTATTCCACCTATGTTCAGAACAATAGTGTCTTCGTTATCTGACTTCAAGTAGCAATAATCAAATATTGGAACAAGTGGTGCACCCTGACCTCCTAATGCTATGTCTGCTTCTCTAAAATTTGAAACTACTTTTATTCCTGTATCAATTGCAAGTTGAGCAGCAGAACCAATCTGGTAAGTGGAAGCAGTTTTTTGGGCAACAAAATCTATTGCATCTGGCTGATGCCAAACGGTCTGACCGTGGAATCCAATTGAATTAACATCTTCTCTACTAATGTTATTATCTTTCAAAAATAAGTTTACAGAGTCAGCTACCCCGCTTGCAAATCTTACATTTAGTTGCGATATATCGTTTAGTGTGGTTTCGTTTTTTAAGTTCAGTAGATACTCACGTAGTTCTGGAGTGAATGGATATTCATTCATTGATATAATTTTAATGTTACTCTGGTCAAATTCTGCTGCAGCAATATCTATTCCATCCATCGATGTACCAGTCATCACGCCTATGTATAAATTTGAACTTTTGTTCATACTATTTTCCTAAAAGTTAGGTTGATTCTCTCCTCTACTTTCTTTTTAGTCTTGGGTATAGAGTGTTGATATTTGTCTTGAAATCCACTTTTCATAATCAACAAACTACCATTTTTTAGTATTATTTCTCTCTTATTCTTGTGGTCTTTCCTTTCTCTTATTAGAAATCTTCTCTCACCACCCAACGAAACAGATGCTATAACTGGATTCACTCCCAACTCTTTCTCATCATCGGAATGCCATCCCATAGAGTCATTTCCATCGCGATAATAGTTAAGCAATACACTGTTATAATTTATGCTATTGTATTCTTCAGCGATTGATTTTATTTTTAATAATTCATTGGTCCATTTGTTTGGTTCTAATTTCAAACCAGAATAGCTATAGTTTGCATCAGCATCGCCATACCAGCTACTTAGTCTCGGTATTTTTACTTTTCTACCAAACATAAATATCTCGTCTTGCTTCCAGTCAATTTCAGATTTAAGATTGTCTAATAATTTAACAGAATGCTCGGAGTCAATTGCCGACTCAATGTAAATAAGGTCTTCATCTTCATAAATTAATTTCATTACGACATAAAGAATTTGCTGTAAAGAAATAGCGCTGCGAAACCAAAGAAAAATGCAATCCCAATATAGCTAAGTATATTAAGCCATTTTGAAGGTCTGTGTTCTAATGGAAAAAAAACCTTTCTAACTATCATAAAGTTGAGCAGAGCAACCACTGGGGATGAAATAAACGAAATAATAGTTACTAAGTCAACAAATAGAGTTAGTGACTGAGTGAAAAACACTATCAGAACTGAGGAAAAGCTAGCAACAAACAGTTGAAAGATTAACAGATATTTTTTCTTCGATTTATCTGAATTTGTATTTCTAATTATTCCAAGCGACTCTGCTAAAGCTCTCGGATATGCATCTACACAAGTAATAACTGTCGATAACATAGTAGCAAACATAATGAATGCGATTATAGTCTTACTCCATGAACCAATAACTTCCGTATATAATGACAGCAATTGAGAAGCAAAAACAACAGCTTTGCCTGATATAGTATCGCCACTTCCATACATAACTGATGCCCCAAGACCCAGAAAACAAATCGCCAAGACTACACTAACAATATAGCCAACATTGAAATCGAATAAAGAGTCAGATAGTGACTTTTTGCTATTATTTACTTTATCATTTTCAAGTGACCACATCGATGTCCAGCTAGACAATTCCAATGGTGCAGGCATCCAGCCCATAAGTGCTAATAGAAAACCAATTCCTGCTTGAGTCAATATTTCTGGTGGGACGGAATCTGCCGAATGCTGACCGCTTGAGCTTAATGCGATTATGAAAGATATTAGAGTAAGTAAACTAAGTGATAGGGTTAGATATTTTACAAAACTTTCGAATAGGTGATACTTTCCAACATTAAGAATTACCAGTACAATGATGAGATATACCACTGATGTAAGTTCATTGGATAAAGTGTTGCCTGTAAAATTGAAGAATAAAAAGTTAAACATTGCTGATGCTACAAAGGTGATAGCAGCAACAGTAAATACAGATAGTACAATATTCAGTGCTAAATATAACTTAACAGCCCAGTCACCTAACCTAGAATATCCACGTATGATACTTTCGCCCATTACAGTGGTATATCTTTGACCAATTTCAAAGAATGGGTATTTGAGAAGGTTGATTAGCAAGACAGCCCAAACTAATTCGTAGCCGTAAGTTGCTCCTGCTCGGGTAGATTGCACCAAATGCGATACGCCTACGGCTGCCCCTGCGAAGAGCAGCCCTGGACCTAAAGATTTTAATGCATTTGCGAACTGCATTTTTTAGAAATTAGGATAGAATATCAAATTCAATCTTGGAATAGAGTAAAAGTTATTTGACTCTATCGTTTCTTCCAATCCATTATCTGCCTTTAGCAACCTTTCTACAGAAGTTAACTCAAAGTTCAATTTCCACTCAGCTGCTAAATTTAGCAAACCAATATTACCTAAAGGTACATTAAGAATAAATCCAATACCTGTATTCAAACCCAGTTGTGAGTTTTCGTTACCATTAATTGAATTCATAATAAAACTTGGACCAAGTATTCCATAAACATTAATTTTATTATGTGGATTTGGAATCCATAAACTAGAAAATTCTAAAATTTGGTGAATGTTGGGCTCTTCAGCTCCTGCTGTTTCAACTGGTTTATTATTCTTAGAATAAGAATATCCAGCTTGTAGAATTAAATAATCAGCTAACCCACCAAAAGTAACAGTACCACCAAGTGCAACAATACCTTCATAAGATATATTTTCACTATCTTTTTTAACAAATGTTTGGCTCTCTACAATTGTATTAGTACCAGCAAAACCACCAAAACCAATAAACTTAGGATAAGGCGCTTCTTCATATACCTCTACTGGTGAATCGTCTTCATCATAGTAATAATCATCGTCATCTTGTGAATATGCTTGACTTGACATAGCAAGCATAGCTAAAAGCAAAGTAGCAATCCCAAAGAATTTTTTGGAATTAGAAACTGTCTGCTCTACAATTTTTTCATATTTCATGTCTTTAACCTCTGATATTTTTTTTGCTATTTCTTTAACAAAGCTTGGTTCATTTCTCTTACCTCTGTTCGGTACTGGTGCCATATATGGCGAATCAGTTTCAATCATAAATCTATCCAAAGGTACTTGTTCCAAAACTTCTTTATGTTCAGACTTCTTAAACGTAATATTACCCGTAAATGATACATAAAAACCCAAATCTATTGCATTTTTTAGTAATTCTATCGAATCGGGAAAGCAGTGCATAACTGCTTTTAAATTATCATCATTTTCATCAGAAAGTAATGTAATCAAATCTTCGTCTGAATCTCTATTGTGAACAATGATTGGTTTTCCTACTTTCTTAGCTATTTTTATTTGCTCACGAAATGCGTGTTGCTGCACCCTTTTTTCAGGAAGATTATCATAGAAATAATCAAGCCCAATTTCACCAACAGCCACACATTTTGAGTGAGTTGAAGCTATTTCATATATCTTAGCTCCGACTTCATCATCATACTTATCTGCACTGTGTGGGTGTACGCCAATTCCAAAATATACTTCATCATACTTATCTGCAAGCTCCACTATTCTATCGAATGAAGATGGCTCAATAGCAGGAATAATTACCTTGTCAACTCCAGCTTCTTTGGCCCTGCTTATAACTTCGTCAAAGTCTTCTTCGAATCTTTCGGTATCTATGTGCGCGTGGGTATCTATCATTTATTACGCTTTTAACTCTTCTAATTTTTCCATAACTTTTTCAACGTGACCTTTCACTCTTATATTTTTGAACTCTGCAGCAACTTTACCTTTTGGGTCAATAATGAAAGTTGAGCGAATAATACCCATATAGGTCTTACCATACATTTTCTTTTCGCCATAAGAATCGTAATCAGCTGCAATTTCTTTTTCTGGGTCACTGAGCAAATCAAATTTCAAATCATGTTTTGCAATGAAATTGTCGTGAGATTTGATGGAATCAGGGCTAACACCAAGTATTGCTGCATCTAGTTTTTCAAAAGCCTTTATATTTTCGCTAAAACCGCATGCCTCTTTGGTGCAGCCAGATGTATTATCCTTGGGATAAAAATAAAGTACTAACCACTGTCCATTATAATCTGAAAGTTTTAACTCTTTATCACTATTTGCCTTCGCTTTGAAGTTTGGTGCTTTTTTTCCTACTTCTATTGCCATAATTCTAATCTCTCGTTTTTTCTTCAAATGCTTTGAATTCACTTACTATTTTCTGTTCTAGTGGGTGGAGTTCGCGTTTTTCCTCTACCTTTTTTACTTTCTGTTTTTTAATCAATTCAATCTTAGCTGTACAACCAGTTATAGACTGAAATTCTGAGATAAGTTGATTCAAGTGGCTATGCAAATTATCAAATATAAAGTCATCCGAAATAGCCAGTTTTAATAAATTCTCTTCATAAAGCACGGTTCGTACATCACGTGCTAATGATATATCTGTCCCTGTTATTTTCTCTGAGTTGACGAACAGCTTCCAATTTTCTTCTAAAGTTCTGTTGTTTTTTGGTTGTGGTTGTAGTGCTGGCTCACTAGCAATTGGTTCTGGCTTAGGTGCTTGCTTGGGTTCAGGTTCAACTATTTGTTTTACTTTAGTTTCAGTCTTGTAAACTTCGCCTTCTTCAACTACTCGTTCAGCCTTTTTTTTTTCAGGTTCCTCGCTGCTGACCTCTATTGTGTTCAGTTTCTGAACCTCACTTAGCAATGTTTTTATATCTTTAGCCCTGTCCATAGATGCCATTTGAACCAAAACAGTTTCAAACTTCACATTTGGGGAACTCGCAAAACGTAGCTCATTTTCTGTTTTGGAGGCCAAGTGCATCAATCTGAGCAAGTCTGGCTGAGCCATAATGTGTGCTAATTTTATATACTTTTCTTTAAATGCTTTTGATGTATTAATTAAATCAGTACCACCAGTGCTAATTACTGTTAATGTATTTCTAAAGTGTTCTAATAGCCCACCCATACATTCTTTTACATCATAACCCTGAGTTACAATCTCATTACTCAGAGCAAATATATCCTTAATATCATTATTGTTTATGGCATCACTAATTCGAAAATAGAACATTTCGTCAATCAGATTAAGAGCATTAGCAAGCTCAGTGTATTTTATATCTCTACCACAAAACGCGATTGCCTGGTCGAATATAGATTGGCTATCACGCATAGAACCATCACCCTTACGAGCAATTATTTGGAGCGATTCTTCATCTATTTTAATACCTTCTGCATCAGAAATCTTTGAAAGTTGGTCAACTATTTCCTCTATCTCCATTCTACGGAAATTATACCTTTGGCAACGACTTAGTATAGTAGCTGGTATCTTTTGTGGCTCGGTAGTAGCAAATATAAATACCAGATGTGGAGGTGGCTCTTCTATTATTTTCAGCAATGCATTGAATGCCGAATCAGATAGCATGTGCACCTCATCGATGATATATACCTTATACCTGCCATTTGCAGGAGGATATTTTGCGTTCTCTCTCAGTCGCCTTACATCGTCAACACTATTGTTAGAAGCACCATCAATCTCAATTATGTCCATTGCTCTACCTTGAGCATGCTGCTTAGCAATTTCTGAATTCAAGTCTGGTTCGAAATCATCGGTATGAGCATTGAGTGCTATGGCATGAATACGAGCAGTAGTAGTTTTTCCTACTCCTCTGGGTCCACTAAATAGATACGAGTGATGTATTCGGTCTTGCTCAATAGAATTTTTTAACGTGCGGGTAATGTGCTCCTGACCAACTACATCAGAGTATAGATGGGGTCGCCACTTACGTGCTGTTACTAAAAACTCTTTCTGTTCACTCATACTTTACTTAGTTATTTTATTCTATTCATACTATTGAAGACTTACAATTTAAGAAATATTGGACTAATTTGAATAAATATGGTGAAAATGTATTTTGGCTTTAGTGTAAGAAAAATTTCCTCCAATCCTTATTCACTTAAAATGTAAATTTGGTGAAATATTCTATATATTACAGATATTGTTTACTTATCATTACTAAATTTTGGTATCAAATATTTTAAGATTTAAAGTCACCCTTTCTCTGTTGTTTGTCGTATCATGTAGCAATAGCTTAGATCCAGATTGCAACGATTTTAGAGACGGAATTATTGAAGTTGACATTTCTGATACTGTTAAGGTAAACCAAGTATATGATGTTGAAGTCACTTATGGGGCGCCTAATTTGTGCTATAAATTTAAAGAGTTGACCACAAGTTTTGACAATAGCAATCTGATTATAAATGCTGCCATATGCAACACTCAAAAATCTAATGAAGGTTGCCCACAAAGCCCATTATACGGAGAAGAAACCACTACCATTGTGTTCAAAAGGGAAGGAAAATTTAGCATTGTGATTAATGATGATTCCTTTTACAAAACCGTCTGGGTTGAAGAATAATACAATCGCAAGACTTAAATATCAACTAATAATTACACCATCTTCCATTTCAATTATTCTATCAGTTTTATCAGCAAAGTCTTTGTCGTGGGTTACCACCAAAAGCGACATATTTTTTTCATGACTAAGGTCTTTGAATATATTGAACACATTTTCTGAGTTCTTACTGTCCAAGTTACCTGTAGGTTCGTCACCCATTATTATATCTGGATCATTGATTAGTGCCCTTGCAATAGAGACTCTCTGTTTTTGTCCGCCGGATATCATACTCGCTTTTTTCTTAGCTTGTTCTTCTATTCCTAGTAATGCTAACTTTTCCATAGCGTCCCTTTCTATCTCTTTGTCACTTTTCAGAGCTAATTTTCTTGCTGGTAGCATTACATTTTCAAGGACAGTAAATTCTGGTAGGAGGTAGTGAAACTGGAATACAAATCCAATATGCTTGCTTCTTAGTATAGCTAATTCACGTTGATTTCTTCCTGTCACTCTCTCACCAGAAAGAAAAAGTTCACCTTTGTAATCCGTATCCATAGTGGAAAGTATATAGAGTAAAGTTGACTTACCACAACCAGATTTGCCCATTATAGATACAAACTCACCATGATCTATGTTAAGTGATATATCCCTTAGGACATGAAATTCTACTGGTTTGTGGAAAAACTTATTTACTTTTTCTGCTTTTAGAACGGACATTTATTGACCTCTTATTATTTCTACTGGATCAATATTCTCAGCTTTTCTAGAGGGCAAATAACCAGCTAAAAATGTTGAGACTAAGGCAAAAATAATAGCTATGAAATAGTTCATTGTATCGTAATTTATGGGGTATGTCTTAATTGTAGGTAATGCTTCTGTTTCAAAACTAGTATAATCTATTGCCAAGGAACCCAAATAGCCGACTACAAGACCCAAAATGCCCCCAACAAACCCAATTATTAAAGCTTGACTTATAAATATATGCTTGACATCAACACCAGTAAAACCAATCGCTTTTAGGATCGCAATATCATTCATTTTCTCATATATCATCATATTAAGAATGTTGTAGATACCAAAACCAGCAACAATAAGAAGTGTAATGGATACCGCATAAGTGATTAAATTTCTAATTTCGCTACCAGTATCAAACTGCGCATTTGCTGTTTGAATATCAACAGCGCTGAGATTGTAATTGTTTTCAATGCTCTCAGACATTTTAGGCGCCTTTTCCATATCAAACAGCTTAACATTGAGATCTGTTATATAATTTCTTCCTTTTCCTAAAAGTTTCTGTGCAGCTGATAAGTTCACATAGCTCTGAATATTGTCCACTTCAGATAGTCCACTTTGGTATAGACCAACTATTTTTAGTGGTATAGAGTTTCCACTAGATGATAGGATATTTACCTTGTCACCAATGTCCAAAGACATTTTTTTAGCTACACCTGCACCCAAAAGAATACCATTCTTATTTTTTGCCAATTCCATTGGACTACTTCCTACCACATAATCACCAAAATTAAAAAGTGATTCTTCTTCTGTAGGAGAAATCCCAACTATTGAACCATTTAGCTGTATTGAACCAGCAACATAAAACCCCATTGCAGATGTTTGTGCAGTTATACCTTTTATCCTGCTATCTTCTTTCAAATTAGCAACTAATGGCAACGCATCATGTATTTTTTCTAAACTAACCTTAGGTTTAATTGATCTAACTATATTAAAATCATTTTCAAAAAGTTCAGTTTGATATATTGGTTGGGAGTCACTTGGTTCAATCTCATTAAATATGTGGATATGTGGAGTTCTATTTAAAACTAATCCATCTAATAGACCGTTGAGGCCCGTCATAAACCCCATCATTATTATATAAGCACTAATACCAAACATTACTCCCAGAGCAGCTACTGTTGTTTGCTTTATTCTGGAAAGCAAATGTGTTTTAGTAATACTTAATATAATTCTGAAGCTTCGCATCTATTCTGGTAAAGTAATTTTAGTGCTATAATCTAACCCTTCTATAATCTCTACTTTTCGCATGTTTTTATTGCCAACTTTCACTTTCACTATACTATCCTTGGTATTAACAGTGTTTGATTCTGTCAAATATTCAATAGGGATAGTCATTACATCATTAATCTTTTCAATGACAATATTAGCCTCGCCGGCTAAACCAGCATAGAGCTTACTAGGCATATCGGTGAACTCAGCTTCCACAATGAAAGATAATGTTTTCTGATTCTTCAATGGATATATCTTCGATATTCTTCCTTCAAAAGTCTCCCCCTCGTATGCGTCTAATGAGATTAGAACCATTTGATCCAGTTCAATTTTTGAAATATCCACCTCATCTACTTCCATCGTTATAATATATTCATCCGTCTTACCAAGCATAGCGATTGGCTCCTGAGTGGTTATTATCTCTCCAGCCTCTTTGTTAAGTGAATAGATAGTGCCGTCGATCTTAGCTCTAATTACAAAGTCATCTAAATCTAAAACAGATTTTTTAAGTCTATTTTTAGATTGTTTATAGTTTGTCCTCAGCTCAGCTTTAAGTTGTTTTAGGTTATTAAGAAGTGAACTATGCTTATTACTAGATAGTTCGTAAGCAAGTTTAGCTTGTTCCACTGCAGTTTTGCTACCAACGCTTTTCTTGTATAATCTACTCCTTCTCATATACTCCAATGAGTCTTGCGAAAGTTTTTCCTGACTTGATTTTATTTCATTTTGAAGATTATCTAAGTCCGAATAGCTGCTTTTGTACTTACTTTTAGCCAGTTCGTAGTTCAGCTCTGCATTACTTCTTTCTATTCCCGCTTTGTCAGAAGTAATCAACGCAATGGAATCACCCATTTGAACTTTTTCACCTTCATTGACGAATATTTCATTTATAATACCTGGAGTTACAGTGAAGACATTATATTTATCTTTAGGCTCAATTATAACTGTAGCATATACAGAAACAGTTAAATTCTCTTTTTGAGGGGTAATGTATTTGTTATTATCCTCACAGCTCAAAATGAGGAATAGCAACGAAATTATAAGTATAGATTTACGCATAGAAAGAATTAATAAGTTAGTTCTTATAGAACAAGTAATATAACCATATTTGAATTATGTGGCAATTGAAATAAAAATAGATTTGTCGAAATCTTTAAAAATAATTAATTTGAATTGAATATATAATCAACATTTGCATAAGGAGTGCCTAATAATGGAAACTGAAAACCCACAACAACCAAATCAACCGAACCAAGAAGGCGGACATTACAACCCATATCAAATGCCTGTTGATACAAGCGTAATGACTGTAGGAGATTGGATTCTAACGTTTCTAATTACTGCAATTCCTATTGTTGGTTTTGTTATGTTATTTATATGGGCGTTCGGTAACGATACTAACCAAAACAAAGCAAATTACGCCAAAGCGACATTATTATGGATGCTTATAGGAATCGCATTAGGTTTATTGGTAATGATTATGTTCTGGGGAGCTCTGATGGCCCTTGTCATGGGCAGTCAGTAAAAAACTAAATTTGATTAAAAGAATTGTAAAGACCCAACTAAAATTATAAAATAGTTGGGTTTTTTTATGTCGTATGCAACTTTTTGTAATTTCAACCCACTTATATTATGTAGCGAATAAATAGCAATAAGATGAGCAGAAGAAAACAGAAACAATTTTTGAAACTATTCGAACCAGTACGAGCTGATTTGTCGCGCTTCTGTATGGCTATTACTGGAAGTCGATTTGCGAGTAATGATTTGGTAAGCGAAACTATATTAGCTGCCTACCAAGGCTTTGACAAAGTAAAAAAACATACCGCCTTCAAAAGTTATTTATTTACTATTGCAACCAGAACTAATAATGCCAGGAAGGCAAAAGATAGTAGAATGGAATATAGTGACAGTATAGATGATTTTCATCTGACTACTGAAAACAGAGGGGATTTGGACGCCGATGTTGAACAACTATACTGAGCGTTGGGCAAGCTACCCGACAAGCAAAAGGAAGCTATAATTTTATTTGAAATCTCGGGGTTCAAGATAGCAGAAATTGCAGAAATGCAAGGCGCTACTGAGTCAGCGGTAAAGTCGCAACTCAAACGTGGCAGAGAAAAACTAACTAACATACTAGTAGAAAAAAAACTATAACAAATGAAAGCAATAACGTAAAAACTTTCGGTGAGAAGGTCTCAAAATGAATAATTTGGATAAATATTTTGATAAAGTAAGGAAAGTGGAGCCAGACATAAGTCAGGAAGACACACGAAAAATTCTTGCGGGCAAATTGAGTGATGTGGGCATTACAACTAATTTGTTTAACAAAATACGGACGTATCCTATAATAACAACTTTAATAACTTCGGCAGCAATTGTTGGGGTGCTTATGCTCTCTCAGTTTACTGAATCAACAAATGAAAATATAGTTGATTCGAAAAATAAGATTGAAATCATGGCTGACAACGGTGAAGATGGCATTATCCCTGTCGATGATAATGAGCCAAAAACTCACGATCATAAGAAAGAGAAAGAATTTCTAAAGAAAAACCCTCCTAGACCAGTGGATGAGAATATCACTAAAAAAACAAAAGTAAAAAAAATAAAACTTGACACTAAAGATAACATATGGACAAATGATGAAGTAGATATTAAAGCAGTCAATACATTAAATCTAAAAATTGATGAGCTGAAGAACTTAGGCATTACAGTTAACAAGGGTAATTTCAAAGTAAGTGCCTTTGATAAATACACTTTCACTATAGATAAAGATAATAACAAAGAACGAAATCCATCCACTTCGGATGAAATTGCTTTCCCCACACCTGCAATGGTTACTACAGCATGTGGCTTTAAGACTCTAACCCTTATCAAAAGTGACGGGATTGAAGCAATAGTAGATCGAGAGAAAAATGGGGACAACCAATCATTACGAATGACCTCTGAGTTCAAGTCTGAAGTTGACTTCGAAGTGAATGATGACATTCCCTTATTTAAAGTTGGTCAAATGACTTTAGATGAATATAGCGAAAAGCTAATTGGGCATAAAGATTCAGCAGCTATTTTTAACAGAGTTAAAGAGATTCAATACCTTACAGTAAAAATGGCTAATGAGGATGTGACTATTAAATTGGATGACAGTTTAAAAAATATTAGGCAAAGTTATATAGATAGAAAAGTAAATCTAGAATCTGAAGACCTAAGTGATGAAGATATAGAAAAAATAATGATTACTTCATTAGACTCACTTGATGGTGATGTAATAGAGTTAGTTGAAGTTGATTCTGATGTTCAATCAAGTAATGGCAAAGGCAGAACCATCCACATGCCTATAAAGAGCCTTGGTAAAGGGAAGAAGATAAAGATTAAAAGTATAAAAGAAAGCAATCTCGACGACGATGTTTATGTTCGTGATTTGCTACAAAGGTCAGGAGATGATGTTGATATAAAAGAACTAAAATCAGTAAATGTTAACTCTAAGATTTTAAATAGCTCAGTGACTGACTTGTCTATACTTAGTGAATTGAAAAATCTAAATAAACTAGAAGGATTATCCAAAATGTTCGAAGGATTATCCAATATGTCATTCTCTTTAATCAAGCATGACACAAACAAGCTGATACCAATAGAGGTGAGTTTAGATGGCGACAAAACTGACTTCATAGTATGGTACGAAGCAACTGATGAGTTCTTAGAAAAACTACCAAGCAGGTTGATACAAAAAATAAATCCTGAGCTGAATGCTGCTGATGACCAAGTAGAACACTGCAACAACGAACCAGTGAAGAAAGACGATGCTGTTATGGATGTATGGAGTGGTTGCTCTGGAGCAATACAAGGTATGAAGCTATACCCGAACCCAGCAGTTGACCAATCATCAGTTGAGCTATCGTTAAAGGAAGACAGAAGTTTATAAATGGCAGTGTATAATCTATCTGGCCAATTGATTAAGCGTATTGGCAACCCTACTCAATATACTAAAGGGCAATTAGTAAAACCAATTGACCTAAATGGTATTAACCCTGGCTTGTACTATGTGGTAGTCAAATCTGACATTGGCGAGCAAGCACTACAGAGAATAATAATAGAATAACCCCTCACTCATTTGATTAAGCCCAAATGGCCTGCTTCTCCTTATGGGGGGAGCAGGTTTTTTATTTTACTGTAACACTTAGAAAGATTTATAGAGTTGAAATTTTTCACCCGTTTACAAAAAACTAAAAAAGCTCATACATTTCTGCATGAGCTTTTCTTCAGTCGGGGTGGCAGGATTTGAACCTGCGGCCCCTTGGTCCCAAACCAAGTGCGCTAACCGGACTGCGCCACACCCCGAGGTGTATTTCAATGTTTTCTACTTTTTGCAAAAAAGATAGACTCAAAACTCATAATTCTTTCAATAATTACCAAATTTATTTTTAATAGAATTGCATTTATTTTAATTTTGAATACTATTAAGACAAACACAGAAGCACTTATATGAAACTAACTAAAAATGAAGAAGATTATCTAAAGGCATTATTTAAATTAACTGTAGAGTCGAAGGATGATAAAGTTGGAACTAACCAATTAGCTGAAAAGCTTGGCTTTTCTCCTGCTTCTGTAAATGGTATGCTGAAAAAGCTAAAGACCAAAGATTTAGTTTCATATAAAAAATATGGTAAAATAGATCTTACACCACAAGGTCAATCATTAGCAGTCGGCTTAATCAGAAAGCATCGCTTGTGGGAGACATTCCTATATAAGTATATGAATTTCACTTGGGATGAAGTCCATGTGGTAGCAGAACAATTAGAGCATATAAAATCTGAAAAATTAATTTCAGAGCTAGACAGATTCCTTGGATACCCCGAAACAGATCCTCATGGTGCGACCATTCCAAATAGTGATGGTGACTATAATATTAAACTAAAAACAACACTAGCAGAAATAGAAGTAGGTCAAAAATGTAGGTTAGTTGCTGTAAAAGATAGCTCAATTGAGTTTCTAAAATATGTTACTAAAATCGGATTGGAACTAAGTAGTGAAATTCTAATAGTTGAAAAGCGTGATTTCGATGGCTCAATACTAATTAAATTTAATGATCAAGACCTATCTGTTTCCGCGAAGTTTTGCGAAAATGTGTTTGTGGAGTCATTAAAAAATTAGCCTACAATCTATATTAATATAATTGTAGACTAATTACATAAGGAGAAGTAAGGAAGAATGCTACTGCATTATGACCATACCACCATTGCACTAACGCATCTTGAACACCTGCAAAAACAGGATAACTCTTCATTAATGCAACAGGTATCTCTAATGAATTAACCACGTGAAGTAATGTTACTGTAACCCATGATCCTAAATAGAACCAAATAGCTACATACATATGTTTTTCACGCCTCTTAACAAGAGTCATAATCATATTAATACCAAAAGCTACCCATACGAGAGCAATCATAATATCAATTGGCCACTCTAGTTCAGCGTACTCTTTACCAGTTGTAATACCTAATGGAAGAGTAATTGCTGCTGATAGTATAATTAACTGCCAACCCCAAAAATGTACATTACTCAACAATGGACTCCACATGGAGGCTTTTGTTAGTCTTGGAAGCGAGTAATAGACACCCATAAAGATTGCATTACCTACGAAAGCAAATATTACTGCATTCGTATGGAGGGGTCTAAGTCTACCAAAAGTCAAGTATTCTAAATTAATACCCATGCTTTGATAAAATTCAGGTATATATAGCTGTATAGCTATAAGTACACCTACCAACATACCAACTATACCCCATATCATAGTGGCTATCATAAATTTCTTTACTATGACATTGTCATAAATAAAGGACTCTATCCTACTTTCATTTGTACTCATAAACGAAACCTCTTAAGAATTTGAATTATTTTTTATTTCAGTATCGTCGAAAAGCATTCTCACAGATGGAGTGTAAGTATCTTTGAATTGATCTTTTTTCACAGCCCTAATGAATAGCACTAAAAAGAATACTGCTATACAAAGACTAATGATGATTAATGCTACTAATGCTAACATAATTTTAATTGCTATTTATTATTATCAGTACTACCTTAATAATAATAAAATACATTTCCAATAATGAAGAGTCTTTTGTCCTAAATAAAAATAAAGCTTATTTATCTCTATCAATAAAGACAGTTTAAGTCCTATTTCCACAATTATTTATTTTACGTCAGTTATGGTGGTGGTGTTCAATTCACTTAAATTATAGACTATAAAAAATAATTTAAATAATTTTCTATTTTATTAATTTATTTAGTGAAATCTTGGTTTCCAATTCCATCGAATGGGGTTTTTATCTTAATAAAAGGATGGTCATTAACTTGATGGCATGAATTACAGGTGGCAGTTAAATTCTCATAAGAAACAACAAACTCTTGTCTGTTTTGGTTACTAACTGCTTTTTCTATGGACTCTATTGAAGGGTAAATAATGCTAAGTTGTTTTGTCTCTTTATGCTCAGAGTGGAATTTCTCTATATCCTCAAATCGTTCTTCTAACTCATGTATTTCAAAGCCAGCTAATTCCCAGTTGGAGTTAGCTCCTGCTTTCCATAATTTCAAGTGGTGTGCTTGTACAGCATTCATCAACATACCAAGACCAGGGGTGTAGCTTTTTTCCAATGATTTTTCCATTGATTCAACTTTACTACTGAGATGATTTATTTCTTTTTTCAAATCCTCTTTCGAGCTACACGAAGCGAGCACAGTAAGAAGAGCAAAAGTCAATACGTTATACATAATTCTAATTTATTTGAATAAGCAATACTACAAAATATTTATTCTGTAGTTTAATCACACTTAATATACATTATGTAACCAATTGGTGATTTATGAATTTATATTTGCTATAATTTGGGACACATATTTTCCTATAGCTGTTTCTACTTGTTCATCGTTGATCTCACCGTTCTCATCGAACACCTTATCAATAAAAGCTACAGAAACTCCCGGACCCATTACCAGAGCACCAAGCTTTGTATATAGTAATTGTAGTTTTTGTATTACTTGCGAACCACCAAAACGTCCAGAGGAAGCCGAAACTAATCCGATTGGCTTTCCTAACCACTGAGAATAGAGTAGGTCAAATGCATTTTTGAATGAAGCAGGATATCCACCATTGTATTCAGGAGATACCACTATAATAGCATCTGCATTATCAATTACTTCTGAATATTTAACAGCTATTTCAGGTGGGTTTTCCAAGAACTGTAATCTTTCATGAAATAAAGGGAAATCTGCTTCAAGCAAGTCAAAGATTTCAGCATTTGCATCTGTGTTCTCGTTTATATAGTTATTCAAATAAAGAGCTGCTCTATGGCTTTTTCTTCCTTTTCGGATACTTGATGATAGTATTACTATATTCATAATTTTAATTCAATTAGTTATTATTTTTTTCAGATAACGTCAAAGTCAATGAACTATTATTTATCAAGTATTTTCTGTAATCCATATCCACATAATGGTAAAGCAAATGGGTATATGTACCACATAAATCTACCATCAGTATAAGCTGCTGTTAGTGAATATACTATCATGAGCGCAACCATGATTACACCTACAAAAAGGGCAAAATTTAATTTATCATACTTATCAAATTTTTGTAAAGAAAAGAGTAGTAATAAAAGTGGTATTCCACCAGTGAGAATTAGGCTGATATAAGTTCTTATTCGACCTAAGTTGTAAATAAGCGAATCCATACTAACTGTCCATATGAATTGGCTATCTGCATTTATTGTTAATTTTCTTGCTACTAAGTTTACAGTAATAAAAATGATTCCCATTATGGCAGATTGGATTAAAGAAGTCTTAAAAGATTTATCTTTCAGTTTAAAAGCAAAGAAAAAAGGAAGAAGTAATATTGTTTTTTCATTAATCATTGCCCCAAATGCAAGTAGTAATAAAAGCAAAATGTACTTATTTTTTAATACTAAATAAATACCGATTGTAATAATCAGGATAGCTGGTGCATCGAGCAGTCCAACTACGCCGTAATAAAAGACGGGGAAAGAAAATGCAAACAATATTGCTCCTGCTAGCTGAATTTTTTCCGAAAAACCCATAGCTGCAAAAATATACATCAGAAAAAGTACAGTTAATATCTCACTGGAAAGGTTGATTAAATTTAAAGAGGTAAATGAGTCGAAGGGTAGTAAAGAAGCGATGAAAGGTATAAAAAATCGATAAGTATATGGCTTCGTTATTTCATCAGCAACGTCTTCGCCATTGTAGTAATTTACATATTGCACATAGTTATATGAGTCTAAACTCATTTGGACGTCGTAACCTAGTTTTTGACCTAGGTTTTTATCATCAGCACCTACGTATTTACCAATAATTAGGTCTTGTCTGTTCCACCTAACCACAGACATAAGTATTACTATTACAACTGCAAATATGAAATATTTATAATTCATATTGCAAAATTAATTAACTTATTGGAAAACTAAGATAGAAAGTAGTTCCTTTGCCATATTCAGATTCGAAGTCTAGTTTTCCACCATTCTTTTTAACTAATTCACTTACAAGCAGCAATCCTAGGCCAGTTCCAACTTCTTCATTAGTTCCTGGTGTTGTATGTATGGTATCATCTTTAAATAATTTTTCTTTATCCTCATCTCTCATACCTACCCCACTATCTGCCACTGAGATAATTAAATCACTAGATTTCTTTTCAACTTTTATATTAATTTCTCCACCACTCTCTGTAAATTTAATAGCATTAGAAATTAAGTTAGTTAAAATAGTTTCCATCTGTGCAGGATCAGCATCAAATACATCCTCTGTTTCTATAGATAATATTATCTCTATTCCTTTCTTTTCTGCATTTAGTTTATGTATAGAGCTCACAGCATTAAGAATAATTTCTGGATATATTGTTTCTTTATTTACTTCAACTCTATCCAGTTGCAGTCTTCCCCAGTCTAACAAATTAAGAACAAATTTATATTGAGATTCCAATGTTATAAATATATCATTTATCATCTCTCTTCTTTCAGGCTCCTCTAAAGATTCATATTCTTTAGAAAGAATTTCCATTAAACTCAAAACACCGGAGAGGGGACTTTTTATATCATGCGCAACCAATGAAATAAATTTATCCTTATCTCTGAGCAGCTTTTCTTTGTCCTTTATTATTTTTGCTAGCTTTAGATGGGTAAAAGCTCTTGCTTTTAGCTCAGAGTGGTTGAAAGGTTTTGTAACATAGTCAACGGCACCTGTATCGAAACCTCTTGATATATCTTCACTACTTACTTTAGCAGAAACAAATATTACTGGTATATCTTTAGTTTCAGGTAATTCTTTCAGTTTTAAACACACATCAAACCCATTCATACCTGGCATATTAATGTCTAGTAGAATCAAATCAGGTTTCTTTTCTTTCGAAATTTCTATAGCATTACTACCATCTTGTACAGCAATTAGTTTTGTACCTAAGGAGGAAAAAATAGAACCAAGGAGTGAGAGATTTTCTGCTACATCATCAACTAAGAGGATAGTAGATTCTTTAAAGATGCTTTTCATTGTTGTTTTTTTATTGACTTATAATATTATCTAACATAATAAATATACTTTTATCCTAAAAACTTATTCTATTATTATAAATGCTTATTCCTTCTATAATAGCTTCTAAAGTGCTTTGTTCTGATGCAATATTCTGCCCTGAAATCGAAAATCCAGTTCCATGGTCAGGTGAGACCCTAACTATATTAAGATTTGCTGTGAAGTTTACACCCCCACCATTAGCAAGTAGCTTAAGCGGTATAAGTCCCTGGTCATGGTACATAGCAAGGATGCCATCATAATTAAGGTAATCACCAAACCCAAAAAAACCATCAGCAGGAAAAGTACCATAAGCTTTGGATTCTTTATATTTGCCGTTTAGTTGAAAAATTAAAGGGTTTATTTTCAACTTCTCTTCAGTTCCTATATTCCCTTCTTCACCGGCATGTGGATTCAATCCTAATATTGCAACTTTAGGCTGTTCAATACCAAAATCTTTTCTTAATGATAATTCGAAAGATGCATATTTCTTCTCAATAAGCTCAGCAGATACCAATGTTGAAACCTTACTAATTGGTTCATGTAATGTAGTCAATGCTACTCTAACCCCAGAACTAAATAAAATCATTAGAGGGTCAGACCCAAAAGAATCACCAAGCATTTCAGTATGCCCAGGAAATCTGAATCCAGATAAGGATATGGATTTTTTATTGATAGGTAGAGTAAGAAGTATATCAGATTGGTTCGATTTTACACTTTCAACAGCTTTATAGATACTCTCGGCAGCAATTTGACCAATAGAACCATCTAGTTTACCCCAATCTATATTATAATCTGTGTTCTCACCTATTAGATTAATGATGTAGTTGTTAATAGAAATTTGGTTTTCATTTTCAGTGAAATTAAAATTTAGTTTTTTCAGATATTGAATAACCAAATTTTTAGGAGCAAACAAATTAAAATTCAACCCATATTCCGATACTTTTAAATTATTAAGAGACTTGACAAAGCATTCTAATCCAATCCCGTTTAAGTCTCCAACCGATACTGCTATATTTAAAATCATAATATCTTCTGTGTTCTATTTGCGTTAAGTAAAAGCCCTATTAGAACCATATTAAAAAGTAGTGATGTCCCACCATAACTCATAAATGGTAGAGGAATACCCATTACAGGCATCATTCCTATTACCATACCTATATTGATTAGTATATGATATAGAAATATAACTCCAATACCAAAGCATAGTATTTTGAAGTATGTATAGTCATTTTCAATTGCCAACTTCATTGATCTTAATATTAAAACAATAAATAGAATAATCACACTAGCACCCCCTATAAATCCGAACTCTTCCGTTGGTACCGAATAGATAAAATCAGTCCATTGCTCTGGTATATATCTGAGTTGGGTCAACGTTCCTTCTTGGAATCCTTTTCCAGTTATTCCTCCACTACCAACGGCTAATTTTGATTGCATAACATTGTATCCTGCACCACGTGGATCGCTCGATGGGTCAAGAAATGTATCAATTCTGGCTTGCTGGTGTGGTGCTAAACTCTTATAGACAATTGGTCCAGCTAAACCAATCGAAAAGAGTACAGCAGCAGCAATTATTTTGAGTGGGAGATTGCCCCTCATTATAAAAACAGCTACCGAGAAAATAGCTGCAGCAACTAAGTAGATAACTGAATCACTAAGAGAAGCAATAAGTATGATTGGGGCTACAACTACTACTAACAAGATTATAGAATTGAAGCCAGTCCAAAATAAAATACCAATAAATATTGCCATTAGTACAGATGCAGAACCAACATCTGGCTGCATCATTACCAAAGCAAGCATAGGCAGCAACATCATGAATGTTCGTCCTAACACGTCTATTTTATTTATGCTTCTTCCTTTTTCAGATAAGTAGTTAGAAAGTGCCATAAGCAATCCTAACTTTGCAAATTCTGCGGGCTGCAAGTTAAATCCACCTAATCTTATCCATCCCATCGTACCATTTATCCGAACACCAATGAATAACACTAAAACCAGCATTAACAGCGAAATGCCATATACCCAATAAGATAATGATTTTAATTTTTTATGGGGGGAGAATGCAACAGACAACATCACCACTAAACCCAATGAAGCAGATATAACTTGCTTTGTAAATAAGCTATCTGAGAATGTTGAAGTTGCTGAATATATTGATAAAATTCCGAAAACTGTAAGCGCAACTACAGTAAAGAAAGTAGTCCAATCAAAATTCTCTACTTTTTTTTCTGTTAGTTTACTATCGAAAATACTAGACAACGTATTCTTTACCAGTTATCTTAACGAATGCTTCTTTATATTTTGATAATATCTTTTGTATTACTTCTTCTGGGAGTGTTGGAGCAGGTGGAGTTTTATCCCAATCCAAACTTTCTAAATAATCTCTTAGAATCTGTTTGTCATAATTTGTAGGTTCGTTCCCAGGTTCATAATTCTCGGCAAGCCATAATCGAGATGAGTCAGGTGTCAAAGCTTCATCAATAAGAATAATGCTTCCATCTTCGAGCTCACCAAATTCAAATTTAGTATCAGCCAACAGTACACCTTCATTCTCTAATCTATTGCTACCGAAGTTATATAAATCAATTGAAACTTGTTTAAGTTTTTGTGTCAACTCATCACCTAATATAGCACAACATTGCTCATAAGTAATGTTTTCATCGTGTCCCTCATCAGCCTTAGTTGATGGAGTGAATATTGGTTCTTCTAATCTACCATATTTTTCTAAGCCATCAGGCAATTCAACACCACATATTTGTCCATTATCCTTGTATGATTTCCAACCAGAACCAGCTATATAACCACGCACTATAAACTCTACCGGTAGTGGTTTAGCCTTTTTCACGACCATACTTCTACCATTCAAATAGTCTGCATATTTGAGAAGTGAGGGATATTCTGACGCTTTATCACTAATGAGATGATTACCAATTATGTGCTTAGTTTCATTAAGCCAAAAAGTCGAGATTTGATTTAGTATCTTACCTTTTTCTGGAACTATTTCGTTCATTATCACATCAAACGCAGAAATTCTATCGCTTGCGACTATTAATAAATTATCGCCCAAGTCATATACTTCTCTTACTTTACCTTTTCTAATTAAATTTAAGCTGTCCAAATTATCTTTATTCATTATCTTATACCATTACTGTCAAAACATATATCAAATAGTCTATAACCGAACGGCTCCACTGCATAAGGAAAACTGGGATACCTAAAATAATTAGTCCTAGAGCTATTTCAATCAAATAGACTTTACCTTTGGGTTTATCTAGTACTACTGCAGATGATTTGAGTAAGCGTAGTAGCGACCAAATTTTTACAAACCCTAATATTGCAAATATCATTAAATACCCATTGTCCATTTCACCAAATATTTTAGTTATAAACGATGCTACTATCAATAATAAAATAGTTGGTATTAATGACCAAGTAGCCAATGTAAAAGCATCCTTATAGAATAATCTAACAGAAAGGGCGAACGCAGTTATCTTTAAGTATAAAGCTATGAACAATATATATAGCATAACAATAAGTGACATTACTAATATAAGTAAAGACGGTGTCCATATTAGAGCAAATAAATTCTCCTTGATTATTGAAATTGGTATACCAATATTCAAAAAGTATTCAAGTGTGCTACTAAACCTTAGGTAATAGAAAGTTGCAGCTATGAACGAAGCTATAGAAACAGAGATCAAAACCGCCAAAACACTAGTTTGAACTGTTGAAATCAATCGTTGGTCTCTTATATCAGCATAGAAATTATAAGGTCTAAGAATAGAGCGGAAGAAATATTCACGAAATCTTTTAAACCGATTTATCATTATCAGAAATATAAGACCGAAGATAATACCAGTTACTAAAAACACAACTGTTTTATCTGTTTTGTCATCACTACCTGCAGTCAGCAAAGGTTCTTTCTCCTTATTAAAAATTGACTTTACTGCTTTAAATGATGATCTCTCGTTTCTGTCTCTATCAACTAAACCTGAAGTAAATACATATTTATCTTCTCCATTGTTAATCATAACTGGCTGTTGTAGTAAGTAATCATTATATGTATCGAATGAGAAACCAGCTATATTAGCAGTACTCAATATAGAGTAAGAGTTTAGTAAGTAGTAAGCCTGAAATTCTAAAGAAAGTTGATCGGCATAACCATTTTTATTATTTTCTTCAACTGCTGCACCTAATTCACAGATTAAAGGTATTGCACCAATATTTCTTTGAAGATCCTCTAGTCTTTTTAACTGAGTGTTGAAGTTATAACTCTTATTATTAAAACTCACTATTAAAAAATCAACATCTTTTATATTAGGATAATCTGTATTAGTGTATATAGATTTATGTACTAAGTTACTTGTGTGTTGATTAAGTAGAGATATTAATTTTGTGCTGTATTCTTTTTGCATATTTGCATCTTCATCAGAATAAGAATAAAGCCCATAGCTAAATATACTCGGAGAATTGTCCACTGCATTGAGTATCCTGTCTACAATATTTTGCATTCTAACAATAACTTCGTCACTGTTCAAAATAGAAATGGGAGTATTGTATGAAGGGAATTCATACAATACAAATAACCCATATTCACTCGTTAGCCTAATTAACTCAGAGTGTGGCAAACCAAACTTAACTCTAATTGCGTTTGCACCTAATTTCTTAATTTCTTTTATATCTTTTTCATATTGACTCAGAGGTATAGATTTACCATATCCCTTATAGTCATCAATATAATTAACAGATTTTAGTTCGAATGGTTCACCGTTAAGTATAAACTTATTCCCTTTGTCAGAACTAATTATTTCTACTTTCTTAAATCCAAACACTGTAGAAAATTCATCTATAGTTATCCCATTTTTTTGAATTTGAGTTACTATATTATATTGATCTGGTGATTCTGGTGACCATAAAGCCGGATTATTTATAACAGCTTTGAAATCAAAATCATAAGATCTGTTTTTCTCAGCATTGATTGACTGAGAGCCCAAGGCATGCCTTGTTCCTTTGCCAACCAAGAAAGACTTAACTTGTATAGTTCCTTTTGACTGCTTCAATTGCCCAGTTGTTAGAGTACCCTTAATATTTAAAGCAGCACTTGTTCCATTTTCACTAAACTTATAGCTACTATTAATTCTATTAACCCAAGCACTAGCTGTGCTAACTAAAAATACTTTTCTAATTATTCCAGTAGCAGCTCTTTTTGAATGGAGTGGTAGTTTCTGAATCTGATTTGCATAACCCTCTGTTGGGTTTACAACTATCTTAATTTCATTAGTACCTTCTTTCAATGAATTATTTGGTAAGTTTACCCAAAACTCAGTCATACCACCAAAATTAATACCCAAGAACTGGTTGTTTATATAGAATTCTCCATTATCTGAGATCCCTTGTAAATTAAGGTGGAACGAACGGTTCGCAATATTTTTCTTGCTAAGACTTATATTCTTTTTGAAAACTATTGTTGAACCTTCATAACTGGTAAAAGGAACATACTGTTTTTCCCAGCTATCTCCGTCATCATATGAAATATCCCATTCACCGGACAGGTCTACTACATTCCTAGTAACTTTACTAGTTGTAATCAATGTGTCTTGTTCTTCTGTGGGTTGTCCGAATACTGGTAAAGTAATCAGCACCATAACTAATAAATATCTTATCATTTTAGTAAGTAATTGTAATTGGTTTCGATTTTTTTAATGATTCTAATATAGCAAAAGTACACTTGGTTACTGCAAACAAATCTTGCTGTGGAATTAGAGATTTACCAGATTTAAGGGATTTTATAAAAAGTTCCATTTCTGATTTAATTCCTTTCTCGCCATCCATTTTGTAATCCGTAGCCTTCTTTCCTTTGTGTAAGGTAACTGATTCAAAGTTATTCATAGTTAAGGCAGTATTCTCAAAGAAAACTTCGCAATACTCTTTAGATAAGCTACCATCACCTGATGAAATATACTCTAATACTCCGACAGAGCCGTCCTCAAATTTGATTGTAGCTGCTACATTGTCTTCATTAAGCTTTGCTTCCGAATTGCCAGAAAATGACTCCGCATAGACTCTAATTGGCTTGCTCCCTGTCAAAAATAGCATGGTATCGATAAAGTGGCAACCTTCGCCTATTATTCTACCTCCTCCTTCTGCTCTTTGTGTCCAATGGTCTTTTGGTATATGACCTGCATTAACTCTGTACTTCACCATTAACGGTTCTTTGCGTCTTTTCAGCTCTTCTTTAATTTTCTTGAATGACTTAGAGAATCTTCTGTTGAAGCCAACCATAAGTTGTTTGTCAGAATTACCCGTAGCTTCCATTATCTGATTAAGCTCTTCCTCATTTAGTGCCAATGGTTTTTCTACATATATATTCTTCCCATTATTCAGGGCAGAAATAACATATTTCGCGTGAGTATTGTGCCACGAAGCAACCATTACTGTATTAATTGAGCTGTCTTTTATCAGCTCATCCGGGTTAGCACTAGCTTTTTCGAATGCAAAGTTTGTAGCTACCGTTTTTGAACTTGCAGAGCTATTATTAGCAACCGAAACAAATCTCACACCTTGCTTAGCAAGTGGTGGTAGCAAATAATTCTGAGCAAATTGCCCAGCACCAACAAACCCAATTTTTATATCAGATTCGGCAGTTTTTTGACCTGTGCAAATGAAGTTCGTTTTCTTATTATCTCTTTCAGGATAGTTGATTAATATACCCAAATACGGCTCTGTTCCATTGCTTATCAAATCATAGGCTTTAGATGCCTCTGCTACAACAAAACTATGGGTAGTCATATCCTTTATATTTATTCTTTTCTTTTCAATTAATTCAACGAATGACTGCATATTGCGATTTTCAGTCCAACGAACAAATGCATAAGGATAGTCATTACCTTGCTCTTCGTAGAAGGCATCATATCTACCAGGTCCGTAACTCGATGATATTTTTAATTCAATCTCTTTCTTGTAGAATGGATGTCGTTTCATATCCATTCCTATAGCCCCAACTATTACTACTTTGCCCCTTTTTCGGGTCATTTCCATTGCCATTTGAAGTGGAGCAGAACTGCCAGTTGAAGCTGTGATAATAGTAGAATCAGCGCCTTCACCATTGCTTCTGGCAATCACTTGCTGAACATTTTCCGAAGAGCTTTTCATTACAGAATCACAACCGAATTTTGTCCCAAGCTCCATTGCTCTTTCGTCAATATCCATTCCGATAACATTGCAACCAGCAGCCTTGAGGAACTGAACAGTAATTAACCCCAACAAACCCAAGCCAACAACAACAACATTCTCACCTAAGTTTGGAGCTGCTTGTCGGAAGCCCTGCATAGCAATAGCCCCAACAGTTGTGTAAGCTGCATCTTCGTAGCTAACGCTTTCTGCTATGTGTACGACTAAGTTTTTTGGTACTGCTATAATCTCTGCGTGGTTCGCAATTCCAGCACCAGCGGCAGCAACTCTATCGCCTGGTTTGAACTCATCGCAGTCTGATTCTATAACCACACCAGCTGCAGAATAGCCAAGCAATTTGAACGAATTGAGCTTAGCATTTACTCGCCTTGCTGTTTCTTTTAGACCATAGCTTTTTACAGCATCGAGCACAACTTTTACTTGGTCGGGCTGTTTCTTCGCTCTTGCGAGTAAGCTACCCTGAGCGTTATCGACCGATGTTTTTTCTGTACCTGCACTGATAAGAGTGTTTTTGACCTCTATCAGCACGCCACCAGGAGGGCATTGTGGAGATGGCATTTCTTCTGTGCGTACTTCGCCAGATTTTTGATATTGAACTACTTGAAGCATTGATTTTTTTATGTATTTCTGTATTATACAAAGATATGAATTTAATTGGAAAAATGGAGGAGATATTCCAATTGGAATAAACCAAAAAATCCAACCACAAATTATATGTAGTTGGATCTCTATTTAAATTCTTTATTATCTTATTAGAAAGTAATTTCTGTACCTAAGAAAATTCCACTTTGGTTCTGTTGACCTATGAATTGATAATCTCTGACTATTGTCTGAGAGTAACCAAACACAATTGGGAATCTTGTTAATCCACCAAATGTAGTAGTTAGCCCAGCTTCCATTTTGTAAGAAGGTGATTGACCTAGGAATATCTGACCATTCACGAATGTATCAAAATAGCTGTTTGCTAATATCTTAGTGAACGTAGGTGTGTATTCTACACCACCACCCAAGAAGAATGGGTTTCGCAAATCAGATGTATAGTTTGTTCCGTAGTAAGACATACCAGCTGAGAACATACCACGCAAGTCTGTCGTGAAATAATTAGTTAAGAAACTGACGTCTAACTGTCCGTTATTATCAGCATTTGTGCTAGCTTTAGTCCTAATTACGGTTAGGTAATCACGAGTATAGCTATTGTTTACTTTAAAGTTATTGTTCTCTGTCAACATCATACCTCGAGCAAAACCATTAAATTTAGTATTTTGGTAAGCAAAGTCTGCATTCCATGGTTCAATTAGACTATTTTTGCGCCCAAAATCATCGCTCAGGTTGCTATTGTTTAAATCTGTTTCATTCGAAATTTCTGATTCATTATCTGACAAGTTGCTAATAAAGTTCTCATCGCCATCAGTGTCATCTGATGCATTACTAACTACGTCATCGCTATTATCTCTATCAGCATTAATCGAAGAATTGTAGTTATTTTGATAATTATCAGAGCTATTAGATGAGTTGTTATTCAGGTTGTTATCTGAATCATTTACATCAACACTATTATCGACTAATATCTCTTCATTACCATCTGTAGCTTCTTCAGTAACAATGATATTATTATTTGCAGCCACTTCATAAGACTTTACAATCGGAATGTTATCATTTACTTTAATTGTTGCCTCACTATCAGAATTAAGTGAGCTATACATTACGAAAGTAGCAACCGATGCTACCACAGCAGCCGCAACTGAAATCCAATTTACTGCAGACTCAATAATCAGCTTAGTCAGTGTTGGAGCGCTTGCAGCCAAAGGAATACCCAGTGCCAAAAATACATTATCCTTAGCTGATGGAGGAGGCACGAGTGTCTCATCATCATCTTCAATTGATTTTGATATCTCTAGCTGCTTGTCGAATTCTGCTTTTAGGTCTGGGCTATCCTTAAGCATCTTATCGACTTCTAGCATCTGAGATTCGGTTAATTCCCCATCTATATATTGGGTAATTAATTCAAAATCTTTATTGTAATCTAAGTTTTCCATTTCTTTTATTTGTCGTGTTTGGATAAATCTTCCAAATACGGTTCTAATATTTCTTTTACTTTTTGTTTAGCTCTGTATATTCTTACTTTCACATTGTTCATTGTGCTACCAGTTACATCCGCTATATCTTTATATGAAAGTCCATCATATTCTCTAAGAATAAAGACTTCTTTATAGTCATCTGGTAGTACTTCAATTGCCATTTTAATTAACCCTAGTAGTTCTTTATCATCTCCGTTGATATTATCACTTACGTGCATATAATCTTCGTAGCTAACTACAGGCTTTTGCTTTTTAATAAAATTGACACACAAATTTCTTGCTATAGTGAGTATGAACGCCGGAACATTTGTCATCTCTCTATCTTTTTTTGCACTTTTGTACAATCGTACAAACGTATCTTGCAACACGTCTTGTGCTTCTTCTTTATTACCAAGGAACCTTCGACAATAGGCAAAAACTCGAGGTGAATGTCTATCGTACAACTCCGAGAAAGCTGCATCTGCTAACTTACCCCTGGATTGTACTAATTCAAACAGCTCCGGGTCACTATATTTTTCAAGTTTTGAGCCCATTACTACCACTATAACACTAATTAGTTTAAAATGTTACAAGCTATCCGGCTATCACTCCGGAATATTCTCCCATATATCAGTTAATATCTCGCTAAATGAGAAGAATCCTTGCTTGTCATGTATCCAATTAGCAGCCAAAAGCGAGCCAAGTGCAAAACCAGTTCTATTCTTTGCTCTGTGTGTTAGCTCTATAGTGTCTGCAAGTGAATCTAAGTACATTGTATGAATACCAGTTATCTCACCTCCACGAGTAGATGAAATATGAACTTTTTCATTATCTACATCACCTTGAATCGCATTGATTTCAGTACCATTTTTTCTTTCTATGTTACTTGTTATTATTTTACCCATTATTTCTGCAGTACCACTTGGGCTATCTTTCTTGCGCTTGTGGTGCATCTCGTTCACCATAACGTCGTAACTGTCTAGGAAATTAACTAATTTAGAAGCATACTTTATGATTTTAAAGTACATCTGTACACCTACTGAAAAGTTAGACCCCCAAACTAATCCTGTTTCGTGCTCCATTACTAACTTACTCATCTCGTCCTTCCGATCGTACCAACCAGTTGTCCCTACTACTATTGCTTTCTTCTTTGCTGATAGTATCTTAATATTATTTATTACAGAATCTGGATAAGTAAAATCTATAGCTACATCGAAATCATAATCTGCTTCTGGGTCAATTGGGTTGCTCTCATCAAAAATATCTGTTATAAAGTAACCTTTATCTTTGGCTAGCTTTTCAATTACTCTTCCCATAGCACCATATCCAACTATAGCTATCTTGGGTAATTCGTTCGTCATATAAAAATCCTTATTTTTTTTTGTTTCTATAAAAAAATAAAGATAAACAAAATCTGTCAATTTCATCTATCCTTATATCTAACTTTGTGTTAGCTTTTAATCTTGTTCTTTCTTTCTACCAATAAAGCGAATTACTTTTGCAGTTCCATTGTGATATTTACCTTCACTTAGTTCCACTTCTACCTCTCCGTGCATTAGAACTTCAAACTCAGAGAAGTCACTTTGAATAGATTCAAGTGAAAATAACATATCGATATTACCAGGACCACCTACTGCAGGGTTTTTCATTCTGAGTGGGAGATGTGACTTACTGAATCCCTCTAGTATTATGATTCCCCCTGGCTTAATTAACTCAGCTATTTTTTTGTGATAAGCTGATAGAATCTCAACAGGGAAGTGAGCAAATATCAGTGCAGCTGAATCAAATTTTTTATTTGCTAACTCTAAATCAGCAAGGTTTCCTACTTCGTAGCTAATATCTACATTATTATCTGCAGCTAATTTCATAGCTTTTTTACGACCTTCTACACTAATGTCAAAAGCTGTAATATCTAATCCTTGGCCAGCAGCGTAAACGGCGTTTCTTCCTTCTCCTTCGGCAGGAAATAACATAGTCCCATTTAGCTCATAACTTTCTATTACGGATCTCAGAAACTCATTGGGTTCCGTGCCATAAGCATAACCCTCTTCAGAGAATCTAACATCCCACATTGTTTTCATTTCTTTAGGTTCAGTTTTCATATATAATAAATTAGTCTATTGAAAAAAGCAATTTGCAATTTCAACAGACTAAATAAAGCTAAATAGATTTTTATGATTGACTAGAAATTAGTCATTATAATGTTTGTAAAACTCACCAATCAAGTCAAATGATTGTTCTAATGTCTTTTCAGTTGGGCAGATAACTATTCTGAAATGCGAGCTTCCTGGCTTTTGTCCAAATCCAGTACCCGGCACTACTACTACTCCCGTTGCCTTTAGCAATTCCTCGCAGAAGTGATAATCGTTTTGAACATCGATACTTGGGAACGCATAGAATGCACCTTGCGGAGCAACTAAGTCTATACCATCAATCTGATTTACCTTATCTACAACTATATCTCTTCTTCTTATTAATTTTTCGATGGTTTCTGTTAGGTGAGTTTGGTCGCCTTCCAGAGCTGGTTTAATACAGTATTGTAGTGGGTGATTAGCTGAAACTCTACTTCTTAAAATCTTATTGATTGCTTCAACAAATTCGTGGGTTAACCTCTTCTCGCCAGATACTATACCCCAACCCAATCGGAAACCAGGTGCCATATAATTCTTTGACATACCAGAGAAAGTAACACAAGTTACTGTTGGGTCTAATGAAGCTATTGAAACCATTTCAGCATCATCAAAAATCAATTTATCATATATCTCATCAGCAAATATTACCAGATTGTGTTCCTTCGCAACTTCCACTATTTGCTCTAACTGCTCACGCTTGTACAAAGCACCAGTAGGGTTGTTAGGATTGATTAGCACTATTGCTCTTGTTTTAGCATTTACCTTCGACTTTATGTCCTCTATGTCTGGAGCCCACCCATTGCTTTCATCTAAGTAATAAGGGTTTGGTTCTAACTCTAGCTTACTCTCAATAGCATTGTAAAGAGGGTAGCCAGGAGTCGGCATTAGGAAATTTTCGCCAGTGTTCAACAATGCTGTAAGGCATATTTCTATTGCTTCGGCAGCACCAGTGGTGATGAATATATCCTGAATACACTTAATTTTCTTTCTTTCTTCCGCGTCCTTCCTTACTGCCTCTATCGCTTCAGGAATACCCGAAGAAGGAGCATAGCCATTCTTGTTGCTACGTAGAGCTTCCACCACGCTGTCAATCAAGTGAGGGGGCGTGTCGAAATCATATACATTTGGGTCACCAATATTGAGGTAGTGCATATCCATACCTGTTTTGGCAACACCCTGAGCTAAGACTATAATATCACGAATAGCATAGTGAATATTATTAGTCCTAAATGCTGGCACTAAAGAATTTATCATTATTATTTCCTGTTTTAACATAGATTAAATATATACCATTACAAAATTACGAAATTATGGGTTATTTCGTGTTTATAAAGTTCTTAATCCTTTTGAGTATTTGGTATATTGGGATTAAAATTATAAGATTATTATTATGGCATTTGTAGAAAAGTATAATAAGTTGGTTGCAAAAATTAAATCAGATAGAATATTTAAAAGGATTTCTTTTATAGTTATAATTTTGTTTTCTTATTTTGTTTTATCATTCGTTCTGATAATATATAATCTTTTTAAATATGGTTTCGGTGCACAGGACTGACAGCAAGACATATTTATTTATTTGTATACGGTTTTACCCCCTCTATTTTCTACATGCTCCCATTCTCTACTTTGTCGTAATTGATATCTGAGAGCAGTCATCCAAGCTATGTGTCTGTAGATCAGTTCTTTCTTAATTGCATCAGAATTCTCACCATCAACAAATGAGACAACTGCAGCTCCAAATGTTCTACTATTGTTAACTATGCTATCCCATATTTTCCTTGCTTCCCAAGTTCTATCGTAGGAGCTATTATTTTTGAAGCCTAAATAAAAAGCAACAGCAATACCAATGATTCCTAGTGGACCCCATGGCAAAGAGATATAAAAGTCAAGCAGGTAAGAGGCAATACAAACAACTGCACCATAGACAAGCCCTATCACAAATGGCTGCCTTGACCAATTGAATGTCATCCAAAATCCATATCTTCTTCTAGTGTACATACTTTTTACCTAAATTTTCACCCCCAAAAAAACCTACGGAGATACTATCCTCATCATCTCGGCAGCCAATATTGCTCCATAAGTACCCAGTGCATAGCCCAGAACAGCCAACAACACCCCTACGGATGCCAATGACGGATGGAATGCAGATGCCACCACTGGTGCCGATGCTGCACCACCAACATTTGCCTTACTACCGACAGCAAGAAAGAAGAAAGGTGCCCTAATAATTTTAGCAACTATGAACAACAGAAGCACATGGAAGCCCATCCAAATTAGGCCAACTGCAAGCAATCCTGGATTCTCAAATGTCTGAGTAACGTCCATTTTCATACCTATAGTAGCAACTAATATATAGATAAATACACTACCAATTCTGCTAGCTCCGGCTCCCTCGTAATTTCTTGCTCTCGTGAATGAAAGTATAAGACCTATGGTTGTGGCAGTAACCACTAACCAGAAGAAATGGCTATTTAGTACTGATTGTTGCATAGCTACGGAGCCGAAGTCAGCTATTAGTCCTGTTACAATATTCGCCACAAAGTGCGACAGCGAAGTAGCTCCAAATCCTATTCCAAATATCACCATAGTGTCGGTTAGGGTAGGCATTTTTTCTACCGATAGTCTATAGTTTTCCATTCTATCTTTCAATCTATCTATAGCCGATGAATCAGCTTTCAGCCAATTGTCCATCGCATTGCTTCGTCCAGCTCCCCAAAGTAGAAAAGCCATCCATATATTTGCGACAATAATATCAACCGCAACCATACCAGCATAGAGAGATTGGTTGTACTCGTACATTTCCAGCATAGCAGCTTGGTTAGCACCCCCACCAATCCAGCTACCAGCTAACGTAGCCAACCCACGCCACACGGCATCATTGCCAGCACCACCCACAACTTCTGGTGAAACAAATGATAGAATTAGCACAGCTATTGGACCACCGATTACAATACCAGCAGTAGCTGTGAAGAACATAATCAGTGCCTTGTTCCCCAATCGGAGTATCCCTTTGAAATCTATACTCAGAGTTAGCAACACCAAACTCGTAGGTAGCAAGTAATCTTTAGCCATTGAGTAAAGGCCAGAAGTGCTATCGGAAATAACCCCAAATGTATTGAATAGCGATGGGATTAAGTAACACATAAGCAGCGCCGGAATGACTGCGTAGAATTTCTTCCAATATTTATTCTCAGAGCTAGATGTGTAGAACACAAACCCAAGTGTCATTGCTAATATTCCGAATACTATCTGGTCTTGTGGGAAAACTGGCATATATTATATCCTAAATTTTTACTTTTCTATATTATAAGCCACCAATATAGTAAAATATTTGGAAATGCTTTGGTATTAAAAAATATTAAAGCTTCTTCATACGAGCTACTATATTCTCAGCCGATACGGTGAAGACTATAACGCTGATAGAGCTAATAGGCATCAGTATAGCCGCTACTATTGGCGATAGCAGTCCTTTGGCAGCGAAGGTTATACCCACAGTATTGTATAAGAATGAAATGCCAATGCTTGAGTAGGCAATCTTAATCGCTGACTTGGACATTCTCATTAGCTTCGGTAGCTTACCTATCTCTTCGCCTAGCAATATGGCGTCGCTACCTGGGGTGAAGTTGTTAGTCTTTTCAGCTATAGCAATCCCTACTTCTGCTTTTGCAAGTGCACCTGCGTCATTGAGCCCATCGCCTACCATTGCTATTTTCTGCTCATTTTTCTGTAGTGATTCTATGTATTCTAACTTTTCGTGGGGCAATTTGTCGAACTCTGCAACCGTACCCTTTGGGGCATTGTTGGCTATCATTTGCTCATCTTTGGTGTTATCGCCAGAAACGATAGAAAGGTAATAGCCATCACTTCCCAGCTCATCTAACATTACAAAGGATTCATCTCTGAACTCGCTTTGACTTTGGAATGAACCGTAAACTTCGCCATTTATTTCTATCATAGCAGCATTCTCCACCTGCTCTTGGCTGTCAGGAGTTAACCATTTTGCAGAGCCGAGACGAAGCTTGTTCTCGCTCGATTCAGCTATTATTCCTTTACCAGGTAGCTCCTCGTATTTAGATATTTTTACACTCTGGCCCGATTGCAAATAGTTCAACATCATACTGCTAACTGGGTGTGTGCTATTGCTAGTTGCTGCTCTTATTAGTGGTTCATACTTACTGAAATCTTTCCCCTTGTAAACTACTCCACCTTTAGCAGATTTGGTTAGTGTGCCTGTTTTGTCGAACACAAATCCAGTTATATTGGAGAGAAATTCCACTACGGAATCGGACTTGATAAAGAAATTATTTCGCCCATAAACACGCATAGTAGAGCTATAAGTAAAAGGTAACGTAAGTGCAAGTGCACAAGGACAAGCAATAATCAATATAGCGGTCAGTACGTAGTAAGCTGACTTCAGATAATCACTACCAGCATATAGCAAAGGTAGTATAAAGAGCATATTGAGCCAATTAATCAGCGATTGAATCTCTGGCTCTATTCCTTCACTCGACAGGTATTCAGGAAAGGCGAGCATCATTAGATTTCCAAATGAAAATCCATCAACTCCAAGCTTTATGTATAGTGAGCGGTTGGGATTCTTATTTCTCTTGCCTTCAACTGCATCCAAATCTAATTTGGGTCTGTAGCCTATTGCTGTGTGCATTTCTACTGTAGAACGAAGCGAAATTTCACTTTCATTGTATATTACATCCACTTCTCTATTTGGGAAATTCACTTCTGATTTTAGAACACCTTCTTTCAACTTCGGTAGATTTTCTAAGAGCTATATACAAGCTGAGCAGTGGATTTGTGGCAGATGAAAAGTGACTTTCGATTTATCATTTATACTGTAAGTCTTTAGCTTCTCTGCTATTTCGTTATTGTCTAGTATAGCAAACTCATCGGAATCAATCTGCTCTGGCTTAATAGCGGCAGCACCACCTTCCATACTGTAGTAATTTGCTAAATCATTCTCGTTTAGGATTTCGTAAACAGTCTTGCAACCATTGCAACAAAAATATTTATCACCGATTGATATATCATCATCGGGGCAAACGCTTGAGCAATGTTCGCATATTAACTTTTCACTCATTCAAAAATTCTTTTCTATTAATGGCATATTTGCTATTACAAATATAGTCAGTTTTTACTTGAAGTAGTTACTGAATAGACACTGACTCTATTTTCACCTCATCTTACTATAGTAGTCTGCAACTTTGTTATTTATTATTATATCCTTCTTGCTTATTGTAGTATTTAGTACAACTCCATTTAGAGAGCGGCAACGACTAAGAGCAACATATACTTGACCGTGGGCAAATGCTCCATAGCCCACATCTATTATCACATTATCAAAAGTCTTTCCTTGGCTCTTGTGTATAGTTATGGCGTATGCCAACTGCATTGGGTATTGTATAAATTCGGCAGCCGTCTTGCTCTCTATGTTCTCAGTTTTCTTATTGTGCTCAAATTTAACTTCTTGCCATGTTTCTGGTTCTACCATAAAGTCACTTCCGCCTATCTGTACATAGATTTCATCGCCATCTATTTTTGTAATGGTACCTATGCTTCCGTTCACCCATCTGAACTGCGAATCATTTTTGAGCATCATTACCTGAGCACCTTCCTTCAGTATTAATCTATATGGAGCAGGAAGTTTTGAGTCCAATTTTGCCTCATCCATATCAGCATATTTCTCATACTTTCCAGTTAGTTCACCTTCAAACATATACTCTTTTGTAGTTAGCTCATCCAATTTACGTTTGTTTATATTGGCTGCAGTACGCCTTAGTGAAGTAAGAAAAGTCGCTGTGTCTGGAATACCAACTTTGCTTCTGTGTCTGGAATTAAGGAGTGAAATATCATTGTCTGTGATTTTATTAATTCTTATATCATCTAATAATTTCTTGAACCTAACTTCTGATTCATCTTGCCTAAAAATTTGAGTCAGTTCAATAAAGTGATAACCATACTCTTTGAACACTGGTGCATCGAAAAATTGCTCCCCACCATATTTGTCATATATTGCCTCCTTCTCATCTCTCCTCATAACAGGTGGAAGTTGATACAAATCACCAACAAAAACCATTTGCACCCCTCCGAATGGCTCTGTTGGGCGGTTTCTATTTTTTCTCAAAGCTAAGTCAATTCCGTGCATCAAATCGGAGCGAACCATTGAGACCTCATCAATAATAAGTGTATCAAGCTCTTCAAACAAGTCTTTTCTATAGTCTGCTTTTAGGTTTTCGGGGTCAAATTTGACAGGTTTGAATCTAAAAAATGAGTGAATTGTCTGACCATTTACATTCAGTGCTGCTATACCAGTCGGTGCAACAACAACAAATTGCTTCTCAGTCTTAGATGTGAATTCTCTTAACAATGTTGATTTACCAGTACCCGCCTTGCCTGTTATAAACACACTATCATTTGTATTTTCTAATATATCTAATGCCTTTCTGAATTCCTTAGTAAGTTCTATATTCATTCTTTTCTAGTGGTATTGGTATTTAGTATTTGTAATTATTGACGTCACAATTTACCCATTAATTCAAACTTTATCTTTCTGTGTTGAAGACTAAGTTTAGATCATAATTATAACTAAATTTTTATATTTATCTAAAGTACTTCATTTTGTTTTTTTTAATGTAATTATTAACTTGTGGTATGGATTATAAATATATGAAAATATTATCCCCAATTATTATTATACTTATGTTAATTCCTGTTCTTGGTATAAACATAAACACACATATATGTGGGAAAAGTCAAAATACTTTGAATTCAATTGTAATACCTGGTTTGTTAGAAGCAGACGAGTGTAACAAATGTCATAAAGTTGTAGTGGTTAAATCATGTTGTAGTAACGAGGGACCTGATAATACTACACAAATTCAATATAAAGAAAATAAAAAGGGATGCTGTAAAGACTTTTTAACCTACAAAAGCTATGATTATTTTGTAAATAATAAGTTATTAGCTCATAACAGCATTTCTTTAACACTAAGTTTAGTAAAAACATACCAAATATTAAATTTAGATAGTTGGCCTAAAACATTATTAAATTACAAACGAGTCCGGCTAAGGCCTTACCAGATCGATATAATACCCCTTACTTGTTCTTATTTAATTTGATTCATTACAATTCTCAGAAGAAAAGTAATTTTTTAAAAACAAATTAAATAAAGAGTAAACATTATGAAATCTATATATATCACTCTTGCCTTATCATTACTGATATTGAACTTCAGTTGTGATGAAAGTAGTACAAGAAGTGAACCTGTGGCAAAAAATGTCGCACTTGAAATAACTATGACCCATACTTTTGGAAATGAAGAAGTAGAACCAGATATTTCTGTACATACTAACTCATCGGGGAATGAAATTATTTTTTCAAAATTGCATTACCTACTCACTGAATTCACTTTAACTAATGAAGATGGTGATAAAATTGAGGTGGACTCATCTTCCGCATATATCAATATGTCTGAAGGTAGAGTCAAGTTCACATTAGATAGTATTCCTGAAGGTAGTTATAGCGGAATAAGCTTTTTCTTGGGAGTAGACTCAACAATAAATCATCAAAATCCGAATAAATTTGAAGCCACAAGCCCACTTAACCCAATAATAAATAATTTATATTGGGATTGGATGGATGGATTTATCTTTTGTTCTGTTGAAGGATATCATTATAAGGACAATGAACTTAAAGGAGCTTTTGCATACCATATTGGCTTAGATGAAAATCTAATGGAAATCAGCATAAATAATAATTTCAATGTGGGTGATGGGACTCCATTAAATATTGTATTTGATTTATCAGAATACTTCGAGACTCCTAATATTATTAACATTACTGAAAATGCTCCAATAACACACTCAGACAAGGACGCTGATTTTGGACTTAGTAGTAAAATTAGTGAAAACTTATTGAATGCATTTTCTATAAATAATGGGGTGAAATAATGAGAGGACACAGTATATTATTAGTGGTGATGTCGCTATCATTGTCTCTGGTTTTTATTTCTTGTGCAGACGAAGAGCCAACCAGCCCTGATGATGAGTTTAAAACAACACCCTATGAATTAGTAATGCCTAGAAATTTACCTCCGCCAATTATACCAATTGACAACCAATTGACGGTTGAGGGTATAGCACTTGGCAAAGCGTTGTTTTTTGAAAAAATGATGTCAAAGGATGGTAGTGTTTCTTGTGGTTCTTGCCACGCGCAAGAAAGTGCTTTTACAGACACACATAAAATTTTCTCAGAAGGAATAGAAGGTAAAATTGGGGATAGAAATTCTATGCCTATTTTTAATATGTTTTATCATACTAAGGGTTTCTTTTGGGATGGCAGAGCCAAAACACTCAGGGAGCAGTCACTTCAGCCAATTGAGAGTCCTTTAGAAATGGGTGAGTCACTTGAAAATGTGGTGTTGAAATTAGAGTCAACCGAAGAATACAGAGCTTTGTTCTATAATGCTTTTGGTGATTCATCTGTCAATTCTGAAAAAATGAGTTTGGCAATGGAGCAATTTATGTTAACTTTAGTTTCTGGCGATTCTAAATTTGACAAATTTGAACTCGGTGAAGCTACGCTCACTGAATCTGAAAAAAGAGGAAAGGAATTATTCTTCACTGAGTTCGAAGAGAATAGTGAAAAGCGTGGTGCAGACTGCTTCCACTGTCATGGTTCAGCTGACTTTTCCAATCATGAGTTTATGAATAATGGATTGGACTCTGAAACTGAGTTTACAGATTTGGGTAGAGCCAAATTTACTAATAGACCAACTGACAATGCTAAATTCAAAACGCCTTCACTAAGAAATGTAGAAGTATCTGGCCCATATATGCACGATGGTAGATTTGAAACATTGGAAGAAGTAGTTGAACATTATAATAGTGGAATCAAAGAATCTCCTACTTTAGATGTAAATATGCACAGCATAAAAGAAGGTATGAATTTGACAGCACAAGAGAAACAAGATTTAGTTGCATTCTTGAAAACATTAACAGATGAAGTGTATCTGAATAATCCAGAATACAGAGAAGAATAAAAGTAAAAACAAATAATTAGAGTTCATTATGAAAAAATTAATAATCACAACCTTGATACTAATAGCTAGTATTGCATCAGCCGCAGAAGTAAATCTCAATATAGATTATAACGTTGATGGTGTTCCATTCGAATTTGACAAAGAGTACGTAAACAAAAATGGAGTAAAGTATAAAATTTCTAGATTTCAATACTATATGTGCCAGTTCGAACTAGACGACAACTTATTAGAGGGAACCTATGTATTAGCTAATGCGGGTTTAGAATCATATTCGTTAGGAAATATAGATATTAGCAATGTAAACAACATAAGCTTATCGTTTGGTGTGGAAGAGGAAGAGAACATAGGCAAAGACCCAAATAGATTCGGAATGTTTCACCCTTTAGCACCAAAGAATCCATCTATGCATTGGGGTTGGAGTGCTGGATATAGATTTTGGGCTATAGAGGGATTTTCTGATCCTGACGGTGACGGCGAATATGACAAATCTATTCAGTACCATATACTTGGTGACGAATCATTCAGAACACTTAGCTTTACTGTAAACGCACAAGAGGTTGATGGAACAATAGATATAATGCTTGATTTTGATATTCAAGAATTATTAGCACCTGTCGATATGACTACTTTTGGTATTTATCATGAATTCTATAACAATTCGCAACAAGTTCGTGACCTTATCGACAACTTCGGTGAATCGGATGTAGTAACCAGTGAAACAACTACATCAGTGGAATTATCGCAAAGCATTTCTATTTCGCCTAACCCAACTACAGATTACTTAAACGTTGATGCCAAACACGTAAACTCTGATTTTGAGATAATCTCACTGAATGGAAACGTAGTTCAAACTGGCTCAGTCAATAGTAGTATAATAGAAATAATAGATCTTACGGTTGGTACATACTTCCTTAGAATATTGGACAATAGCGGCGTTATAAAAACGGCAAAATTTGTCAAAAAATAAGTACATATTATTACTAATTCTATCCTTATTGTTGGCATGTTCGGAGAAATCTACCCAACCAGAAATCAGCAATAAGGATAGACATAGTTTTCTAAAAGACTTCCCCGATAAACTACCAGAGATAGAATACCCCGAAGACAATCTCCCTACTGAAGAAAGGGTTCGGCTTGGCAAGTTACTGTTCGAAGATGTAAGACTGTCTAGAACTAATGAAATATCATGTGCTTCTTGCCACAAGACTGAGTATGCATTTGCAGACAATAAGCCAACTACTAAGGGAGTAGAAGGAGGAGATGGCACAAGGAATAGCATATCAATTATAAATGTAGCTCACCGCACCTCACTAATGAGAGAAGGCGGTATACCAACTTTAGAAATGCAAGCTTTAGTACCATTCCAGGAACATAATGAATTCGATTTAAACATAGTAGTTGCAGCTGAAAAACTTAGTTCAGATACTCTATATTCTAAACTCTCTGAATTGGCATATAATCGTGTTTTTGACCCCTATGTTATTACAAGAGCAATATCTGCATTCGAACGCACATTAGTTGGTGGTAATTCAAAATTCGACGCTTACCTTAATGACAAAGCCCGGTTAACATCAAATGAAGAGCGTGGTATGGAGCTATTTTTTTCGGATAGTTTGGCTTGCTCATCTTGCCATTCTGGTATATTATTTACATCGCAAGAGTTTGCAAACAATGGCTTATATGAAGAATATTCGGATATAGGTCGGCAACGGCTAACAGGTCAAGATAGCGATAATGGTGTATTCGTTATACCATCACTAAGAAATGTAACCAGAACCGCTCCATATTTGTATGATGGCAGTATTGCAACCCTCGAAGAAGTAATAGATCACTACGCAAAAGGGGGTTTGGTACATAGAAATAAGAATAAAAAAATTAATGGATTTGCAATCACTAAACAACAAAAGGAATCCATTATTGCTTTTTTGAATACACTAACTGAATCCACAGATTAAACTAACTAGGGCTTGTCGAAGTGGTGGTAATCTTTGAGTGAGTTCCAGTCTCCACCCCAACGCCAACCTCGCGCCTTCATCTCTTTCACTATTCGGCTATCTGCTGTGAAAACCCCCTTGTTACCAGGCACATACTTAGCACCTTTCGGAGATATTCGAGTAGGATTTTTGTATATCACGGGGTTGAAATAAGGATTTATATCAATTGCCTTACCAAAAGAATGGTTCGAAAGTCTCTCCGTACCAGCTATAAAGCGATAGTTCAAAGCAGAAGAGTTATTTGCAGCCATCGACTTGTCATCGCTCCAACCATATTTCACTATAGGTATTACTTGTTTAATAGGGAATTTTTCTTCCATCGCCATTTGGAAGAAATACTTAACATCTTCTTCTACAGATTTATGAACTATTATCTGCCCTATGTGTAGCTTATCATCAGTCGAATAATACGAAACATTAAGTAAAGTAAGTGAATCGAGCAAGTCTTGAGGAGCCTTAGTCCCTTTTGTAGCTTCCTCAAATGTCATACTGCTATCAACTATTTCCACTTCTCCCCCTATTAAGCCCACAAAGGCTAAGATTATTGCACTTATAATTATTCTTTTCATCTGACTCTGCTCTGTGATTTACTAATTTATAATACGAACTAAATATACTCTTGTTTGGGAGTGATTAAAATGAGTTTGAGTTATGATTATATCCACATTTCCCTCACCCCACTTCGTAACTTAATACAACTTTATGAGTATTATCATTTTAATTATACACGTATAGAACTTAACTTTGTATAACTAAGATAATAACAATTCGGATTCTTATGAAAATAGCAGTCATCGGATGCGGTTACTGGGGTAACCACTTACTGAGAAATTTCAACCAATCCCCAAACTGGGAACTCGCCTACGCTTGCGATTCGGACACTAAGCAATTAGAGAAAATGTCGGCTATGTACCCCAATGCAAAAGCAACTGGGGACTACAATGAAATAATGGCAGATGACACTATCGATGCCGTGGCTATTGCTACTCCTGTTAACACTCATTACAAGATAGCTTTGGCGGCACTGAATTCAGGTAAACACGCGTGGGTAGAAAAGCCACTAACGGACTCGGCCCAAACTGCTGAAGAGCTGATAGCTGCTGCTAAGGGAAACAACGTCTTGCTCCACGTAGATCACACTTTTATTTATACTCCTGCCGTGCAGAAGATAAAATCGCTGATGGACTCTGGTGAGCTGGGTGAGTTCAAATATATGGACTCCACACGAGTGAATTTGGGGCTGTTCCAACACGATATCAATGTAGTTTGGGATTTGGCACCGCATGACTTTTCTATCTTGCAGTATTGCATTGGTAAAAAGCCAGTAGCAGTTAATGCAACGGGTAAGGCGTTAGAAAAATATGGACAAAAAGAGATAGAGAGTATTGCTTATATCACAGTTCACTTTGAAGATGAGACTATGGCGCATTTCAATGTAAATTGGATGTCTCCAGTGAAAATCCGCCAGATTATAATCGGTGGAACAAAGAAAATGTTGGTCTTCAACGATATGAGCAGTGACGAAAAGCTAAAAATTTACGATTCGGGTGTGCTGATTGAAAACAGAGAAGAGATATACGAAACGCTGATTCAGTACAGAACTGGCGATATGTATTCCCCGAAAGTGAGCAATGCCGAGGCACTACAAACAGAGGTAAATCACTTCTTCGAAAGCATAGAAAACAACCAAAACACTATGACCGATGGCGAGTCTGGGCTCTATGTAGTACAGCTATTAGAAGCAGCCGAAAAGTCAATCAAAAACAATGGCGAGTTAGTTAAGATATAATGGCGGAATACAAGGTTTGTAAATATAGCCCCAGTGACTATGAGCAATGGCAAGACTTTGTAAGTCATGGCGTAAATGCGACCTTGTTCCACGAGCAGAAATTTATATCCTATCACCCTGAGGGCAAATTCGATGACCACTCACTAATGGTCTATAAGAATAATGAGCTGTTTGCTGTTTTTCCTGCTGCCCTGCTTTTGCGTGGTCGTGAGAAGGTGTTGAAATCACACCCTGGTACTTCTTATGGTGGTTGTATCTTTACGAAAGGAAGCACTCTGAAAGATGTTTACAGCACTTTGGAAGCGATAGAAAATTACGCAAAGAAGTCAGGAATTAGCAGAATAGAGTTCCGCCAAGCACCGAAGATATTTCTCACTCAACCGTTCGACCAGTTCGACTTCTCTCTTGTGCGATTGAACTACGAACGAGAAGACGAAGAACTATCTACTTGCTATCCATTATCAAGCTACAAGGATATTAGTGTTGACGATATGGCAATGCAGTTTGAGAATGTAGGTAGAAACAAAGTACGCAAAAATGTAAGAAAAGCTGTCCGCCGTGGTCTTACTTTCCGTCAGTTAGAGAAGAGCGAACATAAGGCGTATTATAATATATTAATTGATAACTTAGAGCGACACGATGCCACCCCTGCCCACTCTTTTGAAGATATAGAAAAACTGATAGAGCTATACCCTAATAGGGTTAAACTCTACGGTGTATTTGTAGATGGAAATATGGCAGCTGGCTATCTGATTTTCAACATCAACCATATCGGTTGGCACGTATTCTACGGCTCACTTGACTACAAATATCAGAAAGAACGCCCAACAACTTATGGTCTGTTTATGCTACTGAAGACATTAGCAGACGAGGGCTACGAGTATTTGAATATGGGAATAAGCACCGAAGACGGTGGTAAAAAAATAAATTGGGGGCTTTTCGATTTCAAGGAAAGCTTCAACGGCACGGGAATAATTAGAACCTATTGGAGTAAAAGCATAGAATGAAAGTTCCATTTTTAGATTTAAAAACGCAATACAGAAATATAAAAAGTGAAATAGATGCTAAGGTTTTGGAGATATTAGACTCCACTGCTTATGCCTCTGGCCCTTATGTTGAGGAATTTGAGAAGAGCTTTGCCACTGCTCACAATGTAAATCACTGCATAGCTGTCAACTCTGGTACTTCCGCTCTCCACGTTGCCTTGCTTGCACTTGATGTTGGTTGTGGCGATGAAGTCATACTCCCCGCTAATACTTTCGTGGCGACTGCTTGGGCTGTTTCTTATGTTGGTGCTACTCCAGTTCTGTGCGATGTAACGGAAGACACTTATACAATAGATCCGAGCAAAATAGAAGCTTTGATTACTGATAAGACTAAGGCGATTATCCCTGTCCACCTTTACGGTCAGCCCGCAGATATGGCTCCGATTATGGAAATAGCCAAAACGCATAATCTGAAAGTGGTGGAAGATGCAGCACAAGCTCATCTGGCAGAGTACAATGGCGAGAAAGTTGGAAACTTTGGTGACGTAGCTTGCTTTAGCTTTTACCCAGGCAAAAATCTTGGTGCTTATGGCGAAGGTGGTGCTTTGGTAACGAATAGCCATGAGATTGATGAGAAAAGTAGATTGCTACGTAATCACTCGCAGCCAGTTAAGTACAAACACACTGACATTGGTTATAATTACAGAATGGACGGAATACAAGGTGGAATACTCAACATTAAACTGAAGCATTTGGACAAATGGACGAAGCAAAGACTTAGCGTGGCAGAAAGATATACTGATGCATTTATTAAAATTGATGGAATGACACCACCAAAAGAGAGAGAGAACACAAAGCACGTTTACCACTTATACGAACTTCGATTAGAGAGCAAGGCGAAGCGTGATTCATTACTCGATTATTTAAAAGAACGTGAGATTTACGCTGGTTTGCACTACCCAATTCCTGTTCATTTACAAGAGGCGTACAGTGATTTAAGCTATAAGCGAAGGGATTTCCCGATTACCGAAGCAACTGCAGATGAGTTAATCTCATTGCCTATGTTCCCTGATTTGACAGACGAAATGGTAGAAGCCGTAATAGCTGCGGTTAAGGAGTTTGCAAACTAAGTGAAAGTAATCTCAACCAAATCGAGTAATACCCGAAAGATTGCCTATCGCTTTGGTGGCTTAGTGCTACTTTTTTATATAGTGACTACAGTTATGCAAGTTGCTGATGGCAATGCCGAGTGGGAAACTACTATGTGGAATATGCTCTTCTTTATTGGTTACGGACTTTTTATTCACTTTATCATACCTGCAGAGTATTTCGAATTCAGTGCCGATGAAATAGAGTTCAGACCTATGGCTGGATTCAAGCACGCAAAGCTCACAGTCTCAGATATAGACCATATCGCTTATGATACAAACCGTGTATTTATGGTTACAGCTGATAAGAAGCACGAGGCATCACTCACCAGTTTTAGCTATGGTGAGATACAATCTATTAAGCAACAGATTGCTAATTTTAACATAGAAGAAAGACAACCAGATATTGAGGATTAGCCAATCGGTTTCTGGAAAATTCTATATGTTTTATACACTTCGCCTTTCATCGTGGTCTCTAATCCACGTTTCATCATCTCATTGTCTTCCAAAATCCATGACGCTTCTCCTTTAGGCATACCTAGTTCAAAGGCAGTCTCACCTATTTCATAATACAGAACTGCATCTACACCTGATGACTGGAACTCTGGTAGTACACCAAGAACGATAATCCTAGTCAAATCAATTTTACTTTTCTTAGTAAATAGATTCCAAACTGCACCTAGTATTCCACCGCCTTTATTGTAAATAAGTGACTGATTAATGTCAGGCAATGATAACGCAAAACCAGCAGGCTTACCGTCTATCTCAGCTATAATTGTCAGACGTGGTTCGGCTATAGTCTTCAAATCATTAGCAAGGAAGTCAAATTCTGCATCTGTCATCTTTACAAAACCCCAGTTGGGTTGCCAAGCAGCGTTGTATATTTCTTTCAGAGTTTTGACATCTGCTTTGAATTGCTTTTTGTCTTTGAAGTTAAGCGGACGGATGGTAATCTTTTTTCTATCACGAACTATCTGCTGCATTCTAGTTAGTTTCTCACTAGCATAGCTATCGTGATGAAGTATGTAAGCTAGTAAATCTTTCTCTTTTTTGAATCCGTAATTTTCTATCAATTGCTGATAGTATGGCGGATTGTAAGTCATTAGTATCACCGCAGGCATATCAAACGCATCGACTAATAGACCAACCTCATCGTTAGTAGATGGGTTAACCGGTCCACGTATGTCCTCCATCCCTTTTGATGTTAGCCATTTTTGAGCAGCATCGAAAAGAGCATTAGCTACTTCTTGATCATCAATAGACTCAAAAAAACCGAAAAATCCAACTTTATCATTGTGAATCTTATTATGGTTTTTATTTGTTATTGCAGCTATTCTACCCACTATTTCCTTCCCTTTGTATGCAAGGAATAGTTGAATTTCAGCATGTTGGAAGAACGGGTTTTTTTCTTCATTCAGAAGCTTCATCCTATCCATTTTGATAGGAGCTACCCAGTTCGGATTGTCTTTGTAGAATAACCATTGGCTATTCACAAACTTTTTCTTGTCAGCAGCACCAGCTACTTTTTTGATTTCTATACTCATTCTTGTATCTTCCCTTTGTTATATGCGAATGTATTGGTCGGTGTAGCTTTTGTGTTATAGTTGAAATTGTAATTACCACCGTTATAAGATATTACTTGAAAGTAATAAACACCATCTTCTACTAGATTTTCAATTACAACTGGTTCATCAGGTTTATCACCCATAAATACAGTGTATGTAATTCCATCTATGACTGTGTAATTTGTTCCATATTTATTATTTGCTTTGTATTTTGTACTATCTTGGGGTAATTGAGGTAATCTATCCTTAGAGACTATTAGTATAGTGCCATCTGCACCCTCTGGTTGCGTCCAATCTAACTCCACCTTATCATTTATAATGTTTATCATTCGGAGAGCTGTGGGTGGCTCTAATGGCTCTAATGCATTAGTCGAGCCGCGTGTTAGACCAATATATTTATCTGGACTTCTATCTTGCTTTATAAAATGAATAATAAACTCTCGATTTGGTAGCAGACCTGTTATCTTGTATTTACTAATACCATTGTTTATCCCTAGTACATAGTGCCCGTGTTTATTTGGTATGATGCTACTAATATCAACTATCTCAGATATAACTGGAGCATCAATACTAATCTCATTTGGTGGGATTCTCTTCTTATTAGCAACTATATATTCAAATACTACTAATTGGTTATCATACTTATGGTCAGAATCTTCGTGATTTATACCAATAGAGTTCCCCTCATTGTTTTCTATCAAATTTGAAAACAGAGATGAACTAAATAATATGAATACAATTATATACTTCATTATAAACAACATTGGTTTGTTATAATACAAATATACTTTTATTGCTCGATATATAAAAAGAAAAATCCCGCCTTGTGAGCGGGATTTTAAATTTATATATAACTTATGTTATAATCGTTATCTTAGTGTTGGATTTGAGCCCAAGCAGTACCAGTCCACACTAACATAGTAGCAGAACCTGGATTAACTGTATAAGCACCAAGACAGTTAGCACCACTAAAAGCTAATGGGGTAACTAGGTCTTCATTCACAACAATAAGTATTTCACCAGCTTTTTGACCATTATCAATAGTTTTACCAGGACCAGCCACAGTAAATCTCATGATTGTTCTATTAGCAGGAGCAATATTTGCAGGGTTAGTTCCATCAACAGCACCAACAGAAAGACTTGTATGTCCTTCTTCAACAGATACTGCAAAAGAAGCACTCGTAGCATTTGTATTATTTAATGTTAATGTAGCATTAACAGTAGAAGTACCGTTGATGTCTACAGCAGGAGTTATGTTTAATGGATCACCAACGTTAGTTGGAGGCATTAAAGTTGCAACAGCACCATTAGTTGGGTTTAGCAAAGTAATTTGACCACCGTGAGCTACTAAATTAGTACCTTGTACAGTAGAGTTAGCTTGGATTGAACCATAAGTTTTGATAGCTAATTTTTGGTTAGATACAGCAGCATTGCTATTTCTAACAACTAATGTTGCATCGTTAAGATCTGTTCCAGTTGGATCAGGAGTAACATACTCATCACCAGAATTCGGAACACCATTAGGGTCAGTAATTTGAGCAGCAAGTACAGGAGAATTACTAGTTAATAGTAAAGTTCTACCTTCAACACCGTTATTGTTAGAAAATGTTGCGATATAATTAGTACCAGTAACACCAATACCACTTACTGCAAGAGCAGCACCTGCACCTGGATCAACATCTTTAGTAATTTCAACTGCAGGCTCAGTGTTACCTGAAGTACCAGATGTAAATACAGCAACAGAACCATTATCAATTGCACCACTGTGATTGATTACAAATGCATCCTGAATAGCAGTACCATCATGTGAACCTGAATAAGGAAGGCCTAAAGCATCATCCCAGATAACATTTCCACTACCATCAGAAGTTAATTGTTGACCTTGAGGTTGACCAGTTGAATTCAAATCAATTGGCTGGATAGTACCATCAGCAATTTTGTTAGAAGTTACAGCATCATCAGCTAATTTTACTGTTGTTACTGCAGCATCGTTTATTTTAGCAGTTGTTACTGCAAGATCTCGAATCTTTAGTGTCGAAACTGCGTCGTCAGCAATTTTAACTTCCGTTACAGAACCGTCTGCCAAATCAGCAGTCTTTACTTCACCGTCTAAAATCTTAGTAGAAGTAACAGCACCATCAGCTAATTTATCGTTAGTTACTGCAGCATCTTGAATTTTAGAAGTTGAAACAGCAGCATCGTTTATTTTAGCAGTTGTTACTGCAAGATCTCGAATCTTTACTGTCGAAACTGCGTCGTCAGCAATTTTAACTTCCGTTACAGAACCGTCTGCCAAATCAGCAGTCTTCACTTCACCGTCTAAAATCTTAGTAGAAGTAACAGCACCATCAGCAATTTTAACTGTAGTTACAGAACCGTCTGCCAAATCAGCAGTCTTCACTTCACCGTCTAAAATCTTAGTAGAAGTAACAGCACCATCAGCTAATTTATCGTTAGTTACTGCAGCATCCATTAGGTCAATAGTCATTACTTCACCGTCTAAAATCTTTGCAGATGTTACAGCATCATCAGCTAAACCTAAAGGCATAGCGTTAGTACCATCACCATCGATAGTTGCATCAGTCATAACTGATACAGTACCAGAAAGAGCACCTAAGTTGAATAACTTAGCAGCGTCTAAATCGATAATTTTAGCATCCATGATAGTCATGTCAGCAATTTTTTCATTCGTTACAGCACCATCAGCAATACGATCAGTTTTCACTGCACCAACTGCGATAAGTGGATCAGGATAAGTACCTGTCATATCACCACCAGCAGCGCCAGATGGAGAAGTTGAGATATTTGGAGAAAGCATTTCTGTAGTTATAGAACCATCAGGAATGTTATCCAAAATAGCGTCAGGTCTGATTTGTGGGTTAGGGTAGTTACCCATTAAATCACCACCAGCCATAGCTGCATCAGCAGTAAAGTTGTCCCAATCTAATACAGATGGAGCAACATCCATTGCTAATCCAGATTCAAACGCATAAAGTGCTGTATCAGCATCAGCAGCGTAGAATGCAGATGGAGCAGATGTCAATTGTGTTCTTGGGAACGGTTGGTTGTTACCAACTGTTACTTGAACATAATACTGCTTATCGAATTTTAAATCGATAGGGTTTGTTTCACCCAAGTATG